>VOFG01005054.1_pt1:610000-2027500 | contig 3040685 bp, 2402 predicted proteins | sample 5384171 | NCBI WGS metagenome assembly VOFG01 (sample SAMN12384726, study PRJNA508395) | human gut metagenome | isolation source: healthy gut F | host: Homo sapiens
CCGTGACGGGAACACGTGACAGTGCCACGTGTCGGTGCATCCCGCGTGCGAAATCTTGTCTTGCCATGTGTCCTAACCCCGCAGCTCACTCCCGACCCACTTTCCATCCTCTCTCTACTCGCTTGTCGTCCTCTCCCTACTCGCTTTCCATCACTCTCACCAAGCACTTGCCGTCACTTTGTCGTCTCCACACCCGCCATCTCCAATTCTAGCCACGTTTCTTTCCATGGCGTGCGTGCTAAAACGTTTTCCACTCACGTCACCACGAAAATAGCCCCCGACGTGCGTGAAACGGGGCTTTTTACGCACGGCAAGGTCGCATTGAGCTTTGTCGTCGAAGTCTACATTTCCTTCAGAAAATTTTTGTTATCTTTGGAAACGTGAAATCGTTGATACATTTACTATTATGAGAAAGAATTTATTGCCAGCCATACTTGTTGCCAGCCTACTCTTCGGCTTTTTTGCTTGTAAACCAGATACGGAACCGGATAAACCAGGATCGGAAATAGTCAAGCCTGAACCAGAACCTGAGCCAAATCCAGAACCAGAACCAGAACCTGAACCAAAGCCCGAGCCCGAACCCACACCAGAGCCGGTAGTAGAGACAGTGGTTTACTATGATAACCTGGATAAAGTAAAGGCTACAGACAATTCACATTATTTCGACACATGGACAGCCTGCCGGAATATGGAAGGCAGCGGTATCGCAAATGTTACCTATACTGGCGCCTATACTTCTGTCAGAAGCTCCTATCAATCTTCCGGTTATCCCGGCGCCTCGGGAGTCAACGGAGTCTATTTCAGTAGAGAGGGCGCATGGATGGCCGTGAACAACATCGAATTGCCATCAGACAAAAGAACTTACAAACTTACAGTCGGCCTGCATCCTTATCAAACGACCGCTGAACCAAACAAACAGTACCAGATTACCATCTCTGATGAACACGGCAAGAAGGAGCAACTGCTGGACCACACCATCACTAAACATGGCAGCTGGTGGCTAGCCACATCCATATTTGAAATAAGCTCAATTCAGACCACCAAGTTGAATGTCAAGATAGTTGCGCTTGCAGGTGGAGCACGGGGACGTATAGATGACCTCAGACTCGTCACGACCACCGGGAAAGCCACGTGGATCTACGATTTGGGACATGACGGGGGACAGGAACCGCCGGTTGTACAGACTAAAGACTATATTGAGCGACCGCAGACACTGAAGCAGAATGCTGCCTATAAATATGTCGACCACAGGGGGACCACCTATAGAAGCAAGAAGAACGTCCGCAACTATGAAGCATGCTACGATACACGAAGACATAATCCGATGTGGGTAGCTTACCCTTGCCACGAAATATATTGGGAAGGCGGCTACACACGTCCGACAAAGGACCCTTGGAGACCTGATCCGAAATTCCAGGAAAGCGAGCAGTCCATCATCTATGCGACCGACTGGAATAATTGGCCTTGGACAAATAATGGCGGAAGTCCTGAGGACACACACCATTACTGGGCGCCGATGCCGTCAGGAAAGACAGTCATTAAAGGCCATCTGATGCGCTCTGCGGAACGTGGATGCGGAACCAAGACTAATCCGATAGATCTGAATGTGCAGACATTCTATCCGACCAATATCGCCCCGGAATTTTATCAGAATTCCACTAGAGACGAGTCCCATTGGGAAATGATAGAAAAAATCCTGCCGAACAACTGGCGCTGCAACGACACGATTTACGTCGTCGCAGGCTGCTATTACGGCGATGAATCCTGGAAACTCAAAGACGCCTGCGATTGGGGCAAAACGTCTTCTAAATCAAAGGATTGCGTAATGCCGACAGCCAGATATAAGATCGTGATGAGAACCAAGAACGGCAACACCGGAAAGCCTATATGGCAATGCTCGGCAGACGAGGTCATGGCCATCGGATTCTGGTTCCCGCAGAATTTCACGGGAACGTACTTGTCCTCACTCCCTGCCCTGAAAGACTATATCTTCTCTGTTTCCGACATCGAGAAGAAGATAGGAAACGAATTCAATTTCTTCCCTCTCGCGCCGGCAGGAGTCAAGGACAAGTACAATATCGACGATTGGCCGGGACTTTCAGCAATAGCGAATTGACGTTACTTGCAGACCATGATCTCTTGCGCAGAATATTGCTATTCCATGCACGAGAGGGATAATGGTTGTTTCGATAAAGCTGTAGCTATAATTCGAATGAGGATTTTTCAGGAAAAATGCTCTCGAAAGCAGCCTCCAAATTCTGCATTACCTGGTCATAATTACGGATGTGTACACTGTCATTGATGCAGACAAGCTTGTACTTCTGATTGCGGATGGCTGCAACGGCCTTCTTTGGCTTCACCATCAGCGGGAACATTTTGGTGTCTTTGTACGTATTGTATGGCTCGAAATTAGACTCGCAGATCTGCCACGTACGGAAAAGTTCCTGCGTGTAATCGGCCGGATGACGGAACTGGTGTACCGAAGCTGCCTCAAGTTCCGGCGCTACATTCTTCCAAACCTCATCATAAGTACTCTTCAGATATGGCTGAGCGTTGTGCGGAACCACGAGAGTTATGAACTTGTCATACCATTTGAGAAAACGGGTAACGTTTGCCTTAGAACCATATTCACGGCAGAACCACTTGTCATGATCCCTCTTCAGAACATCTTTTTTATTAAAATGCTCATTGATAATACGGATATTGTTCTCCAGAAGCTTCGACCAAAGACTCATCCCAGTATTGAAACGGAATGCAGCTATATCATGCGGCAGCCCGTTTTCCGCAAAGAAACGTGTAGGAGAAGTCGGACTGATGATATAGGTATCATCATTGAAATATACGAACCTGTCTGCTATTCCCGGAATTCTGTTGAAGAACAACTCTATAATCGACGAATTGAACGTCGGCAAGAACTTTTCCGGAATATAGTCCGTATGGTTCACTAAATTCAACTTTGGATTTGACGTGTCGAGCCACTCCGGCTTCTGCCCGCAAGTGACAAAATGTACCTTTCTTACCCACGGAGCAAACTTCTCGACACCTCTGAACCAATATTTCAGAAAACCGTAATCTCTGAAGCGTGCTTCCGAATATTGATTTTGGGAGTTGTCAATGGTGCCTTTGGCTTTAGCGAAACTCTTTTTCCATTCAGGGTCATTCATATCAACCCAGGTTACCACGAAATCTATGTCCATCGCCGATCTGTTTTGAAGTTTTTCGAGCACTCGACTCGTTGTTATACAATTGGTTTTTGTCGGGTTCGGGATTGATGCTTCTACTCAATCATCACGTTACCCTCTCCCTAAATCCCGAAGGATTACTTGCAGACCATGATCTTCTGGATCAGCTCGTCCGCCAGCTCCATGCCCTTCGAACCGACATTGCCAAGATTCTCAATCGTCTTTTCAATGTCTTTGTCAATGATTCCGTCCGTCTCGCAAGCATGGATTCCGTCCAGGGCAAGCACGGCGGACTGGATTGAACTGGAAACACCTGAAGCCACCTTCATGGCGCAGCCTACCTTCGCTCCGTCACAGACCATGCCGGTAATATTGCCGATCATGTTCTTGATGGCGGAACAAATCTGCTCATAACCGCCTCCGCGCAGCCAGACAAGGCCGCAAGAAGAGCCGGTAGACGCCACTACACAGCCGCACAGGGCAGAAAGACGGCCGAGATAACCCTTTATATGTATGGCGATCAGATTGCTCATAATCAGCGCCCTCGCGAGCTTCTCATCAGAAACGTCGTATTTCAATGCGTATGCAATGACAGGCATGCTGACCGTAATCCCCTGGTTTCCGCTACCGGAATTGCTCATCGCCGGCAAAGTGCACCCGGCCATCCTGGCATCGGAAGCCGCAGCCGTCAGCGCCATGGCGTATGAAACGAAATCATTGCCGAATACTTCCACGGAATTGCTGATGGTCTTGCCGACCTTCAATCCGTAATCTCCTCTCAATCCCTCTTCGGCGAGCGCCAGATTCAATGTCTTGTCCTCCAGAATGAACTTGATATCCTCATAGTCCACAGACTCGGCGAACTCATATATCTCCTTGACAGTGAGGCCGTAATCGCGTGTGCTCTTCTCCTCTTCTGACTTGCCCTCTTTTTTGTGGCATGGTCCGGCGTACTCCGTATCCACACCGGTCTCCACGATACGGTCATGCACATCCTCGATGACGCAGAACGACGTATGCCCGTCAGCCAGAATATCGCACTTGACGTAAAGTTTAGGACAATTATTTACAATGCAGATGTTTACGCGATTCTCCGCAACCAGCCTTTTTGCCAGAACCACGGCTTCGTCATTCAGATCCTTCAGCACTTCGAGACCATACTCCGATGAGCCGCAGACGGCACCGAGTGCGGCGGCGATCCTCAGGCCTATCATTCCGGTACCCGGGATGCCCACTCCCATGCCATTCTTCAAAATGTTTCCGCTTACACCGACATTGATCTTGAACCCGCTTCCTTTTCTGTCGAAATCAGGAATCTTCCCGTTCATAAGTTCTGTTGCCTTTGCCGTTGCGAGTGCGACAGCTACAGGTTCGGTGCATCCCAATGCTGGTTTCACCTCTTTGTGAATCAGCCCTATAATCTCACATTCTCTTGCCGTCATGACATGTGCTTTAGAAATTGTTGTCAATTATTTAAAAAATTCCAATATCACCTTCATCAGCGATGCCGTCTCGGAAGGATCCAGGATGGTCTCTATCGGAAATCCGATGCAGACGCTTCTGTAGCACGTCCCCTTCTTGCAGACACCTGCCGATATGCCGGAACCTGAATATCTGAGGAACGTGGCGGCATCCGCGGACGCCGGAGCTATCCCGTCAGGATTCTCGACATTGTAAATATAGTCATTCTTCTGCTGATTGAAAGTAAAAGGCCCACCACTTTCAGACAAATTCATCAAAGAATTGGTCTGATACTCCACTTTTCCGCTCCTCGTGGCATGTCCTGAAAGGCTTTGATAGCCCAGAACCTCGGCAGCGAAGGCTTTGGCTCCAGCCTGGTAAACAGTGTCCCGGCATCCCGGATAGACCTCATCGCAGAGATCCGTTCCGATATTCGCCCCCGAAATCAGAATGTTCATACCTTTTTCCGTGCAGCGACGTATGGCATCCTGCAGACGCTCCGGGAAAACCTCATAACGGCAGCGCTGGACCGAACCGCTCCCGGCCGGCGTCGTAACCTGCTTTCCGCAAATGATGTCAGTCGCCCAGAATCCCTGTAAATTATCCACGTTGTCCGAGAATGCCTCCGCATCCGCCGAACAATACGCATATCCGGCCGCCATTATCGCCTTGCCATGCACATACGGATAATCAAAAGTGTTTCCCGGAACAATCTTGCCCGCATCATCCGTGTACGAAGCACCGAAACCGGCATTGTCATCATCCAGCCAGGCCTTGTCGCGCCTGAACTCGTACATCGGCCCCACATGATTGATCTCATACATGTACGGCACGCCCGCATCTTTCTCTTCGAGAAAACCGGCATAATCCGGAAAATCAATCCATGCCGGCGGAGCGACCCTGTCGAAATTATTGACAATCAATACCTTTCTGTCGGCATTGCCCCCGTTTTCAGGAACGCCGAGGCTCAATGTCTGTGAAGGAAAACTCTTTCCGCCGGCATTGTACGCGGCGATGCGGTAGCTGTACTGATGCCCTTTTTCAATCTGAACCGTGGTGCAGACTCTTCCGCCCTCGTGCCGTATCTCCTTGATAATCCGGCCGTTGTCGAAAGCGCCGTCGTCCTTGCGCGTATAAAGGATGTAGCCTTCGGCCAATGCTGTCGGTTCAAGAGTGTCCACAGTCGCTTTCCAGCTCAATTCCGCGCTTCCGTCCCGGGTCAATGTCGCCGCGAACGAGTGCACAGGCAATGGCTGGACCGCATAATGGAATCCATATCTTCCGCTCAGGAATTTCAGGATACCCTTATATACGGACCTGCATACGGAAAATCTGAACGCAGGGTCCAGACCATATTTCATGTCTGCAAAATTCTGATGAGAAAGCAGTTCCAGAATCATGGAAGGCACGGGTGGAGTCCTGGACTCGCTGTATGACCTGTCTGTCAGCATCCTTCTGCTCCACGCCGTATCATACTGTGCCCGCAGATCTGAAACGACCTGTGACTGTATGTCATTGGCCATGACGCGGCCGAGGATGCGGTCCTCTCCGTCCGGCAATTTCCTGCTGCCCTCGCAGATGAGGGTGTAGATGGCCAAAGTGCCTATGATAGAATCATTTGGAGTAATTCCGGCATCAGTGTGGAAGGCCAATGACAAGTCGAATGGAACGCCCTTGCCTTCCGCTTTCGGATTCATGTGGGAACCGCCGCTCATTGCGGAAACCCATGCACCGCGATCACCGAAATCATTGGTATAGTCGTTGTCGTAACGTCTTGTAACCGTGGTATCTATGCCGGCCCACTGCATCCAGTACAATGCTCCCTCGGCAGAACTTTGCTGCCCGGATATCGTGTACTGGTCCTCTGACATTTCCGCCGTCCCTCTGGCGATTTTGCCCATGCCGCCTCCGATCTTTACGGCATCTGCAGTGACTACTGCGCCCGGATCGAATTCGACACCCTTCCTGGTACCGTTGTCCAGCGAAACGTAACAGGAAGAACCTTCAGCGAATTCGAAGGTACCGAGATAAATCCATGTCCCTCCGCCGATTTTCTGATTTACGAGGAAATGACTTGCCCCTCCAAGATGATGGACGGTGTAATGTGCTGACTCCGTGCTGTTTGGAAGAGATATGTATGAAACATATACAGCATATTTTCCGCGCTCCGGAATATCTGGAGTCCATGTCGCGGAAGCATTGCCCTTAATCTCGCGCGAGCATTTGGCCTTTCTCGCGGTGCCGTGAGTGAACGGATTGTCATTGCCGGTGTACACTCTCTTGAAATCGGCGAAACCGGTGCCTGCATCAGTCCATTTTCCCGTTTCGGCGTATCGGCCCGTCCTGCGGATGAACCCCTCGCGCGGGCCGCTGAAAGCAGGGTCATTGTCAATGATGACCTCATGTTTCTGTGTGTCGCGCTCTCGCGGAGTCATCACGTACGCCCCGGCGTTTTCCAGCATCGGAATCAGGAAGGGGAGGACATAGCTCTGCGTGTACAGGTCCTCGACTGTCGTGAACAGCGGCGCGCGCTGCCATTTCCATCTGCAGGTCTTGGCGTCATAATAGTAACCATGGCTTTGCCAAAGTGCTATCTGTCTGCCGCTCAGTCCTTTGCGGTATTTCAATTCTTCCTCGTTCCGGACGATAGGCACATATTTGCCCAGCGGATCGTGAGTCCGCCAGTTATGTTCGGAAGGCCTGCCGTCATTGCCGGGAGCCGGAAGAGCCAGCTGGGTAAGCGGAGTCCTGCCGCAATAGAGGTTGCCGATCTTGTAATGGGCGAATTCTGCCGGTGAAATTTCATGGAGCGTCCTGCGGAGCCATGCCAGATCTTCCTTCCGCCATGGAATATCTCCCATGCCCTGTGTAAAACGGAAATCCAGATAGCCGTTCCGGCGTTCCACGGATTTGAGATTGATGACGGCGGTCACTGACGTTCGCTTCTGAATCAATGTCGCAAGGGTGTCGCATTTGCTTCTGAATGCATTGAGGACCATGCTTTGTGGCTGTCCCGTCGCTTGCAGGTCAAGAACGATGCTCAGGAATAGTACGGAAAGAAACCGCAGTCTCATCTCATTTCTGTTTACAATGTCCGATAGTGTAGATGAAAAGTGTTATCAATGAACCGATTACAAGGCCTGTTGCATCTGCTCTGAAATCCATGATGTCGCAGCTTCTATAGTCGGTGAGCCCCTGTATCAGCTCGATGCCGCCTCCGATAAGGCAGCCGGCGATGAAAAATCCGACAATTGCCAATACGGATTTCTTCCTGGACTGTATCTTGTGGCAGAACGTGGAGTACGCCAATATCGGGAACGGCAGGAACATGCAGAAATGCACGAACTTGTCGGATGCGAATCCCAGAATTGTCCCCGGCATTTCTGATATGCCGTCGAAATGACCGAAGCAGAGAATGCCCAATGAGATGAGATACAGCGACATGATTGCCGGCCATACTAATTTTTTACCGCCAGGTTCCGGCATCGGCTCCAGTTCGAGAGTTCCGAAAAAGTCAGGTCTGTGGAAGTCCGGGGTAGGGCATCCGATAGGAGACCAGCTCAGGAAATGGACGTGCGCCGTCTTGTCGCCGCATTTGTAGAAATTCGCGTGCAAAGTTGCCGGAAGATTATGCTTGTCTACCCCGATGAGCTTGAACGGTATGAAAAGTCCAAGTTTCCAGCTGAATTCCTTGTCATTGATTTCCACTGCCTTATGTTCATTGGAACTGAATCTTCTGACCTGTTTGAGCTTGTCGGTGGAGAAATGGACGCAGTCCTCCCTGCTCTTGCGCTTGGCTGCCAGCAGGGTGCCGATGCAGTTCATCTCGAAGTTGTAGTAAGTGCCGTCAGTCGGGTCTGAGATGAAGAATTCGCAGCAGCTGTCTTCCCATACCGGGCCGTTGTCTTTGAGCGCCTGTGCCCTGAGGTCAAGCCCGCGTACGCTGTACATTATTCCGATGCCGTTTTTGCACCAGCCTGCGACGAATTTGCATTCCGGCTGATAAGGAAAGTCTTCCGGCCAGTTTACAGTATCAATGTTGCCTGCACCTGCGCCGCATCCGGCGGCTGCTTCGAGTTTCGATGCGAATTCATTGAAATCCCGCACCCGGTCCAAACCCTGTATATATGGAACCTTGAGATTTTTCTGTCCGTTCATAATCTATTATGTATTAAAGACTTTGCATGTCTGTAAGTTTCTTGTAATATCCGTTGAGCGCGAGGAGTTCCTCATGCTTGCCGCGCTCCACAATCTTGCCCTCATGCATCACGATGATCTCATCGGAGTTCTTGATGGTGGAAAGTCTGTGTGCGATGGCGATGGTCGTGCGTGATGACATCAGACGGTCAAGAGCCTCCTGCACAAGTCTTTCTGATTCAGTGTCAAGCGATGCCGTAGCCTCGTCCAGAATAAGGATAGGAGGGTTCTTCAATATCGCCCTGGCGATGCTGAGCCTCTGGCGCTGTCCGCCTGACAACCTCATTCCGCGGTCGCCGATATTGGTATTGTATCCATCTTCCTTCTCCATGATGAACTCATGTGCGTTGGCTATTTTCGCCGCTGCGACGACATCTTCCATGGTCGCGCCCTCTACGCCGAAAGCGATATTGTTGAAGATGGTGTCATTGAACAGGATAGGTTCCTGGTTCACATTGCCCATCAGGCTTCTGAGGCTGTGGATCTTGATGTCGCGGATGTCAGTGCCGTCGATTTTTATCGAGCCGCCGGTCACGTCGTAGAATCTCGGGATAAGGTCGACCAATGTGGATTTGCCCGCGCCGGATTCACCGACGATAGCCACGGTACTGCCCTTCTTTACGGAAAGATTGATGTCGTCAAGTATCTTTCTGTCAGTATCATAGGAGAATGACACATGGTCGAAAGTGATTTCATCATTGAATCCATCCACTTCCTTTGCATCAGGAATTTCCTTCAGGTTGCTTTCCGTTTCGAGAATCTTGTTCACGCGCTCTACGGAAGCCATGCCCTTAGGAATATTGTAACCTGCTTTCGCGAAATCCTTCAACGGGTTGATGACGCTGTAGAGAATCACCATGTAGAAAATGAAGGTCGGAGCGTCGAACCACGCCTTTTCACTCAGGATGACGACGCCGCCGAATCCCAGTACAATCGCGATCAGCACGGTGCCCAGGAATTCACTCATAGGATGTGCCAATGCCTGCCTGGTGGAGACTCTTCCTGTCTTCTTCTTCACCGCTTCGGTCACATGGTCGAAACGCGCCTGCATCTTGTCCTCGGCCACGAAAGCCTTGATGACGCGCAAGCCGCCGAGCGTCTCCTCCAGCTGCGACATCGTGTCGCTCCACAATGCCTGCGCCTGCAATGACTTCTTTTTCAATGTTCTTCCAAGGGCGCTCATGAGCCAGATCAATGCCGGGGCGACCACGATCGTGAACAATGTAAGCTGCCAGCTGGTCACTATCAATGTCCCTATGTAGAATATGATGAGAATCGGATTTTTCAGGAGCATGTCGAGGGTGCTCATGATGGAATTCTCGACTTCGTTTATATCACCGCTCATCCTGGCTATGATGTCACCTTTCCTCTCCTGCGAGAAGAAACCCAGAGGAAGAGTCAGGATCTTGTGGTAAAGCTCTCTCCTCATGTCCCTTACGACACTCGTACGGATAGGGATCATGATTGCCGATGAACCGAAGTAGCATGCGGTTTTCAGGAGTGTCATGATACTGAGCCACAGGCACAGGAGGAACAATGTCATTGCCGCACCCTTGTCCTGGATGAGCAACGTTATCCCGTAATATGCATTGTTTATGAAAATCTCTTTTATGCCCATGCCGGCAGTGTCCCACGGAATGAAGGAATATACCGTATCGTTCATCTTGAACAATATCTGCAGTATAGGGATAATCAGCGAGAACGAGAAGATATTGAGGATTGCCGAGAGAATGTTGAGTATGATCGAGCCTCCGAGGTAACCCTTGTATGGTTTGACGTACTTGACAAGTACCTGCCAGAATTCTTTCATCTTTTCTATGACGTTGTTTTAATAATCTGCAAATATAATCAAAGTCCGCTTAACTGAAAAACGTAAAGATGCTACATGACACGTTCCAGCCAGTGGAAAATGAGCCAGATGCGGCGCTTGAGAATGGACATGTCGATGGTGTCCACGCTGTCGTAGGGCTTGTTGTTGTTCATCGTGATGCCGGAAGTGAACATGACGGACGGTATGCCGTTTTCCAGGAAGACGCGCTGGTCGCTTACCTTGCGGTAGAAGATGTTGGTGAAATCATTGCTTCCGAAATAGTCGTAACCCAGTTCCAGACCGGTGCCGTATTTCAGGTTGCAAGTGCTCAGGAGGCTTGCGGAACCGTCTCCTGCGGCTTCACGTCCAAGCATGATTATGAAGTCCTTGCGCCCGGATTTCAGGCGGCTCATCGTTCCTCCGATCTGGTCAATGTTCACGACCATCCTTATCTTGTCGGCAGTGACGGCATCGCCGCTGACAGGATCTGTGAGAAGCCCGTCTTCAATCATCTTCCACAATGCCCGCGAACCTTTCATGCTGGCGGATTTGGCATCCAGCCCCACGAAAATGATGTTGCTGTCGTAGGCGCGTCCGATGTTGCGCATGGTGCTGAACATTTCCGCGACGCTGACCATGGCTACCACTCCGGAAGCATTGCTGTCGGCTCCAGGATACAATATTCCGTTCAATGTCCCGAGGCCGTCGTAATGCGCCATGACAATGACGTACGAATCATCATGTCTCTTGGAAGCGCCTGGAAGAAAGCCGATTACGTTTCTGCCGAAGGGCTCGTAGAAATGTGTGGACCAATGCCCGTTTATCGGAGTGAGTCCCAGCTGCCTGAAACGGCGGATAAGCCAGAATGCCGTTTCGGTGCCGCCACGTGTCCCGGTGGCGCGGCCTCCGCACAATGAGTCCGAGAGAAATTCCACTTGTCGGTATAACTTGCTCTCCCATATTACGTTATGAGCCTGTGTGCCGCTTATCGCTCCGATTGGCGGAACTTGTTGACCCGACATGCCCGCGCACAACAGGGCGAGAAAGACTATGCTGAATAATTTTTTTGCCATTTTATCAGTTGGAGCACGATAATTGATTATCTTTGTAAACTTCGGAGACATCAGGGCATGCTCCTTGCCCGTTTTTCCGAAGAAACTTCAAAATTAGAAATTCCTGATGAATTTCGGAAATATAGACTCGGATTTGAGACAGAAACTTAAACATATATTTGTGGTCATCGCTCTCCTGCTGCCATGCACTGGGGTATTTGCGCAATATGACAAGGATGTGTTCTTCTTCAGGGGAAGAAGGGCTCTTGCCGACGGCAAGTATTCCCAGGCCATCGAGAATTTCAATGTCCTCTCGCGCATTGACACGACGGATTATTGGACATTCTTCTACAGGGGCATTGCCAAATATAATCTCGGGGACCTGCGCGGTGCGCAGAAAGATTTCAGCACGTCTGTCCGCCTGAATCCGGTCTTCACTTCCGGGTACCACTACAAGGCGATAACGGAGAGCCGTTTCGGGAATTACGACAAGGCATTGGAAGACCTCCAGAGGGCGATTGACCTCAGGCCGGGATATATCGGATTGTATTTCAGCCGTGGCGTGACATATTTCCTTGCACAGCAGTTTGACAAGGCCGTTTCGGATTTCGACAAATACATAAGGAAGGAACCGAAAGACCCGTCCGCGTATCTTAACCGGGGAGCCAGCAGGCTGTTCCTGCAGGACACCACGAAAGCATTGGCAGACTACAACAAGGCGATAGCATTGGACAGGTTCGAGCCGGAAGGCTTTATCCGCCGAGGGCGGCTGTACGCGTCGCAGCATAAGTATGCGGATGCGATTTCCGACATGAACATGGCCATAAGTCTCGACACTACGAACACTTTCGCCTATTTCAACAGGGCGATAATGTATTATGAGCAAAGTGATTACAATGCTGCGATGGCAGATCTGGACCGTGTGCTGAAGGATGAGCCGGGAAATGCATTGACCCTGTACAACCGAAGTCTCATCAGTGCGCAGGTCGGGAATTATGCTGATGCGCTTGACGATATGGACCGTGTCATTAATATCAATCCCGGCAATGTGCTTGCGTATTATAACCGTGCATCGTTCTTCGTGAACATGGAAAGGTGGCAGGATGCTTTGGAGGATTATGACAAGGCGATCGAACTTTATCCGGATTTCGCCAAGGCATATATGAACAGGTCCTATGTGGAGAGCAGGCTCGGCCTGAATAAGGAGTCCAAGCGTGACTACGACATTGCCCGCAGGAAGATTGACGATTACAGGGACAAGACCGGAAGCGGCGAGGCGTCGTTTGCCGACACGACCAAGAAATACAGTTCCCTGCTGTCGCTCGACGCGGATTTCGCCAAGAAAGATTTCGATGACGAGATGCTGCAGCACAGGGATGTGGACATAAAGCTCCGCCCGCTGTTCAGGTTCGTGCTCTCGGACAAGAGGGACAATGTGCAGTATGCATTGAAGAACAGATATGAGAATCCGTTGATAGACAAGTTCTTGAATGGCATGGCGGTCCCTGTGGTGATTGCCAATTCCGATACCGTCAGGATTGCGGGCACGGACAAATTCATGCAGGCAATATATTCCGACGGCGGTGAGAAGGGCGTGGCTGAATTCCAGAAGGCGCTCGCCGATGTTGCAGACAAGCAGTTCAATTCGGCGCAGGTCCATTATGACAATGCGATTGATTCGGATGCTTCGGACAAGTACGCGAAATTGTACAAGGTCTTCTATTATATGAACAGGGCAGTGTTGAGGGCGGACATGATAGATTTCATTTCTTCTATCGAGAACAATGTCCAGACGCTCACGATGGATGACCAGGGTACGACGCGTGCCAGGGTGAAGGACCAGGTGAGCCGCAGCTATGATTATTCGGATGCAGTCGAGGATATGCAGAAGGCTGTGGAAATCGTCGGTGACGTGCCTTATGTTTATTTCAACCTTGCGAATCTGCAGTGCCTGTCGTCTTCCTATGTGGATGCGATAGGAAACTTCACCAAGGCGATATCGCTCTATCCTTATATGGGTGATGCGTATTTCAACAGGGGACTGGTACTTATCTATTTGAAGGACAAGGAAAAAGGCTGCATTGACCTTTCTCATGCCGGAGAACTCGGCATCGAGGATGCCTACGGCGTCATAAAGAAGTATTGTGAAACTAACAACGGGGAATAATTAATTTTGGAGGAAAACGGGTGATGCCCAGATTTATGAGTCTTTCCAGCGGGAGCTGCGGCAACTGCTATTATCTTGAATATGAGGATGCTTCAGGCAAACATGCCATTATTATCGACGCAGGCGTGAGTCTGAGACGCTTGAAGAAGATACTTTCGGACAACGGACTTGACGAGAATTCTTTCAGTGCGATACTGGTGACACATGACCACATGGACCATATCCGCAGTCTGGCGTCATATTGCAAGAAACTCCAGAAACCTGTCTACGCTACCGCGACCCTCCATTCCGCCATGGCAGCACATTCTTTCGGTTCCCCTTTCCTGGGCCAATGCCGTAAGGACCTCGTCGAGAACGAGTGGAATGAAATCTGCGGCTTCAAGGTGAGGTATTTCATTGTCCCTCACGATGCGACGCAGACGGTGGGCTACTATATCATTGCCGGCGACCATAAGTTCGTGATAATGACGGATATAGGCCGAATGACCGATGAGGCGTTGCAGTTCGCTTCAGAAGCAGATACCGTGGTCGTGGAGTCGAATTATGACATGGACATGCTCATCTCCGGGCCATATACCCACGAACTCAAGATGCGTATCTGCCAGGGACACGGTCATCTGAGCAATGATGAGTGCGCCTTCGCCATCAAGCAGTTCTGGCACGACGGCTTGCGGAACATCTTCCTCTGCCATTTGAGTGACCACAATAACACTCCTGAACTTGCATACGCTTCCGCCTTGGAAGCATTGCGCCAGCTCGGGGTAGAGGACGGCACTGTAAACCTCCGCGCCCTTCCGCGACAGACCCCGTCGGGAATGATAATACTATAAAACCATATATATGAAATCTGTAAGACGAATAGTTTTCTTTTCATTGCTGGCTATAGCGATGATTCCGGTTTCCTGCACGCGACAGGAGAAGGTCAAACCGACCAAGAATGTGATACTTATGGTTCCGGACGGAGTGTCCACCAGCGTTCTTTCCTTGGTCAGATGGTACAATCAGCAGAAGAGTCCACAGAATGTCACGGCGACATTGGCGACGGACCCGTATCTCTGCGGAATGGTCAGACAGAGCTGCTCGGACTCTCCGATTCCGGCATCTCCTGCTGCAATGACCTCATTTATGACCGGTTACAAGGTGCAGGGCTCGAATATGTCGGTATATCCGTCAAAGAATGAAGGACAGGATCTTGTCAATGTCAATGCGGACAGCACCTGGCAGCCTCTTGCCACGGTAATGGAAGCCGCCAAGATTCTCGGACACAAGTCCACGGGACTGGTCGTGACTGTCACCGCAACACATGCGACACCGGGAGCAACTACGGCGCATACCGTCTCCAGGAGCGAGCATCACGATATTATCAGGCAGATGGCTTCCAATCGTGTGGATGTCATTTTCGGCGGTGGCGTGGATTATATGGATGATGATGTGAAGTCCATATTGGAGGACAACGGCATCACTTACATTGAAAAGGATGTTCCTGCGTTCAGGGCTGTGGAAAAGGCTCCTGTCTGGGCGCTGTTCGCCGGCGAGGATATGGCTTTCGACCTGGACAGGGATACTCTTGCGGAGCCGTCTCTTTGTGAAATGACGGAGAAGGCACTGTCGCTGCTTTCCAAGGACAAGAACGGATTTTTCCTTATGGTGGAGGGCAGCAAGGTGGATTATGCGGCTCACAGCAATGACCCGATGGGAATTATTTCCGAGTATGATGCTTTCGACAAGGCCGTGGCCGTAGCCATGGATTTCGCCAAGAAAGATGGCAACACAACCGTCATCGTGGTTCCTGACCATGGAAACAGCGGAATGACCGTGGGAAACAATGACTACAAGAATTATTATAAGAAGGGCCTGGATACAGCAATGGCCATGCTTCCTCAATATAAACGTACCGGAGAGGGCCTTACCGGACTGATTCAGGCACAAGGCGTGGACAGCATCCGCCCTATATTCAAAGAGTACACAGGCATTGACCTTACTCCTGCGGAGGAGAAGGCTGTCAGGGAGTCGATGGCCAATATCGAGAAGGACTATATGGAAGTGGCTTTGTCAAGGAATCTTAAGAGTGTGGTAACCAAGATTTTGAATGCCCATGTCCATTTCGGATATGCAAGCGGCTGCCATACCAGTGAAGATGTGTTCCTTGCTGTTTACAATCCTAACGGACAAGTTCCTATGGGGTGGATTGACGGTACCGACCTTGCGGATTATATGTATGGCCTGCTCGGCGTGAAAGGCTCTTTGGATGAGCTTACATCCCAGATTTTCGTCAAGTCCGATGTCCTTCTCGCGGGACATGAAACAGCAGTTGAAGGCGATAAAAATGCTCCCGTGCTCGTGATTGACGGCAAAGTCCGCGTTCCTGCCAACCGCTCGTATATAGAAGTTGACGGCCAGAAAAAGGAACTCGCCAGCGTTTCCGTATATGTTCCGAAGAACAAGAACTTCTACATCTCACGGGAAATCCTCAATTATCTCTAGGGCCTTTCCGAACAGTGTTATTCAGTCTTGGAACTTTCAGGCTGCTGCGGCTCATCGCCGTGGGCATCCTGGTATTTGAACCTGCGGATCTTGTGGGTCGCGGTCTTCTCGAAATCTTCCTTTACCACCTCCACGCTGTTGACCTTGGATGACTTGCCCACGTGCTTGTTCACGTAGTCGAGCACGGCCTTCTTCTTCGCCTGGAGATTCTCGAAGAACTTGTCCTCGGTCTCCTGATTCCAGTTGAGGACATTGTCATCGAACTTGACCAGCGCCACCAGTTTGCCGTCGCGCTCCATTACCAATGACTCGTTCACTCCGCCGAAATTGTTGATGACCTGCTCGATTTCCTCCGGGTAGATGTTCTCGCCGGACGGCCCGAGAATCATGTTGTTCAGGCGGCCCTTGATATAGAAACGGCCTTTCTCATCCATACATGCAAGGTCATTGGTCCTGAACCAGCCGTCGTCGGAGAGTACCTGGCGCGTGCGCTCCGGGTCCTTGTAATAGCCGAGCATTACGTTGTCGCCCTTCGCAACTATTTCACCTTCACCGGTTTCCGGATTGACATTGTCCAGTTTCACCTGTACGTTGTAGGCCGGGACGCCGATTGAACCTACCTTGGTCTTGCCTACGCAGGCATTGGTGATGAGCGGTGCTGTCTCAGTGAGGCCGTAGCCGATGGCGTAAGGGAACTTGGCCTTGATGAGGAAATCTTCCACTACCGGATCAAGTTTGGAACCGCCGATGCCGAAGAATTTCAGTTTGCCGCCGAAGGTCTTGTACAGACGTTTTCCGATGAGGAAGTACAGCAGTTTCGGTGTCTTTTTCCGCATCCATGAGAGCACGCGGCTGCGCTCGATGGTCGGTACGATGCTGGCTTTGTAGACCTTCTCTATAATAAGAGGTACGGAACACATGATGGTAGGGCGCACCTTCTTCATGGTCTCGATGAGAATCGTCGGGGTAGGGAGTTTCTTGATGTGATATACGCATCCGCCGACGAACAACGGGTACAATACGCTGAAACTCATCTCGTAAGTGTGCGACATCGGAAGGATGGACAGCCATCTGTCGCGCTTGTTCGCCTTCTGCGCATGCCAAGCCTCGATGACATTGTGACAGAAGTTCCTGTGGCTCAGCATCACGCCCTTGGCCCTGCCGGACGTTCCTGAAGTATAGATGATCATCGCCAGATCATCCGGAGAAGGCTCCTTGCCCCAGCCGTCGCACGTGAATTCCGCGTCGTCCCTCTGTATGATTTCCAATGTGTCCATGTCAATGATGAGGGTCAATTTCTTCTTCACTTCATCCGACAGCTTGCCGGCCATTCTCTGCGATACGAAGATGGCCTTGCACTCGGAGTGGTTGAGGATATTGGTGACCTCGCTCTCCGAAGAGTCCGGAAGAATAGGCACTGCCACGCGACCGAACGCGACGATGGCGAACAGCGAAACCGTCCAGTTCGGCATGTTCTGGGACAAGATCGCGATTCTGTCGCCTGCATTGAGCCCGTATCTTGAGAAAAGGTGGGCCAGTTCAATGCTTTTCTTTCTGAATTCCGCGTATGTATAGCTTTGGCTGCCGTCGACGAATGTCAATGCCGGCCTTTTGGCGTAGGCGGTCGTTGCATAATCGAACAGACGCGACAGGGTAGTGATGTAGTTTTCCCTGTTTGTCGTCAATTTTCTGTATAAGCTGTTGCTCATGATGTATCTATTGTCTTGTCACGTCCCCTCTTCTAATGCGTCACATACCCTTCAGGGTTCTTGCCGCGCATGTGCATCTCTTCATAGAGAGCCTGGATCCTGTCGGTATCTGCTCTCGCATCATCCGTGAGTTCCACCTTTTTGCCGATGCTTACGCATTTGGTCTTCCAGTCGAAATATCCCATATATACCGGACAGTCGACTTTCTTCGCGATCATGTGATAGCCTGTCTTCCACTTCTTTACGGCGTGGCGTGTGCCTTCCGGAGCGATTGCGAGATGGAAGGTGTCGACCTTTTCCATTTCATTGATGAGGCTGAAAAGCATTGCGCTTGCGCTGGACCTGTCCACCGGGATGCATCCCACCTTGCGGAGGAAGGCTCCCACCGGCCATTTGAAGAATTCCTTCTTTATCATTACGTGCGCGGTCTTGTCGAACTGGGTGTAGAACAAGTACGAGATTACGAAATCCCATGCCGATGTGTGAGGTACGCCCAATAATACGCACTTTGCTTCAGGTGCGGGACCGCCTACCGTGGTCCATCCCATTTTTCTGAGAAGGAATCCGCAGAACCTTGCCCAGCATGAACGTTTCTTTTCCATCTTTGCTTAAATGTTTATATCCTCCAGTTCCTCCTCACTGCGGAGATTCTGACGGATAAAGTTTTGTCTGTCAATCGTATTGTCTCCCATGTAGAACTCCATGATGCTGGAGATGGACTCGTCCTTCGCCAGATTTACGGTGTCTAGTCTCATGCCGTCACCGATGAAGTCCACGAACTCATGAGGAGAAATTTCTCCGAGACCTTTGAATCGTGTGATTTCCACGCCGTTCTTGAGGTCCTTTATCGCGCTCGCCTTCTCGTCGTCATTGTAGCAATACCTTGTTTCTTTCTTGTTCCTGACACGGAAAAGCGGGGTCTGGAGAATATGTACGTGCCCGCGTCTGATGAGATCCGGGTAGTATTTCATGAAGAATGTCAGAACCAGCATGCGGATGTGCATTCCGTCATCATCGGCATCGGTTGCGACTATTATGTTGTTGTATCTCAAGTCGTTGAGGTCTTCCTCCACTCCCAATGCGGAGATGAGAAGATTCAGTTCCTCGTTCTCTGCCACGCGCTTCCTGCTTTCCTTGTAGCAGTTTATCGGCTTGCCTCGTAGACTGAACACGGCCTGGTTGTTCGCATTGCGCACCTTGGTGATGGTTCCGCTCGCGGAGTCGCCCTCTGTGATGAAAATGCTTGACTTCTCCTTCTCCTCCTCCTTGTCCTTAGGTACCTTGTCGCAGTAATGATAGCGGCAGTCGCGCAGTTTCTTGTTGTAGACATTCGCCCTCTTGTTCTTCTCCCTGGTCTTTTTCTGGATTCCGGAAATCTCCTCGCGCTCCTTCTTGGACGACTTGATCTTCTCTTCGATGACCGGGACAATGTCCTTGTGTATGCGCAGATAATCGTCGAGATTCCTGGATACGAAATCATTGACAAAAGACCTGATGGTCGGGCCTTTGTCGTTGACGGTATTGCCGTTTTCGTCCTTTATCTGCTTGTCCCACATGTAGGTGGAGCCGAGCTTCGTCTTGGTCTGTCCCTCGAATTGCGGCTCCTGGATCTGGATGCTGATGGCGCCGACGACGCCCTGGCGGCAGTCCTGCGGGTCGTAGTCCTTCTTGAAGAAGTCTTTCAATGTCTTCGCGATGGCCTCCCTGAACGCTGCAAGGTGGGTTCCGCCCTCCCTGGTGTTCTGTCCGTTGACGAATGACGAGATGTTCTCGCCATAGCTGTTGCCATGCGTAAGGACTATTTCAATGTCTTCTCCTTCAAGGTGTATCGGCTGGTAAAGCGGGGTTTCGCTCATCCTGTCGTTTACCAGGTCGAGCAGTCCGTTTTCCGATTTGTACGGGGTGCCGTTGAGGACAATGGTCAGGCCTTTCTTCAGGAAAGAGTAGTTCTTGACCATGGTCTCGACGAAGTCCATGTTGTATGTGTAGTCTCCGAATTTTTGGCTGTCCGGTTTGAATTTTACGAAGGTTCCGTTCTTCTCGCTCACGTTTTCCTTCATTCCGGAATCCACGAGGTTACCGCGCTCGAACTGCGCCCACGAACTTTTGCCGTCCCTGAAAGATTCGACGTAAAAGTATGAGGACAATGCATTTACGGCTTTGGTGCCGACACCGTTCATGCCGACGGATTTCTTGAAGTTCTTGTCATCGAACTTACCGCCCGTGTTCAATGAACTTACGCATCGGATGACGCTGTTGTTCTCATGCGGAATGCCTCGTCCGAAGTCCCGTACGGTTACCATGCCGTCTTCGACGGTAATCTGGACCTGCTTGCCGAATCCCATTGTGAATTCGTCTATGGCATTGTCTACCACCTCTTTAAGCAGTATGTATATACCGTCGTCCTGATTGTCGCCATTGCCAAGTCTTCCGATATACATTCCGGAGCGCTGGCGGATATGTTCATTCCACGTCAGTGTCTTGATGGAACTGCCATCATATTGCTGTTCTGCCATATATTATTTGTTACCTATTCAAGTTTCGTGCGTCCTCAGGCTTGCCAAGGTTTCGCGCGAGTTTGCGGTTTAGGGCCCACGCGCCTTAATTACGTTACCCTCACCCTAAATCCCTCCCCTCGGGGAAGGGACTTGCTGTCGCCCTTACGGGCTTTAACAGCGGTATTTCGCAAATTCGAGGACTTGCCGAAACACATGTTTCCTATTTTGCAAAATTACAAAAAATATTTGGGCATTTTGATAGGAAAAAAAATTATCATAATTTCGCAGAATTGTATTTTGAGTTTTATGAAGAAATTTTTATTGGCCGCAATGCTGTTATCCATTGGAACAATGGCAGTTGCAAGGAATCAGGAAAAGTTCGACAGAGGTCTTGGCGATGCGAGTGCCGTTTTCGTGCCCAAGGGCATGATGACAGCCGGAGCATCCATATCATATAGTCATTATTCAGCCGGAAACGGAGATGTGGGTTATGAACTCATGTCACTTATCACCGGTCTTAAAGGAACATTGTCCACCGTAAAGATCTCTCCTGCCGCGTTTTATTTCATCGGCAAAAACACGGCCGTAGGTGCCAGATTCGGATATTCTTATACTTCAATGAATCTGGACGGCGCTTCCATCAGCCTTGGTACCGACAACGAATTCGACCTTTCGAACCACTATGTGAAGAGCCAGAGCTATTCCGGACAGTTTGCCGTGCGTAATTACGTTCCGCTTTTCGGAAGCCGCGTCTTCGGAATGTTCAATGAAATCCGTATCGGCGGTAGCCGCGGACAGGGCAAATCCTTCCAGTACGACGGTAATGAGAAGAACGGTACATTTTCCGAGTCCTATGCCCTGACCATCGGTATTGTCCCGGGTCTTACTATGTTTCTGACGAACAATCTTTCATTCGAGGTTTCCATCAGCGTGCTGGAATGTAATTATTCTTATACGAAACAAACTAAGAATCAGGTATATACAAGTTCCCTTTCCCATTTCGGGACGACATTCAAGCCGAACCTTCTGGGTGTGGGCTTCTCCATCATGTATTATTTCCAGGTAGGAAAACGTTAATCCGGAGGGCTTATGAAGAAAGGATTGCTTTTCTGCGCCGCCGTCCTCATGATGGCGGGGTGCAGCATTGAAAATGACATGATGATTCCGCGTGATGTGGCGGGCTACGAGATTTTCGAGATTGAGGGCCAGTTGAGCTCTTCCATCAATACAGCGAAGCTTACTGTCTCTGTGACAATGCCTTACGGCGTCAGTCTGGACCAGTTGGAGATTTCCAAGATCAAGTACACCGATGCTACCAAGTTCCAGGAGACATTGATGGCCCGCGGGTCTGTTCTGGATTTGCGGGACACGAACCGTGTCACTCTTCATGCGTTCAGGGATTTTACCTGGAAACTGATTGCTTCCAATGCCGGCAAGGATGATCCGAAACCGGGCAGTGAGCCTCAGTTGTACAACATGAATTTCGATGATTGGTCCATGGCTGGAAAGGGTTGGTATCCTTTCGGCAAGTCTGTTCCTGATGCGGACAAGAAGATATGGGCGACGGCGAACAAGGGAACCGCATCGTTAGGCAGAAATACTACCGAGCCTGAAGAGAAGTTTGTCGCTGTTCCGGGCCCGGGAAAGAAGGCTGCAAAGCTGAGCAGCCAATACATTGTCATGAAGTTCGGCTCCGGCAACATTTTCACCGGAGAGTTCTGCAGATTGATGGGTATGAGCGGTGCGGACATGGCTTGGGGTGTGCCGTTCACAGGCAGACCGAAGTCTCTCCATGGATATTTCTGCTATCAGCCGAAAACGATTGACTATGCGGATGATTCGCACAAGGACATGCTTGGCAAGACCGATATCGGCCAGATTCAGATTATCCTTGCAGACTGGGACAAGAACAAATGGAGCAATTATCCTGCAGGCGCCATCGACGCTCAAGGACGTTTCCATGTCATAAATTCCAGCAACCAGTTTGTAGATTATGACAATGATCCCGCGATTATCGGTTACGCTAATTTCGAATTCAGCAATTGGATGGATGCTTACGAGGAGTTTGACATGCCGATTACCTATCGCAGCGACCGCACTCCTACCATGGTGGCAATCGTAGCCGCCTCCAGCCGTCACGGCGATTTCTTCACCGGCGCCGCCGGCACAGTCCTCTACCTGGACGAATTCTCGTTCAAGTACTAGCCTCTGTCCTGGCATCCCGGGTAATTTCGCGAACGTCTACAGGGTAACCCTGGAAACGCTTACGTAATTTGGCGGGACGCGGCCACGCCTCGTTTCTGGGGGCGTTTATTTTCAAAGAGTTATAAAACGGGGCGTGGAAACGTGGCCAAAAAATGCCTGCGTTTCCACGTTGCTGTTAAAATGGTATTTGATTATCAGTCAGTTACAAAACGCCCCGTGGCCGCGTCCCGACAGCTTGCTCCGGAGGTAACCATGGTGATGTATATGTCGCCCTTGGACGCGCCCCGGCGGGGGTGGGACCTCTGGAGGTTCGCTTCGCTCATCCCGTCAGGCTGTCGCCTGCCACCCATTCACAAGGTCATGGGCGACCATGCCTCCAGAGGTTCCACCCCCGCCGGGGCTTCTCTGCCACATGGTCTTTACTGATAATCATTTCCATGCAATGTAACTCCCCGTGCGTGTTAAAACGTTTTCTACGCACATCGCGCTGAAAAAATGTCATGTCGTGCGTAAAATGGCCGGATTTACTCACGGCATGTCGAATATTGGACCAAATACGAATCCGCATCCGAGTTTTCCATAAAAAGTGCTATATTTACGATATGACACTAATTGACACGTCGCCTGAACGCATTCGTGAAATACGCGGGAAACAGGCAAGATATTTTCATTCCGGGGCCACGTTGGATACGGCGGTCCGGAAAGCGAACCTGAAAGCATTGGAAAAGGCTGTTCTGAAATGGGAAAAGCCGCTTTGTGATGCTTTGTGGAGTGATTTGCATAAATCTTATGAGGAGGCTTACCTGACGGAAATCAGTATCCTGCTCGGTGAACTCCGTACACATATACGCAAGATAGGGAAGTGGACGAAACCTGTGAGGAAACCCACGCCGTTGAAGATGTTTCCTTCCAGAAGCAGGGTTCTCAGCGAGCCGCTCGGCACGGCATTGATAATATCACCTTGGAACTATCCTGTGCAGCTGCTGCTTACGCCTCTTGTCGGTGCGATTTCGGCGGGCTGCACGGCTGTGCTCAAACCTTCGCCTTACGTTCCTACCGTGTCGAAAACCATCGAGGACATGATTGCGGATACGTTCCCGGAAGAATATGTCGCTGTGATACAAGGACATAGGGATACCAATACAGCGCTTCTCGCAGAAAGGTGGGATATGATTTTCTTTACAGGGAGCCCTGCATTCGGACGCGTCGTGATGGCATCGGCCGCCAGGAATCTTACACCTGTCGTGCTCGAACTCGGGGGCAAGAGCCCTTGTATCATTGACAAGGATGCTGATGTCGAGATTGCTGCGAAGCGCGTCGCGTGGGGCAAGAGCCTCAATGCCGGACAGACATGCATTGCCCCGGATTATCTCATGGCACATGAGGACATCAAGGATGAATTCGTGGCGGCGCTCGGGCGGGCGTTTACCGGTTTGCTCGGCGAAAATCCGCAGGAAAGCCGGCATTTCGTGCGCATTGTCAATGATGCTGCATTCGACCGGCTCACGGGGTATCTGAAAGACGGGAAAATCGTCTTCGGCGGACGCACGGACAAGGCTGAAAGGTACATTGAGCCGACGATTCTGGAGGATGTGAGCCCCGATGCGCCTGTCATGCAGGAGGAAATTTTCGGACCGATATTCCCTGTCCTGACATTCAGGAACATTGACGAAGTCATAGAATTCGTGACGGCGCGGGAGAAGCCGCTGGCGCTGTACCATTTCGGCAAGAACGGCGATAAAGTCCTGAAACACACCACGTCAGGAGGCTCCTGTCTGAATGATACGATCATGCATATTGCCAATGAAAATGTGCCTTTCGGGGGAGTCGGCATGTCGGGCATGGGAAGTTATCATGGCAAGCTCAGCTTCGATGCGTTCACGCATTACAGGTCCAATATCATATCCCCGACGTGGATTGACCTTCCGTTCAGATATATGCCTTACAAGTTTTTCAGAAAGGTCAAATCATTACTCTAAATCTGAATTTATGGAAAAGAAACTATCTAATGTGGTGAAGCCGGATGGCATGAGCGCTGAAGAATGGCAGAAAAAGCTGCGCAGTCAGTTTGCCGTCAAGGAGGTGCTTTCGATTGTGCCGCGCGGCGATGAGGCGGTGTATGGGGTCTTCGATGTCAGGAATCCCAAGACGAAGAATATATATAAGGTCGTGTACAGGGGGCTCGACAGCCGCTGGAATTATTGCTCCTGTATGGACTTCAAGACCAATCAGTTAGGTACCTGCAAGCATGTGGAAGCCGTGCGTATCTGGCTGGATGAGAGGCATAAGAAGGTGCCTGTGCTGAATCCGCCGTATTCTTCTCTGTATATCTCATATCGCGGAGACAGATGCATCTGCCTCAGGGTCGGAAGCGCGCATTGGCCGGAAATGACGGAACTTGCGAAAGGCTGGTTCGACAAGGACGGCAAGGTGTTGCCGGACAAGATATCTGGACTGTCCGAATTTATCGCACGCGCCAAGGAAATCGACCCGGATTTCCGATGCTATTCTGACGTAACTGATTATCTGGCAGAGATTAAGGATGCGGGCTACAGGGAACGGTATATCTCCGCTGTTACAGATGAAAATCTCGACAATCTCCTGAAAACCAAGCTGTATCCATACCAGAAAGAAGGAATCAGATTCGCATTCAGCAAGGGAAAATCAATCCTGGCGGACGAGATGGGCCTCGGAAAAACCGTGCAGGCAATCGGCACCGCGGAGCTCATGCGCAAGGCAGGACTGATTTCATCAGTGCTCATCCTGTGTCCGGCATCATTGAAATACCAATGGAAGAAAGAGATCGAGCGCTTTACGGATTCCGACGTGGTAATCGTGGAAGGGCCGCAGAACAAGCGCAGGGAAATCTACAAGTCGCAGGCGTTCTACAAGATAGTCTCCTATCATGCGTTGAGCAATGACATAAAGGTCTTCGGGCCGGGCTGTTCGGAATGCCTGATAATGGATGAAGTGCAGCGGCTGAAGAACTGGAACAGCCAGATATCCAGGGCCGCGAGAAAGATACAGGCGGACTATGCCGTGGTCCTTTCCGGAACTCCGCTGGAAAACAAACTGGATGAACTCTATTCCGTAATGGAATTCGTGGACCAATATTGCCTGGGACCATATTACAAGTTCATGGATGATACCACGGTGAAGGACGGAAGCGGCAAGATATTGTCCTACAGGAATTTGAATGAGATAGGCGAGCGCATATCCAAGCGGCTTCTCCGCCGGCGCAAGGCCGACGTCGCAATCCAGCTCCCGGACCGTACCGACCAGAATCTGTTCGTGCCAATGACTCCGCAGCAGAAAGAGTTGCACGATGAGTTCAAGGTCAATGTCGCCCAATTGGTCTCCAAATGGAAGCGCATGCATTTTCTCAGTGACAAGGACAGGAAACGTATGTTGCTGCTGCTCAGTCAGATGAGGATGGTTTGTGACAGTACTTACATTCTCGACCAGGAAACGAGATACGACACCAAGGTGGATGAAACTGTCAATATCGTCCGCAATGTCGTGGAAAGCGGTGATGCCAAAATCGTGATTTTCAGCCAATGGGAGAGAATGACCAGGCTGATTGCTGCGGAACTGGACAAGATGGGAGTGGGTTATGCTTCATTGAACGGCTCGGTGCCTTCGGAAAAGCGGAAGAACCTGATAGATGATTTCTGTGACAATCCGGATTGCCGCGTGTTCGTGTCCACGGATACCGGAAGCACCGGACTGAACCTGCAGGCTGCATCGTTGGTCATCAATCTGGATTTGCCATGGAATCCCGCCGTGCTGGAACAGAGGATTTGCAGGATCTATCGTATAGGGCAGAACCGCAATATCCAGGTAATCAATATGATATCCAAGGATTCGTTCGAGGAGCGGATGCTTGGGACATTGGATTTCAAGTCGTCGCTTTTCGAGGGCGTGCTGGATGGCGGAGATGATACCGTCATCATTGATGACAGCCGCATGAATCACATCATGGATGCGGTAGCCGGTTATGTGGAGGAAGAGACTCAGAAACCTGTTGGGGGCAATGAAAATCTGTCAGATCTGCCTTACGCTGACATTGAACCGATGGAAATCTATGACCCGGAACCTGTGGCGGAAGGTACTGATAATGGTGATGATATAGGCCTTGTGGAGGATTTGACCGATGCGGAGAAAGGGGACGGATGTATTGAGCCTGATGAACTTATCCGTCAGGGAGTGACGTTTCTCCATGGACTTGCGGAGACATTGAAATCGCCGGAAGCGTCCGCCCGTCTGGTGAATACCTTGGTGCATACCGACCCTGAGACCGGCAAGCAGGAATTCCGGATTCCGATTCCCGGCAAGGATGCCGCCGGCTCAATATTGACAATGATTGCGCGCCTGATGTCGAAATAATTGATTAAATTTGAGGGATTGGACTTTTCACGTTACGCAATGCAATAGCGAAACACCTCCATTAGAGCCCGATAGGGCGAAGGTAAGTCCCTACCCCGAGGGGAGGGATTTAGGGAGAGGGTAACGTGATAAAAGTGCGTGGGGTTTACAACCTTCGAACAAGAGATAAACCTTAAATTTGTGCGAAACTCAGCAAGTTGGACAACTTGTGAAATTTGAGCTATAATGGCGAAATATACTGAAATTGAAGGCAAATGTCGGAAGATAGTTGAGGATGCCAGAAACGGTGTCTTCGCACCGGTGTATCTGCTGATGGGCGGGGAACCGTATTATCCGGACATGGTCTGCGACGCTATAATGAAATATGCGCTTCAGGACGATGAACGCGATTTCAACCAAGCAGTTTACTATGGCCTTGATACTGATGCCGACGCAGTCGCTTCGGAAGCCCGCAGCTATCCTATGATGGCGGAACGCAGGCTTGTGGTGCTGAAAGAAGCCCAGAGCATGAAGACACTGGAAGGCCTGGGAGTCTATGCGGCAGAACCGATGGACACTACCGTGCTGGTAATCCTGATGCACGGAGCATCGGCGGACAAGCGTAAAGCATTGTACAAGAACGTTTCGAAGAAAGGCATTGTCCTGGAATCGGAACCGCTGCGCGACTACGAGATGCCTGGGTGGATTACCGGTTTCTATAAGTCCAGAGGCTTGGCGATTGACCCGGACGCTGCGGCGCTGCTTGCCGAATCGGCGGGTACGGAACTCGACAGGATTGCCGTGGAAACCGAGAAACTTCAGAAGAATCTTCCTGAAGGAACGACTCGCGTCACGGCCGCCGACATCGAGAAGAATGTGGGCATCAGCAGGCAATTCAGCATCTTCGAACTGACCAAGGAACTGTCATATCTCCATGCCGCGAAAGCATTGAAAATAGCTGCCTACATCGGTTCGGGGCCGAAATTCGCGATGCCGATGGCCGTGGCGCCGCTCTACACGCATTTCTACCGCATCCTGAAATATGAGGCCGCGCTCATGAAAAATCCCGGGATGCCGAAGATGGAAAAGGCCAAGCTGCTGGGAGTCAATCCGTATTTCCTGGAAGAATACGATGTGGCGGCGCGGAACTTTCCTGTCAGGCGGTGCATGAAGGTGATGTCCCTGCTGGAAGAATACGATTTCAAGGGAAAAGGCGGCGGAAGCGGTGAAGCCGGTCAGGACGAACTTCTTATGGAACTTGTAAACAAGATATTGATCTAAATTCTTATAACTATGGCATTGATAGAATGCAGAGACGTCTGCAAGAACTTCGGTGAAAAGGTGGCTCTGGACCATGTGAGCCTGGATATTCCGAAAGGGCAGATTTTCGGACTCCTGGGACCTAACGGTGCGGGAAAGACCACTATGATCAGAATCATCAACAGAATCACGATACCAAATTCCGGAGAGGTGCTGTTTGACGGCAGGCCGATTACCCAGAAAGATGTGGAAAAAATCGGTTATCTTCCGGAGGAACGCGGCCTGTACCGCAAGATGGAAGTCGGTGACCAGGCAATGTATCTGGCTCAGCTCAAAGGAATGAGCGAGAAGGACGCCCGTGCGGAACTGAAAAAATGGTTCATGAAATTCGGCATACAGGACTGGTGGAAAAAGAAAGTCGAGGAATTGTCGAAAGGTATGGCGCAGAAGGTCCAGTTCATCACGACCGTCGTCCATAAACCGTCCCTCATGATATTGGATGAGCCGTTTTCGGGATTTGACCCTGTCAATGCTGAATTGATAAGGAAGGAAATCCTGGAACTGAAGGAGCAGGGGGCGACCATCATCCTCTCCACGCACAACATGGAATCCGTGGAGGAACTCTGCGACAACATTGCCCTGATAAACAAGTCGCATCTGGTCATCACAGGCAGGGTCGAGGATATCAGACGCCGATACGGCAACAATAATGTCGAACTTGTCTACACCGGAGGAACCCCTCTGGAATCTGTTCCGGGGCTGTTCTCCATCATCTCCGACACGAACGATGCGGGGCGCCACACGGCAGTGTTGTCGCTTGCAGGTCAAGGACTTGGAAACAATGTGCTGACGGAAGTCCTGAAACAGAACGTGGCCGTAAATTCATTCAAGGAATTGCTCCCTAGAATGAACGATATCTTCATTAAACTGGTAACCGAAACGGCATAACTGGGAGGACAAGACATGAACCTGCATATTGTAAATATCATCATCAAACGCGAATATCTTACCCGCGTAAAGAAGAAGTCGTTCATTATCACCACTTTCCTGGTGCCGATTCTCTTCGCTGCCCTCTGTATGCTGCCGTCATTGATCATGCTGATGGCTAAAGAAGAGGCCAAGAAAATAGCCGTAGTCGACCAGTCCGGCATCGTGATGCCGTTCCTGAAAGACACGGAAACGACGACATTCAAGCAGTTCGGCGATGTGGATCCGGATGTGTTCAAAAGGCAGCTCGACAGCGTCGGCATGGATGCCCTGCTGGTGATTTCGCCTCTGGATACCGCCGCAAGGACAGTCACCGCTGTCTCCTATGCCTCCAAACCGCTGGGAATGGACATGACAGAATCCATCCAGGGCAAGATCAATGATGCCGTCGAACATTACCGCGTGAACTGCTACGACATAGAAGGCCTCGACAAGATAATGGAAAGCGTCAAGCCGGACATCACGCTCGTCTCTTACAAGATGGACGAATCCGGCAAGGAAACGCTCAATGAATCAGCGATTTATATGTTCCTGTCAATGATTCTGGGCATGATAATCTACATGTTCATATCAATGTTCTGCGGCATGGTGATGTCCAGTGTCATAGAAGAAAAATCCAGCCGCGTAGTGGAAGTCCTGGTTTCATCCGTGAAAGCAACGGAACTCCTTTTCGGCAAGATTATCGGCGTGGCATTGGTGGCTCTCACCCAATTCTTCATGTGGATTGCCCTGACGTTGCTGCTGATACTTGCAGTCGTAGGCGGCATTGCCGGAACAGGCTTTCTCGAAAGCGCCGGCGGCTCCGCTGACCAGATGACCATGATGGCCACTGGCATGGGTGTAAGCCCGGAGCAGATGGGCGCTGCCGGAATGGCAATGCCTACTGAACTTGACGCCATCATGTCGACCCTCGGCGGCATCAACTACGTGGAACTTGTCATAGTGTTCCTGCTTTTCTTCGTGTTCGGCTACCTGCTCTATGCGTCAATGTTCGCAGCCATCGGCTCGGCGGTCGAGAATGAAGCTGACAGCCAGCAACTTGTGCTGCCGCTGACAATCCCGCTGATGATAGGATTCTTCATCGCAATGTTCGCGTACAAGTCGCCTGACAGCGCCTTGGTGTTCTGGGGATCAATGATTCCGTTCACGTCGCCTATGGTGATGCTGACCAGAGTGCTCTTCGGCGTACCGACCTGGCAGATCGCCCTTTCTGTAGGCATACTTGTACTGACCTTCGTGCTCTGCGCATGGCTTTCTGCCAAGATATATAAGGTGGGAATCCTTATGTTCGGCAAGAAATCGACGTTTAAAGATTTGTGGAAATGGCTTAAAATGAAATAATTATGAAAATAATGAAATTTACTGCGGCTGTAGCTGCCATGTTCCTTGCCCTGACGTTGTCTCAGGCTCAGGAGTACACCGTGAAATGGAAGAAGACGATGATGGATGCTTCCAGGACAGGTGTGAAGATAGCAAGCGCGGACGATGTGAAGGAGTCGATGGGAGAGATGCGCGGAACCAAGTATTATGCCCCGAACGGAAAGGTGTTCAAGAAAGGCGTCACACCCAAGGTGGCGCGGGTGATGCTGGATGTACAGCCGGAAATGGCTGATGTAAAGCAGGTTGTGGCTTATTCCACGAATGCGATGAGCGCGGCATATCCTGAAAGTGCATTGTCCGACTGGTATGTGGACCTGCTCATTGGACAATGTGCAGAAATTACCGGCAAGCGGGTGGATGTCGGTATCGTGAATTTCGGAGGAATCCGCGTCGACATGCCTAAGGGCAATGTCCTGCGTGACGATATCATGTCGATGTTCCCGTTCCGCAACAAACTCTGCTATCTTGAAATCAAAGGTAAGGATGTCAGGGCAATATTCGAGCAGCTTGCAGCAGAAAAGTGGCAGGTCGTGGGCGGTGCCAGATGCGTGATTTCCAAGGACGGACGTCTGATTTCCGCTGAAATCGGCGGTGAGCCGCTGGATGATGACAAGGTTTATGGCGTGACGACTCTGGATTTCCTTCTCAATGGCGGCGACGGCCTCCATGTCCAGAAAAATGCGCTGTCTGTCCAGGTCCTGGACGGATATGTCATAGACATTGTCCTTCCATACGTGCAGAAACTTACGGCGGAAGGCAAACCTATTGAGTATCATACTGATGGTCGAATCAAAATCGTGGAATAGCTTATGAAGAAGATATTGACATTTATGGCGGCGTTGGTTATGGCCGCAGCATCAATGTCCGCACAGGACTTGGTCATTGTTCATTTCAATGATACCCACAGCCATCTGGAGCCGATTCGCGCCAGCGAACCTGGCAAGGGCACCGGCGGCGTCATCGAGCGCGCTGCATGTCTGGACAGTATCCGTACGGCGAACGGAAAACGCAATGTGCTTCTTCTCCATGCCGGTGATTTCAGTCAGGGGACATCATATTTCACCAAATTGAACGGAGATATCGAAATCAAGGTCATCAATGCCATGAAATATGATGTTGTGACTCTCGGAAACCATGAGTTCGACAATGGCATCGAAGAACTTTCCAGACGTATGAAGTCATTGAAATGCAAGGTGGTATGTGCCAACTACGATTTTTCTTCATTCGAACTCGGGAAATATGTGAAGCCTTATGCCATTGTGCACAAAGGAGGCATGAAGATAGGTGTCTTCGGTCTTCTTACCGACATTACCCGTGTGGTTGCCCGTGAAACTGCCGACAGAATCCCCAAGATCGACACTTATGAAGCTGCCAACAAATGGGCGGACTATCTGAAGAACGAAAAGCATTGCGATATGGTCATCGCATTGACTCATATCGGCTTCGATGAGGGCACGATCTGTGATCCGGACCTTGTGGAAAATACCAGAAACATAGACATTGTCGTCGGCGGACATTCCCATACGTTCCTCGACAATGTGGAATTCAGGAAAAATCTCGACGGCAAGGAGGTTCCTATCGTGCAGAACGGCTGCTGGGGGCTCAATGTCGGAGAACTGGATGTATATAAAAACTAAACCAACACATTATGGCTCAATTGAATAACACTCCTGAAACCGAGCTGACCTCCCTTGCGGAGCGCCATAAGTCCATTCTGGATATTTTGCAGCTTCAGGGAAGTGTGTCCGTTTCTGACCTTGCGGAGCGTCTGGAGGTGTCGGAAGTCACCATCAGGAAGGACCTTTCCGCGCTGGAGAAGCAGAATAAGCTTTACCGCACCCATGGTCGCGCCATTCCTATCAGCCCGTATATAGGCGACCGTCATATCAATGAAAAAGAGAAACAGTTCGTTCTGGAAAAGAGGGCTATCGGAAAGGTCGCTGCCTCTATGGTCAATGAACATGACTCTATCCTGATGGCGTCCGGCACGTCGATACTTTACGCTGCCAAAGAATTGGTGGAGAAGAAGAACATTACGGTCATATCTGCTTCTGTATCAGCATCTTCATTGCTTTCGCAGAACAAGGACATTGATGTTGTCCAGCTGGGTGGCATCGTGCGTGAAAGTTCAGTTTCTGTGGTCGGGTCGTTCGCGGAAGATATGCTGAAATATTTCAACTGCAACCTGCTTTTCATGGGCGCTGACGGCGTTGACCTGGAATTCGGCGTCACCACGACCAATATGATGGAGGCGAACCTGAACAGGATGATGATGAACACGTCACAGCAGACCGTGCTCCTTGTCGACAGCAGCAAGTTCGGCAAGAAGGGATTCAGCAAGATTTGCGACGTGGGAGAAATCGACCGCATCATCACGGACGACAAAATCCCTCAAATTTATCTGGAAAGTCTTCAGGAGCAGGGCATTGAGGTGACAATCGTACCTGTGTCCCGCGGTTAGTTACAGAATGTTCATCGACTGCTCGCGGATTTTCTCCAGCTCATCTTTCATGCGGACTACGACTTTTTGTATGCCTGCATGATTTGCCTTTGAACCGGTGGTATTGATTTCCCTGCCCATTTCCTGGATGATGAATCCAAGTTTCTTTCCGGGGAAATCTTCGCCGTCGATGGTATCCATGAAATATTTGCAATGCTGGCGGAGGCGGACTTTCTCCTCATTGATGTCCAGCTTTTCGAGGTAGTATATCATTTCTTCCTCGAAGCGGCTCTGGTCAGGCTTGAGAAGAAGGTCGGAAATGGCTTTCTCGATCTTCGAGCGTACAGCGGCAATGCGCTCTCCCTCGAAGGACTCCACCTCGTCTTCCAGTTTCAAAATATTGTTGACGCGGCCCGTAACATCCTTGTACAGAGCGACTCCCTCGCGAGCTCTGAACTCGTTTGTGTTCTCGATCGCTTTCTCTATCGCAGCCTCTACCTCAGGCCAATTATCTTCCGTGATTATATCCTGTCGGGTATTGTCAATGACATCCGGGAAACGGAGAATCGAGTTCATGTACAATGCCGTGTCCACCTGGATTCCCAGCTTGTCGCCCAATGTCGTTATCTGACGGAAATACTCTTCGGCGAGGTCGGCATTGATATGCTTGGCAGAAGATACTGCATTGGCCTCGAATGTGACGAAGAAATCGATTGTACCCCTGTGCAGTTTTTCTGCAAGCATTTGGCGTACAATAAGTTCCTTATCCTTAGGCAGAAGGGTGGACTTGATGTTGACATCAGCAGTCTTGCCGTTCAGTGTTCTGATTTCTATGGTCAGTTTGCCTGCTTTCAGGCTGGCCTCGGCCTTGCCGTATCCTGTCATTGACTTTATCATACTACATTTTCGTTAACCGACCGCAAAAATACGAAATATTTTAGAATTGAACGGATTTTTCGTAAGTTTGTAGGTTGTGAAATAAATGAATTAATTGAACTTATTATACGTATGATGGAAGAAGTCAAGAAAGAGGTTGAAGAGCCAAAGAGGCTGAATTTCCTCGAAGAAATCATTGAATCTGATCTCAAGTCCGGGAAAATGGACAGCATTTTGACCCGTTTCCCTCCGGAGCCGAACGGATATCTGCACCTTGGACATGCGAAAAGTATCTGCATAAACTTCGGACTGGCCCAGAAATATGGCGGCAAGACGAACTTGCGTTTCGACGATACCAACCCGACCAAGGAAGACACCGAGTATGTGGATTCTATTAAAGAAGATATCCAATGGCTTGGTTTCCAGTGGGATAAGGAAAGATATGCTTCTGACTATTTCGACCAGCTGTACGAATGGGCTGAAGACCTGATAAAGAGGGGATTGGCATACGTCGATGACCAGACTCAGGAAGAAATCAGCAAGGGACGCGGCACCGTCGACAAGCCGGGCGTTGAAAGCCCTTACAGAAACAGGAGCGTGGAGGAGAACCTCCAGATTTTCCGTGATATGAAGGCCGGAAAGTATGCTGACGGCGAGAAAGTCCTCAGGGCGAAGATTGATATGGCGAGCCCGAACATGATGTTCCGCGATCCGCTTCTCTATCGTATCAAGCATGCTTCACATCATCGTACAGGTGACAAGTGGTGCATCTATCCGATGTATGACTTCACTCACGGACAATGCGATTCCATCGAGCATATCACACATTCAATCTGCACACTGGAATTCGACGTGCACAGACCTCTGTATGACTGGTTTATCCAGACACTCGGCATCTATCCGTCACACCAGTATGAATTTGCCAGATTGAATCTTACATATACCCTCATGAGCAAGCGTAAGCTTCTTGAACTCGTCCAGAAAGGCTTCGTAAGCGGGTGGAACGACCCACGTATGCCTACGCTTTGCGGTGTCAGGAGAAGAGGCTATACCGCAGAGGCATTGAAAATGTTCTGCGAGAAGATCGGTGTTTCCAAGCGTGACCAGCTGATGGATATCCAGCTTCTCGAATGGTGTGTGCGTCAGGACCTTAACGCAAGGTCGAACCGCTACATGGTGGTTGAGGACCCTGTCAAGGTGACCCTCACCAACTGGGAGCCGGGCAAGGTGGAATGGTTCGACTGCCCGCTCAACCCTGCCGACCCTGAAGGTGCATCACGTAAGGTGCCTTTCACCGGAGAACTGTATATCAGCCGCGCGGACTTCATGGAGGATGCTCCCAAGAAGTTCTTCCGTCTCAAACCGGACGGCGAGGTCCGCCTCAAATATACCTATATCATAAAGTGCAATGAAGTCGTAAAGGATGCCGAGGGCAATGTAGTTGAACTCAAGTGTACTTTCGACCCTTCTACACGTCCCGGCAGCGGCGAATGGAGAAGCGTGAAGGGTACAATCCATTGGGTGTCAGTTGAACATGCGAAGGAAATCGACCTCCGTCTCTATGACAAGCTCTTCACTCTGGCAGATATGAGCCAGGTTCCTGAGGACAAGGACTACAAGGATTTCCTGAATCCTGATTCTCTGGTTCATGCGAAAGGTTACGCCGAGCCGGCATTGCTGGAAGACAAGTCCGGAATCGCCGTACAGTTCGAGCGTGTCGGATATTATTTCCAGGATCCTGACAGCACGCCAGATCATCCTGTATTCAACAGGACTACCACGCTGAAAGATTCCTACAAACCGGAATAATGAATAATCAGCGAGCCACATGAAGGCTCTCTGATTGTTTTAGAATAGTCCGATGCTGTCTTCTATGGATGCGTCGGACTTTATTTTTATGTAGCGGCAATTCACTCCGTTATGGAAATGCACATACCTAGGTGACGGATCATTGATCAGATTGCCGAACTCGAAGCTGGACATGGCCTGCCATGTGGCACCGTCGCTGCTTACGCTGATTTCGCCTTTGATGTTGCCGGTCACGCCCTGCGGAGAATATACGATACCATTGAGCCACAATGCTTTGCCTAGGTCGATTTCATGGCACTGTCCATCGTTTTTCCATGCCGTCGCATCATATTCCAGCATCTGCGGAGCCCTGAATGCCAGCCCGTCGAACGGCGCCCATTGCGAATAATGTGCTGAAATACCGCTGATTGCCACCGGCGCCCTGGAGCCGGTGAGACGGAATCTGAGGCCATCTGTTTCAATGTCATTGAAACGTAGAATCCTCTTGTGGCCGATGTTGGTTGACGCGGCGATTTCGTGCCATTCGCCGTCCTGCAATGCGTCGACGGCGAACATTTCCGCGCGCTCACCTACGGTAGCGATTGCTTCCTGAAGGACAATGCGGTTGATTGTCCGTTTCTCCGGAAGCGTGATTATGAAATTGTCGCCGTCTTCGAGCGTGATGTATGTATCATTGTCATTGTCAAGCAGTTCGCGTGCTCCTGTGGCGTCGGCAAGAAGGTTATTGCCATAGGTGGATCTGATTCTGCGTCCTGTCTCTTCGAGGACTTCCACGTCTTTTTGTGCGAAGCGTCCTTCGCGGTTCGGAGGGATGTTGAGGAGGAAGATGGCATTGCCGCCGACGCTGCGCTCGTAGATGTCGAAAACGTTGTCCGCGGTCCTTGTCATCTGGTGGTCGTCGTCCCTGTAGAACCATCCGTCTCTTATGGATGTGTTCACTTCAGTCGGCTGATAATGAAGCCATTTGCCCTGATACAGCTCCTCGCGTCCGGCAAGCGGATTTGCCATCATGTCTTTGAACTGCGAAAGGGTGTCAGGGTTTTCCATGTATGGAACGACATTGAATTCAGTGTCTCGGGTCCTGCCTGCCTCATTCCCGCACCAGCGGATGTCTTCGCGCCCGAAAATGTTGGCTTCCGGGGCCAATGTGTGGATGAGTTCCTTCCAAGCTTTATAATTATAGGTCTGTCCTCCTTTTTGTTTAGGATGTGCGCCGTCCAGCCAGATTTCATAAATCGGCCCGTATTCCGTGAGCAGTTCGAAAAGCTGGTTCAGGTAATACTCATTGTAATCATCGACATTGAACCGGAAAGTCGTCTTGTTCGCGAACGGGCGTCCTCCGACTTCACGCGGTATGGTCCTGAGCGACGGTTTGCTGAGGTTGCCGTAGGGGCCGTCGGGGCTCTCGATTTGGTAGAGGTCGGCAGGGGAGAGGTATACTCCGAGCTTCAGCCCGTATTTCCGGCATGACTCGGAAAGGTCTTTCATGATGTCGCCTTTCCCGTTCCGGAATCCTGTGGACATGATTCCGTGTCTGGTGTATCTGCTCTGCCACAAGACGAAGCCGTCGTGATGTTTGGCGGTGAAAATCACCATTGTCATCCCCGCATCCTTCATCGCTTTGCACCATTGGTCGGTGTCGGCTTCTTTCAATGCGAAGGTTCCGGGAGATTCGAACCCGTCGCCCCACTCCTTGCGGGTGAAGGTGTTCGGCCCGAAGTGCACGAATGCAATGAACTCTCTGTCAAGAGCTTCCATCTGCTGCCGCGTAGGTATGACATTGGCTGCCTTTTCAATGATTGTGCGCTCGTCGTCGCCCTCGGTTTTCACGGTGTTGCAATATTTTTTCGTGCCGCATCCTATCAATGCGATGAGTGCCGCAATGGCTAGTAGTCTCAAAGAAGTCATTGTTTGTTTTTTTGTTACTTGCATCAAAAAGCAAGCCGTTTTCATTTTTTCGCCAATTATTGTTAAATTTGCAGACTGTGCCGGGGATGGCATAAGTGCTAAAACCAGAATTATGGCAAATTATAATATCGTTGAGGTCAAGGACAAGAAAAATCTGAAGAGATTCATAAAGTTTCCTGACGAGTTGTATAAGGATTGCAAGCAGTATGTGCCTGCTCTTCATTCGGATCAGGTGTACAGTCTTACGAAGGACCCTGCGTTGGATTATTGCAGTCACAAGTTGTGGATGGTGCTTGACGGCGACAAAGTGGTCGGGCGTATCTGCGCCATGATCAATCCTCGTTATAACGAGCTGTATGGCAAGAAAAGAGCCCGCTTCGGCTGGTTCGATACCATCAATGACATCGAGGTTGCCAGACTTCTTATAGGGACTGCCGAGGATTGGGCCAGGGAGAACGGTATGAATGAGGTGCATGGTCCGCTGTATTACAATACATTGGGAAAGCAGGGAATGTTGGTAGAGGGATTTGAGAATATCCCGCCGTTCAATTGCCTTTACAACTTCGCATATTATAATGACCTGGTAACGGCATTGGGTTATGAGAAGGAGTGCGACTGGCTTCAGTACAAAATGGATGCGTGTCAGGGCGTGCAGGAGAAGATGACGAGAATTGCCGGCATGTTGAAGGAGAGGTACAATCTCCATGAGGGCTCGTTGAACAAGCTGAAGAAAGACAAGGAGATGGTGAAATATTTTTTCAAGGTTTACAATGAAAGTTTCGCCGCAGCCGTGTATAACTTCATACCGTTCACAGAGAAGGAGATAGCACACGAAGCGAAAGTGTCGATACCGTTTGTCAATGACAAGGTCAGCAGCATTGTCCTGGATGAGAACAATGAGCTTGTGGCGTTCGGCATAGCTTTCCCTAACATGTCGAAGGCTCTCCAGAAGGCCAAGGGACGCCTGTTCCCGTTCGGCTGGTATCATTTGCTGAAGGCAATGCACAACTACGAGGCGGTGGACCTGATGCTCAACGGTGCCGTGCCGCAGTGGCAGAACAAGGGCGTGAGCGCAATATATCATTGCGCAATGTCCGACAAATACCAGAAGGCCCGGACGAGGGTTGCCATCTCGAATCCTCAGATAGAGACAAACAGTGCGGTGAATGTCTGGGGAAAATATGAGCATGAGTTGTTCATGCGTCGCCGCTGTTACGTAAAAACGCTGTAAAAGAAAACTAATATATATGGCAGAGAAAAATACATTGCTTGAAAAGGTGCTTAGCCTTCAGGATAAGTTCGCCTCGCTGCAGAACCAGCTTTCAGACCCGGCAGTGATGTCGGACATGAAGAAGTATGTGCAGCTGAATAAGGATTACAAGGAACTTGAGCCGATTATCAAGGCAGGTCTCGACTATAAGAAGATGGTCGATGAACTGGCTTCCGCCAAGGATATCATGGCGAATGAAAAGGATGAGGACCTCAAGGAGATGGCCAGGGAGGAGATTGCCGAGATTGAGCCGAAACTTCCTGAGATGGAGCAGAATATAAAATTGCTTCTGATTCCATCGGATCCTGACGACAGCAAGAATGCAATGGTCGAGATCCGTGGCGGTACTGGTGGCGATGAGGCTGCCATTTTCGCCGGTGACCTCTTCAGGATGTATTCCAAGTATGCAGAGCGCAAGGGTTGGAAACTTGAGATTTCCGATCAGGCTCCGGGTACTTCAGGCGGTTTCAAGCAGATTGTGTTCAAATTGTCATGCGCTGACGGTGTTTACGGTACGATGAAGTATGAGTCCGGAGTGCATCGTGTACAGCGTGTCCCTCAGACTGAGACCCAGGGCAGAATCCAGACGTCCGCCGCTTCCGTGGCAGTGTTCCCGGAGGCTGACGAGTTCGATATTGACCTGGATATGAATGATATCCGCAAGGATACCTTCTGTTCTTCAGGTCCTGGAGGACAGGGTGTGAACACGACTTATTCCGCAGTCCGTCTGACCCATATCCCGTCCGGAATCGTGGTCCAGTGCCAGGAGGAGCGTTCTCAGTTGAAGAACTTGGATCGTGCTCTCGAAGAACTTCGTACGCGTCTGTACAACATGGAGCACCAGAAGTACCTCGACGGTATCGCTGCCAAGCGTAAGACCATGGTGTCTACAGGTGACCGTTCCGCAAAGATCCGCACCTACAATTATCCGCAGTCCCGCGTGACAGACCACCGTATCAACTGGTCAATGTACAATCTCCCTGCCTTCATGGACGGAGATATCCAGGAGTGCATCGACCAGCTCCAGATAGCCGAAAACGCCGAACGTCTCAAAGCTGCCGGCGAAGAAGAATAAATAAAATACTTATATGTGCGAAGCCGACTAATAGGTCGGCTTCGCCGAGTGTATTCTAGGAAACCACTTAAAAAAACAAGAACAATGAACAAAAAAGTATCAATTGTGTTCATGCTGATGGCTGTACTCTTTATTGTCTGCCTGATAGCATCAAATCTTTTCGCAACCAAAGTATTCGCCATGGGCAACATCACGTTGCCGGGCGCGGTAATCATTTTCCCGATTTCTTACATTCTCAATGATTGTTTCGCAGAAGTCTGGGGTTACCGCAAGGCGAGACTGGTCATCTGGACCGCTTTCGCCATGAACTTTTTCGTTGCAATCATGGGACAACTGGTGTCATGGCTCCCGGCTGCATCCTTCTGGGACGGCGGCGAGCACTTCGATTATGTGTTCAGCATGGCACCTCGCGTAGCTTTCGCATCCTTGCTTGCATTCCTTGCAGGTTCCACGTTGAATGCTTTCGTTATGAGCAAGATGAAAGTCGCCACCAATGGCAAGGGCTTTTCCGGCCGTGCCATCATTTCTTCTGTGGCCGGCGAACTGCTTGATTCATTGATTTTCATGCCGATAGTGTTCTGGGGTGCCGATGTCAAGTCTCTGGCAATGATGTTGGCCGCGCAGGTGACTTTCAAGGTCTGCTACGAAATCGTCATCCTCCCTGTCACCATCCAGGTAGTGAAAGCCCTCAAACGCATCGAAGGCATCGACACCTTCGACGAGAATATTTCATACAACCCCTTCCGCCTGTCGGATATTTAGTTTTTGATAATGAAAAATTCAGAAAGAGAACAGGAGGGATTACAGTCCCTTGGCCACAAGACGGATTATAAGATGGACTACGCTCCGGAAGTTTTGGAGACCTTTGTGAACAAGCATCAGGGGAACGACTACTGGGTACGCTTCAACTGTCCTGAGTTTACAAGTCTTTGTCCTATCACCGGACAGCCTGACTTCGCTGAAATCCGTATCAGCTATATCCCTGATATCAAGATGGTTGAGAGCAAAAGTCTCAAGCTCTACCTTTTCAGTTTCCGTAACCACGGCGACTTTCACGAAGATTGCGTTAACAAGATCATGAAGGATCTGATTATGCTCATGGATCCCAAATACATCGAAGTTACCGGCCTCTTCACCCCGCGTGGCGGCATCTCCATCTTCCCATACGCCAACTACGGCCGTCCGGGCACCAAGTACGAAAAACTTGCCGAACAACGCTTCGCCACACACGAGTAGAGTCAGGATTCGATACAACGTGCGTGGAGCGCAATGACATAGTAATCAATAAATTAGCCACTTTCAGAGTTCAAGAAACTGCGACTCTGAAAGTGGCTAATCATTTGAATAATAGCGCATTATGCGTCACACAAACTCGATTATTTGCAAGATGTCGGACATTTTTGTAACTTCGAATCAAACTAAAAAGATAACTACATGAAAAAAAACTATTTATCCGGCCTACGTGCCGGTCCATTTCTATTCGAAATCAATCGACGGGCAAGGGCTATTCTACAAGCTGGAAGACATGCTGATCTTTTACACGATGCTCAGTTGCGCTGCCAGGAGCCACAAGCTTGAAGTAATGTCATTCTGCCTGATGTTCAATCATTTCCACCTGCTCATAAAAGTTAAAGATTGCAATCAGACATTGAAGGTCATAGCGGAATTCAAACGGGAGTTTACACGCCAATACAATTTGAGATATAACCGCAATGGCAGACTATTCATGGCACCGACGGGGTGGGCGGCAAAAGACACAATGAAAAAACTACGAAGCTGCATTATTTACATCTGCAATAATCCGGTGACGGGGTCGTTATGCAAAAACGCATCGGCATATCGTTGGAATTTATTGGCCTTCAAGATGAATGGGAATCCATTCTCTGAACCTGTCAGAAAGAGACTATGCAGAAAAAAGTTCAGGGAGAGCATTGATCTTGTCAACCGGCAATATGCATGTGGAAAGCCATTGAACTACATATTAACGGAAAACATCTTCAAAGGTCTGGGCAGAAAAGAGTCGCAGCAGCTGACGGACTATATCATCGACAAGTATAACTTCCTGGATTACAATTCATTCTTGTCTTGTTTCCGTGATTGGGAAAGCGCGATATCAGTTATCGAATCCACACAAGGTTCCGAGTATGATTTGCGGGAAGATTATGAAGACTACTCACTATATGAAAGGATGCAGGAGATAATGAAGCAATTGGGATATGATGTTGACTGTAAGACAATTGACAATCTTTCAGATAATGACATCAAAAGATGCACAATGAAGATATATGGCTATCTCAACCCTCCGAGAAGGCAAGTTCTGAAATTTTTACATCTAACAAGGACGAACAAGGAGGCAAGGTAACAACACGCGTGGAGCGCAATGGCATAGCAATCAATAAATTAGCCACTTTCAGAGTTTAAGAAACCGCAACTCTGAAAGTGGCTAATTACATGAGCAGTAGCGACTTACGCGCCACACAACTTATTCCTTCGGGATCAGTGCGAAAGTAAGTTCGCCTTTGCAGCAGAGCTTGCCTCCGACTTCCAATTTTGCTGAGCAGAAATAGAGTGAACCTCTTTGTTCGATCAGGCGGGCGGTAATCTCGCATACGTCGCCTGGCTTTACAGGGTTCTTGAAACGGACCTTGTCAAGACCTGCGTAGAGCGTGAGATGACCCGGGATGTCGTCTTTTACCAGGATGGCGCAACTCTGGGCCATAATCTCGCACTGGATTACTCCAGGAACGATAGGATTCCCAGGGAAGTGCCCTCTTGTAAAGAACTCATCTTCCTTGATGGTGTATTTGCAATGCGCTACACCATTCTCATCGATTTCAGCCTCATCCACCAGAAGCATCGGCTCCCTATGCGGAAGGAATTTTTTTATGTCTTCTTTATTCATTTTATTCAGGTTTTAGTACATTTAAAGTCGACTATTCTTCGTATTTTCTGAATGCTATGCAGGCATTGTGTCCTCCGAAGCCGAGAGAATCGGAAATACCGAGTGTAAGGTCGGTCTTGACAGCGGTATTAGGTGTGTAGTCAAGATCGCACTCAGGATCCGGTGTGTCCAGGTTGATTGTCGGAGGAATGATTCCGTTGTTGAGTGCAAGAATCGTGGTGATAGCCTCTGCTGCACCCGCTGCACCGAACATGTGTCCTGTCATACACTTGATGGAACTGATATGAGCCTTGTAAGCGTAGTCACCGAGAGCAATCTTATATGCCTTGGTCTCTGCAACGTCGTTCAACTTGGTACCTGTTCCATGAGCATTGATATAAAGCTTATCAGTATCCTTGTTGAAACCTGCCTCTTCGAGAGCAAGCTCGATACACTTGGCCTGTGTGATTCCGTCAGGCCTAGGCGCGGTTGCATGGTGTGCGTCACAAGTATTGCCGTAACCTACGATTTCGGCGTAAATCTTGGCTCCACGTGCTTTGGCATGCTCAAGTTCCTCAAGTACGAGAATTCCGGCGCCGTCACCCATTACGAAACCTGCACGGTTCGCATTGAACGGAAGAGACGCGTATTTAGGGTTCTCGGCACGTGAAAGTGCCTTGGCATTGGCGAAGCCTGCGATTCCGAGAGGAATTGTCGCATTCTCGCAACCTCCCGTGATGATCGCGTCAGCGTAGCCGTGGCGGATTGCGCGGAGCGCCTCACCGATGTTGTTCGTAGATGTAGCACAAGCCGTTACAACATCGATACAAGGTCCCTGTGCGTGGTTCTTGATCGCGATATGTCCAGCAGCGATGTTGGAAATCATTGTAGGAATGAAAAGCGGAGAAATCCACTGGCCTGAAGGGTCCTCGATCATCTTCGCAGTCTCGCGGTACTGAATTTCAAATCCGCCGATTCCGGAACCGACATAAACACCGAGCCTGAAAGGGTCAATGTTCTGTCCTTCGCCCTCGGAGATCAGACCGGCCTGGTTCATAGCCTCGTATGCCGCAGCTACACCATATTGTGTAAAGAGGTCCTGTTTCCTGCTGAAACCTTTGTCCATTCCGTAATTCTCCGGATGGAAATCCTTGACCTTTCCTGCGATTCTTACAGGAAGATTTTCTGTCGGAAACTCCTGGATATAATCTATACCGCAAACGCCGTTCACGAGATTGTTCCAGAATGTCGGCACGTCATTTCCGATTGGGGAAATGACACCCATTCCTGTTACTACTACTCTTTTTGCCATATTATTTTATTTTTTATTCAAGGTTTTATTAACCTACTATAAGTGATGGAGCGTTTTTAAGCAACTTCTCAGCGCCGCCCATGATATCTTCAACTATATCTTTTGCACTTTCCTTCTTCTTGATCATGCCGGCAACCTCACCTGCCAGGTAGCTTCCCATGTTGTCTCCGTCGAAAACAGCCTTACGCATTGCACCCTTGCCGAAATCCAGCACTTCCTCCTTAGGAACAGCCGGGTCGTACTCCATCTTGAAGAACTTCTTGGAGAACGGAGTCTTGAGGCAGCGGACTGCATCTCCCATCGACTTGCCGGTCACTATTGTGCTGACATCAGAAGCTTTCAGCAGTTTCTCCTTGTAGTTTTCATGGATGAGACATTCGTCTGCAATCAGGAAACGGGTTCCCACCTGCACGCCTACTGCACCGAGCATGAAAGCCGCAGCAGCGCCGCGACCATCGAAGATTCCGCCGGCAGCAAGCACCGGAATATCCAGCGCGTCAATGATTTGAGGCACAAGCGCCATAGTGTGGTTGTCTCCTACGTGTCCGCCGGACTCTGCGCCCTCAGCTACAACAGCTGTCGCTCCGAGTTCCTGCATTTTCAATGCATATGCAACAGATGCCACGACAGGGATGACCTTGATTCCGGCAGCCTTCCATTTCTCCATGTAGGCAGCCGGCGAACCGGCACCCGTGGTGACGATTTTTACACCTTCCTCGATAATCATATCAGCCACTTCACCTGCATTAGGCGCTGCAAGCATGATATTGACACCGAAAGGTTTGTCCGTGAGTTCACGACATTTTCTGATTTCATTGCGGACGGCTTCTGTTCCGAAATTGATTGAAGAAATGAGGCCGAGACCGCCGGCATTGGAAACAGCTGCAGCCAGATTGGCGTCAGCAATCCAAGCCATTCCTCCCTGGAATAATGGATATTTTATTCCGAGAATATCACAAATAACACTTTTAATCATAGTAATATGTTGTTGTTCAATCTGCAAATATAATAATTTTTACCATTCAAGTACCGCCGCGCCCGACAGCAGACCTGCACCAAACGCACTGAAGACTAGAATATCTCCCTTTTGGAACATTCCTTTACGATTACACTCATCCAGAAGAATCAGGCATGATGCGGAAGAAGAGTTGCCATGGTCAGTGATATTGACAGGGAATTTTTCGTCCGGTTCATTCAGATATTTCTTGATGGCATCGATGATGCGCTGGTTCGCCTGGTGTACCATGTAATAGCTGACATCGTCCTTGGAAAGACCGAGTTCGCGCAACAGTGACTCCACTTCCGTAGTGGAAGCATTGACCGCGAACTTGAAGACCTCTTTTCCCTTCATCTGGAGAGGCGCCTCGGTCTCCTCCTTGGTTATATAAGGAGTAGGCATCAGTTTGCGCTTCTGCCAGATCTTGTCCGATGCCGGCTGTGAGTGAAGTCGGATGCCTTTCATGTTGTCCCCCTCTGTAAATACGGCAGCACCGGCTCCGTCACCGAAAAGCACGCATGTCGCCCTGTCAGTCCAATCCGTCATCCTCGTCGGCTCTTCCGCACAGACGATAAGCACGTTCTTGACTTTTTTCGCAAGGAAATGACATTCGGCAATGTCCATGGCATATATGAATCCAGGGCATGCGCAATTGATGTCGACACAAGGACATGCAAGTCCGATTTCTTCCGCGATTATGCAGCTCAATCCAGGAGTGATATATTCGTTGATTACGTTCGAGCAGATGAAATAGTCGATGTCTTCCGGTTTGAGTCCGGCCATTTCCAATGCTTTCAACGCTGCCTGCGCCCCCAAATCTTTAAGTTCCTCGTCGCTGATCACGTGTCTGGTGTGAATTCCGGTTCTCGGGACAATCCATTCGTCGCTGGTGTCCAGAAATTCAGAAAGCATCGCGTTCGTCACGACCTTTTTCGGAAGAGCGCTTCCGGTTCCGATAAGTTTCATAATAATTCAGTTCAATGTTCAAGTACATTTTTTGTCGTCGGAGAATACCCATACGACACTCGCGCGGCAAAGATACCCCTTAATAATGCGTCCGGAAAAATTATGTGGTGAACTCGCCGCACTTCTGGCCTATATTTGGCGAGATTGCTCCATAAGTGGCGAATTTGTTCTACTTTTGGCGCATTTCGCATTAATTATTATATTTGTCTTGATAAAAATGCAGAAACATGTCAGAAAAATATAAGTTGCCGAGCTATTTCCGACAGAAGTATCAGTTGATAGCTACTGTCACATTTACCGCATTTTTCTCGCTGGTGTTCATGCTCGTCAGCATACCGTTTTCACACAATGTGTGGTTCGAGATAGGCGCATCCAAAGCTTTCTTGTTTACAGCTGCCTTCTTCGTGATAGGCTTGTTTATAATCATTCTCAGCAAGCGGCTCATGTATGCCACCAGGATGGAAAGCATGAACTACCTGCAATATGTGGTTTGGAATTTGGTGGAGGTCATCATAATCAGCCTCCTCTATACATTGTTCTCGATAAAGGGCGATGATCTCGGAATCATTTGTCTGCAAGACAGGTCCTTCGCGCACATCTTCCTGAATGCATCCCTGTATTGCTTCGTGTCGCTGGTCATACCTTATATAATAGCGGGAATGTATTTCGCCATCATTGACAAGAACAATACTATCCGTCTGATGAATTATGCCAATGTCGTTTCCGACGAGCCGATTCTCCCGAAAGATGAGCAGAAGATAACATTGTTCGACAACAGCGGTGTGCTGAAAATGTCATTGCGCCTGTCCTGCCTGTATTATATTGAGTCTGATGACAATTATATAATTGTGTGGTACACCGACAGCAAGGGCGAGCTTCAGAAATACATGCTCCGTTGCCGCCTGAAGACTGTCGAAGAGAGTTTTATGGGCAGCAGCCTGATACGCTGTCACCGCAAATACATTGTCAATATGGACAAGGTGAAAGTGCTGAGAAAAGAAAAAGACGGGTACGAACTGAACTTGGACAATGATGTTATCCCGCCGATCGCCGTTACCCGTACTTATGTCGAAAATGTCCTTAAATATCTGAAGAAAGATACGGACAGCTTGCCGGCGAACCAGGATTAGGAACGTCTTTTCCTGTTCTTCTTGTCAGTCCTGAGCCTGTAAGTGCTTTCCACCAGCAGCTGGTCAGCGAGAATTCCTCTTGCAGCAAGGGCGTCGAGAATCACACAGACTAGAGGAAAAACGACATTGATCTTATATATCAGTCTGCTTCCGCCGCTGCCCGCATGGAGATTCACGAAGAACTCGATGGCAAGCCAGATCTGGAAGCCGAGGGTGACGAGTCCCGAAAGAACCGCTGTCCTGTATTGGAATACCCTGAACTTGTAAGTGGTGAGAGCCAATACGTTAAGCAGCAGAATCACTATGATGAGTATTGCGTACGGAATGTAGGACAAATACTTGAATGTCTCGATCGTGGTGCCGTCCGCACCTGGAACAGTAGCTTTTACGCTGAAAAGCATAACCGCCATGAGAATGGTGGAAATCGCAAGATATAGGGTCTGTATTCTCTGCCACATGATTTCAATGTTTTTTGTAAAGGACTGCAAATATAGGGAAAAATCATCTAACTTTGGAAAAATTGCTTCTCGTATATGGAAAAAGAAAGAGGAGTCGACAGATTGTCGCGTTATATAATATATGGTGCAGTTTCGGCTGTGGTTCTGACGGCGTGCTGGTATTTCAGGAGCGTCATCATCTATATGATATCAGCTGCGGTCGTGTCCCTTCTGGGCCGGCCGGTCATGCGGATGCTCCGGAAAATCAAGATACGCAAAAAAACAAATGCCTGATGCGTTGCTTGCCGTGATTACCATCTGCATCATACTGATACTGTTCCTGTTCCTGTTTACGCAAGTCATCCCTGTCGTAGCCCGTATCATCCAGAACATTTCGGACAATGTCTCTTCGTCCGGATACTCGCTCCCGGTGGATTCCTTCATGGCCACGGTCAACAGCATAAATGCCTGGTTCATATCGCATTTCCCTCAATTCGGGCCTGACTTCCGGATAGAAAACGCCGTCGGCTCATTCATCAGGAAGACATTGGATCTGGGATCATTGTCCTCGCTCATCGAGTATGTGGCTTCGTTCTTCGTGTCCATCGGCGTCGGCATTTTTTCCGTGGTGTTCATTTCGTTCTTCTTCCTGAAAGACCAGATGCTGTTCCGTAAGATTATCGGAGCGCTGGTGCCGGACAAGATTGAAAGCCGCGTAATTGCCGCTATCGGTGACATCGAGCACCTTCTTTCCAGATATTTCGTAGGTCTGATGGTCGAAGTGATGGGCGTGGCGTTGCTCAACTTCCTGTTCATGTGGCTGATAGCCCGTATCGGATTCAGCGCGGCGATAGGAATAGCATTCATAACAGGCATCCTTAACATCATTCCTTATGTCGGTCCGCTTGTGGGAACCGTGCTCGGCATCATTCTGGCTACTGTCTTGAAATTCAGCGCAGTAGGCGTTACTGCACATTTCTGGGGCTTCATAATCCTTCTGGTTGTCCTGTTCGAACTGACACAGCTGGTGGACAATTTCCTCTTCCAGCCTTATATCTACTCGACCAGCATCAAGGCCAGCCCTCTGGAAATATTCATTGTTCTGCTGATTGCCGGAAATCTCGCGGGAGTTATCGGCATGCTCGTGGCAATTCCGGCCTACACGGTGGTGCGCGTAATCGCCGGACATTTCTTCGCGGACGTCAAGGCTATCCGCCGCCTCATCCCTGATTGTGAAAATACTTTAAGTAAAGAATAATATGAAAAGGTTAATAAAATCAGTAATTTGCTCAGTAGCAATGATATTGGTGTCAATGTCATTGCAGGCGCGCAACAAATGGGAAGCCAAGGGCGTGGAAAAGGCGACCCCGACTTCCACCCATCTTTTCGTGCAGCGCGACTCTGCCCTCTACCTGGATTTCTACAAGGCGGCAGATGGCAGCGTACGAGAAATCGACGGTAAGAAAAAGCCTGCCGTCATTTTCGCTTTCGGAGGCGGATTCATGGGAGGACAGAGGGACAAGACCCATTATCAGCAGTGGATCAAACTCCTGAATGACAATGGCTATCCAGTGTTTTCCATTGATTACCGGCTGGGCCTTAAAGGTGTCAGCGTGAAAGGCGTGAAGATGATAAAGGCTATCCGCAATTCCATCGAAATCGGCGTCGAGGACATGTTCGCAGCCACGTCTTTCATCATTGACAATGCTGACAAGTTCGGCATTGAACCCGACAATCTGGTAATCAGCGGTTCTTCTGCCGGGGCAATCATCTCGCTCCAGTCTGAATACGAGCTTTGCAACCATTCGAAGCTGGCGTCCGTCCTTCCCGACGGCTTCAAATATGCCGGCGTGATTTCATTTTCCGGTGCAATCTTTTCGACACATGGCCGTGTGAAATATGCCGATGCTCCTGCGCCGCAGCTCCTTCTGCATGGAACGGCAGACCGTGTGGTGACCTACAAGTCCATCCGTGTATTCAATCTCGGCCTCTTCGGGTCCTCCAAGATTTCCAGACAGCTGGACAAGTTCGGATATCCTTATACGATAGTGCGTTACAAGAACCACACGCACGACATTGCCGACCTCATGTACTACACTTTCCCGGAGCAGCTCCGTTTCCTTGAAGAATCGGTAATAAAGAAAACAGGCCGCACCGTAGATATCCTCATGGATGACCCCGTAGTGCCGGTCGACGACACCCTCCGTACTCTCGGAGACCTCTACAAGTAGTACTAGGCGGTAAACTTTTTTTCAGGACGATACAGCTGGTGTGGCGCGTAAGTCGCTACTGCTCATGTAATTAGCCACTTTCAGAGTTGCTGTTTCTTAAACTCTGAAAGTGGCTAATTTATTGATTACTATGCCATTGCGCTCCACGGAGCCTACTGGCAAGCTACTTGATGGCCGCCATCTTGCCGAGGGCGAGCTCTACCAGCTTGCGGACCATCGGCTTGTAGTCAGGATTGCTGTTCTGGAGATACCTGTTGGCGATGGCGCAGCATACTGTTCCGGCCTGGTGTCCGAGATGAGCTGACAGACCTGTGACGGCAGAACTCTCCATCTCGAAGTTCGTGATGCGGTAGTCACCGAAGCGGAAAGACTCGAATCTCTCCAGCATGTCAGGCATTGCCAACGGCAATCTTACGACACGTCCCTGAGGACCGTAGAAGCCTTGTGCAGAAATGGTTACGCCTCTTACTGTGCAATCCTTGAAAGCCTCGATGAGCTTGTCTCCGGCCTTTACGAAATATGGAGAACCTAGGTAGCTGTTCCAGCGTGTGTGCACCTTGAAAGCATCCTCCATCTCCGAAATATTGATCTTGTCTCGGTCTGCGTACCAGTTGAGGAGGCCGTCGCAACCTACTGAAATCTCCGAGAAAATGAATGAACCGATCGGAATGTCCGGCTGGATGGCGCCGCTCGTGCCGATTCGCAGGATTGTCAATGTCCTGTGCTCCGGCTTTACCTCCCTGGTCTTGAAATCAACATTCGCAAGAGCGTCAAGTTCGGTCAGGACAATGTCAATGTTGTCCGTTCCGATACCTGTGGAAAGAACGGTAATGCGCTCTCCATGGTACTTTCCTGTGATGGAAACGAACTCTCTTGAAGCATGTCTGAACTCCTTCTCCTCAAGAAATTCTCCGACCATGTCCACGCGGCCCGGGTCACCTACGAGAATCACCTTGTCTGCAAGCTCTTCCGGTTTGAGGTGAATGTGGAAAACGGATCCGTCATCATTGATAATTAACTCTGATTCTGGTATTCTAGCCATAATAAATATCTTTCTGCGAGGATATCCAGGTCCTTGCAACGTCATTTAAAGGGTTTCAATGCGCCTGGCCGCTTTGGGGTCGCCGAGATAAGCGGCGGCCTAAAATTTACTGAAAATGCTAATATAGCACTTTTTTAATCGTTTTGCAAGATGAATCCTGCGAGCTCCTCGGCATTGTCAGCGATTCTCCATGGCTTGCCGGCCTCAAGTTCCTCCCTGGAACGGAATCCCCAGGTTACGCCGACCGTACGTACGGCAGCATTGGCCCCGGTCTTCATATCTACGTCGGAATCACCCACGTACATTACTTCATCCAATTGGATGTCAGGCCTTTCCGCCATGATCTGGTGGACGATTGCCGGGTCCGGCTTGATAGGCTGTCCTTCCCGCTGGCCCAAGATTTTCAGGAATCCGATGTCGCCGAAGAAATGCTTGATGAGCTTCTCCGCGCCCTCCTGATACTTGTTGGAGGCCAATGCCGGTATCACACCTGCCGCGCTGATTTTATGCAGCATCTCCGTGATGCCCGGATAAGGGACGGTGCAGTCGCACATGTGCGCGTCATAATAGGCGAGGAAAAGCTCCGCCATCCTGTTTATTACGGCCTCATTGTCCTGTCCCTCAGGCACCGCGCCACGGAACAGGTTATATATTCCGCGTCCGCACAATGTATAATAATCATTGATAGGCCTCTCCGGAAATCCGCATTCTCTCAATGCGTGGTTTGTCGCATGTCCCAAATCCTCGACAGTATTCAGCAATGTACCGTCAAGGTCGAATATTACCAATTTTGTCATAAAAACTCTATTTTTTTACCGGCCCCGAAACCGGAGCCTTCGTTACTTCCGTCTTGAGCTTGTCAGCGGACAATCCGACTTTTATGGCTGTAAGGGATTGATTGTCACCGCCATTGACCCTGTCGGCTATGATGAATTCCGATACCGGGTCTTCGATGTACCTCATCATTGCGCGCTTCAGCGGTCTTGCGCCGTAGCTCGGGTCGAAACCTGCCTCTGCCACGAACTTCTTCGCGGCCGGAGTCACCGTAAGCTTGTAGCCCGCTTCCTCTGCCCTGGCTTTCAGGTCTTTAAGCTCGATGTCCACAATCTTGAAGATATCATCTTTATCCAGTTCCCTGAAGAAAACCTGTTCGTCCACCCTGTTTATGAACTCCGGCGGAAAAGCCTTTCTTACAGCTTTTTCCAGAACCATCTGGCGGTTGATTTCCACATTGCGGCTGGCCGTGTTGAAACCCACGCCTTTTCCATATTCCTGAATGTCACGGCTTCCGACATTGGAAGTCATGATGATGATGGTGTTCCGGAAACTTACCGTCCTTCCCTCGCTGTCCGTGAGACGTCCGTCGTCCATCACTTGCAGCAGCAGGTTGAAAATATCCGGATGCGCCTTCTCTATTTCGTCCAGCAGCACGACACAATACGGCTTCCGTCTGACCCTTTCGCTAAGCTGTCCTCCTTCCTCGTATCCGACATATCCCGGAGGCGCGCCGATGAGTCTCGAAACGGAGAATTTCTCCATGTATTCGCTCATGTCGATTCTTACCATATTATCCTCGGAATCAAACAGATACTCGGCGATACGCTTGGCCAGTTCCGTCTTGCCGACACCGGTAGGTCCGAAGAACATGAACGACCCGATCGGTCTGCCCGGATCCTTGAGCCCGGCCCTGTTTCTCTGAATTGCCCCCACGATGGTGTCGATGGCATTGTCCTGGCCTATGATGCGTCCTCTCAGGCGCTCGCGCATTTTCATTATCCTGTTCCCCTCGGACTCGGCGACCTTGTTCACCGGGATGCCGGTCATTTTCGAGACGACGGTCGAGATGTCATTTTCATTGACGATGCTCTCCTGTTTTCCCGCGCCTCTTTTCAGCCTGACCATTGAACCGGCCTCGTCCATGGCGTCGATGGCCTTGTCGGGCAGGAACTGGTCCGGTATGTATCTGTCAGTCAGCCTCACGCAAGCGTCAATCGCCGCGTCCGTGTAGATGACATTGTGGAATTTTTCGTAATTCGTCTTCAGCTTGCCCAGTATTGCTACGGACTCCTTCACGCCGGCCGGTTCCACGACGATTTTCTGGAATCTCCTGTCCAGAGCCCCGTCTTTTTCCACGATTCTGGTGAACTCGTCCATCGTGGTGGCGCCGATGCACTGCAACTCGCCCCTCGCAAGCGCCGGTTTCAGCATGTTCGCGGCATCCAGGCTGCCCTGTCCGCCACCAGCCCCGACGATCGTGTGGAACTCGTCGATGAACATCACCAGATTCGGATCGTTGCTTGCCGCCTTGATTATCGCTTTGATCCTTTTTTCGAAATCGCCCCTGTATTTGGTGCCTGCCACTACTGACGCAATGTCCAGTGACACAATGCGTTTGTTCTTCAGCACCGATGGAATCGTGCCGTCGGCAATCTTCATTGCAATGCCCTCCACGATGGCGGATTTTCCCACGCCCGGCTCGCCGATCAGCATCGGATTGTTCTTCTTCCGTCGCCCCAGAATCTCGATCACGCGCGAAATTTCCTTGTCCCTGCCGACGACAGGATCCAACTTGCCTTCGGCCGCAGCCTTGGTCAGGTCAATGCCGAATTCCGAAATGATGTCCGTCTCCTGCTCCTTGCCTGCCGCATCCGTGCCGCCGTCGCTGATTTCCTCACCGTCATCGCTCTGTCCGGAGTCCGTCGCGAGCAGCCCGTTCTTCTCCATGTAGGTCAATATCCTGCTATAGTCAATGCCTATGTTTCTCAGATAAGTGGTGCCGTAACTTCCTGTGGATCTGCACAATGCCAGCAGAAGATGCTGTGGCGCGGCTTCCCCGCACCGAAGCTTGGCGGCTTCCATTATCGAAAGGCTGAGAATGTTCTGTGACGCCCTGGAGAAGGTGATGTTCTCCATCTCGGAATACGGGATGTGCTCGTTCGTGAAAATTCTGCTGTCAATGAATCTTTTCATCGAGTCCGTGTCGGTTCCGAGCTTCTCAAGCGTTCCGCATGCCGCATTGTCATGATGCCTGAGGATTCCTAGATACAGGTGGTCCGGACCGATGCCGTAACTGCCTGTCCTCATGGCTTCTTCCCGAGCGTAATTGATTATGCTGTTGAGTTCTTCTGATATCTTGATTTCCATATTCCGTGTCCTTTCATTTTCCGCCGCCGTGCATCCGGCGACGCCTCTCCACTGGCAAAATTAAGACCTTTTTCATTCATTTTTGGTGCTATGCCAAAAAAATTGTAAATTTGTATGTTATATGTAACAGAAAAACACATTAGAAAATGGATATGAATGAGGAGAACAAGAACGCTGCTGAACAGCAGGAAGAGGGGACAGGAATGAAAGGCATCATCGAGGAGGTGAACATTGACGAGGAAATGCGGTCCGCGTACATTGACTATTCAATGTCCGTGATCGTTTCCCGTGCGCTCCCGGATGCCAGGGATGGTCTGAAGCCTGTGCAGAGGCGTGTGCTGTTCGGAATGGAAGGTCTGGGCCTGGATTATTCGGGACAGACGAAGAAATCAGCGAGAATTGTCGGAGAGGTACTGGGTAAATTCCACCCGCATGGCGACTTCAGCGTATATGATGCGATGGCAAGGCTTGCACAGAACTGGAACCAGAGATATCCCCTCGTATATGGTCAGGGAAACTTCGGTTCCATGGACGGTGACCCTGTCGCTGCCATGCGATACACCGAGGCCAAGTTGGAAAAGCTTGCCAATGATGTCCTCGGCGATATGGAGAAGGATACCGTAGACTTCCAGCTGAACTTCGATGATACGATACAGGAGCCTACAGTGCTGCCTACAAAGGCGCCGCTCCTGCTGTTGAACGGATCGGCAGGTATTGCCGTAGGTATGGCCACCAACATGGCGCCGCATAATCTCGGCGAATGCTGCGATGCCATCTGCGCCTACATTGACAATCCGGACATCGACACTGACGGTCTGATGCATTATATCAAAGGTCCGGATTTCCCTACAGGAGGTATCATCCAGGGAATCCAGGGCATCAGGGATGCATATGAGACCGGCCGCGGAAAGGTAGTGGTACGTGCGAAGACGGAAATCGAGGTGGACAACAACGGCCGCGAGACCATTGTCGTTACCGAGATTCCTTACATGGTGAACAAGAAGGAGATGCTCGAAAAGATCGGCCAGATGGTTGATGACAAGAAGATTGAGGGCATCACCTACATGAACGATGAAACTTCCCGCGAGGGCGTGAGAGTCATCTTCAGGGTAAAGCAGGGCTCCAATTCAAATGTCGTGCTGAACACCTTGTTCAAATACACCCCGCTCCAGTCAAGCTTCGCCATCAACAATGTCGCACTTGTCAAGGGCCGTCCTAGGACATTGTCTCTCAAGGACATCCTGAAAGTGTTCGTGGATTTCAGGCACGAAGTCATTATCCGCAGGACCAAGTTCGACCTGGACAAGGCGAAGAAGAGAGCACATATCCTCGAAGGCCTCATCAAGGCGATCGACGTCATCGACGAAATCATCAGGATTATCCGTGCTTCCAAGACTGTGGACGAGGCCAGAAATACCCTCATGACCACATTCGGATTCTCTGAGGCACAGGCTTCGGCCATCGTGGAAATGAGACTCCGTCAGCTCACCGGACTCGAAAGGGAGAAGCTCCAGGCAGAGTACGACGAGTTGGAGAAATTCATCGCATGGTGTAACGATGTTCTTGCAAATCCTGCAATGCAGATGGAAATCATCAAGAACGAAACCATGGAGCTCAAGGCCAAATATGGCGATGAAAGAAGGTCGAAAATCGTACCTAATGCGGAAGAGTTCAATCCTGAGGACTTCTATGCCGATGATGACGAGGTCATCACGATTTCTCATTTCGGATATATCAAGAGGACTCCTCTTGCAGAATACAAGACCCAGAACAGAGGCGGCGTAGGCATGAAGGGAACCGCTACGAGGGATGAAGACTTCATAGAACATCTGTATGTGGCCAATATGCACAGTACGATGCTGTTCTTCACGGAGCAGGGCAAGTGCTTCTGGCTGAAGGTCTACGAGGTGCCGGAGGGATCACGCTCATCCAAGGGCCGTGCGATCCAGAACGTCCTCAGCATTCCGGACGACAAGATCAAGGCCATCATCAACGTTCCGACATTGACTGATGAGGAATATATAAACAGTCACTTCATCATCCTTGCCACCAAGGAAGGTATCATCAAGAAGACTTCGCTCGAAGCATACTCAAGGCCTCGTGCCAAGGGTGTCAATGCTGTCAATGTACGTGAGGGCGACGAACTTCTCGAAGCAATCCTTACCGACGGCAAGTCCGAGGTGCTCATCGCAAGCCGCAACGGACGTTGCGTAAGGTTCGACGAAACCGATGCGAGACCGCTCGGAAGAACGGCGACCGGCGTCCGTGGCATTAATCTTGATGAGGATGACTATGTTATCGGCATGGTATGCTATGAACCTGAGGCAGAGGATGCAGCAGCTCATACATTGCTTGTGATCGGAGAAAAGGGACTCGGAAAGAGGACTGATTTCGAGGAATACCGCAAGACCAGCCGTGGCAGCAAGGGTGTCCGCACCATGAACATTACTGACAAGACCGGAAAACTTGTAGCACTGAAGAATGTTACAGAGGAGAATGACCTGCTTATCATTACCCAGAGCGGTCTTATCATCAGAATGGCTGTTGCAGATATCAAGCAGGCTGGACGTAATACCCAGGGAGTCAAGCTTATAAACATCAGGGACAATGATTCCATCGCTTCAGTGTCAGTAGTGGCGAAGAGTGATGAAGAAGAATTGCCTGCTGAAGGCGAGACCGCTCCGGATGCTCCGGCTGAAACGGAGAATAATTGAAGTAAAACATTGAAACTCTATTAGATATGAAAAAAATTCTTCTCGCATTGGCGATTTTTACCTCAATACAGGTAGCTGATGCACAGGTAAAGTCTGCTGCAGATGCCAAGAAGGCTGTGGAGGCTGCCGAGGCTGCTGCAAAAAATGAAAAGAAGGCCATCAAGGTCGCTACATGGATCAAGCTCGGTCAGGAGTATGTAAAAGCGTATGATGCTCCTACCGGAAGCATTATTCCGGGAGCCAGCAAGACGGAACTTTCACTTATGATGGGTTCCGAAAAGGCTCAGTCTACAGAGGTCGTTACCATCAATGGTGAGCAGTACGAAAAGAACGTATATGCTGACAAGAACCTCTATTTCAATGCTAAAGGCCAGCTTGCAATCATCGAGGTTACTAAGCCTGTATATGCTGATGCACTCGAAAAAGCTACAGATGCATATCAGAAGGCTTATGAAATCGACACCAAGCAGACCAAGGCCAAGGATATCGCAGAGGCTTACAAGCAGATTGCAGACAAATACATGAACGAGGCTTTCAACAAGTACACATTCGGCGATTTGTCAGCTGCCAGCAAGCTCTTCGAGAAAGCTGCTGATGTAGAGGCACTTGCACCGCTTTCTAAGATTGATACCAGCGCTATCTACAATGCAGGTTTCACCGCTTGGGCAAGCAAGGACAATGCAAGGGCAAAGGACCTCTTCGAAAAATGCTATAACCTCGGTTACTACTACGAAGGTGGTGAGGTTTTCGCTAAACTCGCTGACGTAGATACACTTAACACCAAGAAGTATCTTGAGGAAGGTTTCGAGAAATTCCCACAGAGCCAGAGCATCCTCATCGGCCTCATCAACTACTATCTGAAGGCCAATGAGAGCACTGACAGACTTTTCGAACTGCTCGACAAGGCTAAAGTAAATGAGCCTAACAATGCTTCTCTCTACTATGTGGAAGGAAATATCCGCGCACAGCTCGGTGACCTCGACAAGGCTGTCGTAGCTTACGAGAAATGCGCAGAGATCAATCCTGAGTATGAGTATGGTTATATCGGAGAAGGTACAATGTTCTATAACAAGGCTATCGAGGTGCAGACCAAGGCACAGGAAGAACTTGACGACGCCAAGTATATGGCTCTCGTGAAAGAGTTCGAGGCAGACCTCAAGTCTTGTATTGCTCCGTTCGAGAAAGCATTCGAAATCACCAAGGCTGAGAATGTGAAAGTCGGTGTAGCTGAGTACCTTAAGAATGCTTACTACCGTTTCCGTGAGGAATCACCTGAGTACATGGCAGGTTACGAGAAATATTCCAAGATCACAGCTGCCGGAAAGGTTGAATAATATCCGTAGCTGGAATTTGATTCAGACAAGGGCTGACCGGGTTACCGGCCGGCCCTTTTTCGCTGATGTGGCGCCTCTAAACTGATTTATCCGATTTCTTATTTGTCAGATAATTATTGATGATGTATATTTGACGCCGGAAATGAATGTGGGGAAACCGGGTGAGATTCCCGGGCAGTTCCCGCTACTGTGAGACCTCAATGAAGAGGTGAGTCAGAATGCCTGCATTCATCGGTACCATCGGTTCTTGCCTGCGGAGGACGGGCGGCGTTGGCTGGGTCTCTTGTGCATTAGTCCGGGAAACTGTGGCTGAATCGGTGTGTATTACATTGATTGACAGTTAATTGGCCGGATGAAAATCTTTAAGTATATCATTGTCGTGACACTGGCGGTTTTTGCCGTCAGCGGAAATTCGTATGCTGAACCGGCCGATAGTCTGGCATTGAACCGCCAATTGGACAGTTCGATGGTATTGGGATATGCTTCCGGCTTCGGATACCGGGAGACTATACCCGCGCAAACCCTTGGCGGAAAGGAACTTGAGAGGCTGAACACCCTTTCTGTCGCTGACGCAATGCGCTTTTTCTCCGGTGTCCAGATCAAGGATTACGGCGGAATCGGTGGATTGAAGACCGTGAATGTCAGATCCCTGGGGACCAATCATACGGCTGTGCTGATCGATGGTATACAACTCGGCAATGCTCAGAACGGACAGGTGGACCTGGGGCGTTTCTCGCTCGATGACGTGGCGGAAATATCGCTGTATAACGGGCAGAAAAGTGATATTTTCCAATCGGCCGGAGAATTCGGAGCATCCGGCGTCGTGTATATCAACACTTCCAGGCCGAGATTTGATGACGGCAGAAAATTCAAGCTCAAAGCATCGCTGAAAGGAGGCTCCTTTGACCTTGTAAATCCTTCTCTCAGAGCGGAATATAAAATATCAGACAATGTTTCGGGAAGCGTATCTGCGGGTTTTGTCAATGCTTCCGGCAAATATAAATTCCGTTGCCGGGGCTATGATTCCCGAGGAAATCTTGCCTATGACACCACAGCATTCAGGCGCAATGGTGATGTATGCGCTTTGCGGACGGAGGCTGCGTTCTATGGGGCATTGGGACATGGCAGCTGGACGCTAAAGGCCTATAACTATCATTCCGACAGGGGAATCCCGGGGGCGGTCGTGAGCAATGTCTTTACAAATGGCGAGCGCATGAGGGACAATAACTTGTTCGTTCAGGGCAGGGCGGTCAACAGTTGGACGCCATGGTGGCGCTCCATGTTCAATGCCAAGTTCGCCTATGACTATACCTTCTATGAGGACAAGGACATGCGCAGGCTTTATGTAAGCAACACGTACAGACAGAAAGAGTTGTTTGCTTCATGCGCCAACTTGTTCAGCATCACTGATTTCTGGGATGTCTCCCTTTCTTGTGACTTCAAATGGAACTATCTCGACGCCGACAACTACATGTCGGGTAACCTGCCGTTCCCCCAGCCTGTGAGATTCACGGAGATGGTGTCTGCCGCCACTGCATTGGACCTTGGAAGGTTGAAGATGCAGGCAAGCCTGCTGGGCTATTTCATACATGACAAGGCGCGCAAAAATTCATCGGACTCCCGCAGGAGCAAGGCGGCCCCTGCGCTCTATGCCTCATACAAGGTGTTGAAGAACAATGATTTATTCGTGAGGGCTTTCGCCAAAAGCTCGTTCAGGATGCCCACGTTCAATGATTTGTATTATACGAACTCCGCCAGCGCCGCCCTTCGCCCCGAGACCGTTTGGCAGGCCAATGTCGGGTTTACATATTCCGGAAATTATCTCCATGCCGGTCCCTTCAGGAAATTGAACCTGAGCGCGGACGGATATTGGAACAAGGTGAAGGATAAGATTATAGCCTATCCGGGCGGACAGCAGTTCAGGTGGACGATGCTGAATCTCGGAACGGTGGATATCAAGGGCGTGGACGCTTCCTGTGATGCCTTTTTCAGTTTCGGTCCGGTGGAAACTGCCGTGAAGCTCCAATATACATGGCAGAGAGCTATAGATATCACGAACAAATCAGACACCTTCTACAAGAATCAGATTCCGTATGTGCCGAAGCATAGCGGTTCAGCCGTCGCTTCCATATATTATAAGGGATGGGGGCTGAATTATTCCTTCATCTATACGGGTGAGCGGTACAGTAATAAGGAAAACACATGGCGGAACTATGTCCTGCCTTGGTATACCAGCGACCTGTCATTGCAGAAAACATTGAATATCAATAAGAAGACATTGAAAGCGACAGTTGAAATCAATAATCTTTTCGGTCAGGATTATGAGGTTGTCCTGAATTATCCTATGCCCAAGACGAATTTCAGATTGTCGGTCAGCATTGAACTTTAAACAAATATTTTTATGAAAAGAATTTTTCAAAATTTCGGCAAGGTAGTGCTTGCCATCGCGTTGGTTGCGGCAGCAGGTTGCCGTAAGGAGGATACATTGAGATTCCTTCCCGGTGAGAATGGGGAACCGTCTGATTATGAGGTCGTTGACGCTGCTGTCAATGCATCGGCTAAACCTTCGGGAATTTACCTTGTCAATCAGGGCAATCAGGGCAGCAACAAGGCCAGGCTGGATTTCCTGAATTTCCATAACGGTTTCTATATCAGGGATGTGTTTACGGAGTATAACCCGGAAGTCGTGAAAGGACTGGGCGATACCGGCAATGATGTCCAAGTTTACAAGGGGAAGGTTTTTGTTGTCGTCAATGGCTCGCACAAAGTCGAAATCATGGATGCATATTCCATGAAACGCCTGGCTCAAGTGGATGTTCCCAACTGCCGTTTCATCGCATTTGACGGGAACTGTGCTTATGTGACATCATACGTGGCGAAAGATAAGGAAGCCCTCAAAACTCAGAAAGGAGCGCTGTATCGCATTGACCTCGACACATATAAGGTTACCGGGCAGGTTACCGTGGGCTATCAGCCGGAGCAGCTCGTAATCATGGACGGGAAGGCTTATGTCGCCAATTCCGGAGGATATGTCGCAGGATATGACGATACAGTTTCTGTCGTGGATTTGAAGTCAATGAAAGTGGAATACGATATTAAAGTCGCTATAAATCTGGGACTTATGCTTGTGGACGCCGAGGGGACAATCTGGGTTTCATCGCAAGGCAATTTCAGCGATGTCAGCAGTACTCTCAACTATCTTGTCAAGAAAGGTGACAAGTATGAGCTTGGCGGCTCTGTGAATGTGCCGGTTTCAAGCATGGCATTGGCCGGAGACAAGATTTATGTAATTGGTTCTACTTATACTCCTCCTGCATGGGCGCTGACTACTACATATAATATTGTCAATGCCAAGACCCGCAAACTGGAATCCGGCAGTTTCATAACCGACGGTACTGAAAGTGACATCGCCACAGCTTTTACGGTGACCGTGAATCCGGGAAACGGAGATATCTATGTGACAGATGCCAAAGATTATGTCTCCAGCGGAACCCTCCATTGCTATACCGGTTCCGGCAAGCATAAATGGAGTGTCCACACTGGAGACATACCGGCTCGCATCGCGTTCCTGTAGGCCCTAGTCGACTTTAGGAAGATGACTGAGACTTTCCCTGATCTGCTCGTCAGTCGGGATGGTGTCAGTCATTTTTCCGTCATTGAACTGCTCATATGCCTTCAGGTCGAAATAACCTGTTCCCGTGAGACCGAAAAGAATTGTCTTTTCCTCTCCCGTTTCCTTGCATTTCAGGGCCTCGTCAATGGCTGCACGTATCGCGTGGCTGCTTTCAGGTGCAGGGAGCGTGCCTTCCGTGCGTGCAAACAATTCCGCTGCCCCGAATACGGAAGTCTGCTCGACGGAACGGGCCTCCATGTAGCCGTCGGCATAGAGCTGTGACAGGATGCTGCTCATTCCGTGGTAGCGGAGACCGCCTGCGTGGTTCGCTGACGGAATGAACTGACTGCCAAGAGTATACATTTTAGAGAGCGGGCAAATCTCACCGGTGTCGCAGAAATCGTAGGCATATTTTCCACGCGTGAAGCTAGGGCAGGATGCAGGCTCTATGGCGATTATGCGGTATTGTTTCTCGCCGCGCAGCATTTCTCCGACAAACGGACTTATCAGACCGCCGAGATTAGAACCGCCTCCGGCACAGCCTATGACAATGTCCGGTGTGATGCCGTATTTGTCGAGCGCCGCTTTTGCTTCAAGACCGATAATTGATTGGTGCAGAAGTACTTGGTTCAGGACGGAGCCGAGAACATATCTGTACCCGTCATGAGTGACAGCAGTTTCCACCGCTTCGGAAATGGCACATCCCAGACTGCCGGTCGTTCCCGGGTGCTCCGCCAGAATCTTGCGGCCGACCTCTGTCTCCATGCTTGGAGACGGCGTGACATGTGCCCCGTAGGTACGCATGACTTCGCGTCTGAACGGCTTCTGCTCGTACGAACATTTGACCATGAATACATGACAATCAAGGCCGAAGTATGCACATGCCATGCTCAATGCCGTGCCCCATTGTCCTGCTCCTGTTTCGGTAGTCACGCCTTTGAGTCCCTGTTTCTTGGCATAATAAGCCTGCGCAATGGCAGAATTGAGTTTGTGGCTTCCGGAAGTGTTGTTTCCTTCGAACTTATAGTAGATTTTAGCCGGTGTGCCCAATGCTTTTTCGAGGAAGTATGCCCTGATGAGCGGTGACGGACGGTACATTTTATAGAAGTCCCTGATTTCCTCCGGAATAGGGAAGTATGCAGTGTCATTGTCAAGTTCCTGTTTGCAAAGCTCCTCGCAGAATACGCCCTTCAGGTCGTCGATGCCCATCGGCTGCAATGTCGCAGGGTTGAGCAGCGGAGCCGGCTTGTTCTTCATGTCGGCACGCACGTTATACCATGCTTTAGGGATTTCGTTTTCTTCGAGGTAGATTTTGTAAGGTACTTTCTGTTCCATAATGTTTATAATTTAAGTTGTTTTACGATTCTGTACGAAAAAAAAGCCCCGTCGCAGTCGCGGCGGGGCTTGAGTTATCTGAATGATTCAGAACAACATACGGCTATAGCCTCCTACGACTGTCAGAGTAGTAAGAGCGCCACCACCAAGAATTGTTGTTCATCATAAACATAGTTCCGTTTCTATTTTTCGGGATGCAAGTTAGAAGATTCGATTTTAATATGCAAATATTTTTTGCATTTATTTTTCCGCTTCCTGTGTCTCAGCACTGTCGAAAGCCTTGACGATTTTCGTCACAAGCGGGTGTCTTACAATGTCTTCGTTAGTGAAGAAGATTGTTGAGACGCCCTTGATATTTTTCAGCATATTTATTCCGCGTACAAGTCCGGAATCCTCCTTGTGCGGCAAATCCACCTGGCTGGCATCACCAGTCACGATGAATTTGGCATCCGGTCCCATACGGGTAAGGAACATTTTCAGCTGCCCGAGATTCGTGTTCTGCGCCTCATCCAGAATTACACATGCGCGGTCAAGTGTACGGCCTCGCATATAGGCCAGCGGCGCTATCTGAATGGTGCCTTCCGCGATGAATTCCTGGAGCTTTTTCGTCGGAATCATGTCCCCGAGTGCATCATAAAGCGGCTGCAGGTACGGGTCCAGCTTGTCCTTCAGGTCTCCCGGCAGAAATCCCAGACGTTCCCCGGCTTCCACGGCCGGTCTGGTAAGGATGATCCTCTTTATTTCCCTGTTTTTCAATGCTCTGACAGCCAATGCAATAGCGATGTATGTCTTACCTGTGCCGGCAGGCCCGACAGCGAAAACCAGATCGCTGCTGAAGTAGGCCTTGACCATTTCCTGCTGCTTCTTGTTCCTCGCCCTTATCGGCTTGCCGTCCGTGCTGTGGACTATGACTGCATCTCCGTTCAATGTGAAACTGTCCGGCGAAGTCTCCCCGTCGAAAATGTCCTCCACATCGAATTTCGTAAGATTCAGTTTGTGACGGCGCCTCTCGATGAGTTCGTCCAGTTTCGTGCTGAACTGCTCTATCTGCTCCTCGCTTCCGTCCAGCATGATCAGATTTCCCCTCGCAACAACCTTCAATCCAGGAAAATAGGAGCAGAATTCTGTCAGTATCTTATTTCCGGCCCCATAAATTTCTATGGGGTCCATAGCTTCCAATGTAATGTCTTTTCTCATATCTTTATCCTGCCGTTCACGGGACCTCCCGGGCGGCCAATCCACAAAGTTACATCTATAATCCCGTTCCGCAAAAATATTTACCGGACCCCGGTGACAGCCTTCACGTGGTGATAGGTGGACATCATTTTGTCATAGTCGAAAGGGACCTGCCAAAGTTCGCGTTTTCCGATGAAATCCTGAACCGGCAATGTGGTATAATTGTCCATGTATTTGCCTGGACGTGAGCACCATAGGTAAGTGACAGACGGCGGCAGCATTGATATGTCTCCTGACGTGGAACGTGCGAACTTCAGTTCCACGGCGAGCTCCAGCTGGGTGTTTGCCGCACTCATGTTCGACACGGCATTGCCCAGGGAATAGAAAACCGGAACGCCGGCAATCATCGACGAATCCTGCACCACATGCGGATGGGTCCCTACGATGGCATTGACCCCCTTGGCTACCAGCCATTTGGCCAGTTTCTCCTGGCGGGCGGAATGGCGCAATTCGTATTCCTCGCCCCAATGCGGGAGCGCCACGATGAAATCCGTTTTCCGCTCTTTCGCCCGCGATAGCGCTTCTGCGATGTCGGTCGTGTCGGAGAGATTCACCTTCGGCCATTTTCCCCGTTTCACGGGATTGTTGGTCCCGTATGTGAAATTCAGGAGGGCGATCCGGACACCGCGCACATTGACAATCAGCGGGTAACGCCCCGCATTGTCCAGGGAATCAGCGCTTATGCCCGCATATCTGATGGCGCCTGCGGCCTCCAGGCTGTCGTAGACATGAATGGTCCGTTCAATTCCCGTGTAACCTTTGTCAAGAATGTGGTTGTTCGCTGCCAAGAAGACATTGGCTCCGCAACTGTTTATGTAGCAGGCATATTCATCGGGCGCGGAAAATGCCGGATAGCCGGAATACGGCTTGCCGCCGAGTGGAAATTCCATGTTCGCGACAGTGATGTCCGCAGCCTTCATCCGGCCGCTGATATGCTCAAGGAAAGGCCCGTAGCTATAGGACATCTGCCGTTCATGAAGCATCACATCGCCGATGATGAACATTGAAACGGTATCCGCAGACCCGAACAGCGGACGCGCGGGCGCCAGCCTTTCTTCGGAACAATGCCGGAAATCGGGGGCGCGCAGAGGAAATGCCGCAGAGCCTCCGAGGACTCCGGCGAGAACAATTTTCAATGCGCTCCGGACCAATGTCATTGCATGCAATGCTTACTTGCTGATTACTACGGCAGTAGAATCGCCGAGCCTGATTTTCAGCCAGCTTTCCAATTTCCGGATGTCGTCGGCAGGCAGCGGTTTGGCGGATTCCGTCATGAGTACCAGGCCTTTGGTGGAAGCCAGACTGTCGCATCTTACCTCTGCGCCACGTGCGATGAACATTTTTCCGATTTGCGGATATTGGCTGTGTATTTCCTTGGCAATCTGCTCGAAAGGAATTTCTCCAAGTTTATAATTTTCAAGTGCTTTCTCCAGTTCCTTGATCTTGGCTTCACGCTTTGCAATCTCGGAATCGGTGCGCTCGTAAATGCCCTTCATTATCTTTTCGGAAGCCTTGTCGGACTCGTACATTGCCCTTTCTGAGAACTTCAGTTGATTTTCATTGATCTTATGTCTTGCCGCGGACTCGATGAGTCTGGACTTTTCGCTGGCGGTGAGAGGCTCTCCCGCGATGAACAATTCTACGCTGCAACCTTTACGGTAGCTGATTTTGTGGTCGTAAATATATCCGGTTTCGAGATTCTTGTTCTCAGCCACGAAATTTTCGACATTGATGTTGAACTTGTTCTCGCGGATCATCGTAAATGCGGACCAGATGCTCGGAGCGATTACCAGAATCACCACGACAGTTATCCATGTTTTCGTCCTCTTTGCCTTCACCTTGTCCGGAATCTCGATTTCATGGAAGTGCAAGTACTTGACCATCAAATATGTGGCCAGGATGATGAAGATGCAGTTTATGAAGAACAGATACAATGCACCGAGGAATATGAACAGGCTTCCCGAAGCCACGCCGTAGCCTGCAGTACAGAGAGGAGGCATCAATGCGGTAGCAATAGCGACGCCGGAAATGACCGTTCCCTTTTCCTTGCGGCTCATCTCGAAAATGCCTGCCAGACCGCCGAACAATGCTATCATCACATCGTAGATTGTCGGGTTGGTCCTGGACATCAGCTCAGTCGGATTGGCAAGTTTCAATGGGGTGAGCAGGAAATACAATGATGCGGCCAAGAGGCTTATAATCACCATGGTGGCCAAGTTCTTGAGCGCGGATTTTATGAGGTCGGCATCATCGATTCCGAGTCCGAGACCGATTCCGAAGATAGGTCCCATGAGAGGGGACACCAGCATTGCACCGATGATGACGGCGGTGGAATTCACATTGAGTCCGACGGAAGCGAGGACGATGGCGCAAACCAGAATCCATACGTTCGGGCCTTTGAAATAAATGTTCCCTCTGATGGATTCGTCAGCTTTCTGTGTGTCGATAGTGGCTCTGATGTCAATCACTTCCTTCAGAAAAGTCTTGATGTCTTGTATTAACTGCATGGCGTATTTTTTATGTTCTCGCTACAAAAATAATTATATTTATTAAATTTGTAGGAATTTATGTATTATGAGACGATTATTCATCATATTGCTTTGCGCGACTGCGGTTCTGTTTACGGGGTGCGATGCGTTCCGGAAACTTGCCGGACGTCCGACTTCCGCTGACATTGAAGCACGCAGGGCTGCCATTGAAGCTGTTCAAGAGGCTGAACATCAGGCGCGTATGGATTCATTGGCGAAGGTGGAGAAGCAGCTTGCCGATTCGCTTGCCGTGCTGGATTCCCTCAAAAACATGAATGAGACAATGCTGGAACCCAAGTCGATGGGCGGTCTGGAATCAGGGGTGCTGACACATCGTTATTACCTGATACTCGGCTGTTTCATGGATACCGGCAATGCACAATATCTGAAAGGAAAAGTGGAAAAGGCAGGCTATCCGGTGACATTGATAAATTTCAGGAACGGCTTTACCGCCGTGGGCGTCTGCCCTGCGGACAGTATTGTCAATGCTTATGACAACCTGAAAAAGATCAAGGCGGAATCATTTTGCCCGGATGGCGTTTGGATGCTAGTCAATTAATTGATTATGAAAAGTTTAATAAGTAGAGCCTTGCTCTCGGCATTGGCCTTCGGCTTGCTTTCTATGCCATGTGGGGCCCAGTACGTTTCAGGATATTCGGAACTCAGCGACAGTGATGTCATGAAGACATTGAAATCACATGTCTCATATCTCGCGTCTGATGAGCTTGGCGGCCGTAAGGCTGGTTCGGAAGGCGAAAAAGCTGCTGCTGATTATGTCAGGGACATGTTTCGTGAATATGGCGTGGATTTGTTGAGCGGAGACAACGGGGACGTGTTCGGTGTCGCTCAGGAAAACGGCGATACGCTGACTTCCAGAAACGTAGTAGGCTTCGTGCAAGGTTATGACAGGGCGATGTACGACAAATACATTGTCATCGGAGCCCGTCTCGACAACATCGGTACGAACATATTGACTGTGGACGGGAAGCCGCAGACGCAGATTTTCAACGGCGCGAACGGGAATGCTTCCGGACTTGCCGTCATGTTGGAACTGGCCAGGATGATCAGCTCGAACGCCATAATGTTCAGACGTTCAGTGCTTTTCATTGCCTTCGGCGCGTCGGAACAGACATTTGCGGGAGCGTGGTATTTCCTGAACCGTTCTTTCGGAGATGCCGGGAAAATCGACGCGATGATCGACCTGGATATGCTGGGTACAGGAAGCAAAGGCTTTTACGCGTATACGTCTTCGAATGCCGACATGAACATGATCCTGTCCAATGTTTCCAATGAACTTCAGCCGGTCCTGCCGAAAGTTACGGCGGAAGAGCCGTATCCGTCTGACAACAGGGCGTTCTATTCCAAGGAGATACCGTCCGTGATGTTCACGACCGGAAAATATCCGGAGCATGGTACGGTGAAGGATGTGGAAAGCATCATCGAATATGAGCCGATGGAGCGAGAACTGGAATATGTCTATAATTTCACCAGATATATTTCCAATGTGGAGAATCCGCCGTTGTTCCGTCAGGACAAGGTCCTGCCTAAGTCTACGGACAAGCTTTATGATTATGCGGATTGTGACAAGCGTCCTTCATTCATGGGAAGTACAGACCCTAAGGCATTCCTGCTGAAATGGGTATACCAATATCTCAAATATCCTAAGGCAGCGGTCTCCAACGGTATTCAGGGGCGCGTGATCGTCGAGTTCATCGTTTCCAAGGACGGCAATGTCACGGATGTGCGTGTCGCAAGAAGTGCTGACCAGCTCCTCGATGATGAGGCGGTGAGAGTCGTCAAGGCATCTCCCAAATGGAAGCCGGGGCAGGTCAAGGGTATGAAAGTCAATACGATAATGTCAGTGGCGGTAGATTTCCGCCTCTCTAAAAAAGGTAAATTCGGAATTAAAAAATAGCTATGGATTACGATTTCAGAAGAATTGAGCAGAAATGGCAGGCCAGATGGGCGGCCGAGAAAACTTTTCGTGCGGTAGAGGATCCGTCGAAGCCTAAATACTACGTGCTGGACATGTTCCCGTACCCGTCCGGTGCAGGACTTCATGTGGGACATCCTCTCGGTTACATTGCAAGTGACATTTACGCAAGATATAAGAGATTGAAGGGATTCAATGTCCTTCATCCTATGGGTTATGATGCATTCGGTCTGCCGGCAGAGCAGTATGCCATCCAGACGGGACAGCATCCGGAGGTGACTACCGTGAAGAACATTGCCCGTTATCGTGAGCAGCTTGACAGAATCGGCTTTTCCTACGATTGGGACAGGGAAGTCCGCACCTGCGATCCTGCATTCTACAAATGGACTCAGTGGGCGTTCATCAAGATGTTCAAGAGCTATTACAATACGGAATTGGACAAGGCTCGTCCTATTACAGAATTGGAAGATGCGTTCGGGCAGTCCGGTACCAGGGATATTCACGCGGCATGCACAGAGGAATTGACCTTTACTGCCGGCGAATGGAAGTCTTGGAACGAGAAGAAAAAAGCAGAGGTCCTGATGAACTATCGTATTGCATATCAGGGAGAAACATCAGTCAACTGGTGCCCTGGACTCGGTACGGTGCTTGCCAATGATGAGGTGAAGGAAGGTCTTTCCGTACGTGGAGGATACCCTGTGGAGCAGAAGAAGATGATGCAGTGGCAGCTCAGGGTGTCAGCATACGCCGGAAGACTTCTGGACGGTCTGGACAAACTGGACTGGACGGATTCATTGAAAGAAATGCAGAGGAACTGGATCGGCCGTTCTTATGGTACCGAGGTGGTTTTCAAGACTTTCAATGGCGACAAGAGGAAAGATGTCACTATCTTCACCACTCGCGTGGACACGATTTTCGGTGTGACTTTCATGGTGTTGGCTCCTGAAAGCGAGCTTGTTCCGGAACTTGTCACAGAGGAGCAGAAGGCTGCCGTCGAGGAGTATCTTGCTTATGTGAAGAAAGACGGAGCGCGAGAGAATTTCCGAGACCAAGACTGTAACCGGCGTATTCTCAGGCTCTTATGCGGAGAATCCGCTGACGGGAAAACGTGTCCCGGTGTGGATTTCAGAGTATGTGCTTGCGGGTTACGGTACTGGTGCCATCATGGCAGTACCGGCTCATGACAGCAGGGATTATGCATTCGCCAAGAAATTCGACCTGCCTATCGTTCCTATCATCGAGGGATGCGATGTGAGCGAGTCCAGCTTCGATGCGAAGGAAGGCAAGATGTGCAATTCAGGGTTCCTGGACGGCATGGATGTGAAGGAAGCAATTCCTGCGGCCATGGATTATGTTGAGAAACAGGGCATTGGCCACAGAAAAGTCAATTACAGACTTCGTGATGCGATTTTCTCACGTCAGAGATATTGGGGCGAGCCGTTCCCTATATATTATAAGGATGGCATTGCGACACCGCTGCCATATGAGAAACTTCCGCTCACCCTTCCGGAAATCGACCAGTTCAAGCCTACCGAGAGCGGAGAACCGCCTCTTGCACGTGCGAAGAACTGGACATATAACGGTTATCCTCTGGAAACCAGCACAATGCCAGGCTTTGCAGGTTCCAGCGCATACTATCTGAGATACATGGACCCTCATGACAATGAGGAGCTCGTGAGCTGCGAGGCTGACAAATACTGGAGGGATGTCGACCTCTATATCGGTGGTACAGAGCATGCTACAGGCCATTTGATTTACTCCCGTTTCTGGGACAAGTTCCTCTATGACTTGGGCTATGTATGTGAGGACGAGCCGTTCAAGAAGCTTGTCAACCAGGGTATGATCCAGGGCCGTTCGAACTTCGTATACCGTATCGTCGGTACTAACAAGTTCGTTTCAGTCGGACTGAAAGACCATTATGAGACCACGGAAATCCATGTGGACATCAACATTGTCCGTAACGACAGGCTCGATATCGAGGCATTCAAGAAGTGGAGACCTGAGTTCGCGGATGCCGAGTTCGTTCTGGAGAACGGCGAGTATATCTGCGGCTGGGCTGTGGAGAAGATGAGCAAGTCCATGTTCAATGTCGTGAATCCTGATGATATCTGTAACTCCTATGGTGCTGATACATTGAGACTTTATGAGATGTTCCTCGGTCCTATCGAGCAGTCGAAGCCATGGGACACCAAGGGAATCGACGGTGTGAACCGTTTCCTCAGGAAGTTCTGGAAATTGTATTACGAAGGCGAAAAGTTCATTGTCACTGACGAGAAAGCGACTCCGGAGGAGCTCAAGACATTGCACAAGCTGATAGGCAAGCTGCAGGCCGACATTGAGACATTCTCATACAATACCTGCATCAGCGCGTTCATGATTGCCGTCAATGATCTTGCAGACCGCAAATGCGCTAAACGCGAAATCCTTGAGCCTCTGGCTGTGCTTCTTTCTCCGTTCGCTCCGCATATCTGCGAGGAATTGTGGGAGGCGCTCGGACATGAGGAAAGCATTTCCAAGGCTTCTTTCCCTGAATATGTCGAGGCTTATACTGTTGAAAACAACTGTACTTACGCAGTTTCATTCAACGGCAAGACCAGATTTACGGTGGAACTTCCTAAGGCAATGGGCAAGGAAGAGGTGGAAAGCAATGTGAGGAGCAATCCTTCGACGGAAAAGTATCTTGCCGGAAAGAGCATTGTGAAAGTGATTGTCGTTCCTGGAAAAATTGTGAATATCGTAGTTAAATAGCAATATGATCTCCGCTAAAAAAATCTTTTCAGTCCTCTTGGACTATGTTATCGTGTCACTCGGAGCGTTGATGTTCTGTCTGGCATGGGATGCTTTCCTGATTCCTAACGGAATCGCTGCCGGTGGCTTGACGGGAGCATGTACCGTCCTGCAATTCGCGACCAATGGACTTATTCCTGTGGCTTATTCCACCTTCATTGCAAATGCAGCTCTGCTTGTCATGGGCGTCATTGTGTTGGGCCATGCTTTTGGCATCAAGACAGTGTATGTCGTGGTCCTGTCATCTGTCTTGTTCAAGATTTTGCCTGAATTTGACTGGGTTGCGGCGGTACCTGGAAATTTTTTGTTCATTGACAACAGGGCATTGATACCGATTGTCGGAGGTCTGTTGGAGGCTGTCGGCGTAGGATTGATTTTCCAGCGTGGCGGCAGTACCGGAGGTACGGACATCGCGGCATTGGTGTTGAACAAGTTCTGGCCTATCTCGCCTGGAAAGGTGTATCTTTATTCGGATATATTCATCATTGCTTCTGTATTGCTGATTCCAGGCAAGACTTTCGAGGACATGATTTATGGTTATCTTTCCATGATTACATTCTCGTTCATGCTGGATTTCGTATTGCTAGGAAGCAAGTCTACCGTACAGGTGCTCGTGTTTACTCAGAAGTACGAAGAGATGGCGGACTATATGATGGCGAAACTGCATAGGGGAGTGACTGCGCTCAAAGCGGTCGGCTGGTACACGAAGCAGGACAAGAACGTGCTTCTTATCGTTGCCAGAAAATCCCAGATGCCGGAGTTGTCCAAGGCCATCAAGCATATCGACGACAAGGCTTTCGTGAGTGTTTCTCCTGCAAGCAGCGTTTACGGCGAGGGCTTCGACCAGTTGAAGACGGGTATTGAGAAAAAGAAGAAGGCTGAAAAGGACATGATTGGATGAGTGAAAAGGTGACTGAAGTGCGCATTAAATGGAAGATTTTTAAATTTAAAAAAACATATATTAATTCACTTGGCTGCTTTCGGACTCTTCCGAAAGCAGTTCTTTTTGTCTAATTTTGTGCTGCATAAAAACTGAACACCAAGTGTGTTTTATAAAACTAAAAGACCAGAATTGTTATGTTGTTTTTAGAAAAACTATTCGTCTCTCCGAGGGCTACGGTGCGTGTGATTTCATTGATAAATCTTATTCTTTCCGTTCTTGCCGGGGCGTTGTCGGGATTTGGCTCAGCCTTGTTCACGACCTTGTTCGGACTCAATGTTTCGGCTTCCATATTGTTCATGGTGCCTGACGAGTATAATGACTACAGGTCGTCCGTGTTGAATTCAGCGCTTACGATGTCGCTGTCCGTATTCGTGTCATTGCTGCTGGGAATGGATCTGATCGGAGAAAAACTGTGCATCATACTATATGTCCTGTGCTCGATGATTCCGCTATGCGCATGTCTGATTTCCAGAACTTTCAAGGCAATGCGTGATGAGAACTATCTGGTGACCAAGGTTTCAGGCTGGGAGATAATGTTATGTCTCATCAAGATGTGTTTTCTGGTGGCTTTCATGTCCGTGGGGCTGCTGACATCCGTGTGCGCCATGCTCTTCGCCAGGTGGTGGGTGCGGATTCTGGCTATACTTTTCGCCGGTTTTTTCTACGCGTTGATCTATCTCAGGAATATAACATCTTCTCCTATACTTCATTATACGGATACGGGCATTCCTCTAGGTGAACGTGACGTGTATTCTTGCGTCTTGCATCCGTCCAAGTTCAAGGAAGATTTCAGTTATATGTATGACAAGATGCTGGCACTTCTGGAGAAGGAACAGCCGTATCTGGACCCGGAATATTCTTTGGATGACATGACTAGGGCGCTGTTCTCCAACAAATCTTATATGTCGAAGCTGATCAATATCTGCACGGGGCTGAATTTCAGCCAGCTGATCAACAAGTACCGGGTGAACCATGCGCGGGAACTCTTTTTGGCGGACAATGACTTGAAAGTGTGCGAATTGGCGGATTTGTCAGGATTCCATTCCTCTGTGTCGTTCAATATGGCGTTCAAGCTGTTCTATAAAGTGACGCCAGGAGTCTGGTGCAAGGAAATCAGGGACAAGGCGGCTATTGAAGGGAAAGACCTTTCCAATCTTCAGGAACTGGCGCTGTGATTTCTATCGGCAGCTTGCTTACCGGGTGAATGAAACTGATATGTCTGGCCATGAGGGAAATGCCTCCGTCGCGGTTGGATCTGGGAGCGCCGTATTTGAGGTCGCCTTTTATGCAGCAGCCTATTCCTGCCAGCTGGCAGCGGATCTGATGGTGGCGGCCTGTGTACAGGAGAACCTCCAGAAGATAGTATCTATCGGTCTGGTCGATGAGCTTGTAGTGGAGTCTTGCAAGTTTGGCTTCCTTTTCCTTGCCTGTGCGGCTGATGAATGACTTGTTCATCTTCTCGTTGCGTGTCAGCCAATTCTCCAGGTCTGCCTCTTCCGGCTCCGGCTTGTTGCATACCAGTGCCCAGTAGGTCTTGTGGACATTGCCTTCTCTGAACATGGCATTCAGGCGTTCCAGAGCCTTGGATGTCTTGGCAAGAATGGTTATGCCGCTGACAGGGCGGTCCAGTCTGTGCGGTATGCCCATGAAGACCTGACCCGGTTTGGAATCACGCATTGCTATGAATGCCTTGTATTTTTCGCCGAGCGGCTCGTCTCCTGTCTTGTCACCCTGGACGATTTCGCCGACCTTCTTGTTGACGGCAAGAATGTGGTTGTCTTCGTATAATATTCTGGATTCCAGGTCTTTATATTCGTATTCCGGTAATGTTCTGTAAACCATGTCAGAAATATGTGTAATGTCAAATTGTTTGTTTGCGGGGCTAAAGTTAGATAAAATATGACAAATTGTCATAAAATAATTGCGCTATGGGCATTGGCACGGCATTGGATAAATGTCAAGGCGTTGTCGGCCGGATGGCAGGCAGCGGTTCGGGCAAACGGTCCGGATTTTATATTTAAACGATAATAAAAAATAGGAGATAAATATTATGGGAAAAATCATTGGAATCGACTTGGGTACGACCAACTCCTGCGTAGCAGTGATGGAAGGTAACCAGCCTACAGTCATAATCAACAACGAAGGTCAGAGAACTACTCCTTCAGTAGTCGCATTCACCGAAGGTGGTGAGAGAAAAGTAGGTAGCCCTGCAAAACGTCAGGCTATCACCAATCCTAAGAACACCGTGTTCTCCATCAAGAGATTCATGGGTGAGACTTATGATCAGGTAAACAAAGAAATCGAGAGGGTCCCTTACACAGTAGTAAGAGGCGAGAACAATACTCCTCGTGTAGAAATCGAGGGACGTCAGTATTCACCGCAGGAAATTTCAGCCATGATTCTTCAGAAGATGAAGAAGACAGCTGAGGATTACTTGAGGCAGCCTGTAACAGAGGCAGTCATCACAGTTCCTGCATACTTCTCAGATTCACAGCGTCAGGCTACCAAGGAAGCCGGCAAGATCGCGGGTCTCGATGTGAAGCGTATCATCAACGAGCCTACTGCAGCTGCGCTTGCTTATGGTCTTGACAAGAAAAACAAGAATATGAAAGTCGCAGTGTTCGACCTCGGTGGTGGTACATTCGATATTTCCATCATGGAACTCGGTGACGGTGTGTTCGAAGTGAAATCCACGAATGGTGATACCCATCTTGGCGGTGATGACTTCGACCAGAAGGTTATCGACTGGCTTGCACAGGAATTCGCAGCTGAGAACGGTGGTGCTGATTTGAAGAAAGACCCTATGGCTCTTCAGAGACTTAAAGATGCTGCAGAGAAAGCGAAGATCGAGCTTTCCAACCAGACTTCTACGGAAATCAACCTTCCTTACATCATGCCTGTAGACGGTGTTCCTAAACACCTCGTAAAGACATTGACAAGAGCTAAATTCGAACAGCTTTGCGATGACTTGTTCCAGAGAACCATCATCCCTTGCCGCAAGGCACTTGAGGATGCACGTCTGAGCGCGTCACAGATTGACGAAGTCCTGCTCGTAGGTGGTTCAAGCCGTATTCCTAAAGTTCAGGAAATCGTCAAGGAGTTCTTCGGGAAAGAGCCTAACAGAAGCGTTAACCCGGATGAGGTTGTAGCTATCGGTGCAGCTATCCAGGGCGGTGTGCTTGCCGGTGATGTAAAGGATGTCCTTCTTTTGGATGTAACTCCGCTTTCACTTGGTATTGAGACACTTGGCGGTGTGATGACCAAGCTTATCGCTTCCAACACCACCATCCCTACACGTAAATCAGAGGTGTTCTCTACCGCTGTGGACAATCAGCCTTCAGTAGAAATCAAGGTGCTCCAGGGTGAGCGTCCGATGGCCAAGGACAACAAGCAGATCGGCGTATTCCATCTTGACGGTATCGCTCCGGCTCCGAGAGGAATCCCTCAGATCGAGGTTACTTTCGATATCGATGCCAACGGTATCCTCAATGTTTCCGCTAAGGACAAGGCTACCGGCAAGGAGCAGAACATCAGAATCGAGGCTTCTTCAGGATTGAGTGAAGATGAAATCCAGAGGATGCGTGACGAGGCCAAGGCCAATGAGGCTGCCGACAAGGCTGAGAAGGAAAGAGTCGACAAGATCAACAATGCCGATGCTCTCTGCTTCCAGTCCGAGAAGAACCTCAAGGACTACGGCGACAAGATTCCTGCAGAGAAGAGGGATGCTATCAATGCTGCTCTCACAAGCTTGAAAGAGGCTGTCAAGAATCAGAATCTCGCTGATATCGAGACATATACCAAGACTCTCGAAGAAGCATGGCAGGCTGCCATGGCCGAGATGGGTGGCGCACAAGGTGGCGCACAGGGTGGCCCTCAGGGTCCTCAGGGCGGTAACTACGGCCCGCAGAGCGGCCCACAGAACGGTCCTGACAACCAAGGCCCAGACGAGCAGTAAGTAATTGAATTACCAATGAAATTCCGGACAATGATGTTCAAAGTCATTGTCCGGAATTTTTTTTGTTTGTACGCAGATCTTGCTATAAATTATAATATCGTTGCACCGTTTTATGCCAGGGAATTATTAACTTTATCGAACTGTTGAAAAAATCTATCATAATGAAGAAGATACTTTTATTTGTGTCCATGGCCGCGGTTCTTGCATCCGGTTGTAAGGAAAACAAGGATGCGGATGTGGTAAGGGCGGAGAAACTGATGGCGAAGATGACGCTTGCCGAGAAAATCGGCCAGTTGAACCAGTTTGTTCCCAAAAATTCAGTTGTCACAGGCCCGGACGGTAGTCCTGTTGAAGTGAGGAATGTGATAAAAGACGGAAGGTGCGGATCTATGCTCAATGTATGGTCGCCGAAAGAATTGATTGAATACCAAAAACTTGCTGTTGACAGTTCCCGTCTTGGAATTCCGATTCTCTTCGGACACGACATCATACACGGCTGTCGCACGACCTTTCCCGAAAATATAGGAATCTCATGCACTTGGGACAGGGAAATGACAGAGGAAGTCGCACGGATTTCCGCGGCAGAGGCTACGGCATTCGGGCTTGCCTGGACATTTTCTCCTATGTGCGATGTCGCAATCGACCCTCGTTGGGGACGTGTTTCGGAAGGTTCGGGAGAGGATCCGTATCTCTCGGGACAACTTTCTGCAGCGATGGTGCGAGGCTATCAGGGAGACGACCTTTCTGCCGGCAACACTATTCTGTCCTGCGTGAAACATTTTGCGGCATACAGCGGCGCTGAGGCGGGAAGGGACTACAACACCGTGGATATGTCTGAAATGATGTTCAGGGAACGTCATCTGCCTTCTTATAAGGCTGCAATCGAGGCTGGGGCACTCAGCGTGATGTCTTCGTTCAATGATTTTGACGGCATTCCGGCAAGCGGCAACAAATGGCTGCTCACCGACCTGCTCCGAGACGAACTCGGATTCAAGGGATTTGTCGTTTCCGATTATAACTCAATCAGCGAAATGACAAGACACCGTGTCGTTGCGGACAAGAAAGATGCTGCCTGTCTTGCTCTCAACGCAGGTCTCAATATGGATATGGTGGATGGAAGCTATTACCAATTTGCCGAAGAACTTGTAAAGGAAGGTCGTGTAAGCGAGGCGCAGATAGACAAGCTATGCAAGGATATCCTGACCGTGAAGTTCAAACTCGGGCTTTTCGACGACCCGTTCCGCTATGGCGGGGAAGGACGCTGGGAAAAGGAAACATGGCTTCCGGAATATCTTGAGACGGCACGCAAGGTCGCCCGCAGTTCAATGGTCCTTCTTAAAAACGATGGCGCAGTCCTGCCTCTCAAAGGTGGGGAGAAAATCGCGATTGTCGGCCCGGCTGCTGATTCCAGATCCGAAATGGTCGGTACATGGGCGGGATTTGCCGATTATTCCAAACCGGTGAGCTTCTATGAGGGTTTGAAGGCCAGATTTCCTCACAATGCCATATATGTCGAAAAAGGCTGCGATTTCTTCGACCCGATTGACGGAGGCATTGCAAAGGCTGTCGCTGCCGCGCGCGGAGCGGATGTCGTTTTCATGACTCTCGGACTTCCGAACTCATACAGCGGAGAAGCTGCATCAATGACAAATGTTGACATTCCTGCTGCACAGAAGGCCCTTTTCAAGGCAGTGAAAGCCACAGGCAAACCGGTGGTCATCCTGCTTGTGACTGGTCGTCCGATGACTATCGCCGAGGAATGCGAAGATGCTGACGGACTGCTTGTTACCTGGCATCCCGGGATAATGGCGGGAACGGCTCTCGCGGACATCGTTTCCGGAGATTTCAATCCGTCCGGTCGTTTGACAATGACCTTCCCTCTCTGTCTCGGACAAGTTCCGATCCACTACAATGCCAAGAGCACCGGACGCCCTCGCAGAGGCCCGGAAGACAATGCCAAGTTTGTATCTCGCTATATGCGCACTCCGAACGAGCCTCTCTTTGCATTCGGTGAGGGCCTCAGTTACACAGAGTTCTCGTATTCCGATCTGGAGGTCCTCAATCCGGAAGTCCGGCTCGGAGAGACTGTGAAGGTCCGCGTAAAAGTGAGCAATGTCGGAAAATGTGACGGCGAAGAGGTGGTACAGCTCTACCTCAAAGATATAATCGGCAGCCGTACACGCCCGGAGCGTGAACTCAAGGGCTTCGAGAAAATTGCCCTCAAGGCGGGAGAATCGAAGACAGTCGAGTTCGAGATTCCGGCGGAAGCCCGTTCATTCTTCCGTTCTGATGACAAATGGGGCGAGGAAGCGGGTGAGTACGAAGTCTTTATCGGTCATGACTCCAAAGCTCAGCTCAAGGGCGGCTTCACTGTCATTTGATTCTTCTGCAGATTCCTACATCATGAACCGCGACATGTCTTCGCCACGTGCAAGACCGTCGCGGATTTCTGTTGAGGAAATGTCTACGGTAGGGGCGTCCAGAATCTGGATGTGGTATAGATGCCGTTCCGCATCTTCAAGTGTCAATTTGTCAGGGTCGGAATATGCGCCGTCAAGAACGTAGATGGCAGGATTTTCCATGCATTCTTCCATCAGCTTTTTCTTGATGCCCGCCAGGTCATATCCGGTGCGCGGATAGACAGCCACGCCATATTCTGCAAGCAGGCGCGGGAAATCCCGCCATTTGTGGATTGACGAGAGATTGTCGGCCCCGATTATCAGCGTGAAGTCGTTCTCCGGCTCGCGTCTCTTGAGTTCGTCCAGCGTCCTTATCGTATAATGCGGGGGATTCATGTTCAGTTCAATGTCGTCCACCCATACGTGCAGGTCAGGATGCCGTTTGACCGCTTCTACTGCAGCATTGTACCTGTCGCGGCCGGAATCTGCGCTGATGCTGTCCTTGAGAGGGTTCTTGGGGGAGACAATGAGGTATACCCAGTCGAATTTCTTTTCCCTGGTAAGATATTCCATGATGGCCTGATGACCGATGTGCAGAGGGTTGAAAGTCCCTGAGTATACGGCGATTCGCATGGCTTGCTCAAGTTTCGCTTTTGGGGATTATCAGTTATTCGGACAAAAATCTGTCTACGATGACTTCGGCTTCCGAGTAGGCCTTCTGTAGGTCATCATTGACAAGAATATAATCGAATTTGTCGGCGTAAGTCATTTCTTCCGCGGCCTTTGCGACCCTTTTTTCGATGGCCTCGGCGCTGTCGGTGCCTCTGGCAATCAGCCTTTTGCGCAATTCCTCCACTGACGGAGCCTGTATGAATACTGACAATGCCTTGTCTCCGAAGTATTTCTTCAGGTTGACGCCGCCCTTAACGTCCACGTCGAAGATGATGACATGGTTCTTGTCCCAGATTCTCTGCACTTCGGATTTCAGGGTTCCGTAGAAAGAACCTGAGTAAACTTCTTCGTATTCCACGAATTTGTCTTCCGAGATCATTTTTCTGAATTCATCGGCTGTAAAGAAGTGATATTCCACGCCGTCCTTCTCCTGTCCGCGCGGTGCACGTGATGTCGCGGAAACGGAAAACTCCATTTCCGGGTGCAATTTGAGGATATGATTTACTATTGTGCTCTTCCCGGAACCGGATGGTGCGGAAAAAATGACTACTTTATTGCTCATCTCTTTTCATTATTTTCACAAAAATAGTTAATTTTGCGCGGCTTTTAGGAAAAAACATGTCAATTTGACGGAACTTTGACGATTGGCAGAATTATTGTATGGAAAAAGGTGTTCCGCAAGAGTGTGGATGCAGGGTACTTGGCCTGGGCGGCAAGGGACTCGAAGACATTGAAAATAATTACTAATTTTATAGAAAATGGTTTCTTATAAAGAATTGGGCCTTGTAAACACCAGAGAAATGTTTGCAAAGGCTGTTAAAGGCGGATACGCTATTCCGGCTTTCAACTTCAACAACATGGAGCAGCTCCAGGCTATCATCCAGGCTGCAGCTGAATTGAAATCTCCAGTTATCCTTCAGGTTTCCAAGGGCGCACGTAACTATGCGAACCAGACACTTCTCCGTTACATGGCAGAGGGTGCAGTAGAGTATGCAAAGGAACTCGGCTGGGAGCATCCGCAGATTGTCCTCCATCTTGATCACGGTGATTCTTTCGAGCTCTGCAAGAGCTGTGTGGATATGGGCTTCTCTTCTGTTATGATCGATGGTTCTTCTCTTCCATACGAGGACAACATCGCTCTTACAAAGAAGGTTGTTGAGTACGCTCACAAATATGATGTTACTGTAGAGGCTGAGCTCGGCGTTCTCGCAGGTGTTGAGGATGAGGTTGCTGCAGAGGAGTCTCATTACACCAAGCCTGAGGAGGTTATCGACTTCGCTACCCGTACAGGCTGCGACTCGCTCGCTATCTCTATCGGAACTTCACATGGTGCATACAAGTTCAAACCTGAGCAGTGCACACGTGACCCTAAGACAGGTCGTCTCGTTCCACCACCGCTCGCATTCGACGTTCTTCACGAGATCGAGAAGAAACTTCCTGGATTCCCTATCGTTCTCCACGGATCATCTTCAGTACCACAGGAGTATGTAGATATCATCAATACTCATGGCGGAAAACTTCCGGATGCAGTAGGTATTCCAGAGGAGCAGCTCCGCGAGGCTTCCAAGTCAGCTGTCTGCAAGATCAACATCGACTCTGACTCACGTCTTGCAATGACCGCTGCCATCCGCAAGGTATTCGTTGAGAAACCGGGCGAGTTCGACCCACGTAAGTACCTCGGACCTGCACGTGACGAGATGAAGAAGCTCTACGAGCACAAGATCAAAGATGTTCTCGGTTCAGACGGCAAAGCTGAATAATCGACGGAACATAACATAAAAAAAGTCCAGATATCTGTAACGGATGTCTGGATTTTTTGCGTTTATGACGGCGTGTGATGGCTGTCGGAGATGCCGAAATGGCGGCGGTACTCTTGCACCCTTTTACGTTGAGCCCGGAATGTCCGATCGGCTGGGATGTGAACAAAAAATGGAGACCATTTCTGATCTCCATTTTTAGTGCTCCCTTAGGGGCTCGAACCCTAGACCCCAACATTAAGAGTGTCGTGCTCTACCAACTGAGCTAAGGAAGCATTAAACTTCTATTTTTAGTGATCCGTTCGGGGCTCGAACCCGAGACCCCAACATTAAAAGTGTTGTGCTCTACCAACTGAGCTAACGAATCTCTCCATTTCCCCGCTCTAACAATACTTTTAATATCGCCGGATACTTAAGTGTTGGCTTGTTTTCCAAACGGGATTGCAAAGATAGCTACAATTTCTGAACTTCCAAATATTTTCGCATCTTTTTTTCGAAAAATCTTATCTAAAATGTTTTGTAGATAGCCTCCGGCAGTAGAGAGCAGCGCCCTTCTCCGTTTCTCTTCTCTGTTTTCTCTTCTCTGTTTACTTGTTCGCCGTTTCTCTTCTCTGTTTCCCTTCTCTGTTTCTCTTCTATCTTTCCTTATTCTCCGTATTTTGTCACTCTTTACCTAATTTTTCTGCACGCCATCTCCAGCGCATCGGTTTTCCTCCTTACTTTCACTCCGCTTTCACGTCGCCTTTCACGCAGCCTCTCACACACACACTCGCATGTCGCTCATCGCCTCACTCACAGCCTCGTACGCCGTCTCACTAACCGTCTCACTCACCGCCTCTCACACCGCCTCTCTCACGTACTTGCACGTAGCTCATCGCCTCACGTTCATCCCTCTCTTTCCGGCTCACTTTTTCCTATCGGATTAAAAACGGAATTTTGTTCCGCGAAAACGTTTTAAGCGGTACAAGAGGGTCAAAAACCTGTTTTGTACGAGGAAAACGTTTTAGACGGTACAAAACGATGCGTGACGTGGATGATTTAGTTTTTTTTGAATGTTACTAAGTCGGGGTGCCCGACGGGTATTATTTCTTGGCACAAATTTATTACTTTTGTGCTGTACGCCTTGGTGCAGTGAACCGCTCTGCGAATCTGGGGCTTGGAAAATCAAACAGAACAAAGAATCATCAAACAAAACAAAGAATCATGAAACAGAACAAACAGGAATACTACAAGAAAAATGTGGAATGGCTGGAAGCAAAATCCAAGGAAGAAGGCGTCAATGCCCTCGAAAGGGGAGTCTTTTACAAGGTGCTCCAATCCGGACCGGTATCCGGAAAGCAGCCGGGAATGACCAATGTCGTCGTCTGCCATTATCTGGGCAGGACCATTGACGGCAAATGCTTCGACACCAGTCTGGGCGGCTGTCCTCTCGCCATTCGCATGCGCGAACTGATCGAAGGCTGGGTCATAGCATTGAAACAAATGCACGTTGGCGACAAATGGGAAATATATATCCCCTCGGAACTCGGCTATGGTAAAATTTCACAGCCCGGAATTCCAGGGGGATCCGCATTGATCTTCGAAGTTGAATTGATAGGTGTCCAGTAAATTATCTGATAATTGTGCCGTCTTCGGCAATCTTCACATCCACTTCATCCTCACCCTTCTCCAGTTCGATTACGAACCATGCTCCGGAAGGAGTCTCCACATACTCGGCATCGTCGATTTCCCAAGAAGGATATGAAACGTTGAGCTGATTCATCACCGCGGCAGGAAGCTCTGATTTGCGGACATCCCACTCGGTCCTCAGCCAGACATTGTCCTTGCTGAAATACACATCCTTGCCGCGCCATTCGTGAACGATTTCCACCTCGATTTCGCCATCATCGTACTCAGTGTCCATGATGACCGCGCCGGGATATTTCTGGCTGATGAAACTCTTCAGGACAGTCTGGACATCGGCAGGAAGGTAATCCTCGTAATCGTAATCATCCTCCACGTCCAGGACCACCTTGATGACCGCTCCTGTTTCAGAGAAATAAATGTCGGCCTCCTTTTCAATGTTTCCCGACTTGGTCTCAGCTTCGATTACATAGAACGTCGCCATTCCGGCCCTCTCAAGCTTGTCGATGTCGTCGATTTTCCACGTGGCATACTCGCTTGCCTCGAAAGCTGTCTTTACAGCCTCTGGGAGGGCCTCATATGTAACCTCGCTTTCGGTCATGCACCATGTGCCGATGCCGTTGAACCATACGGAATAGTCATATTCCAAGTTCGCGGAACGCGTTGCCAGTCGATTGAATTTGGCTACGGTGTAGCCGTTCTTTGACACCCATTTTACATTGGTGGCATCAGGATAACGTGCAGCCAATTCGGCTTTTGCTTTGCTTATGTCATTATCTGCTGTGGCTTTGTTGCAGCCTGAAAGCGCCATCATCGAGACGCACAAGGTCATAATAAATAAATTTTTCATCGTACTATAATTTTCTGTTTATATGGCGAAATTACATTACGATTCTGGAGAGAATCTGTAATTTGCACGAAAAATCAGAAATTTATACGGAATCTATGCCTGCCGTCCGCAAAAGAATACGAAAACTGCATCCCGTTCTTGTCGGCAATAGTCTTGGCCAGAGCCAATCCCAGCCCGGTGGACCCCTCTTTCTTTGCGCCCTGATAGAATCTGTCGAAAATCCGCTCCCGATCCAGCGGCGCCTCTCCGCTGTTTTCGACGGCCAATCCGTTTCCGTCCAATGCTATCGTGACAATGCCGCCCTCAGGGCTGTGCATAAATGCGTTCTTGATGAGATTCGTGACCAGAATCGTAGCAAGCGTCTCGTTCATCCTGACTACGACAGGAGAATCCTGCATTTCCAATGAACAATGTATATTCTTCCTGCTGAAAATCTCCTCGTACATTTCCTTCTGCGACTGCACTATGGATGAGAGATTTACATCCATGACATCAGGGAACTGCCCGTTGTCGATTTTGGTGAGCAGAAGAAGCGTCTTGTTCAGTCTGGATATGTGCACGACCTCCCGTTTCATCTTCACAAGCTCTCCGATATTCTCCTCTCCCAATGAATCATTGTCCAGCATCCAGTCGATTCTTCCTCCCAGGACGGCGAGCGGCGTCTGCAGCTCATGGGAAGCATTGCCTATAAACTGCTTCTGCTTTTCGTAAGCCTCGTTGGACCTGTCGGTCGCTTCCGTCACGGCTTTTTCCAATTGCCTGAACTCGTAGATGTCGGTATCTGCCGCCAGCTTGTCCTGCGTCTTTCCAGGCGTATAGGCATTGAGCCAGTCGAGAATCTCGTAGAGCGGCCGTATGCTTTTCTGGAAAACGGCCAGCGTTATCACGATGACGGTCACCAGCAAGATCAGGTACAATGCTGCTATCCACCATAGGATTGCCTCGATCAAGTCTTCCTTTTCGAAAGTGGGAATTGCGGCAATCAGTTCGAAATATCGTCCTTCGGCATCATAGAAAAAGGTCTTGAGAAACCTGGCTGGTTCATCTTCGTCAGTTTCATTGATATATAATTCGGAATCATAATAGTCTGTGCGCGGGTGCGAGTCTGCGTATTCTTCGGTAACCTGGGAAATGCTGTAGTGCATGCCGGCAATGATGTCTGCCACCGGCAACTCTTGATTGGCCAACTTCTTGGCTATCAGTTGTTCCCGAATAGCTTCTCAGTAGGTCGTCCACTTCATCGTTGATTTCTTCCACGGTGACGAAATAGAAAATCATTGCCCACAATGCGATGACAGGAATCAGTACCATGGACAGCCGGAGGGCTATTTTCTGGATCAGTTTCATAGAGAGTCCTTCAATATCATTTTATATCCGAATCCGTAGACTGACTTGATTTCAATGTCGGCGCCCGCTTCTTCCAGTTTCTTGCGCAGGTTCTTGACCTGTGAATATATGAAGTCGAAATTGTCCGCCAGATATGTCGAGTCGCCCCACACCGCTTCCGCCAGCACCGACTTGTCGATCATGTGCTCCGGCCGCAGCAGAAAATACTGGAGAATCTCAAATTCTTTCTTTACCAATGTCAATGTCTTTCCGCCGACCTCGACGATGCGGCTGTCCGGGTTCAGTTTCACGTTTCCGAAGACAATGCCGTTGGAGCCGCTGCCTCCGTTTCGTCTGGTCACGCTCCTGATTCTGGCAATCAGCTCCGCAATGTGGAACGGCTTGGGCAAGTAGTCGTCCGCCCCTTCCTCCAATCCTGTAATCTTGTCTTCCAATGAGTTGCGCGCGGAGAGAATGATCACGTTGGGCCTTTTGCCTTCACGGTTGAATTCCTTCAGAAGGTTCAGGCCGTTCCCGTCCGGAAGCATTATGTCCAGCAATACGCAGTCGTAGGAAAACATGTTCAGCTTTTCCCATGCCTCATCATACGTCGCAGCTTCTTCCACGACATAATGCTCCTTCTTCAGAGCCCGTCCGATCAGCTCCCGCAGGGAGTTCTCGTCTTCTATTACCAGTATCTTCATGATACTGCTAAAGTACGAAGAAAATCTGGAAAGGAATTGAAAAAATCACAACTCTTTCATATTGCGCTTGAGCAGGGAGATGATTTCGGTTTTTGACTCGACGAGATCCTGGAGGTTTGCGATGGTTTCCTTCTGGGAAGCTATGATGCGTTCCAGTTCGGCGATCCGCGCATCTGCCGCACTTTTCATGTCGTCAGCGTTGCGCTTGTAAGAAATGCGGATGTCTTCCAGGCGCTCTTCGCTCTCAATCGGCTGATATCCCAACGCCAGTTCTTCGACAGGGACTCCGAGTATCTTCGCGATTTCGCCGAGCCTTTTGTTGATCAGGCAGGTCAGGCCTTTTTCAATGCTCCGGTACGAGTTCCTTGAAATGCCGAGCGCTCTCGCCATCTCATCCTGCGAGATTCCTCTCTCCGTCCTTATACGGATGATGTTCTCTTTGATGCTGGCATTGTCCATAATAACAGATGAATAATAAGTTATAAAGCTCAAATTCTGCAAGCCGTCGGCTTGTCGAGCCATCGCGTGATTCGCTGACCATGACAAAGTTATCCCGAATATCTGCCTCCGAAGGACAATAATTTCAGGACAATGACAATTAAACATTGTCATTTGTAAATTATTTTGTGTTCAGGCTTGCACTGACGTTCAGTAAGTTTGACAACTTGCGAAACTTGCGTCTATCGTGTGCCAAATTGGCAGTCTGCGGCATTGGCAGATAATTTGCTGATGAAAGGGCGGACCCGCGGCAGATGACCCAGCTCCGAGGATCTGATGTAATATGCTGTGGGTGATTATTATAGCGTCCATTTATGGACTGTTTTCCAAAAGATATAAGAGATTAAGAAGATATGAAAAAGCAAAAAGAAGAAGAACTCGGGAAGAAAGGAAGTCAGGTAAAGTCTGAAGAAACCCCATGTCCTGAGCATAAAGAGTGTGAAAATACTGACAAGAAGTCTTGCCGGAAGGAAGAATCCTGTCAGAAAGGCGAAGATAAGGAATGCAAGAAGCTTGAAGAAAAGATTACGGCTCTTGAAAATGAGAAGAAATCCGTGGAAGAGAAACTTGCCAAAGAGAAGGATGATTATGTCCGTCTGATGGCCGAGTTCGAGACATTCCGCAGACGCACGGCAGAGGAAAAGCTTGCACTTGTTTCATCTGCTGCTTCGGAGACCATCAAGGGATTGCTTCCGGTTCTAGACGACTGTGAGCGCGCAATGGAAATCCTGAACACTTCCAGCGACGAAGCTGCCAAAGAGGGAACAGGATTGATTTACGATAAGCTCATGAAGTATCTGAAGACCAAAGGCTTGGAGAAAATCGAGGCCAAAGGCAAGAAGTTCGATACTGATTTCCATGAGGCGGTCGCGCAGGTGCCGGTAGAAGATAAGGACAAGAAAGGTCTTGTTTACGATGTAATTGAGACAGGCTATACCCTTGGCGGCAAGATATTGCGTTACGCCAAGGTTGTTGTCGGAATATAGTTTTCGGGCTTTCCGGCCCGGAAGGAGGCTGATTTATGGCAGAGAAAAGAGATTATTATGAAGTGCTCGGTGTGGAGAAGAATGCCAGCACCGATGATATAAAGTCGGCTTTCAAGAAGCTGGCGCTTAAATGGCACCCTGACAGATGGGTGAGCGGAACCGAGGAGGAGAAGAAGAATGCCGAAGAGAAATTCAAGGAGGCATCCGAGGCTTACGAGGTTCTGAGCGACCCTGACAAGAGGGCAAAATATGACCGTTTCGGTTTCAGCGGAGCTGCTGCAGGCGGCTATGGCAATGCAGGCGGTTTCGGCGGCATTGACATCAATGATATCCTGAAGGATTTGTTCGGGTCCGGATTCGATTTCAGCGGAGGAAACGGCGGCGGTTTCGGTGGCTTCGGCGGTTTTTCCGGTTTCGGAGGTTTCGGCGGTGGCCAGCGTAGTCAGCAGAGAGTGATGCGCGGGCGTGACATACGTACGCGCGTGCGCCTTACATTGGAAGAAATAGCGAAGGGCGTGACCAAGGAAGTCACCATCGAGCGTTACGAACAATGCCCTGATTGCGCGGGAAAGGGTACGCTCAATGCTTCCGACGTGAAGACGTGTCCGGTATGTCATGGCTCCGGTCAGGAACAGCGTGTCGCAAACAGTTTCTTCGGGCAGACAGTGACATATACGACTTGTTCAAGATGCGGCGGCGAAGGAAAGATTGTCACGAATCCTTGCCGTTCATGCGGCGGAACAGGTCTCGTGCGCAAGAGAGTAACCGTCAAGGTCAATATTCCTGCGGGTGTCGAGGACGGCATGCAGCTTACGCTCCAGGGCCAGGGACATGCGGCCAAGGCCGGCGGAATCAATGGTGATTTGCTGGTAGTGATCGAGGAACTGCCTCATGCTTCATTGAAGAGGGAGGGCAAGAACTTGTTCTACAGCAAGATAATACCTGTCACCGATGCTATTCTCGGCGGAGAGACGGAGATTCCATGTCTCGACGGTACTTATAAGATAAAGGTGGAGCCGGGAACGCAGTCCGGTACGATTGTCAGGCTCAGGGGCAGGGGATTGCCTGCCGTGAAGGGCTATGGCTCCGGTGTCGGCGATTTGTATGTGAAATACCTTGTGTGGATTCCTAAGAAACTCAAGAGCAGCGAGAAGTCTGCTATCGAGTCAATGCGCTCAAGCGACAGCTTTACGCCGGATCTGAGCAGGGAAGACCGGAATCTTTTCGATAAAATGAAAGAAAATTTCTAAAAAGTATTGCGGATTCAAAAAAAGTTAGTACATTTGCAATCCCATTAACAAGGCAACCTCTTACGTTCGTTGGTTATTAAAGTAACGTTGCGCATTAAAAGTTTTTAGAAATGGATTTGATAAAAATTGTAGACCAGGCTTTTGCAAACGAGAAAGTCGCGTCATATCCGAAGTTCAAAGGTGGCGATACAGTCACAGTCACTTATAGGATTAAAGAGGGTGACAAGGAGAGACTCCAGAAATTTAGAGGAGTTATTATCCAGATCAGCGGTGCTACTCCGTACACCAAGACATTTACCATCCGCAAGATTTCAGGTGGTATCGGTGTTGAGAGAATCTTCCCGTTCCAGTCACCATTTATCGAGTCAATCGAGGTGAACAAGGTTGGCCACGTACGTAGAGCAAGAATCTTCTATCTCAGGGCACTTTCCGGAAAGAAGGCTAGAATCAAGGAGAAGAAGATGGTAATCCTCAAAGAGGAAGGCGCTACAAAGTAAGCCGAATCAAAATACAGGTCGTTAGACCCTGAACTGGTCCCATAGCTCAATTGAATAGAGCATTTGACTACGGATCAAAAGGTTATAGGTTTGAATCCTATTGGGATCACAAAGCCCCGGAGATTTTTCTTCGGGGCTTTTTGTGTTCGTCCAGCATGAACATACTCTAATGGGTGCAAGTCTTTTTTTCAGGACGACATATTGCCTGCTGGTGGAATCTGGTGTTTTCAATTTCGTTCCTCGAAAACGTTTTACATGGGACAAAACCCATTGGCACAGGCATTTGGTTCCGCGAAAACGTTTTAGATGGAACAAGATATGTTTGAGAATGCATTTGGTTCCATCTAAAACGTTTAATTGGAACCGAATGTAGCGATGAGATAGAACGTTGGAGGGGATGACGTCGGCAGTGATGGGGCGCTTGGATGTGGGATAAAATGATGGAGGAGACTAGACTGACAGTGAATCAAATGGGGCTGCGTGACAAAATGGTGTGGGAGACTAGGTGGATAGTGAGATAGAACGTTGGAGGGAGATGTTGCTGGTGGTAATCTAAACGATGGCAGTGAGGCGAAACGAACTGGGCACTGAAATGGGCGGCGAAACAAAAAACGGCCGCACCGGAAAGGTGTAGCCGTTTTTTAAAATTTCTACAGAGAAATATTAGAATCTCTCTTCAGAAGAAACAGTCAGCTTCTTGCGTCCGTGACGACGACGAGCAGCCAGTACGCGACGTCCATTAGGAGTAGACATACGTTCACGGAATCCGTGCTTGTTCACGCGCTTGCGTACAGATGGTTGAAATGTTCTTTTCATTATCTTACTTTTTTATATTTTTCACAAATAGGATTGCAAAGGTAACCTTTTTAGAGTTAAATACAAAATTTTTTACAAGAATTTTTCGTATCTTTGACGTATCGGCTTCCGATTTGCGGACGCGGAGAAAATCAATCATTATCATTGGCAGAAATGAAAGAAAGATTATTCCTTATAGATGGACATGCACTGGTATTCAAGATGTATTATGCCTTCCTGCGCCGCCCTATGATCAACTCCAAGGGCGCAGACATGTCCATTCTCTTCGGATTCACCAAATACATACTGGAACTCATTGCCAGAGAACATCCGGACTATATCGCCGTAGCGTTCGACCCGCCGGGGGGAACGTTCAGAAATCAGATGTATCCGGAATACAAGGCCACCCGTGCAGAGACCCCGCAGCTTGTCATTGACTCCCTTGAACCGCTCATCGGAATATGCAAGGCACTCGACATCACGACATTGATGGTGCCCGGCTTCGAGGCGGACGACGTCATCGGATCCATGGCGAAACGTGAAGCGGAACAGGGCAGGGAAGTCTACATGGTCACGCCCGACAAGGACTACGGCCAGCTGGTGGACGAAAACATCTATCAGGTAAAACCCGGAAATGCCGGTGGCGAAAACATTGTCCTGGACTCCAAGGCGGTATGCGAGAAATACGGCATATCCTCGCCGATACAAGTCATTGAAATGCTTACCCTCTGCGGTGATACGGCCGACAATGTGCCCGGCGTGAAAGGCATCGGCGAAGTCAGTGCCGGAAAGCTTATTTCGAAGTACGGCACCGTGGAGAACATCTATCGGCATATTGACGAACTGACACCACGTCAGCAGGCGCAATTCCGTGAAGCTGAGCCACATATCGGACTGAGCCATCAGCTCGTCACGATAAAGACCGACATGGACCTCCCGCATGAGGACATGCACGTGAATCTTCGTTTCACCCCGGAAGTCGCCGACCTCTTCGCGAAATACGAATTCAATTCGCTGAAGAAACTGATCCCCGAATCCGACGGCGACATGCCAGCAGCCGAAATCGCCCGCGGCAGGAAAATGGAAATCACCGAAGTTCAGGTCAATGAAATCCTGACAATGGCCTCCAAGGCCGGAGCCGCAGCAGTCCGGATCAATGACAATGACTCGGCAGCTGTAGCCGTAAGCATTGATCCTGAAACACTTGAAGTCGCTGTCGCTTATGGGAGACCGGCCGATTTCAAGGTAATTCTGGAAGATGACGGCATAGAAAAATACGGATATAATCTGAAAGAACAGCTGAACCTGTTGGCTGGCGAAAACATTGGCCTTCGAGGCAACTTGCTGGACATCAGCCTGATGCACTATCTCATAAATCCGGAGAAGAGCCATAAGCCGGAAATTCTGGCGAAAAGCTATCTGGATGTGGATATGGACGCGGACATTGAAGAAAAGCAGGAAGAACCGGTATCGCTTTTCGATGAGCCGGCCGAAGATGACGGTCATGATGCCGTCCGTGATTCCGCCGCTGCTGTCCTGACGGGGCTGAAAGTGCGTAAGGAATTGGAAGGCAATTCACTCGGTCATTTGTATTCCGACATTGAGGAGCCGCTTATGCTGGTCCTTGCGAAGATGGAACGTGACGGCGTGAAGGTGGATCTCAGGCAGCTGGACGAATTTGCGGCCGGTCTGCGCAAGGAAATGAGCGAAAGGGAGGCCCGCATCCGTGAAATGGCTGACGAGCCGGAATTGAACATATCCTCACCCAAGCAAGTCGGCGAAGTCCTCTTCGACAAACTGGCATTGGATCCGAAAGCGAAAAAGACGGGACGGGGCAGCTATCCTACCGACGAGGCGACCCTCATGGCATTGGAAGACAAGCATCCGATAATCGATGAGATTCTGGAATTCCGTGCGGTAAAGAAACTGCTCTCCACATATATCGAGCCGTTCCCATCCTTCGTGTCGCCATCGGACGGACGAGTGCATACGACTTTCAATCAGGCACTTACCGCCACAGGACGACTCAGTTCATCGAATCCGAATCTCCAGAACATCCCTATCAGGACGGAACGCGGAAAGGAAATCCGGAAGGCCTTTGTGGCAGGCGAACCGGATGGCGTCATCGTCTCTGCGGATTATTCCCAAATAGAACTCCGCATCATGGCGCATATCAGTCAGGATCAGCATCTTATACAAGCTTTCCGTGAAGGGCGCGACATCCATTCAGCCACGGCGGAGAAGATTTTCGGCATATCCCATGACGAAGTTACTCCGGACCAGCGACGGATTGCCAAGACCGCCAATTTCGGCATCATGTACGGCATATCGTCATTCGGACTGGCTCAGAGACTGGGAATTTCCAGGACGGAAGCGAAGAAACTTATCGACGACTATTTCGCCGCGTTCCCCGCAATCCGCTCGTTCATTGACGATACCGTAGCTTCGGCACGCGAAAACGGCTATGTCGAAACGCTGTTCGGACGCCGCCGCTACCTCCCCGATATCAGCTCCCGCAATGCCACCGTGCGGGCGCTTGCTGAAAGGACCGCGGTCAATGCCCCTATCCAGGGAACCGCAGCTGACATCATAAAAATGGCCATGATCAATGTCGACAGGAAGATGCGTGAGGCCGGGCTGAAGAGCCGCATGGTACTGCAAATCCATGATGAACTGCTGTTCGACACCGTTCATGATGAAATAGATACACTGATGTCCATCGTCAAGGAACAGATGGAACACGTCACAGAATTGTCCGTTCCTTTAACTGTAGAATGCAATTATGGCAAAAACTGGCTCGAAGCTCACTAGTGTGAATGATGATGTGCTGGTCCGGATGGCTCTGGACGGCAACCAGACGGCATTTTCAGCATTGCACGCAAAATATGAGATGGCTGTCTGCTCGATTATCGGAAAGATTGTAAGCGACCCCATCGAGGTGGAGGACATCTGCATAGAGAGCTTCGAAAGAGCTTTCCAGAAGCTCTGCACTTTCGACCAAGGCAAGAAATTCTCCACGTGGCTCTTTGCCATTGCCAAGAACAAGGCATTGGACCACAAGACTTTGGCGACCAACAAGAGCAAGGTCATCGACAATTCGTCCATAGATATGACCAATGACAAGGCGGACAATGTCGCCGACGGTCAGTTGAGCCCGGAAGAATACATAATTTCCGCACAGGACCATGAAACATTCCTGAACTGCATCAGCGGCCTGCCTGAACTTTATAGGGAAGTCGCGCAAATGTGCTATGTGGACAATCTCGGCTACAAGGAAATCGCGGAGAAGACCAATCTGCCGCTCAACACCGTCAAGACAAGGATAAACCGCGCCCGCGCCCAGATTATCCGTAAAATGCTGGAGGAAGAATAGTTATGAATGTCAATGAATTTGTCACCCTCGTGCTCGGGTCGTTCCCGGAATTGACGCCGGGGCAGGAATCAATGTTCCGTGCGATGGAGCCCCTCTACAATGACTGGAATTCCAGGATCAATGTCATTTCCCGCAAGGATATCGACAGCTTGTATATCAGGCATGTGCTTCATTCACTGGCGATTGCGCAATATCTGAAAACGATGCGCCCTGAAATTTTCGAAGCGTGGCGGACACCTGGAGCGGGAATCAATGTGCTTGATCTCGGAACAGGAGGCGGTTTTCCCGGAATACCGCTTGCCGTGCTGTTCCCGGAAGTGAATTTCCTTCTCTGCGACTCGGTCGGCAAGAAAACAATCGTGGCGAAAGCAGTTGCGGAAGCCCTTGGTCTTCAAAATGTTACCGTGGTCAATGCCCGTGCGGAATCATTGCCTCAGAAGTTTGATTACGTGGTCTCACGCGCAGTCACGGCGCTGGATAATTTCTATCCGTGGGTGGCGGGAAAGTATACCGGCGATATCTTCTATCTTAAAGGTGGGGATTTTGCCGAAGAACTCTGCCACATGATGCAGATTGCCGGCATTAAGCCCGGTGCAGTCCGTACATGGAAAATCCAGGATTGGGTGGATGACCCGATTTTCGATGAAAAATACGTGATTGACATACCTGTAGGCAAGAAATAATTATGGCGTGGAAACTGCAGGCTGAACGACTTTCTGTCGGTTATGACGGCAGGGCATTGCTCCGCAACCTATCGTTCGCGGTCGGGCCGGGGGAGTGCGTGCTGCTCTGCGGCGGAAACGGCATGGGCAAGAGTACATTGCTCCGGACGCTGGCCGGGCTGCAGAAACCTCTTGGAGGAACTGTCCGGAATCCCGGCGGCGGAAAGGCTGTGCTGGTCCCGTCGCGCATTCCCAAGGTAGCCGGCTTTACCGTGAGAAAGTTCATCGTGCTTACGACTTTTCAGGAGACGGACTGGCTGGGAAGGATCGGCAAAGAACTGGAGGCGCGCATCGCCGGCTCTATGTCAATGCTTGATATACAGGAGTTTGCGGACAGGGATATTTCTACGTTGAGCGACGGCGAATTCCAGAAAGTCTGCATAGCGGCAGCCGTGGCGAGAAATGCAGAAGTGGTTCTGCTGGACGAACCGACGGCATTCCTGGATGTGGAAGCGCGTGAAACGGTGCTGCAGACATTGTCGGACATCGTCAGATGCGAGAATGCTCCGGCAATAATATTTTCCTCCCACGACATCCATTCGGCGGTCAGGCATTGCACCAGAATCTTCGGCCTTTATAAAAATACGGACCGGGAAACCTCTTTCATGGATTCCGGTCCGTGTGTATCTGAATTTGATGCTGTGCTGGAACGCTGCTTCCCGAATATTCCTATTCGTCGGCAATTATAATCTGCACACCTGCATCCTCGATTTTCTCTCTCAATGATTCCGGCATTCCCTTGTCGGTAATGATGATGTCAATGTCTTCGATATTGCCGATTTTTCCGAATCCGCGTCTGCCGAATTTCGATGAATCCGCAAGCACGACCGTCTGTGAAGCCGCTTTCATCATGGCGCTCGTGAGCTCGGCCTCTTCGATAGTCGCGCAGGTCACGCCGGAAGCGAGGTCGATGCCGTCGCAGCCGATGTAAAGCTTTGAGCAGCTGGCGTTTTTCAATCCTTCTACCGCATACTCGCCGCGCACGGAGAAAGAGTTTTTGTACAATGCTCCTCCCAGGATGAATACCTTGACATTGCTCCTGCTGTGCATGAGGACCGCGATGCCCAATGACGGGGTCACGACATTGATCATGCCGTTCGGCTCCAGTTTCTCGGCGAATGCGGTAACGGTGGAACCTGATGCCAGGATTATGGCGTCATCCGGTTTTATCAATGTCTGGGCGGCCTTTGCGATCGCCTGCTTCTCTTCGATGTGCTGTGATGTCTTCTCGTCGATGCTGATGTCCATCACATGCGGCTTGACCGGTGAAGCGCTGCCGTGGGTTCTGTACAGAACTCCCTGACTTTCAAGGATTCTGAGGTCCTTTCTGATGGTTGCTCCTGTGACGCCCAGCTGGTCTGCGATGTCCAGGACTCTGATAAATCCGTTTTTGGCAAGTTGATCCTTGATGTACTTGTGCCGTTCTGCAATACTTATCATTTTCGTTTGCTTTTTTTTGGTTGCGCTTCGTTGCAAATGTACGAATAAATTAATTAAATGAAAAGTTTGCGTAACTTTGGATGTTCTTCAATACGCTTCAGGATGAACTCGATGAATTCGGAAACATCGACCATGTGTGTGCCCCTCCGATTGTGCCGGCCTCACTGCTTTTCCGGCTGGCCATTATCTCTCGGAAAACCTTGGAAGTAACGTTTTATTTACTAATTTTGATTCGTGGACCAGAGCGGTTCATATTGAGGTTTCGTTACGATAATGTAATGATAATCAATGTGTTGTAAATTATTCTTGCGACTTTTGCATTGACAGTGATTTGCTTGCGAAACTGAAACCGTTGCGGAATGAAAATCAGACGCGTTTTCTGAGGTTATGAACGAAATTGAAAATATCCTGAAAAGGGTGAGAGATACCAAGGCGCTTGAATTTGGCGTCGGTGCAATGAAAAAAATTCCGGCGATGTTCGACAGCCTGTTTCCGGGGAAAACGGCAGTCGTCGTGGCTGATAAAATCACTTATGAAATTGCCGGGAAAACCGTCCATGGGTATCTTGAAGATGCCGGCATAAAAACCGTGGCTCCATTTGTCTTTACGGATCCGGGTCTTTATGCCGAATGGTCTTATCTGGAGCAGCTCGAATCATATCTGAAGGAAAGGGATGTCATCGCGGTCGCGGTAGGTCTAGGTGTCATCAATGATTTGACAAAACTGGCTTCCTATCATCTCGGAAGACGTTATATCATAGTCGGAACTGCAGCTTCCATGGACGGCTATACTTCTTACGGTGCCTCCGTCACATATCATGGCAATAAGCAGACATTCGATTGTCCGGCACCTCTTGGCATGATGATGGATCCGGCCGTTGCCGCAAAGGCTCCTGCCGGAATTACGGCATCCGGTTACGGTGACCTGATAGCGAAAATCCCTTCAGGTGCAGACTGGATGATTGCTGATGCAGTAGGAAGCGAAAGCATTGATCCATTCGCTTTCTCGCTTGTACAGAAGAACTTGCGCGATGCGTTGTCTGATCCTGACGCAGTCGCTGCCGGAGATGTTACAGCTGTCGGGAAACTCGCTTATGAATTGATCATGAGCGGTTTTGCGATGCAGTCGATGTTGTCCAGCCGTCCAGCGTCGGGAGCTGAACACCTTTTCAGCCATTATTGGGATATGGAGGGCCTCTGCCATAACGGCAGGCATGTGCCTCATGGCTTTAGCGTGGCTATAGGTACGCTCGTTTCGGTTGCTTGTATGGAATACCTTCTGAGCAAGGATTTTACGAAAATTGATATTGATGAGGCAGTGGCCAAATGGCCGGAATGGGATGATATGGAAAAGCATATACGCGAAGTGTTCGAAGGTATGCCGGACCATCTTGCCCGTGGTCTGGTGGAAAGCAAATCCAAGTATGTCAGCCGTGACATCATCCGTAAACAACTCATGGCGGTAAGAGACAATTGGCCTGAACTCAGCGGCAAGATCCGGGACCAGATTCTTCCTTTCAATGTCGTCCGGGATTGTCTTAAACGTGCCGGCGCTCCTTACGAGCCGGAAATGATAGGCGTCAGTCATGAGAAACTCCGGAAGACATTCCGCGCCATCCCGTTCATGCGGGACCGGTACACCGGCATTGACCTGATTTATCGCGCCGGCCTTATGGACGAGGTGGAAGCTTACCTTTTCGGCAAAGGCGGGATTTACGGGTGCTAGTCCCTGGTTTGTGCGGGGATTTCGATACTTGAACAAACAAAAGAGGCTGGCCATGTAATCTGGTCAGCCTCAATTCCATATGAGTTACTGTTATTTGCTCTGTGCAATCGCAGCCTGCGCAGCGGCGAGACGTGCGATAGGAACACGGAATGGTGAGCAAGATACGTAGTCGATGCCGATCTTGTTGAAGAACTTGATGGAATCAGGATCTCCACCGTGCTCTCCGCAGACACCGCACTTGAGCTCAGGTCTCTTGGAGCGACCGCTCTGGATACCATATTCCACGAGCTTGCCTACACCCTTGGTGTCGATAGTCTTGAACGGATCTGCATCCAGGAGTTTGTTTCCGAGATACTCGCCCATGAATGTTCCTACGTCATCACGTGAGAAACCGAATGTCATCTGTGTGAGGTCATTGGTACCGAATGAGAAGAACTGTGCGGTACGGGCCATCCTGTCACCGGTAAGAGCGGCACGAGGGATCTCGATCATTGTACCGAACTGGTAGTGGATGGTGGTGCTGTACTTGCCTTCAACCTCTGCCTTTACCCTGTCGCAGATAGCCTTCTGGAAGCTGAGCTCACGAGCTGAAATTGTTACAGGAATCATGATTTCAGGAATCGGGTTGAAACCTTCTGCCTGAAGTTCTGCAGTAGCCGTGAAGATAGCCCTGTACTCTACCTCTGCAATCAGAGGGAATGACACGTGAAGACGTACTCCACGGTGACCCATCATAGGGTTTACCTCGTGCAGGGACTCGCCACGTTTCTCGATTTCCTCTACGGTTACGCCGAGCTCTTTGGCCAATTCTGCTTTCTTCTCTTCAGTTCTAGGAACGAACTCGTGGAGAGGCGGGTCGAGCAGACGGAATACTACAGGCTTGCCGTCCATGATTTTGAGGGTACCCTTTACAGAAGCCTTGATGAATGGTTCAAGCTCTGTAAGTGCTTCCTTTCTTTCTTCATCTGTATCGCAGAGAATCATCTTGCGGAGTTTTGCAAGCGGAGTCTCTGAATTTTTGCCGTAGAACATGTGCTCAAGACGGAACAGACCGATACCTTCGGCGCCGAATGAAAGAGCCTTTGCAGCATCTTCAGGTGTGTCGGCATTGGTACGGATTCCGAGCTTGCGGAACTTGTCGGCGAGAGCCATGAACTTCACGAACAGCGGATTCTCGGATGCGTCCATCGTCTCGATCTGTGCGTTGTAGACGAGACCCTTGGTGCCGTTGAGGCTGAACCAGTCGCCTTCCTTGAACTGCTTGTCGTGGCCAGCGAAAGTCACGATCTTGTTTTCGAGGTCAATGTGCATTGCATCGCAACCTACGATACAGCATTTGCCCCATCCGCGTGCTACGAGAGCAGCGTGTGAAGTCATACCTCCACGGATGGTAAGGATACCTGCAGCTGCGCGCATACCCTCGATGTCCTCAGGAGAAGTCTCTTCACGGACGAGGATGACCTTCTTGCCATCTGCGGCGGCCTTTACGGCATCCTCAGGAGTGAACACGAGTGTTCCTACCGCTCCGCCCGGAGATGCAGGAAGACCCTGTGCCATAACTTTGGCCTTCTTCTCAGAAGCAGGGTCGAGGATTGGGTGGAGAATCTCGTCGAGCTGTGCAGGAGAAACACGCATTACGGCGGTCTTCTCGTCGATCATACCCTCTTCGAGCATGTCGATCGCCATCTGGAGGGCAGCGAGACCGGTTCTCTTGCCGATACGGCACTGGAGCATCCAGAGGTGACCCTCCTGGATGGTGAACTCGATGTCCTGCATATCGTGGAAGTGCTCCTCAAGTCTGATTCTGATTTCGTCGAGCTCCTTGTAAACCTCAGGCATTGCCTTTTCGAGGGACTCGAGCTCTTTGTTCTTCTCTGTCTTGGTAGCCTCGTTGAGCGGGTTAGGGGTGCGGATACCTGCTACGACATCCTCTCCCTGGGCGTTGATGAGCCACTCACCGTAGAACTTGTTGTCTCCGTTTGCAGGGTTACGTGAGAACGCAACACCGGTAGCGGAAGTATTGCCCATATTTCCGAATACCATTGACTGTACGTTCACTGCCGTGCCCCAGTCATCTGGAATTTTCTCAATCTTTCTATATGTAATGGCGCGTTTTCCGTTCCATGACTTGAATACGCCGCCGATAGAACCCCAAAGCTGCTCTTTTGCAGTGTCAGGGAAATCTACGCCGAGAACTTCTTTAACCTTGGCCTTGAACTGGTCGCAAAGATCCTTGAGCTCTTCAGCCGTGATATCGGTGTCAGAGGCATAACCTTTGGCAGCCTTGAGCTCTGACATCATCTTGTCGAGCTGCTGGCGGATTCCCTTACCGTCCTCAGGCTCAATGCCTTCTGCTTTCTCCATAACGACGTCTGAGTACATCATGATGAGGCGGCGGTAAGCATCGTAAACGAAACGAGGGTTGCCGGTCTTCTTGATCATTCCCGGAAGAGTCTCAGAGCAAAGTCCGATGTTCAGGATGGTGTCCATCATACCAGGCATTGAACTTCTTGCGCCTGAACGGCAGCTCACGAGGAGCGGATCGTTAGGATCGCCGAATTTCTTGCCCATGATTTTCTCTGTAGCCTCAAGTGCTTCAGCCACTTCTTGTTTCAATGCATCTGAATAGCCTCCTCCGAGAGCGTAATACTCTGCACAGCACTCAGTTGTGATAGTGAAACCAGCCGGAACCGGCATGCCGAGCAGGTTCATCTCGGCCAGGTTAGCTCCTTTTCCTCCAAGGAGTTCGCGCATGGTGCCATTGCCTTCAGCAGTCTTGCCACCGAAGCGGTACACCCTTTTTTTGTTCTCTAACATATTTTTAAAACAGGTTTTTGTTTTTCGAAATCGAAGTTTTCCTTAAAGGATGCAAATTTAATCATTTTATACATGCATTGCAAGAAAAACTTACTTGCCTCTATGCCCCTTCTCGTAAAGCTCGATGGAATTGATGATGTTCTGCCATACGCTGTACAGTCCTCCTGCGACGGAAGTCACCGGAGTCAGATACGAATAGCCGAGCCATATCAGGAAGCCGGTGTTTTTCTGTCCAAGTGCCTGGCCGGCGGTGATTTCATCAGAAGACCGTTCTTCTTCCGACTCCTTCCTTCCGACTCTTCCGGCAGCTTTTCCGACACCGAACTGGATGACCGTACAAGCCAGCGAAATGACACCTATCAGCACTACTATCCAGAAAGATATATGGCTGAGTACCAATGCTCTGGTGGCAAGAAAAATCGCCAATGTCAGCGAAATGCCCCAGAAATAGAAAGCCCATTCAGTGTACCTCATCAGCCAGCGCTGGAGTCTCCGGGCAGTATATCTGATGAGCCATGCCAGAAGCAGCGGTAAAACCAGCAGCGGGAAAATCTTCATGCAGATCGCGATGAAACTTTCGAAGAAGGTCGCGTCCGACTCAGTATTGAATATAGGTATGACCAGAGGAATGACGACCGCTACCGCAATGTTGATGAGCACGACGTATGACACGGTGTCCGACAGGCGTCCCCCAAGTTTCCCTGTAATCACTCCCGCAGCTGCTGCCGTAGGGCAGATGAAACACAGCATTGCGCACTCTGTCAATATTTTAAGGTCTCCGTCAGGCATCAATGTCGCAAGCCATGTGAACAAGATGAACATGACGATCTGGAAAGTCAGCGCGATGAAATGCCAGCGCCGGAACCTCAGATCGTGCGGTGAAATCCTGTTGAACTGTAGAAATAGCATGATTGCGATGAGTGCCGGTTGGACTCGTTTTGCAAAAATCGAGAAAGACGGCTCCACGTTCGATGCCAGCCAGGGCACATAATGGAGTGCCAAATAAGATGCCGCCCCCGTGAAAATCGCCAGAGGCAGCATCCATTCCTTTATGAAATTGAGTAATTTGTCCTTTGCCACAATAACCTCCCTACAACAGCTTGGCCGCTATGTCCGACAATTCGCTGCGCTCTCCCTTCTTCAGGAATACGTGTTCGAAAAGCTTCTGTCCGGCCATCTTTTCACCGAGATGAGTAAGACCGTTAGACCACTGGTCCAGATAAGGCTGGTCAATCTGGAAGATGTCGCCCGTAAACACCATCTTGGTCCCTTCACCTGCCCTCGTGATGATCGTCTTGATTTCATGCGGCGTCAGGTTCTGTGCCTCGTCAATGATGAAATACGCCTTGCCCAGGCTCCTTCCTCTTATATACGCAAGCGGTGTTATGAGCAGTTTCTCGTCCTTCAGAAGGCTCTCGATGTGCTGGTATTCCCGGCTGCTCGGTCTGTACAATGCCTTGATTACGTTGAGGTTGTCCATCAGCGGCTGCAGGAAAGGACTCATTTTGCTCTTCTGGTCGCCAGGCAGGAATCCTATGTCCTGATTCCCCAGAATGACGGTCGGTCTGGACAGGATTATCTGGTCGAAATCCCGCTCCTGTTCCAGCGCCGCCGCAAGCGCGAGCAATGTCTTTCCCGTTCCGGCACCTCCGGTCAATGACACCAGCTGAATCTTCTTGTTCAGGCATGCGTCCAATGCGAATTTCTGTTCGTCATTCCTCGGTTTGATTCCGCTGGCTTCCCGCTTCCTGACCAGAATGATCTTGTCAATGTCAGCGTCATATCTTGCGCAGATTATTTCGTCTCCATGAGTCGTCCATTGTATCTTGAAAAGTTGATTCGCAGATGGTTTGGTCTTGCAAAGCCCCTTCCAGTCGACGGTGTTGTGCTGACCGTATGCCAGTTCCTGTACCACTTCGTCCGGTGCGTCCGTGATGAACTGCACTTCTTTCTGCGAGAACTCCACCTTGTTTTCTTCCACGCGGTCAGTCAAGTAGTCCTGCGCCACCATTCCAGCCGCCTTTGCCTTCATTCTCAGGTTAATATCCTTGGTTACCAGCGCCACGAAACGGTCGGGATTGTTGTCCCTGACCCAGATTGCGGTAGCCAGAATCCTGTGGTCCTGGGTGTCGTCATGGAAAAGTTCTTTCATGCTGTCAGGAAACGGATGGTTCGGCTCTATCTTGATGTTTCCCAGACCTTTGCCGATAGGCACGCCGTCTTTTCCGAACATTTTCCCTTCGGTGAGACGGTCGATGTCTCTCATGAATCCTCTCGCATTGAAACTCAACGCGTCCGTGCCCTTTTTGAACTTGTCCAGTTCTTCCAGCACGGCTATCGGTATGACAATATCATTGTCCTGAAACTTTCGGATGGCCTTGTAGTCATGCAGAACGATATTTGTGTCCAGGACGAATATCTTCGGTTTCCTGGCTCCGTCCCCCTTTGCGGGGACATTGGCGTACCTGTTGATCATGTCTGAATATTTTTTCATGCTTACTTTAAACACGCATTTTCCTAATCCTCTCCCTCCGGGACAATGTCCTCCTGACCGAGCAGAGACTGAAGTATGCCCGCCACGCCGTCCTGATTGCCGCTGGTTATCCTCAGCCCCGGTTTCCCCGGATGACCGATGGGATAATAAGCCACATCCTGTAGCAGCATTTCGGCATCTACGTAGTCGAAGTCGCTGTCGCGGATTTCCACCACCGCACCCGGGACCTCGCTGAAAAGAATCCTGGTGATGTCGGTTTCCCCGTACGAACGGCAGATTCCTGAGATGTCGGCGTCAATGCCGGCTGTCATACCGTTGCTCATCCTGTTCAATGTCGCAATGAGCCCTCCCGGACCTGTCGCCGCGCCCGAAACTATCACGCCGTCTTCCACGAACTCTCTCACCACTTCGAAACAATCTATGAAATAATCCGAGTCCATGATATCCGGAGCCTTTCCTCCTGCCAGACCTGTCTTCTCTGCCAGCAATGACCCGCCAAGTCGGAACTTACATGTATCGAAAGGAATGTATATCAGCCAGTTGCCGGTATTGTCCGATACGTGGACCTGGCACTTTCTGCTTTTCCCCAATACTGGCGAAGATGTCCTGAACGGGAGTTCGCACAGTGGCAATGCCGGATTCATATCCGGGGTGTTCATGATTTCCCGGTCAATGGTCTCCGCAATGTCTATCGGCTCGTCCGAATCATCGGCGCTCTGTATGTTTTCGCTTTTTTCAACGTAGATATTGAACTTCATCCGGCATCCTTCTGTCTTGCCATCATCTTGTGTGCCAGTGACTTCCTGAAAGTGATATCCGCCCAGTCTGATATCCAGCATGTCCAGATAACTGCAAGCCGCCTCCACGGACTTGTAGAAGGCGGTCATATCGCCGACTTCCGAGGTCTCCCATTCCCATGTGATGTCAATGATGAGGTCATCCAATCTGAAATGGCCTGTTTTCCAGATAGTCCGGATCAATCCGGTCGCGATTTCCGCACGTGTGGTCTCTTCCGGGAAGAATCTCGGGATATTGCGTGGCTTGAGGGTGGAAGATGTCACCTCGCCGAGATATTCGAATATCTTTTCCGATGAAAAGGCATTGCTCTCCGGTGACGGATCTACACTCTCGTCGATCAGCGGCTCAGCGGCCGTTTTAGTAGACTTGTCTGTATCTGTCTGATAATCATCATGTTCTAGGTTTGCAGCCGGATGACTTCTATGAAATTCTCCGACAGCTTCTTCCAATATCTGCCTCGGGGTCAGTTCCATTCTGGCTCCGTCGATGATGTATTCCGAATCAAGTGCAGGCACAAATTCCCTCATATCTCTTTCTTCAATGTTCCCTCAAATGTAATAAATTTCCGCGTCATTTCATCTGTAATTGTTATCTTTATGACCACAATCTGAGGAAAAATGAGGAAAATCGAAGTCTGTTGCACATCCGTGGAGGATGTCGTGGAAGCTTATGAAGGTGGCGCCATTCGCGTGGAGCTTTGTTCTGCAATCAGTTGCGGCGGCGTGACGCCCAGTCGGGGCCTGATAGCTGAAGCTGTAGCTGCCGCGTCGGGCACCGTTATTCCGCGCATCAAGGTCAATGTCCTCATCCGTCCGAGGGAGGGGGAGTTTCGTCTATTCCCCGTCCGAAGTCAGGACAATGATTTCCGATATAGAGTTTTGTCGCAATGCCGGTGTCGACGGCGTTGTCATAGGTGCATTGACCCCGGAAGGGAACATTGACATGGACTCGTGCCGCCGCTTGGTTGCCGCCGCAGGTCATTTGAGCGTGACCTTTCATCGTGCCTTCGATGTCTGCCTGCACCCGGAAAGTGCTCTGGAACAGATAATTGACCTTGGCTGTGAACGTTTGTTGACCTCCGGTCAGCAGCCCAAGGCCCTGGCCGGAGCATCAATGATTGCAGGTCTGGTAAGGCAGTCTGCCGGACGTCTGGTCGTTATGCCAGGCTCCGGTATAAACCCTGACAATATTGCTGAAATAGAGCGCACTACCCATGCGACCGAGTTCCATTCTACTGCCCGCGCAGCCGTACCGGACCCGGACCTGCATCACGTTCCTGAACTCGGTTTCGATGAGCCGGCAGTTTCACCGGGTCTCATCCTCCGTACCTCACGCGACGTGGTCCGCTCATTGGTAGGTTAGATTCCTGCGATGACGGTCCTGAGCTGGGACGCGAGCGAGGTGTTGTAGCCTGTCGAGACGTAGACGATGCGGCCGAAACTGTCGCACATCGCGATTACAGGCAGCGTTTTCGATTCGCTGTGGCATCCGTTGCACAACATTTCCCTGATTTCAGATCCGGTGTCTATGCCGAAATGTATGTCGCTGCAGTCCAATGCTTTGGCAAGCTTGTCGACATTGGTCCCGCTCTGCCCGAAAACCATAACCGGCCGTCCCCATTGGCCCAATTCCGGGAGCATTGACTGGACATCCCTTATGGCATGATTGCTCGGTTCGTCTCCGTCGCCGAAGACCATGACCAGGAAATATCCGCGCCCCGTGGTGCTCAATATTGACTTCTTCACAGCAGTGCTGCCGTCGCCGTCTACGGGGGTATACAATGCCTCCGGGTCCATGGATCCGATGACGCTGATGTCCTCTTTACTCTCCCTCATAACCAACTGTACGTCAGTGTTTTTTCCTTTCTCGACGCGGAATGTCGTCATTCTTGCCAGTACCTTTCCGCTGGCAAGCCTGGTCCCGCTGGTCAGCAGGTATGTTCCGGCATCCAAAGTGAACGGCGTGCTGAATCTTTTAGCCGAAGCGTCAGCTCCCAGCTCGGTAGCATCCCCATCCTCGAAATCAAGCAGTCTCCGCTGCCCGTCCTGAATCCGGCTCAATGTGAAATGACGGTAATATTCCGGATTGTCCAATGTCCCTTTACCCGGGACATAGTTCATGGTCATCGTGCCTTTTTCGGAAATAGTTCCCAATGCGGCACTCTCTGCGGTGATGTCGACCCATTCATTGTCAATCATATACTGAGCCTTTCCGGTCATCTGGTCTACTCTTGCCGGTATTCCGGATGTCCTCAATGCCGCTACCGTAAATATGTCTTTCGACCTTCCGTCCGCCATGCGGATCCGCAATGTTCCCGCCGGGGTAGCTTGTAATCTTCTGGTGTTCAAGCTGTCCGCTATCGCAATGCTGTCCCTGGCCCAAGTGATGATCTCGTTCACCAAAGCCCTGGCGTCATCCTCGTCATTGATCTCGCGCGTGTTCATATAAGGTGAAAGCGCCTCGTGGATCTCCGTGTGGAACGGCTGTAGAAATTCCCCGTTTATGCGAGGACAAAGCACATAATTGAAATAGATTTCATCTTTCTTTCTGAGGATATTCGGCTTGGCGGCCGTGGTCAATGCATCCCAAAGCACTTCGCATTTCGTATCACGCAAATCCTTGCGGCTTAGCGTCTTGAGCATCTCCAGTCCGTCATGCAGACGGCCATTTTCATTGGCCTTTGCGATGAAATTCCTGATTTCCCTCCAGTTTCCCTTCGCATCCGGCAGCTGCTTGTATGCGTCTTCCGGCAATCCCGCCAGTCCGAGACGTTCCTCAGCATTGTCCCGAGTCGTGAAAGTCGCTGTGTATGAGTGCCTCAGCGAGTCTTCGAGCGCGAGCCGGACCTTGTTCGCGGCAATCGCCTCCTCACTCGCTTCCGCCGGAATCCTGCCGTTCGCAGGAGGGTTCATGTCAATGTCAATCTCCATCGGATCTGCATCCGTATGGTCCAATGTGATGGTGATTCCGCAGTTTTCAATGACTTCCGTATGGAGCTTTCCGATTCCGTAACGTCCGTTATATGAGGCCCATACGAACATGTCGCCGATTCCTGTATGGAGTATTGCCTGCCCCTTGTCGTCGGTTTTCAATGTCACTGCCGGGAACATTTCGCCATAGTTGTAAATGCAGAATCCGACGTCGGCACCGGTTACGGGTTTGCCTTCGGAATCATTGACAGTCACTATGTTGCGTCTTGTTTTCACATAGTTGCCGATGACATTGATTTCTGTGAAGCTGGCGGTACGGCGGATTACGTCTTCAGGGCCGCGGTAGTCGCCGAATACGAGCGTGTGCATCAGCATTGCCCTGGCCGCAGGCTCATTGAACCAGGCCATATTGAGTTCCGGTTCCGGCTCGCAAGCGCCTAGGAATGACCATTTCCCGTCTGTCCATACTTCCACCCAGGCGTGGTTGTCATCCGTATGGGCCCATCTTGGCGTGTAGACCTGGCGCGCCGGGATTCCGACGGTGCGCATGGCTGCCACCGTGAATGTCGACTCTTCTCCGCATCGTCCTTCGCCGTTCAGAATCGATGCGAGCGGTGAAAATGTTCTGGCATCCGATGGCGTGTATGTCACTTTTTCATGGCACCAATGATTGATTTCCAGTGCCGCGTCATGCATTGACAGCCCCTCCACGCGTGCCTTCAGCGTGTCGTAATACATTGTCCTGAAATCGTCAAGCCTCTCGTTGTTCACCCTGACGGGCAGTACGAAGTGCCTGAACATCCGGTCGTCCAGCTGCTTTCCCCACGGCATTTCCCGTCTGGCTCTCAGCGCCACTTCCGCATTGTCCCGGAAAAAGTCCTCGCTGTAATCGCCCTTGTCCGCGATGCTCATATATTCATAAAGGAAGTCCACAGCCTCTCCGACCGTCATTTCTCTCTTGCATCCGCCCAATATACATATACATGCGGCCGCCGCCAATGTCAGTGTTATTTTCTTTAGTGTCATATTTTCCGTTGTTCACGAATACAATAGTATGCAAAAAATTTCTGAAATGAAAGACGAACACTACATCATCGGTGGAGGAGGACCGCCAGGCCCGCCATGTCTTGGACCGCCCGGCCCGCGCATGTTATTCGAGGCCTTGCTCATGTTGCCGAACCTCCATGTCAGCGACAGGATTACATAGCGGCCAAGCGTGTTGTTCCACGTCTCGGTATGATAGTTCGCTGAATCAGTTACGGACAAGTTCTTCGACTGGTTCAGCAGGTCGTATGCCTTCAGGGCCAATGTGAACCTGTTCTTGAACAGAAGCTTGGTGATTTCGGCATTGAGGATGTATTCATCCTCCTGAGGAGTCGCATAGCCCCTGTACCAGTTGTAGTTGAAATCAGAAACGAGCCCAAGACCGCCTGGAATTGTCCAGTTCATTGACGCTGACACCTGGTTGTTGCGGGTTACATTCATATTGGCAGACGAAATCGTGTACCAGGACTTGGCAATCCTTGAACGTCCGGAACCAGTAAGCTCCACGAAATTGTTCCGATATGTAAGCTTCAGCCTCTGGGTGAAATTCATCGTCTGCGTCAAGTTCTTGATGAACAAGTCACTCTTGTTCAAATCAGGGAAATCCTCATTGAACTTCACGTAATCGAACTCGTCGCCGTCATAATATTTGCTGGTGTCGAACGAACTCTTGCCCACGTAGGACGCTGATTTCGACCAACTTCCCGACGTTACCGAAGAAATGCTGAAATTCGACTTGGCAATCGGAGCATTGACGAACACCCTTGCTCTTGCATTGCCGGATGTAGGACCATTTACAGGCAGAGAGAACGAAGTGCCATTGGTATTGTACCAGCTGGCATATACGATAGGGGACTGCACGAAACCACCCGACAAATTACCATAGACCGACAAGAACTTCTTCTTGTTCGAGTATCCCAGACGCATCCTCATATCATGGCTGAAATACGGCTTCAGGTAAGGATTACCGAGAGAAACATTGAGCGGATTGGAATTGTCCGGAACCGGCATGAGCTGCGATGTCGTCGGCTGGGATGAATTTCCGAAATAGAATCCGCGTACATTCGTATTGTCATTGATATCATACCAGAGCATTGCCGAAGGCGACCAGTTCACGACGGTATTGTCGTAACTCTTGCCGTTGGTCTTGTTGTGCGTGATCGTCGGAATCACCGAAGCTCCGACCTGCGCGCGGAACTTGTCCTTCTGGTACATGAAATTGAAACCCGCGCGATGCGTCTGATACTGGTTCAGAATATCGCTGGAATACGTGTCGTTGCGCACCATCCCGTCCTTGATGAACTCCATCTTCTCGATATCGGCGCCGGCAGCCGAATCATAAGTATCCTTCGTTGACTTGTTCTGGCTCCATTTGTACTGATAATTCGCCTCCAGGTAAAAACCCGCGCCCAGCGGCTCCGTATACACCAGACGGCCGCTCAATGACGATGCGCGTGAATTCTGCGAGTACCACTGGTTTACCGACTCCAGCTCATCTGCAGCGCCGTCAAAGCCGAAGGTCTTTGTCAATGACTGATTCAGGCCCGTGAGATCGTTGTTGCTGAAATTATAGTCCACGTTCAGGGACAATGTCCTTCCGGGTATGCCGAGCTTCTGTCTGAAGAGGAAGAAACCATTGGCCGTCCAGTTGTCATTGTCGCCGATATTGCGGTTGAAACCCTCGTTCTTCGCGGTCGATTCCGTGGCGCCTGCAGCCAGGCCGTCAGTAGTGAATTTCGAATACTCGTTGAAATTACCCTTTCCGAAATTGAACTGCGGCTGGAGAAGTATGGAAGTGTTGTCCGAGAACTTATGCTCCAGACGGGCACCGAAACGATGTCCGTCAGTCTTGTTCAGACTGAATCCGTCATTATTGTAAATGAGGCTGGAACCGTCATCCAGGAACGTGGTCTTTTCACTCCTTTCCTGGACATCGTTTTTCGTGCTGTTATACAAGTAGTTGGCACCGAGCGTCATCTTGTCCTGGAAAAGGTCCCAGGAACCGTTTGCGCCGCCCATCCAGGAAGTCGTGATGCCGTTCGTATTGCCCCAGCCGCCTGAACCACGGCCCATTCCACCACCGCCGCCACGCATTCCGCGCATCATGGAACCGGCAAGATCATTGAAACCGCGATTGTTGGTATTGTTGCCATTGAAAATTAAGCTGAGCTGGCTCTTTTCGGTGAAACGACCGGCAAAAGCAGCGCCCTGATAGCGCCAATCTCCGTTGCCGCTGGTCGTATTCTCCGGCCAATCATGTCCGGCGCCGGCCATGACGTTGCCGAAGACGCCGTTCATCATGCCCTTCTGGATGGAAAGGTCAATGACGGTCTCTTCCTGGCCATCGTCAATGCCTGTGAACTGAGCCTGGTCTGATTTCTTCTGGACTACCTTCACCTTATCCACGATTTTGGCAGGGATATTCTTGGAAGCCAACTGCGGATCATCCAGGAAGAATGTCTTTCCGTCAATTGTTATCTTGCTGATAGTCTGTCCGTTTGCTGTAACGGAACCATCCGAACCGACCTCCACGCCCGGAAGCTTTTTAAGCAAATCTTCCAGCATGTCATTGTCAGTCGTCTTGAACGAAGTCGCATTATACTCGATCGTATCTTTCTTGATGACTATAGGATTACCGGTAGCGGAAACGCTCGCTGCATCCAGAACCTGCTTGTCCGGATCCATCTTTATCACACCGAGATTGAGAGATTCCTTCAATGTAATCTCTTTGCTGAATGTCTTGTAGCCAAGAAGTTCCGCCTTGAAAACATAGCTTCCGGCAGGGACCTTCTCTATGGTCGCCTTGCCTTTGTCGTCTGAAAGTGCATATTTGAATGCGGAAGTCGAACCCTGCTTGGCAAGCGAAACCGTAGCGTAACCCACAGCCTCACCGGTTGATGAGTCCTGCAGAACCACGGTTATGGTCCTGGTCTGTGCCGTCGCGGCAAAAGAAATAGCGAGCATTGCAATCAGCCCGCATAACATAGCAATGATTTTTTTCATTGTCTGTCCAAGTTTATCATTAACACAACACGTCGTAGGGATTCCATCCCGGAATCTGCATCTTTAGACAAGGAAGCCTGGCGGAAGTTTAATCCGTCAGGCAAGTTTTTATCTGTTTTTTATCCTTCCTGGATTGTCTGCAATGAACTTCTCCCAAGAAGAACCGGAATTGAGCCCCGCAAGCGGATTTGTCATCTGATAATGATGGCACAATGCTATCGCAAGCGCGTCCGTCGCATCGAGAAATTGCTCTTCAATGTCTATCCCCAGTGTCTTCTGGAGAATGGTGTTTACCTGCATCTTGGACGCTGCCCCATTGCCGGTGACAGCCTCTTTGGCCTTTCGTGGGGCATATTCCGTAATCGGTATGCCTCTGGTCGAAGCCGCAAGCATTGCAGCGCCCTGGGCGCGTCCGAGCTTCAGGATTACCTGTGCATTCTTTCCGTAAAATGGTGACTCCAAGGCCATTTCGTCGGGGGAGTACCTGTCGCAGATATCTCCGATTTCGTTGAAAATACGACAAAGTTTCATATACGGGTCCTTCTCCTTTCGAAGGTCAATGACTCCCATCTCCACATATTCAGCCTTGTTCCCCTCTGTACGGATAACCCCGAAGCCAAGGATGTTGGTTCCGGGGTCAATTCCTAATATAGTCTTCATCAGATGTTAGTCGATGTAGTCGAACCCGGTGTAAGGGCGGAGAATCTCAGGAATTACGATTCTGTCCTCCTGCTGGTTGTCCTCAAGCATAGCGGCCACGACACGAGGCAATGCCAATGAACTTCCGTTCAGCGTGTGGCAGAGCTGCATCTTGCCGTTTTCGTCCTTGTATCTCAAGTGTAGACGGTTTGCCTGATATGTCTCGAAGTTGGATACTGAAGAAATCTCCAGCCATCTGCCCTGGGCTGCTGACCACAACTCGAAGTCGTAAGTGATTGCAGATGTGAAGCTCAGGTCACCGCCGCAGAGACGGAGAATCCTGTATTTGAGGCCGAGCTTGTTCACGAGGCTCTCCACGTGCGCGATCATCTCGTCGAGTGCAGCGTATGAATCCTCAGGCTTTTCAATGCGGACGATCTCCACCTTGTCGAACTGGTGCAACCTGTTCAGTCCACGGACATCCTTGCCGTATGAACCTGCCTCGCGACGGAAGCATGGAGTGTATGCGGTAAGCTGCTGCGGGAACTGGTCATTGTTCAGGATGACATCCCTATAAATATTGGTAACAGGCACCTCTGCTGTAGGTACGAGATAGAAATCGTCGAGACCTACATAGTACATCTGTGCTTCCTTGTCAGGGAGCTGGCCTGTACCGAAACCTGAAGCGGCATTGACCATGACAGGAGGCTCGATTTCCTTGTATCCTGCAGCGGTGTTGTTGTCCAGGAAGAAGCTGATGAGCGCTCTCTGGAGCTTGGCGCCCTTGCCCTTGTATACAGGGAAGCCTGCGCCGGTAAGTTTTACTCCGAGGTCGAAGTCGATGATGTCGAACTTCTTGGCGAGTTCCCAGTGAGGCAGAGCGTTCTCAGGAAGTTTGATTTCAGGACCGCCCATCTTGACTACCTGGTTGTCTTCTGCACCTTTTCCCGGAACTACCAGGTCACAAGGTATATTTGGAAGCAGAACCAACTGGGCCTCAAGCTCTTTGCTTGTAGCATCAGCCTTTGCGAGAAGTTCGCTGGACTTTGCCTTGAGTTCGGCAACTTCCTTCTTGGCCTCTTCCGCCTCTGCTTTCTTGCCTTCTTTCATGAAGCCGCCGATAAGTCCGGCCTTCTGTTTCTGCTGTGAGAGAAGACCGTCGCTCTCTGTCTGGAGCGCTCTCCTCTCGGTGTCAAGTTCGAGAACTTTGTCAACGATTGCTTTTGCGTCGAAATTTTTGACTGCCAGCTTCTTGACCACGAAATCCGGGTCGTCGCGAAGCATTTTGAGTGTCAGCATATCTATATGTATTTAATTGATTCGGATAATTAAGTAATCCTTAAAAAATAACTTGGTAATCTTTGCTCGTCTTTTCGGTCTATATTCCTTTTCTCATCAGTCGTGTACGTCCAGTACACTCCTTCTTCTAAAAGAAATCTATCCTCGAAAATACTTCTCAAATCTTTACCAACTTATTTTTTATGCTTACTAAAAAAGAAAAGAGGACCGCACGCCGAAACTCGAAGTGCAATCCTCATCTGTCTTTCTAGACCCTTCGAGCTTAGTTCTCAAAAGGCACAACCGACACGTATGATTTGTTTTCTCTCTTTCTTGTGAAAACTACTGTGCCGTCTACAAGTGCATAGAGAGTGTGGTCTCTTCCCATTCCGACGTTCTTGTCAGCATTGTGAACAGTGCCTCTCTGACGTACGATGATATTGCCGGCCTTTACGACCTCACCACCGAATTTCTTGAGTCCGAGTCGTTTGCTTTGTGATTCACGACCGTTCTTGGAACTACTTTGACCTTTTTTATGTGCCATAATTCAAATTCTCCTTTAATTTAGCGATCTGTAAATAATTAAGCGATAGAGTCGATGCGGATCTTTGTCAGTTTCTGGCGGTGACCGTTGGATTTCTGATATCCTTTACGACGGATCTTCTTGAAAACGATAACCTTCTTTGCTTTGGTATCGTCCTCGAGAACTGTAGCCTTCACTACTGCGCCCTCTACGTAAGGAACACCGACTTTCACATCACCCTCGTTGTCGATGAGGAGTACCTGATTGAATTCTACGGACTCGTCTTTCTTCGCTGCAAGGCGATTGACGAAAATCTCTGCACCAGCCTCTACCTTGAACTGCTGGCCTGCAATGTTTACGATTGCGTACATTACTATAAAAACTTATTAAGTTTCGGCTGCAAGCGTCCACATTGTATGCGGATCTTTCCGGAGCTTGACAGTCATCTGATATTCAAGACTGCAAATTTAGTGTTTTTCTTATATTCCGCAAAATTATTTGCTAAATTTGCGTCATATAACTGTTTGTTGTCAAGCTGAAACCGAAAAACTCATGGATACGCCATTCCAGTTCGCCAAATACGTGACAGGAAAGTACTTTGCCGGCAGACGACAGGATTGTGTCACGATGTCTAATCTCCTTTCCCAAGGGGAAAACATTGTCCTCTGGTCCCCGCTGAAATCAGGCAAGATGTCCGCAGTCCAGCAGACTTTCCTGAACATGAGGACATCCGGCAAGCAGTTCATTATCTGTGATATGGATATGACGGCCATACATGATGCCGGCCTGTTCATCCGCAGGTATGCCGGAGCGTTGCTCTCGTCGGTAGCCTCGACGAAGGATGAATTTGAAGAAATGTCCGCCCCGGTAGTTTGACACTTTAAAATCCGAAAAAAAGTTAAAAATATTTGATAGAGTTCGTTCAGAACTCTTTTTTTTGTCAAATTTATTTTCTATCTTTGTAATGCCTTTGTGATGCTTATTAGGTTTTACTGTTATGATTCTAAAGACTTTGTCAATGGGCAAGCAGCCCGTCTATTATGTTCAGAAGAGTTACCGCAACGAAGACGGTAAGCCGTCCACCAAGTACGTAGAGCGCCTCGGCACTCTTGAGGACCTGGAGAAGCGCTTTGGGGGAGAAGATCCCGTCGGAGAAGCCAAAAAGTACGTTGCCGAGCTTACCGCCCAGGAAAAAGAGAACAGGAAGAAGATAATGCTGGAGTACAATCCGGCCGCGCTCATTGACAAGAACACCCGGCGCTGTTACAACGGCGGATATCTCTTTCTCCAGAAAGTGTATCACGAGCTGGGGCTGGACAAGATATGCAGAAAGATAGAGAAGCGCCACAGGAACAAGTACGACCTTGACGAGATACTTCAGATGCTGCTCTACACGAGGATACTTTATCCCGGTTCCAAGCTGTCGTCACTCGAGGATGCAAAGCGCTTCATAGAGCAGCCTAAAGTCGACATTCATCAAGTATACAGGGCATTGTCCATCCTCGCGGAGGAAAGCGACGACATTCAGGCGGACGTCTACAGGCGCAGCCTGAAACTTGGCAAGCGGCGCGACAAGGTAATCTATTACGACTGCACCAACTATTACTTCGAATCGGAAGAGGAAAACGGCCTCCGCCAATACGGCCATTCAAAAGAGAACAGGCCGAGCCCTATAGTCCAGATGGGGCTGTTCACCGACATGGACGGCATTCCGCTTGCGTTCCGTGTCAATCCCGGGAACACGGCCGAGACCACCACGCTCAAGCCTTTGGAGGAGAAGCTCAAGGAGGACTTCGGCCTGTCAAAAGTAGTCGTCTGCACCGACGGAGGCCTGTCATCGTACGACAACAGGAAGCACGACAGTGTCGGAGAGCGCTCTTTCATTACCGTCCAGTCGCTCAAGAAACTTGAAGGGCACCTGCAGGACTGGGCCACACAGGCCACAGGATGGAGACTGGTTGACTTCAGCGCCAAGAATGGTCAAATGCTGTCAAAGGAGGAATACGACCTGACCAAGTTGAATCCTGACGAATATGCGGACAGGCTCTTCTGTCGGGAACGCTGGATAAAGACCAAACTCAGCAAGACGGGGGAAGAACTGGAGCAGAGACTGATCGTGACCTTCTCGTTCAAGTACCGCGACTACCTGCAGCATATACGAGAAAAACAGATAGCGAGAGCCGAACAGAGCATAAAGAACGGCACCGCTTACGAAACTCGGCAAGGGCCAGAACGACCCCAAGCGCTTCATCAAGTGCGAGAAGTGCACCGTCGACGGCGAGGTCGCCCAGTACAGCAGCTATTCCCTCAATCAGGAGATGATAGAGCAGGAATCCCGTTTTGACGGCTTCTACGGCATCTGCACAGACCTTTGGGACGACGCTCCGGAAATCATAAAGGTCAATGGCGGGCGATGGATAATCGAGGACTGCTTCAGGCTCACCAAAACGGAGTTCGAGGCGCGTCCCGTATTCCTTCAGCGGGACGACCGCATTACCGCACACTTCCTCACCTGCTTCCTTGCGCTCATCATATACAAGTACCTTGCGAAGAAGGTCAACCGCGCCGGGGAGAAGTTCAGCCCCGACCAGATAATCGGAACCCTCCAGGACATGAACTTTCTCAAAGTTACGGGAGAAGGATACATCCCGACCTACACAAGGACCGACCTCACCAATCACCTGCACGGTTCAGCCGGCTTCAGGACCGACACACAGATAGTCACAAAGAAGGCCATGAAGAGCATCATAGCCTCCATCAAGACTTCAAAGGATGAAAAGGACAATGACGAGGTGTAGCCGACAGGCGGCCAGCCACGGCGGACGTGGCCAGCCCACGGCCTCGGAAAGTGGGAGGTGCCTGCCGGATACAAGTTCTCGCGACAGCGAGGACGCAGGAGACGGTAGGAGGGCCGAACGAAGCAGAGCGGAGTGAGTTCCGCCGTGACTGACCGCCTGTCGGCGTGAAATCACCATCAATGCATTACATACTTGCACAATTGCAAAAGCCCCAGAATCGCCATTACAGCGCTCTGGGGCCTTTATATCTTAAAATCAAAGTGTCAAAGATGGGAATTTAGTGTTTTTCTTATATTCCGCAAAATTATTTGCTAAATTTGCGTCATATAACTGTTTGTTGTCAAGCTAAAACCGAAAAACTCATGGATACGCCATTCCAGTTCGCCAAATACGTGACAGGAAAGTACTTTGCCGGCAGACGACAGGATTGTGTCACGATGTCCAATCTCCTTTCCCAAGGGGAAAACATTGTCCTCTGGTCCCCGCTGAAATCCGGCAAGATGTCCGCAGTCCAGCAGACTTTCCTGAACATGAGGACATCCGGCAAGCAGTTCATTATCTGTGATATGGATATGACGGCCATACATGATGCCGGCCTGTTCATCCGCAGGTATGCCGGAGCATTGCTCTCGTCGGTAGCCTCGACGAAGGATGAATTTGAAGAAATGTCCTCCCGTCTTCTGGCAGGGACCTCGCTAGTCTTCGATCCCGTGCGTTATTCCGACAGCGGCCATGTCTTTCCGGACTCCGGCGAGGCAGGTCCGGCTGAAATCAATGCCGTCGCCCATCTGCCGTTTGCATTGTCTGCGGAACGAGACACTCCTATGGTGGTGCTGTTCCGTGAGTTCCAGAACATTGACTCCGACATGGGCGAGAAATTCTTCAAGGCATTGGAAAGCGAAATCGGCGCAGCCCGCGCGGTCGGCAAACCTTCGTGCTCCTTCATTTTCATGGGCTCCAGGGTCAATGCGATGGAAAGCATCTTTCAGCGCAGGCGCTTTTTCTGGCATCTTGCCGAAAGGTACACATTGTCCGAAATCTCTGATGCGGAAATTTCCGACCACGTCATGAAAGGTTTCGTCGCCGGCGGAAAAGTGCTGGACAGGGACCTGCTGCAGGGCGTGATCCGCATGTTCAGAAACAATATATGGTATATAAATCACTTTTTCTTCATCTGTGACTCCCTTTCGAAAGGCTATATCAGCGAGTTGACCCTCAATGACGCCTTGGCCGGCATGATTTCCGTACATGAACCGCGTTTCGTCTCGATTATGGATGACCTGACCGGTTTCCAGGAGCGTCTGCTGAAGGCAGTCCTGGACGGCAATGTAAAGTTTAGTGCGACGGAAGTTATTGACAAATACAGACTTAACTCTTCCGCCAACGTGAAGCGTCTGAAAGATGCCCTCATGAAGAAAGAGGTGATAATGTTCAATGATAAAGATGAGCCGGTCATTCAGGACCCTCTGTTCGAATATTGGCTCAGGAAATTTTATTTCGGGGAGGAAAAATGAAAAAGCTTGTAGTTTTGACAGGCGCCGGTGTGAGCGCAGAAAGCGGAATCAGCACGTTCAGGGACAATGGCGGGCTTTGGGACAATTACGACCCGCAGCAAGTCGCGTCCATCGAGGGCTGGTACCAGAATCCGGGCCTGATGCTCGACTTCTACAATATAAGGAGGCACGAGCTCGAAGGGGTGAGGCCCAATGACGCACACCGCGCCATCGCTTCGCTCCAGGATAATTTCAATGTCAATGTCATTACGCAGAATGTGGACAATCTCCATGAGCGCGCAGGCAGTTCCAATGTCCTGCATCTCCATGGCGAACTCACCAAGGTAAGGCCGGAAAACTGCTGCAATGAGGAGGACGGCTTCTCCGAAAAGACCGTCTTCGACATCGGTTACGGGGAAATACATCTGGGGGACAAGGCTCCGAACGGACATCAGTTGCGCCCTCATATAGTATGGTTCGGGGAGCCTGTGCCGAAGATTGAAAAGGCGATTGACATCGTATCTGAAGCGGATATCCTTCTGATTGTCGGGACGTCGCTCAGCGTCTATCCTGCAGCCGGTCTTTACAGGTATGCGCCGCTGGATACCCCTGTATATCTGATAGATCCGGGTGAAATCAATGTCCGTGACCGCAGAGTCCGCCATATCCAGGCCAAGGCGACCGACGGAATGAAGATTTTCATGTCCGATGTTTTGGAGTAATCTAAAAAATTCTGGCAGAAAAGAGCTCCGAAATGTTGCCAATCCGGATAATTGTTGTATCTTCCTGTCTTTGACACTTTGATTTTGTAGAAACAAGGATAATTCAAGGCTCCAGACCGCTGAGTTGGCGATTTGGGGCCTTTGGATTTTTTCTGACTTTGTAGTAGACAAGCCCTTTCGTGGTCTGCGGCCGAGGGACTTCGGGCCGGTACGCACCTGTCGGTGCTATCCCTCCCGTTCACGAAGCCACGGGCGGCTACGCCGTCCGAAGTCCCTCGGCCATCCGTCCCTAGTGCTTGTCGCTTCCGTCATCATCTTTCTCGCGTTTCTTAGTCTGGGCGATGATGCTCCTCATCTTCTGTCTTGTGACTATCTGCGTGTCGGTTCTGAACCCTGCGCTGCCGTGCAGGTGGTTTGTGAGGTCCGTTCTGGTATATGCCGGGACATATCCTTCACCGGCGATGCTGAGGAAGTCCATTGAACGCAACGTGCCCACTATCTCCTCCGTCGTGAAGTGCCTGCCTCCCCGGTTGACCTTCTTTTCCAGATACTTGTATATGATGAGCGCAAGGAAGCAGGTGAGGAAGTGAGCCTTGATGCGGTCGTCCCTCCTAACGTAGACCAAGCCTGACGTCAAAGTCAGTCTTCATTATGCGGAAGCCGTTTTCTATGATCCATCGGCCGCCGTTCAGTCTGATGATGTCCGGCGCAGGATCCCAAAGGTCAGTGCACAGGGCATAGAAGCCGTCGAAGCGGGACTCCTGGTCTATCATCTCCTGATTGAGGGAATAGCTTTCTATCTGCGCGAGCTCGCCGTCCGCTGTGCAGTGCTCGGCCTTGATGAAGCGCTTGGCGTCATTAGGACTCTTGCGCTTGGAGGTCACACCCTGCCCTTTCTGCAGCAGGGCGACCGCACGGCTCACCTGCCGTTCGCGCACATAAGAGAGGTACGCCTTGTACTTGAATGAGAACGTGACGATGATGCGCTGTTCCAGCGTCTCTCCGGTGGACATCTGGGTGGGGTCCCAACGTTCCTTATAGAAAAGGGTCTCGCAATGCTCCTTGGAGTCCAAGGTGCTGATGTCGTATTCCTTGTCAGAGCCGGCCGTGCGCCACCCCTTGCAGTCCAGCGCCCATTCCTGAAGATATCCCTTGAGCTTCTTGAGGGACTGTACGGTAACGAATGACCTGTCACCGACGCTGTCGTTCTTGCGGTTCTCGTATGACGACAGTCCTCCGTCGGTGCACACCACCAGCTTCGACAGGCCGAACTTGTCCTTGAGTATCTGCTCCATAGGCTTGAGCGTGCTGGTCTCCGCCTTGTTCCCCGGCTCGATGCACATCGCCAGCGGAAAGCCGTCATGGTCCATGAACAGTCCCATCTGCACGACAGGCAGCGGACGGCCCTCCTTGCAGTGTCCGAACTGTACCAGGCCGCCTTCCTCCTCGCACTCGAAGAAGTAGTTCGTCAGGTCATAGTACACCACCTGCGTGTTGCGCTTCCCAAGTTTCAGACTACGTTTATACACGTCCGCCTGGATTTCATTGAACTCTTCGGCAAGCAGCGACAGCGCCCTGTACACCTGCTCCAGAGTGCACTCGGGCTGCTCGAAGAACTTCCCGGCATCTTCAAGAGAGGACCGCTTTGATCCTGGATACAGTATCCTGGTATACACAAGCATGGAAAGGATGCCGTTCAGGTCATACTTGAGCAGCTTGTGCTTCTTCGCTATCTTCTGCAGATATAGTCCAGCCCAAGCTCATAGTATATCTTCTGCAGGAACAGGTAGCCACCGTTGTAGCTGCGCTGTTCTCCTTTCTGTATGTATGTCTGCGGGTCATACTCTACGACGACCTTCTGGCTCTCTTCCTTTTCGGCGGCCGTCATCTCCGCGACTCTGGCGCGTGCCCACTCAATGGGATCCTCACCTCCAAGCTTCTCGCGAAGCTCCTCGACGGTACCGAACTTCTCGACGACCTTGGTGGTGCACCTTCCGTCCTCTTTTCTGAACGATTTGATTGCGTACAAGTAGGTGTAACTGCCGCTTTTCTTCAATTGGAGAGTCATATTTGCATCTAAATATCGTAGTATCTAACACTATCTAAATACAAATATAAGAATTAAATTTGACAAAAAAAAGAGTTCTGAATGAACTCTATCAAATATTTTTAACTTTTTTCGGATTTTAAAGTGTCAAACTACCGGGTCTTTACAGGTATGCGCCGCTGGATACCCCTGTATATCTGATAGATCCGGGTGAAATCAATGTCCGTGACCGCAGAGTCCGCCATATCCAGGCCAAGGCGACCGACGGAATGAAGATTTTCATGTCCGATGTTTTGGAGTAATCTAAAAAATTCTGGCAGAAAAGAGCTCCGAAATGTTGCCAATCCGGATAATTGTTGTATCTTTGCACCCGCTAAATCTGGAAACAAACATGTAACTCATTCGGATTCAGTAGATTTGTAAACAAAAGGAGGTGATTCAGATATGATTATTGTACCACTTAAGGAAGGTGAGAACATCGAGAGGGCTCTCAAGAGATTCAAGAGAAAATTCGAGAAAACAGGTGCTATCCGCGAACTTCGTGCGAGAAAGAACTTTGTAAAGCCATCTGTCAGGAAAAGAGAGCAGCTTCAGAAAGCTATCTACGTACAGCATCTGCAGCTTGAGGACGAGCAGTAAGCTTGGCACAGAATCTTATATCTGAAACAGATATATCCAAGGACCGGCCATTATGGTTTCGGTCCTTTTTTATTATATTTGTATATTTGTAGACTTTGCGGAATTTCCGCACGTTGATAAGGATTTTTGATTCAGAAGACATGGACAAGAAAGAGGATATTGAAAAGAAACCACTGAAACACAAGCGTTTCCGTTGGCTGAAAATAACATTGGGAATAATCGCCGGAATTTGGGCGGCGTTCCTGATCGTGATGCATATCGTGGTGAATCCGGCATTCCTGATGCGGATGGCCGACAAATATATCCCCCAATACGTCGATGCCGATGTCCACATAGGAAACATTTCGGCGTCCGTGCTCAAGAGTTTCCCGAACCTGAACATTGAGGTCAATGATTTTCTGGTGACCTATCCGCATGACAGATATTCCAGATATGATTCCGTCGGAGTGGACGGTATCCTTCGCCATGCCGGAAGATCGGAAACCGTTGATACACTGGCTGCTGTGAGGAAAATGACATTGTCGGTAAACTATCTTTCAGCCCTTGTCGGCAAGGTGCGCATCCACGAGGCGAGCCTGGATAAACCGCATTTTTTCGCACATAGCTACGGCGACGGCAATGCCAACTGGAACGTGCTGAAGACCTCTGCGTCGACTGAAGATGACGGAGACACCACCGCATTGTCATTGCCGACGATAACTGTGAATAAAGTCTGCCTTACTGGAGCCCCGAAGATTGTATATACGGATTGCCAGGATACGGTTTATGCCGCCATATTCCTGAAACAGATGCATTTCCATGGAAAACTTACCAATAAGTCCGCATCTGCGAACAAGCTGGGGCTGGAGATTGACACGATGTTTGTTTCCGGACGTCTTCCGGCAGACACGGTCGCACTCGCCATGGACCATCTCCGTATCCATGAAAAGGATGAAATGATAGCATTCGACGCCGGGGCCAAGGCCTTTCTCGGTATGAGCGATTATGGCAGAGTGATGCTGCCGCTCGGATTGAAAGGCCATGCAAGCATCGCGGGCGGAAAGGTTCCGGACGTGACTCTGCATGACTTCGAGGCGGATGTGGCCGCCATTTCAATGACCGGAAACGGCCGCGCTACATTTTATGCTGACAGCACCTATATCAAATCAGAAATTTCCGTCAATGAATGCCGCGTGGAAGACCTGATCCAGTACTTCGGAAAGAATTTCTTCCCGGAAGCCACGGATTTGGACACCGACGCGAAAATAACGCTTACGGCATTGTGCGACGGCTACTATAATCCGGCTCGGGAATCGCTTCCGCAGTTGATTGCCGAACTGGTCATGCCTAAGGCCAATGTGAAATATCCAGGGATTCCTGATGGAAGCATGTCATTGGATATCAATGCGATGACGGACAATGCAGGACGCCTGGACGTCAGCATTGACAATATGTCGATGAGTTTCGGCGGCCTTGATCTGGACGTGACCGGAACTGTGTCCGATGCCGCAGGTGATGACCCGCTCGTGAATGTGGAAGGCATTGCCTATGCTTCATTGGACGAGATGATGGCTTTCCTGCCTGACACTTGCGGTTATAGCGTGTCCGGAGAACTGGATGCCATTCTCACCGGAAAAATCAGGATGTCCCAGATGAATCCGTACAGTTTCTACAAGGCCAAACTGGACGGATATGTGCGGAGCCGCAATGTGGTGTTCAAATCACAGGCGGACACATTGGACACCTGGATAGGCGGTCCTGAAATAGGCATCAAGACCATCAGGAACAAGATTGACGGAAGCATTCCGAAAGGCACTGAGATACTGGCACTTACAGCCAAGGTGGACTCTTTGTTCGCGACATACGGGAAGGATATCAAGGTGAGCGTTTCCGGTGTCAATGCCGAGGCACAGAATGCCGCGCAGATAAATTCCGGCGAACGCAAGGGCGAAAAGCATCCGCTGATGGCAATGCTTTCCGTCGGGAAGCTGCTGTTCAACGGCTCGGATTCCCTCTTTGCCGGTGTGATAGGCTCGCAAAATATTTTCAATTTCTCACATGCCGTCAGGGGAAAAACGCTGGAGCCGAGATTGTCCATTTCGAGCACCAATTCCCGTGTGTTCGCACGTGAAGGCGTGAACCGCTATGGTTTCCGCGATGCGAATTTCAATGCCTCTGCACGTATGACCGCCTTCGAAAGAAACCAGAAACGCAATATGCTGCTGGATTCATTGCAGAGAGTCTATCCGGGTACACCTCGTGATTCATTGTTCAGGAAGATGATCCGTGCCAAGATGGCGGGACGTCCGGTTCCGGATTTCATTGCAGAGAAGGATTTCCGGAAGAAAGATCTGGACCTGAAACTGAATGAGACACTGGCCAAGTACCTGAAAGAGTGGGATATGAATGGCGGTCTGGACATACACAGCGGCATGGTCATCACCCCATATTTCCCTGTCAAGAATGTCATTGAAAATGTGCAGGGTACATTTAATTCTGACGTTGTGAAGCTGGAAAACTTCACATTGAAACCTGGTAATTCCGACCTGTCGGCGAGGGGAGTCCTCAGCGGTGTGAGACGTGCTTTGCTGGGGTACGGGCCGTTGAAACTGGATTTGAAATTGACGTCGCAGAAGATTGATGCCAATGAATTGCTGACGGCTTACAGTGCCGGCGCGAAATATACTCCGCAGGCGATGGTCAATAACTCTTCGATGGATGATGCCGAGTATCTGTCTGCGTTGTCTGCTTCGCATGAGGCGGCGGCACAGGACAGCACATACGCGCTGGTAGTCGTCCCGGCAAATCTGATTGCCGATATCTCTCTGGAAGCCAATGAGGTAGATTATTCGGACCTGAAGATTACCTGGCTTGCGTCGGATATGACCATGAAGGAACGTTGCGTCCAGCTGACCAACACCTTGGCTACATCGAATATGGGTGACATCTTCTTCGAAGGCTTCTATTCGACCAAGACCAAGAAGGATATCAAGGCTGGATTTGACTTGAATCTCACCGATATTACTGCTGATAAGGTTGTGCAGCTCTTCCCGGCAGTGGATACCATCATGCCGATGCTGACTTCATTCAAGGGAATGCTTGATTGTGAGATGGCGGCGACCAGTTCATTGGATACCAATATGAATTTCATCACTCCTTCCATGAGCGGCATCATGAAGATAAGTGGGCGTAATGTGGTGCTGGAGGAAAGTCCTGAATTCCAGAAATTGGCGCGGATGCTGATGTTCAAGAACAAGAAGAGCGGCAAGGTGGCGGACATGTCCGTGAGCGGACTTATCAGCGACAACAAGCTGGAGATTTTCCCGTTTGTGCTGAAAATCGACCGTTATACATTGGCAATGAGCGGTATGCAGAATTTCGACCAGACATTCAAATACCATGTTTCCGTGCTGAAATCGCCGATTCCGTTCAGGTTCGGCATCAATATCTTCGGCAGTTTCGACGATTGGAAGTACCGTATAGGAAAGGCCAAATACAAGAGTACCAATGTCCCTGTATTTACTGCCCAGATAGATACCTTGCAGATGAATCTTGTCAGCTCGATACACAATATCTTTACCAAGGGTGTGGATCTGGCGGTGCGTCAGAACGAGTCGATGAAGAATACCATAGAAGCGAATAGGAAGTCCATGGGCTACGACCCGGATGTCAAGCTGGATTCGCTCGACAGCGGCAAGATGAAGATGCTGGATTCTCTCCAGACTTCGTATGATACGCCTGTGGATTCAATGTTGAACGCACGTATGGATTCGCTGGCAGTGATTCCGGAAGTGGTTGAGGCTGAGGAGGAAACCGGTTCCAAGATGCAGCAGTACATTGACAATCGCAAGCAGAACCGTACCACCCGCGAGGAGCGTCAGGCCGAGAAACGCCGCAAGCGCGAAGCCCGCGATGCCGCCAAGCGAGGCAAAGCCCTCGTCAACGAAGAAACAATGTAAAATTTTGAGCAAGTGGAGCCGCCAGGCGATGGTAAGTCCCTCTCCCGAGGAGAGGGATTTAGGGAGAGGGTAACGAACACCCCCGCGCGTGGGCCATACTCGCGCCAGTAACCCGCGGAAACAGGAATTGATATTTGAATAATACACACATTATATTTTGAGTAGATGGACAGCAGCGATTATATAGAAGTTAAAGTTAATATTGATCCTTTTACGGACGAGAACGCGGAAATTTTGGAGGCGATGGTCTCCGATTTGCCGTATGACTCTTTCTTGACGGAAGACAACGTGGTGAAATGCTATATCCAGAAACCGCAATTCGACAGGCAGGCCCTGAAAGCCGTGCTCTCCGGATTGCCGTTCAAGACATCTTTCGAAGCACTCCCTGTGCCGTTCCACAACTGGAACATGCAGTGGGAGAGCACTTTCCAGCCGATAGTCGTCGACGGTAAGGTGACGATAAAGCAAGCTGAAGACAAGACGACGCCATCTACCCGTTACAACATCCGCCTGCGCCCTGAAATGGCGTTCGGGACCGGACACCACGAAACGACCTACATGATGATGCAGTCGATGCTGGACAATGCCGACCTTATCCGTAACAATGTCGTGATGGACATGGGCTGCGGCACGGCATTGCTCGCCATCCTTGCAGCCAAAATGGGAGCTGCCAAGGTGTACGGCATTGACATTGACGCCGTTGCAGCGCAGTCTGCCTATGACAATGCCCGTCTGAACCGCGTCGGACGTAAGGTCGAAACCTATTGCGGGGATGCCTCCCTCCTTCAGATGGGAAAGTACAATGTCCTCCTGGCAAATATCCACAGGAACATCATCATCATGGATTTGCGCACATACGCAGGCTCATTGAAAGCCGGCGGACTGCTGATGTTGAGCGGTTTCTATACGACTGACGTTGAGGCTATTATGGCGGAAGCCGTGAAGTATGGCCTGGAGCTCGTTTGTGAAAGAGAACGTGACGGCTGGGCATGTCTGACATTGCGCCGCACGTCCCCGGTCTCCATATCTTCTATTCTTGGCGCGTGATTCTGGCACGCACTACCACTCCCAGAAGAAGCAGAATCGAGAAGAATGCGCACATGCGCCCTATGATGTCGCCCTGACGGACGAAGAAAGTCTCTGAATCATTGAGATTTACGCTGCCCGTCAGAACGGCCGGCTTCCACCATGCCGTGTGTGAGACGATGTCGCCGCGCTGGTTTATGAATGCCGAAATTCCAGTGTTGGCGCTCCTTGCAATGTCTCTTCGTGTCTCGATGGCACGCAGCGACGAATACCTCAAGTGCTGGCGGTACCCCGGCGTATCTCCCCACCAGGCGTCATTCGTGATTACGACCAATGCTTCCGCGCCCGCCCTCACATATTCGGCGCAATGCTCGGGATACACTGATTCATAACAGATTGCGCATCCGAGCGGAACACTTTTGGTGATGTGTCCGGTGCTGTCGCTGGCGACGCAATGCAGCAGCGAAACTTCATTCTGGCCGATGCATCTTCCCATCACGCCGCCAAGCAGATTGTCGATCTTGCAGAAAAATGCCGGGTACGGTGTCATTTCCACACCTACGACCAGCTTGGACTTGTGATAAATCCCGGCATTGTCCTTGCCGTCTATTATCAATGCTGAATTGTGCGACTCCACCCATTGGCCCTCGCCCACGTTGCGGGCCGTTGCCGAAGGTGCATTGTCGGAGAACAAATAACTGTATGAGGATGCGCCGAACAGTAAATTCACGCCCTGATGATCAGACAGATAGCTTCTGAACCTGCGATATGTGCGGCTTCTGCCCACATCATTTGTCACTACGCCGCCGGTGAAAGTCTCCGGAGCGAGGATGAGCAGCATGCTCGTATCCCCGGCATTGCGGTTCTTCAGAACCGATTCCATCTGCCCCTGCAGAATCGCGTTCTGCTCATCCTGGGTCAATGCCTGGAATTTATGGTAAGGGTCAATGTTCGGCTGCATTATGGCGACATCCAGTTTGCGCGCGGTGTCCTCTTTATAAGAGTAATACATTGACATTGAAACTATTGCCGGCGCAAGCAGGACTATGGCGTATGAACTTGCGGCTGCGGATTTTGCCTTGGCGTTGAAACTGTACCAGCTGCCGTCGGAGAGAGAAACCATTATGCCGAACAGACCCAGATTGCATGCCCAGATCCATAGCGAACCGCCTAGCGTGCCGAGATATTCGTACCATTGGGCGAGCGGGACGGTGCCGGCAAATGCGTTTCCGAGTACCAGCCACGGCCAGGAAATCTGCGCCACGGTCAGATAATATTTCTCCCACGCAATCCACAGCATAGCCAGGAAAATGTATGGCAATGACCCTTTCAGCACCCTGCGGCTCCAGCGGAAAGTTCCGAATATCAATGACATCTGAAAAGCATTGGCCACACATGCGAAGATGCCGCCGCCGATTGTGGCGTTGCATACCCAGAACGTCGTGACAGCGTTCCACAGGAGAAATGCGGTGTAATGCCATATCCAGACGCGTTTCATTCCGGACAATGTTGCGATGCGCTCCATGCAGAGAAGCGGAACGAGGCCGAACAATGCCAATGCTCCGGTATGCGGAACCAGATATGGTACGGACATCAGTACGACGAAAAGAAGTACGAGTATCGATAGAAGAACTTTCTGATTTTTCATGATTTCAATGCGCTTTCGTTGTCATATACTGAAAGCATTCGGCAAAGATATGAATTTAATTATTATCTTTGCATGTTTGGTGCTAGATTGATTCAGTATGCTGCTAGATATTCTAAAGGGGTTCATAATAGGAATCTGTGCATCTGTCCCATTGGGGCCGATTGCTATTCTCGTTATACAGAAATCACTCAGTGAAGGGCATAAATCAGGCTTTCTGGCCGGTCTGGGGGCTTGTCTCGTGGATACGCTGTTTGCCGTGATCGCCATATTTGCATTGGCGATTGCCGAGGCGTTCATGAAAGACTACAGTGCCCTTATAATGGTAGGAGGCGGAATCATTGTCACGCTTCTCGGTTGCAGTCTGGCGCTCAAGGACCCTTTCCGCAAGATGAAACAGGAAGATTCCACGCCGTCATATTCGCTGAAGGACTTTTTCCAGGCAGTCATCATGGGAATCTCCAATCCGGGGGCGATACTTGTGATTTTTGCTCTTTTCGCGTTCTTCGGCATTGAACTGGAACCTCATGATTTCAGGGTAGCTCCGATACTTCTGGCATTGAGCGCCGGCTCCGCATTGTACTGGTTCTTCTTCTCATGGATTTTCAGCCGGATGAGACGGAATTTCAAGTTGGGTACGATATTGTGGATCAACAGGATAACGGGTATAATAGTGACTATAATAGGTATTGCGCTTCTGACTGAGGGCGTTATGGAGGTTATATTCGGTCACGCATAATAGACGCTGCAAAGATGGATTTTAAAGGATTTTTTTCGAACTGGTTTGTAAAGAACCTTCTGATAGCTGCCATTGCTGTGCTTGCATTGGTGTTTGCAAGCAATTTCCTTCTCAAGATAGGTACACATCACGGACAGGAAATTGAGGTCCCTGATTTTGCCAATATGAGTGTGGCTGATGCCGGGCATATCGCTGCGGAATCAGGCATCAGGATCATTGTAACGGACTCTGTCTATGTGAGGAAAATGGGACGCGGCCTTGTTTTCGCGCAGTTCCCGAAGGCCGGCAGCAGGGTGAAGCTCGGCAGGCAGATCAAGCTGACCATCAATTCGGTAGTTCCCAAGAGGGTTACCATGCCGGATCTCGTAGGATTTTCAATGCGCCAGGCCAAGGCTGAACTGATGTCCAAGGGCTTGGTTCTCGGCAGGCTCCGCTATGTCGACGATATGGCGACGAACAATGTCCTCAAACAGTTGTACAGGGGACGAGGAATCGCTCCTGGAAAGGCAGTGGACAGCGGCTCTGAGATTGACTTGGTAGTTGGTTTGGGTGCTGACAACCAGACATATGTGCCGGATGTTACAGGAATGAAGTACATGAGGGCCGTGGATGCCGTCCATGACAATTCCCTCAATGTCGCAAGGCTCAGATTCGACAAGAGCATCCATACATACAGTGATTCTTTGGATGCTGTAGTATATAAACAGACTCCGGCAGCGGGCGAAATGTCTGTTACTATGGGTTCTGAAGTCACTCTGTATCTTTCATCACCAGACAGCAAAAAGTAATGGAGCAGGAATTGATGTTTCCCGTGGAGGAAGAGCCTGCGGTAGATGGGCTTATCGTCGAAGAAGGGGAGGAAAGTGCTTCGGAAGAGGATGAGCAGGGGATGTTCGAGCATTTCAGGCTCAATGTGGACAAGGGGCAGATGCCTCTCCGTGTAGACAAGTATATGGCGTGCCATCTGATGGACACGTCCCGCCACCGCGTGCAGCTTGCGATAAAGAACGGTTACGTAAAGGTCAATGACAAGCCGGCGAAAGCGAATCTGATAGTGCGTCCAGGTGACGTGATACGTTTCGTCATGCCTTACGAGAGGCGTGGTTTCGAGGTGCTCCCGGAGAACATTCCTCTTGACATAGTATATGAAGATGAAGACCTTCTGGTCGTGAACAAGCCTGCCGGCATGGTGGTGCATCCCGGTCACGGTCATTTCGAAGGAACATTGATAAACGCCCTTTCCTATCACCTTGGAATCACACAGGGACCTGATGCGAAGGACGAGCGCATGGGCGTGCTGGTCCATCGCATTGACATGGATACTTCGGGCTTGCTGGTGGTGGCGAAGAATGACGAATCGCAGCTGGACCTGGCCGGGCAGTTTTTCCGCCATACCATTGAGAGAAAGTATGTTGCGGTGGTCTGGGGAAACCTTAAAGAGGATGAGGGGACGATTGTCGGCAATATCGGCAGGGACCCCAACGACCGTCTGCGTTTCAAGGTTTATCCGGAGGGGGACAAGGGCAAGCATGCGGTTACCCATTACAGGGTGATTGAGCGTTTCGGTTATGTGACCGTGGTGGAGTGCCGTTTGGAGACAGGCCGTACCCATCAGATCCGTGTCCACATGAACCATATCGGCCATCCGCTTTTCAATGATGAGAGATATGGCGGGTCGGAAATCCGTAAGGGGACCATCTATGCGAAGTACAAGCAGTTCATCCGGAATTGTTTCGAATTGTGTCCGCGTCAGGCGCTTCATGCCAAGACTCTTGGGTTCGTGCATCCTCGCACCAGGGAGTTCATAAGGTTCGATTCTCCGCTTCCTGCTGATATGCAGGCACTTATAAACAAGTGGCGTGATTATGCGGGGAATATGCCTTCGGAAGAGGAATAGGCTTAGGCCAATCCTTGGAGTCTGATTTTCAATGCCTTGTCAGACAATTTTTCGATGGCGTCCGTTTCGGTGCCGCATTCCGCGATGATTTCATCGAATATGGTCCAGCGGTATGCCGACAGCAATGATTCTTCGACCCAGTAGGAGAACACTGTCTCTATTCCTTTGGCTTTCAGGTAGTTCTCTTCCTTCTTCGCTCTCAGGTACAGCTCCAGTCCGTCCGCGGTGTCGTGCCACAGGTCGACAAAGGCGTGGTCGTAGCCGCTGCATTCCATCTCGTGGTGCATGAAGTCGAATGCGTCGTTTCTGATTATCCTGATTTTGTCGCGTTCCGGGAATTGCGGCAGGATGTGTCTGCTGAAAAGGTCAATGACTTCTTCGTCCCGTTCCACGATGTCGACGGATTCCACGTCCTGTTTCGATGATGCCATGAACGCGAAGTAGCCGAGTCCAAGGCCGAATGTCACGACTTTTCCTTCGGCAATGCCGATGGCGCCTCGCATCGTTTCGATTTCGCTGGGCTTGACTGCCATCCATTCTCTTCCGTCCTGTTCCACGGCAGGGTAGCGGAACCTTTCCCTGAAATAGCCTGCCTGCGGGATTTCGCGGAGGTCCGGTTCCATGCGTATGTCATTGCAGATGAATGCTTCGTATGGTTTGTATGTATAGTGTGTGAATCGCCAATGTCTTGTCGCCGCGTCCGGAAACCGGATGGTTTTCAGATATGGATTGTCAATGTAATCGGCGATGTCCAGCCTGTGCACCGCTTCAGTGAGATAGTCCGGGATGATGCGGTCATCCTCCGGCACTCCTGCGAATCCGGCCATGAAGGCTGCATACAATGTTTCTTCCTGCAGTTCTCCGTCCGGGTCCGCATCGTGTATCAATGAGGCGGTTATCGCCGTAGGTGTTTCGTCTATATATTCCGCTATTGTCCATGCCGCCGCGTTGTTGGCGTCACGAACTGCGCCTAGTTTCTCTCTCCAGTTCTCCATTATCATTCGTTTTATCGGCAAATATCTGCAAATTATTCGAAATATCGGCCGGAATTTTAGGAATTGAAAAAAATGTATTAGATTTGCAGTCCTTTCGGACACAGAATGCGGCAGCTTCCAACTAGGCCAATTTCAGCGATGGGCTTCATGTTATGAGCCTTCCGGAGGGAATTGCGAGCGTGTTGTAATTGGTAGCCAAGCCAGACTTAGGATCTGGTGCCTAGTGCGTATGGGTTCGAGTCCCTTCGCTCGCACGAAAAAAGGTTGTGGTGCAAACCACAACCTTTTTTCGTGCCAGCTCCGGGCCTCGCGGTATCGTACCCCTCTGTCACTCCGTGACATCTCCCGAGGGAGAATGGAAACGGCAGACGCCGTTTCGGTCGCTCGCAGTCTCCCTGCTCACCGCCGGTGCGTCGCGTGCCGTGTGAAATTCGCGTTTGGTACCACCTAAAACGTTTTCGCGGAACAAAACGTCTTTGCGGATGCTGTTGGTTCCGCTTAAAACGTTTATTCGGAACCAAATTGTGAGAGAAGTGTTATTTGTGGCTGTCGAAGAAGCCGTCGTCTTTCGAAAGTAATTGATAAATATCACCTCGGAATTGTCTAAAAGGTAGAATAAATACTCTTAAATTCTGCTAAATAATTCCATTTGGAATACTAAGTCAAGAGTGAAGTACACATTAAGTAAAATATTGTGTATCTTTGTATTTTATGGGTTTCACCCCATATTGGCGCACTTTACCGCAAAAATGAGTTGGTGAAATGAATAAGAGAACGTTAATAATCTGTATATCTGCACTTTCCGCTCTTGTCATTCTCGTGGCAGGAGCAGTAACGCTGTTGTATTCAGAAAAAAGCTCTGTAAATTCACCATCCGCCGACGAATTGTATGAAATCGCAGCCTCGTCCAGACCGGTCATGAATGCTATTCCTTCCGACGCCGCGATGATACTCCATTGCAGCACGATGAGGGACTGTATCGATGTAATGACAGACACCACCTGGACGTTCGGTTCAATGTTTTCCGGCAGTGGGAAATCGAATTTCCGGAAATTCCTGTCCAGAGTTTCAATGCTTGTCGGCGATGAAGCCAGGGCATTGAGAAACTCCGAAATGGCTGTGTCAATGCATTATAGCGGAAACATTGTACCGCTGATGCTCGTCAGTGCCTCCGGTTTTCCGAAAGATTCCACCAAGGGGGAGTGGTCGATTGTCCGTGCCGCTGACTCTGCCCGCATCGCGTACCGGATTTTTGACAATGCGGGAGATTATGCACCATCATTGAAACGGAAAACGGTACTCGCATTTTCGCCATCCGAAACATTGGTGATGTCGGCCGGCAGGAATCTTGAAGCCGGGACATCGGTGCTGAAAGACGAGGAATGTGCAGCAGCAGTTGCATCTGTCGGAAATGAATCGGCAATATTCGTAAATCATTCATACTCAGGCAAGATTGTTTCGTCATTCTTTGCTTCGAAATTGCGTGGACAGGCAGGATTCCTGAAAAGTTTTGCCGACTGGACCGCGCTCACGATAAACGACATGACGGATAAACGGCTTGCCCTTTCCGGAACATCGGCATCATTCGAAAGCCCGGCATTCTTCTCCAATTTGTACAAGGGAATTGCACCGGGAACATCCACAGTGAAGTCCGTCCTCCCTGCCGGCACACTGAATGCGTCAATGCTCCAGCTCGGTTCCACCGAATCATATGTCACCGCATACAAGAAATATATCGATGCCGTCGGCCGGCTGCCGAAATACAATGCTGCGCTCGAAACGTTCCGCACCAATGACGGCGTCGCGCCCGATGTTTGGGTCAATGCTCTTAAAATCAAGGAGATATGTAAGGCCAATGTGTCCGTTTCCGGTGGTGAAACATCCGTTCTGCTTATGAAGCCCGGAAAGGATGATCCTTCACAATTGTTCCGGGGCAGTGAAATCAAGTCGGTGAAGGAATATGACGGGGAAGTGCTGAAATCCGGATTGTTTGCCTCTGTGGGAACATTGTTCGGAAACATCTTCTCGATTAAGGATTCCACCTATATATTCAAGGACGGATGGCTTATATGCGGTGCGCCTGCAGCATTGGAACAGTTTACGGCCGAGAAGCGCCGGACACTTGCGGACTATCTGTCTGAAGCCGGGGCGGGGAGCATGATCCGGAGCTCGGGAACCGTGTTCCAGATGTACAGTTCGGCAGCTGCATCTCCGGTGGTCCTGTCCATCGAGCCCGGCGAGACCTCTTTCTTCATGAACATCGAGGCTCTGCAAGTGAAATTTACCGGAATCAATGAAGATGTGCCGGCCGCGGAAAAGGATACCGCCGTCACGGTTCCGTCCGGACCGTTCAAGGTGAAGAACTGCGCCACAGGAAAGACGAATCTTTTCTCGCAGCAATCCAACAACTGGCTGGTACTCAAGGATGAAAAAGGTAAAGGATTGTGGGGAGTCCAGTTCGGGTCGCCAATATGTGGAGCGGTCTCGGAAATCGACTACTTCGGAAACGGCAAGATACAATTCCTGTTCGCCTCGGGCTCCAAGCTGTATCTCATTGACAGACTTGGCCGTTTCGTGAAGCCGTTCCCGGTGGAATTGGGCAAGGAAGTCCTCATTGGCCCGGCGGCCTACGATTTCTCGGGCGCGCACGCCTATACGGCCATGGTCCTGCATAAGGACAATACAATCGGAATGTACGATCTCCATGGGAAGACTCCTTCCTCATGGAAAGGCATAAAATCAGAAGAAACCATCAAGTCATTGCCGGAACTTCTCCGCGTCAAGGGGAAGCGGTTCTGGGTAGTCAGGACATCGGTCAGGACCGTCATCTACGGTTTTGACGGCGGAAGCCCTGTCTACAATCCGGGAGGGAACAAGATGCTCCGCCCTGATGCCAAAATCAAGGTTAATGACAATGGTTCAGTCTCCGCTCTCTGCCACGACGGCAAAGAACGTGTATTAAAACTTTGAAAATCAATTAATAATGGAATTTCATTCAGTAAACAAACTCCTTGAAGAGAGTTTCAGGAAAAACTGGGATCGTCCGGCATTGTCGAACTACAAGGGTCAGGATCTGGCCTACAGGGACGTCGCAAGGCGTATTGCCAAACTTCATATCGCTTTCGAGCAATGCGGTCTGGTAAAGGGAGACAAGGTAGCCATTTGTTCTAGAAACCAGGCCAACTGGGGTGTCAGCTTCCTCGCTGCATTGACATACGGTGCGGTTCCTGTGCCGATTCTTCACGAGTTCAAGCCGGGTAATATCCATTACCTCGTGAATCACTCGGAAGCTAAGGTGCTGTTCGTGGACGATGTCATATGGGAAAACCTTTCCGAGGCGGAAATGCCGGGACTCTATGTGGTTGTCCAGATTAATACTTTCGGTTTCCTTTATTCGAAGACCGAGGAAATGTCCCAGATTCGCGAGCATCTGAATGAAAGCTTCGGACATAAATATCCGAACAATTTCGGCCCGGAAGATTTGAATTACTATGAGGACAGTCCGGAGGAACTCGCGCTTATCAATTATACCTCAGGCACTTCCGGTTTCTCAAAGGGCGTGATGGTTCCGTACCGCGCACTCTATTCCAATATCGAATTCGCCCATGTCCAGGCGATGCCGCAGCTCGACAATACCGCTGATGTAGTGTCAATGCTGCCGTCAGCCCACATGTACGGAATGATGTTCGAATTCCTTTTCGAGATGACCATCGGCGCCCACGTTCACTTCCTTACACGTGTGCCTAGCCCGAAGATCATCATGCAGGCATTTGCCGACATCAAGCCTAGCGTCATCATTGCGGTACCGCTCATCATCGAGAAGGTATACAAGTCCAAGCTCAAGCCGATTCTCGACCGTAACAAGATGATTATGAACCTGCCTATCATTGACAAGGTGATTCAGAAGAAGATTCTCAATGAGCTTGTCAATGCTTTCGGAGGTCGTTTCTATGAGGTCATCATCGGCGGCGCAGCCTTCAATCCGGAGGTTGAGCGTTTCTTCCATAAGATAGGATTCCCGCTGACTGTCGGTTATGGTATGACCGAGTGTGCTCCGATTATCGGATACGTGGACTGGAAAGATGCCAAGCTTTATTCTTGCGGACGTGCCGTAATGAATATGGAAATCAAGATTGATTCCCCGGACCCTGAAAACATCCCTGGCGAGGTGCTTGTTAAAGGTGCCAATGTGTTCCTCGGATATTACAAGAATGAAGAGGCTACCGCAAGTGTATTCGACAAGGACGGATGGTTCCACACCGGAGACATGGGAGTTATGGACAAGGAAGGTTTCCTCTTCCTTAAAGGACGTTCCAAGTGCATGATTCTCGGCCCTTCAGGACAGAACATCTATCCGGAGGAAATCGAGGGCGTGGTAAACAATGTTACCTATGTCGTTGATTCTCTGGTGATTGAAGATCATGGAACACTTGTATCCCTCATCTACCCGGACTATCATCAGGCAGAATTGGACGGCCTCAGCAAAGAGGCATTGGAAGCCAAGATACAGGAAACTCTCCCTGAAATCAACAAGCAGATTCCTAACTACGCCAAGATCGCCAAGATAGAGTTCCTGCCGGAAGATTTCGAGCGTACTCCGAAACGTAGCATCAAACGTTATCTTTACCAGAGAAACTAAAGCATTGATATGCAGAAATTTGATCGAAGCTATCTGAAGATGGCGGAAATTTGGGCGGAGAACTCATATTGCAAGCGACGCAAGGTGGGCGCCCTCATTGTCAAGAACAATATGATCATCTCGGACGGGTACAATGGAACCCCGTCCGGGTTTGAAAACATTTGCGAAGACGAGAACGGTGTCACGAAGCCGTATGTGCTTCATGCCGAGGCCAATGCCATCACGAAAGTTGCCAAATCCGGAAACAGCAGCGAGAGTGCCACCCTTTATGTGACAGCTTCTCCTTGCATTGAATGTTCGAAACTCATCATTCAGGCTGGTATCAAGCGTGTCGTGTATCGTGATGAATACCGATTGCAGGATGGCCCGGATCTGCTCCGCAAGGCAGGCATAGAAGTTGAACAGGTAGACGTCGATTAATGAATATTTTTTATGACTGAAAGAGACAAGTCAAGTACTTTAGCTGCCGTGCTCGGAATTGTTTTGGGAATTCTGGGTACGGTATTGTTTTTTACGGTTATCGGCAAGCCGGCGCGCATGTCCGGCAACTATAACAATTGGAGAAAGCTGAATCTGGTTCTACAGGAAATTCAGAAATGTTATGTGGACACCGTGGATGTGAAGAAAGTGACCGACGCGGCTGTAGTAGCTTCATTGGCAGCGCTTGACCCGCATTCCGTTTATCTGCCGCCGGTGGAACTGGAGAAATCGCAGACCGAACTGGCCGGCAACTTCGATGGTATCGGCATACAGTTCAATGTCCCTAATGACACGGCGATTGTCCTGGAAGTCATCCCGGGCGGTCCTTCCGAAAAAGTCGGACTCCAGCCGGGAGACCGCATCCTGAAAGTGGACTCATGCAATATTGCGGGCGTGAAATTTCCGCAGGACAGCATGGTGCGCCGCATGAAGGGACGTGCCGGAACAGAGGTCGGGATTCTCGTGAAGAGGGGAGAGGAGAAGATTCCTTTCAAAATAAAGCGCGGGAAAATCCCTATGCATTGCGTGGATGCGGCATTCATGATCAATGACACCACCGGCTATATCCGTCTTTCCAAGTTCTCCCGCACGACTTTCGTGGAGGTTTCAGCAGCTGCCGGGAAACTTCTTGACAATAACATGAAGCATCTGGTTTTCGACTTGCGTGACAATTCCGGAGGCTATCTGGATCAGGCTCTCCTGCTGTCCGACATGTTCCTCGAAAAGGGTGATGAGATAGTTTATCTTCAGGGCCTTCACCAGAAGCGTGAAGATTACAAGGCTGACGGCAAGGGAATCCTGAAGGACGTCCGCCTGTCCGTGCTCATGAATGAGAACTCGGCTTCTTCCAGCGAGATTTTCGCCGGGGCGATGCAGGATAACGACCGTGGTACTATCGTAGGGCGCCGTTCCTATGGAAAGGGCCTTGTCCAGGAGTCCCGTTTCTTCAGCGACGGTTCAGGTATAAGGCTGACGATTGCACGTTTCTATACTCCTTCCGGAAGATGTATCCAGAAGCCATATTCGGATGATTACCAATATGATATCTATAAGAGATATGCTGATGGCGAGATGTTCGACAAGGACAGCATCCGTATAGACAGCACGGAAATCTATCATACCGTATCAGGTCGTCCTGTCTATGGCGGTGGCGGTATCGTGCCGGATGTTTTCGTTCCGATGGATACCACAGCGGCCACGAAATACTTTCTGAAATGTAACAGGAAGGCTAGCCAGATGCGTTTTGCATCTTCGATTTTCGACAAATATGGCAAGCAACTCAGTGCGATAGATGATTTCGCCAAGCTGAATTCCTTCCTGGACGGGCTTGACATTTCCAGAAGATTCCAATCTTATGCGGCTTCAGTTGACGGTATAGTCGCAGCGCCGGGTGAGTGGGAAAAGACGGCCCCATATATGCTCCCGCAGATACGGGCCCTCATCGGAAGATACTCGAAACTAGGTGAAAATGCCTTCTGCAAGATATATCTTGACATTGACAATGTCGTGAAGGCTGCGGTGAATTAGGGAAAAGACAACTTGCAGAAAAAAATTATTGCGCGATAAACTGATAGATTATATCTCCAGTCTGTTTGGAAGGAGCGGTAGGCGATGACGAGAAAATCGACATCCTTGCCGCTCTTTTGCGAAGTCGCGGAGGCATTTGTCATCTGATGAAACCTCGTCCAATACCCTGGCATCCACTACTTTACCGGCATTGTTCACTGTAATCACGACGGTAACCATGCCTCCTCCATAGCATCTGTATGCCGGTATCGGAAGGTGGCTGGCTTTCCTGTTGTCCAGATGCCATGACAGCACAGAAGGTCCGCTATAAGTCTTGTCAGATGCCTTGTCGTCTTTTTTCTGCGTCTTTGAAGGCGTTTCCACGAAATCATCATTGCTCAATTCTGCTTTCGGGCCGTTTTTCAGGTCCTTGGCAAGTTTTTCCGCATCAGCGTAAAGCTTCTCCGCATCGGTATTGCGGTCATCCTTGAGGGCGCCCTTGTTTCGCGACGTGGTGGTGTTCCGGAATTCCACACCTGACATGCCGGCCAGCATACGGTCCACTTTAGCCGCAATAAGGTCGTCCACCTTCTTCTCCACTTCCTCGTCGAAACGCTGTTTTTTCTCCCTGGCCTCGATTTCTTCCTGCTTGGTGAAATCTATGACAAAAGAGTTCTCCTTTTGCAAGGAAAACCCTATTTGTGCTATTAGCAGGACAATCAGAATCACGAGGTGAAATATCACCGTCAGATAAAGTCCTGCCTTATCGTCCCGTGTCAGCATTTTTCTTTTGAAGCGATTTCTCTATTGTAGCTGAAATGATATCTACTGCAACCTTGTTGTGACCTCCCTGCGGAATGATGATGTCAGCATAACGCTTGCTAGGTTCAATGAACTGCAAGTACATAGGCTTCACCGTCTTGGTGTATCTTTCAATGACGGTTTCCACTGTCTTGCCTCTTTCAATGATGTCCCTGGCCATGACTCTCATCAGTCTGTCATCATCGTCTGCATCCACGAAAATCTTGATGTCCATCTGGTCGCGGAGTTCCTTGCATGTGAACACCAGAATACCTTCAATGATGATGACGTCCGCCGGTTCCACCGTAATGGTTTCGGTCTTCGATCTAGAACATGTTATGTACGAATATACAGGCTGTTCAATGCTTTTTCCCTCTTTCAGTTCCCTGAGCTGTTTGCATAGAAGTTTGAAATCTATGGCATCCGGATGGTCAAAATTGATTTTCTGACGCTCCTCCAGCGGAAGGTAACTTGAATCCTTGTAGTATGAATCCTGAGGTATTACCACGACCCGCTCTTTAAGCTGATGGGTAATTGCATTTACGACTGTTGTCTTTCCGGAGCCCGAGCCTCCTGCTATTCCGATTACAAGCATGTCCCAATCTCTTAAAAATCAGCGTTTCTAGGGGTTCTAGGGAATGGAATTACATCCCTGATGTTGCTCATGCCGGTCACGAACAGAAGCAGTCTCTCGAAACCGAGTCCGAATCCGCTGTGAGGAACTGTTCCGAATCTTCTGGTATCAATGTACCATTCGAGGTTCTTTCTGCTCATTCCGAGTTCATCTATGCGCTTTTCAAGTTTCTCAAGCGAAGCCTCTCTCTCCGATCCTCCGATGATTTCTCCGATTTTCGGGAAAAGCACATCTGTTCCGCGGACTGTCTTGCCGTCCTCGTTCTGCTTCATGTAGAATGCCTTGATGTCCTTAGGATAGTCAGTAAGGATTACAGGTTTCTTGAAATGCTTCTCCACCAGGTATCTCTCATGTTCGCTCTGCAGGTCCACGCCCCATTTTACAGGGTATTCGAACTGCTGTCCTGACTCTTCCAGGATCTTGATTCCTTCCGTATAAGTCAGTCTTACGAACTCCGTGCTGATGACTCCTTTCAATCTCTCGATAAGACCGTCGTCATATTTGTCATTCAGGAACTGGATATCGTCAATGCAATGCTCAAGTGCGTAGTTTACGAGATATTTCACGAACTCTTCCTCCAGGTCCATGGTCTCATACATGTCGCAGAAGGCCATTTCCGGCTCGATCATCCAGAACTCTGCCAAGTGGCGTGGGGTATTGGAATTCTCAGCCCTGAAAGTAGGTCCGAAAGTATAGATTTCTCCGACTGCCGTGGCACCGAGTTCTCCCTCAAGCTGACCGCTTACGGTAAGGCTTGTCTTCTTGCCGAAGAAGTCCTTGCTGAAATCCACTTTGCCGTTGTGCATCGGAACTTTGGTGAGGTCAAGTGTCGTAACCTGGAACATGTCTCCTGCACCTTCCGCATCGGACTCGGTGATGAGCGGTGTGTGAAGATATACGAAACCTTTGCTCTGGAAGAACGAGTGGATAGCGAAAGCCATGGCGTTCCTTACTCTCAGGATTGCTCCGAAAGTATTGGTCCTCAATCTCATGTGGGCTACTGTCCTGAGATATTCCAGAGATGTGTCTTTCTTCTGTAGCGGGTATATCATCGGGTCGCACTCGCCGTAGACTTCGATGCTTTCAGCCTTGATTTCCACGTGCTGTCCGCTTCCGAGAGACTCTACCAGCTGTCCTCTTACACCGAGACTTGCGCCCGTGGTGATTTTCTTCATGAGATCCTCATTGAAGAGTTCAGCCTCGGCTACAATCTGGATATTATTGATCGTAGAACCGTCGTTAAGTGCTATGAATTTTACCTGTTTGTTTCCTCTCTTGGTCCTTACCCAACCTTTGGCAAGTACCTCCTGACCTGGCTGCATTTTCAGCAGATCCTTGATTTTCGTCCTTACAACTTTTTCCATTGCTATGATGAATTCCGTTATTTCAGCAAAGATAACTAAATCCGTCTTCTTATACAAAAAAGAATCCCGGAGAATTGTTCCCCAGGATTCTTTCTATGAATTTCAGGTTGACCTTATTCTGATGATCTGCGTGCCTGATACATGATCTTCAGGGCTGAGCAGCGTCTAAGTTCCTGTTTGATATCTGTTACAATACCCATTCTCACGTCCTGATCCACTTTAAGTACAGTGTTCATGAACTGGCGGTCTGCCTCTGACATCGCGTCACGCTCTGCAGCGATGAAGTCGCGGATATCGGTAACCGTCTTGAATGAGTCATTGAGCTGGATACGGGCGTCAGTACCATACTTTGACTGAAGGTTCCTTGTAGGAGGACCCACGTTGATGTATGATGCAAGATCTTTTCTCTCAAGTTTGACAACCTCGGATGCTTCAGGGAGTTTTACGATAACCTTGTCCTCTGTGCTTCTGAGCTGTGTCGTAACCATGAAGAAGAACAAGAGCATGAAGACAATATCGGAAAGTGAACCTGAGGTAATACCAGGGGTTTCTTTTTTCTCTTCTTTACGAAATTTTGACATATTCCTATTCCTCCTGATTATTTACCAACGTTCTTAGGCTCTGCCTCTGAGATGTTCTGAGGAATGCATTTCTTCACTACAGTCTGCTGGTCCTCAGTGAGGTTTGCAAACGGTTTGCCGTAGGTAGACTTCGAGAAATCATCACGAAGTTCGTTCACAGCTTTTACAAGCTCGTTCTGAACTGCGATGTATGCACGATAGCTGGTACCACGGTCGTTCTGAAGAGAGATGACACCCTTGGTCACAGGGTATTTGCCATAGCCTTCGATATCGGTAACGATTCTTTCCGGAAGGTTAGGATCGTTGGCCGGGTTGGTAAGGAAAATCTTGATCTTGTCTTTGAGCTGGCTGACATCCATCATTTCTGTACCTGCCAGGAGCCTGTCCTGAGAGTTGATCTTCACGGTGATGAGATTTCTCTTGTTCACCTTCTGGTCTTCAACTTTCTGGTTAGGATCTGGCATAGGCGGAAGACGACGCTGGAGACCTGTCTGTGATCCCATGGTTGTAGTCATGAGGAAGTAGCACAGAAGCAGGAATGCGATATCTGCCGTTGAGCTTGTGTTAAGAGCCGGAGTCTTTTTAGCCATATCTCAAATTATTTATTACGTATTGCACCCATGATTTCACCGAAGATGATGGCTGCAACAGACAGGATTCCGGCGAAAGCTACGATGTAAAGTACTGTATCCGTGAATTTAAGTGTCCCGACGGTCGGCTGCTCAAGCATGCCGATAGCAGGGCTGGCCGGTGCGAGTACGTATGCCAATCCGCAGACAACAGCTGCAGCAACGACACCTACGAGAATTGTGATGAGACTCTTAGGATTGTTGGCAACAGATACTGCGACGCCGAAAACCACAGCGCAGAATGCTGCGATTCCGATCATGGCATAGCACCAGTAGATCAGCGCATTCACTGTGCCGTTGTCACCCTCTGCAGGAGTTGAAGGGAATCCCTTCACCATTCCCCATACGAGGATGCCGACGCTGACAGCGAAGAGCAGCCACATCAGCCATTTGAATATTTTATTAAGATCTTTCATTATGAATGTCCTTATTTAGTCTTAGCTGCGTATTTTGTAAGAACGTCGATGAAGGAGATTGAAGAATCCTCCATATCAGTTGTAAGTGATTCAATCTTGGTGAGGATATAGTTGAAGAACACCTGAAGAATCATAGCTACGATAAGACCGAACACGGTAGTGATGAGGGCGACCTTCATACCTCCTGCGACAACGTTAGGAGAAATGTCACCTGCAGCCTGGATAGCATCGAATGCTGCGATCATACCAACGACTGTTCCCAAGAATCCGAGAGATGGAGCAAGAGCGATGAACAGGGAGATCCATGTCATACCGTCCTCCATGAGGCTCATCTGTACAGAACCGTAAGAAACGATAGTTTTCTCTACTACGTCTACGCCTTCCTCATAACGGAGAAGACCCTGGTAGAAGATGCTTGCAACAGGACCTTTAGTGTCACGGCAAACGTCTTTAGCTGCCTCGATACCGCCTTCAGCAAGAGCGTTCTCTACCTTCTCAAGAAGCTTCTTGGTGTTGGTCTTCGCGAAGGTCAAATAAAGAATTCTCTCGATGGAAAGAGCAAGACCAAGAACGAGTACGAGAGCGATAGGAGCCATCCAGAGAGGGCCACCCTCGATGAACTTAGTCTTAAGCTGCTGATGAAGAGGAACTTCAGGAGCTGCTGCTGTAAGAGCTGCCAGGTCATTTGCTGGAGCTACTGCCTCTGTAGCAGGTTCGCTAGCAGTTTCTGCTGCCTGATCCTGAGCGGCTGCGTAGTTTGCAGATGCGGCCATGATGCCGGCTACTGCCAAAAACATGAAAAACTTTTTCATAATTGTTTTTGTGTGTTTGAAATAATTAAATATTAATGTTTATAAATTTCATAATGCGGCATTCGGGTACAATACACCTACCCGAAATCCGTTGCAATTTAGCAATTAATTTTCATTTGGCAATATTTATTTGGATATTTCTCCTTTCAGGTTACGTCCCATCATTGCCCTCACCCAAGCATTGTCCTGGCTTTTTCCCATAAGATAGAACAGTTTCGCGAGCGCGCTTTCTGTAGTCAGGTCATTGCCGTCGATGACTCCGCTCTCTTCCAAATGCTTGCCCGTCGCGTAGAGATTCATGTTTACCGTCCCTGCAAGACATTGAGTTACATTGACTACGATCTTGTCCATCGCCTTGGCTTCCTCCAGGATGTCGAGGAACCATTTGCTTGAAGGGGCGTTGCCCGAGCCGTATGTTTCCATGATGACCGCGCGCGTTTCCTCTCCGCACAGGATGTTCCTTACGACCTGCGGGGTGATTCCCGGATGAATCTTCAGGATTGATACCCTGGTGTCCAGATTCGTGTTGATGGACAGGTTCTGTAACCAGTCGTTGGGCTTGCGGATATATTCATTGTTGTACCTTATATTTATACCGGCCTCCGCGAGCGGCGGGAAATTCGGTGACTGGAAAGCCCTGAATCCTTCGGAATTGACCTTGGTCGACCTGTTGCCGCGCATGAGGAGAGAAGCGAAGCAGACACATACCTCCGGTACGGCCGGATTGCCGTTCTCGTCTTTGGCAGAGGCGATTTCCACGGCGGAAATGAGATTTTCCCTGCCGTCCGTACGCGGCACACCGATCGGCAACTGGCTCCCGGTGAAGATTACCGGTTTCGTGAGCCCGTCCAGCATGAAGCTCAATGCTGATGCAGAATATGCCATAGTGTCGGTACCGTGGAGAATGATGAAACCGTCATAATCATCGTATTTATCCTTGATCAGGCAAGCGAGTTTCTGCCACAAGGAAGGCTCCACGTCCGATGAATCTATCGGCGGCTCGAATGAGAAACTATCTATCTTGACAGCGAATTTCCCTATTTCCGGGACCTCTTCGAGAATCTGGCTGAAGTCGAACGGCTTGAGCGTCATGTCGTCCGCGTCCTGTTTCATGCCGATTGTTCCGCCCGTATATATCAGCAACAATGCCGATTTACGTATAGGTTCGATTTTTTTCATCATGGTATCTGTGTCTTTAGATGCTGATTCTGAATAATTTACATGCGTTTTCCGTGGTCTTTGCCGCGACTTCGCCCAAATCTGTGTCCTTTAGCTCCGCCACCTTCCTGGCGATCAGCGGAATGTATGAACTTTCGTTCCTTTTCCCGCGGAACGGCATTGGCGTAAGGTACGGAGAATCCGTTTCCAGCAGAATCTTCTCCAACGGAATCTTCTTCACGCTTTCAGCCACGCCTGCGTTCTTGAAAGTGACGACTCCGCCGATTCCCACGGACCAGTCCCCGTATTTCTGCAATCTCATGAAAGTTTCGTAACTGCCGCTGAACGCATGCATGTTTCCGCGTACGCCCAGATGCCTGCATTCTTCCAGTACCCTGAAAAAGTCCTCCGTGGCATCCCTTTCATGGATGTTTACCGGCAAGTCCAGTTCCGCCGCAAGCTCGAACTGCGCCTTCAATGCCCTTCTCTGCAACTCTGCACTATCTTTCGAATAATGATAGTCCAGCCCTATTTCTCCGATTGCTATGACATTATGATTGACAGCGCATTCCTTGACCTTCTCCACTTCTTCTTCCCAATTCTCCTCCACGGAACCGGGGTACAGGCCCGCCATGTTCCTGAAAACTTCCGGAAACCTGTCGCCAAGTTTCAGCATTCCGTCCCTTTCGCTGCTGTCAATGTCCGGCTGCAGGATGATCTTCACCCCGGCGGCCAATGCCCTGCCTACAACTTCTTCCTCCTCGCCCTCGAAGGCAGGATCGTACAAATGCGCGTGCGTATCTATAAATATGTCATTCATGAAATGTGTCATTCATGAATGCAAATTTATACAATTTTCGGGTTAATGCTGCACCCGCCGAGCAGGTCACATGAAATTATCCTGTCACATTCCAATATTCCGATGATGGATGCGACTTTCCGGTAGGGCATTCCTGTCAGTGAGCAGATGTCTTCTGCGCGGATATCCCTGTTCCTGTCTATCGCATCAGCGACTGACGCGATGTCCATGGCTTCGTCTGCAGTTCTCTCATCCCTGTATTTCATCTGTACGAAGGTCCGGATATCTTTCGGGGCTTTTTCCTTGGACGCCCCGAGTCCCAGACTGTCAATGAACAATTCCGGGTCGGTCACCGGCTCCGCAATCTTCAGACGCAGCAACTCGTTGCACCCCGCCGAGCAAGGGTCGTCTATCCGTCCCGGCAATGCAAATACGTCCCTGTTATATGAATAGGCCAGCCTGCATGTCATGAGCCCGCCGCCCTTTTTCTTGGATTCTATCAGCAGGACTGCCTTGCTCAATCCGGCGATGATCCGGTTCCTTCTGAGGAAATTGATGGCGAGCGGCGTGGTTTTCGTCGGATAATCCGTAATCAGCCAGCTTTCTTCGGCATTGCAGATGCGGTCAGCCAGAAATCCGTGCCTGAACGGGTATACGCCGTCTATTCCGGTAGGCATTACCGCGATGGTGGGCAGCCCGTTGTCAAGTGCCGCCGAGTGTGCCGTCGCATCTGTCCCTATTGCCAATCCGCTGATAATCACAGGCTTGATTTGCGCCCTTCCCAATGCCGCGACTAGCCGGTTGCACCATTCTGTGCCGTAGCTTGTAATGTCCCTCGTTCCGATCACTCCGATTGCAGGCCTTCCTCCGTCCAGTTTCTCAATCGGCGTCTTACCTTTAATATATAGGCCTATCGGCGGGTCCTCGCATTCGCGGAGCATCTGCGGATACCGGCTGTCGCCAATGCAGATGAAACGGCTTCCTGAATCTTTCAGTCCGGTCAATTCTTCCGCGCTTTCCTGGAGAACCTTGCCGGAAATGAGACCGGTGTATTTCGACCCGTACCCGAAGAACCCGGAAAGCTCCTTTTTGTTTGCCCTGAAAATCTCTTCCGCGCCTCCGAAATGCCTTATCGCCTCAAGCCCGGTTTTAGGAGAAAAGCCGAAAATTTTGTTCAATGCGCACCACGGCGCAAGAAAGTCAATGTCGTCATAGTTGTTCATAAGATCAGTCTTTTGGAGGCCAAGTTATGCAACTATATCATTAAAACAATGAAAAAGTGGCCTTTTATGGGATTAAAAAGCCACTTTTTTATGATTTTTATGTGTTTTGCGAAAATTTTTATATGCCGTGTGACAATTTTTATATTATCAGCAGCGCGTCACCATACGGACCGAACTTGTATTTTTCTTCCAATGCGGTCTCGTAAGCCTTCTTTACGAGGTCATATCCGCCGAAAGCAGCCACAGCCATGAGCATGGTCGAACCCGGAAGATGGAAGTTGGAAACGATGGCGTTCGGGATGGCGAACCTGTACGGAGGGAAGATGAACTTGTTCGTCCATCCGTCATAAGCCTGCACCTCGTCATTTGTCGTGACGTATGTCTCCAGTCCTCTCATTACGGTTACGCCGACTGCCAGGACCTTGTGGCCCTCACGCTTCGTCTTGTTGATGATTTCTGCGGCTTCAGGTGTGATGATGAGTCTCTCGGAATCCATCTTGTGCTTCGACAAGTCTTCCACATCTACTTTCCTGAAGTAGCCGATACCCATGTGCTCGGTGATGAAAGTCTTGTTTATATCCTTGAGAATCATCATGTTGAACAGCTCGCGGCTGAAATGGAGACCTGCTGCCGGTGCGGAAACGGCGCCCTCGTGCTCTGCGAAAATCGTCTGGAAATTCACATTGTCATCAGCGGTTGCCTTAGGCTTGACCCATTTAGGTACAGGAAGTTCGCCGAGGCTGAACAGCGTCTGCTTGAACTCGTCGTACGGTCCGTCGTAGAGAAAACGCAAGGTGCGTCCTCTGGAAGTGGTATTGTCAATGACTTCGGCTACAAGGCTGTTGTCGTCTCCGAACTGCAATTTGTTGCCGATACGGATTTTTCTGGCAGGTTCTACGATTACATCCCAGAGCCTCTGCTCCCTGTTCAGTTCGCGGAGGAGGAATACTTCGATATCAGCATCGTTTTTCTCCTTTTTTCCGAGAAGTCTGGCCGGAAATACCTTGGTATCATTCAGGACGAAGGTGTCGCCTTTTCCGAAATAATCAGTAATGTCTTTGAAAATCTTGTGCTCTATCTCGCCTGTGTCCTTGTGAAGAACCATCATGCGGCTCTCATCTCTCCATTTGCCGGTCGGTTCATGGGCAATGTCATTCTTCAGTGAAATAGGAAACTGGAACTGTGATAACTTCATTGTAATGTCTAAAAATATAAAGTCAAACTAATATATATACGATTGAAAATCAAATTTGTTTCATCGTGACTTGATATTTCCGGAAATATTGCGGATTTTTATTAAGTTTGCAGGATACTAATGATTTTTCATATGCACAAGATATATTTTGATTGGCGTTCCATCGTAATCTGCACTCCGGAAGAATCCGCATTGACAGACCCGAATGCCGTGGAATTTCATGCCGGAAACCGGATTGACCTCGGCAGGTTGGTCAGGATGTTCGAGGTTTCATCGACATTGGACCGGATCTACATCCCGACAGACGACCCGGAGCAATGCTACCGCAATGTCTGCGGCGAGTTCAAGGAGGTCAATGCTGCAGGCGGCCTGGTTTCCAACAGACGCGGCGACTACCTGCTGATCAGGCGGGACGGGCTATGGGACCTCCCGAAGGGACATCAGGAGGCCGGGGAAGATATCAGTGTCACGGCATTGCGTGAAGTGCAGGAAGAGACAGGCGTGAACGAATTGGAACTTGGTGACCTGATCTGCGTGACGGACCATTGCTATCTGAGAAACGGATTGTGGCATCTGAAGCACACATGGTGGTATCACATGAATTACATGAATCCTGTGGATCTGACGCCTCAGACAGAGGAAGACATAACCAAGGCTGCGTGGGTGGCGAAATCCAGCCTGCCGCCATTTTTGAAAAATACATATCCTTCCATCCGGGAGGTCTTTCTGAATGCCGGACGCGGTGTCTGAATGTCGGTTGCATTGTCACGAAAAATGGCTAAATTTGTGGATGTTTTAATATAAGAACATTATGAACGAAGTATCAGTTGACAAGAAACTCGCAAAGTCCCTCATGGACATCAGCGCGGTCCTTCTACGTCCTCATGACCCTTTCACATGGGCATCAGGATGGCATTCTCCTATATATTGCGATAACCGCAGGATCCTTTCCCATCCGGAACTGCGCTCCCAGGTAGCTGAATGGCTTGCACAGAAAGCCATGGAACTGTACCCTGAGGCTGAGGTGGTTGCAGGTGTAGCTACAGGTGCTATCGCTCATGGCGTACTTGCCGCTGACAGGATGCAGAAGCCTTTCGTATATGTCCGTCCCAAACCGAAGGACCATGGAACCGGTTCCCAGATCGAGGGAGAATTGGAGCCGGGACGTAAAGTCGTTGTCATCGAAGACCTTATCTCTACCGGTATGAGCAGTCTGGCTGCGGTGAAGGCTCTCCGTGATGCAGGTGCCGAGGTGCTTGGCATGGTTGCCATCTTTACATATGGATTCGACATCGCCGCACAGCGCTTTGGGGAAGAGAAAGTCAAACTCGATACATTGTCCAATTATTCGGCACTGGTGGAAGTTGCAGGCGAGACAGGTTACATTACACCCGCAGCCAAGGAACTTCTTCACGAATGGAGGAAGAACCCGTCCGAGTGGGGACGCTAATTATATAGGTATATGGAGATCAAGAGCAAGCACAGATCGGTGGCGCGTGCACCATATATGCTTTACATGCCGTTTTCGGACATGCGCAATTTCGTGGCCATGCTTCCGGAAGACAAGAAACAGGGCGTGGAAGCCGACTATGACACTATCCATGCCACCGTGCAGGGGTTCAATGTCGGCGTAAGGGTACATGAGCGTGTGCCTTATTCCAGAATCACTTACAAGGATGACGGAGCGCCGTTCCAGTTTACCGTAGATATCTGTTTTGACGCTGACGGCGGAAATCCTGACAGCACTGACTTTCATATTGACATCGAGGCTGACCTGAACTTCATGATGAAGATGTTGCTCGGCTCCAAGCTGAAGGATGCCGTGGACAAGATGGTGGATGCCGTCGCCGACATGGCAGAAGGAAAAATGCCTGAAGGTTTCGATCCGTCAATGTTCCCTGACGGCATGAACCCATACGGGAAAAACTGACGGCCCTGATGACATTCAATCCGACTTTTGAAGAATATCTTGCCGAGGCGGCGGGGGAAAACAATGCCCGCGTCGCCTTGGATGCGTTATCCGGCCCGGCTTCCGTATCGGTCCGGCTTAACCCTTCGAAAGCGGACAAGCCATGGGACAATGCCGCCGGACAGATAGCCGGCACCCCGACATCTCATGTGGAATGGAGTCCGTGCGGCTTCTTTCTGCCTGAACGTCCGGTCTTTACGTTGGATCCGCTCATGCATGCAGGCTGCTATTACGTGCAGGATTCTTCGGCAATGTTTGTCGGCAATGTGTTCCGACATGTTCTGGAGCAGGTACTTGCGGTACATGACGGAACACGTCCGTTGCGGATTCTGGATTTATGTGCTGCGCCCGGCGGCAAGACCACGGACATCGCAGCCTCGCTCAGAATGTCAGGTTGTCCGTCCTGGATCCTGGTTTCCAATGAGATAATGAAACAGCGGGCCACTGTTCTGGCTGACAATGCCGGTGTATGGGGCGACCCTTCCGTCGTGGTCACATCCGCTGACCCCAAGGCGTTTGCATCCATGCCCGGATGGTTTGACATCATCGTCGCCGACGTTCCATGCTCTGGAGAAGGCATGTTCCGCAAGGACGAAGAGGCTGTCGCCCAATGGTCTGCGGACAATGTTGCCCTGTGTCAGGCGAGACAGCGCCGCATATTGGCGGACGTATGGCCTGCATTGGCCCCTGACGGCGTGATGATTTACTCCACATGCACGTTCAACAAGTTCGAGAATGATGTCAATGTGGAATGGGCGGCCTCTGAATTGGGGGCGGAAGTCATGACTCCGGCCATTGACAGTCAGGGAGTTCTGAAAACGAATTGCGGATTCAGTCTGATTCCGGGTCTGGTTCCCGGTGAAGGACAATATTGCGCGGCATTGAAAAAGACAGGCGGGCCCGATTACGGTTCCGGAAAATCGCAGGTCCGCGCACGGAATGTGAAGGAGCCGGTGCTGCCGAAAAACATCGCTTCAGGAATACGGGATTGGTTCAATGAGCCTGTGACTCTTGCATTGAAAGGAGATATGATAATCGCTGTTCCGGAAGCATTGGAGCTGGAAATCAAACAGTTGGATTATCTGCATCCTCTTTTGCGGGGCACTGCCGCGGGACAGTTGAAAGGAAAGGACATTGTCCCGGATGCCGATCTCGCATTGAGCATAATCTTTGCGAGGGGATTATTTCCTGAAGCCGAATTGACGAAGGAACAGGCGTTGGCCTTCCTTCATAAAGATACATTGACATTGACCGGAGCCGAAAGGGGTTTTGTGCTGGTTACGTATTGCGGGCACCCTCTTGGCTTCGTGAAAAACCTCGGAAACCGCTGTAACAACCTGCACCCGCAGAATCGGCGTATCCGGATGAATATTTGACAGTTATGCGTAGATTTTTGACTATTGCCGCGGCTTTCGCGATTTCTGCTGCCGCCATGTTTGCACAGACGCCGTCGGCCAAGGAATTCAATGACCGTTATCAGCTTCTGGTTTCGAAACTCGGCCCTTCAGGCGTGGGAATCGAGACGTTGCTCGACAGGTGGGCTGCCGCTTATCCTGATGATTCTGAGATGCTTATAGGCAAGTTCTCTTATTATATGGACAAGTCCAGGACAACATCTGTAGTCAAAAAGGACCAGAAACGGTATCTCGGGGAAAATCCTGTGCTCACGTTGAAGGACAGTACCGGAAATGACGTGTACTATTTCCAGGAAGACACTTTCGACGACGAGTTGTTCGGTCAGGCGCAGAAAGCATTGGAGAAGGCCATACAGTTGAATCCGGACAGGCTTGACATGCGTATTCTTAAAGTAGCGTCGCTTATCGGATATGAGAAGGAAAGTCCTGACATGGCACTTTCGGATTTGAAGTCGCTCATAATCTACAATGAAACCCAGCATCCGAAATGGGAATATCCTGGCGTGGAAAAAGTGGACGAGACATTCTTTTCCGCGACCGTCCAGGAATATTGTTATCTTTTCTTCCGTTATGCTTCTCCGGTTTCCTACGAGGCTTTCCGTGAGTTGTCCGCCACGATGGTATCTTACCAGCCGTCAGACGTGCTGTTCCTCGATAACCTCGGGTCGTACTATCTGGTAGTGAAGCATGATAACAAGACTGCGCTCAAGTACTATACTAAAGTCCTGAAAATCAAGGCAGATGATATTACGGCCATCAAGAATATCATCATTATGGCGCGTAATTCCGGAAATGTGAAATTGGAGAAGAAATATCTTCCTCTTCTCGCCAAGTACAGTACCTCCGAAAGCGAAAAGCTGTCAGCCCGAGCAAGACTGGACTTCTTGAACAAGAAGTAATCTGCACGCCTCCGCCGCATTGAGAAATACATAAAAGTATTATCTTTGTAGTTTGTATGAAACGCATTTTATCGAAGATATCCAAGATATGGTTTCCGGCGCTGCTGGTCGGCATCGTTGCTTTGCAGGGATTCGCGGCTGACTGGTCACGTGCAGTTGAGGCGGGATTTCCATGGACCGGAAACTGGAGCGAAAATTCTACGCTTCAGGACACGGTCATATACCATAATGACATATATACCAAGTTCAGGTCGGAATATGAAAGGGCAATGGCTGATTCTGCCGCTGCCGACACGTTGGGGCTTGATAGCGCCGAGGTGTTCATTTCTGCCAGGGATACGATGAAAGTCCCTGACTCATTGCGATATACGGATCCGTTTAGATTCAAGTACTACGTCGCCATCAAGGATTCATTGACCCATGTCATTGTCAGGGATTCATTGAAACAGGCAGGCGACAGCCTGGATTGGCCGAAGCTGGATTCGCTTTATCTGGCGGACTCGACGGAGACTGCGATACGCAAGTTCAACGAGTGGTACGCTTCACTGGACAAGGCTGCGAGGAAGAAATATGACTTCGAGCAGAAAATGAAGGTGCGTCAGCACATGATTGACAGTATGCTCAATGCGAAGGACAGCCTCATGGCGATACGGGACAGCATCAGGGAGAACACGCCGCGCATCCTGGAGACGTTCTCCGTTCCGGATTCCATGTTCTACAAGAGGATATTCACCTGGAACAAAGGACGTTACTTCAATGATGTCGTTCCTCATGATATAGATACGTCATACAATTACTATTACAATGATTATCCGTTCATGCGGAAGGACCTGAACGTCTCGTATCTGGGAATTGTCGGTTCGGCAGTCCAGACATACAATTTCCGCAAGCGCAAGAGCGTAGAGGGAGTGTCGTTCTATGAGCCGTACGAATGTTATTCATATAATCCGTACACCGCGCCGATGTACAATACCAAGACTCCATATACGGAACTTGCATATTGGGGGACGCTTTTCGCCAATGACGAAAGGGCTGAGAATGACTTGCATATCATGACCACGCAGAACATTTTCCCGTCTTTCAACTTTACTCTGGAATATGACAGGGTGGGTGCGAACGGCATGCTGGAAAATGAAAAAGTGGACAACAGGACATTCATGGCTGCGGTGAATCATCTCGGAAAGAAGTACCAGATGCATGGCGGTTACATCTACAACAAGATGTCCAAGGGGGAGAACGGAGGCATCGTGGACAATTTCTGGATAAGGGACACGACGGTAGGTTCGAGGGAAATCGACGTGCGCCTCAAGGATGCATCCACATTGATAAAGAAAAATACCGTTTTCCTGGACCAGACATATCGTATTCCGTTTAATTTCATCCAGAAGATGAAAGACCGCAAAGTCCTGAAAAAGGAGAATGCGTACAGGGACAGCGTCATTGCCACCGGCGACAGCATTGCGATAGCTGCAATGGAGGTTCTTCTGGCAGAGAAACAGGAGTCGCGCGCGGCGAAGTCGGCGGATACGCTGAATACTGATATCACGACCGCTTTCATCGGGCATTCCAGCGAGTATTCTACTTACAGGAAGATTTACGAGGACAAGATAGGGCTGGAAGATACCGAGGCCAGGAACCTGTATAACAACAAGTTCTATATCAATCCTACCGCTTCGGCCGACTCGATCCGTGTCATGAAGTTCGAGAACAAGCTGTTTATAAAATTGCAGCCATGGGCGAGCGATGCCATCGTGTCCGCCATCAATGTCGGTATCGGTGACAAGTTGATGAACTATTACATGTTCACGCCGGACAGCTATCTTTATAAGAAGAAAGGCAACACTGTGTGGAACTCGACTTATCTCTATGGCGGTGTGAAAGGACAGTACAAGAATTATTTCCATTGGGATGCCGACGGATACTACACTTTCCTCGGAAAGGAAATCAATGATTTCGGCATTGATGCGAATATGGGATTCAATATCTATCCGTTCAGGCGCTACCGCAAGAGCCCGATTTCTTTCAATGCCCATTTCGGCACGAACCTGAAGGAGCCTGACTATTATCAGCAGCACTATTATTCGAACCATTACAAATGGGACAATGATTTCAGCAAGATTTCCACGACGACGCTGGACGGTACGATCAGCATTCCGCATTGGAAACTGAACATTGATGCCGGCTGGACGCTGATAAAGAACCATATTTATTATGACGGGCAGGCGATGGCGCAGCAGGAAGCATCCGCCGTCAGCGTGTTCAATGTCGCTTTGACCAAGAATTTCAAGCTCTGGGGGCTGCATTTTGACAATCAGGCATTGTTCCAACTGTCCTCGAATAAGGACGTCATACCGCTGCCGATGGTCGCCGTCAATGCGCGTTGGTATTGGCAGTTCAATGTCGTGAAGAAGGTCATGCAGATGCAGATAGGTGCCAATGTGACCTACAATACGAATTGGTATGCGCCGGGATATAGTCCAGCATTGGGAATGTTCTATAACCAGAAAGTTGAAAAATACGGAAATTGTCCGTATATTGACGCGTTCGTGAATATCCAGTGGAAACGTGCATGCATATTCGTGAAGTTCGTCAATGTGGGAATGGGCTGGCCTATGGAACATGCTGATTATTTTAGTGCCCATGGCTATATCAGGCCGCAGAGAGCGTTCAAACTGGGAATTTTCTGGCCATTCTACATGCAGCCGGGACGTAACAAGTCAGTCGGCAATGCAGGTGGAGGCAGTGCAGCCGGAAGTTCTGATTCTTCGGCTTCTTCAGGATTTGGAGGAGGAATGTCAGGATTCGGCGGCGGACTTGGTGGAGGACTGCAGAAATCCAGGTCGTCCTTCTAGAGAAACACTTCAAGTTTCGCAAGTTGTCAAACTTGCTGAATTTCAGTGCGAATTTGAGGGTCGTCACTCGTTCGAAGCTTGTAAGTCCAACGCACTTTTTATGTGCACGTTACCCTCACCCTAAATCCCTCCCCTCGGGGAAGGGACTTACTTTCGCCCTCGCGGGCACTATAAGTGGTGTTTCGCCCTTGCGAAACTTGTGTAACACTAAAACCGACGCGAATGAAAATTCATAGGAGGTTGAAAATAGTTTTGAAGTACATGGTCCCTTCCGTCATCGTGATGGTGGGGATACCATTGCTGCAGAAAACTGTCATAGATGGGGAGCCGTTCGAAAAAGATGAACTGCGATGCGTGATTTCCACCGATGGCAAATCCCCGATGAACTATGCGGTAGGCTTTGAGTATGAGATGCTTACGCTCTTCGCCTGGCAGATGGGAAAGACGGTGGACATATCGCTCGGCGGGCCGGAATATCTGGATTCCCTGGCTACCGGCAATGTAGATATCCTTGTCATGCCCTATGCGGATTCATTGGTATACAATCAGGATTATTATGCTTCCGTGCCTCTGGCGGACAGCTGTTCTTGGGTGATTGACGGCAAACTGAGGGTGGAACATAAGGAAATCAATCTCTGGCTGGCGCGTTTCAGCATTTCCGAACAGCAGAAGACCATTGTAGGGCGGTTTACTCCTGCCTATGAACCTTATGGTCGGGCGCGGAGCGGCAGAACTTACAAGACCCTCAGCCCTTATGATGACCTGATAAAAAAATATGCATCCGTACTCGGGTGGGACAGGTCAATGCTTACTGCACTTATCTGGCAGGAATCGAAGTTTCATATCGAGGCGCATTCCAAGCGTGGGGCAGTGGGCTTGATGCAGATGATGCCACGTACAGCAGGAAGATTCGCGGCGGATGACATGCTTGATCCTGAAGGAAATATCCGTGCGGCAGTCAAGTATCTGAGGCTCCTTCAGAATATGTTCAGAGGCTACGCTGCTGACGATGAAGAACTTACCAAGTTTACTCTTGCCGCTTACAATGCGGGCGAGGGGAGGATTATGGACTGTATCAATTATGCCGCTTCCATTAATGCGCCTCATGGCCGGTGGGAAGACATTGTCGCCATAATTCCTGATATGCGCGAAGATTCCATTCTGGAAGAAGATACCGTGAAACTTGGCAAGTTCCAAGGCTATGAAACCATAAATTACGTCTCGAAACTTGAATCGCTCAGCCGTACTTTTGCCGGATTGTTGAATTAGGTGAATTACTGTGCCCTGACGGTTTTTGCAGGGTCCACTCCTGATATGAAAAGACATGGGAGGAGGAGCAGAAGCATTATCACCAGATAAGAAACCACATCTGCGGCCAGAACTTGCAAGACATTGATATTCACCGGGACGAATGAGACGAAATAGTTCTCAGGGTCCAGTCCGATGACGTGTGTGGCATTCTGAATGACGCAGAAAAGAAAAGCAAGAATGTTTCCGGCCGCCATACCTTTAAGGACAACCGACGATGATGTGCGCAGGAAAACGGATGCTATCGAACGGTCCGTCATGCCGAGCGATTTGAGCAGTCCGATTACCGGTATGTTGCGGAAAAGCATTATCAGCAATGCTGAAATCATGTTGAATCCGGCGACGATGGTCATCAGGATCAGGACGAAAAGCACATTGAAATCAATCAGGTCCAGCCAAGAGAAAATTTCCGGATACATGTTCAATGCTGAAGAAGCCACGACCGTATCTTCGTCCTCGGGAGTGTTGAAGAGCACCCTTGCTCCGACCTCCTGTGTCATTTCACGCATCATGTCCCGTGACCGGTATTTGTCTTTCATTTGGATCTCGATTGCGGAGACCTCATTGCTCTGCCATCCGTTAAGCCGCTGTAAATCAGAAAGTCCTGCGTAGACGACCAGCTTGTCATCATTGCCGAGAATGTCCTGATACACGGACTTGACATGAAACTTCCGGGCTTTCACTTTCTCGCCCACGAAATAAGCGGTCAATCCGTCGCCCTCTTCCAATCCCAGAATATCCGCCAATCTTCTCGGTACCGAAACTTGAAGACTGTCGCCACCGTCGGGAGTTCCCTTGAAGAGGACACCGTGAATGTTGCTTCCGTTCTTGACAATGCCGGCGCGGTATATCGCCGGAACAATGCTGCTTATTTCTTCCAATGAGTCCAGCGATGCCATGTAACTTGCATCGGATCTTATTGGAGATGATTCATTTATATAATTCAAATCCGGGGACGTCAGTCTGATATCCCCGGATATGGATGCGATGCCGTTCCGCAGTTCTTTTCTGAATCCCGACGATACGGCTACCGATAAGATCATGATGAAGGAAGCGATGGCTATGGTCACCACCGCTATCCTTCCTTGAAACCGAAGTTTATGTGATATGAAAGACGATGCGTTCACTACCAGATGTGGACTCTTTCGCTTTCAGGTCTGTACATAGGGTCTCCTTCCTTTATTCCGAATGCGTCGAAGAATTCCTGGAAGTTGCGGAGAGAGACATTGACCCTGTTGACTGCAAGAGAGTGTACGTCGAGTTTGGTGAGGCGTGCCTTTTCTGCATCCCTGATGTTCTGCGCCCAGATGATTGCATATGAGAGGAAGAATCTCTGTTCAGGAGTCATGCCGTCGATCAGGCCCGGATTGTGCTTGCTGATGGCTTTGTGCATGGCGGAATAAGAGATACTGAGACCGCCGTGGTCACCGATGTTTTCACCTACGGTAAGTTGTCCGTTTGCCATGAGTCCAGGAATAATCTCAACTACATTGAACTGGTCTATAAGCACTTGGGCCTTGGCATTGAACTTGTCGGCATCCTCTTTTGTCCACCAGTTCACCATGTTGCCGTCTTTGTCGAAGAGACGTCCCTGGTCATCGAAGCCATGTGACATTTCATGTCCGATGACGACACCGATAGCGCCATAGTTTACGGCATCGTCAGCATCCGGATTGAAGAAAGGAGGCTGGAGGATAGCTGCCGGGAAGCAGATTTCGTTTGTGGACGGATTGTAGTAGGCGTTCACGGTCTGCGGAGACATTCCCCACTCTGTCTTGTCCGTCGGCTTTCCGAGCTTGCTCATGTTGTCTGCGACATACCATCTGCCGGCTTCGCGGAGGTTCTCATAATATGGGAGAGCCGGATCAATGTTGAGGGTAGAGTAATCTTTCCACTTGTCAGGATATCCGACTTTTACGGTGAAGTTGTCAAGTTTCTCGTGAGCCTTCACCTTGGTGGAGTCGCTCATCCAGTCAAGCGCGTCAATGTGCTCTCCCAGAGCGGCCTGGAGGTTGGCTACCAGCTCGACCATCTTTTTCTTGGATGATTGAGGGAAGTATTTCTCCACATACATCTTGCCTACAGCCTCGCCGAGGATGCTGTTAGGAACGCTCATTGCCCTCTTCCATCTCGGTTTCTGCTCTGTCACACCGGACATCTGGCGGTTAAAGAAATCGAAGCTGGCATCGTAGAAGTCATCGCTGAGTGCGCCGCATGCGCCCTGAATGAGCTGTCCGGCCATGTAATTCTTGAGCATGTTCAGGTCCGCCTCGGCGAAATAGTTGCTGAATGCTTCGAAGAATGAAGGCTCGTTGACGTTGATTTTCTTCTGGTCAGGAATGTTTCTGGCAGCGAAATAAGCCTTGAAATCGAATCCGGGGTATTTCGCCTCTATCTCTTCAGTGGACATAGGATTGTAGAGCTTCTCCATATCACGTTCCTGGACGCTTGTCCATGAGTTGATTGCGAGCACGTCCTCTACTGCAAGTGCGTTTGCTGCAGCTGTTTCCGGAATAGGAATGCCTGCGAGCTCGAATACTCGTGTAAGGAACTTCTCATAGCCTTTCTTTATCTCGGCATTTTCAGCCTCCGTGTAATAGTCCCTGTCGCCGATGCCGAGACCGCCCTGGCCGATGTAAAGAATCTGTGATTCGCTGTCCATGAGGTCGGACATGACGAATGTGCCGAAGAATGACGATTCACCGCTGTCATGCAGGTCCGCAATCACTTTTACCAGTTCGTCTTTGCTTTCCGCAACCAGAATCTGGTGCAGATATTTCTTCACCGGGGTGAAACCCTCTTCATTCAATTTGAGCGAATCCAGCCCCATCTTGTAGATGTCTGATATTTTCTGCTCCACAGAGCCTTTCGCTGCCTTCATTTCGGTCATTGACTTGAAAAGGTCATTGATCCTTTTCTCGTTGTTCTCGTTCAGATAGTCGAATGAGCCGAAGCGCGCATATTCAGGTTTGAGCGGGTTGTTCTTCTGCCATCCTCCCGTCGCGTACTGGTAGAAGTCAACGGCCGGAGATACGGTAGTGTCAAGGTAGGAAAGGTCTATTGCCTTGACTCTTTCACGATTGCCCTCAGCGCATCCTGCTGCGAGAGCCGTAGCTGCCATGAGCATTGCAAATTTTGTTAACTTGTTCATATACAAATGTTTATGTTTTCTTAACGTCCAAATCTTTGCTAAGTTAGTAATTTTATGCGATATTTGCTTGATTTCTCGGCTGCGGAATGCACGCCGTTTTATTGACAATCAAGATTTAAAATTTTATGAACAGCTTAAATATCAAGTCGTCATTCGCCCGTTATGCTACCGGCACCTTCGGGCTCATTTTAGTAGCAATCGGAGTCGCCCTGTCCATCAAATCGGATCTCGGCACAGCTCCTATATCCTGTCCGCCTTATGTGGTTTCTCTGGCGGGACATTTCCAGATAGGCTCATTTACAATCGGCACTGTGGGACAGTACACGATGCTCATGCATCTGATTTTCATTGTCTTGCAAATCTTGTTGCTCCGCAGCCGCTTCAAGCTTGAGCATCTTATGCAGATACCGGCAGCCATCGTTTTCGGTCTTTTGACGGATGCCTCGATATGGGCATTCAGCTGGGTTTCTGCCAATACCTATGCCATGCAGCTGATCCTCATGGCATTGTCCATCGTCATCACGGCCCTTGGTATCAGTCTGGAAGTGAAGGGCAACGCGTGGATGCTTGCCGGCGAGATGACGGATGCCGCCATCGCAGACTTTATGGGGATCAAGTTCCGCAATGCCAAGATCGGTTTCGATATTCTCCTTGTCGTTGCAGCTGCGGCCATCGCCTGGTTCTGCTTCGGCAATGTCCTTGGAAACGGAGAGGAAAATGTCATCCGTGAAGGAACCGTAATGTCAGCGCTTTTAACCGGTCTCTGCATGAAATTCACTGACAAGGCAGCTGATTGGATGATTCCGGAGTCTGTCAAGAAATATTTGTAAGCCAATGGCTTATATATAAACGAACCGCCTCGGGATATGGAACTGGTCCATGCCCGAGGCGGTTTGAATTATTTTAGGATTGTTTTATTTTTCTTTGGTGAAGAGTGATGCGAAACTGAACATGTCAGCGTCAAATTTGTTGGTAGACCACCAGTTCTCACCAAATGGCGGCTTGTCGTAGTCTCTGAATTCGACAGCGAGACCTTCATCTACGATTGTAAATACTATGGTAGATGAACCCAGCTGCTCCTCTGTCGCGCTGAATGCGCGGTTTGCAGAAGACAGGCTGTAATACATGTTCGTGTGGACGTCATATCCCTCAAAACTCATGAACATTGTGCATTCAGATACGGTGTTCTTTCCTGACACGACTCCTTCAGAAGAGTAATTTACAGGGTTGGCCGGTGTGACAGTTGCTTTTCTGAAGAAATTCAAGAAGTCGCCGCTTCCGCTTGGTGTGAGTGTTACTGAGCCATCGGCTTCTTTAGAGAATGTCAGCTTTAACCCTGTATTGTTCAACGGAAGCAAGCTGGTATCGTCTTCTTCTTCAGAGAAGAACTCCTTCAAATCATCAACATCGAAAACTCTATCGAAAACCCATGTTCCGAGAAGAGCATCAGGAACCTCTACTTTGTATAATGTGAGTTCAAGTTTTTCGTTGTCACCAGGCGTGAAACGAGGCTCTGCTTCAGTGTCGACTGCTATCGTGACTTTGCTTCCGGTAGTGAATCCGTCCTTCAAAGAAAATCTTGCGGTAGCTATGGTCTTGCCCGGCTTCAATACCGCATGTGGAGCTTTACCGTCTTCGAAAGCGATATTTGAAACCGCATCTCCTGTAATCTTGAGAGGAATGCTCAAGTCTTCGGAAAGGTGGAGATTGTCACCTGAAACTGCTCCTTTGACATTGATTTTCAAGTAATAAGCGCCGACAGCGTCTCCCTTGGTGGTTTCGAATGAATATACGATGATTTCTTTCGGGTCCACACTTACGACGGTCTGGCTTCTTGCTCCTGCCTTGAACCCGACAGGGATTTCAGCAAAACCTACCGAAATGGTTTTATCTGCATCCAGATTGACATTTGTTATGGTGAAAACACTTTCCGTACTTCCGGCAGTGAACGTTACCGCTTCCGGCTCAACCGTATAATCATCACCTTTGACGGCAGTTCCGCCGAATGTCAAAGGAATGGTCATATCTGCTTCCGGAGCTTCAGACGCAATGACTTTAATTTCCATTGTGTTGCTGGAAGACATGACGTAAATCTGTTTCTCAAACTCGATTTTAGGAGTGTCGTCCTTTTCGCATGAAACCAACGACATGGCTGCAACACTGGCGGCCACAAATGTAAGAATCCTTCTAAACATAACTAGTTCGTTTAATTTGTTAATATTCTTTACATTGTCCGGCGCGGGGTGAAACTACTTCGTAGCCTCTTCGTATTCGGCTTTTATCGCCTTCACCTCGTCTCTTTCGGCCTGTGTAGGAACTTCACCTTTCGGTTTGATATAGCTTTTCGAGGCGTCACTCGTCTTAGGCGGAAGTTCGTTATACTTACATCCACAGAGGCTTGCACCGAGACATACCAATGACAAGATAGCAATTATTTTTTTGTTTGTACTCATTTTGCTTAAAAAATGTAAGTTAATATACATATCCCGGATTTTGCACGATATCCGGATTCAGGTCGATGTCCGCTTTATATATAGGTGAAGTATAGAGGTAGGCCTTGGTCGTATACTTCAGGCCATTGCTGATCACCCACCATTCCGGCCTTCCGTTGCGCTTCAGCTCGTACCACCTGTCACCCTCCATATACAGCTCCTTCCGGCGTTCGTCGAAAATCGCCTGCAATACCGGCGTGACCTCTTTTCCGTTGCAGTCGACTTTGATTCTCTCATCCTCACGCACGGCCGGCAGCGATGTCTCCGTCAGGTCGACAGCACCGTTTATCCTGTTGCGTCTCAATTCATTGACCCATTTCAGGGCATTGACATTGTCCCCTTTATGGTAGTAGGCTTCCGCGAGCATCAGAACCATTTCCGAGAGCCTTACACGGCATTCAGGAACCTTGACATTCTTCCTTTTGCTGTCGAAACTTGCGGCATATCTCACGTCCTCCGAAGGATTGGAACCGAACAGCCGTATAAGTTTCGCGCTCGCGGGACGGGATGCCAGGTAGCCCTTCGTGTAGCTGAAATACCAGTCCAGCTCGCTGGAATTGTTGATGTGCGACCTGACCATCACCTCGCCTTTCCTTTCGTAAGGCGCATTGATCATGGCCGCATAATCGGCGGCAGGTGTCAATGTGTAACCGCTATGTTCAATGATGTCATTGCAGAGCGTTATCACGCTGTCCCAATTCTTGCACCAGAACTCCAGTTTCGCCTTGTATGCCTTCAATATCCATGTGGTGAAGATGTATTTCGCATCTGTAGGGTTGAGCGCAAGTGCTTCATCCAGAAGCGCTTCCGTATATTCGTAAGTCTGTCTCAATGTTCCGCGCAGCGGCTTGGAATTGATGTCGAAATTGTCCACAAGCGGAATCCCCGGCAGCTCGTCGGCACTTTCTTCATCCCATGGCTGGCAGAACTCACGCATCAGGTTATAATATATGATGCCCTTCATTGCGTAAGCCGCCGAAACGGAACCCTTTGCGATGTCGGAATCCTTTCCTTTCAGATTTTCGATCACGATGTTGCAATCTCTCACCGTTTCCCAGCTGTTCTTGTAGAACGTCTGTCTTCTGTCAATCTCTTCTCCTGCGAAAAACTCCAGGCTCGCGCTCGTGGTTATGTTCGCATCGAGATTGTCCGCGCATCCTTCCAAATGCTTGATTACGTCCATGTTGCCTACGACGTACTCGTCACCGCCGCCTTCGATTTCACGCAGGCGGTTATGGATGATCGACGCGAATTCCTCATCAGTTTTCGGGATGACCTCGCCCTGCGGCTGCACATTGAGATAATTTCCGCAGCTGGTGAGAGCGGCAGCCGTCAGTATCAATGTAATTGTATGTCTCATGATAATGCCCTCCTAAAATTCAATGTTCATTCCGGCGGATACGCTTCTGGTAGTAGGATATGTCGCGCCGGGAATCTCCGGATCCATACCGTCGTACTTGGTGAAAGTGAAGAAGTTGTTCAGCGATACATTGAAACTCAGACCTCTCATTCTCATCTTCTTGACAGCCGCGCCCGGCAGTGAATAGGTGAGGATGATGGACTTGATTCTCAGATATGAATTGTTCTTCAGGTACACGGCGTCTATGATGCTGGAATCCATAGGGTTATATGATGCGAAATTATATTTTCCGTCGAAATAATCGTAGATTCTCGGATATTTCACGCCGGTCGTATGAGTGGCAGTCCATCTGTTCGTCCTGTCTTTCTCCACGTTCAGGTGGTTGCCGTAAAGGTCACTGAACTGTGACTGGACCGTCTCCGTGCTCACGCCGCTATGTGAGGCATTGCTGTAGCTTGCCGGATATCGGAAATTCTCGTAAGTCTTGCAGCCGAATGAATATACGCCGCTGATGCTCAGGCGCAGCTGTCTCCATGACGCGCTAAGGTTGAATCCGCCCGTATAAGGCGCAATCGTGGTGCCCAGAAAATATCGGTAGTTGTCCGGCTTGTTCAGGTCGGTGGCGGTACTTATCGTCGCATCCGGACGAAGTTCGAACTGATAAAGTCCTGTGTCACTGGCTATTCCGGCATACTTGCCGCTGAATATCGCGCCGGTCGGATAACCTTCCACATATCGGTCCTTGGAAGTAATGCCGCTCTTGGAAACAGGGTTGTATTTCAGCACCTTGTTATAGTTGTAAGCGAAATTCACTGCAGCGGAGAGCCCCCAATCCTTGGTCTGGATGATTTTTCCGTTCAATGTCAGCTCGATGCCGCTGTTCATGATGTCGGCTGCATTGAAATAGACGTGTGTGAAACCCGTCGTGCTCTGGACCGGCGACGAAGTTACCACATCCGTGCTCAGACGATAGTAATATTCCGTATTGAGGGTCAGGCGGTCTTTCCAGAGACCGAAATCAAGTCCGGCCTTGGCATCCTGAGTCTTCTCCCAGCCCAGATCCGGGTTCGGTGCAGAAGGGATGGTGCCGAGGTTGAAAGTCTCATCCCCGAAATAACGGTATTGCTGCTGAAGATATTGGATGACAAGCAGATGCGAAGTGCTGGTATTGACATCCCCGGTAAATCCGTAGGCCGCTCTCAATGTCGCGTGCGACAGGGCCGGCAATGCTTTTTTCATCCAGGCCTCCTCTCCGATATGCCATGCCGCACCTGCGCTCCATGTCGGGTTGAACTGCTTGTTGCTTCCGAAGTTCGAGCTGCCGTCAGTTCTGAACGAAGCATTCAGGACAATGCTCTTGCCCAGGTAGTAATCAGCTGATGCATAGAACGATGCGTATCTCGTCTTGCTGAAATATTCGCCGTTCAGCTTCTCGACCTCGCTCAGCCACTCGTCTTGCGGCCCGCTTATCTGAGGCAGGGAAGTGGTGCCCGTCTTCGGGTCATAGTTATACCTCTTTGTGAATATGGTATTGGACCCTGAACCGCGCAGCTCGGCACCTGCAAGCAGATTGACGGTATGTGTTTCCGCGAAAGTCTTGTTGAAGGAAAAATGTCCGCGTGCCACATAACTGTTCCTGTTCGTGCGGTTCTGGGAGATGTTTCCGTAAAGGTTCGTCTGCGACCTGTCATCGCTTCCGAGCCTGTCGCGGAATGCGGAATACGAATATTTGTCAATGACTTTGTCCGTGGAATTGTTTGAATACGAATAAGATACAAGTCCGACGAAATGCAGCGGCTCTATAATTCTGAAATCGGTCTGCGCCCTGAACGTGCCGTTCGTATTGGCGGTCTTGCTGTAGTTCGAATCTAGTTCGCGGATGATATTGAAGCCGTTTTTCGGCATCACCTGCTCGGCTCCGCGCCCGTTGTAATATCCCAATGTGAACCACGTGTTGTCCGCCGCGTAGGAACCGTCCGCATTGTACGCCCGCTCGTAAGGATTCGAAAAGAATGCGTAATAGAACGGGTCCACCGTCGAATACGGCATCTTCGATTCCTGCCGTGCGGCTTCCATTCCCACGTCAATGCGTGCCCAGTCGGTAGGGGTCAATGTCATTTTCGCATTGACATTATATCTGCGGTAGTCGTTGTGGATGAGCATTCCGTCCTCGTCGTTGAGGCCGAGGGCGACGTAGTATGTGCTTTTTCCGGAGCCGCCGCTGAGCGAGAGGTGGTGTCCTTGCGAGAACGAATTGCGGAACAGCAGGTTATACCAGTTCGTGTCCACGTTCCGCAGTGACTCTATGTATTTGTCCTGCGCTGCCTTGTCGCCTTTCATCGACGCGAAATCGCCGAGTCCCGCACGGATCTGCCCGACAATTCCGACGACCGGATAGATTACCGTGTTGTCCGTCAGCGAAGCGGCATATTTTGCAGCGGAAAATTCGTTCCAGAGTTCATCCTCCCACGAAAGTTTCTCCGATGAATTCATCAGGTTCAGGCTGCGCTCCGGCTTGAAGGACCAGGAAAATGTGTTGTTGTAGCTGATGCGCATCTTCCCGGCTTCGCCTTTTTTAGTGGTTACGACAATGACTCCGTTGGCTGCCCGTGAACCGTAGATGGCTGCCGCCGCAGCGTCTTTCAGGATCGTAATGCTCTCTATGTCATTAGGATTGATATTGCCGATGCCGTTCACGAAGATGTTGTCGAAACCTCCTGTCGCAAGCTGCTCGCTGCTGAGAACCGGAGACTCGCTCTGAAGAGGCACGCCGTCCACGACCCAGAGCGGGGCGCTGGAGCCCGTGATGTTGTTGGAGCCCCTGATGGTGATCTTGGCCTGTGTCCCGGGCTGTCCGGACAGGGATTTGATGCTCACGCCCGCCACTTCTCCCTGCATGAGCGCATCTACGGAAGAAATCGCCTTGGCTTCGAATTTCTCCGAGTTGAGCACCGCCACGGAACCTGTTATGCGTTTCACAGAGGTCTGGGCATATCCGGTCACGACCACCTGGTCGAGTTCCGTGTTCTCCCACTCCATGATGATGCGGACGTTTTCGGTGCGCCCCGGAATGAGCTGGTAGACAAACTCTTTCATTCCTACGGATGAAAACTTGACCGTTTTCGCTCCGGCAGGAAGCGTGATGCTGAAATTTCCGTCCAGGTCAGTTGTCGTCCCGGCTGTGTTCTTTTCAATGCATACCAGTCCGGCTCCGATTACAGGTGCGCCGTCCGTGTCGGTGACCCGCCCTGAGAAACGCATGCTCTGGGCGGTTGCCGTAAACTGCAATGTGCAGAATAACAAAAAGATATAAGCTAGTCTATTCATGTCCTTTCCGGCTAGATGACCTTGATTCCCTCGGACTTCATCTCCTCCAATGCCTTCCTATGTCCTTCTTCATTGACATAAGCCAGGCAGTTTTCCAGAAGGATGACATTGAACCCGGCTTTCTTGAGGTCCTCGCAAGTGTTTCTTACACAAAATTCCGTGGCGATTCCGCAAACGAAGACATTCTCGGGCTCGAGCATTGAAACTACTTCTCCAAGGGATTGGCCTGCCGTGTTTACGCCGTCAAATCCTGAATATTGTTCCACGGTCTTGTCGCATCCCTTGTCGAAAGTAAGGTCCTCGTCGGCATAAGGCTTCAGTTTTTCATGAATCTCGCCACCATGTGTGCCGGCAACGCAATGCACTGGCCATGTGCCGCCATATTCCGTAAAGGAAGAGTGGTCTGCCGGATGATGGTCGCGTATGAAAAGGACGGGAAGGTCCTCGTCTCTTGTCTTCTTGATGAATTCCAATGTATTGTCCACCGCATTGTCGGCATTGGCACAAGCCAGGCTGCCGTCAATGAAATCGTAGAGCATGTCCACGACGATAAGTACCGAATCGTTTACCATGATTTAGTCTATTCTGAATTTTTCTATTTCGTTGACGAGTTTTGTAAGTATTTCATTCTTGAGGTTGTAGAGATCATCTGAAATGTCCACCTTGTAATAATGCGGGTTTATCAGACGTCTCTCCGACGGGCTGAAATGGGCAAGCGTGTCATTGTAGAACGCCTTTTTCTCCATCAGTGACCTCTTCGGGGCGCATCTTTTGCCGTTCCCGATAACCGGCACCTGCAATGTCCTCCATTCGTATGTTCCCTCGTCGAAGGTCTTGAACTTGTATCTGTCGTATTCGTCCTTGATGGTGAAGGTCTTGCCATGTTCAATATCCTGGCTCAGGGTGTCACCGCGCAGGCAGGTCACGTCAGCCTTGTAGATGTTTCCGAATTCTTCGTCGAATTTCACTATACGATATGTGATCTGGAAACCTGGATTGATCAATTTTATCCTGTCCTCGGATTTCTTCAGGACCGGCTCGCCGTTGATCTGCACGAGCTTGTAGACGTTGCCGAAGCATGGGGCCGCCTTGCTGGTGGCGATGGCGTCGCCTACGCCGTAAGAGTCTATTTTCGCTCCCTGTCTTTCCAAATCGGTAATGAGGTATTCGTCCAATGAATTGGTAGCGAATATCTTGCATCCTGTAAGCCCATGCGCGTCGAGGATTTTCCTGACCTCGGAAGAAAGGTAGGCGAGGTCTCCGCTGTCCAGACGTATGCCGTATCCGTAAGGATAATCATTGTCAATACCGTTCTCCTTGAACGCCCGGATGGCATTGAGCACGCCGCACCGGAGGGTGTCGTAGGTGTCGATGAGGAGAATCAGATTCTCGCCCCTGTGGGTGTTGATGTAGTCGCAGAAAGCCTTGTGCTCGCCTTCGACCGTGCTGCCGTACGAGGTCACGAAGCTGTGTGCCATGGTCCCCGTGGACGGTACGCCGTTTATGACGCCGGTGAGGATGTTGGAGGTGCTGGCGCAGCCTGCGATTATCGCCGCCTTGGCTCCATATACGGCAGCCCAAGGTCCATGCGCCCTTCTGGAACCGAATTCACTGACCGGATGGGAGGTGGCGCGGCATACTCTGGATGCCTTGGTGGCCACTGCCATCTGGTGGTTCATGATGCAGAGCATCGGTGTCTCCAGAACCTGGGCCTGGATGAGCGGTGCTTCCACGATGACTATCGGTTCGTTCGGAAAGGCGATTTCACCTTCTCTCATCGCGTAGACATTGCCGGTGAACTTCATGCCGGCAAGGTAATGCCTGAACTCCTCGTACTCATCTCCCGGAAGGAATTTCTCATAGAACTCCTCAGGCATGGAACCGAGGTTTTCTATCATTTCCACCACTTCATCGGTTCCGCTGACTACAGCCCAGTTGTTGTTTTCCGGCGCTTTCCTGTAAAACAGGTTGAACACCGCCATCTGCTCTCCTTTTCCACAGTCCATGAATGACTTTCCCATCGTATACTGGTACTTGTCGGAGCAATATGCAAATTCCTTTACGTCCATTTCAATTTTTATTTCGCACGCCTGCGCGCGCAATCCATATATGCTGAAATACAAATATATGTAATTTATGCAGGAAAAGTGCTAAATTAGCGATATAATTGACCCGCAGACAATCATGATGAACGAAATGTTGGAGCAATTGTTCGAGACTTTTACCGGACAGCCCGCTTCTGAAACAAAGGAACTGAAATCTTCCGGCAGCAACCGCCGCTATTATCGCATTTCCGGACCGGACGGAAAGACATTGGTCGGCGTCGCCGGACTGGATGTGAACGAGAACAATGCTTTTGTCAGTCTTGCGCGACATTTCCGCAGCAAGGGGATCAATGTTCCGGAGGTGCTGGCGGTCAGTGATGACGGCATGTGCTATCTCCAGGAAGATTTGGGTGATGTAACCCTTTATGATGCAATCTCTTCCGGACGCGAAAGCGGAGAATATGCGGCGGCGGAGACGGAGCTCCTGAAGAAGACCGTGAGGATGCTCCCGGAAATACAGTTCCGCGGGGCGGAAGGTCTTGATTTCAATGTCTGTTTTCCGGAGCCCGCTTTCGATGAGCGCATGGTGATGTTCGACTTGAATTATTTCAAATACTGCTTCCTGAAGGCGACCGGCATCGAGTTCAATGAAATCCGTCTGCAGGACGATTTCGACAAACTGAAGGAGGACCTTCTGGGGGGAGAATACCGTTACTTTCCTATATCGTGATTTCCAGGCGAGGAATGTAATGGTGAAGGACGGCGAGCCATATTTCATTGATTTCCAGGGAGGCCGCCGTGGTCCTGTCTATTATGACGTGGCGTCTTTCGTCTGGCAGGCGAGGGCCCGCTATCCGGAGAACCTGAAGGAGGACCTGGTCCGGACTTATCTGGAAGCATTGAAGCCATATATGCCCGACATTGACGAGGATCATTTTCACGACCGTCTCCGCTTGTTCGTGCTGTTCCGCACGTTGCAGGTCCTGGGGGCCTATGGTTTCCGTGGGTATTTCGAGAAGAAGCCGTATTTCATTGCGAGTGTCCCGTATGCGATGGACAATATCAGGAAACTGATGCAGAAGCCTTTCGGGAGATATCCGTACCTGTCTTCGCTCCTGTCGGAACTTGCCGGCATGCAGAAATTCTACGTGAACGCCGAGGACAGGCGTCTGCATGTGAAGATATTCAGCTTTTCCTACAAGAAGGGCATACCTGCAGATGATTCCGGCAATGGCGGCGGATATGTATTTGATTGCCGCTCAGTGAACAACCCCGGGAAATTCGAGTATTACCGACAGTTCACCGGACGCGATGCCGAGGTAATCAAGTTTCTGGAGGATGACGGGGAAATCCTGAAGTTCCTGGACAATGTATATGGACTCGTGGATGCTCATGTCAAGCGTTTCATTGAAAGGAAGTTCACAAGCCTCCAGGTTTGTTTCGGCTGCACTGGCGGCCAGCACCGTTCCGTGTACAGCGCCGAGCACCTTGCCGAGCATCTTGCCAAGAAATTCGATATCAGGGTGACGTTGACCCACAGGGAACTCGGCATTGAAAGAGAATTATAGGAATCATGAAGGCACTTGTTTTCGCAGCAGGGCTCGGAACGCGGCTCAAGCCGTTGACTGACAATCTCCCCAAGGCATTGGCCCCCGTGGCGGGTCATACCTTGTTATATCATGTCATAACCCGTCTGCATGACGCCGGGGTGTCGGAATTCGTGGTGAATATCCATCATTTTGCCGACAAAATCATTTCGTATGTGCATGATACTCCGGAACTTGCGGCTTTGGATATAAAATTTTCCGATGAGCGGGACTTGCTTCGTGATACCGGAGGCGGCATCCGTTACGCCGAACCGCTTCTCGGCAACGGACCGTTCCTCGTCCACAATGTGGACATCATTTCCGACCTGGATTTGCGCTGGTTCATGCAGCAGGTGCGGCCCGATGCTGTCTCCACATTGCTGACAAGCTGGCGGCAGACGCAGCGGTACCTGCTTTCCGACGACTCGGGACGTCTCGTGGGATGGACCAATGTCGCGACCGGGGAAGTGAAGACTCCGTTCCGCGGCCTGGACCCTTCCCGATGCCATAAAACCGCGTTCGCCGGCATCCACGCCGTCTCGCCGAAAGTCTTCGCCACGTTCAATGACATTGACCGGAATCCTGCGGATTTTCCGCTCTATGACGCCTGCGGCAATATTCTTGCGGGTTCGCAAGCCGTTCTGGGCCAATGCTTTCCTGTGATGGATTATTATTTGCGTGCAGCCGCGGCCTATCCTATATATATGGTGGAGCCGGCTCACCTCACATTGATAGATGCAGGCAAGCCGGCTACATTGGAACAGGCCGGGAAATTCCTTTCCCGGTAGTTTTACATTGTCTTTGTTCCGTCGCAGTTGCCTGTCGGAGAATCGAGAGGTATCAGATTCATTGTCCTGACGAAAATCCAGAGATAGACGAGGGCGAACAATGCTATCAGGCAGTATTGCCACATCGGGAATACGTCCAGCCAGGTGTCCATGTCCTTCAGCGAGTCGATATTGCCCATGACCAAGGCCAATGTGTTGTTGGTGAAGTGCATGAGCATTGTCAATTTCAGGGAGCCCGTCCTGTAGTATACATAGCCGAAGAGGCATCCGAGCACGAAAGCAGGTATGGCCTGCCATGGATTCATGTGTATGAGTGCGAAGAACAATGCAGAGATGACGATGGCCCATACAGGCTTGATGCCGTGTTTTATTGTGCCGTCCGCCTTGCTCCTTCTCTTGTAGTTGAGCAGTCCGCGGAGCACCATTCCCCGGCACAGCCATTCCTCGAAGAACGGCGCGAAAACCGATACGCAGATGAAATTGATGAGGAAATGTCCCTGGGTCATGCCTTTCAACATGTTCTCAAGCCATTCAGGCATTGCCGGCATCAGGGAATTGACGATGTCCACGAGGAAGGAAAGTGCCACGGTTGCAACCATCACCATGGCTGCGCATCCGGGCATTCCGATATTTCCCCAATGTCCTGCCGCATCTATGGTCCGTCCTTCGTCGAACATGGCATTGCTGCGGCTTCTGCTGCTGGCGTAAATCATTGGCGGAATGAACATTACCGGGTATGATATGAGTGTCAGCAGGTCTGATGTGGCGCCCGGCATGAGTAACATGAACCCGGCGGCAATCACGTTCCCTATCAATGCTCCTCCAAGCAGAAGGAAGAGTATTGCCAGAATTTCCAACGGATTGGGAATGAAATAATTATAACTTGACAGCAAGTCGTAGTTGTTGCGTATTTTGCGAGATTTTTCCATGTCTTGAAATGAATCGTGCCGTCCGCCCGGCATGTGGGAGAACGGCACGGATATGATTTCTATGAAATACTACTTGTTGTAGAGCGGGGTAGGGTAGACGCCCTTGTCGGCAAGTTCCTGGAACTTGGCTACGACACCCGGCCTGTCTTCCTTGTAAGTTACGCCGAACCAATGCGATGGTGTGGAAAGTACCTCTGTGGCAGCCTCTCCGGACTTGATCATGCAGTCGATTGCGTAAGGGATGTAGAACTCCTTCTTAGGCTCATTGATGTTCTTTTCAAGGAATGCGTCGAAGATTTTCTCGCTCTTCTCGAAATAGTCAGGAGTGAAGCCCCACATGTTCATTGAACAAAGGTTGTCGGCAACCAGTTCCACATGTGTTTCTCCGGTGAGGGAGTTGTCGCCATATACCTTGCCGTCAGCCTCTTTCGCGATGTTGAGGTGCTCTACGATATCTGTAAGATGCTGGTCCTTGTCGTAAGCGCAGATTCCTCTGGATACGCTGCCTGACTCTGAAAGTGTGTGGTCAAGCTCGAATCCGACGATGCTGTATACGCCTGTGCTGTGCTCATGGGCGCGGAGCCAGTCGCCGAGAATGCGGAATGAATCCTTTCCGTAGTAGTCGTCACCGTTGATCACTGCAAACGGCTCGTGGATGACGTCTTTCGCCATGAGGACTGCATGTGCCGTGCCCCAAGGTTTCTGTCTTTCCGGGTTCAATGTATATTTGGCCGGGATCTTGTTGAGCTCCTGTGTTACGAACTGGAACTGGAGCGGCTCCCCGTCAAGGCATTTTACGTGGCTGTACTTCTGTTTTACAGTCTCTTCGAACTGCTCTTTGAAATACTCTCTCACGATGTATACGACTTTTCCGAATCCAGCCTGGACAGCATCGTAGATGGAATAATCGATGATTGTTTCACCATTTGGACCGAGGCCGTCCATCTGTTTAAGTCCGCCGTAACGGCTGCCCATTCCGGCAGCGAGGACAAGCAATGTTGGTTTCATTTGCAAGTGATTTTTAGTTCAATGTTTTGTTGCAGGCAATAGTCAAAAACTTGAGTTGCATAATTTTTCGGCTCTTGCTTTTATTATCATCTGCAAATTTACTAATTTTGTGTGTAATAACTAAAGATTGTCATGGTAAAATTCGGTGCTGTTTTCAAAAAATGGTGGAATGGTCCGCATAAAGGTTTTGTCAGGTATGCGGTAGGAATCACCGCAATTGCCTTGGTCTATGCCACGTTTTTCAGTGCCGACAGTCTTGTGGACTGGGGCAGGGCCTATCTTGAACTCAGACAGCAGCGCCGTCAAATAGAGATATATAACCGTGAAATATCTGAAATGGACAAGCAGATCCGCATGCTTTCCACGGATCGCGATACTCTGGAAGAATTTGCGCGTGAACGATTCCGTTTCGCCGCACCGGATGATGATGTGTATATCCTTGGTGAATAGGTGGTCAAATCAGCATTGCACCGAATCCTGCTGCCAGCGCGAGCATTGATTTCAGCGTTTTTACGCGTATCCAGCTTTTCTTGTTTTCCGCGATGAGCGGCAGGCATGCGTGGCCGTCCTGGGATATGCAGCTGGCGAGAAGTACCGGGAACGGGAGAATCCCCGACGCGAACATTGACACGAAAACCATGTGCGGACCAGACTCCGGTATGAGTCCCGTCAGCACAGCGATGACAATCATCAGTCCCGTGTTCCCGCGCAGCCATGTCTCCATGTCAATGCGTGTGGACAAGATGCCGAATATGGCCAGGACGCCGAAAGTCCATGCGAAGATTACCGGCAGATGTCTTTTTATCACGTGTCCCCACACGTGTTCCTTTATGAAATGCATGATTTCGTGTCCGTCTTCATGTACTTCGTGGTGATGGCCGTGGTCGTGGCAGTCGCAGTCATGCAATTCGTAATTGTCGTCACTGCATCGGTCCGCTCCCAGGTCAAGCAACTTCCCTTTCTTTTGCAACGCCTTGATTACCAGGTCTGTAATGATGCCTGTGACGAGTCCGAAAAGAAACAGGCCGCCCATTATGAGTATAGCCTTCGATGGAAACATTGTCAGCATCAGGAATGCTTCGTCTCCGGTGGTTGCGATCAATGCTGCGGTAAGCGCGCCGAATCCGACCATCCTGTGCGAGTATAATGACACCCCCGCGAAGCCGCCCAGACAGCCGGGAATCATGCCGAGCCCCGAAGCCACTGCGACCTGCCCGATCTTATGATTCTCAAGACGTTTGAACAAATGTCCGTGCGACACGACATTGAAAATTTCTATCAATGTCATGATGAATATCACCAGCAGGCAGATCTGAAGGCTTTCCGTCAGTGCGTCCAGCAATGCATGCGGAATGCTCTGCGGAACTTGTCCAGCTACGTCTGCATGAATATGTAAAGGTATGATTGTCATTTTGTTATAGTTCCTGATACGTAAAGACTTATTACAGGCCTGAGAGGGGAGTTCGTGGTCAGGATTATTGCAATGTCATTTTCTCCATAAGGCAGGTTCCGGGTGTCCAGATTGCAGGAAAATGAAGTTTTGCCGCCTGGCTCCGTGTCCTGGAATTTGTCCGGGAGTGTCAGTGCATTGTTCTCGGCATCAGCCTTATATATATGGAACGGGCGGCCTCCGAGATTGCTGTATGTGAATGTAGCCTTTACCGTGGAGCCTTTCTTCGCATTGCCGAAGTTGAAAGAACTCGACGTGAATACCGGTTGCGGTCCGTTCTCTTGCTCCGTGGCGCTCATTGACGAGAAATCTTCCTTGGTGAACGCCCAGATGCTTATCGGCTTGAATGCCTGTCCGTTGACTACCGGGGTGGCATTGTACCAATTCTTTCCCCACCTGCTTCTGTCCGCCGTTACGATGTATGTCATTCTGGCAGTCCGTCCGGCCGGTATAGGGTTCGGCGAAACGGAAATCGACAGCCCGTCTGAAACATTGGAGAATGATACTTTTATCGGCGTCGTGCCGATGTTCGCCACGTTCATGGCATCGCTTTTCTGGCCGTTCTGCGAGAGGTTCCCCAGCTTTATTTCTGTTTTCCTCAATGCGAGCGAACCTTTGTGTACAGGATATAATTCGCTGAGTGCCAGCTTCTTCTCATGTGCAATGCCGCGTAGTCTCAGCACTATGGGTTTCTTTACGTTCGAGATGTATACCGTCAATGTCTTGTCGAACGGATATGGTCCTTCGTCGTTCGAATACGTGGCGGATATCTTGCCGCTTTTCCCCGGCAATACCGGTTCCCTGGTCCATTTTACGCCAGTGCAGCCGCAGGATGACACTACATTGTATATGACGATCGGTTTGTCCGAAATGTTGGTTGCGGTGAACGCACAGTTCAATGCGCCCTGCCCCAAGGTCACGTCGCCGAAGTCGTGGATGGTCTTGTCGAAGCGTACAACTCCATCAATGTCAGTGCTTTTGCCGTCAGTCTTGACCTGCGCTGACATTGACAATGAAAATGCCGCTACGGTCACTGCCGCAGCGATATGTTTGAAAATCCGGATCATAATGCCTCGTCTGTCTGCAAAAATCTTTCCACGATTTGATTATTTGATTTAATTCGCATACATTTGTATTTGGTTTCGCTTTTGCGGAGCCTTTTGTTAGACAACAACCAAAGAATTTAATTATTATGGCTTACAAGATCTCAGAATCAGAGTGCGTTGCATGCGGCACATGTATCGGTGAGTGCCCTGCTGGAGCAATTTCAGAGGGCGATGTTTACCACATCGATCCTAATCTTTGCCTTGATTGCGGTACATGCGCAGGCGTTTGCCCTATGGGTGCAATCCATCCGGCTGACGAATAATCGCATTTCGAAATCCAATTACGGGGATGACATCACAGATGCCGTCCCCGTTTTCTTGTTTCTGCGCCCTGTTCTTTCTGCGCCGTCCTTTTCTTTTCTTTCTTTCTTTCTTTCTCCGTTCTTTCTGCGCCGACCGGTACTCCTTACACGATTTCGTTCCGTGAAAACGTTTTAGATGGTACCAAGTGTATCAGCATGTGCGTTTTGTTCTGCGAAAACGTTTTAAGCGGTACGAAAGGGTCTTGGAAACCTGTTTTGTACGAGAAAAACGTTTTAGGTGGAACCGATTTGGTTTATCGGACGGAGTTCAGGCCGTCGGCGATACGTTTCAGTCCTTCATCCAGAAGTTCGCGCGGACATGCCAGGTTGATGCGGATGAAGCCTTCTCCAGCTTCGCCGTACATTGAACCGGCATTGACATGGACATTGAACCGGTCTACGAGCATTGTCTCGATTTCGTGGGAGGCGAGCCCTGTCTTGCGGCAGTCACACCATGCGAGGTAGGTGCCTTCGAGTCGGGATATCGGCAAGATTGTGAACGGTGCCATTGCGGAAAAATTGCTCCCACCGGTTTTCGACGCCTCCCCCGGCGGCCTGATGGTCACTTTCTTCAGCAGCCCGGCGGCTCAGCTCAAAGAAGCCGTTATAAGTGAGCGCGGCATCCAAGCTGTGGAATTTGCCCTAAAAAACGGACGTATCACCAATACCGATGTGCAAGAGATGGCCAAGGTCAGCAAGCCAACCGCAACACGGCTATTGACCTCTTTGTCAGATTATCTTGAACTCAAAGGTACGACTGGAAAGGGAACATACTACACCATCAAAGGGCTCACGCCAGCATTGCTTTGTATTATTAAACACGCGGACTTGCCTTGAAGGAAATCCTCATGTACATCGGCCTTGCGGCATTAGGCGCTTTCATTCTCTATCTGATAGTCAAATCTATTATAGAGAACATCAAACTAGCTCTGATTCATTATATAGTGGAATTCACATTGTAATGATTTTAATTTGATTATTATTCGGAGTGTTTATATATTATATATTTGCAAATCGTTTGGCGAAAAAAGCCAAATGAAAAAAGACATACAGCGTTAGCTATTTGTTCGATCTTAATTGAAACGTAGGAAATTTCAATAGAATTTACAAGTACTGACGTCCGCGTAGCATTTTCGCGGGCGTTACTTGTTTCCCTAAAGGTTTCCTACGACCTCAATTAGAGCAAGTTTCGCTCGCGATTTTTGTGTGTCGTTTTTGAAAGACCGGCTTATCATTAGATTGAAGCCATTTTTATTAACATTTTAAACCAAATCAATTATGAAAAAAGCTATTTTGATGATTGCAACTATTCTTGTTGCAGCAAGTGCTTTCGCCCAGACGAAAGAGGACATCAACGCATCTGTTGAGCGTGCAAAAAAACTGTCCGAACTTTGCGCAAAATTCCCCAAGGCATCAGGTGCCAGTGAGGTTGATGCGTATGCCAATGCAGTACTTAAGGCAGCTCAGGCAGCTATTGCCAATAGCGAGCAACTGGAGAACTTCTACTACAGAGTCATTGGTGAAACGAAAGATGGTGTAACCGATGTTACAATTGTGAAGCCGTCTTTGAAGGACATTATGGCTCTTTCCGAAACGATTGCCGAAGAGGGAATTGCAGTAGCAGATGCGACGAAGTTGGCCGAAGGTGCCGCTAAGAAGGTAAAAGTGACAAAGAACCCAATTCAGGCCGCAAAGTTGGTCCCGATGACCAAGTTTACAGCAGATGCCACTCCGATTCTTGCTGAGGAATCTGCAGCTCAGGCAAAGGCTATTGCTGCAATGGTTGAAACAGCCAAATCTGCCGCCAATCTCTAGTAATGAAAAGAGCTATCATCTTTCTACTATCCGTTCTTGCGTGTGGAGTTACACTCCACGCGCAAGAAGATAGTAGGACCGTTGTTGGTGTTGCGGCCTTTACTTGTGAAGGAAGCCAACAATATGCTGGTCTCGTGACTGAAAATGTGGTTGAAATGCTTACAAATTCCCACCGTTTCAGGGTCGTTGATAGAACCAGCATAGATAAGGTACAAGCCGAGTTAGAATTACAAAAGAGTGAAGCATTTATTGATAGCAAGAATACAGCTGCTCAAGGCGTTGCTGTTGCTGCTGAAAAAATGATAACTGGGCATATTACCAAGATTCCCGTCTATGCAATAAAGAATAGCAATGAAACCATCAAAGGTTACCAGGCAAGTGTGGCTTTCCAAATGAAGGTGGTTGATGTTGAGACGGGCCTCAGTACTGAAGCCACTAGTTTTCAAGGAAAAACCAGCGAATTAATGTTATCGCCTGAAAGTGCGGTTAACAACGCCATGGCATCCCTAAAGAATGAACTAGAGAATTATTTCAGGGTAAATTTCCCATTGACGACTAAGATTGTTAAGATTCTTGATAGTAAGAATTCTGTAGCCACCAAAGTACTCTTGTCGGCAGGAATCAACCAAGGGGTGAAGGTTGGTGATAAGTTCAATGTCGAATACATTGAGTTGTTGGCGGGGCAACCTTATCCGTCATCAATAGGAATCATTAAAGTTATTAAGGTCTCTGGGGATTATTTCTGCGAATGCGAGGTCCCCAAGAAGATGGGGGCTGAATTATTCTCTCGTTTTTTAGCAAACGACAAAATGGATTGTAAACTTATAGTCAACTGATTATGAAAAAGTTGTTACCTCTCGCTTTGCTGATAACCTGTATCGTTTCTTGTTCACCGAAGGTATATCCGGTTCAATCATGTAATTTGATTGCCGACCAGAATAATACCATTACGCTAAGGTCTTCGGGTTTTGGGAAACAAAAGGTAGAGTCGTTAGACGCCGCAGAACGGTACGCACTGGAAACAATACTATTTAGGGGTGTCCCTGGTTCTCAGTATTCATCTCCTTTGGTTGGCATTAATGAAGAACAAGTGCGTCAAGCTAATCCGCGCTATTTTAAAGAGTTTTTTGAAAATGGAAGGCACAAGAGTTTCATTGTGTCCTCTGTTCCTGTTTCAGATTACTCTTGGACAAAGTATAAAGCATGGACTATCTCAGCCGACATAACCATTAATGTTGTTTCCTTGAGGAAGGATTTGGAACAACACGGAGTTATTAGGAGATTTGGTCTTTAATAATTATTGGGTATGAAAAAGACAATCTTAGCCGCACTTTTAGCTGTAGTCACTTTCAGTTCGGCATTTGCACAAGATCCGGTGTCTGCCCCATCGGTTCAAACAGTACAACCTAAGATCATGGTAATACCATATACCAAAGAGGGCGAGGATATTAGGACCATTCTCGAGTCCGATGTCAACAAACGTATTGTTCTCACGAAAATCAAAGAAGCTTTTGATTCGCGCGGATTCACCACAGTGGATTTTACCGCAAAATTAAAAGCGGCTAGAGATAACAATATTTTCACCTCGGACAACCCGACGGATCTTAAAGCGCAAATCGTGCAGATGTCTGGAGCTGATGTATATGTAGAGGCCGAGGATGACGTCCTTTTGTCAAGTACAGGCAATTCCGTTAAAATCATTCTCACTGCCTACGAAATATCAACGGGTAATTCTCTCGCCAATAAAGTTGGGGAGAGTAATAAGTTCTATACTGATGATATTGGGAAACTTGCAAGCAAGGCCATTGAGAGTTGTGTCACCGATTTTCTCAATGTTATGCAGGAAAAATTTACCGATATCGTCAACAATGGTCGCTCGATTATTATAAACTTTGGGTTTGATGCCAATTCTAGCTATACCATGTCGTCTGATGTCGGCAATCAAGGACTTCAATTATCTGACGAACTTGAGTTGTGGATGGAATCACATGCCTATAAAAACAATTTCCATATCCAAGGCACGACCGATACTCAGATGATTTTTGATGATGTCCGTATCCCGCTTAAAGACCCCACAACAGGCAATAATTACAATACGAACAAGTTTGCCTTGGAAATTTTTAAATTTATGCGCTCACTCGGGCTCACAATCAGTCGAGACATCAAAGGAAATACTATCTATATTACAATCAAATAGCCAGTTGTTATGAAACGATATATTATCGCGGTCATATTGACCCTTTGCTATTTCACTGCTTTCTCGCAGCCGACTACAAATGATGTATGCATAGGTGTAGTATGTCCGGAATCTTTGGAGTATTTCTCACAATCCGGATTGTCTCATCTCTCGCAAAAAATGGAGCAGATAGCCACGAATAATGGAGTTGCTGCGTTTTATGATGGGGCGTTTGTTATGTTTCCCAAACTTGCCGTCCACGATATACAGACAGTAGAAGGTGGAATGAAGGCCATCGAAACTCTTAAAATCGATTTGACTATCAATGTCCTTCAGATGGCTACAAAAACGATTGTTGGGAGCATTCCTGTCGTTCTCTCTGGCAGTGGGTATAGTATCGAAGAAGCTACATCAAATGCTATTTCAAAAATCAATGCCCGAGATCCTAAGTATTCGTCTTTTCTTTCTGACTGTAAGGTTCGTATAATAGACTATGATGAGAAGAACTGCAAGAATAGCATTCTCAAAGCAAAAACCCTTGCGTCACAGCAGCGGTACGAGGAAGCCCTCGCTCTATTAGCTCTTTATCCGGAGAGTTTACCGTCATATAGTCTAGTCAGCGCTGCCATTGTCGATATTTATAAGGATTATCAGATAGAACGCTCAGCGCAACTCGTTCTTGAAGCCAAATCAGCCATCGCTGTTCAAGATTATGACCTGGCCGCCAACTTGCTAGCCGGCGTTGATCCTGAGAGCCCGAGCTACAGGGAGGCCTTAAGACTCATTGAAACCGTCAAGAAGAACGTGACGAAAGAAAAGCAAGATGCTATCGACAGATCTTGGAAATTATACAACTCGGAGGTTGCGCTCGAAAAACATCGCATTAACGCAGCTAGAGAGGTAGCAAAAGCGTACTATGCTAACCAGCCTGCGATTAATTATACTCAGATCGTTCACGTAATATAAATGATCTTAGTGCGATTTGCTTGGTTCTGAATCATTCAAATATTATTATTGATTATTAAATAAACGGCTGATTTTTAGTTGCTTATTAGTGTATGTTCGTCCAGCACGAAAATGCTCTAATGGGTGCAAGTCCCTAAACCGCCCTGATAGTGGGAAGGTTACAGCCAAAGACAAGGGTAAAGAATCTCATACGATGTGGCATCAAGCCATATTGGGCAAGAATCTACGGCGACAGCAGCAAGGGATATTGGGCAGATGCGGAACCGCACGTACTGTGTTGTGAGAGGTCGGAAAACGAAAGTAGGAAGAAAACTACTTCGTTTTCCTCCTACTCGATTATTTTCCGCCCTGTTCTTTCCGCCCCGACCGGTACTCCTTACACGATTTCGTCCCGATTAAACGTTTTAGACGGTACAAAGTGTATTTGCTAAGGCGTTTTGTTCCGCAAAAACGTTTTAAGCGGTACAAGAGGGTCTTGGAAACCTGTTTTGTACGAGGAAAACGTTTTAGATGGAACGAAAGTCGTTTACAGGACAGAGCTCAGGCCGTCAGCGATACGTTTCAGTCCTTCATCCAGAAGTTCGCGCGGACATGCCAGGTTGATGCGGATGAAGCCCTCTCCCGCTTCGCCGTACATTGAGCCGGCATTGACATGGACATTGAACCGGTCTACGAGCATTTCCTCGATTTCGCGGGAGGCGAGTCCTGTCTTGCGGCAGTCACACCATGCGAGGTAGGTGCCTTCGAGTCGGGATATCGGCATCCACGGCAGTCGGGACGCGAAAATCTCGCGGAGACGGCAGTAATTGGCGTAGACATAGCTGTTCATTTCGCTGAGCCATTGTTCCGCTTCGGGATTCGTGTAGGCGGTGACAAGTGCTGCCGCGCCGAACGGATTGACATCGCATATCTCATTGATATTGATGGCTTTGTCGATAGCATTGCGCCAATCCTCACGGCATGTGATGATATTGGCTATCTGCAGACCTGCGATGTTGAAAGCCTTGCTGGGCGAGCAGAAAGTGACGGTGTTGCGGCTTATTTCCGGTGAAATGCTTGCGAGCGGGGTGTAGCTGTAACCCGGCATAACGATTTCGCAGTGGATTTCATCGCTGATAATCGGTACTCCGTGGCTTATGCAGATGGAGGCCATGCGTTCCAGTTCCTCTCTTGTCCAGACATGTCCTGCCGGATTGTGAGGATTGCACAGGACGAAAACCGCAGCCTCTTTCACCTTGTTTTCGAAATCATCGAAGTCCACGTGGCATGAAAAACTGTTGTCGTCAGCGTAATCGTAGACAAGCCTGCTCTCCAGCATTGTGCAGCCATTGTTCCTTATCGAAGAAAAGAAACAGTTGTATACCGGTGTCTGTATCAATACTTTATCGCCAGGCTTGGTCATCGCCTTGATTGTGGCTGACAGTGCCGGGACTACTCCGGACGTGTAGATTACCCACTCTTTCCGGATGCCGTTCCAGCCGTGTCTTCTGGAAAACCAGCTGCTGATGGCATCATAATATGGATCCTGGACGCGCGTATAGCCGAAAATGCCTTGGTTTACACGTTCCCGGAGCGTCTCCACGATACATGGCGCAGTCTGGAAATCCATGTCTGCCACCCACATAGGGATGACGCCTTCCCTGTCATTGTCCCATTTTACGCAGCCTGTGCCGCGTCGCCGGTTTACTTTGTCGAAGTCGAACATATCTCGCAATCTCCCGGTTTCTTGATGTTTTCGTCAATGATTATTTCTCCGATGCTGTCAGCTTTGATGTGTCCGGTGCGAGGATTCTTCACTGATGTGATGTGACCTTTGACATCTGCATTGACAGAACTGTACTCGAACGCGAGGTCTGCATCCGGAGCCATGGTGCAGTCTTCCATTATGAGGTTTTCCGCATAACACAGCGGCTGGGTGCCGGAAATGCGGCATCTTACCAGTCTGAGATTCTTGGCGTACCATCCGAGGTATTCGCCGTTTATCTCTGAATCATAGACTGTTACGTTCTCGGTATTCCAGAATGCGTCTTTCGTGTTGAGAATGGAATCGTGAATTTCCACGTTCTTGCAATACTGGAACGAGTAGTTGCCGTCCAGGCGGAAATTACGGATCTTTATGTCGCTGCAGTGCATGAAAATATAGTCGGCATGGTCTGCGCTTACATTGTCCAGCCCGATGTTCTTGCAGTGCCACAGAGTTTCCGCAGCTCCCGGAATCTGCACGTTTTTCAATTTGATGCCATCCATCTCGCGGAACATCTTGGGTGCATCTACGTATGTGTCAGTCATTTCCAGATTTTTCGAGTACCACAATGCGGCTCTGGCTCCACCTGTGAAGAGGCAATTCTTCACGATGAAGTTCTCGCAGCACCAGAATGGATATTTGCCCTCGAATACGCAATTGACGGCAGTAATGTCGCTTGTCTCCTTCAACGCTGATTCGCCCCTGTGAATCTTCACGTTCTCAAGATATAGCCCGTGTCTGCAATAGAGCGGCCTTTCGCCGATAAACTCTTGACCGATAATCTTTTCCATATATTATTTTGTTTCAATGTTGTCCACCTTCATACGTACATTCAGCCATTTCCGCTATGGAGCCTCCAAAGGAAAAGCAATCCCCTGATATTCAGCTCGGCGCACATGCTTATCCAGAAACCGGCAAGGCCCATGGTCTTCGTGAGGAAGAACGCTGGGATTATGCGGAAAATCCACATTGCCGAGAAGTTTATCGTGCTCGGTATCAATGTGTCACCGGCGCCGACACAGACTCCGTAGCCGACGATGGATGCGGCGAACATTGTCTCGGCGAAACATTCTATCCGGAGGACATGGGCACCCAGTGCCACGACTTCGGCATCATTGGACATCAATCCGATGAAAACAGGGGCGAGAGCGTACATTATTATTGCCATTACGCTCATCACCGCCATGCCGAGTCCGACGGTAATCCGGGCGAATCCCTTCGCAAGCTCTTTCCGTTTCGCGCCGAGGCTTTGGCCGATGAGCGATGTCGCCGCATCCGCGATACCATATCCCGGCATGTAGCAGAAACTCTCCGCCGTTATCGCGAAAGCATTGGCCGCAATGGCGATGGTTCCCAGAGGTGCCACAATAATCGTGCTCAGCACATGCGCGCCCCTCATTATGATATTTTGCAATGCCATCGGGGCGCTGATAGTCAATGCGTTGCTGATGCAGACCCTTGTCGGGATGAAACTGCCGCGCTCACCGCGTCCGATGATATGCAATTCCTTGGAACGGAAGAGGATATAGGACATCAATATCCCGACAGTGGTGCATTCTGCCAGCACTGTTCCCAATGCCGCGCCTTCCACGCCCATGCCGGCGCCCGGGATGAAAATCTCCATGCCGGACAATGTCAATGTTCTCGAAGGATAGATGAGCATGAAGTTGAAGCAGACGTCCAGAACGCACATTACGATACTCATCATGCTGGGAATCTTCATGTTGCCGCTGCTCTGCAGCATTCCTGCGCCGAAAAATTCGAACTGGAGGGCCGGCAGTCCCGCCATGACTATCATGAAATACATTCCGGCATCGTGACGTATCTCCTCGGCGCCTCCCAGCCATCCCGGCAATGCCTGGCTGATGCTGATTCCTGTCAACGATATTATTATGCTGAATGTCAGCAGGGCGGTAATGCCTTGCCTGAGAATCTTGCGTGCTCCCTGGAAATCTTTTGCACCGATAAGGTGGGCCGCAGGCACGGAAAAACCTGCCGCAGCAGCTGAACAGAATCCGCCGAACATCCATGTGCACGTGGACATCAGACCCACCGATGCGGCGGCATTGACTCCGAGATTACCTACCATTGCGGAGTCAATGAATTGCATCAGCACGGACGAAAGCTGCGCCATTATTGCCGGCAAACTCATTATGCCCGCAAGCTTGGCCTGCTGTCCGAAAGTCATCGCCTGTCCTCCCCGGAGCATTCCGAGAAGGGTGTCCTTACTCAATCTTTCCATATCAACCGGCAAAGTTACTACTTCTTTCGGAAACCAGCTATTTTTCCCGGGCACTAGCTGGTATATGGCGGAATTTCCCCGGATTCGATCAATGCACTGAGCATCTCGGCGATTTCCTGCGGATTGCCGGATTCCGGACTGGAAAAATGTCCGATTACCTGACGGAGAGTGTATTGCCCGTGCAGCTCGTCATTGACATATGATTTCAATGCCTCTTTTTGCTGTGGCTTGGCGGTACGCTTCTTCCGGCAGATGTCACAATTTCCGCAGTCTTCCGATTCCTCCTGGCCGAAATAAGCAAGAAGGAACCTGGAACGGCACACATCCTCTTCGCTGACATACTCTATCATGGTCTCCATGCGTTTGTGCCATGTTTCTTTCAGCATCTTGTAGCGCTGAGGGGAAAGCTTCACGTTGCCCACGGCGAGATGCTCGCTATGGAGAGTCAGCACGTTGGCGATATCTCCCGGGATATATGCGATAATGTGTTCCACCGAAAGCTCGTACAATGTCTGCCGCAGCTGCGGAATGCCCATCCCGCATTTTCCTGCCACATATTCCTCGTCTATCGGAACGGTGAACGAGAAAATGCCTACGTAACTTCTTATCAGACATTCTATTACATTGAGCATTGAAGGATAGTCAAAACCGATGTCGTACAGGTCGTCGCGGTTGACGGAGATTCTTATGCGGGTCGGCGTTTCAAGCTCCTCGGAGTATGTCCAATGCCCTTCTCTTTCGAGGTAGCGGATCGCGTAATACGCTGAGGATCTGTTCAATGAAAATCTGCGGCAAAACTCGTTCAAATCGAATTTCAGCTGCCGCCCGAGTCCCTGCCCGTACGCGATTTCGAAAAACGCATATACCTTATGATATATGTCTTCAATGTATTCCAATGTCGGGAAAGAAATGGTCTCCAGCTGGTGCAGCCGGCGGATGTCCGTCGAGTTCCAGAGCAATACGGCGAAAGAATGCAGCCCGTCGCGGCCTGCTCTTCCCGCTTCCTGGAAATACGCCTCCGGAGCGTCGGGCATGTCCATGTGCACCACGAAACGTACATCCGGCTTGTCAATCCCCATTCCGAAAGCATTGGTACAGACCATCACCCTGGTTTTTCCGATCTTCCAGTCTTCCTGCCGCTTCATCCTTTGCTCGTGACGGAGGCCGGCATGGTAGAATGACGATGAAATGCCGACGGCAGCGAGCGCGGCGGCGAGTTCCTCGGTCTTCTTCCGGCTGCGGACATACACGATTCCCGTGCCCGGAACGCCGTTGCAGATATTTATCATCTGCCCCATCTTGTCTTCGCATTTGCGGACAATGTAGGACAGGTTCGGCCTTTCGAATCCGCTTTTCAGCAATGTCTTTTCCTTGAAGCCGAGTTTTTCCATGATGTCGTCGGCGACTTCGGGCGTGGCAGTGGCGGTCAATGCTATCACCGGCGCATCAACGACCTCTCTGATCTTGCCGATTTGCAGATAATCCGGCCTGAAATCATAGCCCCATTGGGATATGCAATGTGCCTCGTCAATGACTATGAAACAGATGTTGAGGACTTCCAGGTATGACTTGAACAGCCTGGTATTCAGTCGTTCCGGTGAAATGTATAAAAACTTCACATCCCCGTAGGCGGCATTGTTCAATGCCAGGTCGACCTCTCTCTTGTTCATTCCGGCATAAACGGCGAGCGCTTTTATTCCCCTGTCATTCAGGTTCTGTACCTGGTCTTTCATCAGGGCGATGAGGGGAGTGATGACCAGCGCTATCCCGTCTTTCAGCATTGTCGGGACCTGGAAACAGACTGATTTTCCGCCTCCGGTAGGAAGAATGGCGAGTACGTCCTTGCCGGCCAATGCGGTATTGACGATTTTGTCCTGCATCGGTCGGAAAGAAGAGTATCCCCAATACTCCTTCAATATATCAAGAGGTGATGTCATCATATTTTGTCCATCTTTTCAAACATGGCAAAATTTTTGCAAGTATAGTCGGATGGTTTTTTGCAAAATTAGTAAATTTTCAGACTGCAATTGTGGTAGTAATCGTAAAATTATGTAATTTTGCGGATGGTTTCGACTGAAGGCTTTGAAGGGAGGATGAAAAACCTGCTGAAAACTGGAAATTAGTTATAATATCTAAAATATTATTTTTTTATTATGCCAACATTGGATTTAAGCAAGTATGGAATTAAAGGTGTAAAAGAAGTCCTTTACAACCCATCTTATGAAGTTCTCTTCAATGAGGAGACAAGGCCGGAGCTTACCGGTTATGAGAAAGGTCAGGAGACCGAGCTCGGTGCAATCAACGTTATGACTGGTATCTACACCGGACGTTCCCCTAAGGACAAGTACATCGTTATGGACAAGACCTCGAAGGACACCGTATGGTGGAACACTCCTGAGTATCCTAACGACAACCATCCTGCTTCAGAGAAGACTTGGAAAGCTTGCAAGAAACTCGCTGTAAAACAGCTTTCAGGCAAGAGACTTTTCGTAGTTGACGGTTTCTGCGGTGCAAACGAGAACACCAGAATGAAAGTACGTTTCATCATGGAGGTTGCATGGCAGGCACACTTCGTTACCAATATGTTCATCCGTCCTAAGAACCAGAAAGAGTTCGATCAGGAGCCTGATTTCGTAGTATACTGCGCAGCAAAAGCTAAAGTTGAGAATCACGAGGAACTCGGCCTCCGTTCAGAGACCGCTGTTCTCTTCAACGTAACTTCTCACGAGCAGGTTATCCTCAATACATGGTATGGCGGTGAGATGAAGAAGGGTATGTTCTCTATGATGAACTACTTCCTGCCTCTCAAGGGTATCGCTTCTATGCACTGCTCTGCAAACACTGACAAGAACGGCGAGAACACAGCTATCTTCTTCGGTCTTTCAGGAACTGGCAAGACAACCCTTTCTACCGATCCTAAGCGTCTCCTCATCGGTGATGACGAGCACGGCTGGGACAACAACGGTATCTTCAACCTCGAAGGCGGTTGCTACGCTAAGGTCATCAACCTCGACAAAGAGTCTGAACCGGATATCTACGGTGCCATCACTCGTGACGCTCTCCTTGAGAACGTGACTGTTGATGAGAACGGCAAGATTGATTTCGCTGACAAGAGCGTTACCGAGAACACTCGTGTATCTTACCCTATCTATCACATCAAGAACATCGTACGTCCTGTATCACACGCTCCTGCTGCAAAACAGGTTATCTTCCTTTCAGCAGATGCGTTCGGAGTACTTCCTCCAGTATCTATCCTCGATCCTGAGCAGACCAAGTACTACTTCCTTTCAGGCTTCACAGCTAAGCTTGCAGGTACAGAGCGCGGTATCACCGAGCCTACTCCTACATTCTCAGCTTGCTTCGGACAGGCATTCCTCGAACTCCACCCTACAAAGTATGCAGAGGAGCTCGTTCGCCACATGAAGAAGAGCGGTGCCAAGGCATACCTCGTAAACACTGGCTGGAACGGTACAGGAAAACGTATCTCTATCCGTGATACCCGTGGTATCATCGACGCTATCCTCGATCACAGCATCGACAGCGCTCCTACCAAGACTATCCCTTACTTCAACTTCGTAGTTCCTACACAGCTTGCAGGCGTTGATCCTAATATCCTCGATCCACGCGACACATATGCAAATGCTGCTGACTGGGAAGTTAAGGCCAAGGACCTCGCTGCAAGGTTCATCAAGAACTTCGTCAAATACGAAGGCAACCGCGCAGGCAAGGCTCTCGTAAAGGCTGGTCCACAGCTCTAGTCAAAGATTTCCGTACGGGTTTTGCCCTACGGATTACATAACACAAAAAAGGGACTCCGGTTTCGGAGTCCTTTTTTTATGGTTCTGGAGGTGTATTCAGGCAGTTATCCCCTCGATGACCAGGCCGTCGTAGGCCGGCTGGATATCCATGTCTGGAGCCAGTTCGCGCAGTTGGGCTGCGAAATCCATGTAGACAGGGAAATTATGTGACAGGTGAGTCAGCCACGTATGCTTCGCTCCGATTTTTCTGGCAACGTCAATTGCTTGATACAGAGAAAAATGCGAGTGGTGAGGCTTGTAGCCGACAGTGTTCAGGGTTACATGCTCCAGGCCTTGCAGTTTTTTTCAGTTCCCGGTCCGGCAGAAGGCTCATGTCCGTGATATAGGCAATGTCACCGAAACGGAAACCCAGCACCGGCATCTTGTCATGCATGCCCCTTATCGGGATAATTTCCACGCCGCGTCCGGTGGAGGAGACCAAGCCTCCCTTGAAAGACGGATCTTCAGCAGTTTCGGCAGGCGTAGCCTTCCGGTCATTTGTCGGAATCAGCTCGCCGTCAGCAGTTTGCCAGCAATATCCTCTGTCGTGGACCCAGATCAGTTTGCGGTCCTCATCACCAGGCTCCACGAAGAAAGGCCGTTCGTCTATCAGATGAATGTTCCACTCCGGAGCTCCTGGGTACTTGTTCTCCTCGAAAACGTATGCGAAACTTTTTTTGAGCGACTCCAGCACGGGCTCCTCGCAATAAATCTCAGCCGCCCGCTGGTCGATATAGTTCAATGACCTTACGTCATCCAGCCCTCCGGTGTGATCCCTATGGTCATGAGTCAAAAGTATGGCATCCAGATGAGAAATGTCATGTGCAAGCATCTGCATCCTGAAATCCGGACCGGCATCCACCAAGATGGACAGCCCGCCGTACTCCACGAATGCTGCTGAACGGAAACGCTTGTCTTTCAAGTCATTGCTGCGGCAAACCGGACACTTGCAGCCGATAATGGGGATGCCTTGCGACGTGCCGGTACCCAGAAAAGTCAGTCGGGTCTTCATAATGTGACCTCCACGATTTGCCCGGCCAGCTTCTCGTCCCATGGTCTCTCCACCTTGATATAATTGCCGGTGTATCCGCTCATCATGCCACCGTTGTTGCTCTCCTCGAACAACACACGTTCCTTGACGCCTTTCTGTGACGCGATGAACTCTTCATTCAGCGATTTGCAAAGTTCTTCAAGCATCGCCACACGTTTGGTCTTGACACAATCCTGCACCTGGTCCTTGCGTGCAGCCGACCTCGTGCCGGCTCTACGTGAATAAGGAAAGATATGGATGAATGCAGGTTTTACCCTGTCTTTCAGGAAGTTATATGTCTCCATAAACAATTCGTCCGTTTCTCCTGGAAGTCCGGCGATGACGTCGATTCCGAAAAACACATCCGGCCTGCCGGACCCGTCTCCCGGTTTCGGATTCATCTTTTCGCGTATGTAATCTATCTTGGACGCGAAAAACTCCGTGGAATATTTCCTGCCGACATCCTTCAGCAGGGTATCGCTGCCGCTCTGGAGCGGAATGTGGAAATGCGGCTGGAATTTGGTCCCAGAAGCTATCCAATCCACGATTTCATCAGTCAAAAGGTTTGGCTCAATAGATGAAATGCGGTATCTTTCAATGCCTTCCACCTCGTTCAATGCCTTCAGCAGATCCAGAAAACTTTCCCCGCTCTTCCTTCCGAAGTCACCGGTATTGACACCGGTCAGCACGATTTCACGCACTCCCGACGCGGCGATTCTCTTCGCTTCCTCCACAGCCTCCGCAATGGAAATGCTCCTGCTCCTGCCCCTGGCGAAAGGTACGGTGCAATATGCGCAGAAATTGTCGCACCCGTCCTGGACTTTCAGGAATGACCTGGTGCGCTCCTCGCCGCTTGAATAGGCAGCGAACGTGACGGCATCATTGACATCAGCATTGTCCCGGATGACATTGCGCCCGTCGATGAACTCCAGCGTGGTCTTTACCAGCGACCCCTTTTCATTGGCCCCGAACACGAGGCTCACGCCCTCAAGCGACTCGACTTCGGCTCTTTTCAGTTGCGCGTAACAGCCTGTGACAATGACGGTTGCATCTGGAGCAATGCGGTGGATCTTCCGTATGATATTGCGCGACTTGCGGTCGGCATGTTCTGTTACGGAACAGGTGTTGATGATGTACAGATCAGCCTTTTCCGACCATGGAACCGACTCGTAGCCCTCTTTCATGAAGCCACGTTCGTAAGTCGAAGTCTCAGCGTAATTGAGCTTGCAGCCCAGCGTTATGTAAGATGCTTTTTTAGTCATATCAATGTGCGAGAATGAGGAATACGCATGGGCGCTTTCCGATGAAATCCTTACGTCCGGCAATCTCCCGTTTCCATCCGTCTATCGTCTTGGTGCGGATATAGGCGTCCGGCATGGTAATGTTCGCTGCAATGCATAACTCCGTGCTGCCCTGACAGTTGGCCAGGATATCAGCCAGCAGCGAGTCGTTCCTGTAAGGCGTCTCGATGAATATCTTCGTCTGCCTTTCCGATGCTGAATGACGTTCAATGCTTTTCAATGCCTGTCTGCGTTCATCCGTTTTGGCGGGTATGTAGCCGAGGAATGCAAATGACTGTCCGTTGAGTCCTGAAGCCATGAGCGCAAGCATCAGAGATGACGGCCCCGAACACGGCACTACCTCGATACCATGTTTATGGCACAGGCTTACCAGTTGCGCACCTGGGTCGGCTACGGCCGGAAGTCCGGCTTCCGTTATGAGTCCTACATCGTTGCCGTCATTGAAAAGAGGCAGCAGCGCCTCCACTTCTTCCGGTTTGGTATGCTCGTTAAGCTCATGAAACTCAAGCTCTTGTATATGTCCTTTCAGTCCGGCTGCGGAAAGATACCGTCTGGCAGTCCTCGTCGCCTCCACTACGTATGTGTGAAGCTTCGGCAGCATTGACAATACTCCTTCCGGGATGACTTCTTTCGGGTCGTTTTCCCCGAGTGGCGAGGGAATCAGGAACAGCCTGCCCCGTCTATCTGCGTTTTCCATTTTTCTTTTCGTTTTTATCCGCATTGATCTTTATCCGCACTTTCCGTTCATTCATGAGAGCCTGCTGGCGCTCGGCCTCCAGCTCCTGTTTTTTGCGTCTGCTCCTGAAAAGGTTGCGTATGAATTCACCGATGCGGTCATATTCTTTCTGATAAGTGATACCGATGCCGTTTCTCTGGGAATTGTCCAGATAATTGGTGTACTGGTCCGCCGAATGCGAGAAAAGGTTCAGTCTCAATGCCCCCGGGCGGTCCAGTTTCACGTCGATGTCCAGGTCTCCCACGACTTCGCTTCCTGACGAGGTGGAGTTGTACTGCCTGTTGCCGATGGTGCCGTTCACCACCACGCGGTTGTTGAACAAGGCGGTGGACAATGCCACGTCGAAGATATCCGTTCCGCCTGCACTTTGCTGATAATCAAGCCCGAAGTCGACAGGTATGTTCAGTTTCTGCAAGATGTTGTTAAGCTGTCCCGCCATGATTTCCGAAACATTGGAATACAGCATTGACGAGGACGTGTTGGTGATGCCGGACTGCTCGTCAGGCAGGAAACTGTTCGAAAGCAACAGGGCCAGAAGCTGTTTCTGAATCTTGTCCTGCGTGTTCAATGCACTTTCCACGCGGCTCTGCGTCGTCGGATCCAGGTCAGGGATGTTGATGGAGAAATCCAGCCTCGGATTGCTCAGCTTGTCCGTGATGGCAATTCCGCATTCGACTGTCCTTCTGGCGGTGGACGTGGTGTCGGAAATCAGCGTCCCGACCGAAGCCTTGGTCTTGTATAACGCATTGATATCCAAGTTGCTGTCCATGATGTCTCCGTTGAACCTGATGGAACTTCCGTCCTGTATGGAGAAATCTCTTTTCGCTATTCCAAGCGCCACGAAATGGTAAGTTCCGTTGGAAATGATATAGTTGCCGTTGATGGTGAAAAGTCCGATGCCAGGTCTCACTTCCACGTCGATCAGACCGTTTCCGTTGCCGGTAAGCACGTTTCCTGCGGCCTTGTCGATTTCCAGGCTGGCGGTAATGTCCGGCGTGGCATTGATTCTCAGTTTGATGCCCAAGTCATTGGCCTTCTTTTCCTTCTCCTTCAGTTTCCGCATCATTTCGTCGTAAGGGTCAATGCGGATTTCCCTGTATGGCTTCTTGAATGTCAGCAAATTGGACTTTCCGGCTGATGAAGCGGTGTTCATCGGTATGTGGAATTCTCCTCTCTTCGCCGTGCGTGCATCCGCTGACAGCAATATGGAATTCAGCTGTCCGGTGATGGTCAGGTCGCCCGTCGCGGAAACATTGCCATAGAAAACAGGATTGTCATTTTCTCCGAGATTCAGCACCTCCATCTGGCGGAACTTGATGTCCGTGTCGAAACTCATGTCACGGAAATGGTCCCACAAGATGCTGCCGCTCACAGTGCCCTTCTCATTGAACCTGTCGGTTATCGTGACATTTTCGAACCTCGCACCCTTGCTGTCGAGCGTCACCGGACCGTCGGCGGTATATTCCACGTTCGTGAAGTCCACCCGCAGCTTCGTACGGTTGAACCTCAGTTCCTTGCTGCTTATTTCAATGTTGTCCAGCGGTCCGTTGAATGCGATGTCTCCGGAAAGGCTGCCTTCAATGTTGCTGAACAATGATTTCAGGAACGGCAGGGCATAACCTGCATCCAGTCCGTTGAGCGACAGGTTGCCGTCCAATGTTTTCTGCTTGGGGAAGAAATGTCCCGAAGCATTCAGCGTCTGTACTCCGTCCAATGAATTGCGGCACAGGAAATTGAACTTCTTGCTCTCGTCATCCCATACGCAAGCGACCTTCACGGTGCCGGTCCGGTGGCCTCCGAACATGGTGGAGTCGCTCTGGAGACGCATGAGGACTCCTGCCTGGTCGTCCGTGCGTGATATCAGCATCGCCTGTCCGGTCATCCGGCCTTCCAGTCCCAATTCCTGATTCGAGAAAGCATTGGCCATGGAAATGTCGAATTTTTCCATGTTCAGCCTGAGGGTGTCGCTATCCGTGGCGGAGTACCCGCCGTTCAGCCTTATCTCCTGGTCGTCTCCCGTGAGCCGCAGGTTCCCGATTTGTGCGCCACCGCTGTAGAAATCCATCTTGGACGACGTGATTTTCCACAGTCTGGATTTCAGATAGATATATGACGGGTCGAAATTGGTGCTTATTGCCAATGAATCATTGTCATCGCGATATATGCGTCCCCTGAGGATCAGGTCACCGCGGTTCTGGAGTTCGGTCGCATTGTCATAACTGAATCTTGCCCCGATGGAATCCTTCTTCGCGTAAACATTGACCTTGCCTGACTTCACGAGCATCGGCGCGAACTTCATCTCGTCCGCTTTCAATGTTCCTTCAATGCTGCCGTCAGGATTCCCAAGTTTCAGGTCAATGCCTTTCAAGTATTTGTCCTTGAATGCAATACGTCCGGACGTCAGGCTGGCTTTAAGGTTTCCGTCCCGCGCGATGCTGAGGTTCAATGCCGTGCTGTCGGCGATGTAGACGCCCGGTGCGAAGAACGACATGATGTCCTTGGTGTCATGGAAACGTATGGATGCATCGTATTTGTTCCTGTCCCAATTCCCGCTTCCCAGGCGCAATGAAGGCAGGGAGCCGCTTGTCGCTACTGTCTTGATGTCATTGATGAAACTCTTGAAGAACCGGGTGCCGGAATATGTGCCGTCTGCGAATCCGGACTTGAATTTCACGCGGTTCAGGTCATTGTTCGCGTATGACGAAATCTCGATGTCGCCGACATTGTGTCTGCCGTGCTCGTCTTCGAGGACAATGCCGTTCACGTTGATGTTGCCCAGAATCTCTTCGCCGCTGACGCGCGTGAAGTTTGCCTGTGTCGTCAGACTGATTCTGGAAGTTCCTCGCTTGTCAATGTTCAGGGCATGCAGATCTGCGTATCCGAGATTCGCATAGAACTGATACAGAGCGTTTTGTGTCTTTGATGACAATGAGAATATTCCCTGGAAGAGGAAGTTCAGGTTCGGGTCGCTGCATACGATACGGCCGTTGAACGCATCCTGGCTGAATGTTCCGGCGGCGGCAATTCCAGTATATCCGTAATTCAGCACCTCCAGATGGTCCACCTTTAGGGAGTCGATGGTCATTTCCGGGCCGTCTTTGCCGAGCGTGGCGGAAAGTCCGGAACGCATGGTGCATTTCCCTACGGGGATGTTGTCGACTATCTTGTTGATTTCCAGGCCTTCAGTGGAAATCTGTCCTCCGATTTCCATCGGTCTGTACTTGTCAATGATGTTTCTGATTCCGATGTCGGCGGTGACTTTTCCGAAGTCGCTGTGAATGGAACCGCGTACCGAAAGCCTGTTCAGCGGTCCTCTCATGCGTCCGGTGAACGTGGCCGTCTCGCCTTTACATAAGTTGCTGATTTTCAATGCGGCGTCAGGTGCCCAGCCCTTGATGAATCGCTCCAGTCCCCGGGATGAGAAACGGATTTTCCTGACATCCGCTTCCAGCAGCATGCCCTGTGAATCCGGCAGGCCTATGATGGAACCGCTGAGGTCTCCTGAAATGCCGCGTCCATGGGCATTGTCCCATTTGGTGAAACCTTCGACGTCCGCGGACTCGAATTTTATGTTTTTCAGGTGCAGGTCATTGATATAGCCTTCGACTTGCCCGTTCAGGTTTGCCGTCATGCGGAACCGTTTGAGCGCCGGCGCGAAGTATCTCAATGTGTTCATGCTCACCATGCTCGGGCGGATGTCGCCCTGGAGCCGTACTGCATTTATGAAGTCTGACCAGGCATCCGTGTCCTTGTATGTCATTTTCAGGCTAGGGATGTCAATGTTCGACCAGTTGTCTATGATGCGGAGATTGTCGACGATGGTCTTGCCGTTGCCGACCTTGGCGCTTCCCGACATGAGATGGCAGACGAATCCGCTTTTCTCCCTGAACGACATCTTGTTGCAGGTGCCTGACATCACGCCTCCTTTCAGCCTTAAATTTCTGCCTTTCAGTTTGATGTCTTCCACGTCGAGGTCGAACCAGTTCATTTCGTCACTGGCGTATTTCGTGGCGTCTTTACGGAAGTTCCTCATTCTGAACGCCATGCCGTCCAGCTCTACATCCGTGATGGAGAAAATTTCCTTGTCGTTTTTCTTCTTTTCCTTGTTGCCGTTGCCGAGTCGGAAAATCCGTTTCAGGTTGATGGTGCCCGAAGTGTCCGCTGCCGTGCTGTCACCCGGCTCGATGACCAGAAAGAAAAGTCCGTCTGTCACTTTTGCTGTGGAGAGGCTGATGCTGCCGTCGTTTATCAATGTCTTTATGCCGAATGTGGCGGAAACGTACCTCGCGCGGAAAAGCGTGTCTGTCGCCATCATGCCTGCCGAGTCCCTGTAAGGGTGATTGTCAATGACGGCCAAATCTTTGATTACTACGGCTTTGAACGGGTCGATGTGGATTTTGCCGATGCTTATTCTTCCGTCAATGCTGTTTTCCAGGGAGTGCAGTGCCTTTTCCGCAAGGAAGGTCTGGACTTTAGGGGATTGCACAGCAATAAGCGCAGCGACAATGAGTGCCGTCACGACAACTATCAGCAGATATAATATTTTTACTGTCTTCCTGATACCGACCTGTCCTTTTTTTTATACTTATATTATCTTACAAACTTACATAAAATATCTCTAAATTATATTACCTTCCTGTCTTTGACACTTTGATTTTGTAGAAACAAGGATAATTCAAGGCTCCAGACCGCTGAGTTGGCGATTTGGGGCCTTTGGATTTTTTCTGACTTTGTAGTAGACAAGCCCTTTCGTGGTCTGCGGCCGAGGGACTTCGGGCCGGTACGCACCTGTCGGTGCTATCCCTCCCGTTCACGAAGCCACGGGCGGCTACGCCGTCCGAAGTCCCTCGGCCATCCGTCCCTAGTGCTTGTCGCTTCCGTCATCATCTTTCTCGCGTTTCTTAGTCTGGGCGATGATGCTCCTCATCTTCTGTCTTGTGACTATCTGCGTGTCGGTTCTGAACCCTGCGCTGCCGTGCAGGTGGTTTGTGAGGTCCGTTCTGGTATATGCCGGGACATATCCTTCATAACCGGAGATGCTGAGGAAGTCCATTGAACGCAACGTGCCCACTATCTCCTCCGTCGTGAAGTGCCTGCCTCCCCGGTTGACCTTCTTTTCCAGATACTTGTATATGAGCAGGGCAAGGAAACAGGTGAGGAAGTGAGCCTTGATGCGGTCGTCCCTCCTAACGTAGACCTAGCCTGGCGTCAAAGTCAGTCTTCATTATGCGGAAGCCGTTTTCTATGATCCATCGGCCGCCGTTCAGTCTGATGATGTCCGGCGCAGGATCCCAAAGGTCAGTGCACAGGGCATAGAAGCCGTCGAAGCGGGACTCCTGGGCTATCGTCTCCTGATTGAGGGAATAGCTTTCTATCTGCGCGAGCTCGCCGTCCGCTGTGCAGTGCTCGGCCTTGATGAAGCGCTTGGCGTCATTAGGACTCTTGCGCTTGGAGGTCACACCCTGCCCTTTCTGCAGCAGGGCGACCGCACGGCTCACCTGCCGTTCGCGCACATAAGAGAGGTACGCCTTGTACTTGAATGAGAACGTGACGATGATGCGCTGTTCCAGCGTCTCTCCGGTGGACATCTGGGTGGGGTCCCAACGTTCCTTATAGAAAAGGGTCTCGCAATGCTCCTTGGAGTCCAAGGTGCTGATGTCGTATTCCTTGTCAGAGCCGGCCGTGCGCCACCCCTTGCAGTCCAGCGCCCATTCCTGAAGATATCCCTTGAGCTTCTTGAGGGACTGTACGGTAACGAATGACCTGTCACCGACGCTGTCGTTCTTGCGGTTCTCGTATGACGACAGTCCTCCGTCGGTGCACACCACCAGCTTCGACAGGCCGAACTTGTCCTTGAGTATCTGCTCCATAGGTTTGAGCGTGCTGGTCTCCGCCTTGTTCCCCGGCTCGATGCACATCGCCAGCGGAAAGCCGTCATGGTCCATGAACAGTCCCATCTGCACGACAGGCAGCGGACGGCCCTCCTTGCAGTGTCCGAACTGTACCAGGCCGCCTTCCTCCTCGCACTCGAAGAAGTAGTTCGTCAGGTCATAGTACACCACCTGCGTGTTGCGCTTCCCAAGTTTCAGACTACGTTTATACACGTCCGCCTGGATTTCATTGAACTCTTCGGCAAGCAGCGACAGCGCCCTGTACACCTGCTCCAGAGTGCACTCGGGCTGCTCGAAGAACTTCCCGGCATCTTCAAGAGAGGACCGCTTTGATCCTGGATACAGTATCCTGGTATACACAAGCATGGAAAGGATGCCGTTCAGGTCATACTTGAGCAGCTTGTGCTTCTTCGCTATCTTCTTGCAGATATAGTCCAGCCCAAGCTCATAGTATATCTTCTGCAGGAACAGGTAGCCACCGTTGTAGCTGCGCTGTTCTCCTTTCTGTATGTATGTCTGCGGGTCATACTCTACGACGACCTTCTGGCTCTCTTCCTTTTCGGCGGCCGTCATCTCCGCGACTCTGGCGCGTGCCCACTCAATGGGATCCTCACCTCCAAGCTTCTCGCGAAGCTCCTCGACGGTACCGAACTTCTCGACGACCTTGGTGGTGCACCTTCCGTCCTCTTTTCTGAACGATTTGATTGCGTACAAGTAGGTGTAACTGCCGCTTTTCTTCAATTGGAGAGTCATATTTGCATCTAAATATCGTAGTATCTAACACTATCTAAATACAAATATAAGAATTAAATTTGACAAAAAAAAGAGTTCTGAATGAACTCTATCAAATATTTTTAACTTTTTTCGGATTTTAAAGTGTCAAACTACCGGGCTGATGCTGCCGTCGTTTATCAATGTCTTTATGCCGAATGTGGCGGAAACGTACCTCGCGCGGAAAAGCGTGTCTGTCGCCATCATGCCTGCCGAGTCCCTGTAAGGGTGATTGTCAATGACGGCCAAATCTTTGATTACTACGGCTTTGAACGGGTCGATGTGGATTTTGCCGATGCTTATTCTTCCGTCAATGCTGTTTTCCAGGGAGTGCAGTGCCTTTTCCGCAAGGAAGGTCTGGACTTTAGGGGATTGCACAGCAATAAGCGCAGCGACAATGAGTGCCGTCACGACAACTATCAGCAGATATAATATTTTTACTGTCTTCCTGATACCGACCTGTCCTTTTTTTTATACTTATATTATCTTACAAACTTACATAAAATATCTCTAAATTATATTACCTTTGCGGTTCAGATTGGAGTTTTTTGAAAGACACATGGAACATTCAGACATCATTCTCGGAATAGAGTCATCGTGCGATGACACTTCCGCAGCTGTTATACGGGACGGATATCTTCTGTCCAATGTCATTGCCAGCCAGCAGGTTCACAAGGATTATGGCGGGGTCGTGCCGGAACTTGCATCCAGGGCGCACGAGCAGAACATTGTTCCTGTTGTCAGCCAGGCGCTGGAGAAGGCGGGCGTGAAGCCTGAGGAGCTCACGGCGATTGCATTTACCAGAGGGCCGGGCCTTCTCGGTTCGCTCCTGGTCGGAACTTCTTTCGCCAAGGCTCTCGGCGTTTCTCTTGGGATACCTGTAATCATGGTCAATCATCTTCAGGGTCATATACTTGCGGATTTCGTGAAGCAGTATGACAAGGAGAATCATCATCCGGAGTTCCCGTATCTCTGCCTTCTGGTTTCAGGAGGGAATTCTCAGATTGTAAAGGTGAACGGCCCTCTGGATTATGAGATTCTGGGCCAGACCATAGATGATGCTGTGGGCGAGGCTTTCGACAAGTGTTCGAAAATGATGGGGCTCGGATATCCGGGCGGACCTGTGATAGACAAGCTAGCGAAACTAGGCAACCCCGACCGGTTCAAGTTCGCCAAGCCGCATATTCCGGGACTGGACTACAGTTTCAGCGGTATCAAGACATCCCTTCTTTATTTCGTGAGGAATGAGATGGCCAAGGATCCGGAGTTTATGGAGAAGAACAAGGAAGACATCTGTGCAAGTTTCCAGAAAGCATTGATAGACATATTGTTGGATAAATTGATAAAGGCTGCCAAGCAGACCGGTATCAAGGAGATAACGATCGGAGGCGGCGTGTCTGCGAACAGCGGATTGCGAAACCGTATCGAGGAGGAGGGCAAGAAGCGTGGCTGGAACACGTACCTGCCTGAGTTCAAGTTCACCACGGACAATGCCGCCATGATTGCCATAGCCGGCTACTATCACTACCTCGCCGGTGAACGCACTCCGCTCGATGTCGCCCCCGTTTCCCGCATTGCGGATTTTTAGTGCGTTGGGTTGTAACCTTCGAACATTGACACCCTTGTTATTTTGAGAAACTCAGTAAGTTGTTAGAATAGTTAATATGTGTTTAGAGCCCGTGAGGGCGAAGGTAAGTCCCTTCCCCGAGGGGAGGGATTTAGAGAGAGGGTAACGTGATAAAAGCGCGTTGGGTTGTAACCTTCGAACATTGACACCCTTGTTATTTTGAGAAACTCAGTAAGTTGTTAGAATAGTTAATATATGATAGAATTTGAAGTGTCCTGCAGGATGGGACGTGAACCAAGATTGGATGATATCAGGATGGCAGCGGCCGAAGCCCTGCACCTCAGACCTAACGCCGTGATCAATGTCATTGACCCGACCAAGTCATACCAGCCGACAATGGTCAATGCTGATGCACATTGTCATATCGTGCATCGTTCCATCGATGCCAGGGGAGATGTCACGATGCGCTACAGAGTGGAGGCTTACAAGAAGGATGAGCCTTATGAGGAATATAAACTTCCTGAGTATCAGGATGTTCATAATGCTGAACCTGTCATTGTGGTAGGAGCAGGTCCTGCCGGAATGTTCGCTGCATTGAAACTCCTGACATTGGGACTCAAGCCTGTCGTGCTGGAGCGCGGAAAGGATGTAAGCGGAAGAAAACCGGACATTGCGAAGCTTTCACGCACGGGTGTCGTGAACCCTGATTCCAACTATTGCTATGGCGAGGGTGGAGCAGGCACATTCTCTGACGGCAAGCTCTTTACACGTTCTTCCAAGCGTGGCGACAACCGCGAGGTCCTCTATCAGTTCGTGAATTTCGGCGCAGACCCGTCCATTATCGTGGATGCGCATCCGCATATCGGAACCGACAAGCTTCCGAGACTTGTCAGCAATATCCGCGAATGTATCATTGAACATGGCGGAGAATATCATTTCCAGAACAGGGTTTCTGATATCGAAAGGGCTGAAGACGGCGTCATCACCGTTACTGCCATCGATGAAAAGAATGATAATAAGACATTGACATACAAGGCGAAAGCCGTCATTTTGGCGACCGGTCATTCTGCCCGCGACGTTTACGAAATGCTCCAGGGCAAGGGCTGCGAACTTCAGGCAAAGGGCTTTGCAATGGGTGTCCGTGTGGAGCATCCGCAGTCGCTTATCAACAAGATCCGTTATCGCGGCCAGTGGGAGCCTGGCTTCCCGGCTGCCGAGTATTCATTCGTGGAGCAGGTTGACGACAGGGGAGTGTTCTCCTTCTGCATGTGCCCTGGCGGAATTCTCGTGCCTTCTTCCACCGAGGACGGCTATACGGTGCTCAACGGCATGTCCAATTCTGCGCGCAATTCCAAGTGGGCCAATGCCGGTGTCGTAGTGTCTATCGAACCGGATGATGTCCCGGAAGAGTATAAGAAGGATGGTGTTTTCTCTCTCCTGAATTTCCAGCACGATGTGGAGAAGAAGATGTTCGACTATGCTGCAGAACATGCCGAGGCAGATGAAAACGGCGTGGTGAACAAGCTTTGCGCTCCTGCTCAGCGTATGGTGGATTTCTGTGAGGAGCAGATGTCCGAGGACCTTCCTGAGACCTCATATCGTCCAGGCGTAGTGTCAGCTCCGTTGTACGAGCTTCTTCCTGAATGTGTGTCATCCCGTCTCCAGAAGGCATTTCCTCTGATCAACAACAAGATGCGCGGTTATTACACCGAGGATGCACTCCTGCTCGGCGTGGAGTCCCGTACTTCATCTCCGGTACGCATCGTCCGGGGCGATGATTTCCAATGCCCTCAGGTTCCCGGCCTCTTCCCATGTGGAGAAGGCGCAGGTTACTCCGGCGGTATCGTATCATCAGCCATCGACGGCATCAATTGCGCGGTAGCTGCTGCGAAGTTGTTTTAATGTTTAATGCGAGTTTCGCGAGTGCTGTCATTATAATGACGTTTATAATAGTGCGTGGGTTTCAGGCCCTCGCGCTTTTACTACGTTACCCCCACCCTAAATCCCTCCCCTCGGGGGTAGGGACTTACTGTCGCCCTGCCGGGCTCTATGCGCGGAGTATCGCGAGTGTTATCATGATTAATGACGTTTATAATAGTGCGGGGATTTCAGGCCCTCGCGCTTTTACTACGTTACCCCCACCCTAAATCCCTCCCCTCGGGGGAAGGGACTTGCCATCGCCCTGCCGGGCTCTATGTGCGGTGTATCGCTAGTGTTATCATGATTAATGACGTTTATAGTAGAGCGGGGGTTTCAGGCCCTCGCGCTTTTACTACGTTACCCCCACCCTAAATCCCTCCCCTCGGGGGAAGGGACTTGCTATCGCCCTGCCGGGCTCTATGCGCGGTGTTTCGCGAGTGCTGTCATTATAATGACGTTTATAATAGTGCGGGGGGGGCAGACCCTCGCGCTTTTACTACGTTACCCCCACCCTAAATCCCTCCCCTCGGGGAAGGGACTTACCATCGCCCTGCTGGACTCTATGCCGCCCTGCTGGACTCTATGCGCGGTGTTTCGCGAGTGCTATCATGTGCGAAACTATTTGAATAAAAGAACATTTTTACGACAGGGGGTCAGTTCGCCGTTTTCGATGCGGTGAATCAATTCCACTACTTTGTCATTGCACGGCGTCGGCACATTGACCTTCCGTCCTTGCGAGCAAACGGCGCCGTTGATTGCGTCCACCTCTGTCTTCTTGCCCCGCTCGATGTCCTGCAACATGCTGGCTTTCAATCCCGCATGCTTGCGGATGGCTATCGGGATAATGAAGAATGATATCGCTTTCTTGATGGGATTGCGGTAGTCGAGCAGTTTTACCACATCCTTGCCCTGTATCGGCTCGATTCTGATGTCCGACGCAGCGCAAACGTCGATGCATTCCTTTATCAGCTTCTGGACAATCCGACGTGATTCCTTGTCTCCGGCAGCCTCGCCGAAAGTACAGCCGAGCACTGCGCTCATGCCTGAGAATGAGGCGTTTATAAGAAGCTTGCTCCAGCGTGTGCCCACAAAATTTTCATCCACTTCCACCGGACCCATCATCTCCAGCAAAGCCTTCACTTCATCGAAATGGTTGCCTCGTTCCTTGAAGATGCTGCCCAATGAAAATGTAAGGCTGTCCGGCGAACTTGTCAATTCGCATACTCCCGGTTCAGTCATCGTGGCTCCCCACGCGACTGTGCAGCCGAGCACTCTTTTCTCTCCCACGATTTCCGCTATCTGCGGTTCCGGAAGTCCGTTCTGCATAGTGACTATGACTCCGTCTTCTGCCAGATAATCTTTCAGAAAACTCACGACCTCGCGGTTAGCCTGCTGCTTTGTCATCAGGAAAATGATGTCATATTTTCCTGTCATTTCCTTGTCAGTCAAGGCGCTGACGGCTTGCATGAATCGCAATGTGCCGGTAATGACAGCGCCATTGCGTCGCAGTGCCGCGACATGTTTCTCGTTATGATTTATCAGGTCTATCTGTCCGCCTTTCCTGCTTATGAATGCGCCCAATATGGTTCCCAAAGAACCCGCGCCATAAATCGCTGCTCTCATTTTGTTCGTCTTTTTAGCGCCGCAAATATAGTAATCCTTAAATAATTACTTGGTAATCTTTGCGAGTTTTTTCGGTCTATTTTCCTGTCGGTCGGGACGCGGCCACGCTTTGTTTTTGGAAGCGTTGATTTTTAATGAGTTATAAAACGGGGCGTGGAAACGTGGCCAAAAAGCCTGCGTTTCCATGCTCTTGTTAAAATGCTATTTGGTTATCAATTAGTTACAAAACACCACGTGGCCGCGTCCCGCAGTTGCAAGAGGCCTGGCGAAGGTGTGGCCGCATCCAGCCTGGGATAAACACTTTAGACATATGGCGAACTGGGAGTACGGCTCGTTGTTACGCCTCGCTCTGTATTTTGGTGATTTCTTCGGCTGAGAGACCGGTGCAGTCGCAGATGGTCTGTATAGAAAGGCCGTTACGCAGCATGTTTGTCGCGATTTCTCTACGCCCTTGCTTTAGTCCTTTTTTCAAGTCCTTCCTCGCGTCCCTTTTTCTTCGCGTACTCCAATTGGTTGTATGTGTCCCTTGCCGTCTGCATATAATTGATGTAATTCTTCTTGTCTTCATCATCAAGGCTGGAAATTTCAGCTACATCGAAAATCCGTTTGAAAATCTTGTCGCGCAGTGCCGCCGGTCTTTCAAGCAGATCCGACAGGTTTTTCAACATGTACAGCCATTTGTCCAGGTCGGTGGTCAGCTCGTCCTCGGTCTTGTTGAACTTCGCGACTTCGACAAAGACGAATTTCAGCTTGTCGGTCATGGTCTCGCCGGTCGTCCCTTCGCGCAGCCAGTAACGATGCTCTATCCGGTCGTCGTCCAGATGCTTGTAGTTCAGCACTCCCAGAAAAAACACGCCGTCGAGCCGGAAATTCCAGGGTCTCTTCGGGTCGCCCTCCTCTTTCTCCATGGCCTTCTTGCCCTGTTTCAGGATCGGGAAGGAGGTGTAATACAATGCCCTCTCGAAGAAGTGTTCCTGTGCGCCGCGCTGCACTTCGACCAGGAATTCCTTTCCGTCCGAAGCCCTGCAGATGACGTCGAATACTGCCCTGCGGTCCTTTTCCATGATTCCCAACTGTTCGGACGGAAGGTATGTGATGTCCTCGATGCCGAATTCCGGGAAAATGACTTTAAGGAATTCAATGAGGATGTCCTTGTTTACTTCCGAGCCGAATAGCCTTTTGAAGCTCCAGTCGATCATTGGATCGATGTACCTAGCCTTGAATGTTTCTTCCATAAAGTTAATGTTTTTAATTCATTTAAAAAAAAGATTTTACATGTTGACGTGCCACACTAACAGCGGCATCATCGTGTTTCAAGGCTGCAATAGTATGCAAAAAATTTCCGAAAACATTGGAAATGTGGGTACAGGAATGCAGATTTTTATGATTTTTATGTCCTGTGGAAGATTTTTATGATTTTTATGTCCTGTGGAAGATTTTTATGTGTTTTGTGGTTTTTTATGAAAATTAATTTATGATTTTTATCTGTCTAAAACCACAGTACAAAATTGTAATTTCTCGGGATATTGTCAAATCCATGGATAAATATGCGTTACTTGCGGCGCGCCCCGGCGGGGGTGGAACCTCTGGAGGTTCGCTGCGCTCATCCCGTCAGGCTGTCGCCTGCCACCCATTCACAAGGTCATGGGCGACCATGCCTCCAGAGGCTCCACCCCGCCCGGGGCTTCTCTGCCACATGGTCTTTACTGATAATCATTTCCATGCAATGTAACTCCCCGTGCGTATTAAAACGTTTTCCACGCACATCGCGGTGAAAAAATGTCATGTTGTGCGTAAAATGGCCGGATTTACTCACGATATGTCGCATTTTGGGCTCGACGTGCGCGGAAAACGTTTTAATACGCACGCCGAGCCGGGAATCACATTCGATAGACCAGCCCGGGCGGAGACGGAGGGTGGAGCCGGCATTGGCTCCCGAAAAGGGAGGGGACCCACGCAGTGGGGAGGACCGGCGGAATCCTCCGTCCCCATCCGGGTGCGTGACAAGAATTTGTAATTGTCACTGGCGAAAATCCATAAATGTGACCTTCTACTATGAATTCCGCCCCATCTCCGCTGTAAAGTAAATTTACAGGAATGTAAAGTTTTTTTACAACATAAGAGAAATTAATATCACGTAACAAGCAGAAAACCAACGAATTACAAACAATGGCATAAGAGTGGCAAACCAAAACTCTGACCGGATGAAAGATATGTCCATGCCGAAGAAATCGGCCGATTGGCATTGATGGAATCACCGGGACAGAACAGATGAACATTTTCAGTTACATACATGCGGCAGTCAGGACATTGCCGATGAAAGGACGTAGGAACGTCCTGAAAATCATGACATTGGGTGTCGGACTTGCAGTCGGCCTTGTGCTGGCATCCAAGTTCTGCTTCGAAAAGACATTCGACGACTTCTACAAGGATGCAGACAGGATATATTATCTGAACGAAGCCATGGAACTTAACGGCATATACCGGGTCTATCCCCAAGTCGCCGGTGGAGTGGCCCCGAAGATGAAGGAATATTTCCCGCAGATAGAAGAGGCCACCAGATTCACGTATATATTCGAGACCGCCTCCCTGATAATGCCGGAATCGGACAAACGCGTGGATGCCGGACTGACTTGTCTAAGCGATACGTCATTTTTCAAGGTCCTTGACAGGAAATGCCTGGCCGGAAACCTTACCGAACCACTTGGCATTGAAGCAAATGTGGTTATTTCATCCAAGTTGGCAACCAAGATGGCGGCAGCATTGACCTCAGGCAAAATAATGGACGAGAAGGCGGCCGCATCAGCCGTGCTCGGACAGAAATTCACGATTGCCGGGGATACGCAGAAATATGAACTTACGGTCGGCGGTGTCTATGAAGAATTCCCGCTGAACTCATCCTACAGGCTGGACATGATAGTCTCCATGCCGAGCATCGGGCATTTCATGTACGACGGCTCGGAAAACATGGTAGGCAACGACCGCTATAAAGGATTCATTAAACTGAAGAAAGGCATTGACCCGGGCGAAATCGAAAACGGCCTCCCTGGCTTCATGGACAAGCACATGCCGATGGACGAGTTGCGGGCAGCCGGATATGAAATGAAACTTCCGATAAAACCATTCGTGAAATTCCATGAAGAGGATGAAACTCAGCGGAATATGACACTTGTGCTGGCCTTCGTAGCCTTCGCGCTTCTGCTCACGTCCATGCTGAATTACCTCCTGATCGTGCTTTCGTCCGCCGCAATCCGTGCACGCGAGATGGCACTCCGCAAATGTCTGGGCAGCAGCGCAAAAGACATCTTCGGGATGATGTTCGCAGAAGCGCTCGTCCACACCGCATTCGCAGCCGCCGTCGCCGCAATCCTCATCTTTGCATTCAGGTCAATGATAGAGACCATCCTCGGTGTCAATGTCATCGCACTCTTCACCGGAAGACCGCTCGCATTGGCATTGACAATAATAATCGTGCTCCTGGCATTGAACAGCCTCCTTCCCGCAATCTTCTTCAACAGGATTCCGGTGGCTGCGGCATTCAGGAATTATCGCGCCGGCAAGCGCATGTGGAAGCTCGGACTCCTCGCGGTGGAATTTGCGGCTGTCGTTTTCTTGGCTGTGGTCATGAGCGTGATTACATTGCAATATGACAAGATGATGAACGCGGACCGTGGGTTCAAATATGATGACGTGGCGATGATAGCCATGCCGGAAGCAACTCAGTCACAGAAGAATACGCTGATGAATGAGGTCCGTTCCCTCTCCGGAGTGGAAGATGCAAGTTTCGCATATCAGAATCCTTTCACAGGCTATAGTGGTGACAATGTGAGCGTTCCTGGCGAAGACCGTCAGCTGTTCAACATCCGTGACGCATATTATGTGGATGAACATTATTTCAATGTCTTCGGCATCAAGATTCAGGAAGGAAGCAATTTCGATCCGACTCTCAACAGCGATGCGGAAATGATTGTGGACAGGAACTTCGTGAAAATGATGAAGAACACTGCCGGATGGGACGAAGTCCTCGGACGAGAAGTGATGGTTACTTCGCATGAAGCTGGTCCAGTCAGGATATGCGGCATCATTGACGATATGCATACCGGTGGCTTTTCCGTGGCAGAAGCCGATTTCGGCGGGCGCCCGATGGGTATATTCTATTGTGACTCAGAGAAATATGCCGGAATGTTCAATTACATATTCGTGAAATATCATAAGATGTCCCCGGAAATGCTTCAGAAAACCGATGAAATTACAGGAAAAATACTGGACGGGCAGTGGTATAGAATATATCCGTGCAATGAACTCGCCGCTTCGAATTTTGTGGACACCCTCAATACGAGAAACTCCATCCTCGCAGGAGGCATTGTGACGCTCTTTATCGCGCTGATCGGCCTCATCGGCTACACGATTGACGAAGTCCGTCGCCGCAGCAAGGAAATCGCGCTCCGTCGCGTAAACGGCGCCCAGTTCTCCCAGATCAGGTCAATGTTTCTGCGCGATGTCATGGCAGTGGCCCTGCCGTCCGTGGCAGTCGGAGCAGTGCTCGCCTACATTGTCGCAGGGCGTTGGGAACAGAATTTCAGCCTTCAGGCGGGACTCCCTTGGTGGATTTTCTTAGGCGCCATAGCCGCAGTGCTGGCTATAGTTGCCATCATATCAGACATTTACGTAATACGCACAGCGGGAACAAATCCTGCTGACAGCATTAAGACAGAATAAAACGGAGCATATCAGAACAAATAAAAAAATACATATATCATGATCAAGATTACAAACATTTGCAAAGTCTTCAGGACTGAGGAAATCGAGACAGTTGCGCTCGACAATGTATCATTCGAAATCAAGGACGGAGAATTCCTCTCCATCATGGGCCCTTCAGGATGCGGAAAATCCACGCTCCTGAATATCCTCGGCCTTCTGGACAACCCGACTTCCGGTAGTTACCAGCTTCTGGGACAGGAAGTTGCGCAGCTGAAGGAAAAGGACCGTACCAAGTTCCGCAAGGGAAACATCGGCTTCGTCTTCCAGAGCTTTAACCTTATCGATGAACTCAATGTGTTTGAAAACATTGAACTTCCACTCAGATATATGGATTTCAGTGCGGCTGAGCGTAAGGAAAAAGTGGAGGCGGTGATGGCGCGCATGAACATCAGCCACAGGGCAAAGCATTTCCCTCAGCAGCTCTCAGGCGGTCAGCAGCAGCGAGTTGCGATTGCACGTGCGGTAGTCGCAAACCCTAAACTGATTCTTGCCGATGAGCCTACAGGAAACCTCGACTCCAAGAACGGCAAGGAAGTCATGGACCTGCTCTGCGAACTGAACAGGGAGGGCACGACCATCGTGATGGTTACCCACTCACAGAAGGATGCGGCTATGGCACAACGCACCATCGACCTGTTCGACGGCCATATAGTAAGTGATGTCAAGAATGAATTGTAATGAGATATATTTTCAATAATTTCCTGAATACCCTCAAGCGGTACAAGGTGTCCAGCCTGCTGAACATCATAGGGATGGCAGTGGCATTCGCTGCCTTCTACGTGATAATGACGCAGGTCTGCTTCAACCTTGGCTACAACAAGTCGCTTAAGGATGCGGACCGGACATTCGTGTTGTCCGTCCCTTCGCAATATAATGAGGGAAAGTTCAGTATCTTCATAAACAGACCGTTGGGAGAAGCACTTGTCTCAGGCTCTTCCATGTCTGAAGGCGGAGGAGTGTTCAGCATGTACCCTTTAGGTGAAGTCTGCTACACGAGGCGGAATGATGCCCCGGTAAAGATGAATCTGAACCTCAATCAGTATTCCGCCGGCGGACTGCGGGCCTTGAATTTCGAGGCCGTGGAAGGCTCTCTTGATGAACTTTCAAAGCCTGCAACTGTCGCCATATCAGAGTCTTCTGCCAAGAAATATGATCTTGGAATCGGAGGCAGCATCTCATGGAGTGACCCTCAGGGTGAAAAAGGGGCGAGAGAGATAGTTCTCATATACAAGGACTTCCCCAAGAACAGCGACCTGAGTACGGTCAATGCCGTTTACGACATGAATGATCATTGTATCGACGATCGCAGTGAGTGGTCTTTTCCGTATTGCGTGAAACTCCAGAACGCCTCACAGAAGGAAGAGTTCGAAAAGGAATCGAAGTCTATACTTCTCGATTACTTCAAGAAACTGTATGATGGCGCAGGAGAAACACTCACTGACGAAGATATTGATGAAATCAATAACCGGTTCAATGTCAAGCTGATACCTGTTTCTGAACTCTTTTATACGAAAGAACTTGAAGGCAAGCCGGGACGCACCGGAAATCTCACCACGGATATGACATTGCTCGCAGTGGCGGTGCTCATCATCCTCATCGCATTGATAAATTTCGTCAACTTCTTCTTTGCGCTTGTCCCTGCCCGGTTGCGGTCCGTGAATACCTACAAGATTTTCGGCGTATCGCGTACTTCATTGATATTCAACTTTATATTCGAATCGGTAGGTCTTGTCTCCATAGCATTGGCATTGGCCGCGATCATCGTCATACTGCTTCTTCGCACCAGTGTCGCAGGTATTCTTACTTCTTCGGCCGTTTTCGGGGACAATGTTCCCGTGCTGGCAATGACGGTCGGCGCTGCTGTCCTGACGGCGGTCCTCGGAAGCATCTATCCGGCATTCTACATCACGTCCTTCCAGCCGGCATTGGTGCTGAAAGGCTCCTTCAGCGGTTCAGTTTCGGGCCGCAGGCTCCGCACGGCGCTCATCGGCTTCCAGTTCGTCATATCAATGTCGTTGATTATCTGCGCCATATTCATCAAGATGCAGCATACCTACATGATGAACTACGACATGGGCTTCAACAAGTCCTGCCTCCTCAGCGGTAAAATTCCTTATGATGTCTGTTGGTATGGTTCGCAGAACGAGGCATTCGAGGACAAGTTGCGCAGCAATCCTCAGATTCAGGATATCACGTGGGCAGATGGAAGAATTGTCAATACTTCAAGAATGGGCTGGGGGCGTGATTATAAGGGAAAGACTATTAATTTCCAATGTTACCCTGTGGCGTACAATTTCTTGAAATTCATGGGGATAGATATCGTGGACGGCAGGGATTTCATGAAATCGGATGAGATGTCTGAAGGCGGAGTGATGATCTTCAACGAGCAGGCGAAGAAAGACTTTGACGTGGATTTCGTCACTCCTGCGCCCGGACATGTGGACGGAACTGTGACCGCCGGTATCTGTAAGGACTTTAATTTCAGGCCTTTGCAGTATGGTCGTGGTGATTTCGCCTTCTACGTGTTCGGTAAAAACAGATGGCGTAGCGGACTTCATCAGGTCTATATCAGGACTGCGCCGGGCGCTGATGTCCAGTCAGTCATCAAGTTCGTGATTGCGACCGTGAAAGAGATGGTGCCTTATGCTGATGACGAGCTGTATAATATTGATTTCTTCGACAAGGAACTCGGGGCCCAGTACAGGCAGGAGAGCCGATTGTCCACACTTATCAGCATATTTACGCTGGTGGCAATCATCATTTCCCTTATGGGAGTCTTCGGTCTGGTGCTTTTCGACACGCAGCACAGAAGTCGTGAAATAGCTGTCAGGAGAGTGATGGGCGGAAGCGTTGGCGACATTCTCAAGATGTTCAATGCCAAGTATATACGCATTGTGCTGGCAAGCTTCGTAATCGCGGCGCCGCTCAGCTGGTGGGTCATCAACAGATATTTCGCGGGCTTTGCATACCACACGCCGGTCCACTGGTGGGTATTCGCATTATCCCTGCTGATAGTGCTGGTGATTACAGTGCTGATCGTTACGCTCCGCAGCCTGGACGCCGCCACCTCCAATCCGGTGGATTCGCTTAAAAATGAGTAAATTTAATATAGATGTTTTTTGCCGTGCCGTGCCTGTGATGGGTCCGGTACGGTTTTATTGTGATTGTAAATTGAATAAAGTATTTTTGCATGTGGCTTCCGCAGAGGGGCATTGACGAAAAAAAACATTGGCGATGAAGAAAGGAAAGATATTGGTCGTGGACGACAATTCGGGCATACGCGAAGCCCTCAAGATACTGCTGGGCGCCTGTTTCTCGCAGGTCCAGACATTGCCCTCGCCGGTTGCGCTCATGAAAACCGTAGAGGAACTGATGCCGGACGTGATTCTGCTGGACATGAATTTCAAGGCGGACATCAATTCCGGAAACGAGGGGCTGTTCTGGCTGTCTGAAATCAAGAAAAGATGGCCTGAGATGCCTGTGGTGCTGTTTACCGCCTATGCCGACATCGCCTTGGCCGTGGAAGGAATGAAACGCGGGGCTGATGACTTCATCGTAAAACCATGGGACAATGCCAAGCTGATGGAACTGCTTACCGGTATCCGTGACAGGCGGACCAAGGGCAATTCCTCCGCGAAACCTGCCGGCGAACCGCAGATGTTCTGGGGCGACGGGGCTGAAATGCAGACGCTCAGGCATAATGTGGAACGCATTGCCTCCACCGAAGCCACGGTATTGATTACCGGCGAGAACGGAACCGGAAAAGATGTCCTGGCCCATGAAATCCAGCGGCTTTCCGGACGGGCGGACAAGGTCATGGTCTGCGTGGATGCCGGCGCGATTACGGAAACCCTGTTCGAAAGTGAACTGTTCGGCCACGTGAAGGGAGCCTTTACAGATGCCAAATCCGACCACGCCGGAAAATTCGAGCAGGCGGACGGCGGTACTCTTTTTCTGGACGAGATAGCCAATATCCCTATGCAGTCGCAGGCGAAACTACTCCGTGTCCTGCAGAACAGAAGCGTGACCAGAGTAGGGGATACCAAGTCTATCCCTGTGGATATCAGGCTGATATGTGCCACGAATGCTGACATTCCCGCGATGATACGTGACGGACTTTTCCGTGAAGACCTATATTACAGGCTGAACACCATAAGCCTGGAACTTCCGCCGCTCAGGCGACGTAAAGAAATCATTGTCCCGCTTGCAATGCAGTTTCTTGCGGAATTTTCGACGAAGTACGGCCGTGATGCGGAGGCATTGTCCCCGATGGCGAAAGCCGAGCTGGAATCCTACTCTTGGCCGGGAAATATCCGCGAACTGCGGAATTGCATCGAGAAATCCGTAATCCTTTCCGAAGGGAAGGTCATTGACGGCTTCGGGCTTGACCTGTCGGCTGCTGGCGAGACGGAAATCAATGCCGGCGACACCATGGAAAACATGGAAGAGAAGACTATCCGTGCCGCCATGGCCCGCTATGGAGGAAATATCTCCATGGTCGCCAAGTCATTGGATATCAGTCGTCCTACCCTGTATGCGAAACTGAAGAAATACGGAATATGACAGATGGTCTCATAACGGAAATCGTGCTTGGCGGAGTGTTTCTGGCTTTGCTTACATATTTCGTTACCAAAGCCACGGTCAAACGTAAGATTATCAGCAAGATAGACTTCATGTCCGATGCACTTGACAGCGGCGAGTCCGCGTTCAGGTATTCGGAGCGGCGCTGGGCGGACAGGCGGCTGAACAAGTCATTGAACCGGCTTCGTTCCATCTTCGAAGCGGAAAAGAAAGATATCCGCGAGCGCGAGCGCTATTTCGGGACAATGCTTGACCATGTCCAGAGCGGTGTGGTCGTACTGGACGGCGAGAAAGTGGACTATTCCAATGGCGTGGCACTAGGGCTGCTCGGAATGGCTGAAATTTCGTCGCTCCGCCAGATTGAACGTGTGTTCCCCGAACTGGCAGAGGCGTTCCGCAATGCTTCCGAGTCGGAGTCCCGCGCTTCGGTCACTTCGGAAAAAGGCGATGTGCAGTTTTCCATAAGTGCTTGTGCAGCGAGACTTCATGCGAAGGATGTCAAGATCGTTACTTTCAATGACATCACGCGGGAGATGGAGAACAATGAGGCTGAATCCTGGACCCGCCTCATTCGGGTGCTTACTCACGAGATTATGAATACCGTCACGCCGATTGCCTCGCTCAGTTCCGCTTTGTCGCAGAATCTGGAAGGCTACGGGACTGACGACGTGCGTTCCGCATTGTCCACCATCGCTTCTTCGTCCGAGGGACTGATCAGCTTCGTACAGTCCTACCGTTCTCTGACGCATATCTCGATGCCTGTCCGTAAAGCATTCTATCTGAAGGATTTGGTGGGGGATTCCATTACCATCGCCAAAGCGAATTGGCCCGATGTCAATGTCTCTTATACGGAACTTTCCGAGGATGTGATTCTTTATGCCGACTACGGGCAGATCTCCCAGGTCTTCAATAATCTGATAAAGAATGCCGTGCAGGCCGGAGCCGGAAGGGTCTCCATAACCGCTGTGATAGACAAGCGGGAACAGACCGTGATAACGGTTTCGAATGACGGGGAACCCATCAGCAAATCGAGTCAGGAACAGCTTTTCGTGCCGTTCTACACCACCAAAGGCACTTCCGGTACAGGTGTCGGCCTGAGTCTCTGCCGACAGATGATCCGCATGAACGGCGGCACCATAAAACTCACCTCCTCCACTCCCGAAGCGACGACTTTCACGATAGTCGTTTAACATTTTTGTAATTTTCTTGAAATGTCCATATAATATTCTTGAGCCAATTTTGCATTGCTAAAATAGAATTGTAATTATATGGAAACAGTTTATTTGGGATTAGTAGTCTTTCTCTTTGTTCTCGCCGTGTTCGCTCTGATAGTGGGCGTGAGCAATGATGCAGTGAATTTTCTTCAATCGGCAATAGGTGCCAAGGTGGCATCTTTCAAGACAATCATCATCGTCGCCGCAATAGGCATTTTCTTCGGAGCATCAATGAGCAACGGCATGATGGACGTCGCCAGGAACGGCGTTTTCCATCCTTCTATGTTCTCTTTTGAGAATGTGATGTTCATATTCTTGGCTGTCATTGCCTCCAATATTGTCCTTCTGGATATTTTTAATACTCTCGGACTGCCGACTTCAACGACCGTCTCCATGGTTTTTGCCCTTATGGGAGGAACTGTGGCAATAGCATTGATAAAGACTTCCGGACATCCTGAAATGAATATCGGAGAGATGATGAACACCAGCAAGGCGTTGACTATGATAATGGCGATTTTCGTGTCGGTGGCGATAGCCTTCGTGGTGGGAATCATCGTGCAGCACCTTTCCAGGCTGCTGTTCACCTTTACTTACAAGGGGCCCTCATTGAAATGGAAAATCGGTATCTTCGGAGGCGTCGCATTCACGGCAATCATTTATTTTATGCTCATCAAGGGTATCGGCGGATTCTCTTTTATGAGTGATGAAGCGCATGAGTGGGTAAATACTCATTCGTGGACCATCTGCGGCATCTGTTTCCTGGTTTCAACTGTGGTGTCACAGATACTTAATGCGTTCAAAATCAGTGTTTTCAAGATTTTAGTGCTTACCGGCACATTTGCATTGGCCATGGCTTTCGCCGGAAATGACCTGGTGAATTTCATTGGAGTTCCGCTGGCAGGTTATGCATCATATACTGATTATGTCGCTAATGGAAACGGCAATCCTGATGGCTTTATGATGGACTCGTTGAACGAATCGGCGCAGACTCCGGTCGTATTTCTGGTGGTTGCCGGCGTGATAATGGTCATTTCGCTTGCTACATCGAAGAAAGCATTGAACGTGGTGAAAACATCGGTCGACCTTGCACGTCAGGATGCCGGAGATGAGATGTTCGGCTCGTCCCGTATGGCACGTGTCCTTGTCAGATTCTGCACGAATACTGCTTCTACCGTTTCGGAACTTGTGCCTGAAGGTATGAAAAGGTGGGTGTCGAAAAGATTCAATAATAATGAGATAGTACTTCCGCAGGGAGCGGCTTTCGATGAGGTGAGAGCTACGGTTAATTTGGTGGTATCCAGTTTGTTGATAGCCCTCGGTACATCATTGACCCTTCCGCTTTCTACCACTTATGTGACATTTATGGTGGCTATGGGAACGTCTCTTGCCGACCGCGCGTGGGGCAGGGAAAGTGCGGTGTTCCGTATCACTGGCGTCATATCCGTAATCGGCGGATGGTTCATTACAGCGGGTGTCTCTTTCCTCCTCTGTTTCGCGGTGGCACTTGTCCTGAAATTTGGCGGTCTGACAGCCGCTGCCGTGGTAATCGCATTGTCTCTGTTCCTGCTTGTCCGGAGCCATATCCAGTATAAAAAGAAACGCGATGAAGATAAAGGTGATGTCATTTTCAATGAGATGATCAAATCAGAAGACAGCGCCGAAACACTTCGCCTGCTCTCGGTACACATGTCCGCAAGCAATGCGAAATTCCTTGAGTTTGCGAATGATACGTATTTACAGGTGACAGACGGTTTCGTGTCGGAGGATTTGGGCAAGCTTCAGAAAGCAGTATCCAACCTGAGGAAGGAACGTATGGAACTTAAACAGATCAGACGTAAGGAAATGCTCGGCCTCAGGAGGATTGACCAGGATGTGGCGATCGAGAAGAACACTTGGTTCCATCTCGCTATCAACTCCTGTGAGGACATGCTGTACAGCCTCAGGCGAATCTGCGACCCTTGTGAGGAACACATTGACAACAGCTTCGTCCCTCTGGACAAGGACCGCATCAAGGAATTCCTTCCGCTGCGTGACACGATGCTTTATCTTCTCAAGCGTATAGGGGGAGTGATTAGTTCGGGTGATTTTACTGATTATCAGAAACTTAACGAACAGTGTGATGCTTTCAAACATTGCCTTTCAGAGACCCGTGACGCACAGATGGCCCGTATGCAGGCCGGGCATGGAAACATTACCGTGGCTTATGTCTATCTGAACATTCTTCAGGAGACCCAGGAAATGGTAAGCTCATTGAAGCACATGCTCCGCGCGGTCAGACATTTTTCGGAGTCGAGGGCCTGATTTGTGTCCTTAATATGTGGTTTTTCCCGGTCGATTATCAGTAGTCGGCCGGTTTTTGTCCGTTTGGATAATTTTTTAAAAAAAGTCTGCCGGAGTATTTCTTAAATCGATAAAAATGTTCTATCTTGTCAATGTCCAAGTGACCTTGGTCAGGTTTTATGCCGTTCACCTTCAAGCACGGCTACAGAAACATTAAAACTTCAGCAGATTATGCCAGCTGTTCAAACAATGTTTGCCGACACTTTCCTGGCGGGAAAGAAGATCATGGCAGTGAATATATCTAAGCTATATCCTAATCGACATGATCCGGATGGAAGAGGATCGACTTACGAGTGCGCTAGAAAGTATTGGCGGGCTTCCAAGAAAAGAGCTGAATCTATGAATTATGTTTTAGCCGTTTCGGATGGGGTTATCGTAGCTGTCTACAGACCTGTCAGGTGGATGGAATCCAAGGTTATGCCAGGAAGACTTGAGTTTGAAGGCGAGAAAGTTCGGGAAGGAGATCTCGTGGGGATGGATGTCTCAAGCATGTTCGCAGGACGTTCCAACCCTGTCAAATACATAGAATAACCGAAATGACTGCCACGCTTCGGCGTGGCTTTTTCATCTCTTATTTCGGCAATGAGAAGCGGAATTCCAGTCCGCCTGCCCGTCCGATTTTCACGGAAATTGTCCCTCCGTGGATCAGGACGGCATTCTTGACGATGGCTAGCCCTAATCCGGTTCCGCCCAATTTTCGTGATCTTCCCTTGTCGACGCGGTAGAATCTCTCGAACAGATGCGGCAAATGCTCCTCCGGAACTCCTGTTCCATTGTCGGAGAATACGAACCAATAATTGTTACTGTCTTCCTTAGGGCATTGGATGGTTATGGTAGTGCCCTCGCCGGCGTATGCTATTGCATTGTCAGTCAGGTTTCTGAATATTGAATACAGCAACATCTGGTTGCCGTTTACAATAGTCTTCGGCGCCACGAGAATGAGGAATTTCATCTTCTTGTTTTCCAGCTGGAGTTCCACGTCATTTCTGATGCCTTCCAGAAGCGCGGAAATGTCGATGGACTCCGTCGTGAAACTGCCGGAAGCCTCGTCAATCTTGGAAAGCATCGTTATGTCCGAAATCAGGTTGCTCAGCCTTCCGCTCTGGTCATAGCAACGTCCCATGAAATCTGCCTTGGTCTGCTCATCCATGTCCGGATTGTCAATGATGGTCTCAAGATATCCCCGGATGCTGCTGACAGGAGTCTTCAGCTCATGGGCAATGTTCTGCGTAAGCTGGCGTTTCAGTCTTGTCTTGTCGTCTTCGCTGTTCTGCAGACGGGCATAAAGACCTACGATGTTCCGGGAAATGTCTCCCAGTTCATCGTCGGTAAAATGGATGTCTGCGTTTCCTACGTCCTGATTTTTTTCAGCCATGTCTGCAAAAATGCTCAACTGCCTGATATTCAGCTTGAGACGCCTCATGTAGAGATAGTATATGAAGAGCAGGAGGATAGACATTGCCAATGCCATCAGGAGGTAGCCGTTGTCTGAAGCCAGCATTGTGGCCAGCGAAACGTCGTAAATGTGCGAAGTCCTGACTATCAGATGCTTTTCGGGAAAAGAAGTCGCCGAATAGAACCATTTGCCGCCCATGGTGCTGGACGAGCGCTTGATGTCGTATCCTTCGATGTTTTTTATGGCCTGCTGAATTTCCTTTCTGTCCAGATGGTTGTTCAGATGCTTGGAATCCGACGCCTGGCTGTCAAAGAAAACTTCGCCGTCCATATTCATGAGTGTGACGCGCATGCCCTCGTCATCCAGTCGTCTTGTAAACCGGGAAAACGATGCAGTGTCTGTAGTCCACAAGTCGCAGATGTAGCGGTTATATCCCTGCAGTCTGGTGTTCAGGATTTCAATGCGGTATTGTTTCTCCCTCTGGTATTGGAAAAATATGAACAGGAGCGCGAACGACAAGAACAACGTCGCCACTATCAGGAACAGTCCCGAACTCAATGATATGTTATGTCGTCCTGTTTCCCGTTTCATTTTTCTTCGAAGCAATATCCGTATCCGTGGCGGGTTACGACGCATTTGCCGTATTCGCCGATTTTCTTTCTCAGTCTCGTGATGTTCACGTCCACCGTGCGGCCCAGTACAATGACATCGTCCGACCATATCTTGGACAATATCTCTTCACGTGAATAGACATGAGGACTATTGGCAAGCAGCAGGTGCAGAATCTCGAATTCGGTCTTCGTCAGGTCGATTTCCTCTCCGTCCACCGATACGCTCTTGCGGTCCAGGTCCATGACCAATGACTTGTAGCTCAATGTGTTGTGCTTGGCATCTGCAGTGGATGACGTGCGCCTCAATACAGCAGCCACGCGGGACAATACTTCCCTGATGGAGAACGGTTTGGCGATGTAGTCGTCCGCCCCTATGTTCAGCCCATTTACCGTATCATCTTCCGTATCCTTGGCTGATATGAATATGATGGGGATTTTCGCCGTGTCGGGATTCTTCTTCATCATTTCTGCCATCTTGAAACCGGAGATTCCCTCCATCATTATATCCAGCAGAATCAGGTCGTATCCGTTTACGCCGCTTGTCAATGCCTCTTCGGCAGAGTGGACTTTCCGTGTGTCGTACCCTGCTTTTTCAAGATTGAAACTGAGGATGTTGCATATATCCTCTTCATCATCTACAATGAGAATCCTTTTACGTGTCTCCATATCGTTAATGTGCGGATTTTTCGGCCTTTACCTTTTCGACGATGTCCTTGATTCCCGGCAATTCTTCTTCGACTTCCCCGTAAATTATCAGCAATTGGTCGCCGCTGCGCAGTTCCACGCTTCCGTCAGGAATGATGAATTTGCTGTCGCGCCTGATGATCACCACCCTCGCGCCTTCAGGCAAGTGGATCTCTTTCAATGTGTTGCCGCCGGTCAGGTCGTCATCCGTCAATGTGTAGTCCTGTAACTTTCCGGCCTCTTCCGGTATCTCGATTCCGAATGTGTCAGGAGCTTTTTCTTCCGGAAGATTCAGATGCAGCAGCTTGGCGACGCGCGGAATCGACATCCCCTGGAAAATCAGTGAAAGCAAGGTAATGAAGAACACGATGTTGAATATCTGTTCCGACCCCGGGATTCCTGCCACTATAGGATATGTCGCGAAGATAATCGGCACGGCACCCTTCAGGCCCACCCAGGAGGTGAACAGCTTGGCACGGAATGAAATCTTGCGGAACGGCAGCAGGCAGATGAAAACCGTGAGCGGACGTCCGACGAAAAGCAGGAACAATCCGATGAGCAAGGCGATAGGTGCGACATGCAGCATCTCGTGCGGATTGACCAGCAGGCCGAGGCTGAGGAACATTCCTATCTGCATTATCCATGTCATGCCGTCCATGAAGGACAGGATTTCCTTCCTGTTGTTCATCGGCTTGTTGCCGATAATGAAACCGGCGATATATACGGCCAGGTAGCCGTTGCCCTGTATCATCTGCGTCATTGAAAATGCAAACATGCTGACTGCCAGAAGCAATATCGAGTACAATGGCGTGCTGTTCAGTTTTATTTTCTGGAGAATCCACACCGTGGCGAATCCGATGGCGACTCCGGTGAGGGCGCCGAGTGACATTTGCAATACGAGCGTTACCAATGAGCCCACTACAAGCTGGGTGTAGTTGATTCCTTCAATGCTTGAAACCGGGTCGAAAAGCAGTTGCGCCACCTGGATCAGGACAATCGTAAGTACGTATGCCATAGGGTCGTTACTACCGGATTCCAACTCCAGCATCGGCCTCAGGTTCTGCTTGAGGCGCATGTTGCAGTTCTTCAGGATGCTGAACACCGACGCGGAATCCGTAGATGACATCACAGCCGCCAGAAGGAAGCACATGACGATGGACAGCGACAGTCCGATTTGCTCAATTCTGGACAGGAAGTAGATGAACGCGCCGGTAAACACCACCGTGAGCAGCACTCCGACGGTGGACAGTACCAGACCCGGCCCCATCACCGGGCGGATGTCTTTCAATTTGGTTTCCAGACCGCCAGTGAACAGGATTACGCACAATGCTATGATACTCAGGAACTGCGCAATGTTATAATTGTCGAAGACCAGTCCAAGTCCATCGCTTCCGAACAGCATTCCCACCAGCAGGAAAATGAGGAGGGACGGTACGCCATATTTGTTTCCTGTCTTTGAGACCAGTATGGCAGTGAAGACCAATATGGAACCTATGAGAAAAATGTTCTCTGATGTAAAGTGCAGTATCTCGTTCATTGTCAATCTGTTTTATATTATTCGCCGCGTCTTGCCCTTTCGAGTTCGCGGCACCATCTTGTAAGCCCGCATTCTCCGCATTGCGGTTTTTTTGCGGTGCAAATATATCGGCCCTGGAGAATCAGCCAGTGATGGGCGATTGCTCTCTTGGGAACCGGAATGTTGGATTCCAGTTCCTTGCCCACAGTTTCCGGTGTCTTGCCGTCCGATAATCCAAGTCTATGGGCCACGCGGAAGACGTGGGTGTCCACCGCTATTACCGGTTTATCGTAAACTATTGAAGCTATGACATTTGCGGTCTTTCTTCCTACTCCCGGCAGGCTCATCAGCTCATCAATGTCCGATGGCACGACGCCTCCGAAGTCGGTCACCAGCTTCTGCGCCATTCCGATGAGGTGACGTGTCTTGTTGTTCGGGTAGGATATGCTCCGGACCAGCTGAAAGAGGTCCTCGTATGAAGCATTTGCCAATGTCTCGGCATCCGGATATGCCTCGAATATGGCCGGCGTAGTCATGTTGACCCTCTTGTCAGTACATTGCGCAGACAGGATAACTGCGATGAGCAGATGGAAAGGGGAGTCATAGTGTAACTCGGTTTCCGCTATCGGCATGTTTTCCTCGAACCATGCAATTATACCTTTATATCTTTCCTTCTTGGTCATCTGTCTCTATTTGAGTTCGTTGCAGGCTTCGTCCTTGCAGACCAAGACTCTGCCCGGGTAGTTCTCGAATATGGACTTGTTATGGGTAACCATCACCACCGCCGTTCCCTTGCTCCTATTGATGCTCGTCAGGAGTTTCATGATACCGTCGGCGGTTTCATTGTCCAAGTTCCCCGTCGGCTCGTCCGCAATGATGACTCCAGGCTCGTTCAGCAATGATCTTGCTATCGCAATGCGCTGCTGCTCACCTCCTGACAGCTGGTGCGGCATCTTGTGCGCCTTGCTTTCCATGCCCACATTGCAGAGAACTTCTTCGATTCTCTTGCCGATGGCTGCGGGGTCTTTCCATCCTGTAGCGCGCAGTACAAATTCCAGGTTGTCCTCCACACTTCTGTCCATCAGCAGCTGGAAATCCTGGAAGACGACTCCGATCTTGCGCCTGAGAAACGGAATGTCCTTGTTCCTTATGCCGTTCAATTCGTAGCCGCAGACTTTTCCGCTCCCTTTCAGGAGCGGATTTTCTGCTATGATTGTCCTGATTATGGATGTTTTTCCGGTTCCGACTTTTCCGACGATATACACGAAATCACCCTGATATACATCCATGTCAAGTCCGTATATTACAGGCGTTTCTCCATTCACTATTTCCGCGTCTCTAAATGATATGACGGGTTCGACGGTTTTTATGTTCTCGTCCATTGTCCTATTTTTTACGCTTACCAAGTTACGAAAAAAACTTAGAATCCGAGATGTTTAAGGATTCCTTTTACGGCTTTTTTCGCTGATGCCACTGCTTCTACGACTGTTGCAGGGCCCAGAATGAAGTCTCCTGCCAGAAATACTCCCGGCATGCTGGTCTGCTGCAGTTCATCCGTAACAGGCCATCCTCTTTCAATCTTGATGTTTTCCTGTCCTCCGAATATGCCGAGGTCCACGTTTGCGCTGATGGCCACCAGCATTGAATCGAACTCTACTTCATGGTCGGTGCCGTCGATCATCTTGGTGGAGACTCTTCCGTCCGCGCCGGTGACGTTTTCGCATTTTCTCATGACGGCCTTGTGGTCACGGATTGCCACCGGGACCTCGAAGATGTGGAATTTAACGCCTTCCTCGATGGCTTCCTTGACTTCCGCCGAGTTGGCAGGCATGTTCTCGAATGACTTCCTGTAATATACATAGGTGTCGTGTCCCTTCCGGTTTGCCGTGCGGCATGCGTCCATGGTGACATTGCCTCCTCCGATGACCAGCACCTTGTGTCCAAGTGTGTATGAATCAGGGGATTTGAGGTAATCCAATGCGTAGATTATATCAGGAATGTCTTCGCCCGGAATGTCGAGTCGTCTCGGAATCGCAGCGCCTCCGGCAATGAGGACCGCATCGTAGGACGCGGCCAGTTCCTGCAGGCTGATGTCGCCCTCGCCGTTTCCGCCGACATTGGCATTGCCCTTGAACGTGACGCCGGCTTCTTCGATCAGCCTGTCATACTGGTCAACGTAGCTGCGGTCAAGCCTGAATTCAGGAATGCCATATCGCAGCACGCCGCCCAATTTCTCGTTTTTGTCGAAAATGGTTACGTCAATGCCTTCTTCTCTCAGCATCAATGCGGCTGTTATACCGGCCGGGCCGCCGCCGATGATGGCGACTTTCTTTCCTTTTTCAGGGCCGACTGCCGCATGCGCTTTGAAAATGTAGTCACATGAAAGCTCGGCTTCGATTTCATGCCACGCTACGGGATTTTTCTTGGCGTTCAATACGCAATGCCCGTAACAGCTTTTGCTCCAATCACATACGAGGCTGGTTATTGCAGAGAAAGGATTGTTTTTATACAATATGGAGGCTGCTTCCTCATATTGTCCTTCGCGATAAAGCTTTATGATTGCCGGAACGTCTGTTTCCACGGCGCAGGCCGCCTTACATCTCGGGATTTTACAAAGCAAGCATTTCCCTGCTTCTGAACTAGTTTTAGTCATATCTAACCTATTATTTTGTAATTTCCCAAAGATATGAATTCTGTTCGTATTTTTCAACAGCTCGCGTCTGTCGTGCCTGGTTTTCGCGCAAAACGGGGGCTTGTCGCTTCTGGACTACCATTTATTGTAATGAATCTTGGAAGGATCCCATTTGTCTTTCGGCTGGAATTCTCCGTCCGGGTGACCTACCGGAACGATGCAGAGGGGATGAATTGTCTCAGGAAGTTCCAATGCGGTTTTCACTATTGCGGAACGCTCCTCGTCAGAGGCTGCCGTCCAGACTGCACCAAGCCCCATGGCCTCGGCTGCCAGCAATAAATTCTCTGTCGCAGCGGAACAATCATCGGTCCAGAACTTGCTATAACCTGAAAGGTCGGCGCATACGACAATCGCCACCGGAGCGGTGTCCAGCCTTGCATAAGGAAGCAATTCCGCCATTGATGCCAATTTCTCCTTGTCGTTGACCACCACAAATCTCCATGGCTGTGAATTCATTGCGCTAGGTGCGGCCATAGCTGCTTTCAGCAATGTCTCCACTTGTTTGTCAGAAACAGGTTCCGAAGTGAATTTGCGCACGGATTTGCGGGAAAAGATGTTCTCCAGGACTATATCAGCCTTCTGGGATTCTGAAATATTGTTACAAGATACCATAGTGATAAATGTCAGGCCCGCCAGGGCGAGCAGTTTTGTAAATGTCTTCATCTGAAATTCAATTTTTCATAAAACAAAAACTGCTGCAAAATTTTTACCAGAATTAAAAATTTCCTCTCCGGTCATGTTGATTTTTTTTGACATTGATAATTGTTATATTTGTAGTTTGAGTTTCGTATTTGATGTGCGGAACGGATAAAACGTGTACGATATGAACAAACCGCTATTGGCTGCTGCGGCTGTTCTGGCTTTGAGTATCCTTGCTTCGTGCGGCATGGGGAAATCCGGCGGGAGAGATGAGAATCTGGGAGGACAGGTCTCGGTATCAGGGGCATTTGCCCTGTACCCTCTGGCAGTGCAGTGGTCGAATGATTTTCAGGTGAAATACCCTGGAGTAAAGATAGATATATCTGCCGGAGGTGCCGGCAAAGGAATGACTGACGTTCTGAACGGGATGGTGGACTATGCCATGCTCTCCCGTGAACTGCATAAAGAAGAAGCAGATGCCGGTGCCGTTGCATTCATCGTGGGACGGGACGCCGTGATACCGGATTTCTGCAGCAGGAATCCTTATGCGGACATCTTGTTGAAACGTGGGCTCACTTCAGAAGAAGCCAGAAAAATATGGGTGACAGGAGAAATCAGCACCTGGGGACAGTTGCTGGGTAACGGCGAACGCCACAAGATTCGTGTATATACCCGTTCCGATGCATGCGGGGCGGCACAGACATTCGCATCCTGGTTCGGTGCCAAGCAAGAAGACCTTCGCGGAACCGCAGTGTTCGGTGATCCCGGAATTGCCAAGGCCGTGCAGAACGACAAATGGGGTGTGGGCTTCAATAACCTGGCGTATGCGTATGATCCTCAGACACATAGACTGCAGGACGGCCTCGCGGTCATACCTATCGACTCTGACATGGACGGCGTGATAAGTCCAGAAGAGGATTTTTACGAGACCAAGGAAAAACTTGTCCATGCCATCGAGACCGACATGTTTCCGACGCCGCCTGCCAGAGATCTTTACTTCGTCTCCAAAGGCGCGCCCAAGGACTCAGCATCCCTGGCGTTCCTGAAATACATCCTGAAAGAAGGACAGCGTTTCAATGAACCCGCCGGCTATGTGCAGATTTCCGGCAAGATGCAAAGCGAAAACAAATCTCTTCTGCGCAATGCCAGCAAGGCTTCGAACCTGAAGCAGAACAATACACAGACGATAGTATATGTGTTTATCGGCCTGATAATCGGTCTGTTGGCATTGTTCAGCGGCTCGATTTTCCAGAAATCATTGAACAAGAGGAGGATTTACAAACAGAATCTTTCCTCGGTTTTCATGTTCATACTGACGATATCTTCGGTGCTGCTGCTCATCGCGATGATAGCGGGACTTACGATAAAATCAATGCCGATTCTCCAGGAAAACTCATTTTGGGATCTGGTATCATCTTCTGAATGGAAGCCATCCCAGAAAAAATTCGGATTCCTTCCGTTCATTACAGGAACATTGACAGTAACCTTCCTGGCGATAATCATTTCATTGCCGTTGTCGCTGCTCACTGCAATTTCATTGACAGAATACTCGAAGAAATTTGTGCGCAAATTCATTTATCCGGCATTGGACATCCTTGCGGCGCTCCCTTCGGTCATCTATGGCGTGTGGGGAATCCTGCTGCTGATACCGGTTACCGGGTATTCGCTTCTTACGGCATCGCTGGTCCTCTGCGTGATGATTTTGCCTATCATGGTAAGCCTTTTCGTGGAAATTTTCTCGGCTGTGCCACAGGATTTAAGAGACGCATCCATGTCGCTTGGAGCTACCAAATGGCAGACTACCAGGCGGGTAGTGCTTAAAAAAATCATTGTCCGGAATATTTGCGGCCGTCGTACTGGCATTGTCCAAGGCGATGGGCGAGACAATCGCCGTGATGATGGTCTGCGGCAGTATTCCTGCCATTCCTCAATCATTGTTCAAGGGCTTCTATACGTTGCCGGCATTGATCGGAAACAATTACGGCGAGATGGCATCGGTGCCGCTCTACGAATCGGCAATCATGTTCGCCGCTCTGCTGTTGCTGGTCATTGTCGTAATTTTCAATGTCCTTTCTCGTGTGATTTTATATAAAGTACAGAAACAGAGTTGATTATGGGGAAGCTTAAAAGTAAATTCATCGAAGAGAAAGTGTTCGTGGGCCTCATGTGGATAGCTGTGGCCGTGGTGCTGCTGGTGGTGGCTTCCATCATCTGGACAATATTCGTGAAGGGTATCGGAGCGATTTCCTGGGAAATGGTTTCCAGCGCTCCAGGAAAGAATTGGAATACAGCTGATGACGGCGGATTTCTCAATGCCATTGTAGGTTCGTTGCTGGTGGTGGCGCCGGCTACATTGATTGCCATGGTCGTGAGCATCCCGGTGGTGTTCTATATGAACCTGTACCGCAGACGCTCCAATTGGCTTTCTTACGTTGCGAGACTGGTGTACGACGTGCTATATGGCATTCCTTCAATCGTTTATGGCGCATTTGCATTCATGATAATGGTAATGGTCGGCATGAGGGCTTCGCTTCTGGGCGGTATCATTGTCAGTACATTGCTGATTATACCTATGTTCATCAGGAGCGGTGACGAGATTTCCAAATCGGTGCCTGACGACATGATTGATGCGGCATTTTCACTGGGCGCGACCAAATGGGAAACATTGAAAGTAGTAGTCAAACAAGTGTTGCCGGGAATGGCGACGGCGACGCTTCTCGCAGTGGGTAAAGCAATCGGCGATGCGGCGGCGGTCATGTTCACTGCCGGCTTTTCCGACTCGGTGGCGACTTCATTGTCCTCACCTACGGCGACATTGCCTCTGGCTATTTTCAATTGGATAACAATGCCTGAGCCATTCCCTGGAAGGGCTTATGCGGCGGCGCTGGTGCTGACCGTCATTGTGCTGATCCTCAGCCTCGGAGGCCGCTGGATTACTAATCATTTCACTAAGAACAACATGTAGAATATGGAACAGAATATGAAAAAAGAACCGCTTACAGTCAGGAATCTTAATCTTTCCATCGAAGGAAGGCCTATTCTGAAGAATATAAATCTGACATTTCCGGAGAATAAGATAACATGTATCGTAGGTCCGTCGGGCTGCGGCAAGAGTACATTGCTCAAGACTCTCAACAGGTTGATTGACAATGTGGATGATGTCGAAATCGACGGGCAGATCATGATTGGAAGCCAGAATATTATCGGGGCGAAATACAGCGACCTCATCGAGTTGAGGCGCCGTGTGGGGCTAGTGCCTCAGCGTCCGTGTCCGCTTCCGATGTCCATATTTGACAATGTGGCTTACGGCTGCCGCATCCATGGCATGCATACGAAGAAATCCGAGTTGAATGATGTCGTGGAAAAATACCTCACCGAGGTGGGCCTGTGGGAAGAGGTGAAAGACAGGCTGCAGAGCTCTGCCATGAGGCTTTCCATCGGTCAGCAGCAGCGGCTTTGCCTCGCCAGGAGTCTTGCCGTGGAGCCGGATTTCATTCTGGCTGACGAGGCTACGAGTGCCCTGGACCCTGTTTCCAGCAAGACCGTGGAGGACCTTTTCGTAAAATTAAAGGAAAATTACTCCATCATCATGGTGACACATACATTGAGACAGGCATTGAGAATCGCGGATTATGCCGTGTTCCTTTATCTGGGCGAAGTCATTGAAACCGGTGATGCCGCACAGGTGTTCGGCGAACCGCGTGAGGAGCTGACCAAAAAGTATTTGGCGGGAGTATTTAGCTAGAAGAGGGAAATATTTGTTAACTTTGTGGTCTTTGGAATCGCGGCAAGCCGGTTGAGGGCTTGCGTAATGGATTGATAATAATTAGAAAGAATATAAAAATGAGCGAACATCTGACGCATTTGAAAGAACTTGAGGCTGAGTCCATTTACATCCTTAGGGAGGTCGCAGCGCAGTTCGAGCGTCCTTGCATTTTGTTTTCAGGCGGCAAGGACTCGATTGTATTGACATATCTTGCTTACAAGGCATTCTATCCGGCGAAAATTCCGTTCCCGCTGGTGCATATCGATACCGGGCACAACTTCCCGGAGACCTTGACATACAGGGATGACTTGGTCAAGAAGCTTGGCGCAGACCTCATTGTAGGTTATGTGCAGGACTCCATCGACGAAGGAAAGGTGAAAGAGGAGACTGGTTTCAATGCCAGCCGCAACAAGCTCCAGACGGTAACGCTTCTGGACACTCTTGCCAAGTATAAATTCGATGCCGCATGTGGCGGAGCGCGTCGTGACGAGGAAAAGGCCCGTGCGAAAGAGCGTATTTTCTCTCATCGTGATGAGTTCGGTCAGTGGAATCCGAAGAATCAGCGCCCTGAGTTGTGGGATATCTACAACGGCATGAAGAATCCTGGCGAGCATTTCCGCGTGTTCCCTATCAGCAACTGGACGGAAATGGATGTATGGCAGTATATCTATCAGGAAGGAATCGAACTTCCAAGCCTGTATTATACTCATAAGAGAAAGGCGTTCTTCCGTGATGGCCAATGGCTTGCAGCGGAACCGCCGGTAATCATGCGCCGTCCTGAAGAGGAGGTCGTGGAGAAAGAAGTGCGTTGCAGGACAATCGGTGACATTACCTGTACCGGACTTACATTGTCACATGCCCACAGCATTGAAGATATCATCGACGAGATCGCGTCTTCACGTGTGACCGAGCGTGGCGGCAGAGCTGATGACAAGCGTTCAGAGACAGCAATGGAGGACCGCAAGAAAGCCGGTTATTTCTAGTGGAGAGCAGGCGGTTCCCGATGCAGGGAATTGGTACTGTTAGCTGTAAGTATTTATTTATCAGAAACTTGTAAACAAATGGAAACTCAGAATACTAAAGGATATCTGAATATGCAGCTGCTCCGTTTTACGACGGCGGGCAGCGTGGATGACGGCAAGAGTACATTGATCGGAAGGCTTCTCTATGATTCGAAGTCGATTTTCGAGGATCAGCTCGAAGCTGTCGAAGAGGCATCTCGTAGCCGTGGCAATGAGGAGGTCAACCTGGCCCTTCTTACCGACGGTCTTCGTGCGGAAAGGGAGCAGGGCATCACTATCGATGTCGCATACCGCTATTTCGCTACGCCGAAACGTAAATTCATCATCGCCGATACTCCGGGCCACATCCAGTATACCAGAAACATGGTTACCGGTGCGTCTACTGCCGACCTCGCCGTGATTCTCGTGGATGCACGCCACGGTATCATGGAGCAGACTGTAAGGCATTCATACATAGCGTCTTTGCTTGCCATAAAGGAGGTTGTCGTATGTGTCAACAAGATGGACCTCGTGGACTTCTCCCAGGAAGTGTTCGACAAGATCGTGTCTGACTACAAGGAAATGTCATCATCCATTGAACTTGGCAATGTTACATTCATTCCTATCTCGGCGAAACTTGGCGACAATGTCGTGAACAAGTCAGAGAACATGCCTTGGTACACCGGAAAGGCATTGCTTGATTTCCTTGAGACTGTCCAGCTGCCTGTGGAGTCAGAGGACAGCATGCGTCTTCCGGTGCAGTATGTGGTGAGACCTATTTCCGACAAGTTCCCGGATTTCAGGGGCTATGCAGGGCGGCTCGCGGAAGGCTCCATCAAAAAGGGTGACAAGATTAAGGTCTATCCTTCAGAGATGACTTCCTCTGTTACAGCTGTTTATCTTGGCGAAAAGGAACTGGAGACCGCCGTTTCTCCCGAGTCGGTGGACATTACGCTTTCAGATGATATAGATATCAGCCGTGGAGACGTGATCGTCGCAGTAGACGGTAAGCAGCCTCATATGGAGCAGGAAGTTCTTCTCAATGTCTGCTGGTTCAGAAATTCTCCGATGCAGCAGGGCAAGAAGTATGTCATCCGTCATGCCACACAGCAGACACTCGGTATCATCAAGGAAATCGAATATAAGATCGATATCAATACCCGCGAGAAGGAATATGGCGTGGACAAGCTCATAATGAATGATATAGCTCGTGTACGCATTAAGACTGCAGATCCGCTCATATTTGATTACTATAAGGATAACCGTACGATGGGCAGTCTTATCTTCATCGAAGAAGGCACTAACGACACGGTCGGTGCAGGAATGATTGTTCCTGATGAAGCATAGGAGGCCTGGATGTCTCAGTTATTATCAACCATGACTGTCGATGAACGCCGAGCATTCGCTGAAGCGAAGAACGCCGAGTTCATCGGACAGTCTCCTGAAAAGGCGCTGGAATATTTCCTGAATGCTTTTCCGTCAAGTTCTGCCCTGTCTTCAAGCTTGAGCTATGAGGACCAGGCAATTACCGATATGATGGTGAAGATAAGGAAGGATGCCAGGATCTTCACCCTTGATACCGGAAGACAATTTCCCGAAACGTATGATCTGATAGACCGGACCAATATGCAGTACGGTATCAAGATTGAGGTCTTCTTTCCGGACTTTCACAAAGTTCAGGAAATGGTGCGCAAGCATGGTATCAACTTGTTTTACGACAGTGTGGAACTTAGGCATCTCTGCTGCAATATCCGCAAGGTCGAGCCTCTTAAACGCGCTCTTGAAGGCGTGGAAGTGTGGATCAGCGGCCTCCGTAGGGAGCAGTCTGTAACCAGAGCTTCCATGCAGATGGTGGAATATGATGCCGTGGACAATGTCATCAAGCTTAATCCGCTGATTCTCTGGACGGAACAGCAGGTGAAGGACTATGTGAAAGCCAACGGCGTACCGTACAACAAGCTTCATGACCAAGGCTTTCCGAGCATCGGATGCCAACCATGTACCAGAGCCGTAAAACCTGGCGAAGATATCCGCGCAGGACGCTGGTGGTGGGAGGATCCGGATCACCGCGAATGCGGACTTCACAGCAGGGGTTAGATGATGATCATGGTCTCGAATCCGGTTTTCCAGTCGATTACGGAGATCGAGGTCAATGCCCCCGCATAGTCAATGCCTATACGTATATCGTCAAGGTCCATGGCTGTCCAGTCATAACCTGACGAATTGATGAACTCCGACAGATCGTATTCTTTTTCGAGCGATTTGTCGGTTTTTCGTATCAATCTCATAACCAGACCGTTGCCTTCAGGGCTCTGCCTCGGAAGATTGACCTTGAACGTGTTTTCCCCGGGCTGTTGCCGTCCAGTGCATCTGAACGGTCCTGCAACCGGCGTCATCGTATCTAGTACAAGCCCGTTTACCTGTCCTGTAACTTCCAGTGTGAAAGGATATTCCGAATTGTCAGGGTTTGCATAGGAAATGGTCAGTTCCGCCCAATTCTTATGGAATGATGCCTTGCTGAATGCCGTTTCTCCAGTGCAATCAACATCATCAGTGCTGACCATAAGCCTGTCAGCTTCATGACCTTCATCAATAAAGACATTACGTCCATCCATCCTCCCGACGGCAATGCCTTGCAGACAGATGACTTTTATGCGGCTTTTCTGCATTTCTATGAATAGTTTTTCTTGAAAGACATCGATTGTTTCACAACAATACATTGTCTGTTTATTTTTGTCGAAAGCCGATACAAGTACATCCGTATATTCTTCCGATGCATCCGAAAGGTCTACTGTAAGTCTGCACGGGCAATTTCCTCTCGGCTCCTTTACCGAACAGGACATGAATAGTGTGATGATTGAAGCCATCAAGAGAAAAGATGTACGTAATGTCATATTGCTTTAGAAACTAGATAGTTACATTTTCTGTCGGACCTTCACTCCAGTTGTTTACACTAATGGTGAACGAGCATTCCTTGCTTGTGACCGGAATGTCGGGATCCAATGAGCCTGGTCTGGTGATGGTAAGGTTCGAAATCGTATATTTGGTGTTCGCGGCGATGTTGCCTATCGTGATAGGGTAGTAATATGTCGTTTCTCCGAGAATGGTCTCCACTACGATTCTTGTAGGTCTTGCAGTTGCGGCTTCGTCCTGCGGCTCTTCCGATACCTTGTTAGGATATACGTAGAAGTATGAACCGGTGGTATACGGCTGCTCCTCCGTGACCTTTACGTCAGCCACGTCGTCCATGAGCATTGCATCGGGAGCGCCGGTCTGCAATGCTTTCTGATTATGCCAGACCGTAGGTGCGGCGCTCAAATCATAGCTGGTGTTTCCTGCCACGTTGACGGCATAGATCCTATGGATTTTCATGTCCATGGTCCTGTATGCCTGTGACGTGAAATTCACTGATACTTTCTCGATGGCAATCCTTGCCGCGATTCTGCTTACGTAGACAGTCAAGGTCTGGTCAGTATTCAGATCGATGTTATCGCTTCCTGTCATGACGAAGTTTGTCAATGAGTTGTCAGTGAGGCTGGTGATGGAACTGTTCAGGTCTTTCATCTTCGAAATGGATGAAAGGTCAGGTGCATTCACGACAGCCTTCACGATCTTGCTCCCGGTGGTGCAGCTCAGTTTGATGTCGGCCTTCGTATCTGAACTTGCATAAGCGTCCAATTCTCCGTTGCCGCGGAAGACGAAAACTTGTACATTGTTGACTTTCTGTTCGTTATTCTCGGAAAGTGCCGCTTTTCCTATGAAAGCGCTGCTGCTTACTCTTACGGAAATCTCAGCAGTTTCTTCCGCGATGTTTTCTGATGCAACTTCTGATTTGTTGCAGGAAATGGCAAATGCTGCCATACTGACCGCTGCTGCGGCCATTACAAATGATTTTTTCATGATTAAAATTTGTTTTATAAAATAGCGTTATTATTATTCTTCTTCTCTGTTCAACCCGAACATTTCTATCAATGCCGATATTTCCGGGTCAAGATTACCCCTGTGGACAAATGATGGATTCATGCTGCATGCCGTCAGATAGTGGTCGGCAGCAGTGCGGTATTCTCCCATCCGGCTATATAGCAGTGCTTTCATATAATGGACCCTGTCCGTTTCCCGAAGGGACTGGAGTATTTCCATTGCGCTGGCGTTATAGTCCATTGCACAGTATGCGACGGCCAAGTTATAGTCGTGGTATGGCCTGAGTTTCGCGATGGCCTTATTGTAGTCTCTGTCTGCAATCGCCTGTACGCCAGCCATATATGCGGTGTCGAGAACGGTCGTTCTGACAGTGTCCTGTATCATGCCCTTCCTGTGCAGGAAGAAATCGAAACGGACCGTCCTCAGTCTTGGATAGAGACTGGATCTCATGTACTTGTAGCATGACATGGCCGACATGGCCGATTCTCTTTTGTCGAGGTCCCCGATCAATCTCAGCTTGCAGTAGTTTTCCTTTTCGGCAGAAGTCAGGATCGTGTCCCGGTCAACCATGGAATCCAGCATTGGCCAGTTCTCACCGGAACTCCGTGATATGAATTTTATTTTATCGGCGTTGTCCTGTTTCCGGACCGGTCCTCCGTCCAGACTCATCATTACACCGGTTTCTTTCCTGATGGAGTCAATGCTTGCCTCCAGAAATTTCGTGAAATACGATGAAATGGATGCGGCTCTTTTTTCGGACAATGCCTGATTGAATCTTGCGCTTCCTTCCGGCGAGCAAGACGCTGTCACGATGATGGAATCCAGATCGTAGTCTTTGTCTGATGCGAGTGCGGACAGGTTACCCTTGATTCGTCCTATCTCTGTATTGTTGTTCCCCAGTTGAGGATCTATTTCCGTGCTGCCTGATGTGAATTCCACATAACACGCAGTATTCGCTTCGGCTTTTCTGGAGATGATTCTGGTAAGGTACCGCTCACTCATATCCGTGAAGGAGCTGAGAGAACTGATATAGAACGTAAGTCGTTGGCTTTCCGGGATTTTCAGAATTGGTTCGCCCGATTCCAGAATGTCTCCGGACAATGCTATTTCCGCTTTTCTGAGGCCCGGACAAGTGCTGAGCGTCTGTACGTAGTCGTAGATGAAGTCTCCTCCCGATGTCATCATCACGGTGTCCAGCCGGATGCCCTCCGTTACGATTGGCGCCTTGACGTATTTCCTATACATCTTGTCCGTCCTGGACTTGCGCCGTTCATTCTTCTGGTAATGGAACTTGTTTGTATAGTGCTCTACGGCAGCCTGTTCAGTGACTCCATAGACGGAAGCGAACTCTTCGTCCGAAACGGCGGATGAATCGTTACGGAACTTATACAATCCTGGAATGTTCCTTTTTATGAATATTTCCAGCTGACCGATATTGATGAAGCTGTCCGGGTCGGAAATGATGGAATCCAGGAATTTGCGGTACTGCTCATAGCCTTTCATCTGCCGCCTTCTGTATTGTGCCCCCGTAACGACCACAGGTTCCAGCCTGATGCTGTCCTCCATCACGAACATGTCCGGATAGAGCCTGAGCTGCCATCTGCTGTCCTGCAGCTCTCCCGGAACGACAACCTGGAATTTCAGGTCCACTTTCCCATGACGTTCAGCTACATTCCTGAACCTTGCCGTAACCATTGCGGCCCTTATGACATCGGTGGCGGTCATCTCTCCGTTTTCATCTTTCACAGCATTCATTATCAGCACGTTTTCCGGTTCGCTTACCTCAATGGTATCTTTCTCCTCCTGTCTGTTCTTCAATGATGGGATGAACGTTTCTTGGGGAAGAGCCAGGCCGGCGGAGACATGATTATCCCTGAGGCTGCTGATTCTGTTATGCATGCCACATTCCGTCACAACAACTGCAATGGTCAAGAGCAAGATCAGTTTCTTCATAGGACTTTAACTTTATGGATTTTGTTCTTCAAGCGATTACTATATTCCGAAGGCCGGTTGGGTCCCCTCGGGACAATTCTCGATTTCTATCCTGTTCGCAAGGACCTCGTATATCTGCTTCTCCACACCGTCGTTTCCTTCAAATTTCTGGGTGCGGAGCCTTCCCATTACATGGACGAGAGTTCCCTTGTCGATCTTATGGAAGTCCGGCATTCCTTTACCGTTCCATGCGGTAACATTATGCCATGTGGTCTCGATGACCGGCCTTCCTTCCTTGTCTTTGTAGGCGTAATTGGTAGCAACGGAGAATCTGATGTTCTCATTGTTGCCGACAGTCTGGAGTTTGACGTTTCCAACGTTTCCTCGCAGTTCGATTTTGTTGATTTGTTCCATATTCTATATTGGTTTTAGCGGACAATCAGGCCGCGCGTTCCCGCATTGTCCGACGGCAAAGTAATTATGGAAAAACCGCATTTGAAAGGAAAGTTAAAAATCATACGAGTTGTTTTTATGATTTTTATCTTTTTCTAAAAATGATGTGGACATAAAAATTATTTTTTATGTAGGGCAAATTTGTCTTCTTGGTTTCAAAAATGTCACATCGACATAAAATTCTTATATTTAATTCGTTAATGAAGTCACCTTTTCGATGTTATGTGAAAAATATTCTACATATTGGCCGCAAAACAGAAATGCTATGGCTGAATACAGATTGATAAAAAACTTTGCAGGTGTCGAAACCTGCCTTGAATGCGGGGCGATATTCTATGGCCGTTCCAACAGGAAGTTCTGCTGTGATGCGTGCAAGAACAAGTATCATAACAGACATTTCCAGGATATAAGAAACAGGAAACTGCGGGTCAAGTCCGTGCTGGAAAAGAACTATAAGATTCTTTCAGGGCTGCTTCATGAAAACCGGCTTTCCGTGGACTTTGCGGAACTGTCCCTGCTCGGGTACAATCCTGAGTTCGTCACTACGTTCCACAAGACGGCCGGCCGGACGCAGTGCTCGTGTTATGATATAATGTTCATGATTTCTGCGGAACGCATATATAATATCCATAGGTCGGAACCGATGGAACAGGTGTGCTTGTAGAAGAAGTGAAAAACAAATCGTAAATTTGAAGCCGAAATACCGATATATTTATGACAGATAATCCACTTTTGACAGAATCGGGGCTGCCGTATGGCGCTCCGCAATTCGACAAGATACGTAATGAACATTATCTTCCGGCATTCAGGGAGGCGATCAAAGAGGCCAAGGCTGAAATAGATGCGATATTATCTTCTCCGGAGCTGCCTACGTTTGCCAATACGATAGAGGCGCTCGAATACAGCGGCAAGACGCTCGGACATGTCTCTGATATCTTTTTCAACATTCTGGAAGCCGATGCGGATGACGAACTTCAGCAGATTGCGGAAGAAGTGTCGCCGATGATGACGGAATATTCAATGTACGTTTCCCTGAATCCTGTATTGTTCAGCAGGGTGAAGGCCGTATATGATCAGCGTGGGAACTTGGAATTGTCGACGGACCGGCAGCGCCTGCTGGAAGAAACCTACAAGTCTTTCTCCAGACAGGGTGCAAACCTGTCGGATGAGGATAAGAAGAAATACAGCGGCTATATGGAAGAACTGTCGCTGCTTTCATTGAAATTCGGCAAGAATGTGCTTGCGGCTACGAATTCGTTTGTTCTTCATATAACTGATGAACAGCAACTTGCAGGGCTGCCGGATTATTTGAAAGACCTTGGGAGGATGACGGCTAAGGAGAAAGGTCTTGACGGCTGGGAGTTTACATTGGACCGCCCGAGCTATGGCCCGTTCATGCAGAATTGTGAAGACCCGCAGCTGCGCAAGCAGATGTATCTCGCGTATAATTCGAGGGGTGTAGGCGGGGAGAATGACAATACGGAGGTTGTCCGTAAGATCGCGGCGTTGAGGCTTGAAATCGCCCGGCTGCTCGGCTATGATTGCTGGGCGGATTATGTTCTTGAAGAAAATATGGCCAAGAACACGGAAACCGTCATGAGTTTTCTTGAAAAGCTGATGACTCAGTCATTGCCGTTCGCAAAACGGGAGGTCCAAACGGTGTATGAATACGCAGTTGCGCATGGCTTCAGGGAAATCGCAGAAAAGTCCGGGCTTCCTTTTCATACACTCATGCCTTGGGATTTCAGCTATTGGGCAGAAAGGTATAAAGAGGCTGAATATTCTCTCAATGATGAGCAGCTGAAGCCATATTTCAGGCTGGAGAATTGCATTGATGCTGTGCTTGGACTCGCTGGGAGACTATATGGAATATCTTTCGAGGAGCGTACGGATATCCCTGTATATCATAGAGATGTAAAGGTCTATGATGTACGTGACAATGACGGCCGGCATCTTGCTCTGTTTTATGCAGACTTCTTCCCACGTTCGACGAAACGCGGCGGTGCCTGGATGACGGAATTCCGTGGCCAGAGAATTGAAAACGGCGTAGAAGAACGCCCGTTGGTCAGCATTGTCATGAATTTCAGCAAGCCTACGGAAAATGCTCCGTCACTTCTTACACATGACGAATTGACAACATTCCTTCATGAATTCGGGCACTCGCTTCACGGCATGTTCGCGGAGGGCAGATATCCGTCATTGTGCGGGACCAATGTCGCCAGGGATTTCGTGGAGCTGCCTTCACAGATAATGGAGAACTGGGCGTTCGAACCGGAATACCTGGAATCATTCGCCAAGGACTACAGGACAGGAGAGGTTATCCCGAAGTCGCTGATAACCAGAATTGTCAATGCGAAGAATTATCTGGCGGGATATTATCAGGTCAGACAGTTGGACTTCGGAGAACTCGACATGGCCTGGCATACATTGAAGGCGGAGCCGAAAGAAGATACGCTTGATTTCGAAAATGCCGCATTGGAGGATTATCGCGTGCTTCCTCATTTCCCGGGAACTGCCATATCGACTTCCTTCGGACATATATTTTCAGGAGGATATTCTGCCGGATATTATTCGTATAAATGGGCTGAAGTCCTTGAAGCTGATGCATTTGCGTTGTTTCAGGAGAAAGGGATCTTTGACAGGGAGACTGCAGAATCGTTCAGGCGTGAGATTCTTTCGAAAGGTGATTCGCTGGACCCTGCAGTGCTTTACCGGAACTTCCGCGGGCATGAACCGGATTCACAGGCATTGATGAAAAAACTTGGGCTCGTATAGAACCCAAGTTTTCCAAATGAAATATGTCTGAAGGCTTTAAGCCTCAATGCCTTGCTTCTTAGGATCCTTGAACAGGATAGCGAACAGGACGCCGACCACGAGTGCGTATGCGGCGAAGATATACCATGCTGTGCTCCATGACGGCTCAGCTGCATTGTTGACGAACTTGTTCACGATTTCTTGAGCTCCGAGAGTTCCGATTGTCGCACCTATACCATTGGTCATCAACATGAAAAGTCCCTGTGCGCTGGAACGGATCTTTTCGTCGGTCTTCATGTTCACATAGAGCGAACCGGAGATGTTGAAGAAGTCGAATGCCACACCGTAGACGAGGCATGAAAGAACGAACATCCATACGCCTGCGCCAGGATTACCGGCACCGAACAGACCGAAACGGAATACCCATGCGAACATGGCGATGAGCATCACCTTCTTGATTCCGAAGAATTTCATTGCGAAAGGAATCAGGAGAATGCAGAGCGTTTCGGAAATCTGTGACAGGGAAATAAGGGCATTGGCATTCTGTGCTCCCCAGGTATCGGCATATTCCGGAATCTCCTTGAAATGAGTGATGAACGGATTTGCGAATCCGTTTGTAATCTGGAGCGAAACGCCGAGCAGCATTGAGAAGATGAAGAAAATCGCCATGTCCTTTTTCTTGAAGAGCGAGAACGCGCGAAGTCCGAAAACATCCACGAAAGAGGTGGATTTCGTGCCGCTGTGGTCTACCGGGCAAACTGGCAGAGTGAGTGAGTATATGCAAAGGAGAATGCCGAGAATACCGGATGTAATGAACTGGTTATAAGACTGCTGGAACTGTACGCCATCTATGGTCATGAAGTTTACGAACAACATGCTGCAGATGAATCCGACTGTTCCGAACACCCTGATAGGCGGGAAGGCTTTCACCGTGTCCATTCCATATTTTTCCAGTCCGGAATAAGCTACGGAATTGGACAATGCAATCGTCGGCATGTAGAAGGCGACGCTTATCGAGTAGATGGAGAACAATGTGGCGAAATCTACATTGTTGCCGGCAGTAAAGCCATAGTATCCGGCGGCAATCATCGCAATACCCGCGATACCGTGGCAGATGCTGAGAACCTTCTGCGCCTGGATGAACTTGTCTGCAATGATACCTATGATTGCAGGCATGAAAATGGAAACGATGCCCTGCATGGCATAGAAGATACCGATTTTCGGTCCGAGTCCGATGCTGTAGAGGTAGCTGCCCATCGACGTGAGGTAGGCTCCCCAGATGGCATACTGGAGGAAGTTCATGATTATCAGCCTGGTGCTGATCCCGTTGTTATTCATTCTAGTATTGTTTTTGTTTAAAATATCAAACCGTTTCAAAAGCGAAATTATGCAAATGTACAAGTTTTTGGCGTAATTTTGCTATCTTTGGAGATTGAAACTTAAAAATACCGGTTTCTTAATGAAATTTGTCAAGACAGCAACCGACCCCCAGTCGTCAGCCAGATGCGGCGTGATAACGACTGACCACGGTCAGATAGAAACACCTATTTTCATGCCGGTCGGCACGGTCGGCTCAGTGAAGGGCGTATACCATAGAGATCTCAAGGAAGATATTCAGGCTCAGATAATTCTGGGCAATACTTATCATCTTTATCTCCGTCCGGGACTTGATACGCTCAAGGCCGCCGGCGGACTGCATAAGTTCATTTCATGGGACAGGCCTATCCTTACCGACAGCGGCGGTTTTCAGGTGTTTTCATTGACGGGAATCCGTAAGCTGACTCCTGACGGATGCACGTTCTCCTCCCACATTGATGGTTCCAGACATACTTTCACGCCCGAGAACAATGTTGATACACAGCGTATTATCGGAGCGGATATCATGATGGCCCTGGACGAATGCTGCCCGGGAGACGCCGACTACAACTATGCCAAGAAATCATTGAAAATGACGCAGTCTTGGCTGGAGAGATATTTGAAGCGATTCGATGAGACTGAACCGCTTTACGGATACAGCCAGACCGTTTTCCCGATTATACAGGGCTGCGTTTACCCTGATCTGAGGAAGATGGCCGTGGAACATGCGGTTTCGTTCGACAGGGAAGGATATGCCATCGGCGGACTTGCGGTAGGGGAGCCTACGGAGAAGATGTACGAGATGCTTGAACTCGTTTGTCCGATATTGCCGGATGACAAGCCGCGTTACCTCATGGGTGTCGGCACTCCTGCCAACCTTCTGGAAGGAATTGCACGCGGTGTGGATATGTTCGACTGCGTGATGCCGACCAGAAACGGACGCAACGGCATGCTGTTCACTTGGAACGGTATCATGAACATGCGCAACAAGAAGTGGGAGAACGACTTTTCTCTCATTGACCCGGAGGGCGCATCCTTTGTGGACAGGACATATACGAAAGCATATCTGCGTCATCTTTTCATTGCCGGTGAGATGTTTGCGGCGATGATTGCCAGTGAGCACAACCTGGCGTTTTATCTGGATCTGGTCCGCCATGCCAGGGCACACATACTTGCAGGCGACTTCAAGTCATGGAAAGATGCCACGGTTAAACGTATAATGACAAGACTTTAAAGCTGTTGATGGCAATGTTTCCGAAAAGACTTGACAGATACATCATTACGAAATTCATGATGACATTCTTTATCGCGATCCTGCTGATAATCGGAATCGTCATCATCTTCGATATCAGTGAGAAAATCGATGATTTCGTGTCGAAACAAGCCCCGTTGAATGAAATTGTCTTCAGCTACTACGTGAATTTTATACCGTATTTCATGAATATGTTCAGCCCTCTGTTCGTGTTCATTACGGTCATATTCTTCACGTCGCGAATGGCGGCGAATTCCGAGATTATTGCGATACTGTCATGCGGCATCAGTTTCCACAGGATGATGTTGCCCTATATATTTTCTGCGGCCATCATTGCCCTTTTGTCGCTGGGACTCAATTTGATTGTGATTCCGCGGGCCAACGCCGAACGGCATGTATTCGAGGCGAAATACACTAAAAAGAGAGCCCAGGCGTCGGAACGCAATATCCATTATCAGATAGCGCCCGGCGAGTTCGTTTACGTGGAACAATTCAGCAAATACAACAATACGGCATACAAGTTCACGCTTGAAACCATAAAGGACAACCAGTTGGTTTCCAAGCTTTCCGCTGAAAGAGCCGTGTGGGACAGCACTTTGGGCGGATGGAAATTGAGAAAATATTTCATCCGGGATTACAACGAAGGAGGAATGGAGGACATTGTAAAGTGCGGCGACCAGCTCGACACCGTCATCAGCCTCACAGTCACGGACTTCTTCCGCAAGAAGAACACCGTGGAAGACCTGCCTTATGAAGAATTGGAAGCACTTATAGAGACGCAGAAGCTCAGGGGAGACCCCAATGTGAAATATTCATTGATAGAGAAACATACCAGATTCTCCCTGCCATTTTCTGCTTTCATATTGACAATCATGGGCGTATCCCTCTCCTCCAGAAAGAAGCGCGGAGGAATCGGATGGAACCTCGCGACAGGAATTGCGCTGAGTTTCTCATATATTCTTTTCATGCGCTTCAGCCAAATGTTCGTGTATACGGGTGTCATGCCGCCATGGCTTGCCATCTGGCTGCCAAACATGATTTTTGCGGTGATTACGGGAGTATTGTATAAGATTGCACCGAAATAAATTTAACCAATATCAGTTTATATGGCAGAACACACATTATCCCCTGTGAAGCGCACCATTGTGGGTGTGCAATTCATGTTCGTGGCTTTCGGCTCCACTGTCCTGGTACCGATTCTTTGTCACCTTGACCCTGCAATCGCATTGCTTGCAGCCGGTCTCGGAACCCTTCTCTTTCATCTGGTGACTGGCGGAAAGGTGCCTATCTATCTGGGCAGCAGCTTTGCGTTCATCGCTCCAATCATCAAGGCCACTGAGCTTTACGGCATGGCCGGCATGTTCTGCGGACTTGTTTCCGTCGGCCTTGTCTACGTCCTTATGAGCTTGCTGGTCAAGTCATTCGGTATCGGATTCATCAAGAAACTTTTCCCTCCGATCGTCATTGGACCAGTGATTGTCCTCATCGGTCTTTCACTTGCAAGTTCCGGCGTGAACATGGCGAAAACCAACTGGATTCTGGCACTGGTATCGCTCGCCGTAGCCGTTGCAGCCTCCATCTGGGGCAAGGGAATCGTGAAACTCATCCCTGTAGTTTTCGGTGCAGTAGCCGGATATATCGTGTCTGTCATTTTCTTCAGGGGAGCAATGGATTTTTCGCCTGTGGCAGAGGCTTCGTGGTTCGCCATTCCTAAACTCGCGCATATGTCATTCTCCTGGCAGGCAATACTTTTCATGGCCCCGGTAGCCATAGCGCCCATCATTGAACATGTCGGAGATATGTATGCCATAAGCTCGATTGCAGGCAAGGATTTCGTGAAAGATCCGGGACTTCACCGCACGTTGCTCGGTGACGGTCTTTCCTGCTGCCTGGCAGCATTCCTCGGTGGCGCGCCTATTACTACGTATTCAGAAGTGACCGGTGCAGTGTCACTTACTAAAGTAACAGATCCTTCCGTACTCCGCATTGCAGGCGTTTCTGCCGTGGTGCTGGCACTTATCGGCAAGGTAGGCGCTGTGATCCAGACAATTCCGCAGGCCGTTCTCGGAGGCATCATGCTCCTTCTGTTCGGTTCCATCGCATCAGTCGGCATCAGCAATATGATTGAATCCAGATTGAACATGGGTTCCACCCGCAACCTCATCATATCATCATTGATCCTTACGATAGGAATCGGCGGCGCGGTGATTGATTTCGGCTCGTTCTCATTGGCCGGCATCGGCCTCGCATCCATCGTAGGCGTCATCTTGAACCTTGTCCTCCCGCACGACGACAAAGAAATACTCGAAAAATAATGCAAGTAAAAATTGTCAATAAATCTTCGAATCCGTCCCCTGCGTATGCGACTCCGCTCTCTGCAGGGATGGATATCCGCGCGGATCTCCAGGAACCGCTGACACTGAATCCGTTACAGCGCATGCTCATTCCTACCGGACTTTATATTGCATTGCCGGAAGGATATGAGTGTCAGGCACGTCCGAGAAGCGGCCTGGCCGTGAAACATGGTATCACGGTCCTCAATTCGCCGGGCACAATTGACGCGGATTATCGTGGCGAACTCAAGATTCTGCTTGTGAATCTATCTGATACTCCGTTTGTTATAGAACCCGGAGAACGCATTGCCCAGCTTGTGGTAGCCAAACACGAGCATGTGGAGTGGTCGGAAGTTGAAGTCCTTGACGAAACCGAAAGGGGAGAGGGCGGATTTGGAAGTACAGGTGTAAAATAATGGAAATCAAAGAATTATATTCAATATTCTGCAAGTGTGGAACTGTCACCACTGACAGCCGCACCATCCGTGGCGGTGAACTTTTCTTCGCGCTGAAAGGCGAGAATTTCGACGGCAACGAGTATGCTTCCAAAGCGTTGGATGCAGGAGCTGCATACGCCGTTGTCAATGAATCTGCGCCCATAGCTTCACATGTGTCGGAATACATCGGCGCAGAAGGCCGCAGCCGCATCATTCCTGTTCCGGACACGCTTCGGACATTGCAGGACCTGGCCCGCTATCATAGGGAACATGTGCTTGGAGATGAGCATCTTACGGTAATCGGTATTACCGGAACCAACGGCAAGACCACGACCAAGGAACTTATCCGTACCGTGCTTTCCGCCAAGTACAATGTCATTGCCACCGAAGGTAATTTCAACAATGACATCGGGGTGCCTCTTTCCCTGCTGAAGATAACGCCTGCTACCCAGCTTGCTGTCATTGAGATGGGCGCGAACCATCCCGACGACATTGCGAAGCTGGTGCAAGTCTGCGAGCCCGACTACGGCATCATCACCAACGTCGGCAAGGCGCACCTGCTCGGCTTCGGCAGCTTCGAAGGCGTCCAGCGCGCCAAGGGCCAGCTTTATGATTATGTCAATGCCCACGGGCGGGCGGTTTTCGTCAATGAGGATGATCAGGTTCTCAGGTCAATGTGTTCGCAGCGTGCCGGCCTTTCCATCGTGCCTTACGGTCTTGTGACAGATGGCTGCCAAGTGTTGGAAACTACGCCTGAAAACCCATATCTCCGTATTAGGATGAATGACGGTAAAGTGCTGGAAACCAAGCTTGTAGGCGCATATAATGCTGCCAATGCCCTGGCTGCCATATGTATCGGAAAGTTCTTCGAAGTCCCTGAAGAAGATGCGATTGCCAAGATTGCCGAGTATGTTCCTTCCAACAGCCGTTCGCAGATGGTGAGGACTGACCGCAATGTCCTGATAGTGGATGCGTACAATGCCAATCCTTCCAGCATGAGGGCGTCATTGGCCAATTTCTTCAGCATGTCGGCTCCTGCTAAAGCGGTGATGATTGGTGATATGGGAGAGTTGGGTGATAGTTCCGCAGAAGAACATGATGATATATTGAAACTCTTGATAAACAACGAAGTAGATAAGATATTCCTTGTTGGAAAAGAGTTTGGAAAGTCATTGGAAGCTATCCCGGAAGAGGTGATAGGAAGACGTATTTACTGGTTTGCATCGTCAGATGAACTGGCAGCTCATCTTTCCGAAATCAAACTTGCCGGATATACGATTCTGATAAAAGGTTCCCATTCGATGAGGATGGAGAAAACTGTGCCGGAATTGTAATCGTATTTTGCTAATGATCTTTGTTTCCCGTTACCTCTTCAGGTGACGGGATTTTTTTGCGGTCGATGAATCTGGCGAACAACCATCTGGCTGACATTGCGACAATCAATCCGTAGATGCATCCTATCATGGCGCCCACAGTGATATCTCCGAAGTAATGCTTCCCGACGAAAATCCTGCTGAAGGACAGCAATGCCGCCCAGGTGAATATCATGATAATGAATGCTTTATAGGTGTGCTTCTTGTCGTAGCGGAACAAAACTGAGGAGCACATTGCCAGTCCGAACGCGTTGGCGGCGTGTGCCGAGAAGAATCCGAAGAAACTGCCTCTGTTTTCCAGGACATGCAGTCCGCCGAACAGCATCTGGCTGCTGTAGCATGGACGTAATCGCGCCACGCTGTATTTCAGAAGGTTGGAGGTCTGGTCGCATAGAACCAAAGTCAGCACCATGCATAGAATCGCGATTACTCCTTTTTTCCAGCCGAGCCGTTTGAAAAGGAAGAATGCGATGATGGCATAGAGCGGGAACCAGACGTCCCTGTCCGACATGAACATCATGAACTGGTCAGTCGCCGGAATGTGGAAACTGTTGATGAACAATGTCAGGATCTGATCCCATCTGTGCAATATGTCCCAGAAATGCATAATCCGTTAAATGTCAGAGTTCAATGCTTTCCAGAGTTCGTCTTTCAGTTCCGGGAGATTTTCTCCTGTAACTGATGAAATGAAAACTGTCGGCACGTCCGCCGGAAGAGTCTTCCGTATCTTTTTCTCTGCCTTCTCGTCGATGAGGTCGCATTTGGTCACCGCCAGGACTCTGTCCTTGTCGAGAAGTTCAGGGTTGTACATCTTCAGCTCGTTCAGCAGAACTTCATATCCCTTTTCAATGTTTTTTTCCTCTGCCGATACCATGAAAAGCAGTACGGAGTTGCGCTCGATGTGGCGTAAGAACCTGAGTCCTATGCCTTTACCCTCATGCGCGCCCTCGATGATTCCCGGTATGTCGGCCATGACAAATGATTTGTCGTCATGGTATCTCACGATTCCGAGGTTCGGCTCCAATGTGGTGAATGCGTAGTTCGCAATCTTAGGCTTGGCTGAGGTAATCGCTGCCAGCAATGTGGATTTTCCGGCATTAGGGAATCCGACGAGTCCCACGTCCGCAAGTACTTTCAGCTCAAGGACAAACCATCCTTCCTGTCCGTCTTCTCCAGGCTGCGCGTATCTCGGAGTCTGTTGCGTTGCCGACTTGAAATTGTTGTTTCCCAGTCCGCCTCGTCCTCCATTGCAGAGAATCTTCTCCTCGCCTGGTTCCATCATGTCGAACAGCACCTCTCCGGTTTCTCCGTCCTTCACGACGGTTCCCACAGGCACGTCCAGGACAATGTCTTTGCCCTGTTTACCCTTGCAAAGCGCCGCTCCGCCATGTTCTCCGTTTTCCGCCTTGATGAATTTCTTATATTTCAGATGGATCAATGTCCAGAATTGTGGATTCGCCCTCAATATGATATGTCCGCCTCTTCCGCCGTCTCCTCCGTCCGGTCCTCCCTTAGGCACATACTTGGCGCGATGCAGATGCACCGATCCCGCGCCCCCATGTCCCGAAGCACAATATATCTTGACGTAATCAATAAAATTGCTCTCTGCCATAACTCTCTACAGGTTCTATTGTTTCAAGTTGCAAAGATAGCGATTTTTGCAATAGTTATTTCTTGGTATTTGTTATTTTGAATTATAATGATACATTTGCGAAATAGGGTATCGGAAAAGAGACGGTTGGATATTTTAATTTGATGGAAAAGTGCATTTAGTATAATTTCGGACATGGATAAATGTAGGTTTATTTCGATTGCAACGATTGCTGTTGCTGCCTGTTTCAGCCTGTCAGTTGAGGCTGCCGCTCCCAAGAAGACTTTCGCCATTCAAGGAGAGGTCGTTTCCGCTGCGAACGGCTCTCCAGTCGACTTCGCGTCGGTTTTGGTAACACCGTCACAGCTCTATACAATGACTGACGAAAAAGGTGTATTCTCTCTTAAAGACGTGCCGGCCGGTACTGTCACCGTCAGTGTGCAGTTCTATGGCATGGAACAGAAAGACACCACGTTTACAGCCAAGGCAGGAGAAAACGTGAAATTGAAATTGGCGCTTAAGGAAACCTCATTCAGATTGAGCGACGTCGTAGTCGTGGCCACTGGAAACAAGGCAGGAAGCAGTACTGCGTCCAATATCTCCAGGCAGGCGATGGACCACATGCAGACCAGTTCCTTGGCAGATGCCATGGCATTGCTTCCGGGAGTATCCGTGTCGAATCCGGATCTGTCCAGCTCTCAATCGATTACCATCAGAACTGCACGTCCTATCGTTCCGGGCGAATCAGCCAATTCGGCATCAGTGATGAACAGCCTCGGAACAGCCGTCATTGTCGATGGCGCACCGATGTCCAACAATGCCAACCTCCAGACACTCAGCCCGGTAGTAGGCGGCAGTTCGGGAGATGACAGCCGCTCCGGCACACCGGCGCGAGGCATGGACGTGAGGACACTTTCGACGGATAACATTGAATCCATCGAAGTCATCAGAGGTATCCCGTCGGCAGAATATGGCGACCTCACATCTGGTGCGGTGCTGGTGAAATCCAGAGCCGGAAAATCTCCGCTCATGATCCGTTTCAAGACCAATCCTAACATCTATCAGGCTTCGGCGGGTAAAGGATTTTCGCTCGGAAAGAAAGCGGGCGACCTCAATATCTCCGGCGACTACGCGTATAGCAAGAACTCCCTGACCAAGAACCACGCATTCTACCAGCGTGCCAGCGCCAAGGCCCTCTGGACCGTGCGAATAGGGGAATTGGTCAATGAAACTACGTCTTTGTCAATGAATTATGGACGCGACCGCAGTAAGCTTAATCCTGATGATGCTTCATCCAGGACCCAGTCCTATGCCAATGACATAGGAGTCGCGTTCAATACCAACGGCCGAGCATCCATCAATGGAAACTGGCTGCGCAGCATCAACTGGCTGGCTTCGGGAAGCCTTAACGACAAGAAATCCCATTATGAAAGCACGGCCACCAATGCGCTGAATCTCTATGCCAAGTCAATGACAGACGGCGAAATATACAGCAACATTGCCGGAGCGCAGATTAAAGATGCGGATGGAAATATCATTACCAACGTACCGGCTAACAGTTCGGTAAAAGGCGTGGTCCTGCCGTACAGCTATTTCTATCAATATGATATCTACGGCAAGGAGGTCAATGCTTTCGTCAAGTTGAATGCCGATTTCGCTCATACATGGGGAGCTGTGAACGAGAGACTGCTGGTCGGTGCCGACTTCAAGACCGACGGCAACCTCGGCAAAGGTTCAGTCTATGACGACGATTACCCTCCTTACAGGAATATCGGCAATGCTGAATCAGGCTATCGTGCAAGGCCTTATTCTGATATTCCGTTCATCAACCAGCTGGGTCTCTATGCCGAGAACTACTTCAACTGGAAATTCGCAAAGCGGGAACTGAATATCGTGGCCGGCGTCCGTTATGACAATGTCAATGGGCATAATTCAGTAGCACCTCGAATCAATGCTTCCATCGACATCTTCCCTTGGATGACGCTTCGCGGCGGATATGGTCTGACATCGAAGGCTCCGACCTCGTACTACCTCTATCCGAACAAGTCATACCACGACTATATCCTTTACAACGGAATGCACGCAGATTTGCCTGAAAATGAGCAACTTCTCATAGCGAAGACCGATATATACGATGCTGTGAACAAGGACCTTGAAATCGCTGTGAACCGCAAGGCTGAAGTCGGTCTGGATTTCAATTTCGGTGGTCATTACCGCATCAGCGTCACCGCTTATGACGAGAGAATGGACAATGGCTACAATTATGGCCTTGACCTCAGTTCTTTCAAATGGTATCATGCGATGACTTATGACGTGGACCACAAAGATGCAGGACAGCGGCCTGTATTGAAGAAAGGTGCGGAATACGACCTCTTCTATACAGTCTATAAACCGCTGAACAACATCAAGTCTACCAACAAAGGAATTGAATATGAAATCGACCTTGGAAGATTCGATGCTATCCGTACTTCCTTCTATATCAATGGTGCATGGATGCGCAGCTCGAATACGAACAAGGGGTATTCTTTCGGAACGAGAGAAAATGTAGGGACACCGGAAAAGAACATCGGTATTTATGAACCGGAACTCTCCACGAGCTATGCCGAGCAGTTGAATACCACTCTCCGAATCACTCACAACATTCCGCAGGTCGGACTTGCCGTGACACTCACTGGTCAGATGAACTGGTACGGCAAGTATTGGACTGAGTATCGTAATGATACAATGTTCATCAAATACATTTCCCGCAAGGATGGAAAGGTGTATGATTTCGATCCGTCCAAGAAGGACGACCCGGAATTCTCTTATATGTTCCAGACTCGCAATGACAACAGGTTCATAGCCGAAAGATATTTCCCGACAATGCTCTTCAATCTCAATGTGAGCAAGGAAATCGGCAATATATTCACTGCGTCATTCTATGTGAACAATATGTTCAACAGCCGTCCGCTCTATAAGTCGAAGCAGACCGGCGAATATGGAGAACTTGGAATACCGATCTTTTTCGGATTTGAATTCAAGGTATCAATCAAGTAGTTATTTATCTTAAAATATTAAAGTTATGAAACATTCAGCGATCACCTTAATGGTATTTGCGGTTCTGGCGATGGTAGGTTGTCAGAAGACCGGCACTAAGACAATAAGCATAAACGTAAAGGTTGATGAGACTAAACTCGTAGCAGCAGGCATTCCGTCTCCGGAGAGTTACGGCGTGAAGATTTCAAACTTCGCGACAGGATCAGTAATTGAGACCACGACAGAAAACGGTATCGCTACTGCTGTCGGCATTATTCCGGGAGTATATACAGTGACAGTAAGCGCATCTCAGAATCAAGGTGGTTTTACATATACCATCGCCGGCTCTGAAAGCAATGTAAGTTTGATTGCCGATGGAGCGGAAGTGGTAGTAAACGTAGATGCTGTAAAAGAGGCGGCTCTCGTATTCAAAGAGATTTATTACACAGGAGTTGATCCGGCTAATTTCTATTTCCGTGACCAATTCTATGAGATTTACAATAATAGTACGGAAGTCGTTTATGCCGATGGCCTTTGCATTGCAGAGACAGTTTTTGCAAATTACGATAAATCAATTATTTATGAGTGGCCGATCGAAAATGCTGATCAGTATGTGTTTGCAAGGGTCATATGGCAGCTTCCAGGTGATGGTAAGACTTACCCTGTTCAGCCGGGAGAGTCATTTGTAATCGCACAGTGGGCCACCAACCATAAGGCCGAGAATCTTTCGAAAGGCCTTTCACCTGTAGATTTGACAGGAGCGGAATTCGAGGCCATCGAAAAAGAGACAACTTTCAACGGAATCCTTTTGACTGACAATCTAGCTATCAATATGAAGAAGGTTGTTCAGGCTGGATATGCAATGCCGCAGTGGCTTACATCTACCGATGGCTCAAGGTATGTACTCTTCAAGCCATCAAAGCCTCTTAAAAATGAAGATTTCATCACTGCTACAAATGCTGACTACCAGGGAACTGCAAGAGAAATTGCAATCAGCGACGTGATTGATGCTGTTCAGGCTGTCAACAATGAATCCGGAATGAGTGTATTGGGACTGCCTACAGCCCTTGATGCAGGAGCAATCTGGTGTTCAGGTGCTTATGTCGGCGAAAGTATTGCGAGAAAAATCAAGGAGACCCGTCCTGACGGCACGAAAGTTTATCAGGACACCAACAATACTTCCAATGACTTCGAAGTCAAGAAGGATCCTCAGCTCAGAAGATATGGCGCCAAAGTCCCTTCTTGGAACACTTGGATAAATAAGTAAAATCAACAATTCGAAATGAAGAGAATTATAGCAATTTCCGCAATGCTTGTCAGTCTGGGCGTTATTTCGGCCCAGGCTGCCGAGCCTTCGGGAACCCCGAGAAATACAGTTCTGCAAGAGACCGCCATCAGAAATTCTCTTTGGTACGGCAGCTCTTCTGCTGCTGGTCTCGCATTCAAGCCATACGGAATATTCAGTACGCTGAATATCAATTATGATGGAGGCTTTGGCGAATATCGAAAGATAGGTACAGGCAAAAGCGGTTCAGAGATTTCTGTGGGTACGTCAGGTGCCGCATATATAGGCAAGTTCCTGACAACGGGCGGATTCTCTTTCAGAAACATCTTTGAACACGATGCCCTCTATAACGTGCTGATGTACGAACTGGAGGACAATATGCCGTACTATCCGGTTGATGACAAATCCAGCGGTTGGAATAAACAGGAGTATCTGCTCAATGCAGGATTGTCATCACCTGTTCTGTGGAACAGGGTGTCTTTCGGCGTGAAAGTGGATTACACCACAAAAGTCGGAGCTAAGCAGCTTGACCCGCGAGGCGAAACATACAAGTACGGCATTAAAGTCACTCCGTCTGTGGCAGTGCGTCTGGGACAGAGCCTGCTTGGACTTAGCGGAACCTATACCAATGGTTTTGAACGCGCTACGGTGTCGAATAACAACAATTGGGCTGATCCTAAGGTGTGGCAGCATCGCGGTCTTGGAGAAAGTACCCAGAACAAGGTCGGTGGAAACGACGGTATGAAGACTCATATTTACCATACGAACAGATATGGCGGAGCTCTTCAGTATTCGTTGGGCGAAAGCCTGTTCATTGAAGCCGGATTCGAACATCGTACCACCATGGGGAAAGAGAATCCTAAACTGCCTAAGCGGCTTGGCTCCATTAAAGAAAACGACATTACATTCGATGCTGCATGGTTTTTCGGAAAGAATAAATCTAACAAGTTGGCGCTTAATGTGTTGTGTAGCCTTACTGACGGTATCGAATATGTACAGAAGCTGAATACGACAGCCTATCAGCAGGAATGGATGGTTCTCAATGAAAACGAAATGACCACTTTCACGGGAATCAATGCCACCATCGGTTACGACCATCTTTTCGGAGCCTCCGACCCTAAAGGCTACAGCTGGAAGGTTGGCGGAGAAGCCAGATTCGAAATGTTCAATCAGAGCTATCTCTCACCGGCATCAACATCAGATGCCATGAGAATTTATGCAGGAGCCATAGCCGACAAGCATTTCAAGATAAGGAAGTCATCTCTTCTCGTCGGTCTCCATGCCGGATACGCAGTGGGATTGGGCGATGGCTACACTTGCCTCAGCGCCAAGGTATATCCTGCTCCCGTAGCTATGATGAATGACCAAAGTGACTGGCTGAATGCAAGTTATATAAAGGCAGGCGGCAGAGTCGACTGGACTGTTTCTTCAGGCAAGCGAGTTAACTGGGTATTGGGCGCGAAAGCCTCATACATAAGTGCTTTAGATCTGGACAAGGATAGAATTCTCTGTTCTGCAACTTTCGGAATCCTGTTCTAGAAACAGATATTCCTGAATAACTGATAACCAAAACAATAGGAATCACACTATTAATATTTAAGGGTTTAGATGTCATATAAAACTTTATTGACGGCAGTAGCCGTCTTTACGGCAGCTACAATGACTGCCCAGACACGTTCATTCGCGATTGTCACTGACCCTCAGACATTTAACAACTGCAAGGCGGCGATAGAAACTTATCGCTCGGCCGTCTGTGCAGATGGACTTGATGCGTTCGTGGTGTCCAGGAATTGGACGAATCCGGATGAGTTGAAAGACAGCCTGATGCTCTATCATAAGATGAGAGCACTGGAAGGCGCGGTCTTCATCGGCGATGTCCCGATAGCAATGATCCGCGGTGCCCAGCACCTCACTTCTGCATTCAAGATGGATGAGACCTTGCCGATGAGGGATTCTTCCGTTCCATCCGACAGATTCTATGACGACTTCGACCTGAAGTTTGATTTCCTCGGGCGCGACAGTGTGGAAAGGAATTTCTTTTACTACAATCTTGCCGCCGAGTCGCCGCAACACATCAGCTGTGACATCTATACCGGACGAATCAAATCATCTGAAAAGAGAGGTGACAAATATGGCGAAATCTCACGCTATTTGCTTAAAGCTGCGGCTGCCAAATCACAGGACAATCCGCTTGACCACCTGATGTCATATTGCGGAAGCGGCTCATTCTCAAATAGTCTCGCTGCGTGGAAAGATGAAACTATTACTCTGAAGGAACAGATGCCTGCAGCATTTGACAACGGCTCAGACGGCGCGAAGTTCCTGTTCTATGCAATGTATCCGGACGTGAAGAGTACACTTCTCGGCGAAATTGCCCGGAATGATCTGGATCTTGCTCTTTTCCATGAACATGGAGTCCCTGAAAGACAATACGTTACAGAAACTCCACGTGCCAATGAAACCGACGCTTACTATTACGATGCCAAGTATCGCATGCGCCAGAGAATCCGGACCGCGGTGAGACGTGGCAAGGATGCGGAAAGCGTAATCGAAGACATTGTAAAGAAATATGGCATCACCCGCGATTGGGTCGAGGATTGGAATGATCCGAAAACCGAGGCGGAGGACTCGCTTTATGATGCGGCGACCGGCATTATGCTGGATGACATTGCGGCAGCGAAACCTAACGTGAAGATGACGATTTTCGATGCGTGCTACAATGGTGATTTCCGTGAGGATGACTGCATTGCGTCGCGTTATATCCTTTCTGACGGCAATGCTCTTGTCGGCATCGGAAACTCCGTCAATGTCCTGCAGGACAAATCTTCATCCGATCTTATGGGAATGCTCACCGAAGGCTATCGTGTGGGAGAATGGATGCAGCAGGTCAATATTCTGGAATCGCATATTTTAGGCGACCCTACGTTCCACTTTACGGCTTCTGAGGATGCCGTTCGCCCTGATTTGCATAATACGAATCGCAAATATTGGCTGAAATTCACCTCGCCTAAATATCCTTGCGACATCAGAGGACTTGCATTGCACAAACTATATGCATTGAATTACAATGACTTGTCGCCGCTTCTCCTGAAGACTTGGAAAGAGAGTGACGAATATATGCTCCGTCTGCAATGCCTTCACCTTCTGGAACATTACAATGACGGCAATTATGAGAAAGTCCTGAAAGACGGTGCCGACGACCCTTACGAGTTCATTCGCAGGAAGTCCGCATTCTTCATGGGCAAAGTCGGCACTCCGGAAATGGCTGCCGAGCTGGCTGACCTCTATATGCGTGATTACAATTCCCTTCGCGTGGCTCATAACGTGGGATTTGTATGCGCCCATTTCCCGGACAGCCTGTTCATTAAAGAATTCGAGAATAAATTTGCAGAAGCAGACTGGATTTATGACAGGGAACTTTTCCACAAGAAAGCTGAAAATTGCTTCAGAGCTGCATTCTCCATAGAATCTTCGACAGGTAAAATCATTGGAGACAAGAATAACGGATACCGTAAATTCTATATCAGCGGTATGCGTAACCAGCCTTATCCTCAGTATGCTGAACGTTTGCTTGCAATCGTCCGTGATTCCGGAGAAGTCGAGAACGCTCGCGTCCAGTGCGCAGAAGTCCTCGGCTGGTTCATCAGGGCGTGGAACAGGAAGGACATCGTGGACGGAATCGACGCGTACCTGAAATCAGGCGAAGAGATGCCGGAAGCATTGAGGAATGAACTTGTCAAGACAAAGAACCGTCTTGGAGATTATTTGAGATAGGTTGCCTGGCAACTGTAATTCAATGAGGGATATAGAATTATGAGAAATATTCTGATTAAACAATTTATAGCGGCGGCGATATTCTGCGGCATTGCGTCAATTGCTGCGGCACAGGTCAAAGTCGAGAAATATGGTGTGAAATCACCTACGGCATTTGCCATCATAACCGATAGCGAGACTCTTTCCAAGTGTTCGGAAGAATTCCATGCCTATAAGCAGGTTCTTGAGGAAGAAGGACTTGGAACATATATCATCAGTGCGGACTGGAAAGGACCTGAAGAAGTGAAGGCAGAGATACTTGCTCTTGCCGGGAAGAAGCCCAGACTTGAAGGCGTGGTGTTCGCCGGTGATATTCCTATCGTCAAAGTGCGTCAGGGACAGCACCTTACCACAGCATTCAAGATGAATGAGGAGGCATGGCCAATGGAAGAATCTTCAGTGCCGTCGGACAGGTTCTATGATGATTTCGATCTGAGCTTCGATTTCATCTGCCGTGACACTGTGGAAACTGACGTGTTTTATTACAGGCTTTCTGAAGAGGGGGCGCAGCATCTCCGTCCGGACATCTATTCTGCCAGAATGAAAGTGCCTGCAGTGATGAAAGGTGACAAATATGAGATAATGCGCAAGTATCTCCGTAAGGTAGTGGATGCGCACAGGCAGAACAATTCACTCGACAATCTCACCTTCTTCGCCGGTCACGGATATAATTCCGATTGTCTTACGCTGTGGCGCCAGAAACCGGTCGTGTTCAGGGAATATTTTCCTTACGTTTTCAGTCAGGCTTCGCATAACCGTTTCCTGAATTTCCGCGAGGACAGGCACATGAAATGGAACCTCCTCAGTGAAGTGGCCCGCAAGGACGTGGACCTGTTCGTCTTCAGTGAACATGGAGCCCCTGATACCCAATATATTAACGAAAGCAAGGTAGCGGATAACCTGGACGAGGACATGGATTATCTTAGACGCTCACTCGCTGAATCCTATAAATATTATGCAGGAAAAGGCCACGGGGAAGACTTTATGAAAGAAGCCGTGGAGCAGGAATACAGACTGTCCCGTAAGGATTTCTCCGACTCCGCAATGGCCGCCTATGCTGCCTCAGATTCATTGGAATATGCCCAGGCAAACATTTTCCTGGACGACATAATGAAAGGCCATAGCAATGCGAATATGATTGTCTTCAATGCCTGCTACAACGGCTCGTTCCACAACAGGGAGGGATACGTGGCCGGATGCCATGTGTTCGGTGACGGTGAGTGCATTGTCGCTCAAGGAAATACGGTCAATGTTCTTCAGGACAAATGGGAAGACAAGCTGATGGGCTATATCTCGATAGGGGAGCGTGTCGGCATGTGGCAGAAAGAGGTCGCATATCTGGAGTCTCATCTGATCGGTGACCCTACCTTCAGATTCACTCCTCATGACAAAGCCGAGGAAAAACTCCGCGATAAACTGCACAATGACCTTGTTTTCAATGAGTTGAATCCTTCTGTCTGGGAGAAATATACCTACTCTGACAATTCATTGCTCAGATGCGCAGGAATCACCCATCTTGGTTATATTGATGCCAAGGCTGCACACAAACGCGCAGCGGAAATGTTCGGTGACCCGTCCTGGACTGTCCGTATTCATGCTTTCAATACATTGGCTACAGACCCTGATGCTGATTTCGCGACCTATGTCAGGATAGGATTGGAAGATATCTATGAGGTGGTTGCCAGAAATTCCGTCAGAATGGCAGCGGCGCTTGGAGACATATCCCTTATCCCTGATGTCAAGGCATTCAAGAAAGCTCATCCGGAGATGGTGAGAGCTTCCGGACACGCAGCTGACGATGCGGTGGCATTGCTTTCAGGCACAGGACATTACAGCAAGAGCACCGAGGGCGCTGCTGATAAGGAAAAACCTGTGAAGAAGAGAGTGAACGACATCAGGACATTCCGTAACGGAAGAAGCATATTCGCTGTCGACCCGCTTCTCCACATTGTCGGAGATGCTTCCGATGACTTATATGTCCGCACGGTGGCATGTGAGACGCTCGGTTGGTATGAGCAGTCCGTCCGCCGCGGTGAAATAATCGAATCGCTTTCCGGTATGCTTGTAAACGGTACCGACATCCCGCAGCAGATCCAGGCAGAAATCAAAAAGACAATCAAGAGATTATCATGGCAATAGCATCTATTCGTAAAACAATCATTGCGGTAGCGGCCTTCCTTGTTTTGGGGGCCGGCGCCGTGAGTGTGCGGGCTCAGGAAAGTATGCCCGCGGGGGTTGACAACTCGAAATTGAAATATTTTCCGCCGCTCATCAACCAGATCGGAGGCTCCTGTGCGCAGGCTTCGTATATCGGTTACATGTTTACCTACGAGATGAACCGTCTTCTGGACAGGGATGCGTCGGCCAGCAAGGATTACCAGTTCAGCTACCTGTATACATGGAACTTTATAAATGACGGCAAGGATGAGGGCTCTCTCGGAACGGAAGGCCTCCAGATAGCATTTGAGGGCGGCATTGCCACCGAAGCGGATTTCCCGTCGCAATATTCGAGCTATCAGTTCAAGTGGACTACAGGATATGAAAGTTATCTGAAAGCGCTTCATTACAGGGTGAGCAAGATCCGCACGTTCGAGGTTATAGACCGTGCCGGCATCGACAAAGTGCGCAATTATCTCTGGAATCGCGGCGAACCTGGAAAACCGGGCGGTATCGTGACATTCTCTTCACGTTCAAGCGGTTGGAAAATCAATACCAATTATACCGGGCCGTCTGCCACAGGCTATAAGGCGTTGCTTACCCAGCTCGCACCTGACGGAGCACATGCCATGACTATCGTGGGCTATGATGACCTCGTGGAATTCACGGCACCTGACGGAACTCTTACCAAGGGCGCGTTCATCGTCTGCAATACCTGGGGAGAGGACCATTTCGCTCATGACCGAGGACGTTACTATCTGCCGTATTATTTCTGGGAGCAGAGTGACAGGACGAACAGCGAACTGAGCCGCGACATGTGCGGAACCGATGTGGAATACCGTGAGCCTAAGGTGGTGTTCCGCGTGAAACTGAACTACACGTCCAGAAATGACCTTTCATTCAGAATCGGCGTTTCCAACAAGGCTTCAGACAATATTCCTGTCCATGATTATCTCGTGCCGATTGCCAATTATCAGGGCGGGGATTATCCGATGCAGGGGAGCAGCGGCAGTTCGGAAATCGAGTTCGCTTTCGATTTCAGTTCTTATGTCCAGAATATCCATGACTCCGAGGAACCTAAGTTCTTCCTCACAGTCAGCCGCAATAAACGTGGCAGGGAATTGGGAATCGGGAAAATGCTTGCATTCTCCGTATGTGATTATCGTGAAAATCCTTCATCTCCAAAGGTTTATGAGTGCAAGGACATTGCCGGTAAAGAAATAAAGAGCGGCAACAATATCTTCAGCATTGAAACCGTGGCTGCGAAGACGACATCATATTCGAAGGTGCAGTGGCTCGGTCAGTCCGGTCAGCCGGCAGCGGCACCTCTCGTATTGAAGACTGCGGACGGCAAGTATGTGAAGATGAGATTCTCCGACTATAACCGTCAGGACGGAACCATCAAACTGAAATTTGTCTATGCACCGGACGGAAGTCTTAAACTTGAATAAATCGTATTGAAATGAAAAAAGCTAGTATAATATTGTCCATCCTCGCGGCATGTCTGTGCTGCGCCTGCCAGCAGGGCGAAAGCAAAGTGCCTGCCATTGAGACGGAGGTGACCATCCGTGGCCTTGAGGAAGGCAAATGGGTCTATTTCTCCATCAAGGACGGCGAGACAGTCGGTACCAGTACTTTCCTGTCTGAGGAAGAGGATAAGGCATGGGCCGAAAGAACTGACTGGGACTTCGCTATTTGCGGAGATTACATCAAGACCAACAGCGGAACATCAGGACACGGAAAAGGGGGCATCCTTAGGGATGAAACTCATAATTTCCAAACCCTGAAAGAAGCCCCCTCTGAGGGATATCTTATTGATAGTGAAGGAATTGTCAAGTAATCTACTTGGCAACCTTCGCTAATCCAGATTTCAAGAATTCTATGAACCCGTCGACGTCCAGATTATAGCCGCGAATCGGCATGAGCTGGACGCCGTCTGGTGAAAGAAGGACGTAATTCGGCTGGGCATTGACACCGAAACGATTGCGGGCTACGTATGAATTGATACGGCCCATATCTTTCAGGACTTTGCCGTTTTCTGCTGTAACCCATTCGGACTCAGGTAGTTTTGTCTTGTCGTCCGTGTAGAGGGCCACGAGGATATAATCGTTGCGGAGGATTTCCAGCACACGCGGATCGCTCCATACACGCTGCTCCATTTCGCGGCAATTCACACATCCGTGACCGGTAATGTCTACGAAAACAGGCTTGCCGGTCTCTTTGGCTGCTGCAAGTCCCTCATCCAGATTGAAATAGCCGGAGAGACCCAGAGGCATTTCCAGACCATATTTATTCTCATTGACCTGAGACACAGGGCCGGCCGAAGGCATTGAACCGCTGCGCGTGTTCCATACGACGAAGTCCTGGCTCTCGATCGGAGGGAGGTAGCCGGCGAGCGCCTTGAGAGGAGCGCCGAACATTCCCGGGATGAGGTAGGCGACGAAGGTGAAGTCAATGATTACCAGCGCCAAACGGAAGACGCCGATGTGTTTTACCTCGCTGTCGGCCTCGAAACGGATCTTGCCGAGAAGGTAAAGTCCTAGCAATGTGAACACTACAATCCAGATGGCGAGGTAGATTTCCCTGTCGAGAAGTCCCCAGTGGTACGTCTGGTCAGCCACGCTCAGGAACTTGAAGCCGAGCGCCACCTCGATGAAGCCGAGCACGACTTTCACGGAATTCAGCCAGCTGCCGCTCTTGAGTTTCTTCAGGAGAGACGGGAACATCGCGAAGATGGTGAAAGGCAATGCGAAGGCTATAGAGAATGCCAGCATTGTCACCATCGGCGTCCAGAACTCGCCCTGGGTGGACTTGATGAGGACGGAACCGACGATCGGACCGGTGCATGAGAATGATACCAGCACGAGGGTCAATGCCATGAAGAAGATGCCTGCAAGGCCGCCCTTGTCCGAATTCTTGTCGCTCTTGTTCACCAATGATGACGGAAGTGTGATTTCGAACGCGCCGAAGAACGATGCCGCGAACACCATGAATACTATGAAGAAGATGATGTTCGGAAGCCAATGCGTTGCCAGCCAGTTGAATATGTCTGCCGTAACGGTCGCGCCGCCGAAGATGTAGGTGATGCCGATGATGGCGGAGATAGGCACGGTGTAGAGCAGGACGATGAACAGGCCGTACATGAATGCCTTGAAACGTCCGGCTGCCGGGGTGGATGAACCTTTCATGAAGAAAGAGATGGTCATCGGCACCATAGGGAAGACGCATGGGGTCAACAGCATTGCGAAGCCCCAGAGAATGGCCTCCAGGATGAGTCCCCAGATGGAACCGCCTGCTTTCTGCGATTCTTCCGTAACAGGGTCGCCGATCGTGGAACTGTGTCCGGCATCTTCCGTGGCAGCAGCTGTCGCCGGAGCGCGCAGCTTCAGCGTGAACTCCCAGTCCTCAGGCATTCCGCAATTCTCCTCCTCGCAGCTGGACGACGTAATCACGCCTTCCAACTTGCCCGCAGATTCGGTAAGACGGACCTTCTGACCGAGCTTGATGGTGTCGAAAAAGACATTGTCACCATGATAATCGCTCGCCGGAAGCAGTTCATACATAGGACCTTCCATGGTGCATCCGTCAGTGGCGGTGTACTCTACCACGGTCGGTGACGCCTTATGGGACACACCGTAGGTATGCCATCCATGCTTGATGGAACCCTCGAAAATAATCTCTGTCAGACCGTCAGCAGTGTCGCCCTGACGGACCTTCCATGTGACTGTCGGCTCGAAGTTCTGAGCCAAAACAGGCATCGCTCCCATAATGAGAGAAACGATGCCTGCAATGAATTTCATCAATGATTTGCTGATCATAATTCTGTATGTCTTGGGGGCATTGCCCCGAATGATTACTTGGCGTAAGCCACTGACCTGGTTTCCCTTATGACGGTAATCTTCACCTGTCCAGGGTAGGTCATCTCGTTCTGGATCTTCAGAGCGATATCAGCGGAAAGCTTGTTTGCCTGCTCGTCGCTTACTTCCTCGGCTCCTACTATCACGCGGAGTTCGCGGCCTGCCTGGATGGCGTAGCTCTTGGTTACTCCAGGATATGCGGCAGCCAAGTCCTCCATGCCCTTCAGACGCTTGATATACGACTCGATGACCTCACGACGTGCTCCCGGACGTGCACCGGAAATCGCGTCACCTACCATGACGATAGGAGAAATGAGCGAAGTCATCTCAGTCTCCTCGTGGTGGGCACCGATTGCATTGCAAATTTCAGGCCTCTCCTTGTACTGCTCTGCCAGCTTCATACCGAGAAGTGCGTGTGGAAGCTCCGGATCATCCTCGGAAACCTTTCCGATATCGTGGAGCAATCCGGCTCTCTTCGCGACCTCAGGATTCAATCCGAGCTCGGAAGCCATTAATGCACAGATGTTTGCAACCTCGCGGGAGTGCTGGAGAAGGTTCTGTCCGTAAGAAGAACGATACTTCATTCGGCCGATAAGTTTCACCAGTTCAATGTTCATTCCATGAATGCCGAGGTCAATGCAGGTTCTCTTACCTGTCTCCAGAATCTCGTCTTCAAGCTGCTTCTGGACCTTCGCCACGACCTCTTCGATACGTGCCGGATGGATTCGTCCGTCCACAACCAGCTGGTGCAATGCAAGTCTTGCGACCTCGCGTCTTACCGGGTCGAAAGCAGAGAGAAGAATAGCGTCCGGTGTATCGTCCACGACGATTTCCACGCCTGTGGCAGCCTCCAGAGCCCTGATGTTACGACCCTCACGTCCGATGATACGGCCCTTGATTTCGTCGTTCTCGATAGGGAATGTAGTAACTGCATTCTCGATGGCAGTTTCAGTAGCCGTTCTCTGTATAGTGGTGATTACTATGCGTTTGGCCTCCTTGGCAGCATTGAGTCTGGCATCATCCATGGTATCATTGATATAAGCCTGCGCCTCGCTGCGCGCCTCTGCCTTCATGTTCTCCATCAGCAGGTTCTTCGCCTCCGTGGCAGTCATGCCCGCGATGCTCTCGATCTGTTTGTTGGCTTCCTGGCTAAGCGCCTCATACTCAGCTGCTTTTCTCTCCAATGCGTCTTTCTGCGACATGAGACTCGCCTTGGTATTGTCCAGATCCTTCATCTTCTTCTGGAGCTCATTGTTCTGCTGGTTGAGGTTGTTCTCCTTCTGTTTCAGCCTGTTCTCCGTGTCCTTGATCTGGGCGTTCTTGTCGTTCACGAACTTCTCGTGCTCGCTCTTCAGCTGGAGGAACTTTTCCTTTGCCTGCAGGATTTTCTCCTTTTTCAGGTTCTCAGCTTCGAGCTCGGCTTTCTCCAGGATGCTGTCCTTCCTGCCCTTCATCACTATTCTGTGAACCATTATGTAGACGGCGATGCCGAAAGCGGCTGCCACCAATGCTGTTGTAATCAAAATGACAATGTTCATAATATATATGTTGTTTTTGTTCTTTCAATGCCGCCCGGACACAAATAACCGGACATGTCGTTCCAATGTCTAGAAGCGTCATGTCCGGATAGTGTCCTATAATAAAAAGCCGTCAGCCGGTCTGTCAGAAAAATCTTAAATGATAAGATTTGAGCTCCGTGCCGGTTCAGTAATCCTACGTTCCGCCGAGACGGAATCCCACTTAGGTACTTAGGCCTGCGCATCCCCGGCTCGAGATAACCCGGTTCCGTAGAACGTGTTGTTTTCAGCGAGTGGTGGCTGGCGGCTGATTATCAATATTTTCAAGATAAGTATCTGTCTGTTTCTCAAGCATTTCCACTTCCTTGCCCATAGCCTCGATCTTTCTCATCAATGACAGCCTTCCCCTGCTTTCGGTCAATGCCACGAATGACAGCAGTTCAGCAAGCTCCTTTCCCGGATACTTGTCCGTATAGATTGAGAGCATCTTGTTCACGGACGCAGCGGCCAGTCTGTATATCTCCTCGTCTTCCGGGGAATTCGCAGACAGCTCGTACTTCTTTCCGCTGATGCTTATCGTAATCTTCTGCCCCATAGCTATTTTTCCAATAAGGAGATGCATCTGTCTATCTCCGTGATCAACCTGTCAATCTTCTCCTTCGCGGCATCTCCGCTTCCTGCAGGCGCTGTAAAAGCCTCGGTCAGCTTGAGATTATCTACTTGTCTTTCCAAATCCGCAATCTGCTTCTTATATGAATCAATCTCCTCATCTCGCTGCCGCAGTTCGAGGACAAGCCTCTCTTTCTGCTGTCTCTCGCCCTCATAAAGGGCAATGAGTCTTTCGATATTTTTTCTTATATCTTCAAGCATCTGCGATGAGTCCTTTTTTCATATATCGCAAAATTAACTAAATTTTTGTACAAAATACCTACCCTGTTGATGAAAAAGTAGTAGAAAATCAATATTTTTGCCGAAGACAAGCAGATAAATCACGATGGTTAAAGACAATAACAAGAATTCCGGTCTTCTTGGCCGTTATGTATGGCTGGTGGAGGTGATAGGCAGAAACAGGAAGATTACCTTCGATGCGATAAACAAGATATGGTTGGAATCCCCGTTGAACCCCATGAAGGAACCCTTGCCGAAAAAGACGTTCCAGAATCATTGCGCGAAGATCAAGGAAATCTTCGGTGTCGACATATTATGCGACAGGAAGGCGGATTACAGTTATTATCTGGACAATATGAAGGATCTCAAGAGGGGAGACTTCCGCCGTTGGCTGTTCGGTTCCATTTCAGTGAACAACATGATGAACGAATACCCGTTTCTACGTGACCGCGTGGTTTTCGACAGGACTCCTGAAACCGGAAAGTGCATGGTCCCTCTGCTGGAAAGTATGAAAACCAGCCTTATGGTGCGGTTTGAATACCATAGTTATCGGGACAACGAAATCCATATCTTCAAAGTTGCCCCATATTGTCTGAAAGTTTTCAGGTTTGACTGGTACCTCCTCGGAAAAGTCTCACCGGTCGGGCGTCTTCAGATATTCAGCATGGACCGCATTTCGAATCTGGAGATAACCGGTCCCGTTTTCCACTTGCCCGTGAATTTCAACGGCGAGAAATTCTTCGAGAACTATTATGGTGCGATGGTTACGGATGTCCCTAAAGTTCAGAAAATCATATTGAAAGCGCGGGACGGGCACCAGGAATATCTGCGTGTGCGCCCGATGCACCATTCGCAGCGGGAAATCGAAATTCACCCTGATTGGTCCCTTTTCCAATATGAACTCTGCCCGGCCGCCGATTTCATCGAGGCGATTCTTTCCCAGGGCAATGCCGTAGAAGTCCTGGAACCGCAGTCATTGCGCGAGCAGGTGGTCCTCAATCTTAAAAAAAGCATTGAGTAGATACACGGAATAGGGTATTGCGAGTTTGTAGGGTTTTTCGTACTTTTGTGGATATGCGTAAATGTCTGGGCATACTTGTGGTCATTATCCTGTCGATTTTCTGCTGGAATTTCGACGAGGAGAATGTGCCTGTCATTGAGACTCCCGAATGCGGATTTCTGGCGCAGAAGGATTGCTCTGAAGGCGGTTACAATGACTGGAACCTTCCGGAGATTTCTTCTTCGCAGGTCCTTTTTTCTGCCGGACGTATCTCGACACCCGGAGCCAAGGTCCGTACTACAGGCGGGCATTCCGGTGCTGACAGCTCGTCGTTCCTGAAGTCGGGAAAGATTTCCAGCGTCCACCAGGCCGTGGCATTTACCGAAAATACCGGACTTTATCCTTCCGGTTACACTTCTTTTTCACATCATCTTATCAGTCTGAGGAAAATGCGGCTTTAGCGGCTGCTTCCATGCGTGTTGTCCTGAATAGGGGCAACTGTATCATTTTCAGCTGTCTGTCCAAAGTCAAGCGGCCGCCTTTGGGTAATGTTTAATCGGCCGTAAATCTTTAGAATACAATAAATTATGGAAAAAGAATTTGTACGCGTACGTTCTATGCGCGATGTTATAATCTCTGCGGCAATGACTGTAATCGGCATTGTCCTCATCATTCTCCCGACCTCTGTTTCGGTCAATATCTTCGGAACCTGTCTTGCCGTTCCCGGCGTGATGATGCTGCTCTTTTTGAAGACGGATTATCGCGACACCGAGACCGGGCTGCGCTTCCGCCGTGTCATAAAGTATTATCCTGCAAGCCGTAAGGCCGAAATCATGGCAGCATTGAAATCAGACCTTTCGAAGGTGGCTTGGAATGAGAAGGGCACAGCCGACGGCCTGATGCTGGACATTTATGTCGGACATGGCTGCAACAAGGTGTTCATCAGAGTTTCTGAATTCATTCCGTATAACTATGAGCCATGCAGCGACTGGTTCGAATATGATGTCGCACAGGTCGCTCAAATGATTGCCAAATAGGGGAAATTCTCCGAAATCTTACTAACTTTGCGCGCTTATCCGCGGGGCCGGCTTCCGGATCCTGAGGGTAAGCGCGAGTGTGTAAAGCTATGAAGAAAGTAAGGGAAATTCTAAAAATCGGCATTCCGATAATGCTCGGCCAGGCTTGTGTGATTATTCTGGCCTTCGCGGACAACATAATGATAGGGTGGCACAGCGTGGAAGAACTGGCTGCATCATCATTCGTCAACAATGTATTGAACCTGTTCATCCTCACGGAACTGGGATTCGCTTCCGGACTGACACCTGTAATCGGAGCCTTTCACGGTACCGGCAATCTGAGAGGTGTGGGCGTGAGCATGAAGAACGGCCTGCTGGTCAATGGTTTGATAGGCATTGTCAGTATCGTTCTGCTGTCCGTCATCTACGCATTTCTGGGGCATTTCGGCCAGAAGCCGGAGCTCATGCCGCTCATCCGCCCGTATTACATAATCGTCGGAATTTCCACGCTTTTCGCGCTCGGTTTCAATGTCCTCAAACAGTTCACCGACGGCATCTGCCAGCCGGTAGTGTCAATGATTTTCCTCATGTTCGGCAATGTCCTGAATATCTTCGGCAACTGGGTGTTGATTTACGGCAAGTTGGGATGCCCGGAGCTTGGGCTCTTCGGCGCCGGAATCAGTACGTTCATTTCCAGGGCATTGATGCTGATACTTTTCGTCCTTTACATCTGGAAGGCTGAGAAATTCAAGGATTATATCGCGGCTTTCAAGTCAGCGCTTTTCTCCCGCGTGAAGATGAAGCATATTTTCAATATGGGTTATCCCGTGGCAATCCAGATGGGCCTGGAGTCTTCGACTTTCTCATTCGCAGCCATCATGGCAGGCTGGCTGGGTGTCATGGAACTTGCTGCGCATCAGGTGGTTATCACTATTTCGCAGCTTTTCTTCCTCATGATGCAGGGCCTCTCGTTCGCGATTTCCATATTGGTGGCCAATTCCTACGGCAAGAAAGATTATCGCGGGGTGAAGGAGTATGTGAGGAAAGGCTATCTCATGATGCTGACCGTATCTGCCTCATTGTCAGTGCTTCTATACGTTTTCCGCTATCCTGCGGCCGGTATCTTCACTGATTCGCCCGAGGTGGCGTCCATGGCGGTGTCCCCTCTTCTTTTTCCTCTTCGCCTACCAGTTCGGCGACGCCCCTCCAGCTCTGCTTCGCCAATGTCCTCCGCGGTCTCCAAGATGTAAAACCGATCATGTACGCCGCTTTCGTAAGTTACTATGTGATAGCGATTCCCGTGGCATATTACCTGGGTTTCCACGCCCATCTGGGCCTCCAAGGCATCTGGACCGGCTTCCCCGTAGGCCTGACCCTCGCCGGTATCTTCTTCTTCACCTGCTACCGCCGCGACATCAGGCGTCTGGAGAGGGGATGATCAGGCTGCTACCTTTTTATGTTTTCGATGACACAGCTATGCTTTTTGGTACTTCGGTCATAGTTGATTCCTACTAAAACTATGTCGCCGAAATATGACTTGAGCGCATCGCCGTAGTTTTTCTGCTGGATTTGGCGGATAGCCGTATCTGCGTCTTGATTGAATTTCAGCTCAAGAACGATTGCTGGTAAATCAATATTCTTATGTGGCACTAATACAATATCGGCGAACCCTCTGCCTGTCGGCAGTTCACGAATTATACTGTAACGGGATCTTGCTGTATAGAAAGCCAATGAGAGCACACAAGCCAATGAATTCTCATCATTGTATTGAAGCAAACTGGTGTTTTGTTCATGAACTTTATCGACGCATGAAGCTACGATGTCCGCATCGCCATTCAGAACGCATGACAATAGATAATCCGATTGCTTTAAGGCTTCATTGACTTCGGACCAGCCAGAGTCCGCGATGGCAGTTTCGAACTCCTGACGAACTTCATAATTTGGAATGTTGGCGCACTTTGTTTCAGTATTGAAAGAGAGATACCCCAAGTGGCACAAGAGGGTAAGAACGTCATCTTTGCAGTCGATCTTGTGCATGTCGTTGCTGAATCGGAGGGAGTTTACCTTGACTGGAATATCATTGAGGAGGGATACGACATCATCTTTCAGCCCGTCAAAGTTCATCGTTATGTATTGAATAAGGCTTTCGAATGTATTTGTGCTGGCCCAGTAACTGGCAAAGGACTTTCTTTTTAGAGCCCGCATGACCGCAAAAGGATTATAAATTGCCTTTTCGGAACCTAATTCATATCCGTCGTACCAAAGTTTCATTTGTCTCGCATCCATGCCGGCGTCCTGACATAGACCTGCAACCTCTTTTTCTGTAAAACCGAAATATGGAGCAAGTTGAGCCGGACTTAGCATCGTGTATTCCTCGAAGTTGTTCAAAGCAGATTGTGTATTGTACCGTTTGATTGGAAGAATACCGGTCATATATACACATGCGAACACATATTCTGTTTTGCTGCCCTTGAACAAGCGACGCAGGAAATCCACATATTCATCCATCAATGTCTCATAACCTTCACGACAAAGCGCATCCCATTCATCTATAAGACAGACGAATTTTTTGCCAGTCTGATTGACGATGTTTACCAAGAGATCCATCAAATCATCGTTGGCGTTCATGGAGACGTTATTGTAAATGCTCAATAGCTCTTCGCAGATATCATGCTTGATTCTGTCAATGAGATGCTCATTGTCCCCATACTTGGTTACGAAATCAGTCATATCCAGATAAAGCACAGGGAAGCGATTGAGATTTTTCTCAAAATCAGCCTGTTTGCTTATCTCCAGCCCTTCAAATAATGACCTTGATTCACAGGACCTGTCATAATAAGCATTGAGCATTTTTACGGCAACGGACTTTCCGAAACGGCGGGCACGGGTAACGCACATGTACCGGTTCTCGGTTAACATCACGGAATTAACCTCTTCTATCAGCATACTTTTATCCACAAAATTAGTGTTGCGGACAGAAGCGAAGCCGTCATTGCCTTTATCTATAAAATTCCCCATGGTCAATTATTGAAAATATTGCGTTTGCACGCGGATGTACTTTTGACAAATCTACACTTTTATTTCGAATAAGATGTAATTTATCTGTATCTCCCCTTGCAAATCTGAATCCGTTTCCAGAAGAAGTGCCAGATGTAGTAGAACGGGGCGGCGAGTGCGTCGCTTTCGTAGTGGCTCAGCAGGTGGAGATTGCGCCTGGTGATTTCGATGAACTTTCCGGCCTTGGATGTCGGGTGGCGGAACCTGGTGTCGCCATGCCCGAAGTTTCCTCCCTCCATTATCTCGCAGAGCAGAAAATGTCCTTCCGCCTCATCGGCTTTCCAAAGCGACGGAATTTCCGGCAATGCGAACACTGTCCGGAGCACCCACATTGTCGCGGAAGCGAAACGGGTCATGCCCATGTCCTCGACATCCTGCATCAAACGGCTGTCTTGACTGGCATCGCGATGCAGGATCGCGAAATAAATGTCCATCATCTGTCGCAGTCCGATTCCGCCGGAAATGAGGTGCCTGAACGCATGATGCAGCAGATAAAACAGGTGTATGTAGTCGGACGGGCAGACGATTTCCCCACAAGGCAGTTCCGCTTTCCCGGCGAAAAATTCTTCTTCATGACTCTTCCAGAACTCCTGTATCTTTCTGTTCTTGAATGGATTATGCGATATGCTCAACCGATAGTGCAGCTCCACCTCTGTGTCATTGAAAATCTCCGGATGCGCATGCACGTAATCCCAGCCGCCATCGTCAATGCCCTTCTTCTTCAGGTATTCCAATGTCTTTTCGCGTCCGCATTCGACGTATACGTCAATGTCCCCGGCCTGTCGCAGCCCTCGCAAATCCTCGCGATAAAGAGCCGCCACGCTCTGCCCCTTGAAAGTAGTCAGGCGTATCCCGTCCCGGTCGAACATTTCTTGCAGCTCGACGCAATGCCGGTTCATGATTTCATTGCGTTTCTGTATGCTCGCCGTGGCGCCTAACCATTTCATTTTCAGCTTGGTCGGTAACTTTACAGCCTGCTCCGGATGCCTGCTGCATATCCTCTGCACGCCCGCGAAGCACACTCCCGGCAATGTCTGTTTCTGCGCATCCTTATACATTGCAACCCACTCTTCCGCCGACGGCACCACCGGCCCGAACCCGTCAGCCGTGCCTACCGCGTTTTGTATCAGTTTGAAAAACAAATTGTCTGTCATTGTCCAATACGAACTGTTTGAAGTTTTCAAGCACAACCCAAATGCCTGCATCAACTTTCCCTTCATGTCTAATTATTCCTGCCTTCTGCAGTATGGCGAAGTCTCGTTCGACAGTGCGTTGGGTTACCGGCAAAGTTGCCGCCATTTGTGTCCGACACGTTTCCGCCATTTACACTGGAAGAGTCTACGGCAAGTCTCCCGCTAGCGACTCTTCGTATTTTATGTTCTGACTTCCGCATTGCAAATGTACGCTTTTTTCGATACAATTCTCTCCATTTCACAAACTCACGACAAATGTAAACTTCTATGTTTTTTCAATGAAAATCCTGAACAAGTTGGCAGATGTAGATGTGCTTGCTGGCAGCTTTAACCTCCTGAATGATAGATGATTATGATGTTTTGTGCTCGATTCCGTCCCTGCCAACTCTCATGAAAAAATAGGGGAGTTGGCACGCTGTCGATGTTGCAATACGCTGTTAACCAATCATTTCCGAAATATCGTGCCTGCCAACTTGTTCGATAAAAGCCTGTTCATCAGAATTTCACTGTTTTAACGACGCAAGGTATTCCTCGTGCAGATGATAATTCTTCTTTGCGGATCATCCACCAGATCGAGTCACTGTCAAGTCATACTTTTGACAAAAGCTTATCCATCTGTCTGGAGCATTTTGAATGACAGTGGTCGATAAGATTGCCTAGTAGCAATATTCTGAACAGAAAAAGAAGTATTATTTCTTTTATTGTTCCAATTATTGCTATATTTGCAGCATGAAGAGAGAATTAAGTGAAATAGGAACCATTCCGGTAACAACTTCAATCATTGAATCGTTATATCCGGAACTGAAGTCATCTGATAAGAAAGTTACTTGGCTTGAGAAGCAAGGATTTATCATCAGATTGAAGCGGGGACTTTATGTGGCTAACCCCAAACATTCAGGAAAGACGCTATCGAGTGAGTTGATTGCCAATCATATCTATACACCTTCGTATATTTCAATGTCTACTGCACTACGATATTATGGACTTATCCCCGAGGCTGTATATGTTAATCAATCAATGACGGTAAAGCACTCCCGTAGTTTTCAAACTCCGATCGGCTGTTATGACTACAAGCATATCTCAAAAGTGGCATTCCCGATAGGAGTAAGGAGTATGTACAAGGATAATTATGCTTTTCTTATAGCATCACCGGAAAAAGCTTTGTGTGATTTGATTGCCAATTCCTCACAGGTCTATCTCCGCTATATGAAAGATGTGGAAACATATCTTGAACAGGATATTCGTATGGATATGGATGAGTTTAGTAAGATGGATGGAACCATATTCGAAGACTACATAAAAGTTGGCAAAAAGGCTGATTCAATTTCGACACTTTTAAAATTCTTAAGACGATGAAAAATGAAATATTCGACAATATGCTCTCCCGTTATGATTTAACAACAGAGCAACAGAAGAGAAACGCTATATTTGAAGTGAACCAACAAGTGACACTTGCCGGCTTGTATGCCGGAGGCTTTTTCGAGTCGGCAGCTTTCTATGGCGGTACTTGCTTGAGAATCTTTCATGGCTTGCAGCGTTTCAGTGAGGATATGGATTTTTCATTGCTTACACAAGATGACAAGTTCGATTTTACGAAATATTTTCCTGCTATCATTGACGCCTTTGCAATGGTAGGCCGTGAGGTTGAAATAAAGAAAAAAGACAGAAGAATTTTGGAAAGGTCGAATCTGCATTTCTTAAAGACAATACCGATGTATATGATGTGACTTTCCAACCAGAGAAGTCTATAAAGATAAAGATTGAAGTAGATACTTGTCCACCGTTGAACTTCAAAACGGAACAAAAGCTATTGCTTCAGCCACATTCATTTATGACCCGCTGTTTTACACTTCCAGACTTGTTTGCAGGCAAGATGCACGCATTAGTCTATCGTGTGTGGAAGAATAGAGTCAAAGGTCGTGATTGGTACGATTTTGAATGGTATGTACGTCATAATGTTCCGTTCGATTTTACTCATTTAGCAGAACGGTGCAAGCAATTCAACAATGAGGATATTACTCCTAGAGTTATTCAAAGAAAAACTCATTGAGCGTCTCTCTACAGCCGATATAAAACAAGTGAAAGAAGATGTATTGCCTTTCGTGCGCAATCCAAAGGAACTTGACATTTGGTCAAATGATTATTTCGTACAGTTGGCTGGGATGATGAAAATGGGATAATCTTGTATTTATGTAACTGTGTCCCGGTAGATTCCGAGCTTGATTACTATCAGCTGCGGAGATAAGTTTTTACGGGACAATTCATTAACTTTGTTCCACCGGCATTTGTCCAACGCCTATGACGTTTTTTCAATGAGATTCCTGAACAAGTTGGCAGATGCCAATGTGCTTGCATGTGGTCGTAATCTCTTGAAGAATAGGTGAGTATGCCGTTTTGTGCTCGATCCGGTCCCTGTCAACTCTCATGAAAAAATAGGGGAGTTGGCACACTGCTGATGCTGCAATACACTGTTAATCAATTATTTCTGAAATATTGGGCCTGCCGACTTGTTCAATTTCTAACTCTCGACTATGGGTGGGGAAATTCTTTTTCCTTTTTCAAAGTCACGAAATTTCTATCACTTTATCAATCAACTTGTTGCGTAATTATCGAGCGTCTCCCGCCAGTCCCTACGCTAAATATCTGATAGCCAAAGATTGACTATAAAGTGGTCAGGCGTTTTAGAGTTTCAATTCTTTCTTTGATAAGTTTCTTGGGGAGACGGTTATTTGAGCTCAGAAGGCGCCCTAAGGCCGTAATCATTTCCTCACCGTCAACTATAGACTCCCTTGTAAGCATATCGGTGAGGAATAAAATACCAGAGACTTTTATGTTTTCAAGCGTAGCCTTATCCTTCAACGTCTTGTCACCGGTCAGCAAACGACAATTGTTGTCTATGGCATAAACCATGACGGAAATGTCTTCCACGGACAAATTACAAACGCCATTGTATTCAGCAACCTTTTGGAAAACAGTTCTGATCTGCTCACCAGAAAGAGAATAGACGGACAGAGTGCCTTCGTCAATAATGCTTTGGACTGCTGAATACTGTTCAGAATCTTCAATCTCGTTGATAACGACATCCAATGTACGAAAGTCGAGATTGAGTTTCTTGCAATACGGCAGCAAACCAGCGTTATAGAGGTCGATCAAGATATTTGTGTCATTAATAACAATCTCCATACTTACATCAGATTGAGAGTGTCACGGACTTCATTGACAGACTTATCCAATAGTGCTGCAGCTTTGGAATATGAGATAACCTCGCTTGCAAGCGCACGATAGACCAGACGCTCAAAACGGAATGTATGCTCCATTGGATAGAGGCTTTGTTCTACCGACTTCTTGAAAGTAGGCAAAGCATTCTTCTTTTTATGGTAAGAAGTGAAGCGTCTGTCTGTAATGATATTCAGTTGAGCAGCCTTTACCATAAGAGCATCAACGGAAATACCGTATTCACGCTGTATAGCCTGCAGCTCGACCAAGGAAATATCTTGACGGGACTCACCAATCAAATTCTTGAACTTATCAGATGGTATCAACACCTCGTTTGCAAACACGTTACACATCTTCTCCTTGTCAACTCCGTCAGCACAATGCATTAGAAGATGACCCAATTCGTGGAAAATGGTAAGACGATTGCGCTCAGAACACATATTCTTATTGACCACAATAACAGGCAATCCTCCAGCCTCATTGCAAGTGCCAGAGAAAGAACTGTCGTGATCAATCTCTATTATCTTCACACCAACAGATTCCAATAAATCAATAGCGGAAACAATGGCATCTAAACCGATATTCAAGTCATTGCGAAGACGCAATGCCAAGAGTTTTGCTTCGCTCTCTCCCTCGACGGACGTGTTGCTATAGTCCAAAGAGAATTTGGACGTGATGCCAAGAATAGCCTCGATTTCAAGATACTTCTCTATTTCGGAGCAGACAAGGTGTTTTATAGACTCGACCTCCTTATTTCCCATATTTGACTTCTTGCGGAACTCAAATTTGGAAGGGTCAATATCAACGGTGTAAGGACGGAAAAAGTAGTCAAGTTTCATGTTCAATGCGTTGGAAAGCATAATCAACACGTCACTTGATGGCATCATCAGTCCCTTTTCATACTTTGCAATTGCAGTTGGCGACACTTTGCCATCAACCGAATTGCATAGTTCACGTTGTGACATACAACGGATTTTTCTGGCGTTGACCAATCTTTGAGCAAAAGTATTATCCATAATTAATCATGTTTGGGTGTGCAAAGTTACTAATAATTCATCAAAATGCACACCTATAGCATAGATGCGACGTAGTTTTTTAACAAATAGTTCAGAAATATAGATAGCTATTATCGTTTAATATCTGAGCGAAGCAGCCGCCAAACGCGCCCTTAGTTCTATCCTGTCCGCCAGCTGAACCACGTTTGCCATGTGGTGCAGGTCATCTACCTTGTCTGGCTCGGCTCCTGCAATAGCTTCGTGCATTGCCACACCGGCATTTGTCCAGCACTTTGAAGTTTTTTCAATGAAAATCCTGAACAAGTTGGCAGATGTAGATGTGCTTGCTGGTAGCTGTAACATCCTTAATGATAGGTGATTATGCTGTTTTGTGCTCGATCCGGTCCCTGCCAACTCTCATGAAAAAATAGGGGAGTTGGCATACTGCCGATGCTGCAACACGCTGTTAATCAATTATTTCCGAAATATCGTGCCTGCCAACTTGTTCGAAAAATGGAGGTGCGGACACGGTGGAAGTATTGCTCAGTACATGAATGTTTGACCCAAGAAATGTTATCTTTGCACAAGAACGGAATAATTCGGAATCCCATAATGGAATACAAAGACCATCATATTCTAAGACCGATACATTTCGACAATTTAGTAGACACTCACAGAAAATACTCTTATCCGGAAAGGTGATCTCCTGACGGCAAATGCTGAGGTGAGGCACTTGAAGTGTTGGCCTCTGTAGATTTCATCAGGCACAACAATCCCGGGATCAGCCTGGGAGGACACAATCGCTGCCATCCACAACTGGTCGGAGCGCAAGAACAAACTCTTCAAAAACGAATATATCCAGATAGCCTATGACCATCTGGATACATTCTACTGTAAATCGAAACTGTCTGCAGGCCTCTGAGCCGCTACATCCCCTACCGAATCGCCTCTTTGATGCAATCTACAATGTAGTGGACATCATCGTCGGTTACGTATGGGCCGGCAGGGAGACAGAAGCCTATCTTGAAAAGAGCGGTTTCCACGTCGTTGGTGTAGGTTGTGGCACCTGCGTAGACCGGTTGCTTGTGCATTGGTTTCCAGACTGGACGGCACTCGATTTTCTTGGCGAGCATGAAGACGCGGAGAGCCTCCACATTTTCGTTCGGCTGACAATCGGTCGTCGCACAATCTACGGCGTGAATCACACCTGCAGCACCGCCCACTGCGGTCTTGATGACCTCCTTGTAGGCATTCTCCTGACCTTGAACGTGAACGGAAGGGTCCAATGTCGCTGCACAGAGCCAGAAATTCGCATCATAGCGCGGATCCGCAGGCTGCTTATGGATATGAACGCCAGGCACATCGGCCAGCAGTTCCTCATAAAGCTTCTGGACATGCTGATGATGCTTGATATGCGAATCGAGAACAGTCATCTGGCCGCGACCGATACCTGCGCAAACATTGGACATACGATAGTTGTAGCCGATGGCAGTGTGCTGGTAGTAAGGATAGGCGTCACGAGCCTGTGTCGCATACCACATGACTTCATTGGCATCCTCGGCATTGCGGCAAACAAGAGCGCCGCCGCCGGAAGTCGTTATCATCTTGTTGCCGTTGAACGACAGCACGCCGTACTTGCCGAAAGTTCCGAGAACCTGGCCGTTGAAGCGCGAACCCATGCCCTCAGCGGCATCCTCGACAATCGGAATGCCGTATTTGTCGGCAATAGCCATGATCTCGTCAATCTTGTACGGCATACCATAGAGCGCCACAGGGACAATCGCCTTCGGATATTTGCCCGTTTTTTCTTTTCGGTCAATGATTGCCTTCTCAAGAAGCGCAGGATCCATATTCCACGTCTCCGGCTCTGAACCGATAAACACTGGTTTTGCGCCGAGGTAGGTTATCGGATGAGAAGATGCGCAGAATGTGAAAGACTGTACACAAACCTCGTCACCGGGGCCCACTCCGCAAGCCAAGAGAGCGAGATGAACTGCAGCTGTGCCGGCAGACAAGCATACCACATTCCTGTCAAGCGGCTCAGTTTCATTTGTTTTGCTATTCACGAACGCCTCCAAATCCTTCTCGAAAGCATTCACATTAGGGCCCATCGGCACCACCCAATTTGTGTCAAACGCTTCTTTGACATATTTCTGTTCCCAGCCCTCTTCTGACATATGCGCCAGACAAAGGTAAATTGTTTTTCTTTCCTCTGACATAGTATTATTTATTTTAGAATTCTTAAAATCAGCTACTTAAATACTCTAATCTACACTTCCTCACCGGCGAACTTCACCCTAAAATGCAGCACTGTCGCGAAAATCATCTCGATATCCTTGATGAACGAATAGTGCCTGTAATAATAGCAGTTCAGCCGCACCTTGTCCGGATAAATTACAGTATCATTGTACTCTGTAGCAATCTCTTGCATTGACCTGGAATCACCCTCAGCCTGCTTCTTCGCCACATACTCGGAAATCATCTCATCTTCGAGTCGATATTTCAATGTCGCCGGACCTGTAATGCCAGGACGAAGCTTCAGCACATCCCTGTCATCACCGACGAGTTTGTCAGCATAACCAGGAACGTCCGGGCGAGGTCCCACGAAAGACATGTTTCCTATCAATACATCCCACAATCCAGGAAGTTCATCCAGTTTATAATGACGCAGAACAGCTCCGAACGGAGTAATCCTCGAATCACCTGCGACAGAAACCGTCGAACCGTTATGTTTGACCGTCATCGTCCTAAACTTATGACAATTAAAGAGTTTACCATCTTTGCCCACACGTTTCTGCACGAAAAACGCAGGTCCTCCAGGCATCTTCACTTTCACCATAATTGCCACGACCACCAATACCGGCCACAAGAAGAGTAGTCCGACCAATGCCACCACTCTATCGAAAATCCATTTTAAAACCATAAGTCATTCGCAATATTATTATAACAAGCCGCTGCTTATTTTGTATACCTCTTCATGCACTCTCTCCACTCTTCTTTCTTTCTCACAAATTTAGAATATTCGTCGGCATTTCTGGTCATCGCGTCGACAAGATATTGTGCCATTTCATGCATCTGCGTTGCATATAATACAGGCACCATGCAGTCGTCTTCAGCATAATGGGCAATACTATGTTCTATTCCATCCAACATATTCTCAAATGCCAAACAAGGATTCAGCCCGCCATTGACTAGAGCGTTACCCATTGCTTTCATTTTTTTGCTCCTGGTAGCGGCAGATTCTGCTTTCAGGCATTCCAAATCTTTCTCGGGATTATTCAAATAGCAATAATATAGCCAAATCTCAAAGCAAGGATTGCTGATTATCCATTTACCTTGTGTCTCATTTTGAATGCCTTTAAAAATTTTCACCAACTGATTATGGAATTCATCTACATCCGAAAGGAGAAACACCTTATCCATGGCATCTAAATGGAACAATTGCGATTCTATTTTAATATCACCTGTCAATTGTATTTGCTCCCACTTCTCTTGCATCTGATATGGTTGCAGCCCTTGTCCTTTCTCAGACATAAATACAACTCTCAAAGAGCGTAGTTCGCGTTTTAAAATCAGTTCCCGAAGAAAATCCTTTTCCTTTTTCTCTCCTCCAGAGAGTACGAATATAAGACTAGTGGATAGGACCCCTTCAGACTTTTGGTATGCCGGGGCCACGCCTGACGATTCATGCACCAGACCATCTTCTTCATTTTTAGCTATAGGTTGAAGTACAGGTGGTTCCGGAGTTAATCTTGAGTCGTTTTTTGAATAGGTCAGTTTAGATAAATCCATAACATCTTACATATTCAATTGACCAATAAATGGGATAGCGCCATAACGGCCTTCCATGTATCCGTTCTCAATGTTGATCGTGTTGTGAATCTTGAAGTCGTTTAATGAATACATGTGGCTTCCGCCATCCTTTTTTTCCACCATCCAAGCTTCATCGGTACGCAAAAAATCCTGGTTTAGCAGACATGTCTGATGCGTTGTGAAAATGAGCTGTCCATTTGTGTTCTGCGCGGAAAAAAAACGGACAAGTTCCCTGACCAAATGCGGATGTATGCTATGGTCAAGTTCATCAATGACTACAGCCTTGGCAGATTTCATCGCATCATACAATGCCGGAACAAGCGACAATAATCTTACAGTGCCGTCAGACTGTGCCTGAATATCCATGTCTTTTGAGAATCCGTCTTCTCCAAATTGACGGAATAGCATCTGACTTATCTTCTGCACGCCATTTTCCACACTGATGGATCTAGTATTTCTGAAATCAACGACCTCCGACAGTACCCCGGAACGCATTTCTTTAAGTTTCTCCACTGGCAGACTACTGATGTCATGAGTACTCATCCAATCTTCAAAATTCTCAGTCTCGACATTTACGCTGTCAATACCAAGTCCAAGCTCCTTAAACAGGTCCGAAGCAAATTGATTGATGTCTTTGTCGTTTTTGAAAATTCCAATCAATGCAGGATTGAAAGAATGCAGACCGATTATCGTAAGTTCGTCTTCAAACCATTTTTGTGCAATGCTGATGTTTCCATCGGTCAATACCGGCATGTCATTGTTTATGGTCAAAAGACTGGAAAACGGATTTTTCTCTATCCATCCCTGAACGATATTGCCCACTTCTTCAGAAGGCGTTACTGCGTATACGATTTTTCCCTCTTTGCGTGTGAAAACATTGCGGTTTTCCTCTGAACCCAAACCTGAGATCTGTAATGTCTCGAAGACAATCCCGGTATTCATGATATCTACCGAGTATATATATGGAATACCAGTTTTTGTCACGAATTCTATAGTCAGTTCCATAGGCTCTGATCCTGCATGTTCTTTAAGAGCAAAGACGTAGTTGCTAAAAGTCTCCTTGTCAAGAAAACTTTTGTCCAATGCCATTGCTTTCAGGAAATTGATACCCTTCAACAAATTGGATTTTCCAGCGCCATTGGCTCCGTATATGGCAGCCATTTTCAATACAGGCAGTTTTCCATTAAGCATCGAAATATGGTCGGACAATGATGTCCTCTTCATATTAGGAAACATGTCAAACTGAACCTCATCATTGAAAGACAGGAAATTCTTCAATATAACACGCAGTATCATATAATTGTATTGAATTTAATTTTCAAAAAGTAATCTCCACGAGGCTATAGCCAATAACAATGCAAATATAATAAAAAAAGTCAAGCGTGAAAATATCACGTGAAAAAATCACGTTTAGGAGTCAAAAACTGGCAAATATCACAATCTAGGGATTGTTGTTTAATCTTTTCAATCTGAGCAAAGCAGCGACCAATTTCTTCAATTTCTGCGTCCGACTCATCAAAATTTCAATTTAATATCTGTTTCCAGTCGTTTCGGCCAGATTTCTTGTCTGTTTTTCATGGCGAGGAGACAGTTCCACCACAAGAGCTCCGCATTGACTGCAATTTTCCGTGTCAGGAAGGAGATGATGAACTCATAAAAGTTGAACTCTGGAAACGCAATGTTTGGCACTATTTCAGAAAATTTCGTACTTTCGACATGCGGATTAATTTTGCGATTCCCACAATTTTTCACTTTAGTCGGTGGTTGGGGGAATTCTTTTTCCCTTTATCAAAGTTACGAAATTCCTATTACATTATCAATCAATTCATTAGGAAAGTTAAAAACTTTTTTCGGCATTTCACGACAGCCCCTAATTATCGATAAATTTTAGAGCACTGTCAACTCTTTATAATCCAATATCTCAATGGTCTTTTGCGACTTTTGAGACAATCTCCACCCATTTTAATGGATGTAATCGTCACACATACTCTTTTTATGTTGACGAATCTCACTTGCTTGATTCCTTTATCAGATAAAGAATTATAATCGCTGTTTTTAGAGATGCATTCAAATGGGTTTCTTTGATTATTATCGCCGTAGCAAGCTGTCCATAAATGAGCGGAACGATGTACAACGATTAGAGTTCCTCAATGATTCATAATCATCCCTGGCCAAACATTTCAAGAATGCCAAGTGCTCGCCCTCGTGCTTGTCGTATTTGGAATTCATCACTTGAAAGATCTTCTGCACATTTTTGTATGGATGATATACTGTTTGTTCAAAGTCTGAATTATAATCAACTCCAGCAGCGGTAAACACCATTTTCGGGACATATCCTTTTTTCGAGATGTATTTATCCAGCAAAGCCATCATCCATGCCTCGTATTCCATAACAGCAAAGTGAAGTCTAGTGTCAGCGCCATCATACTTTAGCTGGTCGGATTGCGATTGATGCATCTGGGCTATCAACACGTTGTCTATTGATTGCCGATGAGAGCATATGCTGTCGTAGTTCACGCCAAACACATCTCGCAATCCGATGATGATTTCAAAGCCTTGATTTATCAGATTGGGAATATCCTGCTTTAGTTTTGAAATAACGCGATTATCGTTATTAACATTAACAATCTGATAGTAGTCGCATGAGGTCTGCTCATCTCCCTGGGCAGGATATGATACATACTCAAACGTGTCAGAATAAAGGTTGATGCATTTAAAACCGATGGACATCGGATTACAGTTCGAATACTTACACAGCACATCTGCGACAAATAGCATCTCTGCCTTTCCTTCGACATAGACAGCATACCTCATGACTTTCTATTCAAAAATCCATCAATAAAGTCTGAAGAAAACAGATCAAAATTGCTCAAGCCTGTCATCCTGAAACTACGGAATAAATCGTGGTTCTTGCTTTGATTAATCACACTAACTTTAGAGCCTTTTCTACGTAAGACTTGCCAATTTGCGATATCCACAACATCCATCATAAAAGCATCATTCGAACTGGCTATCAATTGCAGACAATTCTTCTCACAATCCGAGAAAATTAATTTTCCCAAATCAGTTGAACGTCTATAATCTAATCCTTCTCCCATGTCATCAATCAGCAACATGCTCAACTTCTGACTATGTTTTATGACAGATATGAAGCACAATAAGTATAATGTTCTTAACATACCACTAGATAATTGTATGTCTACCATATTATTTGATATATAACGCTCTTTGACCTGAACAAGCTTTAGGCCTGCCGTAGCTTCAATTGTTTTTATCCACGTTATATTATAGCCTAATTTTTTTGCACAGGATAATACTTTCTTCAATTCCTGTGGTCGTAATGCTTCCACTAATTCACTAAACCCCCAGGGATTAAGTAATTTATTCGTTATGATTATTGTAAAAGGATTGATATCCGAACAAGATACTGAAATGACGCCCTCTGCCCACGACATCAATTGTTCAATCTCCGGATAAAGATTTTGATCTCGTCGAACTTGCACAATCAGTTTCTCTGAAGGGGGATTTATTATAATCTTATCATATTTTGAAATAGTCTTGGATCGTTTGATTAATACGCGACCATTTACAGATAATTTTTCCTTTTCAACAACACCTTCCTTTAATCCAAAGCTATACTCTAATCTAAATTCAGAATCTTCAGAATCCAGAAATACAAGTTCTGTCTCAAATGTACGAATTCCACCATAAGTCTCTTTTTGCTGCAAAAAAGCAGTCACATTCTGCAAAGCCCTGATTGTGCGAGTCTTACCTGTTGCATTTTTTGCAACAAGTAAGTTCACCGATTTCAGCGGAGTCAACTCCGCTAAATCCCATCCTGGCTCTTTGTATCCAAAAGAAGATAGTATCATGTTTAAATTATACGCTTTACTAACAACTTCAGCACGATTGTGCAAACATACATAAATTTTCTGATATTTAGAGATTGTCGTTTAATGTTTTTCAATCTTAGCGAAGCAGAGAGTTTCATCTTCGATTCATCAAAACCTCAATTATAGATCAATTTCCGTCCGCTCGTCCTGGCCTTGACCCTTCTCATAGTGCTCTTTCAGTGTTCCGAACGAGCCGTCCATCGCAGTTGCCCGTCTTTCTAATCTAACAAATAGTGTAATCTCTCATTAATCATAATCATCTTCATAATCGCCCATTTCTGAAAGCATATCAAGTTGTTCGTGTAAAGATATCTTAATCAGTCCTTTCTCCACCAATTTCTTTCTTCCACGACGGAGCAATCTATGGTACTTCGATTGGATTTTCTTCCATTTTTTCTGTAATTCAGTTGGTTCGTATGAACGGAATTTATGATGTAACACTCCATCTTCACCCATCCAAACATAACCTCCAACCTGTATCCTTGGCCAGTATGTTCTTCCACCTGGCTTATACATGCGTTCCATTAGGACTGGCCAAACAATGCATTTAGCATTCTCATGCAGATACCTTAATAATAAATCTTTCCTGAAAAATAAACCTGCTTGACCGCCATGTACCCAATAGCTATCGTAGCAGGCTACAGAACCATCTTCTGCAAGCCATACGCCATCTGTTACGGAAAACCTTAAATTCAAACCATTGAACAGATATGGTGAAGGCAATATCATTTCACGAGAACTATCAATGGAAGCGTCAGCATATTCACTAATATCATAGAGCAAATACGATGGTTGAACTTTATATAATGTGTCTCTGCGGCCTGCATTATACTCACATTCAGTATAACCTTGTGCCTCAATTTGTGTTTTATAACTCTCCGACCAATAATATTCGCGATAATAACTATATCCAGTTTGATGATTCTCTGTGCTATTCCTGCCGCTCAATCCTTCTTTGTCAATCAACTCACACATCTCCTTACGGTGTTCCTTATCTACAAGAAATGCCTGAATGAATGACCACAGTTCACGCTCTATAGGATATGCCGTATCATCATTTGACATAGAAGAAACAGTATAATATGCATGTAAGCATATCCAATTATCAGGTTCATTCTTGTATTCTAAATAATGCGAAATGGGAGGCATTTTTTTCCAGGCCATCATCCATTCGTTTTCAGTCCCAGAGGACATATCATATTCTGGTACCCGATACGCAGGTAATGATGTTGTATAATCCCGAATATCAGGATTCATCATGATAGTAGGGTCAAAACGCCTCAAATGATATATAGTGGGGACATTCCAAGAACGGTCAAACTCTTCACCATAATGATTGTCATCAAGAATAGCTGCAATTCTGTACAAGGCTATCCATTGATATTTCTTTCCTATTCTTTCTATCTTATTACCATATCTTTCCCAACTTGAATGACGGCCATCAAATCCTTTGAACACCTTGGCATCGTACCCAAATTCTTCAAAAATCATCTTGATTCCAAAGTTTGAAATCTGTTCAATGTCATCACTCCAGTTGTCCAGCGCGCTTTGAAAAACATACCTGCCAAAATCACCATACATTCCTCGGGAACTATATTCCGTTCTCATAGAATGCATAATGTTGTTTTGAGCAGTTAGCAGTTGCTTGTCTTCCACCTGATCATACTTAAGTTCATATTTCAGAATCTCATCAGTTGGCACATAGACACCTTTCTTTACATTTGCGTAAGGTGGTTTCACCAGTTCTGGCTGATAGTTAATCACGCAACCGAGTGTTACAGAGTAATCAACTATACATTTTGCATAATCACGGATTAGAATATGCTCGGGAGGATTGCCTTCTTTAAACACTATGTCATATACAAGTTGAGTTACTGTCGTAACGTATTCTTTTGAAGCATTTCCAGTACAGCATCCAAAAGATACAGCAAACACGCGCTCAGTGATATATGGATCGTTAACAAGACCGAAACATTTGATAAAATCAATAATCAAATCCTTTTCGTTTTTTAGAATGTTGATAAGAGCTCTGCTAGACTTGTCTCGAAGCTCTATATAAGTTGTTGAAAGGCTCCAAGCCAACAAATGAACCACATTCTTTAGACTTTCCTTCTCTATGCTCTGTAACATGTCAGGAGATGCAGACCACCCCCATTGAGCCAAATTAAGTAACGAGCCTGATAATTCATAAGGGGTTGAAATTGCTTGTGTCCAGACTTCATCTCTCTTAACCATTTCCATAGGGGTTAAAAGGTCATCCAGTGTATCGACAGAAAGGGGGAAATCCGTTCTGAAGGGATTGTTTACTATCACATTTATGATAGTGTTATAGTCTTTCGCCTCAAATATTTCTCCAAGAATCCGTACGCCACCAGATGTAAGGTTTGTTCTTGTCGGTAATCCCTTTAAGAATAAATCCACAAGGTAATCATCATAAAAATCAAAATTAGCAGCAGGCCTTGGAAGTTCAAAAAACTCCTTGCCACGGTATTGAGGTATCAAATCGGTCAACGCCTCAAGAACAGACTCTGACTGATTTGTCAGTTGCTCAAAAGGGACTTTTTCAGCCAAAACCTCTCCTTTTAGGTACGCCCCAATTGTATCATACCCGAATGAGTATGAAATTCCCTCACTATCTTCATTTTCGTTCAACACACCTTCATCAACAAGGGCATCAAGATAGGCATCTTTCCTTTGTGGCATTCCAACGACATTCCCAAACAACACTATAACTATCTCGCGTTTCAGGAGCCCTCTGTTGTTCTCATTAACCATCTCTCTGCCAAGCGCTTTAAGTGCAAGTTGTAATACTGGAGATTGCGAAGAATAAGAAAACGACTCCGCTAACCGTTCATTAAAGTGCTTTATGTAGTTATGGATAATTTCCAGTTTCCCTTCGAACTTCGGAGGGGGTCTTCTCTCCGGAATGGGTCCTACAAAAAAGAGTAAGAAGCAAAGGGTTAGTGAACTCGCGCTTAAACAAAGGCCACGAGGGAAGTGGAACATTAAAAGAACGGAACATATATTCCACAGCTCCAGTTGTATTCTGCTCAAACCCCCTATGCCTGTATGACGGAAATTGTTGTTGTGTAATGAATTTAGAGAACCAATTATGGTCACTAATTGTTCTAACAGAAAGAATCAGTGAAATATGCGTATAGGGTTTGAACTCATTGATAAAACTGAGCAAATGCGACTTCCATATTGATAGACCTTTACCCTCATTGATACCATCTACCACCATCAACACTCTACCATTCTTTTGACCATAAGCATCCAAAGCTTTTAAGAAAGTTTCCTTCTTGCAATTAATATCCAATATCGTCAATATCTGTGACATAGGATTCTCCATGTCTGTAATAAGTTTGCCTAAGAAGAATATTGTCGGAAGGTTTCGTTCAATTCTAGCACTCGACAGTTTAGCCAACAGATGAGTTTTGCCACACCCGCCTTGTCCGTTAATAATAAAGACTTGACTAGACATGCTTCGTATCCATGGATTATCAGTTCTCTCTCTAACTTTCCCTAAAGAGGCATGTATCTTGGTAAATTTATAGTCACTGTATGATAACTTCTGGTCCCGAATACAACCCAACAGCAAGTTGTCTATTTCTTCAATATCATCAACCACTTTCTTTGGTTCGTCACCATCATAAGCCGTTTTTGTTAGCAGTGTTCTAATCTCAGTGATAATCACCTCTATTTTTTGCACCAGCTCTTCACCAATAGAGTTTACTAATGCTTCTCTTTCTCTTGAGAATCCTATGTACAATTCTTTAATGTCATCAGCAAACACTTTCGTTATCCTATTGTCTCTACAAGTGGAAGCCAAAGCATCATCAAAATACTCGTATGTAAAGTTGATAGAAAGATCAATCGATCTTCCCAAGTCTGAAATAGCCTTTTCTGTTTTCAGACGGAACCAGTCTTGGTTAGGCACAAAGGAAAGCTCATCGTTGATGATTGCCGCTGCTGATGAAATGATATCCGCCTTGTATCGTTTTGCACTTGTGTAGAGAAAAATGCACTGACATACCGTAATTAATAAGATAAGAATTAATACAGCCCAAACTGGAATTCCGTTGTCATATAGCAAGTCCAACTGATATGTATTTTCACCCTGCTTTACCTTTAGAATTCCTCGAGCAAAAGAGAGTATTGTATTACCTCCCGCTATTGTTGTCACTGCCCAAAAGTATAATTTATGTGCTCGGTTTAGGCTACGATTTTCTAAAAACCTTTTTACCGCATCCTTCAGCTCTTCCTTATTTAAGTCAACATTCCCCTTTATAGCCTTAATGACACCTTTGATTAGCGTAATATCAAAGGTGTGCACTATGAAGAACCATAGCACAATGAATACTATCAGCAAAATCACGATAAAGGTTATTGACATATATTTTACCTATTTATAAGATTGCGTCTTTTGTTATCAAGTGGATTGCTCCGTAAGTTAGGGCTTGTCGCTTAATGTTTTCAATCTGAGCGAAGCAGCAGACAATCCCTTCAATTTCTGCGTACGACTTATCAAAATTTCAATTTTATATTTGTTTCCGGTCGTTTCGGCCGGATTTTTTGTCTGTTTTGCATGGCGAGGATACAGCCCCCCCCCACACACACAAGAGCTCCGCATTGACTGCAAGTTTCAGTGTCAGGCAGTCGCCCTCACTCTGGCAAGCTCCTTTCGGACAAGGTCTTTCTCCTTTTTCTTCTCACCGAACTGACGGCCTCTTTTTACGAAAGATGTCTGTATTCCGTTCGCCTTGCAGTGGTCCCTGTTTTCAGTTCCCGCGTAGCCAGTGTCTCCTCCGACCTTTTTCGCTTCGACCCCAAACAGTTTCTTGTGCATCTTCAGGCAGTGCACCAGCCGGGTCCCTTCATTGAACGCATTGAATGACAATTTCTCAATGAACGATATCCCGTCGACCAATATGTTGTTGACCTTCGCTCCGAACTCGACGCTCTTCACCTCCTTGCCCCTCTCGATCTCACGTATCTTCTTCAGTATCTTGTTCAGTATCTTGCCGAGCAGGTCAAGCAGCCTGCGTGTAATCTTCCTCGTCTGGCTCCTGCTGTGCTTGCACTGTTTCCTGTATGTCTGGTTCGCCTTCTGCACGTCAAGGAACTTTGTCCGAGAACGGTGGATTCCCAGTCTGATGCTCAACTCACTGGTAGTGGATGTTGCCGTTCAGCTGTTCCAGCAGTTTCGGGCAACTGAGTCCCGTGTACACGTATCAATCAGCTACCAAACGAGTTCTACGCTAACTGCACCACGTTCGCTTATCTTAATTTTACTATTTTTCTAGGAATAAAGATTGAAGGACCTATTGAATTTGTTGTAGCAAGATATGAATCTGTTCCATAGATTTCAATAATTAACTGATTTATAAAAGAGGAAATCCCGTAATTAAAATTTTGTAATTGATACATCATATATTCTTCATTTCTTGTATCAAACATTATAATATCATTCCAATCTAAACTATAGATAGCACCAAGAGCACGGATGATAGAATCATTCTCGCTGTAGTATTTTTCCAATTGTTTACAAACAGTATTTGATGAGATTGATGATTTAACAGAAATAAGATTAAATTTCGTTGTCAGAGGCAGTTGTTTAGATATTTCACTATTAGATTGTTTCAACAATTGATCTAATGAACTTCTAGTCAACGTTGATTTTACTTCTATTAAACTTTTTACAGCTGCTGGCGTAACAACTACCGTATCATTACTATCGAATAACATTGCAAAATTTTGCCGATCATAGCAAATTATATCCATTTGCATTGATACCATTTGATTACATATAGGATTCTGAGAATAATAAAATCCGGACGAGAATGTATATTTATTAGGCATATATTTTTTCAGCAGATCTATTAGCAATACTTCTACAAATCGCCCAAGGCTAGAACCATGATTAGTAAATCTTGAAAGTTTATTGATCTGATATTTGAATTCTTCATTAAAACTATCAAACATCGGAAATATATATCCCCCGTTTTCCATAAACAAATCTAATGGTTATTTGTGATATCTAGGGATTGTCATTTAATGTTTTCAATATGAACGATGCAGTGACTAATCCCTTCGATTTCTGAGTCTGACTCGTCAAAATTTCATCTTAGGACTATCATTCGCTTTCCCGAATATATACAATAAGTACTGAGGCAATTTTTCGAATTCGTCGAACCAGATAACGTTCAAGCCCAATTCAAACATCATATTTTCAATTTCCCTAAAATGTTCATCATTTACAGCAGAACTCGCTTCACCTTTCAAATTTTGGCGGCGTAGAAATATATAATGCTGTGCACGTCCCGCCTCAGTGGAACCCAAATCAACATTTCTTGCCAAATCCAGCAATCTTCTTTGATTTGGATCTGACATTGAAAAACCAATAAAGAAACAAGTGGTTGAATATAATGCATTAAGCTGTACGACATTTGACCACTGGTGCGTTCGACTGTATAACTTATGGTACTCTTTTTCACTCAATGTAGGAAATCCCGGATTCTTTTCATTCCTAGGTATATATCCATGAACATGATAAATAGGTTTGAATCCATTTAAACGGTCTATCGTCTGATCATATACAGGTTTAAATCTAGCAGAATCTGATAAATCAGTTTCAATCAAATCATCATAATTATATGTAATTATTTGCACTACATTACTTTTGCGAGCAATTGAAGCAATCACTTTAACTAAAGATGACTTATTGACATTATCTATGTCCTTATATAGAGCCTTGCGCATTCTATCAACAATCTCAGTTCTAATATTCTCTTCTATTTTTGCATCATCTTTGTTCCCTTCTCTTGTTCCCTCATACAGTCTCTTGATTGCAACTCGATATCCATCCATTATATACCTGCCTGTAATAATGGAAGAGTCTGATAGATAATCTGATATTGACTCCGTATTAGCTTCGTTGATATACTCAAACGGCCTATTCTTTATTTTAGTCAACAGGGCCGCCAATAATTTATTCCAACTTGGTAATTTGGCATCCATCGAAACACCTGCCCCCAGAAACAATGATACCTTATCGTTAGCGGCGGCATTACTTGCTCTTTTAACTATATCTGGTGACGGCACCTTTTTTAAACCAGGTTTAGAGACATTTTGTCCAGTGCTATCTATTCGGTGTGCTTTAAACTCTAACTCTTCAAATGTCCATATCTCAAATCTACCGGGTAAACCCACTTTATTAATGAACATGTCCGACAAATTGTCTTTACATATAATAATGAGTTTTGCGTAGCCCCTTTCGTCTATTACTCCTGTATAGCTGAGTGCAATTCTTGAGAGCGTATCATTCCTCAATAAATACTTTATCTCTATCAGAGATTTTGGTGGCAGACTAAGCTTTTTTGCACCATTTTCCAAGAAAACATCTGCCATTAACCCACCAACACCGATATTATGACAAAGTTCTATATTTTCATCAGCATCCAACAAGTGTGCTATAATAGATACAACTTTTTCCTCATAATTTCTCGCAGAAAATATTACTGTATCATCCATATCTAGTGATTGTCATTTAATGTTTTCAATCTGAGCGAAGCAGCGGCCAATCCCTTTAATTTCTGTTTTCGACTCATCAAAAATTTCAATTTATATCTATTTTCGTCCGCATCGCCATGGGCTTGATACGTCGGACACACTTTACTCTTTCTGTCTTCCGAACTAACCATCCTCTTCAACAGCCATCACTCTCGCAAGTTCTTTTCGGACAAGATGCTTCTTCTCAACGGACAAACGCTCCCTCTCCACAAACAATGTCTGTATTCCATTCTCTCGCAATAGTCCCAATCTTCGGATTCTACGTAGCACTACCCCATCCAATCATTTTCGCATCGACTCCAAACAGTTTCTTGCAACTCATCAAGAATATCATAGTCCCTTTCCCCTCAAACGTAAAGAAAGACTGCAATACAGTTTCAGCCTTATCTACACTATCAGCTGCTTTTTCACTTTTGCAGGAACACCTGCTGCCATGCAATTATCCGGAATATCATGGCAAACAACAGCGCCTGCTGCAATCACACTGTTGTTACCGATTCGACATCCAGGAAGAACTATTACTCCAGCACCTACCCAGACATTATCGCCGATTCGTATCTCCTTATGAATTGGAGGATATATTTTACACAACTCATTATATGGAGCATTCGGATTCGCATTCGTTGTGAGTAATGTGCGATATGCAAGCGTACTGTTCTTTCCGATTGTAATATCAGACGATGCAATAAGCATACATTCTGCGTTAATATTCACATTATCAGCACAATATATTCGCCCCCCCCCCTATCTTTTTTACACCATGAATTGATATCATCACATTGTCTGAGAGTACCCAGCCACGCTTCTTCAGCATCATTATTTGAATCCACCGTACAAAACTATATATAAGTCTGCCCATAATCCTATGGATTTAATTTCCCATTCTTCAACAATTTTCCGAAGTAGTAACTGAACTCGCCAAGGATGGCCCTTTTATCATCCTTGCAGAAATCATCATATGCATCAAAACCGCTAAAAGAGAAGACTCGTCTTAATTCAGATAAATTCCATTTGAACTTAAGAATACGGCCTACAAGCGTAATAATGTCGCCCAATATCCACTTCGTTCTTGTGCCTATACGAACATTGATAGGTTCAGTATATTTGCCTTCCGTTGCCAATTTATAGACTATCCATGGGATATCAAATCCGGCTGCAACTGGTGTAGCCAAACCGCCCGTAAAGCGTGCATTGGTCTCAATATATGCAATCTTATTGTTTTCCGCATCATAACGAAAATCCAAACCGCACACACCATGAAAATCTACAGCATCCATCAATTTCAGAGCAGCCGCTTCCAACTGAGGCATATACACTATCTCACGTTGAGTCGTAGTTCCACCTCCATCTGTTTTAGTTACCAATGCATGATATACTGAAGTCTTGCAGAAGCCATCCCATCGGACACAATCCACACTATAATCTGTACCGCCAATCCATTCTTCCAAAAGGGTTTCCTCATCCTTATGTTTATCCATAAGTTTCACCAACTCTTCTCTATCCTTTGGGAAAAACACACCTTTAGCAGAATTGCCAATGACAGTTTTGAATACAACCGGATAGCTTTTAACTTCATCTATAGACTTATAAACTTCAGGCACAGGTACGCCTGCTTTACGAGCTATTTCTGTACTTTTAGCTTTATTTGCAAGCAACAACAACTTCTCTTCCCCTTCGTAAGGAATAATCAAATCTACAGGAAATTCGTCACGATGACGCATAATCACCACACTCTCATCATGAGTGGGCATCAAAACACGCGGCCTAAGTTCAGCCACCTTATCCTTCAAAACCTGTATAAAAGCATCTTCCTCTGTAAAAGGATCCGGATAAGTAAAACTACCCGTACAGAATTTAGACATGGAGCAAATGTTCCTTTTGCTCGTATCCGCCGCCCATACTTTCAACCCCTTCTGATGAAGTGACTTAAGTATTGTATAACCTACACGATTCCAACAGTAGGTGAGAATCACATCACATTGTTTATTCATAAATGTTTTATTATTGAATTGTATGCATTATCAACAGAATAATTGGCCTTCAAATACTCGTATCCTCTTTCTCCCATTCGTTCCATATCCGAAGCTAGCATCTTATCAACTGAAGCAGTGAACGCATCGACTGAGTTACTAGGGACATAGTACCCAAAGTGGTTATCTTCGGCTATAGTGCCCATATCACAGTTTGGATCAGTAGCGCAAATCACAGGCATTCTGTTCTCCAGATAAGAGAGTAATCTGCTCGGGAAATTAGGAATAGTAAAGCGATAATCTAGGAAAATAAGCCCCACTTGACAGGCTCTTACTAGTTGATCGTATTCTACCTTAGGCAAACCATTCAAAACTGTCACCGAATCTGGAGTCCGCAATTTATACCAATCTTCTAATGTCTGATAATAAGTCCCGGATCCAACAACTAAAAAATGACAATCTTTTCTATTGGAATTCGCCTCTAAGCATTCAATCAAATAAGGAATTCCCTGTGGGAGGCCCAAATTTCCGCCATAGATAAATATTGGTTTATCTGCCGGTAATCCATATTTCTCTAGAATTTTACGACAGGAGCCCTTAAGATTGATATCTGAAGGGATAATCTCAATACTATTTGGTGAAAGTTCTACCTTAGTCGAATCAATTTCAGGATTGTGTTCAATGATATACCTAACATTAGCGGGACTCATGCATCCTATCCAATCAGAGATACGATAAAGTTCTTTCTCTTTATTTCGAAATATCTTATAGAGTATTCCTCGTAAGCCAGTTGCCCTCATCAGTCCAAGGTCAACAGCATTTTGAGGGAAAATATCCTTTAGTAGCAAATAGGTCAATGACCGATCTCCTGAAATCGCCTTTGCATACTTAATCACTTTATTGAATGTTATAGGAGGGGTACTATAAAGGATAATATCAAATCTTACAGAGCCAAAATATTTCTTTAAAGCACTTTTAAATTGCCTCTCCAGCAATAATTGACCAACACCCTTCTCAATGATATTTGTCTTGGTCACATTAAGTGTACGGACGCCGAGACAATGTGTCTTTCCCGTTACATTTAGCTCTGTATGCTTACCCGTTCTCCGTTCATTTGGGTATATGATATAGACATCGTGTCCCTCATTACGGAATTTCCTCATTAAATCAGTATAAATTCCGCTGGTCTCGATGTCCGTAAAACCCGTTGACATTGTTAGAAAAAGTATGTTCATAACACTTTTAGTCCTGGGGACTGTCGTATGTTGTCTCCAATTTGAGCGAAAGCGACGACAGTTCCATCTTTATTTTCTGCTTTCGTCTCATAATATTCATATTCTGGTATTGTAAGCCTTCGGAAATACTTCATTCCAAATTGCATTGTGAAATTCTTTTGTGTAAACTATCAACGATTTGTATATCTTTCACTTTCAGGTATTAAATAGAGAGCAGTTACCAAGAGCTCCTAACTATTATTAAATTTTGCAAATAGAATCTCTAATTGTTCGCGTGTAAACCTTTCTTTTTCAGAATATAGCTTTGATTCGTGTTCTAAAATCTGATCAATTGTCCAATAGAATTTTATGAACTTCGCTGGGACGCCACCACAGATGCAATATGGAGGCATTGATTTAGCAACTACAGCACCAGCCGCCACAGTAGTTCCACGTCCTATTGTAACACCGGAAAGAAGTGTCACATTGCAGCCAATCCATACATCTTCCTCCACTATGACATCTCTGTCATATCCTTTGGGCTTATTGGCTTCAGTGATATCTGTTACATACAAACCGATTATGCGAGCATGATTACCTGTGTGGACTGTCAACCCTTCGGCTATGGCACAATGCCCCTTGCAAATGAACTTGGCATTCGGGGTCGAAATATCCGCCTTTGGCCCTAGGAATACATTCTGTCCAAAACAAATGTTTTTGGTATTATTAAAAGCATAGGGGGGGTAATTATAACATTGTCAGCACATTGCGCAAATTGTTTTTTGCCCCTGAACAAGGTCTTGGCGCGTGTCACAATCACCCAGCAATTGCGCACGAAGAGATTATTTTTAATACGTCGTATCATACTCATTGTTTCCAGATATTTATCAATTGCTCCCAAACTCTAGGCATGGTATACATATTGTTTACACGCGATTTTGATCTAATCGCAAATTCTTGCTTTAGTTTTTCATTATCAATAAGTAAACTGACAGCGTTATATACGTCATCAGAATTCTTGGGCTCGAAGCAGATACCACATGGGGCTCCCTCAATATCAAGCATCTCTGGTATGGCACCCACATTTGATGATACAATCGGGCATCCACATGCCATAGCTTCCAATATCACATTAGGAAACCCTTCTGAATAAGAAGGAAATACGAACATATCTGCTTGAAAGAATTCTCGGATTACATCTTCATGAGACACTTCTCCGACAAAGTTCAACCAGGAGATATCATCACTCGCTTTCTTGGCTAAGATTTGCATTTCCTCTTTAATTTCGGGAAGGTACTTGCCTACAATTCGCAGTTCAATATCAGGAATGCGGCCACAACCTTCAACCAGCTCCACCATACCTTTTGTCTTAAGCACATGACCACAATAAAGCAAGCGGCGCGGTATGCGTTCATACTTGTTCTCTGTTTGTTGAATTAAGTTCATTATACTTAATCCCAGCGGATTGGGCAGGTAGGTCACGTTTTTGAATCCGTTTTCGTTGAGCGTCTTTTCCGACGGGCGATTCATTACCACGGGCACGTCGCACATATGGAGTACTTTAGAGAGAATTCTCCACTCCCAGTTGCGTTGTTGTGCGAGTGTAGGAATGCGGCCAAAATGCAAGTGAACAACTGATTTAATACCTCTATTTTTTGCAGCACGTACGAGTAATAAATCTCGTATGGAACCTAATCCTCCACTTGTGCATATATGAACTACTGATGGCTTTTCAGAGTCCATTAACCGGAGGGCACAACGAACAGGTTTTATCTGATCATGGCAGCCATTGAAAACTCGCCTAATTAGAGTTTTTGATGTTGCCGCAAAGACAGATCTATCAAGTGAAACCGGTATCAGTTCCACTTGATTTTTCCCAAACTGTTTGTAATAATCCACAATATAACGCCCCCACGTGTTGATTCCGCCTTTTATCGCTTCTGGCGCGTCAGAGTATGGGGAACAAAATAGAACTTTCATTTATTATTAATAATCTTGATGTACTTATCTACAAATTCATTTTTATTGAGTAGGAGTTCCGCTTTTCTTCGTGAATTCTTGCAGAGAAACTTATACTCATCACTAGTTACATTCAAAGCTCGTTCAATAGCATCAGCAATAGATGACGGATTCGTTGGGTCGAATAAGAAACCATTTTCACCTTCCGCAACATAGATTGGGTTATCACAAACGTCACTACAAATTACAGGTCGGCCACAAGACATCGCTTCACAAATTACGTTTGGAGTTCCCTCATAAAAGGACGGCAAACAGAAAAAGTCACAATTATTATATTTCTCATGAATCTGTTTCGACTTTGGCAAAAGTTTGATATAGTCTTTCAATCCAGTCTGTGCAATCAAGTCATTGCATTTCGAGAGATATTCGGAGTTCGCTTCTGTAATTCCGTACCATTCAATGTTGAACTTACAATCTCTATCCTTCAATAGTTTAGCGGCTTGTATGAGTCCTAGTGTGTTTTTTTGGTGGCCAAATGCTGGCAGCAATGACGATTAATGGGATTTCTCGCTTTTCTTTCATAGTGTAAGCAAATCTATTCAAGTCGACAAAATTGCTGATTGTGGATAGTTTTGCTTCCATCCATGGATAGTGCGAAGCCAAAAAGTTTTCTTGTGCATAACTATTTGGAACAATATAATCAGCCCATCGATAAAAAAAGAATCTAACCCGCTCCTTCACACCTACACTTTGAGTGGTGTTACGTTCGCTAACGATAAGGCGGAATTTACAACCAAGTGATTTCGCAACACAAGATATTAACGATGGGGTTTCCTGATAGGCAATTACACAATCAGGACGCTCTTTTTTTAAGTATGTGATAACTGCCAGAATCCGTTTTTTTTTCGTTGGCAGCTCCTGGAATCAGTTCATTCTCTATTTTATTCTCGTCAAGGAAAGACTTGTAAAAGTCAAGATGATGATAAGTGCATACTTTAATATTGTATCCTTTTTGTTGAAGGAGAAGTGCCAATCCCACTAACTGCCGTTGTGCTCCGCCTGCACCTAGGCTATCCGTAAAAAGAAGTATTCTTTTCATATTATGCTAGTTCTTCTTTAGCTCGTTCTATTTGAGAACGCCCTTTCTAATAAGTTAAATAGGGATTGTCGTTTAATGTTTTCAATCTGAGCGAAGCAGCGTCCAATCCCTTCAATTTCTGCATTCGATTCGTCAAAATTTCAATTATATCGTTTCCGGCCCTTTCAGCCGAATTTTATTTCTGCTTTTCATGAAAAGGGGAGTTTTTTTATCCCTCCACACAAACAAGAGAAATCTAATCTACATTGACTGCATGGTTCCGTGTCAAGCCGCCACTAACGAGCTCTCTGTTAGTGCATGTCTGCCAACTGCACCGCGTTGCCGTGTGGGTGTCGAAGAAGATGTACAGGATTTCTGTCAGCATTGTCCTGCGACCTGGCCGTAGTCTTCTTTCTATGTTCCGAACTGGCGTTCCATCGAGCTAGACTCCACTCAGGCAAGATCTATCATTGCAGCCCAGCAGCTTATAGTTTGTCAACTAGGCCGTCGCATAATATTTGGTAGTGGATGTTGCCGTTCAACTGTTCCAGCAGTTTAGGACAACTGCGTCCCGTTTACATCTTCGGGAACATCAGAACTACTTTTCATTCAGGCGAGAAGAATGACTTGAGTCCAAACTTCTGCCTCAGGACTTTCCTTACCAGATCGAAGCTCTCAGCCATCTTACGGCAGTCTGTATCATGCCCAATTTGCTCTTCTCAAACGTCGACATGTTGATGTCATAAAAACTGAATTCTGGAAACGCAATGTTTGGCGCTATTTTAGAAAAATTTCGTATTTTTTTACATGCAAATTAATTTTTTGCAATGCCCAAATTTCTCACTTTCGACGGCGGTAGTGGGGATTATTTCTTTTTTTAGCGTTACGAAATCTTTATTACATTATCAATCAATTTGTTTGAAAAGTTGAAAACTTTTTTAGGCATTTCCCGACAGTCTAGATTGTCAATTTTTTTTGGGCAGTTTGATTAAATCTCCTATTATGTAATTCCATTCATCCGGATATATCTTGGTGCTTCCTGCATTATGAAAAAAGGTCATCTCCCCAAAATAAACCACATGGTTAATAATATAGAAATCGACTCTTACGTGAGGAATGCCTTTTGATAGAATTCGAGCAAAATTTTTCATTTCTTCAAATTTTTCCGGCTTAGAAGGAATCGTCTCACTGTTCGGGTCTTTCATCCGTATGGGAAGCCTATTGAAGTTCATGTCAAAAAAATCAGTAGTCGCATGCTCTGCATTATCTTGAGATACATACATCATAAAAGGTTCTCCATCGAAACAAAAGAATTTGTAGTCTGTGAGGTCCGTGTTAAGTCCATCTGTCATGAATTTTTCAGCGAAGATTAGATGGGGTATATCCTTATAAGGCCATTCTCGCGCATGTAGAAAGTAATTTTGTTTTACACCTTTCCTTAATTCCTTTTTTACTGCTTTAATGTTAAGATTTCTCTTGTCTTTACAAATACACATGCCCAGACCGGAGTTGTGATTACACTTAAGAACAAATTTATCCGGCAAAGCATTAAAGTCAATTTCGTCAGGTGTTTTCCAAACGCCTATTGTTGGAATTATATGTTCCCATCCAATTTTACCAGCAACCCATTCTTTTGCTTTTACCTTATCAGCCATAATAGTATATTCCGGATTGCGATTATATAACTTGAGCCACTGTAGTTTCTCTTGGTATGTTCTGGGATGTTTTAGATTTAGCGGGTATCCTAAATGTAAACGGTGAAATATCTTTAGATACAATTTGTCGGGGAAAAGTGGAGATAGAAAATCTAGAACTATTTGTCCAACTACAATTGGGTTTTTGAAAAGTCTAACCGCTTTTCTTATTATTTGAGTATTCATTATTAGTAAAAATGTAGAATAAAGTAAGCTACCATAATAGACCCTTACCAATCAAATAAGGTAAAGGCATGAAAAATATATCGATAGGGGTGTTAACGGACAAAGCGCCACCTATAACATATCCGTATCTATTAAAGAAAAACCATGAACTTGCTAGCATTAGAAATTTAATAGAAGATAAGTATTTTGTATTTAAGCCAAATGTCTTGAACCAGACATAAACACAAAAAACTCTGAGGAAGTTATAGTATCTGGTACTAAATTCCGGCACGAACTGAGTAAAATTGACAAACGTAAATAGTAAAAGATAAAAAGAGATGATGCTGGATGATTCTGAGTTGCTCTCAACTTTATCCCAGTGTCTGATAATTTGAAGAGTCATCCAGATATATGCGAATTTCAGAAGCATTTGGAATCCAGCGTCTACCCACCAAAAGCCAGCTTTTCCTTCTTTAAGTATAAATTGAGCATAGGCTTCGTCGCTCAGATATATGGCTACCCATCGATTTAGTGTGCTTGGTAAAAAGTCAAAAGAGATGTTGGCAAATATTCCAGCATCAAAAAAACTAAATGGTATTGAAGCTAATGCAACATACTTTAATAATTTTAGATCTTTAGGTACAAATACGGATACAAATAACAAAAATACAAAGGGCATTAACCCTGCATGGCAAAGTGGTGCCATTAGGGCTAGTAATAAATACCACCAATTTCTGCATCTACTTCCATAAAAATATAGCGCCGACACGACACATATCCAAAAGCCAGTTGCAAAGCGAGGATTTTGTGTTGTTATTATATCTCTAGGAAAAATTAACATAATTACAATACAGATGCCCCATATTGTCGGTTTGAAATTTGTGTCGCCAGTTATTCGTTTCATAGATTTTAATTGGCAAAGGGCTATAGGTATCGCAGCAAGAAGAAAGAAAAAATGGTAATTATTAGTAAAAGATTTAACGAACCAGGTCAGGATGTCTTCATATATCTCTTTTGGCGAATCGTCTGCCATTGTAAAAAAAGCATGGAGTTTATATAGTAAACTTGAGGTTGTAATACTGGCAGATTCAAATCTATCTTTAATTCCTATGAAATCATCGTAACCACTATTCGCTATAGGTGACATATGCCAGCATAACAATAAACTGAACAGAAAAAAGATTACGTACGACGATTTGTATTGAGGACGTCTAAGACTATATAACCAAGCCCCAAAAGGCCATATCAAATATAAAAGAATTTTTGAAGCTGCGGATTTTTTATTCTCTTTCGGATAACATTGCCATCGAGAGTTAAAAGTTTCTTTCATACGTTATAATGATTTCAATAATTGTTCCCATTGATTTACGATACTTTCAACATTATACTTTTTTATAGAATTATACGTTGCCTTAGACATTTTTTCCAATTCGCTCGGTTTGTTCATTAAAAAATCGAGTTTTGCGGCCATTACTTTAGGATTTGGGATAGAAACAAAACCGTTACTACCATTAATTATATCATGTACAGTTTCGTAAGTATCATAAGCACAAACTACGCACCCATGGGCAAGGCCTTCTGTGAGTACCATACACCAACTTTCGGAGAAAGATGTAACAGCGACTATTTTTGCTCGTTGATACAATGACTCCACGTCAGAACATCTGCCAATAAACTGAATATTTGCTATTTGGTGCTTATACGCATACTTCTTCACTACATCTAAATCATTACCGTCTCCTGCAACTATAGCGTTCCAAGAAGGATGATTATTGTATAGTCTTTCCCATATTTTAACAAAGTCAATGGTGTTTTTTATTTCATTTTCTACTCTGCCTACCCATACAATCAAATTCTCTTTTTTTGATACAGATCCATTAGGAACAAATGTGTTAGGATTGTTTATAGCGGCAAGTTTTTCCTTCGGGAAATCAGGGATATGATGTAAGACTCTAGGGAAAAATCGTTCTGATATAAAACAGACTTTATCGGACACTGATAAAGTATTAAGAATAGTTTGCTTTTCATATAATCCAAAGACTAATGATCTTATATAAGGAAATATAAACGACAAATATTTAAAAGAACGCTGTTTAAGATTATAAGTGGGCGTGTTAAGAATTTGACGTCTGGTAATATCATCGTCCAAGAAAGGCTGTGTATGAAAAACACTTACTATTTTTGCTTTTGTTTTTAATAACTTCAACACGTGATATGTCAAAGTATTCGGCGATTGGTTAATAATGTATTCAATATTTCGTTCATTAATAAGATCCTCAATATGATTTTTCCAATCAGTGTCCTGCTCCACATTAATATAATACTGTGGAGCTGTTGTCAAATCTGTCGCTAAAGGACCTAATTGTAGGCTCAAACAGCTTACATCGTTACCTCTGCGCAATAATTCTTTGACTAAAATATCTGTAACCCTCTGGATCCCACCAACAGATGGTTCCATAGGGAAATATGCCAAAAACAAGATGTTCATGAGTTTAATGCTAGTTTTAATTCTGATATTGAATATGCTCTAAGCTGTTCTACTTTTTTGTCTACTTCATCATATATAATATGATCTTCCCATGGTTTAGCGCTATATAGAGTTTCAAAATTATTATAGAAACGTTCGGAAAGACCTAATAGTTGAAGAAGATCGGTTATTCTACTATTCCTTCCATTGGGACTTGCTACAATAGCAAATTGGCGATGAAATAATATCGAGAAAACAAGTCCGTGAAAACTGCGCGTAACGACAAACTTAGCCTCTGCAATGTTTCGAACCCATTCTTCAATTCCTGTGCGATTCCACTCTAAGCCCCCTGGTAGAATGGTTCTAGCATTATTTTTTATGGGAGTCAACGACAATTCTTTGGCCAATTTCATGGCAAAGATTTCTAATGATTCATCCGTTCCAAGAGGATAGTAAACAAGAGTACTCTTTTGTTTATAGCTAGCTACTAAATCAACATAATCTCCTAGGACAAGTGTTGGATCTGCAACATTCGTCGAATGTATATCAAATACTTCTTTTAATAATGTTACACCAGACATTTCCCGACAAGTTATATAACTAAATCTATTGAGTAACTGTTGTATTTGATTCCTTAATTCTGGATATTTCCATGTCGTTGTGCCAAAACTTGACGCAAAACTAACCCTTTTTATATTATTGTCACCAAAATTAAGAAAATACAATAGGGAGAACTCTTTAGTGAGTTCCGGATTCCATACTTGATCTGAACCAACCAAATATACGTCTGCTACGGGTGGCCTTTTTTGTAATTTATCAATACTATTATATCTACGTGTGACCGGGATATATTTCTTCCAGAAATTAATGAACTTTCTATAACCAGGTGTGATTCCACAAACTATATTAAAAATTTTTTGATTGATATTCCCCTTCCGACAGTCACTTAATCTAATGTCTATCATCTCCACTTTATGTCCAAGATTCTGAAGAATCTTTACCGTTGCGTATGCCTGTAATTCCGCTCCGTAATTACACTCATGCCATATTGTAAGTAATGCAATCTTCATATGTTATTTTCTTATCAGTGGTCTAATAATATCTTTTATTCGCGATATAAAACATTTCCATTCGTATCTCCATCCTAGGTCTCCATACTTTTAGCAACATAAAGAAATCCTTTAGTCTCATAGTCTCTAACAAATTTTTGATGAGCAGGATTTAGGCTTGACGGATGGCAAAGCTGCGGTTGTATACAATCTTGTAAAGATATCTTTTGAGCGTTTTTTTTCGATACATTCGAAAATTTGTTTTCCTTTTTCAGAATTAACTAAGACAAGTGATAGTCCTTTATCATCCTCGTATGGAGAATCCTTTGATAACCCCCATTGATCTCCAACAGAAATGTCACCAACACGTTTGAGGTTAGTGAAATGGCATTGTGAGCAACTTTCTCGCATTGATAGGCCGGAAAAATATAAATAATTGTTTGTTTTACGAAAATCTTCCTTACCATTTTCATAGAGAAAACTCTCTCTCGCACCATGCCATCCGAAACGTTTATCTCTAAAACACGCTCTTACGATATGAGAACCTCTTAAATCTTGAAGATAGGCAAGATATTCTTCCCATATCTTGGGCGATGGAACCCCATGACATATGATGTCAATACAGAAGAGCTTTTCATGTAGTTGTTTAGGAACAGAGGACTTTAATCCGGCAACCTGGCATGCTGTTCCTGAAAATAAAACGCTGTTTCCATTTTTAAGTTCTTTTTTTATCTGAGAAAAAATGCCTCTTACATCACTTTGGACGTACTTGGACATTCGAAGTCCTGAGAGAGATTGATTGTCTACAGCTTTTTGATGTGTCACTCTCCAAGTATCCGTAAAGGCCGCACCATAGACAATGCCTCCCGAGGCAATAAATCTATCAGCAATTGCAAAAAAAGCTCCTCCGCTTTGACTCTTTTTAAGTTGGTCTTCTTGTAAAAGACGAAACTGAAAAGCGTAAGGCGTATCGTAGTTATCATATCTTTCATATTTTTCATGAAATTGGCATACTCTATCACACAATCCGCAATTCATGCATAATTCAGCATTAGTTTTCGGATATAAAAAACCTAGACTGTCAGGTACCATAGTGATAGCTCCATGCGAACAAATGCTAGAGCAAGCAGTACAGCCACAGCAATTAAATTTATTGTCAATTGATATCATTTAGTTGGCATAATTATCAATCATATAGTGATTATAGTCGAGCATTACATCCCGCGATATTATTTCAATTGGATTGCCGCCGTGCACACAATATGATTCAAAATGGCTTGACTTTATAATCTCTGTCCCAAGAGCAAAGATGCATCGCTCCGGCGTTGTAACCGAGTGCAATACTTTACATTTCGCCGCAAACCAATTATCGTTTCCAATTTTAATCGGTCCGTATCCCTTTCTAAATTCTTGTTTCTTTATATCGAACAATGGATGAAAATTTGTGTCCATAACTATACAATCCCATCCAAAGATAGTATTCTTTCCAAATTCAATAGATTTAAAAGAAATCAATTTGAGACTAGTGGTAGCCATAAAACCATCACCAAGTATAATGGTAGATTCGTTCCCTTGACAAATAAATGAATTGTTGCCTATCATACATGAACCGTTGAAGATGATTTCACCTCCATATTGAGTAATATGTATTCCGTTATCAGGATACATGTGGCCTCCAAATCCGCCTAGTTTAATCATACCTGGCCTAATCGGAGCGTTTATTCTAATTTTGCCTTTCATGCTATAGATGTGCGGCTTCCTTAACCAAATAGGTAATTTCCACGCTTGTCGGAAAGGAAGATGACGAATGTTAAATACCACACTACGCAAAATTGAATAATTCCAAAACGACAGGACTTTCGACAACAATGATTTCATGACTGTTTATTAATAAAAGCGTTAACTTTTTCGAAGATGAATTTTTTTTCACCCGTATTGAGACCTATTGTTAACAGTAATATGCCTAAGGTTAATTCAGTAACGCTGAAATTAAGAATAAATCTTGAAAGTCCATTGTCCATCTTTTGTGAAATGGTGAGTGAAACGATAAAGCATATTGTTACAATGAACAAACATCTAGACACTGTGCTTACCATGAAATCACGAACGGGAAAATGTGTCAATGGACGAAGCATCGAAATCCTCAAGATAAGTGCCCCAAGTGAGAAAAAGATGATAGATAACTGAGCTAGTTCTGGACTTCCACCACAATACAGAATAATCCAAGCTACGGGGAAATTTATAAAATTGAACAAACCAACTACAATCTGATATCGCTTAATGTTTCCCGTTGCCAGCATAAGGTAGATAAGAGGCGTAGAAAGAGAATCTATGAGTGTGCATAATAGTATAATCTGAACAAAAGCTGTTGTATGAGCCGGTACCTCTTTGAGCCAAAGTTGTAAAATGAAATCCGTCTCTGTTATCAATGGGACTATCAATGCTGTCAATAGTAGAAAAGCAAAACGACTACTTCTCAAGACTAAATCATGAGATTCGTCGACATTATCGCTGGCGTACGATTTTGTTATTTGAGGTTGTACAGCTACGTAAAAGTTGCTGGAGAACTTAAATACTGCCGTCTGAACTTGTATTGCTAATCCTCTTGCTGCATTAATGATGGGACCGCAAAAAACATTAAACAGAATGTTTATGCCTTGATCGCGAAGAAGACCAGAGATACTACCAATAAAATTCCATCCTGCAAAGCTAAACATCTCTTTAAAGAGATTGTAGTCAAATGTCCATTTGAATATACACTCATCGAAATGTTTTTTACAATAACCATTATAAATCATTCGTGTGATGAGAGCAATTAGGCAGATGAAAGCGCCATATACGATGAGTCTATCAAATGGAGAATACATCACCATAAATGCAATAATTAAATTTGCAACACCTTCAAATATCCCAATATATGCAAATGCTGCCATTTTTTCATGCGCAATAAGTGCTGCATTATAAGGCGTACTCCATAAGTTTAGAACAAATGTAACTAATGCAAATTGAAGTACCCAATTTGCAGCAACCTCTCTTCCATCTGGAATAGTCATATGGGTATTAAGAAACCAAACACCCACGACTTCGACAAGAACTACAACAATTGCTGCAAGAGTTAGCTGTATGATGATAGCTGTGCTAAATACTTTTTTTAATTTATCTTTATCACCTTGGCCAAGAACAAACGTTATAAAGCGACTGATAGCGCCTGCAATGGCGGACGAAACCATGGAGAACATAGCAATAAAACCAGCGATGGCATTGTAGACTCCATAATCTTCTACTCCTAGAGCTTGAAGTATGACTCGTGATGTATATAAATTTACTACCATCAAGAAAAGCATCCTGATGTAGAGCATAAAAGTATTTTTTGCTATCCGCTTTTTATTTGTCGAATTGGTTAACATTGAATTTGAGATTGTCGTTTAATGTTTTAAATTTGAATCAAGTCGTGATAGGCTTTCTGCGTTCGACTCATTAAAACCTCTAGTTTTATATCTATTTTTAAGTATTTGCCAACTGCGTTCGTGTCGAATTAATGACAAATCGTGGGGTAATATAAACTACATTTGCTTTTCAGATTAATTCTCTGGAGTGCATCTATTGTGTGATATTGAGATGTTAAAAAAGCTTGCAACTCCGTCTACAACAATGACGTCATCACCTCCGATACAATAGATTCTACCGCAGCTTTACATGACGTTGAGGCCACACTATATGCAAGCGACCTGAATGATTTCTTCAGCATGTTGCGTTTTGGTTTAGTCTCTGAAAGTTCAGATTTAATGTCGATTATATCTTGAGCAATCTCATCATGTTCTTCATCATTTTCTCTTATAATCCTGTCAATGTTATCGGTCAGTGACAGTAGCCTTGCAATCACTTCTGGCGACAAGGAATTGTCCGCATTCGCGGCAATCGTTGAATGTTGGGCTTCTATAACACCTGAACCTGTCTGGATTATTCCGGCTGTGAAATTATTTGTTATCACTTGATGGATTTCTTCTTTTGTTGCTGGAGACGTTAGGTCTATTTCACCATCGAATACGGTATTATTCAAGTTTATAAACAGGTCGATGATTTTGCTTTGGACATTGTCTATGATAATTTGAAATGCAGAAGGTGGTATTACTTTATGGGCGTTTTGTATTTGTGCTTCACCAAGTATCTTTTGCACTTGTATTCGCTCGTATGGAGAGAGCGATACGACTACTTCTTCCGGTTTTGGATGCTTGGAATAGTTTATGATCGCCGGTATGGTGTCATCAAACTTAATTGTCATTATCTTCTCATACTCTTCAGCGCCTAAATTTAATACAGGTACACTTTGTCCAGGTACTTGCAAGACACCAAATCCCTGCGGTACGAGATAGGTTGCCTTGATGTCTGCTGCTTGTGTAATACGATAATCAGGATGTTCTTTCCCTTTATATCCAGTGATGAACTCATTGTTGTACCATTCTTTAAGTTTGTCATCGCCTAAAAGTCTGACGATTATCTGAATCTTTGTAGATACATCCTTCAATGACTTGTTGTTGCCCAAGTCCAATAATACTTCTTCTATGAGTTTCTTGGTGTCCATTTATGTTTGATTCCGGAAAGCCATTTAATGTTTTCTATGCCAGCAAAGCAGAGAGCGCTCTCTTTACAAGAGCTTCATTTCATCCTACGACTTTGGCACAATCAATTAGAACTGTCCATACATCGCCCGTTGCATATCACATAGCTGAGTGAACCATATGTGTCAAATCCTGTGGTAGCAAATTGCACTTGGAAGTTTTCTTATATAGATAGTAAGGATAAGGCACTTACACCTCGGAAAACACAAAGTCGAAGCGATCTGGACGCATACAATTGGTGCAACACCATCGTCACATCAGAATGCTTAAAATAATATTATTTCTCCTGATCTTTTGATTTCTCTTTCAGATCTTTTTTCATAATATTTTTGCCTGTGACAAACAGCCCGACCAAAACAACCATAGTGATGGAAAGGAAACTTGCCGCAAATGTCGTCATGTCAAAACTTGCCGCAAAAAATATCGCTACTCCTATACACAAGAGTATTGCAATAAATCCAAATATTTGGCCTCTTTTGCTTTGGTCAATTTGGCCGCCAATGGCTTTTTCTCAAGTGACATTCTATGATCTTGCTGTTTTTCAGCCATCTTAATGATTCTGTCTGCAGCGCCAGACTGGATTTTTTCGTAACGCGCAAGCGCTTCTGGCGGTGGAATCGGGCCTGAAAACACCTCGCTGCGAATTACCATTAATGCTTCTTTGACTTCCTTCTTCTTGTTTTCTGGAACTGCATTAAGGATTACTTCATCCGGACAATCACTGTCGTGCAGTTCTTCTATATGTGTTACTTTGTTTGGAATAGTTTCACTCATAGCACCAGTATGTTTATTATTTATATGAACTTAAAGCAGAATAAATGTCCTGACCAATAACTCCAAAGTCAGATTCAATGGCCGTCTTATCTGCTTGCATTTCAGAGTTTGAGCCATTAAAGGTATAGTACGGCGCGAAGATACTCATGATGCTTCCCATCCCCAAGAGATATGATCCCTTAGAGAAAAGATAGTCTGTTCTATAAAATGACTTTTTCATTTTCATGTGTGTTTGTTGCAAATATACAAATTTTATGCAATTCTCGCGAAGTCTTTGAATATAGTTGGATTACGTTCTTGCAAAAAAAGTAAAAACCAGTTCCAAGCCTAATACTTCCTCCAAACCATCTTGTTAACCACTCCCACGTAGCTCTGGATTATCTTCACGACTTTCGTGCTGACGTTTTCGTCGGTGTAGTCCGGAACAGGTGTGCCGTAGTCGCCGTTCTTGACCAGTTCTACTGCAGTCTCCACTGACTGGAGCAGTCCGTTGGTGTCGATGCCGGAGAGAATGAATCCTGCTTTGTCGAGAGATTCAGGACGCTCTGTGGAGGTGCGGATGCAGATGGCAGGGAACGGATGGCCTACGCTGGTGAAGAATGAACTTTCTTCAGGAAGGGTGCCGGAGTCGCTGACCACTGCAAATGCATTCATCTGGAGGCAGTTGTAGTCGTGGAATCCAAGAGGTTCGTGCTGGATGACACGCGGGTCTAGCTTGAAACCGCTGGATGCCAGTCTGTTGCGGCTGCGCGGGTGGCAGCTGTAGAGAATTGGCATGTCGTATTTCTCGGCCAGTTCGTTGATAGCATTGAAAAGGCTGAGAAAGTTCTTCTCCGTATCGATATTCTCCTCTCTATGGGCACTTAACAGGATATACTTGCCTTTCTCCAGACCGAGACGTTTGTGGACATCACTTGCCTCGATTTCGGCAAGATTGTTATGAAGCACCTCGGCCATAGGGGAGCCTGTGACATAGGTGCGCTCCTTTGGAAGTCCGCAGTCGGCAAGATAACGGCGTGCATGCTCGGAATATGCCAGGTTCACATCGGAGATAATATCGACTATGCGGCGGTTGGTTTCCTCCGGGAGACACTCGTCCTTGCAGCGGTTGCCGGCCTCCATGTGGAAAATCGGAATGTGAAGACGTTTCGCACCAATAACTGAGAGACAGCTGTTCGTGTCACCGAGAACCAGCACTGCGTCCGGCTTGGTCTGGGCGAAAAGCTTGTATGAACAGTTGATGATGTTGCCGCATGTCGCGCCGAGGTCGTCACCGACTGCATCCATATAGACCTCAGGTTCAGCGAGTTTGAGATCCCTGAAGAAGATGCCGTTCAGATTGTAGTCATAGTTCTGGCCCGTATGTGCGAGGATGACATCGAAATACTTGCGGCATTTGGTGATGACCGCTGCCAGACGGATAATCTCAGGGCGCGTACCTACTACGATACAGAGCTTGAGTTTGCCGTTCTCCTTCCAATGAATATCTGAATAATCGAATTTAGGTGTCTTTTCCATTTCTTTATTTCTCCACTTTATCGAAATATGTGTCAGGTCTTTCAGGATTGAAGACTTCGTTGCAATACATTACGGTCACGAGGTCTTCGGTCTCGGAAAGATTGATGATGTTGTGAGTGTAGCCCGGGAGCATGATGACAGACTGGATCTTGTCACCGCTTACTTCGTAGTTCAGGACTTCATCCGTGCCTTCCTTGCGCATCTGAATGAGCCCGTGGCCGGAAACCACGATGAACTGCTCCCATTTCGAGTTGTGCCAATGCTCTCCTTTCGTGATGCCAGGCTTGGAAATGTTGATACTTACCTGACCGCAATTCAGCGTGTGTACCAGTTCGGTAAACGACCCGCGCGGATCCACGTTCATCTTCAAATCGAAAATCGCCTTTTCTTTCGGGAGGTAGCTGAGGAATGTGGACATCAGGCGATAACGCAGACCGTCTTGCGGCATTTCGATTGCAGTCGAAGGTCCTTCCGCAGAATCCGGCACAGCACGCACTGCTCGTGCACATTCATATATGGTATCAACGATTTCTCCAAGCGTAGTCTTGTGAGTGACAGGACAATAGCAATAACGTCCTTCAGCGGATGGCAGTACGTCAAGTCCCTCGAATTCGCAATGATGTTCCTGACCTTTGAGTGCGCAGATCATCTCCTCGACAAGATCGTCGATATAGAGGATTTCCATCTGTACACTTCTGTCATTGACCTGGATAGGGAGGTCATTGGCGATATTGTTGCAGAACGTGGCGATGGCCGAATTGTAGTTCGGGCGGCACCATTTTCCGTAAAGGTTCGGGAAACGATAGACGAGCACTTTCGCACCGGTCTCCTTGCCGTATTCGAGGAAAAGGTCCTCGCCGGCTTTCTTGCTCCTGCCATATTCGCTGTTTCCGAAACGTCCTGTCAATGAGGCTTGTTGCGAGCTGGAAAGCATCACGGGACAGGTATTGTGATGCTTTTTCAATGTATCGAGCAATGTGGATGCGAAACCGAAGTTGCCCTTCATGAACTCGTCATTGTCTTTAGGCCTGTTCACGCCCGCGAGGTTGAAGACGAAATCGCATTCGCCGCACCAGCTGTCCAGCTGCTCAGGAGTCGAGTCAATGTCGTATTCAAATACTTCATCGACCTGGAGGTCTCCATAGCAGCGGGCCTTGCCTTCTTTTATGTTGTTCAGTTGGCAGCAAAGGTTCTTGCCTACGAATCCTTTGGCGCCGGTAACCAGAATCTTCATTATTTCGCGAGATTTTCAACTCCGTTCAATTCGTTCTGGATATATTCCAGAGCACCGATTTTGGCGATTGTTTCTTCCAAGTTCAGACGGTATGTGTTGTCAGAATTGAACTCCTCTATGGTAGCACGCTTTACATCACCCTTGGTGAAGTACTGGTCGTAGTTCAGGTCGCGGTTGTCTGCCGGAACACGATAGAAGTTGCCCATATCCTCTGCTTTGGCGCATTCTTCCTTTGTAAGGAGTGTCTCGTACATCTTCTCGCCGTGACGGATACCGATGACCTTGATGTCCTCTTTCTTGCCTCCGAAAAGGTCGCAGACAGCTTCTGCCTGTGTCTGGATGGTGCATGCAGGCGCTTTCTGAACGAGAATATCGCCATTGTGGCCATGTTCGAATGCGAAAAGTACCAGGTCCACAGCCTCTTCGAGGGACATGATGAAACGTGTCATCTTAGGTTCCGTAAGAGTGATAGGGTTGCCGCTGCGGATCTGTTCGATCCATAGAGGAATCACGGAACCGCGGGAGCACATGACATTGCCATAACGTGTGCAGCAGATCTTGGTGTTGCGGGAGTTACGGCTCTTGGCTACGGCGATTTTCTCTTCGATGGCTTTGGTGATGCCCATTGCATTGATCGGATATGCTGCTTTGTCGGTAGAGAGACAGATGACCGCTCCGACATTGTTTTCGATAGCTGCCGTAAGAACATTGTCAGTGCCTATCACATTGGTCCTCACTGCTTCCATCGGGAAGAATTCGCAGCTAGGGACCTGCTTGAGTGCGGCTGCATGGAAGATGTAATCTGTGCCTGGCATCGCCGAGCGCACGCTTTCCAGACTTCTGACGTCGCCGATATAGAATTTTATCTTGTGTGCAACGTCAGGGAATTGCGCCTGATACTCGTGGCGCATGTCGTCCTGTTTCTTCTCGTCGCGTGAGAAAATCCTGATCTCAGCAATGTCCGTTCTGAGAAAACGCTTCAATACTGCGTTTCCGAAACTACCGGTACCACCGGTAATCATCAATGTTTTTCCAGCAAAAATGCTCATGATATGTTAAATTAATTGTCGTCGTATGTTTTTTCAATCTAAGCGAATCCACCACTATTCCAAATTCTCCTTCAAAAAATCAACAAGTGGCTCGAGTTCAGGTCGCGAGAAATCCCAGTAATCAGAATTGTCAAATAACCATTGGCCGGAACCGAGCTTTTTTCTTGAGGCATTGTTCAGTCGTTGAGAACTGATATAGGTGTGGAGTTTGGCTTTGCGGTTAGGAATGATGTATCTTGGTTCGCCAGATTCGTCGCGTATTCCTGAAACGCAGGTTTCGTAATCGGCAAAACAGTCCCACCATTTGTTGTGAAGATCTTTTCTCGCTAGAGTTTCAAGTAAAACTTCGAAGTCTCCATCATCGCGATTGTTAGGATAGAGGAAAAATGGAAAATCAATCTCGTTTTCTTGCATTTTCTCCATCGTATTACTCTTTCTTGCCTCAAATCCCCATTTCTTGTCAATGGTATCTGCGTCTAGAATGACAATCACCTTATCTCCATTATCATGAAAGGTCCGGATCAGAGTCAAAATGCCCTGATTAAAAAGATTGTCCACGCCGTCCATGCAGATTATGTTGTAAATTTTGTCCGGAAATTCATTCTTCAAGATGGTTTCCAAGAAACAATACTCAGAAGTTTGAGGTTTCTTTGCTTCTATAAATATCTTGTTCATCCTACCTTACCTCTATTTCCTGGTTCAACATATAATCGATACTGTCGGTGCTGTAGCAGTATGACTTCAATTCTGCATCGGCTGTACGCTGGAGTTTGAAGAATGTTACTTTGTCGCCTTCATCATGGAGAGCGGCATCACGCAAACCTTTTATTGAGTCCAAATCATGGGTTGTCGCATATATCTGCACATTGTTCTTCTTGGATGCGAATAAAATGATGCGCCATAAATCCTTCATTACGGAATAGTGGAAGCCATTGCTGATTTCGTCTATCAAGACGATTCCGTTACGGCATTCATAAATCGTCGTGAGGATAGAGAGAATCTTGCGGGCACCGTCTCCCATCACATTGATAGGTATGCGCTTGTTCAGGCCGACATCGACGAGCACTTCATTCTGTGACAGTACTATGTCTTTTATCATCGGCTCGATAATGCGCAACGCTTCGAGAATGAACTGTTCATCCTTGTTTTTAAGAATCTCTGTCAGACTTTCTATTGAAGTGTAAAAGTCATACTTTGGTGAAAGATATCGACAAGTTAGATTCTCTTTATAATCTGAATCATATTTGACACTTTGCTCGTAATCGTTGTTTTCTACGCCTTTATGAGAAAGGGTGATGGACGACTCGACTGGATGCCCATTTATCTTGCATTTCAACACAAGACCATAACGGTTCTTGGTATCAGTTGAAGATATGTTATTCTCGTTTCCAAGCAAGTCTATACGGCTGGCAGCTGATTCGAACAGAGAAATCATAAGCTCCCGCACTTCGTCGTTTGATGCCTTGATCTTGATTGGCCGCGAAGTGTCAAGTGTATAGAAATCCAATGCCAGGTCTGACGACTCGAATCGCAGGTAGTTCCTCAGCAGATTGATGTTGATCGGCAGTTTCGGATTCGACAATCCTGATATCAGAAAGATGGCGTCAAGTAGTGAAGACTTGCCGCAATTGTTCTTTCCGAAGAATATATTAACTTCTTTCAGTCCGTCTATTTTCGCGTGACTTATGCCACGAAAGTGTTCAATTTCAATGCTTTTAAACATGTCTTATCCTCCTATATCACTTGTGCTTCTCCACCAAAAATCCGTGTCAGTTCAGAAATATCCGTATTGTACTGTTTGTCCAACAAATATTTCAAAGTCATCTTTAACGCTCTGAATTCAGAGTTGCCGTTAATTGCTGCGAATAAGTTCTTGAAGCGCTCATCCTTGTTGGAGGTGACTGACTTGGATAGTTTGGTGAATTCCTTCAGAGTCGACGGAAGGTTGAATTCTTCCGTATCGACTCCTTGCTCTTTAGCGCTGTCCAATACAAATTTATCCGCTGCTGGAGAAATCGTAATCAAATACTGATGACGGGATTTATGCTTCAATAATGTCAGGTGCTCAGTCTTGGCAATCTCGTCACAATCCTGTATATAGCCGAGTTCTACCTTATCTTTATCGATAATTCCGATAGCGAACTTGTCTGCAAATGTGTTGTTCAACTGGCCCACTACCTTTGAGCAGCAATGTTGATGATTTACTACTCCATCCAGAAGATATTCTATCAGGTTTGTATCAACATAGCACTCAGGCATTACGTTCAAAATCTTCCGCTTCATACATACATCTCGAAATTGAAGAACATATCTACACCATTATCGTAAGCTTCATGTATCTCCTCATCATTGAGCTGCTTTACGGAAAAATCTCTGCTGGCAGGCTTCTGTGGATGAGTGAACATTACTGACAATTCTTTCGGGGCAGCCTTGATCAGCTGATTCAGAACATACGGACTATGCGTCGTGATGAAAAGCATGTCCCCGTGCGTTTTAATTTGCTCCAGCATCCAATTCACGAATTGGCATTGAGTCGGAGGAAATAAATTATCCTCTGGCTCTTCAAGGAATATCTCGCTATGATCAACATTGATATACTCCTGACAAATCGACTTGAACTTCTTCGCCTGGTCTGGCTTGGAAAACGAATAATCTACGCCATCAATGGTGACGACTTCTATCGTCTCGTCATGGTTGAAATCCTTTTCGTAGAGATTGGCATAAATGTTCGACAATAGATTTTTGCGCTCTTCTTTCTGTTCATACGACATCTTGCCTGCTTCTGCATTGTATTGGCCTGCAGTAAGATAATCGAGATGTACATACATGGGGAGGAGCGATTGGATACCGCTGGAACTCTCCTTCAGTTTTAGCGGAGTTCCGTTCTCCAGTCTTATATTGTCAGTATTTGTCTGGGAGTCATATGTATAAGACATGCCCAGATTCAAGAAATTCTCCTCGCTCTTTACAAACTTCCTGGCCCGGTCCCAATCTGACATGAAGTCAAGCATGTTGCCATCCAATGGAAGGAAGCTCCACCCCGGAATTGAAGCCACCAAATTTCTGTCGGCAGGGACATAACTTACCTTTGGCCTCTTATAGTTCCAATGATCATTTTTCCATCTCATCGTAAACTCCTTTTCTGAATGGCTGTATGAGAAGAAGACATGTTCGGTTTCATATTCGATGTAGGTATCCGGATGGACGTATCCTGCCATTTGATAATAGCTGGTCATGGTGTCAATGAAGGCCGAGCCGTTACCGAAACCGTTGACCTTCTGAGACAATTCAAGACGTTTTTCAACCCAGGTACAATAGCACGCCGTCTTAAGTACGCAGCTCTTGCCGGAACTCTGCATACCTATCAATACATTTACCTGTCCAAGTTGAAGGTCAGCATTGCGAATCGGACCGAAATTCTTTATGACCAAGTGTCTCATATTGTTGGGCATTTTAATATCTCAATATATATCAGCATTTCCAATCGAAATGACATTTCTTTTCTTTCGAGTCTTTTTGGGAAGATACCTGTTTAGAATTTGCAATGACAGAAGCCTTTGCTGCTTTCCTGACAGCTGCTGCAAATTCTCCTGTTACGATAACTCTGTGTTCATTGATTCCTAACATGTCATCAAATTGGTTAGTCGTTTTTATATCCTAGTAATTCATCCCGAAAGCCAAGAGAGGAATGACGTTGCCTTGGGCAAACTCGATGTCGTCTTCACATCATCCCTGAGCTGTCCGATCAACTGTGCCCTTTCCAGATGGGAGAGGTAGTCTTGTACGCTATTTCTGCTGATGCCGATTTCCGATGCCAGACTGTCTGCATTCGGCTTGTATGGAGCGAGTGTGGAAATGACGGCGAGCATCTTCTTCAGTAAGTTCGGTAAACGTCGTATCGTGAGTGTTATTCAAGCTTTTTATTTATATGTTATACGTCTGTTGTTCCTCAGAACCCTCCGTTGAGGAAAGCTCGTGTCTGAACATAGCTGGGCTCGTAGTAGGCACTTGTGTTGTAGTTATCTATCTTGTCGCAGATAGGTGATGCGTAAACCGCTTTCATTGTCGCAGGAAGATTGTCCTCGGTATCTACGGATGAGATAAGCCTTGCATAGACTTTGCCCATCTGGGTAGGTGACGGGACTTTGTCTGTGAAGCGTGGGTCCACTTTGGTTATGTCGAAGTTCCCTGGTGCCATTCCGTATGTCGTAATCCATTCATCCTCGACCTGTTCCGGATTAAGACAATGGTTTGTTTCAGCTATGGACAGTTCATGCAGGAGGCCTTTGCTACCGAGTTTTGCTACGACGTATCGATTCCTCTGTTGGATTTTCCGTGCGACTCTCTCTATCATGTAGCAGACAAAATACAGATCATCGAAATCTATCTGCTCGTCTGGAAAGTATTTGTTGCTCATAATTGATAGTGTGATTTGAATTTCAATGTTTGCAGCGCCCTGTCCGTGCAAAAGAGTATTTGATTCGTCGGATGTTTGAATCTTGCCAATGCCCAGAAAGCCTCGCGACTTATACGTCCGGCGAGAAAGTCTTCTACATAGTCCCATACCTCATCGTCAGCCATCGGACCTTCCACAATATCATAGCTGTGTGGCTCTCCATGTCGGCATTCTGCGACGAAGTCAAGCCATTCATCTGTCATTTCAACGAAGTCTTTCACGTTGAGTGTTGCGTCAGGGGTATATTCGTAGATGCATACGATATGGGGATCCCGTTTCGTAATGGCCCATCTCTGAGCCTGTTTTTCGATGCGTGTACAATAGAATCCGAACCCGAAATCCTTGTTGTAACCTGCCACTCTGACTTCAGGAGTTTTTACTATGGTGTTAGTTCCATGATAAACGATAATCGGTGATTCTGGTGCCATATATTTTCTTGGATGGTAGTATTAAACCTAACATTTGCAAATATATGAAAAAACAATAAAGTATACTTAATGGTTTTTCATATCCAAAAACGTCAGCCTCGATTCATTATTCTCTCACAATATTCCCGATTGACCACTGTTCTTGCTCTTATTGTTTATACTTTAGTAATTCATCCCGAAAGCCCAGAGAGGAATGACGTTGCCCTGGGCGAACTCGATGTCGTCTTTCACTGTATATGCGTCAGGGATGTTTCCAATCTGCTTTTGCCCTTTCTTTCTGTCGCCTACTTCGAAGGTGTATTTCCCTATGACAAAATCAGATATACGGGAGGATATCACATCATTCTTTACTCGCATCTGATTATAAAAGAACGTTATTCGCAAATATAACGAATTATCACTCATTGAGTGCAGATTTCATAGTAAAAATGCACTGTTAGAGTGCTTAACTCACTCCTTACAGGTGTGCACTCAAATTGTGCGGATTAACCTAAGTATTCTGTCCGCCAACTGCATCCCGTTTGCCGTGTGGATGCCGAAGAAGATGTACAAGATTTTAGATACGATTTTCGATCACTTTATCAGTCAACTTGTTGCGTAATTATTGGGCATTTCCCGACAGTCCCTAACTAGTAGATACGGAAGGTTGATGTATCGATTCCTATGATGAGCTGTTGGCTAGTTAGGCAGCGAGCACACGAGATATCCGGAGTCTGTGTTCTATATTCTTTACTACGGACTTCTTCTGTTGTTGCAGCGGCAGCTGCATTGTGGGCTTGGTTGATTGTACGGAAGTCATTGTAAGGGACTGCTGCACTTTGACGGAGAAGGTTCTTGGTGTAGTAGCCGCCTTCGTTGGTGCAGTAGGCGCATTCACCTATGCTACAAGCATAGAGTGTAACTTGCTGTGGGATAGCACGCATCATTCTTGTATCGTAACGGGCACGAATGGTGGACCGGGTGGTTTCAGAGAACATCTTCAATTGAGCTTCGTTGAGGATGTCAGTGATAGTGCTGGTGGCGCGGCAACAGTCGAGCGAAAGGATTTCTCTTGGTGCAAGATTCTTCAGTTCGGACTCGTTGATGGTATCGCCATCAGGGTTTATCTCCAAAATGGTTGTGCGCTCCCAGCCTCCGTGACCAGCGTATACAACAAGGACGAAGTCGTATTTTGCACATTGAACAAATATAAGGGATGTTTCCAAGGAATTTTTTGATGGATTTGTGAGCACCTGAATCTCGTCGGTTCGCCAGGCTCCACCAATTCCGCTGCAAAGGAATTTCTTCCAGTTGTTAATGTCGTTCTGTGCGCCAGCTGCGTCAAGGTTGGCTATGAGTAGTGCGTGTCGTTTCATTTGGTCTGTTTTGTTATGAGTTTTTCAATGAGTGAAGGGACTAGTCTTTCGCTGAATCCTGCAGCAAAGCCCAGGACGCAGTATAGAAAGAATAGGTTGCTTTGATCTCCAATGGCCAGCATGAGTCCGCTTCTGACAGCAAACATGACGATTACGGCGGCGATGGCGCCTATGAAGAGTCTGGAGATGGATTCCAGATAGTGTAAGGATTTGGTTGCCAGGCCAGTCATTTCTTCTTTGCCGTAGCGTGTCCATATGGAGAAGAATGCGCCCAGAATGCCAAATAGGATGCCATAGAGCCAGACATTTCGGCCGCCGGCGAAATACATGATCAGCCCGGTAATTGCAGCTATGAGAGCTACTATTCCGGCGGATTTGAGGAATAGTTCGCGAGATGCTTCTACGTTGCGCTGGCGGAGGTATTCTTTTGCGTCTTGGATTATGGTGTCTACTTCGGTAAAGTCTTTCTCTAGGATCTGGAGATAGGCTCTGCCTAGGATTAGCTTGAAAGAGAGAAGCTGTTGCTTTTTGAGGTTGTGGCAGGGTGAGGCTTCGGCTTGCTGAAGTTTTCCAAGGCAGCGCTGAAAGTTTTGGGTGTCTGTTTCTGTCCAGGAGGATTTGTCTCGCTTGTCTATGTAGTCAATGTCGTTTTCGTTATCTATGAAAACGACGTACCCCGTGCTAGCTTTCTCATCCATGGTGTAGTAGATGAGGTACTGCTCACTGGTCTCGATGCCGAAGAATCTTTGGTATGATTTTCGGTTCTCGTCAATTATCGGGGGTTGTTTCTTTCGGCACATTGTTATACTGCGTTGTCTATTTTGTTTTGCGAATTGTTATAATTTATATTCTGCTTTTATATGTAGAATTTTATCTTGTGTGCAACGTAAGGGAATTACGCCCTCACAACTTATCCTCCTGCCCATTCTTTACACTGCGCAGGTCGCAATTGAAATCTTTGCGGAAATCTCGTTTGGCCTTCTCCATATCGCTATTCGCTTTGTTTGACGGATAGGAATTGGCTACTATTCTTGCACGTATGTCCTTGTTTGACTGGTGTCTGAATTTGGGATTCTTTAGAGTGGCACGTAGTTGATCTATTGCACGCAGAATATCTTTTCCTTTCAGTTCGACAAATAATTCAGTCCAGTCTTCTTCTTTAGCTGTACTATCTTTTCTGACAAGAATCAATTTGTCGCATTTTCGTCCTTCCTCTTTCTTTATAATGTATCCGTCAATCTGAAACACCGCTGAGTATTTGTCATCTGTCGCAAGTCTATATTTCGTTCCATTTTCGCTTACTGAAACTATTTTGCGAACCTTCAGGTCCTGCTGCGGAGAGAAACCTTCTCCTATCAGTCGACTGTATGTCGAGGGGTATTGTTCAAGATTACTATTCATCTCCATATAAGACCTTGTTACACTGACTTATTTTCTCTTCGACCCAATCCGAAACGCCGTCAAGTTGCATTCCGTCAAGCATTTGTAGATCTTCATCTACAATGCTTTTGAAAATTCCGTCTTCGTCGATGAAATACCCTGAAACGTCGGACGGATTCAAAAGGAGGGTGCTGTCAATGATGCCTTTGCCGGATTCTTTACTTGAAGCGGCAGATGCTGAAAGCAACACATTTATGACAGAAAGAATATATGGACTATGTGTTGTCAACATAATCATACTCGGTTCAGATCCTTTTTTTTGAGCTTCCGCAAGAGCTTTGACCAAACTCAATATAATCAGACGTTGAGATTCAGGATAGAGATTCTGTTCAGGTTCTTCAATGAAAACTTGAGCTGACTGGTAGGTGAGTCTCTTGGAATTCGGCTCTTGAATAGCATTCAGATCCGACATTGACATCGGAGCCCTTTTCCCGATTTGTGACATCATATAGTGTGACATGACATCCAAAGGTGTAACAGACTGGATACCACTGGACGCATAAAACGCCGGAGATTCTGTTCCGTCTTTCCTTATGATGAAATCATTTCCTGATTTATTCGCATAACTGAAGCCTCCTGTTACCGATAATCTATATGGATTTGATTTGGTCGAAGGGGATTTAGCCTCGTCCCATTCATAAATGAAGTTGAACAATACATCTCTTTCGGTAGCCTTATATGCTCTATCAATGTTCTGAAGGGCGGAAACAAGATTCCGTTCGGCAGGGATATAGCATATTTTGCTATTGTAACGCCTTTGAGCGAAATCTGATTTTCTGCTGATTTTAGGATTCGTACCTCCGCGATATTCGATAGTTATGGTATCTCCCTCATATTCAATACTTGTATTTTTCTTGAAATAATCATCATTGAGTCTATGGAATTGCTTGAGCTCCTTGACAAAACGTCCATAATGGGTATATTGGTTAATGATATCGTCAGTCGATACCATAACTCGTTTTTCTATCCATCGGCAGAAGCAAAGCACTTTCATAAAAGTACTTTTTCCGGAACTCTGACGTCCGATGAGTACCATAAGAGGAGTGAATTCAATCCTGGTAGAGTCTTCAATCGGACCGAAGTGTTTGATGTGTAATGATGCCATATTACTTGAATATATCATTTACTTAAGTCTGTCAGTGTAACAAAAGTAAAGAATTTTTAATTGATTATCAATGAATTTAAATTCCATCACCTCTTCACCCACCCCCGCAACCGCTCATACTGCAGCGCGTTGATGCCTAAGAGGCAGAGGAGGGACTTGAGGCGGTCGTGGGCCGGGGCCTCGGGGTCGGTCAGTACGGACCATTCGCAGCCTTGGTAGGTTTGGCGCCAGAGCTTGCGGTATTTCCTTTCGGACAGAAGCGGGGTCAGTGGGCGCTTGGCATTGAACTCCAGATATCGGAAACCTTTGCGGAGGCTGTCATTGACCGGCTTGCCGGAATAGAATTTCTTGACTATCTCGACATTGCGGCAGATCTGACGGAATCTGGAGAGGCAGCTCTCTTCGGTCTGGACCTTCGTCATGGACGTCGGATTCTGGTAGTAATGATAGCATACGTCGTGGTTGTATGATATCGACTTGCAATGATACAGAAGCTGGAGCGACAGGCACATGTCTTCACCCATTCCGTCGGTCGGGTAGATTATGTCGCTATGGCGGTAAACATCCCTCCTTATGAGCTTGTTGCACAATGACCACCACATCTTTCCGTGTATCATATCTGCCAGACACTCAGCGGTTTCCGTGCGGTTTCCGGTGAGGGCCTCCTTTATCGTCCTCTCTCCGTCGGTATATTTGCAGACGAACGCGACCATGTCCGAACCTTGGGCCGCGGCCTGGTCGTAGAGCGTCTTGTATAGATTCGTGTCCACCCAATCATCGCTGTCGCAATGCGCTATATATTCGCCGCTTGCAGCCTTCAGCCCTGTCTGACGCGCATGGACAAGCCCCTCATTCTTCTCATGGCGGATTATCTTGACCTGTTCCTGCCTGGCCGGATACGAAGAAAGCACGTCGTTGAGGACGGAAATCGAACCATCCGGGGTGCAATCGTCCACGAAGATGTATTCAATGTCTTCCAATGTCTGTCCGAACAAGCTTTTGACGCACCGCCCGATATGTTTTTCGACTCCATATACCGGGACGATGACAGAAACCTTAGGCGTTTTCTTCATGCACATTTTATGCGGGTCAATGTTTTCTTGACGAAACAATATACGTTATACAAAGGCGCACCGATGCAAATTCCGGCCAGGGCGCTGCATCGGGAGATGCGGACCATCAGCCTTGAAGGCCAAGGGCGCGACTCTGCATGATGAGGCTTCAATTCCGACAACAGCTTATAGGACACGGAATACTTTCCCCTCGCTATCAGCTTCTCTATCAGATATATGACCGTTTCATCAATCGGGCGGGCGAACAACGGATGCTTCTTCTTGAAATCAATGCATCGCTGCGAAGAATGTATGAGATCATTGCAACGCTCATTGTTCGTGGCACTGGACGGATTGTCGTAATAGTAGTAATACAGCACGTCGGGAAGTCTTACTATCCTTTCCGCATGCTCCATGCATGAAAAGACAAACAGCTGGTCTTCAGCCAGTTTCATACTCTCGTCGAACCTGATATGGTTCCGGCGGATGACATCGGAACTGAAGATGGTTCCCCAGACGCACTTGTGCAGGGCGGCATTGTTCACATAATCCCGGTTCGCGAAGATTTCCGGCTCGGAATTTTCTGCCGAGCCCAGGTCCGCTGCATTCCTGGAAAACGAGAACTGCAGCATCTTCAGGCCTTCGCAACGTGACATGCAGATTTCCAGCGTGCGGGCGTCTATCATGTCATCGCTGTCCACGAACGTCACATATTCTCCATGTACGTTCTCCAAGCCCAGGTTGCGCGCTGAACTGACGCCGCCGTTTTCCTTATGAAAAACCCGTATGCGCGCGTCCCTGCCGGCGTATTCATCGCAGATCCCGCCGCTTCCGTCAGGAGAACCGTCGTCTACCAGAAGAAGTTCCCAATCCGTATACGTCTGATGGACAATGCTTTCGATACATCGTCTCAAATATTTTTCTGCCTTGTATACGGGAACTATGATACTTGTTTTCGGCATGTCAGTCATGCAGGTTTTCCAATAACAACTCTTTGCTTGCCCTTCGTTTCTCCTCCAATATGCTGTTCACTTCGTTCCAATCTATCGCCTTGTGGAAATCGAGATTGCCGAGCTCCGCTTCGTCTACGAGCCTGTCTTCCAGGTGGAACATTTTCAGCAGGGAAGTGAAACGGGCCATGCCCCGCTTTTCGTTTCCTATCACCCAGAAAGGCTTGTTGAAGATAATCGAGAACACCGCTCCGTGGAAACTGTCCACGATGGTCATTTCCGCGTCCATGAATGCCCGGAGCCATGCGGTGACCCTCGGAAATACGAAATCCCCGATCCTGCATTTCATGTCCTCTCGCGTATGATTTCCGATAAAGCGCTTCGGCATTACTTGAAATGCTTTCAATCCGGTTTCAGCGGCGACCTTCCCGACAAATGAGGTCTTCATGGCATCGGGGTCCAGGATGTAGTGGAAAAGCGTACCTTCTGCACGAGGCTCATTTTCCGCTTCGCACAGATGTATATAGTCCTCTTTGGCTAGAAGCATTGTCGGGTCCAGCACATGTGTGGCGTCCGCTCCCAAATATCTCTTGCAGAGCTTGGCTCCCGAATCCTCCCGTACTGTTATGACGTCGAACTTCTTAGCCAGAGGTGCGCAGATGTCGGTCTGCTTCGGGGAAAACTCCCATTTGTCCGTTCCGAAAGACGCCGCATAAGCGATTCGTCTGACTTTCTTGTCCTGAGCGAAGTCAAGAAACATTGTGGGGAGATAATAGTTGTAACATGGTCTCCAGCATTGGTCGCTGCCGACCACATATGCCTCGTACCCGCCTCGTTTTGCCTGCTTCGCAAACATGTCCCCAGAGGTCAATGCCTCCGTATGGCGTATATATTTGTTTACGAAATAACCGGTATTGCGTCTGATTGCCGAAATTTCGTCAGCGCTCGGCCTGTAAATCGGCTCCGGCCAGCGTCCCGGAAAAAGAGCATGACGGACGCGGATTTTTATCCGGTACAATGATTGCCTGAACCCTTCGGGCTCGCCCCAATCTATCGTCTCTGCTTCAAATCCGGCTCTGATGAGTATCTGTTGGAGGGCATAATTCTGCAAAAGCCCGCCATAGTTGGTGCGGAGCGGTTGCGTCAGTATGCCTATTTTCATCTTTCGTCCGGTCTTTACGGACAATCCGTACGAGCTCCAGCCTTCCGATTTGTCTCTGAACGATATCGACTTGATGGTCGAACCGGATGTGGTCTTGCTCCGTTGAATCATGCGGAGCAGAACCCGGCAGGTGTTTTTCAGCCTTTTTCTGAATGTCCATCTCGTGCATCTGTCGACCAATGTGTTCAGGTCGTCGGTCGAGTCCAACGAGTCGAAAAACATTTGTCTGTTTGCCGGTCTCGACGCGGAACGGTAGCAGGACGGATTCAGAGGCTTGATTTGTCCGTATGACGCTTCCTTGGAACTGAACGTGGCAAGATCTAGCGCTGATGCTCCTTTGTCCGTGTTCACGAAAACCATGCTCGTCCCTTTGTCGTCATCCATTTCAGGGAATATTGATGAAATTCCCCAGAAATCTGCCAACGTGATGTCGCTGTTGCTCCTTCCTCCCTTGGACTTGCATTCGTAGCAGGACGGACGCAGTATGATATCGGCCAGGAAAGCCCTCATGTAGTGACTTTTACGGAAAGGCACATATACGGAATCGTCTCCTTTTTTCCGGATGTCCGCCTTCAGCTGTTCCAGATATTTCCCCCAGACTTTCGGGCTGGGAACGCCATGACAGACGAAATCCACGGTCAGGAGATTCGGATAGCTTTTCCTCAGATATTGATGCAGTCCGGCTATCTGGCATGGCGTACCTGTAAACATCACTTGCCTTCCTTCTTCAAGGAACCTTTTGGCTGTTTTATAGGCATCGCCTATGGTCGCCTGGACATATTTCGAACCCATGAACGGCTTTATCCCGTCGAGGGTGTCGGCATGGTCGAACACGACCTGCCAGCTTTCATCGAATCTTGCCCCGAAAACGATGCCGCCTTTATTGATGACGTTTTCTGCCAGTATATGGAAAATGCCGCCGGAAGAACTTTGCTTCCTGATTTCTTCATCATGGTTTATTGCCGCCAGTACTTTCAGCGGAGCATGTTCTTCCCTTCGGTGCAATATATTGCAAACCTTCTCGCACAGGCAGCATTGGACGCAGTCCGACGTATTTACGTGCGGGTACAGGAAACCCTCATTGTCCGCGGTCATTGAAATGCATGACTTCGGGCAAACTTGCGCGCATGCGCCGCAGCCGCAGCAATCCTCTGCTCTCTTGATGTCAATCATGCCCTGGCGAAGATTTTATTGACCATCGAAATGAACAGGTTCCGTTCATCGTCCGTCATGCTGAAACGGAAGAACAGCGGTATATAAACCAATGAGAATGCCGCTATCCCCAGTATCAGTTTTCCCCAGGAGTCCAATGCGAAGAAGTGACGGATAACCAGCATTGAGCTGAATATCAGGACGATGGGGATTATAGACATCTTGCTTATCTCCTTCCAGAATGTCTTTATGTCGAGGTCCTGCCTGCGCCGGTAATATACGTTCATTATCAGTATCTGTCCCACGACCAATGCGCCCGAAACGCCCATTGCGCAGCCGATGCCGCCGAAAAATCTGGTCAGCACTATTTGCATCCCAAGGCTGACTAGGGCAATGATTATGTACAATACTGACCTGAATTTCATTTCGTTACGTGCCTGAAGAATCGTTATCCCCAGATTCTGGATGAGCGGCACCGTCAGCGGAATGAAAAACAGAAGTGATATTATATACGCGTCAGAGTAGCCTGCGCCGGCCCATAACTCTATGAATTGGCGTCCGAAGATGATGAATCCGGATAGTATGTAGGCCAGAACTATATATTGGATACGTCCTGTCCTTATGAACAGGTCCGATATTTCCTTGCGGCTTCTGTTCGTGGCTATCATGGCGGTGACTTTCGGAAGGAAAACCGAGGAAATCGCCGTGGAAAACTGCATGTACATTCCTTCCAGTTGGATCGCTATGGCGAAGACCGCCACTGCTGCCGTCCCGACCATCGCTCCGAGGACGAATTGTCCGGTGCTCCAATACACCCTGTCCATGATGGCGTTGAGGAATATCCAGAAAGAATAAATCGCGACTTCTTTGAGGAATCCCCAGTGAAAATGCTTGAACCTGAAATATATATGTATATTTAGCTTTCTTCTGCAATATATGAAGTTGACGACAAGGGTCAGGACGTTGAATATTGTCTGGACCACTACCATCGCCACGGCCTTGTAGCCGAAGTGGAGCAGGCAGATCATTACTGCGGTATTGAGAATGATCCTGATGATATTCAGCGACTTCTGGAATACGAAATCCTCGTATGCCTGGATAACCGAACCCCAGATGCTCATCGGAAAGGTAAATGCCAGGTTGGCTACCAGAAGGAGCATCATAATGCGGGCACGGCCGAGTTCGACGGCTGTCATCGTGTTCCCGAAGAGGGTGTCCACATTGAAATAAAGCCCCAGCCCTATTCCGAATGCGATGATTCCTATGACGAGGTACAGCAGGAAGAACATTCCGAACATCTCATATTGTTCTTCCGTCTTCTTTTCTGCCCGGAACTTCGCGGTGTATCTGACAATCGCATTGCCGAATCCGAGATCAAGTACGGTCAGGTACGCAATCACGGATGCAACCAGAGAGTACAAGCCGTATTCGCTCTGTCCCATCATCCTGAGCATGTACGGTGTGTACAACAGACCGACGACCGTGTTCAGGAAGATTACGACATAGTTCAGGACGACTCCTGCTTTCAGTTGATTTACCGGCATTTATGCAAGTTGGTTCTATTTCGCGTAGTAACCGCGATACCACTCGGCGAACTTCCTCAGACCCTCACGAAGGGGAGTGGAGGGCTTGAAACCGAAGTCCTGCTCCAGCGGCGTGGTGTCGGCGTAGGTGACAGGGACGTCGCCAGGCTGCATCGGAACCAGTTCCTTGTGCGCGTCGAAATCGTAGTCGGATGGCAATACGCCGGCGCGGAGGAGTTCCTGCTGGAGAATATCGACGAATTCCAGAAGGTTCTCCGGATGGCTGTTACCTATATTATATACCTTGTAAGGCGGAATCGGAAGACCGTCCTCGCCGTTCTGCTTCTCAGGGGCATGCTGCATGACACGGACCACGCCCTCGACGATGTCGTCCACGAAGGTGAAATCACGTTTGCAGTTGCCGTAATTGAAGATTTTTATGGTGTCGCCGTGGACAAGCTTGTTCGTGAATCCGAAATATGCCATGTCGGGACGTCCGGCAGGACCGTAGACCGTGAAAAATCTCAGGCCTGTGGACGGAATGTTGTAGAGCTTCGAATAGGCATGAGCCATCAGCTCGTTGCTCTTTTTCGTCGCGGCATAGAGGCTTACGGGATTGTCCACCTTGTCGTCGGTCGAATACGGCACCTTCTTGTTCGAACCGTAAACGCTTGATGATGAAGCATATACCAGATGCTCTACCTCGTAGTGGCGGCAAGCTTCCAGGATATTGTAGAAACCGATGAGGTTGCTCTCGATGTAGGCGTCCGGGTTCGTGATCGAATAACGCACACCGGCCTGCGCCGCGAGATTCACAACCACCGCAAAATGATGCTCCGCGAAAAGGTCGTTGACAATGCCTTTGTCGGCAATGCTTGCTTTCACGAAGGTCCAGTCGCGGTTCAATGCCTCGATTTCCGTCAGGCGGTCATATTTGATGTTCACATCGTAATAGTCTGTGACAGAGTCTATTCCGACGATTTTTATGTCGGGGAATTCATTGAAAAGTCTCTTGACCAGGTTGCTGCCTATGAATCCGGCTGCACCGGTCACCAGAACGGTTTTCCCGTCCAGAGAAACATTGTAGTTTACCATCCTGAAAGTCCTGAATTAATCCCTTCTGAATATATCCCTGGTGTAAACCTTATCTTTCACGTCATCGAGGCAGGCGTCGTAGCGGTTCGCGATGATGGCCTGTGACCTCGCCTTGAAAGCTTCCAAATCATTGACCACTTCGCTGCCGAAGAACAGTGTGCCGTTTTCCAATGTCGGCTCGTAGATTATCACCTCGGCACCCTTCGCCTTGATACGCTTCATGATGCCCTGGATGGCAGACTGACGGAAATTGTCCGAATTGGATTTCATGGTCAGACGGAAGACGCCGATGACACATTTCTTCTCCTGATGGCTGTCCCACTGGCTGTTGCTGCTGTAGTAGCCTGCCTTGTCAAGTACCTGGTCAGCAATGAAATCCTTTCTGGTGCTGTTCGAATCCACGATGGCCTGGATAAGATTCTCCGGCACGTCGTTGTAGTTCGCCAGAAGCTGTTTCGTGTCTTTCGGGAGGCAATATCCGCCGTAGCCGAATGACGGGTTGTTATAGTGTGTGCCGATTCTCGGGTCCAGACCGACACCGTCTATAATGGACTTGGTGTCAAGACCTTTCATCTCGGCGTATGTGTCGAGTTCATTGAAATAACTTACGCGGAGCGCGAGGTAGGTGTTGGCGAAGAGCTTTACGGCCTCGGCTTCGGTCGTGCCCATGAACAGCACCGGCACGTCCTCCTTGATGGCGCCTTCGTGAATGAGGTCCGCGAAGGTGTGCGCTGCTTCCTTCAGGCTGTCGTCGCCGTAGCCGACAATGATTCTGCTGGGGTAGAGGTTGTCGTACAATGCCTTGGATTCTCTCAGGAATTCCGGTGCGAAGATGATTTTCGGCATTACTGTCTTCATGGTGCCGTCGGCAAGACGCTCCCTATAGGAAAATTTTTCGCGGACGGATGCCGTATATCCCACAGGTACAGTCGATTTGATGACCATGACTGCTTCCGGGTTCACTTTCAGGACCAGTTCGATGACCTCTTCCACGTGTGAGGTGTCGAAGAAGTTCTTCTTGCTGTCGTAGTTCGTAGGGGCGGCGATTACCACGAAGTCTGCATCACTATATGCAGCCTCGCCGTCAAGAGTCGCCGTCAGGTCCAAGTTCTTTTCTGCCAGGTACTTCTCGATGTAGTCGTCCTGGATAGGGGAGACCTTGTTGTTGATTTTCTCAACTTTTTCGGGAATGACGTCTACTGCCGTTACCTTGTGATGCTGTGAAAGCAACGTTGCGATGGAAAGGCCCACATAGCCTGTTCCAGCTACTGCTATTTTCATATCTTTCATAATGACACTAATTATCTAGAACTTCGTATTTGCTCTGTCTGCTCTTGTATTCCGGGACAATGTCCTTCATCACGCGCACGATAGCCATGTCGTCGAATGACTTGGATACTTCCAGAAGACGCTCCTCATTGGCGCATGCCGTGGCGTAATCGTATTCACGCACCTTTGCGACCATGATTTTCGGATTGGATGTCGGGATGGTGCCTTCCTTGTTGTTCAGCACCTCCTCGTACAGCTTTTCGCCGTCACGCAGCCCTGTGAACTTGATTTCCACGTCGGTCGCACCGGAAAGCGCAATCATTCGTTTCGCCAGGTCCACGATTTTCACCGGCTGGCCCATGTCGAACACGAAAATCTCGCCGCCCTTGCCCATCGTGCCGGCCTCGAGTACCAGACGGCAAGCCTCAGGAATGAGCATGAAGAAACGGACAATGTCCGGGTGGGTGACTGTTACAGGTCCGCCCGCACGTATCTGCTGCTTGAAGATAGGAATGACGGAACCGTTGGAACCCAATACGTTGCCGAAACGTGTGGTGACGAACTGGGTGATACCTGAAACCTTGCCTTCCATTATCGCCTGGTTCAGGCTCTGGCAATATATCTCGCAGATTCGCTTGCTGCAGCCCATGACATTGGTCGGATTCACAGCCTTGTCGGTCGAGATCATGACGAATTTCAATGTGCCGTATTTCACTGCCAGGTCGGCGATTACACGTGTGCCGTAGATATTGTTCTGCACAGCGATTGCCGGGTCGTCCTCCATCATCGGGACATGCTTGTAGGCAGCTGCATGGAAAACGTACTCCGGCCTGTGAGCCTCGAAAATCTTCTCCATGTGCTCCTTGTTGGCAATGCTGGAAACGATGGTCTCGTTCTTGATGTTCGGGAACCGTCTGGCCATCATCATCCTGATGTCGTGCATAGGGGTCTCCGCCTGGTCGATCAGCGTCATCTCCGCCGGGCCGAACTGCGCCACCTGACGCACGATTTCGGAACCGATGGAACCTGCCGCGCCGGTGATGAGGATACGCTTGCCGCGCAGCTGCTTCTCTATCTCAGCCATATTGACCTCAATCTTGTCGCGAGGCAGCAAGTCCTCGATGTCTACCGCGTGCAACTGCTTGTGGGACAATGAAGATCCGTCTCCGTTCCATTCGGTGCCGTAGGTCATCATCATTATCTTGATGTCCGCGTCGATGAACTCGTCCACCATCGCGCTGTTCTGGCGGAACTTCTCGGTTTTCAGCGGCGAAACGAGCAATGCTTTCACGCCTCTATTCTTCAATTCCTTGGCAATTCCCTTGTGGTTCAGGAACACCGGCTTGCCCATTATGAACGAGCCGCGCATCTCCTCTCCGTCGGAGATGAATGAGTCCAATGAATATTTCTTGTCCTTGATGGCGACAATGCTCTTGGCGATGCTGATGCCCCCGGCCTTCGTACCGTAGATGACAGCAGGAATGGCCCCGTCGAGGTGGAACGAGTCGAAAAGGCGTTTCACGACAATGCGTTCTGCCCAGAGGAGTACCGTGCTGCTTATGAATATGATCAATGAACTCTTGAAACTCGGGAATACTATCGCTGTCTGTCCCCATGCTTCGTTGACTACCAGATGGAGGAAGTAACAGGTGAGCGTTCCGATAAACGCCGCCGTCGCGACTTTCTGCAAGTCGACGAAGGACGAATAGCGGACAATGCCGGAGTATGTATGTAAGGCTCTGAATGCGATGATGAACGGCACCATGCCGATGGCTATGCCGTAGGTTAATGGCCAGAAAAGTGAGGCCAGCATATCCCCGCCCCCGCTCAGGTAGCATCCGATGTAGCTGGATGCCGCTACGATTGTACAGTCGATTACCAGAATGCACCAGTAAGGGAGTGCTGCTTTGGAGAAATACCAGTTGGATATTCTTCGTATAATAGTCATAAATATGAGTGAATTATTGTTTAGTTTTTCGTTACAGGTTCCACGTCTTCGTTCCGTATGCCGCTGAATGCTACCGCAATGCCGCCGAAATCCATGACGAGCTGACGGTCGCGGTCTATGCGTACGATGTATCCTTCCTGCCCGGCGAACGGACCTGTGAGCACACGTAGCAGTGTATGGGTTTCCGCGAATTTCATGAATGGCTTTCGCAAGAACCTGACGCGGTCAGGATGTACTGATGCGATTTTCATGAAAGGCTGCATCTGTGCATCCCGTATGATGGCAGGTCTGCCTGTGCTGCAGTCTTTTACCAGATGGTATGGCGGATAATACACGTCCAGATATTTCTGGATTTCGTCCGGTTTTCCTTGCAGGAATACGAGTCCGCTCACTGTGGGTTTCAATTCCTTTTTAGGTGTGCCGTGGGACATTGTCTTCTGCCATGTCCTGTGGATGAAGCATTTGAACTTGGCGTCATTGATGACGCGGTCTTCGAATGCGGTGACGCGCATGTTGTGAATGCTGAGGTAACTCCAGGTTTCGGCTTCCTTGCCGGTGGCCGTGTGCCGTGTGACAACTGAAATATCACCTGACATGACTTTCTCATCTTGTCCGGTAATCTGCTGCCCTTCAGGAGCTTTGGTCGTTCCCTCGGCTATAGGGTTTGAGTCAGAGCTATCCAGCGTCATCATCGTTTCCTATTTTATGTCCCTCACACATTGCAGCCCTTGGCTGCAACTGCACCTCTTTTTCGGAATTGTACTTATCCATCATGCGAGATTCAGTGTTATTCCACGACTCAAGTTCCGCAAGTTTGAAGTCCGTCACTCGTTCGAAGGTCAAAACTTCACGTATCTGCGAAACCGCAAGTGCAAAGATATTTATATTAGATGACGAAAGCAATTATTTTCGGGTCATATTATGGAATTTCGTGGGGGGGGGTAGGCGATAATATACTGAAAATATGGATGTTATAAGTGTAAACATCCTCATTCCAAAATATTTTTATCGGAGCTGACGTTACCCGATGAAATACCTCATCAGCGACGTCTGCGGTATCTGCTTGTCCGACACCGGAATGAAGTAATGCAGGAATTTCATGAGCCTGTGCGCCTCGCTGTACTCCGGACAATTCTTCGGCACCGTCGCCAGAATCCTCTCGGCATGGCTTCTCAACACCGCGAACTCCACCAGATATGCGGAATTGAACAATACGTCCGCATCCTCCTGGTACGGATAGATCCATTTCACCTCCGCGCGGCGGACATTGGGCCAGTTCGAGATGGTCTCCCGGGCCGAGAACGCACCTTTGTTGAAGTCGCGCACGATGCGGCGCAGCAGGCGGTTGTCGCTGGTCGGTATGCAGTTGTGGTCGTCCAGGGAGTAGCTGGTGATGGTATTGATGAAAATCTTGAACTTCTCGGAATCGGAAATATTGTCCAGCAGTTTCGGGTTCAATGCGTGCAGGCCTTCGATGAGCAGCACGGAGCCTTCTTCCAGTTTAAGGCTCTTGCCGTTATATTCACGTATGCCCGTAACGAAGTTATATTCAGGTACTTCCACGGTCTCTCCGGAAATCAGTCTTAACACATCTTTCTGGAGCTGCGCGTGGTCCACGGTGTCGAAATTGTCGAAATCGTAGCTTCCGTCCGGCAGTTTCGGCGTATCCAGCCTGTTTACGAAATAGTCGTCCGTGGAGAACGAAATCGGGTGCAGTCCGCATGTCATCAGCTGGACGCTCAAACGCTTGCAGAACGTGCTTTTTCCGCTGCTGGTCGGTCCGGTGATAAGTACGATCCGAACCTTCTGCGGTGACCTGTACCTCTTGTTGATTTCCTCTGCTATCTGGACTATCTTCTTCTCCTGCAATGCTTCCGCTACCTGGATAAGGTCGGTGGCCTTGCCGTCCAGACACGCCTTGTTCACGTCGCCGACATTGTCCAGGCCCATGATGCTGTTCCATTTGATGGTCTCCGAGAACACTTCGAATGTCTTCGGCTGCTCATGGAACGGCGCAAGCTGTTCTGGATGGTGTCTGTCCGGCACGCGGAGCAATGCCCCGTTACGGTACGGCGTCAAATCCCAGATTTTCAGGTATCCGGAGCTCGGGACCAGCACATCATAATAATAGTCAGCTGTCCCGCCGAGCGTATAATAGCTGATGTAGACCTCGCCGCAAGTCTCCAGCAGCTTCACCTTGTCGAAATGTCCGAGCTTCCGGAACACGTCGATCGCCTCCGCGATCTGCACTTCGTGCCGGTGAAACTGAATATCCTCGTCGACAATCTCGCGCATCCGCGCCTTTATCAGGTCAATGTCCCTGGCAGACAATGGATTACCATCGCACTTGTCAATGCTGCAGAAGAATCCTTTCGAGATGGGGCGTCGCATCACGACCTTGCAGTCCGGGAAAATGTCCAATGCCGCCTTATATAAAAGGAAGCAGAGTGAACGGCTGTAGACATTGCGCCCGCTGTAGGTGCGGTAATCCAGAAATTCGATGTCGCGGCTGTGGTAGGCCCTGAATTTCAGGCCCTGGGCGACATTGTTCACCCTTGCGGCAATGATTTCGTAAGGTTTCTCGAAGTCGAATTCATTGATCATGTCGAGAAGCATCGTGCCCTCCTGGAACTCCTTGTAAGTTCCTGTGTTCTTGCAGAATATCTTTACCATTGATTCCGTATGTGATAGTTTGTGTCCCAAATCAGCGTCTGCTCATGATTGGAATTTGCACAAAAATAGATAACTTTACGAAAAATTAAAAATAATGAGCCAAATCCACGTAATAGACCATCCGATGATCCAGCATAAACTGACGATCATGAGGAAAAAGGAAACCGGTTCTAAAGATTTCCGCGAATTACTTAAAGAGATTTCACTTCTTATGGGCTACGAGGTTACCCGTGACCTGCCGTTGGATGACATTGAAATCGAAACCCCTATCTGCAAGACCATGGCCAAGAAAGTTTCCGGAAGGAAGCTGGCTATCGTGCCTATTCTCCGTGCCGGCATCGGTATGGTGGATGGTTTGCAGACACTCGTTCCGGTAGCGAAGGTCGGACATATCGGCCTTTATCGTGACGAGGAGACCCATGTACCTGTAGTGTATTACTGCAAGCTTCCGGAGGATATAAACCAGCGTCTCGTCATCGTGACCGACCCTATGCTCGCAACCGGCGGCAGCGCCTGCGATGCATTGTCAATGCTGAAGGAGCGTGGCTGCAACAATATCCGCCTCATGTGTCTCGTGTCAGCCCCTGAGGGAATCGCACGTGTGCAGAAGGAGCATCCTGACGTAGATATCTACGTGGCAGCAGTCGATGACCATCTGAACAAGGACGCCTACATCGTTCCTGGTCTGGGTGATGCCGGCGACCGTATCTTCGGTACCAAGTAATTTTTACATCAATCGCATAAAAAAAACAGCGCTGTGATATTTCACAACGCTGTTTTTTTTAGGTGCTCTATTTTTAGCACTCTGTAGCTGACTCGAGTTTCTTCATGATAGAGAAGATGAAGAGGGCTGAGAGGATACAGAGAGTGATGAGCAGGCTCCATACGCCCCACAGAGGAATCTTGTTCCAGAGAAGTCCAGGGATGGAAACGAGGTAGTTTCCGAGAGCCGTGGCAGCGAACCAGCAGCCCATCATTGCACCTTTATATTTAGGAGGAGCAACCTTGGAAACGAAGGAGATACCCATCGGAGAGAGCAGAAGCTCTGCGAATGTCAATACCAGGTAGGTGGAAATCAGCCAGTCCGGTGAGATGAGATCCGGGCTTACGGTTCCGCCGAGTTCCCTCGGAGATGCCAGGTTCATGGATGCGAATGTGAGGATGCCGAAACCGATGGCTGCCACGAACATGCCCAGACCGATCTTGCGAGGTGCTGAAGGCTCCTTGCCTTTCTTCGCCAATGCGCCGAAGATGGCGAGCGATACAGGGGTCAATGCCACTACGAAGAACGGATTGAACTGCTGGAAGTCTGAAGGAAGGATGTTTACGATAGCCGGCATTCCTGCATAGATGGCGTATGCGCCGCCCCAAAGGATGAGTGTGGCTCCGCCGCAGAGTGCCTTGCCGCTTGTCTTTTCAGACTGGAATGCGCCGAACAGCGTATAGATGGAAACGGCGATGAGGAACAAGCTCCAGATGTTGAATCCGATTCTGGTAGCTCCTGTTACGGTGCTGGCCGTGTAGTCTCTTGCGAACAATGTCATTGTCGCTCCGTTCTGATGGAATGCCATCCAGAAGAAGATGACCACTGCAAACACGAGCATGAGGGCTGTGATGCGGCTCTTGGTCTGCTCCGGAGTGAGTTCCGCTTCTGCCTTCTGTCCTGCAGCGGCCTGCTTGACATTGACATCGGCATCCTTGAACCATGAACGGCAGCTGAAGTAGATGGCTACTGAAATGATAAGGGAGATGCAGGCGATACCGAAGCCGTAATTGTATGCTGTAGAGAGCTTTTCGATATAGAACTGGCTGAATGTGCCGAGGTCCATTCCAGCGGAACCTGACATGGTGTCGGCGATAGCCTGGAGCTTTTCGGCATTGGCAAGATTGCCGTCCATGATCTGGTGGGCGAGTGCAGGGACATTGGCATCGTATACGAGGCCGGATTTGCCGAGGAAGAAATTGGTGACAGCCTTGGCCATTGAAGGAGCGAACATTGCACCGATATTGATGGCCATGTAGAACAAGCTGAATGCCGAGTCTCTCTTGGCTGCGTATTTCGGGTTGTCATAGAGGTTGCCGACCATTACCTGGAGGTTGCCCTTGAACAGTCCGGTTCCGATGGCGATGAGTGCGAGTGCGCCGAACATCAGGATCTTACCTGCGACGTCCGGTCCCGTAGGAATCGCGAGGCAGAGATAACCTACGAACATGACGGCGATACCGGTGGTAACGCATTTGCCGTAGCCTATCTTGTCGGCCAACATTCCTCCGAAAAGCGGCATGAAATAAACCGCAGCGAGGAAAATGGAATAAATCTGAGTGGAGACGGCTGCGCTGAATCCGAATTTCGCCTGGATGAACAGGAGGAAGATAGCGAGCATCGTGTAGTACCCGAAGCGCTCTCCGGTGTTGGCGAGAGCGAGGGCGAACAATCCTTTCGGCTGGTCTTTGAACATTGTCTTCTAAATATTTTTAAGGTTTAAATATCCTTACTGTGTTGCCTTTCAGCTTGTTTGATGGAAAAGGCTGTGGTAAACCGTTTCCATTATTGTGCAAACATACATAAATTTTCTTATATTTGCCATGCTGTGGGCGTCAGAAGTTGAAAAAAGTGAAACAGGATTTATGAGCGCAGGAGTGAAAATAACGGAAATGCTGATGCGGCTGCTTGCGTTGCAGCCCCTGAAAATGCATTATTTCTGGGGGAGGTGCCTTTCATGGTTCATCTCCGGGCCGATGCATTACAGGCGTGATGTGGTGATGATAAATCTGGCACGGTCGTTTCCGGAGAAAAAATACAATGAGCTCCGTAAGATTGCCGATGATTTCTACAAGCATTTCGGGGACTTGTTCGCCGAGACTTTCTGGTTCGCCGGATCGCATGACACGAAGAGACTCAGGGACTCGCATATCTGCGAAATGGAACATGCCGATGTGCTGAACCGGCTGTACAATGATTGTCCCGGAGTCATTGTCCTGAATTCCCATCTCGGAAACTGGGAACTTACCGGCGGTATCCTGAATTACGTCTATGCCCCTGACAAGGTGGATTTCGGCGAGAAGAACACGACGGTCGTCTACAAGGAACTTTCCAACAGTTTCTGGGATAAGGTGTTCGGTGACAACCGCTGTGCGCCGATCGCGAAGGAGAACAAGGAAACTTGCTATGTGGAGTCGCGCAAGATCTTGCGTTTCGTCATTGCCCACCGTAATGAAAAGAGGCTGTATGTTTTCCCGACGGACCAATGCCCTTACAAGTATGCTTCGGCACACACCGTGGACAATTTCATGCATCAGCCGACATTGACCATGACGGGAGGCGCGGCGCTGGCGCACAAGTTCGGTTTCGCGGTGGTCTACATGGCTTTCAAGAAGAAAGAGGGCTTCGGCTACAAGATGTCGTTCAGGGAAATTTGCCCGGATGCGTCGAAATTCACGCCGGAAGATATCATGAACAAGTTTTACTCCTATTTGGAGGAAGATATAAATGCACAGCCGGAGAATTATCTCTGGACTCATAAAAGATGGAAAAAATAAGTATGAAAATGAATAAGTTGATTTTGGCAGGGGCCGGAATGATTTTGGCTGCTGCAATGTCTGCCCAGGACCCGGAGGGCAGCCTCGTTTATTCGTTGCCTTCTACGACCGTCAGGCTTCAGGTGAAGGCGCAGAAAGAGAATTTCTATGCCGGTCCGTATGCGAAATATGCCCAGAAATATCTGGGAATCGATGCGCGTCAGAAGGATGCCGTGACCTGTACCGTGACGTCCGTGACCATGGAGTCATACACTGAGGCTGACCAGGCTGTACGCTATACGATTGCCCCGGGCGCCCAGATGCCGGCCTTCCTCACATTGACCTCACAGGGTCTGGTGTCGGTGGCTTCAGGTGCTGCGGAGTCGACGGAATGGCGCTTTCCGGCTGCCGGCAAGGCTGATTTCTCGGACAAGGGCCTGACTTCGAACCTCACTTCCGAATCCACTACGCTTTATCGCAATGTGAAGAACGAGTCGGCGTACAACAAGGTGGCAGTCCAGCAGGAGATGGTGGTTCAGAAGTCATTGGAATCCAGAGCGAAAGAGGCTGCGGAGATGATTTTCAACCTCAGGAAGAAGAGGGTGCAGATCGTGACAGGCGACACTGACGCGACTTTCAGCGGCGAGGCCATGCAGGCTGCCGTGAGCGAGATTACGCGTCTCGAAAATGAATATATGTCAATGTTCATCGGATACAGCGAGTACTCGGAACAGCAGATGAATTATGAGATAGTTCCTTCGAAAGATAATGAGTCCCAGCTGTATGTTGCGTTCCGCCTTTCTGATTCCAAGGGTCTCGTGCCGGCGGATGACTTGTCAGGAAAGCCGTATCTGATGGAGCTCGTGCCGCAGGATGTCAAGATTCCGGATGAGAAGGGTGCGCGCGTCAAGGGCATCGTAGCGCATTACCGCATACCGGCAGTGTGCACCGTGAAGCTCAGTGACGGTGTCAATGTCTTGCTGCAGAGCAGGATACCGGTTTATCAGCTCGGTGTCGAAAGCACATTCCCTATAGTAGTGAAATAACCATATAATTAATTATAGAATTATGACAATTAAAGATTTAGAGCCGAAAAGCGTATGGACCAACTTCTACGATTTTTCGCAGGTTCCACGTCCGTCCAAGCATGAGGAAAAAGCACAGGAGTTTCTTCTTGAATGGGGTAAGAAGCACAATGTCGCTGTCGAGAGAGATGAAACGGGAAATATAATTTTCAGAAAGCCGGCTACACCGGGATATGAGAACAGAAGGGGTGTCATCCTTCAGGCGCACATGGACATGGTGCCTCAGAAGACTGCCGAAACGGTGCATGATTTCTTGAAGGACCCTATCCAGACACAGATTGACGGTGAGTGGGTTACCGCGAAGGGCACCACGCTTGGAGCCGATGACGGCATCGGTGTCTGCCTCGCATTGGCAGTGCTTGAAGATGATACATTGAAACATGGTCCGGTGGAGGTTCTCATCACTTATGATGAGGAGACCGGTATGACCGGAGCCGAGAATCTCAAGCCTGGAAAGTTCGAAGGTGACGTGCTGCTGAACCTGGATTCCGAGGCTGAGGGAGAGCTTTATATCGGCTGCGCCGGCGGTGTCGACGGTAAGGCGGATTTCTCATACAAGACTGTAGAGGCAGGCAGCGGATATGTCGGCTACAAGCTTACTGTCAAGGGACTTGCAGGAGGACATTCCGGTCAGGATATCGTCCTTTACAGGGCCAATGCCAATAAGATCGCTGTCAGGATTCTCTTGCCTCTTCTCGAAAAGTACGGCGTGAAAGTGGCTGACTTTACTGGAGGCAGTCTCCGCAATGCGATTCCGTTCGAGGCAGAGGTGTCAATGCTTGTTCCTGCTGAAAATGAGGAGGTTGTAAAGGCTGAAGTGGAGCGTGTATTCGCATTGGCGAAGGCTGAGTTCGCTGATACCGATCCTGCTGCCAAGTGCATTTTCGAAAAACAGGCTGAGCCTTATACCTCTTATATAGAAGATGATGTCATGTTGAGGGCTGTCAAGGCTATATATGCTTGCCCTAGCAGCGTGGAGAGAATGAGCCCTACGATGCACGGCCTGGTGGAGACATCAGTGAATATGGCTGTTGTACGTACAAAGGACGGTCATCTTACAGTGTGGTCTCTGATACGCAGCTCCGTGAATTCCGCCAAGGAAGAACTTGCGCAGAAGATGCGTTGCCTGTTCGAAATCGCAGGTGCCAAGTTTGAGACTTTCGGTGCATATCCGGGATGGACTCCTGTTCCGACGGCGCCTATCATCGGTACATTGAAGGACGTTTACCACAAGTTGTTCGGCAAGGATATGAAGGTCATGGCGATACATGCCGGCCTGGAGTGCGCTCTTCTGGGAGCCAAGTATCCGAACTGGGACATGGTGTCACTCGGACCTACACTTCTCCATCCTCATTCACCGGACGAGAGAGTGAAGATCGATACCGTGGACAAGTGCTGGAAGTTCCTCGTGGCTGCCCTCGAAGCGATGCCTGAGAAGAAGTAGAATTCAAGACATTGATATTGATAGCCTTGCTGCTCCTTAACGTGCGGCAGGCTTTTTTCGGTAAATGCTCGCGTAACTTTACACGTAAACTCGCGTAACTTTTATTAGAGCCAATTTGGCGATGGTAAGTCCTCTCCCCGAGGGAGAGGATTTAGGAGAGGGGTAACGTGCAAAGAAAAAAGTGCGTGAGGTGTGCTCAAGAGCCTACCCGACCCACGCGAACAAACCTTGATTGAATTATAGAGAAAACTCGCGTAACTTTTATGACCATATTAGCTGAAAGCGGTGCGACCAAGACGGATTGGCGCTCGATTGCTTCTGACGGGACAGTTTATTCGATGCGTTCCACGGGAATGAACGTGGCGACGGCGGATATTGCTTTCGTCGAAAAGACTCTGCGTGAGGCGATTCCCAAGCTGAATCCGTCTGGAGAAACTGTAGAACGGATACATTTTTATGCTGCCGGGATGATTTCGACCCCGGGCAATCCCGTTCCGGAAGGTGCTGTCCGTCTGCATGGTGAATTCATGAAGGCGTTTCCTGAAGCGGAAGTGGCATATGCTTCCGATTTGTTGGCGGCAGCACGTGCCCTTTTCGGCAGAAAGCCCGGAATAGCCGTGATATTGGGAACCGGTTCCAACAGCTGCGAATATGACGGAAAGCAGATTGTAAAGAACGTCCGTTCAGGAGGTTTCATCCTCGGCGACGAGGGCGGCGGAGCCAGTCTGGGCAGGCAGTTCGTTTCAGATTTCCTGAAAGGTATCGTGCCGGAACCTGTGGCCTCGGAGTTTGCCGCGAAGTATGATATGGAATATTTCCACGTGGTGAAGAATGTGTACAGAGGTCCGTCGCCGGCAAGCTATCTCGGTTCTTTCGCGCCATTCATCATGGAGCATTACGACAGTTGCCTGTATGTCAAGTGTTTGGTGGACAATAATTTCCGGGCATTGTTCGAAAGGTGTCTGCTGCAGTACGACATTGAAGGCAAGCCTGTCGGCGTGGTCGGCGGCTTCGGCTTTGCGCACAAGGAGATTCTGTTGAGAGTCGCACAAGAATACGGGGTGGGGATTTCCGATATTGTCTCTTCACCGATCGAGGGACTCGTAAAATATCACATTGAAGAAAATGAGAACTGAAAAATATCCGTCGGAATTGCTGGAGAACGCCGTGGATGCGATAAGTTCGCTTCCCGGAGTGGGGGAGAAGAGCGCGCTGAGGCTGGCTCTCCATCTGCTGAGGCAGCCTGTGGACAATGTCCGGCATTTTACGGAGTCCATCCGCCTGCTTCGTGAGAATGTGAAGTATTGCCGCAAGTGCATGATGATTTCCGATGAGGAGGAGTGCTCGATTTGCCGTGACACGAGCCGTGACCATGACACGATTTGCGTGGTGGAGAATGTCCGTGATGTGATGAGCATTGAGGCTACGGGCCAGTATCATGGTGTGTATCATGTACTTGGCGGAAAAATATCGCCTATTGACGGCATCGGTCCGTCGGACTTGAAGATTGCTGAACTGAAAGCGCGTGTCCAGGCTGCCGCTGAAGGTGCGCAGTCACCTGATACTGTCGAAGTTATACTTGCATTGAGCGGCGACGTGGAAGGCGAGACCACTTCATTCTACATTTACCGCCAGATTGCCCCGTACGGCGTGAAAGTTTCCTCTCTTGCCAGGGGTCTCGGCTTCGGAGATGACCTGGAATATGCTGACCAGCTGACACTTGGCCGATCCATTGTCAACCGGCAGGTGTTCCGGCCTTAGCTGTATTTCCTAGGATATCTCAGCAGAATTGCCAGCACGGCGAAAGCGCCCATCGTATACGGGTAGAAGAGATATTTGATGATGGACAGGGATGAGATTCCGGCGAGCCCGGAAGCCATAAGCATCTGTGCGCCATATGGCAACAATCCCTGGATCATGCATGAGAACGTGTCCAGGATGCTTGCAGTCTTGCGCGGGTCCAGGCCGAAACGCGTGGTGATGTCTTTCGCGATCCGTCCCGTGGTGAGAATGGCGATGGTATTGTTCGCGGTACAGACATTGGCCATGCTGACGAGCGCCGCGATACTGAATTCCGCGCCGCGTTTTCCCCTGATGCCCTTCGTCAGAATCCGCACCAGATAATCGATGCCGCCGTTCTCGCGGATGACCTCCAGCATACCTCCGGACAACATAGTCACGATAATGAGGTCGCCCATTCCGGCAATGCCGGTTCCGATGCTGCCCAGCCATGTCGTCCATGTCAATGTTCCTTGGCAGAAGCCGATGATTGCGTTCACGCCAATGCCTATGGCCAATACCTCGACGACATTGACCCCGGACATTGCGAGTCCGATGACGAGGACGTATGGTATCAGGCGTGTCCAGTTGACCGGGTCCGCCGGTGCGCTGAAGCTCGCGCCTTGACCTATTATTATATACATGACGGCTACGGCCAATGCTGCCGGAGCTACGATTTTCAGATTGACCTTGAACTTGTCGGACATCAGGCAGCCTTGCGTCTTGGTGGCGGCGATCGTGGTGTCGGAGATGAACGAGAGATTGTCCCCGAAGAATGCTCCTCCGGCGACGATGGCAGTGACGAAACCAGTGTCAAACCCTGATTCTGAGGCGATTCCGGCTGCTACCGGGACGAGTGCGACGATGGTGCCGACGCTTGTTCCGATGGCCATGGATATGAAGCAGGATGCCAGAAAGAGGCCGACGAACAGCATTGACGGCGGCAGGATGTGCAATGTGGCCGCTACGGTGGCATCGATGGCGCCTATCTGTCTGGCTGTCTCGGCGAATGCGCCCGCGAGGATGAAAATCCAGAGCATCAGCAGCACGTTCTTATGTCCCGCGCCACGGGAAAATACTGCTATCTTGTCTTCGATAGGGGCTTTTTTGCATATCAGGAGTGCGTATGCGGATGCTATCAGGAATGCTGCCGCGATGGGAATCTTATAGAAGTCCTTCGCTATGAGGGATGATACCAGGTATATGCCTAAAAAAACTGCGAGCGGGCTCAATGCGAGCAGTCCGCTGTTTCTGATTTTGTCTTTCATGTTGCAAATATACGCTCTTTTTCTTCCTTCTTTCAGGAAAAATTGATAATTTTGCAGTTCGCGTTATGGAATGCGAACTGGCAGAAAGTTAACCACCTGATTTTGTGCTTTCTTTGGATATCATGTTTCCAGGGAGGTGCTGAGGTCCGGATAAAACCAGAAAAGGTATGGTCACAATCTTTTACAGATCTAGCGGAGCAATCCTGATGTCCCAGTCGATGGCTGATCTTGATACCTTCAAGATGGATGACGTTATTTGGATTGATCTCTTTTCCCCTTCCGGAGATGAAAAGAGAGCCACGGAGAAATTCTTGAACACAGAGATCCAGAGCCGTGCGCGAGCGGAAGAGATCGAGAGTTCTTCACGTTTTTCCGAGACGGAGACTGCCATTTTCGCCAATACGAACTTCCTTATCCCGGGGCCTGAAGAGTATTCCATGGAGCCGGTGTCATTCACGCTGGTAGAGAACGTGTTGACTACTCTGCGTGACGTGCCTCTGCGAAGTTTTACCGAACTCCAGCGCAAGATGCAGGCGCTTCCGAGACTTTTCCCGAACGGTTACTGGGTTTTCGTGAGTATCATGGATCAGCGTGTCGACCTCGATGCCGACATGATAGAGCTCATGTCCAAGGAAATCGCCCAGTACAGCAGGCGCGTGAACCAGCAAGAGGATATCAATGAGGCTTTCCTTCTGGATATCAATCAGTTGCAGGATAATACGATGACTGTTCGCGAGAATATAGTCGACAAGCAGCGTCTCATTTCCAATATGATGAAGAGTGACAAGTACCCTGTCGAGCTGGAGCCTCGTTTCAATGTCCTGCTCCAGGATATTTCGTCTCTTATCAACCATTCCAATTTCAGTTTCGAGAGGCTGGAGTATCTCCAGGATACCGTTGTCGGTCTTATCAACTTGGATCAGAACCGCATCATGAAGATTTTCACGCTCATCTCCCTGCTTCTCATGCCGCCGACCCTCGTGACCAGTTTCTACGGCATGAACGTGGAGTTGCCGCTTTCAGACAATCCATGGTCCTGGCTCCTTATCCTCGGCTTCATGCTGCTCTCCCTTGCAGTCATCCTCTACCTCTTCCAGAGGCGGAAAATGCTGTAGTGGCGGGGACTCTCTCGTGCGAGAAATGGCCCGTTTTACTCACGACATGACATTTTTTCACCATGACGTGCGTGGAAAACGTTTCAATACTCACGGGGAGTCACATAACATGGAAAAGACCATCAGTAAAGACCATGTAGCAGAGAAGCCCGGGCGGGGGTGGGACCTCTGGAGGCATGGTCGCCCATGACCTTGTGAATGGGTTTCAGGCGACAGCCTGACGGGATGAGCGAAGCGAACCTCCAGAGGTCCCACCCCCGCCCGGGCGCGTCCAAGGGCGACATAAACATCACCATGATTACCTCCGGAGCAAGCTGTCGGGACGCGGCCACGGGGCGCTTTGTAACTGATTGATAATCAGATACCATTTTAACAGTAACGTGGAAACGCAGGCATTTTTTGGCCACGTTTCCACGCCCCGTTTTATAACTCATTGAAAATCAACGCTTCCGGAAATAACGCGTGGCTGCGTCCTGACAAATTACAATTTTGTACTGTGGTTTTAGAAAGATAAAAATCATAAATTAATTTTCATAAAAAACCACAAAACACATAAAAATCTTCCACAGGACATAAAAATCATAAAAATCTGCATCCCTGTGCCCACATTTCCAATGTTTTCGGAAATTTTTTGCATACTATTGCAGCCTTGAAACACGATGATGCCACCATAATCGCTAAACATCATCATGTCAAATCATTGTTAAATAAATTAAAAACATTAACTTTATGGAAGAAACATTCAAGGCTAAGTACATCGATCCAATGATCGACTGGAGCTTCAAAAGACTATTCGGCTCGGAAGTAAACAAGGACATCCTCATTGAATTCCTTAAAGTCATTTTCCCGGAATTCGACATCGAGGACATCACATACCTTCCGTCCGAGCAGTTGGGAATCATGGAAAAGGACCGCAGGGCAGTTTTCGACGTCATCTGCAGGGCATCGGACGGCAAGGAATTCCTGGTCGAAGTGCAGCGGGGCGCACAGGAACACTTTTTCGAGAGGGCATTGTATTACACCTCCTTCCCGATCCTTAAGCAGGGCAAGAAGGCCATGGAGAAAGAGGAGGGCGATCCGAAGAGACCCTGGAACTTCCGGCTCGACGGCGTGTTCTTCCTGGGAGTGCTGAACTACAAGCACCTGGACGACGACCGGATAGAGCATCGTTACTGGCTGCGCGAAGGGACGACTGGCGAGACCATGACCGACAAGCTGAAATTCGTCTTCGTCGAAGTAGCGAAGTTCAACAAGACTGAGGACGAGCTGACCACCGACCTGGACAAATGGCTGTACATGCTGAAGAACCTGTCGGATCTGCTTGAAAGACCGGCGGCACTGCGCGACAAGATTTTCAAACGGATCTTCGATGTAGCGGAAATTTCCGGCCTTGATGATGAAGACAAGAAGAATTACATCAACAATATGCAGACGGCAAGGGACACATACAACCAATTGGAGTACGCGAAGAAAAAAGGGCGCGAAGAAGGTTTACAGAAGGGGCTTGAAAAAGGGCTTGAAAAAGGACTACAGCAAGGGCGCAGAGAAATAGCTGTGAACATGCTGCGTAACGGACTTTCTTTCCAGACCATCTGCGACTGTACTGGTCTCTCAGCCGAAGAAATCACCAAATTACAGAGCGAGGTGTAACATAAGCCATAATCAAAACGCACCATAGAGCTGAAGTGTTTCTTCCATGCGGGATGCGGCCACGGTCATATTTATAACTGACTGATAATCAGATACTATTTTAACAGAAGCGTGGAAACGCAGGATTTTTTTGGCCACGTTTCCACGCTCTGTTTTATAACTCATTGAAAATCAACATGCCCAAAAACAAGGCGTGGCCGTGTCCCGCCGACAGATTACAATGTCATGAGATGCGCACCTGGCGGTCTTGGGCTAACCCAGAAAATGCTTCCTCTCGTGCGTGAAATGGCGCGTTTTGCTCACGACATTACATTTTTTCATCACGACGTGCGTAGAAAACGTTTTAATGCTCACGAGGAGTCACATAACAAAGAAATGATCATCAGTAAAGACCATGTGGCAGAGAAGCCCAGGCGGGGGTGGGACCTCTGGAGGCATGGTCGCCCATGACCTTGTGAATGGGTGTCAGGCGACAGCCTGACGGGATGAGCGAAGCGAACCTCCAGAGGTCCCACCCCCGCCGGGGCGCGTCCAAGGGCGACATAAACATCACCATGATTACCTCCGAAGCAAGTTGTCGGGACGCGGCCACGTGGCGTTTTGTAACTGGCTGATAATCAAGTGCAATCTTAGCAGTAGCGTGGAAACGCAGGCTTTTTTGGGCCACGTTTCCACGCTCCGTTTTATAACTCATTGAAAGTCAACGCCGTTTTAGGCCTGAGCGTGGCCGCGTCCCGCCGAACCTGCTGGGGACTGAAAGGTTTATCGGCACGAGGACTGTCAGGGTACGGATTACCGGAAAGTATATCTCAGACCGAAACTCAAACTGAAATCAGTGGGCTTGTCAGAATAAATGGTGCGCACCTTGGAATTATTGCTGAAATGGTGGCTGACACCCGGCTCCATGTAGAGACCCAGCTGCGGCAAGATATTTACCTGAATGCCGGCAGCACCGTTTACTGACCACAGCAAGCCTTTCTGCTTCAGGGCTGTAGACGAAGAACCATGATACTTGCCGTCAAGATACTCATCAGTCTTCAATGAACCCCTGACGCATTTTTCCATGAGACCGCCGGCAGTTACATATGCATTGAAATACCTGGAAGAGAAGATGTTGAACGAAAGATTCAGCGGAATGCCTAGATAATGCATGCTTTGGACACCTTTGCTCCAGCCGCTCACGGCACCCTCCTTACCAGTCTTCAAATCAGACGACAAGAACGAATAAGTGAGGCCGGACTCGATGCCGAGAAATTTATTGAAATCGTATCTTATTGATGCTCCGATTTTTACAGGCATCTTGTGTGAATATTCCGTGGTTACCTCCGGCTGGTTGTAGACAATGACGCCGGCCGCGCTCTCAACCCTTCTGTCAACCCAGTCCGCACTCGACACGCCGCAATCCAACGGGTTCGCCCCTAGCGCAGCCGCAGTCGGTCTGCTGCTCAATGAAGATGCTGAACCGGAACCGTTTACGGACAATCCTGCCGCGAGCTTGCCGCCATGTTTTGTCCTCTGCAACTCAGGCTCCGCCAAAACCCACTTCCACGCATCGGCGAATCTGCCGCCGTCATCATCCGGCTCAATGTCCTTTTCCGTGTCAGGCTCAATGTTGCCCTCAATTTCATTCTTTTCGCTGGTCTCAGCTGTCACCCCGACAACCTCACCAAACGGCTCCCCGGCAACCTCATCGGACGGCTCATCGGAAAAATCTCCAGACACCGCCATCCCACGGAAATTCCTCACCTCAGTCTCCACATAACGCCTCACCTGACTGACCTCGGGAACACTCGTAATATCATTGTCCTGAACAACTTGCGCCGAAACGACAGGCTCCTGCCCGATCTTCACCGCCTCTGCCGTCATTGTTGCCGGAATATCCTCTTTCGCATTGAAAATAAGCATTGCACCGAACAATGCCGCCGCTGCGATTGCAGAACTGGCGAGAAGCCATAATGGAACTGCGCGGCGCTTGTTTCCGGTGAGACCGGCCGCAGCACTGATGCCCGCCCACACGCTGTCCGAAGGCTGCTCCGTGTAGCCCTCCATCTTGTTTTTCAGTTTATTTGTCCAATCCATCATTGGTGCTGCTTTACATAATCATTGATTCTCTTCGCCAGAATCTTTCTGGCCCTGTGGAACTGGGAAGCGGAAGTGCTTTCCGTGATGCCCAGCAGGTCCGCTATTTCCTTGTGCGGTTTTTCCTCGAAAACTACCAGGTTGAATATTGTGCGGTAACCGTCCGGGAGCTCCTGTATCATCTTCTGTATCACCTCCGGAGGAACCGACTCCACTTCCGGATCATCGTCTTCGTCCGTCATGTCAGGAAGCCGGTCCCCGTAATCTATGAAACTGCTCTTTTTCTGCTTTCTGAGATATTGCAACGCCTCATTTACAGTGATTCTGCTCATCCATGCCTTCAGGGAACCATTGCCCTTCCAGGTGAAAGAACCTATTGAAGAAAGTATCTTGAGGAAACTGTCCTGGAGAACATCCTCAGCGGCGGCATGGTCGGCTATGTATCTGGAACACAACGCCAAAAGATACCCGGACGACTCATCATACAGCTTCTTTACAGCTGCATTGCTGCCATTCCGGATATCCTCTGCAATCTGCTTTTCAGAATATTTGCCGAGTCCAAACAATTTCATGCCCCATCACGCTGCAATTCTTCTGCCAGAAATTATTTGCCGTCTCCGGGGCGGGTCTTGTAATTGAACTCGATGGTCTTGGTCTTGCCTGAAGGAGCATTGTACCTGACTTTCAGCTTCACTGTCTTGCCCTCAGTATCAGGAAGTTGGTTCAATCTGAAAGCGACGTATGCCTCTGTCGGAATCTCCTTGACGTCGCCATGGTCGTTGTGCCTGAACTCTACCACATACGGGTCGGACGGGTCGACTCCTGTGACCAGATTCACCTCGTGCTGAATGTAATTGAACCTGCTCCACAATGCCCTGAATCTCAATGTCAGATAGCCGTCTTCGCATACGGTAGGGAAGGCGTCAATGATTTCCACCGGATCTCTGCCATATTTCTCGGCATCTTTCTCCGCGCCCTCGGAAGCTACGGTCTGCTTTGTGAGCAATGCCTTGAGCCAGAGAACGTTGCCGATCTGCACTCCATTGGACTCGCTTTCCAACTTATAGTTCGTGAATGCGCGTACTTCCTTGTCACCATACGGGGATTTGGTCATGTTGGAAGGATAAATAACAGTTTTGTCATCCAATTGAAGATAAAACTTGTCGCCGTCCGGCTTGACCGTAACTACGGCGTTCGGTATCAAATCTTCGTATGAAAATCCGTCATCCTTCGTGCATGACTGCATTGATACTGCTGCGCCCAATACTGCAGCAATGATAATTCTACTTGTTCTCATATCGTTTACTTTAAATTTCCATATTATAAATGCAGTCTGGCGAAAACATTGCATTATGCCATGCGAAAAAAAATTCGTAATTTTACGTGTTTTTGGTAATTGGACATAATTATGAATAAAAAGAATATTGCGTTATCATTTGCCGCTGCCCTTTTATCGGCGACATCTCTCTGCGCAGCAGGCGGGACGAATGCGGTTTCAGACAATGTTCCTGAGTCGTATGAGATTTCACAGACGAAAAAGTCACAGCTGAAATATGCCCGGGAACTGCTTGAGCACGGCATGTATGCCGAGGCGCGGAAAATCTTCTCGGAATATCCTGCCGACCCTGTCGCGGGCGGTTATGCGCTCATGTGCGATGTCAAGATGAAATCCAACGGCTATGAGACCAAACTCGCGAAATATATTTCAATGTTTCCCTATTCCGGACTCGTTCCGCAGCTCCGATATGAATATGCATTGAACCTCTTCGACGAAGCCGACTATAAAGCTGCTTCGGCGGAATTCGCATCTGTCAATCTTTCAGGACTTTACAGGAATCAGCTTGCGGCATACACATTCAAGAAGGCATACTCGGATTTCGAAATCGGCCAGGAAGAAGCCGCATTGCAGGGCTTTATGAAAGTGTCCGAAATGAAGAAAAACGACTACCAGGCACCGGCCGCTTATTCCATTGCATATATATGGTACGGAAGGGAGAAATTCAGCGAAGCCATAACTTGGTTCGAAAAGTCTGAAAAGGACCCTCGTTTTGCCGACGTCTCTTCCTATTATATAATGGAGTGCCGTTTCATGAACAAGGATTACCGTTATGTAACCGACAATGCTGCCAAGATGTATGCTTCCGTGCCGGAAGAACGTCGTCCGCACCTTGCCCGCATAATCTCGGAATCCTATCTGGTACAGGGAGATGCGGAATCCGCGAAGAAATACTATGACAGGACCGACGTGGTAGCGGGAAAGACCAGGAAGGACTATTTCTATGCAGGCTCTTTGTTGTATGCATTGGAAGATTTCAAGGGCGCTGTCGACAATTACAGCCTTATGACCGACCGCACCGACTCTCTCGGCCAAATCGCCAACTACCAGATGGGTTACAGCTATATCCGGACCAAGAACAAGGTTGCGGCAATGCAGGCCTTCAAGGATGCCTCAGCCGGCAGCTATGACAAAGCAATTCAGGAAGATGCGTATTTCAATTACGCCAAACTGGCATTTGACCTGAACAATGACCCGTCCGTGTTCGACAGCTACATCAGCACATATCCGAGCAAGGCCAAAGGTGACAAGATTTACAGCTATATCGCTCTTGCAGCATTGTATAACCATGATTATGCCGGTGCGGTAGAAGCTTACGACAAGATAGACGTCCTGGATGAGGACATGAAGAACAACTATATCAAGGCCAACTATCTGCGTGCAGACCAGCTCATTGAAGCAGGCTCATATCGGAAGGCGGTGCCGTGCCTGAAGGCGGCTGCGTATTATTCCGACAAGCGTTCTGCCTTCAACCAGCTCTCCCGTTACTGGCTCGCCGAAAGCTTATACAGGTCCGACGACTATGCCGGAGCGGCAGAGGGATACAAGGTATTGTACAATGCATCAGCACTTTACGGTCGTCAGGAAGGCGGACTTCTCCCTTATGACGTGGCATATTGCTACTATAAGTCGGGAGATTATGCGAGTGCGGAGAAATGGTTTGACATCTATCTCCAATCCGGAGACAAGAAAGGACGCAGGGACGCATTGACCAGAAAAGGAGATACCTATTTCATCCGCAAGGACTATCCTGCGGCGATCAAGTCTTACGAAACCGTCATCGCGGAATATCCTCAGCTGGATGACCTTTATCCATATTACCAGGCCGGACTCTCTTATGCATTGACAGACAAGCAGAAAGAAGAAGCGGAGCTGCTTGCGGCGACATTGTCGGCGCCGGTTTCGGCCGCATTCTGGTGCGAGACGGAATATGAACTCGGACGCGCTTACATGCATATCGGCAGCAATGCGCAGGCCTCGCAGGTTTTCGCGCGTATCGCAGATGAAGGCCGCGACTCGACCTACCGCGCCCGCGCGCTTATCGGCCTGGGCATGATTTCGGCCAATGAATCCCAATACGACCAGGCATTGGGCTATTATAAGAAAGTGGTATCGGAGATGCCGACTTCGGAGTATTCGGAGGATGCCCTGCGTGCCATCGAGGCCATTTACCAGACACGGCAGGAGCCGGAACAATATTTCGCTTACCTCAAGACATTGTCCGGAAAACAGGCGTCTGAAGAGGATAGGGAAAGCATTTTCTTCAATGCCGCCGAGCAGATTTTCCTGGCGGAGAACTATCAGAAAGCCATTACCTCGTTGCAGGCATACATTGACGAATATCCTCAGGGTACTGATGTGAACCTGGCGGAATTCTATATGGCAGAGTCATATAAGAACATCGGAAAGAAGGAGCAGGCATGTGACTGGTACAGGAAGGTGATTGAAAGCGGCGAGGGATCTTTCGTCGAGGCTTCTTCACTGAATTTCGCGAAGCTGTCATATAGCCTGGAGCGTTACAAGGACGCGTATGCAGGGTATGAATCGCTCCTTGCCAATGCCAAGATAGAGAAAAACAAGCATACTGCCATCGTCGGAATGATGAATTCCGCATATTCGGGAAAAGACTGGCAGTCAGCCATTTCCAGTGCTGCGCAGGTAGCTGCCGACAATCGCAGCGACAAGGATGACGTCCGCAGGGCCAAATATGTGGAAGCCAAGTCATTGCTTGCTACGAGCCAGCGTGGGAAGGCATTCACGATACTCAAGTCACTTTCCTCTGAAACTGCTACGCCGGAGGGCGCCGAGGCTGCATACCTAATAATCCAGGACAGCTATGACCAGGGCAAGTTCGAGGAAGTGGAGACATTGGTATATAAACTCTCGGATTCCGGTACGAACCAGACATATTGGCTTGCGAAGGCGTTCATTGCGCTTGGTGACTCATTCGCCGAGAGGGGCGAGATGAAGCAGGCGAAGGCCACGTTTGAGAGTATCCGGGACGGCTACACTCCGGAAGGAAAGGCTGACGAGGTTCTTGACAATGTGAACATGCGTCTGCGCAAAATCGAGGAAAGGGGAGAGTAATTTATTCTGAATCAATATGAAAAAGATATATCTTTCAGCAGTATTTTTCATTGCGTTGTCGGCCGGGGCACAGAACCTTAATCCGACAGTTTCGGTAACCAGGGATTACGAGGGAAAGCTTATGGAGGTGCACAAGCCGTCCATGGCCATGTTCGTGCCGGATTCCCTGCACAGATTCGACTTGGATTTCGATTATTCCGTTTTCGCGAATCCGTACAAGGGAGCATACGATTTCAAGCCGTACGTGCTGGAAATGCGTCCGGATGCGGAACCATATTCAGGCAGGAAACTGTATCTGAAGGCGGGTGCGGGATATCAGCTCAGGCCAATGCTGGACTTCGTGTGGGAGCCGCAGCTGAAAACGCCAAAATTCAAGATGGACGTTTATGCGTCGCATCATTCGTATATCGGTGATTATAAGAACATTGAGCTAAATTCTGACAATAAGCTCGTGAGTATGGGCAATGCCGGTAATGGTTATGATATGTATTCCAATGCCGGAATAAACGGGCAGGCGGACTTGAATAAGGCGAAGTTGTCTTTCGATGCTGGCTATGTAGGGATTCATACGAAATTCGGAGGCAATGCGACCGGTTACAATGCTGCTGAAGCAGGCTTTCGTGCAAAGTCGGAGAATGATGCCGATACCTATTTCTATTACGATGTGGACTTTAGGTATCATGGTGCAAATCAGGGTATTGGCGATGGCGTTGCTGCGGGGGGCCGCTCGTTGAGAATGAATGACATAGACTTCAATGTGACTTTGGGGCCTGTGATGCATCGGTATCATAGCATCGTGGCGGATTTCGGCGTGGGGCTGTCATATTACCGCGGGGCGTTGGCGACCGATGTGGGGACGGCTTACATTACTCCGAAATATGTGCTGAACAAGAACCGATGGCGCCTCCATGCCGGACCGAAATTCAGTTTCAATATCAGTGACAGGGATGGTGCGGATGCGCTCAATACCAATAAAGGTATTCTCATTTATCCGGATGTCTATATCGGATTCGAGGCGGTACGGAACTATATGAACCTGTATTTCAAGGCTGAGGGCGGCGATTACAGGAATCCGTACAAGGACATGAAGGAGAAGTTTCATTTCATGCTTCCGTATTCCAAGATGTCCAATAATTCAGTGATGCAGGCTGATTTCGCGCTCGGTTTCAACGGCAATATCAGCAGCCGTTTCCGTTATGATGTCCGTGCCGGTTTCAGAAGTTTCGAGGCTATGCCGTTCGATGTCGTGCTGGGAGATACGTCTTATAGCCCACATCAGTATTCGACTTGGTGGGATTATTATGACGGTACTGCCGTGTACTCGGAAATCCGACTTCAGTGGGAGTCAAAGGACTTCGTCCTGGATTCCAGATTCAGTGTCAATGATACCAGATTGAAGAATCGTAAAAATGTGGATTATCTGTGTTTCGAGCCGGCAAAATTCAGTGGATTCGTTTCCGGAAAATATAATTGGAAGAAGAGAATTTTCGCCGGTATTTCGGCGGAGTTCGCTTCAAAGCGTGACGGAAGAATGACGCTGATATATAAAGATGCTGCCGGTATGCCCGATATTACTTTCTCTGCTGCGCGCATACCCGGCTGGATGAATCTCGGCGTTTATGCGGAGTTCGCATTTACCAGAAAATTGTCGTTCTGGCTTCGCGGTGACAACTTGCTCAATGCAGATATCCAACGCGTTCCGCTATATACCGAAGGCGGAATCGGCGCCACCGTCGGAATTTGCCTGAATCTATAATTTTTACTATATTTGTAGGCTTGTATTTAGCTCCGGCAAGTGCAGAGCTTGCAGTGAAGCAAGTTGCCAAACTTGCGGAAATTGAGAGATAACAATTAAATTTATTAGGATGGAAGAGAACGAAAAGATGCGCGAAGCCGAAGAACAGTATTCGGCGGGCAGTATCCAGGTCCTTGAAGGACTTGAGGCTGTAAGGAAAAGGCCATCAATGTATATTGGAGACGTCGGCGTACGAGGTCTTCATCATCTTGTATATGAGGTCGTTGACAACAGTATTGACGAGGCCATGGCCGGATACTGTGACCATATCGAAGTCACCATAACAGAAAATAATTCTATCCGTGTCCAGGATAACGGTCGAGGCATCCCTACCGGAATGCACCCGAAAGAACACAGGTCTGCGCTTGAAGTCGTACTCACCGTGCTCCATGCCGGCGGTAAATTCAGCAAGGACAGCTACAAGGTCTCCGGAGGTCTCCACGGCGTCGGTGTATCCTGCGTCAACGCATTGTCCGACAGCCTTATAGCGGAAGTCCACAGAGAAGGCAAGATCTATGAGCAGAAATATTCCAAGGGCAAGCCGATTACATCGGTTGAGGTTATCGGCGAGTGCAATGACACCGGAACCATCATCACTTTCCATCCTGACCCGGAAATCTTCACTGTCACCACTATCTATGATTACGACACTCTTGCCAAGAGAATGCGTGAACTCGCCTTCCTGAACAAGGGAATCAAGATAACATTGACCGACAAGAGGACGCTCATTGACGAGTACAAGACCGATGAGAACGGAAATTACAGTCCTACCGGAAAGCAGGTCTACAAGAGTGATGTCTTCTATTCACAGGAAGGTCTGAAAGAATTCATCAAATATCTGGATGCAAGCTCTGAAGAACTTATCCCTGAGCCGGTTTGCGTTACATCTGACAAGATTATCCCTATCGACATCGCACTCCAGTACAATACCGGATATAAAGAGACGATCCTCTCTTATGTGAACAATATCCACACTATCGAGGGCGGTACTCACCTCCAGGGTTTCAAGATGGGACTTTCACGTTCCCTCCGAAACTATGCTGACAAGAACAAACTTCTGGAGAAGGTGAAGGTGGAACTCTCACAGGAAGACTTCCGTGAAGGTCTTACGGCGGTCGTTTCAGTGAAAGTGGCTGAGCCTCAGTTCGAAGGACAGACGAAGACCAAGCTTGGAAACAGCGAGGTGACATCTGTCGTATCGCAGGCTACATCCGCCGCAATGGACCAGTACCTGGAAGAGAATCCTAAATATGCCAAGATCATCATCGAGAAGGTGATTCTCGCCGCTACTGCCAGGACAGCTGCCCGCAAGGCACGTGAAATGGTACAGCGCAAGACCGTCATGTCCGGTGCAGGTATGCCGGGCAAGCTTGCAGACTGCTCCGAACGTAATCCTGAGCAATGCGAATTGTTCCTCGTCGAGGGAGATTCCGCAGGCGGTACCGCCAAGCAGGGCCGTGACCGCCGTATCCAGGCCATTCTTCCGTTGAGAGGTAAGATTCTTAACGTGGAGAAAGCTGCGGAAGACCGTGCATTCGACAGCGAGGAAATCCGTAACATCTACACGGCGCTCGGCGTGACCGTGGCACAGGAAGACGAGAACGGCGAGAAGAGAATGGACCTCAGCAAGTTGCGTTACCACAAGGTCATCATCATGACCGATGCCGATGTCGACGGTAGCCATATCGCGACATTGATCCTCACATTCTTCTTCAGATATATGCTCGACCTTATCAGGAACGGCTATGTATATCTTGCAACCCCGCCGCTTTATCTCGTGAAGAAGGGCAAGGAAGAAATCTACTGCTGGACAGACGCGCAGCGTGCGGAAGCTACCCAGAAACTGGGCAAGGGCTCCGACAAGGGTGTCACCGTACAGCGTTATAAAGGTCTTGGTGAGATGAGCGAGCACCAGCTTTGGGACACCACAATGGATCCGTCCAAGAGAAGGCTTCGCCGTATCACCATCGACAATGCCGCTGAGGCGGAGAGGACATTCTCAATGCTGATGGGCGACGATGTTCCGCCACGCAGGCAGTTCATTGAGGAAAATGCCCATTACGCGAACATTGACGCATAGGAATTTTCTAAAATCTAGACAATATGTTAGACATTTTTGACAGAATTGAAAGAGACTCAGGCGGCCCTATCGGCCAGTATTTCAGCCAGGCTTACGGTTATTACATGTATCCACGTCTGGAGGGAGAGCTCGGACCTCACATGATTTTCAACGGAACAGAGGTCCTGAACTGGAGCCTGAACAACTACCTCGGACTTGCAAATCATCCGGAGGTACGCAAGGCAGATGCTGAAGCTGCGGCTAAATGGGGCCTTGCATACCCTATGGGCGCCAGAATGCTGTCGGGCAATACCAGATACCACGAGAAACTTGAGAAGATGTTTGCGGAGTTCGAGAAGAAGGAAGATGCCTTCCTCTACAACTTCGGATATCAGGGAATCGTCTCCACAATCGACGCTCTTACAGCACGTCACGACGTGATCGTCTATGATGCAGAGTGCCATGCTTGTCTGCTCGACGGTATCCGTCTTCATATCGGCAGCAAATACAAATATCGTCACAACAATATCGAGGATTGTGAAAAAGTTCTTGCACGTGCGTGTGAAGAGGCTGATGCAAACGGCGGTGGCGTTCTCCTTATTACAGAGGGCGTTTACGGTATGACCGGTGCTCTCGGTATCCTCGACAAGATCGCTGCCCTCAAGAAGAAATACAACTTCCGTTTCATGATTGACGATGCGCACGGATTCGGACTTCTCGGCGAACATGGACGCGGAACTTCCGAGGCTCTCCACTGCATGGACGAGGTTGACCTTTATATCGGTGCATTCGCCAAGTCAATGGCTTCCATCGGCGGATTCGTTGCAGGTCCTCACAAGATCATCAACTATCTCCGTGCGAACATGCGCTCGCAGATGTATGCCAAATCTCTTCCTATGCCGCTTGTTATCGGCAATACCAAACGTCTGGAAATCATCATGTCTCCTGAAGGCGATGAACTCCGCAAGAAGTGCTGGGCCATTACCCATGCTATCCAGGACGGCTTCAAGAAAGAGGGCTTCGATATCGGTGAGGCTGAGGCTTGCGTGACCCCTGTTCATATCAAGGGCGGTGTAGCCCAGGCTACCAAGATGGCCAAGGACCTCCGTGAGAACTACAAGATTTTCTGCTCGATGGTCGTCTATCCGGTCATTCCTAAGGGCATGGTAATCTTCCGTATCGTCAGCACCGCTGCTCATACCATGGAAGATGTTGAATACACGCTCAAGGCATTCAAGGAAATCAAGGCCAAGCTTGATGCAGGTGCATACGATGGAGATGATATCGCTGCGATGACTGTGGAATAATAGTGAAACATATTATTGTTCAACTATGAACAAGACTTACTTTAAAGATAAAGTAATAATCGTTACAGGAGCCAGCTCGGGAATCGGGTTGGCTTCTGCCAGATTATTCGGAAGCTGTGGCGCGAAGGTCGTCATGGCTGCCAGACACCTGGACAAACTGCAGGCGGAAGTGCCTTCCGTGAGTGCTGATCCTGACAATGTCCTCTGCGTCAAGACCGACGTCAGCAAGGAAGAAGATTGCAAGATGTTGATCAACAAAGCGGTGGAAAAATTCGGCAGGATCGATATCCTCGTGAACAATGCCGGCATTTCCATGCGTGCGATGTTCAAGGACCTGGATCTGTCGGTGATAAAATCCCTCATGGATGTAAACTTCTGGGGTACAGTGTATTGCACCAAATATGCGCTGCCTTATCTGCTCCATTCGAAAGGGTCAGTCGTCGGCGTCATTTCTATTGCCGGCTATTCAGCCCTGCCCGCAAGGACCGGTTACTCCTCATCCAAATATGCCATCCGCGGCTTCCTGGACACGATCCGTATCGAGCATCTGAAAGATGGTCTGAATGTCCTGGTATTTGCACCGGGATATACGGCATCCAATGTCCGCAATGCAGCATTGACCGCTGACGGCTCCGCCCAGGGCGAGACACCTCTCGACGAGGGCAAGCTGATGAGTGCAGAGGAATGTGCCGAGCATCTTGCCAAGGCATTGGCCAAGCGCAAATCAGAGGTTATCCTTACCGGATTGGGAAAAGCTACCGTGCTGGCACACAGGTTGTTCCCGCGGCTTACGGATAAGATGACCTATAAATTCATTGCAAGAGAAAAAGACAGTCCGTTTAAATAATTCCTTTATATGGCAAAGACCGGAATACCTCGCGACCCGAAAATTTACTTTTCGCTGTTCGTCCTGTTCGTTCTGCTTCTTCTGATGATGCCGAGAACGGGGAAATTCAATTATGACTACAAGAAAGGCTCTCCGTGGGCCTATGAAACTCTGGTCTCGCAGATTGATTTTCCTGTATTGAAAACGCAGGAACAAATCCAGTCGGAGAAAGACGCGGCAGGGTACAGCATTGTCCCGTACTATAAGTTTTCAGCCAGCGCGGCGCAGGACGTAATGCGTGAGGCTGAGGGACTTAACTATGGGCAATACTCGTACATGAGGCCGAAAGTCATTGCCGTATTGTCGGAAATCTACAAAAGGGGAGTGATGGCGGACGAGGTCTCCGGAAAGGAGGAAAACATTGCCTCGGACGAAATCATTTTTGTGCAGAAGGACAAGCGTGCGACGAAGCTTCCGGCTTCGGACGTCTATACCGTGAGCGGGGCTAAAGCTGCACTCTTGTCAGAAATGTCGCGCGCGTTTCCCGACGTGCTGACGGATTCTGTAATGACGGCGTGCGGGGTCGACGACGTCATTCATCCGGACCTTTTCTACGACAAGGAAACCACCGACCTGGTCCATGCCGAAACGGTGGATTTCATATCCCCGACACAGGGCTTCGTCAATGCAGGCCAACTGATCGTGACGAAGGGCGAGATCGTTACCGCCGAGATTGCGCAGCTGCTGGATTCGTACAAGGCTGAATATGAGGAGAGTCTGGGCTACAACGGCCCGCGTGTGTTCCTCTGGATCGGCAATGCCCTCATTTCATTGGCACTTGTGCTCATCCTGTTCCTGTCGATATTCTACACGAACCCGGACATCTTCCGCCAGACGAACAAGTACATATATCTGCTGTTCATCTTCATGTTCACGGCATTCGCGGCATTCGTCACCGACAAGGTGAACCCGTCATTGCTGTACATGATACCATTCTCATTGGCAGCACTTTATCTGCTGGCATTCTTCAGAAAGAGGGTGGTGCTGCCGGTTTATGTGGTGTCGCTTATGCCGCTGCTTATCTTTGCGCACAACGGCGTGGAACTTTTCCTGCTCTACCTCGTATCGGGCGTCGTGACCATGTATGTCTTCGATTTCTTCAACCGGAGCTGGAAACAGTTCGTGACGGCGATTATCGTGTTCGGCAGCCTTTTCCTGACCTTTGTCGGATTCAGGCTTATCAATGACGGCAATGCGTTCAGCGACCCGTGGCTCGTCCTTTACCTGTTCCTCGGTTCAATGCTTTCGGTTGCCGGATATCCGCTCATCTATCTGATGGAGAAGATTTTCGGCTTGGTTTCCAATTCCCGCCTGCAGGAATTGTGCGACCCTAACAACAAGCTGCTGAGGATATTGGCACAGAAGGCGCCGGGAACATTCCAGCATTCGCTCCAGGTCATGAACCTCGCTGACGCCGCCGCCAGAAGCATCGAAGCCAATGTTCTCCTGGTACGCGCCGGGGCAATGTATCACGACATCGGAAAGACAGTAAACCCTCAATGCTTTGTCGAGAATGAAAGTGTGGGCGCCAAGTTCCACGACGGCCTTACCCCCAAGGAAAGTGCTGAGATGATTATACGACATGTGTCCGACGGAATGGCGCTGGCTGTCAAGTACAAGATTCCGCAGGTGGTGAGCGATTTCATCCTGACACATCACGGAACGACCTGTACGGCATTCTTCTATAACAAGTTTATCGAGGAAGGCGGAAGTCCGGAAGATGCCAAGTCGTTCTATTACAATGGAAAACGTCCGTGGACAAGAGAGCAGGCGATAGTGATGATCTGCGATACGATAGAGGCGGCCTCCAGGACGTTGAAAGACAATTCGCCGGAAACTTTCGACAAGTTCGTCGAAAATATCGTCGCAGGTAAGATCAATGCCGGTCAGCTGGACAATTCCGAAATTTCATTCAAGGAAATCAGCCGTATCAAGTCCGTGCTCAAATCTTATCTGGGCCAGATATATCATGACAGGGTGGTTTATCCCAAGTAGGTGTTCCGTACTTGCGTAACTTGAATTATTTCATTATTTTTGCAAGCTAAACCGGAAATCGGAAAAATATAAAAAATTTATCATAGAAATGAACATTGTAAAAAACCAGATTGATGAGCTTAATCTTCAGCTCACTGTCACAGTAGCTCACGACGATTACGCTGAAATCGAGAAGAAGGAACTGCAGAAATGCAAACGTACAGCCGAGTTCAAAGGCTTCAGAAAGGGTATGGTTCCTATGTCTCTCATCCAGAGAGTTTACGGAGAGCGTGTACTTGGCGAGTCTGTGAACCACGTGCTTTCAGAGGCTATCAACAATTTCATCAAAGAGAACAATATCAAGATGGTAGGCGAGGCTCTTCCTAGCGAGGACCAGCCTGAAATCGAGTGGAAGTCAGGCAATGATTTCACATTCAAGTTCGACATCGCCACAACATCTGAGGTAAACTTCGAGCTTGGCAAGGATGACAAGGTCGCATATTACGAAATCGAGGTTTCTGACGAGGCCAAGAAAGAAATGAAGGACAATCTTCTCCGTCAGTTCGGTTCACTTACCGACGCTGCCGAGGCCAAGGAGGATGACTTCGTTATCGTAGATTTCTCACAGGAAGGCAAGACCGTTGAGGGCTCTTATGTAGGCGTGAAGAACGTAGAGGGCGAGGCTAAGAAGTCATTCCTCGGCGCAAAGGCCGGCGACCAGTTCGATGTCAATGTCAATGAGGCATTTACAAACGAGTCTGACCGTGCTTACATGCTGAAGGTGAAGAAAGAGGAGCTTGCAGGCCTGAATCCGGAATTCCACGTTACCGTGAAGGAAGTGAAGACATTTGCTCCGGCTGAGGAGAACCAGGAGACATACGACAAGATCTTCGGTGAGGACAAGGTTCACAATGCAGAGGAGTTCGACAAGGCTATCGTAGCCAGACTTGAGGAGAACTACAAGCAGGAGTCTGACTACAAGCTTTCCAAGGACCTCAGGGAGTTCCTCGTGAAGAAGGCTGACATCAAGCTTCCGGAAGAGTTCCTCAAGAGATGGCTGTTCCATATCAATGAGGGCAAGTTCACCAAAGAGGATATCGAGAAAGAGGCACCTGCGTTCTTCGAGGATTTCCGTTGGCAGATGGTCCGTGGCTATCTGATGGACAAATTCGGTCTGAAGATCGAGGAGAAGGACGTTCAGGAGGCTGCTGAGGCTTATGTCGCTTACCAGTATGCTGCATACGGCATGGGCAATGTTCCTGATTCCATCATCAAGGACAGCGTAGGCCGTGTACTTCAGGATGAGAACACCAGCCGCCGCATCATCGAGAATGTTGAGACAACCAAGGCTGTAGAGGCTGTGAAAGGTGCAGTTACTCTCAAGAAATCCAAGGTTTCCGTTGAAAAATTCCGTACTCTGTAATTTATGGGCAGAAACAACGAATTCAATAAATTTGCAAGTATGGGTCGTGGAATCAGTTCCATGACCCTTCATCGTTATGAGTCTGCCGTGGACTCATATATCAATCCTACCATTATCGAGGAGCGCAAGCTCAATGTCGCTTCCATGGATGTGTTCAGCCGTCTGATGATGGACCGTATCATATTCCTGGGCGTTCCTATTGATGATGATGTGGCCAATATCATTCAGGCACAGCTGCTTTTCCTCGCTTCGAACGACAGCGCTGCCGATATTTCGTTGTATCTGAACACCCCTGGCGGACAGGTTTCTTCCGGTCTTGCCATCTATGATACCATGCAGCTCGTGGAACCTGATGTCGCTACCATCTGTACAGGTATGGCCGCATCTATGGGTTCCGTATTGCTCTGCGCAGGTGCTGCCGGCAAGAGATCTGCCCTTCCTCATAGCCGCGTGCTGATTCACCAGCCGCTCGGCGGAGCGCAGGGACAGGCTTCGGACATCATCATTGCCGCCAAGGAAATCGAGAAGACACGTACTGAATTGTGCAGCATCATTGCGGAGCACAGCGGCCAGTCTTTCGAGCGTATTCTTGCGGATGCCGACAGGGATTTCTGGATGACTGCCCAGGAGGCGAAGGATTACGGTATGGTGGATGAGATTCTTACCAAAAGAAGAAGTAAAAGTGGCAGAGAAGAAGAAAACTATCAAGCATTGCATGTTCTGCGGTCGTCCGGAGAATGAGGTTCCGTTCATGCTTTCAGGTCTGGACGGTTCGTACATCTGCAGCGACTGCGTGAAGATGGCTGCTGACTATCTGAAGGAAATCGAGGTCAAGAAAACTGAAGAAGAGTCTTCCGCAAGGATTGAGAAACTTCCAGAAACCTAAGGAAATCAAAGCGTTTCTGGACCAGTATGTCATCGGTCAGGACAGGGCGAAGAAACTGCTTTCGGTAGCGGTATACAATCATTACAAACGCATTAACCACAACCTTGCTGACAAGGCTGATGACGGCGTGGAGCTGGAGAAGTCCAATATCCTTCTCGTCGGTCCTACAGGTACAGGCAAGACATTGCTGGCCAAGTCAATAGCCAGGTTGCTGCAAGTCCCGTTCACGATTGTGGACGCGACCGTGCTTACCCAGGCTGGTTATGTGGGCGAGGATGTGGAGAGCTTGCTTTCCCGTCTTCTCCAGGAAGCGGATTATGATTTGGCAAAGGCGGAAAGAGGCATTGTCTTCATTGATGAAATCGACAAGATCGCCCGCAAGGGGGACAACCCGTCGATTACCCGCGACGTTTCAGGAGAGGGCGTGCAGCAGGCATTGCTGAAACTTCTGGAAGGGAGTGTCGTCAATGTTCCTCCGCAGGGAGGCCGCAAGCATCCGGAGCAGGAGTTCATTCATGTCAATACCCAGAATATCCTGTTCATCTGCGGCGGTGCTTTCGAGGGAATCGAGCGTCGTATCGCGCAGCGTCTCAATACTCAGGTGATCGGTTTTACGGCATCGGAAAAGCAGAAAGTGGACAAGAACAATCTCCTTCGCTACGTGGCTGCCGAGGACCTGAAAGCCTATGGACTTATCCCGGAAATCATCGGACGTCTGCCTGTCGTGACATATCTTGACAGCTTGGACAAGGATTCGCTTCTCCGTATTCTTACCGAGCCGAAGAATGCCATCCTGAAGCAGTACGAGAAGATGTTCGAGATGGACGGCATCAAGCTGATAATCGAGGATGGTGTAAAGGAACTCATCGTGGACACTGCCATCAAGAACAAGCTTGGCGCCCGCGGTCTCCGTTCCATCTGTGAGAAGATTTTCGACGATGCCATGTTCGATGCTCCGTCATCACGCCGGAAGACCTTCACCGTGACCCTGGCCTACGCTCAGGAACATTTGAAAGATGAGGCTGTGGAGCGTAAGTCCTTGTAAATTACTATATTAAACAAAATCAGAGTTGGCGTTTCGCTAACTCTGATTTTGTTTATATTGCTGATAGCCAGCATTTTATGCACCACGCCAAAAAATCTACGCTCCACTCCATATGTATCGTCCTGAAAAAAAGTTTACTAAAAAAGTAAATTCTTTTCGGGACCGAGCTACAGATTCGCGGTCCGCGCTGCTGCAATTCCGGCTGCCTCGGCGAAATCCTCGCCATTGGAAGCGTAGATGATTCCACGAGAAGAATTTATCAGCAGGCCGCCCTGGGCATTGGCACCGTGGGCTATGACCTCTTCGGCTGAACCGCCCTGTGCTCCTACTCCTGGGACTAGGAAGAAATTGTCCGGGCAGAACTTGCGGATTTCGGCCAGCTTGTCAGCCTTGGTCGCACCTACCACGAACATCATGTTGTCAGGTGTGGAAATGGACATCATTTTCTCCATAACTACCTGGTAGAGAGGCTTGCCGTCCTGCTCCGCCATCTGGAAATCGGCAGAAGACTTGTTGGAGGACAGGGCCACCACGATGGCGAACTTGCCAGGATATTCGAGGAACGGGGTGACGGTTTCGCTTCCCATGTACGGAGAAATGGTCACCGCATCGAAATCCATTGTCTCGAAAAACGTCTTTGCGTACATCTTGGCCGTGTTTCCGATATCGCCGCGCTTGGCATCGGCGATAAGAAACTGCTCAGGGTAGTTCGCGCGGATATAATCCACGGTCTTCTCCAGCGCCAGCATGCCGTCCCTGCCGTAGCACTCGTAGAACGCGAGGTTCGGTTTATATGCGATGCAATGCGGGGCAGTCGCATCCACTATGGCCTTGTTGAACTCATAAAGGGAACGGGCAGTTCCGCGGAGCATCTCTCCCTTAACTGCTATTTCACCTTCGTGTGCCAGCTTCTGGATATGTGCCGGCATCTTGCTGAAATCGGTGTCCAGACCGACGCAAAGCATTGATTTCTTGGCCTGTATCTGGCTGTATAAATCTTTTGTATTCATATTAGAGATAATCTTCGAAATACATTGTGACCTTGTCCATGAGGTGGATGCGGTCCTTGCCCAGTACATTGTGCTCTGCACAAGGGTAAGGGAAGTAATCTACCTGGACATTGTTCTTTATACACTCGCGGATGAAGCTGAGGCTGTGCTCCCAAACGACGGTATTGTCGATGGCGCCTTGGCAGATCAACAGCTTGCCTTTCAGGTCTTTGGCCTTGTTGATCAGGCTTGTCTGCGCGAATCCTTCAGGGTTGGAGTCCATGGTGCTCATATAGCGCTCGCCATACATTACCTCGTACCATTTCCAGTCGATGACAGGACCGCCTGCGACTCCGACCTTGAACACTTCAGGATAATTTGTCATCAATGAAATCGTCATGAATCCGCCGTAGCTCCAGCCATGTACGCCGATACGCTCCTTGTCCACGTAAGGGAGGGTCATGAGCTCGCTCAAACCTGCCATCTGGTCAGCCATCTCGCACTGTCCGGCATGGTTATGTATGGCTTTCTCGTACTCTGTGCCATGACATTCCGTACCACGGTTGTCCTGAACGTAGACGATGTAGCCGCGCTGTGCCATATACATTTCCCAGAGTCTTATCTGGCCCAGCCAGCTGTCGTTGACCATCTGTGAATGAGGGCCTCCATATACATAAAGCACGACCGGATATTTCTTTGTCGGGTCGAAATTCACAGGTAGATAAAGCCTGTACCAGTTCTCGAACTTGCCGTCGGCGCTTCTGACTGTTCCCATGCTTACCTCGCCTGTCGCATAATCCTTCAGCGGATCTTCAGCGGTGAACAATGTCCTGGAAACCTTGCCGTCAGCAGAAGCTACCTTAACCACGCGCGGCACATTGAAACTGCTGTAAGTGTCTATGAACCAGGTGCCTTCAGCATTGAACTGAACATTGTGCCAACCCTCTTCCGGCGTCAGCCTTGCCGGTGTGCCGAATTTTACGGCGCCTTTGCGGGAAACATTGACATTGATGCTGAACAGCTGCTTTTCGGCAGGGGAGACCTCGGAGGAGGTGTAGAATATTTTCTCGCCGTTTTCAGCTACGAACTCGACGTCGGCGGCGACCTTCGTGATGCGGTCAATGTTGCCGAGCGTGTCGCAGAGGTAGAGGTTCTTGTAGCCGTCGCGGTTGTCAGTGCGGTAGATGAATTTGCCGGTAAAGCCGAACCAATGCAAAGGCTCGGACGGCTCCACCCACTTTTCATTGTCCTCAGTCAGGATGGTTTTCTCGAATTTTCCGTCGGAAACCCTGTACATATTCAGTCTCATATGCTTCTGGGTGCGGTCCAGAACCTGGATGAAGATGTGGCGGCAGTCCGGTGACCAGGTGACATTGGTCAGATACTGGTCATATCCGAAGTCGTCAGCCTGGAGATAAACGGTGGAGTTCTCCGCCAGGTTATACACGCCGACCCTCACGTTTTCGGAAGTCATGCCGTTCATCGGATATTTGATGTTCACCAATGAACCTGTGCGGGTGTTGATGTCCAGCAGCGGGAAATCCGTCACCAAAGTCTCGTCTTTCCTGTAAAAAGCAATGCTGCGTCCGTCCGGAGCCCAGAAAATGCCGTTTTTGATGCCGAATTCGTTGCGGCTCACGGTCTGTCCGTATGTGATGTTCCCGTTTTCGCTCTCCGCGATAAGGTATTTGTGCTTGCGCTGGTCAATGTACCAGAGGCTCTTGCCAGAAGTGTATGCGAAAGCCGGAGCCGTTCCGACAGCCCTGTTTCCCGGCATTGCCGCAGACCTTTCCATCGCTGCATTGTTGGGAGTCACGTTGTCGGCATCTTCCGGCAGTTCTTTCCTCAGATAATCGCCCGCGCGGCCGGAGAACTTGCCGTAAATCTCGTCCTCCTCGATGTCATTGCCTGTTACTGCATCGAAGAGCTGCGTCTTGCCGTCCTTCCTGTATACCAATGAGTTAGGACCGAACCATGTGGCGTAGAACCTTTCCGGAATCAGGTCGCCCGAATAGACGGCCTGGCCCATGGTCATCATTTTGCCGTTGTTGTTGGCAGGATGGACCGCAAACTCTTTCATACCCTCTGCTTTCGGGTAGTCTGCTGCATTTACAGATACGGCGGCCATGATGCCGGCCGCCATACTTAAGGTGATAAGTTTTTTGAACATATCTATTGATTTAACAGTCATATCTACTATCCCAGGAATCCGAGCAGGATACCGGCTGCTACTGCAGAACCGATGACACCGGCCACGTTAGGTCCCATTGCATGCATGAGAAGGTGGTTGCTTGGATCCGACTCCCTACCGACCATTTCCGATACGCGGGCACTGTCCGGAACCGCTGATACACCGGCATTGCCGATGAGCGGATTGATCTTGTGTCCTTCACGGCAGAACAAGTTCATGAATTTCACGAACAGGACTCCGCAAATCGTCGCGATGACGAAGGAAATCAGACCAAGTACAAAAATCTTTATGGATGTGGCGGAAAGGAATTTGTCAGCCTGTGTGGAGCATCCGACGGTAAGTCCGATGAGCGTGGTTATCACGTCGATGAGCGGTCCTCTTGCCGTTTCTGCAAGACGTCTCGTTACTCCGCTCTCTTTCAGGAGGTTACCGAAGAAGAGCATGCCGAGCAGCGGCAGTCCTGAAGGAACGATGAATGCTGTCGTGAGGAAGCCTACGATAGGGAAGATGATTTTCTCTCTCTGGCTTACGGCACGTGGAGCCGGCATACGGATGAGACGCTCCTTTTTCGAGGTGAGCATCAGCATGATAGGTTTCTGGATTACAGGAACGAGCGCCATGTATGAATAAGCCGACACGGCGATGGCTCCCATGAGGTCCGGTGCGAGTTTCGAAGACAGGAAGATGGCTGTAGGACCGTCTGCGCCTCCGATGATACCGATGGCACCAGCCTCATTAGGCATGAAGCCCATGGACAATGCCAGCAGATATGCTCCGAAGATACCCATCTGTGCGGCTGCACCGATCAGGATAAGTCTCGGCTGCGAAATCAGGGCGGAGAAATCAGTCATTGCACCGATGCCGAGGAAAATCAGCGGCGGATACCAACCCTGTCTTACGCCTTGATACAGAATGTTCAGGACAGAACCATCTTCATATACTCCGATATTCAGTCCCGGGAACATCGGAATATTGCCGATGATCATTCCGAATCCGATAGGAACGAGAAGCAGCGGCTCCCATTCCTTCACAATCGCGAGAGTTATGAAGACAATGCCGATGCCTATCATCACCAGATGCTGCCATGTCATGTTGCAGAATCCGGTAAACTCCCAGAATTGCTGTAAACTACTGATAATCTGGTCCATATAGCTTATGCTATGGTTACGATTGCAGCGCCCTCAAGAACAGAATCACCCTTGGCGACATTGATCTTGGTGACAACACCTGCCCTGTCGGACTGGATTTCGTTTTCCATCTTCATAGCTTCGAGAACGGCGACCTTCTGTCCTGCTGCTACCGTATCACCCTCTTTTACAGATACTTCGATGATGACTCCTGGGAGTGGTGACGTAACCGGCTTTCCTTCTCCGGCAGGTTTTGCCACTACTGGTGCAGGAGCTGCAGCTACCGGTGTCGGAGCTGGCTTTTCAGCCGGTGCAGCTGCCTGTGGAACCGCCTGGACAGCAGGCATTTCATTTTCAATTTCCACCTTGTAGTCTACGCCGTTTACAGTTACGTCAGCGACATTGCCGGTGGTGGAATTGATGGCGATATTGTAATCGTTGCCGTTGATCTTGAATTTATATTCTTTCATGATTTCTGATTTTTAATGTTTATTTAGGAAGCTGTCTGAAATTCTGTCCCTTGCTGTTCCAGCTGCTCTGCTTCCTGTTGATTGTGAGCACGAAACTTTCATTGTCATGGACTGCATCTTCCATATACAGGTGCAATGCCAGTGATATGGCTGCGTAGACTTCGCCGTTAATTTCCTGGTCGAGCGCCAGTCCTATGGCGGCAGCTATCTCAGGAGTAATCTTGCCGGAGGTTTTCACCTTTGCCTTGTCAGCCTTTTTGCACTCGCATTTTTCCTTCTTCTCGCCGGAAACCTTCCCGAGCAGGCTGAACAGCCACCAAAGGATGATGAGTGCGCAGAAAACCACTGATACAGAGACGATTGTGAGTATGAATCCATGCTTGTCCTCATGAGCCATCTTCTGGCTTCCAGACTCAGTGACGCCATCGCCGTTCACCACTCCCGGTGAAGGTACGGCAGGATCCGGCTCCACCTCGAACACTATCTGACGCAGGTCATTGGCCGTTTTCGCAACTGATTTTCCGGCCGGAAGAGTGGTCGGGACAATGACTGAGTCCACGACTGTGCGTCCGTCGTTGCTCACGAGATAGATGGTCGAACCTCTGCGGATTTCGAAGTTCACGTAGAAAGTGCCGTCACCATTGTTGCCGCTTGCGTGGAACAATGCCACCTGACGCGGACCGATTTTGGTCCGGTTGTCAGATTTGGTTATCGGGCTCTTTTTCAGATTGTTACGGTCATCAGACAGAAAACATCCGCCATAATTGACCGTACCTTGGGATTTATTGAAAATCTCAATCCACCCTGCACGGCGGCCGTAGTCGTCCATGATGCAGCTGCTGTCAGGTTCCGCCAGAACCTCGGAAATGATGAGGTCGCTGACGTTCTGCGCATGCGCCATGAAAAGTCCGCCCGCAAGGATAGTACTAATAGTCAATAATATACGTTTCATTCCCCGTAAGCTTTAGAGAGGAAGATTGTCGTGCTTCTTGGCCGGCAATGTCTGTTTCTTGCCCGCAAGCTGCTCGAGTGCGCGTATAACACGGAATCTGGTGTTCCTCGGTTCAATGATATCGTCAATGTATCCCATTTTGGCAGCCTGGTAAGGGTTGCAGAACAGGTCATTGTACTCGTTTTTCTTCTCTTCTGCGAGTCTTGCCTGCTCCTCAGGGTCCTCCACAGCCTTGAGTTCCTTTCCGTAAAGAATCTGGACTGCACCGTCCGCACCCATTACTGCAATGTTCGCCGAAGGCCATGCATAGTTGATGTCTCCGCGTATCTGCTTGCAGCTCATCACGATATGAGCGCCGCCATAGGATTTTCTCAATGTTACCGTAACCTTAGGCACCGTAGCTTCTCCGTAAGCATAGAGAAGTTTCGCGCCGTTGGCAATGATTGCTCCGTATTCCTGCTGTGTTCCGCAGAGGAATCCGGGAACGTCCACCAATGTCACGATAGGGATGTTGAATGCGTCGCAGAAGCGTACGAAACGTCCTGCCTTCCTGGAAGCATTGATATCCAATACGCCCGCGAGGAATTTAGGCTGGTTGGCCACGATACCTACGCTGCGTCCGTTCATGTGCGCGAAACCTACGATGATGTTCTTCGCATAAGCCTGATGGATTTCGAAGAACTTGCCGTCATCCACAATGCTCTTGATGACATAGTACATGTCGTAAGCCTTGTTCGGATTGTCCGGGATGATCTCGTTCAATGCATCGTCAGTTCTGCTGATAGGGTCATTTGTAGGGACTTCAGGAGCTTCTTCCATATTGTTCTGCGGAATGTAGCTCAGCAGTTCCTTTATGATTCTGATGCCGTCCTCGTCATTTTCAGCAGCGAAATGTGCAACGCCGCTCTTGGTGGCATGTACGCTGGCTCCTCCTAGGTCTTCTGCCGATACGGTCTCACCTGTGACACTCTTCACGACTGCCGGACCCGTAAGGAACATGTAGGATGTGTTCTTCACCATAATCGTGAAGTCGGTCAATGCCGGTGAGTAGACTGCTCCGCCGGCGCATGGTCCGAAAATTCCTGAAATCTGTGGAACGACGCCTGATGAGAGGATGTTTCTTTCGAAAATTTCACCGAAACCTGCCAGGGAATTGATTCCTTCCTGGATTCTGGCTCCGCCGGAATCGTTAAGTCCGATGCATGGCACACCGTTTCGTGTAGCCATATCCATTACTTTGCAGATTTTCTGTGCCATAGCTTCGCCGAGGGAACCGCCAGATACCGTAAAGTCCTGTGCGAAGACATATACAAGTCTTCCGTCAATGGTGCCTTGTCCCGTTACTACGCCGTCACCGTCGAAGTGCTGCTTTTCCATTCCGAAATTTGTGCAGCGATGCTGGACGAACATGTCGAATTCCTCGAAACTTCCTTCGTCGAGAAGCAGAGCGATTCTCTCACGTGCCGTGAGCTTTCCTTTCTGGTGCTGAGCGTCAATGCGTTTCTGTCCTCCGCCCATAGCGGCAGTGGCCCTGCGCTCAACCAGTTTCTTGATATTATCCTGCTGGATACTCATTTGTACTGTATATAAATTAAGTTATACTCTAAATTATAATCATTTAACCTGCAAATATAACAATAATTTCGTCCAAATGCGAATGCGCAGTTTGTTTGTCAAGAAGAAACACTTTAGGAAATGTCGGTGAAACTGGACGGATAATCTTCGTCGTAGTCTTTTTTATACTGTGTGATGAAACTATTGTATCTGACCTTGGCCTCCTCGATATTGCCTGACATCTTGAATGCCTTTACGGCGTAGCTGAGGGCATTCTCATTGAGCGGATCGATCTTGAAAAGAATATCAGTGCATAGTATGGTGTTTGTCCAATCTTCATTTTCGAACCGCCACCCGGCCTCTGCCAGCATGGCCGCTACCACCTTCTCTTCGATGTCGTCTTTCATTCTGTCGAAAAGGATGTCTCCATCGTCCATGAGAAATTTCCCACGAGCCAGAATTGACAATGCCATATCGTTTCCCGGCTTGTAGTCCGCCAGAAGTCCAATGCATGCGAGATAATCGCAAAATGCAGGTTCTGAACATGTTATGATATATTTGCCGTCTTGGAAAACAAGGCTGACACCATCCAGATACGAAAGAACTTTACGTAGATTGTTGAGAGTGACACCTCTTACATTTTTGGATTTGTCTTCATCCTTGTCCGGCCAGATCAGACTGCTCAGCCGTCTTGAACTGATTCCTCCTGATGCCGTATGCTGCAATATAAGAAGCAGCATCTCCTTAAGGCGTATTGTCAGCATTCCGGAAATGTCTTCTCCGGTAGAACTGATAATCTGAGTGCTTCCGAACAGGAAAATGCAGTTTGGCCTCTCCTTGATCGGCTGGATTTTGCTGCTGTGCTTGTCATAGAAGGAGATGCTCTTGTTCCTGCTCCTGCGGTACAGCTGTCTCCAGTAAAGTGCCAGTCCTATGCAGACTATCATGCCGGCAATAATGGCCAATCTTATCCATGTGGTGGTGTCTGCCTCTATCAGAGGAGCGGATTCCACTATCGGCTCTTTAGGCGGATAATTGATCCAGTAAATTGACACCGAGGAACTGACATCGTCAGTGGACTCTTCGACCAATGCAATCATCTTTTCTATCGAGGCGTCATAGTACAAGTTGGCATTGGTCGTTATCTTGTCAGAGAATATAGGTATGGTGTCGCCCAATTTTACACGCGCCCCGTCTTTCATGGAGAATCTGTAAAGCTGCAATTGTGATTCCGTTACGCTCTCAGGGTAGCATAACGCATAAAAACTGTCTTCTTCGCAAATCACCATGTTCCTGGCAGCCACGGTATTGGCCTCTCCATTCCAGTTCGTTGACCACTTTTTCTCGACGCTGAAATCTGTCGGATTGACTTTGTACAAGTCATAGAAATAATCCCGCCCTACAATCTGCTTTCCGCTTTCGTTTCCCATTCCGCCATAGATATACAGAGAATTGTCGAATCGGCTGTAGCCCATTGCGCAGAAATACCTCGGAAACAGAGGCTCCGCACCTTGCAGGTCCGGACACTTCTCCCAATGGTTATTGTCAATGTCATAGCGGTAGAAACTTCCGTTGTATTCCATGTTACCGAATCCTCCATATATATAAAGGTATCCGCCTACCGTATCGACCCATTCGGCATGATGATGCAGCTGTGTCGGCAACTGTTCCTCCGACAATGGTCTCCATGTCAATGCCGCTGTATCCAGAGATGCAACCGTGACAGGCCCTTTCCATGTCTTGTCATAATTGACCTCATAAGCGTATATCCTCCCTGTCCTCTCATCGAGAAAATTGGTGCCTATTGTCAATGATACCGGGCAACGGTTTCTGAAGGCCCTTACGACAGATCCACCATTGTGCATGTTGAATCTGTATAAGGAATCCCTGCTGAATATTCTCACCTCATGAAGATTCTCATCATATCCCGCGCACAGGAACTCTTTGGAGTATATTTTGGCGGATTTTACCCATTTGTGCTGATTCTCGGACAACCAGACAGGATTGTCGACATGTCCCCGTATTCTGCTATTCGTCCCGTGGACAACGTTTCCGCTCTGTTCGTCCAACGGGAAACTGAACACCTCCGACCTGTCTCCAATCTGCAGGTCTCTGATGGCAAATGACGGAAGGTCAATGAGATACTTGCTTCTTCCGAATACGATATCAGGAGTCATCCTTTTCTGCAGAAAATCAATGGCGGCATATGCCGTGTCCCTATCTACCGCCAGCATTATCGAATCCCTGTCAGTCATCAGATGCATGTCCACATTCATCCATTCCGACTCCTTTCCTCTTACTTTTTTCGGAAAGGTCAATGTCAGTGCGGTGCGTCTCTTTTCAATATTTACATAGAATCTGTGATAATCGGTAGCTCCGTCGTAGAAAAGTATGATAGCCGGTACGTCAGGCTCATTCCGGTTTGTCATTTTCAGGATGACACCTCTTTCGGCGTCGCTGTAATGCTGCATCTTGAAACTGATGTCCACAATGTCAGTGAAAACAGGATGCCTGTTCCCGAAAACTGTGTATGATGTCCTTTCGTCGATGTGATAATCAAGGCCATTGAAGCGTAATCCTTGCCCCATGGCCGTGTCTGGAAAGAATGTCAAGAGGAAGACAATTAGCGACAATATATATGTGGTTTCGATGCTTTTTTTTGCCATATGTCCTGTGTTTTTGTACAAATTTACGGTTAAATTATGTATTTTTCTCAAGTTTTAACCCGTTTTTAACCGGAAACTTAATCTTGCACCCTTTAATTTGCAAATCGTTTTTAAAACACAAATCGATAACCGTATGAAACTAAATCAGATTTTGAGAGCTGTTACGCTCTTGTCAGTCACCTGCGGTTTTGCGCTCGCCTCCACATCATGTGAGGAAGAGAACAACAGCAGCTCTGACGCAAATTTTGCAAAAGGCACGGTCGAAGGTTATGTGACTGATGCACAATCCGCAAGGTTGGCAGATGTAAAGGTTACATTGCTTACGACCAATGCAAAGAGAGAAGTGGAAGCCACAGTTACCACGTCCTCTGATGGAACTTTTAAATTGTCAGACGTCCCTATGACGTCTCGTCTTGTCTCTTTCGAGAAAGATGGCTATGCTTCGGTGGGAATTACTCTTTCGGCATCGTCATTTGAAGACGGCAAAGCCGTGCTCAATCCGGTCATGGAGTTTGCTTCGGCGGTCATTACCGGAAAAGTGCTTGATGCGCAGAACGGTTCTGCTCCCCTTGCCGGCGCTACGGTAAGTATTGGTAACGGAGCTGATGTCACAACCGGTTCCGACGGTATTTACAAGTTCGAAAATCTTATTCTCAAAGGTTATACCCTTACCATCTCCAAGCCGGATTATGGCTCTGTAACCAAAGAAATTTCTGCCGACATGTTTGTCGATGGTATCTGCTCGATTCCTGACGTTACTCTCGGAGGCAGGGAAATTCTTCCTGGCCTCACCAAGACAGACCTCATGGATGCTGACTGGTGGTACACCAATGATTACCGCGGAGGAAAAGGCAACGGCGGCGGAAGAGTCGACTGGAGCTGCTCTTTCATGGGAACCCTTACATATGTAGGTAATTATGAATATCAGAACGAGGGCTGCACTCTGCGTATCATCAATGACGACGAGGACAGAAAGAAACCTGCAGATCTGGATCATTTCAATACCTTCACTTACGGCAAGAAACTCATTACTGAGGACAACAAGATTATGACCTTGTATGTGCGTACGCACAATACTTCTGCTTCCGACCCGTTCCAGTTCGGTGTCCAGGTAGTTGACCTGAATTCTGCCGATCCTGTTGCAGTCAAGGTGGGAGAAAATCGCGCACACGGAAGCGACAGCTATTCTGAATATGCTTTCGACCTCAGTGAATACGTAGGAAAGGAAGTAATTCTTGCGGTCGGTGTATATCGCGCAAAGACCGGTGATTACTGGCATCAGCTTCCTATCCGTCACATGACATTCGCCAAAGAACAGGTGAACAACGACGAATATATTCCGGGAGAAGAAATTGAAGGTCTTCCTGGTTGGCACATGACCATCGAGAATGTGAGGTCACTTTCTCCAAATGAGAAGAAATCTTTCCGTGGACTTCCTTTAGGAGCGAAGAAAGATCATCCTGGATATCAGGTATGGAACAGGACGAACCATATCGCTGCCAACTGGGGATTCACTTATGTGAACAAGGATACCGAACCATTTGCCGGTGAGGGCTTTGTGATCAAGACTCCTGACGGAGTGGCCAAGAACTACGACACACCATGTTCATATTTCTATTCAAAGTTCTCGATTACTGATGCCAATGACCATATGAAGTTCATTACCAGGAACTTCAGTGGAAATACGCCTACAACCTTCAAGGTTACGGCTATCAAGGATGATGGTGAAGTCATTCACCTTGCTCCTTTCCAGAACAACGCGACCTTGGCATCTGCCGTAGAAGGCGGAAACGGATGCTGGCAGTTTATCCACGACAGAGGCGGCGCCGGCTCTGAAAATGAATATGCGACATTCGAATATGATTTGTCTGCATTCAATGGCCAGAACGTGACAATTGCCATCGGAGTCTATAAGGGAGAAGTACCTGGACAGGGTGGAGAGCAGAAACTTGTCATGTATGGAATCGATTTTGACTAATTTTGGGTTTATTGTTATATGAAACAACTGATTGTAGTGTTTATGGCCTTGATGGTGACTTGCTGTTCAGCATGCAGCAAGTCTCCTGAGAGACCTGATACAGGAGATAAAAAAGAAGATGAGACCAAGGTCTCGGAGAGAAATCTCGAGAGGGCAGTCATTCTTATAGAGAATGCCGCGAAGCATTATTCCAAAGATGGTACGACTGCGCTCAGTATGACTTATAACCCGTTTTCTTCCAAGCCGTCCGACAATCTTGTAAGCGTCTGGGAATACACCTCTTCCATAGAAGCTGTCACAGCAGCTATGAATTCGATGAAGGCGTTCAGAGATGCGGGGAACAGTACTGTTTACGACAGTAAGTACGAAACCTTCAAGTCTTTGCTGGCCAGACTCTATGCGGGACTTGAATATTATAAAGGTACATTCGAACTTACTTCATACACAGGGACTGCCACATGGTCTCCATATGGAGTGCATCGCGCATCTTCTCCGGGAACGGCAGCTGTCGCAGGCATTGAAAACGTATATGACGACCAGATGTGGATTATCCGTGAACTGATCAATGCATGGCGTGCCACGGGAGAAGCTGGTTATCTCGAACGTGCTGAATATCTTACAGCCTATGTGCTCGACGGATGGGACTGCACATTGAACGCTTCCGGAAAAGAGAACGGCGGCATTACCTGGGGTCCCGGATATGTGACCAAGCATGCATGCAGCAACAGTCCGATGATAACTCCACTGGTCTGGCTTCATGAAATCTACAAGGGCAAGTCAGATGAAATCACATATGGAGTGATCAATGCCGACAATACCAGAGCCAAGAAAACGTCCAAGAAGGCAGACTGGTATCTCGAAATGGCCGTCAAGATTTATGATTGGCAGAAAGGCTGCCTTCTCCGGAGCGACGGAGTTTATGATGATTTCATGGGCGGATACAAGACTGGCGGCGGACAGCCGGAGTATGAGACTGTCAATGGTGCAAAGTACCGCAAGAATACTGCCCTTTATGACATGGTCGGACCGGCATATTCATACAACAGCGGAACCATGCTTTCCGGAGTGGCCGACTTGTACGGAGCTACCTCCAAGGATTCGTATCTTGCTTATGCCAAGGAACTTACAGACAAGAGTTTCAAGTATTTCGCAAAACTTGGTGCGACTGTTCCTGACCACTATACTTATAGCGTGACAGGAAATAATCCCTGGTTCAATGATGTGCTCCTTCGCGGATACATCGCGGCTGCAGGATATTTCAGCGGGGCAGATGTCTGCGTGCAGTCATATCAGGACTGTCTGGATTATGCCTGGGACAAATTCCTGGAAAACAATACACTTCCGGTAAGCCTTCTGGCCGGCTGGAATTCTGACAAGAGTAAAAACAATGTCAATCTGATGTTCACATTCGCAAGGGCTGCCGAATATGCTACACTTGCGGAATACCAGCTTGGCAAAGGAAAATAACCACTTAATAAACAGTAATATGAAAAGCGTATTTTCTACAATTCTGACAACGCTATGCCTCTTTCTGGCAGGAGTGCTGTCATACGCACAGAATACGATTTCGGTGTCCGGAACTGTCAAGGACGGATCTGGAGCCCCGGTAATCGGAGCCAGTGTCATGCAGAAGGGTGCGACTGTAGGTGCCGCTACCGACGTTGACGGAAAGTACAATATATCGGTCCCTTCAAATGCTATTCTGGAATTCTCCTGCATCGGAATGACCACGCAGGAAGTGAACGTAAACGGACGTTCTGTCATCAATGTCGTGCTTACTGATGATTCCAACTTTCTCGAGAGTGTAGTCGTAGTCGGCTACGGTACCCAGAAAAGAGGATCATTGACAGGTGCAGTTGCCGGAATCAATTCCGGAGAATTGATGAAGACAAAGACAGAGAACCCTCAGAATATGCTTACAGGACGAGTTCCGGGAGTGCGAGTATGGCAGACCAGTGCGGAGCCTGGAACCTACAGCGCCAATATGGATATCCGAGGCCTTGGTTCACCGCTTGTCGTCATTGACGGAGTCCCTCGTACTGTTTCTGATTTCCAGAGACTTACACCTGAAGATATCGAGAATGTATCTGTGTTGAAGGATGCTTCAGCAGCAATCTATGGTGTCCGTGGCGCGAATGGAGTAATCCTCGTTTCCACCAAACATGGTCAGGCCGGGAAGTCCAAAGTGTCATACAATGGTTCATATACAATCCAGACACCTTCCAAGATGCCTGAACTTATGAACGCCTTCGATGCGATGACTATTTACAATGAAAAGTCAATGAATTCCATGACCGGCGGCAACATCGTCTATGGTGAAGATGCATTCGAGGCATTCAGAAACGGCACCAGACGCGAGACAGACTGGAATAGCCTGATAATTGCCAAGACGGCTCCCCAGACCCAGCATGATATCAGCATCAGCGGCGGTACTGAAAAGATTCAGTATTATGTCTCAATGGGATACATCTATCAGGAAGGCTTCTTCAAGTCAAGGGACCTGAACTACAACAAGTATAATTTCAGGGCCAACCTTACCGCTGAAATCGTCAAGGGACTTAAATTCAACATGAATATTTCTGGACTTCAGGACAAGAGACATACACCATATACAAGTTCTGTCAATATTATCCGAAACTACTGGAAACAGGGCGTGCTCTATCCTGCATATGCGGATCCTGAGAACACAATGCTCAACTACGAAGGTCTTGATCTGGAGCAGAATACAGTTGCGATGATGACTTCGGACATTTCCGGATACAGGACATACGAACAGAAGAACATCACTGTCTCTCCATCCATCGAATATGACTTCGGAACAGCATGGAAGCCTCTTGAAGGATTGAAAATCAAGGGTATGTTCAGCTATGACTACCGTCAGGATGACAATGAGGCCTTCAGAAAGGAATACTACCTTTATGCAAAGAACAAGGTTACAGGCGACTACGAGCAGAAGCTCTTTGCGGACAGCTCACCTAACAACCTTCGCAAGGACAACTACAGCAAGTGGCAGACCCTTTCTCAGGTTCTCCTCAATTATAACAGGAAGTTTGCCGGCAAACATGACGTAGGAGCCACACTCGGCTGGGAGGTCCAGAAGCGTCGCGGAAGCAACTACTTCGCATACGGTGATCTGGCATTCGGTTCTCCTTATTTCACGGCTCTGTCAAGCGATAACCAGGTGGTCGGTATGGATGCATCTTCAGGCCAGTTCTATGAACTTGGATATGAAGCACTTATCGGTAGATTGAACTACTCTTTCGATGACAGGTATCTGGTCGAGGCCCAGTTCCGTTATGACGGTTCTTCCAAGTTCGCCAGAGGACATCAGTGGGGATTCTTCCCTTCGGTTTCTGCCGGATGGCGCATTTCTCAGGAGCCATTCTTCAAGAACTGCGCGGCATTGAACTTCATCAACCAGCTGAAAGTCCGCGCCAGCTACGGAGAACTCGGAGATGACAGCGGCCTGAACTATGAATGGGTTACCGGTTATATCTATCCTGCGACTTCCGGCAATGCGGAGAACGGTTACTACAACCAGTATGCTCCTGGCTACATGCTTAACGGCTCATTTGTGTTCGGCGTGAAAAACCAGCCGCTTCCTAATACCAACATCACATGGTACACCTCCAAGACTTTCAATGTCGGAGTGGATTTCGAAGCGTGGAACGGTATGCTCGGCATGTCATTCGACTACTTCCATCGTAAAAGGACAGGTCTCTTCGGTCAGAGAAGTTCTGACGTGCCTACAATCGTGGGAGCATCTCCATCGAAGGAGAATGTGAACAGTGACAGCCACATGGGTCTCGAACTTCAGCTCACACATAAGAACCGAATCGGTGAATTCACTTATGGGATTACTGGAATCGCCACAGTCACCAGACAGAAGTATCTTACATATGTGGAGAATGGCGGTTACGGAAACTCTTACGACAAGTGGCGTCATGACAATATGAACAACCGCTATCAGGGTGTACAGTTCGGATACACTGATAACGGCAGGTTCACAAGTTGGGAAGATATCTGGTCTTACGGAATCTATCATGATAGCAGCACTCTGCCTGGAGACTACAAATATGAGGATTGGAATGGTGACGGTGAGATCAATGACCTTGACGAGCATCCGTACGCTTTCGACCAGACTCCTTGGATGAACTACTCTCTCGCATTCGACTTCGGATGGAAGGGCATTGACCTCAGCATTCTCTTCCAGGGCTCGGCTCTCGGTTCAATGGCATACAGAGAACCTCTCTACTCGATCTGGGGCTCAAATGGCGGCGGTACATTGAAGCAGTATCTTGACAGATGGCATCCGTCAGATCCTTCAGCTGATCCTTATTCGCCTCAGACTGACTGGGTATCAGGATATTATGGATATACCGGACACTATCCTTCAGAGAATTCGTCATTCAACAGGGTAAGCACCGCATATCTCCGTCTGAAGAGCGTCGAACTCGGCTATACCTTCCCTACAATCAACTGGGCAAAAGACCTGAACCTCAGAGTTTTCTTCAACGCCTACAATCCATTGACCTTCACGAAAGTCAAGTTTGTGGACCCTGAGCACCCTGACAGCGACCTCGGACGTATGTACCCTCTGAACAAGACTTACACATTCGGTCTAAATCTTTCATTCTAATGATTAAACAGAATAAGAGTATGAAAAAGATATTATTATATATGGCGGCTGTTCTCATGAGCGTGATGTCATGCACAGAGATGGATCTACCTCCGAAGAACACTGTCACAGACGATGACCTCCTTTCAAACCAGGCCGGCATGTCGATTTATATGGCGACTCTTTACAGCAAGATGCCTTGGGAGGACTTCAAATACATGGCACAGTGGGGTATCAACTGGAACGGATGGCTTGCCAGCCTCGGTATCGAGGGAACAGGTGAGGCTCTTGACCGTGATGGTGTCTGCACTTCTTTCACCGGAGAGGACACGCCTTACTGGTCACGTGCATTCGAACTTTTGAGAAATGCAAACCACCTTATCGCAGCGCTTCCTGCATATAGCGGAAACTATCCTGAGGTTACATACAACGAGTTCCTCGGACAGGCCTACTTCGTAAGGGCATATGTGTTCTACAAGATGGCATGCCGTTTCGGAGGCGTACCTCTGGTGACAACTGAGATTGACTATCCTGGAGAGGAGTCCAAGATTGACCTTCCTCGTGCATCCGAGCGTGAAACATGGGAGCAGGTTCTCGCCGATTTCGACCAGGCTGCAGAACTTCTTCCGGTCAATCCAACCTTCGACGGTACCGCGAACAAATATGCTGCACTCGCTTTCAAGGCTGAAGCAATGCTTTACGCAGGCTCAGTGGCCAAGTACAATGAGACTGTATCCGGACGTCTTACCGGCATCGGTGAGAAAACTGGCGTAAGGGTTATCGGATTCGCTGAAGACGAGTGGCAGGACTGCTCCAAGAAATGGTTCTCCGAGGCATACAAGGCTGCCAGGGAAGTCATGAAATCCGGCAAGTATTCCCTTTACAAGAAGTCTTGGGCAAAGGGAGACAAGGAAGCACAGTACAAGAACATGGTGGCCATGTGGAAAGACCTTACCAGTCCTGAGAACATCCTTGTGAAGAGATATGAATATCCTACCGTAACTCACGGCCTCGATGCATATTGCTCTCCATTCATATTCAGGGCCCCTCTCTGTTCAGGTTCATGCCCGTCCCTAGATTTCATTGAACTTTTCGACGGATTCGACAGATATGATGACGGCTACACCATCAGAGTCACTGACGGAAACAGCAATGCTACAGGCAATTACCTTCTTTACGATTCACCGATGGATTTCTTTGCCAATGCCGAGCCGCGTCTCCGTGCATATGTGATTTTCCCTGGCGACGTATTCAAGAAGAGGGAAATTGAGATTCGCGCAGGAGTCTATACAGGTTCTGCTCCTATCAAGCCTTTGCTCAGTGACTATACTTACTCCGGTGCCAATACGAAATATCAGCATCTTGACATCTATACAGGTTCAAACGGCACGGCCAAAAAACTCTATTTGAGCCCTAACTCAGGTACGAACCAGGAAATTGTCAAGATTGACGGCAAGTCAATGAATGCTGCGGGAGAGAACGGTCCGTTCTACAGCAACGGAGAAGGCAACCTTACCGGTCTTTACCTCAGAAAGTATCTGGATGAGGATCTTCCTGCCGAGAATGTCGGAGAAGGCAAATCCGACCAGCCGTTCATCCTCATGAGATATGCTGATGTCCTTCTCGCTGCTGCAGAGTCAGCCGTAGAGCTTTCGCTTGCAGGAGTATCTTCTCCTGTAGAAGGCGACAACATGCTGGAGGTTGCGACAACAGCTATCAATGATATCCGCGAAAGAGCCGGTGCGACACTTCTTTCAGGAAGTCTTACGGCAAGCAACGAATCCCGTGATATCGTCCGCAAGGAACGTCGTAAGGAACTTGCCTTCGAGCACAAGACCAAATGGGATCTCAGACGTTGGAGAGTACTTGACGAGAACAACAGAGACGGTTTCTGGGGAGAAAAGCGTAATTCCAAGGAATTCAGCAGTGGTACTCAGTTCCGTTTCAAGGGTCTCTATCCTTTCTACAGTTCCGAGACCGGCAAATATTTCTTCGATGAAAGCTATCAGTGGGTTTCAATGAAGACTTTCGGTTATAACGTAGTCGATTACTATTTCTCCATACCTTCAGGCGAAGTGTCCAAGAGCAAATATATCGACCAGCAGCCAAACAGATAAAAAACTGATGATTATGAAAAGAATTCTTACATATATTCCGGTACTTGCTGCGGCTGTCATTGCTGCATCATCATGCTCTCTTTTCCAGCTGGACAATGCTGAAGGCCCTAAAGAGACCATCAAAGGAAAGGTTGTGGATGTGGAAACCGGCGAGCCTGTCCTTACCGATCAGGGAAGCGAGGGCATCCGTGTCAGGCTTACTGAACTCAGTTATGGTGAAAACGCAACCCATAATCCTGATTTCTATTGCCGTCCGGACGGTACTTTCCAGAACACAAAGATATTCAAGGGCAACTACAATATCCGCATTGACGGTCCGTTCATTCCGATCGTAAGGGAAACCTCTGACGGTGTGCCTATTTCAGACGGCTCAATCGTGACTGACATCAAGGGTACTACCGAGGTGGAATTCAAGGTTCATCCTTTCCTCAAAGTGGAAATCGTAGGAGTACCTCAGGTTTCCGGCGGAGTGATCACCGCGCAGGTCAAAGTGACCAGAGCGGTTTCCAAGGAAACATTCAAGGAACTGGTGGAACCGATGGGAGGTTATTCTGATGACTTTACCAATGTTACTGATATCCAGCTGTTTGTGGGCTACTCATCTACTATGGGATATCGTGCCCGCGATACCAGATGGTCCACAGCATTGGAATTCGGCGGAGACTCTTTCGAGGCGAAATTGGGCGAGCCTGTGACCATCCAGTCTTCTACTTCGACGACTATCCCTTCAGGCAGAAAGGTATTCATCAGGGCCGCGGCCAGAATCAACTATGATACCCCTCGTGGAAGCGGAACACGCCGCTACAACTACAGTGAAGTTATGGAAGTGAACATTCCTTGACGTTTTTGAATCAACTGCGGGGATGGGGATAATTGAAAGACTATCCGCATCCCCTTTTAGTAAGACATTTCATGAATAGAGTTAAGACAATCATGAATCTGGCTGCGTCTGTGCTGCTTGTGTCAGCCTGCGCCGTCGGGAGTGTGACATCGGAAAACAATACCAAGACGACATTCCAGACTTCACGCGGCTGGATGCCTGAAATTGACAACAGGGCTGATGCCGTGATGGTGTACGGCGTCGGCGGAAATCCGTCTGACAAGGGGCGTGGAAAGAAAACCTTGGAAGAGAGAATCGCATCCTGGAAAGAAAGAGGATACAAAGTTGATTTCATGACCGGAATAGCCTGGGGCGAGTACCAGGACTACTTTACCGGAGAATGGGATGGAAAATGGCATCTCGATGAGGGACAGGTCAATGCCGAAGGCGATACCATATGGCATGGTCATATGGTGCCGTACATTGTCCCTACAGAAAACTATCTTGAATATTTCAAGGAAAGACACATCAAGAGAGTCATTGACGCCGGCATAACATCCATCTATCTGGAAGAGCCGGAATTCTGGGCGCGCTCAGGCTACAGCGAGGCGTTCAAACGCGAATGGAAAGAATATTACGGAACAGACTGGAGGCCACAGGACGAGTCTCCTGAGGCCACATACATGTCCGGAAAACTCAAGTACCATCTGTATTACAGGGCTCTGGACGAGGCGTTCACATACGCCAAGGAATATGGCAGGAGCAAGGGCCTTGATGTGAAATGCTACGTGCCGACACATTCGCTCCTGAATTACTCGCAGTGGAAGATAGTCAGTCCGGAAGCAAGTCTGGCATCCCTTCCTTGTGTGGACGGTTATATCGCACAGGTATGGACCGGAACCTCCAGGGAACCGGACTATTTCGACGGCATCTGCAAGGAAAGGGTATTCGAAACCGCATTCCTGGAATACGGCTGCATGGCATCAATGACAGCACCTACCGGCCGCAAGGTATGGTTTCTCACGGACCCTATCGAAGACTGGCCACGTGACTGGGAGGACTACCGCAGAAACTATCAGGCAACATTCACGGCCCAGCTTCTCTATCCGCAGATAAACAGCTATGAGATAATGCCTTGGCCGGAGCGGATCTATACCGGACTCTATAACAAGAGCAAGGACTCTGACGAGAAGATACACATCCCGTCGGACTACGCCACCATGATGCAGATAATGGTCAATGCCCTTCAGAATATGCCTTTGGCGGAAACTCAAGTGTCAGGCACACACGGAATCAATGTGCTGATGGGCAACTCCCTCATGTTCCAGAGATTTCCTGAACATGAAGGATATGATGATCCGCAGCTGTCCAATTTCTATGGAATGTCAATGCCGCTTCTCAAGACCGGTGTCCCTGTAGGAATCGTGCACATCGAGAACCTCGGATTCGAAAAGGCATTGAAAGATACCAAAGTGCTGATTATGACCTATTCCAATATGAAACCTCTGGATTCCAAGGCCCATGCCTATATTGCGGAATGGGTAAAGGCGGGAGGAAATCTCATATATGCAGGACGGGATGATGACCCGTTCCAGACCGTGTCTGAATGGTGGAACAAGGACGGAAACAACTATGCATCCCCATCCGACCATCTGTTCTCTCTCATGGGCATAAGTCCAGCTCCATCTGCCGGTGACTACAAGTTCGGAAAAGGCAAAGTGCATATAATCCGTCAGGACCCGAAGGAGTTCGTGCTGGAGAATAATGGTGCGGAACCGCTGATTGACGCCGTTGAGGAATTATGTGGCGGCAACATTGAAAAGAAGAACAGCTTTCTCCTCGAAAGAGGCATGTATCTTCTTGCCGCAGTGTTGGACGAAAGCGTTTCTCCCGAGCCTTTGAAACTTGATGGACGGTATATTGACCTGTACGACCCATCCTTGCCGATATGTCAGAATATCGAGGTCAGACCTGGCGTGCAGAGGCTTTTCATTGACCTTTCCAAAGTCAGAAAGGACAGTCCGATGATACTCGCGGCAGCCAGCCGTGCGGAAAACGAGACACTCTCGGGCCGGACCTTCTCGTATGTCGCCAAAAGTCCGGCGGCTACTGTCAATGTCTCCAGAGTCCTTCTGCCTGCTGCTCCCAAGTCACTCAAGGTCAATGATAAAGAATGCCTTGACCAGACCTGCTGGGATGAAGCCAGCCAGACATATCTTCTCACATTTGACAATAATCCGGACGGAGTGGCCGTCGAATTTGCTTGGTAAATGAACATTAACATTGATATGAAAAAGACAATAATTCTTGCAGCAGTGGCTGCGGCAGCCGTGTCCTGCAACATTGACACGACTGTTTCAGAGAACTCATTGAGGGCTCCGGCCTATCCTCTCGTTACCATCGACCCTTATACGAGTGCGTGGTCGATGACCAACGAACTTTATGGCTCGTCAGTCTGCCATTGGACAGGAAAGGAATTTCCGCTGATAGGTGCCTTGAAAGTGGACGGTGAAGTCTATCGTTTCATGGGCATCGAGGATTCCGACCTGTTGACATTGGCTCCGGTTGCCCAAGAAGGGGACTGGACCGGAAGATATACTGAAAGTGAGCCTGCAGGAGACTGGACCTCAGAATCTTACAGCGACGCTTCATGGAAAGTCGGCCAGGGAGCATTCGGAACTGACGACGATACTTATGCCAAGACCCTTTGGGAGTCCAGATATATCTGGGTGAGGCGTGAAATCGAGATCAATGATGATTTCTCGGGACGTCAGCTCTACCTGTATTACAGCAATGATGACCATGCCGTATTCTATGTCAATGGCGTGAAGATTCTGGATACAGGCAACAACTGTAACCATGACGCCCTGTATCCGTTGGGCGCAGATGCTGTGGCTGCACTCAAGCCGGGACGCAATGTCCTGTCGGCCAGCTGCGAAAATACAGGCGGCCTGGCTATCATTGACTTCGGCCTAAAAATGCCTTCAGAGCCTGTGGGCGTCCTTTCCAAGACTGCCGTGCAGAAATCTGCTGATGTGCAGGCTACCCAGACTCATTATCTCTTCACCTGCGGCCCGGTGGACTTGAAACTGACCTTCTCCGCTCCGCTTTTCCTCGATGACTTGGATCTGGTGAGCCGTCCGGTGAACTATATCTCTTATGAGGCGGTCTCCAATGACGGCAATAAACATGATGTGGGCATCTATTTCGAGGCATCACCGAGGTGGGCTTCTGACAAGAACTGGCAGGAGACCGTCTCCGAGACTTACTCAAAGGACGGTCTTGTCTACCTGAAAGCGGGCACCAAGTCGCAGGAGATTCTTGCGAAGAAAGGTGATGACCTGAGAATCGACTGGGGATACTTCTATCTTGCTGCGGATGCGGACAAGATGGACGCGGGAGTCGGCAAGGCTATTGACTTGAGAAACTGTTTCAAGGAAGGAGGCCGCCTCTCTGAAATCGGCGTGAAAGGCGAGAATTCGGAAGGAAGATTGTCAATGTCTAGAGAACATGGCAAGGCAAAGACCGCTGCCGGTTCCGTGATGATAGGCTATGATGACATCTGTTCGATTCAGTATTTTGGTGAAAATCTGAGGCCTTACTGGAATGCCGACGGAAAATCCTCTATAGAGGAGCAGTTCGCAAAGGCACGTAAGGAAGAGTCTGAACTGATTGCCCGTTGCTATGATTTCGACAGGAAACTCATGCGTGAAGCGGAGAAAGCCGGAGGACGTGACTATGCCGAGCTTTGCGCTCTTGCGTATCGTCAGGCCATTCATGCCCATAAACTCGTGAAAGCTCCGAACGGGGACCTGCTCTGGCTGTCGAAAGAGAACAACAGCAACGGTTCCATCGGAACAGTCGATGTTACATATCCTTCAGCGCCTCTGTTCCTGCTGTATAACCCGGCTCTGGCAGAAGGCCTCATGAACCATATCTATTATTATAGTGAGAGCGGCAAGTGGACCAAGCCTTTCCCGGCCCATGATGTAGGAACCTATCCTATCGCCAACGGTCAGACCTATGGCGGTGACATGCCTGTCGAGGAGGCAGGAAACATGCTTTCTCTTACGGCTGCAGTCTGCCATTATTCCGGCAATGCCGAATATGCCGCAAAGCATTGGGAGACAATGACAACATGGACCAAATATCTGGAACAGTTCGGCCTGGACCCTGAGAATCAGCTCTGTACGGATGACTTTGCCGGACATTTCGCCCACAATGCAAATCTTTCTGTCAAGGCCATCCTCGGTATCGCATCATACGGATATATGGCTGATATGCTCGGTAAGAAAGATGTCGCTGAAGAGTATCTCGGAAAGGCCCGCAAACTTGCTGGGGAATGGGTGAAAATGGCTGACGACGGGGACCACTACCGTCTTACATTCGACAAGGCCGGCACCTGGAGCCAGAAGTATAATCTTGTATGGGACAAGCTGCTTGGACTTGATATATTCCCGGACGATGTCAGACAAAAGGAAATTGCGTACTATCTTTGCAAGATGAATATTTATGGACTGCCTCTGGACAGCCGCGAAACGTATACCAAGACAGACTGGATTGTCTGGACCGCTACCATGGCTGACTCTGAGAAAGATTTCCAATCTTTCGTGGCACCTGTCCACAAATTCATGAACGAGACGGTGGATCGCGTACCGATGTCAGACTGGGTATTCACGGACAAACCTAATTATAGAGGCTTCAAGGCTCGTTCCGTAGTTGGCGGATACTTCATTAAAATGCTTGAAAACAAGTAAGTTATGATAAAATTTAGATTTCTTACCATTATTACCTGCGTTGTGACGGCAGCATCGTGCTGCGGCAATGCGGAGCCGGATTATATCGAGAATCCGGTGGACTATGTAAGCACACTTGTCGGTTCAGAGTCCACATTCCAGCTTTCCACCGGCAACACCTATCCGGCAGTGGCAATGCCATGGGGCATGAACTTCTGGACCCCGCAGACCGGCAAGAACGGTGACGGCTGGACCTATCAATATGATGCGACCAAGATTCGCGGACTGAAACAGACTCACCAGCCGAGTCCGTGGATAAACGACTACGGCGCATTTTCCATCATGCCTGTGACCACGGGTCCGGTGTTCGATGAGAATGAGCGTGAGAGCTGGTTCTCCCATAAGGCTGAGGTCGCAACACCATACTATTATAAGGTATATCTTGCCGAACATGATGTGGTAGCGGAAATCGCTCCGACAGAGAGGGCTGCGGCAATCCGTCTGACATACCCTGAGAAAGACATGTCTTACCTCGTAGTGGACGGCTATGCCGGCGGTTCATTCGTGAAGGTGATTCCTGAGGAGAACAAGATAATCGGCTATGTGACAAACAATCACGGCGGAGTGCCGGAGAATTTCAAGAACTGGTTCGTCGTGGTTTCCGACACACCTTTCGAGAAGGTGGAGACAATCGCCGGCGACAAGGTTACCGGAAAGATGGAAACCGCTGCTGACCACGCACTTGCGATGGTAGGCTTCAAGACTGTCAGGGGCCAGGTGGTGAACCTCCGCGTCGCATCTTCGTTCATCAGCATTGACCAGGCACAGATCAATCTCCGCGAAGTCGAGGGCAAATCTTTCGACGCCGTGAAGAATGCCTGCCGCGACAGCTGGAACGCCGCGCTCGGCCGCATCCAGGTCAGCGACACTAACATTGACCGGATCCGCACATTCTACTCGTGCCTCTACCGCTCGCTCCTTTTCCCTCGCGATTTGTCCGAGGTCAATGCCAATGGCGAGCGCGTCCACTACAGCCCGTACAACGGCGAGGTGAAGCCCGGCTATATGACTACGGACACCGGGTTCTGGGACACATTCAGAAGTCTTTTCCCTCTGATGAACCTGGTTTATCCTGACCAGAGCGTGAAGGTCCAGGAGGGTCTTGTCAATGCCTATCTGGAGAGCGGTTTCCTTCCTGAGTGGGCGAGCCCGGGACATCGCGGATGCATGGTCGGCAATAATTCCGCTTCCGTCGTGGCTGATGCCTATGTGAACGGCATTCGCGGCTATGATGCTGAAAAGCTCTGGGAGGCAGTCATTTCCGATGCCCACAAGGTTCATCCTGAGGTAAGTTCGACAGGCCGTCTCGGCTGGGAGTATTATGACAGTCTGGGCTACGTGCCTTGCAATGTCGGCATCAAGGAAAATGCGGCTCGTACTCTCGAGTATGCCTACAATGACTGGTGCATCTATATGTTCGGCAAGGCTTTGGGTAAGCCTGAGTCGGAACTGGAGCCGTACCGCAAAGCTGCATTGAACTACAGGAATCTCTATGACCCGGAATACAAGCTCATGGTCGGCAAGAATGCTGACGGGTCTTTTTCCCGTCCTTTCAGCCCTCTCAAATGGGGCGGCGACTTTACGGAAGGCAACAGCCTCCATTATACATGGTCAGTCTTCCATGACCCTCAAGGACTCATTGACCTGATGGGCGGAGACCAGCCGTTCGGGGAAATGATGGATTCCGTGTTCAATATCCCGCCTCATTTCGACGACAGCTACTACGGCTTCCCGATTCATGAAATCAGGGAGATGCAGGTCATGAACATGGGCAACTATGCGCACGGAAACCAGCCTATCCAGCACTTCATCTATCTTTATGACTGGTGCAGCCAGCCGTGGAAGGCGCAGGCCCGCATCCGTGAGGTCATGGACAAGTTCTATACTGCGGCTCCTGACGGATATTGCGGCGATGAGGACAACGGCCAGACATCCGCATGGTATGTATTCTCAGCAATGGGCTTCTATCCGGTATGTCCTGCATCCGGAGAGTTTGCTGTCGGAACGCCTCTGTTCAAGCATGTGAAGGTCAATATGCCTTCGGGCAAGTCGTTCACTGTCAATGCCTCTGAGAATTCCAATGATAATTATTATATCAGGTCAATGAAAGTGAACGGACGTGAGCAGACCAGGACCTGGCTCACGTACAAGGAGCTGGCAGATGGCGCTACCATCCGTTTCGACATGTGCAATGCTCCTGTAACCTCGCGTGGTACAGCAACTTCAGACCGTCCATATTCTTTTTCTTCAGAAAATGAAAAATAGACTGAGTTTCATGGCTGCACTGTTTGCAGCATCGGCAGTGTTCCTCTCCTGTTCATGTTCAGGAGGGGAGCCTGATTCCGGTCCGGTTATAGGTGGTGAAACCGGAGGTGGCGGCAATACTGAACTGCCGGATAACATGGATGTCACTATTCCTGAATCTGAACAAGAAGAACGGCACTTCCTCAGGCGGCGTCAATACGGGAATAATGAACGAGATTCTTGCCGGGCTTGCTCCGGGAGCTTCTGTCCTTGGCTGGGAGGCCGCTTCCGGCGAAGATGTGTTCGTCTCGCCTGTGTCTGCACATGGCCGTCTGATGCTTGCCGCAGACTGGAGCAGTAACCATGGACTTACGTCAGCCGGCGCCGTTTCCCATGCTCCCGCTCTTGCCAAGGTTATAAATCCGAGGAAGATAAACTATTCTGCATCTGCCCATTATGTGTCATTCTTCCTGAGTGATGGTGACAACTATCAATGGATTATGAATGGTTTCGACAAGGATTTCTATTCGGTTTCATCGGTAATCCCATCCAAGATGAGCTTCGGAATCTGCTCTCAGGCTCTGGAACAGTTGGCTCCGGTTCAGGAGGATTATCTGTTCTCCAAGCAGGCTGACAACAGTACATTGATGGAATGTTTCGGCGGCGGATATTTCTATGTGGATGATTACGCCACCAAGTCGGACAGGAAGGCCGGTCTGGAACTCCTTGCGGAGCGCACGGCTGCGAGCATGAAGGCCCACCGCCTCAAGGTCCTTCACCTTATGGCCCATGACGTCAATTCCGATGCCGCAAAAGAGGCGTATAAGGCTTTTATCAATGCCAATGACCAGCTGGAGGGAATCGTGGTCATCCAGTATTCTCCATACAACGGAGGTCACGGAAACATCATGTGGTTTGCCAATAAGGAAGGATATGACATTCCTGTGATATCTGCGGCTTATTCGCTCTGGAACGGCTCATCTGAGCCTGGTCAGTGTACTCCTGCCGAGATCGCGGCAAGAATGAAAGCTGTCAATGATGGCGTGTCCCATGACCTGGTCTGCGTCCATGCGTGGAGTGACTTCTCCGGAAAGAAAGGCGCTGCCGCCGCTCTCCAGTGCATCTCTTCTGCAGGTGATACCTATAAGGCGGTTTCTGTCCAGGAACTAATCTGGCGCATACGTATGAAAGAACGTAAGGAACAGATGCTCAAGTATCTGAAAACCATAAAGTAATACTTGCAAATACTGAAAGAGAGGCTGACTGGATTGCCGGTCAGCCTCTCTTTCAGTGTGTATGGTATATTATTCCTGCGCCTTCAGAACCAGGTCTTTCAGAATTAAGTAGCGGTCGTTGTTGCTTGAGGTTGAATGGAAGTACTCCATATCAGCGAATGTCATTGACTTGAGGTCATCGGAGACCGTCAGGACGACATCCTGTCTCGAACTTGATGAGTGCCCGCTTCCTACCAGCACACCTGACAGCACTATCTGGTGCGTCTTCGGGAGCCAGACATAGGACACATCCCCGCTGTTCAGCCTTTCTGTGTCTGCGGTGACGATTATGCGAGCCTTGCCTTTGACAGTTCCGCCGGATGTCCTGTTCAGGTACAGCTCGAACTTGCCTGTGCATCTGACACCGTTCCATACTCCGGCATCGTCCTGCTCGCCGATGAACGTAAGTGAACCCGTCCATTCTGCTGCTGCGACCTTCGTGTAGGTCATGGAGGACATGTCTATGATATATGACGAGCCGTCGCTTGCAGTCACGATGTTCCGGTCTATGGTATATGTGCCGTCTGAAGCTCCGCCAGCATTGCCGAACCCGTCCAGTACGAGGTCTGCGCCATTTCCGTCAGCCGGCTTGTATGTGCCGGCCTCATTGCCGCTCATCGTGAATACAGGCTTGCTGTCTGCTGATGAATGGCTGTACTTGAACAATGCCTTGTCCCCATCGTATGCGATGGCTGTGCATGCTCCGGCGATAGAGGCGCCTGACGTAAACTTGAGGTTTACCTTCGTCACCTTGAGGCTCTGGATCTCAATATAGTACCAGCTCCTTGTACCGTTCTTTTCCAGCTCTGCAAGATAGCGCACACCATACTGGTCAGTGGCTGCGCAGAAATAGCTGAAGTCATCCTTGCTTACGAAATAGTACTTCAGGTAGTCCGGTTTCGGCATCTGGAGGTTCGTGACATAGGTGAATGCGTCACCGTTGTCAAACCATTTTCCGCTTACGCCGAAGTCCACCTCGCCGAATCCGTTATCGCTGTACTCGCGCAGATATGAGAACGTGTTGTCCTCCTCGTTGAACTCGTAGCAGCCGTCGAAATCGAACTTGTTCTCATCTGTGGATTTTGCGAAGAAGGAGGTGTTGCCCCTCATGTCGAGAGAGAATGTCGGGGTGGAAGACTTGAACATGTTGTTTTCACCCACGATGATCTGGTATCCCTTGTAAGTGCCTGTGAATGACTTGCCAATGTAGTCGCTCTTCTCATGCGCCACGGTCGATATCGTTATCGGCTCGTCAGGCATCTCTATTTTCCAGCATCCGTTCGGAGCAGTCTCGTCGCTCTCCAGCCATGTCACTTCCAGATCAGTGCCGCTTTCCGTGACAGCCTTGAGGTCTGCGGTGTATCCGAGCTCGCCTCCGTAGAGGAATTTGACTGAATAGCCCTTCCATGCATCATATACTACAGGGTCCGCATCCCAGTTGTCACTGCTGTTGAGCATGGTTATATATGTGTTCTCGGCCTGGTTCACGGTTATGACATGCTTGTCCAGGATTATCTTGCAGTCGATGGTCACATCTTCAGCCGGCATCTTGAACTTGAAGGTGTATTCGTTGTCGATCACCCGCTCGGAAGAAAGCTCGCATGCATTGCCGTTGAACGTGACGGAACCGACCTTCACCGCCTCGTAGCCCTCGTTCATTGTGAACTTGACCTCGATTTCGGAATCGACAGCTCCCCATTCCGGTCCTGAGACCTTGCAGGTATCACCCTTGTCCGTGTAGTAGATGCGGTAGTTGTCAGGCTCGTTCTCTATGACGATTATGCTTACTTCCACATTCTTCTCGGGCATGGTAAACCTGTAGCTGCATTCGGTGCCGCTGCCAGCGATCTTCTCACAGGCGATGCTGTTGGCTGTTACGAATGCGACGTGGTAGTTCTCCTTTATGACATTGACATCCACTGTGACTGTCTCGCCAGGCTCTGCCTTGTCAGGGGCTGTAAATGTGCACAATGTGTCGGCATAATTCACCACGATGCTGTAGGCATCCGTCTTTCCTTCCTGCCCGTTTTCACTGCAGCCGGCAAGGAATATGCCTGTCACTCCTGCGGCGATATATAGAAGTTTCTTGAAAAGGTTCATGTTAAATTACATTATAGGATTCTTGATATGAAGCCGGATGCGCAGGATTTTGATGATGGTGAGTTCCTTACTTCGGAAGGTATCTCGCTTCTGGTATAGATGCTTACGAGTCTGCTTCCCGCATCTGAAGTAAGTGTGAGAGTGTTTCCGTCAGCGCTTACTGAGAACCCGTAGCCGGAGTTCCAGACTTCGCCGTCATTATAGCATCCAGTCATGAAATCGGTGCCTGCGGAAAATGTCCCTGACAGACGCTCGTAAGTGTTGCTGTCAAGATGCTGCCAGATATTGAACTTTCCGTCAGCCATAAGCTCCAGATAGACATCGAATCCGTCCGGCTTCTCTCCGGACCATTCCGTAAGATGCCATTCGCCGACTACGGCGCTGTTTACCTCCGGGCTGTCATTGCCCGATGAACAACCTCCGAGAAGGCAGCTTGCCATGACGGCCAGAACAGATATTATGTATTTGATGTATTTCATATTCTATATTGATTTATAGCCACCTGCTGTTCGCAGACTCGCGTGAAACAATGGAGAACTCCTTGGTGATTTCCTTGCCTCCGGTAGCGGCTGATGAACCGGCAGAGGTGCCGCCGGCTATAGCTTTGATGGAGATGCGGGCGGTGCCCGGATTCAGGCAGGTGAACACCAGCTGCCCGTTTATCATCTCAGGCATCTTCCCGATTCCGAGCTTCTTCATATCTTCAGCGGACATCGACACCTTGGTATAGGTGAGATTCTTTGCAGAGCCGCCGAATATGCTTGTCAATATGATTCTCACCTCCTTCCCGGCGGTTACTGTCACACATGGTGTCCCTTCTACCTGCATGAGCAGCTTATATGCGTCGATAAGGCCTGTACCCATCTGCCCAGCATAATCCTCCAGGTCGATTTTCTTTCCTGTATTCTTGATGCCTTCGAGCCTGGAGTCAATGTCATTGACAGATGTGAGCAGCATTGACATGAACTCCTCCCTGGTGAAATGCTTGCCTTTCGCAAGTGCGTAGGAGAGGCCGAGAGCGGCGACGCCCGAAACATGAGGGCACGCCATCGAGGTGCCCTGCATATAACCGTAGTCTTCACCTTTGGATGTCTCGGAGCATACTGTGGAAAGGATGCCGGCACGTTCTCCTCCGACAAACCCGATGGTCTCTCCGCCAGGTGCGGCGATGTTGCAGCCCGCTCCGTAGCAGGTGTAGTATGTCGGAAGATAGTCAGGCGAGATGGCTGTTACGGAGATGCACTCCCTGTATCCTCCAGGGTAGTTGGAGGAATTCGCTCCGTTGTTTCCTGCCGCATAGACGGCAATTCCGCCGTCAATTGCATCGCAGTTCTTCTTGCTGAAGAAATAGTTCAGGGCCTCGCACAGAAGCGGCGATTCCTCCTCGAAGGCCGCATCGGATGTGAAGTTCGACTGGGCGTAGCCGTATGAGCACTGGAGGATGGAGGCGCCATGGTCAGTGGCATACTTGACGGCTTGCGCGGTGCTGTAGTCATTCGTGGACTCCGTGCCGGAGAAAATCTGGCAGGACATGATCCTCACGCCGTCACCTTTGCCTGTGCCGCCGGCTATGCCTGCCACGCCGATGCCGTTATTGTTTACAGCTGCCACGGTTCCCGCGACATGTGTGCCATGACCGGAGTCACTCTGCGGCACACCGCTGATGACTTTGGTCACGTTCCATGTGATAGGACCGTCATCCACGAAGTTATATCCGTGAATATCGTCAACATATCCGTCGCCGTCGTTGTCAATGCCGTCGCCGTCCACCTCTCCTTCATTGACCCACATGTTCGCTGCAAGGTCCGGATGGGTGTATTTAACGCCTTCGTCCAGCACAGCGACGATTACTCTCGGGTCTCCGCCGGTGAGCTTCCATGCATCCACCACATCGACATCCGCGCCTCTGCGGGCTGTCGTCGCGATGGCAAGGTCAGCGTTGTTTATGTAGTTCCACTGCGATGGAAGCTGCGGGTCGTTGAAATCTGACTTGATTATGCCTGCTGTTGCCTGGGAAGGGGAGAGCCCATATACCTTGTCGTCTGAAGCCTTGCAGAGCTTTGCGCTGAACTGAAGTTTGTTGATTTCAGCTACGGAGGCAAGCCTCTCTGCTGCCTCATTCAGATCCTGTCCGTCTGCGAAGCGGATGACATACCATCTGTGAAGTCCAGCAGCCCTTGTCTCGGTCTCGCTTGACTTGTTGACTGGGAAGACACGCTCCAGGCTTATCGCATGAATCTCGTCTAGTACTTCATCAAGATTGTCGATGCCGCAAGCGGCTCCTGCCGATTTCGTGGCAATGCGCTCCGCAGCTGCCTTCTCTATGGCCGGAACGGCGTCCTCATTGAATTTTACGATCAGCATCCCGCTTTCTGCATTCTCCGAAGTATTGCAGATCTTCGGCGAGACGTTGACTTGTGACGGGCCTTCAGATGGCTCCCGCAGAGCTTCTGTGCTGCAGGATGCCATCACGAGAGCTGTCAATATCAGAAATTTTCTATTGTTTTGCATATCTGTTCTATGTTTCTAAAAGGCGCGTACACCGACGAACCTGAAATCCTTATCTACGTATCCGCTTTCACCGCTGCTTACTTTGGTCACCATTACCTCCGCGTGCCTTGTAGCAGGTGCGGAAGCCGGGATGAGGTCTGTCGCAAGGTTTATGGCAGGCTCCTCACCGAAATTGCCAGGCACGGCTGTCACGTGGTTGAACTCCGGAAGCTCGACATAGTTCGCCATCCTACCTGAGAATCCTGCGAGCGCCTGTCTGCGGAGCTTTGCCATGTTTGCTAGAGCTGCGCTGGAGATGCCGCCCTTATCCTTGGCAGGATCCACAAGCATCATGTCTGTCATGAGCGCATACGTGTTGTATGTAGTCATTCCGATAGCGGCCACGTAGCTGAAGGTGTAGCCCTGCATCTGGTAAACTGGGTTAGGTACGCAGTACAGGTAGCCGTCTGCGACCTGTCCGAACAGCATGGCTGTAGTGCCATAGATGTTCTGGAGATCTTCCTCTGCCATGAATCCTGTGAACACCAGTTCGTCATTCTTGACACCGAGAGTGTTCTGCTGGTCGGCGAGAAGCATGAATGCACCGTTGTATGACTTCAGGTTTGAGCTCCTGGTGGTCGGGAGATAGATGCCGAAGATGGATCCTGCCTCATCGAACTTGAATCCCTGGAGACCGTCTATATCCAGCCAGTATTCCCCGTTGCCGCTCTCCTTCGTATTTATCTTCATGGTCACAGGGTCGAACTGTCTGCGGACAGGCTCATCGTCGAGATAGCTTATCGCATAGTAGTTCCACTTGGTGGAGGTGAGGTATTCCACGCTTGGCTGCTCCTCTGTGAACTCATTGTATATATATGTCTCGAGACCTGGGTTGAATGTTCCTGTGGTCTTGTATGTCGCAGCTGATGTCGAGGTCGTGTAGCCGTTGTCGGCACGCATGACGAGAGTATATTCGCTGTCCCCGTTAAGTCCTGTGACCATGGAACTGAATCCGCTGCCGTTTACAGCCTTCAGCTGCTCTGCGGTGAACTTGAGTCCGGAATTGTCCAGAAGCTTGTCGAGATCGGCATCCTTGACCCTGGAAGCCTTGTACAGGCCGAAGGTCAGCGACTCGATTTCTTCACCGTATGCATAGAGCTTTCCGGAATTGTCAGGTGTGATGCCCTCTCCGGCATGGTCGTGGGAGGCCTCGATACCGAAATTGATGTTCACTTTCTTCGTGTCCCCCTTGGCTATGTATCCGAATGTCAGGGCAGTGTATGTCTGCATGTGCCCTTCTGCATCGTAGCCGCAGCCGACCATGGTATATTTGCCTGTCTTGCCGACTTGTATGTTCATTGTGAAAGTCTTCTGCGTCTTGCCGTCGATTTCATCATTGATTTCCCCATCGAACTTTAGGGTGCCGTCATTCAGGTCCTGGGCCTTGAGGCTAGCCTCACCATCATCCAGCGAACCGTCAAAGAACGCATATTTGAGGGTCTTTATATCATCGGAAAGCTTGGCGGTTACAGGAAGGACTCCGTTGGTGCCCATTGTGCCCTTGGTCAATGTTACTGCATATTCGGCAGCCTTGTAGCCCGGGAGAGTGATACGGGTGGCCCCGTTGAGGTTGCCGTTGTACCAGCCACCATTAAGGCTTGAAAGTGTCACCATGATGCCCTTTGCAGGGAAGGTTATGACACCATCGCGCAGGGTACCATACTGTGCGGCAGATTCATCCAGCGAGAAGTTCTCCGGGGTGTATGAGCCGAATGAGATTTCTCCGTTGTCGCTGTTGAATGTCATGCCGGTGGTCTGGTTCGGGAGATATACCTTGTCAGCGTCGCGTGCATCCACATAGGTGTATGCATCCTTGTTCTCTGCAATCTTGACGTTGGTCATGCCGGAGAACGCCTTGAGGAATGTGTTCCCGCCATAGACCTTCATCCTGTAGTAGCCCTTCATGTCCTCCCTCTCGTAGATTTCCACATCCAGCTCTGGGTTAGGATTGAAGCCGCTTCCGCTGAGGGAATAGAGGCTGCAGATGATGTCGTCGCGCCACTTTCCGGTCGTGGACTTCCCGTCAGGGCTCTTGACCAGATTCCATCCCGCCCTGGTGACGGTGAATGTAAGGCTTGTCGCCAGAGGCCCATAGACGGTGACATATTCAGGGTCGTCAATGCTGATGACACATTCGTATTTTACGCCGACCTTCGCAGCCGGGAAATTGATGGTGATGTTTGTCTCCTTCTCTCCTGTCTTGAAGACTACAGGGTCGATAACGAAGATGCCTTTCTCACTTGCAGTCACATTGACAGGAACTGTGATCTCGTCGTCTATCTTCTTCCTGCGGAGACGGAAAGAGACTGTGGTCTTCTCCTGCGGGGCGAGCTCCACCGTGGTGGAAGTCGTCTGGGATGGGAAGTACACTCCGTAGGAGCTCTCGTCTTCAGGAGTTCCGGGAGTATATTCTTCCTCTTCAGAGCAGCTGCACAATGCGGCGGCTGCCATGGTCATCCATAATATATGCTTAAGTATTTTCATTTTCTGATGTGCTATAGATTAACCTTTCCAGAGCTCCACCTTGTTGGATGGGTCCGGATTGTTCTGGGATGCTACTGCGGGGTTGTTCTGCGTCTCGCCTCTGGAAATCACGAAGTTCCAGTATGGTGCGCGGCCCTCGCAGTTGAGTCTGTATGATGCCGGGGCATTGGTGCCGACATAGCCTCTCTTCGAGGACATGTCCAGACGCTTCATGTCGAACATGATGATGCCCTCTCCCCAGAACTCCACACGCTTTTGGAGAATAAGCTCGTTGATGAAGCCTTTCATGCTGGATGCTTTCGGGGTGCAGTCGTATTCCACATCATCTGTCATGCGGTAGCTGTTCATGAATGTGTTGAGCAGCTTCCTGCCTTCCGCGAGGTCGAGGTGGCCTCTGGCCTCTGCCTCGATGAAGTACATCTCTTCGACACGCATCATGCAGTGGTCTGCCGCGCCGCCTACCTTGTATTCCTTGTAGTTGCCCTGTGCAGGACGGAACTTGATGTTCGTGTAGTCCTTCAGCTCATCCTTGAAGTAGCTCTTGCCGTCCTCACGGCAGCTCTGGTATGCGTATTCGCGGTCTGGAGCCAGCCATGAATGCTTGCGGAAGTCGTAGTTGCTGATACTGTTGAACAAGTTCTTGTTTATGGCACGCCCGGTGTCATATCCGTATGCACTCCATGCATTTTCTGAACACATGTGGGCTGTGAAGCACATGAGGTTCGCTACGCTTTCGCTTGGAAGGGCGAGACCCCACATCCAGGAACTGTTCGAGGATGCATTGTTGAAGCCGTTCACCGGATCCTCCCACTGGCTCTGTGTCAGAGGTGTGCATCCGCTGGCAGTGATGGCCTTGCGGGCGAACTCGGCTGCTGAAGTGTATGCCTTGGTGGAATTGGCATTGTCGGATGCATCTTCGAAGGCTGTCCCTCTCTCCAGATAAGCCCTTGCCTTCATGCCATAGACTACTGCGAGGCTGATGGTGTACTTGTCTGAAGCCTTGTAGTTTGCCAGAAGAGTCTCGGCGTTGTCAAGGTCAGGGAAGATAATCTTGTCATAGATGTCCGATACCTTCGCTCGGGGATTGTTCTTGGCCTGCGCCTCTGTCGTCTCTGGGAGAACTACCGGCACCCCGAGCCCGAGCACGCTGTCATCCTGTGTGTAGTTGTTCTTCTTGAACTCGTACAGACGCACGAGGTCGAAGTAGAACATAGCCCTGTATGCATATGCGAACCCGAGATATTTCTTCTGCGTATCATCAAGAGTCGAGAAATCTGAAGTGTCGATAAGCTTGATGACATTGTTCGCTGCCATGATCCACTTGTAGTAGTTGTTCCAGGTCAATGCGCCTACGGCATATTCGGAACCGAGGGCAATGTTGCTGCCCCACTGGGAGAACCAGTCATAGCCGGTGTTGCCGGAAACCACCAGATCCCCTGTCATGGATTCTGTGGCAATATGGATTGCCGGAAGGCCGAAGTCCCAAGGCAGGTCGTAGCCTGTGGAACCGGCCTGCACAAGCGCGGCAGGGATACCTTCGATGGATGTCTCCAGCGTCACCTGCTTCTGGATGGCGACAGAGGTAGGTGTCGCTTCCTTTATGCAGCTGTTCAACAGCATTGAGGAAAATGCCGCAGCAGCTGTCAATTTAAGTATATTGTTCATTCTGTACATTAAAACTGAAGGTTGATACCACCTGAAATAGTCCTGACAGGAGAATATGTCGCCTGTGATGTGGAGCCGCTGTAGGAGTAGCGCGGGTCGAAGCCCTGCCTCCTGGACCAGTACCATACATTCTCGCAGGACAGATATACGCGGATGCGGTCCACGCTGAAGTTCCTGGTAATCTTTTCCGGAAGAGTGTATCCGAAGTTGATGGTCTGGAGATTCAGATAGCTTGCATCGGTAAGAAACCTGTCGGAAGATGCGTTCTGATCCTGGTCTTCATACTGGAGACGCGGGATATTTGAGGACGTGTTGTCCTTGCTCCATGCCTTCAGGATATCCTTGTGCCAGTTCTGTCCTGTGGACTTGTTGGCAGGGGAGTACATCGCCGCAGCATAGCCGGAATCGTATGCGAGGCCGCCTATCTGGTATGTGAATGCGATGCTGAAGTCGAATCCGAAGAAGTTGAGGTCTGTGCCGAATCCTCCGTAGAGGTCAGGGATAGGGTTTCCGCACAGGTAGTCGGATGCACTTGTATATTCGGTGGTGGTCTCTTTCGTCACGTTCCCGTCTGCATCAGTGACATCCATATACCACATCGACTTTCCTTCAGTGGATACGCCGGCGTATTTCTTCATGTAGAAGGTGTACATCGGGAGTCCCTCTCCGTAGAACGTGGAACCGCTCACAAATCCTGAGTATCCGTCCACGGTCTTGGTGCGGCGCTCCTCCGGGAGCATCGTGATCTTGTTGCGGAGGTGGGTAAGGTTGAGGTTGATGTTCCACTGGACTTTCTCGCGGCGGACAGGGTTGAAGTTGAACTCCATCTCCACACCGCTGTTTCGCATGTCGCCGACATTGGCGTAGTATGATGAATATCCCATTGACGGAGCTACCGGGAATGCCAGAAGCATGTCAGTAGTCTTTCTGTAGAAATATTCGCCGCTTCCGGAGATCATTCCGTGCAGGAAGCTGAACTCAAGACCTGTGTTGATGTTCGTGTTGGTCTCCCATGTAATCTTCTCGGAGCCCTTCGAATTGAACACCGTGGAAACCATTCCGTTGGCGTTCTCGATGGTGTATGTGTCTGTATATCTGAAGTTTCCGATATTGTCGTTACCCTGCGAGCCGATGGATGCCTTCAGCTTGAGGTTGTCCAGCCAGTCGTATGTGCTGCTGAGAAAGTTTTCCCTATTGAGAATCCACGCGCCGCCGAGTGACCAGAAGTTCCCCCATCTATGCTTCGGATGGAAGCGTGAGGAAGCGTCACGCCTGAATGAACCTGAGAAGAAGTACTTGTTGTCGAAGTCGTACATGACACGGGAGAAGTAGCCTTCATTGAAATACTCTGAACGATAGGAGTTTGCATTCTGCGTGTCAATGATGGCACCGGCAAGCTCGTCATTGTCCTGGGTGAGCATGTGGCTCTTGCCAGCCGCGAGGTAGTATGTCTTCTCGGAATAGGACTCATGTCCTATCATCACATTGACATTATGCCTGTCGAACTGATGGGTATAGTTCAGGATCTGCTGCAGGTTCACGTCAAACTGCCTCTGGTGGGCCTTGGACACCATACCTTTTTCGCTGGCAAACTGGCCGAACCATGGGTTCCTGGTGGAGGTCATCCTCGTCTCGTCGAGGGCGACACCTCCGTTGAATGTGAACTTGAAGTCCTTCAGGAAGGTTACGTCAATGAAGCCTGTGCCGTTGAATGCATTGCCTTCGGACAATGACTTGTTCAGCCTGGTCTCGGAAAGGGCGTTGCTGTTAGGGAACAGGGAACGGACCATGCCGGCATTGTCACCGTTACCGTAGTCGTAGAGCTTGATGCCGTCTTTTGAATAACGGATATTGCCCTCGCCGTCACGGATGTAGAGCGGATATATAGGGCCGACGGCAGTGGTGAACGCGAACACGTTACCTGAGGAGTTACTCTCTCCGCTGTCGCTGATCTGATTATATGTGAAGTGCGAATAGTTCACGTTGGTGCCGAGCTTCAGCCAAGACTTGGCCTGGTAGTCCATACGTGCGTGAGCTGTATAGCGCTCCATGTCAGAGTTATATACGATACCGTCATTCTTCAGATAGCCGAAAGATGCGTATGTGGAAATCCTGTCGGAAGTCCCGGCTACGCTGGCATTGTACTCCTGGCGGAGAGATGTCCTGTATGCGGCCTTTGTCCAGTCATCAGGCTGGATGTAGAATTCCTCGCCGTTATAGACGATTCTGCGTCCGACGGTGGCAGCCGGGTTCACCTTGCCGTTGATACCGATGAACTCCTGTCCGTCAGGGATATTGAATATCTGATATCCGAGTCCGCCGTTGTCTGCGGAGCCTACCACTACGCTGTTCGCTTTCGCGTGAGCGTCTGTCTCGCTCATTCCGGAGCTGAGGTAGTAGTTTCTCAATGCGTTGTACTGAGTCTCGTAGTAGAGCGCAGGGTTCTTTATGTAGTCGTAGTCCCTTACTGCCCTGGAGTTCACGCCCCACTTGGCATCCACATTGATGATGGCGTCCTTTGATTTCGCTTTCTTCGTGGTCACCATCACGACTCCGTTTGCGCCTCGCGCTCCGTAGAGCGAGTTGGATGCGGCGTCCTTCAGGACGGTCATTGACTCGATGTCGTTAGGGTTCAAGTTGTTGAGGTCGCCTGAATAAGGCATTCCATCGACAATCCAGAGAGGGTCATTGCCAGCATTAAGCGAGCTGAATCCCCTGATTCGGATGGACGGGCTGGAACCGGGCTGGCCGGAAGTGTTGGCAATCTGGACACCGGCCACCTTTCCAGCCAATGTCTGAGCCACGTTGGACTGCTGGCTCTTGGCGATGTCGTCAGACTTGATGACTGTTGCCGAACCGGTATAGGCGTCTTTCTTCGCCGTACCGAATGCCACCACGATGACTCCGTCGAGTGACTGCGAGTCCTCCCTCATGGCAATGTCAATCTGAGTTCTTCCATTGACCTGAATCTTCTGGTCCTGGAATCCGATAGAAGAGACCGTCAATGTCGCATTCGACGGCACTTTGAGCGAATAGACACCATCCACATCGGATGATGTGCCGTTGGTAGTTCCCTCCACCATGATGGAGGCACCGACCACCGGTTCTCCGGCCTGGTCTGTCACGGTACCCTTGACTTCTACATCCTGCGCGTAGATTGCAGAGCATAGCCCGAGAACAGCCAGAATGGTTGTTGCGATTTTTTTAAACATAGATAATCAGCATCTATACAGCCGCCAAATGGCTTTTTCGGTCATAGGGCAGCTGCATCACTTAAATGTGTATAAAAATGTACTTGTTTTTGTTCAATTCTAGTAATCCTCGTCCTTCATCTCGTTGGTGTCTTGGGTGCCGGAGTATTTGGTTGCTGCACCTTTCCACTCGATTGTGATTGTATTCTTCGTTCCTGCATATTCAGGCATGTATGTCATGAGGCTGGTATAGTTTCCCCAATCTTTCATCACAAACTTGAAGTACCATTCTTTGCCATCTTTCTTGACAGTAACTTTGACATCATCAGGGCAACGCTGAAAATCCATTCCATATTGTGTGTAGGCAGAGCCATATCCATTATACATATAGGACTGCTGCAGATAAAGGTTCGTGTTGTTTGTGAAATAGAATGCCCATTTTGTTCCACTTGCATTCAAATCAAGCTCCTCGCTTCCGAGCTTGTCTGCAGCCAGGACAAAGTAAGGAGTATTGGAATCGAACTTTGTTACTTTTTCACCTGTCTTTTCATTGCGGAAATAGAAGACATAGGCATCCATAGGCTCAGCTGCTGATGCGTCATAGAATTTAGAGTTACGCATTACCTCCATCGCAGTAACTGTAATGTTCTGAAGCTCCTTGCCGCTTTCATCGGTGATTACAATCTTCGGCTCTACAGGCTTGACCGGGGTAAGGTCAGGAATCTCGCCATCGACAGGAACTCCATAATATTCGGCTGTAAGAGTCTCGCCGGAAGCAAGCGCAGCAGTTACATAGAAGTAGATCTTGCCGTCTTTTGCACCTGGGACAGTTTCGATAGATATCTCTCCTTCAGCCTTCTCGCTTGTAAGTGTGGCGTATGCAGGATAATAGTAAAGCTCAGCCTTCGCTGTAGTAAAATCGGCATCAGCTTCACCATCCTCATCAAATGCGGAAGCCGGAATAGTCATCTTTACAGCATAGTCGCCACTTGCAAGGTCCGCAGCTGCTGCAGCCTTGTCATTGGTACCGAAAGCGAACACGTAATTTGCGCCGTCCTTCTGACGGAAGAGTACCGGAAGGGACTTCTCCACATTGCCTGCAGCGCTCTTGATAGTCAGCTTGTCTGAAGAGTAGTAGCCTTTGGCAGGAATTCCAGTGTAAGTTACACGTATCCTGTTGTCGCCGATTGTCGCATCCATGAGAACAGAAAGCTCTGTCTCCTCCTCGTTGGTGCTCATCGTCAATGTTCCTTTGCGTCCTGCGCCGAGAACGATGTCCCCATAGGAGATGGCAATATCATCTGCTGAAACAGCTGAAAGGTCGAGGTTTGTGATGTTATCAATGTCTGCATCATCCGAGATGCTGATTGTCAGTACAGGTGTGGCGTCCGCAGGTTTGCTGACATTGCTCTGCTCATACAGGCTATATACTGATTTGCCATCAAGGTTGTATCTCCATGCTGTAGAGCTTGCGATAGTTGTGGTAGTCTCCTGATTCAGCTCCACCTGGTTGCTGAGGTCTGCCAATGCCTTTGCACATGCCCCGTTGTAGCGGACAAACAGAGGCTTGCGCTCAGCTGTGATGACATCTGCCGAGATTTCAACAGAAGTCTTGGAAAGAAGGTTTACGGACAATGCGGCTTTCCTGATGCCGTCCATTGCGCCCTTCTTTGCTGTTATATCCTTGTATGAAACTTCGAAATTCTCGGTCTCTGTGTTGACCTTGCCTTTGACAGACGCTGTCTTCACGAGTGCATAATCACTGGCTTTCTGCATTCCAGCTACATTGGTAATGCCTTCTGTTGGAGAAAGATAGAAAGTGTATCCGTCTGCACCGGCCTCGTAGATTACGGACTTTATGCTGATAAGCGGCTCTTCGCTGTACTCGATCTGATTCTTGATTTCTGCTGATGGCTCCGGATCTGCCGGAGTGTTCTCCTTGTTGCAGGCAGCCAGACATAAAACTGCTGCGGAGGCGGCTGCCAAGATGGCGCGGCCTTTAGACATGCTAGATAAAATTAACATATTTATTACACTAATTGGTTCGAAACGATAGATCTATTCAAATTTCCGAGGCCTGCACTCTGCTCATGAAATCCTTATGTACCTATTTTTTATGCGTGCGCAATATCGCACATTATTTCTTATAAATGAACAGGGGGGGGAGAATAGGATATGAATGTAATCTTTTAGAACATTTAGTAACGTTTTTTATGTATGGGTTATGTGTCTATTATGATAGGTGCAATCAGGATGATTATTCCACCAAGTCGGACAAAAAAAAACTGACCGGATTGACGGTCAGCCTTTTCAATATCTTTCAGAAGAACTATTCTTCTGCCGGTTTCATCAAGCTGTAAACGTTTGTAACGTCGTCATCGTTCTCGAGAAGATCAGTGAGTTTGTTCAATGTCTCACGCTGCTCAGGGGTCACGTCTTTAAGTTCGGTGTTAGGGATTCTCTCGAATCCTCCGGAAACGAGCTCGTAGCCGTTGTCCTCGATGAATTTCTGGATTCCGCCGTAAGACTCGTAAGCGCCGTAGATTACGATGTTCTTCGTAATGTTCTCATCCTCATCCTCCTGCTCCTCGACGAATACCTCAGGGTCGTCATCATAGTCACAGAGAGCGAGCTGGAGCTCATCCACATCGATACCATCCTGGTCCTTGATTCTGAACACGCACTTGTGGTCGAACATGAAGCTTACGCTTCCGCTGGTTCCGAGCGTACCGCCGCACTTTGTGAAATAGCTGCGGACATTGGCAACTGTTCTGGTATTGTTGTCTGTAGCAGTCTCTACAAGGAATGCGACACCGAACGGACCGTATCCTTCGAAGGTAACCTCCTTGAAATCACCGAGTGACTTGTCGGTAGCCTTCTTGATGGCTCTTTCGATATTGTCCTTAGGCATGTTCTCGTTTCTTGCCTCTGCGATGAGGGCGCGGAGACGAGGGTTGCCGATAACATCAGGACCGCCCTGCTTGACTGCGATTGTAATTTCCTTTCCGATTTTGGTGAACGTTTTGGCCATGTGGCCCCAACGTTTCATCTTTCTCTCTTTTCTGAACTCAAAAGCTCTTCCCATAATCTTATTTGTTTTCGATTCTGCTGATATACTTGTCGATATCGTAGCCTTCCATTGACTGAGGATACTGGTCCTTGATCTTCTTGTAGAAAGAAAGTGCCTTGGCGCTGTCACCGAGTTCCTCGCTGGCGATACCTGCCTTCAGAAGATATGCAGCAGCGAACATGTTGTCTGATACGCCTGCAGCCTTCTCGAAGCATGAAACGGCCTCCTTGTACTTCTCAAGTCCTACGTAAGCGTCACCTTTGCATGCGATGGCCCTTGCCTTGAGAATCTCATCCTTTCCGTTGTATTTGTTGAGGTAAGAAAGAGCCTCCTCATATTTTCCGAGCTGGAGTTCGCATACACCTGCATAGAAATAAACAGCTGTGCCTGCGTATGAACCGTACTCGCTGATGATCTGGCTGAATCCGAGCACATTGCCGTCGCCGTTGAGCGCGAGCTCATAGTTCTCTGCGCGGAAATTGGCCTCTGCCGGGAACATCTGCTCGGCAGCCTCTTCCTTCTGCGGCTGTGCGTAGAACTTGTGATAGCAGAGAACAGCCACGCCGATCACGATGATGGCTCCGAGGCATCCCCAGATGATTTTCTTGTTCTCGTTGAAGAATTTTTCTACAGAAGATACCTTTTCTGCAACCTGCTCTTCCTGCAGTCTCTCCTGATTTTTAAGAGTTTCTTGTGCCATATTTTCTTATGTTTTTATTTTCGTTCAATGCTTGTCCATACAACAAGCCTACAAAATTATAAAAAATAAGCCAATCCAGCAAAGAATTTTCGCCCGACTTGCATCGGAAAGGGATATTATTGATTGTCAGCAGTGTATAATCCGGCCTTTACGGCATATCTGATGAGCTCGACCGTACTGGAGATTTTCAGTTTCTTGAAGATGTTTCCTTTATGCGCATCGACAGTACGTACGGAAACATTGAGCTTGCCCGCAATCTCCTTCGACGTGAGTCCGTCGCAGCAGAGCTTCACCACTTCCATCTCCCTGCCTGTCATCTTCGGAACATCATCCATAGTCTCGATATTGCTTACGATTTCCTTTATCTGGTCCGACTCCTCACTGTCCGAAATCGCCGGCACGAGCGAAAGCAGCTTGTTCTTCACTTCCTGGTTCTTGCTGAGGATCTTGGCCTCTCTGCGTTTGATGCGTAACATCCTGTAAGTCAGCACTAGAAGGATAATCAGAAGTGCCGAAAAAAGCGACAGGCAGATCAATACCGTGAGCCTTGTCTTCGACATTTCCTGCTCATGGATCAGCCGTTCCTCCTTCTCCTTGGTCTCATATCTCACGCGGAAATCCTCCACGGCCGAATCAGCCCTGTCGTCAGCGATCTTTTCCGAAAGCTGGGTGTATTCTTCCAATGTATGCAGCGCATCCTGCAGCTTTCCCAGATGCTTCTGGCAGAGCCACAATCCGCTCAATGCCTTTTTCTTCACATAGTCGCTTCCCGCCTTGGTGGCTTGTTCGCAAGCTGTCATGTAAGCTTTCTCGGCATGCTGGTACAATTCACTTTTATAATAGAGCTGTCCGAGCTGGTTCTGGCAGATGGCCATCGATGTGATATTGTTCTTCTCCTGCAGGATCGGAATCGCCTGCAGCAGACACTTTTCCGCGGCAATGTCTTCGCCCAGGGCGATCAGCACGGCTGCTTTCTGCGAAAGCCTGATTGCCTTCTTGCCCTCGCGATGGTCCTCACTGTCAAGCTTGTACGCCTCTTCCACGCAGACCAGGGCCCTGTCGCTGTGCCCCATCTCCAGCCAGATGTCCGAAGCCAGTCACAGACGGATCGCCAGCCTCTCCCGGTCGCCGCGTTCGCGCTCCATCTCTATTGCCGGAAGAACATATCCCAATGCTGTTTCCGCCTGGCCGGTAGCCAGATACAATGTCGCCAGATTGTTCATCGTGGAGCTCATCCCTTGCTTGTCCTTGGCTTTCAGGTCTAGCTTGTAGACTCTTTCCATGTAGTTGATGGCCTGTCCGAAGAGCCCTTTCCGCTGATAGAGGATGCCGATGTTGTTTATGCAGTCCGCCAGCAGATTGTCATCATTGCTTCTCTCGCAGAGGGGGAGCGCCATCAGGGCCATGGACAATGCGTCATCGAACTGGTTCTTGATATAATAATAGCAGGACATCATGTCATAGATGCGCGCTTCGGACTCTATGGCCTGGTTTCTTCCGTAGGTGTATTTGCCCATAAGGAGACCTTCCTCCGTTCCTTTTTCCAGAAGTTCGTTTCCTATATGTATGCGGTCAATCTTCGAAGCGTTTTCCCACTTCGAAAACAAGGTCAAAATATCATTCGCGGTCAGATTTGCGGTCGATATGATGGTCAGTATTATTATAGCCAGTCCTTTTTTCATCATCAGTCGATTAGGGGTCCGTTTAATGCAAATATAACATTTTTCTCATACCTACGTACCAAAATTACGTATAATTACCTATTGTTTTCGATGTACCCATGGTCTATATTTGCAAAAACGTTATAATGACATACGTAACCGGGACTAACCCTAAAAATCAAATTTATCATGATACCTACAATTATTCACAAGTCAATGCGGCAGCTTACGGCATCTGTAGCTGTGCTTCTGTCGCTCGCATGCGTTTTTTCCTGCAAGAAGGAAAAAGGCGGAGGGGATGCCCTCGAAAAGATATATTTCGTGGATCCGGCATCAGCGACCATGGTCATTACCCAAGGCCGTTCTGAACAGATTCTCTATGCCACCGTTCCTGAAAAGGCAGCCGACACTGCAATTCTGGAATGGTTCTCTGACGACCCGTCCATAGCGGATGTGATCAACGGTCTCGTGACTGCCGTTGCCCCGGGAAATACCGTAATTACGGCCAAATGCGGCAATGTCACAGCCTCTATCGACGTGCAGGTGGTGCCGATTCCGGTCACCAGTTTCAGCGTTCCTAAGACAATGAGCGCATACATGGACATGCCTGTGCAGATAAAATTGACATTGGAACCGGCCGAAGCCAATGCCGCGTCGCTGGAATGGAAATCGGACAACCCGGAAACCGCAGAAGTCGTCATTGAAGACGGGAAGGCTTTTGTCAATGCCAAGAGAGAGGGCGGATGCAAGATCTCGGTGTCTCCTTATGGCCGTTCGGACGAGTCGAAGGAAATCGCGGTTACGGTCTATCCTGCAGCCTTCAAGCTCATGAGAAAAACAATATCGGGTGAAAGTGGTTACGTCGAGATTCCGAACGAAGACACTTTCGACATCACTGATATCGGGATGCCTACATATGAGGGAATGCGCTACATTGAAATGATCAGAGTAGATGGCGGCGAACTTTTGGATTCTTCGGTGGAGGTTTATAATGAAAATCCGGGAATCGTTTCCATAACCAAACATAAACGCAGTGAAAGTAAGATTATCCTTAATGCCGAGGAGAAGTCCGAGGTCGGGGCTACCAAGGTATCCGTATCTCTGAAAGAGGATGACAATGTCTATACGAAAACCTTTACCATCACCAGACAGAAGCATGATTTTACATCCGATACGAAGATTTGCCGGATATATACGGAAACTCCTGTAAACGATGTGGAGGAAATGGCCAGAGAAGCCATACTGGCGGTTCAGATGTTTCCGGCGGTGAATGCCGTCTGGACCAGCAGCAATGAATCCGTAGCCAAGGTGGCGCCGTTGACAAGTGACGGGACAGGATTCTCTCCGATGGCGGAGATCCGGACATTTGGCGAGTATGGTTCCGCTGAAATCACAGCGACCGACGAAAGCGGAGAGCATACACGTAAATTCACTGTCAAGGTATCCAAGGCTTCATTCCCGGCGGGGACGAAGATCTGTATCCGGGTGGGTGGCAAGATTGAGCCTGTAGGTGAAAGCACGACAATCCGTGCATCATATGACGGCAGAAACGATGCAGGGTTCGGCCTTATGGATGCTTCCGGAAATTACCTCTCCACATTCACTAATTTCAAGTGGACAATCGAATCTCCTTCGTGTGAATGCAGGCTTACCCGAGTCGGTGCCAGTGGTGTTGTCGTCGCTCCGATTTCTACTACTACTTTCAGCGGCAGCAAGACGGCCACACTTGTCTGCACCGATGATGCCGGCAACAGGCTCACACATAAAATCATCATCTACAGTCCGATAGTTTTCGGCAGAAACGCATTGGGCGCCAAAGTGAACAGCCAAATGTTCTACGAAGATGCGAAAGTGGATATCGGTAACAAAGCAGTGGTGGCACTTTACGGAAATAAAAAAGTGCCTGTTACACTTGCTGGGCTGAAATGGTCCGGTTTGGAAAAATTGAATTCTTATGGAAATGTAAATATTTCGACTAATAACTCCAACACTATCTCATATTTCGAATTTACGCCTAATCAAAAGATGGAATCTGTGACTATCACTGTGGAGGATGAAATAGGACAGGAACAGACTCTGCGTATTCAATCTGCCGCGTTCCAGTTCCCGAAGGATGCCAAAATCTATATCTCTTATAACAAGAGCACGTGGAGTACTTCAGATGATTGCCTCTTTTTCAATAACGGAAACACTTACTTCAGAGTCGGAACATCTGCAACTGATTTTGTGAAATCTGGTTCGCCAGTCAAGTGGTCGTGTGTTAAAACTTATCCTAAATTAAATTATAGCAGTACACTCAGAGCGTTGCCTGGTGGAGATGCTTCCATATATGCGTTGTCTCCAACGAGCTATCCAAAGGATTATTCTAACGATGACTATACATTGGTGGCCAAAGATGCTTACGGAACCGAGATCAGCGCGAGATTCAAGGTGAAGAAGTTTATGAATTTCAACGATGGCATTTGGTTCAGATTAAGCTATCATGTTTCTGGTTCTAAGGAGGGGAAGAACTATAAATTCGAATCCGGAAAAGATGTGTATTTGACGCTTCCAAAAGGTGCATATGCTGATGTGACGATGAATTTTTGCCCTTACGAATATGGTAATTCTGTATATATCAACCGCGCGGAAATCATTGATTTCAAGAATGGTTCGGTTGGTACGCGCACTGAAAAACCTGCATTCAGCGTGACGGTTACCACAATTAGTGAACAGTATGCGCGCATTACTCTCTATGATGATTACGGAAACAAGAAAGCTTTTTATATTAAAAATAAATAACATTTAATCAATAATATTATGGAAGAACTTTTGAAACAAATCAAAAAGGCGGCGGAGTCGATGCTTCGCGACGCTACAGCACAGGAGAAGAAGGGAAACAAGGCGGCAGGATTGCGCGCCCGTAAAGCCTCCCTCGCATTGGAACCGATGCTCAAGGAATTCAGGAAAATATCCATCGCCAAGATGAAAGGCCTTGCAGGGCTCGTACTTCTGGTATCATTGGCAGGAACCGCATGCGTGTCATGTGAGCACGTGGATCCGACCGACCTTACGGAAGAGAACCTGCCGGTGAAGAGCATCGTTTGCGGTCATGTGAGATATGCGCCTGAAGGATCTGCGGTGACACTTGCAGAAGTGGGGCTGGACGTGAACATCTTCTATGGCCAGAAAGACGACAATGGAAATGTGGATTACGCTCTCAAGACCGTCAAGACGCGTCAGGGCGGATATTTCGAGACTACGCTCGGTTGCCCGGTAGGTCAGACCTTGGAGGTCAAGGTCGAGTGCTGCGGACAGTCCAAGAACAATGCTAAAGATGACAAGGGCTCGTCGTCCAGCGTGCAGGCATACTTCCATGCCGAGGTGGCCAAGACTCTTACTTGCGGTACGGCTGCCTACTTCAAGATGGATATGAAGCCGGTTGCCAACCACGGAGGTGCAGGCCTCGTGCAGCCGAAATGAGCCGCATCACCCTGCCTGAAAGGCTAGGAAGTGAAGAATTATCAACTAACAATTAAAAGACTTTATAATGAAAAAAATCCTGATATTGAGTCTTGCAGCATTGACCCTGGCATCCGTGGGCGCTATGGCGCAGGGGGAGAGCAATGTCCCTGAAGGTAAGCGTATCACGTGCTACCATGTGTATTCTGACAAGGCGCCTCATTTTTCTCCTAAGCGCGGTGACTGGGCTATCGGCGTCACTTTCAACCCCGCGACCCTTTCATATCGCTTGAAAATGCAGCCGGACAATGGAGATTTCGCCGGTGATTTCATCGAGGGGATGGCCACGTCCAGCAAGCAGATGTTCATCCTTTCGCAGGATCCTCTGGCATCGTTCCGCGTAAGATATTACATGAGCGACAATTGGGCATTGCGTGCTACTCTCGGTTTGAACGGCAGCCATATCAATTATCGTGAATATGTAGACGACGACCTCGCCAAAGCTGTCAATCCTGATTCCAAGAACCAGGTTGCGGATGCGGTGCTGTCCAATCTCAACAGCGGTAGCCTCGCGATTGGCATGCAGTATCTGGCCGGGAAAGGCCCTCTCCGCTTCACTGCCGGATTCGGTCTCACCTACGCCATTGCAGGCGGTAGCCTGAATTTCAAGTACGGCAATACCATGACGCCGGAAAACCGCGTGCCGTCGTCAATGCCTATGACCCGCCCTGCTCCTGCCGGCTCCAAGAACCCTACCCTCAATGACTTCAAGTCCCAGCTCGGCATCGCATACGCCCGTCCGACAAGACGTTACAATGTAGGTTACATCCACGGTATCGGTATCAATGCCGATATGGGTGTGGAGTGGTTCATGACCGGCCGCATTTCTCTTGCAGGTGCCATGACATTCACTCCTGTAATGTTCCTGTTCCAGCCTCAGACTTGGACCAAGTTCGAAGGCTTCTCTACCAAGACAGGAAATGTCGAGCAGTACAATGACCGGATCAGTCCGGGTAGCTTTGCCGTCCTCTACGGAACTGAAAACATTGGCTTCAATGTTTCCTTGAACTACTATTTTTAACTAACATTTCTTGATTATGAGAAATTTGAAATTAATGAAACCTGTCGCCCTGTTGGTCTCTCTTCTGGCTCTGACGACACCAGTTAATGGTCAGAATTTCTTGAAGAAGCTGAAGGATGCGGCGAATAATGCCTCTGACAAAATGAATACCGCAGTCGAAAAAACCGGCAACGCTTCTGCAAATGTGGCTGTGCCGACGGCATCCGGGCCGACTTACTATGTGTCTCGCAGCGGATCCAACAAGAACGACGGACTCAGTCCTTCAACAGCAGTCAAGAACATCCAGAAGGCCATTGACCTGGCTTCTGACGGTTCGGAAATCCGGGTTGCCGAAGGTAATTACTTCGGACTCCTGAACAAGGGCAACATCATCATTGACAAGCCTCTCGTGATTATGGGCGGCTACAATGCTGATTTCACCGAGCGTGATGTGCTCAAATATCTCACCACCATTGCTCCGGATGACAATTCCAACGGCTCTTCGCAGGGACGTGGAACCATCCAGATCCGCAGCATTGAGAAACCTTCTTCATCTCTCGTCATCGACGGCCTGATTTTCAACAAGGGCAATGCCATCGGTTACAATCTTCGTGGCGAGGGCTGGCCGGAGGGAGTGGAAACTCCTTTCATGATGCGTGAGGGCTCCAAGGGACAGGGCGGTCCAAACCTTGAAAACAAGGAGGTGTATACCCAGGAGACCTACTTCATCTATTTCGACGGCGTGGCAGGCAAGGTGAACAATCTCAATGTCTTCATCCGCAACTGTACGTTCGTGAACGGTCCTAACACCACCATCTGCGGTCTTCTTAAAGGCTCATTGACAGTGGACAACTGCGCGTTCATCAACAACCGTGTCACCACCATGGATGTCCGCGGACCTGACCCGAATGCCATCACCAAGGTGAATTTCCTGAACAATACCGTTCTTTTCGTATGGTCTTACACCAAGGACCTCCAGTCCCAGGGCTTCGGTTTCAGGTTCCAGCCTGGTACCAGCTGTACGCTTGAGAACAACATCATCGGCCTGACAATTTTCGCAGGTCTTGACAGGACTCACATTGACAGCGACGCGAACCGCGAGGCCAAACGTCACGATGCGGTGAAGAACAATATCTTCTTCCTGAACCGTATCACTGACCTGACCATCCCTGGAGGCGGCATGCTCACCAGAGTCAAGGTGGAGGATTTCGATGATGTGGAGGCTATTGCAGAGTGCAGCGGCAACAAGTCGCTCACCGATCCGGCCCTCTTCAAAGGCAAGATTGACGAGCCTTATCTGAACGGCTTCTTCAGCGTATCTTACAAGGAGACAACGTCTTACAATCCGAATTCCGCTGCCAATACTTTCCGTTCGGCAATGGGAATGAACATGACCGGTACAATGTCTTCTTCAGTGTCCATGTACTTCAACCGTTATCCATGGCAGAAGGCTCTCGACGTGTTCGGTGCAGTTCCGGGTTGCGGTGCTCAGATTCCAAGATAAATCTGGAAACATATATTTTTCTGTCTGGCGGTCCCTAAAAGGCCGCCAGCTGTTTTTCCGTGTGGTGAAAGAGGCTTCAGGGTTCGGAAAAGTCCGGGAAATGAGTTATCTTTGCTTGGATAATAAAAGGCATCTGGATGGCGATTCTGGAAAAACTTGTAGTTCAAGACTATAGAAACATTGCATTGGCGGAACTTGAGTTCTCTGCCAATATCAATTGCATATCCGGCGGTAACGGGGAGGGGAAGACCAATCTCCTGGATGCCATCTGGTACATGTCCATGACCAAGAGCGCGTTCCGTGCTTCTGACCGGGATAATTTCCGCTATGGCGCGGACGTGTTTTCTCTGTCCGGAACGTATCTTATGCAGAACGCCCTCAGGTCCAGGTTTTCCGTCAAGGTGACTTCGAAAGGGGAGAAGAAACTGCGTCGTGACGAGAAGCCGTACCAGCGCATCTCCGAACATATCGGGGAACTGCCCGTGGTGATGGTCTCGCCGGACGATGTCTCTCTGGTAAGCGATTCCGGAGAGGACAGGAGACGCTTTATGAATATGGTGCTTTCGCAGATGGATAAGGAGTATCTGTCTGATGTCCAGCAATATAACAGGCTGCTCAGCCAGCGTAACACAGTGCTGAAAACCGACAGGCCAGACATTTCATTGCTGGAGATATTGGACGAGAGGATGTCTTCGTTCGCAATGCGCATTTACGAAAGGCGCAAGCGCTTCACCGAGGACCTTTTCCCTGTGGTCGGGAAGTATTATCAGTCATTGTCCGGAGGAAAGGAATCCGTGGACATTGCCTATAAGTCGGACATTGACAAGGGAACATTGGCAGAAATCCTGGCGACGGCCAGGAACAAGGACATTGCCCTTGGCTATACGTCGGTCGGGCCGCAGCGGGATGATCTGGTGTTCAGCATGGACGGGCATCCGATCCGGCGTTGCGGGTCGCAGGGCCAGCAGAAATCTTTTCTGGTTTCGCTGAAATTCGCGCAGTATGAGCTGATGAAGGAGTGCTTCGGGGTACCGCCGATGTTGCTGCTGGACGATGTGTTCGACAAATTGGACATGGACAGGACGGGAAATCTGCTTGCCATGGTGGCGGGCAATGATTTCGGCCAGATATTCATCACGGACAGCAACAAGGTGAGGCTTTCGGGTATCGTGGACAGGATTACCCAGGACAGGGCGTATTTCGAGACTTCGTCCGGCAATTTCACAAAGGAGGAAATCTGATGAGGTACAAGGGGAAGAGCGTGTCGATGGAGCGCAAGGAGCCGTCTTCTATGGAAGAGCTCATGCCTCAGCTGCTCAGGGTTATGAGGCTGTCTTCCGGGATGAATGACAATATAATAATGTCGGCTTGGGACAAGGTTACCGGGGCGGCGCCATATACATTGTCCAAATATGTGAAAAACGGCGTGCTGTATTGCACGATATCGTCTTCGGTGGTACGTAACCAGTTGTTTTTCAACAGGGACGCCATCGTGGAGGCCATAAACAGGGAGGTCCTGGCAGATTCGCTGTATCTTGCCACGCCTGGAAGGAAGCCTGTCAAAACATTGATTCTTAAATAGTTCGGTTGGGAAAATGGAGAAGAAAATCAAGATTGTCGCGGATAGCGCGGTTCCATTTCTGGAAGGAGTTTTCGAACCTTATGCGGAGGTGAAATATATGGGTGGCAGCGACATCGGTCCGGATGATGTCCGTGACGCTGATGCATTGATAATCAGGACCAGGACGAAATGCGATGCTGCGTTGCTGGATGGTTCGCGGGTGAAGTTCATCGCTACGGCGACCATCGGGACGGACCATATAGATTTTCCGTATTGCGATGCGCATGGCATTACCGTCAGAAATGCTCCGGGGTGCAATGCCGGCGGAGTCATGGAGTATGTCTTTTCGGCACTCTACGGTCTGGCGTCCAGGAAGGCCATCAGTCTGGAAGGCGATACCATCGGCATCATCGGTGTCGGCCATGTGGGCAGTCTTATCGAAAGGATGGGTTTGTCGCTCGGCTTCAAGATTCTGAAATGTGACCCGCCACGTGCTGAGGCGGAAGGACCGTTCGGGTTCTGTGACCTGGATTACCTGCTTCAGAATTCGCAGATTGTGACGATGCATACGCCTCTGAATGAGACTACTAGGGGAATGGCTGACCGTCATTTCTTTTCAATGATGCGCCCCGGGGCGTTCTTTATCAATGCTTCCAGGGGTGAGGTCGTTTGTGATGATGCCCTGAAGGAAGCCATACCGAAGCTCGGACCGGTAATCATTGACACTTGGAATCACGAGCCCGACATTGACCTGGAACTGATGGACAAGGCTGCGATAGCGACGCCGCACATTGCCGGATATTCTTATCAGGGCAAGCAGAACGGTACGGCTGCGGCTGTGCGGGCGGTAGCTCATTATTTCGGCATCCAGTCGCTTTATGAGTTTTTCCCGAAGACGGACCTGCCGGAGAACGAGGCTGTCAAGCTGGATCTCAAGGGCCTGAACCAGGGGGAGATAGCGGCGGTCCTGCAATACAATTATCCTATATTCACGGATGATTTCATGCTCCGCGTGGCACCGGAGGATTTCGATAAGCTGCGTGCCGAGTATAAGTATAGAAGAGAAGTTTATATTGATTAAAATATCATTCTTATGTTTAGCAAGGAAGATGTAAAAAGCATTGAGGGGCGCGGCACTTCCGTGGAGAAGGTCGAGTCTCAGGTGGAACGCTTCAAGAAGGGCTTTCCATGGATGGATATCGTGGCACCGGCTACACCGGAGCGCGGCATCAAGGTTCTGGACGAGAATGGAATACGCGAGGCGGTGGCTTATTGCGACAATGCTTCCGTAGCCGGGAAATGCAAGTTCGTGCCTGCTTCCGGTGCGGCTTCCAGAATGTTCAAGGATATTTTTGCCGGTCTGGCGTCGCTGGAGGAGGGCAATGATCCCGGTGCTGATTCTTCTGTAGGTAAACTGGCTGCGAAGATCCGTGATTTCGCTTTCTATACGGAGGCGATGTTCGGAGAGCCTGCCGACTCGGCTGCTTATAGAAAAGATGTGGCTGAGAAAGTGCTGACTGACAAGGGATTGGGCTATGGTTCCAAGCCTAAGGGCGTGATCCGTTTCCATAGATACCCGGACGGGGAGAGCAGGACTGCGTTTGCCGAGCATCTGGTGGAGGCTCAGGATTACATGCGCAATGCCGATGGCTCTGCCAATGTCATTTTCACTATTTCTCCGGAGTTCAAGCCGCTGTTCGAGGCTGCATTGGAAGAGGTTAAGGCTGCTTACGAGAAGAAATATGGCGTCAAGTACAATATTTCTTTCACGTTTCAGGACAAGGCAACTGATACTGTCGCCGTGGATATGGAGAACAAGCCTTTCCGTACGGAGAACGGCGAGCTTCTGTTCAGGCCTGCCGGCCATGGCGCATTGATTTATAATCTCAATGCCATCGAAGATGAAATCGTTTCCATCAAGAATATCGACAATGTTTCCAATGACAGATTCCTCGGAACTACGGCATTGTTCAAGAAAGCATTGATGGGCAAGTGCCTGGAACTCAGGGATAAGATATTCGGATATCTGCGGGCGTTCGATGCTGTCGGAGATTTGAAGTATGATGAGTGCGGACGTCTTTGCGATGAGGTGGAGTCTTTCCTGGATGGCGAGTTGTGTATCCAGCTGCCGCTGACCCGTAGCGTGGAGGAGCGTGTCGCCCTGCTGCGTGCGAAGCTTGACCGTCCGATAAGGGTGTGCGGCATGGTCCGTAACCAGGGTGAGCCTGGCGGTGGTCCTTTCATCATTGCCGGCAAGGATGGTTCTTCCAATCTCCAGATTCTGGAGAGCGTCCAGATTGACATGAATGACGGACGCTCACGTGATATTCTCGCGCGTGCGACGCATTTCAATCCTGTGGACCTTGTCTGTGCCATCCGTAATTACAAGGGTGAAAAGTTCAATTTGCTTGACTACGTGGATGCCGATGCGGGATTCATCAGCTCCAAGAGTTACCAGGGCAGGGAATTGAAGGCGCTTGAGCTTCCTGGTTTGTGGAACGGCTCCATGAGCGACTGGAATACTTGTTTCGTGGAGGTTCCGCTGGAGACTTTCAATCCTGTGAAGGTGGTGCTTGACCTTCTGCGTCCGGCACACCAGCAGGCATAGTTCAGTTCTGTTTCTTCACGCAGGGGTGTCCTCCGGTGCTTTTCCATTCTCCCGGAGTGCAGCCTGTATAGCTCTTGAAAAGTCTGTGGAAATTCGACTTGTCCCGGAATCCCAGAGCTTCAGCCGTTTGATTTATGTCCAGAGCATTGTTCTTCCTGATCAGCATTGCTCTGGCTTTTTTTATCTTCATTTCGCTTCGCCAGGTGCGGAAGTCCTTCTTGGCATGTTTGATGAAATAGATGTTCAATGCGTGTTTGTCTATATTGAGGGCGTCTGCCAGTTCTTCCAGTGTTGGGTTTTTGGAGTCATTTTCCGGATTGTCCGTCCATTCTGTGAGCTTGCGCTCGATCAGCATCTTGGTAGTTATTGTTTTGTGTATGCGTGGTATGAATGTCTTCTCATTGTCATCGGATTTTATTCCGGTCATCCGCTTGGAAACTTTTCTGTAAAATCCGAACAAGAACAGTTTGAGGTTGCCCGGGAGATGCGCCGAGGCGAGAGTACGCTTCATGACAGTTGGTTTCGTCATAGGTGCAATTACAATTAATTATGTGATACTATATTGGTAATGTGGATTAAAAAACAGGAATGCCCTCTACTTTCTGATGCGAGGGCATTCCTCATATCGTAGTCTGCGGTCGGGATTACCAGCCGAGGACGTAAGCGAAGATAAGCGGTGCTACGATGGTAGCGTCTGACTCAACGATAAACTTAGGAGTCTCAGGTGCGAGCTTGCCCCAAGTGATTTTCTCGTTAGGAACTGCTCCTGAGTAAGAACCGTATGATGTGGTACTGTCTGAAATCTGGCAGAAATATGACCAGAGCGGAGTGCCGTGCCACTGGAGATCCTGCTCCATCATCGGAACTACGCAGATAGGGAAGTCACCTGCGGTACCTCCACCGATCTGGAAGAATCCTACACCTGCGCCGACAGCATTCTTCTTGTACCAGTCGACGAGGAAGAGCATTGTCTCGATACCGTTCTTTACGAGATCCGGTGTGAAGTCGCCCTTGATGCAGTGTGCTGCGAAGATATTTCCTGTGGTGCAGTCTTCCCATGCAGGGCAGATGATAGGAATGTTCTTCTCGCAAGCTGCGAGTACCCAGCTGTCCTTAGGGTCGATCTCGTAGTATTTTTCGAGAACGCCGCTTCTGAGAATCTGGTAAATATATTCGTAAGGAAGATATCTCTTGCCTTCTGCCTTTGCCTTGTTCCAGACATCTACGAGTGCGCCCTCAAGACGGCGGAATGCCTCTTCTTCAGGGATGCAGGTGTCGGTAACACGGTTGTAGTGGTTGTTCAGAAGTTCCTGCTCCTGCTCTGCGGTGAGGTTTCTGTAGCCAGGTACTCTGTAATAGTGAGAGTGAGCTACAAGGTTCATGATGTCCTCTTCAAGGTTGTTTGCTGAGCAGCAAACGATAGAGAACTTGTCCTGACGGATCATTTCTGCAAGAGAAAGTCCGAGCTCGGCTGTACTCATGGCGCCGGCCATTGCCAACATCATCTTTCCGCCTTTTGCGAGAAGTTCTTCATAAGCTTTCGCAGCATCAACAAGGCTGGCCGAGTTGAAGTGACGGTAATTGTGGGTGATGAAATTTGAAATTGGTCCTTTTTCCATTTCCAACTTTTAATTTACAGTTATTTACATCGGAGACGGCGAATTTGGATGCCGCCCTCTGAAATTTTGTGCGAAGTTAGGTTTTTTTGCGTAAATTTGCAATCTGTTTGACTTTTATTTGGAATTACGATATGTTTGAAAATCTGTCAGAAAGACTGGAAAGGTCGTTCAAGATTCTCAAGGGAGAGGGAAAAATTACGGAAATCAATGTCGCCGAGACTGTAAAGGACATTCGCAAGGCGTTGCTTGATGCCGACGTGAGCTACAAGGTTGCTAAGGAATTTTGCGACCGCGTGAAGGACAAGGCGATGGGCCAGAATGTGCTGACGGCCGTGAAACCGCAGCAGATGATGGTCAAGATTGTCCATGATGAGCTCGCCGAGTTCATGGGCAGCGGTGCCCAGGACATTAATGTGAAGGGTAATCCCGGCATTGTCCTGATTTCCGGTCTCCAGGGTTCCGGTAAGACGACTTTTACCGCGAAGCTTGCGAACCTCTGCAAGTCGAAGAAGGGCATGCAGGTGCTTCTGGCCGCGTGCGACGTTTATCGTCCGGCAGCCATTGACCAGTTGAAGGTCATGGGCGAGCAGGCCGGTGTCCCTGTTTATACTGAGGAGGGTGTCAAGGATCCTGTACAGATTGCGAAGAATGCTGTAGCAAAGGCCAAGGCTGAGGGTTTTCCTGTCGTAATCATTGATACCGCCGGCCGTCTGGCCGTGGATCAGGAGATGATGGATGAGATTGCTGCCATCAAGAAGGCGGTGAATCCTACCGAAATCCTCTTCGTGGTGGATGCCATGACCGGTCAGGATGCCGTCGAGACTGCCAAGGCGTTCAATGAGACTCTTGATTTCGATGGCGTGGTCCTGACGAAGATGGATGGTGATACACGTGGCGGTGCCGCCCTTTCCATCAAGGCGGTAGTCGGCAAGCCTATCAAGTTCATTTCTTCCGGCGAGAAGATCGACGCTCTGGATGTGTTCCATCCTGCCCGTATCGCCGACCGTATTCTCGGCATGGGTGACGTGGTTTCCCTCGTGGAGAAGGCTCAGGAGCAGTTCGATGAGAAGCAGGCCCGTGAGCTGAAGAAGAAACTTGTCAAGAACCAGTTCTCCCTGATGGATTTCTATAACCAGATCCAGCAGATCAAGAAGATGGGCAACATCAAGGATCTGGCATCCATGATTCCTGGCGTAGGCAAGGCCATCAAGGATGTCGATATCGACAACAGTGCTTTCAAGAGTGTCGAGGCCATCATCATGTCAATGACTCCTTACGAGCGTGAACATGCCGAGCAGATAAACGGCAGCCGCCGCAAGCGTATCGCCGACGGAAGCGGCACCTCGATCCAGGAGGTGAACAAGCTCCTCAAACAGTTCGAGGGTACCCGCAAGCTGATGAAGGGCGCTATGGACGGCTCCCTGGCCTCGCGTTTGAGAAGACGCTAGGCGCTGTTTTTGGGAGGTTGAGGCGGTTAGTCCGGTCGGTTAGTCCCCACGTCCCGTTTTTATAACCAATTGCAAATCAGCCCATTGCAAACCCACAGCGTGGCCGCGTCCCGCCACCGAAAAGAATGCCGAGATCTGAAAGTGTGACGTGTTCCGGTGTCGTGCATGGAGGTAGTCACATGTCACGGAAAAACCATCGGGAAAGACCATGTGGCGAGTGAAGTCCCGGCGGAGGTGGAGCCTCTGGAGGCATGGTCGCCCATGACCTTGTGAATGGGTGGCAGGCGACAGCCTGACGGGATGAGCGCAGCGAACCTCCAGAGGCTCCACCTCCGCCGGGGCGTGTGTGAAAAGCCAACATTTTGTTATGACCTCACGTAATGTGGCAGATTCTCCGGGATGATCATTGAAATCTCACACAATCCGGCCACTGCGCCGTTTTCTGTCCAGGCGCTCTGGAAGATCATCTTATGCACCCCGTTCTTCTCGATAGTATAAGAATTGGTCCCCCCTTCCGCCAACAGTCTCCGGATTATCCCCATGGCATGCTCGTTATGGCAGTCGAACAGATTCTTCCCCACAAGATTCCCATGCTTCTTATACTGTTCCACCGCCCTGTCATTCATATAGACGATAATCCCGTTCTTGTCACAAACGATAATGCTGCAATTCAGCCCTTTAGCCCAATCAGGTATCATAATCATTTAGTTTTAACATTCATTGCGTAATTCGAGTTTCGCAAGTAGTCAAACTTGCGAAACTTGAGTTACACAAAGATAATCTTTCTTTCTGAAAAGCAATTGGTTCCGCGAAAACGTTTTAGGCGGTACAAAGCCATCTTTTTTCTGCCATTTGTTCCGATAAATCGTTTTATCTGGTAAAAATCATGGAGATTGTGTCGACGTATGTCACCCTGGCTGATTCGTGCAAAGAAGCTGTCCCATTTGAGGGGTTAGGACCATGTGAAATATTAGAAATCAGTCCGTTATGGACTTTTAGTGGAGATGGGCGGAGTCGAACCGCCGTCCAAACATCGCACCAGATAGCTTTCTACACGTTTATCCGTCCTTTGATTGTCGGCCCGGGCCTGCCGGATGGCGGGCTAACCTGAGCTTATCCTTTAAATCTTGGCGGAGTTTAAAGGAGTCCCTCCGTGCATCCGGTTTGAATGATACCCCGTGACCAGAACATAACCGGCTTAAAGTCTGCGGGATACTCGTCAGAGCCGCAACCTTGGCGGCCCGATTAAGGTGATCAACCTAGTTGATTACGCAGCGAGTGCATAGTTGTTGTTAGCAACTGAATTTACGGCCGCTGAGATTAACGAGCAAACGTACCATACGCTCGACGTGCTTACCACCCGACATCAATGCTGTCAAAACCAGAACATCCCCGAGTAGTTCCGACAAAGGTACATAAACTCCGGCGAAAGCTCAAAATTTTTCTGATTCAATCACGAATCTCTCCGCATTTCTGATACGCCGCACGCCCGCATCTTGCCCACGGACGACGCCACCAGTCCCATGATATCCTGCAAATCGCCGGGAACGGCTTTCCGTATATGAAATTCCATAATAAAAAGACCGGCTGTTACACCGGTCAAATTTAAATCAATGTTTTCGCTCGACTAGAACTTGTCCATGACAGAGAAAATGGACTCGCGGACATTGTCAATGCTGCCGGTACCGTCGATTTCCTCGTACTTGTCAGCCTTCTTGTAGAAGTCGATGAGCGGCTCGGTCTTCTCGTGATAAGTCTTGATCCTGTTGTTGATGGTCTCCTCTTTGGCGTCATCGGCACGGCCCTCGATAGTAGCTCTGTGGCGGATGCGCTCCTTGATCATCTCATCAGGAATCATGATGGAGATTACAGATGTAACGCCCTCATTTCCAGCTGCAAGCATCTTGTCCAATGCCTCTGCCTGGGCGATTGTGCGAGGGAAGCCGTCCAGAAGGAAGCCCTCCACGCCCTTGATAGACTTGAAAGCATTGTCGATCATGCCTTCCACTACCTCGTCAGGAACCAGTGAACCTGCATCGATGAGCGATTTCGCCTTCTTGCCAAGTTCCGTTCCCTCAGCGATTTCCTTGCGCAGCAACTCTCCTGTAGAGAGATGGCAAAGATTGTATTTTTCCACCATTGCGCTGGCCTGGGTGCCTTTACCTGCTCCCGGAGGCCCGAAAAGAATGTAATATTTCATTTTACCCAAATATATTATATCCGAATTGACTAATCCTCGTCCAGAACGTAAATGTCCTTGTAATTACGTCCCAACTCATTGTAATCCAGGCCGAAACCTACAATGAACTTGTTAGGGATTTCCATTGCCACATAATCAAGCTTGACATCCTTCTTGTAGACCTCCGGCTTCAGGAGCATTGTGCAGATCTTGCAGTCGAGAGCGCCCTTTTCCTTCACGATTCGGGCAAGATCCACGATTGTGTTGCCGGTGTCCACGATATCCTCCACCACGATTACACGCTTTCCCTTGATGTCTCCGGTCATGCCCATGACCTGACGGACATTGCCGGTAGACTCCGTGCCGTTATATGATGACAATTTCATTGAAATGAGTTCGCAATCGAAATTAAGGCGTTTCATGAGCTCGGCGGTATACATTATGGAGCCGTTCAGGATGCACAGCAATACCGGCGCTTCCTTGACTCCGCTGAAATCAGCATTGATCTTTTCCGCTACCTTGTCAATGGCCTTTTCCAGTTCCTCATTAGAAATGAAAGGTCTGAATGTCTTGTCAAATAGAGTTATCTTTTCCATTTTCAGATTATGATAGTATGCGCAAAATTAGCATAAAAAAGTTAGAAAATCTCGGAATCCATGTAATATTACGAAAAATCTTCCTACATTTGCCGAAGCAAGAGACAGACGGACAGATTGGGCCAATTGTTTAATTTTAAACTGTTGAGCCTGTGAATAGAATGAAACTATGGTCTGTAATTATTGCTGTTCTGATGTGTTTGTTTTCTCAAGCACATGAATTACAGTTGATTACAATATATGATGCGCCGGAGCATGATGCTCTGTTGCGTGCCGTGCTGTACCTTACCGGAGCCGCTGATGCAGAGTCGATACCGGAATCCGAAATGGAACGCTGGTGGGCGCTCGCCGACAGCCCGATCCCGATAAATCTTGCCGGAAGGACCCGTCTGGAAGCCTCCGGCCTCATGTCTCCGTATCAGATCGCATCACTCGACGACTACCGCTCGCGCCATGGCGACATACTCTCCATCCGCGAACTCGCCTCCGTCGACGGCTTCGGCAAGGAAACGGCAGAGGCAATGTCAATGTTCATCTCCCTGGAGTCACATGCGCTGCCCGGCAAGTCCTCCGACTACCGTCCGCCTGCCCGCAATTATTTGTATGTCAATGAATCCAATAAGGCGTCAATGCCATTCGACGGTACAGGAGCGGATGCGGACTGGAGCTGGACCGGAAAATACAGGGTCAATGCCGAAGGACGTTTCGATACGGGAATTTCCCTACGGAAAGCGTATGGTGCCGGTTCTGCATGGCCGTCTGCAGGCTCCGGTTATGTGGCATATTATGGCAGGCGGCATATAGCTGATATTTATGCTGGTGATTACGCGTTGAGATTCGGACAGGGTCTTGCGTTGTGGACAGGCTTTTCCATGAGCGGAGTCAATGCATTGTCCTCGTTCTGGAAACGTCCGTCAGGAATATCGCCTACATATTCATTGTCAGGAACTTCCAGCGAACGCGGACTGGCAGCGGGATTGGAATTGGGGCGAATTTCCGTGTCGGTTTTCGCTGCTTTTCCCGGCTTGCGCGGCTGGATGGAATCCGGACGGAAACTGGTCCCCGATACATTCCAAGGCGTGAATGTGGCGTGGTATTCCAGACATGGCCAAGTCTCGGCGACCTTCTATGGGGAATTGGGTAAGACTGAAGACCATATCAAGGCGGGCGAAGTGGTCCAGGTCGGGAAAAACTGGTGCGTGACCTCATCCAAAATCTCCGCCGATGCCCGTTTCTGTATAAAGGGCGTAGAACTGTTCGGGGAGGCGGCACTGGATATCTGTTCATTGAAACCGGCTGCGACGGCGGGATTCATGATGCCGGCAGGAGATAATTGGAAAACATCATTGTCCTTCCGGTATATCCCTGATGGTTACGCACTTGGAAGGTGCGCGCCTGTCCGCGCATGGTCGGGGAACAAGGGTGAGACAGGCATTGCCGCAGGCGTATCATATAGGGACAAACAGTTGACGGCGGATTTCGCGATGCAGCCGGAACATGACAAGAAACAGGTCAAAGTGCTGGTTACGGCACCGTTCAAGATTTCCGGTTCTGTCAATGTAATATTGCGGCTGCAGGAAAGATGGCGGAATTACGGCATTGCGAACCGGGCTGATTTCCGGTCGGACGTCAAGTGGAACTACGGTTCGTGGCAGACGGTCTGGCGTGCTGAAGTCCTGACTTCCAAGCGAGTAGCGGTACTAGGCTACGTGGAGGAAGGTTATGAAGGACGCATCGGGGCCGTATTCTTACGCGGGACAATGTTCATGGCGGACAGCTGGGATGACCGGATATATGTCTACGAGCGCGATGCGCCCGGGAGTTTCAATGTTCCTGCGTATTATGGACGTGGATATGCGCTGTCGGCTGTCGCCAGGCTAAAGTTCCGTTTCGGCGGTCATTTGTCTGACAATGCTGAAAAACGCAGCAGGATATCAGTGCTGAAAACTTATTTGCGAGCCGGATTTTCCGATACCCCGTGGCTTTCTCCAGGGCAGACGAAACTACGCCCCGCAAGAGCTGAATTGAAGATGCAATTAATGTATGACTTTTGAACGCAAGGTCATTAGATCTCCTTGAGAAAACGGTGCTGGTTTTCCGGCAGGATTTCCATGTACATTGCCAGCGTGCCCTTGGGAATGAAGATTTTCTTCAGTTTGCGGCAACCCATGAACGGATTCTCTCCTATGGCTACAAGTCCTTGAGGCAGAGTGATTTCTTTCAATGATTCGCAGAATCCGAAAGCTTCGGTGCCGATGAAATTGAGCCCTTTGTTCAGTCGCACTTTCTCCAGGGAGAAACATTCGAAGAATGCACGGTCACCGATGGACAGGAGTTTCGCAGGCATTCCGATCTGCTTCAGCTCCCAGCAGCCGTAGAAAGCATTGTCACGGATTGTCAGAAGGGATGTCGGCAGGTTGATGCTGCGTATCCATCCGCATTCCTTGAACGCGCTGTCGCCGATGTGCTCGACGGAGGACGGAACATGTATCTTGTCCAGGAACGAGACCCTGTTCTCTTCCGGGATCTCGCTTCCGAGCGGGCAATCTTCCGCCATGTAGTCCTGAAAAGAGAAGACATTGTCGCATATAATGCGCGTGCCCTCCCTGACGGTCACTTCATCCGGAAAGTTCTCTGCATCCAGAAGTTTTTCGCCGTCAGCGCTGTAACTGCAGTTGTTGTCGCTGTCCCAATCGTCGGACCGCAAGTCCTCCTGTGTGGGATAAGTGTTGACGGTCAATGCCTTGCGCAACGGCTCCGGAAATATGTCCAATTCTTTTTCTGCCATGTCGGAAATTTTTTATGGAGTACAAATATAGGCGATTTGAAGGAAACAGGTGACATGAATAATATTTTTGTTTGTAAATTCGCATTGTAATGTCGGAAAAAAAGGAAATACGTGTCAGTGATTCTTCCACTCAAGCTGGAGTGGGAGCCGTGCTACTATTTGCCTGCCGGCATTGGTGCAGATGTAGTAGTCGGAACCAGGGTCATGGTGCGGTTCGCGGGAAAATCTTATGTCGGTGCCGTCAGCGCGACGGGGATTGTTCCTGAAGTGGAGGAACGGAAAATCATGCCGATACTCTCCGTGGTGGAAGGTTTGCCTCCTGTCAGTCGCGGGGAGCTGGAATTGTGGCGTTTTGTCGCGGACTATTACTTGTGCACCATCGGCGAGGTCTACAAGGCTGCATATCCGTCATTGAAAATAGGTATGGAGATGTCGCGCGCCCGTCAGGAAGAACGAAGGAAGGCTCTCATTGATAAAAAGATAGCGGCGTTGCAGTCTAAAAAGGAACGGATTCTTGCAAGTGTGCGGCGCTATGCGGATTTGGCGGACAAGGCGAAGCGTGAAGACACCAGGGCGAAATATCTGGATTCCAGGCAGCGTTTCCTTTCCCAGTCGGAAGAGTTGGAACAGGAAATTGCGGGATTGGAAAATTCCATGGCAGCGCATGATACTCCTTTGTCAGGAACCGGGCTTCCTGACAATGCCGGTTTTGCATTGAGCGGACCGCAGAAGGAAGCATTGGAAAAAATCAAAGAATCGTTTGCGGCCGGCAAGCCGGTCCTGTTGCATGGCGTGACGGGCTCCGGAAAGACGGAAATATATGAGACACTGGCACTTGAGACATTGAAACAGGGGCGCAATGTCCTTTATATGGTACCAGAAATCGCGGTGAGCAGGCAGCTGGAAGAGAGGCTCCGCAAGGTGTTCGGCCGGCTTTTGTATGCGTTTCATTCGAAGGAAACGGCTGCCCGACGTCAGGAGATTGCATCGGAAATCAGGTCAGGGAACTACATTGTCCTTGGAACGCGTTCCGCATTGTTCCTGCCTCATCATGACCTTGGGCTGATTGTCGTTGATGAGGAACATGACACTTCCTATAAGCAGGATGCGCCGGCGCCGCGTTACAATGGTCGTGATACGGCTCTGATGTTGGCGCGGATCATGGGCGCTGAAGTGCTTCTCGGGACGGCGACACCATCGCTGGAGTCATTGTATAATTGTCGTTCCGGACGCATGGACAAGGTCGACCTGAACTGTCGCTATTTCGGTTCGGCTGATGCTGACGTGGAGATAGTCGATACCCGGGCGGAGCGCCGCAAGCACGGTATGTCCGGCAATTTTTCGTTCAAGCTGATTGCCCATATCAATGATGCGCTCGCGCAGGGAGGCCAGGTGCTGATCCTGAGGGGAAGACGCGCGTATTCTCCTGCTGTCCAATGTCCTGCATGCGGGGATATACCGCGATGTCCGCATTGCAATGTACCGCTGAGCTGGCATCGTCAGGAGGGCATTCTCCTATGTCATTATTGCGGCTGGAGGGAACCGTATGCCGGAAAATGCCGGAAATGCGGCGGGGATTTGGAACCGCTTGGAAGTGGAACGCAGCGCATTGAAGAGGAAGCTTCGGCATTGTTCCCGGATGCCAGGGTAGCAAGGCTTGACGGTGATACGGCGATGGAGGCGGGAAGAGAGGCGGAGATTATACGGGATTTTGCGAAGAAAAACATTGACATTCTTATCGGGACGCAGATTCTGACGAAGGGATTCGACTTCGACGGGCTTTCGTTAGTCGCTGTGATTCAGGCAGATTCATTGCTCGGGCAGCAGGATTTCCGGGCGGATGAGCGCGCGGTGCAGCTGCTGGAACAGTTCCGCGGAAGAAGCGGCAGAAGGGGCGACAAGGGACTTCTCGTCATTCAGACTTCGCAGCCTGACCATCCTGTGTACAATGTTTTCAAGTCTTCGGATGAGGCTCCGGATACGAAAGTCGGTCTGGTGGATTCCATGATGGGGGAGAGGTACTCATTCGGCTATCCGCCGTTCTCCAGAATTGTCAATGTGATTCTCAAGGACGCTTCCGAGGCGCGTGTCGAGGAGATGTCAAGGGAACTTGCTTTGGCGATCCGGTCAGCCTTCGGTATAAGTGTGGCAGGATTTGTGCAGAATGCCACGATGCCGGTGTCGGTTCTGGGGCCGTATCCCCCGACAGTGGACAGGCAGGCTGGACTCTATATCAGGATTGTCCGAGTCAGTCTCCGGAAAGATAAGGCATTGTCGGCCAACAAGAAAAAACTCGCGGAGGTCGTGCGCCGGTTTGATTCGGAAAATGCCGCGAACGGACGTATTGCGCTGGATGTGGATCCGGCATGACAGGCAAAATGAAAAGTTATCAACAACTTTACGTTGGTATGAATTATTTTGCTAATTTTGTGAATTGTGTAAGCATTAAAAAATAAGTCAGTATTAGTTTAATAATATAAACAGCATCTGAATGGGTAAAATCATTGCGATAGCGAATCAGAAGGGCGGTGTAGGGAAGACTACGACTGCCATCAACCTTGCTGCTTCTCTTGCCGTTCTCGAAAAGAAAGTTTTGGTAATCGATGCGGATCCGCAGGCGAATACGACATCAGGACTGAATTTCTCTCCTGAAGATGACAGGAAGCGTACTTTGTATGAGGTGCTTATCGGCGAGATAGGAATACGTGATGCACTCATCCAGACGGAAATAGCTAATCTTCAGATGGTTCCGTCCCACATCAACCTCGTGGGAGCGGAAATCGAGATGCTTGAGGTGGATGACCGCGAGTCCATTATGAAGAAAGCCATCGACACCGTGCGTGACGATTATGACTACATAATCATTGACTGCTCACCGTCGCTCGGTCTCATAACGGTCAATTCCCTTACGGCTGCCGATTCCGTGATGATTCCTGTGCAGCCCGAATTCTTCGCTTTGGAGGGTCTCGGAAAACTGCTCCAGACGATCCGCCTCGTGCAGAACGGCGTGAATCCGGCATTGACCATAGAAGGTTTCGTGGTGACGATGTTCGATGGCCGCACGAAGGTGCATACCCAGGTGCTGAACCAGTTGAAGGAACATTTCAAGGATATGGTGTTCAATACGATAATCCAGAGGAATATCCGTTTGAGCGAGGCTCCGTCCCATGGCAAGCCGATTATCCTTTACGATGTCATGAGCAACGGTACCTCCAATTACCTCAATCTCGCCAAAGAGGTCCTGGAGAAAAATGGAAAGTAATTGAATAGCATTATGAGCAAACCGCAGAGAGGATTAGGAAAAGGGCTAAGCGCTCTTTTGGGAGAAACCGGCAATCTGGACCAGCTTCGCAGTCCGGTAGGATATGTGAACAAGGATGTTGTGGGAACGAAAGACCCGCAAGACACGGCTGATGTCCTCAGGATTCCGGTCGATATGATTGAGCCGAATCCTTTTCAGCCGCGAATGTCATTCGATCAGGATGCGTTGCAGGAACTTGCCGTATCCATCAAGACGTTCGGATTGATCCAGCCGATCACCGTAAGGAAGAAATCGGCGGACAGATACCAGATTATCAGCGGTGAACGCCGTTTCAAGGCTTGCCGCATCGCCGGAATGGACATGGTTCCGGCATATATCCGTGATGCCAATGACCAGGGAATGCTGGAAATGGCCATCGTGGAAAACATCCAGAGAGAGAATTTGGACCCGATCGAGGTCGCAATGAGCTATCAGCGGTTGATAGAGGAATGCAACCTTACGCAGGAACAGATGGCTGACCGCGTGGGAAAGAAGAGGGCATCCGTGACCAATTATCTCAGGTTGCTGCGCCTTCCTGCCAAGATACAGCACGACCTTAAAGTGGGATTGCTCAGTGTCGGACATGCGAAAGTTCTCCTCGGTGTTGAGGACCAGGCTCTTCAGGAGCAGCTTTGTGACGTAGTGATCAAGAACGGTCTCTCTGTCCGCCAGCTGGAAGACAAGATTCACGAACTTCTGAAGGAAGACAAACCGGAGCAGAAACGCAAGGAAGCGGCACTTCCGGATGAATATTGCCGTGTGTTGGAGCATATCGGAAAATTCTTCGACAAGAGCATCAGCCTCAAGAGGTCTGAATCGGGCAAGGGTACAATGACCATCCATTTCGATTCCGACGAGGAAATCCATCGTTTCCTGAAGGCACTGGATGACTCAAATATCTGATTCTGCTGATGGCTAGACGTTACTTTCAGATATTGACAGCTTTGTCTGTGTGCCTTTTCATGTTCTCCCTCAATGCCAGGGGGCAGTTCCGTGACGAGGCATTCACCCAGAACTATAATGAGCCGGGAGATACGACAGCCAGGGACTCGACGGATGCTGCATTTACCTTCAAGGAATATTTCGGAGGAATCAAGCATAAGCGGGAGAGCCGTATAGGTGTGATGTTTGCCGGATCCACTGTATTCATCGGTGGACAGCAGATGTACAACAAGCAGTATTGGAAATTGCCTATCATTTATGGCGGCATGGCGGCGACTGCCGGTGCCGGTATCTATTTCAGGCACAAGTACAATGTCGAAGGCAGTGCCAACTATAAGAATATCAGTACAATGTGCTTTGTCGGCACGGGTCTGATATATTGGGGCGCGCTGCTGGACGGTGTGTGCAATTATGATAGAGGCAAATTTCCGAATCCGGGCAAGGCGACATTGTATTCGGCATTGCTTCCGGGACTTGGACAGGCATATAACGGTGAGTATTGGAAGATACCGATTTACTACACCGGCCTCATGGGTTCGGCGCACTTCTTGGTGACGAACAATACGAATTACCGTAGATATAAACGTATTCATAATCAGGCGACTGCTGAGAATTCCACCTATGACGGACCTGTTTCCGCATCGACGGCGAAATATTACCGCGATGTGTTCAGGCGTTACAGGGACTATTCTGTGGTGGCGCTGTTCGGATTCTATCTGTTGCAGATAATTGATGCCAATGTCTTTTCATACATGCAAGATTTCGAATTGAGCGATGATTTGACAATGAGCGTGTCTCCGACGGTCATAGCTCCGGACAATGCCTATGCGAGCAATTCCGGTTTGCATCATTCGCGTCCGGCAATGTCTTCATTCGGGGCAGAGGGCGTGGGATTACGTGTAGGTTTCCGCTTCTGAATGCGTCTAATTGAACTCAAGTTTCGCAAGTGCGAAACACCGCTTATAGAGCCCACTAGGGCGATGGTAAGTCCCTTCCCCGAGGGGAGGGATTTTGGGTGAGGGTAACGTGCACATATAAAAGTGCGTTGGGCAAACAGCCTTCGGACGAGTGACAACCCCTCAAATTCGCACTACTGCTCAGCAAGTTTGACAACTTGCGAAACTTGAGTAATTGAATATCAGAAAGATGAAATTATATAGAATCATGGCGGCCGCAGCTGTTTCTGCGGCATTATTTATGGGGCCGGCCTCGGTCAATGCAGATGCCCAGTTGTTCGGTAAAGGAGAAAAGAACAAACAAACCAAGAAGGAACTCGTCCGCGAAAACAAGCAGATGAGGGCAATGCTGGATTCGCTTATGCGTGAGCTTGAAGCCCTTCGCGACACCGCGTACGAAGTGGACGACTATGTGGAGGCGGAGAAAAGCATCTCGCTTCTGGACGGCGTTGCTCCTGAGACTTATTCGCAGGAAGTGACTGACAGTCTGTTGAATATCTGGTATCTGCATCGTCAGGCGCGGAACAGTGTCGAGGGGGATTACAATATGGATTCGGTAAGTTTCACTTCGAATGTTCCGGACAAGGTGTTCCTCGAACGTCTCGCGAAGATGAATTCATTCATTACCCTTCCATATAATGAGACGGTGCGTAATTACATGATCCTTTACGCGGAGAAGATGCCGACCAAGATGGGAAAGATGCTAGCATTGTCGAATTACTATTTCCCGATTTTCGAGCAGACATTGGACAAGTACGACATGCCCGATGAATTGAAATACATGGCGGTAATTGAGTCAGCGCTTAATCCGGTGGCGGTTTCCCGTGCCGGCGCGAAGGGCATGTGGCAGTTCATGTACACGACTGCGAAAAACTATGGTCTGGAGATCAATTCTTTCGTGGATGAGCGCTTGGATCCGTTCAAGGCAGCAGATGCCGCCGCGCGTTACATGAATGACGCCTACCGTATTTTCGGCGACTGGAACCTGGCAATTTCGTCTTACAACTGCGGTGCGGGCAATGTGAACAAGGCTATCCGCCGTTGTGGTGGCAGCAAGGATTTCTGGTCTGTCTATGAATTCCTTCCGCGCGAGACCAGGGGTTATGTTCCTGCTTTCGTCGGGGCAATGTATGCCTTTACCTATTATAAGGAGCATGGCATTGTTCCGGAGCAGATTCAGATGCCTGCCCATCTGGACACTTTCCAAATTCACCGGATGCTTCATTTCCAGCAGATCCAGGATCTCACCGGCATTTCCGTCGAAGAATTGCGCAACCTGAATCCTCAGTATACCCACGATATTATTCCGGGCAATGAGCGTGAATATATTCTCAGGCTTCCGTTCAAGTATTCCGGCAAGTTTATCGAGGTGGAGGATTCTGTCTATGCTCATCGTGCCAAGGAGTTGTTCAATCCTGCCACGCTTCAGCATATAGCGTCGTCAGGTGACGGCAACCGCATCACATATAGGGTAAAGAGTGGTGATTACTTGGGTCGCATCGCATCCCGCTACCATGTTTCCGTAGCGCAGCTGAAGAAGTGGAATCATCTGCGCAGCAATAACTTGCGTATCGGTCAGGTGCTGGTAATATATGGCAGGGGTGGCGGTCCTTCCAAATCATCTTCCACATCGGCGGCCAATGCTTCCGCACAGTCGTCTGCTGCGAAGTCTTCCGCATCGTCATCTGCCGCCAAATCTTCATCCGCACAGGCTCCGGCGAAAGCCAAAGCCGGGAAGTCAGGATACGAAACCTACGTGGTCAAGAAGGGTGACACGCTCTACAGCATCGCCAAACTATACCCCGGTGTCAGTGCAAATGACATCATGTCTTTCAATGGAATTTCATCCAGCATCAAACCGGGCATGAAAATTAAAATTCCAAAGAAGTAGCAATCAGTTTGAAAATCAATGATTTCGTGCTCTCAGTGAACCAGGTGCTTGAAAAAATATTGAAAAAAGTGTTAAAAAAATTTGCACTCTAAAGAAAAATACTTACCTTTGTAATCCCAAACGAAAGGAATGGTGCCATAGCTCAGTTGGTAGAGCAAAGGACTGAAAATCCTTGTGTCCCTAGTTCGATTCTCGGTGGCACCACACGAAACCCTCGTAGATTCATTCTACGGGGGTTTGTAGTATTTATGCCATGTGGTAGTATTCGTACCATTGGACCTGTTTCGCCATGAATCTTTTCAAAGATTGTCAGCTTGCTCTCCCACACCACCGGGCTTTTCTTGCCACGTGGTTCATTTTGTACCGCGAAAACGTTTTAGGTGGTACCGAGAGTGCTTTTAGGGGCGTTTTGTTCCGAGAAAACGTTTTAACCTGCACCGAATGTGTGTCCAGTCCTGATTCTTCTACTTGATCCCTGTTACGTTTTCCACTGACCAAGTCCCGTGCGTACTAAAACGTTTTCTGCTCACCACGTGGCGAAATTTCGTCATGTCGTGCGTGAATCGGGCGTTTTCACTCACGGGGAAAATCTCACGAGGGGGTTGGTTGCGTTGAAACGTCACTTTGTCCTTTGGTGCGCCCGGCGGGGATGGAGCCTCTGGAGGTTCGCTTCGCTCATCCCGTCAGGCTGGCGCCTGCCACCCATTCACAAGGTCATGGGCGACCATGCCTCCAGAGGCTCCACCCCCCGCCGGGCTTTTTTGCCACGTGTTTTCATTTTGTGTGGTGCGTAAATCCTTGTTATGTAATAAATTAACCTTCTTCAGAGTTGCTGTTATGCGAACTCTGAAAATAGATATCTATCTCATGGTCAATTATTTGTGCTCCACACCACGTTGTCATTTCCTGATTTTGGTTGACTCCGATTGGAGTCTTTCCCTGAAATGAGTTGACTCTGGATATTCATTTTTTTGGATCCATTTTCCGTGGTTCATTTTGTACCGCGAAAACGTTTTAGGTAGCACCGAGCGTGCTTTCAGGGGCGTTTTGTTCCGCGAAAACGTTTTAATTTGTACCAAATGCGTTTGCCGAGGCGTTTTGTTCTGAGAAAACGTTTTAGATGGTACGAAAAATAGTTTTGCGAGAAAATGGTGAGGAATTCAACCCCTTATAAAGATTTCTTCACCCGAGATGTCCCCTTTTGCCGAAGATTTTGATATAACCGATATAATATTTGCAGTCTTAAACAACAATATCTGGAAATATGTGTAAAGATGCAACAATGCTTGTGTGAATTGCATCCTTGTATGGATGGATGAGGGGGAGAGTGTGGATTGGTTATAATGAAAAGGATTGCTTGCCAAGGAATCCTCAAACAAATATTCTTTAATGCGAAAATTTACATTGGCGGCGATGGCCGTCATTTTTGCTGTCAATCTGGCTGCCCAGAACAAATGTACAGTCAGCGGATATATCCGGGATGCAGCTACGGGGGAGACGCTCATCGGAGCGGGGGTTATGGTGATGATTACGGATGCCGCGTCGGGGACGAAAACTTCCGCGGCGACACCCGGGACGAATGCTTTAGGGGCGATGTCCGCTGCGAGTGCTTCAGGTACGAAGTCTGAGGAAAAAGCCTCAGCGGCGACACCCGGGGCAAATGCCTCAGCGGAGTCAAGTGCCAAGTCATCGAGGGCAAACTCCAGAATCATTGGCGCAGTTACCAACGAATTCGGATACTATACAATCACAATCCCGTGCGGAAACATTGACCTGACATACTCCTATGTCGGATGCGCGGATGAAAAACAAAGCATTGACCTGCAGCGTGATACTGTCATAAACATTTCATTGGCGCAGGCGGCTTCACTGAAAGCCTCGACTATTGTGGCCCGAAAGGACGCCGGCATACAGTCCACCTATATGGGCGCATTGGAAATCCCGCAGGAGATGATCAAGAACATGCCGGTGGTGCTGGGCGAACCTGATGTCATCAAGACCATTCAACTGATGCCTGGCGTGCAGAGCGGCATGGAAGGATTGTCCGGAATCTATGTGCGGGGCGGTGGCGCAGACGAGAACCTTATGATGCTCGACGGAACGCCGCTTTACAATGTCAGCCATCTGCTCGGCCTGCTGTCGGTTTTCACTCCGGAAGCGGTCAAGAAAGTCACATTCTACAAAGGCTCCTTCCCGGCAAGATATGGCGGCAGAGTATCCAGTATAGTCGACGTCAGGACCAATGACGGCAATGCCAAGGGATTCCACGGCTCGGTATCAGCAGGACTCCTTTCGGAAAAACTCCACTTCGAAGGCCCTATAGCCGGCGAAAACACCACCTGGTCCTTCAGCGCGCGCGGGATGCACACCTTCCTGTTCGACAGACTGATAAAGGCCTGCGGAAGCCCTGCCAATTACGCGTTTTATGATATCAATGCCAAGGTAACCCATCGTTTCAGCGACTCGGACAAGATCTTCGTGGGATTCTATACCGGACGCGATTATTTCAGATACTCCGATTCCGACAAATCCAGTTCGAGATATTATGGCCCTGACTATGAGCCATATACGAAGTACGAAGAGGAGAATACGAAAATGAACCTCAAATGGGGCAACACATTGGCATCGGTAAGGTGGAACCATGTCTTCAGCAGCAAGCTGTTTGCAAATACCTCGGTTTCGTGGAATACATATAAGATGAACATGGTCACCAATACCAGGGAACTTCTGAAATCGGAAACGGAGAACTACGACAAGCAGTACAGGTATTCCTATACGTCAGGCATCCGTGACCTGGGCGCGAGAATTGACTTCGATTATATTCCGGCGCCATCGCACCTGATAAAATTCGGCGGCGAATTCGTGAATCACCTTTACCGCCCGGAAGTGGAACGCTCCCGCAGTCTCAACAACCTTGACGGCAAGGAAGAAAAAAGCGACAAGGTGAACGACGCCAGCCCGAACCTTTATGGCAATGAACTGTCGGCCTACATTGAAGATGACATGACCTTCGGGGAGCATTTCTCATTCAATCCGGGATTGCACCTGAGCCTGTTCCTGGTCAATGGCCGTACATATTTCTGTCCGGAACCACGTGCTGCGGTCAAGGTCTCGTTCGGAAAGGGCTGGGCTGTCAAGACGGCTTATTCCAAGATGTCGCAATACGTGCATCAGCTCACATCGGGCAACCTCAGCCTTCCTACTGACCTCTGGGTGCCTATTACCAAGAACATCAAGCCGGTAACATCGGACATCGTCTCGCTCGGCACATATTACAGCGGCCTGAAAGGATGGGAATTCTCGGTGGAGGGCTACTGGAAGCAGATGAACAATGTCCTTGAGTATAAAGACGGCAAGATGTCATTCTCCTCGGCTGCCGACTGGGAAGAAAACGTCGAGATGGGGCAGGGGCGGTCGTATGGCGTGGAACTCTATGTCCAGAAGACACTTGGCCGTACCACCGGAACCGTATCATATACATTGTCCAAGACCGACCGCATCTTCCGCGACGGCACCATCAACAATGGAAAACGCTTCCCGTTCGTTTATGACCGCAGGCACAACTTCTGCGTCAGCCTGAACCAGAAACTCGGTAAAAGAGTGGACCTGAGCGCAATATGGACCATTGCCTCCGGAAACTGGATGACGGTTTCCACCAGATCTACTCTCACACTTTCGCCGGACGGAAAGGGAATGTCGATGGTGGACTATATTTCCAGCAGGAACAATTACAGGCTTCCGCCGTCCCACAGGCTCGATTTCAGCGTCAATATCCACAAGAAGAAACGTCATGGCGAGCGTATCTGGAACTTCGGAATGTACAATGCCTATGGCGCCAAAAATCCTAACTGGGTGACTTTGGACAGCAGGGAAGTGAAGAACCCGGACACCGGGAAAACCACGTATACCCCGGCATTGAGCAAGAAGACCTTCCTCTTGTGCCTTCCTTCTTTCAGTTACACCTTCAAGTTCTAGAAATCATGAAAAAGTCAATATTGATAATGATTGCGGCAATGATGTCGGCCGCATGTGAGGAATACATTGACCTGCGCAGGGAAGGCCCGGAGAAGATGCTCGTGGTGAACGGCAATCTGGTGGCGGGCGACACGCTGCATACGGTTTTCCTTACCTGGGGCATGTATGACGCTGTGAAACCCGTCGAATCGGCGCATCTTGAATGCTACGTGAACGGCAAGCTGGTGGCGTCTACGGACAAGGTGACCGAGCCGGAGCGGTTCTCGTACAATGCCAATGCCATCCGGTTCAAGGCTCCTTTCAATGCCGGCGACGAGGTCCGGATCAAGGTCGATGCCGGCGATGCCCATGCCGAGGCGGTCGCTGTCGCTCCCAATGCTCCTGTTGTCAATGCTGTGGACACAACTTCATTCATGGCGAAGAACAAAGGAGGCGAACTGGTCGATTTCTATATGACCAAGGTCCATCTGCAGGACGTCGCCGGAGAAAGAAATTTCTACCGTATGGTAATGTCTTATGAATCAGAGTACAGGGCTTCAGAAGTGCCGTCCGGCAGTCCATACAAGGAAGGCCAGTTCTTGTGCAGCGGATACAGGGACATCATGTTCGATAACAAGTATGAGAGCCTGCTGTACAGGAATCTTAAAATCGGTATGGAGGACAGTTCCAGTGATGCGAATAATTATTATGCCAATAAATATAACTTGTTTACGGACAATACTTTCGCTGACAAGGAATATACATTGAAACTGGCTGTCGAAAAGACGCTCCTGCATAATTATTATCCGAATTCATGGTCGCGTGATGAATATGTGCCGGCCGAGTACGGGAAAATCTGTTTCCGTGTATTGTCAATGTCCCGAAGCACCTATACTTACATGAACGACTACGCATTCGACAATTCGGAGCAAGGTTCCTGGAACTTCATTAATGGAATTCCTTATCCGAGCAATGTCAGCGGCGGTACCGGCATGGTTTCGATTATGACTCCGTCGGATTTCTGTATTGATCTTAAAAAGAGATAACAACAATGAACAAGATAAATTTTGCGTTTGCATTGGCATTGACCTTTATGGCCGCGGTAGCGTGCGACAAGAATAAGGTCGTATATGATATGACGGATGCGGCGCGTGCCGCGATGGACAGGCTTGTCGGTGAGTATGAACTCGTCGGCGCGGAATGGGACGGGGCACCGGTGGACCTGAATGACGACGGCGTGGCTTCCGCTTCGATTTTTGATGAATTGAAAGAGGTGCCGGACCTGACAGATGAAATCGGTATAGAGATAGATATGACGGCGCCGTATCGGACTTCCGTGAGAATCAGCCTGCTGATAGAAGAAATCTACCTGAACACTTCAATCGCATTTTGGAACAAGAGTATTTTTACGCCGAAATTCTCCGTGGACTCGTCCGGGAATTATGACCTGGGCATTGACCCTTATTATGGAAAAGTATCCGATGACGGCCGCTGCCAAGGTTATTTCTATAAGATGAATGTCAGGCTGGAAGGTGATGATATCCTGTATCTTTCGGGTTATACGGTGTTACGTGACGACCGCTCCGGACAGCCTGTGAACGGAACGCTTGTTTACAAGTTCAAATGTGTTAACGGAAAAGGAAAAAATGAAATAAAATCTTAACAATTTAATTTTTGCAGAATAAATAATTATGTCTAACTTGCGCGACCTTTTGATAAAAGGTTGATATAATAGATATAAAAACCAATATAGTAGTAAGTTAGATGAATACGAAGCTCCGCTGATGGAGCTCTTGTCTGTCGAGGTTACCTCTTCTTTCGCGACCTCCGAGTATGTTTCCACTCCTAAAGGGCTTGATAGACTTGAATCCGTAGAAACGAATTGGGATTAAAATTCACGGATTATGAGAAAACTTTATTTTGCCGGATGTGTTATCGCGGCTGCTGCTTGCTTGGGTGGTTGTACCAAAACGAACGATATTGAACCGGTGTCAAAGGGCGTTGACTTTTTTGCGCACGTCGACAATGTAGACACCAAAACATCTATTGATGGTCTGCACGTATTGTGGAAAAAGGATGATCAGATAGCCATTCAGGTTACTGAAAACCATCGTGACAATGCTTCCAGACCTAGAGAATACGCGACTACTCTTGGAATATACAAATTGGCCGATGATGCTGCCGGTACAAATGTCGGAAGATTTACATATAGTAGTGGTGAGCAGATTAAAGGAGATGAAGAATTCTTCGCATTCTATCCTGCTTCGTATTGCACAGCCCATAAGGACAATGGCTATTTCTATGTGGATTTCCCGATGACGCAGTATTACGAAGACAACATCGGCGATAAACTGCCGCTTCCGATGTATGGCATAGGAAGTCACAGAAATGTCGATTTCAAATATGCGGGCGCGGTAATCAAACTCCGTGTCTGGTCAAAAGAGAAAACCTCCATACATTCTTGTGTAATCAGTGCCGACAATCTGTCCAAGCGCGCTTTTACGTATGTCAAGGATGGAAAATGGCAAGGGCTTTCAAAAGCCTACGATGTGAACAATCTCAACATGAATATGCGTAAGCCTTTGGAAATCAGTAATGATGAGAGTAATCCTACCGTGATTACCATGATCATTCCGCTTCCAGGCACCAAGAAACTTACAAATCTTAAATTTTCCATCAATTGCGAAAAAGGCGGCTCGGAATTGGAAAAGAAAAGCCCCCTAGAAGTGACACCTGGAACTGTCGTGACATTTCCTGTGAAGGAACTGACAATAGAGCCGGACAGGATGTTTGTGGATGGTCTTGAGGGTGAGATTGATACCGAATGGGTCAAGACGGCAAAAGACTCAGTCAGGGTTACTATGGTTCCTTCATCCAAACTCAGCGAAGGTAACTTCCAAAAAATTATGGAAGCAACATGTAATCTTCATGATAAGAATAAAAAGATTGTCTTGAATTTGAGCGGGGCTAATGCCAAAGAAAGCACATTGAAAGGCTTGAATACAGATAATTCGTATGTCGGTTTCTGCGGAGGAACCAACCGCGACAAAGGCATCAAAAACATCAGCAAATTCTATCTCCCGGAAGGCATCACCACGATCTTGAACAGGGCATTCTCATATAGCGACTATACTGAAATCGTGCTGCCGACTACATTGACGAAAATTTCAGGAAGCCCTTCAAATGGGTGTGATTCACTGCGTTGGAAAGTCGCTGAAGGAAACAAATCATTCAAAGCCGATGAAGAAGGCGCGCTGTATGATTTTGGCATGACGAAATTGATGGTGCTTAACGGCGGAAGCGGCGACAGCTACACTGTGAAGGATGGTACGACCACGATAAGAGAGTGGGCATTGTACGAGAACTCTGTGATTAAGACATTGACCATTCCTGCAAGCGTGACGGTACTTTCTGCGGACTGCATTTCAGGCACGCCGAATCTCACTACGATAAAATGTCTGGGCACTGTGCCGGCAGAATTCAAGCCGAACTCTGGAACGAATAAGGTAGGTCCTTCAAAACAACTCAAAACCCTCTATGTTCCAAAGGGTTGCGTTGAAATCTACAAGAAGCAGTGGGCGGCTCTCCTGAAAGAAGGAAACTGGGAAGTCAAAGAATTGCAGAACTAACTTCTCCTGAATCGCTTGAAGCCGGAGAAAAGACGCTGCGGCAGCTCCATAGCGAAGACGATACCGAGAACTATGGCGATGGCTGCCTTGAGGGCATTGAAACCGGTCGTGGAGGAGAGGCTGAACTGGCTTGACACCATGTAATAGGTGAACCAGAAGACGCCGGCTCCGGGCACGAGCGGGAAGATGCCGCAAAGCAGGAATACCGTGCTCGGGCACCTGTCCAGTACTGCTGCGATTCGTGAGAAAATGCAGATCAGGGCGGTGGCAAGTATGATGGCGGCAAATGTGGATGCCAGATCTGTGCGCACCATTATGAGGAATGCCTCCCAGCCGAGCGCGCCGATGAGACCGGCTGCCGTGTATTGTTTCCTCGGGGCGCCGAACAGAATCGCGAACGCGAAAGTACCGATGAACGCCGCCAGCGTCTGCCAGCCGAGACCCGCCGTCTCAGGATTGATGGTCATGCCGCCGAGGTCAATGATGCCGCCGGCAATCCAGCCGTCAAGCATGAATGCAATACTGACGCCTATGGCAATGCAGAAGAAACCCAGCATCGCGTCGGTGAGCCTGGTCAGGCCTGCGATATAGTCGGAATTCATGAGGTCGCGGACACCGTTGACAAACGGAACTCCTGGAATCAGTGGCATGATTGCGCCGATGATGATGTTGCTGAGGCTGTCGCCGAAGCCGATACGGTAAAATGCGATACATAACAATGTGGCCAGCAATGCGTTGCAGATGCCGCCGACAATCTTGGACATATATCGTTCGCTGAAGAACAGGCAGAAGACATAGAGCATCGCACCGATTGCAAAATCTGCCAGGCAGTCCATGAATCCGCCGCCGAACACGGCACAGAATCCCGCAGCGCCGAACGCCGCACCTGCAATCTGCTCCCACGCGGGCTTGGATTCCGCATCCCGTATCTCCTCCAGCTTTTTCCGGGCCTGTTCCAATGTGTATCTGCCAGCTGCTATGTCGAAACTCAACCGGTTGATGGCCACTACCTTGGAAAGCTGTATGGCGCGGATTGGAATGAACTCCACCTTGGCATACCGACCTTGAGTGCTGGTGGTGAAAATACCGTTGCTGAGCACGAAGAAATTACCGGACTCCACGCCGAAATGCGATGCTATCCTCGCCATAGTGTCTTCAACTCTGGAAATCTCCGCGCCGTTCTGCAGCAGAACATGACCGGCCTCAGAGGCCAGCTCCAGCACTTCGTCCGTGTTGTCAATTATCTCCATGCCTTTCTGTTTTTGTGGCAAATATAAGGATTCTTTACTAAAAATAGTATCTTTGTGAAAAATTAACTGATAACCACGATATGCGTTTAAGAAAGATATTATTTGCGGTCTTTTTGTTTATATCTGTAAGTGCTACGGCTGCTGATGGCTTTAAAAACGAAGAACTTCTGAACCTTCAGGTGATGGCCAGGTTCGACTATCAGCGATATTTCATTGACGGTTCTTCAGACAGGGCGAACTGCGGATTCCGAGGCAAGAACTTGAGCGTCTATCTTCACGGAAACTTGAACAGTCACTTGTCCTACGCCTACAGGCAGCGTCTCAACAGAGCTCATAAGGATGAAACTTTCTTCGATGCCACTGATTTCCTGTACCTTGCGTACAAGACGGATTCCGATTGGAAGTTTTCTGCCGGGAAACAGACGATCCTGCTCGGCGGCTATGAATACGACCTTGCCCCGATTGACAGCTATTTCGTTTCGGAATACAGCAACAACATGAATTGTTATCAGCTCGGTGCCAGCGTGGAGAAAACATTGGGAGAAGAAAAGAACGACCTACTGCAATTCCAATTCTGCATGAGCCCTTATGTCGGAGTCATTGACAACAAGGATATCTACAGTTACAATTTCATGTGGACTGCGGAACATGGCGTGTTCCAACCTCTGTGGTCGCTCAATTTCGTGGAGTACCAGAGCGGCAAATTCATGAACTACATATCATTGGGCAATAATTTCTCATTCAGACGTGTATCTTTCTTCGTGGATGTCATGCACAGGTCCCTTCTTCACAATTACACCTTTTTCAAGGATTTCACCGTCGTCGGGAAAGTGACTTTTGACCTTTGCGACCGTGCCCGTCTTTTCGTGAAAGCCGGCCATGATTACAACAATTTGAAGAAAGCAGGGGACTGGTCGGTCCTGCCGGGAACCTCCATTGCCAGATTCGGATGCGGCTTCGAGTTTTTCCCGTTGAAAGACAACAAGGACCTGCGGCTTCACGCAGTAGGCAGCCACAATACCGGCAAAAATGGTAATCCGGCCGGTACATTGTCGGATAAACAATCGTATCTTAGCGTCGGCCTCACTTGGAGGATGAATCTTTTCGGTAAACGCTAATACTTTATTGACATGGTAAAGAAACTGATGACTGTTCTTTTGCTGACGACAGCATTGACCTTGAATTTGTCTGCGGAGCCTTTTGCGGAAGGACGTTTGACGGATGCGACATTGCGTCTGGATTATATCTTTTCGGGTGCGTATCACGACTGCGACATTGCGGTAGCCGGTATTCACAAACTGGACGGATGGGCCGGCAGGCGCTTGAATATGAAGGAGTTGGCTGTGCAGGGGGACGGGCAGTTGACCATGACCGACGCGGCGACCGGGGATACATTGTACCGGATGTCGTTCTGCACGCTGTTCCAGGAGTGGCTCGGAACGGAGGAGGCGCACCGCACCAGAAAGTCGTTCGAAAATGTGTTTTTGGTCCCTATGCCTGCGGCTCCGGTCAATGTCAATGTCAGACTGCTGGACAGCCGTAACCGGGTCAGCGCGGAGTTTTCCCATCCTGTGGATCCCGCTGATATACTGATAGATCCGGTGGATGTGTCCGGGAAGCCGGAATGTCGCTTGCTGCATGGTGACGGAAAGTCGCGTGACCGTATAGATGTCGTGATAATGGCTGAAGGCTATGACCGCAATGATACCGGAAAGTTCTACAGCGATGCGGAAACGGCAGTCCGGAATCTGATGTCGCATGAACCTTTCAAGTCGATGCAGGACAGGTTCAACATCATTGCGGCAGCTACCGTTTCGGAGGACAGCGGCGTGAGCGTCCCGCGCGCGGGAATCTGGCGCAATACTGCATTGTCGTCGCACTTCGATACCTTCTATTCCGACCGGTATCTGACGACCGGAAAGCAGTTCCGCATGCACGACCTTTTGGCCGGAATCCCTTATGAATCAATCATTATCCTCGCCAATGCCGATACTTATGGCGGGGGAGGAATCTATAATCTGTATACATTGGCGTCTACCGGACATCCTTCGTTCGGGCCAGTGGTAGTCCATGAATTCGGTCACAGCTTCGCCGGTCTGGCAGATGAATATGCCTACGACGGTACGGCGCCTGCTGACCAGACCACCGATGTGGAGCCATGGCAGCAGAACATTACGACCAAGGTGGATTTCGCGTCCAAATGGCAGGATTTATATGAGCAGGGAACTGCCGGACTTGTGGAAGGTGCTGCCTATCAGCCGAAAGGCTATTGGCGCGCATGCGAGGATTGCAGGATGAGGACCAATGCCGCACCGGAGTTTTGCCCTGTCTGCCGCCGTGCCGTGGAGAATATGATCAGATATTTGACGGAGGCTTTATAAATCCGTCTTTTCTGTCTATCTTTCTACTGCTATTTTGTCTCGTGGTTGTCTGGCAGAGATTATGGTTGTGCTCCTGCGGTGAATTAATGTTTTGTTGTACTGTTCAAAGGTTATTTGCCAAAGATAATAAAGGTAAGCACTTTGTTTGCGCTATGAACAAGGTGCTTACCTTTTAACTTGCAAATAGAGACTATCTCTTTGATTGAGTCCATATCGATTCTGGGACTTCTACTGTCTCCAGAGGAACGACATTTATTGACTTGGAGTTTATTTTAGACAGATCATGTGTCTTTACAGAGCAATTTGTTTGCTCCATAAAATCAGAAATCAAAAAGTTCCTACCATAACCATTGCCAAAAATTACATCCAATGGCTCTCCAGTGTCTTTCCATATTCTAACTCTTGCTGCATAATCAAATGCAAATTGGATTACTTTCTTGTCATAAGTGAAAATGATGGTGTAGTACTCGCGTCCAATACACTTCTTAATTTCAGGGAGTTCATCGCCATAATCCGATTTGTCAAATATTTGAGCATCTGAAATTATTGTTTGTTTGAAAAAAGGGACATACGAAGGGCCATAAACTTCTGCAACAAATCTGGCTGTTGTCGTCAAGTAATTACTACGTTCTTTAGAAGACATTTTCTCAAGACTTTGGCCATGACTATTTATGGATACGATACATAATAAAGTCACTAATATAAAAGCTTTATGTTTCATAATATATGGAAATTAAAATGTTTAATACTAAAAAGTGCGCTGCTCTGGACCAAAAGTGTATATTTTATAAGGAGCATCTCTGCACGTTCCACCAATTAAATTATTCACAGAATAATCATAAGATGTGCAAAATTGTAATGTTGTATGACAATAAATAGTATTGATAATCACAAAAAAAAATGAATAAAACGTTGTAATTTCTTGGGCGGCAATATAATGCTTTTTTTTTATATATGTGCAAATCTTTTGGTGATGATTTTGCAAAACCTGATAATATTGATGATTAAGACTATAGATTTCAGTTATTTCTGGCTATCTTTGCGGAACAAAACTAAAAATTATGAAAAATTTCACTAGATCTATCTTGCTGGCACTTTGTCTGCCGGCAATGCTCGTTTCGTGCGGAAACGGCGGCAATGCTCCTAAGAATCCGGGAGAAAAGGCTGACACCCTGAGACTTATGACTTACAATGTCGGCGTGTTCGGAAAGTATGTCGAGGACAGCGCACCGATGATCGCGTCAATGATCAAGGAAATGGGTGCCAACACATGCGCGCTCAATGAATTGGACAGCTGCAACACCCGTCACGATGTCTATCAGGCCAAGTACTTGGCAGAGTGTCTTGGAGAAGGCTGGGATTATGCATTCGGCAAGGCTATTTCTTACAGAGGCGGAAGCTACGGCGAAGGTCTCGTGACCAGAGATACCGTAATCAACCGCTACAATATCACGCTTCCGCAGGGAGAAGGTGCCGAGCAGCGTGTGTGCGCGGTCATTGAAACACCTAAGTACGTATTCGCATCGGTTCATCTGGACCATGTGTCGTCGGCAGCAGCACTTGAACAGGCCCGCATCGTGACCACCACATTGCAGAAAGCTTATTACAAGAGCCACAAGCACGTGTTCCTTTGCGGAGACATGAACGTGACCCCGGAATCCGAGGTTATGAAATATTATTTCAAACATTGGACAAACCTCTCAGGCACAGGCGTTTCCTTCCCGTCACGCGACTCCAAGATCTGCATCGACTACATCCTCCTCATGAAGAACAAGGCCAAGGTCAATGTCCTCGATGCCAAGGTCTGCCGCAAATTCGAGACCGGCGATCCGGAGATGGCATCCGACCATTTGCCAGTCTACGTGGAGCTGGAACTGCTGTAATGCCCCCTTGTTAAATTTTTGACGCCCTACTGAAAATCAGCATCTTATAGGGTGCGGTACAATGATACGGCTATTGGCTGGGTTTCCGAAGAGAAAAACGAGCAAAAATAAACGTGATAAGGGGCGAGATAGGTGCCGAAATGGAGGAAATCATAAATCTATTTCAACACATAGCTGCCTTTCAATAGTAACAAAAACTTCCATCAGTTGATGGGACTGATGGAAGGATGGAAGATGGCGAATTACTTTGCGTGGTAGCCGCCGGTCTTCTTGGAATTTTTATGCTCAATGAGATTCTTCTGTGTCAATATCGCCAAGTGGCGGTCAATGGTGGAGGACCCCAGTTTTGTCAGCTCGATAATAACCTTGCGCTGTATTCCGGGATTCTTCTTGATGATGTCGTAAGTCGTCCCGACAGCCGGACGAAGACTCTTTAACGCCTCATTTAATTCACCATTTAATTCACCATTTAACGCCCCATTTGATTCGCCACTCAAGTATGGCCTCAACGGATTCTTGAAGCGGATAGTCAAGCAGACGAAATTTGGGATGCTCTCAAATTCGGGCGTAGGAAGGCCTGCTGCCTTACATTCATTGAAGATGTCCGGTATGCCGCGGCCCCATGCTTCCATAAGTCCGCTCTTGAAGAATACGCTCGATATGACCTCATTGATGGGTTCTGAGTGCGGGCGCTTCCGAAAATCTTCTGCAGTGGTGCCGGGAGGGAAACTGCCGGGATTCATAAATTCGATGCGGTCATCGTATATGGCCACACTGGGAGTCCGGGCTCCAGACCACCAGGTGCGATGGACCAGCAGGTTCAGGGTTGCTTCCCGGAGAGCCTTGATGGGGACGGTCAACATGTCGATGCGCTCGATCTGATCCATATTCCCGGCCAGGAACATATGCTTCTGGCAGAAGGCTATGATGGCGTCGTACTGCTCTAAAAGATTGCCGTAGCAGACCGTCTGGTCGCGGAACTTGTCCATATCGGTGCCTTCAAAGCGGGCAAGACGGACTTTGCACTGGGTAAATTCACTGTTTGGCGTTTTGCCGCAGAGCACGATAGCGCCGTTGGTCAGCGAGCCGTCTGACGTGCGAAGTCCAAGGTGGTCAAGTTTGGCAAAGCGATTCTTGAGACGGCTGGCTTCACGGGGAATGCGGCCTTTGTTGATGCCGGAAAGGATGATGTCATCTAGGGTCTTTGCGCTGATACTGTTCACGTCAATATCTGGGCAGGGCGTCTTCTCCCAGCTGAACTTCTTGGGATTGCTTAGGCGGATGCGTTCTTCGAACATCTCACGGGGCATTATGGACGTAGTGTTCTCGACTTTGTAGTACGGCCGGTTGTCGTAGGTATAAGGTGCGGCAAATCCAACGGGCGCCGGAAACCAGATGGCGATAACTTTCTGATTCGGGCGGCCGGGGACATCGACATACTGGGCGGCAAGATCAATCGCGGGGGTGAACTTGCGCATTTCCTTGGCGATGTCCTGGCGTGTCTGGTCGGCCACATCCTGCCCGAGAATCTTCAGTGTTGTAGGATGGATGCCGAAGAAGAGCCAGCCGCCCTCCGTGTTGAGGAAGGCGCAGCCGGACTGCATACCGGCAACAGTCTCTCCGGTAGTCTTCTTGACCTCCAGGATGCGGCTTTCGTCGCGGTGTATGATAGTTTGTATGTCGTTTATCGTCAATTCTTTCATGGCATAGAACTCATGGTATGGCAAATTTACTGATTTTTATGGAGAATCGTGAATGAGGCCCAGGAAAAACTGCCTTCAGTTGATGGAAAGTTTTGCTGCGTTTTCCCTGTTACTGCTTGTCGGCCACCTGCTGATTGTACTGCGGATAGAAGCGGCTGACGCTGGGGGCGCTCCGGAGGGATATCTTGCCAGTCTACGTGGAACTGGAACTGCTGTAATTCCACCTTGTAAAACATCTTTACAGGATTGTAAAGTTTTTTTACATTGACGAAATAGAATTCATTGTCGCAATCATTGATTCATAGGCATTTACGCTGATTGGCACATCTCGTGCATCACTTCGGCATAAACGAGGAATTATGAAATCAATGATTGCGATAATATTTGTCGGCTGTACAGCTGAATGCCGGAGCGCAGGTGATGACATTGCGCGACTGCATGGAGTACGCCGTGTCGAATTCTACGCAGGTGAGGATTCAGCAGTCGAAAAAACGATGATGCACGGCTGGACAGGCGCGATGCCATATTGGCTGCGTTCACGCCTTCCGCCGACGGCAATTCCTACGGCTACTACAGGTGGGGACGTTCCATCGACCCGGAAACCAATACCTATGTCACGACCACGTCGCTGAACCAAGGCTTCTCAGTCTCCGCCGGCATCACGCTGTTCAACGGCTTCTCGGCCATCAACAACCTGAAAATCGCGCGCACATCCATGTCAATGGGCCTTTCCCAGGAGCGGCAGGAGCGCGACAAAGTCTGCCTCGCCACGATGGAGGCTTATTTCAATGTCATTTATTATACGAAGCTTACCGAGATTCTGGAGGACAAGGTGAACAATGCCAAATCGGCGGTGCAGTTGGCAGAACGTCAGGAACAGCTCGGTTCCAAAGGTTATGCGGACGTGGTCCAGATGAAGGCAGACCTTGCCGATCGCGAATATGAACTGATGACTGCGAAAAACAGCAGGGACAATGCACGGATAACCCTCGAAGATGTCATGTATTGGCCTGTGGATGAGGAACTTGTAATAGATACGGATCTGACGGCGCTGCAGCCTGCAAGCAAGCAGGACATCGCTGCGGATGACATCGTCAACACAGCCGCGAAATCAATGCCGTCCGTCCTTATAGCCCGCAACCAGCGAGACAATGCCTTTTACAGCTTGAGGACAGCCAAGTGGCAATTCCTGCCTTCGCTCGGACTCTATGGCGGCTGGTCCACAAGCTATTACACCTATCCGGGTCAATCCGGCTATACTCCTGTACCTTATGGCCGGCAGTTCAGGAATAACGGTGGAGAATATCTACAACTGTCATTGACCATTCCTATATACGACCGCCTTTCCAAGCATACCGCATTGGCGAAAAAGCGCAATGCCTACCAGCGGGCGAGTCTCGAATATGACAAATCATTGCGCGACGTGGAATCGGAAGTCCGCCGTGCGATGCAGGACAGGGATGGAGCAGAAGCGGCATTGCTGCAGGCGGAAAGGCGCGCGGAAGTTTATGACGAGGCGTTCAGGCTGAATGCGCGCAAGTTCGAACAAGGATTGATTTCTTCGATTGAATACAATACGGCTTCGTCCAACTATCTGAAAGCGCAGGCTGAAAAGCTCAATGCGGAGCTTCAATACCAGCTGAAAAGACGTGTAGTCGATTATTATAATGGTGTACCATATCTGGAGCAGTAAAAAATTAGCATTATGGATAAGATCATTGAAAAGAAAAAGGGAATTGCGGCAGCGTTCACTAAAAAAGCATTGAAATATTGGGCTGCGGCAGCATTGGCAATATTGCTTGTCGTCCTGATTTTCACGGGGAAGGGTTCGGCATTGAGAGTCGACGGCAGCGCGCTCATCACGGGCGAGGCGCGTCGGGGCGAGTTCAATGACTATATTCGCGTGAGCGGTCAGGTGCAGCCGATGACGACCGTGCAGATAAGCCCGACCGAGGGCGGCAATGTCCAGCGCATCGTCGCCGAGGAGGGGAGTAAGGTCAATGCCGGTGACGTTATTGTCGAACTTTCGAATGAAAACCTTGACATGCAGATACTTAACTCTGAGGCTGAACTCGCCGAGAAAGAAAATATCCTGCGCAATACATTGATTTCCATGGAGCAGCAGAAACTTTCCGTAAGGCAGGACAAGCTCACGCTTCAGATAGAAGTGCGCAGGGCCAAGAGAGCGTATGAGCAGAACAAGGCGCTGTACGAGGAAAAGCTCATTGCCAAGGAAGAATATCTGAAAGCGGCTGAAGATTACGAACTTGCGAAGGACAAGCTGGACCTGGTCATCAATAGGGAACGTCAGGACAGCCTTTATAGAAGCACGCAGATTTCGCAGATGCACGAGAGCCTGGAGAATATGCGTGTGAACATGTCCATGATACGCCGCCGTAAGGAGAATCTTTCCGTGAAGGCGCCGATCAGCGGTGAACTCGGTCTGCTGGATGTGGAACTCGGTCAGTCAGTGGCGGCAGGATCGAAAATCGGCCAGATTAACAATCTGGATTCGTATAAAATTGAAGCTCAGATAGATGAGCATTACATTGATAGAATTGTGCCTGGTCTCGAGGCGACTTTCGAGCGTCAGAATGAGAAATATTCGGCGTCCATCCGCAAGGTTTATCCGGAGGTCCGTGACGGTAAATTCAAGGCGGATTTCCGCTTCGAAGGTCAGCAGCCGGAGAATATCCGTGCGGGGCAGACATATTATATGAATGTGCAGCTCGGCCAGCCTGCCGAGGCGATCATAATACCACGCGGTTCATTTTATCAGGCAACCGGCGGCAAGTGGGTGTATGTGGTCAATGCGGAGGGGACGAAAGCGACTAAACGCAGTGTCCGCATCGGCCGACAGAACCCTCAGTATTACGAAGTTATAGAAGGTCTGGAGCCGGGCGAGAAGATTATCATATCCTCTTACGACAGCTTCGGCGACAAAGATGAACTGATTATCAAATAGCTATGAGCACATATCTGAAATTTCTCTCGAAAAATAAACTCTATGCCGTAATCGAGGCATTGGGCCTGTCAGTAGCATTGGGCTTCGTCATATTGCTGGCTTCTTATGCCAGGACAGAGTTCAGTGTCGGCGCAAGGCAGCCGCTTTCCCGGCAGCTGTATGCTGTCGGCATGGGGGAGTGCGTCGGAATGACGTACGGGACTGCAGAGGAGTTCTTCCCGTCAGTGCCCGAGATAACATCCTGGACCAGAGTCGGGGCGTATGGCGATGCCGATGTCATTGTCAATGACGACTATTATGCCGCCGAGGCGGTCTGTGTGGACACGAATTTCCTGCAGCTGTTTGACTACACGCTCTCGGGCTGTGACAGGAACTGCATACTTGCGGGACTGAATGATGTAATCCTTTCCGAAAAGTTCGCGCATAAGGCATTCGGCAACTCTGACCCTGTGGGGCGCACCATTGAAGTAGGAAAAAACAGGTTCACGGTAACCGGCGTGATTCAGAATTTCGGGCCTTATGATGAACTGCAGTATTATGACATCTTCCTGAGCATCAGGCAGCTGGATGGCATGGTCCAGAGAATGGACAATTTCGGTATGGTCAATACTTTCGTGACGCTGCAGGATGGTGCCTCGCCTGACGCTGTGGCTGAAAAGCTGCTGGACAAGTATATGGATTATTGGAAGGATTTCTACACACGCGACGGTTCTGGCGGGAATTTCCTGTGGGGCTCCACGTTGACAAGGCTTGACCGGCTCTATTTCAGCAAGATAGACGTATACAACCCGTTGCGTCATGGGGACAGGAAGATCGTTGAGGTGCTTCTGGCGGTAGCATTGATACTGCTGATATCAGCCATCTTCAACTACATAAACCTTACTGTGGCGCAGACGGGAAAACGGGCAAAGGAGATGGCGACCAGACGTCTTCTCGGCGAGTCTTCAGGCAGCATTGTCCGCAGATACCTTATGGAATCGTTCTTGTTCACATTTGTTTGCATGCTGTTCGGCGTGCTGGTCGCCCTGCTGTTCAAGGGCTGGATAGAGAATCTTCTCAATACCGCTATAGTTCTTGTTCCGGATGCGGCTACCATTGCGGCCGGCGTCATTGTGCTCGTGCTGGTTTCGGTTCTCTCCGGGCTTCTTCCTGCATTTATGGTGTCGAGATTCAAGCCTATAGCTGTCGTGAAGGGCGATTTCAGGTTCCGCAGCAAGATGGTGTTCAGCAAGGTCTTTATCGTCTGCCAGAACATCATAAGCATGGTTCTTGTCGCGGTTGCATTGACAATGACTCTCCAGATGCGCCATCTGGTGTCTTTGCCGGTAGGGTACAATACAGATTTGCTGTCGGTTTCCTCATGGGCGCTCGGCTATAACAATATGGCTGCCCAGGAGGCTCTGCATCAGAGACTTCAGGCTCTTCCGCAGGTGGAAACGGCGGTTATGGCGGTGCAGCTTCCGTTATCATGTGGAAGCAATGGCGTACATATCGAGGGTGAGGAAATGTCGTGGCTTCAGCTGCCTGCTTTTGACAGTACGGCATTCAGGCTGCTTGGGTTCAATGTGATAGAACAGTATTCCGATCCTATTGAAGGGACATGCTGGTTTACGGAGGAGGCGCAGCGGCGTTATGGGATTACTGCCGGGAACAGGACTGTCGGGACCAATAAAGACGGCGAGCCGCAGTTTGAGTGCTGCGGTATAATAGCGGATTTCCGCGCGCGTGATCCTCTTTATAAACCAATGCCTGACAGTCATCGGGCTGTGCAGAACCGTTCCGATGTGTGCATGAATCATCTGCTGAAGGTGCGTGGCGACAGGGCCGAGGCGTTGAATGCTGTCCGCGAGGCATGGCGTGATGTGGCGAAGGAGTATATCGGTGTGCCGCGCGAAACGGACATATATTATATAGATGACTTCCTGGCGGATTCATTGACAGGGACGCGGAACACTATGAAGCTGGTGATGACGTTCATGGTGCTTGCCATATTGATTTCTGCGCTCGGCCTGTTCGCGATGTCCGTCTACTACACTGAGCAGCAGGCGCGTCAGATCGCCCTCCGGAAGATTTTCGGCTCCGGTGTCGAGTCGGCGGCCTGGAAACTCTCGAAGTCGTTCATGCTGATGACAGCCGTCGCCGTCGTGATCGCGGTTCCGGTATGTATCTGGTCAATGCGTTACTACTTGGCTGATTTTTACAATGCCATAGCCTTCCCGTGGTGGATAATCCTCGTCGCGGCAGCATTGACCTTCCTCATCTCCTTCGTTTCGATAATTTCCCGGACCTGGAGTTCCGCCGCCGAAAACCCGGTCGAAGTCCTGAAACAGGATAATTGATGGTACGCCGTTGCCGGATAATGATTATATTTGCATTCACGAAAACAATATTGATTTTATGAAACAGATATCTACATCCAATGCGCCGGCGGCTATCGGGCCATACAGCCAGGCGATCGAAGTCAACGGATTCGTTTACACGTCGGGACAGCTTCCGATTGATCCTGCTACGGGAGCATTTCCGGAGGGGGGAGTGCAGGAGCAGACCAGACAGTCGCTTCTCAATGTGCAGGCGATTCTCGCAGAGGCGGGGCTGACTCTTGCCAATGTCGTGAAAACCACAGTGTTCCTCGCGGATATGGGAGATTTCGCTGCAATGAACGAGATTTATTCTCAATTCTTCACCGAGCCGTTCCCTGCCAGATCGGCAATCGCTGTAAAAGCTCTGCCTAAGGGCGCCCTCGTGGAAATCGAGGTGGTCGCTGCAAGATAATCCGGTGACAAATAAAAAACGAGACGCATGCTTGAATTCGGCATGCGTCTCGTTTGTATCTGTCGGTACACCCGCGCGGGATTACACGTTAGTCGTGAAGGCCCTTTTTGCGCAGATAGTTAAGCAGCTGCTCAGGACGGTCGGTCTGGATCATTGAAGCGCCTAAAGCGATGACCTGGTCGTAGACCTCGGCAGGATCTCCGCAATCAAGAGCCTTGTCATCATCGAGATAGCCGCAGAGACTGCCCCAGATGGTATTGACCCAGAGCTTGGAACCGCTCTCGACGACTTTCTTGAAGCAGTCGGAAACCTCAGGAGTGAGTTTCTTCCAGCAAACCTCGTATGCCAGAGGAACGGTCTTGGTGTCCATGTATTCCTGGAAAAGCTTCTGGCCCTGCTCTTTCTGGATGTCAATGATAGGCATGTACATCATATTGTGCTCGTGAGCAGCCATCTTCTCGGCAACAGACGCTACGGAATGTTTGCCTTTGATGAGAATCTGGTCGGTGACGCCAAGCTCCTCGGTGATGGCGAGAACCATATCATAATACTCATATCCCTGGTCCACGTTTACGCAGATGCGGTCCTTGCAGCATTCGAGAGCTTCACGAAGAGTGCAGATGTGGAGAGAATCCGTCGCTACGCCGTGTGCGCGTCTGAGTCTGAACTGCTTGAGCTCATCGAGAGTATAGTCGCTTACGCGGCCTTTGCCAGTGGTGCAACGGTCGATGGTCCAGTCGTGTGAAAGTACGAGAACGCTGTCCTTGGTAAGCTTGAGGTCGAGTTCCATGATGTCGGCGCCCATTCTGATAATGGATTCGATGGCAGGGATGGAGTTTTCCGGATAGTTTCTCCAGTCACCTCTGTGGCATGCTACGACTACATACTTGGAATTCGGGTTGTGGATTTGTGCCGCGATCATTTCAGCGCGATTCGCATACTGTGGAGCGGCTTCCTTGCAAGATGCCATGCAGCAGATTGCTGCAATGAAAATCATCAGTCTTGTTTTCATATAAATTTAGTGTTAAAGTTTTCATGTCCGTGAACAAGAGCGGTTTTCGCGCGTCGGTCACATCAGACAAAGTTACGAAAATATTACAAAAAACAACGGAATCTCCCGGCTTTCTTTGCCCGTGTGGATTATTTTTGATAACTTGCGGCGCTTTTTTAGGCAGTCACTTGCCGAGAAAAACTAAACATAAACAGAAAAACTAAATTGCTAAAACATTAACATGGGTATTATCGATTACTTCAAGATTAGCGGGCCGTCAGAGAAAAAGGTGCCTGCTGCCGCTGTCCAGAAAACTTACAAGAAATTCGCTATGCAGTCGTTCCTTGCCGGAACACTCGGCTATAGCTTGTATTATGTCTGCAGAACGACTCTCAATGTGGTAAAACAGCCTATCATGGATAGCGGACTCATGGATGCGACACAGATCGGTGTCGTCAGTTCATGTCTTCTGTTCGCTTACGCGGCAGGCAAGTTCGTAAACGGATTTCTTACAGACTACAGCAACATCAAGCGTTTCATGGCTGTCGGCCTTTTCTCATCTGCCCTGATGAACCTTATCATGGGTTTCCTCGGAGCATCCGAAGCCATCGGCGCTACATCCAATATCCTGTTTTTCATCTGCTTCTGCATAATGTGGGCAGTGAGCGGCTGGTCACAGTCCATCGGTTCGCCTTGTGCAGTCGTGGCGCTGTCGCGGTGGTTCCCGCTGAAGACCAGAGGTACATTCTACGGATTCTTCAGCGCAAGCCATAACCTTGGCGAGTGGTTCTCATTCCTTTTCGTCGGTATCATCGTAAGGTCTTTCAGCTGGCAGTGGGGCTTCATCGGAGCAGCCATCGCCGGTTTCATCGGTGTGGCATTGATCATTTTCTGGATGCATGACACGCCTGAGGGATGCGGACTTCCTCCGATCGAGGAACTCACAGGTGAGAAGAAAGAAGAAAAGAAAGAAGAAACCAAGGATGTCAAGGCTATTCAGAAGCAGGTACTCAGAAATCCTGGCGTATGGATTCTCGCGCTTTCCAGCGCATTCATGTATATGAGCCGCTACGCCATCAACGGCTGGGGCGTGCTCTTCCTCCAGAAAGTCAAGGGCTTCGACCTCGGAGACGCGACCTTCATCATTTCCATCAATGCCATTCTCGGCGTCATCGGAACAATCTTCTCCGGATGGATTTCTGACGTGGCGTTCCGCGGAGACAGAAAATATCCTGCATTCGTGGCGGGAGTCCTGGAAACCATCGCATTGGCCCTCTTCCTCTTCGGCGGAAACAGCTGGACGCTCAATATCATTGCAATGATCCTGTTCGGTATCGCGATCGGCGTGCTGATTTGCTTTGTAGGCGGCCTGATGGCAGTGGACATCGTTCCTAGAGAGGCGACCGGTGCAGCGCTCGGCGTGGTCGGCATGGCAAGTTACCTGGCTGCCGGTGTTCAGGACATCATCAGCGGTATTCTCATTGACGGCAATGCAGTCGAGACAGTGGTTGACGGTGCCAAGGTCATGAGCTACGATTTCGGTCCTGTTTCATGGTTCTGGATTGCTGCTGCAGCGATTTCTTTCATCCTTCCTGTCTTCAACTGGAAGCGCAAGGTGAACAATGAATAATATTTGAAATTCCAATATTTTCAAGCGCAGGCCCGTCAGTCTGCGCTTTTTCGTATCCCCACCCCGAGGAAAACTAATTTTTATTTCATAAATTTGAAGGAAACAGTTTTTGACTCGTATTTCTCAAGGATTTAGGGTGAGGGTAACGTGATTGAATAATTTAGGAACTGGAACTGAATCTGATTCGGGAGAATAGGGTCGAAAGCGAAATACGCTTAATTCAATGAACACACACGTAGTCATCATGGCCGGAGGCATCGGCAGCCGACTCTGGCCCGTAAGTACCCCTTCCAAGCCGAAGCAATTCATAGATATGCTCGGGCTCGGAAAGACACTCATACAGCTCACGGCAGAGCGTTTCATGCCACTTTGCGGACCTTCCGGAATCTGGGTCGTCACCTCGGCCGGATATGTCTCCGATGTCCGCGCGCAGCTGCCATTTGTCCCTGAAGACCAGATACTTGCGGAACCGGTAGCGCGCAGCACAGCCCCGTGCATCGCCTACGCCTGCTGGAAAATCATGATTAAAGATCCCCAGGCCAATGTCGTAGTGACACCGTCTGATGCCATTGTCCTGAAAACGGAAAAATTCAGGGACTGCATTCGTAAGGCATTGGAATTCACTGAGAAATCGGGCAGCATTGTCACCATCGGCATTCATCCTTCGAGGCCGGAGACAGGCTATGGCTATATCTGCTCTTCCGTACCGGAAACGGATGCGGTGGTCAAGGTGGACGCCTTCAAGGAAAAGCCGGATGCCGTTACCGCGCAGAAATACATTGACGCAGGTAATTATTTCTGGAATGCCGGAATTTTCGTGTGGACGGTTCAGACGATTGTGGAACAGTTGAGGAAGTTCGCGCCGCAGATTGCCGGCGTTATGGACAGGCTCGCACCGGCATTGTACACTCCTGAAGAGAAATATGTTCTGGCGAAGCTTTTCCCGACCTGCGAGAAAATTTCCATCGACTATGCCGTCATGGAAAAATCCGACTCCATTTATGTGATTGCGTCAGATCTGGAGTGGTCGGATTTGGGAAGCTGGAGCTCGATTGGAGAAAAAAGTGTCCATGATGAACATGGAAATACGGCAGTCGGGCCGGATGTCCGCCTGAACGGGTGCGAAAATTGCATTGTTCATGCTTCAGGGCCTGGAATGGTCGTCGTGAACGGATTGAAGGACTACATTGTCGCGGAAAGCGGCGGCAATATTCTTGTCTGTCCGATCTCGGATGACCAGCGGATCAAGGAATTTACAGAGCCTAAACGGGATTAAATTATTATTTATATGGCACTTGAACGTCCACATTACAAGACTGTCATCATTTCGGATGTGCATATTGGCGCACCTTTTTCCAAGGTGCGTGAAGTTACAGAGTTTCTCAGTTCTGTCAATTGCGACAGGTTGATTCTGAATGGCGATATCATAGACGGATGGCAGCTGAAAAATTCCAGTGACAAGTGGACTGTGGTGCATTCGGCGTTTTTCCACGTAATCATGAAGATGATGGAAAAACATGGCACTGAAGTGATTTATGTCACAGGTAACCATGATGATTTCCTGGACCCTCTGGTGCCGTCCAAAATGGCCAATATCAGTCTGGTACATGAGTTTGTCATAAAGGAGGACAAGCATTCGTACGTGGTCATCCACGGCCATGCTTTCGACAGTATAACGGCACGTCTGAGGTTTCTTGCGAAACTTGGCGATGTCGCATATAATCTCCTGTTGAAATTCAACAATGTCTGGAACAAGGCCCGCATGAAACGCGGCAAGGAATACTACTCGCTCTCTGCCGTCCTGAAGCACAAGGTAAAGCAGGCTGTATCAGCGATTTCCGGATTTGAATCCGACCTCGCTTCATTTGCCAAGGCGAAAGGATGCGACGGCATTATCTGCGGCCATATCCATCATCCGGAAGACAAGATGTTGAAAGGCGGAATCCATTATCTTAACTGTGGCGATTGGGTGGAATCCCTGACCGCTCTTGTGGAAAATTACGACGGGGAATGGCGTATTGCGCGTTACGGCTCCGTTCAGCAATAGGTAAACCTCTAATACTGTTATTGATATGAAGTATTTGTTCATAATACAAGGCGAGGGGAGAGGGCATCTCACCCAGGCGATGACGATGGAAAAATTGCTTCATTCACGCGGACATGAAGTCGTGGAAATGCTGGTAGGCAAAAGTGAATCCCGTACCTTGCCGGCGTTTTTTGCGGATGGGGTCAATGCTCCTATAACTTATTTTGAGTCAGTGAATTTCGTGTCTGCGGCGCAGGACAAGCGGCCGGATGCGCTGAAAACTGTGCTCTTCAACCTGGCGATGTCACCGAAATTCATACCGTCTATATCATTGATCCGAAACCATATCAAGGACAGCGGCGCGGACGTTGTGGTGAATTTTTACGAGATTCTGGGAACTATCGCGCACGGCCTTACCGGAAGGAAAGTTCCGATGGTCTGCATCGGTCACCAGTTCCTTTTCCTGCACAAGGACATGCATATTCCTGAATTCGGCTACGAAGGTCACATAGCATTGAACCTGTTTTCGCGCGCGATAGCGACCGGCGCCGAGAAGGTTTTGGCGCTGTCTTTCAGGCAGATGCCGCATGACGGGAAGATCAGGGTGGTGCCGCCGCTGCTGCGTCCTGAGGTGCTCGCGTACCGGAACAGCCCCGATTTCAAGGACGGCGACTATATTCTCGGGTACATGCTCAATGCCGGTTTCGCGGAGGAGGTGAATTCATGGCATGAGGCCCACCCGTCCGTCCCGCTCCGCTTTTTCTGGGACAATGCTGCCGAGGCTCCGGTCAAGGTTGTGGATGACACGCTCAGCTTCTATTATCTGGATGACAAGGAGTTCCTGCGCCAGATGGCAGGTTGCCGTGCATACGCGTCTACCGCCGGTTTCGAGTCCATCTGCGAGGCAATGTATCTGGGCAAGCCGCTGATGATGGTGCCTTCGCATATCGAGCAGAAGTGCAATGCCTATGATGCCACACGTGAAAGTGCCGCGATAGAGTCTGACAAATTCGACCTTTCAGTGCTTCTGGATTTCGCGGAAAAAGGCCACTTCCACCGCGACGAGAAATTCCCTGATTGGGCTCTCTCCGCAGCGGAAGTGATTGTAAATGAGCTAGAGACTCTCGCTTAGGAATTTATTCAATGACGTGCAGATGTCTCTGTAAGTGCTTTCGAAATCTCCTGTGTACCAAGGGTCCGGAATTTCGCGTTCCTCTCCGGCCAATGACATGAGCATCTGGATTTTGCCTTTTTCATCGCTGAATCGTCGCTTCATGTCCCTTAGGTTAGCCCAGTCCATGACGAAGATGCGGTCATAGTATTCATAATCCGCGTCAGTTACTTGTCGTGCACCTCTTTTCTGAAAAGGGATGTCATGTTTTCTGAGACATTCCTTCGCCGGCGGATAAATGTCATACCCTATGACTTCATCCGAAGTAGCCGCCGAACTTATCTCGAATTCCTCCTCACGCCGCGCATCCTTCACCATTTTCTTCATTATCATCTCCGCCATCGGGCTTCTGCATATATTCCCCAGGCATACGAAAAGTATTTTAACCTTATTTTCAGACATATTCCAGTTGTCAATCTTGTTTCTTTAATCAAATTTACGATATTTTTCATGGATGACGTGCGCGATAAAACGTTTTTCGCGCACGTCATGTCAGAAAACTGTGTTATCGTGAGTAAATCAGCCGTTTTTACGCACGTCGGAATGGTTTTCCCCGGCCCCAATAATCTACTTATATGTTATAGTCATAGGTTTACTATATGTAATGGTCGCAGCATCCTTGTCATAGACAACTAACATATACAGCTCATCCCCCTTCTTATAGTGAAGCCCGGCTATTGTAAATGTAATCGATCCGGTTTTTGAGCCACTGATAATCGACTTGTTCCCTCCACCATCAGTGTCAAACTTGTCCTCAATCTTACTGTATATCTGATACATAAGCTGACCTGTATCCGTATTCTTTGCCTCTCGGCAGTGCCACCAATAATACTCAACATTTGCCGACTGTGACTCCAACTCCACAGATAGAGTCACCGGAACATCATTTGTTGTAGAGACTTTATCTGTCTGAGTCTTGATTTTAGGAGCATTGTCAGAATAATTGTACGCCCATACACGGCTTTTCTCGTCGCCGGCAACCATTGTCCAACTTACCAGACGCGAAGTTTCTGTTTTATTGATTATCTTGAACTCCCCGTTCTCGCCAGGATTATACAGATAATTGAAATTATAGTCGTTCAATGGGTTAATTGAAGTGATATCAATACTTTTCAACTTATTGCCGCGTATAAATAAATGATTCAACAATGCACAACCATTAAGGTTGATGTCCTCAAGCTCATTGTCATTTATCGCCAGGGAATACAACTTCGGGAAACCGCTTGCATCAAAAGACTTCAATTTGTTGCCGGACAAATCAATGTTTTCCAAAGCAGGGCAGCCTCGTAAATCGATGGATGTCAGCTGGCAGCCTTTAGCAACTAACTTTTTCAATTTCCCGTGTGTGCCAAACTTCACCGACTCCATATTTACACAACCGCTAAGGTCCAAGGTTTCTATATTTTCTAAAAATTCCAGTCCTGAAGCAGAGATGATTTTTTCGTGATATACATTCGGCACGTCGAATCCTTTGATTTCCTTTACTTCACCATAAGTGATTTTGCTTGCATCCTTGATCTTGTTTTCAAAGTTCAACGCCAAGGCAAAATTTTTCTCAAAGTATTTAGTGATATCTTTTTCATCTGTAAGAACAAGTTGCACCACAACATCACAACTCGCCATCAATGAGCTGTCAGGTGTAGATGCAGTAATTCTGGTATTGCCCCTCATATTGCCGGTCACAAGACCATTCTCATTGACACTCGCTATGTTCTCGTCATCAGATTTCCAGACGAGTGAAGAAAAGAACTTTCCTTTTTTTGCTGTTTCAGGAAGCACTACCACATCAAGTTGCTGAGTTCCTTCGTCATTGACATAAAGCGTGGACGGCTCAATGCTGAAGCTTTCGACAGATGGCGCATCTTTCTTGCAATTCACGAGCAGTGGAATTGACAAAGAGAGAATAAGTAGGGTGGATAAAAATCGTCCCATAGTGTTATCGTTTGAAATTGAATAATAATTCATTAAGTCATTTTGCCAAATGATATACAAAAGATGAATTATATCAAATACGTAATATTACCTATACTTCAGGTAATTTAGTAACATTCAAAAAATAACCTGCGGTAAGAATAGACAAATGATTATCACTGATAGTCCTCAGCGACAACATTATACGAGCCGAGTGACGCTTTTTCCTCTAAAAGCGGAAGGCTGCTGTTGCCTATGGTCACATCCACGTAGATAGGGAAATGGTCGGAGGCGTCGGTGATTGTTCCGCACTGGACGCTCTTGCAGACTTCTGTCTTGGTGACGTTTACATCTGGACCTCCTTTCCAGAGGAAGATGTAGTCAATGCAGATCAAGTTGTCCGGCTGGTCCGGATTGTAGAATGTGGACTGGTCAGTTCTGGACAGCACTCGCCATTCGGATGTGAAGTCCTTCAACTCTACTGCGTATGGTCTGGTGTTCATATCTCCGCAGAAAAATACCGGCTTACCTTTCTTTGCGTACTCGGCCTTGACTTTGTCAGTAATCAATTTGGTATGTTTGGTGAATGCATCTTTCTGAAGGTGAGAACCTAATAGGATAAAGTCCTCAAATTCCATGAACAGGCATATTCTATTCTCATTATATTTGGTGTCTGATGGCTCAATTTTCTTGAGTTCAAGATATGCAGGATTTCCTATCGTTTTCAGTTTGTCGGGATTATAGGTAATCATATTGCCCATACCGAGTTTTGCACTTTGATAGTATTTTTCCCAACCTAAATTTTTTGCAATAGTGCTTGCGTCATTAGGTATGCTTCTAACCTCATTCATCACTACGACATCAGCCTGGAGTTCCTTAGTGACATCTGAGATCAGTTTCGTGCTGGAATTACTACCTTGCGTGCATTGACCGATATTGTACGACATTATCCTGAAACTCTTGTCAGCCTTATATTCGAGTGGCTTGAATCTGTGCATCTTGCCTGCCTCGAATGATTTCGACGAGAGAATCCTGTTCATCGACCCGGAAGATGATGTAAATTTAACATCCACACGGTCAGACATTTGTGAAGGCACGACTATGTAGAATGGCGTGGATTTGGATTCGTTGAGCATCGGCGCATTCAGCGTCTTCAGAGTGTAGGTCTTGCCGTTCTTGAAAGTGACTGCTATATTGTTCAGCTTGTCATTACCTTTCATCTGGAAACACAAAACGCTGGACTCGCTGCCAAGCAATATCTTGGTGGCGCTGGTAGAAGCCTGATTATGATATGCGAGAGTTATCGCTGCCGGATCGAAGGTGCCTTCCTGATAAGTCTGTGAAGTAGGCGTGTTGCCGGCGTTGGATGCCGGATAAACGACATCAGTAATTCTGGTTTGTCCGGTAGCGCCGCTTTCGTATTCGAATATGCCTTTGGTCGATCCTTCTCCTGATTTGAGGCGGAAAACGGATTCTCCTGCATCTCCTTTCACATACACCTTGTCGCCGGCGGACCACAACAGATTGATTTGCTTGTCGTATTCTGTGCCGAGCGAAACCTTCGTGTCAGTATCAGCAATGCCGATTTCCAATTCTTCTATCGGCCCGTTGCAATTATCTTTCGTGCAGCCCGCTGCCAAAAATGCGGCAGCGAGCAACATATAACAAATTCTTTTCATAAAGTCCTGCGGATTAGTAGATATCCAGTTCGGCTATTTCCACAATGGATATCTCCGGGCTTTTGTAATCCTTCGTTTGTGCCATTTCTTTATTGAATATTGTTAATTAATTTATTATCAGCATCATGACGACCGTCATGCTCACCAGCACCAGTCCGATAAGCGACTCGTAAGGAATCAGCCTGAGCCTTTCCTTGAGATCCATCCCGATGGAACCGCCCGTGGCGTGGAAGAACGAGCCGTGAGGAAGGTGGTCCAGAACGGTGGCACCTGCATTGGTCATAGCCGCAGCCCAGACAGCATTGACTCCGGCTGCCAAAACAGTCTGCGCGAATGATGCGGAGGCTATGGTGGCGCCGGCGGTCGTGCTGGCAGAGGCTGCGCTCATGAGGATTGACGAAACAGGTGCGATCAATGCCGCGCCGCCTTCCCATCTGGAAATCAGGCTTATCAGCAAGTCCTTGACAGCGGAAGCCTTGATGACACCGGCAATGGTTCCCGTTCCCACCAAAAGTACCGCGATAGATGACATTTTTTTCGAGTCCGTAACTCATGCTCTCTCCAGTGCTTTTCCATTTGCGCGTTGCGATGACACCGGCCAGACCACCGACAGGCAATGCAATTGCAGGGTCGATGGCGATTCCGGACAACGGCCGCAGAACCATCAGAAGGACAGCCACAAGCGGGCCCGTGATGCTTGCCATAAATGATGGCAAATCGTTTCTGGCACTAGTCTCTTCAGCGTCCTTTATATCGGAAAAACCCTTGTCGGGCAGCATTGGCAATATGATGAAAATCAGCGCGACCAGCCCGATGATTGCCGGTACGATGCCTGCCGCCATCACGGAAGATAGGGGCGCGTCATAGTTCTCTGCCGCAATGATGGTGTTGGGGTTCGGCGAGACGATATTTCCGCATTTTCCGCCGCCGATCATCGCTAAAAGCACTTTCCCCTTCGAAAGGCCCATCTCCTTGCCAATCATGATGGCGATTGGAGCGACTGTGATTACAGCCACGTCGATAAAAACGCCCACGCCGGTCAGTATAAATACGGACAATGCCAATGCAAGGAAAACATTGCGCCGTCCTGCTTTCTTGACGATGGTCAGCGCGATTTTGTCCGCCGCGCCTGTCTTGACCAATACTCCGGTAAGAACTCCTGCCGCCAAGATGCGTACGATGGCTGGGGATATGTCTTTCACGCCGGAAAACATCTCCTTGACTGTCAAGTCGAAGCCCCATCCGGAAAGCAAACCGCTGACAATTGCGCCTAGAATCAGTGCGTAGACAGGCAGGCATTTCTTCAATATCAGGATAATTGCAAGCGTAAGTCCGATTGCAACAGCAAGTGCGCTATTCATTGAGCAGTAATCTTTTAACGGTTTTGTAAATATTGAATTCAGCAGTCTCCGGACGCATTGCCTCGGCCAGGCTCATTTCCTTCGGACTTGTGGCCGCGATAATCCCGAAGCCGCCGTCACGCAGCATCTGCCCGTCACGGATCGCCCCGCTTACTAGCATTACCGGTATTCCCTTTCTCTTCGCCCTTTCGAGCACGCCTGCGGCAGTTTTTCCTTTCAATGTCTGATAATCCGAGCAGCCTTCGCCGGTAATGACAAGGTCAGCCCCATCGATGATGCTGTCAAACCCGATCTGGTCCAGCACCAGGTCCACACCGCGTTTCAATTCCGCACCAAGATACGCGCGAAAAGCACCGCCAAGACCGCCTGCCGCACCTGCACCGGCCATATCGCTCACGTCAATGCCGGTGTCTGCCAGTATTTTCAATGCATATCCGCGCAGTCTTTCTTCCAGCACTTCCACATCCTGCTCCGAGGCTCCTTTCTGAGGGCCGAAAACGCGGCTTGCCCCATGGGCCCCTATATATGGAGTATCCACGTCGCACGCTACCGTAAAAGACAGGCCGCTGGCCCTTTCCAGAAAACCGTCTGCGTTTATCATTCCCATTCCGCCGTCATTGGTCGCGCTGCCGCCGAGCCCGATGAGGAAGCGCCTGCAGCCTTTGTCGATGGCGGCCAATATCAGCTCGCCCAGTCCTTTGGTAGTGGTAATCAGTGGATTGCGCTCTTCTTTGGTCAGAAGTGTCAGTCCGCATGCCGCTGCGGATTCGATTATGGCGAGGTCCCCGGCAATTCCATAAGCGGCTTTCACCGGTCTGCCCAGCGGGTCGGAGACTTCTGCCCATTCCAGATGCCCTCCCAATGTTTCCACGAGTGCATCCACGGTGCCTTCTCCACCGTCAGCGACGGCCAGCCGGACAATTTCGCAGTCGGGATATACCTCGGCCACGCCTTTTGCCGCTGCACCGGCTACCTCCGAAGATGACAGGCATCCTTTATATGAATCGCATGCAATGACTATCTTTCTCATACCTTGATGAATATGTCTTTTTTATACATGAAGTAAAGAATCAGGTAGACGAGCACCAGGTATCCGGACCAGAACAAGACATTGTCCCATCCTTCTCCCAGCCGGGTGCACAATCCGCCCAGGAAGAAATTGACCGTATATTTCAAGTCAATGATCTTAGGCAGCATGAAGATCGCTATGGAGTTCATGCCCACCACTTTAAGCGGAAATGCCCATTTCTGATAACCTTTCACGTCGATCAACCAGTAGAAAAGAGCCAGCATTGCTACGGAATATCCTCCCACGACAAGTGTGAAACTGCTGCTCCACAGCTTTTTGTTCAGAGGAAGCCAGTGGGACCATATCAGGCCGACAATTGTCATGACTGCCGCAGCACCGATCATATACAGGCATTTCTTGTTTCCGCTTGACTTGCTGTTCCGGATAAATTCGCCTGTGAAGTTGCCCAGCATGGCAGTGACTATGGCCGGGAAAGTGCTCAACAGCCCCTCCGGATCATATATTCCCGGTTTATAAATCAGGTTTGGGAACAATGTCCTGTCGACATAGGCGGCAATGCTGCCCTCCAGGCTGAGAGGCGAAGTCCCTGCCGGCGCATCCGGAGCGACAATGAAGCTGATGGCTCCATACACTATCAGGATGAGCGCCGCAATGATGATTCTGCCTCGTGGCTTGAAATTGATATACAATATGGATGCGAACATTCCGGCTACACCGATGCGTTCCAGCACGCTGAAGAATCTCTGCGGGCCGCTCTGCAGCTTCAGCAATCCGTTGCAAATCATTCCCAGGAACACCAGAACGGCTGCCCTTATGAAGATTTTCTTGTATATCTGCCATCTGGTCTTGCCGATTTTCACCTGCTTGGCATAGGAGTAGGGGAATGACACTCCCGCTATGAATATGAAAAGCGGGAAAATTGTATCGTGATGAGCCAGTCCGTCCCATGCCACGTGGTGCATCTGATTCTCCAGCCAGAAAGATTCCCCGCCGGGAAAAAGGCAGCAGACGGCCCTGATGAGATAGGCGAGACCTGCTATGAAAAGCATGTCGAACCCTCTCAATGCATCCAGCGACGCCAAGCGTCCAGTCGGTTGATTGTTACTCATTTAGCAATGCTGTATTATATTTGTTCCAGAGACTCTTCACTACTTCGATTTCATCTCCGCTCTTTTCAGTAGGGAAGCAGTCAGTCTCGAATATCCAGTTCCATTCGTAGTCCTTGCATTTCTGTGCGAAGTCATTTTGCTCGAAGTTCCCCCAATTGGCGAGGACGTCCTCGAAGAACAGATTCCATCTCTGCTTGTAGTAGCCGTTCATCATTCCTGACCACTGTTTGCAGGCATAGTCGAAGAGTTTGCAGTCCTTGTTGCCCCATGTTCCCAGAAGGTTGCGCGCATTCTGCTCGTAGAGAGCGGACTCTTCCGGCGTGGTTCCCATGGCCTTCGCGCTTTCGAGCCATACGCCGAGCAGGAATTCTTTTCTTGTGGCCAGCAGCGTGTCCATATCAGAAATCAGGGCATCGAAAGCCTCTGCATTGGCCTTGAACGCCTCCATGTCACCATTCTTGTAGTCAGCTGCGAACTTCTGCTGAATCACCGAAGCGTAGTCGGCGAGCACCTGACGTGTAATGTCCACTATATCATAGCGATAACCGTCACTTTCAGCGAGCTCGTCAATGCAGGAGTAAAGATGCTCCCAAGCCTTTACGAGGTCAATGCGCTCGTAACATTTCCTGGTATTCGAGCAGCCCTTGGGATTCTCCACGAATGTAGGACGTCCCGTGATTATGGACTCGTGACCGCCATTGTTCACATTGTTCTCGAAGGCGGTGGCGAAAATGCCTTTCCACGCTTCGACGGCAGCAGGTGAAAGCTTGCCGTAACGGTTTGTCGTATAATTCTTTATGAATGAGTCAATGTCCACAGGCCTGCCTTCGTTCCAGACATTTTCCAGCATGAGCGCGTAGATGATAGGGGTGTGTCCGATGCCCTCCGGAGTCAGACCGATTCCGCTCATCCTTCCGGAAGTGGAGTCTGCCAATGCCGCAGCAGGGTCGTTGGCCACGGAAGTCGCGTTTCCGGACAATGTTATGTTCTGTCCGAAGTTCTGGAGCATGCACCAGAGCCAAGGCTTGCCATAGTAGGCGTGGGTGCGGTTCCAAACCGGGAATCTCTCGCTCCACAGGTCGAGAATCAGCATCTTGTCATCCGGCACAGCAGACAGAATCGCCTGAATCTGAGGGTCATGCCAGAAATGTCTCTCGTGATGGAACATCCATCCCTGCATTACCCATACGGCATCCGGATCCACTTCCGACATCGCGTGGTAAACCTTGGCGCTTACCCCTTTCAGATATTCGGGGTCATCTGTCGGCGGTATGTTTTCATTAAAGGTATCGGCCGTGTAATAATGGTTCGTGCCATAAATCTCCGTCTGGGTCTCCAGAAACAGTTTGCCTATTTCGGAGAACATGTCCTCGGACGGGTCCAGTACATAAGTCTTGGGGAAGTTCACCCACTGTGTGTTCTTCGCCTTCACGTCCGGGAATTTTTCTATCAATGCCGGTGGTACGTGGCCGGTGAACGACGGCAGGATAGGAGTCATTCCCAATGATCTTTCGCGATAAAGTATCTGCTTCTGGAGTTCCTCGTGTTTTTCCATAAAGCTCAGAGGCAGAGGGCCTTGCCAGCCGTCCAGATTGCCCATCCAGAACCAGTTGAAATATGCAGGTCCGCTGAAGAAAGACTTCAGGTCCTCATCTGTAAGTCCAAGTTTATGATAGACCCTGCGCCAGATGGAGTTCTGACCGGTGATGGCCAGCGGCATATTGATTCCGTTCAATGCCATCCAGTCGATTTCCTTCTGCCATCTGTCGAAGTCCCACCAGCTCATGCTGTAGTTGAATGTGCAGTAGTTCAGGTAGTAACGCCATTTGTACGGTGAAGTCTTCGTCACCTTTTCCTCCGGCAGAGGCAGACTTTCGGGGAGAACGGTATTGCTTCCGCACCAGCTCAGGTGGAATCCGCAGAAGTCGCGCAGATACTGCCCCAATGCACTTGCGATGCTGACGCCATTGTTTCCGCCTAGTACGATCTTGCCGTTCTCTGCACTGTATTCGAAGAAATCCATACTGTCCGGACGCTCCTGGAGAAGACGGACTTCGAATTCGCCGGACCTTCCGGATGTGACTCGGTCAATGAGTCCCTTCACGGCCTTGATCTGTTCCTTTTCGGAGAAGACTGTCTGTGTTGCATTGTCATTCTTGCAGCCGGTAAACGAGAAGATGCTGATTACCAGTGCAATGATGAAGACATTGATGCGTGGGATGTTACTTTTCATTTGCTATGAGTTCTTTTGCGACCTCCAGAGGAGAGTCAAATGGTTTCGTGTTGCTGTGATAAGGGGTGTTGATCCATTCTTCTTTCCATTTTTCCATCATATCCGCTTTTTCGGAGAAATGGATTTCCAGTCTCGGGATGTAGTAATCCTTTATGAGTCCAGACCAGAATCTTGCGGCATAGTCCTCCTGCCAGCCTCCCCATGTGGTGATGAGCCTCTTGGCGTTGGCCTCCCTGTGATCCTTTTCGATGCTGCTGCCTTCATTTCTTGCGTCAGCAATCCATCTGTCTAGCCTGTGGAGAGGATGGGATGCGAGCAGTCTGTCCACGTCAGTAAGGAGTGCTACAGTCTTTCTCAATTCTTCCCTGCCTTTGTCCGTCTTTCCGAGTTTCAATGCCTTTTCATAATGTCTGTCAGCGAGTTCGCCCAGCCACAAAGATGCGAATTCTATGGCATCATTGAAATAGAGAGGGGAGTCCTTGCATTTGTCTGAAAGGCTCAGGAATATTTCCACTGCCTTTCCGAAGTCATCATTGATGTCGTGGCGGCTCTTTCTCCTCTGGTCAGGCACTACCGTCTGCCAGGTGAAACGCGGGTATGAATATAGTGAACTATATACGGATTTGTGCAATAGTTTCCAAGCTTCCCTCATTCTTTCGTCGCTGAATCCATAGCGTGCGCGATAGTAGCCTTCCAGCCAGCGGTCAATGTCAATGCTGTCTTTCGTCCAGCCCATGTCTGCAAGCAGTTCATAGACTACTTCATTGTTCTCAAGGCCTTCCGGGGCGCTGCCGAAGCCGACAAGATTGTCCGCATATTCTGAAGCAAGCGCTTCTGCCGATGCTGTGGCGTACATGTCCAGGTCACCGGTCGGGAGGACTTTTCCTCCGAAATTCGGCACATAGCTGTATATCCATTTCTTTCCGTGGAAGCCCTGCTGGACTTTCCATGTCTGCTCGGTGTGCCATACCCATTTAGGATAGTCATTGCCGAGGTCGATGATTATCATCCTGTCGTCCGGAACTTCTGAGAGCATTGCCTTGAGGCTTTCCGGATCCCAGAAATCGTGCTGGTAGCCGAATGTCCAGCCTTGTGTAACCCAGATGGCATCAGGGTCACCGGCGGTGATGGAGTTGTAGATTGCCTTTCCGTATTCTGCAAGAAGTTTGTGTTTCCCTGCGGTATCACCTTCTTCTACAGGGAGTTTCATTTCATTGAAACTGTCGGAAAGCCAATATCTTGCCTTTCCGAATTCTTTTTCCCACTCCTGTACGAAAAGTTTTCCGATTTTGCTGAACCATGGTGAGTCAGGGGAGAGCACGCAGGCATTGTCCTCAATCGGGAAGCCTCCCCAGGTGAGCTGTCTTGCCTGGATTTCAGGATGCTTTTTCATCAATGCGGGCGGGATGAATCCTGCGAATGCCGGGGCTACAGGTTCCATTCCGAGTTCTCTCATCCTGTCGAGTATCTTGTGCTGGAGCTTGACCTGCGATTTGTGCCAGTTGTCATTGAGCGGGCCGTCGAAGCTGTTCAGGTTGCCCATCCTGTGCCATGGGAGGTGTGCAGCTCCCGTGAAGAACTTGTCGATTTCGTCAGACTCCAGACCGAGCTGCAGCCATACCCGTTTTGCGATGGCTTCTGCTGCCACGCTTGCCAGCGGCATGTTCACTCCGTGGAGGGCCATCCAGTCGATTTCCTGAGACCATCTGTCCCAGTTCCAGTATGGTGCTGTGTACCCGAATGTGCAGACATTCAGGAAATAACGCAGTCCGTAAGGGGAAACTGCTTCTTCTTTCCAATCCGGCCAAGCATTGGGAATGTCCAGCTTGCTTCCGCTCCAGCAAATCATTGACCCGCAGGCGTCGCGAAGGTATTTGTCCATCGCGTAGCAAATTGCGCTCGGGCTGCTGCCCTTGAGCGTGAGGTGGCCGCCTGTCGCTTCGATTTCATACATGTCCAGTCCCTCTGCGGTCTTCGGACTTGTCTGAATTGAAACATTTTCGAGTTTTCCCATCGTTCTTTCGAACACGCCTTCAGATGCTTTGACAATGTTGTCCCCTGCATCCTTCCCGCTGCTGCAGGAAAGGGCTAACGGCAGAATTGCAAATGAAGCTATAATTCCAATGATTTTTTTCATTGCTGAACCGGATTATTTAGATTTTAGTATTACTTGGAAGATGGGGAGAAGGTCAGTCCTCCCCACCTTAATTGTGTCGTGCAGAATTATTCTGCGATTTCGCACTGGGTCTTGATGTCGAGGTAGACTGGTTTCATGAAGAGATTATAAGCCAAATCTTTGTCAATGAATTTAACTCCATCTTTCTCTACAAAACATTGGCTGTCATCATATTCGAACATTACCACCTGCATGATTCCATAATAGTAACGAGGATTTTCTTCTCCTTCAACCTGTCTTTCGGAACGGATGACGATGTAGTCTCCTGCACGCAGTACTTCCTCAAGTCCTTTACCATTACCTGCGCCCACCCATTTGCGGACATATGTCGTACCGCCGATGCTGGTTGGTTCATCTGTCACACCGAGAGTTGAGTTGTCGAGTTTTCTCTGGATTTCTCCGAGAGCATAGAATGCTTTGATTCTTTCAAGATTGGTTTCAGCTTTCTTTACGCTTAGGAAGATCTTCTCAACAGCCTCGAAAAGTTCTGGATGGTATTTTGTTCCTGCCCATGATCCTCTTACGTACCTCATCTTGAAATTTATATCGACATTTTCGTCCTTAATTTGATTATTTCCATACTGATAAATGTCGCACTGGCGTCCTGTAGTACCACCGCCAAGAGATGATCTCTTCATTCCGCTGAACATGTAGCCTCTTTGGCTGCCGATGTATGCGATAGCATTTGGCTGTTTTGCTGTGTTCTCCAGGCAGTTGAGGAAACAGAAACTTGCGTTTTTTCCGTTAACAGCCAGGAGTTCGTTAAGACTGAGGATGTGTTCTACTTTACCATTGACCTTTACACCATGCATTGAGAAGAAAGATTTGGTGTCAGAACCTGCTCCTGTAAATTCTTGTGGGAATTTCTCTGCATTGTTCTCATGGTTTTCAACTTTGTTGTCAGGATAGAAAATTGCTGATTCATTGAGCCAGATATCACCTTTGGCTTCTCCAGTTACTTTCGGAGTGTCGAAGTAGAATGTCTTGGATGCACTGCCGTTGGAAAGAACTACCTCGATGGCATTGATTTCTTTCGAGTCTGCAAAGAATTCAGCGGTGGCTGTCGTTCCAGTTACTGTTCCGTCCTGAGCCTCGCCGACTACGCTATAGCTGCCGTCTGCCGCTTTTTTAGCTCCAGTGAAAACGGCCTTTGTTACGGCTGCGCTGCTGGTAATGGATCCTGTAAGAGCGACAGGTTCTCCATAAGTGAGAGTCTGTACTGTTTCAAGTTTGAAATCTGCATCAAGTGCCTTCTTGTTGTCATCGTTTTTGTCGCAGCTGGCGAACAACATGGTAAGTGCTGCTGCGAAAAGTAATGATTTTTTCATGATTTTGTTGATTTATGTGGTTGATAATAAATTATTTATTCCATTTCAATATCTGCGATAACAGGGAAGTGGTCGGAAAGGAGCCTTTCTTTGCAGACTCTGGTTTCGAGAAGTTTTACACCATTGCCCTTTCTGCTGTAGATGTAGTCAATCTTCATGGATGGCTTCATCGTGCTGTATGTCAATTCCCTGTTTGTGAGATCATCCCAGCCTTTTCTGAGGAATGCCATTTCCGGGCTGTCAGGCTCGGCATTCATGTCACCTGCCAGGAATACTGGATTCTTGATGCTCTTCACCTTCTTTTGGATGAATTTGACCTGCTCAAGTCTCAATTCCGCGGAACTTACTTCCAAGTGAGTGCAGATGTAGGTAATAATCTTACCGTCAGGAAGTTGGATGTCTGCTATGAGCATTGCCCTCTGTTCCTTCTTTCCGATGTTCGGGAGAAAGACTCTTTCGCTGCGGACGATAGGGTAGCGGCTCAGAAGTCCGATGCCGTAATAACCTCCGCGGTAGTCAATGGTCTTGCCATAGATTCCGAACATTCCGGTTTCTTGAGCGAGTTCATTGATGAACTTGACTCCATTCTGTTTCGGAGCTCTTTCACGGTGTGTGTCCCAATCACATTCCTGAAGCGCGACGACGTCAGCATCAAGAGATTTGATGTAGGAACCGATTTCCGTCATTGAGGCTATCTCTCCGAATCTGAGATTGTAGCTCATCACGCGCAGTTTGCCGTCTCCCGCGAAACTGGTCATGCAGAAGAGAATTGCTGCTGCAACTGTGACAAATCTGAGTTTTTTGGTCATAACTTTATTTTTTCGATAGTAATTCTGTAATAATCAAGGTTTACCGTTTTTTTGCTTTCAGCGGTGCGGCAGACGTATTCCGGAGGGCAGATGACGTAGAGACTCCATCCCTCTGTACCTTCAGAAATGAATGAGCGGCAAGAATACGATGCGACTTTCTGTTCAAGTTCCTTTTCGAGTCCGTTCTTCACGCGGCCGATGATGACTGCATTTTCTGAAAGCTTCACTCCCTTTTTGCTGAATATTACATCCAGTTGGGCAATCTTGTCTATTCTGCCCGTGTAGATGGTTGTCCTGCCTGGGATTCCTGTCTGAATGTGAATGTCGGCACCGCTCAGGAATACATCCGAATCATATATTCCGTCGAAATCGGAAATTGCTGTTTTCGTGATGATTCCGCAGCCTTTGGTTATCTGCTTTCCGCTCGGCTCCTGCTGTGCGAAGAGTGGCCAGACATTGTTGTCCTTGCATATCTTCAGAAGCGTGCTCTCCTTCCCGACGGTAAAGTCCATTCTGTCGAAGAAGAACATCACGGCCTTTTTGCCTTCTTCGCCGAGGATGTGATTCTTCGCTATGCCTATGTCTCTGCGGACGAAATAACTGTTTTCATCCTTGAGGTCTGTGAAGTAATCGATGCAGAATGCATTGTTGGCATTCATCTCTGACGGCGGTTCAGACAGTTCCGTAGCTGGTGGTGTCGGTGGAACTGGTTCTGGCTCATTGTTTTTGCCGCAACTGCTGAGCAAGGCAATGACGAGGGTTGTATAAAGAGCTTTTCTCATGTCAATTCTCCTCATAAATTACGTCAGCCATCACGAAACAATGGTCGGAAAGATCTGCTCTCGCAATGATTTCATAACGTTCTGACTTCCATTTCTTCGGGAATCCCATGACGTAATCAAGTTTCCTGTTCGGCTTGTTTGACGGAATGGTGAATCCTGTCCCTACTCCGATTTCTTGCCACTTGATTTTTGCATATTTAATCGGATCACTATCTTCAGTTGCGTTGAAATCGCCGATCAATAGGGTCGGGGTCAATTGGTCTTGCCCGAAGATTTTCTTGTTTACATCTGCGATGTTCTGAATTGTAATTTCCGAACTTTCCAGAGCAAGATGCGTGGTCGCGACTCTCACGGTGCCGCCTTCAGGCAGGCAGATGTAAATCCATCCGGTGCTGCGAGGTTCGCGCGCGCCCTTTATGGTGCTTATTATTTTCTCAGCCTTGAGAAAAGGATATTTGCTCAATAGAGCCACTCCGAAGCCGCCTCCCTGATAGGAGAACGACTGGCACCAATATGGGAACATCCCTGTTGCCGCTGCGAGCTCATTGAGGAAATCTCTCTTTCCGTTTCGGGAGGTCATGTAATCCACTTCTTGAAGGCAGACTACGTCCGGATCATAATTTTTGATGAGTTCCGCATACGGAGCGGCCTTGTGGCTGGCGTATGCGGCTCCTTCCTTGATGTTCATTGACATCACCCTCAGACGAATCCTCTCACCGGCATTGGCTTGCTGGAGTGAGAAGAATGTCGTCAGAGTGACAATCAGTGTAATGATATGTCTGAACTTTATCATTTTGTGCGGGTTCTGTTGTTATATGATCATCAGTTCCATCCCGGGTTGTTCGGTGCAAGGTTAGGATTCATCTGCATCTGTGCGAACGGAATCGGGAGGAGATAGTTCTTGCCCGCGTCGAATGTCCTGTTGGCTTCGAGAATGAGGTAATCCTTGCCGTTCACTGACTTCCATTTGAGGTTGGACAGGCTGATTTTCAGTCGGCTCTGGTCGAGATAGTCTTTCCTTACTCCGAGAAGAGGCTTTCCGAGAAGTTCACCTTGTTTCCATCTGATGATGTCGAAGTATCTTTGTCCTTCGAAGAACAGTTCCACGCGGCGCTCTCTTCTGATTTCTGTGCGGATATCGGATCCTGCAGGAGGAGTAAGAGTCATGTGGACCATTCCGACGCGGTCGCGCAGGAGATTGATGCTCTTGTCCAGGTCGGTCTGTGTAAGTGTTCCGAGCTGTTCCTTGGCTTCTGCATAATTCAGAAGCACTTCCGCATATCTGATGAAGATGATGTCGTTGTCATCGTGTCCCACGAACTTGACAGTTTCTGGTTCTACATATTTTCTCATGTAGTAGCCCGTGTAAGTCATGCAACCATCCTTGGAATTGTCAAATTTCGGATATGTGAAGACCGTTTTGTCAGTATTCAGCTTGTCGCCGCTTGCTCCGCCTTCCCATTTTGTACCTGGAGTGAGGATGGACTGGGTCATTCGCGGGTCCCTGTCTTTGAATACGTCTTCGTAGCTTGTCGCGCTGTCAGGATTCCATATTTGTCCGTCCTTTGTGAGATAGCACTCTATCATGCTTGCCGTAGGGACGAATCTCGCATAGTCGTTAGGTACCCAGCATTCTCTTGACAGGTTGTGTGATGTCCTTGCGGTTTCTCCGAGATCATAGTTGTAGACGAACGCGAGAATTGTTTCATGATTTTCGCTGTTTCGGGAAGCCCTGCCTTCGTAGGTGAAAAGGTCAATGTAGTCGGACTCCGGATTTCCGGTATTGTAGAGTTTGTAGTATGTCGAATTCATTGCCCTTTCGCATGCGGAAACAGCATCGGCATATCTTTCATTGTAAAGATAAATTCTGCTCAGGAGGGCGAGGGCCGCAGTCTGCGAAACGTGTCCAAAGTCCGCCGAACCTGCCGCAATGTATTCAGGAAGAGCCTTGTAGTGGTCTTCCAGGTCTTTTGTGATTCTGTCGATTACATCCGCTCTCTTGTCTCTTCCTCTGTAAACGTCAGGAGACTCGACATTCAGTTCATCCGTAATGAGAGGAACGTCGCCGAAGAAGCTTGTGAGAATCCAGTAGTTGTAGGCTCTGTAGAAATATGCTTCGGCAGCATATCTTTCCCTCACTTCTTCCTTCACGCCGGTCGCGCGGTTGTAGTTGTTGAGGAAATAGTTGGTCTTTCCGATACCGCTGTATGCCGCATACCAAACGGAGTTGATGTTGGATATGTCCGAGTTGAAATATCCTCCGCCGATGTTTCTCCATGCTGTAGATACCGCCCATGGAGCGCTGTCTGCTGCGATTTCAGTCTTGTTGAGCCATTCCTTTCCGGCAAGACTGTTGGTGAACGTGTTGGTTACACTGCGGAGGTGCTGTTCCGTCTGCCAGAAGTTTGCGTCCGTCAATCTGTCGTGTGGCATCCTGTCAAGGAATGAATCGTTGCAGGAAGTCAGCATCAATGCTGCGGACATCAGTAATGTTTGTATGTTGAATTTCATATCTGACTTTTTTTATTTTGCTCTACCTATTTGAATGTGATGTTTACGCCGAATACCACTGTCTTGACGAGAGGGTAATATCCTCCCTTCGATACCGGTGTCTCAGGATCGTAAGCATAGAAGAACTTGCTGAATGTGAAGAGGTTGTCGCCTGAGAGATAGACTCTGAAATTATCTATCCTTGCCTTCTTCATCCATTTTTCAGGGAAGGTGTAGCCAAGCTGTATGTTCTTGACTCTGAGGTAGGACGCATCTTCAAGCCAGTACGTCGAGAATGTCTCCTGGTTGAATTTGGTGTTGTATGTAAGTCGAGGATATGGCGCCTTCGGATTAGGATTGGACACTACATCATATCTTTTCATGTGGACTTTCTGCGGATAAGCAGCCATGTCCTGGAATGCATGTCTGGCTGACCCCTCAAGGTAACCGTCGCATTTGCCTACGCCTTGGAGGACGAAACTGAAATCAATGCCTTTCCAACCGAGATTTCCCCTGACGCTGTATGTATAGCGCGGAATGCTGCTTCCGATTACTGTCCTGTCATATTCCGGCGTGATTCGTCCGTCCGGTTCTCCATACGGACCGCTGATGTCTTTATATTTGATGTCACCAGGCTGATATTTGTAACCCAAGACAACAGGAATCTTCGGGAGATTGTAGGTGTGGGTCTCAGGATTGTTGATCTTGAAGTCTTCAGGCGTCATGAGACCGTCAGCGACATATCCGTAGAAAGCATCGATAGGGTAGCCTTCCATCTTGATCTGATAGCCGCTGAGATCCGGTTTGTTTCCGCCGAGATCGACAATCTTGTTCTTTACGTCAGAGAGGTTGAATCCGATGCCATAGTAGAAGTCTCCGATCTGGTCTCTCCAGTTCAGGTCCATCTCCCAGCCTCTGTTGCTTACTTTTCCGGCATTTTGTTCGGATGGTTTTGCACCCAACTGAGCAGGATAGTTGAATTTGAGAAGGATGCCTTCTGTCTTCTTGTCATACCAGTCGAAGGTGAATGTGAGCCTGTTCTGGAACATCGCGAGGTCCAGTCCGAGGTCCAGCATCTTGATTTTCTCCCAAGATAGGTTCGGGTTGGAAAGAACTGTCTGGACATATCCTGTCGTCGCTTTCGTTCCGATCATTGAAACATCGGAAGTATATGCTTGAAGGACAGATAGGTAAGGGTAGTTTGATGAGCCTACATACTGGTTTCCGAGCATACCCCATGAAGCCCTGATTTTCAAGTTGTCAAGATACTTCCTGGTCGCAGCCATGAAGTTCTCTTCCGTGATTCTCCAACCGGCAGAAACTGAAGGGAAGAGACCGCCGCGGTTATTCTTGTGGAAACGTGAGGACAGGTCGTAACGCAGGTTGCACTCAAGCAGATATCTTTCGTTCCAGTTGTAGCTCAAACGGCCGAAGCCTGATCTGATTGCCCATGAAGAGAATGCTGAGGCATTGCTCATGGTCTCCGGATCTCCAAGACTGAGCGTCGGCTCATATTCTGTGCTGAGGTTGTTTCTGGAGGCCTCGAATGAACGTCCGGTGTACCATTCCTGTGACATTCCGACGACTCCGCTCAGATTGTGCTTCCCGAAGTTGAAATCGAAATTGGTCTGCAAGATGAATGTCTGCTGGATGTTCTTGTAATCAATGTTCTTGATAGAGTTCGGCGACTGATAGGTATTGGTCGCGCCGTCTTCCGGATTGACGAAAGTGATGGTCTTCTTGAGAATATCTTTCAATCCGTTGTATGATGTGATGTTATAAGTGGCACTTACATCCCATCCTTTCAGGAGGTCCACTTTTACGACTTCCATTATGGAAAGTTCATCGGCGTCGGTCTTGATCCTGCCGCCGTCATACAATGTGGCTACCGGGTTGGTGTTGCCGCCGCCGTATGCCCATGATCCGTCAGTGAAGCGGAGAGGAGCATTAGGTGCGATTCTCATTGCATTGTATATGGCACCGCCGCCGCTTGTAAGTGAACTTACAGGAGATGTCACCTTGGTGGTCGTATAGCCGACATTTGACGCCAGCGTCACTCTGTCGAGAAGTTTCGTGTTGATTTTGAAACGGAGGTTGTGCCTGCGCTCGCCGGTACTGTTGCCGACGGTAAGGCCGCTCTGGTCGAAATACCTGTAAGACAGCATATAACCGCTGTTTCCGAGTGTTCCGTTCAGGCTGAGGGAATAGTTCTGCTGAGGTGCCACCTTCTTGAGAACTTCTCCCACCCAATTGGTGTTTCCGAAATAGTTCGGATCGGAGTTGTTGCGAACTTTGTCGAAATGCTCAGGCAGCCATGCTTCAGGGCTGCCGACATTCTTTCTGGCCTCATTGTCGAGTGTCATGAAATCGATGGCATCGCACATCTCAGGAAGTCTGGTAGGAGTCTGGATTCCGGCGTATGCCGAGAAATTGATGCTGGTGACAGCATCTTTTCCTGTCGCAAGTTTTTTGGTGGTTACCAGCAGGACGCCATTCGCAGCTCTGGCTCCATAAATAGCCGAAGACGCAGCGTCTTTCAGAACAGAAACGCTTTCAATGTCTTCCGGGTTGATGGATGTGATGTCACCTTCGATACCGTCGATCAAAATCAGCGGATTGGCATTGCCGATGGTTCCTACTCCACGTACTCTGATGGTGGTGTTCGCCTGTCCAGGCTGTGATGAAGAGTTTACGACCGTCACTCCCGGGAGAAGTCCCTGAAGTCCTGAAGCCACGCTTGAAATAGGTCTTGCGTTCATTTCTTCGCTGTTCACCATCGCCACCGCACCGGTAAGATTGACCTTCTTCTGGACGCCGTAGCCGACAACGACGGTCTCCTGGAGCATCTGTGTGTCTTCCATGAGGATGACCTTTCTGGCAGCGGCGGATCCGGCAGCCACGATCTGGTCTTTATAGCCGAGGCTGCTGATTCTGATCTTGGTCTCGGCTGAAGGAACTGCCAGTTCCCAATTGCCGTCGGCATCTGTGATGGTGCCGCCTTTAGCGCCTTCGATCAGCACGCCTGCGCCGATCACGGGCTCGCCGTCGCTGTCAATGACGGTTCCGCGGGCCTTGAAGGTCGTTTCTTTAGTATCTTTGTCAATGTCCTTCTTCTCCTCGCTCAAAACAATCTGGTGACCGTTGATCTCGTAGGAAATGGAAAGATTGCTGAAAATGTGGTCGAGAATGAACTCGATGCTCTTGTCCTTCGCGTCAATGCTTACGCGTGCATCCTTGTCCGGAAGCACGTTGCTGTAGAAAAAGCTGTATTCGCTTTTGTTTTCCAGTGTCGCAAGTGCTTCTGTAAGAGGCACATTCTTGAATGAGACACTTATCTGGCCATGCAGAGGTGCCGCACTTAGCAATGTGCAGAAGAACATTGTAATGATTAAAAGTTTTGCTTTCATTATTGGTGTTATTGATTGTTTCGATGTGGTTGATTGGTTGGAGCGGGGCGGTTGTCAGGCCGTCAATGCCGTCCCGTCCTGCGCTTGCTGAACTTTATCGTGTTGAAGTACATCTGCGATTCCACCGGAGATGTAGCCGTGATAAGGTCCAGTACGTTGCTGAGTGAGCTGTTTCTCACCAAGCCGGTATATGTGTATTTGGTTATGGTTTCATCCTCGAAGATGACATTGACATTGTACATCCTCTCGAGAATGGCTCCTATTTCCTTGAGGTTGTTACCATTGAAGAAGAGCTCGTTGTCGCGCCAAGGGATGAGATGATTCTTGTTCGGCGCGTTGTATTTCTTCATTTCGCCGCTTTTTACATTGTAGCTTATTTCCTCGGCAGGTTTCATGATCATCTCCCTTCCGCCGGCAGTAGCTTTCACGCTGCCATCTACCAGGGTTGTAACTATTTCAGGTTCAGAGCTATATGCCCTTACATTGAACTTTGTTCCGAGAACCTCCACCCTCATTTGTTTAGCTGAAACGATTAGTGGGATTTTCTCGTTTCTTGCGACTTCGAAATATGCTTCACCGTTCAGTTCAATGTCGCGGTTCTTTACATTGAAGTCTGATGCGTATCGCAGTGAACTGCCGGAATTGAGCATGACTTTCGTGCCGTCCGGCAGAGAAATCGTGCTTTTCTGTCCGTTGGCGGCAATGCATTCGAAAACATTGGCCTCCGGCTCGATGCCTTTACCCGCGAGGAATCCCGTCACCAATGCTACGGCAACGCAGGCCGCTACAGCGCTGAACTTCAATATCTTCTTGAATGTCAATCTCTTCTTGGTATTGATGCCTGTCAGCAGATTATGTCGAATCCTGTCCTTTAGTTCTTCAGGCATTTCGGTATCTGCATCCTGCCATTTGGCGAATGCAAATTCATCGAAGGAACGCGCAGCGTCTCCCTCTTCCATATAGGAGCGGAGCAATGCGTTTTCTTCGGATGTAGTCTTTCCGGAAAAATATTTTTCAATCAGAGAATTAAATTTCTTGGTTTCCATATTTCCGTGGTTTTACCATATGTATCCACTGAAATCGAAAAACCCTACAAGAAAATTGAAAATTTTCCAGACTTTGACGATGATTCACCCGATTCACTCACGCGAGTGGGTGAACCCTTCCTAAGATTACCATTTTTATTCTCCCTTTTTCACGAGAGCCTGCAAGAGCATCATTCCTTTGGCAGTCAGAAGGTATTTCTGGCGAGGATGTCTGGGCGAATCCAGATAAAGAGGGCGTATGAAACCTGCATTTATGGATGGAGAAAGATAGACTTTCAGGAAATTGTCTCGTCCTGTCAGCCGGATGCGCTCCATCATCTCTTTTACGGATAATTTATTGTCTCCAACAATGCGAATTAGAGTCGCGATGTTTGGATTGTCCGTGTGGAACTTATCCTGAACTTGTCCCGAGCTTGTCCCGAGCTTGTCCTGTGCTTGTCCTGCTCTCGCGGACAATTCCGGCTGTACGCTCCATTCTGGGCTAGGATGAATGTGAAGGTAGCGGTTCCTGAGATCCCAATGCTCGCCAAGAAGCAGATTGCGGAAAAATCGCTCAAGATAGACCGGCGAATAGTCAATGCCTTTCACCAGATTCTTATAGTTTGCCCGCACCAGCGCATTGCGGAAATACCAGGAATGGTTTGCAAATAGTTCATTATTGATTTCGAAGCCTACGGAGCGGAGATATTGTATCGTAAAGACCGCTGTAGTGCGCGTGTTCCCTTCGCAGAATGCGTGGATTTGCCATATTCCGGAGACAAAGCTTGCCAAGTGGGTAATCATCTCATCCTGGGAGATTCCTTTGTAGCTGTATGCGCGTTCTTGCGCGACGTCATATTCCAGGGCTCGGTGTAAATCTTCCCAGTTCAGGTAACTGACAGACGCACCTTCAAGTACCCATTCTTTCTTCGAAATATCATAGTCGCGAACCCTTCCGGCGTGTTTGAATACACCGTCAAAAATTCTCCGGTGCAAAGAAATGATACCTTTCGCACTGAAATCTAATGTTCCTGTGGATAAGATTTTAGTGATGTTTACAGAAACCTTGTCAGCTTCTTCATTGTCAGCCTCGGCGCAATCCCGTGCAGTCCTGGTTGTATAGTATTGTTGAAGGAGTTCACGTGCTTCGTCTATTGTAATGTCTCCTTCGATGTTCTTGCGGGCTGTCAGCTGAAGGTACTCGGATGTCTTCAGTCCATCTACAGCCTGTAGTCCAATGGCGACACGCCAAGCCTCCGCCTTGTCTTTTTGTTCAGGTTCACCTTGCTGGATGTACTGGTCAAAGTCAAGATATTTCTGTTGTTTTGTCATATGTTTAATTTCCTTTTCCGTTCATGACTGGTTTTATGCAGCGGTTGATGGTGCTGTCGGTGAACTCGTCTATGAACTAGCCAATACGCTCCGTATCAGTTACGGACATCCATAATAACAAAGTTAGTAAATTTTCTTAAGTAAGCGTTAAAAAATAAGTTGGTGAAGATTTGTGAAGAATTTTCGCGGATAGATTTCTTTTCGAAGAAGGAGTGTACTGGACGTACACGACTGATGAGAAAGGGAATATAGACCGAAAAGACGAACAAAGATTACCAAGTTATTTTTTAAGGATTACTAAGTTATGTGCGGAATCAGAAATACTAATATGTCACAATATTCCGCAGATTTTTTACAATAATATTATAGAAAATCGGCAGAACCAAGTAGAACCGCCAGCATCAGAAGCTCTGAAATCCTCTGACGGATAGCGTTTTTCGCTCGTGCAATCTGTGTTTCTACAGTCTTGGGCGAAATGTCGAGACGCTCGCTGATTTCGTGTACCGAGAGTCCATCGATGAAACGCATCTTGTAAATCTTGCGGCGAGATTCCGGCAATGCTGCTATTGCAGCTTCGGCTTCAGACATTATTACTGCCGTGTCCCTTTCTGTCAGGTCATTCTCTTGACTGTCAGCATTGTCATTATTTGACAAATAGTCCAGATACTTGGAAGCTGTGACCTGTCTGCGGACTTCTTTGAACACTGCATTGCGGGCTACGACATAAAGCCAGGCCGGCAAGTTTCCATCCGGAGAAATCGAGGCCCTGCGACTCCACATCAGAGCGAAGCAGGATTGGGTTATGTCTTCGCTGATGCAGTCGTCTTTCAATATGGAGAGGGTGAAATTGAAGACCATTCCGGCGTATTTGTCATACAAAGCGGAGAACGCCTTCATGGAAGAGGCATTCAATTGCTCAATAAGTATCTGGTCTTCCTTCATGACCGCTAGTTTTTACAAATATAGAAAATATAAATCGTTTTTTTTCGTCAACCCTACAGCGTGCACCAGAAAGTGACGATGAAAGGTATGGAAAACTCCAGGATGAAACCGATGCCCCCGAACATGCAGCAGATAACTGTAAACATTTAAATCTCCTTCTTTTCCGTGATACTTCTATGCTGAGACTGCAAGAATGCTTTTCTGTTCTTTTCCAATGTCTCGCGCTCCGCCTGCGGCAATGCGAAGTCGCAGAAACGTTCCCATATATAATTGACGGCCTGTGCTGACGGATGCACCATATCTTCCGCATAGAAACGGTAATCCCGCAGCTCGTCCATCATGATTTCATAGGCCGGGAAATATACGCATTGCCCCGGATGGTCCTGCACCACGCGCTCCGTCGCCATCAGCAGGGTGCTCTTGCTGAGCTGGTTTCCGTGCGCCCCGTCTTTCAGATGACGTATCGGACTGACAGTGAAGATGAAACGCTTGTCCGGATACCTCCCGACCAATGAATTCAGCAGCATTGAACAGATATTGACGGGCTGTCTCTCGCGCGTAAATTCCTTCGCGTCACGTTTCAGACAATTCGACACGATTTCCCCGGTAGCATTGAACTTGAACGTCCAGGCGGTCCCGAGTGTGATGACCACAACCGATGCCTTGCGGAAAAAATCCGACGCCACCGCCAGCGCGGCATTGGCATTGTCAATGAATTCCTCCTTGGTCTCCCTTGCGGCTGCGGTATGGTGGCTGAACGAGCAGAACAGCTGCGAACCTGCACCCATCCGGACGCATTCGTCCTCGCTGAACGGTACTGCCGACTCAAGCCTGCGTATTGAATTACAGACAGATACGGGATTGTACAATGTGCCGAAAGGATTTACGCAGGCATTGAATCCCATATCCTTCAGTATCTTTCCTATGTTGTCGGCGAAACAGCTGCCGAGCAGCATGATATTGTCTTCGAAACTGAATTTTATATCGCTCTCCGCAATTTCCACCGGGGTCTGTAATTTCAGCATGCCAGAATCTTTATTTAGGTTGCGAAGATAGTAAATTTATGCCTAACTTTGTTCGATATTCATGAACTGGTTATGAAACTAAAAATATTGGCGCTGTCCGTTTTGGCAGCATTGACAGGAAATATGGCGGGTGCGCAGGACTTCTTTTCATGGGGATTCGGCGCTCCTCGGCAGCAGCCGGAACCGCGCGTGAAATTCATCTACGACGCGAATTTCGACTATCATTTCGACAACCGCGAATTCTCCGCCGGCGGAAACCGCTATACCAATTCAATGACTATCTATGGTGCCCGTCTCACTCCGTCCGTCGGCCTGCAAGTCAGGCAGAACGCCAATGTTCGGCACAAGTTGATGCTGGGCATTGACATGATGAAAGATTTCGGACGACATCCTTCCGCCGTGGCGACAAGTCCGGAATACGACAGGGGGCTGGAGAATACCCGGCTTTTCCGTGAAATTACCATGTACTACGGCATTGACGCCAAACTCGGATCCTGGAAACTGCAGGCTTTTGCCGGAATGTTCCCGAGGGCGCTTTCAGAGGGGGAATACTCGCAGGCGTTCTTCTCGGATTCATTGAAATTCTACGACAACAATCTCGAAGGTGCATTGATAAAAGCTTCAAACTCACGCGCTTACATGGAAGTGGCCTTCGACTGGAACGGCATGTTCGGGTCTTACAGGAGGGAGCAGTTCAATGCTTTCGGATATGGGCGTTACATGTTCTGCGACCTGTTTTCAGCCGGCCTGGCTTTCAAATATCATCATTTCGCCAATACGGAAGAATATGGCAGCGTCGTGGATGACGCCATGGTTCAGCCGTTTGTGAAATTCAATTTCGGACATTATTGCGGATGGCAGGACATTTCGGCGACAATGGGCTGGTATCAGTCATTGCAGCAGGACAGGAGGTTCAAGAACGGAAAGAGCAATCCTGGCGGCGGCGAATTGACATTGTCCGTAAGGAACTGGAACGTCGGTATTGAAAACAGACTCTATTATGGCCGCGACCTGATGCCGTTTTACAGCATGGTGGATGACGGCGGATATAAATATGGAAACAATCTGTATGCAGGAAGCCCGTTCTACCGCGTGACGGCCGACGGTGGCAAAAAGTGGGATTTCTATGACAGGCTTGAGGTGTATTATCAGCCGCATATTGCTGATTTTCTGGACCTTAGGCTTGCGATAACCGCGCACTTTCCCGACGGCTTCAAGTATGAGGGCATGCAGCAGAAATTGTCCCTCATCTTCAGTCTTGACAAACTGCTGAATCCTTCAGGAAAGTCTTCCGGCGAAGGACGGGTCTCCGGACGTAAACGCTCCAGACGCAGCAGTGCCGGAACCTGGTCCGGTGAAATCTTCGGAATATAAACATTGGAATATATGAATAAATTTTGGTTGCCGGCCGTGGCGGCGGTTTTGTCTGCGGCGGTGTCGTGCGTAAATGGGCCGAGCGGCGAATTTCAGTTTGATCTCCTGACTACCAATGATGTACACGGTTCGTGGTTCGATTCGACATACGTCGGCGGGCAGGTGAAGAACTCGCTGATGGCCATCAATACTTATGTCAATGAGTACCGCGATTCGCTGGGAAAGGACAATGTCCTTCTCGTGGACGCAGGCGATTGCCTTCAGGGGGACAATGCCGCTTATTATTTCAATTACGTGGATACGTTGTCACCGCATCTGTTTTCGCGCCTGGCAGCCTATATGAAATATGACGCCGTATGCGTCGGAAACCATGATGTGGAAACCGGGCATCCGGTGTATGACAGGGTGGCCAAAGAATTGAAAGCCAATGGAATACCGTTTCTGGCCGGCAATGCTTTCCGTCCTGACGGCAGGACCTGGTTCGACGGCGCGAAGATATTGAAACGACATGGGGTGAAGATTGCGGTTTTGGGCTATACCAATGCCAATATCAGGGCATGGCTGGACGAATCGCTGTGGAAAGGCATGGAATTCAAGTCATTGATACCGCTTGTGCAGGAAGATGTCGACAGGGTGCGCGCCAAGGAAAGACCCCAGGTGGTGATTGTGGCCGTGCATTCCGGCACAGGACTGGGTGACGGGACGATTTACGAAAGCCAGGGCAAGGACCTGCTCCGGACGCTGCGGGGTGTGGATTTTCTCGTATGCTCACACGACCATTCGGCGCTCGCAATTCAGCAGGACAGCATCTGTCTGATCAATTCCGGCAGCCATGCGCGCAATATCGGCCACGGCAGGATCAATCTCACCCTCAAGGACGGCAAGGTCGTTTCCAAGACCGTCGGTGCGGACATCATAAAGGTCAATGCCGCACGTGTGGATACCGCTATGGAAGCTAAGTTTCATCCGGATTTTGAGAAGGTCAAGGCATTTACTCTCAGGGAGGTGGGAAGTCTTGATACGGATTTGCTCTCACGTGATTCCTATGCCGGGATGTGCCCTTATATGAATCTCATACATACATTGACCATTTCTCCGGACGTGGCGCAGATTTCATTCGCCGCACCCCTCGCCTTCAACAATGAAATTAAAGCGGGGAAATTGGTTTATAATGACTTGTTTACTATTTATCCCTATGAGAATCAGTTGGTTGTGATTCGCATGAAAGGGGATGAAATTCTCCGCTATCTGGAATATTCCTATGATAACTGGATTCAGACATATACGCCGGGAGGCCATGTCCTGAAGATTGAAGAGGGGGGAGGACCAGCGTACATTCCAGACTGGATGGCATTTCGTGAACAGGTCCTACAACTTCGATTCAGCGGCCGGACTTGTATATACCGTGGATGTCACCAAGCCTTATGGAGAGCGCGTGAAAATAACTTCCCTTGCCGGCGGCGGCCAGTTCTGCGCTGATTCAACTTACAATGTGTCAATGACTTCCTATCGTGCAGCCGGTGGCGGCAATCTTCTGTCGAAAGGCGCCGGAATTGATACTGGAAACATGGATGACCGGATTGTGGCGCGATTGGATGATATCCGCAATGTCCTCTATGATTATGTGCAGCATGTCGGTACAATTAAGGTTTCAGAATTAAGTAATCCCGCGATTCTCGGACACTGGGAGTTCATACCGTCACATGCGGTTCCCGCCCTTCGTGCTGACATGAAACTCCTTTTCGGAAAATGATTTTGGACACTTGCGCCGGATTTTTCATTATCTTTGCCCGTTGCAAACTTGAATATACGTGAAACCCAAGCAAGTCGTTTAACTTGCGAAATTTGTATAAGAGATGGAACATCTTCCTGAATATGACATGCCGATGCTGGCCTCGGCGATCAATTTTCTCCTTCGTGACGAAGAGTTTGATAATCTGGACCAGATTTGCGATTACTATCATAAGGACCGTAAGGAACTGGAAACGAAACTTGCCGCCGCCGGGTTTTCTTTCTCCGAAGAACAGAACAGATTTATCTGAGTATGAGTGCAATAAAGAATATAGTATTTGATTTCGGAGGTGTCCTCCTGGATTGGAATCCAAGGTATCTCTACAAGGATTATTTCAAGGATGAGAAGGAAATGGAGTATTTCCTCTCAGAGATTTGTAACAGCGAATGGAACGTTCAGCAGGATGCCGGACGCCCTTTTTCAGAGGCCGTGAAACTCCTTCAGGCCCAGTACCCTCAGTATTCCGAAGCCATCCGGATGTATGACGAATATTGGTACAAGATGCTGAAATGCGAGTTCCCGGAAAGCATTGCCCTTCTGAAGGAACTCAAGTCGCTGGGCTATGGCATCTACGGCCTGACGAACTGGTCGGCAGAAAAGATCGGCTACGCCTTTTCCAATTATGATTTCTTCGGGCTCTTCGACGGTATCGTGGTTTCCGGCGATGAAAAGGTTGCCAAACCGGATCCGAAAATCTATAGGATTCTTCTGGAAAGATATGGCCTGGTACCGGGGGAGTGCGTCTTCCTCGACGACAATGCCGACAATGTGAAAGCTGCCGAAGCATTGGGTATCAATGCGATACGTTTCGACAATATTAATAATGTAAAAAATAACCTGGCATCGTTGCTGGGCAGGAATTTGTAAAAATTAATAATTGTTATGCTTATTCCTATTTATACCTGGACCAAAGGGGTCAGGAATCTGGATCTCAGAAGGCGCGCCTTCATCAAGCAGCCGTGGGCGCAGGGCGTGATTCTGCTGACCTGCGTCATCATCGCAATGCTCCTCGCGAACTTGCCGTTCACAAGGGATATTTATCACAATGTATTGGAAACCAATGTTTCCATATTCTTCAAGTCTCCTGACGGCAGTGGTATTTTCTTCCCGCGCGGCATGACCGTGGAGAGTTTCATCAATGACATATTGATGACGGTGTTCTTCTTCTCCGTGGGTCTGGAAATCCGCAGGGAAATGAAGGTCGGAGAACTCTCCAGCGTGAAGAAAGCATTGCTTCCGGTCATTGCCGCTTTTGGCGGTGTGGTTATGCCGGCGCTGATTTTCTCCTGCATCAATCATGGCACAGCAGCCGCTTCCGGTTGGGGAATCCCTACGGCTACCGACATTGCCTTTGCAGTCGGCATCCTTTCCATTCTCGGAGACAGGGTTCCGGTTTCATTGAAGGTGTTTCTGACCGCACTGGCCATTGCAGATGACCTGATTGCGATACTTGTGGTGGCATTGTTCTACGGCGGAAAAATCAATTTCCTGCTCCTGGGCATCGCCGTCGTGCTTGTCGCTTTCGTGGTCCTTCTCAACAAACTGGGCGAAAAACGCATGTGGTGTTATCTTGTGCCGGCATTTGTCATCTGGAGCCTGTTCTATTATGCAGGAATCCATTCCACAATGTCGGGCGTGGTAATGGCGTTCCTCGTCCCGATGGCGCCACGTTTCCCGGAAGCGTATTTCTTCCGCAAGGAAAAGCAATATCTCAGGAGAATCAAGGAATATTTCGGAATTGCATCTACTTCTGATGGATTCCCGAATGGCCCGCAGAGGCATTGTCTCCGCCGTCTGTCCGTGATTTCCAGAGGCTCGATGGGCATGAGCTACCGCCTCGAACATGCACTCGAACCATGGGTCAACTTCCTGATAATGCCGGTCTTCGCTCTCGCCAATGCCGGTGTCGTGATTCCGGATTTGTCTTATTTCAATGTGTTCAATTTCAATGCTGCCATGGGTAGCGTGGGAATGGGAATCTTCCTCGGCCTGCTGATAGGAAAGCCGCTTGGAATTTCATTGGCAAGCTTCCTGGCCATCAAGCTGCATGCTGGTGAAATGCCTGCCGGCGCATCCTGGAAAATGCTGATTGCCGTGGCTTGCCTCGGCGGTATAGGCTTTACAATGTCGATTTTCGTGGATACTCTTTCGTTCAGCGACCAGTCTCCGGAAGTTATGGCGCATCTGAGGGATATGGGCAAGGTTGCCGTTCTCATGGGCTCGATATGTGCAGGAATTCTCGGCAGCATATTGATCAATATCGTTCACAAGGTCGAGAATCATGGATAACGGTGCCGCGATTCCGCCTGATGCGATAGAGTGGACATATTGTATCTTCCATCAGAAACTGCGGGTGTACAAGTTCTCCACAAGTCCTTCGCAACGTGATGAAATAGAGCATGTCGTGGCTTCTTATGCCATGGAGATGAATCCGGAGCTTTATAAGAAATTGGCGGATGGACGGGAAGGCTTCCTGATGGAGCATACGCGTTTTTCCGAGGATTTGGAACATGCCGTCGACACGCTTGAATCAATGATGTGTTGAATAAAATTAAAACGGACAGTCTGATAATGACTGCCCGTTTTAAATTATATAGGTCAATGATTTTTAGAACAAGTAAGCGACACCTAATTTAAGCTGCTGTCTGTGGAGCTTGATATCGTCGTTTCCTCTGTTGACAAGACCCCAGTCGTAAGCGAACTTGACTCTGATTTTGTTCAATACGTCCACACCAACGCCACCGCCGAGCATGAGGTCGAAGTAGCCATATTTGCCGCCGAGTTTCTCGAAGAAGTCTTTGGTGTCCACGGTCGTGCTGCTGGTTGTGCCTAATGCGGTTCCATCGGTCTTGGTCTTGGATGATACATTGAAAGAAAGTGTAGGACCCGCGAATGCGAATATTCTAACTACTTTAATATCAATGCCCCAATCGAGTTTGAGAGGTACGTTGATGTAATGCTCCTTGAATTTGGATTCGCTCTTTATGTCGCCCAAACCGAGTTCCTTGTTGCTCTTGTCGCCGATGAATACCCATTCGATGCCCGGAGTGAATCCCAGACCGTATTTGAATTTGAATGTGTAGTCCGCATCGACGTAGAGGCCGTTGGCATTGGAAGTGTTCTCTTGTTTGACTGACGCGAGGTCAGCTTTTTCTTTAAGGTCAGATTTTGCAAATCCGACACCTACACTTAACTGAGCTGAAGCATTGTAGCTAATCAGCATCATGACTGCCGCAGCAGCCGCAAAAATGATTTTCTTCATATTTTCTGTTTTAAATTACACTGAAGGCAGATTTTTCATGATTCTCCTTCGTGATTAAAGCGAATTTAGCATTATCTTCTATAAATTCCAAACTATGAGCGTTCGAATACCATTAAACTATGAGCGTTCGAATACCATATAGAGAAAACCGCTGTCGATGATAGGATATCCGTCTACATGTGAGCAACGTGCTTTTATGACGATTTTCGTCACATGGTTTTCATCCTTCCCGTAGTAGCTTATCCATGAATTTATCAGGGTGTCCGGATCGTAGCTGTTCGGAAAGTACAGTATTTCATTGACCTTCGGAAATTTGGCCTTGAAAGAGAAACCGCCGATTACGTGCCAGTCGCAATGTACTTTGTAGGAAGATTTGTTGTAATATGTAGATGTATAGCCTCCTCCTCCCTCATATTCATAAGTGGCGAATGTCGCCGGGAAATTCTGTGTGAAGTTGAATGTCAGTTCGTTGTCGTTGTCCCCCTTGAACGATTTCAGAGGAATTTCCGCCTTGTCCCTGAAGGAGAAACTGTTTTCATAAATGTACGGCTCGGTGAAGCCGGCTCCTTTCAGGAACCATTCGTGGCTCAATATCTCGGGCAGGACCGTCCTGTCGATAATTTCCAGCTTCCGGTATCCGTCAATCTCCCCGGAATGATCTACGGTCTCGCAAGCATTGAAACCCATGCAGACCGCAGCCGCCAAAATCATGTGGTATATAAATCTTTTCATATCGTTGGTCGTTAGATGTCCTTAATTGTCAGAAAGATATGCTCAAGCCTCCTGTTATGAAACCTTGCATGCCTCCGCCGGTTTCGAGAAAGCCGCGTACGTGTTTGCCGCCTGCCTGTATGCAGACAGCGCCTGCCTGACCGGCAAAGAACGGCGAATAGTTCCTTTCTGATTCCTTGTTGTCAAATCCGTCAAGCATGGTGAGTCCCAATGCCAGCTTGGAATACATTGCCACGTGCTTCTTTCTGAACCAGAATGCCTTTACGGATGGCATTATCACGAATGCACTATAGTGGGACTTCCCTGTCTTGACATCTTCCTTATTAATGATATCTGCGCTTCCTCCCGTCCATGAAAACGAACCTCCGACTGAAAAAGTCTTGTTAAGAACCCGGTAGTATTCTGCATTGACAGAACCGAGCGCCTGATAGTTGTCTGTTCTTATATGGCCCGCGGAGAATGCCGTAACCAGTCCGTTTGCAAATATGAATGTGGCATCTATAAATGTTCCCCAGCCGTAGCCGATTGTGATTTCGTTTCTCTGCTCAGGCATGGCTGCTTTTCGGATTTCTTTCTTGGTCATCTGGGTTTCAGGAAGATTTTCCTGCAGAACAGCTGAAGTGGAATCTTGTGTCTGTGCCAGCGATAAACCGGTGGAAAACGCGATTGCGGCAAGTATCAGGATAAAGTGTTTCATGATGTATAAATTTTTGCTAATATAAGTATTTTCCTGCTATTTGTGCGCTTCTGAGCCGGAATGCACTCAAATTAGGTAAAATTACCTATTTCTATAACGGCTTTTCGTGCTTACCTTTGGCCAAGTCGGATATTGATTATCAATCATTTTTAAAACAATAACACTATGAAACGTATTTTATCCACACTACTGGTTATTGCCTTGGCAATCCCTCTGTTCGTGAACTGCAAGAAAGATAAGGGCGTACAGGTCGAGAGTTTCAGCATCGACCCGGTCACCGTTTATCTCAATGACGGCGACACTCATCAGCTCGATGTGATAGTGCAGCCTGGAAAAGCCAAGAAAGGCGAGTTTATGTCTTCTCTTGTCTGGGTTTCAGATGACGAGAATATTGCGAGCGTAGATGAAAACGGACTCGTGACTGCCAAGATGCGAGGCAATACGAGAATTACTGCTTCTACATCTGACGGTACATTGTCTGCCAGCTGCGATGTCAATGTTCAGCTTGTCCTTACGGACGACAAGGAAATTTCGGCGTACTTTGAAGGCAATTTCGCTCTTGCATTGGAATACGATGGAAAGATTGCCGATAATAATAAGATTACCTATGGAGAAGTGAAGAACATAACGGAATTCGATGTCCCGGCATTATATGTAAAAGATATTGAGACCGCAGGAGGCTTGGAATTTCTTGTGAATCTCGAGTCTCTGGATCTCGGAGGTGCTAAGAATCTTACTTCGCTGAACGTCAGTACTCTTACCAAGCTTAAGAAACTGGTAGCTACCAAAGGAAAGCTGACACATGTCGACTTGACTAACTGTTCTGATTTGGAATCTGTTATTATGGATGACAACAAGTTGGAGAGTGTCGTATTCGGTCAGCATCCGAACTTGACAAAGGTCTCTATGAATACGAACAAGTTGAAGGAATTCAACGCCAGCTCTTTTCCTGGCCTGGTTTATCTGGATCTTTCCGAAAACGAACTGGAAAGCATCAACTTGACAGGTTGCAAATTGATTGAATCGCTGTGGCTCAACTATAATAAGTTGAAGAGCATAGATGCGGGTGCTCTTCCGGATAAAATGACCAAATTCGAATATTTCTTCAATCCTGGAGAGAACGGGGTCCTGAAGGTTATATATGGTAAAATATCTGGGACTTCCTACAGCTGGCAGATGATAAAGGGTGACGAGAGCAGTCGTGTCAAGGGGGTTCTGTATTGTGAGAATTCTCCTAAAATCAAGACTCAGCCGACACCTGAGATTGCTGCGAAGCCTGGTGTTCCGTTCAGTGTGTCAGTGGAAATGGAATCGACAGGAAATTATCAGTATTATTGGTGCCTTTCTGCGCCTGCCGAAGTTGGATCTACAGGCCTCACGGGTTATCCCTTCAATCCGATTTCGGATTTCAGCGATGGTACTTATTATATAAGCGGCAGTAATACCAACACGTTGACTATAAATGTTGGCAACTTAGACATGTTCGTCCTTCTGACTTGTATGATTTATGATGAAGCTACCGGTGCGTCGACGCTCAGTGATTTTGTGAGCGTCAAGTAGCAATAGATAATTTCGGTCTGTAAATTATACGATAATCCCCTGCAAAGTGTTGTTTTGCAGGGGATTTGTCATATATGCGGACTGATTAGTTCTTTATGAGTCTGCCGACGCTGCGGAATCTCTCTATCAAGTTGTTGATTCTGGTCGAATATCCGGAATCCGTAGTCTTGATGACCTTCTTGTCCGTGTCCTCGAAGAATGGAAAGCAAGCGATAACGTCCACTTCCTTGCCGGTCCCGTCAATGTGTGACAATCCGAGAGTCACGAGTGTGAGTGAATGGAAACGGAGCTCCGGCCATTGTGTGCCGTCTTTTTCAGCGATGCGGATGATGCCTTCACCCTTTGCCGTATTCTCAAGTGTATACTTTCTGGCAAAAGATTCGACCATGTAATAGTTCTTTTCGTCTTTGTTTGTGGATTTTACTGCGAAATTCACGGTCGACGAAGAATTGTCGAACCTGATCACGACATTCTCGTCTCCACTTCCTACTTCATCAGGAATGATTGTCCACCAGTCGCCGGAAAGCATGACGTCGGACTTGGAACAAGAGTTGAGGAACAGTGACGTGAAAATTGTCAAAATGACGATAAATATCTTTTTCATGTTATTTTGGGTTATTGATTTCTGCAAAGGAAAGCAATATTGTACTCATTTCAAATAGGTAATTTTACTTAGATTCATGCCGACTGTGCTTGCTGTGGTACTGGCAATCGGGAAGCCCGGACACCATTGACGCAGGCATGTCTCTCCGGTGCAGTTCGACTTCTGACGTGCGTAAAAACGGCTGATTTACTCACGATAGCATGGTTTTCGGGCGTGACGTGCGTAAAAAACGTTTTATTGCGCACGTCGGAATAGTAAATGGAATTCAAAAGAGTAGAATGAAAAAAAGCACCTCGGAAAACCGAAGTGCTTCTTTTGTGGAGATAGACGGAGTCGAACCGACGACCCTCTGCTTGCAAAGCAGATGCTCTAGCCAACTGAGCTATATCCCCGTTTGCGTTTGCAAATATAGATACTTTTATTTATATTCACAAAATTAATTTAACTTTTTTACGTTATGGAAATAATTTACAAGGATCCGCATACAGGGCTGAAAGAGGAAGTGGCTGTGAGTGAAAATAATACGCTTGTGATGCCGGCGATTGAGGCCAAGACGCCCCGTGTGGAGCTCCGCAAGGGAAGGGCGTCTGATGCGCCGTTTATTGCCGATGCCGTCCTTGCAGCCATGGGGTACGATATCTTCAATCCGGAATTGCCGGCTGATGCCGAGACATCGTTCGGCCCGATTTCCGCCGTACGTGACGCATTGATAAAAGTATGTTCCAAGGAAGACACATTGTACTCCTGGAAGAATACGACCGTTGCCACCTTCTGCGGAAAAACAGCCGGAGCCATCGTTTCTTACGACGGAGGGAGCTACAAGGAAACGGCCGAAAGGACATTCGCATTGATGGCCAAGCTGTTGAATACCGAGAAGCCGGAACCGGGCAGCGAAACCGGCGAGGGAGAATACTATCTCGATTCATTGGTCGTCCACCCGGAATTCCGCGGACACAATATCGGCAGCATCCTGATGCGGAATGCATTGGATGAAGCAGAGGCGCTCGGCTATGAGAAGGTGACATTGCTTGTAGACGAGAAAAAACCACATCTCCACAAATTGTACAAGAAGCTGGGCTTCGAATTCGGAGATGTAGTTCTTTTCTTCGGCGAACCGTATATACGTATGTTCCAGTATCTCAGGTAGAGACTAGACCCCGAACTCCTTGGGAGTCTTTGCGGTGAAAGTCATGACTTTGCCGGAAACGGGGTGTATGAAAGCCAATGTTCCTGCATGTAGTGCCAAGCGTCCGCAAGGATTCGTCTTGGCACCATATTTTTTATCCCCGGCGATAGGGCAATGCAGCTCTGATGCGGCATGCACGCGGATCTGGTTCTTCCTGCCGGTTTCCAATGAGAACTCCACGGCACTGTATTTCAGAGCCGTGTTCCTTGGCCCCTCATCTTTGCCGGACTTGCGGCTGCCTGTCGGATGGACATCGGAAGCCAATACATGATAATGGGTTATGGCTTTCTGCCACTCTTCCGAACTCTTGCCTGCGCCTCTTCTGTCCGTGGAAAAATCAGGCTCCTGTGAAGAAATCATCTTCATTGACTTGGGATTCTCCTTCAACCAGCTGATGACGGCTCCTTGCGGCTGCGACGGTACTCCTTCGACGATGCCGACATAACCTCTTTTCTTGACGAAAGTGTTCCATCCGTCCTGCATTATCTGCTGGATCTTCTCGGTCTTGGCAAATACCAGCACGCCGGACGTGTCACGGTCAAGACGGTGAACTATAAATACATGCGACGGTTTCCAAGGAAGCCTGACGCTGGAACTCATCCTCTCTGCATGAACCTTGGTTCTCATGTAATCGCTCAATATGGAATACACCGTGTTCTCCTTTCTCTGGCCCATGAGACTGGCCTTCGCTCCTTTCTTGTCCATATCCACGGCATGTCCGGCAGACTTTCCTGTCCCTACGACGGGAAGGCCGCTGCGCTTGTTCACCACTATTATGCTGTCGTCCTCATACAAAATCTCCACGCCCGAATCCTGAAGATCCACGCGGGCCGCATGCTTGACCTCATTATATATGGAAACCTTCTTGGGCAATATTGTCAATGAATCGCCTTCGAAAAGCGGCTGGTCGAACGCCGTAACCTTCTTTCCGTTCAGGACTACCTGACCGTTCGAGAGATAAGCCTTGACTCCCGTCTTGCTCTGTCCCGGAAAAATCTCATATAGGTAATTCAACAAAAAATCATTGTGCTTTACTGTAAACTTCTGTCCTGGTGTCTGTTCCATTTCTAATAACTTTTTCTTCCAGAAAAGGTGCTTGCTGCACCGTTTCGGACGCCGAAGTTAGGTAAAAAAATTAATATTTGACGATATTTTATGAAATGGCGGTAATTCGATTAAAATTCACTACCTTTGAGAGACGAAATGAAAACAATTGTAATTTATGAATAAGTATTCTTTTTTTGCAGCTGCGGCATCAGTTCTTCTGATGGTATCATGCGGCGGAGGTGCGTATCAGAGCGCGGCAGGGGTGGAAGTCCCTGCTGAAGTGAAAGCAGGTGAAGTGGCATTCAGCATGGTGGCTGTTCCGGGCGATGCATTCGCAATGGGAAAGACCCCGTCAGGCACGAAAGTTCCCGGTGCGACGATTCATCAGGTAGTGTTGAATGGTTATTCAATTTCTCAATTGCCGGTCACCCAGGAATTGTGGCAGGCTGTTACAGGCTCGGCTGCGGGCTCCATACAGAATCCGGCTGCACCTGTGGACATGGTTTCCTATGACGATTGCGTGAAATTCCTCGGAAAACTCTCCAAGATGACAGGGATTCCTTTCTCTCTTCCTACGGAAGCACAGTGGGAATATGCGGCAGCCAATGAAATGATTACGGTGAACCCCAACTATTCCGAGTGGTGTGCTGATTCTTTCAATGATGTCCAGAGCGATACATTGATACAGAATCCTTTGTATGTGGCGAAGAATGACTTCAAGGTGGCCCGTACACGCAAATCACGTGACAGCGAAAGCTCTTATATCAGAAAACCTGGACTCGGTTTCCGAGTTGTAGCCAATACGGAAACTGCCATCCCTGAGGATGTTGTCGCTGCCATTGTCAATAAGAATGCAGGACGCGAAGAGGTCTCTTCCAATGAGACCATCACCGTGGGCAAATGCGCCATCAAGATGATCGGCGTCGATGGCGGTACTTTCAATATGGGTGCTACACCTGAGCAGGGCAAGATGGCCGGCGAGGATGAAAGCCCGGTTCACGAGGTAACAGTACGTGGTTTCGAAATCGGACAGACCGAGGTGACCGCAGGACTTTGGCTTGAGGTTATGGGCAGTCTTCCGTACAAGAACAGCGAAAAGGAACTGGACAAACCTGTCGTGAATGTGTCCTGGTACGATTGCCAGAACTTCATCATCAGACTCAACAGATTGACAGGACGCAAGTTCCGTCTCCCGACAGAAGCAGAGTGGGAGTTCGCTGCAAGAGGTGGCGTGAAGTCTTTCAATACCCAGTTTGCGGGCGGAATGTATGTGAGCCAGGTTGCAGCATATCTTAACAATGCATCTTCAGAAGTCCTCAATGTCAAGGAATTCAGACCGAATGAACTTGGAATTTATGATATGTCAGGAAATGCTTGGGAATGGTGTCAGGACAGTTTCTATGACTACACTAAAGAAGCTCAGGCAGATCCATGCTACAATCTCCCTGGAGAATTCCGTATAATGAGAGGTGGCAGCGCAGCATCGAAATGGGATGCTTGCCGTGTAGCCAACCGTTCGAAACTTCCTGCAAGCTCAGTCAAATCTACCTTTGGACTCAGACTCGCGCTGTAACAATATGGTACATATTTCTTTACCGGAAAATAAAGAGCGTCGTCTCGTATTCTATCTCGCGATGGAGGAATACGTGGCGGCGCATCTCTCTTCTCTGCTGGCCGGCCGGGACCGGAAAGACGCATTTTTCTTCTGGCAGGTCAAGCCGACTGTCATTTTCGGACGGAATCAGGTGATGGAAGCCGAAGTGAATATGCCGTATTGCAGGGAGCATGATATACGTCTGTTCAGACGAAAGAGCGGTGGCGGCTGCGTCTATTCCGATGAAGGCAATATAATGCTTTCATACATAACTGATTCCACTAACGTGGCTTCCACTTTCTCTGAATATCTGGATACATTGTCCGCCTACCTGAGGGCTTCCGGTGTCAATGCTGAGAAATCCGGCAGAAACGACATTATGGTCGACGGCAAAAAAGTTTCGGGCAATGCCTTTTTCCTGAAGCCGGAATCAAGCATCGTTCACGGGACAATGCTTTTCAATACTGATTTCGATGAACTGGAAAGAGCGATTACTCCTTCCGAGGCCAAGATCAAGAGCAAAGGCGTTTCATCTGTACGTCAGCATGTTACGAACCTCAAACCTATATATGAGGCAGCGGGCAGTCCGTTGGCGGACATTGAAAAGTTCAAGAACTACCTTCTGGAATGTTTCTGTGGAAACCGCGATGCGGAAGGGAAACTGGCCGGCATTGAAACGATCGTGCTGACTGATGAGCAAGTCGCTGAAATTGAAGAGATTGAAGCAGAATATCTGAAGCCGGAATTTATGGAAGGACGCAACCATGCTTATTCTGTGAGTCATTCCGGAAAGATACCGGGAGCGGGTGAGATTGTCATCGGCCTGGATATCGATAAGGGAGTGATTCGGAAATGTCATGTTTCCGGAGACTTTTTCCCGCTCAAGGACGGACTTGATGAATTGCTGACATCTCGTCTTGAAGGCGTTCCGGATGAAGCCGGTCCGCTGAAAAAAGCTATCGGAGATATTGAATTGACAGATTATATATCAGGATTGTCCATGGACGATTTCCTCGGGATCATGGAAGCCTGAACCAAATGAATAACAATAACACAAAGCTATGGAGGAAAATCTCAAAAAAACCTGTCTGTATGACAGTCATGTGGCATTAGGTGCCAAAATGAGCCCTTTTGCGGGATTCATGATGCCTATCCAGTACACATCCATTACTGATGAGCATAATGCTGTCCGCCACAAGGTCGGAATGTTCGATGTTTCTCACATGGGAGAAATATTCGTAAGTGGTCCGGATGCGGAAAAATTCGTAAATCACATCTTCACCAATGAGATCCGCGGCTTCGGGCCAGGCAAGGTTCTTTATGGAATGATGCTCCATCCTGATGGAGGAGTTGTGGACGATCTTCTCGTATACAGGGAGTTCGAGCCTGATCATTTCCTTCTCGTGGTCAATGCCGCAAACATTGACAAGGACTATGAGTGGATTATGGCGCAGACAGCAGGATTCGACGTGAAGGTTGTCAATGAATCTGACACATGGGGCCAGATTGCATTGCAGGGACCTGAAGCTGAAAAGGTTATCACGGAAGTTCTTGGCTTTGCCAAAGCTGCCGGACTCGAATTCTACACTTATTATGAAGCAGAATGGAAAGGCAGCCGTATGATAGTGAGCCGTACCGGATATACCGGAGAAGACGGATTCGAAATTTATACATCCATTGAAGGCACACAGGAAATCTGGAAGATCCTTCTTGATGCAGGCGTAGTGCCATGCGGACTCGGATGTAGGGATACATTGCGTTTCGAGGCAGGACTTCCTCTCTACGGTGATGAACTTTCAGATACCATTACTCCTGTCGAGGCCGGTCTCGGCATATTCTGCAAGCTTGACAAGGAAGAGTTTATCGGAAAGGATGTCCTTGTACGCCAGAATGCAGAAGGTACGGAGCGCAAGCTTGTCGGTATCGAAATCGAGGACAAGGCCATTCCTAGGGCTACTTATCCGGTAGAAACCGGGGACGGGACACAGATAGGCGTGGTGACTACAGGTTATCATTCCATCTCTCTGGACAAGAGCATCTGCTTCGCTATGGTGCAGACCGCATACAGCAAGCTAGGAACCCAGGTGTTCATCCGCATCCGCAAGAAGGTGTTCCCTGGCATCGTAGTCAAGAAGAGATTTTATCAGACAAACTATAAGAAGTAATAAACAAATTAAACTTAAATAATTATGAGCAAGGTAATTGAAGGTCTCCTTTATAGCGAGACACACGAATGGGTAAAAGTTGAAGGTGATGTAGCTGTTATCGGTGTAACAGATTTCGCACAGAGTGAAATGGGTGATATCACATACGTTGATATGCCTGAGGCTGATGACGAGGTTTCCAAAGACGAGGAATTCGGCGCTCTTGAAAGCGTGAAGGCTTCCAGCGACCTTGTATGCCCTGTAAGCGGAACTGTCATCGAGAACAATGAGGCTCTTGAGGACGCTCCTGAACTTATCAATCAGGATCCTTATGAGAACTGGATCATCAAGGTTAAAATTAGCGATCCTGCTGAACTTGAAGGCCTTATGGATGCAGCTGCTTATCAGGCAATGACTGCGAAATAACAGTAAGTCAAACTAATAATCCGAATCATGTCCACTTTTTCATATTTTCCTCATACCGAGGATGATATAAGGGCTATGCTGGACCGTATAGGGGTCTCCTCCCTGGATGACCTCTATGCGGATGTTCCGGAAAAGTTCATATATAAAGAGGAATATGACTTGCCTGATGCCATGTCCGAGCAGCAGGTGAGAGATTTCTTCTTGTCGCTGGACAAGAAAAATGTACAGCTCAAGGTTTTCGCGGGTGCCGGTGCGTATGACCATTACACCCCATCCGTAGTTCCTTATATCTGTTCGCGTTCAGAATTCCTTACAGCCTACACCCCTTACCAGGCTGAGATTTCACAGGGAACACTCCGCTATATATTTGAATATCAGAGCATGATATGCTCCCTGACAGGAATGGACGTTTCCAATGCTTCAATGTATGACGGCCCTACTGCCGCTGCCGAAGCCATGAAAATGGCGGTTGCGTGCACGAAACGCAAGAACAGGGTCCTCCTTTCAGAGACATTGCTTCCTAATGTCCGCAAGACAGTGGAAACATACGCCAAGTATAATGGCGTGCAGCTCGGTTACATTGCAGTTGAAAACGGCCAGACCTCTCTGGAGTCATTGAAGAAAGAACTCCAGGCAGGCGACGTTGCCGGCATCATTGTACCGGCTGTGAACCGTTTCGGCATTGTCGAAGACTTCACAGGCTTTGCTGACGCCGTTCATGAGACGAAAGGTATTGTCGTGGAATATTGCGACCCTTCGGCTCTTGCAGTGGTCAAGACTCCTGCGGAGTGGAACTTCGACGTGGCTGTCGGTGATGGCCAGACGCTCGGTATTCCTATCTCTTTCGGCGGTCCGTACGTAGGCTTCATGGCATGCCGCAATGACTATGTGCGCAAGATGCCGGGACGTATTGTAGGACAGACCGAAGATGCAGAGGGAAGACGCTGCTTCGTACTTACGCTTCAGGCGAGGGAACAGCATATCAGAAGAGAGAAAGCTACCAGCAACATCTGCTCGAACCAGAGCTTGATGGCATTGTATGTAACTATATATATGTCACTTATGGGAGCCGAGGGCTTGCGCAAGGTGAATGAACTTTCATCTGCAGGTGCACATTATCTCTATGACAGGCTTCTTCAGACAGGAAAATTCGAGAAGGTTTTCGACAAGCCGTTCCTCAAGGAATTCGTGTTGAAACCGCTCGTACCTGTAGAGAAACTTCAGTCTGCTCTCCTGGATGCCGGGATTTTCTCCGCTCTTGAAACGGAAGAGGGTTATGTCAGCTTCTGCGTGACTGAAAAACGCACGAAAGCCGAGGTTGATTCATTAATAGAAGTTATCGGGAGGATCTAGTCATGAAATATTACGATAAACTTATATTCGAATTGTCCAAACCTGGACGTTCTGGCTATTCTCTTCCTGAAAACGAATTCGGGAAAGCAGCGGAAATGCCTGAGGCATTGGCCCGCAAGTCCGCTCTCGGACTTCCTGAGGTAAGTGAGGTGGATGTCGTAAGACACTATACCAATCTTTCGCAGATGAACTTCGGCGTTGATACCGGATTCTATCCTCTCGGAAGCTGTACGATGAAGTACAACCCTAAAATCAATGAGGAAATCGCAGCAATGCCGGGCTTCCTCGGGCTTCATCCTCTTCAGCCGGAATCTACCGTACAAGGGGCTCTCGAGGTTTATTACAACATGGAGAAATCCCTGTCCGCAATAACCGGAATGGCCGGATTTACATTCAATCCTTGTGCCGGTGCACATGGCGAATTGACAGGTCTCATGATTATGAGGCAGTATCATCTTCTCCATGGTGACACCAAGAGGACGAAAGTCATTGTCCCTGACAGTGCTCATGGAACCAATCCTGCCAGCGCTGCGGTCTGCGGCCTGGAAGTCGTGGTCGTGAAGTCCAATGCTTCAGGTCTGATCGACGTGGCTGACTTGAAACCGCTTCTGGGAGATGATATCGCCGGTATCATGATGACCAACCCTAACACATTGGGATTGTTCGAGAAAGAGATTGGCGAGATTGCCGCTCTCGTACACGGCTGCGGCGGATTGCTCTATTATGACGGAGCGAACATGAACCCGCTTCTCGGTGTGGTACGTCCTGGCGACATGGGATTCGATATCATGCACTTGAACCTGCACAAGACATTCTCTACCCCTCATGGCGGCGGCGGTCCTGGCTCAGGTCCTGTCGGCGTGGCAGCTCATCTCGTGCCTTATCTCCCTGTACCTCACGTTGTCAAGACAGCTGACGGCAAATTTGAGATTTCTGCCGACAATGCAGAATCAGCAGGTCAGGTATCAGCATTCATGGGCAACTTCGGAGTAATTCTCCGTGCCTATGCATACATCCTTTCACTCGGAAAACAGAATATCCGTTTTGCAGGCAAATTCGCGACAATGGCTGCCAACTATGTGAAAGAGTGTCTGAAAGACTGCTACAAGCTGCCGATTCCTTCAATCTGCAAGCACGAATTTGTCTTCGACGGTCTTGTCAATGATGGTGCACGTCCGGGTGAGGAACATTCAGGCGCCACTACATTGGATGTTGCAAAACGTCTGCTGGACTATGGCTTCCATGCTCCGACAATCTACTTCCCTCTGCTCTTCCACCAGGCTATCATGATCGAGCCTACGGAGACTGAGTCGAAGGAGACCATCGATGCCTTTGTCGAAGTGATGAGGAAGATCGCGGCTGAAGCTGCCGAGAACCCTGATTATCTGAAGGGTGCACCTCACAATACTCCGATCAGCCGTCCGGATGAGACACGTGCTGCACGTCAGCCGATTCTCAAATATGGTGATGCGTAAACAAGTTGCTATATGACATTGACAATTATAGGCGCGGGGCCCGGTGGTTATGAGACTGCCGCGGCTGCCGCAGCCAAAGGTATAGAGGTTTATATTGTTTCTGCCGGTCCTGTCGGCGGAACTTGCCTGAACGAAGGTTGTATCCCTACCAAGGCACTATGCCGCAATGCTGAAGTGCTTGAAGATCTGCGCAATGCCGGCAAGTTCGGTGTTGAAACGGGTGACTTCAAGTTCGATATCGGCGGTGCCATGGCACGCAAGGACGAAGTCGTTTCCCAGCTTCGCGGCGGTATCGAGTTCTTGCTGAAGAACAAGCTGATACACCTGGTATATGGCAAGGCTTCTTTCAAGGACAACCACACTGTAGCGGTTCAGGCAGAGGATGGCAGCACTTCGGAAATCAGCTCTGATTATATTATCATTGCGACCGGTTCCCATTCTGCCATGCTTCCTATTCCTGGAACGGATCTCGAGGGCGTGATTACATCCCGTGAGATTCTCAGCATTGACCATGTGCCTCAGCGTCTGTGCGTCATCGGTGCCGGCGTTATCGGACTGGAGTTCGCTTCAGTATTCAGCAGTTTCGGTTCCGAAGTGACCGTGCTTGAGTATTGCAAAGATGTCCTTCCTCGTTTCGATACGGATATGGCGAAGAGACTGAAACAGGCACTCGGCAAACGTGGAATCAATATTGAAACTGCTGCCCAGGTTCAGGCCATTGAGAAGACTGAAGAAGGTCTCCAGGTTACATTCCTTAAAAAGGACAAGGAGTGCAAAGTCCTGGCAGACAATGTCTTGATGGCTGTGGGACGTCGTCCTGCCGTAGATACATTGAACCTTGCTGACGCGGGTGTCGAGTTCACGCCTAAGGGCATTGTAACGGACGCGAATATGAGGACTTCCGTGCCGCATATTTTCGCTGTCGGCGATGTTCGTGGCGGTATGATGCTGGCACATGTTGCTTCGGCAGAGGGTGAGAGGGCATTGAACACCATGATGGAGGAGGCTTCCGGCATCGTTCCTGAATGTCCGCTGAAAGACGGCATTGACCTGGACATCATTCCGTCAGCTGTCTTCACGACTCCTGAAGTGGCTACAGTCGGCATGACCGAGGATACCTGCAAAGAGACAGGTATTAAGGTAAAGTGCTTGAAATCAATGTATCGCGCCAATGGAAAAGCTTTGGCAATGGATGCTCCGGAAGGCTACTGCAAGATTATCGCAGCAGAAGAGGGGAGTGACTTCATGCCGGGCCAGATTCTCGGTTGCCACATCATGGGAGCGCACGCCTCTGACATCATCCAGGAAATTACCGTTTTGATGAACAAAAAGGGAACCGTGGATGATATCAGAAAAATTGTGCACCCGCATCCTACTCTTTCAGAGGTGATTCTTAACGCAGCCCGTCAAGGTCTTTAAGAAACATCGTCCTCCATGCATCTGAAGGCATTCTCCAGTCGCCCCTAGGGGACAATGACACAGAGCCGACTTTCGGACAATCCGGCAAGCAAGACCGCTTGAACTGCTGGGCGAAAAATCTTCTTACGAAAGTGTCGAGCCATTTCAGTATGGTGCTGTCGTCATAAACGCCGGAGAATGCTTTCCGGGCAAGGAAATAGACTTTCGACGGAGCAAAACCGAAACGGAAGATATTGTAAAGGAAGAAATCGTGCAGCTCGTAAGGACCGACGAGATCTTCCGTTTTTTTGTGCAATGTCGCCGTTCTCGTCAGCAGGTTTCAATTCAGGACTGATAGGTGTGTCAATGATGTCCATAAGTGTCTCATGCACAGTCCTTTCGCCCTGTCCTTCCTTCTCTCCGAAATGATTCTCCGCAGCCCATCCGACAAGATATTTCACCAATGTCTTTGGGATGCCGGCATTTACGGAATACATCGACATGTGGTCGCCGTTGTAAGTGGCCCAGCCCAGAGCCGATTCGGACAGGTCGCCTGTACCCACGACGATGCCGTTTTCCTTGTTCGCGACATCCATGAGTATCTGCGTCCTTTCCCGTGCCTGGGAATTTTCATAGGTGACATCCTGAACGGCAGGGTCATGTCCGATATCATCAAAGTGCTGCGCCACAGCTTTTCCGATAGGAATCTCCATAGCCGTGACTCCAAGCTCCTCCATCAGGTCGGTCGCATTCGAATGCGTTCTGACCGTGGTTCCGAGGCCTGGCATGGTTATGCCGATTATGCGTTTCCTGTCCCAGCCGAGCTTGTCGAATGCAAGAACGGTAACCAGCAGGGCCAATGTGCTGTCCAATCCTCCGGAAATACCGATAATGGCAGTCCTGGAATTGATATGTGCCAGACGAGTGGCGAGTCCCATTACCTGAATATCAGTTATTTCCCTGCATCGCTCGTCACGTTCTGCTGTAACGTCAGGCACGAAAGGATGAGCTTCGATTTCTCTTCTGAGTTCTTTTTCGAAATCCGTAGACGCACCATTGCCGGCAGGCATCCTTACATATCTTCTGGCATCGGTGCCATCAGTGGTGCCGTCCGGAGATACCGTATGGAAGGTAGTCGTCTTCTGTCTCAGTGTCTTCAGCTTTTCTACATCGATGTCAGCCGTTATCATGCTGGAACCCAATGTGAAACGTTCGTTCTCAGCCATCAGGAATCCGTTTTCGTAAATCAATGAGGAGCCTGCATAGACCAGATCCTGTGTGGATTCTCCATAACCGCATGAGCTGTAAATGTATGCGGAAATGGTACGGGAAGTCAGCTGGCTGATGATGGATTTGCGATACTGATGCTTCATCAGGATTTCATTGCTGGCGGAAAGATTGACGATGATGTCGGCTCCCGCAAGCGCATGATGAGATGAAGGTGGTATCGGGGTCCACAAGTCTTCGCATATTTCCACGGCGAAAGTGCTTTTTCCGACCTGGAAAAGCATGTTAGGGTAGACATTGACCTTGAAACCCGCGTATTCTATTTCTGCGCCGGCCATCGGCGTGCTGCAATTCTTCGCGTCGTCATAAACCGGTGCCATTGCGGTGTCGGCTTTGTATAAAAAGTCGGAACCGCTTGAAAACCAGCGTGTTTCGTAGAACTCGTTATATGACGGGAGATGAATCTTCGGCACGATGCCGCGCAGCGAACCATTGCTGATCACTGCGGCGCAATTATAGAGGGAAGCATTGACCCTCACCGGTACACCGGCTACGATGGTGACTTTCTTCCCTCTGGAGAATGCCTTCAGTTTTTTTTATGCCTTCCTCTGCCTTCCGTATCAGAAGCTCCTGACCGAAAAGGTCGCCGCACGTGTATCCTGTCACGGACAACTCTGGAAAGACGATAATGGAAACATCCTCATTATCAGCCTGTTCCACGAGCCTACACATCTCTTCGACATTAGCATCCACGTCTGCCACCTTGACTCTCGGCACGGCGGCAGCTACTCTTATGAAACCGAAATCCATTTAAAGAGATTCAATAATTTTCGCGAATATCAATGTCATCTTGTCGGCAGCGGCATCAGCGGCTCTCACCACGTCGTCTCCGTCATTCTTGTAATCGGCGGCAAATTCCTTCTGTGCGGCGTTGGTAATTACCGACATGCCGAATACAGGAATTTCCGAATGTCTTGCCACGATTACTTCCGGAACCGTGCTCATTCCTGCGGCGTCGGCGCCGATTGTCCTGAAGAAATGCCATTCAGCAGGGGTCTCGTAAGATGGGCCCGTGCCTGAAATGTAAACACCTTCACGCAACTCAATGCCCTCGGCAGCAGCGATTTCCTTGGCTTTGGCAATCAGTTTCGCATCGTAAGGGTGGGTCATGTCCGGGAATCTCGGTCCGAAATCGTCCAGATTAGGTCCGATCAGCGGATTAGGCAGCATGTTGATGTGGTCCTTGATAATCATAAGGTCGCCTACGCGGAAATCGAAATTGATTCCCCCGGCTGCATTGGAAACAAACAAGTAGCTGATACCCAATACTTTCATTACGCGGATAGGCAATGTAACCAATTCCATCGGATAGCCCTCGTAATAGTGGAGCCTTCCCTGCATTGCAATTACGAACTTGCCTCCGAGTTCACCGGCGATGAAGTTTCCCTTGTGTCCGATGGCGGTCGACACAGGGAAGCCCGGAATGTCCTTATAATGAATAACAATAGGGTTTTCTATCTTGTCCGCAAGTTTACCGAGACCGCTTCCCAATACAATACCTGCAACAGGGACTTTCCCGTCAAGGCGCTCTTTCACGAAGTCAGCAGCCTTGAAAATTCTTTCTGCTCTTGGATCCATATTTATATGATTTTAGTGAGTGATTTTTATAAGTTGTTCCTGCGCATTTGCGATAATCTGCGCCTCGTCTTTCACTTTCCTGTTTCTCATCACGAATTTTCCGTTCGCAATCATATATTCAATGCAGTCGCTATGAGCCGAATAGATGAAATTCGACAGGAAATTTCCCGGTGACAGGAAGAACGAGTTTTCCGTATTGACAATGATGATGTCCGCGATTTTTCCCTCTTCCAGCTCGCCGGTGTCCAGACCCAATGCTTTCGCGCCGTTGACTGTCGCCAGTTCAATGAGCTCCTGCAGAGGCAATGCCTTCGGGTCGTTTCTCCAGGCTTTCTGGAACAATGCTGATGTCTTCATGGTTTCCAGCATGTCCAGATTGTTGGATGACGCACATCCGTCCGTTCCGAGGCATACGTTCGCTCCTGCATCGCGTAACTCATTGTACTTGAACATATAACCTGATGAAAGCTTGGTGTTGGAGTTGATGTTGTGAACGCAGTTCACCTTGCGCTTTCCGAGGATTTCAATGTCGTTATCCGTCAGCCACAACGTATGGGCGGCGATCACGTCGGAATTCAGGATGCCGAGCCTGTCGAGATATTCCACAGGGGTCAGCCCTCCGTGAAGTTCCTTGCAGTCATTGACTTCCTTCTCGGTTTCGCTAAGGTGAATGTGCAGCTTGAGGTTATGCTTTTTGGCGAAATCCGATACCCAGAGCATCAATTCTTCGCTGGTGGAATAGATTGCGTGGAATGCCGTCTCGAACATCCCGCCGTCCTTCATTGACAATGAATTTTCGTATGCCTGTGCGATTTTTTCTTTCTGCAGCTCGCAGGCTTCGTGGTCATTGTGGTCGAGCGCGACGTATGAAACTACGGGCCTGATGCCCATTTCGGCGGCAGCGCGTCTGGCGGCAGGGGAGTACCAATACTGGTCATTGAAAGTGGTCGTGCCGGTCTTGATCATCTCCAGGCAGGCGACTTTCGTCCCCCAGTATACGAATTCTTCGTCAATGCTCTTTTCCATTTCCCAGATTTTCTGAATCCAGTCAGAAAATACGACGTCCTCTTCCGTTCCGCGCATGAGGGACATTGCGGCATGTGTATGCATGTTGATGAATCCCGGCATGGCAGTCTTTCCCTCGCAGTCCATGACTTCTACGCCTGATGCGATCCGGCATTCCCCTTCATGTCCGGCGCTGCCTACCGGCATTATCCGTTTGATCCTGGAGCCTTCAATGTAGATATCGGACAGGATTCCGTTGCAATTGATATTTTTTAGTAATATTGAGTTCATATTCTCCTATATTATATAATATTTTCCAAATGTAACGATTTTGACCGATAAAACAAAACGGCCGGCCGGTCATCTCCGGTCAGCCGTTCGGTTGGTTTTCAAGCAGAATGGGATTAGAAAATATCTTTGTCCTCTGCAGATATCTCGACATCCTCAGGTGCGGGCTCTCCCTTGACGGCAGCCTCAGGTGATCCATTAAGTCTTGCCTTAATGTACTTGACTGCATCTTCGAGTCCTTCTGCAAACTTCTCGAAATCCTCCTTATAAAGGAAAATCTTATGTTTGTCGTAGACGTAACGTCCGTCCTGCTCGATTTTTCTCTTGCTTTCTGTGATTGTAAGGTAAAAGTCATTGTTCCCCTTAGTCGATTTGACATCGAAGAAATAGGTTCTCTTACCTGCTCTTACGGGTTTTGAATAAATCTCGTCCCCGGAGCGATCATAATCGTCGTTGTACATAACTCCCTACAAATTTAATTTATTTACCAAATTTAAGAATAATTCTGAAAAATGGTAGTATCTTTGAGAAATTTTTGAGAAAATCAGAGTATGTTAGGGAGAAGAATTTTGAGAATGAAGGCTTTCAAGGTGCTGTATGGATATGCTGTGACCGGAAAGATGACACTTGATGATGCAATGTATGAACTGGACCGTTCATGCGAAGCGACACGTGATTTATATCTGTTCATGCTTGCCATCATATCACCGCTTACCAAGGAAGCGCACGACCGCATCGAGATGGCGAAGACCAAGTTCAATCCGACGGAAGAGGATCTCGACCCGAATATGAAATTCGTGGAGAATCAGGTGGCTCCTATTCTGGACAATGATCCTGATTTTCAGAAGCTTCTTGCCCGCAAGGGGCTTTCATGGCAGCCATACGACATGTTGATCAAGTCTGTGCTTGATTCTATGAAAGAGAAGCCGTATTTCCAGCGTTACATGGCGTCCGAGACACGTTCTCTGAAAGAAGACTGCAAGCTTTTCATAAAGATATTTGAAAACGAATTTGTCGATAACGGGCAGCTTGCTGCAATACTTGAGGACAAGTCGATTTACTGGATCGACGATCTTGCATATTCATTGACATTCTGCTGCCGTACGATGGAAGATTTCGCTGCCGGCCAGGGCTGGCGCCTTCCGCGGAACTGTATCAGAGTGATATGCTCAAGAAGAAAAATCCTGCCGCCGACGTGCAAAGCGACAAGGTGTTCGTAACCAGGCTTCTGAAAAACGCCTTCGCCGGTTATAAGGGATATTTCAAGATGATTTCCGAGTCGGTAAAAGGCTGGGAGTCAGATAGATTGAATTCTTCAGACATCGCCTTGGTGGCGCTTGGACTTGCCGAGGCTGAGAGTTTTCCGGAGATTCCTCTGAAAGTGACCATGAACGAGTATGTGGAAATTTCCAAATGCTATAGTCTTCCGAAGAGCAGTTCTTTTGTCAACGGCTTGCTGGACAAGTTGATATCCAAGATGGTAGAGGACGGCAAGATTGTGAAGAAGGGAGCCGGACTCGTATAATTGACGGCAGTGCTATTTGACGGCAGCCGCTTTATTGTTATATTTGTATATAAAATTGAATTGAAATGAATATTCTTACATTTATTCTTCAGACTCAGCCTGCACCTCAGGGCGGCGGCTGGTCAATGTGGGTGATGCTCATCCTTATCTTCGTAGTCATGTGGTTCTTCATGATCCGTCCGCAGCGCAAGCAGCAGAAGGAACTTGAGAAATTCCGTAACGCACTGAAGAGGGGAGACAAGGTTGTCACGATCGGCGGCATCTATGGTACTGTAGATGAAATCAAGGACAGGACCGTGCTTATCAAGGTTGATGGCGACACCAAGCTTAAAGTTGACAGAAATTCTCTTGTGAAGGATTTCTCTGAAACACAGCAGCAGTAAGAGGCTGCCGTCTGGCAGTTTCAGTCAAACTGATTCCGGGCTATGCGTGACTTGTTCGGAAAAATATCCAAGAGATTGAATATCAGCGGGAGAGATGCGAAGTTATTTGTCGTCTCTCTCTTGCTGGCTTATGGTATATGGCTGATTCACAATCTTTCATTGAATTATTCTGAAGTCGTCCGTGTACCTGTTCAAGCTCGTTGTGATATCAACGGTCATGCAGATATGTCATCCAATTCCACGGTGGTGCTGGCGCGTTGCCGGGCCAGGGGATTCGGACTTATTTACCTGGCAGGTTCTGAAAAGAGAGGCCCCGTGACCGTATCGTTCAATTCTACGGACATGCACCCGAAAGGTGAAGAACTGTATTATGTTACGGGTGATGACTTGAACCGGTATGCCACGCAGATTCTTGGAAACGGTGTCAAGATTGAGGCGATCCTCACTGACACGTTGATGTTCAGGTTCCCTTTCGAGAATCACAAGAGAGTGCCTGTACATCCGGTCTATTCGCTGAGTTTCGCACCTCAGCATATCAATGCCGGCGATATCCGCATCTCACCTGATTCTGTCACGATATATGGAGAGCCGTTCCACCTCGCAAGCATTGACAAGGTATTTACGGAATCTCTCAGGTTGAATGATTTGACCGCGTCCGTTCACGGGCAGGCCAGACTGGACAAGATCAAGGGTGTACGTATTTCCGATGAGACCGTGACGTACAGCATGCCTGTAGCCCGTTATGTCGAAATCTGCAAGACGCTGCCGGTCTATACTGACAATGTCCCTAAGGGGCATAACCTTATAGTCTATCCGTCCACAGCCACGGTGCGGTTCCGCTGCGCTTTTCCTGTCAGTCATGATCCGTCGGAAAAGGTGAGGCTGTCCGTTGATTACCGGGACTTTATTTCATCTCTGGAAGGCCAGTGCCTTCCTCATCTGGATTCGATACCTTCCGGTGTCATCGGATATACTGTTGAACCGCAGATTTTCGATTGCGTGGAGAGTGTGAAATGAAAGAGGCATTGACTATACTCATTACAGGTGGAATCGGGAGCGGAAAATCCGTATTGTCCCGGTATCTGGAGAGCAGGGGAGTGCCTGTATATGATAGCGACAGCCGGGCCAAAGCATTGTACGACAGTGAAATGGGTGAGGCAGTCGAGAGCCTGTTCGGGGTTTGCCTGAGGGATGGGAACGGCAGGTTCGACCGTAAGGCATTGGCAGCATTGGTTTTCACTGACAGGAGCAAACTGGAGAAACTGGAGGGTATTGTGCATCCGGCAGTGCTGAAGGATTTCATTGATTGGCGTGAGCATGTGTCGGGCGGGGAACTCGTGGTGCGGTTATGCCGGAAACAGGCCTTTTGTGTGCATGGAATCCGCGATTGCATTGGACAAGCCCCTTTTTGCAGGGTCTTATGATGTGGCGGTGATGGTGGATGCCGATGAAGATATCAGGATTGCAAGAGCTTGTGACAGAGATGCTTGTGATGCTGCGGCGATTATGAAGAGAATCAAGAATCAGCATCTGGATTTGTCCAAGGCTGATTATGTGATATACAATAACGGTACGACGGACGAGCTTGCCGCAGAGGCGGACAAGGTGTTCGGAGAAATATTGAAACATAGTAATTAATTAAAGTTTATAAGATTATGAAAACTGATCTCGCAAGAATTCTTTCAGTTTCAGGCCAGCATGGTCTGTTCAATTACATTGCTCAGGCTCGTAACGGAGCGATAGTTGAAGCATTGGGCGACAAGCGTAGAACTTGTTTCGACATGAAGAGCAGAATCACTACTCTTGCAGATATCTCCATCTATACAAGCGAAGGTGAAATGAAGCTTCAGGAGGTATTCCAGAAACTTCACGAGGCTCTCGGTGAGGCTGATGCGCCTACATCTAAGGCTTCTTCTGACGAGCTTAAAGCATTGTTCCTCAAGGCTATCCCTAACTATGACGGTGACCGTTTCTATGTGTCTCACATGAAGAAAGTCGTTGACTGGTACAATGAATTGAAGAATTTCGCTTCTCTGGATTTTGAAGAGGGCAATGAGGGTGAGGCAGCATCTGAAGAGGCTAAAGAAGAAGATAAGGTAAACGAGTAATATGCCTGAACAGAAAACATTACAGGTCATTACTCTCGGCTGCTCCAAGAATGATGTCGATACCGAGCATCTTCTGGCCCAGGTAAAGGATGATTTCTGCATTCTGCCTTCCGGTAACGAGCAAGATGTTGATTATCTGCTGCTTAATACATGCGGATTCATCGGCGATGCCAAGGAGGAATCCATACAAGCAATTCTTGAAGCGGTTGAACGTAAAAAGCAGGGAAAGATAGGGAAGATATTTGTCTTTGGCTGTCTTTCCCAGCGTTATAGTGCGGAAATGCCGGACCTGATACCGGAAGTCGACGGGTGGTTCGGTGCCAGGGACATTGCCCCCGTGGTCAATGCTCTTGGTTCCAAGATGAATCCTGAGCGCCGGTATGAACGCGTCCTTTCAGGAAAGAAACTTCCTTATGCCTATCTCAAGATTTCGGAGGGATGTGACAGGAGATGTTCATATTGTGCCATACCGTTCATCCGCGGGGCTCATCGCTCGGTTCCTGTCGAGGATTTGATGGAAGAGGCGAGGCGTCTTGCTGCAGGTGGAGTCAAGGAACTTGTCCTGATTGCACAGGATACGACATATTATGGCCTGGACCTCTATCATAAGCGTGCATTGGGGGAACTGCTCCAGAGACTTTCGGAAGTGGATGGTATAGAGTGGATTCGGATCCATTACTCGTATCCGGCTGATTTTCCGGAGGATGTGCTGGACCAGATGGCTAACAATCCCAAGGTATGTCGTTATATGGATATCCCTCTGCAGCATGTCGCTGACAAGGTGCTGGACATGATGCACCGTCATGTGGATGGAGCATGGACACGGGCATTGATCCGTAAGATGAGGGAGAAGGTTCCGGGAATCGTATTGAGAACCACTATGATTGTCGGACATCCTGGCGAGGGACAGGCAGAATTTAAGGAACTGCTTGATTTTGTGAAGGATGCGAAGTTCGAGAGGTTGGGTGCGTTCACTTATTCTGAAGAGGAGGGGACATTCGATGCCCTCAATTTCAAGAACGATGTACCTGAACGGACGAAGAAATCTCGTCTGAAAAAGCTGATGGAACTCCAGAGTGGTATATCATTTGCTTTCAACAACAGCCGTATCGGGACGGAAACCAAGGTTCTCATTGATGATTACAATGACGGTGTATTCGTATGCCGCAGCGAGTTCGAAAGTCCTGAGGTGGACGGAGAAATTCTCGTCCGCTATGATCGTGAAAAGATGAAATCCGAGCCGGAGGAAATGGTCGGGCAGTTTATGAATGTCCGGATAATCCAGGCCGGTGATTACGATCTTTTGGGAGAATGTATTTAAAATGAATAGATTATGAAACCGTTTATTTCTACGACATTGTCATTGGCTGCTGCCGTGGTAGTAAGCTTTTTGACTTCATGCGCTCCGCAGGCGTTCAGCCTGAATATGGAGATGAGGTACCCTTCAAAGGCAGGAATCGACCTGACCGGCAAGTCCATTGCCGTGGTCTGTCTTGAGAACAATGCCGGGAAAGATTCGGTTTTCAATTCTTATCTTGTAAGCGGCTTTGCGTCGGCATTGGAGCGTGAGTATTTCTCCGGTGAGAAGGCTGTCAATGTCTATTCGATGAAGAAAAATCCGTCAGGCAATTACGGGACGGCTGATTCGCTGGTGAACATCGTGATGTCGACGGGCGATGATGTCGTTTTCTTGTTCGATGCGCCGGATTTCGGCAATGTCTCTGTTTCCGAAAAAGAGTATTCACCTGCCGATACTGCCGTTTACTACAACGCATCCGTGCCTTTGACATTGACTTTATACGCTTATGATTCAATGGGAAAAGTCGATACGGTATATACCTGGCGGGGAAGCAGGAACTTGAGCGGCTCACTTGCTGCTGACGTTTACACTTCCAGGGCGGATGTGGCAGACATGCTTTGGCCTAAACTTGCATTGCAGGCAGAGCAGGCAGGTACATTGTCATCCAAGATTTTCATGCCGACATGGAAGTCCGAGCAATATACGGTGATTTATTTCGATTCTCCTGAAGCTTGGGATACAGCATCGGAAGCCGCATATAATTTCAGATGGCATGATGCTGTCGAATCATGGATGACATTGGTCGATACCAATAATCTTATGCGGCGTTCGTGTGCTGAGTATAATATTGCCCTCGGATGTTATATGATGGGGGACAATGAGTTGGCCTTGAAATGGCTGGACCGTTCCGACGCGGATTATCCGGTTTCTCTTTCATCCGGATTGCGTAAAAGAATTAAGGCAAGAATGAAATAGGCTATATCGTGAAGTCCAGACAGGACCTTATTGCGGTAAAAGGACGTACTCTGCTGTTCGCAATGGCGACATGTGCCGGGTGGACTGCATAGCCTTTGAGTGCTTCCTCTGACTCCAATGTGCAGTCCAGCATGAGGTCGGCATTTGAAGATGCCAGGCGTCCGTCAATCTGGACATTGATGTCTATCAATCCCGGAACTACTCCCTTCAATGATTCCAGGCCTTCCTTGATGGATTTCTTGATTTGGATTTTCTCTTCCTCTGACAGGCTGTCCTTCAGAGTCCATAAAATGATATGCTTGACCATGATGTTATTGATTGTATATTTCTCTTTTACAGCAAGTTGGTGACATTGGCATAATATCTTTTCGTCACCGGTACGCTTGTCGTTTCCGGAGTGTCAATGTCTGCAAATACCAGTCCGTTTTCGTCTTTCCTCAGCATTTTTATGTGAGAAGGGTTCACGAAATATGACCTGTGGCAGCGAACCAGTGAATTCTTGGCACATAGGGATTCGATGCTCTTCATGGATGCCCTCAATACGTATTTCTTCGTCTTTCCGTCTTCGCTGTAATGTATGTTTACGTAGTTTTCATCTGCGCTTATATAATAGATGGATGATACGTTTACCACTAGTTTCAGCATTTTTCTGGAATCGTAGAACCTGATTCTGTCGTCCGGACCTTCTTCTGCTTGTTCCAGCTGTTTTTTTCTGTGATGGGCCAGTAGTGCCAGATAAATTACCACGTAAGGATATACTGCTGTCAATGTCATTGTCCCGAATGCCCAGGCAACGGCATTGAAATAGGGGATTGAGGCTCTTTTCATAAGGCAGATGTACAGGCCCATGAAAAGTGATGCGAATGCCATGTCCATCAGGCACCAGAACAAGTATCCCGTACGGTTGATCTTCTTTCGGAAAATGTAGAGGATACTCCTTGTCAGTCCTTCACTTGCCGCTATTATGCAGGATAGCATGGCGAGCTGGAACGGATATCCCAGCTTCATTGACCCCAGATATTCTGACGCCCCGAACGGCATGTATATCATCATGAAACTGAAGAAAAATGCCGGTACAGCGATGATGTGCACCGTCTGCGGCCAGAATTTTCTGAATATTTCGTTAATATCGTTCATCTCAAAATGTTGTGACGAATGCAAAAATAGTCTTTTTTCGTCACTGTATACAAATTTTTGTCACTAAAACGCGGCTTTAGTCACAAATCATGTGTCGTTATCACCTTTATTTCCCTGAGTTCATGTACTTGCCTACTTTTGCAACGCAGCTTCGGAAATTGAAGCCTTATTATTGGGTTGTGTTTAAGTAACAATTGTGTTATGAGAAAAAATGGTATAATTTCATTCGGTGATTCCGTCATGAAGGGAATCATTACCGGTAAAAATATAGAAGATCTTGGCAGGAACCGTTATGTGATTTCAGATGCGGGCTTCGCGTCTCTTTGCGCCAAACGTATGGGGGTTTCCATCGAAAATTATGGACGTTTCGGAAATACCGTTACTGGCGGTGTGAGGGATGTTTCCAGACATGTGAAGCAGATTGAAGATTCCCGTTATGCTTTCCTTGAGTTTGGAGGCAACGATTGCAATCATGATTGGAATGCCGTTGCGGAGAGGCCGGATGAGGACCATGCCCCGCAGACCACGCTGGAGATGTTCCGTTCTACCTATGAAACATTGATTGACAAGGTCAGGGAATATGGTTGCATTCCGGTCATGCTTTCCCTTCCGCCTATCGATTCCATAAAGTTTTATTCCTATATCTGTTCAGGTTTCTGTGCGGAAAAGAAAAACAATGTGCTTCAATGGCTTGGAGGCAGTGTGAATACGATTGGAAATTGGCACGAGATGTATAACTTGGAGCTGTATCGCATTGCAGCACAGGAGGGCGTGAGATTGATCGACATTACGACTTGTTTCCTCTCACGCCGTGATTTCTCCAGTCTTTTCTGCGACGACGGTATGCATCCGAATGAGCAGGGGCATCAATTGATATCTGACGCTATCTGTGCGGCGATGCCAGCGGTCGTTTAGTGATTGAGTTCGGCGGTGGCTTCCAGGTCGAGGGCTTCTGCAAGGATGCTGATTGGGTTCTTTACGGTGAATCCGGTGGACATCTCTATCTGCCATTTGCACGTCTCGCAGTCACATGCTACGAAATCCGGTGCTACATTGCCGATCTGGTCGAAAAGCGGCTTTCCGATTGCCTGTGAAGCGTCATAGTTCTCTTTCTTGAATCCGTAGGTTCCTGAAATTCCGCAGCAGTTGCTGTCGAGAAGCGTGAATTCCACTCCAGGTATCATATTTATCAATGCTGTCGAGAAAACGCCCCATCCGAGTCTTTCAAGATGGCAAGGTGTGTGGTATGCGATTCTGGCTTTGTAGTCTTTCTTGAACGCAAGTTTTACCTTGCCTGAATCGATCAGACTATAGATGAATTTGGTGGCCAGAGCTAGACTGTCCCGTACTCCGCTATTGTCAACTTTCAGCAAATCAGGATATTCGTCCCTCATTGTCAATACGCATGTCGACGAAGTCGTGAGAATTTTCATGTTCTTGTCGACCGCTTTCTGCAGGACTGCAACATTGTGCTTTGCGTGTTTCCTGGCGCCGTCGGCGAGACCGTTGGCAATCATTGCGACACCGCAGCATTTTTCCTTGTCAAGCAGGTTTACGCCATATCCGAGAGCATTCATGACATTGACGAAATCCTTTCCCAGTTGCGGATAGTTGTAATTCACATAGCAGCCATGGAAATAAGCAATCTGATTCTTGAATGCTGCCTGTTTTGCAGCCGCATTCTTCTTGAACCAGCTTTCGAATTTCGTTCCTGAATATTTCGGGAATGTTCTCCGGTGGTCGATTCCGAGAACCCCGTCCAAAACAGCCTTTACAGGCTTCAGAGGCAATGTCGCGTTGACAATCGGTGCGAACGGACTTGCCATTGTTCCCATGAAATCGGTGCTTGCGAGCATCCTGTCGCGAAGTTTCGGCTTCTTGGTGCTGAATTGGATTCTGGCCTCCTGGATGATGTCCGAAATCTTCACGCCGGACGGGCATGCCACGTCACAACGCTTGCAGTTCAGGCAATATTTCAATGATTCGTCGAAGAAATATCTGTTCTTCAATCTGAGTCTTTCGCCGTCAGGGCCAGCCTGTTTAGGTCCCGGATATTCAGGATTGACGGGAACTACCGGGCAATATACCGTACATATCGTGCATTTGATGCACTGCTCGAAATTATTTTCACTTGTGCTTGTCATGATGTTCTATTTGCCTAGTATTGAATCAGATATATAGAATGCTGTCATTATTGCAACGCCTGCGCCGCATCCTTCGTGGAGTGGATTGAATCCTCCGAGAACGGAGCCTGCCGCATAGAGATTCCTTATGGATTCGCCGTTTTTGATGACATTGAACTTGTCATCCGTAGCTACGCCGAAGCCGATAAAGTTCTGCTTGCCGAAGAAATTCTTGTCGTACCAGTTGCCCCTGTCATTGTCGAAAATTACGTCGGCTCCGAATACCGGTTCCGTAACTTTGTCTATTTCAGCGATTATGCCATGTCCGAAATAGCTTCCGGACGCGAGAACATAATTGTCGGCAGTCAGTTCAATGTCTCCGAGATTGGATGTCTTGACGGATGTGACTTTTCCGTCTTTGATTTCTGAAGCCACGGCTTCGTCTCCCATCAGGAATGTGCCGCCTTTCGCTTCGAAAGCACGTTTCATCTGCATTTGTGAGCGTATGCCCGGGACAGATGGTGGCAATGTGCCTATGAACAATGTCTTGATTCCGAGCTCTTCGCGTACTGCCTGGACGATTTCATGATTCTTGAGACCGAAGACAGCCGGAAGTACGACCGCGTCGAATTTCCCTTCCGCCAGCTCCGCTTCAACGGCATTGACAAAAGTGGTACGCGCAGCGGCATTGTCCATGATTCTTGCGATATTGGATGCTCTCATCTCGCTCGGGTTGCGCCTGAGGTTGCGGATTTCGTTGGTCGTCACAGCTGTGATTTCGCATGTGGTGCCGCGTTTTTCGAAGGATTCGGCAATGAATGCGGTGTTGAAGTCGAGGAAGCCGTCAATATTGACTATCAATGCATTGTCGGCGATTTTCTCGTCTTTCGCGCTGACGGATGCGATGTCGTCGATTGTCAGCCATGCCGGTTTCAATGCGCCCGAAGCCGAGATGACGTATCTGTTCTGTTCGGCTGTTCCTTCTACATTGATTCCGAGCGTGCAGAACAATCCTTTCGTCTCTTCCGCGTATTTTTCAATGTTTTCTGCGCCGATTTTCGCATAAGGATGTGTTGCCTCAAGTGACGGTATTGCTGCCAGCGGTGTGTCCACGTCGGTGCCGTCGGGGAGTTTGGCCAGAAGTCCGAAGCCTCCGGAGAAGAAGTGCATGGCATTCTGTCCTGCGGAAACGATGGCGCATTTCTGTCCTGCTTCCTGTAATCTCAGACCGCATACGAGTCCGGCAAGACCGCCACCTATTATTATAGTATCAAATCTCATAATGTCTTAATTTTATTCGAATACAGGTTTGTCCGGATTGATGTTCGTTTCTGTTTCGCTACCTATTCCCAGGCATTCGGAATATACCCATGCTGTGAATTCTGCCTCGCGCAATGTTTCGCCCCAGGCTACCGGATACATTCCTTTCCATCTTTCGTTCATGAATTTCGCCAAATCTGTCTTTGCGCGTTCCGTGCAGCCGTGAGCTTTGCTGAGAAGTCCCGCCGCGCGGCATGCGCAGAGTTCGCCCTGGCATGTTCCCATGCCTACGCGTGTGCGTCTGCGGAGGTCTACCAGATTGTGGACATCGAGATTGTCAATGGCATTCTGTACTTCGCTTTCCGGCACTTCCTCACATTCGCATACGAGGCTCTGCTCTTTTCTGGTTTCGAATTGGATTTTCGCTGCCATGCTTCCTGCACGTCCCGCCGTAGCTTTCTGGACGGTAGACGGTTTGGTCCATATCTTCTGTGACACTTCCTGAACATTGCCTTCACCGGAACCCGGCAGCGGAGTAGTGCGGGTCTCGCATTTCTTGTCAACGTTTAATTTTTCGCAGACAAGGTCGGTAGCCATTTCAGCCATCAGTCTGTAAGTCATCAGTTTACCACCTGTAATCGTGATGAATCCCTTGATGCCGTCACGTTTTTCATGGTCGAAAAGTACGATGCCTCGGCTGATGTTTCTTCCGCTGGTGTCTCCTTCTGCCGCTACCAACGGACGGACGCCTGCATAAGCGCGGAGAATTCGTGTGGTATTCAGGCATGGCGCCAGTTTTTCACCTTCCTGTATCAGGAGCTTGACTTCGTCCGGTGTTACGTGCATGTTGTCGCACTCTTCGTAAGGTACTCTGGTAGAGGTGGTTCCGATTACGCAGACCGTGTCGCCCGGAACGAGGATATCAGCATTGGCCGGTTTTCTGCATCGGTTGAGCACGATGCTGTTTACCCTGTGAGCGAATATGAGGAGCGCTCCCTTGGCCGGGAACATGCTGATTTTCGCACCTGCAAGTTCAGCAATATGGTGTCCCCAGATACCGCCGGCGTTGACGGTGATCGGCGCGTGGTATTCCGCCGTTTCTCCCGTCTTGTGGTCAATGACTTTTACGCCCGTGATTTTTTCCTGGTTTCTGATGAAGCCTGTCACTTCGGTGTATACCAATACTTTGGCTCCGTGTAACTTGGCGTCCACTATATTTGAGGAACATAGTCTGAAAGGGTCTACCGAGCCGTCAGGTACACGGACGGCACCGATGATGTCAGGATTTACCGAAGGCTCCATGCGGATAGCTTCCTTAGGGTCTATCACTTCTGCCTTGATGCCGGCTTTCGTACATGATTCCACGAATTTTGCCTGATATGCGAGGTCGTCTTCCGGGAGTGTGATGAAGAACCCGGATGTGTCGTCAACGCAGTGGTTGGCGATTTTCTTCAGGATCATGTTCTCCTGGATGCACTCGGATGCTGATTCCTGGTCAGTTACGGCGTAACGTGCGCCGCTGTGCAGCAGTCCATGATTTCGTCCGGTAGCTCCGTCCGCAATGTCGTTCCGTTCAATGAGCAGAACTTTCAGTCCTCTCAATGAGCAGTCTCTTGCGGTTCCGGCTCCGGTGATGCCTCCTCCGATTATGATGACATCAAATTCGTTGTTGTTGATTCCGGCCATATAAATGTCAATGTGTTTACTCGTTTGGGTTTCGTTTCAAAACACAAAGGTAGTAAATTGTTTTCACTTCGAAAACGAAAGAGGGTGTTTTTTGGTCGCATTTTCAATATTTTCTAATATGTTTGTAAATCGCTTTTGTTTTCCGAAGGGTTTGTTTTAATTTTGTAAGATTTTTAAGGCGGGATTTTCTGCCGCGCCGGCTCTTTTGCCGGTGAGGAAAGTCCGGACAGGAAAGGGCACTCTGCTGCGGAAAGCGCAGATGGGAGTAATCTTATGTAGCCGTAACAGAAAATAACTGCCTGCCCCAGAATCTACTGGAGCAGGCGAGGGTGAAAACGCGAGGTAAGAGCTCACGACGGATGTCAGCGATGCCATTCGGGTACGGTACCAGAGCCTGCAAGACCAAATATACTGACAGATGAGGGCTGCCCGCCCGATGTCAGGGGGTAGGTTGCGCAGATAAATGGCAGATCAACACAGAAACCGGCTTACTTTCCCGCCTTTTTTTTATTTTATATTATCTCGTCTTTTATATTTCGTAGACAGCCTTGTTGTTCTCGGACTCCCAAATCTCGACCTTGTAGCAATTTTCGGTCTCGTCGCATATCCATTTGGCGATATTCTCCGCCGTAGGGCTGAACGGCAGCACCTCATTGAGGTTCTTATGGTCAATGCGAGACATGATGTTCTGCTTTATGACCGTAAAGTCAGTGACCATTCCATCTTCGTTCAAAGTCATTGACTTGCAATGCACTATCACTATCCAATTATGTCCGTGGAGTTCCTCGCACTTGGTCTGTCGGTCCGTCGTCACATAATGCGCTCCCGACACTTCAAATCTTTTGCTGACGTAATACATCGTAAATTATCATCTTTTCCTCAAAGTTAAGTAACATTCAAAAAATAACCTTCATTATCTTCAGGATTCTTTTCAGGCTATCTCTCTTTTCTGGTCAGTCATGTTACACTGTCTCTCTATCCCCGGTAATCTTTCACCGCCCCAATTCCTCCTCCCGTACGAGATAAAACGTTTTCCACGCACGTCATGCCCGAAAAAGCTGCTGACGTGCGTGAATCGCCCGGTTTTACGCACGTCGCCACGCAGATAATCATTGGCCTTAAACTGAAAGCGGGAACAATGAGTCGGCCTCGTATTGGGTGATTCCGAGCAGTCGACGAATCTGTCCATTCGAGGCGTGATAGTCATAGTGGAGTTTATTCGCTGCATCGACGAGTTGCGATTTGGTCAGTTCTTGTACATTCGCAACCCCATAGGATGTTCGCAATAGTTTTGCCAGTTGTGCAAACAATTCCGAGTCTGTCAAGAACTCTCCGTCATCAAGTTCACATGCAAGTTCGCTATATGCTTCCACGTTTTTGGTCAACATGGAGAAATATTGGTGGGCGTCACGGAACATCGACATTCCCAACTGTATGGAACAATATGAAGAAGGCGCTATCATCCCGTTCGTGACTTGCATCCGTTCAATATTACCTGGTACTCGCCCGTGGAACAATTTTCGTAAGTCAGTATCCTTCAAATCTTTGACATTTTGAAATCCATATTGCTGCGTATTGAAATAATAGGCACCTGTTCCCCATGGATATGAATAAGGTGTATGATCCGGATTAGCGACATAGCCATTTCTGTTGACATAGACGATAGTGTTTCTCAATGTCTTCAAATCATTGATTGCCTTGAGTCGCAACTGGAAACAATCAAATGGTTTCATATAGTGATTTTGACTGAGATAGCGTACAAGTCGTCGCCTGAAAGCCATGAAAAACTCTTTTATCTTCTCTTCTTCCCCGGCCAGGACAATATGAATATGGTTGTTCATTATCTCAAATGCGACAATAACAAGTTCCTGGAACTCAGTGCTGCATCTGGCCATAAGATTCATTGAATAACGGAAATCACTGTCATCCTGGAAAATGACGGGTGTTTCTTTCCCTGGAGTGTAGAGATGCCACCAATTATCGCAGTTATACGAAAACGTGGCTTCGCATTTTGCCTCAGCATCGCGAAAAGAATGTTTTTTCATAATGTTTGTTTTGTGACACGCAGATTATCCGGAATCTCACGCGTCGATTAATACTATATTGGTGTGCCAATTTAGCAAATGTTTCCGATAAAACTATTGATGGCAGCTTATTTTATTCAATTTTCTGTGAATTTGTAAACTCCCGTGCGTGATAAAACGTTTTCCACGCACGTCATGCCCGGTAGTTTGACACTTTAAAATCCGAAAAAAGTTAAAAATATTTGATAGAGTTCATTCAGAACTCTTTTTTTTGTCAAATTTAATTCTTATATTTGTATTTAGATAGTGTTAGATACTACGATATTTAGATGCAAATATGACTCTCCAATTGAAGAAAAGCGGCAGTTACACCTACTTGTACGCAATCAAATCGTTCAGAAAAGAGGACGGAAGGTGCACCACCAAGGTCGTCGAGAAGTTCGGTACCGTCGAGGAGCTTCGCGAGAAGCTTGGAGGTGAGGATCCCATTGAGTGGGCACGCGCCAGAGTCGCGGAGATGACGGCCGCCGAAAAGGAAGAGAGCCAGAAGGTCGTCGTAGAGTATGACCCGCAGACATACATACAGAAAGGAGAACAGCGCAGCTACAACGGTGGCTACCTGTTCCTGCAGAAGATATACTATGAGCTTGGGCTGGACTATATCTGCAAGAAGATAGCGAAGAAGCACAAGCTGCTCAAGTATGACCTGAACGGCATCCTTTCCATGCTTGTGTATACCAGGATACTGTATCCAGGATCAAAGCGGTCCTCTCTTGAAGATGCCGGGAAGTTCTTCGAGCAGCCCGAGTGCACTCTGGAGCAGGTGTACAGGGCGCTGTCGCTGCTTGCCGAAGAGTTCAATGAAATCCAGGCGGACGTGTATAAACGTAGTCTGAAACTTGGGAAGCGCAACACGCAGGTGGTGTACTATGACCTGACGAACTACTTCTTCGAGTGCGAGGAGGAAGGCGGCCTGGTACAGTTCGGACACTGCAAGGAGGGCCGTCCGCTGCCTGTCGTGCAGATGGGACTGTTCATGGACCATGACGGCTTTCCGCTGGCGATGTGCATCGAGCCGGGGAACAAGGCGGAGACCAGCACGCTCTCAAGCCTATGGAGCAGATACTCAAGGACAAGTTCGGCCTGTCGAAGCTGGTGGTGTGCACCGACGGAGGACTGTCGTCATACGAGAACCGCAAGAACGACAGCGTCGGTGACAGGTCATTCGTTACCGTACAGTCCCTCAAGAAGCTCAAGGGATATCTTCAGGAATGGGCGCTGGACTGCAAGGGGTGGCGCACGGCCGGCTCTGACAAGGAATACGACATCAGCACCTTGGACTCCAAGGAGCATTGCGAGACCCTTTTCTATAAGGAACGTTGGGACCCCACCCAGATGTCCACCGGAGAGACGCTGGAACAGCGCATCATCGTCACGTTCTCATTCAAGTACAAGGCGTACCTCTCTTATGTGCGCGAACGGCAGGTGAGCCGTGCGGTCGCCCTGCTGCAGAAAGGGCAGGGTGTGACCTCCAAGCGCAAGAGTCCTAATGACGCCAAGCGCTTCATCAAGGCCGAGCACTGCACAGCGGACGGCGAGCTCGCGCAGATAGAAAGCTATTCCCTCAATCAGGAGATGATAGACCAGGAGTCCCGCTTCGACGGCTTCTATGCCCTGTGCACTGACCTTTGGGATCCTGCGCCGGACATCATCAGACTGAACGGCGGCCGATGGATCATAGAAAACGGCTTCCGCATAATGAAGACTGACTTTGACGCCAGGTAGGTCTACGTTAGGAGGGACGACCGCATCAAGGCTCACTTCCTCACCTGTTTCCTTGCCCTGCTCATATACAAGTATCTGGAAAAGAAGGTCAACCGGGGAGGCAGGCACTTCACGACGGAGGAGATAGTGGGCACGTTGCGTTCAATGGACTTCCTCAGCATCGTTTATGAAGGATATGTCCCGGCATATACCAGAACGGACCTCACAAACCACCTGCACGGCAGCGCAGGGTTCAGAACCGACACGCAGATAGTCACAAGACAGAAGATGAGGAGCATCATCGCCCAGACTAAGAAACGCGAGAAAGATGATGACGGAAGCGACAAGCACTAGGGACGGATGGCCGAGGGACTTCGGACGGCGTAGCCGCCCGTGGCTTCGTGAACGGGAGGGATAGCACCGACAGGTGCGTACCGGCCCGAAGTCCCTCGGCCGCAGACCACGAAAGGGCTTGTCTACTACAAAGTCAGAAAAAATCCAAAGGCCCCAAATCGCCAACTCAGCGGTCTGGAGCCTTGAATTATCCTTGTTTCTACAAAATCAAAGTGTCAAAGACAGGAATTTAGCAAATGTTTCCGATAAAACTATTGATGGCAGCTTATTTTATTCAATTTTCTGTGAATTTGTAAACTCCCGTGCGTGATAAAACGTTTTCCACGCACGTCATGCCCGAAAATGCTGCTGACGTGCGTGAATTGCCCGGTTTTACGCACGTCGCGGAGATGACTGCCATCTTTGTTTGCCAATTGACACAAATGCATTAACTTTGTTAGGCGTGAAGTGTTTAGATCAAAGGCAGTTGTAATGGAAAGTGGAAATTTCGAGTTGAATGTTGCCAGATTCATTGTAGAGAAGACGGACATGAGTCTGTTTCTTACCGGCAAGGCGGGGACGGGCAAGACCACGTTCCTGCGAGAGGTCGTGCGAAACACGAAAAAGAAATGCATCGTGCTGGCTCCTACGGGAATTGCTGCTGTCAATGCGGGGGCAATGACCATCCACTCCTTCTTTCAGTTCGGACTCGGGCCATTCGTGCAGGGAGTCATTGAACCGAAATCTGATTTTCGGATCAACAAGTCGAAATTGGAACTCATCCGTAACCTCCAGCTGCTGATAATTGATGAAATATCAATGGTCCGAGCGGATCTGATGGACCATATTGATGTGGAACTCAGGCGCATCCGCCGCAACAGCAAGCCTTTCGGCGGGGTGCAACTTCTCATGATCGGCGACCTGCAGCAGCTCCCGCCCATCGCTCACGGCAGTGAAGATGATCTGCTGAGACAATATTACAAGACATTGTATTTCTTCAGCAGCGCTGCACTTAAAAGCATGAAATACAGCTGCATTGAACTGAAAAACGTATATCGCCAGACGGACAGGCATTTCATAGACATCCTGAACCGTGCCAGAGAATGCACATTGACATATCAGGATATTGCAGATCTGAACGACCGGTTCATTCCGGGATTTTCACCGAAACCGGAAGAGGGGTACATCAGGCTGATGACGCATAACCGCCAGGTAGACAATATCAATGAAACGGAATTGGCAAAGCTTGACAGCCACGCATATACGTTCGAGGCTGCCGTAACGGGAACATTTCCGGAAGAGTCCTTTCCGACGGCAAACAGCCTGACATTGAAAAAAGGTGCCCAGGTAATGTTCATCAAGAATGATCCTGAACGGCGTTTCATCAACGGTACGCTGGGAGAAGTCAGAAGCATTGACAAGAACAGCATTGCCGTAAGGCTGGCAGAGTCGGGGAAGACGATTGATGTGGAGCCGATGGAGTGGCAGAATATCCGCTACCAGTTCGACGAAGAGAGTAAAGAGATATCATCCAAACAGATAGGCCGTTTCAAGCAGTATCCGCTGAAGGCAGCATGGGCGATAACAATACACAAGAGTCAGGGACTTACATTCGACAAGGCCATCGTCGATGTGCACGCTGCATTTTCACCCGGCCAGGCTTACGTGGCGCTGAGCCGTTGCCGCACCTTGGAGGGACTGGTCCTGAGTGCCCCGATTTGCGCTTCGGTTTTCAGAAAGGACAATGCCGTGGATGCGTTTCTCAGCTACATTTACTGCCCGGTGGAAGAGCTCGCGTTTTCTTCCGGCTATGAGTATTTCGAGTACGAGAAAAAGCCTGAGCCAGAAGAGGTTGCGCCGACGGCTGAGGTCAATGCCGATAAACGGGAAGTGCCTGCGGAAATCCCTGACACGGCTCTCGCGCGGGAACTGAAGTCGTGGCGGTTCGAGCGCGCAAAGGAAATCGGCAAGCCCGCCTTTGTTGTCTTTTCCAATGCCGTCTTGGCCGGGATTGCGCATCTGCGTCCCACAACATTGACCGAACTCATGGAGGTGCCGGGGATAGGCCCGTCCAAGCTCAATGCTTATGGCGAGGAGATTGTCAGCATTGTCCAGAGTCATATGGAAGATGATGAGCCCGTGCGTGGCGATGACAGTCAGGAAATCAGTCCGGCAGATGATTCCCGTGCGCCCAAAAAGGAGAAAAAAGAGGAAATCCGCGACGAGTCCGGCAAGAAACTGAATACTTTTGAATATTCGTATTGGCTTTATAACCAGGGCAATACAGTGGAGCAGATTGCTAAAAAACGTGGCCTTAATCCCACTACGATTGAAGGTCACCTGGCACGCTACGTGGCTTCCGGAGACCTTGATGTCCACGAGTTTGTAGATGCGGATACTTTGGAGAAAGTGGAAGCATACTGTGTTGAACATCCGGAAGAAAAGGCATTGAAACCGATTTACGAGCATTTCGACGCGAAGATTTCTTATGGTGTCCTCCGCATGGCCATCGCAGCCATCCGGAAAGAATAATTCCCATTTTAGATATCCGTGAATCGCCCGTGCGCTTAGATATCCGTGAATCGCCCGTGCGTAAAACCGGGCGATTCACGCACGTCAGCAGCATTTTCGGGCATGACGTGCGTGGAAAACGTTTTAATACGCACGGCGGGAGGAACCATTAATGCGAATATCACGAGGCGTTGGTTTTTCTAGTTTGCGAAATAATATTATCTTTGCCAATGTAGCGACACGTCATCTCAAATATTTGAAACTACGCTAATTGATTTTAGTTCGCACCTATAAATGTACCTTCTATGATCTCTTCCAATAAAACATTAAGTCTTCTAATTGCAATTGGAGCACTTTCGCTTTCATCTTGTTCTAAAGATGAGAATACGTCTACGGACAATTGTGCGGATAGATTTGTTGGTACGTATGCCGTCAGTGTTATTGAACAAGTCGTTTGGGGAAATGATTCAGGGACATTGACAGATACTGGAACGCTGATTATCTCGAAAATATCGGATGAGCAAGTGCAGGCAAAAGGCTTCTTCAATTGTGTAGGAGAAATTGCTAATTACTGCATTTATTTTGAATCGATAAGATCGTCAGATTCGGCAGGGTACATGACTACATCATTTGGACCTGCCACATTATCAGGCAATGTCCTGACAATGACCGCGGTTTCTACTGGAAAATTAGGACAGAACGGAGTATTATACCCATTTCGAAGCAATCAAAAAATAACGGGTGTTAAACGATAATACATCTTTCTCAATGAACTGATATCCTGTTATGATTATTATAGCCTTTCTCTTACTCCTTGGTTTCATATTCCATCACCCCAAAATTAAAGGCAAAATCGGAGAAATCTATGTCACGATTTTTCTGAAAAGACTTCCTGAAAACAAATATAGAGTTATCAATGATTTGCTTCTAGCAAAGAATGGACATAGTACGCAGATCGATCATGTAATCGTCTCAATATATGGTATATTCGTGGTGGAAACCAAGTTTTACAAAGGTTGGATATTCGGCGGCGAAAATAGTGAGTATTGGACTCAAAATATTTATGGGCGCAAATATAAGTTGCTCAATCCTATATACCAGAATCAAGGGCATATACGGGCTTTGAAATCACTTCTTCAAGGATATGAACATTTGCCGTTTATATCCATTGTTGCGTTCTCGCGTCGTGCGACACTTCGCGTCAAAACCGAAACTTCTGTAATATACTATCACCAGATCCCCCGAGTTATTAGACGGACTCAAAATGAAGTTGTCTCTGAAGAAGAAGTCAGGCAAATTCATTCAATTCTACTTGCTAATAATACTGAGAAGAGAGTTGTAAAAAGACGTCATATAGCAAATGTTAAGCGAAATGCGCTTCGCCGTAACAGGGCTGTTGCAAATGGCTATTGTCCAAGGTGCGGCGGGGTATTGACACAAAGGAAAGGTAAATATGGAAAGTTTTATGGCTGCTCTAATTATCCGCGATGCAAATATATGACAAAAAAACTGTAATATGTTGTTCTTATTATTTGTATTGGCTTTATAACCAAGGAAATACAGAAGAATAATGGACTTAATCCCATTACGATCGAAGGTCACCTGTCCCGCTACGTGGCTTCCGGAGACCTTGATGTCCACGAGTTTGTAGATGCGGATACTTTGGAGAAAGTGGAAGCATATTGCGAAAAGCATTAGATAGAAAAATTCTCCTTTTCAAAATCTATGAATCTCCCGTGCGTAAAACCGGGCAATTCACGCACGTCAGCAGCATTTTCGGGCATGACGTGCGTGGAAAACGTTTTATCACGCACGGCGGGAGAAATCCTCGATACAAATATCTGGGGCGCGGGATTTTCCAGTTTGCGGATAGTGTATTATCTTTGCCGGTGAAATGACACGTCACCTCAAAATCAAGAGCGCGTTGGCGCTTGTGTTGTTTGCATTCTTTTTTGCATCAACAAACCTCTTTACCCACGTTCATGAGGGTCCTGAGGGTCGTATCGTGCATTCTCATCCCTGGAGTGGCAAACCGCACAGTCACAGCGACTCTGAACTCCAGCTTCTGCAAGTCATATCTGCCAATGTTTATCTGGACAGCGGACAGGCTGAAATCGTTCCTTCAGAAAGTCGGGTTTTCTCGGTACTGCTGATACCGGAACTTCCTGAAGTCATCCGGTCTTTATTCCATCATGTCCTCGGACTGAGGGCTCCGCCGGTGTCGTTATAAATCCATACCTTTCCTTATTCATGCAGACCAGTTTCCGGGTCATGCAGTAAATATTGATGTCTTTCGAACGAGAGACAGCCCTCAAATTCGCTCAAAGATTACCAAGTCAAGCTTGACGACTTGCGAAACTTGTGTTACTTGAGCTAAAATAACGACACGTATAAATGAAAAAAATACAATTTTCGGCCACGCTGGCAGTGGCTGCAATCGCCATGTGTTTCAGCGTACTGGCACATGCTCAGAACAAACTGTCGGATGCCAGCATATCCGGTCACATTATCGACTCCAAGACAGGGGAGCATCTCCCTTATGTGATGGTGATGGTAGGCGGCACACAAATCGGCATCCAGACTTCATCATCCGGACACTATGTCATCAGAAACCTGCCTCTTGGCAAGCACGATATAATAGCTTCTTTCGTAGGATACAAAGACTCTGCAGTTTCAATGGATATTGAAGCAGGAAAAACCTATGAAGTGAATTTCAGCCTTGAGCCGGAATCACTCTCTTTGGACGGAGTGGTGGTGAGCGCCACCAGAAACCGCACGTCGAGGAAGATGGCCCCGGCATTGGTCAATGTCATTGACAGTCGTATTTTTGCCAGCACTTCCTCACCGACATTGGCGGAAGGCCTCACGTTCCAGCCGGGAGTCCGAATTGAAAACGACTGCCAGAACTGCGGGTTCACTCAGGCGAGAATCAACGGGCTTGACGGGCATTACTCGCAAATTCTCATTGACTCCAGACCAATATTCTCGGCATTGGCAGGCGTATACGGACTGGAGCAGATACCTGCGTCAATGATTGACCGTGTGGAAGTGGTGCGCGGAGGCGGATCGGCCTTGTTCGGCGCGTCCGCAATCGGAGGAACAATCAACATAATCACCAAAGAGGCAATGAGATCCGGCGCTGGAATCAGCCATGAACTCACGTCTATAGGTATGAGCGGGGCTCTTGACAACAACACCAGCGTCAATGCGTCAATGGTCACAGACGATGGCAGAGGCGGACTGTCCGTATTCGGGCAGAGACGCTCAAGGGATGGCTATGATGCTGACGGCGATGGATTTACGGAGATTCCTGCACTTAATACGATAACTATCGGTACACGGGGACACCTGAGGCTGAATCCTTTCTCGAAATTGAAGTTCGAATATCATGGTGTCAAAGAGTTCCGACGCGGTGGAGACCAGCTGGACCGACCTGCACACGAAGCATTGATAGCTGAACAGACCGAACACATAAACAACAGCGGTTCACTCAGTTATGAAGGCCAGAGCCAAGATGGAAAACATATTTGGAATGCATATGTTTCCGCCCAGCATATCAGCAGGAACAGCTACTATGGCTCCGGGATGGACCCGAAGGCATACGGAAGGACCACGGACTTGACTGCAGTCGGGGGAGTACAGTATTCGTACAAGTTCAATCGCCTGCTGTTCATGCCGTCCCAACTTACAGCCGGTCTGGAATACAACTTCGATGACATGAAAGATAAATCGCTCGGATATGGTTATAAAACGGCTCAGAAGATAAATATCATCGGCTCTTACTTCCAGAACGAGTGGAAAAACGAACATTGGGGACTTCTTGGGGGGGGGTCCGCATTGACAAACACGACCTCATCCGAAGCCCGATTTTTTCCCCTAGGGTCAATATCCGCTACAGTCCGTTCCGTGACCTGAGTTTCCGCGCTATTTATGCCAAAGGATTCCGTGCACCGCAGGCATTTGACGAAGACCTGCATATCGCTGTTGCCGGCGGAAAACGCATACGTATCAGGCTCGTCGACAATCTCAGGGAAGAGAAGTCCCACTCGTTCAGTGCATCGGCGGACTGGTATCATACATTCAACAATGTTTCCATCAACCTTATGGCGGAAGGATTCTACACTATCTTGAAAGATACATACTCCCTCAGGCCGACGGGTGACAAGGCCGACGATGGAAACAGCAACATCATGGAGCGTTACAACGGATCCGGAGCCAAGGTTTATGGCTGCACGTTGGAAGGAAAGCTGGCAATATCGACGGCGTTCAGCCTGCAGACCGGTCTGACAATACAGCGAAGCCGTTATGACGAGGCCCAGGCGTGGAGTGATGACGAGGCGGTCGCTCCGGTCCGTGACCTTTTCCGTTCCCCGAACGTCTACGGCTACATGGTGGCGTGCTATTCTCCATTCAAGAATTTCGACATTGATTTGTCCGGGACCTATACGGGACCAATGCTTGCACAACACCTGAAAGGAAGCGGAACTGATGTCGATGTCGCCGTCAACACCCCGTCATTCTGGGACATGAGCTGCAAAATCAGTTACGAATTCAACATAATGAAAATATGTCGCCTGAATCTCCACGCCGGAGTCAAGAATATTTTCAATGCCTATCAGAAAGATTTTGACCAAGGGGAGTTGCGTGACTCCGGATATATCTATGGTCCATCGCTTCCAAGATCATTGGTCGTAGGAATGGGACTGAACTTCTAAGACAATAGAAAGGTTATCGCAAATTGATTCAAAATTTGCATATTTTGTGTCAAAAATTTTCATGCAAAAAATATCGTTTACATATCTTTGCGTATGGTTTTTAACGAAAAGCTAAGATGAGTAACCGATTATTTGGATTTTTGGTCCTTTTTTTTTCATTGGCCGGACTTTTGGGCGTTTCTGCTGTCGAGCCAGGTTGTACACCTGCTCCCAGAAAGACATCTCATGGAGAAATCATGGTAGAATGGGAAGATGCCAAGCTGCTTGCACCGGGCGGGTATGCGCGCGTGCACCGACTTAATGACGGAAGCTACATGGCTGTCTATTCCCGCGGAGGAAGCGGCTGCTTCAAGATCAGCAAGGACGGTTGCAGCACATGGTCGGAGGCACAGACTGCCATGGCTTACAACAGCTATATCGCCCCGGTCCAGGTCAATGTTTCCAATACGGAATTTGCGCAGCTCAGCGACAAGAATCCTTACCATCCGGGAAGGATCATCTATGCTGCGAACATCAGGCCTTCTGACAATAAAAGTTCACAAACGCCTTATACAATAGCGATTTCCACATCTGATGACATGTGCAAGACGTGGAGCGGCATCCGTGATGTCTACAAATCCAAGATTTGGGACAGGGATGTCCTCCGCGGTTGTTACGAACCATGCGTCCTCGAACTTCCGGACGGCACCGTGCAGATTTATTTCGCTGATGAGACGCCTTATTATGAAAGGAGATTGACATATCAGAACATTTCCGTCATCGAATCCAAAGACGGCGGTGATACCTGGGGACCTGCCAGGATTGTCTGCTACAATGAAAAATACCGTGACGGCATGCCTGTGGCAATGATTCATGGCGATTGGATTTACGTGGCAATCGAAGCCAACGGACAGAATGTCAAATTCCATCCGCAGATTGTATGTACCAGGATATCAGACAATTGGAAAACACCTGTATATGGATCGTCATTGAACCGGTTCGACCCTTTCAAGACCTCTATGGAAAGTGCATTCGTTTATGCGGGCGCCCCTTACATCATTCACACTGACAATTATTTCGTGCTCTGCTACCAGTCATCTGAAGGGGCATTGGAACCCACCACGAAGAACGCCGTGATGGAAATGGCTGTTTGTCGCATTGATGAAATGACAGGCCATGAATTCCTGACGATGAGGGAGCGCATCCGTCCATTTGAAATCGACCAGACACGGGACAATGGCCTTTGGAACTCACTCTGTGATCTTGGTGATGACAATATATTGGCAATCACTCAATTAAGTGGTAATATATACATAAGAAAGGGTAAGATTCTGATGAAGTGAACAAATCTTCGAGCCTTCAGACCAACCTGACAACGGACCCCTGACGAACTATAAAATGACACGCAGAATAACCACATACCTGATGATTTCCGCAGCAATGCTGTCAATGGCGGCATGCACGGAATCCGCGCCCGAACTGGAAACCGAAACCATCTTCACTGCAGTTTCTGATGGAACTGCGACCAGGACTGCTCTTGGAGAAAAGACAGGCGGGAAATATCCGGTCATCTGGTCGGAAGGCGACTGCATAATCGTCAATGGCGTCGTGTCAAAACCGCTCACTGCTGAGGCCGCCGGCTCGAACACTGCCACCTTCACGATGGGGAAAACATTGTCCCCTCCTTATACCGCCATATATCCGGCTGATGCACTGAATTCTGACCTGATCACAATAAAATCGGAGCAAATGCCCGCAGCCGGAAACTTTGATCCAGCTACCGCAATAATGGCCGCGCAAAGCGAATCAACCGGTCTGCGTTTCCGCCAATTATGCGCGTACCTCCGAATCAAAGTGAATTGCCCTTCCAGCTGCGACCGCCAGGCGACCAAAGCCGTATTCAGGGGCAATGCCTCCGAATCCGTTGCCGGACAATTTTCATTCAATGTCAATGCCGCGAATCCTGTTCTTGGCAATGTCTCCGGGGATGGAGCGAAAACGATAACTTTGACACCTGCCGGAAACGAAACATGTCTTACCGACTTCTGCATTGCCATTCCGCCTCAAACTTTCACGAAAGGTTTCAGCATAATGTTTTCCGATGCCAGAGGAACATTCCTGAAGGCGACTACAAGCACGCAAGTGGAGCTTAAAGCCGGCGTGATCACCAACGCACCAGAATTGACATTCACCGCGCTTGAAAATACTACTTCAGACATTGAGGAAGTCGATGGCAACATTCTCGGCATCACTTGGGAGAAACCTGTCCTTGTTTCTGGTTGGTGCAGTGCTTACGGACGTGCGCACCGTCTGAATGACGGCAGATTAATGATATGCTACTCAAATACTTGGCATGGCTATGCCCGTTTCAGCAATGATGACGGCGCCACATGGACCGGGGCGAAGATTGTCGTTCCGGCCTATAAGAAAGACAGTCTGTCACACAGGATGGACAATCCGGAATTTGCACAGCTCAGTGCCGGCAATCCCCATCATCCTGGACGTATAATTTATGCTGTAAATGAAAGAGTCAAAGATACCAAGGTCGCCAATAAAGACAAGACTGTCTATCCTTTCCATATCTCCATCAGCACATCCGATGACAATGGCGCTACCTGGAGCAGCCTGAAGAGGCTCTACTCCTCGAACAATGTTTCCGGATGCTATGAGCCTTTCGTGCTGGAACTTCCTGACGGTACCGTACAGGTCTATTTCGCAGATGAAACTCCTTATGCGAGCGATAAGATTACCTATCAGAACATTTCCGTCATCGAATCGAAAGACGGGGGCGACACCTGGGGAGAAAAACGGGTTGTATGTTATACGTTTATGAAACGCGACGGAATGCCTACGGCTACTGTTTACAACGGCAATATCTATGTCGCAATCGAGGCGAATGGAGGTGGCTATCAATTCTTTCCGCAGATTGTATATAACTCTGTTGCAGATAATTGGAGCCGTCAGGTCGAATCGGGCATTTATAGGTTCGACCCTTTCCAGAAGTCGCTCAAGAGTATGGAAATCTACTCCGGAGCCCCGTATCTGATACAGACGGACAATTATTTCGTAATGTCATATCAGACGACGGACGGCGCACCGCAAAGCACTCATGAGGAACGATATAAGCATACGGCGATGGAAGTCCAAGTATGCCCGAAATCAGAATTCGTCAAGAATAAATTCAGTACAATGCGGGGAGTTTCCAGACCGTTTGCGATAGACCAGACCAAGGCCTGTGCGAAATGGAATTCGCTTTGTCCGCTTGGCGGCGATGAAATACTTGCGGTATATGGTTCGGGAGGAAAGGATCATGAGGGGGATACGGGATATCTCTATGTCGTAAGAGGACGTGTCACCAACAAAGTGTTCGATTTTAAATAAAATCTCATTTCCCGGTTATGAGAGTACGAAATATAATAAAGAATATTGCAGTTTCATTGCTGCTTGCTGTCGCGCTTCACGGCACGGCGCAGGCTGCTGTGAGCCAATATAAGTTTACACATTTGACGACCGCCGACAGCGGGCTGTCATTCGATGGCGTAAGCAGCATCATGCAGGATTCCCGTGGATTTGTCTGGGTCGGGACCAGCCATGGACTGAACCGCTATGACGGCAGGAAATTCGATGTCTTCTTCACTGATAAACTGGGACTTGCAACAGACTATGTCCGCTGTCTGGTAGAGGACAGGGACGGCAATATCTGGATAGGGACCGACAACGGTGTCTGCCGCTACAACTATATCCGCGACAAGTTCGAACCTATTCTACTGAAGGCTGACGACGGCGAATCCATACGGGGCGAGGTCAGGAGCATAACCACCGACAAGAACGGTCATATCTGGATGATTGTAAAGGGGCAGGGCTTGTTCTGCTACAACACGAAATATTCCCATTTGCACCATATCGGTTACGACACCTTGGGAATTTCCGGCTTCCGCAGGATTCTCTGTTCCAAGAACAGCGGAATATGGCTCTCGCGCTATCATTCACCGCTTTATCACTCTGCTTCAGGATTTGACAATGCCGATGACCTGGAACCGTTCAAGGATGGCGGATGGTTCGATTCCGATGATGTCGAAGGCATTTTCGAAGGAGCCGACGGGCAGATTTATGTGGCAAGCACGGTCAAGGGTATCAGTGAAATAGACCCCATATCCGGTTCCATCCGCAGTCTGTTCCCTCTTCCTGCCGGTGTAACGCTTCTGGATGCTTTTTTCGAGGAAGAAAGATGGATCTGGCTTTCCACATCTGCCGGTATGGAGATACGATTTGCATGGGACCGGCTCAAGGCACATTGAATATAATCCTGACGACCGTTTTTCATTGTCAAGCAGTTACGTCACTTGCTCATTTGTAGATAATAATGAGGGTGTATGGCTCGGCACGAAAGACAGCGGCGTGAACTGGTCCGGAATCGCGCAGACGAATTTCGAGAAATACTACACTGCTTCCGGTACATCTCTGGAAGGGTGCATTGTCAGCGGTTTCTGCGAAGAATCGCCGACCAAGGTTTGGGTGTCTACCGAGCAAGCCGGATTTCTGCTGTGGAATCCTGTAAATGCGACGGTTGAACGTGTAAAGATACCTGGAATACCGAGGACCGTCTGCTCTCCTTGTATTGATGGCAATTCTCTCTGGTTCGGTTCATTGAGCGGAGTTTATAAACTTGATACCAAGACACTTGCATTGAAACCTTATGGCGGTATAATGCGGGACAGCGGGCGTAAGGACCAGAAGGTTTATCTGGTTTACAAGACGAAGAAAGGCGATATTTATGCAGGTACGACACTTGGACTCTCAAGATACAATAGAGAAAAAGATTGTTTTGAGGACGTGAAATCCATTGACGGCGTGTTCGTTACCTCGATAGCCGAAGATGCCGAAGGCAATATGTGGCTTTCAACATTTGCTTCCGGTCTATATCGCTGGAACCCATCAGATGGTGAAATGCTTCATTTTACCCAAGACGACGGCTCAGGTCTGCCGAGCAATAAAATCACATCCGTACATATCGACAAGAAAGGTCGTGTTTGGGCAGTCGGATTCAGCCATGGCTTTTCCTTATATGATACCGGGACCGCCAAATTCACGACTTATGACCGATCAGGATTCCCGTCAATGCCGTCGAATGTGTTTTTCTGTTGTTCCGAAGACAGAAGCGGTTCGTTGTGGCTGTCCTCCGACAAAGGATTGATACAATTCGATCCTGAAAATTCCGGCATGAGACTGTATACAGATGTCGAAGGCCTTTTGGATACCAAATTGACCAACAGCACTTTACGTCTTACCTCAGGGAAACTCTGCGCCGGATCTGACAATGGGTTCATCTGCTATTCTCCGACCAAAATGCGCTCCGGCGGTTATCCGAGAATTGTGATTACCGGGATGCGTGCAGGAAATCAGATGGTGACCGGCGATGAAAACATTGACCTTGTGGAGAGGATCAGGCTCCGGAACGACCAGAGTTCTTTCATCTTCGATTTTTCTTCTCCAGACATGCTGTCGGAATCTTCTTTTTGGATTCAATGTCGGCTTAAAGGCTATGACAAGGTATGGAGGGATATTTCGGTTTCGCGCAATGCCTCATGGTATAACGTGCCGGCCGGAACTTATACTCTGGAAATCAGGTCTTCAGCATCATCTTCAGAATGGCACGAAGCGCATTATCCGTTGGTAATCGTTGTGAAACCGCCTTTCTGGGCATCGACTTTGGGCATCACGCTGTTTCTGTTGTTCATACTGATGATCTATGCAGCGGTATTCGTGGTAATGCACAAAAAAGCGGAACGCAAACACCGTCAACTGGAGGAGGAATACCGTCGGACCAGGGAAGAGGAGGTCTTCCGGGAAAAGATCAATACCGTATCCCAGATCGTAGGACTTCCGAAGAAAGATCAGACTTTCCTGTCAGAGTTCGACGGCATTGTCAGGGAAAACCTTTCCAATCCATTGTTGTCCAATGAGATAATAGCTGATAAAATGGCGGTCAGCCCATCCACTCTGGTCAGGCGGATAAGGCGTCTGTTGGAAACTTCACCTAACAACTATGTCCGAAATCTGCGGCTTGCCGTGGCTGCGGAAATGCTTCGGGACCCGCAAGGGAACAATATTTCTGAAATCTGCTACACAGTCGGATTTTCCAACGTCTCATATTTTGCGAAATGCTTCCGTGAGATGTTCGGAAAGACACCTACTGCTTATGCCGAACAAATCCGCGGAAGTGCGGCATCTGTTGCCGGACCTCCGGACAAAGAAAAAGATTGAATATTAAAAGACTGATAATCAACGAATAAAAATGAAAACGAAACTTTTGACATTACTCGCAATCGTAGCTTTGCCGCTGGTATCTACGAATTGCGGGAAGACGGAAACATCAGGCGGGACAGAACCCGAGCCCGTTCCGGAGGAGAATGTCAGCCTGTCCCTGAGCTCCGGAATCGCATCCAAGACTGTTCTAGGAGAGTTGAACGGGGATGCCTATCCTGTATATTGGTGTGAAGGCGACCGAATTGCCGTAAACGGAAAACGTTCTGAACCTCTCCATGAAATCGGAGCCAAGACCGTAAAGGCGACATTCAATGTCGATGGCGTCAATGCTCCATACGGAGTCGTTTATCCGAGCTGGATATGTGATGCCATGGATTCTGAGAAAGCTGAGATAACGCTCCAGACCATCCAGAAATGGACCCCGGGTTCCTTCAGCAACGGTGCCGCCGTCCTATATGGACAATCTTCCGACAAGGAATTTGAACTGAAAAACCTCTGTGGCGTGGTGCGCATTGCCATGGATTTCGGAAAGAATAAGATTGCCGGCATTGTCCTGAACAGTCTGTCGGCTCCGATTTCCGGCAAATTCGGGCTGAACCTTGCGACTGGCGCACTTTCTGCCATTGAAGCTGACAACAGGATAGAAATTTCTGTGCCTGATGCCGGTTTTGCAACTGGCAGTAAGGAGGCTGCGGAGCTGAATTTCTGTGTCCCTGCCGGCGAATATCCGGACGGATTCAACATCACGCTCATCGACAGCTATAACCGTCAGATGGTCATTGAAATAAGGGAAAACACCCGCATTCCTGCAGGCGTGGTTGTCGATTGGGGAAAGCAGACTTTCGTGCCTGCCGGAGCGCTGATCATCACCGACCCGGAATCCTGGAATACTTTCGCCGATGCCGTCAATGCCGGCGATTATTCCGACTGGGTGGATCCTGAGACGGGTGAGGTCAATGTTGCCTCTAATATCGTCAATGCCGGAGATCTCACGCAGATTGATTCCTGGAATGGTGTGCTCAATGGCGGTGGTTACACGATTACCCGCAATGCAATCCATAAACCATTGTTTAAGAAAATTGCCGAAGGCGCTGTCGTTAAAAACCTTAAACTGGACGGATTGCGCAATGAACCCGGGGATAATTCATGTGCAGTTCTGGCTGCAACCAATCTTGGAACCATTGAAAACTGCGAAAGCAAGTCGAAACTCACCGTGACGGTGGACGCGAATTTCCATTTCTGCGGTCTTGTGGAAGCCAATGCCGGCACGATGCGGTCATGCACGAACAGCGCGGATTTCGAAATCAACCTGCCTTTCACCGGGAATCATGAGTTGATCGGCGGAGGCCTTGCATTCAGACCGGATGCAGAAAGCAAGCTCGGCACCTTCGAGGATTGCAAGAACACAGGCAACATCACGATTCTGAAAAATGCCGTTGCCGCTTCCGGCCTACATAAATGTGCTGTGGGAGGAATATTGGCATCAGCATACGGCGGAACCAAGGACGTTTTCGTGAAGTTGAAGAATTGTTCCAATGAAGGTAAGATTACATTGTGGGAGAATGAGTTGCAGAAATCAGGAGCGCAGGGAGCCTATGCCGTGGGAGGAATTGTGGGGCGTATAGCTCCGTTGTCAGGAGATGCTTCCGCAATGTATGTGAATCCTACGCCAGCTACCGGTTTTTATACGGAAATCACGGGCTGCACCAATTCCGGTACGGTCGATGCCTGCAGCAACATTGCCAGTGGCGCATCCGCTGCCATGTCAGGCGCGAGACAACTGTATGTGGGCGGCATTGCCGGAATCATCGTGGGCCTTCCTGCCGCTCCTGCGAAGATTTCAGGATGTACCAATACCGGAGCTGTTCTTGCCGGCGGAATCTCCAAACCATGTGCGCTCGCCGGCGGAATACTCGGCGGTACCGCATTTACGGAAATCTCGGATTGTACCAATGCCGGTTCATTCGGAATGACGAAAAACACATTGGCACCTGTCAATGCGAAAATCGGAGCGGTCGGCGGTATAGTCGCCCATATCCTGAAAGGCACGCCTGTTCCCGTGCTCTCGAACTGCAAATCTACGGCGGCATTGCCTGCGGAAGCCGTGGACAAATGCTCGGGCGAAATCTATGCTACAGGAAACAAACCGACAGTCAAATAGATTTATAAACGTACGCATATATGAAAAGAATACTCATATTTACTCTCCTGCTGTTCCTCTCTGCCACAATGTCATTTGCGCAGAGCATCAAGGTCAGCGGAACGGTGAAGGATAGCGAAGGCAATCCTATGCCGGGTGTATATGTGCTTGACAAACAGTCGAAAACCAAGGGAACGGCGACCGATACGGACGGAAAATATGAAATCACCGTATCCAAGAACGGCTTCCTGGAATTCAGTTGCCTCGGCTTCGAATCCAAACTCGAACAGGTGAACGGAAGGGTGAAGATTGACGTGGTCATGAAATCCGATGCCGCAAAGCTGGACGACGTGGTGGTCATCGCCTACGGAACCGCCAAGAAGTCCGACCTAACGGGCGCTGTTTCCGTAGTGGACATGAAATCATTGAACGATATTCCTGCAGCCTCGGTCAGTTCGGCCCTTCAGGGGCGTGTGGCAGGTATGGACATGATGTCATCAACGGGAGAACCCGGTGCGGAAGCGTCCATCCAGATCCGTGGAGCCAGGTCCATCAGTGCAGGCAACGCGCCGCTGATTGTGGTGGACGGCGTAATCGACGCTGTTTCTGACCTCAATGAGATAAATCCTGCCGACATCAAGAGCATTTCCGTCCTGAAAGACGTGTCTTCCACTTCCCTGTATGGTTCCCGAGGGGCCAATGGCGTTATCCTCATCACGACGGAGCGAGAGACATCCCGCAACTTCACGGCCAATTTCAAGGCGGCTGCCGGTATATCCAAGATAGCCGGATCGCTCGATCTGATGGATGCGTCTGAATTTGCGCAGTACTGCAACATGACGCACTACATTTCCGAATACATCGGCGGAAAAGAAGATCCGTCACGTAATTTCTATTTTCCGCAAGACGAGGTCCTCGACAAGGGAAAAGGTACGGACTGGATTGATGCACTATCGCAAACCGGTGTGTATCAGGATTATTCATTCTCGGCACAAGGCGGTACCAATGTTACCAGGGCATCAGCTTCTTTCGGATATCATGACGAGAAAGGTGTCGTAATCGGATCCGGATTCAAGCGTATCAGCGGCAGGGTGAGCGTGGAGACCCAGCCTCTCAAATGGATGCGTGCCGGAGCCCGTCTGTATTATGCAGAGCGCCATACGGACAAGTCCAGCGCCTCCATAACCGGAACCAGCAGTACGGCTGCCATATATCTCAGCCCGCTGCTCGGCATCAATGATACATGGAATACTTTCGGTTCGGAATACGCTTCAGGCGGAGCACCGTTCAACAATCCATATATCTGTGCCAAGCAAATCAGCTATGATGTCAAGCAGACGAATCTGAACCTCCTGCCTTGGGTGCGTCTCATATTCAGCCGTTTCGCTTCATTCGTAAGCAAGTTCTCGTTTACAACAGATGCTTATCAATCATTGCGTTACGCTCCTTCAACCCTTCCGGTGGCACAACGTAACCTTACCGGAGGAACGGCGACGGCGATCCGTCAGGACCGCCAAGTCCTTCTCAGCGAGAATACATTTACATACGACCGTACCTTCGCCCGCCGTCACACCCTGAATCTGCTCGCAGGCTTTACGGCAGAACGTATGGACCTGAATTACAATTGGTTCAATGGCGAAGGCTATATGGATGACAATGTCACCTACAAGAATCTCGGCGGCCTTCTGGATGAGCGTTGTACCACGAACCGAAGCTACGAGAACATAAAGACTTCGATGTCTTTCCTCGCCAGAGTGAACTACGACTACCTGAAGAAATACTATCTGACATTGACAATGCGTGCCGACGGGGCTTCAAACTTTGCTGCGAACCGCAAGTGGGGAGTGTTCCCGGCCGCAGCCGTCAGATGGAACATCAGCAGGGAAAATTTCCTGGCAGGCGTGTCCTGGCTGGACGACCTTTCGCTCCGTGCAAGTATCGGACGGAGCGGCAATGATGCCATCGGCACCTATATGTCCCAGTCGACCCTGACCTCCGACAAGGGCGTCTGGATGCTGGGGGATTACCGTCCGATCGCATACTACGACACCCGTCTGAGCAACGGAAACCTTACATGGGAAACGACGTACTCATACAATGTCGGTCTCAATTTCGTAGCTTTCGGCGAAAGGGTGAATCTCGAAGTAGATGCTTATCAGTCAAATACTTCCGACCTTCTTCTGGCGATGAAGACTAACCAGTCCACGGGATATGACACCTATTTCACCAATATGGGAAGCACCCGTAACAGAGGCATTGAAGCAACTCTCACGACCCGCAACATCGTCTCGAAAAAATTCTCCTGGAGCACGATGCTTACCGTTTCGCACAATGACCAGCGCGTGATTGATGCAGGTGAGGACCGTCTCGTGCCGACCTATGTGAATTTCCGCAATACCACGCAGCCTCTGTACGGCTACCGTGCCGGATATCCTTTGAACTCCCTCTGGGGATATCAATATGCCGGCGTATGGCACAGCAAGGATGAGATTGAAAGGAACAAAATCACCAAGACATACGTCAGTTCAGGTTCTTCCCAGCTGGGAATCAGCCGTTTCGTGGACCAGAACAATGACGGGCTGCTCGACCAGAACGACCTTGTCTACCAGGGCAATTCTGATCCGGTACTCTATGGAGGCTTGCAGAACAATTTCACCATCGGCAATCTCTCATTGAAAGTTTTTGCCACCTGGTCACTCGGGGGAAAGATATACAATATCAGTGAAATCCTTGCAGGAAGCGGCTCCAGGGCATACAACAAGTACCGCTTCATGCTTAATTCGTGGGATCCGGAACTGAATCCGGACTCCGATATCCCTCGTGCCGGCAAAGAGGATTACAATGCCAGCGACCGCATGATATATGATGCGTCTTACGTGAGACTGAAAGAGGTATCATTGAGCTACCGCTTCAACATTGCCAAGAACTGGTGCAAGAGCATCGTCGTGGGCGCGAGCGGCGAGAACCTGCTTCTTTGGAAGCGCTATAACGGATTCGATCCTGATGTCTCCACCAGTTCCGTGACACGTCGTATCGATGATGGCGCGTTTCCTCGCCCGAGAACATTCGTGATTAATCTTCAGATGAACTTCTAGAATATGAAAAAGACAATTGCAATAGCTTTGCTGATCTTCGGCGCAATGTCATGTTCGCTGAAGGAAAAGATTACGTCCTACACTGAAGGTGACAAATATTACCGCAGTGTGGAACAGATCAAGACAGGACTCAATGCCTGCTATTCTCCGCTGAAGCTTATCTATACCAATATGGGCTTCTGGGAAATGTGCGAATGCGCTACGGACCTGATGTATCTGAACATTGACAATCAGATAGATGCGGTCTGTGACATCGCCCCGGCCCGTCCGGGTGCCGCATCGCTTGTATGGCAGCGCGGCTATCAGGGCGTGTCCCGTACCAACAATATGATATTTTACACGGACAGGGCAGTTTCCGAAGGCTATATCAATGAAAATGAGGCAGCTCCTCTCTATGCGGAAGCCGCAGTCCTCCGTTCATTCTACTGGTATATCCTGACTTCCACATTCGGTGACGTGCCTTTCTATACGGAACGTGTCACGGAAGAAAACAGGACGAAAATAGTGAAGCTTCCGAGGATGTCCGCCACGGAAATCCGTAATTTCTGCATTGAGGAACTCCGAAAGAATCTTTCCGCCATGCCTGCGCGCAGGACATACGATTCCGGTACCGATTACCGCGTCAGCCGTGCATTGGGCCTTATGCTAGGCGGCAGACTTTGCCTTTGGAACAAGGATTGGGACGGAGCATTGGAATTCTTCGGGCAGCTGGAAACCATTTATGGCGACCTCTCGCAGTATCCTCTCTCCGATGTGCCTTTCAGCGTGAAATACAGCCGCGAATCAATATGGGAAGTTCCGAACATCTATGAGGCCAATGGTCTCCAGATCGTCGGTACGCTGGCGAGCTGGACCACTCCTTTGCGTGCTCAAAACATTGTCAGTGACGAGTTTGCGCAGGAAGATATCATCTCCGACATCTACTATGGAATCGGCATTCCGGAACTTGGTTCCCATGCGATGACCTACACGTCAGTGCGTCCTACGCCGTTCCTCTGCCAGAATCTGCTCCCGTACCTTTCTGATGACCTCAGGTCCGGGGAGTATTCGAATGGGTCCAAGACCGCCCGCGGAGGGTCCGGAAACCTTGCTTGGAGATGGCTGGGCTATGACCCGGACGATGCCGGAAGGACCGGAGAAAAGCAGGTCATGTTCTTCGGCTCCAAGAATGCCGACGGCACATGGTCGAGGATGAACCAGTCCAGCACTCCATGGCTTGGCAACAAATTCTGGTGTCCGGACATGAGAAGCACCCGCGACGCGAACAATTACAAGATTTTCCGATACGCAGGCGCTGTCCTCGGACTTGCGGAAGCGAATCTGATGAAAGGCGACGTCGCATCGTCCCTGCATTATCTCAATATGGTACGCAGCCGTGCGGGCCTGTCTGACCTCAGTCTTGCGGATGTCGGCGGCAATGCTGACCTCCTTATGGAAGAAATCCGTCGCGAGTGTGCGAAGGAGCTTCTGGGCGAGTACAACCGCAAGTTCGACCTTGTGCGCTGGGGCATCTGGTATGAACGCACCAGGCAATACAACACCGGTTCGCTCATCAGCCAGAATGTCCGCCCGTGCAACCGTTATTGGCCGATACCGGCAGACCAGGTCGCAGCATCCGGCGGGGTGCTCACCAACAAGGAATACGGCGAGTAATATATAAATGTCAATGCAATGAAACAATTATTATATAAATCAATGTCAATACTGGCCGCTTTGGCCGTACTTGCATCATGTGAGCGCAAGCCGGAGTTCTCCGAGGTGACCGAACTTGGCTGTGCCAGGAATGAAGCAGTCGTGGATGCCGCCGGGGGAGAAGCCATATTCAGCATCATTGCTTCCGGCGAAGTATGTGCCGAAGTTACTGAAGGCGCGGAGTGGGCCAGCCTGTCGGAATCCAGCTGGACCGGCGATGCCGATCTCTGCATTGCTTTCGGAGAAAACAGTGGCCGTGAGCGCAAGGCGGACGTGCTTCTTACCAGCGGGCACCGTAAACTGCAACTTACTCTTATCCAGAGCGGTGCGGAAGACGCTACCTTCCATTTCAAGGAAAAGAATGTGACTGTTCCGTTTGAAAGCGGAGCGCAGACAGCCATATTCGAAACCATCATTCCTGCAGATGAAATCAGCGGGCACGTGATTTATCCTGACGGGGGAGACTGGATCGAGGAACCTCTTGCGGACGTGAATGCTGACGGTACTTTCAATTTTGCAGTGAGGGAGAACCTTGGAGACTCTCCGAGGACAGCAATAATCGAATTCACCGCCAAGGACAATGTAGGACGTCAGCTTGCCGCCAGGCTATATGTCACGCAGGGAGTCCGCGGAGAAGTGGAAACCATACCTCTCACCGTTGCGGGGCTGCGTTCGCTCAGTCTTGAAAACGGCGACATTGACCCACAGGGCATTATCCAAAAACCTTATGCCCTGACCGGCCGTGTGATAAGTGACGATTCCGAAGGGAATGCCGCTCCGAATGAGAACATGTCGGTAATCATCCAGGATTTGACACTTTCATCCAGGACAGTGTATCTCCAGAGCAGCGAAGAGGGTGAGTATTATGGCGTGAAACTGATTTTCGAATCGGCTGATGCAATGTCATTGGACCGCTACGACCTTGCCACGGTTTCATTGAAAGGACGCAAACTTACCTCCGGCATTGATCCGGAATGTTATACGGTTTCCGGCCTGAAAGCATACGATATCGTGTCTTCGGCAGCCGGGACTTCCGCTGATGTCGTTCTGCGTACGAAGTCTGTCAATGAATTGTGCGACAGCGATATAAACACGATTCTTACGCTCACCGACTGTTCGATTCCTATTACAAAGGGTGCTTTCGTCCCGATTGACAATACCCGCTCCAGCATCATCAACAAATATCCTATGCCGCTGCTGGACAAGCATGGCAATACCATCTATCTCCTTACGAACACGACGGCCGCATGGGCTCGTGACGGCATGGTCCTTCCATGGGGGAGCGGAACCGTCACCGGTATCATTGTCAATGAAACTTGCGACAATTACGAGTGGGACAGTGCCACGGCAGCCATGGATTCCCGGCTTGCGGACTATGTGACGGGACTCGGCAATATAGGCAGATACCAGATCCGCCCGCAGCACCGCAGCGACATTGCGCTTGACGGTGAACCGTTTACGAAGATTCTTTGTGAATGGACCAGTTTCGCCGATGTGAAAGAAAAACCCGGCTTTACATATTCGACTCCTGAACTGAGGGCGATTTCGCCAAGTCAGGACTGGAGCTCGCTCGGACCTCTTTCAGGTTCTGCATCGGGCATTGTCCCTCAGTCGAAAGGCCCTGCGTGGATGGGCGCCTACTGGTGCTCGGGGAACCATGCGGATCCTAAACTGGAAGAGTATTATTGGCAGATTCAGTTCTCGACTGCGGACCTGAGCATTGCCAATGCACCGCTGTCCGTACAGATTGCAGCGTTCAATACCGTGGGAATGGATGTGGGCGCGCCGCGCTACTGGTGGCTGAAATATTCGTCTGACGGCGAGAATTGGGAAACCCTGAAGGCCGATTCCTACACCGGGGATATCGTACAATATACATCTGTCGGGAACGAGTGGACATATTCGGTGCCGGACTATCCGAAGAACGGGTCATACCGGCAATATCATTGCCCTGGCGCGAAGAACATGTCGTTCACACTGCCGGTTTCCGCGGATCTTTTCGGAAAGGACAATGTCTATGTGCGTCTGATGCCGGCAAAGGATGTGTCAGGTTACGATGCACAGATTCCGATATCGTATGATGGTGCCAAAATCCAGAATGTGAAGCGTGCATGCATTTCTTATGCGGCAGTGCGTTGCAATAAGTAAGTAACTGACAATAAATATTTTATCATGAAAAACACTGAAACTAAAATTATTCTTTCGGGGGGGTGGATACTATTCTCCGAAGCTGGAAGTAATCGACTTCAATCCGGAAGTCGGCTTCTGTCAATCTGGCCGTGGAATTGCTACCAATGATGATTTGACGGAAGAAGAGGGACCATTCTTCGAGTGGGACAGTAACCTTAAATGAAATTGAAAATGAAAAGAATATTTGATTTCATGACTGCTGCGGCAGTCGTCCTTGCCGTCGCAGGATGCGCCAAGGAAATTGAAGGAGAAATGCAGGTTCCGGAACAGCAGGAAGACGAAGCCGGGACAATGGTAATCGGCGCCGAACTGTCGGATTCTCCTGATGCTGATGATGTTACCAAGACATTGATCTCGGACAACGGCAACAAGACTTACTCCGTATTCTGGGCTGAGGGCGATCAGATTCTGGTGAATGGCGAGACCAGCACGAACATTGACATTGATCCTGACAACAAGAAGAGTGCGTCATTTACACTTCCTGTGGTGGATGCTCCGTATTGCGCGGTTTATCCGGCTGGTCTGTATGTTAAAGACTCATACAAGACTGTGAAGGAAGACTCTACCGTTATTGAAATTACTATTCCTTCCATGCAGACGTATGTGGAGAATGGCTTCGACCCGAATGCTGCGATAATGACCGCACGTGGCGAGGCCGGGGGAGGACTTGCGTTCAAACATGCCATGGCTTATCTGAAAGTTGCGGTCACCGGCACGGCGGTCAAGAGCATACGTGTCAATGGCAATGACAATGAGGCCCTCAGCGGTGCATATACTATTTCATACTCCAAATCCGGAATCGCGTTCGGACCGAAGAAAAATGAAGAAGGCAAGGCGATAGGAAATACATCTGCCACCATTTCCTGCGGTGAGATCGGTGTAACCAGTGGAACTCCTGTCTTTATCGCAATACCTGCAAGGGAGTATAAAGAAGGATTGACCTTGACTATTGTAAATGCGGATAATCAATATCAGGTGGTGCACAGCTTGAAGTCTTTCACTGCTGTCCCGGGAAAGGTCTATCCTACGACGATTACCTTCAATGCTGCAGGAACTTATCTGGAAGGCGGTATTTATACCGTTGAGGACTGGAATGGATTTGTGGCTGCCGTAAATAAAGGTGACTGGTCAGCCTGGAAGACAACGGTAGATGGAAAGGAAGGCGTTCATCTTATGGCGGATATTTATTCTTCGACGAATCTGCCGCGTACCAATGACATAATTGAAGGCAGCAAAAGCAAATGTGAGTGGAATGGCGATTTTTATGGTCATGGTCACACCATTACGCACGCTGGAACCGAACCTCTTTTTCTGCATGTCGGCGAGACTGGAAAAATCATGGATTTGAAGGTTGCCGGTGAGCGAATTGCCAATACCAACAACGGGTGGCCTGGCGTGTTCGTTCTTAACAATAGCGGAGAAATCAGCAATTGCGAGAGTCGGGTCAATATTACACTTGAAGGGAATAGTACCAATGCTTCCACCATTTGCCGTAGCAACAATGGAAAGATTATCAATTGCAAAAATACTGGAAGTATTACAATCAATAATCCTACAGCAGAAGTGAAAGTCGGTGGAATTACGCTGTACAGTTCCGGAACGATTACCGGATGTACGAATACTGGTACTATAAATGTTACCGGAGTGGATGTTGGATGTGTCGTCGGCGGTGTGGCTTATGCCGTGAGCGGGAGTGCCACGGATCTTCATAATGAAGGTGAAATCTCAATAGATGCGAATCTCTCAGCAGCTCAGACCATCTATCTGGGTGGAGTCATTGCCAATGCTGAATATAATGGCGTATGCTCCAAATTGTCTAAATGCAGCAATTCAGGCGCATTGTCAATTCATAAGAAAGGCAAGTTCGTCATGAAAGGCGGTGCCATAGGAGGTGTCGTAGCTGCTATAAATGCCGGTAAGAAAGGTACAGAAGGAAGCACTTTTACAGGATTCACCAACTGCTCTAATTCAGGCAGTATATCATTTGTTGAAGATGAGTCAGGCGCAACACATTATGCTTATGCTGTTGGAGGTGTTGTCGGACGTTGTGTGAATATTAAGGATGTTCATTATCTTAACAACGGATATTATACGGTGGTTCGTGGTGCCGTAAACACTGGTGATATCAAAGTATATACTGCGAACGGGCAGAAAGCTGCCTTAGGAAATTCCGGTGCTCGTCAGACTTATGTCGGCGGAATCGCAGGGTATATGTGCGGTGTCTCATCGACAGACAAGGCAATCGTGAGAGGGAAAAGTACGTGTACTATCACTACCGGTTCAGCGCTTGGCGGCGACATTGCCGGAGGTCTTGTAGGCGGAGGCGCTATGCTGAGCATTGATACGAAGCCGTCTGCAACAACAATATTCAAGTCCTACGAAGGAAAACCTATCGGTCTTCTCGGTGCGGCTCTTGGATGGGTGGCCTCAAAGGATTATGTCTCCATCAATGGTGCTGATGTTACCGCTACGTTCGAGTTGGGAGCGGTTGTGCCTGTCGCAAAGGGATTCGCAGGAATAGTCAATACCGGAAAATCATTGACAATCACAGGCTGTTCATATCAAGGAAAAGCTGTCACAGCTTCCGACATCTATGGAGGCGGAACCAAAACCATCAAATAATCATGAAATCATTAAAAGCATTGACAATACTTGCGCTGGCGGCGGTTGTCGGCTCCTGCAATGAAGTGCAGCCCGTCGCACAGCGTTGGTCCGAAGAAAAGGCCAATGAATGGTATGCCGCCAGGGAGTGGCCTGTGGGCTGCGACTATGTTCCGGCATATGCGGGCAACCAGATCCAGATGTGGCAGCCGAGCACATTCGACCCGGCTGAGATTGACAAGGAACTGGGCTGGGCCGAGGACCTGGGGTTCAACAGCGTCCGGATCTTCCTTCATGACAAGGTCTGGAGCGCCGACCGGGATGCGTTTTTCGCGAACATTGAAAAGTTCCTCGAAATCGCTGACAGCCATGGCATCAGCAGCCTTGTGACCCTCTTTACGAACGGCGGTTCACGTGACCGTTATGTGGACGAGAAAATTTCTCCGATTCCCGGCATCCATAACGGCATCTGGGCCCAGACTCCGGGGATAGAAACTGTCAATGACCCGTCACAATGGGGTTGGGTCAAGAAATATGAACAGGACGTGCTCGACCGTTTCAAGGATGACAAGCGTATAATCGCATGGTGTCTTTACAATGAGCCCGAGAACGTGCCGGCATGCCATACCTATCCGCTGCTGAAGAAAGTGTTCGAATGGGCCAGGGAAGTCAATCCGTCACAGCCGCTTACAGCTCCGATCTACACCAGGCCGTTGAGTGGCAGCGGAAACCTCACCACGCGTTTTCCTACGGTCACTTTCCTCTGTGAAAACTGTGACGTGCTCAGCATCCATTGCTATCAGCCGGCAGAGGAAATGCAGAAGTTCGTGGACCTGATGAAGACTTTCAACCGTCCGATTTTCTGCACGGAATATCTTGCAAGACCTTTCGGCAGCACGTTCGAGACCGTTCTTCCGGTGCTGAAGAAGGACAAGGTCGCGGCATACGATTTCGGACTGGTCAGGGGCGCGATGCAATGTCATTATGAATGGAACAAGGTGGACAAGGACGGCAACAAGATTCCATATACGGAAGAGCCGGACCCTTGGTTCCATGATATTTTCCAGCCTGACGGCACGCCTTACAGACCGGCTGAGGTGGAATTAATAAAATCCATGACCGGACGCGACTAGAACTCCGTAAGTTAGAGAACTTGCGGACCGGACATATTATCGTAAAAGAAGCATTTTGTGAGGAAAGTTTCCCCGAAATGCTTCTTTATCTGTAAAAAATGGTTAAATTTGTACCCCTGTTAACGATATATAAACAGATATGAACACAAAATACGTCTTCGTAACAGGAGGTGTGGCTTCCTCTCTTGGTAAAGGAATCATTGCCGCATCATTAGCTAAACTTCTGCAAGCCAGAGGGCTGAGAGTCACCATTCAGAAATTCGATCCGTACATCAACATTGACCCGGGAACATTGAACCCGTACGAGCATGGCGAGTGCTACGTGACCGATGACGGAGCCGAGACCGACTTGGACTTGGGGCATTACGAGCGCTTCCTGGGTGTTCACATGACCAAGGCTAACAACGTTACTACCGGTAAGGTTTATTATACCGTTATCAATAAGGAGCGTGAAGGCGCTTATCTCGGAAAGACCGTACAGATTATTCCGCATATCACTGATGAAATCAAGAGGCGTATGCTTCTGCTCGGCAAGTCCGGCAAATTCGATGTGATCATCACTGAGGTCGGCGGAACTGTAGGTGACATGGAGTCGCAGCCGTTCCTGGAGGCGATCCGTCAGCTTCAGTGGGAGCTTCCAGAGGAAGACCTCGCCAGCATCCATTTGACACTCGTTCCTTATCTCCGTGCTGCCAAGGAGTTGAAGACCAAGCCGACACAGCACTCCGTACAGATGCTTCAGCAGGCCGGTGTGCATCCTGACGTCATCGTATGCCGTACAGAAAAGGAACTTACTCCGGAAATCAGGAGAAAAGTGGCATTGTTCTGTAACGTGAAGCCGGGCCATGTAATCCAGTCCATCGATGCTCCGTCCATCTATCAGGTTCCTCTGAACATGGAAGGCGAGCGTCTGGATGAAATGATATTGAGCCATTTCCATATCAATGACCTTCCGGAGCCTGATTTTACCAATCTCAAGGCATTCCTCGACAGGTTGTATCACCCTAAGCATCAGGTGGATATTGCACTTGTCGGCAAATACGTGGAACTTCAGGACGCTTATAAGTCCATCCTTGAATCTTTCGTTCATGCAGGTGCTGCGAACGAGTGCAAGGTAAACGTTCATACAGTCCAGAGCGAATTCATTGACCCTTCCAACATTGAAGAAAAAATCGGAGGTATGGACGCTATTCTGGTTGCCCCCGGTTTCGGCGAGCGTGGACTTGAAGGCAAGGTTACCGCGATCAAATATGCGCGTGAGCACAATATTCCGTTCTTCGGAATCTGTCTGGGTATGCAGATGTGCGTCGTGGAATTTGCGAGGGACGTGCTCGGCATGAAAGAGGCCGCTTCCACGGAGGTGAATCCTTCCACTCCATATCCTGTCATCAACCTCATGGAGGACCAGAAGAGCACCACGATCAAGGGCGGTACAATGCGTCTGGGCGCTTACGAGTGCCAGCTTGACAAGAATTCTCTCGCATACAAGATCTATGGCAATGAGATTATTTCCGAGCGTCATAGGCACAGATATGAGTTCAACAGCGACTTCCTTGCACAGATGGAATCAGCAGGATTGAAAGCTACGGGACGTAACCCTGAGACCGGTCTTGTGGAAATCGTCGAGATTCCTTCACATCCGTTCTTCATCGGCGTGCAGTTCCATCCGGAATACAAGAGTACCCCTGAAAAGCCGCAGCCGATATTCGTCGCGTTCGTAAAGGCAGCGATGGAATACCGCAAGCAGAGAGGCGAGGAGGTCTCACTGTAATCAGATATGGGAAACCGTCGTATGGGCATAAGTTTCATAGCGTCAATGTTGGCCATGACATTGGCGCTGTCTTCTTGTGCCAATGCTTCCGGTTCCGGCTCTGCCGCTTCCGGCAGCAATGTTTCCGAGGTCCGTTCCGGGCAGGGGACTCCGTCCAATGTTTCCCGCGCCAGGGTGAAGGTCACCGGCTATAAGATTCGGATTGTCAATGAATTTCCTCATGATGTCACGTCTTATACGCAGGGGCTTTTCTTCTATAACGGTGAAATGTATGAAAGTACCGGACTGAACGGCAAATCCACTTTCAGAAAGGTGGATATCGAGACCGGCAAGCCTCTGTATCGCCTGGATTTCGACAAGAAGTATTTTCTGGAGGGGGCCGTGGAGAAAGACGGCAACATCTACATGCTCACATGGATGAACGGCGTGGCTTTCGTGTATGATGCCAAGACCATGGAATACAAGTCGACGTTCTCTTATCCTCGTGAGGGATGGGGACTTACGACTGACGGCAAGAGTCTCATCGCGTCTGACGGCACGGCGAATCTGTATTTCATGGATGATTCGTTCAAGACCGTGCGCAAATTGACGGTGAAACTGAACGGCAGGCCCGTCCGTGACCTCAATGAACTCGAATACATCGACGGTAAGATCTGGGCCAATGTCTACCTGACAGACATGATAGTCATCATCGATCCGGCCGACGGCAATGTTACCGGTATCGTGGATTGTTCAGGTCTGCTCCCGGAAAACTTGCGGACGGAAGATACCGATGTCCTGAATGGCATCGCCAGAAATCCGGTTGACGGTAAACTTTACCTGACCGGAAAGAATTGGATCAGGCTTTATGAGGTCGTTCTGGTGGAGGTTAAGTAACAAATTGACAGGGAATTTGGGGTGTTATTGGGATTTTGTTGAAAAACAGTGCAATATGCTTGAAATTGTCTTGCTGAATTGTTATATTTGCATAGATAAAAAAGTAGAAAAGAAGCCGTGAGGCCCTATTTATATCAGTTTTTATTAGAGGACGGCTGTGCTCCATCGGAGTGCAGCCTTTTACTTTGGTTCCATCTAAAACGTTTGTCCGGAACCAAATGCCTTTTTAGATCCACCCCGTTCCATCTAAAACGTTTTCGCGGAACAAAATTGCGCCGAAGTTGCCAAACCGAGTCTCGCTGCCGGTGTCTGTAACCAAGTTTGTTCGGAAATATCGGTAAATTATTGCTAAATTTGTGTGATACAAAAAATTGATGTCAATGAGAATAGATATACTTACGGTGGTGCCGGAACTTCTGGAGAGCCCTCTGGGACACTCGATTGTCGGAAGGGCGCGGAAGAAAGGATTGGTGGAAATCAATGTCCACAATATCAGGAAATACGGCATTGGTCCCAGAAGCACGGTGGACGATTATTGCTATGGCGGGGACGCCGGTATGGTGATGATGGTCGAACCTGTGTTCCGGATGATAAATGAACTGAAAGCCGAGCGCGACTATGACGAAATCATATACATGTCGCCTGACGGAGAGCAGCTTACGCAAGGTATATCCAATGAACTTTCGCTGAAAGGAAACATCATTATCCTCTGCGGACATTACAAAGGCATTGACGAGAGAATCCGTGAACATCTCATTACCAGGGAGATATCAGTAGGGGATTACGTGGTCAGCGGCGGCGAAATACCGGCTGCGCTTCTTGCGGACTCCATAGTGCGCCTTATTCCGGGAGTGCTGACTGACGAAACATCGGCATTGAGCGACAGCTTCCAGGACGGCCTGGTTTCCCCGCCGATTTATACGCGCCCTGTGGAATTCAACGGATGGAAAGTTCCTGATGTGCTTCTCAGCGGCAATCCAAAACTTATCCAGGATTGGCAGATGCAACAGGCACTGGAACGAACAAAAAAGCTCCGTCCTTACCTTCTGGATGACAAAAACGCAAAATAAAACGAAATATTTTAACAATTTGTTTGCAGATTAAAAAAATCGCGCTAAATTTGCATTGTTTTAATAAAACGTTAAAGTGATTTTTTTAAATCGTTAGCCGGGAGGCTATAACCATACAAATAATTACACCAATAGGATTAGTCCTTATACAGTAGACTATATTCTTTAAACGAAGTAACACACTCTAATAATTTACGGTAAAGGTCGGCGTGACGCCGACCTTTATTGCTGAAATATCCGTACTTTTAGTTAATTTTGTTGCGATGAAAATTGGAGGAAAATACATTGACTCTGGCCCCTTCGTCCTGATGTTTCTGGGAGCGCTCAGCGCTTTCGGCCCTTTCGTCATGGACATGTACATTCCGGTTCTCCCGGCGATGGAGGATTGGTTCGGCTGTTCCACCTCGCTGGTCCAGCTCGGCCTTACCACCGGACTCATCGGACTCGCTGCGGGACAACTGATTTTCGGACCCCTGAGCGACAGGTACGGACGACGCAAGCCGCTCATCTGCGCAATGCTGCTTTTTATAATCTCCACGGCCGGCTGCATCTTCTCTGCCGACGTTCACCAGTTTATCGTAATGCGTCTGTTTCAGGGACTTGCGGGATCAGGAGGCGTGGTCCTTTCACGTAGCATCGCAGCAGACAAATACCAGGGAAAGCAGCTAACGAAGATGATGTCCATGGTCGCAGCCGTAAATGGCATCGCCACCGTGGCGGCGCCTATCGTAGGCGGATTCATCGCATTGCTGGGCGGCTGGAGAGCCATTTTCTGGAGCCTTATAATCCTGGCTTTCATCCTGCTCATCGGGGCGGTCCGCATGCACGAATGCCTGTCGTTCAAGAACCTCAGCATGTATCGCAAGTCCTCGTTCGGTGCCATCTCGGAAGGCTTTATGGATGTGCTCCGTAACCGGAAATTCCTGCGCTATGTGCTGATATACATGTTCTCGATGGGCGTGCTCTTCACCAATATCGCATCGGCGCCGTTCATCATGCAGGAATACTATGGACTATCCTCGTTGCACTTCAGTATCGTCTTCGGTTTCAATGCATTGACCTTCGCGATAGCCTCTGCTGTCATACCTCGGTTCAGGACCCGCGACAGGGCAATTTCCTTCGGTACAGTCGGGCTTGTGGTGCTGTCCGTATTGACAATGCTGGCGTTCCTTTTCAAGCCGGGATTCTGGGTTTATGAAGCATTGATATTCATACTCTCGCTCATGGTGGGCATGGTTTCCACGGCCTCCAACGTCGCTGCAATGGATTCGGGCCGTGACAATGCCGGCGTCGCCTCAGCCCTTCTCGGGGCAATCGGCAATGCCTTCGGCGGCATAATCCCGGCAATCGTCGCCTCTGGCGAGATGTTGTTCATGACCGGGTCAATGTTTTTGCTTTGTTCCCTCCTCACCGCCGCCTGCGTTTTCGCCGACCTTTTCAAGAAATATCGAAGAAACATTAAGGAACTTAATAATTAGAAGTATAATGGAACTTTTTGAATATGCTCGGACGGATCTGATGTCCGGGAAAAAGATATTGTATTTGCATGGATTTGCTTCGAGCGGGCAGAACGGCACCGTGAAAGCAATGGGGACATTGTTGCCGAATGCGCAGATAATCGCCCCGGACCTTCCGGTCGACCCGCACGAAACAATGCAGATGCTCCGGGAACTTTGCGCGAAGGAGAAACCGGATCTGATTGTCGGAGCCTCCATGGGCGCCATGTATGCAGAACAGCTCCGCGGGTTCTGGCGCATATTGGTCAATCCAGCATTCATGCTGGCTGATACATTGCTGAAAAACAATGGATTGGGACGTCAGGAATTCCACAATCCGCGCCGCGACGGCCAGACATCTTTTCTTGTGAATAAAGGGTTGTTGGAGGCATTTCGCGAAGTCTCGTCACATAAATTCGAAGGACTTCCGGACAATGTGGATGACCCGGACTTCTTCGGCGACTGCAACGCTGAACAAGAACTTGTCTATGGCTTGTTCGGCGTTCATGATGAGCTGGTTACAGGGACATTCGAACTCTTCTCGAAACACTATCCGAATGCCATACATTTCGAGGGGACCCACTACATGGACGACAGCGTTTTCCTTAAATCCGTGCTTCCTGTCATTGAAAGAATCGACGACATTCAGGAAAAACGCAGCAAGCCGGTAATGCTCATATCTTTGACGGACACATTGCTGGATATGAAGAACGGCGAAGCCCACGGCTTGCCGGTAGAAGACATGGAACCTTACGGAAGCGCAGTCAAGGCATTTGCTGCACTGTCCCGTCACTATACACCTTACGTATTGATATCCAACTCTTTCAATGAACCGGAACGTCTGACGTCATTGTACCGGTGGGTGGAAAAGAAACTGGGTGTGCCGGCATGGAACAGAATCATTGTCACGAACAGAAAGGATATGGTTCTCGGCGACTATCTCATTGACCGTTATCCTGAAAGGCTTGCGACAGAGGAGTTTATGGGTACCGTCCTGCATTTCGGCGAGGAACCGTTCAAGACGTGGGAAGAGGTGCTTACCTATTTTGAACGACTTGGCGGTCAGTAATATATAGAATCGTGAGAAGAATATGGAAATAATCATTGGAATAATTTGTGCTGCGGCAGCGGCTGCCGTGGCATGGTTTGTCTGTGCGAAATCGATGGGCGCGGAGAAGGCTCGTCTGGAGTCGCTTCTGGCATCGGAGAAGGAAAATTCAGCGAAGACGCAGGCGGCCGACAAGGAACGTTATGAGATGATGTTGAAGGCGTCTGCGGACAGCTATGAATCGCGGTTGGCAGCAGCGGACAATAATCTGCTGGAAGTCAGAAAGAGCTATGATTCAATGCTTTCTGAAATCAAGAAAAGTCATGAGAAGGCATTGGCACAGCAGGTGGAAGCCATCAAGACGGAGATGACTGCGCAGACCGAGGCGGTGCTGAAGGCACGAGAGGAAGAGCTTGGAAAGAAAGCGGAAGAGACCTTCAAGAACATCACCGGGACTCTGGGCAAGGACCTGGAGGAGATGAAGAAGTCCTTCAATGAGAACAAAAAGGCGCAGACCGAGTCTTCCGCGTCGCTGAAAGAGCATCTGGAAAATGCTGTGAAAAACCTGAAGGAACGCACCGAAGATATTGGAAACAAGGCAGATAACCTTGCGGATGCATTGAGAGGAAAGAATAAGATGCAAGGCTGTTTCGGAGAGATGCTTCTGGAAAATCTGCTTGTCAAGGAAGGCTTCACCAACGGCGTCGACTATGACAGGGAATCCACGCTCAGGGACGAGTCGGGGATGGTCATACCGAATGAGGACAGCGGCAAACGTATGAGACCTGATGTGATAATCCATTTTCCGGACAATACCGACGTCATCGTGGACTCCAAGGTGGACCTGAAGGCCTTTTCAGACTGGTCTGACAAGACTAAAAGTAAAGAGGAACGTGAAGCTGCCGCGCAACTTAACTTGAAGGCAATCAAGGGCCAGATAGATAATCTGTCCAAGAAGGATTATAGCAGTTATATCGCTTCGGGCAGGAAAAGTCTTGACTATGTGCTGATGTATGTCCCTATTTACGGAGCGCTGCAGCTGGCCAAGAGCCTTGACGATAATATCTGGCGTGAAGCGTTCAAGAAGAATGTCCTGATAACGACCGAGGAAACTTTGGTGCCGTTCATTCGCATGATACGTACGGCATGGTGCAATGTGGAACAGGTCCGTAACCAGCAGAATATCATCAAGGCGGCCGAGGAGATGATCGCCCGTGTGCATGACTTGTCGACCAATTATGCCAAACTTGGAAAGAAGCTGGAGGAAGTGCACAATGTTTATGAAGCATGTGACAAAAAACTGAAGGACAGCGGCCAGAGCATCATCGTTTCGGCGAACAAGGTGATTTCCTACGGAGTGAAGCCACGTGCCGGCAAGGATAAATTTCCGGCGCTATACGGACACGAAGAATCCGACGCGGACAATGCCTCCGACAAGGATGAACAATAAAGACAGCGGGCTGACCATTGATTTGGTCGGCCCGCTTGACGATAAGCTATATTAATTCAATTCTATTCTGCCTTGCGCTCCTTGTTTCTTGTAAGTTTTTCCTTCATTGCGTCAACACAGTCATTGACAGCCTCTTCGAAAGTTCTTGCACTTCTCTCGATTACCTGCGAGCCGCCTGGAACATGAATCTGAATTTTTACATTCTTATTCTCCGGCTTCTCCATCAGTGAGAGAACAACCTCTACATCAGTAATTGCCTCATCGAAACGACTGAGCTTGGAAACTTTCTTTTCAACGAAATCCAGCAGTTTCTGGTCAGCATTGAATTTGAGTGATTGTACTCTAATCTCCATTTTTACCTCCTCTTTTAGCCCTTGGATGGGTATTAGTATAAACTTTCTTCAGCTTCTCGATAGTGTTGTGAGTGTAGACCTGTGTCGCCGCAAGTGACGAGTGCCCGAGCAGTTCCTTTATCGAATAAAGATCCGAGCCGTCGTTCAACAGCTCTGTCGCCAATGTGTGCCTCAGCACATGCGGCGATTTCCTGCCGGTAATTCCGTCCACCTGCCCCAACTCGCGTTTGACCGCCCTGTCCACGAAAACCGGATACAATGCTGTTCCGTTCAATGTTATCAGGAGTGGTTCGCGTGAGGTGCGCTCTCTCCCCACTATCGCTTCCGCTGCTTTCAAATATAATGAAATTTCTTTAGAAAGTATCGCTGTCATCGGTATTTCTCGCATTTTATCACCCTTTCCCGTTACATTTATTACGGAGCGTTCGGAGTCGATATCCCCGATTTTAAGGGAAATCAATTCTGCGCGTCTTATGCCGGTTTCGAATAAAATGCTGATAATCATGCGCCTCAGCCGCTTTTCATATAGCTCGGCAGCAAGTTTCCAAGTGCTGGATGAATGCGGTGTGCCGTCGAGGAGTGCTGGAGCGGAATTTTTCAGCAATTCGAGCGATTCCATGTCGGCAGACGGCGCGCTGGTGTCGAAATATTCCTCCATGGAATCCTTGCGGAAGAAAACAGGCAGTCTTTTGCTGCATTTCGGTCGGCTGACCAGTTTGACCGGATTTGATTTCAAGCGGCCTTGCCCCATCATCCAGCGGCAGAAACTGCTGAGGACCGAAAGGTGCTGGCTTACAGTCCTTTCGTTCAATTTCCTCGTTTCGCTAAGATAAAACTCGTAGTCCCTTATCGTGTTGACCGTGAGTCTGGATTCAATGTCGGTCACGCCTGAACCGTCATCTTCTGACATAAACCCGACAAATTCCTTGAGGACATCGGAATAGATTGTGCATGTCCTTGGGGAATAGCGCTTTACGCCTGATATATATGCCAGAAAATCGTCGGTAAGCATGATTATTTTACTGCTTTGAGCCCCATTTCTTCCGCTTTCACTCTCATGAGTTTGTCGGCGTCTTCGAAAGTATTGTCAATGATGCCGTCCAGGATGGCGTTCTTCACATATTCCTTCAATTCTCCGATTTCCTTGCATGGCGGGATATTGTAGACATCCATCACATATTCGCCGGTAATCGGATTCTTGAAATTCCTTATCTGGTCCTTCGCCTCTACTTCCACAAGTTTTTCACGCACCAACTCGAAATTCTTCTTGATCCGCTCGACTTTAGCCGGGTTTTTGGATGTTATGTCGGCATTGCACAGAAGCATGAGGTCCTGAATTTCATTGCCCGCATCGAACAGCAGCCTTCTAACTGCAGAATCCGTAACCTCTTCATCTACAAGTGCTACAGGCCTGTGATGCAGGGCGACCAGCTTCTGGACGTATTTCATTTTCTCGTTAAGAGGCATTTTCAACTGCTGGAAAATCTTCGGCACCATCCTCGAACCTATCGTCTCGTGCCCATGGAAAGTCCACCCGATATTGGGGTCGTAGCGCTTGCTTGCCGGCTTGCCGATATCGTGCAGCAATGCCGCCCATCTCAGCCAGAGGCATGGCTCCGTCCTCACCGATTCCGTGAATCCGTCCCCGTTTTCCACCGGAGTATAATCCATGAGAGAGCCTGCGGCAATGCCTGCGACTTCATCTCTCGCCACGTTGTCCACTACCTGGAGAGTATGCGAGAAATTATCCTTGTGGCCGCGTCCGTCCACGGTTTCCACGCCCTTCAGTTTTCCCAGCTGGGGCAATACATATTCCAGAAGTCCGGTCTCGTCCATGAGCTTGAAAGCCATTGACGGTCTTGGGCATAGAAGCATCTTGTTCAGTTCTTCGGCAATACGCTCCTTGGAAAGTATTGACATCCTGTCCTTCATCCTCCGCATTGCGTCGAGTGACTCCTGGACGATCTTGAATTCCACTTCCGGAGTGCTGAGCTTGGTCGCGAAGCGGATTGCCCTGAGCATTCGAAGCGGGTCGTCGCTGTATGTGGTGTCCGGCTCCAGAGGCGTGCGGATGATGCCGGCTGCCAAGTCCCTGATGCCGCCGAACGGATCTACCAATGCGCCGAAGTCCTCTTTTTGCAGGCTGAATGCCATTGCATTGATAGTGAAGTCCCTACGCTTCTGGTCGTCCTCCAGTGTCCCGTCTTCCACAATCGGTTTTCTGGACTCTCGGTGGTAGGATTCCTTCCTCGCGCCTACGAATTCTACCTCTGTTCCATGGTACTTCAGCATTGCCGTGCCGAAATTCTTGAAAACGGAAACGCGGCAGCCGTGGTGCTCTTTGGCCTTTATGTAATCTGCGACTGCCGTGGCGAGTGCGATGCCGCTGCCCTCCACCACGATATCGATGTCATCGGTTTTCCTTCCCAGGAAGCAGTCTCTTACGAAACCGCCTATCACAAAGGCTCTTACACCGATGCTTTCCGCCACTTCCGAAACTATCCCGAATACGGGGTTCTCCAAATATCCTTTTGTCAAGGTCATGTTTTTCTTAAATTTTACGTCCTGCGTTACTCCAGTCCCAGCATCTGTAAATATGTAGGTGCTTCCTTCAAAAAGCAGATGCTGCCGTCTTCCAGCCTCTCGCAAAATATCGTCCGGTTACCGTTCGTCAATGCCAAATATTTGACGTCCAGCACCATATCGTATCTCAATGCCTGTTCCAGAACTTCTTTCGTGAGTTCCACGTCAGGGCGTTTGCATTCCACTATCATCATCGGTCCGGGCCGGCGGTCATATACCACGATGTCCGCCCGGAATTCTTTTTTCAATGCGCCTTCACCGAATTTCATCCCGACTTCGCTCATCATCATGTGAAGCGGAACCTGCATTCTGTCTTTCAGGACGGTGATGAACCATTGGCGCACCCTTTCTTCGGGCGTCAGGGGAACATTTTTTCGTCTCAATGGGTCCCAGACTATATTTTCTGCCATGTAATATGTATTTCAATATGCAAAGATACTCAAAATGACTCCTGATTTAATTTAATTCGGGACAATTTTATTAAATTTGTCCGGATTTAAGAACTTTAATCAGTATGAACAAGACGGGAGAGTACAGATTCACGATTATCGTGCCTGTGTACAATGAAACTGACAATATATATGCTTTGGAAAAGGCTCTCAATGAATTCATTCCGAAAAGCCGCTACAAGACATGTGCGCTTTTTGTCAATGATGGCTCATCTGATGGCAGTCTGGAGCGTATTCAGGAAGTCTGCGCACGCAGTAAAGACCTCTATTACATAAGTTTCGTGAAAAATGCCGGATTGAGCGCAGCCATTAAGGCTGGTTTCGACTATACATGCTCTGATTTCGTGGGTTATATGGATGCCGATTTGCAGACTACGCCGGAAGATTTCAATCTTCTGCTGGAAGGCATTGAGGAAAAGAGCATGATGATAGGCATCCGCGCGAACCGTAAGGATACCTTCTTCAAGAGAATACAGTCCAAGATTGCCAATGGCTTCAGGAAAATGATGACTCACGATGGGGCCACCGATACGGGATGCCCTCTCAAGGTCCTTCATACAGATGTCGCCAGACGGATTCCGATGTTCAAGGGAATGCACCGTTTCCTGCCTGCGCTTGTGCTGCTTCAGGACGGCTGTTCTTACGGCCAGGTGCCTGTAAGGCATTTCCCGAGGGTGGCCGGCAAGTCCAAATATCATCTCTGGAACCGCCTCTGGGGCCCGTTTGCCGATTGTTTCGCATATAGGTGGATGCGTCCGCGCTATATAAATTACAAGGTAGGGGAGAACAACGTAGAATAGCGCGCGATGGTAGAAATTCACGATTTGCCTAAGGCGGTGATATTGACACTCGGCTTCACCGCGCAGATATTCTTCTCGCTCAGGACATTGTTCCAATGGTGGAAGTCCGAGAAAGCGAAAAAGGTGGTTTCACCGTCTGCGTATTGGGTGCTCAGCGTCATCGGCTCATACTTGTTTTTCATTTACGGTCTGCTCCGTGATGACTTCTCCATCGTACTCGGCCAGCTGATATCCTATTATATATATCTGTGGAATCTCAATGCGAAGGGGGTATGGAAGCGTCTGGGGCTCGTTTTGCAATCCGTCCTTCTGGCGACACCGGTAGTGGCGGTGCTCCTGATGCTCCAGAATGCACAGGTCTATTTCCAGAATTTCTTCCAGAATGAGGATATTCCGTTGGGACTGGTCATTTTCGGTTCCGCGGGACAGGTGATTTTCACGTTAAGATTCGTGTATCAATACATTTACTCCAAATATAAGCATCAATCCACACTGCCGATGGGCTTCTGGGCCATCAGTTTGTTCGGTTCCAGCGTGATTATCGCATACGGAATCTTCCGGCTGGACCCGGTGCTGATTCTCGGCCAATCATTCGGTTTTGTGGCTTATATCAGGAATCTAGTCATAGGATTTAAAGAAAGGAAGACCAATGCCGTCGAACCTGAAAACTAATTTTTTGACCAGGCATCCGCTGATGGCGGTGTTCCTGTTCACCTTCATCTGTCTGCTTCCTGCAATGTTGATGAGGGATTTCACGCCTTCCAATGAACTGAGGTATCTCAGCATTGCCGATGAAGCGATAGCCAACGGCAATATATTCGCGTTCTATAACCATGGTCTGCCATATGCGGACAAACCGCCTCTATATCTGTGGATTGTGGCATTGTGCAAACTCTTTTTCGGACAGCATAGCGTATTGGCATTGAGCATATTCTCATTGATACCGGCCTTTGTGATCGTGTGGCTGATGGACAAGTGGGTGATGTCCGATGCGTCTTCGTCCGACCGTATGGCTATGGCTATGATGCTGATTACCAGCATCATGTTCCTCGGAACGGCGGTCGTGCTGCGTATGGATATGCTGATGTGCATGTTCATTGTGCTGGCGCTGTTCACGTTTTGGAGGATGTACGAGCTGCGGCTCGACGGCGAACCGGCGGGTGAAGATGCCGTGGTTTACCGTAAGTGCAGCTGGCTTCTGCCGATTTGGATTTTCCTGGCATTGTTTACGAAAGGTCCTGTGGGACTGCTGGTTCCGCCGGTTTCCATAGCTGTTTTCCTGCTGGTGAAGCGGAAACCGCGTGACATCGGAAGGTATCTCGGCTGGAAAACCTGGGGCGTGATTGCCGGTCTCTGCGCGGTTTGGTTTAACCGGCGTCTTTCTCGATGGGGGAGTAAGCTATCTGGACAATCTCCTGTTCAAGCAGACCGTAGGGAGAGCTGTCAATGCTTTCACGCATAGCAAGCCGTTCTGGTTCTATGCTGTCGCAATTCTTTGGTGCATAGCGCCTTATACATTGCTGCTGATAGGCTCGCTCATATTGTCAGCCTGGCCTCGCAGGAAGAATGCGGAAGCCGGTTCCATTTCTGCCGAGGCGGTGAAATCTGACAAGGAGATGCTTTTCCTTTGCGTGATCGCGTCTACTTTCGTGATGCTTTCTTCCTTCAGTTCCAAACTTCCGGTTTACCTGGTTCCGATGTTCCCTTTCATCGTGTATCTGTTTCCGATGGCGGTCAACCGTTGCGGATGCCGGCGCTGGGCAGCATGGGCTATCGGGATCCCTGCAGCCATATTCGCACTGGTCGGAATTGTCGCCTGCCTTGTACTGTTCGGCGTCATCAATGTCGAACCGCTGGATGCGACGTGGAAGGAATATCCGTTTGCTTTCGATCCGCCTGTAAAAATCGCCGCCGTTCTGCTGACAGCGGGAAATTTGTTGGCATTGTGGTTCCTTGTGCGCAGAAAGGTTTGGAATCTGCCTGTATTTCTGGTGGGGTCGTCATTGCTGCTGACGGTTTATGCCGCTTCAGGAGTGCTTGCCAAAGTGAATCCGTATTTCGGTTACAGGGAGATCTGCAAGGAAGTGCCGACGGGAACGGATGTGGTGACATTGTGCCTGCACAGACCTGAAAATATTGATGTCTATGTGGGAAGACAGATAAAGGACTATGGCAAGGATGTGGAAGCGTTCATGAAAACCGCTTCGGATACGGCCAATACCCGCCCTATGTCGCTGATTACCACGTATAAGTGCTTGGAGGCTAATCCGCAGCTAAGGGATCTTTTATATAGCTCCGGACCTGTTGCGAGTGTCGGCCCGTATTGCGTCGGAACTATAGAAAAACATAAAAAATAGGCATTGTAGCGATTTTATTGCCGGAAAATTTTGGATTATAAAAAATAATGCCTACTTTTGTATTCCCAAACGATGGTGCTTTGGCCGAGCGGTTAGGCACAGGTCTGCAAAACCTGCTACAGCGGTTCGATTCCGCTAGGCACCTCCAAAAATGCCTCTGAACTTGTTTCAGGGGCATTTATTATATAAAATTGATACTGAACTTGGGCTCAACGTAAAATCGGGCTCAACGTAAAATCCCGGTTGATTTGCATTTCATAGCACGTCCGAGGTACAAAGAAACTGCTGGCGTGGCCTGCGGACCCGTGGACGTGGCAGGCGGGCGGGACGCGGCCACGCTCGGTTTGTGGAGACGTTGATTTTCAGTGAGTTATAAAACGCAGCGTGGAAACGCAGCCTTATTTTGGCTACGTTTCCACGCCATCATTAAAAAGCACTCTGATTATCAACGAGTTATATTTCAGCCCGTGGCCGCGTCCCGATGGAAGTCTTATAACACGTTTTTCACGGCCAGGGGGGGGACCAATTTCACGCACGAGCGGCCTTGTTCTGTATGCCGGCCCCGCTTTTTACTTGCCCGCTATCGTCAATCTCCACGGCGATGGCATACTGCGGTACCTCTCCAAGTCATAGACTGTCTTCAGGCAGATGGACAGAAAATATTGAATTTGGAAGAAAACTAAGAAATATGCAAAGTATATTTTGCATTATGAAAAATATACTTAACTTTGCAATCGGAACACAATTCAAGTAATCGTCATGAATAGCAAAAGTATCCTTATGCCTCACTCCTGCCAGAAGATTGGCTGGTGGCTTCTTCTCCTGACTGTTCTCATTGTAGTAGCCAAGATTATCGTCTTATATACCACACATAGTATTGATGTGGTTTGGTATCTGGCAAAATCATCCCACCTCATTCTTATTGCATCACTGTTCTTTATTACCCTCTCTAAGGAGAGAGTTGAAGACGAAATGATCTCCGGCCTGCGGCTGAAGGCCCTGGGACTAACCAGTTATGCGTTTTTCGTAGGCTTTCTGTTCATGAGCCTTGCGCTGGAATTTCATTTGCTCGATTTGTTCATGAATAATGACGGAACTCTGAGTCTCTATTTGAGCGAGCTGTTCCTAATTATATTGCCTATAGCGGGCTCAGGCCTGTACTATCTGATCTTCCGCGTACTTCTCCGTCAATCCAAAAAGGAACAGGCTCTATGAAAAACACAGTCCGCGTAGAAAGGGCCATCATGGACATCACCCAACTGCAGTTGGCCGATGCAGTAGGCGTAAGCCGCAACACCATTATTTCCATTGAATCCGGGCGTTACCTCCCTTCTGCCGTATTGGCCTTGAAGATTGCCCGCCATTTTGGCAAACCGGTTGAATCCATCTTCCAATTGGACGAGAACGACTGATAATCACTCTACGATAAAACCGAATAAGCCCTGACAATTCTTAAAGATCGTCGGGACCTATGCTATAGCGCGTTTTGTTTACTGGGCAAGTATAGTGTTTTTCTGCCTCAAAAACGAATTATCTGCATCGAATTTTACAAAATGATGCAGAAAACAACCCGAATGAGGCAGATTACTTGAAGTACTCCTATCTGCCTTTCGCACGCGGTTAAAAATGTTGAGAAAGGAGAAAAGTCCCCCGAAAGAATTGATGTTGTCAGATTAAAGTTGTATCTTCGCCGGTTCAGAATTCGCTTATATAGTTGATTTGGCAGGCTATAGGTCTGCGGAATTTAGGGTTTCTATGTTAAAGGTAAATTTTATGAAGACCAAGCTTGACTTCCATCCGAAATTTTTCTCTTGCATCCGAAATTACAGCAAGGCCACGTTCATGTCAGACCTTATGGCGGGAACCATTGTCGGTATCGTGGCGCTTCCGCTGGCGATTGCATTCGCCATTGCCTCCGGCGTGTCTCCGGAGAAGGGTATCGTGACCGCAATCATTGCCGGATTCATTGTCTCATTCCTGGGAGGAAGCAAGGTTCAGATCGGCGGCCCTACCGGAGCATTCATCGTCATTGTCTATGGCGTGATCCAGCAGTATGGCATCGGCGGACTTACGGTCGCGACCATCATTGCCGGCGTGCTGCTGATTCTGCTCGGCGTATTCAAGCTCGGAACTGTCATCAAGTTCATTCCTTATCCAGTGGTAGTAGGATTTACCAGCGGTATTGCCGTGACGATTTTCACGACGCAGATGGCGGATGTGTTCGGCCTCAGCTTTGGTGGAGAGACCGTTCCTGGTGACTTCATCGGCAAATGGATGCTGTATTTCAGGCATCTGGACACGATAAACTGGTGGGATGCCGGCGTGAGCATCCTCAGCGTGCTGATCATCATGCTTGTCCCGAAATTCTCACGCAGGATTCCGGGGTCTCTTGTGGCCATAATCCTCGTTACAGCAGGTGTTTACGCACTTAAAACATGTCTCGGTATAGAAGGCATTGACACTATCGGGGACAGATTCACGATTGCATCGCAATTGCCGAAGGCGGAGATGCCGGCGCTGGATTGGGAGGCGGTGAAGAACCTTTTCCCGATTGCCGTGACCATTGCGGCCCTCGGAGCCATCGAGTCGCTTCTTTCCGCGACTGTGGCTGACGGTATGATCAGCGACCACCATAATTCCAACACGGAATTGATTGCGCTGGGTGTCGCCAATATGGTTGCCCCGATTTTCGGCGGTATTCCTGCGACGGGAGCGATTGCGCGTACCATGACCAATATCAACAATGGCGGCCGTACGCCTGTAGCCGGTATGATTCACGCTGGTGTCTTGCTGCTTATCTTGCTGTTCCTCATGCCTTTGGCGCAATATATCCCTATGGCTTGCCTCGCCGGCGTGCTGGTGGTCGTGTCATATAACATGAGTGGCTGGAGAACATTCAGGGCATTGCTGAAAAACCCGAAATCGGATGTCACGGTGTTGCTCATAACTTTCTTCCTGACAGTGATTTTCGATCTGACTGTGGCTATTGCAGTGGGTCTGATGCTGGCATGTGTGCTCTTCATGCGCCGTGTCATGGAGACTACGGAAATCTCAGCTGTAAAGAATGAAATCAAGGTGCAGGACGAGTCTGGCATCCATACGTATGACGAAGGCCTGACTATCCCTAAGGGCGTGGAGGTTTATGAAATCAATGGCCCTTATTTCTTCGGTGTAGCTACCCAGTTCGAGGAACTTATGTCCGAGTTCCGTGACCGTTCCAAGGTGCGTATCATCCGTATGCGCAAGGTGCCGTTCATCGATTCGACCGGTATCCATAACCTTTCGAACCTCTGCGAGATGAGTCAGAAGAACAATATTACTGTCGTCCTTTCAGGTGTCAATCCCAAGGTTCACGCCGCACTCCAGAAAGCAGGCTTCTACCACCTTCTCGGCGAGAAGAACATCTGTCCGAACATCAATGTCGCCCTGGAGCGTGCCAATGAGGTCCTGTCCGCCTAGAAGCACTCGCGCATTTTTTTCTGATCCATACTTTTTATAACTTTGTAAAAATATAAAGTTGGTATGAGGATTTTTGAGGAATACACACAAGCTCGACCATTCATCAAATGGGTTGGAGGGAAGACACAATTGCTGGATGAGATTCGCAAATCGCTTCCCCGCGATTTTGCATCCCGTCAGCATGTAACGTATGTTGAGCCCTTTGTCGGTGGTGGCGCCGTTATGTTTTGGATTCTTCAGGAGTACCCCAATATTGAGAGAGCTGTCATCAACGACATCAATCAGGAACTCATCTGTACCTATCGCGTTATCAAGGAGAATGTCGAAGGATTGGTAGCGGAACTTGCTCGCATTCAAGACGAGTATATCCCCATGGGTGCAGAAGACCGCAAGGTGTATTTCTTGGAGAAGAGAACTCGTTTCAACACGAAGAAGACTGATCCGATTGAAACGGCAGCGCTCTTCATATTTCTCAATAGGACTTGCTTCAATGGTCTTTACAGGGTTAATTCCAAAGGAGCTTTCAATGTTCCTCATGGGAAATACACTAATCCTCGTATATGCGATGTAGACAATTTGCGTGCTTGCTCAACGATTCTTCAGAAGGTGGAGATCCTTAGTGGTGATTTCGCTGAGACTGAATGCTACGCTGGTCCAGACACGCTGTTCTATTTTGATCCTCCTTACAAGCCAATCACTGAGACTTCTTCCTTCACGTCTTATGCGAAAGGAGGGTTCAATGATGATGAGCAGATTCGTCTCCGCGATTTCTGCGACCGCATTAGCAAGGATAAAGCCATGTTCATTGCCAGTAATTCCGACCCTAAGTATGTGAATCCGAAAGAAAACTTCTTCGATACCATATACAATCAGTTCATCATCAAGAGAGTAGCCGCTGTCAGAATGATTAATTCTGATGCTTCTGGTCGTGGCGCTGTTTCCGAATTGATGATTTCTAATGTAGTTAACGCTTAACATTATGGTAAAATTTGATGTGTTCCTATCCCAGCTAAAGGAAACAAATGCAACTCTTGGCTTCTTTACTGATTTTTCAAAGGCATATTCAAACGTTGCAAATATTGCAGTAAAACTGAATCAGCTTAATTTTCTTCTTGGTAAGGACAACTTACGAGCAGCGGTTGAATTGATCTATAACGAAAATCCAAAGGCTTTTGAAGTATTAGACGTTCTTGTGGCGGTAAGAAAGAAGGACAAGAGATTAGTCCTGAACGAAAAGCAGCAGCCAGTACTTTTAGAGAGCTATTTCAACGATGTTGAAAGTATTTGTGCTTACATTGATGGAACAGGATTAGGGGAAGTGTTCAGTTCGAAGAAGATTACTAACCTTGTTGATTATGTTTTCGGCGTCGAGGTAGGTCTTGATACAAATGCACGAAAGAATCGTTCAGGAAAACTCATGGCTGAAGCTGTTGCAAAAGTGTTTGATGAAGCAGGCGTTGCTTATGAAGAAGAGGTTAATAGTACATCCTTTAATGATTTAACGGGGCTCGGAAAAGATCTTAAGCGATTCGACTTTGTAATAAGAAAAAAAGACAAGATTTTCTTGATAGAAACTAATTTTTACAATGAAGGAGGCTCTAAACCTAATGAAGTCGCACGAGCGTATTCAGATATTGCTCCTAAAATCAACGCTAATAAGAAATACGAATTTGTATGGATAACAGATGGTCAGGGTTGGCTTAGCGCTAAGAATAAACTAGAGGAAGCCTATGGTATTATTCCTCGCGTTTACAACCTCACTACCCTCCCGTTTTTTGTTGAAGAAGTTAAGAAAATGTCATAAGATATGCCTACCGCATACTACAAATCACCGGATAAAAACTTCACACTCTTACAGGGAGATTGTATCGAACTTCTGAATTCCTTCGATTTCAAGTTCGATATGATTTTCGCAGATCCTCCATATCATCTCTCTAATGGTGGAATCAGTATACAAAGTGGTGTTCCGGTTTCTGTGAATAAAGGCAAGTGGGATAAGTCCCATGGATTTGAAGAGGACTACAAGTTTGATAAAACATGGCTGGCAGCCTGCCGTGAGCATCTGAAATCAGACGGCACTATCTGGGTTAGTGGAACGTATCACAATATCTTCTCTGTCGCCCGCTGTCTTTCGGAACTGAACTTCAAGATTCTGAACTGCATCACCTGGGTGAAGACTAATCCTCCACCCAATCTTTCTTGTAGATACTTCACCTATTCGGCGGAATATATACTTTGGGCTCGTAAGGAACTGAAGGTGGCTCATTACTACAACTATGAACTGATGAAGGAAATCAATGGCGGCACCCAGATGCGTGATGTTTGGACGTTACCTGCCATTGCCCCCTGGGAGAAATCTTGCGGTAAGCATCCAACCCAGAAGCCACTTTGCGTACTATCCCGAATTATTCAGGCATCTACGAAACCTGGAGCTTGGATTCTTGATCCGTTTACCGGAAGTAGCACTACCGGTATCGCCGCTAATCTCCTGGGACGGCGTTTTCTTGGCATAGACCAGGAGGTGAAATATCTCGAGATGAGCAAAGCCCGTCGCGAGGAATTGGATTGTATCGAACGACGTGGTGAACTCTTGAAGAGATTAGAGGGGCAGGCCAAATTATTTCAGGATAGTGACATTCGAGTCCTTAGTGAACCAGAAGTGCATTACGGTCCTGAGCTTCCTTTCTGATACTCTTATGTTTATGGACACTCATTAATATTTGCGCCGTCTTCTGTCCGCCTAGAAGCACTCGCGCATTATCTCGGTGATGTTGCGCGGCTTGCCCATGGTGTAGAAATGTACGGCCGGAACTCCGTGGGCGAGGAGATCCTTGCACTGGGCAGCGCACCATTGGGTTCCGATGCGGTAGACGGCTTCTTTGTCATCACCCGCTTGGGCGATAGCTTCGGTAAGCTCTTTCGGAATATCCAAAGAAAAAGACTGAGGCAGAAGAGCCACCTGGCGGGCTGTAGAAAGCGGTTTCAGGCCCGGAATGATCGGGACATTGATACCGGCTTTCCTGCACAGGTCGACGAAACGGTAGAAAACCTTGTTGTCGAAAAACATCTGTGTAATAATGTAATCCGCGCCCGCATCGACCTTGCGCTTCAGATTTTCAATGTCCGTTTCAATGTTGGCGCACTCGAAATGCTTTTCCGGATAACCGCCGACACCTATACAGAATGATTCACCTGTTTGCTCATCGAAACGCCTGATGGCCTCGACCAGTTCGTTGGCGTGGGCGTAACCTTCCGGATGCGGAATGAATCTCTTTTCACCGGTGACGGAATCTCCGCGGAGAGCCATTATGTTGCTGATTCCCAGGAATCTATAGTTGTAAAGATCGCTTTCCAGTTCCTCGGCAGATGCCCCGCCGCAGATTACATGCGGAACGACATTCACATCGAATTCCGATATGATGGCAGCGCAGACGGCTACTTCGCTGATGCGGTTTCTCACCAGATGGCGGGAATATGTGCCGTTGGCCTCTTTTCTGAAGGCGTATTCGTCCCTGTGGCAGGTTACGTTGATATATTTCGGAGCGAATTCCATGAAACTGCGGATGGTTCCGAGCAGTTCGTCCTTGTTCATGCCGTTAAGTGGCGGAACGATTTCTATCGAAGGGAAAGGTTTCTTGCTTTCGTTAAGTATCTCTGTGATTTTCATTGTATTATGTCTTTGTCTATGAATTAAAGAAGGTGACCCAGGAACTGCCGAGCCTGCTGCTCTGTCATGCCGCGCCTTGAAGCATAATCATCGAACTGTTCCTTGCTGATATGGCGGATTTCCGGATATGTCGCATCCGGGTGGAAAAATATGAAACCGCAGATGGAGGCGTCAGGAATCATTGCGAAGCTCTCCGTAAGCCGTATGCCCAGCTTTCCGCTTTCCGGCAAGATGTCCAGTATATCTTTCTTCAATGTATGGTCCGGACAGCTTGCATAACCGGCTGCCGGCTTGACGATCCGCACATTCCTTCCGCTGCCGCAATGCATCCGTTTCTTCAGGAAATCATCCAGCCATAGGGATGCGGCTTCCGCCAATGTTACCCTTACGGCCCTGTCCATCATGCTGTTATAATCTTTAGTGGCCGTTTCCAGCAGTTGCGAGGTAATGTCTTCTCCCGAGGCTCTTCCATAAACCCTTCTGGCGAAAAAGTCCGGCAGTCCAGCCTGGCAGCCGCAGGTGCATGCCGGGCCATGATTCGTGACCACACTGATGGCAAATGTGCCCATCGGACCGTCATGACCGGATGGAACGAAATCCGCAAGAGACAATCTGCTTCCTCCATGCGCATCGATATTCTCCTGGCGCAGCATCGGGAATCTCGTGCTTTCACCGCTTATGACAATGTCGTTGCCCTCGTGTCGTGCATTCATGATTCTCTCTGACAATCTGATGATTACCTCATGCCTTGTCTTGAATCTCTCCAGCACCGCCTTGCCGTCTTTTACGGTTTTCTCTATTATCGGATCGTCCGGCAGGTCCCCGCCGTATTTTATGCCCCAAATCGCCAGGAACATTCTCCAGTCGAAGTAGGGAAGTATTTCATCTATAGAGAGTTCCATGGCCGGAATGTCGCAGAACGAATATTCTTCAGGTGTGAGATACGAGTCTTCGGATAATGCCGCTTCCGGCACATCGCTTTCCTGCATCGTGCGTTTCGCCATCATGCTTTCATACATGGCCTGCTGCTTTTTCTGCGCCTCGTGCTCTGCAGCCTCGAATTTTTCTCTGTCCATCATGCAGCGTTTCGCCATCACCGCGCTTGAAGACGCGTCCTGCGCATAGAAAACATGCTGATACAGAGGGGCCAGCTTGACGGCAGTGTGCAATGCGGATGTGGTCGCGCCGCCGATGAACAGCGGGGTGTCCATGCCGCGCCGGGTCATTTCCCGGCACAATTCCTCCATCTGGTAGAGCGACGGAGTAATCAGCCCACTTGCCCCGATGATTGCGGCATTGTGCTTCTGCGCCTCATCCAGAATCCTCTCCTTGTCCACCATCACGCCCAGGTCAATGACTTCGAAACCATTGCAGCTCAGGACAATGCCGGTGATGTTCTTTCCTATGTCATGGACATCTCCCTTGACGGTAGCATTGATTATGACAGGTCTTGTGCCGGAATCATTGCCCTCGCCGGTCATGTACGGTTCGAGAACCGCGACCGCGTCCTTCATGATTTTGGCGGACTTCACGACTTGCGGGAGGAACATTTTGCCGTCGCCGAAGAGCTCACCGACGCGCTCCATTCCCGCCATCAGAGGTCCTTCGATGACTTTCACCGCAGAACCGTATTTATGGTAACACTCCAGCACGTCCGCCTCCAGTCCGGCGCCGCGTCCCTTTACGAGACATTCTTTAAGCCGCTCTTCAGGCGTACTGTTCTGGCTGTCAATGTTTTCCTGTGTGGAATTTGTGGTCGTGCCACCGTTTTTAGCTGCCTCTTTCGCTGCCATTATCTCCTGCGCCTTCGCGATAAGCCTCTCGGTCGCATCCGCATCCCTGTTCAGGATCATGTCCTCTGCCTTCTTCAGCAGATCAGGTTCAATGTCATCGTACACTTGCAGCATTCCCGGATTCACGATACCCATGTCAAGTCCCGCATTGACAGCGTGATAGAGGAAAATCGAATGCATCGCCTCGCGGACGGTGTTGTTCCCTCGGAATGCGAAAGACAGGTTCGAAATACCGCCGGAAGTATATGCTCCAGGCAGGTTCTGCTTTATCCATCTGACGGCTTCGATGAAGTCAATGCCGTATTTGGCGTGCTCCTCGATTCCTGTTCCGACTGAAAGGACATTGACATCGAAAATAATGTCATGCGGCGGGATGTTCAGCTTGATTGTCAGCAGTTTATATGCGCGCTCGCAAATCTCGATCTTCCTGCTGAACGTGGTGGCCTGACCGGTTTCGTCGAATGCCATCACCACCATTGCCGCTCCCAGCGCATGGATTTCCGCAGCCTTTTTCAGGAAAGCCTCTTCACCTTCCTTGAGGCTGATGGAGTTTACAATGCACTTTCCCTGAGCGTTTTGCAGACCGGCTACAATGGTTTCCCAATGCGATGAGTCTATCATCAATGCCGCTTTCGCCACAGCCGGGTCGTTGGAAATATATCTCACGAATTTCTCCATGCAGGAACGGCTGTCCAGCATGGCGTCATCCATATTTATGTCAATGATGCTCGCGCCGTTTTCTATCTGGTCGGCCGCGATCTGCAGTCCGGTCTCGTAGTCCCCGGCCGCGATGAGTTTCGCGAATTTGCGGGAGCCTGCCACGTTCGTGCGCTCTCCGATGTTTGTGAAATTGCTGTTTTTCAGGTCAATGCTTACCGGTTCCAATCCGCTCACTGTCAATGTCTTGTCAATGCCGGTGCCGGCGTCAGTCTTTCGTGGCCTGATATCTTTTACAGCTTCGCTTATAGCGGCAATGTGTGCCGGCGTGGTTCCGCAGCAGCCTCCGATGATATTGATGATTCCGGCTTCTGCCATCTTCCTGACTTGCAGCGCCATTTCCTCCGGAGTCTCGTCATAACCGCCCATTTCATTAGGCAGTCCGGCATTGGGATAGCAGATGACGGCGCATTCCGCAAACTCCGATACCTCCTTTACGAGAGGCATCAGGTCCTCCGCTCCAAGTGAGCAGTTGAGTCCGAAGGCCAGGAGAGGGTAATGGCTTACTGAAGTGTAGAACGCCCTTACGGTCTGTCCTGTCAATGTTCTGCCGCTCTTGTCATTGACTGATACTGAGACGATTGCGGGGAAACTTCTGTCAGGCGAAATCTTTTCCAATGCGTACAATGCCGCTTTCGTGTTCAATGCGTCGAAGCAGGTTTCTATCTGGATGATGTCGGCACCGCCGTCAATGACTCCGCGGATCTGCTCGCCGTAAGCCTCGACCATGTCGGCGAAGCTGTATGGGCGCATGTCGGGGTGATTGATGTCCGGAGCCAGGCTCAATGATTTCGATGTCGGGCCAATGCTGGCAGCCACATGAATCCGTCGTCCGCCGGCGCTGTCCGCAGCCCTTCTCGCGATGGCCGCACCTTCGCGCGCCATGATGTAGGACAATGCTTCCGTTCCATATTCTTTCTGTGATATGCGGTTGGCGCTGAATGTGTTGCATTCGATGATGTCTGCTCCGGCAGCTATGTACTCCCGATGGATTTCTTCGATGATTTCCGGGTGCGTCAGGTTAAGGCACTCATTGTTGCCCTTCAGTTCGCGGCTGCTCTGTTTCAGAAATACCAGCGCTTCCGCGGTGTCTGCATTTGTTTCCGGATAGTCCTTTTTTACGCCATTGTCGTGAAAATCAATCTCTTCCAGCCCGTATCGCTGAATCATTGTACCCATCGCCCCGTCCAGGACCAGAATCTTGTTTTCGAATATATTGTTGTCTGACATCTTGTTTCAATAAATTCATGCGCTGTTTTACGCACCAAACAGCATTGTCCATTTGTTGAAGTTCTTGTCACAAAGATAGGAAAAATATCCAAAAGAAAAGGGAACTGCCCATGGTTTTGGACAGTTCCCGTATGAATGTATGTCTCGGATGGACTATTTGAGCACGCCGAGTTCCTTGCCGACTTTGATAAATGCAGCGATACACTTGTCGAGCTGGCTCTTTTCATGTGCAGCGGAAATCTGGACACGGATTCTCGCCTGGTCTTTCGGAACGACAGGGTAGTAGAAGCCTGTGACATAGATTCCTTCCTCCTGCATCTTCGCAGCGAAAACCTGTGAAAGCTTGGCATCATAGAGCATCACGGCGCAGATTGCACTCTGTGTAGGCTTGATGTCGAATCCGGCCTCCATCATCTTGTCCCTGAAGTAGTTTACGTTCTCTACAAGCTTGTCGTGAAGTTCATTGCTTTCCTTCAGGATGCGGAACACTTCGAGGCTGGCGCCTATGATACATGGTGCCAATGAGTTGGAGAAAAGGTAAGGACGGCTTCTCTGTCTGAGGAGGTCGATGATCTCCTTGCGGCCTGTGGTGAATCCGCCCATTGCTCCGCCGAATGCCTTTCCTAACGTTCCGGTATAGATGTCAACCTTTCCGTATGTGTTGGTGAGTTCGCTTACTCCGTGACCTGTAGCGCCTACGACACCGGCTGAATGTGATTCGTCTACCATCACGAGGGCATCATATTTCTCTGCCAGCTCGCAGATCTTGTCGACAGGAGCCACGTTGCCGTCCATGGAGAATACGCCGTCAGTTACAATGATTCTGAATCTCTGTGCCTGGGCCTCCTGCAGACAACGCTCAAGATCAGCCATGTCAGCATTTGCATAGCGGTATCTCTTGGCTTTGCAGAGACGTACGCCGTCGATGATGGATGCGTGGTTCAATGTATCAGAAATGATGGCATCTTCGTCAGTCAGGAGAGGTTCGAAAACACCGCCGTTCGCATCGAAGCAGGCCGCATAAAGAATGGTGTCTTCCGTATGGAAATATTCGCTGATGGCATTCTCAAGCTGTTTGTGGATGTCCTGTGTTCCGCAGATGAAACGTACAGATGCCATGCCGAATCCACGTTTCGCCATCATTGCCGCTGAAGCATTGACCAGTCTCGGGTCGTTGGCGAGTCCGAGATAGTTGTTGGCGCAGAAATTCAGTACCTCTTTACCGGCTACCTGGATGGAGGCTGACTGGGAACTCTCGATAAGGCGCTCCTCCTTGTAGAGGCCCGCCTCGCGGATCTCAGCGAGAGTCTTGCTGAGATGCTCTTTCATTTTTCCGTACATATATAAACGTTTTGTGTTTCATTTGTGTCATAAAATTACGCAGAAATCACATAAAATCAAAGTATATTAAAAAGTTTTAACGATTTGTTATGATTTTCTTCGGAAATCATGAAAATCTAATTATTTTTGTGAACAAATTTATTAAAACAATAAGTTAAAGTACCGATATGAAGAACATTCTCATAATTGGAGCGACTGGACAGATAGGTTCCGAGCTCACTATGGAATTGCGTAAAAGATATGGAAATGACCATGTCGTAGCAGGTTACATTCATGGAAGCGAGCCTAAGGGTGAACTCAAGGAGTCAGGTCCGTCTGAAGTAGTGGACGTTACTGATGGCGAGATGATTGCCGCCGCAGTGAAGAAGTACCACATTGACACGATTTACAATCTTGCGGCTCTCCTTTCCGTTGTTGCCGAGTCCAAGCCGAAGCTGGCATGGAAAATCGGTATTGACGGTTTGTGGAATGTTCTCGAAGTTGCCAGAGAGAACGGATGTGCAGTGTTCACACCTAGTTCCATCGGTTCCTTCGGTCTCAGCACTCCGCATGTCGGAACTCCTCAGGACACTATCCAGCGTCCTCGTACGATGTACGGCGTGACCAAGGTTACCACCGAGCTCCTCAGTGACTACTATTTCACCAAATATGGCGTGGATACCCGTGCGGTACGTTTCCCTGGCCTTATTTCCAATGTTACCCTTCCGGGCGGCGGAACTACCGACTATGCAGTGGATATTTACTATGCTGCTGTCCGTGGCGAGAAATTCGTCTGCCCTCTGAAGCCGGGCACATTGATGGATATGATGTATATGCCTGACGCACTCAACGGCTCCATCAAACTTATGGAGGCTGATCCGTCAAGACTCATTCACCGTAATGCGTTCAATATCGCGTCAATGAGTTTCGCTCCTGAGACCATTTATGAGGCAATCCGCCGTGAGGTTCCGGGTTTCGAAATGGAATATCAGCCTGATCCGCTGAAGCAGAGCATCGCTGACAGCTGGCCTGACAGCATGGATGACTCTTGCGCACGTCAGGAATGGGATTGGAAGCCTGAGTATGACCTAGAGTCAATGACCCGTGACATGCTCGCCAAACTCCGCGCGCGTCTCCTGAAATAACATCGCAACTTCAACGATCTCTTTATACCCGCCCCGTCGACATTCTAGATGCAGAGCAGCATAATCATTTGAGCTGTAATGACATGCAAGAACATCTCGACGGGGTAAACTGTTGCATAAGCTACAGAAGGCTCATCGTCCTCGACGGTACTGAGGGCGTAATTGAGCGCTATCGGGTTCGCCATTGCACCGCAGAGCATACCGATATTTGATGCATAGCTGGTCCTGCAGAATTTCGTGGCGATGAATCCCATGATCAGGACAGGGACTATTGCCATAAGGAAACTGAGCAGAATCCAGAGCAGTCCTTCCGGCTGGAATACCGTCTCGAAGAATCCCGGGCCGGCACTTAATCCCAGTCCGGCAAGGTAGATGGTGAGTCCCATCTGCCTGAGCATCAGGTTCGCACTTCGTGTAGTATATGTGGTAAGGTGCATGCGTGAACCATAGGCCCCCATGAGGATTCCTACGATTATCGGGCCGCCTGCGATACCGAGTTTGACCGGAATGCTCATTCCGGGTATGGCGAACGGTATGCTTCCCAGCAGAAGGCCTAGAATGAGGCCGATGAAGATGGAAAACAAGTTAGGGTTTCTCAGCTCTTTTTCCTGGTTTCCAAGCACTTCTGCCACCCGGTCGATGGCGACTTCCTTTCCCACGATGGTAAGCTTGTCACCTATCTGGAGATGCAGTCCGCTTGACGGAAGAATGTCGATGCCCGCCCTGTTCACTCTGGTGATATTGATGCCGTAGGCATTCCTGAGGTGCAGGTCGCCAAGTTTGGCTCCGTTCATATGTGGCTGGGTGACAAGCACATGACGCGATACCAATGTACTGTCAAGATGGTTCCAGTCAATGTCTTTCTTGTTCCAGTCCTTGTGGACGGTTTCTCCGAAAAGCTTCTCGGCAATGCCGGTTTCCGTTTCTTTTGTCATGACCAGTACATGCTCGCCTTTCTCCAGAATCGTATCTCCGTTTGGTATGATTACCGTGCCGTCATTGGCATCGTCTTCATTGTTTCCGTTGAATTTCCATACCCTGGACACGACAAGCCTGATGGATACGTCCTTCATGATGTTTTTTATCGCTTTTCCGTATATCGCCGGATTGCTGATGCGGAATTCTGACACAAATGTCTGATTGTCATGCTGTTCTTTGGCATTGGAACCAGGCTTGTGGAATATCAGTTTCAATATTACTACGCATAGTATCACGCCGATTACGCCGAACGGGTAGCCTACCGCGCAGGCCATCGCCATCTCGTTGGATGTGGCAGTGGCATCAGGGTAGACCTCCAGAAGTGACTGTTGTGCCGCACCAAGCATAGGCGTATTGGTGGCCGCTCCCGTGAGAAGACCGACGGACGTAGGCAGGGAAATGTCAGTCAACATGCTGACTATTACCGCCATAACCGCTCCAAGTGCCAATACTCCCAGACCCAGAAGGTTCAATTTTATGCCGCCTTTTTTCAATGACGGGAAAAAGCTGGGGCCCACCTGGAGACCGAGGGCATAGACGAATAATATGAGTCCGAAGTTCTGTGCCAATGCGAGCATCTGCGGATCTATCGTCAATCCGAAATGGCCGGCAATGATTCCGGCGAAGAATATGAATGTGATTCCGAGCGAGACGCCCTTAATCGTAATTCTGCTGCATATCAGTCCGATCGCGCAAATCAGCGAGAGGACAAGTATGGCTTGTATAAATGTTTGATTTGTAAATAATCCTGTTAACCAGTCCATTATGATTCTTTCTTATTTGTCGTATCTGAACGGACTGTCAAATTCGTTCAGTTTTATATGTCTTTTGTCTTTTTCGCTCAATAACTTCAGTTCGTCCGGAATTTTCCAGTCAATTCCCAATGTTTCGTCTTCCAGTGAGATGCCGCCGTCCGCTTCCGGATGGTAGAAATTGTCGCATTTGTATTGGAACAATGCGGTTTCGCTCAGAACCGAGAAGCCGTGAGCGAAGCCTTTCGGGATAAACATCTGCCTGTGGTTGTCTTCAGTGAGTTCCACTGCTACATGTTTTCCGTAAGTTGGGGAGCCTTTTCTGATATCTACCGCGACATCAAGAACTCTTCCTTTTATGCACCGCACCAGCTTGCTCTGTGCATACGGAGGATTCTGGAAATGCAGTCCGCGTATCACGCCGTATGTGGACATGCTCTCATTATCCTGGCAGAAATCTATCTTGCCGATTTTTTCTTCGAATTCATGTCTTGACCAGCTCTCGAAAAAATATCCTCGCTCGTCTATGAAAATCCGGGGCGTCAAAATCACAACCCCCTCTATATCTGTCTTTGTAACTTTCATGTTATAGTGCTCCGTACATGTTTTGGTAGTATTTCAAATAATCTCCGCTGGTCACATTGTCCAGCCATTCCTGATTTTCAAGATACCATCTTACTGTCAGTTCAATGCCTTCCTCGAACTGGAGCGAAGGCTCCCAGCCAAGTTCTTTCTGCAATTTCCTTGAGTCGATGGCGTATCTCATATCGTGTCCCTTCCTGTCCGTGACGAATGTGATGAGGTCCAGGTCTTCGCCTTCCGCCCTGCCAAGCTGTCTGTCGACCGTATTGACCAATACTTTTATGAGGTCAATGTTTTTCCACTCATTGAACCCGCCTATATTATAGGTGTCGGCTATTTGTCCTTTGTGGAAGATGGTGTCAATCGCTCTCGCATGGTCTTCCACGAAGAGCCAGTCACGGACATTTTCTCCCCTGCCATAGACCGGGAGCGGCTTTCTGTGCCGTATATTGTTGATAAACAATGGAATCAGCTTCTCCGGAAACTGGTATGGCCCGTAATTGTTCGAACAGTTGGTAACCAATGTCGGCATGCCGTAGGTGTCGTGGAATGATCTCACGAAATGGTCCGAAGCCGCCTTAGCCGCTGAATATGGCGAATGCGGATGGTAGCTGTTCTCTTCGGTGAAGAATTTGTCTCCATAGACATGATGATGCGCCGAGGATGCTTTCGTGGAGAAAGGAGATTCCAGGCCGTCCGGTGCCGTGATTTCCAGCGCCCCATATACCTCATCAGTGGAAATATGGTAGAAGAGGCATGGCACTCCATTGATTTTCCAAGGCTTTTCCTGGCTTTCCCAATGAATCCTTGCAGCCTGAAGCATTGACAATGTGCCGATTACATTGGTATTGGCGAAGGTGAACGGGTCCTTTATCGAGCGGTCGACGTGGCTTTCCGCTGCGAGGTGGATGATGCCGTCGACATTGTACTTCCGTATGATTTCCAGCACGGTTTCGAAATCGCAGATGTCTGCCTTGATGAAGGTGTAGTTCGGCTTGTCCTTGATGTCGTGGAGATTGGCGAGGTTGCCGGCGTAGGTCAGCTTGTCGAGATTGATGATATGGTAATCAGGGTATTTGTTCACGAACAGCCTGACGACGTGGCTTCCGATGAAGCCTGCACCGCCTGTAATGAGTATATTTCTTTTGCTTTCCATTGGTGTCAGCTGTTTTCAATTTCTTCGATGCAGCGTTTCAATGAGTCTGTCCAATATGGTATGCGGATTCCGAACGTCTGCTTGATTTTGGTCTTGTCGAGTACCGAGAAATGTGGTCTTGCCACAGGGCTCGGAAATTCATCGCTGTGGCATGGCCGGATGTCACAGGTGTTGCCGCTCATCTCGCAGATGGCTTTCGCGAAGTCGAACCATGAGCAGACGCCTTCGTTGCTGAAGTGGTAGATTCCTGTCTTCTCCAGCTGCCCGGTTTCAATGATTCTGCATATTGTTTCCGCCAGGTCGCCTGCATAAGTCGGTGTCCCCACTTGGTCGAAGACTACCTTCAGGCTCTCCCGGCTGGAGGTGAGGTCGCGCATTGTCTTCACGAAGTTCTTTCCGAAAGGGGAGTAGAGCCATGCGGTGCGGATGATTATGCTCGCGCAGCCTGTGGCTTCAATGCTTTTTTCACCTGCCAATTTGGTTTTCCCGTACACTCCCAGCGGCTCTGTCGGCCAGTCTTCCCGGCATGGGATGTTCCGGTCTCCCTGGAATACATAATCCGTGGAAATATGTATGAGTGTGCCGTTTACGGCTTTCATTGCGTCAGCCAGATTGCCTGCGGCAATGTTGTTCAGCAGGTTTGCGGTTTCCGGGTCGGTTTCAGCTTTGTCGACATTGGTATATGCGGCGCAATTCACGATGACATTGACATGATTCTCGCGGACGATGTCCGCAATGGCCTGCGGGTCGGTGATGTCGAGTCTCTCGTGTTCTCCGGCAATGTCGGTGAATATGAATCGGTTACGGCTGCCGCGGGAGGCGATTTGCATTTCCCGTCCGAGCTGTCCGTCCGCTCCTGTGACTAAGATTGTATGATTCATTTCAATACTCCAGATCTTTCTTCAGTGTGTCAGGTCCCTCGTTAAGGATGGACATGAGGTATTTTCCGTAATCGTTCTTGAGCATAGGCGCCGCCGCTTTCTTCAGCTGTTCCGCATCTATCCATCCTTGCCTGTATGCAATGCTTTCCAGACATGCGACTTTCAGTCCCTGGCGTTTCTCCAGGACTTCGATGAAGGTGGATGCCTCGGAGAGCGAGTCGTGTGTCCCTGTGTCGAGCCATGCGAATCCTCGTGCCATTGTCTGGACTTTCAATTCATTGGCCTGCAGGAAGTTCTGGTTGACGGTGGTGATTTCCAGTTCGCCTCTGGCCGAAGGCTTTATGGTCTTGGCGATGTCCACGACTTTGTTCGGGTAGAAGTACAGGCCGACTACTGCATAGTTGCTCTTCGGGTTCTTCGGCTTTTCTTCAATGCTGAGGCAGTTGCCGTTCTTGTCGAATTCCGCCACGCCGTATCTTTCCGGGTCGCTTACGCGGTATCCGAAAATCGTGGCTTTATGGTGTTCTTCCGCGTCTATTACAGCCTGCTGCAGCATGGCATTCAGTCCTGCTCCGTAGAAGATATTGTCTCCAAGTACTAGGCACGCGCAGTCATTGCCAATGAATTTTTCACCGATGATGAATGCTTGTGCAAGGCCGTCCGGTGATGGCTGTTCCGCGTATTCGAATGTTACTCCGAAGTCGCTTCCGTCTCCCAGAAGTCTCTGGAAATTAGGCAGGTCCGTAGGTGTGGATATGATGAGAATCTCCCTGATTCCTGCCAACATCAGCACAGAAATAGGATAGTAGATCATAGGCTTGTCAAATATCGGTATCAGCTGCTTGCTGATACCTTTGGTGATAGGGTAAAGCCTGGTTCCGCTACCGCGCCGGCAAGAACGATTCCTTTCATAAATTCCTCGAATTTGCTACTAATATACGTGATTTTTTCAGCATCACCCAATAACTAAGGGGCAAATCGTGAATATTATATTTCGTATATTTGCAGTACTAAACAAAAACATTGAAAAAAATGAAGAGATTTTTTATTGTGCTGTCGGTTCTGCTGGCATTTGTACAGTGTCGGCCGGCGTCGGACGAACTGAAGGTCGTGTCATTCAACATCCGGATGGGTGTTGCGAAGGATGGGGAGAATTCATGGGAATTCCGCAAGCAGGCTTCTGCCGCCATGGTGAACGAGCTCCGTCCCGATATCATGGGACTACAGGAGGCTTTCGATTTCCAGGCGGAGTTCATTAAGGAACAATGTCCTGATTATGACGGAGTCGGAGTAGGTCGTGATGATGGAAAGTCAGCCGGTGAAATGATGATGATTTTCTTCAATACCAAGACGGTCGAACTGAAGGATTGGGGTACGTTCTGGCTTTCCGAGACTCCGGAAGTTCCGTCTTTCGGCTGGGATGCCGCATGTCGCCGTACTGCCACATGGGCCCTTCTGGAAATGCGCAAGTCCGGAAAGGAGTTCTATTATGTGAATACCCATCTTGACCATCAGGGTCGCGAGGCTGAAAAGAACGGTCTGAAGCTCATCGTGGAGCGCATTGACAGTATCAATCCCAAGAAATATCCGATGGTCCTGACCGGTGATTTCAATGTCCTTCCGGCTGATGCCGTGCTGGATGACCTGGACCAGATAATGTCCAGTGCCCGCGCTACGGCGGAAGTGACCGACAGCATCCCTTCTTTCAATGCTTTCGGCAAACCGCTCAAGCATGCTGCGATAGGGGATCAGTTCGTGGATCTTGCGACTACTGCCGGTCTGACGATTGACTACATTTATTATAGCGGTTTCTCCAAATGTCCTAGTTTCCACACCGTGACGGAGAGTTTCGCCGGAGTGCCATACATCTCTGACCACTACCCGGTTACGGCGGTATTGAAATTCTAGAGGTAACTTGCGGACTCGAACTTTATCGGGTCGGAATTATAATGTGGTGGTTCCCGATGGATGAGCGCAGAAAATAATCTGCAAGTCCGGGGGCCGCCACGATTATTTGTGTCCGGCAGAGATTGTCATTATATTGATTTTCAATGATATTGACGTCTTCTAGAAACATTTCCGTGCAGTCTGGCGAAACCTTTAGTATCTTAGCCGGTCCTGCCGGGATCGTGCCATGTATGGCCACTCCGATTCCTGATTCGAAATGCGTGTCGTAACAGTAGCCGCTTACGATGTTCAGCGGCACTGTGCAATGCGCAAACAGCAATTTTTCCCCGTCAATGCGTGAAAGATTTGCCTGGAATCCAGGAGTGCCATATTTTTTGTTGGCGATGCACATTGACAGAAGAGCCGGCACGTCACCTTCGCATGTTGCTACAACTCCCTGACTGTTAAGGATTGCCAATGCCAGGCATCCTGTATTGCCCAGCGCCGTGAGCAGGTCGAAGCATCTCAGGGACACTCCGTCCAGTCCATATTCGTCCACGATTGTCTTGAGCGCGCAATATATGTCAAGCGCCTTTCCGAAGTCTTTTTCCGTTATTTCGCGTCCGAATTTCGGTTTGTTCAATGCATTGAGGTCCAACTCTTTCAGCAAGGTCCTGTCTGGTGTCTTGGCCAGGTCGACAAGCTTGTTTATGTCAATGTCAATGATTTCCGCTCCGAGTCTTATCTTTGCTTCATCGTAGTCCACATCGCTGGAAATCAGCCAGTCCGATGGCTTTCCGACGACTCCGACTTTCATTCCCTCCAATATCCGCCCAAGTTCATATTTTCGCACATGGCTCTTGCTTCCCCTCGTGAAGCCTGCCTCCAGTATTCCGACGATTTCTTCTGTGTTTCCATGTATTATTTCTCCCGGATATCCGTTACGGTTCAGGAATGACAATATTTCCATTGACGCAGCCAATGAATTGCTCTTGCCGCTTGTAAGCAGTCTAATAGGTTCGTTCCCAGGCACCTGCAACTTTCCGTCTTTGCAGAATATGCTCTTGAAAATCCCTTCAGTGCCCCCTGTCCGGACATAGATGAGGTTGTTCCGTGTCTCCCCATATCCGGAGAAATCTTCGCCCATGAAGCAGAACCTTTCTCCAATCATCGCTTCGATTTCCCTTATGAATCCTTCCTCTGCAGGACTACATGCCGCCTCGCTATGCAGGCTTGATGTCAATGTGTATAGTGTGTGCATCTCTCTAGTGTTTTTCATTGGCTCAAATATAATCAAAATATTTAGGGATTGTCGTTTAATGTTTTCTAATTGAGGCAAGCCGCATTGGCCAATCCGGATTTCAGGTCGGCTCTGGCGGAGGTGTTGGATTTTGCCAGAGGACGTTATGAGGCTTGTTATAAGTCTGATAGTGAATTTGTCGTGGGAAAGAAGTATACTTATGAGGATGTCTTCAGGCTTTTGAGCTGGAAGAAGAATGAGGTTGCTCTCAATGTCGGCGAGTTGATTGATACTATAGAGTATGATTATCCGACGTTCCATTTGTCAATGAAATGTTATGACTGCTCGTTTGCCGGCGGAAGTCCGCATCTGCTGGAGCACGAAGCTGCGAAGTGGCTGTCTTCCGAACAGTTGCGGTCGGTGGACTGGCTTCCCGCTGATGTGACATTGATACCGAAAGTTGCGGCGATGATAAAGGGGGAGTGTTGAATTGTCAGGGAAATTTCCTATATTTGCTTCCAGCAAGGTATTGTAGTGACGAGTCAGGATTGTTTTCTCCAGGCTCGTTATTTTTTGTTTGGAGGTCGGCCCTTGGTCCCTGGTGGGCATGAGCGGTCCGGAAACAAAGCGGATACCTTGCGCTAGAGAGAGGTTGAAACGAAACGGATTCTCGGGAGGGGAGAGATTTGAAACCAAAGCTGGTTCCTAGATGTTGGAGTTTTGTTCCGCTAAAACGATTTTATCTGGAACCGATGGCATTGCATTGGAGGTTTTGTTCCGACTAAAACGTTTTCGTGGTACAAAATGAGGTTAGATACGCGTTTTGTACCACGTGAGCATGTTTCTGGTACAAATAGTTGCGCGTTTCCGTTTCACGTTAACGTAGTTACGGCACGAAATCCAACAGGCACGGATATTTGGTCGTGGGAACTGAGGGCATTGTGGCTGCTGCAACCTCATTAAGTAACGTGAAAAAAATAACCTGCTTCTGATTAGGAGAAGATTTTCGAGGATAGATTTCTTTTCGAAGAAGGAGTGTACTCGACGTGCACGACTGATGAGAAAAGAGATATAGACCGAAAAGATTCCTTTAGATGATGCATGTTATTTTTTGAATTTTACTAAAATAATGGATAACAAAATTTTTAACTTATGAGTAACTATAGAGATTTGGAAGCATACTGCGAATCGCGGTTTTTTCAGAATGGTCCTTTCAGGCGCACCTAGAGGAATCTTAACTGCTTGAATATGAGCAGTTAGGATTTTGCCTTTATAAAATTGCCAACATTTTGCCAACATAATTCGTAGCTAATTTGTTGTGGGTGGCAAAGTTTATGTTGTTTTCATCCGTATTTCTCATAATTTCATTGCATTTCACTTGACATCGCCCATTTTATGAGTCACCAAATGACAAACTATAGTCAGATAGATTAGCTCATATATTCTGTAAATTGATGTATATATCATCTATATGATACAAATATCACTATCTAACTTAATAATTCAACACCTTTATTCGTTATTCTAACAGGAAATCACTACTTTTGCACTTTTCAAATAATTATACGCAAATATGAGTAAAGATATAAACAGACTAAAGGTCGTCCTGGCTGAAAAGAAACGAACCAACAAATGGCTCGCTGAACAATTGGGTAAAGATCCTGCAACCGTCTCAAAGTGGTGTACCAACACCATACAGCCGAATGTAGAGACATTGGTGGAGATTGCCAAATATTTGAATGTTGAGATACAGGATTTGTTTTGGCCAATAAAAGACAAAGAGTAATATGAATATTTTTTCTTTCTTTTCAGGAGCTGGGTTCTTGGACTTGGGGTTTGAGCTACAAAGCAATTTTAATGTGGTCTTTGTGAATGAGTTTCACAAGGCTTTTAATGACGTGTATCAATATGCACGGCAACAGATGGGAATTGCCCAACCAATCTATGGTCATCATGTCGAAGACATAACGGAATACACAGATGGTAAACACGATGAGAAGTTAACAAATCTTATAGAACTGGTAAACACATCAAAGCAAACAGACTTGACTGGCTTTATAGGTGGACCTCCATGTCCAGATTTCTCTGTAGCCGGTCGAAATAAAGGACGTGACGGAGATAATGGTAAACTTTCTGGAACATATACAGAATTGATATGTCGTGCTCTTCCTGACTTTTTTGTATTTGAGAATGTAAAAGGTCTGTACAGAACCGCAAGACATAGAGAATTCTTTGAAGAATTGAAAATGCAATTCCGAGAACACGGATATTCCATGACGGAACAACTTGTCAATGCATTGGAATATGGTGCACCTCAAGACCGAGATAGAATTATTCTAATAGGTTTCCATCATACTGCTATCGAAAGGCTCCATCTACCTGAAGCAGATGGCAAATTGTTGGATTTTCCTTGGGAAGCACACAAACGATATAATTTGCAAACAGTGAAGTCGCTTCCTTGGCCGACAAAGACACCATATCATGAGAATGTTGAAACAGAAATGCCGCAAGGAATTATAGAGGACTTAACTGTTCTACATTGGTGGAAGCAAAATCATGTAGATACTCATCCCAACGAAGATATGTACTTTAGGCCTAGAGCCGGAATTGTTCGTTTTCAAACAAAGGATGAGGGTGATGTGGAGAAAAAATGTTATAAGAGATTACATCGATGGCGCTATTCACCAACTGCAGCATATGGTAACAATGAAGTTCATGTGCATCCATTTCTGCCACGAAGAATATCAGTTGCAGAAGCGTTGGCCATACAAAGCCTACCGGCAAATTTTGTATTGCCACCCAATATAACGCTTTCGGATGCCTTTAAAACAATAGGCAATGGCGTTCCATTTGTTTTAGCCAATGGGATAGCAAACAGTATCTCCGATTACATTAACCATCATAATTGATAGAAGTATGGAATTAAGTCATTTGATAAGTCTCATAGACGAATTGCCTCAAAATAGTAAATTATCTTACGTTAGGGGTGAAGACGTATGCACATATGTAAAAGTTGACAAGGTTGAAAATAGACTTTAGGTGAGTTCTATCAATTCAATTTATCCTCTTGTATCAGACAGCAGAACTCTTTAACTGCCCAATTTGTGAGCTTTAGTCTTTCAAATTTAGCGAATATTTTCTACCCCCCCCCAATTTTTACAATAATTAACTTGTGTTTGTTGTAAAAATTGGATGTGCAGGCATAATTCACCCCAACAACTCAGGTTTCAGCCTGATTATTTGCGTGTAACGACTGATGTTATACACAAGACTGGTGAGTGCTACATTGGCTTTAGCACGAATAAGCCCTACTGTACGCACCACAAGTCCACGCATGGTTTGTTCCTCAAACCCGAATACATGCTCGACAAGGCAACGTGTCTTGGATTTTTTCCTATTGTCTGATTTCTGCTCCTTGGTAAGCGGACGGTTACGGTAGCCCTTTTCGCAAATTATCGGATTCATCTTATGCTGTTTTACAATCTCCTCTTGTCCGACATAACCGGCGTCCAAATACAAGTCCTTGCCTTCGTCTTTTTCATCCAGCAGTCCTTCAAAGCCTTTGGAATCATGCACTTCTGCCGACGTGGTATCATAAGAAAGTATGATCTTATTGCGTTTCTCAACTTTAGTATGCTGCTTGTAGCCGTAAAAAGTCTCATCACGCTTCTTTGTCCAGCGGGCATCTACATCCTTGTGGCACTTCTTGTGGGGATTGTCATTCCACAACTTATCACCCGCTCCTGTTTTATCTGCTCATTTTCATCACGGGTGTTACGTTGGCGAGGGGCAATAACAAAACTGGCATCAATGATGCGACCCTCATTGAATTGCAGACCCTTACCTTCCATGAAACTATGAAATTCCGAAAAAAGCTTGTCATAAACGCCTGTATTTGTCAGGAGTTCGCGATACTTCCACACCGTCTTCTCGTCAGGAACATCGTCAACACATTCAATACCAAGAAACTTGCGGAAACTCGTACGGTCAACTATCTGATACTCTATCTGATGGTCACTCAAACCATAATAACGCTGAAGAAACAAGACCTTGAACATCAGCACACAGTCTATCGGCGGACGACCGGCATTACTTTTGCGCTCTCCGGTAAAAAGGGCTGATTCAAGAGTAGGACGAAAGATCTCAAAATCAACATACTGAGACAACACTTCAAGAGGATTGCCCATTTCATTCAAACGCAATTCACGATTCTCTGACTCAAATAGTTGATTATAACGAAGCTTACGGTATCGGGATAACTTGTTCATTATAAAATTCTTATTTTCTGCAAATTTACGCTCTTGGAACCATATAAACAACTGTACTACAATATTTTAATTTATAGAACTCCTCTTTATGCAATTACGCCAAAAGGCAAGGAATGTACTTTTGCTGAGAGTTTTCTTTTATCATTAGCTTCAGGTATTGCCCCAAATGTAGCTTTCAATACGAGCCAACTACTTAACAACAAAGGCTCCAATCGAGCTGTTGTTGATAGTATAATAGCAAATACTGCAGAGTTTTATTGGTTTGCCAAAGATGGTGCAAAGTATACTGTTTGGATTCCTACAAAAAGACATCCTGCTGGTGAACTTGCAGAATGGACAGATATGGATTCTATAAAAATGACAGAGAAAGTTCTGCCAGGATTTTTGCAGACTTCTAATTATACGGATTCCCCGAATGTCGTTCGTGATAGTTTTATCCGCTTTTGGACAATCGTAGACCAACATGGTGCTAATTATGAAACATATGTGTCTCAATTTGAAAAGGTTATCAATGCTTATCTTCATGAAAATGCAAATGTTGAAAATGTATTCTCGTTAACTGACTTGCACCAATATGAAAAGGTCATAAATGCAGTTATAGAGAAAAATACAGAAATGGCTTATTTGCAAAAAGAACAAGGGCCAAATGGAGAAAAATATTTGGTTTTTTCGACTCATAAGCATTATATAGAGTTCTTGAAAATCCTAGCTGCCACAAATAGCATTAAAGTCTCAACGCGAACAATGAATATTCAATCTGGCACAAAGGAGTATTCGGATTATCGCCCCTACATCACCGCCATAAAATCCAAGCCATTCCTCCTGCTTGCCGGAATATCCGGCACAGGTAAAAGCCGAATAGTGCGAGAATTGGCAAGGGCTTGTTGGAAAGAAGGCACGGATGAATATAAGGCACAAAAGCCAAAGAACTTCCAAATGGTGCAGGTGAAGCCTAATTGGCATGACTCAAGCGACTTGATTGGTTATGTGAGCCGAGTCAGCGGAAGGGCTGAGTTTGTGACAGGAGAGTTTTTGAAATTCATTGCTAAAGCATGGGAAGATACTGAAACGCCATACTTCTTGTGCTTGGACGAAATGAACCTTGCACCAGTAGAGCAATACTTTGCAGAATATCTAAGCGTGATAGAGTCTCGCAAGAGCCATGAGGATGGTACCGTAACAACCGACCCAATTCTTGAAAAATCAGCAGAAGATTGGTATAGGGTGCTTACAAGTGAACTGACGAGTGAAGACAATGTGCGTAATCGTTTCTTGGAAGAAGGTATCTGCATTCCTCAAAACCTCATAGTTGTGGGTACGGTGAATATGGACGAGACAACATTCTCGTTCTCTCGCAAGGTGCTCGATCGTGCCATGACTATTGAAATGAACGAGGTGGATTTGTATGGCGGTCTGACCAAACGTCACGAAAGCATCGGCAAGTTGGATAATGCAGAGCTTGTCGGCTCAGCCGTGGAAGGCGTGGATATTTACAACGACAGCACCGATGTTTGCGACATTGCACTTGGCTATCTGCAAAAGATAAATGACGTATTGGAGGGTACTCCATTCAAGATAGCCTACCGCACCCGTAACGAGTTTCTTCTCTATGTGGTGAACAACTTGCCGTATTGCAAAGACGAAAACGGCAATGATTTGGAGCAAGGCTATGTCATAGCTCGTGCCTTGGACGAGATTACCAGCATGAAAGTTTTATCACGCATTGAGGGTGACGACATGAAGGTTAGCGACGAACTACTTGATAATTTAAGCAAAGCTATCGAGGACGGATTGAAGACTGTGTCGGGAGAGGAGAATATTGTCAAATCCATATCTTTGGCGAAACTGAAGGAGATGAAAGCCAAACTCGTTTCTGGATATACAAGTTTTTGGAGCTAAAAAGTAATACGGATGGAACTATTGACTATTGAGCATAAAGATTTCACGATGATTGTCGAATGTACGAAGTTCGATGATACTTGGAACAAGGCTAAGAGTAACGTGGGCGAGGACAAACTCTACTCCACTTACTCTTGGTCGGAAGGTGTCGTGTCTGTAAAGCGTGCATTGGATGCCAACCATGAAATAGACATTGAGCAGGGCGTTCCTACCCCCGCCACATTCTTCGACAATGCCGACTATCCCATTTGGATAGAGTTCAAAGACTATGTGAAAGACGCTCAGTTTGGTTCCATCCTGCAAAACGACACCGACCGCTTCTCCTTTCGTCGCCACATCTTGGCTGGTTTCATCAACTACAAGAATGAGATTGGACGAAGTGAGATACTGATTATATATAAGGTAGAGAAAGAGACAAGGACATTCCGTTTCGGTTTTGAAGTTCTGAGTACGAAGATCGACTATCACGAACATTGGCGTGCAATCGTGGAGGATATAGAGCGAGAATACCGCATGTTGTCGTTGGACTATATGCGTCGCACGTTTCATGGTTTCTCGCCCGACCAATACGGCGAGAATCCCGATATAGTCTGGTGGAGCGTGTTTGAGGGAGAACAACAGAAATTCATAAAAGCCTGCAAAAGCATCATTGACCGACCTCGCCACAGACTTCACGGTGAGGAGGTGTATCTGAGGGCCGACAAACTGAAGCAAACTCCCCATAACATAGAGAACAGACTGGCAGAACATCGCAAAGAGCCAGCCTACCTATATCGTGTGGGGCAGCATATACTATCGAACGACACGCAAGAGAACCGCTTCTTGAAGTTTGCACTTCATCAGATAAGCAAGCGGTATGAGGATCTGCGCCAACGAATTGAGGCGGTAAAGACATCTTCGGACACGATGAAGGCTGCCATGCATGCAACCTCGGAAACATTGAAACGGCTGCAACATCATCCCTTCTTCAGAACAATAGGAAGGTTCAAGGGAATAAGCCAAGAGAGCATGGTACTACAAAAGGCAACGGGCTATAGCCAAGTCTACCGTACATGGAACTTGCTTAGAAGAGCCTATTCGCTGAATGACGGTTTGTATCGCTTGCAGACAAAGGATATAGCAACGCTCTATGAGATATGGTGTTTCATTGAGGTGAGCCATATTGTCAAGGTACAATTGCATCTTGACGATGAAGACGTAGAACATCGCAACCGTATGGAGATGAGCGGCATCTTCTCTTGGGAGCTTGGCAAAGGCGAGCATTCACGCATATTGTTCCGCAAGGATGGCGTGGAGCTGGCAGAATTGGTATATAACCCAAAGAACGCCGACAAGGAAAACGACAATGTGGGCATGAAAGACCTGGTTGTGCCGACCGTGCCGCAGAAACCAGACATCGTGTTGCAGCTCACCAAGAACGACTTGCAGCAAGGCATGAAGATGACCTATCTCTTTGATGCGAAATATCGCATAGATGGCAAGGACAAGGGCGTGGATGTACCACCTGAGGATGCCATCAACCAGATGCACCGCTATCGTGACGCCATATACTATAAAGACTATGACGCTAATACGTTGAAAAAAGAAGTCATTGGCGGATACATCCTCTTCCCCGGTGATGGTGAGCCAAATGATGTGGCTGTGTCGAAGTTCTATAAAACCATCAAGGAAGTGAATATCGGTGCTTTTCCTCTTCGTCCTAAGGATGTAGAGAACAGAAAACTTTTGGAGAATTTCATTGATGAACTTATACATACCAAATCATACGAGACCATTGCTCATGTCATACCGCAAAAGGGTGCGTATGTGGAGGTAGGCAACCGTGTACTTATTGGATTGGTAAAAGAGGACAATAGGCTGTTTCAAGCATTTATGGACGGAACTGCGACCTTGTATTATTCAGGAAAACAGTTCCCAACAACCATCGCCCTGCAAGATCTTCACTTCTTCATGCCATACATCAAAGGAAAAGGAATACGTGATGTGTATGAGATTGTCAAGGTGCGGACTATCACGAGCAAAGAGGCAAAACAAACTGATGAAGACGATGCCTACAGCAAGGCTCTCCGTTTGGCTTTCGAACTTCGGTATGTTCGCAAACAATATGCAGAATTTCAACCGATAGATACAACAAAGATGATAGTCTACACGTTTGTTGATACAACATTCGATAAGTTGGATGAATGTGTGATAATAGATAAACGTTAAACATATAGGACAAATGAGTAATTTTACATATGGGTTACCTAATGAGGTAATGTTCTTTCAAGCAATATTATCAGTGCTGAAAAATGACATGAATTATTCAGCTAATAATGCTTATGATATTTTTAAGGATGGCTATTGTGAAATTTCTGCATCAAACAGCTATTCGCAAAAACGTAGCTTTGATGAGAAAAAGCCTAAACCATCCAAATCAACAGATGCAAAAAAAGAAAAGCGCATAGAAAATCTTAACCGCAAAATCGAATATGGTATTCTGCAACAAATCATTTATAGAGAAGAAACGCGAACTGTACCAAATTCTCGTTTTAGAAAAATTGTACATTTGTCAAATTGTGAACTGATAAGATATCCGTTTTGTTGTGTATTGACATTAGTCTGTTTTCTCATCTTATTTGAGCCCAATTTTGCAAGAGTGGGCTCAATCTATAATTTCTTCAAATGGGCCATTACGATGGTAGAATATATGATTACAGATATTTCATCTAGGGCATTCTGTTTTAACAGATAAAATTTAACAAATTATTATGAATTTAGATATCATGTCGCTGATAGGCGAGGCCACAACATACGATAAGAAAGAAATGCTCGAAGTCAGGCATCCTAAAAGCTGGCTTAAGAGTGTGTCAGCTTTCGCCAATGGTGAAGGCGGTACATTGATATTTGGCATCAGTGATGATGACCAAATAATCGGGCTTACTGATGCAGAAAGCGATGCGGAGAAAATCAGCGAGGAGATAAAGACAAAACTTGATCCGGTGCCTGTAGTCAATCTTGAATACAAGGAGATTGATGGAAAGAGACTCATATTGCTGCATGTATACGCAGGGCAGGAAACTCCATACTACTACATCGGCGACAAGCAGCGTTTGGCTTTTGTCCGCATAGGCAATGAATCGGTTACGGCTGACCGCATTAAATTGAAAAGTCTTGTTTTGAAAGGAGCAGGTCGCACTTATGACAGTCTGCCATCCAGTTATAAGTTTGAAGATATGGCATTCTCTAAACTCAGGTCCGTCCATTACAAACGGCTGCAGCGTTCGTTTGATGACAACGAGTTCGTATCATGGGGCATTGTGGATGAAAACGGCAATCTGACAAATGCTGGAGCGTTGTTGTCTGATGAATCACCTGTACGGCAGTCCCGTATTTTCTGCACCCGTTGGAATGGTCTGGATATGACAAGCGGTTTGGGAGAAGCGATTGATGATGTTGAATTGGAGGGTTGCGTAATAGGTCAGCTACAGGATGCTGTGTCCTTCGTCAGAAACAATTCCCATAAGAAATGGTGGAAGGAAGACGATTATCGTGAAGAACTGCCGGATTATCCGGAACGTGCTGTGACGGAAGCGATAGCAAATGCGATTATTCATCGTGACTATATGCAAATGGGTAGTGAAATACACATTGATATGTATGATGACCGTTTGGAAATCTATTCTCCGGGAGGTATGTTGGATGGCAAACTTATCCAGCAACTGAACCCACTTACTGTGCCGTCCGACTGAAGAAATCCTCTGTTGGCGGATTTTTTCAGTCGGTTGGGACTTATGGAGAGACGCGGTAGTGGAATGAAGAAGATAATGGATGCGTATAAGCAATACCAACGTTTGGCCAAATGCCATGTTCCTGAATTTAGCTCAGATGCTTCAGAGTTTCATGTGACGCTTTGGAACTTGAATTATGATGGTAATAATATCGCTGCTGACAATACATATCAAAAGAAAGAGTTCGTAAAAGAACCGGTGGCGTTCACAAAAGAGTTCATAAAAGAACCAGTGGCGTTCACAAAAGAGTTCATAAAAGCAAGTCGCCAGATATATAAGCTGATATCGATGAACCCTAAAGTCAGTACTGTTCAAATGGCAATATCAATGGGACTATCAACACGTCAGGTTCTGAAATACATAAAACGTCTGCAAGACTTGCACAAAATTGCCCGTATAGGAGGGCGCAAGACTGGAGCGTGGAAGATAATTGACGAAGAGTACGAAGGCTTCTTTGATAGAATATAAGTGAGTTTGACTTGCCAATTCCAAATAAAACTTGACAAATTATTTATATGTTTAATTCTTAATGGAAATTTTCAAATATGGCATTTGAAGCACATTAGCAGCAGATTAGCTTTTTGTTAGGCAAGAAGATATATTGTATTCCCAGAAATCAGCGAAAATATGTTTGGGGAAACGATAATTGGAAAAACTTGTTGGAAGATATAGATTTCTTACAAGGCACAGGAAAGTACCATTTTCTAGGAAGTATTGTTTTAAATACGCAAGCTAATCCAAATGACGATGATATAGAATATTATGAGATTGTGGATGGACAACAGCGTATTACAACCATTATATTGATACTTATTGTAATAGCACAGATATTTAAGGAACGAAATGAAGATGCGCTATTTCAAGGTTTGTTGCCCTATATCCAAACTACAAACATAAACAATCAGACATCAAGTACCTTGCATACAGATGTACATACTTGTATTATGAATCTTGTCTCATGTGTCGCCGATAAAGAAACACCATACAATACGATACAATTGCTAATTACTAATTGCATCACAAACAAAAAGCAAGATTCCGTAATAGAAAAGTGTTTAAAGTACTATTACGATATTCTGAAATCTCGAAATACCGATGAAGTCGCGGCTTTCCGAAATGCATTAATAAGCACAAATTATGTTAACATTAAGACAGCAGGAGAAGATGCATATACGGTGTTTGAAATTCTAAATGCAAGAGGTATGGATCTTGAGAATCACGAACTGCTCAAGAACTTTATATTGCGTTATACAGTGCCAATAAACAACGTAGATATAGCACGTCAAGAATGGAAAGATGAAATTGAGAATAGACTAGGTAAAAACATCACAAATTTTCTTAAGCATTATGTTGCTCATAAATTTGGTATTGCAGGAGTAACAAAAAATAGAGCTGTATATGATGCTATTAAGAAAAATACAAGCATTGCAGAAGTAAATAGATTATTCTGCGATTTAAAGCTTAAGGCAAAGTATTATCAGCAGATAGTTTGCGAAAGTGATATGCACGGTGAACCACCAACAGAAATTGACAGAATTTTCAAATTTATGTTGTCTAATAGAAGTTTGTTGTTTAGGCCAGTCTACCTTAGTCTATTACATCAAACTGAATTGGGTAATATTTCTGAGGATAAACTTATCAAGGTCCTTAAATGTATACAATACTTTTTTGTATGTTACAATCTTATAAGTAAAGAAACATCAAATAAAATCTCAGAAGGTATTCAGAAATATGCTTCTTTAATAGAAAATGAATATAGTAACGATATTCTAAAGCGTTTTTTTTCTACATTTGAAAAACCGAATGCCTACTAAAGTGGAGTTCAAGAACGCTTTCAAATTGATTGGTTATTCTAATCATTGTGAGTATTATCACGACAATAAGAATAAACAAAGAGCAGATATGGCCTTGAGTATTTTGGAACAAATTAAGTCTGGGCGTGTAGATATACCATCATTCACAATTGAGCATATATTTCCAGATTCGCAAAATCGCGAAAATGCGATGATTGGAAATCTTATTCCTTTAGAGGAAAATCTTAATAGCTTATGTAAAGATAAGCAGCTAAATGAAAAAATTTCAATATACGATAGGTCTAATTTTACAACAGTGCGAAATGTTTCAAATAGATATAGAGATAATGTAGCTAACTTTAATATAAACTCACGATGTATGGTAATGGCTGATGAGTTATATGATGAAATTAATCATATTTTAGATGCATTATAAGTCTGTTTGAGAATGAAATATTGATATGGATAAACTGACCAAGGAACAGCGTCATCGTTGCATGTCTTCGATAAAGGGCAAGAATACAAAGCCGGAATTATTGGTGAGAAAGTTCTTGTTCAGTCGTGGTTTTCGATATAGACTAAATCACCCAAGGCTTCCCGGACATCCCGATTTGGTTTTACGCAAATACAGAACTGTTATTTTCGTAAACGGCTGTTTTTGGCATGGGCACGAAGGATGCAAATATTATGTTCTTCCGAAAACAAATGTCGAGTTTTGGCAGAATAAGATTGAACGCAATCGAAGCAGGGATATAGAGGAACGGCAGAAGCTAACTTCAATGGGATGGCATTGTATTGCCGTTTGGGAATGTCAATTGAAACCGAAAGTCCGCCAACAGACTTTAGCAGCTTTGGAATACACGCTTTGCCATATTTATCTTGAGGATAGAAGAATCAAATCATACGCGGTGACTGGAGAAGAATATAGCATAGTGGCAGAGCCGGCGACTGAGTACGGTAATAAATCAGATTGAGTTTGAGTAGCTTGACTTATAGGTATCTGTGTAATCCTCCGACCAACAAGGGATTGCAATGGAAATGGTCGTTCAAGAAGGATGTAGGATATTTTCAGAATCAAATCGAGTACTGCGGATAGATGTCACGTGCCCCACCGGTGGCTTATTTCCTAGTTTGTTTCTTTTGTTAAAATGATGGTTTTATGAAGAGAGTAGAAGTGGTAGCTGCGATATTGATACACAATAATTTAGTATTCGCTTGTCAGCGTGGATACGGGGAGTTCAAGGACGGCTGGGAGTTCCCCGGCGGGAAGGTGGAAGAGGGGGAGAGTCCTGAAGATGCGTTGCGGCGTGAGATTCGGGAGGAATTGGAGGTCGAGATCAATGTCGGCGAGTTGCTTGATACTATAGAGTATGATTATCCGACGTTCCATTTGTCAATGAAGTGTTATGCCTGCACGTTTGCTGGCGGTAGTCCGCACTTGCTTGAGCATGAGGCTGCCAAATGGTTGACATCTACGCAGTTGAACTCTGTGGACTGGCTTCCCGCCGATGTGACATTGATACCTAAGATTGCGAAGAAGTTGAATGGGTAGCGGGAATTTCAGGGATATTTCCTATATTTGCCTCAGCAAGATTTAGTAACGAGTTAGGGATTTATTTCTCCGGACTCGTTTTTTGGTTTCGGGTGGCGGTCCTTGGCAGGAGCGGTGCCTGGAAACAAAACGGATTCTTGCTTATGCGGAGTTTTTGTTCCGGGAAAACGATTTATCTGGAACAAAATGGGGCGCGTAAAGGGTTTTGTTCCGCTTAAAACGTTTTCGCGGGACCAAATGCCTCTGGCTGAAGGTTTTGTTCCACGTGAGCGTGTTTTTGGAACGAAATCATCGAGGGTAAGTCCATTCCCCGAGAGGAGGGATTTACGGAGAGGGTAACGTGCACATAAAAAAGTGCGTTGGACTTACGGCCTTCGAACGAGTGACAACCCTCAAATTCGTGCTAACGTTCAGCAAGTTTGACAACTTGAGAAACTTTGGATAATTTAATTATTAACTTATGAGCAACTATAGAGATTTGGAAGCATACTGCGAATCGCAGTTTTTTCATGGCGGTCCTTATTGGCATATCTATACGCCAGGACTTGAGACACCGGTTTTGTTTGGAGTCAAAGAAGATTATGTCTTCGCAATGAACTTGATTTGTCAGGCGGCAATGGCTACAGACGGCGTGGGGATTCTCGCTTTCGAGGTTATGAGCAATCACTTGCATATTGTCGTGTCAGGTGAAGAATCATCGGCCAGAATGTTCTTTGCATTGCTGGAGAAGCGACTGCGAAGATGTGCAAAAACATTGACCTGCAAAGAGATACCTTCGTCTTTTACGGCGCAGTACAAGGAAATTGACACGCTGCAGTCGTTGCGCAACACAATCGTGTATGTGAATCGCAATGGATATGTGGCGGATAGAAATTATACGCCATTCTCTTATCCGTGGGGTACGGGGAAGTATTATTTTGGTGGTGCCGGAGCCGATGTAGCAGATGCCTTTCTCAATGTCAATGAAAGGCGCCGCTTGTTCCGAGGACGTGCAGGGATTCTTCCGGAGAAATATCAGATCATCGACGGGTATGTGACCCCATCCTCATATTGCAATCTTGAACTGGGCATGTCGTTGTACCGGGATGCTCACCATTACTTCTACATGCTGAGCAAGAATGTCGAGGCGTATGGTGAAATGGCGGTAGAACTCAATGATGGTGAATACCTTACGGATTCGGAACTTGTTTCTCAGGTAATGAGGTTCCTGAAGAGTGACTATAATGTGAATTCGTTGCGGGATTTGAGCAAGGCGCAGAAGTGTGATTTTGCCAAGCGGCTTCGTTTCGAGTTCCGCTCGTCGAATGAACAGATAAGGCGAGTGCTGAACCTGACTTCTGCAGAAGTAAATGCGATATTTCCTCTGACAACGAAGAAGTGATGCTCGTCGAGATTTTCAGGCGTGATTCATGATTTGGTTCTGCTAAAACGATTCAGATGGAACAATCGGCCGCAAAACAACACTTTGTTCCAGATAAAACGTTTTCGCGGTACGAAATGGTCCAGGGCAATGCAACCCGAGCCTGTGCGACCCATGCCAATGCAATCCATGACCAATACAATCCGTGGCCAATGCAATCCAAGCCAAGGGCAATCCGTGGTCAATGCGCCCCCGGCAGAACATCACATTATTGCCGAAACACGGCGGCATTGTCGCAGCTGTCGGGAGGATATTTGTGAAAAATATGCGCGTGACACGGTAAAATAGGTAAAATTACCTAGAGAAATTGTTTGGATTACTTGGCTGATAGTCATAAATTTGGCCAAATCAAAAATCTAGATAACCATGAAACGAAGATTAATTGCACTATTTACAATCCTCTTGAGTGTTTCATTGATTGCGACCTATTCCTGCAAGAAGGAAAAGGACAAGAGTGTCGCAGTGACAGAAGTCAGATTAGACAAGTCAGCGACTACTCTTGTTGAAGGAGATACTGAAGAGTTGATGGCCACGGTGATGCCCGAAAATGCTACGGACAAGGGCATTGAATGGAAAAGCAGCGACGAGAGTGTGGCTACAGTGAGCCAGACCGGGCTTGTGACGGCTCTCAAGGAGGGTTCGTCGGCCATAACCGTGATTACGAATGACGGCGGATTCAAAGCCACATGTGACGTGACTGTGAACAAGAAGGTTATCGCTGTGACGAGCGTCGTATTGGGCAATACCGAACTGACTCTCGTGGAAGGTGAAGAGGAAAAGCTGGCAGTGGCAGTGACACCGGAAAATGCCACTGACAAGAGTGTCGTGTGGGAAAGCGGTAATGAAAGTGTGGCTACCGTAAGTCAGGAGGGACTCGTGACTGCTGTCGGGGAAGGAAAGGCGACGATAACCGTGAAGACCAATGACGGCGGATTCAGTGCGTCATGTGAGGTGACTGTGAAAAAGAAGGTCATCGCTGTGACGGGCGTCAAGTTGAGTGCTGCGTCTATGACACTTCGTGAGGGGGATAAAGGAACACTTACAGCTACGGTAGAGCCTGCAAATGCGACCAATAAAAATGTGGAATGGTGGACCAGTGATCTTGATGTTGTCAGCGTGACCAGTACATCGGGCGGCAGCAATGGTTATGTGGAGGCAAGAGGGGCAGGAAAGGCCACGGTTACAGTAAAGACCGAAGACGGTGAGTTCAGCGCGTCATGTGAGATCACTGTAGAGAAAAAGGAAGTTCCGGTGACCGGAATCGCTTTGGAACAGTCATCGCTGCTGTTGCCTGTGGGAAATATGTTTACCATTAGGGCTCATGTGCAGCCAAGCAATGCCACTGATCTGGACATCCAATGGGGAAGTAGCAACGGAGGAGTCGCTACCGTTGACCAGACCGGAAAAGTTACGGCTGTGGCTGCGGGAACTGCCGATATCATTGCTGCATTGGCAGGGAAATTTGCAAGATGTACCGTACAAGTCGATAATGTCAAGCTTTCGATGAAGAATAGTTCGTATAATATTTTACCAATGACTAAATTGATTAATATCAAGAGTAACATTGATGCTAATTTCGAATTGGACTATAGCAAGTTTTCATTCAGTTATTCAGACCCGGAGGTAGCCACGATCAAGTCCAATTTCGATATAGCTCTTCACGGTAAAAAGGGTACAACCAAAGTCAATGTGCTTTACAAATATGGAAACGGCGAGCTGAAGACCAGTTTTACTATCACCGTAAAGTAGTAACTCAAGTTTCGCAAGTGCGAAACACCGCTTACTCATCTTTCGCCACGGCGGTGAGCCACAGGATGAGCTGGCCGGAATAGTATGTAATCATTATCAAATATTTGCTGTATGGCACAGGGGAAACGAACCTGTGCCATGACAGTATGATATCGGAGAACAGGAACAGCGCCGCACCCAACGCGAACAAACCATGCCGCTGCAACATTGACATGGCCAGCATTGAACATATCAGAACTGCGTAAATGACGCATCCGACGCGGGTGACGCCGGCCGGAATGCGGAATGATGCAGGTCAATGCGAAGGTCAGCAATGCTGCCGCCGTCGTCGCTGCGCATATGACAGTCAATGCTTTGGCGCGTACACCTTTTCGGGCCGGAGCCCCGTCCGGCACGCTTTCCTGATATCGGCACGCCTGCAAGTCTGCCGGCAGTGTCCGGAACCGCTGTACGAAAAATGCAATCAGCATCGCATGAGCCGCCGCGAAGAAAGACATCTGCCCGATGAAATTGCCGGCCGCACCCATGTAGTCACCGCAAAACGAGAAAATCATTGCCAAAGTCATCTGCCTCGGCGCGAGAAAAATTCCTGCCAATGACAATGTCAGCAGCGGGCCGACAATCCTGTATTTCACCATGATTTCCGGCAATGCCATGCGCAGTACCGGCTTGGGAATGAAATACACCACCGCCAGCAGCAAGAAAACCGCCACGGTGGCAACTACTTTTCTGTCAATGTTTTTCATGTTCAGCATGCAGTTGCTTTTTTGTTAATGCAAAATTAACAAAAAATAATCTGACAATTCTGTACAACGTATTGAAATAAAGGTTACATTTGCCGTGTTAACAATGCTGTTAAACAAAAGTGTTAATATGAAAGCGATGAAAGAGAACAATAAAAATACCGAAGCGGCGATTCTGGAGGCTGCCGACAAACTCTTCAAGGAGAAAGGATTCAAGGGTGCGACGACCACGATGATTGCCGGTCAGGCAGGCGTGACCCATGCTATGTTACACTATTATTTCCGTACCAAGGAGCAGATTTTCTTAAAAGTCCTGGACGGGTATATCATGAAAATGCACGATGAACTGAGGATGTCAATGTCTCCGGACAAGGGACTGGTAGAAACCGTTCTGGAGGTAACTGAAAAACTGTTCGACTTCATGCGGGTTCACAGCGGAGAGATCAGGCTTTTGCTGGAAATTGCAGATACCGCTCCGGCATTGCTCGAAAAGTACCATGACGGGATGAAAAATATGGTGAGCAAGTCGTTTGCACGACATGACGAGAGGCTGAAAGTTGCCATTGAAAAAGGCATTGTGGCGCCTGTGACGATGGAAGGATTGATTTGCGAAATCGTCCTGACAGATTATTCTGTGTTCGCATTGATGCCGATGATAAAACTGGTTGTCGGGGACAATCCTGAAAAAATGGATGCCTTCCTCAATGAGAGGAAAGCCGAAGCGATAAGACATATAAGTGATTATCTGAGAGTCAGATGACAAAACAACTGAAATATGAAACGGGTATTGAAAACATTGTGAACTTCCGTGGCCGCAATTTGCGCCGGATATGCGGCACATGCCCAGACCACTCTGGACGAGTGCATCGGATGGGCATACGATAACTATCCGCAAATCAAGGAAATGTCATTGATAGAAATGACCAAAGGCATTGACCTGAAAAATGCCGCCTATGCCTGGCTGCCGCATCTTAACATTTCAGGCAAGGCGACATGGCAGTCCGAAGTCGTGGAAATGCCGATGGATATTCCGGGGATGGATTTCAACATTCCTCACGACCAGTACGGACTTACTGCGGAATTTACCCAGCAGATTTGGGACGGGGGAACCAGCCGCAGCCAGAAGGAACTTGCCGAAGCGGGAGCAGAAGTGAAGAAGACCCAGCTGGAGACGAATCTATGGTCCATCAGGTCGCGTGTTCAGAATGTGTTCCTCGGCATAATCCTGATTGATAAGCAGTTGGAACTCAACAGGCTTCTTCGGGAAAGTCTTGAAAGAAGTTCTGAGGAAGTGAAAAGCCGTATGGAAGCAGGAGTTGCATTGCCTTCCGACCAGGACCAGGTAAGTGTCAATATATTGAGTTGTCTCCAGCAGCGCGCTTCGCTTGATGCCGACCGCAAATCCTATGTGAAGATTCTAGGGCTTCTTACCGGCAGGGATATGACAGACGTGGAACTTGCTGTCCCTAAGGATGCTGTCAATTATGTGGATGACGGCGCGCGTGATTTCGAAACGCGTCCGGAAATGGCATTTTATGCGGCTCAGCTAAAACAGAATGAATTCCAGCGCCGTCAATTGAATACATTGATATCCCCTAAACTGAACCTCAGCCTTCAGGGCGGTTACGGAAGGCCGGGAATGAATATGCTTTCGGGCGATTTCTCCGGATATTTCGTTGCCGGGATGAAACTCCAGTGGAACATCGGCGCCCTCTATACCCGCGGACTGGACAAGCGTAAGGTCAATGCTGATGCACAGAAAATTGATTTGACGCGCAAGTCCTTCATTCTCAACAGTTCCGTGGAGGCTGAACAGAAGAACAATGCCATACTCAAGGCCCGTGACGTGCTGGAAAAGGACGCCGAAATCATCGGACTCCGCCAGCGGATCCGTGCCTCGGGCGAGAACCAATACCGCGAAGGAACCATCAAGATGAACGATTATTTGTCAATGCTGGATGAAGAGTACAAGGCCAAGGCGAATGAGTCAATGCATGAGGTCCAGCTTATGATGGCGGTCTATGACATGAAAAACACTATTGGAAAATAACATTGAAAATAAACATTTGGATCATGAAAAGATATGAGATATTGACATTGGCCGCTGCGACGGTGATGTTTGCGGGATGTAGGAATGACATTGATTTCGACGCTTGCGGACAGATTGATGCTGAACAGGTTACGGTCGCGGCTGAGGCTGGCGGGCGAATACTCTCGTTGAATGTGAAGGAGGGTGACGTGCTGGTGGCCGGACAGTTGCTGGGTGCTGTGGATTCGGTGCAGACTGCGCTGCAGATCAAGGAGTTGGAGCAGCGCAAGGAAGGAGCCGGGTCGAGGCTGGTGGATATCGGACGTCAGCAGGCTCCGCAGAAAGACCAGCTGGCGAATCTGGAGAATGATTACAGGCGTTACAGCTCGTTGCTTGCGAACAATGCCGCCACACAGAAGCAGGTGGACGATTTGAAGAGTCAGATTGACGTGCTGAAGAGCCAGATGGCTGCGCAGAAACAGACTTGGGAGCGTAACAATGCTTCTGTCCATTCTGAAATATCCACTTATGAAATCCAGATTGCCCAGAAAATGGACCAGTTGGCGAAGTGCAGAATCTGCTCGCCGGTCGCAGGTACGGTGTTGACAAAGTATGCCAATGAAGGTGAAAGCATTACGGTAGGAAAGCCGCTTTTCAAACTTGCGAATCTTTCTGAAACGTATGTCAGGGCGTATTTTACTACAATGCAGCTGGGGGAATTGAAACTTGGTGACGAACTGACGGTCATACCTGACGACGGTAGTGCTGCTCCGAAGCAATATAAAGGCCGCATCATCTGGATTTCGTCTCAGGCGGAGTTTACTCCGAAGGATATCCAGACCAGGGATGAACGCGCGGAACTCGTTTATGCGGTGAAAGTTGCAGTTCCGAATGACGGCAGCCTCAGGCTAGGCATGTACGCATATGTAAGGAAGTAATAAACCCTCAAATTCGCACTAAAGTACAGCACGTTTGATTAATATTAATAAATTCAAGTTTCGCAAGTGCGAAACACCGCTTTTGGAGCCCGCGAGGGCGAGGGTAAGTCCCTTCCCCGAGGGGAGGGATTTAGGGTGGGGGTAACGTGATAAACGTGCGTTGGCCTTACAGCCTTCGAACAAGTGACAACCCTCAAATTCGCACTAAAGTACAGCACGTTTGATTAATAATTTTCAATGCGATGGATGCGACAATAGTAGCTGATGGCCTCTGCAAGTCCTATAAAAAGGTTGCAGCCATCAAGGACATATCTCTCAGGATTGACAACGGTGAGATTTTCGGACTCATCGGACCGGACGGTGCGGGGAAGACGACGATTTTCCGTATTCTTACGACATTGTCCCTTGCCGACAGCGGAACGGCGCGCGTCTGCGGTCTGGACGTGGTGAAAGACTATCAGCAGATACGCTCGGAAATCGGATATATGCCGGGGCATTTCGCTCTCTATCAGGACCTCAGCGTCGAGGAGAACCTTCAGTTCTATGCTACGATTTTCGGCACGGATGTCAAGTCCAACTATGACAATATCAAGGACATATATTGTCGGCTTGAGCCGTTCAAGAAGAGACGGGCAGGAGCTCTCTCCGGCGGCATGAAACAGAAATTGGCACTATGCTGCGCGCTGGTCCACAGGCCGAAAGTCCTGTTTCTGGACGAACCGACTACAGGTGTCGATGCCGTAAGCCGTAAAGAGTTCTGGGCAATGCTGGGGCGTATCCGCCAAGGCGGGGTTACCATTTTCGTCTCCACGCCTTATATGGATGAAGCGGCTCTATGTGACAGGATAGCAATGATTTCCGAGGGCGGCATCATCGGTGACGGGACCCCGGACCAGATCCGCGCATCTTTCCCGGACAGACTGTATGCGGCGAGCGGCAGCGATGTTTTCGGCATGCTTAAAGTGCTCAGGACGGCGGAGGGTGTGAAGGACTGCAATTCTTTCGGTTCATGCTGCCATGTTTCAGTGGGGCAGGAGGGTCCGCAGCCGGAGCAGATCGAATCATTCCTGAAACAGGCCGGCTTCGGGGACAGCATAGTAGTTCCTGTTGAACCCGGTATCGAAGATTGCTTTATGCGTTTGACGTAGGAGTTGGCTATGGAAATTGAAAAAAGTATAAGCGTGCGTGACCTCACGAAGAAGTTCGGGGATTTCACAGCTGTCGACCACATTTCTTTCGATGTGGCGAAAGGGGAAATATTCGGCTTTCTCGGAGCAAATGGTGCGGGCAAGACTACTGCAATGAGGATTCTATGCGGCTTGAGTCGCCCGACTTCAGGAGAAGGAACTGTAGCCGGGTTCAATATAAAGACTCAGCAGGAGGAAATCAAGAAGCACATCGGCTATATGAGCCAGCGTTTCACTCTCTATCCCGACTTGAAAGTGTGCGAAAACATTGAACTGTTCGGCGGTATTTATGGGCTGACTGACAGGCAGATAGCTTCACAGACGGACATCATGCTGAAACGTCTGGGGCTGGAAGAGGCGAAGGAAATGTTTGTCAGGGACATGCCGCTGGGGTGGAAGCAGAAACTTGCCTTCAGCATCGCCATGATCCATAGTCCGGAAATCCTTTTCCTGGACGAACCGACCGGCGGCGTGGACCCCAAGACCAGACGAAGTTTCTGGGATATGATCAATGAAGCGGCAGAATCCGGCATAACAGTCTTTGTCACAACGCATTATATGGATGAAGCCGAGTATTGTGACCGCGTTTCCATAATGGTGGACGGACGTATAGAAGACCTCGACAGTCCGACCGCATTGAAAGAAAAATATGGCGTCAATGACATGGACGGGGTCTTCACCCTTCTTGCTGGACGCGCAGACGAGAGTAACCATGAAAGAGATATTGTCATTCATACATAAAGAATTCCTGCATATTTTCAGGGATGCCAGAACGATGCTCATTGTCCTGGTGATGCCTGTGGTGCAGATTCTCCTTTTCGGTTTTGCAATCAGCACGGAAGTCCGCAACGCCACTGTCGACATCGTCGGCGACCCATGCGATGCCGCGATCAGGGACATTGTCCCGAAACTGGAGAATAACAACAACCTTTCGTTCGGGCGTTTTCTGGATTCTCCGGCGCAGGCCGAGGAGCGGTTGAAAAAGGGCGAGTCCAAGGCGGTCATCCTGTTCAATACCGGCTACGACAGGGACAGGGTCTCCGGCACCGGTGCGGCGGTCAGCATCATTTGCGACGGCTCCGACCCGAATACCGCGCAAATGGTCGGCAACTACGTCAAATCCATCCTGATGGATGTCAATGCTTCCGTCATCCCGAGCCCGTCGGTAAAGCTTGTATATAATCCGTCAATGAATTCGTCATATAACTTCGTTCCCGGCGTTATGGGATTGATTCTCATGCTGATATGTTCGATGATGACGGCTGTTTCCATCGTCAAGGAAAAGGAATTCGGAACGCTGGAACTCGTGCTCGTGTCGCCTGTCCGCCCGGCGTGGATAATTATCAGCAAGCTGATTCCTTATCTTGTATTCTCGATTGTCAATTATTTCTCGATTCTTTTGTTGGCGAGATATGTGATGCATGTGCCGATGAACGGCAGTTTCCTAATCCTGTCGCTTGCGTCATTGATTTTCGTAGGGGCGTCACTTGGGCTCGGACTTCTGATTTCGACGATTTCCTCGACACAGCAGACGGCTCTGCTCATCTGCGGTATGGGACTTACCATGCCTACGATGATGTTTGCCGGCATCATCTTCCCTTGTGAGAGCATGCCGATGGCACTGCAGGTCGTTTCTGACATCATCCCGGCGAAATGGTACATAATCATTGTCAAGAAAATCATGATCCAAGGCGCCGGTCTCATGGCGATTATGCCTGAACTGCTGGTACTTACGGGAATGATGGTATTCCTGTTGTGGGTGAGCGTGAAGAATTTCAAGACGAGATTGAAATAAACATTGAAATTATGAGAGCTTGGAAATATTTATTGAAAAAAGAATTTCGTCAGTTTCTTAGGGACCCGGGATTGCCTCGTATGGTGATGACGTTTCCTGTTCTTATCGTGTTCGTGTTCCCGTTCGCCGTGACCATGGAACTGCGGAACATCAGGCTGGCAGTCATTGACAATGACCGCAGCAGCGAGTCTTCGCTCTTGGTCGAGAAATGCGTGAATTCGGGATATTTCATTCTCGAAGACATTTGTCCGACACCGCAGGCGGCGAGGTCAATGATGGACAAGGGGGATATTGATGCCGTGCTGACCATCAATACCGGTTTTTCCGAATATCTCGGTGGTGGTGCACAAGTGTCTGATCCTCTTCCTGTAGGGATTGCAGTGAATACTGTGAACGGTACGCGCGGAAGCATCGGGTCGAAGTATCTTACGGCTTGCATATCCTCATTCATTGCGAAGCAGAAAAGCAGCGGAATAGCGGATTCCGGAACATCGGTTTCGTCACCGTCCATTGAGGTTTCCTATATGTTCAATCCGTATCTGGACTATAAGCTGTTCATGCTTCCTGCGCTGATGGTCATCGTCGTGACCATGATGTGCGGATTCCTTCCGGCGTTGAATATAGTGGGGGAGAAGGAGAAGGGGACTATCGAGCAGATCAATGTCACCCCGGTCAGCAAAAGCGCATTCGTCATCTGCAAGATGATTCCGTATGTGGTTGTGGCATATATAGTTGTATTTGCCTGTCTGTTGCTCACGCGCATTGGCTTCGGCTACAGCTGCCAGGGGAGTCTCCTGCTGATTGCGCTCTTTACATTGGCGCATATCGTGGTGATGGCGTCGTTCGGCCTTCTAATATCGAATTTCAGCGAAAATACGCAGCAGGCAATGTTCGTGATATGGTTTTTCAGCATGGTGTTCATGCTGATGAGCGGCATTTTCACCCCGATAGCGTCAATGCCGAGGTGGGCGGAAATCATCACCTACGCCAATCCGCTCCGCTATTTCGCTGACGCAATGCGTTCCATCTATCTGAAAGGCGGCACCCTCATCGACAACTGGTCAAATCTCGCCTGTCTGGCCGGCATCGGCACCCTCACGACATTGTCCGCAATCATGTCGTACAAGAAAACCAATTGATGTCAGGATATCGAAACATTTTCAAGAGATTTTGTGTAAGTTTGCAGTCCGAAAAACTGAAAACCAATGATCTCTTTTCTTATCAGCCTTCTGGCACTTGTGGTCGGTTATTTCATTTATGGAAAGGTAATCGAAAAAGTGTTCGGTATCGACTCTTCCAGGAAAACCCCTGCGATAACTCGCGCTGACGGCGTGGATTTCATTCCGATGCCTGCTTGGAAAGTCTATATGATACAGTTTCTCAACATTGCAGGAACCGGCCCGATCTTCGGTGCCATCATGGGGGCCAAATTCGGCCCGGCATCGTATCTGTGGATAGTATTGGGCTGTATTTTCGCCGGGGCTGTCCATGATTACATGACAGGTATGCTGTCCATCCGAAATGATGGGGCAGGCCTTCCGGACCTGGTCGGAAAGTATCTGGGAAAGGGGACACGGACATTCATATTGGCATTTTCCATTATTGTCCTCATGCTTGTCGGAACTGTTTTCGTGTTCAGTCCGGCATTGATTCTCGGCGACATCGCCGGGGACGGCAGCAAATTGGCGATAATGCTTTGGGTAGGCGTGATTTTTCTGTATTATCTTTTCGCCACGCTGTTGCCGATTGACAAGATCATTGGCAGGATTTATCCGTTATTCGCTGTGGCATTGATATTTATGGCGGCAGCACTCATGGTTTGCCTTTTCGTGAAATGGCCGTCGCTTCCTGAAATCTGGGACGGACTCGGAAATCTCGGTGAGGCTGAAGGACTTATCAAGGGGCAGCCAGTTTTCCCTTGTCTTTTCATTACCATCGCATGCGGGGCGGTCAGCGGATTCCATGCCACGCAAAGTCCGTTGATGGCAAGATGCGTGTCCGATGAGAAACTCGGACGGCCGGTGTTCTACGGCGCAATGATAACTGAAGGAATCGTCGCATTGATCTGGGCTACAGTCTCTTCCTGGTTTTTCTTCGACGGGGGAGCTGCGGAAACCGGAGCGTCACTTGCTGCTTCTGCGCCGGACGTCGTGGTCAAGGTCTCCGAGAATTGGCTTGGCATAATCGGTGGCATTCTGGCTGTGCTCGGAGTCGTGGCTGCACCGATTACGAGTGGTGATACGGCATTCCGAAGTGCAAGGCTCATTGTCGCCGATTTCCTGCACCTGACACAGAAACCTATCCGCAACAGGTTGATTATCAGTATTCCTCTGTTCATCATCGCAGGATTCCTGCTCTGGTACAACATTGCAGATGAGGATGGTTTCAATGTCATCTGGCGATATTTCGGCTGGGCGAACCAGACATTGGCTGTATTCATGCTCTGGACCGCAACTGCATATTTGCTGAAGAACAAGAAGGGCAATGCTTATCTTATTACAATGTTGCCGGCTGCGTTCATGACTTCAGTCTGCACCACCTATCTCTGCGTCGCGAAAATCGGTTTCAATATGCCGCTGTCATGGAATTGCATCATCGGGCCGGTGGTGTTCGTGCTTTCGATAGCGATATTCTATTATTTGAAGGCCACCAAGGCGGGGCGAGATTAAAAAATTGCAATTGTTATCAATGTTTTTGTTTATAAAAGTTTAATATCTTATATTTGTAGATATAAACTAAAACAATTTATAAACGGATAATTACAATTCGTTATGAGCGAAGAGAAATTCAGAATTGAATCTGACCTTCTTGGCGAACTTCAGGTTCCGGTTGATGCCTATTACGGTGTTCAGACACAGAGGGCTATCAACAACTACAAGATTTCCAACACTAGGATGTGCGACTACCCTGAGTACGTCATTGCAATGGCCTGCATCAAACTGGCTGCTGCGCAGACGAACAAGGAGCTGGGCGCGATGGATGCGAAGATTGCTGACGCTATCGTGGAGGCATGCCGCGAGATCATCGACGGCAAGTTCCATGACCAGTTCCCTGTGGACATGATGCAGGGTGGTGCAGGAACATCAGTGAACATGAATGCGAACGAGGTGATTGCGAACAGGGCACTCGAAATCATGGGACACAAGAAGGGCGAATATCAGTTCTGCTCTCCGAATGACCATGTGAACTGCGCGCAGTCTACCAATGATGCCTATCCTTCCGCTTTCCGTTATGCGTTCATCCGCATGAACAGGAATCTTGAGAAGGCTCTCAAGGACCTTATCGCTGCGTTCCAGGCCAAGGGAGAGGAGTTCAAGGACGTCATCAAGATGGGCCGTACACAGCTCCAGGATGCGGTGCCGATGACTTCCGGCCAGGAGTTCCATGCTTTTGCGACCAATCTTGGCGAGGAGGTTCTGAACATTGAGAGAAATGTGAATCTTCTTTATGAAATCAATATGGGTGGTACAGCCATCGGTACCGGTCTTAACGCAAAGCCGGGTTTCCCTGAGTTGTGCGCCAAGAAGTTGACCGAGCTTACCGGCGAGAAGTTCATCGCCGCTCCGGACCTCGTGGAGGCTACACCTGATACAGGTGCGTATGTAAGCTATTCCGGCGCCCTCAAGAGATTGGCTGTCAAACTTTCCAAGATTTGCAATGACCTGAGGCTCATGGCTTCCGGACCTCGTTGCGGCTTGAAGGAAATCAATCTTCCTCCTATGGCTCCCGGTTCATCCATCATGCCTGGAAAGGTGAATCCTGTCATTCCTGAAGTTACCAACCAAGTTTGCTTCAAGGTTATAGGCAACGACATGACAGTTTCATTTGCCGCCGAGGCCGGACAGCTTCAGCTCAATGTCATGGAGCCGGTTATCGCCGAGTCCATTATGGAGAGCATCACTTGGCTTACGAATGCCATGAACACTCTCCGTGAGAAGTGTATCAACGGTATCACCGTGAACAAGGAGCGTTGCTACGAGATGGTCAAGAACAGCATCGGCATCGTGACGGCCCTTAACCCTATCATCGGTTACAAGGCCAGCACCAAGGTGGCCAAAGAGGCTCTCGAGACCAACCGTTCAGTCTACGACATCGTCCTCGAGCACGGCCTCCTCACCAAGGAGCAGCTGGACAATGCCCTCGACCCTAAGAACATGATCGGATAAAATCCGATTCCACATAACCTTAAACCGCCGGCAGGAATCATATTCTTGTCGGCGGTTTTATCTTTATGAAGTGTTACAGCTACTTCGACTGCTTCCCTGTTTTTTCGGCGGACAGAGTGGAGTAGATGGAGTAGGCGCTGAAGACTACGCTGTATGTCAGGACGAACAGGATAATGGAGGAAAGCACTTTTACTTTGTGGGAGAAAAAGGCTATGTCGCTGAGACTGGTGAGGTTGCGGATGATTTCCATGTCTGTAGGAAGCATCGGCAGGAGAAGCAGGGCGACGATGACGCTCAGGGCTCCGGCGAAGAAAGCTACCAGAAGGCGGGTATTGGAACGGCGTTTCTGTTCCTGCTGGATATGTTTGAGGATTTCCACCTTGTCAAGCTTGGACGAGAGGTCGGCGCTGAAAAGGTCATTGTCATTGAACTCCTGTATTGCGGTAGCGAATAAATTTTCCAGTTCTTTATCTTTTGTCATGGCTTGATGAGTTGTTTGAGTCTGTCCCGGCCCCGGGATAATTGCTTTTTGACGGCATCGGCATTGACCTCGGTTATGGCCGCGATTTCCTTGATGGTGTAGCCGCTGAGGTAGTAGAGCGTGATGGCGGCGCGCTCTTTCGGGGGTAGGGTGGAGAGCGCGAGATAGAGCTGCTGATGCGCGAAATTGTGGTCGGCGGATTCCTGGGTCGCAACGGTTTCTGCGGCTTCGATGGAATCGTATTGTTTCAGCGCCGCCGTATGGTTGAGAAACGTGTTGTGGGCGATCTTGAAGAGCCAGGATTTGAACTTGCCGCTGTCGGTATAGCGGTCGATTGCGAGGTAGGCCTTGACCAGGGATTCTTGCGCAATGTCGTCAGCATCAGCGAGATTGCCACCGCACAAGGCCAGCAGGAAGCTTCTGAGGGCATTCTGCTGGGTTTTTACTTGTGCTATGAACTGATCTCTGTCCATCGTTATTGCTGGTTCTTCTTGCTCTCGGCCTCAATTTCTTTGGCGAGGAACTTCTTGCCGAAGAAGAAGCCGACCAGGAGTGCGATACCTACTGCGAGCAATGCACCGCCACTTAGAAATGTAGGCATTGAAGATGCGAATGAAGAACATGCGCCGTAGACAATGGTGCCGATACCGAGAATCAGACAGATTATGCCCCATGTCAGTTTGGTCATGAGCTTCTCTTTCAGGAGTTTGCCTTTATTTTCGGGTGCCAGCTTGTCCAGCCACTCGGCTACATTGACGTCCGGATTTTTCTCCAGGGCGCTCATTATGATTTCGGTGCGCTTGTTTGTTTCGTTGATCTGTTTGCGGGTGACCAGCCAGATGATGATAATCGGTAAAACTGTAGAACATCCGATGAGCCAAATAATACTTATAATCCCTTCCATGATAAATGTTTGTTTATGTTATTATACTTTGTTGCTTTTGAACATGTTCACATATATAACAAGACAAATGCGGAAAAGGTGACGTGCTATTTCAGCCAATCTTCAATCTGCCGGCAGTTATGGTTTTCTGTAAATTACGCTTCCGCTTGCCTGATGGGTGGCGAGGATGAGTACCTCGGCTATCTGGACATGTTTCGGTGCGGAGGCGGCATAGAATGCCACGTCGGCGATGTCTGCTCCGGTGAGAGGCGTGATTCCTTTATAGACATTGTCAGCACGCTGATTGTCTCCGTGGAAACGGACATTGCTGAAATTCGTCTCGACCAGTCCCGGTTTCAGGTTGGTGACGCGCACTGCCGTTTCCGCGAGGTCGATCCTCAGGCCGTCGGTAATGGTTTTCACGGCAGCCTTGGTGGCGCAGTACACGTTTCCTTTCGCGTATGCAGCATCGCCCGCAACGCTTCCGATATTTATCACGTGGCCTTCATTGCGCTCGACCATGCCCGGCACGATGAGGCGCGTCATTGTCAGAAGTCCCTTTATATTGGTGTCAATCATGGTGTTCCAGTCGTCAGGGTCGCCCTCATATTCCTTGTCAAGCCCGAGTGCGAGTCCTGCATTGTTTATCAGGACATCGATTTTCCGCCACTCCGGTTCGAGCGAATCCACGGCCGTTTCCGCCGCTTCCGCATCCCGGACATCGAATGTCAATGTCTTCACTTTCGTGCCTTCCGCCTCCAGTTCCGCCTTGAGTTCCGCCAATTTTTCCGCACGTCTTGCCGTGAGTATCAAGTCGTAACCGCCTTCTGCGAATTTCCGCGCGCAAGCTTCCCCGATTCCGCTGCTCGCTCCTGTGATCAATGCAATTCTTTTCATACTGTTGATTTCATATAAGTCTCCTCTAAGTTAATGAGAATATTCGGATCTGCGGTGTCATGGGATGTCTAGATGTCCGGAAATAAACGTTTTAATCCGGACGTAATGCGATTTTGTCCAACTTGTCCGGAAAAAGGCGTGGTTTTCCGGACAAGTTTTTAGCTAACTAGTGCTTGTTAAGAGGGAATAGTGTATCAATCTCATATTGCGTAATGCCTAGGACCCTGCGTATTTGTCCGTTAGATGAACGGAAATCAAAATGTAGTTTCTTGGCGATATCATATTTTTGCTGTTTTGTCAATTCTTTTGGAGATGTCACTCCGTACGTGGTTCTAAGCAGTTTGCAGAGTTGTGAAAATAGTTCGTTGTCAGTAAGAAATTCACCGTCGTCCAACTCAATAGCTATTCCTGAGTAGGATTCGACATTTTTGCTGACCATATTGAAATAATGGTGTGCGTCCCTGAACATGGACATTCCCAGACTTATGGCGCAATATGAATAGGGAGCTACAAAATCATTGATGGTAATCCATTCCAATGGCAATTCCGGAGTTCGGCACTTGAATAGGAGTCTTCTGTTGTCAATCGTGATTTGGCTTAAAGAAGTTCCAGTCGGAAAGTCCAGGAAGTAATATCTTCCAGTGCCCCATGGATAGCTGAATGGAGTATATGAACTGTCAGCTACATATCCATTTCTATTCGTATAGACAATATTGTTTCGAAGTGAATTTAAATTGTCTATTCGTTTGATAGATAAAGATGTCAATTTCAGGTTCCGGTATCTCCTGCTTAGCTTTTTGCTGATATATCTCCAAAAAATATCAATGTCATCTTGTTCGGCTGCTATGACGAAGTGAAAATGGTTTCCCATAATCTCAAATGCGAGAATCGTGATTTTCGGGTACATGGATGCCGCCTGTGCGACAGCATTCATTGCGAATTTGAAATCTGAGTCATTGACAAATAGTAGTGGGGTGTCTTTCCCCGATGTGTATGCATGCCAATATGGCCCTCCTGATTGAAATGCATCCTCACACCCTTTCTCTCTTTCTGAATAGGTTTTCATAATCTTAAGTGTTTAATGTTGCGCAGTCATGTTTTTCAAAATCTGTGCTAGTATTTCTGAAGTTCAGCTTAAAAAAATGCAAAGTCGGAATATTTCCTCTAACTTTACGTTATGATATGTGTGATTCTGATGATTGCCGGGCTGGTGGCTGGATTGCCGTGTCACTCTGGCTGATTATTTCGACTGTGTTTTAGTATATAATTTTTGAATTTGTATCATGAAGAAAGCGATTGTCATTGGTGCTACTTCCGGAATCGGGCGGGAGACGGCGGTACGTCTGGTGGAGGAAGGCTGGGAAGTGGGCGTTTCCGGCAGGAGGATTGAGGCCCTTGAGGCTTTTCGTGAGGAGTATGGCGAGGGAGTCCATATTAAGCAAATGGATGTTACTCAGGAAGATGCGACGGCCGGGCTGGATGCACTGATCGTAGAAATGGGTGCTCCGGACCTGTTATTGTATGTCTCTGGTGTGGGGTATCAGAACAGGGAACTGGAGATTGATAAGGAAATCCGTACCGTGCGGACCAATTGCGAAGGCATGGTGCGTATTCTGGCACATTTTGTCGACTATGTCAGGAAACATCCGGACGCGTATCCGGCTGGACATGAGGCACATGTAGCGGTCGTTACATCTATCGCCGGAACAGCCGGCTTAGGCACGGCTCCAGCATATTCCGCTACCAAAAGAATGCAGCAGACATATGTTTCCGCATTGGCACAATTGGTCAGAATGGAGAAGATACCGGTCGTGTTTACGGATATCCGCCCGGGTTTCGTGGCGACTGACATCCTCAATCCCGACAAGAAATATCCGATGCTGCTGACATTGCAAAAGGCGGCAGACGAGGTGATGAAAGCCATCCGCCGGAAAAGACGCATCTGCACATTCGACTGGAAATTCCGTATTCTCGTATTCTTCTGGTGTCTTGTCCCGCGCTGCATCTGGGAACGTCTTACCTGGGTGAAAAACTGAAATTTGTGTTTGGCGGGACGCGGCCACGCCTTGTTTTGCAATGCGTTGATTTTCAGTGTTTTATGAAATGGGGTGTGGAATTGTGGCAAAAAAACGGCTGCGATTCCACGCTTGGAATTAAATGGTATCTGATTATCAATGAATTATAAATTTGCCTGTGGCCGCGTCCCGCCGACGATTCGCAAGGATTTATGACGTGGAGCGTGTAAATCTTGCCGATATCGGCAAGATTCGCTATATTTGTATGGACATTGAACAATAATATTTGCCGATAATATGGATTATATTTCTATAGCGGAGTTTGCTGGAAAGAATGGCGTTTCCGAAAGAACGGTCAGAAATTGGTGTGCTTCAGGAAAGATGGAGGGGGCTTTTCTGACAGGAAAGACATGGAATGTTCCGGAGGATGCTTCTTTGCCGGGCAGGAAGAATTCCAAGGCCCGAAAAGAGTTTCCGCTTTTGTCGAGACTCAGGGAGGAAAAGTCGATCCGTCTGAAAGGCGGTATTTACCATCGTACGCAGATTGATCTTACATATAATTCCAATCATATCGAGGGAAGTCGCTTGTCTCATGAGCAGACCAGATACATCTATGAGACGAACACCATCGGCATTTCCGATGAATCTGTCAATGTTGATGACATCGTGGAGACGGTGAATCATTTCCGTTGTATTGACTATATAATAGAGCATGCGCAGGATAAGCTTGCGGAAGGGATGCTCAAGGAAATACACCGTATCTTGAAAACCGGAACTTCTGACAGCCGGAAATCCTGGTTCAATGTGGGTGATTATAAGAAGCTTCCCAATGAGGTAGGTGGAAATCAGACTTGTCCCCCGGAGAAGGTGCATTCCATGTTGAGCGTATTGCTCAAGTCATATAACTCCAAGAAGAAAAAGACATTGGACGATATCATTGACTTTCACAAGCAGTTCGAGTCGATTCATCCGTTTCAGGATGGGAATGGAAGGACGGGACGTCTTATCATGTTCAAGGAATGCCTGGCCAACGGGATAGTGCCGTTCATCATAACTGACGACCTGAAGTATTTTTACTATAGAGGTCTTCAGAATTGGCCGGATATCCCTGGCTATTTGAGAGATACCTGCCTGGCCGCGCAGGATAAATATGCGGAGTTGTTGGCATATTTTGAGATCAACCATTGAACGATAATGTCGCGCTGAAATATGATTTACATTCAACAATATAATTCTTATGTAGGTGTAATTACTCTAGCGAGTGATGGTGACGCCTTGACTGGACTGTGGTTTGATGGACAGAAGAATTTTGCGGGCAACATTGATGATGAGATTGAAGAGAAAGATCTTCCGGTCTTTGCGCAGGCCCGTCGATGGCTTGACATTTACTTCAGCGGACATGACCCGGGTTTTATCCCGGCATTGAAATTGGATTCGACGCCATTCCGGAGGGTTGTCTGGGAAATATTGCTTACTATTCCTTTCGGTAAGACAATGACTTACGGTGAAATTGCTGACTGCATTGCCGAAATGAAAGGAGTGCGGAGGATGTCCGCCCAAGCCGTGGGTCACGCTGTCGGTCAGAATCCCATTTCGCTCATCATACCATGCCATAGAGTCATTGGCGCTGACGGCAGTATGACCGGTTATGCCGGCGGAATCGACAGGAAGATTAAATTGCTTGAAATGGAACGTGCTGACACCTATAAATTCAATCAATTTCATTGACCTGTCTTCGTCCTGGTTCTCCTCCATTCGCTGGCGGACATTCCTGTAAATTTGCGGAAATCCGTGTGGAAGTTGCTGCTGTCGCTGTATCCGATGTGTTCACTGATCTGTTCCGCATTCATTTCAGGGTGGCTGGCCAGCATTTTGCATGCCTCCTGGAGACGTAACTTGTTCCTCCATGAACGGAAATCCATGCCGTTCTCACTTTTCATGAAAACTCGCATGGTTGCTGCATCTGTGTTGAGTGTCTCGAGAATTTCCTTGTATGGCACGTCGCGACGTCTGTATTCTCCGGCGGCGACCCACGATGCGATATTGTTTCTCAATTCAATCAACTGATGCTCAGGTATGTTTGCCTGCGTTTTGTGGGCAGGTTCCGTGCTTGGAGCCTCTTCTTCGGGTTTCCCGATTGCCTGGAGAATGAATGATGTGCTGTTCACATAGCGGATCATGCAAATCGCCACGATGGTATAGCATATCAGATATGCAGGGACGAAAATGGCGTAGAACCACGGGCCGGTGACCAATGCGCAGAGAGACATTGCCCCTATGATGAGCATAAGTATGAATCCGGCCCTTATCCCGCCCAATCTCGGCGAAAAATCGTCAGCATAGTAATTGGCCAAATCATTGAGGGTCATGTTCTGCGATTTGAAGAATCTGATGCTGTGGATTATGAGCTGAAGGACCAGGAGTGCTGCTCCGGCATGGAAGAATATCGGATAAATGTCCGGAAATATGAACATTATGCAGTAGAGCAGGGCCGAGAGTATGCAGATGACCGCGGTCTGCAATCCTACCCATTTGCCGGTAACCACGTCAGGACGGATGAAAACTAGCAATGTTCCTGTCAATAAAAGTGCCTGGAATGCAGCCACAATGAGTGTGTTCAGGCGGTCAAGGCTTTCGTCATATCCGGTGAAGTAGCAAATGAAATTCAATATGGAAAGCGTTATGAATGACGCGGCCAATGTAGCCCTTGCGGTTTTCAGCTTGCCGAATTCCGGCCTTGAAGGGATCTTGACGCAAATGATGGCCACGGCTAGTGCAGCGATTACTCCGGAGGCCAACAGCATCAAGTCGCAATATATTCTTTCCATTTCAGTTTTCGTTTTACTTAAGCTTACAAAGATAGATTTTTTTCAAATATTGTGTGTCCTGCGACTATGTTTTATTAAAAATAGTGATAGTCAAGTGCCCAAAACTTACTTTCGTCAAAATTAAACAATGAGCTATGAAAGGAGTATTTTGGCACTTTTTTGCCGCATTGGCATTGACTTTAATGTTGGTGTCTTGCGTAAAGGATAATGGCAACGATAGTCCGTCTCAGGAGGAACCGGGGACGGAGGAACAGAAACCGGAGGAGCCGAAGCCGGAGGAGGAAAGTAAACCTGAAATCATTTTTAAACTCGAATGTGATTGGGCGGAGGGCGATGCCGTAGGCATATATGCTTTTGATGCGGAATCCAAAGATTTGGTTTTTGGAAATAAAAAACTTACTTTTGATGGTACATGTTGGGTTGGAGACAAGTTGTGCTGGGAAAAGGACTCGTTGAAATTCTACGCGTATTATCCGTATGATGAGAACATTGCTGATCCGGCTGCCATTTCGTTCAATGTCAAGGAAGACCAAAGCAGCGAGAATGAATACCGGCTTTCTGATTTTCTGGTAGCCAGGAGTGAGAAGGGTGTCAAATTTGGGAAAGAGGTGAAACTTGAATTCAGGCATGAATGCGCGATGATTCAGGTAGAGGTGCCTGAAAGCAAGTATTGGAACATTGACAAGAAACTGGAAGTCAGCCTCTGCGGCGTCGGGATTTCTGCTGGAATCAATTTGCTTGAGGACAGTGATGCTTCCGCTTCGACAGCGGAAACCAAGGGTTCTGTCGGCAATGTCAAGATGTGTCTCGTGGAGAAGCCGGGGGATGAGGGCAAGAATTATATCTATCGTGCCGTCATTCCGGTCCAGACACTGAAAGGTGGTTCGACGCTGTTCAGTTATGTTACGGACGGCAAGGAATTCAAGTTGGGCGGCCCTGTCGCGGATTGCGTTTTGAATGCTGCGGACGTGAAAGTGTTCAACCGCTCATTGCCGGTGGATTACAAGCATCCTGATGTCATCCATATGGTTGTCGACCAGAAGGGTACTTTTAAGTATCCGGTTGATGGGCTGTGGTATTTTAAGATGGGCAGTCCGAAAACTGAAGAAGGAAGGAATAATACGAATGTCGAGAATCAGCATAATGTACATATGGCCCGCAGTTACTACATGGGCAAGTATGAAGTTACCAATGCAGAGTATGCGTCTTTCCTGAATGAAAATAAAATCGGAAGCGACGGTATCTGGAACGGATGGAATGATGCGGAAAACAAATCGAAAGTCCTTGTGAGGCAGTATGCGAAGTTCGGCCTCATCTGGGATGCGGAACTTGCTGAATGGAAGCCCGCAGACGGGTATAGTGATTGCCCTGTCGTCAATGTCAGCTGGTATGGCGCGAAAGCTTTCGCAGATTGTGTGGGTGGAGCGCTTCCGACTGAAGCCCAGTGGGAATTTGCCTGTAGGGGAGGTCTTGAAGAGAAACCTTTCGGCTTGGGAAATGGCTTGGACCTGACAGGTGACATTGCGCATATCAGGGCGACAGACAGAAATACGACTGCTCCTGTGGGATCATATTCCCCTAACGGGTTTGACCTTTATGACTTGCATGGGAATGTTTCTGAATGGGTAGCGGACTGGTTTGATGCAAATTATTATGGAGGTTCGGGCGGATTTGCCTGGAATCCGACTGGTCCGGAAACCGGAACATACAAGGTCATTCGTGGAGGGGACTTTACGATGGACAAGCTCAGCTGCCGTTGTGCTGCACGGGCATGGTGCTCACCTCGGGTGACAAACATGCAGATCGGATTCCGTGTGGCTTTCGACCAGGATATGAAATGGGAATGATATGAATAATTTAAATACATGACAATGAAGAAATTAATTTACTTCCTCGCTTTGGGGGCAGCACTTCTGCTCGGAGCCTCTTGTGACAAGGAATCTGACAATGTCCCACTCTATGTGAATACATGGGTGACAGACTCAAACAGCCTTTTGACTTTCGGTGGCAAATCCGTTGACTACGGTTTTTACCAGATCAATGCGGACAAGACCTTCAATTTAAGTTTTCTCGCCAATGAGAATGTCCTTGAAGTTCTCAAAACTAAGTGGTTGCCAAGCCTGGAACCGTCCGAAAAGGGTGATGACAATTACATTGACGAAGCGACGGAAAGTTACAAGAAGGAATTGGCCGAAAAGATCAAATCTGTGAAAATCAATGATGCAGTCATCATAGTAAAGGGTGTATATGTGGTGATTCCCGGTAAGGAAGATGGCGTAGATTTGAATATCTTCCTGACACAAATTCTCAAAGGAATGGAAATTCCGATTCCGACGGGGACGGTCTTTCATCTTTTCAATATAGCCAAGGACACGATGACGTTGGACAATGAGGCTGGTGATGTTGAAAAATTGCAGATGAAAAGTTTGTCTTCTTCAGGCTTGAAAATAGGTAAGACCGTTGATTTGTCAGAGGTCCTCATCAAAGAATAAATAATGGAATTTGGAATATGAAAAAATTGATATACAGCATTTTTGCTATTGCGGTTGTCGCAATGACTTGCGCCTGTGAAAAAGATGGTTCTGAAAAAGACGGACCGAAACTTTATGTGAATACATGGATGTTGAATGTGTCTGAGTCGTCTTTCCTGCTCCTTCAGCTGAACGATGACGGTACTGCGGTCTTGGGTCAGGCATATTCGTCGGATGATTTGGAAAGTTTACGAAACAGCATTGATACGGAAAAACTTACACCGGAACAGAAAACATTTCTGGACGGTATGAAGATTAATGATGTACTTGCCATGAACGGCTGGTATACCATGAAGCCCAATGCAGATGGCAGTATGGTGCTTTGCGTGTCGTATGAAGTCATGTATCCTACCGATACCCGTATAATGTCCATTGCCAGCTATGTAAAGGAAGTATCCGCAGACCGTATGCTTATATTTTCCGGTGATACCTCCGATGATGGCGAGCCGATGTTCGATGAAGTGCTGTCCGTTGAAAAATCTTCCGTCAAGCCTGGAACCCTTTATGACCAGAGCCTGATAATGGCGCTTCCGACAAAAGACGGCAATTGAAAAAATGTACTTAACTTCGCGGGCTGAAAAGTTAAGTATATGTGGTTGTCATTTGCATTTTTGTCGGCGGTCCTGCTGGGATTTTACGACTCTTGTAAGAAACAGGCACTGGGTGGCAATGCTGTCATTCCGGTGCTGTTTCTGAATACATTGTTCTGTTCGCTCATTTTTGTCCCGTTCATAGTTCTTTCATATTGTTCGCCTGTCTTGGACGGCAGTATTTTCAAGGTTGCAGATTATGGTGGCTGGGCAGTCCAGAAATGGATATTGCTCAAAAGTGTCATTGTCCTAAGTTCTTGGACTCTAGGCTACTATGGCATGAAACATCTGCCGCTGACGATAGTCGGCCCGATCAATGCAACCCGACCGGTGCTGGTGCTGCTCGGTGCAATGCTGATTTTCGGGGAGAAACTCAATTGTCTCCAATGGACCGGTGTCTTGCTCGCTGTGGTGTCGTTCTTCATGCTCAGCCGCAGCGGTAAGAAAGAAGGCATTGATTTCGAACACAATGTCTGGATTTATGCCGTGGTAGGCGCGGCGATTCTGGGTGCTGTCAGCGGATTGTACGACAAGTTCCTCATGAATCCGAATGGATTGGCATTGGACAAGATGGCCGTCCAGAGCTGGTACAACATCTACCAATGCGGCATGATGGGCGTGATGATGATGCTCATCTGGTATCCCAACCGTCAGAAGACGACCCCGTTCCGCTGGAAATGGTCTATCATATTCATTTCCATATTCTTGAGCGTCGCTGACTTCGTCTATCTCTACGCCCTGTCAATGCCCGGCGCGATGATTTCCATCGTCTCCATGGTCCGCCGCGGCAGCGTCATAGTCAGTTTCCTCTTCGCCGCCCTTGTCTTCAAGGAAAAGAACCTCCGCAGCAAAGCCCTCGACCTCGCATTGGTCCTCCTCGGAATGGTCTTCCTCTATTTCGGTTCGCGGTAGGGCGAGTAACAGTGTTGTACGTGTCAAGTCGAAGATACGACTTGATCTGATGAATATTGACTGCAAAAAAAAATTTGTACTTTGATAAAAGTTTGCTATATTCGCAAAAGATGAAAGAGGGTTCTCCTCTTCGATTAATTTCCTATTTTATTAACATACCGGCAGCGGGAACAAACCTTACGGGCTGCCAGCGCGCGAGGTGGCAAGATAGGTTTTGTGACCGCACAGTCCATTTATGGCAGTTCATATAGTTACTGTTATGACAAAAATTGAAGAAACATTGAAAATTGCGCTTGAAGCGCACGCCGGGCAGAAGGACCTGGATGGTAATCCAGCGATTCTGCATCCGCTTGCAGTCGGACTTATGGGGAACTCTGATGCTGAGATCAAGGCTGGGTTCCTGCATGACGTTGTGGAGGATTCCTCGATGACGCTTGAGGATTTGAAGAACAAAGGTGTTGAAGATGAGGTGATTGCAGCATTGGCGCTTTTGTCTCATGACAAGGAAAAAGTGGGATATTTCGAGTACGTGGAAAATATCATCGCTTCCGGCAATGTCACCGCAATTCATGTCAAACTCAATGACCTCCACCACAATCTGGAGCGTGGCAAAGTGTCTTATGAAGCAGCCGTCGCATCAAACGATGCGGCCAAGATCAAAGAACTTGAACGAATAAACGCCAAGCACGAGAAGGCATTGGAAATGATTCTCACTAGTCGGGACGCGGCCACGTTTTGTTTTGCAATGCGTTGATTTTCAGTGCTTTATGAAATGGAGCGTGGAATTGTGGCCAAAAAAAGGCTGCGATTCCACGCTTGTGGTTAAATGATATATGATTATCAATGAGTTATAAATTTGACCGTGGCCGCGTCCGGCCAACGAGAGGGCAAGCGTTTCCGAGCGGTACCGTAAGCGGAATCAATCACTCAGCAGTGCTGTCTTCCTGACACTGGAACTTGCTCCTGCCAGTTATATTGCATCGGAAGCTACAACTGCTGAGGAATCGGTCGTGCGATGATTCTCGGGAACTTTACCGCCATGCGTTTCATCAGGAATGTGAAAAAGAAGCTCTACCAGAAAGTGGTTGCAGGAATAATGATTGCCGTGTCGCTCCGGCTTGTCGTATCGCAAATAATCTGATTGACTTGTCGAACTGAAATATTTGATATAACTTAAGGCTGACTTTATATATTATTATTGATGGAGCTGTAAGAGTGCATTGGTATAAATGATTATTAACTTTTTGTGAAGATGAACAAGGATGTTGCTTTAGTGCTTTCAAGTGGCGGTCCGAGAGGATTTGCCTATATCGGGGCCATTGAAGAATTGGAAAGCAGGGGATACAATATTACTTCAGTGACGGGGTGCTCGATAGGCTCGCTGGTAGGCGGCGTTTACGCTGCAGGCGGTCTGGACGGGTTCAAGGAATGGCTCTTCGACCTTGACAATGCCAAATTGCTTTCTCTTCTGGACGTTTCGATCAGCAAAAGCTATCCCATGAAGGGAGATAAGGTGATAGATGAGATAAAGAAAGTCGTTCCGGAGGTCAATATTGAGGACCTGCGGATACCTTACCGTGCCATGGCAACAGACCTCTATACTGGCGAGGAAGTCGTGTTCAGCAAGGGAAAATTGTTCGACGCCATAAGGGCCTCGATTTCCATTCCGTCACTTTTCCGTCCCGTCAAGTACGGCTATCATACTCTGATAGACGGTGGGGTCGTCAATACCATGCCGCTTAGTCGGGCAGTGCGCAATGGGCACGACATCCTGGTGGCATTTGATGTGAATCACATTGACTCAGAAAAGATTGCAAGTTATCTCAAAGAACTTGAGGATGTCCGCGCCGAAGACATTGAACTGAAGTCAGATGCATTGGATGCGATTGGCGATTTGGCATTGAAAAAGGGCGTGTCGCTACTGGATAGAGTCCGGATGATAGGCGATGAAGCGCAGAAAGCCTATAAGGGGATAGTCGAAATCGGCAAGAAGACGAGACAACTCGAGGATGAGGTCAATGACGAAAATATACCGACAAGCGACAACTATTATTCGATATTGACAAGGACCTTCTCGCTGATGAATCACACCATAGCGCGCCAGTCCATCCAACTCTATAAACCGGACATCGTAGTTAAAATGACCTTCGACACATACGGCGCAATACCCGATTATGCCAAAGGCGAGGAAATCGCCGCCGAAGGCCGTGAACTGATGTCCGCCGCCCTCGACGAATATGAGCGCGCGGAGGATGAGCAGAACTCCGTCATGTCCGGACAACGGAAATAAGTCAATGTTCCTCTGCCTCCGACCTGCCGGGAATATAAGGTGTTTTCACTATGTTTCATTTAAAATAGTGGAAATGATGTGACGGGAACGTATTTTCGTCATTGATTTTAGAGAATTGCCATACATGTGCAAATTAATTGACCTCTATAAATTCAATCAATGATGAAAAGAATAATTATTAAATTGGTGGCTGCATTGACGATTATGTCAATGTCAGTGTCTTGCGGGAAAGAAAACTCATCCGGACTCATATTGTTGATGTCCGATTCTCAGACTGTTGATTACAATGCCCAGGAAGTGAAGCTCGGCTATAAGTTGCTTCTGGACAATGGTTCGTCCATTTCTGTTACGACTGATGCGGATTGGGTCAATGTCGGTACACCTGGCGAGTCCGAAGTTGCTATTACTGTTTCGCAAAATGATTCCAGAACAGAGTCGCGTGTGGCGGAAATCGTTGTAGGCTATGGGGATATGGAACCATTGACATTCACATTGACACAAGATTATTTGCGTCCTGTGATTGGCCTTAAACGTCTTTCCGAGACGGTCGATTGTCAGGCGCAGGAGTATTTTGTGTCGTGTGAAATTCTGAATCCCATTGATGGTGAAGAGTTTAACGCGGAAACAGAGCAGGAATGGTTTGAAATCGACCTTGAACAGGAGAAAGGTGGCATCAGGCTTCAAATTCCGGAAAATGCGACAGCGGAGGATAGGGCAGCGGAGATTATTTTCACTTACGCGGGCGCTGAAACCCGTACGCTCGCATTTGTCCAGAAAGCTGTCAAGGAATATGAATTCATCGGTGGAATCAAATGGGCATTGAACAACTGCGGTGACCCGTCGAGCCCTCTCGGAAGCTATTATAATTGGAAGGAGCGTGAAACTGCGTGTCCTGATGGCTGGCGTCCTGCAACGGCAAAGGAAATGCAAAAGCTGTTTTACTATGGGTCAGCATGGACTTCGCACAACGGCGTCAACGGTCGCTGGTATTCAGGAATGGTAAAATATGCTGAGGATGTTCCTCGGATTTTTCTGCCGGCTGCAGGTGGATGTTGGTTCGGCAACTTCCGTGAAATCGGGGTGTGCGGTTACTATTGGTCTGACAACGTGATGAATTCAGGCAATGTAAGCGGTTATGGCGTAAAGGATTACGCTATCCAGATAGGAGTAGGACTAAGCACTAAGGACAACAGCCGCTATTCGCTCCGCTGCGTTCAGGATTGAGGAGATTTGGTCTAGGTGGTTGTGATTTGCATTTTGTTCCGCATAAAACGTTTTTGCGGAACAAACGGCCTCTGAAAATGCATTCGGTGTAACTTAAAACGTTTAATCGGTACAAAAGGCGTTTAAAGCCAATCAGTATAGAGGATGCCGTCGAGGTGGTCGCATTCGTGCTGGAAGATGACGGCGGTGAAACCTTGGATGGTTTCGGTCGTATCGCGTAGGGTCTTGGTGGACGTGTAGGTGATGTCAATGTCGCGGTAGCGGGCTACTTTTCCGCTTCTTCCGGGAATGCTGAGGCATCCTTCAGAACCGGGTACCTTTTCTCCGCGGCTGGCAGCGACCAGGATGTTCGGATAGACTTCGAATGGCGCTCCGGACTTGTCGAAACGCTGTACGGCCACGATGCGGCGCGAGATCCCGACCTGCGGACCGGCGATACCTACGCCATCCTGCTCCGGCGATGTCACCGTCGCCACCATCTTTCCTGCCAGGGTTTGATATTCAATGCTTTTCAATTCTTTTTCATTGATTCTGCCGCAACTTTTCCTGAGTGTCAATGAATCCGAGGCGTCATTGACCGTAAGCACCCGCATTGTGGCTCCGCCGTTCATGATCAGAGCCTTTTCCGCATCGCTCCATCCGCTTTGGCTGGTGCATGATATGGCGGCCACGGTCGTCATTGCCGCGAGAATGTTTCCGAGAGTCTTCATAATGTCATATTTGTATTTTATGGTTTTTTCTTCCACCCGAGGCCATCATTGAAAAGACGGAATCACTGATTGGATCATATCTTTCATTCTTCAGTCTTGAGCGTTACGATTTTACAAGGATGACCAGTTGCCGGGACAATCTTCTCCAGGAGGTCCGTCATCTTGATTTTCAATGTTGCCGTATTGATGCATGGGTGACATCCCAGATAGTCGGATTTCATCAGGTCATTGTCAATGACCAGCATGACTTTATGTTCATTGTCATTGATAAGGCCCATTACCGAAACTGAGCCGGGGTGGATTCCCAGCAGTTCGGTCATTTTGCTTTCGTCCGCGAATGACAGCCTGGCGCAGCCGAGTTCCGACGACAGGAATTTGGTCTTGAAATGCTTGTCGCCCGGAAGCATCAGGAGATAAAACTGGGTCTGTTGGCGATTGCAGAGAAACAGGTTCTTGCAGATCGGCACTCCGAGCGTCTTCTCGATTTCCTGGCATTGTTCCATGGTGTACGCAGCCTCATGACAAACCGTCTCGTATTGGATGCCGATCGAATCCAGAAAATCATAAGTCCTTGTTTCCACCTCGCTCCGTCCCTCGTCGCTGTCCGGTCGGCCGATATAATGTGTAATCATTGTTCCTTAATGTCTATTTTATTATTCTGTATTATTCTGTGCAAAGTTATACAATAATCGGCGTTTTCCTGCGATAATTTATTCCTGCTTTTTGTGGTTGTTGTGGTCCTTCTATATTATCTTTGCAGCATAATTGCCCTATATGGAGAACAACCTTTTGATATATAATATTGGGGACGGTGCCCAGGCCTTTACTGCTGGCCGTGACGCTGTTCTTCCCTGTCATGTCATTCAGCCGCACCAGACTCATTCCGTCAAAGTGGCCTGCATTGATGATCCCGGAATTGCCAGAGAACAGCTGGAAGGTGTGGATGCATTGGTTACCAACCTGCGTGGAGTCGCCATCGGAGTCAGGACCGCTGACTGCATCCCCGTCCTGCTGTATGATCCTGTCAGAGGGGCCATCGGAGCTGCTCATAGCGGATGGAGGGGCACGGTGAACATGATTGCAAAGAAGACGGTAGGGGAGATGATTCGCCTGTTCGGATGCTCTCCGTCGGATATTCGTGCGGTGATCGGCCCGGGAATCGGGTTCGACAGTTTCCAGGTAGGGGAGGAGGTGGCCCTCGTCTTCAAAGAGTCCGGATTTCCGGTTGACCGTATCTGGGCCTTCAGGGGAGCAAGGGCAGAGAGCTCAATGGAGGGAGGACATCACATTGACCTGAAGGAATGTGTGAGGATTTCGCTTGTTGACTGCGGTGTTCCTGCGGATAATATCCAGGTCTCGGATATCGACACCTATATTGATGACAGGTTTTATTCAGCAAGGAGGGAGGGACCTCAAACCGGCAGGAATATCAATGCCATAAAGATGGTGTAGGGCCCATCGTTCCGGTAGAAACCATGACTCATTTTGTAGTCGAATCGGCTTCATTATAAATATGAGCGACAATTATCAGTTTCTTACCCATGCGCCTGTCCATCGGGTGATAGGCGAAATGGCGATACCGACTATCATATCAATGTTGTTGACCAGCGTATATAACCTGGTCGACACTTTTTTCGTGGGACAGATTGACACGCAGTCAACAGCGGCAGTAGGCATCGTGTTCAGCGTGATGTTCTTCATTCAGGCTTTTTCTTTCTTCTTCGGCAACGGCTCCGGAAACTACATCTCCAGACAGCTTGGTGCCCAGAAGGTAGAGGATGCAGAGACAATGGCAAGTACGGGTCTCTTTTACACATTGGCATTCTCAATCCTGATCATGCTGACAGGTTTGCTTTTCCTTGAACCTGTCAGTATCCTACTTGGCAGTACACCCACAATTCTTCCATATACATGTCAGTATCTTGGCATCAGTCTTCTGGGCACGCCGTTTATTATGGGAACCTTCTGTATAAACAACCAGATGCGATTCCAGGGGTTCGCCAAGTATTCCGTATATGGAGTAGTCATCGGTTCCATCATCAATTGTCTGCTTGACCCTCTCTTCATCTTCGGCTTCTCCATGGGCGTTCGCGGAGCAGCATTGGCCTCAGTCATAGGGCAGTTTTGCGGATTCATGATCCTGCTCGTGATGAGTAGAAAGGAAGGTGTGATTCGTTACAGTCCCCGCAAAATCTCCTTTGAGAGCAGATTTGTGAAGGAAATCATTGCCGGAGGCACACCATCCCTTTCCCGGCAGGGACTTGCAAGTATCAGCACCATTGCCCTCAACAGCGTTGCCGGCAATTATGGCGATGCGGCCATTGCCGCCATGAGTGTCGTAAACCGCATCACTATGTTCATATTCAGCGTGATCATTGGCCTCGGACAAGGATATCAACCGATGTGCGGCTTCTGTTATGGTGCAAAACTTTACGATAGGGTAAAGAAAGGCTTCTGGTTCAGCACGAAGATCGGCATGGTGTTCCTTTTGTTCTGGGCTGTGGTCCTTATCATCTTCAGCAAGGATGCTGTCGCGTTGTTCCGCAATGATCCTGAAGTGATTGCCATCGGTATTCCCGCATTGCGTTACCAGATGATCATGTTTCCTGTATGCAGCTTTATGATGATGTCCAACATGATGATGCAGACCTGCCGGAAGACCATACGTGCCAACATACTTGCCGCTTCGAGGCAGGGGCTGTTCTTCATCCCTCTGATCATCATCCTGCCTCACTGTTTCGGACTTTTTGGCGTGGAAATCTGCCAGGCAGTGAGCGACCTCATTTCTTTCGTGGTAACCATTCCTATAGTGTGGTCCGCATTCCGGGAAATGAAATGATGTCTTATAGGTGTTGGCGGCGTTGTGGGTGTTGGTGTTGTCGGGACGCAGCCACGGGCTAATTTGTAACTCGTTGATAATCAGATATCTTTTTTTCGATAGCGTGGAAACGATGACATTTTTTGGCGGCGTTTCCACGCTGCATTTTGTAACTAATTGATAATCAACGTTTCTGAAAATAGAGCGTGGCCGCGTCCCGCCGCAAATGCCCTTAAATCAGGAAGGTATTACATCATTTCCAGCAATAATCTGCAGGCGGATCAGGGCAAATTCATTACCTTTGTTCAAAATGAAATGATTATGTCGAAGGTTGATAAATATGTTGCGCTGATTCCGCAGATCCAGTCAGTCCTTTCGGGTGAGACTGATGAAATTGCAAGGATGTCAAATATGGCGGCGTTGCTTCACTTTGAATTCGGCTTCTGGTGGACAGGGTTTTATCGCGTCGTTTCGGCAGATGAACTGGTGCTCGGGCCATTTCAGGGGCCTGTAGCCTGCACCAGAATTAAGAAAGGCAGGGGAGTCTGCGGCACTTCATGGAGAGAGGACCGCACACTTGTCGTCCCTGATGTTGAGCAGTTTCCCGGACACATCGCGTGTTCAAGCGAAAGCCGGAGCGAGATAGTCGTTCCATGCCGTAAATTCGGCCAGATTGTCGCGGTGCTTGACATTGACAGTAAGGAGCTTGCCACATTCGATGAAGTGGACAAGGAGTATCTTGAGCAGATAGTGTCAATGCTGTATGGCGAAGAAAGCCAAAGGGGATAGTGTATTTGCGGAGAGAACTATTACTAATATCATGAAAGCAGAATTTGCGGGCCAGATGGTAGTCGCGGACACCAAACCACATTATAACATCAGTTAGGTCTTCGTCTTTTGTTTTTATTGCTTTTTCTTCGTGTCGGGCAGAAATCCGGCCACGATGCCGAGAAGTGGCAGCAGCAGGGAAACATTGATACTGTCAGTTTTCTGAAAGATTTCCTGGCTGAGGACGGAGTCATCGTCACTCTTCAGAATGGTCTTCCGGAGCCTCAAATCGCGGAGATTGTCGGAGAACGGAGGGTGCTCGGCTGCACTGTCGCGTGGGGTGCGACGATGACTGAACCGGGAGTGTGCGAATTGACGAGTTCGCCAGACAGCCTTACATTTTCATTGGGCAGCATCTCTAAGGAAAGAGGTTATCATTTCGAGGATGTTAAAGCATTGCTTGAGATGATGGGGCCTGTGGAGGTGGATTCTATCAATGGCGCGGTATGTGCCCAGGGGCGTAAGGTTGGTGTGCCTACTCCGTGCAATGACAAGGTGGTGGAGATTATTCACCGCATTGAGAACGGGGAACTGAAGGCTTCGTGGGAGAATTTGAATTATTAGAATTTTACGCCATTTTTCCAGAAAGGAAGGTTGTTTCGGAATTTTGACAAGACGAATTCAAGTAAATGGGATTCATCGGTTCAGTCCTCCTCGATAATTTGTTCAGGTTCCCAGATGGAATTCATTATGTCGATGGCTTCTACCACACCGTGAGAGGCGGCTGTGTCGAGCACTTCGTAATATAGGTCCATGTCCTCCATGAAGCAGTCCGGATTGTTATATTTGGTTGCCACCTCCAGCCATTCCCAGCCATAGTGGTTGTCTGGTGCGAGGCAACCATGTTCAATTCCTTCGAACAGTTCCTTTTGAAATGCGCTGAGGTCGCTTATTTCACATGTACTCCAATCGTTGTATATGTTCAGCAATGCCTTTGCCACGTAAAGTCCCGTATTGCCATGTTCTATGGCGATTTCGATGAAATGTAATATTTCATTCTTTCGAGCTGCCAGTATGCTCCTTTCTGTTTTACGTTCCTTCTCATCGCGCCCCAAACTTGCTATCATGTTCCAAATTCCGATATAATCAGGAATCTCGCGATAGGCGAAGGTCAGTTGCAGTGAGTCCAAGCTCAATAGCTGATTGTCAATCAGTCTGGCATCCGTGCTGACCTCCGCACCGAAGTTGACACAAAACACCCGCTCGTGCCAGCGTAGAGTAATGGTATCAGCCGTGACCTTGACAATCTCAATGCGGCCTCCATTCAATGTGGTGAGGTCGATGTATGTTGTTTTGTTGTTATCGAGATGGTCAATGTCGACATAGTAATCGGTGTCGTAGGTATTGCCGACTGACATATCGCGCGTAACATGCGTCGCTCTTATACGAAGTTCTCTGTATGTTGCTAGTGAGTCATATCCATTGGTGTCGGGTTCCGCAAGGGGTGCATTTCTGTCGGCATATTCCTCCAGTTCTTGCAAGCCGTATAGGCAGTCATATAGCATGACCTGTGTCCGCTGGAAGTCTTCGTCGGAAATGTCGTAGGTGTCGTAAGCCCATTTTATGCTCATGCTGACGTCGATATATCGACTCTCGTTTGTCAGTCGGCGATGGCTGGCAAAGCGTTCAAGAGCGCAGATAGTCTCTTTGAGCAATATGCCAAAGTCGTCATGGGTAACCGACGGACGCACGGCCTGCTTCACTAAAGTATAGACCGTTGCCAGATCTCTGTCCTTAGTGCATATGTATCTGCTTTTGATGATAAAACACTTGTATTTGCTTTTCCACATGTTGCGCGCTGTTTAGATATATACTGCTTAACACCTTGAGAGTCAATCTAACGCAAATATATGCATATTATGTGGTTTGCAATCCTTTTGGTTGTGATTAGTTTATATTTTGTCACTAATCGCAGCGAATATTGCAAGGCTACCCGTGGAGTGGATGATATCGCCATCGGCAGATATGAGCAGGCTCAGAAGCGTGGAAACTCGATGAAGTTGTAATCAAGCGTATGCTCGTAATAACACAATTATTAGTCATTTATCCCATCAAATAAAGAAATCTTGTTATATTTGCAAGCGGAAACACTTGTAATAAGTAAAAACAAGTCAATATGCTTGTAATGATAGATAACAAGTAATATCACTTGAAAAATTGAAATATATGTATGCAACAATATCAGCAGATGTAGTATCATCGACTTCTCTCTCAAAAGAAGCCATGATTGAACTCAATGAGAAGTTGAAAAAATGCTTGAGTACTTTAGAACTACGTTACCAAGGTTTTTGGGGGCGTATAGTTAAAGGGGACTCTATAGAGTGTGTTATGGATTGTCCAGAGGATGCTTTTGAAGCCGCACTCATATTAAAGACTCTGGTCAAATCATTTGAGCCAAGTGATGTTAATGATTCAAAAAAATTTAACAGATATGGGCTCCGAATAGCCATCGGCATTGGTGAGATGAAAACCATTGATCGTAATTTAGATATGATGGATGGTGATGCCATTTATCGTTCGGGACGTGCATTGAGCAAACTGAAAGGAAGAGCCAAGTATTCATTTGCAATCTCAATGAAGAATGAAGAATATGAACAAGCATTGCAGGTGATACTAACCTTGGTTAATCAACTATTGAATAAAGCGACGGCACGTAAATGCGAAACCCTATGTGAAAGAATACTTGCCTCTGATACCAGTAAGACTGCTGAGAAAATGGGGATATCCGTTTCTGGAGTCAACCAAACTTTGAAGGACATCGGTTGGAGTGCAATAGAACAAGCGATTAGTTATTACCGTAAAATAACAAAACAACTATGATACACTATTTAATCTTCAATCTTATCGTTGCCCATATCTTGGGAGATTTCTACCTGCAGACAAAGAAATCCTGCGAAAACAAATTCCTCTATTCTATTAAAGGTAAAAGTTTGTGGCTGCATTCTTTGATTATAGGTATTCTGTCATGGATTGCCATATGGGATTTCCGCGGATGGTGGCTTGCCCTTGGTATAATGATAGCACATTTTTTGACAGATTGTTTAAAGTCATATACACAATCAAAGATGTGTGTTCTTACTATCAATGCCCAAAATGAAGTTATTCCGGGAAAAAGCAAACGAAATGATTTGTGGATATTTCTTGCTGACCAAATTGTGCATATTACTATAATCGTCGTGGGTGCATACATTTGGCTTTCAGCATACATCAACTGGAACAACGATTGGAGTCTTCCTGAATGCTTGCAGGATTTTATCATAAATCATCCTCTAAGATTGAAGACAATGGTAGGTTTGTTGTTGGCGCTAAAACCTGCAAATATATTGATATTGCTTATTCTTGAAACTTGCAAAGTCAATGTAAACCCAACAAAAAATGATGAACACGGAAATTTCCATTCTGGAGAATTGATTGGCTGGTTGGAGCGTGCACTTATACTTGTATTTGTTATTATGTCTCAATATGAGGCCATCGGTTTTTTGATTGCGGCAAAGTCTATTCTTCGTTTTAGCGAAGCATCTAAAGGTGATGAAAAGTCAGAATATGTACTGACTGGTACTTTGCTTTCATTGGCAATTGCTCTGTGCTTAGGTATACTTGTCCTAAAAATGCAATTATAAAGTCGGGATTCCGACAAATTGGAAGAATGAACCATATCCCGTAAGAACTGCTGGCGGGTCGCTTTTTACTTACATTCTTTTTTCCATAAAATCCTAACTTCACATCCTTGCCGAACGGTGCAAGCGAAAGCCCAGCCACCTTGAAATGCTGTTTTCCCCAAGGAATGCCGATGAGCGTGATGCATAGGAGCAAACCGAAGAGCAAATGCATGAGGCCGGCCCACAATCCGCCGAAAATCAGCCAGCATTGACTCGATCTTTTCCATTGTATTTTCAATGCCGGATTTGCTGAGTTCGCATTCCCAGACTGTGATTGCGCTCCAGCCGATGGATTCGAGGCGCTGCTCCGAAACACCAGATACCCGAAAGCAGGCGAGCCGAACCCGCGTGTCCGCATCGGAATAGTGGATGTCAATGAAAATGACATGATCCAGATTACAGCTGACTGCAGGGCTTGGCTCCGTTACCTTTGTGACAAATAACTTGGATGTCTCTTTTCTGCTTATAGAAAGTCGTGAAGACGAATTCGTAACTCGCTCAAAACTCGTGATATGCGGTATGCTACAGTTTTGGGCGAGATGTTCATTATATCTGCGATTTCTTTGTAACTCTTGTTCCGGAACCTATTCATCTCGAAGGGCTCCCGATATTCAAAAGGCATTTCTGCCAGGGCCGCTTCAAGTCGTTGTGCCAGTTCATTCATCAAGTCAATGTCCTGAATGGCAGATGCGGATGTGTTGATTCTTATCCGTATGTCTTCGTGGACTCTTTTCTGAATCATTTTGTGGTTCAATGCGGTGAGGCACCGATTCCGTACTGATGTAAAGAGATATGACCGGACACTATGTACATCGGTCGTCTGTCTGTTTTCCCATAGATAAAGCATTACATCCTGCACAATGTTCTCAGCCTCGTCACTATCATCGATAAACTTGAGGGCAAAACTGCAGAGGATGGGATATGACCGAAGAAACAAGGCGTCAAATGCCGCCCTGTCACCATTTTTAATTTTTTCAAAAAGTACAGTAAGATTCACATCCATAAGCAGTTGTCAATGTAGTGTCCCATTGACCTTTTTGGTGTATTTGCCGACAAAAATAAGTAGTAGGAATCAAATATCATATAGAGAAAAATTTTTTTAGAACAATTTGTTTTTGAATAGTCTTATATAAGTATTGAAGTATATTGACGACAATACGGAGCTGTTTTATCATTGATAAAAAACTGTTATATGGATAGAGAAAATGATGTTTTGGATTTTTTGATTGACGTTGTCGGCAACTCGAAAAAAATCGATTCGGAGAAGGCATTGTCTAAGGTTCACAAGCGTATGGTATTGGAACGCAAGCGCAAATTCCTCTCGATAACATATAAGGTGGCAGCTGTACTCAGCATTCCGTTTGCTCTGTTTTCTGCGTGGAGTGCAGTTGCTCTTTTTAGAGATAGAGAAGAAATCCCTTCTTACATTGAAGTTAGAGCTACTTCAGGAATGATAGCGGGCTTGACCTTGCCGGACAGCTCCAAGGTCTGGCTGAATTCCGGTTCAACATTACGTTATCCGTCAAGATTCTTCGACACCAGAGATGTGGAACTGACAGGAGAGGCTTATTTTAAGGTGACAAAGGATAAAAGCAGAAAATTTCACGTTAAAACTTCCGATATGACTATCGAAGTAGTTGGAACAGAATTCAATGTGGATGCTTATGATGTTCCGGGCAGGTCTTCTCGGACTACTCTGGTGAATGGTGCGATAAACATGCATTATGAAGATGCCTCTGAAATGTCGCAGATAGTGAAGATATATCCTGGACAATGTGCTGTGATGAATTCAGAGGCTAAGACTGTGACATTGACGGCAGTGGATCCGAATGTGGCCTCATCATGGCGATATGGGAAAATATATCTTAATCATACAACTGCTGCTGAAGCTCTCCGCATGGTTGAAAACCGTTATAACGTGTTATTCGATATAAAGAGCGAAAAAGTTTACGGACATCGTTTTACCGGTCAGTTTATAGACCAGCGGCTTGATGTCGTACTCGAGCATTTTAGCCGTTCTGCCAGAATGAGATTTGTGCGGAAGAGTTCTGAAGGTGACGCTGTGAATGGTCGGGAGCGTATTGAGGTGTATTGTCAATAATTCTAAATAACAAACAACGTAATTATTACACTAACAGATATTGGTATGATACAATTGCGAAAAATGCTGTTTGGCATTTTCTTTCTAATCTTCCCGTTGGCAGGGTATGCTCAAAACGCGGGAGTCACAATCAATGCGGACAGAACGCCGATAGGTGTTGTGTTGGGGCAGATTGAGAAACAGAGTGGTTGCACGTTTTTTTACAGTGATGATGTGCTTGAACCTTCTACTACAGTGACGGTCAGTCTTAGAAACGTAACCCTTAAGCAGGCACTGGATGCTGTCTTCGCGGACTGTTGCGTGCAATGGTCGCTGATGGGTAAGAACATAGTGCTTTCACCGGCGCCGGAAAAGAAACTTCAGGCCAAGAGCGTAATTGAAGAAAACCGCGTGGTGGTCGGTCGTGTTGTTGATGAAAAAGGGGATCCGGTAATCGGAGCGGTAGCGGTTTCATTGAAAGACCATTCAAAAGCCGCGGTTGCCGACGCTGACGGCAACTTTGAACTTGAGGTCGAGGATGGTGAGGCTGTCAGCATTTCCTGTCTCGGCTATTCCGAGTTGAAGTTCACAGCACAGTCTTCACCTAAAGCTCAGACATTTGTCTTGAAAGAAGACTTCCAAAAGTTGGATGAATTGGTGGTTGTCGGTTATGGTTCGCAGAAAAGAAGTGATGTGACCGGTGCAATAGCATCTGTCAAAGCTGATGTTTTGAATCGCACTCCTACGGTAAGCGTTGGTGAGATGCTTCGTGGTGCCGCAGCCGGAGTGCAGGTCAAGATGAACAGTGCGGAGCCTGGTGGCTCGTCTTCTGTCTTGATACGAGGCAGACGCTCTCTTTCGGGGGACAATTCGCCTCTCTACATTGTTGATGGTGTTCCGATGAGTGGAATTGACGACATCAACTCGTCTGATATAGAGAGTATGGAAATTCTCAAGGATGCGTCTTCCCAATCAATCTATGGCGCAAGGGCAGCGAACGGAGTCATTTTGGTTACTACCAAGCGTGGAACATCAGACCGCTTGAAGGTAAGCTATAATGGATACGCTTCAGTTCAGGATATAAGCCGTAACTGTGAATTCTATAATGGAGAAGAGTGGGCGGCTTATAGAAAGGAAGCATATATACAGGCATATGGTTCTTACGATGAGGCAAGTTGTTTTCCGGGACTGATGGGAGATGTCAAGGCTTCTGGGGAATATGTTGATTGGGAGAAACTGATGATACACAAGGCAGTCCAACATAAACATGATGTTCTTGTCCAATCCGGCAACGAAAAGACAAAATTGGCCTTGGGAATAGGAGGATACTTTCAGGATGGTATGGTCATTAATTCAGGCTTTCAGAAGGTTTCTGTCCGTCTCAATATAGACCATAAATTAACCAAGACGTTAAGTGCCGGAGCGAATATCAGTTATTCGCACGCATGGAAACAAACATCGGACGGCACATTCAATACTTTTATTACAATGCCGCCTCTTGCAAAAGTCTATGAGGATGACGGAACGACTTTACGTAAGGATGTGACTGAAGCCGGCGAGTCTCATTATAATCCTTTATGGAATATAAACAATTCAAAATACCGTGTATTGACTGCTCGCCAACTCTATAACTTGTTTGCGGAGTGGAAGATCGTAAAAGGGTTGTCGTGGAAAATCAATGCGAGTATGAACTCGCGGAACGTGGAGTCGGATTCATATCTTGGTCTAAAGCATACTTCTTCAGTGTCGGCAGGTCAGAAAGGACGGGCTTCGGTGACCAGAAGTTCGAATTATGATTATCTTGTCGAGAATATCCTCAATTACAGCGGTAAGTTTGGCGGTGGTCATCGTCTTGATGCAACCCTTATGCAGAGTGTGAACATAATTACCTGGAAGAGTATGGGCATAAACGGATCGGATTTTGCAAATGATGACCTGTATTATAATGCAATAGGATCTGCTCAGAACTATGGCATTCCATCTTACAGCCTGTCTGAGCGCAGGATGGTATCTTTCTTGGGGAGAATCCGCTATAACTGGAATGACCGTTATCTGTTCACGGCTGCCTTGCGTTCAGACGGCTCTTCTGTTTTCGGTGCAGATCATAAGTTCGGAGTATTTCCATCTGCTTCATTCGCTTGGAGAATCAGCCAGGAAAGGTGGCTAAAAGATGTAAGCTGGATTTCCAACTTGAAATTCCGGTTGAGTTGGGGACAAGTCGGAAACCAGGGTGTGTCCCCTTATACGACTCTTGGACTGGCAGACAAATATCTTACAGAATTCAACGGGACTGTAGCGGGATATCTTCCTGGCAGTACGCTGCAGAATCCGAAACTCAAATGGGAAACATCTTCTTCTACCAATGTCGGTTTGGATTTCGGTTTCTGGGGAGGACGATTGGGAGGGACAGTAGAACTGTATGACACTCAGACTACAGATCTTCTTGTTTACAGATCTCTTAGTCAATCTCTCGGTTATGTGAATCAGCTCGTGAATATGGGTGCAGTGCAGAACAGGGGAGTGGAAATTACGCTCAACACAGTTCCTGTGAGCCTGAACGGATTCGAGTGGGGAGTCAATTTGACTTATACGAAGAACAAGAATAAAATCAAACGTATTGACGGAAGTCTCGATAATTTCGGCAAGCCGGCCAATGATGTGAATAACAAATGGTTTATAGGGCAGCCTATGAACGTGTATTACGATTATGCATTTGATGGAATCTGGCAAATTGGTGATGACATTTCGTCTTCTTGTATGCCGGAGGCGAATCCTGGGGATATAAGGATTCGAGATGCCAATAATGACGGGAAAATTGACGCGGATGACCGTGTGGTAATGAAGCGCGATCCTGATTGGATAGGTTCATTGTCAACTTCCTTATCATGGAAGGGAATAGATTTGTCTGCCGAGATATATGCTTCTGTCGGCGGTACACTTTATAACAAATACCTCACTTCATTCGAGACTGGAGGCGACATGACCGGCAAACGTAACGGTCTCAGGCGCAATTACTGGACGGTGAACAATCCGTCAAACGAGGCGCCGGCCCCTAATATGACACAACCTCCTGCATACATCTCTGCTCTCGGGTATCAGGACGCAAGCTACATAAGGCTCCGTAATTTGCAGATAGGCTATAACTTTCCGAAGAGCATCATAGAAAAAGCATATATGCAGAATCTTCGTCTCTATATGACTTTTACAAATCTTTGGACGAGAACTGATGTGCTCGGATATGGTCCGGAAGGTGATACAGGTTCATATCCGGAACCAAGAGTCTTTCTTTTAGGGCTTAATGTCACATTCTAAATGAAATCAGATATGAAAGGAATTTTCAAATTGGTGTTCACTATTCAAAAAGTGATATGCTGCATTATGATATATGGCGGAATATTCTGTTCTTGTACGAAATTTCTTAAAGAGGAGAACAAGACCCAATATTCAGTCGATTACATTTATTCTTCGACAGAAGGATTGAAACTGTCTGTCAATGCTCTTTATGCGCTCCAACGCAATCTGTTCAATGATAATAACGGAAATGAAAGTCCGACTTGGTGGGCTCTTGAAAGAGGTACAGACATCGTGGCAAGTTGCGGTGGTACAGGTAACTTCTATGGGATTTATGATCCGGCATATCTTAAACCTTCTGCTGCCCAAGTAGGCATTTTATGGAAGACTCTTTATCAGATTATAGGACGTTGTAACGAAATCATCTGGTATGGAGAACAGATGGAAGAAAGTGATGATTTGAAATGTGCAATAGCGGAAGCGCGTTGTTTCCGGGCACAGTCTTATTTTCGTCTTTTCAGAATTTATGACAGAATTTGGCTGAATACTGAACCGGTTACGGCGGAAAATGTCAATAAGGCTCGAGAGTATCACGCTGCAACAGCCGCTGAGGTTTATGACCTGCTGTATAGCGATTTGGAATATGCGGCAGATAACCTTCCGTGGAAGTCATACGAGCCTGGACGTTTTAATCAAGCGGTGGCAAGGCATATTCTTGCTAAGGTCGCGCTTTGCAAAAAAGATTATAAGACGGCGCTTGACCAGATTGACGCTATCGAAGAATCTGGACAATTCAGTCTTTTAAGTGAGCCTTCAGCTGTTTTCAATGCGGCGGATCTGAATCATTCGGAGTCGCTTATGACTCAGCAGTGGAGCGACCAGCCGGGAGGTAATTTTTCAGCAGCAAATCCCAAGGGCAATCAGTTTTGTGCTCTCTTCATTGCCCAATACAGGACTGCTTTGGGTGGTGGCGATGATGTCTCCTGCTCTGCCGAGAACTGGGGATATACCTTCGGACGAATTCTTCCGAATCCATATCTGCTCTCGCTCTACAATCCTTTGAAGGACAAGCGTTATACAGATTGGTATATACATCGTTATCGCAATACCCGCAATGTTGAGGTTACATACAATAGTATCAAAGTGAAACCTGGAGAATATCTGCCTGCACACACTGGAGGCAGTGGTGACCCGCGTTATACGATGCCTGGATGTACAAAATGGGGCGATGTCTGGACTAAAGCTCCTGCAGAGAAACGTGGTTTCAAAGACGTAATTCTCTATCGTTTGGCAGACAGCTATATAGTTGGAGCCGAGGCTGCATTACGTCTCAATGATCAGACCAAGGCGAAATACTATTTCAATAAGACGTGGCAACGTGCTGGAAATGACGAATTTAAAGGGACTCTGTCTATGCAGGACATCATAGACGAGGAAGCAAGAGAGTTGGCTTTCGAAAATGACAGGTGGTTCTTCCTTAAGAGGTTGGGAATTCTGATTGAGCAGGTTTCGTTATATGCTGGCAATCCAATTTATGCCGCTTCACTAAAAGGCAGGACGAATCTTCCGGCTAATCCTCAGTTCGTCCGTTGGCCGATACCTGAATCTGAAATCATAAATATGGGCGCGGAAAATTTCCCGCAGAATCCAGGATATTAATCAATTGAAAACCTTATATTGAATATGCGAAAATTGTTATTTATACTTTCATCGGTCTTGGTGTCATTGTCGTGCCTTGCGAAGACTGAAAAATGTGATGTCTGCGTATATGGCGGGACTGCCGGCGGGGTAATGGCGGCAATTCAGTCGTCAAGAATGGGTTGTAAAGTCATTCTTGTTTCTGAAAGCGCGCACGTAGGCGGAATGGCAACATCCGGATTGACGGCAACAGATATAAATAAGCATCTGGCCGTAGGCGGGCTTGCCGAAGAATTCTACCGCGAAATATATTCTCATTATATGAACGAATCCGCGTGGCGCAATCAGACGCGTGATGAGTTTATGGAATCTACGAGAAAACGTACTTTTTCAGGAAAGAATGACGAAAGGAAAATGCAGTGGGTATATGAATCCAGTGTAGGTGAGGAGATTATGAGGCGTATGCTGACTGACGCTGGGGTGCGTGTCATCTATAAACAGCGTATTGACAGCCCTTCATCCGTGATAAAACGAGGTACGCGCATATCTTCGCTCAAGTTCTCCGACCTTTTGTCTGTAAAGGCAACAGTTTTTATTGATGCCTCATACGAGGGTGATCTTGCTGCATTTGCCGGTGTAAATTGTGTTATTGGACGTGAGGGAACGGATAAATATGGGGAGAGTCTTGCCGGGATACGTTCTCACCAATTGCTAGCAGTTTCTCCATTCAAGGCTGACGGCTCTCTTGTCTCGGGAGTTTTGCCCGAACAGGGATACGGCTCATTCGGCTCTGCAGACACGCGTACACAGGCTTATTGTTATCGTGTGTGCCTGACAGACAACCCTGAAAATATGATTCCATTCTCGAAACCTGTAAATTATAGGGCTGAAGATCACGAACTTCTGCTGCGCCGTATATTGTCCGGGGAGAAAAAAGAACTCAAAGACATCATCACTTTTACTCCGATGCCGAACAGGAAAACAGATACCAATCATCTTGACTATATAGGAGCAAGTCAGAATTATCCTTTTGGAAATTGGGCTCAGAGGGATAGTATAGCGCTTGAACACAGACGTTATGCAGAAAGTCTGCTTTGGTTTCTGGGGCATGACCCTCGTGTTCCGGAAGTGATGAGAAATGAGATGAACCGATGGGGATGGGCTGCTGATGAATTTACTGACAACGGAAATTTTCCATATCAACTTTATGTGAGGGAATGTCGCAGAATTGTCGGGAAATATGTTATGACACAGCAGGATGTCCAGGGTGTTCGTAGAGAGGCCGCAGCATCTGCGATAGGACTAGGCTCGTATGCTCTGGATTGTCACTTTGTAAATTATCTGGCTACTACGGATGGGGTCAGAATTGAAGGCGGAATGTTTGTAGGGACCAAGCCTTATCCTGTGCCTTATGGCGCAATCCTTCCCAAAGAGGACGAATGTTCCAATCTTCTTGTGCCTGTATGTCTGTCAGCATCTCACGTGGCTTATTCTTCACTGAGGATGGAACCTGTCTATATGGTTTTAGGCCAATCGGCTGCAATTGCAGCAGTGCTTTCTCTCCGCGAGCGCTGCATTCCGCAGGAAATTCCTTATGAAAAACTGCGTGAATCTCTTCTGGAGAACGGACAGATTTTAGAATATGGAAAATAAGAATAAAGATACAATGAATACGATTTTCAAGACTTTTATGATTCCGCTGACGGTTCTCTTGTGCATCGTTTCCTGCGGAAAGGCGCGTACCACCATTATTCCTCCTGGTTCTGAAGTGAATGATGCCACTGTTTTTGAATTTAAACAAAATGACGGCGTTTGGAAAATGTATAAAAACTCGCAGGAGTTTTTCGTAAAGGGTGCTGCTGCCAACAGATATTATAAACGTGTGCGCGAATATGGAGGGAATGCTTTCAGGACCTACAGTACTTCTGAGGAAACCACTCCGTCAATTCTTGGAGAGGCATATAGGAATGGATTATATGTGAATATGGGCCTCTCAATAGGGCGCGAACGAGATGGATTCGACTACGACAACGAGGAAAAAGTCACTGCGCAGCTTGAGCGCTGTCGTACTTTGGTGCGACGTTTCAGAAATCATCCTGCCGTGATGTGCTGGAGTATAGGAAACGAAGCGGAGTCAATGTATAAAAACACGAAACTCTGGACTGCGATTAACGACATCGCCGCTATGATTCATGAAGAAGATCCGAAGCATCCTGTTACTACGGCTCTTGCAGGAGCCAATGTGAATAATGTTTCGCTCATCGTCTCGATGGCTCCCGAACTTGATTTTCTGTGCGTGAACTCATACTATCCGAATCCGTTGAATATAGAGTATAATCTTGCTTCGGCAGGGTGGACAAAGCCTTGGATGATTACTGAGTTCGGGCAAAAGGGAACTTGGATGAATGTCCCGAAGACATCCTTCGGTACTCTTATAGAGGAAACCAGTACCGAAAAGGCTGCAAGCTATAAAGAAATCTACGAAAAGGCTGTGCTCGCTAACAGAGACAAGGGCTGTGTCGGTTCTTTTGCTTTTGTGTGGGGATATCAGAGCCACGGAGATGTGCTCACCTGGTATGGTTTGTTTGACAAGAATGGCAACTCGTTTCCTGCTGTCGATGAACTGCAGTATTATTGGACTGGAAACTATCCGGAAATGCGGGCACCTGTAATTGCTGACAGAAGTTGCATGTTGCTTAACGGGAAAAAGGCTGATGAGAGTCCTGTTGTTGCAATAGGCTCTGAAAACCAGGCATCTGTCGAGGCTTCATCTCCTTGCGGGGCAGAGCTTAAATACAATTGGCTGATATATCAAGAGGGAACGTCATCTACAGACGGCAGTCTTCCTGATGGTCTTCCCAGGACTTTTTCAAGACAATAGTTTGGCATCTGTGACTTTCAAGGCTCCTTCTTCTGCGGGTAATTATCGACTATGTGTTTTTGTTACTGATTCCAACCATAAGGTTGCCTTGGCTGTCATCCCATTCTGCGTAAAATAAGATAACATTGCTGGTATGAAAAACAATTTTTTTAAATATATATTAGGTCTGTCACTAGTCTGTTCCCTCTTTTCTTGCGGGAAAGAGACCTCTTCTCAGCAGAAGCCAACTGAAAAACCTGCATTTGAACTTGTCGGAAAAGCTCCGATCGTAGCATATCCTGATGATAATGTGCGTTATCATTTTGCTGTATCATATCCTGAAGGACTGAAAAGTGTAGGAACTTATGTTGATGGCTCTCTTGTGGAGGGTTCTTTGGCTGAGTATGAAGATTGTCCGGACATGACGGACTACAATTTCAGTTATTCTTTTATGTCTGAACAAGTTGGACAGACTATAGATTTTGTTTTTGTTGCAGAAGGAACTGATGGCATTAAATCATCCGTGGATTATCCTGTGTACGTTCGTTCCATTTCCGAAACAGTTACTGTTACATTGCCTGATGCGCTTGAGAGTGAAGCTGTTATTGGAGATAAAATAGAATTTGACGTCATAGTTGCAACAGGTTATCCTTTAGCGAAAATCAGAACACTTAAAAACGGAATTGAGCTTGCGGAACTTACCAAAACCGGGAATTTCCATGAGCCAAAGGCTGATATCTACCATTTTTCATATCTTCTGCCTAAATCTGATGGTGGTTCAGTCGTGAAATTTACTTTTGAAGGAACCGATTCCAAAGGTAATTTCGGAACCGCCGAATATCAGTTGTATGTGCGAAAAGGACAGCCGAAAGTGCTCTATACGGAGGCGTTTGATACTCAGATGAGGATTTCCAATACAAGTGAATTTGATACTTCTGTCGGGGGGATTACAGGAACGTCTGCAAGCGAATTTGTTCCTGGGAACATCGCTCGTTACAGCGGAGCCGACCCTGAGGTTACGGAAGGCGTCAAAGCCGGACTTACTGTGTTCGATGGCGACAAAACAGCTGTCAACTATAGTTCAGATGGTGCTGAAGTTTGTCTGACGAAGTATAATTATTCTGCGATGAAACTTATTTCAGGTACATATGTCTGGGCAAGAAAAGCCAAAAAAGGCTGGATTGCCGTATCCGGAATCAAACTCCATGGGTGTACTTCTCTCACACTCTCTTATCTCCAGTGCGGAGGGGCTGTAAAAGTCGAATGGTCGTCTGACGGAGAAAAATGGGCTGAGATATGCAAATCTTCTGTCACTGATGAACAGCGCGCTGATTTTACGGTGCCGGAAGGAACGGAAAGCATCAGTCTGAAATTTACAGAAAATGCCGGTGCCGCTCATCTCAGATTCGATAACATCAGTCTTAAAGGAGAATAGAAATGAGAAAAGCAGTTCTGATATTTTTGAGCGTTATTCTTCTATGCTCTTGTCGAGAAAAGGAGTATGACGTCTGTGTCTATGGTGGTACGTCCTCAGGAGTCATTGCCGCATATACTGCAGCCAAAAGCGGATTGAAAGTGGTGATGGTGGAGCCGACTGAGCATATCGGCGGGATGACTACAGGAGGACTCGGATATACTGATATTGGCAATAAACAAGTTGTAAAAGGCTTGGCAAAGCAGTTCTATCGTAAGATTGGTAAGCACTACGGGGCTCTGGAACAGTGGATTTTCGAACCTTCAGTAGCAGACAGCATAATGCGGGACTATCTTTCAGAGAAGAATATATCTGTATTGACAGGACATCGTATTTTATCTTCGTCAATGCTAAATGAAAGAATATCATCAATTATTGTCGAGCAGTCATCATCGCCTCACAAGACACGGGAAGTGTTTGCGAGATATTTCATAGATTGCTCCTACGAAGGGGACTTGATGGCGCGTTCATGTGTCAGTTATACGGTCGGGCGCGAAGCTAATGAATCTTACGGAGAGACTCTCAATGGAGTGGAGCTTATGACCCGACATCAGTTTCCTGATGGTATCGACCCCTATAGGGAACCGGGAAAACCCGAAAGCGGTCTGCTTTGGGGGATATCTGATGCGACATTGAAACAGAATGGAACAGGTGACTGTATGGTGCAGGCATATAACTATCGTATATGTCTTACAGACAGACGGGACAATATGATTCCGATCGGACGTCCCGCAGACTATGACTCTACCCGTTACGAACTTCTTCTGCGTCTGATGGCCGCGTATCCGGAGAAACTGTCTCTTAATGACTGGTTCATCTGGAGCCGTATGCCTGGAGGCAAAACTGACATTAACAACAGAGGTGGTTTTTCAACAGACATGATAGGGATGAATCATCTTTATCCAGAAGCAAGTTATGAACTGAGAGATTCGATAATTGAAGCACACACCTCTTATACAAAAGGTTTGCTGTATTTTTTCGGTCATGATTCACGTGTGCCGGCGCTGTTGAGAGCAAAGATGCAGCTTTGGGGATATCCTAAAGATGAGTATGTGAGAACAGGGCATTGGACTCCACAACTTTATATTCGCGAAAGCCGTAGAATGATTGGAGAATATGTGGCGACTCAGGCTGATTGTGAGGGACGTGCCGTGCCGTTTGATGGTGTGGCTATGGCTGCATATCAGATGGATTCACACAATTGTCAGAGAATTGTCATTCATAAAAATGGTTCAGCAATGGTCAAGAATGAAGGAAATGTCGAAGTTGGTGGAGGATTGCCATATCCGATATCTTACCGTTCATTGACTCCGCGCCGTTCAGAATGTACTAATCTGCTTGTGCCGGTTTGTCTGTCTGCCAGCCATATCGCCTATGGATCAATTAGAATGGAACCTGTCTTTATGGTGCTAGGCCAAGTAGCCGCTCTCTCTTGTGCGGAGGCTATCCACAAAGAGAACTGTGATGTTCAGGATGTGGACAGCCGGGCCATAAATGTCTTGATTGATGAAAATCCGTATATGGACGGTTCGCAGCCGGATTTGCTTATAGATGATTCGGATTCCGGAGTTATTGCATCTGCTGCTTGGAAACACCGCGAAAATGCGGGAGGGTATGGGCTGTCTTATTATGAGTCTGATAAAGGAGAAGATTCGGGAAGTGTGCGTTACGCGGCAGTCATTCCGTCAGATGGATTGTATTCAATCTATACCTACCAACCGGTCGGCAGGAAGTATTCCTCAGTATTGTCTGTTGACATTGAATTCTCGGGAGCTGTTCACCACGTTAAGTTGAATCGTTCGGAAATGAACATCTCAGGACAAACTTCGACGACGTGGGCTGAAATCGGCAAATATGAGTTCAGTTCAGGAGAAGAGGTTGAGGTTTCTATTACGGGCAAGGACTCTGACGGGCTGTTGCGTGCAGATGCTGTACTTTTTGTTAAAATGAAATGATTATGAGAGTGGTTGAATTACTTATTGCTTCTTTTTTTATTTTTAGTGGTTTTGATGCCGGTGCGTCAGATGTTATATCTTCATCCCGCTTAAGTCCTACTCGGAAAAATGATGATGATTCAAAGATTGAGCAGATTCTGTCGCATATGAGCATTGAAGAAAAAATAGGACAGCTCAATCAACTGGACGGGAGGACGGATTTGACAAAACTGTCAGAATCCATAAGGCGTGGAGAGGTTTCCTCGATTATGAATATTACTGATAGAACAATAGTGGATTCATTGCAGAAAATTGCAATCGAAGAAAGCCCGTCCGGAATTCCTATAATATTTGCGCGTGATATTGTTCACGGATTCAAGACAGTGCTGCCTATTCCTTTGGGACAAGCTGCATCGTTTGATCCGGGGCTTGTTTCGAAAGCGGCAAGGAATACTGCTCTGGAGGCAACAGAATGTGGTATCCGTTGGGCATTTGCTCCAATGATGGACATCGCCAGAGATCCGCGTTGGGGACGCATTGCGGAAAGTTTTGGAGAAGATCCTTACCTTTCTTCAAAGATGGCAGTGGCTGTTGTGGACGGCTATCAGGGAAAGTCTCTGTCAGACTCGAAATCAATGGCCGCTTGTGCAAAACATTTCGTTGGATATGGTGCAGCAGAAGGGGGACGTGATTATAACACGACATACATTCCGCGTCGGGCCTTATATGATACGTATTTTCCTCCTTTTAAAGCATGTGTTGAAGCAGGAATCGCGTCTTTCATGTCTTCGTTCAATGATAATGACGGCGAGCCTGCTACAGGAAATGGCTGGCTGCTGAATGATGTGCTTCGTGCTGAATGGGGATTTGACGGTATGGTCGTCTCTGATTGGGGCTCTGTTGGAGGACTTGTCCCCCATGGGGCAGCGGCCAGTAAGCGAGAAGCGGCAAAGACATGCATTGTTGCTGGTTGTGATATGGATATGATGTCTTATTCTTATCTGCGGAATATAAAGAATCTTATTGACGATGGGGAACTTCAAGTGTCCGTTTTGGATGACGCGGTTCGTCGTGTCTTGAAGTTGAAGTTTCGTCTGGGACTCTTTGATGAGCCATATAGCCGTAAGGTGGAGAAAACAGCCATTTATTCCTCAGATGTGAAAGATGTGGCTTGTGCTCTTGCTGAAGAGTCAACTGTGCTTTTGAAAAATGATGGACTGTTGCCTTTGGGAAATGATGTGAGACATATTGTCGTGACGGGGCCGATGGCAGATGCTCCATATGACCAGCTGGGAACATGGTCCTTGGATGGAGACAAGTCGTGCACAGTAACACCTCTTGCCGCAATGCGCGAAATGCTTCCTGAGAATATCCGTCTCGATTACATTCCTGTACTTGACTATCCTCGCGATGAGAATATTACGGATTTCAAGCGTCTTCGTAAAACTGCGAAAAATGCGGACGTAGTGATTGCATTTGTCGGTGAGGAACAGATGATGTCAGGAGAGGCCCATTCATTGTCATCGTTGCATCTCCAAGGGCATCAGACTGAACTTCTTAGAGAGATAGCGGAGAGTGGAACACCGTTGGTGACTGTAGTCATGGCCGGGCGTCCGCTTGTCATGGATGAGGCGACAAGTCTGTCCTCTTCACTTCTCTATATGTGGCATCCCGGGACTATGGGAGGGCCGGCCATTGTCAACTTGCTTTGGGGACGCGCATGTCCAAGTGCCAAATTGCCAGTGACATTCCCTCGCAATGAAGGTCAGATACCGATGTATTATAATCACAAGCACACCAGTCATATTGCAAAAGGAACCGAAGGCGACCTGTCTCGAGTACCTCGCGAAAAGCCACAGTCGGTAATGGGACATACATCTTCCTATCTTGATGTGCCTCCGACTCCGCAATTTCCTTTCGGCTTCGGATTGACTTATACGAATTTTGAAGTCGGTTCCCCTCAACTTGAATCAACTGAAGTGAATTTGGACGGTATTCTTAAAGTTAGTGTAGAACTTGGTAATGTCGGTAAAATGCAAGGCACTGAAGTCCTTCAATTCTATGTTAGCAAGAAATCTGCTTCCGTAACACGTCCGATCAAAGAACTTAAGGGTTTTGTCCGGGTGACTCTTGACGCTGGGAAAAAATGTGTTGTCGAATACGAAATACCTGTCAAGGATCTTGCGTTCTGCCGGAAGGACATGACCTGGGGAGTCGAGCGTGGAACGTATAGTTTGATGGTCGGAAATGACAGTGAGCATTTGAAAGAGGTGAAATTCAAAATAATGTAACTATATAAAAACACTGAAACTATGAACAAAAAAAATCAAAAGCGGAGCTATGTCGCTCCTGAGCTTACTGAGACAATTTGTTTTGTCCCTGAAAAAGGATTCGCAAATAGCGAAGTCAAGACAAACAGCCCTTATAAATGGGAAAGTGGAAATGAAGACTGGTGGAATTATTAATACAATGACGTTATGAGAAATAAGATTGTTGGAATTTTTGCAGGCTTTGCTGCTATTTTTTGTATTTGTTCCTGCACGCAGTCTTTGGACCCTAATATTCCGGCAGACAAACCATCTTCGTCAGATTCCGGCGAGGAATTCGAACTGTTTGCGGTGGTTACAGAAGGCTTTTCAGCAGATGTTGTTCAGTCAGGGGCTACAACTAAAACAATTCTGAATGATGATTGGACAGTTTCGTGGAGTGAATCTGATCTTATGTCTGTATTCAATAGGGGTGCCGGTGAGAATACTTGGTCTGACAACTGCCGTTTTGTGGTCTCGGATCCGACTAGAGGTGGTTTTGTCAAAGATGCTTCAGAATCGACTAAAAAGCTCATAAGCGGCAAAGACTCGTATGATTGGTATGCTTGTAGCCCTTGGATGCAATATGGCGCCAATCCCTCCGGGACAAAAGGATATACTGTCAACCGTACACCGAGACAGATGGGATACGGCTCAACTGCGCATCTTTCCGAGTCCGACATTGTGGCCGGCAAGGCATTGGCTGTCCCGTCGGGAACTGCACCGGAGCTGAAACTGTATCATGTCTGTACTTTGTTGAAGTTTACGGTGGTGAACAATACCGGTTCTTCTGTTGCAATCACTTCCCTGACTCTTGATGCCTTGTCTGGTGGTTCGTATATAACAGGATCGTTTACGATGGACTGGGGGCTCGGCAATTCTGATATGCCTCGTTTGGATGCTACAAAGATGGGCTCGACAAAAGCTTTTACTTGCGCCTTGAACGTGGTGGAAAACAAGGGCGACGAGACAACTCCGGAGTGGTCAGCCATCACTCAAACTGTAGCTGATGGAGAAAGTGTTGACTTATATATGATTGTGGCACCTTTTACTATTCCTGCCGGAGGTAAAATGAAACTTGAAATTACCGGTTCTGCCGGAACGTGCACTCTTGAGAAAACTATGTCAAAGGAAATACGTTTTACGGCAGGCTCGTATAATACTGCAACGATTTCTTACAGCAAACCGGAGAAAGTACTGTTTGCGGAGAATTTTGGAACCAATGCGATTGGAACTAACAATATCCCAAAATATGATAAATCAGGTTTAACGACCTTTTATCCTGAGGACAAGAACAATTATAGTTATGGCGTGGGTAATAATGCTTCAATTCAGACTGCCCCATACACTTCTCAAACAACGTCAGGGGCTTATGTGAGATTACCAAAAAACAATTCCATGATGGCAATAAAGGGCATAAATCTGCACGGATCGAAGAGCCTGAGATTTTCATATCGCAAGGATTCTGCAAATGACTGCAGTACGACTCTTTATTACAAATTTTCTGATGTCTCGTCTTGGACAGAACTTGCTTCATCTTCCAGTACTGGACTCATAAGCCACGATTTTACAATAGAAAATCCTGACGGAAAGACTATAGATATTCAGGTGAAGAACAGGTCTGAGGTGACGGATAAGAAATATCCTGCTATTGATGATTGGAAACTTGTTGCACTTGATTGACATAATAAAAAGGGCTGCTTTAATCAAAAGTATTTGGAACTTGTAGATATATTTCATAGCGCATTGTGAATTTCTTGAATTTTTCAGATAAAAATTTTACTTTTGTTCGAAATTACCAATCCGCTGTGAATATGAAGACTTTAGGAATGCAGATTAAAGAACGCAGGAAGGCCCTTAAGATTACTCAAAAGGAACTCGCCGATTTAGCAGGAATCAGTATCAATACTGTGGTTGCTGCAGAGCGTGGACAGGGGGATCCTAAGATTTCTACAGATCTTGCTATTTGCAATGTTCTAGGACTTAAATTGATTGTACAGTTATGAGACAGTGTGAAATCTATTTGCACGGAATAAAGTGCGGCTTGCTTACTGAAGAGGATGACAAGTCCTTCACATTTTCTTATGATAGTGTATATCTGCAAAGAGCTGATGCGGATCCGGTCAGTCTTACTCTTCCTCTTCAGAGGGAACCGCATAAATCACCCTATCTTTTTTCGGTTTTTTCCAATATGCTTTCTGAAGGAGAGAACCGTCAGGTTCAGTCCGTGTTGTTGCGGATTGACCCGGAAGACGATTTTGGAATTCTTCTGGCAACCTGTCAGATAGATACTATAGGTGCTATTACAGTAAAGCCGATCAGACTATGATTAATTTGAATATATGTCCGTCCACATTGAAGGAAGGGTTCAGTACTTATTGTCCGGCTGCGGTCAAATCGCTTTTTGACGGGAACAAAGTCTCTCACATTTTTCCTGGCGCAAGCCCTGAAGATGGAGGCTCTGCGGATTCGATAAGAAATATCGGTAGAATATCGCTTTCAGGCGCCCAGCCAAAGTTTTCGGTCATAATAGGCGAGAACAAACAACTGAGCAGGTAATGCACTTTGCTTCTTTGAGGATGATAAGCCAGCATATATTACAAGACGTTTTGATGTTTATCCTGGAGGTAAATACAAGCAGGAAGATTTTGCAGCATTGCTCGGCTGGAGTAAAGACAATGGTGGCGCTAACTATAAATATGACAAAGTAAGTTACGAAGAATGTGCTGAGGTTATTCACAGGTATGTGAAGGCTGCTTTGATTGACATCAGGCGATTTTATAGAATTATATTGTTCAACTTCGTGTCTCTCAATGATGATGCGCACTTGAAGAACTTTTCGCTCATAGAGAGAAATGGCGAGTACCATCTTTCACCAGCTTATGATCTTGTAAATACCTCTCTTCAACTTTATGAACATCGGATATTTGCCCTTGATAAAGGTTTGTTCAAAGAAGGGATGAACAAAGCTGATACTCACAATATCGGTCATGATGACTTCGTGGAATTTGGAAGGAGGATCGGACTTCCGGAAAAAGTTGTTCATCAGGAAATTATGATGTTTCAGAAGGTGAATCCCATGGCAGTCGAACTTGTCAGAAAGTCTTTCTTGTCTGAAGAACTAAAAAAACAGTACATTACAGCATATACCTATAGGTGCAAGATGCTGAACTTCTGACACTTTAATTCGGCTTCAGTCTCAAAGACTTTTTTTAGCGCAGAATCATCAGGCAGGTCTTCGTCTTTTGTTTTTATTGCTTTTTCTTCGTGTCGGGCAGAAATCCGGCCACGACACCGAGAAGTGGCAGATATGCGCTGGCATTGAAAATGAACCAGATGCTTGTCTTGTCCGCGAGCCATCCGAAGAATGCCGAACCGATGCCGCCCAGACCGAACATGAGACCGAAGAAAACACCGGAAATCATTCCGATCCTTCGCCAATCTGGGTGATGGTAGGGGTGGTGAACAGTCCGTTCTGACCTTCTGCCAACGAAGCCCATGCCATGAGCTTGGTGCCAAACTCATCCATGAATTTTCGGGTCTCGTGCTGCTGGTAGAATACATGCGTCTCCATCTGATTCACCATCGGCGAAATCTCCATGTTTGAAGCCAGTTATTTAGGGACTGTCGTTTAATGTTTTCTATTTGACCGAAGCAGCCGACTAGTCCCATCCATTTCTGCGTTCGGGTCACCAAATTTACGTTTTTATATCTCAATCCGGTCGTTTCGGCCGGATTTTTTGTCCATTCTCTATGACAGAGGCGTAGTTCCCCCTTGAAAGCACTTTTCTATGTGCATATTTTCGTTTCAGGCAACCACCAGCTGTGCTCTCTGCTCTATCCTGTCCGCCAGCTGCACCACGTTTGCCGTGTGGATGCCGAAGAAGATGTACAGGATTTCCGTCAGCTTCGTCCGGGCCTTGACCCGCCTCAAGTCGTAGTGCTCTTTCTGTGTGCCGAACGAGCCCTCCATCGCGGTCGCCCTCACCCTGGCAAGTTCCTTTCTGACAAGGTCTTTCTCATTCTTCTCCTCGCTGAACGGCCGTCCTCGCTTCACGAACGACGTCTGTATCCCATTCTCCTTGCAGTAGTCTCTGTTGTCGGTTCCGGCATAACCGGTGTCTCCTCCCACTTTCTTCGCTTCAACTCCGAACAACCTCTTATGCATCTTTAGGCAATGTATCAGCCTTGTACCCTCATTGAAGGCATTGAAGGACAGTTTCTCGATGAATGAGATTCCGTCGACCAGTATGTTGTTCACCTTCGCCCCGAACTCAACACTCTTCACTTCCTTGCCCCTCACTATCGGTCTCACATACGGCTTGCTGATGCTCACTATCCTGTTCGGAATACTCTCTCTGCAGTCCTTGCTCTGGAAGTGGTTCTTTTGCTGGCGGTACATCTTCGTGATGATTTCCAAATCACTTTTCTCCTTGGTTGTAAGCAGACTCTGTGCGTTCTCATAGGCACGTTCCGTCTTGCGGATCTCTTTCAATATCTTGCCCAATAGTTCCAGAAGCCTGCGAGTCATCTTCCTTGTCTGGCTCTTGCTATGCCTGCGTTGCTTCTTGTATGTCAGGTTCGCCTTCTGCACGTCAATGAACTTTGTTCTCGGACGATGGATTCCCAACCTCTTGCTCAACTCGCACATCTTCTCGTAACTCTTCTCTATCCCTTCCCACAACAGCTTCGGGTCCGTCGGATACCTCATCTCGCTCTCATAGCAGGTCGCATCCGTGTACATCGTATCCAGGTTCTGCATGTATGGCTTCCATTGTTCCGCCAGGATGTCCTGCAACTGCTGTATCTTCAGTTTTCCGGCAAGTTCCAGCATTATGTCATCCAGCAGTTTGTAGTTTGTCAGCGGACGAGTCGGATCTATTATCACGTCGCAGAACATCTGGTAGTGGATGTTGCCGTTCAACTGTTCCATCAGTTTCGGGCAACTCAGACCCGTGTACATCTTTAGGAACATCAATGCCACTTTCCCCTCGGGTGTGAAGTATGACTTGCGTCCAAGTTTCGGCCTCATACTCTTACTGACGAGTCCGAAGTTCTCCGCCATCGCATGGAGAGGAAGCAGTTTCTTCATCCTGCCCAATTCACTCTTTTCAAACGTTGACCGATAGAGGTCATAAAAATCGAACTCCGAGAATCCGATATTCGGTGCTAATTCAGCAAAATTTCGTACCTTTGACATGCAGATTTATTTTGCGATTCCTCCAAATTCAGCTTTGCACGGCCTGTTGGAGGAATTCTTTTTCTCTATATCAAAGATACAAAATATTTAACATATTAGCAATCAATTTGTTAGGAATAGGTTAACATTTCCCGACAGTCCCTATTTAATCTTGTTATATTCCTCATCGCTCACAGCCTCCAACCACTCGTTGGAGGTGTTCTCGCCAGGTATTTCAAAGGCGAGATGGGCAAACCAGCTGTCTTTTGCGGCACCATGCCAATGCTTCACGTTGGCAGGAATATGGATGACTGTGCCTGGGAGGATTTCCTGCGCAGGCTTTCCTTCCTCCTGATACCAGCCACGTCCGGCTACACCTAACAGCATTTGCCCGCCACCCTTTGTAGCGTGGTGCGTGTGCCAGTTGTTACGGCAACCAGGCTCAAAGGTAACATTGAAGAAAGGTATCTGACTGTCAGATATTTGCGCCAGATAACTGTTGCCTTTGAAGTATTTGGCGTAAGCGGTGTTGGGTTCGCCAACAGGGAATATCATCCCGCGCTGGAAAGCAGCCTTGGCGTCTTCTCCTTTCACATCTTCGTTCCATACCTCCTTTGCCAGATTGAAGGCAGCCCATGCCTTTGGCCAACCTGCGTAGAAGGCGATGTGAGTAATAATCTCTGCCGCTTCCGTGCGGGTAATTCCGTTATTCTTTGCCGACTGCAAGTGATATTTCAGCGAGCTGTCGGTGATTCCTTGGCTGATGAGCGAAGTGATTGTTACCAAACTGCGGTCGCGCAATGAAAGCAGGTCATTGCGGCTCCATACTTCTCCGAAGAGGATGTCGTCGTTGAGGTGGGCGAACTCCGGGGCAAACTCACCCAGCTGGGTGCGCCCTGCTGTCTGTACTATTTTCTGTTGTGCCATTATGTTGAGTGAAATAGTCGTTAATATGATGAATATTGCAATTTTTTTCATCATTAGTGTCCGGTAAAAATTCATAAAAGTTCTTTGAAAATATTGATTGTTAGGTAATTATAGAGGTTTTATGAGTCAACCGATTTGAAATTATCTTTGCCAGACTATCGTAGAATGGCATATGAATAATCGAAAATACGTGTTTTCACAACTTTTAGACTTCCTTGATCGTAATGATTTCAACTACCTTGTACGAAAGTATGGTGGCGACAAGTATGTCAAGCAATTTACCTGTTACAACCAGCTTGCTGTACTGATGTTCGGCCAGCTCTCAAACCGGGAAAGTCTCAGAGATCTCGTCCTTGCGACTCAGGCTCATGCTTCAAAAGCATATCATCTCGGTTTTGGCAAGTATGCTTCGAAAAGCACGCTGGCTGACGCCAAAAACAAGCGTGACTACCGCATCTTCGAGGAGTTTGCTTATAAGGTTGTAGCCGAAGCCAGGACTTGCAGAGCAGACGATATCTTTAAGCTTGGAGGCAACGTATATGCCTTTGACTCAACGACTATAGAGCTTTGTCTTGAGGCTTTCAAGTGGGCCCTCTATCGTAAGAATCAAGGAAAGGGCGGCATCAAAGTACACACTCTGTATGACATCGAGACGTCCATTCCTACGTTCTTCCATATCACCGAAGCTCGCGTCCATGACATGAGGGCGATGGATGTGATTCCGTATGAAGAGAACTCGTTCTACATCTTCGACCGAGGGTATAATGACTTCAAGCGGCTGTACAACATCGAGAGCATCGGAGCATACTTTGTTGTGCGTGGCAAGAAGAACAATGACTTCAAACCGGTCAAATGGGCGAGGCGTTTTCCTCCAGAATCAGGCATCCTGTCCGATGCCACAGGCTACATGGAAGGGTTGCTCACCAGGGAGAAGTATCCCGACAAGATCAGGCGTATCAAGTATTGGGACGAAGAGAACAAGCGAACATTCATATTCTTCACCAATGCATTGGATGTCAGCCCGATAATGGTTGCAGAGCTGTATCATCAGAGATGGCAGATTGAACTCTTTTTCAAGTGGCTCAAAGCAACATCTCAAGCTAAAAAGTTCTGGGGTAACTCCGAGAACGCTGTCCGCATCCAAATCTATGCTGCCATCACCGCCTATTGCATGATGGCGATAGTACAGAAAAAGATGCGCATCGATAGGTCAATCTATGAGATGTTGCAGATTGTAAGTATCTCATTAACAGACACCACATCTCTGCGGGACCTCTTTGGTAAACCTAACTACAATATTGTCAATGAACTTGATTGTTCTACCGAACCAACTTTGTTTGATTGTTAAACTTTATATAAACCGTCCGGTTTTTTTACCGGACACGCATGTTTTTTCATATTTAAAAATTCTTCTTCAGGAACTCTTCGATGTTGTCCCAAGGAATCATTCCTTTCCCACCACCATCGTATAGGTCGCAATGAGAGGCTCCTGGGATAATGAGCAGCTGTTTGTTGGCCAGAACAGGGTTGGGCTTTCGTACGAAGTCGTAGCCTTCCGCTTTTCCATCCATCATGTATCTGAAGGCACTTTCTCCGAAGTAACGGGAATGTGCTTTTTCTCCCTGCACAATGAGTACTGCCGAGCGGATTTCGTTGATGTAGTAGAGGAAACGGGTGTTGGCGTAAGCCTGACAGCCGGTGGTGCGCCAACCGTCGTTCGAGTTGCCCGAACGCTTATGGTAGCCACGTGGCGTTTTGTAATAGGCGTAATAGTCTTTCACAAACTGCGGTGCATTCTCCGGTAATGGGTCAACCACGCCGCCAGCCATAGTGAATGTTTTGTTCTTGAGGTCGGCTGTGCGAGCTTCTGCCCATGCTTTTCGTGCCGCATATCGGTTTTCTTCGCTGTCATCCGCATCAAAGTACCCATTTCCGCTTACTCGACTCATGTCATACATGGTTATTGCCGCAGTAGCTTTGATGCGAGGATCTTGTGCAGCAGCATTCAGAGCAATTCCGCCCCAGCCGCAAATGCCAATGATGGCGATTCGTCCGGCATCTACATCATCTCGCATGCTGAGGTAATCTACAGCTGCCAGAAAGTCTTCCGTATTGATGTCGGGAGAAGCCGTACGGCGAGGCTCGCCTGAAGATTCACCTGTAAACGAAGGGTCGAAAGCGATGGTGATGAATCCACGCTCTGCCATGGTCTGTGCATAGAGACCTGAACATTGCTCCTTGACGGCTCCGAAAGGACCGCTCACGGCAATGGCAGGCAACTTTCCTTCAGTGTTTTTCGGAATATAGAGGTCGGCTGCAAGAGTAAGACCGTATTGGGTCTTGAATGTCACTTTCTCATGATTTACCTTCTCGCTTTTAGGAAAAGTCTTGTCCCAATCCTGTACTAATTGTATCTCATTCTCCATAGTTTCTGCTTTTACTTTTGTCTGATTTCCTGCACAAAAAATGAGTGCTGTTGCTATAAATGTGAATAATCTGTTCATGATTCTATTTCTTATCTATGCTGTTTTGCGATACTCGCTTGGAGTCTTTCCCGTCTGTGCCTTGAAAAAGCGGACGAAGTGCTGAGGATACTCAAAACCGAGATGTTGGCTGATTTGCGTAATGCTGAGGGTTTCATCAACAAGTAGTTGGCGGGCTGCAGAAAGCAGACGGTCATTGATCAGACTCTTAGCGGTTCTGCCTGTCTCGGTCTTGACTAATTCGCCGAAATATTTAGTTGAATAGCAGCATTTGTCGGCAAAGTAGGCTACGGTAGGCAGCCCTTCACGCATCGCTTCACGGGCAATGTATTCATCGAGCAGAGAGATAAATTTCTTGACCACCGAATGATTTATCTCCTCGCGTGTGATAAACTGTCGGTCGTAGAAGCGCAGGCAGTAGTTCAGCAGCAACTCGATGTTAGAAACGATGAGTTCACGCGAATGCCTATCTATAGGATGCTCGAGTTCCTGACTAATCATAGAGAGCACGTCACGGAAGATGTTTACCTCGGCAGCGGATAGGTGTAGAGCTTCGTTGCTTGTATAGTCGAAGAACTCATAGCGGGAGATGTTCTTGCCAAGCTGGGTGCGGTTGAGCAACTCGGGATGGAAAGCCAATACCGTATATTTGGCAAGCGGTACTCCTGGATTAGGTTCCACTTTAATCGACTGTCCTGGAGCAAACGAGGTTACGGTCATCTCGTCAAAATCATATTCTGTTCTGCCGTATGACAATTTGCAGCCCTTGTTCTCCTTCAGAAAGAGCGCATAAAGTCCGTAGTGATGCACAGCCTCCTGTATAGGATAGGTGTTCTCTACACGCACGACACTTACTAAGGGATGAAGCGTTTTTACCCCTATGTAGTCGTTGAACTCCTGTATGGTATTAAAGAAAAAGTCCTTCATGGTCCTATGCTTTACAATTTCCAAATCCTTCATATGTGTTGACAAAGCAAATATGCGCAGATTTTTTAAATTCAATTGTACCTTAAATCAGGAATGTATTACCTATAGTCCGGAAATACGAAATTATTTCTTCAATGTCCGCAGATAATCCTTCTGCCCGGGTGTAATCCTGTAACTCTCGATGGCCTTCTGGATGGTCTTGTTGTGAGTCCATGGGGCAAGCCGCTTCTGCTCGATGTAAGGAATCGTTGCGTCCCATTGCTTGGCAAGAGCTGTGGCGAAGAACCACGCTACCATCATCTTTACGTAATATTCTTCGCTCCTTACTGATGCCGGAATTTCAAGATATTCAGCCCTGAAGTCTTTATCCAGGTAATGCGTCATAAGTGTCTCTATACCAAACCTGCAAGTGAAAGCATGTCGCGAGCTGCACCAATTGTTTATCTTTTCTGTCAATGCTGCCTTATGTTTCGCGAAGACTTTCGGAGACATGATGTCGCAGACCGCCCAGTTGTCCACATAAGGAAGGAACGCATCTGTCAAACTGATGCATTCTTCATAGTCCTTGACCTGTGAGATGAGCAAGCTGTGCAGCATGTTCTCGTCGTAGTATTTGTGAGGCAACTGATGCACAAAATCATTGACCTCAACCTCTTTCGCGAACTCCTTTGCGAACTTGCGCAGCACAGGTACGCGGACTCCGATGACGCTTTCTGGCGGTACGCCAGGCGTCAGTTTCGACTGGAATTCGGCATACTGCCTATCCTGCATGGCGAACAGCCTTTTTTGTAGTGGGGTGGTCTCCATCAGATTTTAATCTTTTTCCACTAAAATCCTAACTCCACATCCTTGCCGAACGGTGCAAGCGAAAGCCCGGCCATCTTGAAATGCTGTTTTCCCCAAGGAATGCCGATGAGCGTGAGGCATAGGAGCAAACCGAAGAACAAATGCATGAGACAGGCCCACAATCCGCCGAAAATCAGCCAGAGTAAATTCAACGGGATGCGAATGCAACCTGTCGGGCAATCCGTGTCTCTCAATGTGGAACCAAAAGGCCATAGGCAGAGCAGACCGATCTTGAAAGTCTGTAACGCAAAGGGAATGCCGATGATGGTGCATGCAAGGGCCAGACTGCCAATGAAATAACCGATGGCTGCTTCGAGACCTCCGAAAAGCCACCAAAGTAAGTTTCCTATAATTCGCATAAGATTATTGTTTTATATTCTTGTTGATTTCTTGCCATTCTTGATGCTCTTCCGGAAATTGGTGTTGGAACCGAACCATTTCCGGCAGTTGTCACCTGAACGGAGAGGGGCAAAGCAAATATATGCAAATTATGTGATGTCGTCAAGAATGTTGAACGACGTATTGGTGCTCATGCCGAATTTTTCGCAAAGACTGTCGAACATATTACTTTTTGGAAGTTGTCGCTTAAAATTGATTTTGTATATGGCCAATTATGCCAAGATGTGCATTTTCTATGTATAACACATCATTAAATAAATAAAAAGTATTACTTTTGCATATTATATGATATGTTGATTATGACAAAGTCATCGGCATGGTCGTTTTGTACCTTAAAATAGAAAACAAGATATGTCAAAGAATACAATGGGAACCAAGCTTCCCCGAAAATTGGAGCAAAAGATGCAGATTGTAGGTGAACAGATTAAGTTAGCTCGCTTGCGTCGGAATCTGAGTGTGGCTCAGGTTGCTGAACGTGCCACCTGCTCACCGCTTACTGTGTCCCGAATAGAAAAGGGGATTCCTACTGTTTCAATAGGGATTTATCTACGTGTTATGTATGCATTGCAACTTGACGATGATATTTTATTGCTTGCCAAAGAAGATAAAATGGGAAAAGCTTTGCAAGATTTAAGTTTGAAAACAAGAGAACGTGCATCCAAGAAAGAATAATCAATGAAAAAGTTGTATGTATATGCCGATTTCGATTGGCTCAAAGAAGTGGAACTCATTGGCGAATTAGGCTATGAGTCTCTTCGTGGTGCGGACAGCTATAGTTTTACGTTCGATAATGAATGGTTAAGGCTGCACGGCGACCTGTTTTTGAGTGACGACCTGAATAATTACCCGGGACAACAATATACACAACCGGACAAGGATATATTCGGATGTTTTTCTGATGCTTTGCCTGATCGTTGGGGACGGACTTTGTTGTTGCGTCGTGAGCAAATTGCGGCAGCGGAAGAAAAGCGACCTGTAAGGAGATTGTCTTCTTTCGATTTCTTGACTGGTATTGATGATTTTTCTCGAATGGGCGGATTCCGTTTTAAGGAAACTCCTGATGGTGAATTTATCAATGTGAGTGAATCATTGACAATTCCACCTTTGACGGATATTCGGGAGTTGATTGCTGCCAGTGCAGAAATTGAGAAAAGCGAAGAAAACAATATGCTTCCTGATAGGAAATGGATTGCGCAACTTGTGCGGCCGGGAACATCATTGGGCGGTGCGAGACCTAAAGCCAATGTCGTAGATGCGGATAAAACTCTTTACGTGGCTAAGTTTCCGTCGCGCAAGGATGACTATGATGTCGGACTTTGGGAGCATTTCAGCCACGTGCTTGCTACAAAAGCAGGAGTAAACGTAGCGCAAACCAAAGTGCTGGCAACTGGAGAAAAATTCCATACATTGCTGTCACGACGCTTCGATAGAGCAAGTGACGGAAAACGTATTCATTTTGCATCAGCAATGTCTTTATTAGGATTAACTGATGGAGACAATGCTACTTCTGGGCACGGGTATCTGGATATAGTTGACTTCATTATTCAGAACTGTACCGATGTGGAGCGAAACCTGCAGGAACTATACCGTCGTGTGGCTTTCAATATTTGTATCGGCAATACTGATGACCATTTCCGCAATCATGGTTTCCTGTTGACCGCAAAAGGTTGGACGTTGTCTCCTGCTTACGATATGAACCCTACTTTGAATGAATATCAAAGCCTGCTCATTTCATCAACTTCCGACAAAGCGGATTTAAGCGTCTTGCTTGATGCCTGCGAGGATTATATGCTCAACCAAAAAACTGCTGAAAAGATTGTCTCAGAGGTGGTTGAAGCCGTGAAAGAATGGCGCGAAATCGCTATTCGTCAAGGCGTATCCAAAAGGGAAATAGATATGTTCTCGGGAGTGCTGGATAAACGGTATGATAGTATTTAGTAACTCAATTTGCATTTGTCAGAGGCCTTCGTCAATGCGGGAGAGGCGTCTTATCCTTTCGGGAATGCCGAACCGTTCGTTGAGCTCCGCTTCAATGATGGCATTGATCTCGCGACGCCTGCGGGCCTGTTCAATGGCGAATTTGCGGCTTTCTCGGCGATGAGCCTGATATTCTTTCCATTTTGTCCGGTTTTCAGCCAGCATTGACTCGATCTTTTCCATTGTATTTTCAATGCCGGATTTGCCTAGTTCGCATTCCCAGACTGTGATTGCGCTCCAGCCGATGGATTCGAGGCGCTGGATATTGACGAGGTCCCGTTCCTGATTCCGTGCAATCTTATTCGCCCAGAATTCAGTCCGCGTTTTCGGTATGACAAATTTACTGCAGCCCTTGTGCCCATGCCAGAAGCAGCCGTTCACGAAGATGCACGTGCGGTATTTGGGCAGCACGATGTCGGGAGTCCCGGGCAATGTGCGGACACATTTGCGGAACCTGTATCCACGATGCCACAATTCACGCCTGACCGCCTGTTCGGGGCGTGTGTCCTCCGAGTGTATGCTGGCCATGCAATCGTGGCGTTGTTCTGGTGTCATGCGGTCCGGCATGGTTCAATGTCTGTCGATTATTTATCTTGCTGAATAACTGCTATGCTCTGTAAAAGGCTGCTTTGGGTTTTCATCATATCAGATTATTTCAATGCCTTGCCGTCGGAGAACGCGTTACCGACTTTATCGCCCAGCTGGAAATATCCATGATGAATAGGGTCGAAGACAATCAGTTCCATCTTCTCCATGTCTGGATTTCCGTCTTCTGCCAGATACTTTTCATCTACAAGGATATTGACGATTTCGGCGACGAGATAATAGCCCGTTTCGCTTTCATTGAACTTCTCCTTGATGCGGCACTCCAGTGTCATCGGGAAAACGGTGAACACAGGAGCATTGACCTTTGTCGCCTTCTCGATGTCCCAACCCGTCTTCTCCATCTTCTTCGGGTCGCTCTTGGCGGAAACAATGCCTACGAAATCAGCGGCCACCATGGTTTTCTTGGTTGCGAAGGCAACGGTAAACTCGCCGTCAATCTTCAGGTTTTCTGTGGTGACATGCTTTCCCATAGAGATCATAATCTCATTCACGTCCCACTGTCCAGCCCAGGCGGCGTTCATTGCATTGGCAACTCCATTTTTGTTATATGTGCCGATAATCAGCACTGGCTGCGGTACTACCCACGGCTTAGGTTCAAAAGTTTTCATACCTATCGATCCATATCAACTATTTCTGCTTGAAACCACACGTATGGCCTCAATACAAAGTTAGTGAATTTTATGGACTTGACAGTTATCCGATGTGCTACCGATGGGGCATTTTTACGTCATCGGTGCGGTATTTACGTTTTCCGGTTGATATCCGTTCACTCTGTGGTTGATTTCAGGTGTGCTTTTGAAAGCAAGTATTTGACGTTCTCTATTGATTTGGAAAACTTCCCATAACAACAATGGAGACTCAATGAAAAGGACAAATATAAAATAACTTTGCCGAATCTAAAGCGATCATGTCCGAAGTGGTACATTTGACGACAATTCCTATTGTATCAATAAAGTGACAGATATTCTAATATTTCACGTCTGATAGAACGGAAATTCACAACTGAAGTATCATAGCTTGAATAATCCCATATTATTTTATTGACAAAGTTTTGTGCCGTAATTGGAGACCGTTTGGCAACCATCTGCAATAGGGTATAATCATTTATCCCATCTCTCATTGCTTTGAATCTGATTGACGGATAAACCTTCATATACGCTGGATAGATTATATGAGAATCGCCTCCTGGCCAATCATTCGCCGGGGCAGATACATCTTTCCATGGGTCTCCATCCGCACTCCATGAGTTCAACCCCCAATGGAGATATCCGTCTGTTTCGTATTTGAAATTTATCCAATGCAGGATTCTTGTTTTTATAAGAGGAAGAGTCACGTATCTATTCGCATAATTGCTTCTGGGATACATGCATGTATAAAACCAACATTGGTGTTGATCCGGTATATCCCGATATACAGGCCACTCCAATTCATCCAGTTGTGGAATAACAATGTCAATAAGTTCTTGATTAAAATAAGGAGTGCGATACGCCTCAATTATTTTCAAGTCCGGAGCAGATTCCTTGATGATTCTAGCAATAGCTTCCCACGAATCAATGTTTTCTTTGATTGGCTCGTCGCCCACATGTTGAACATATATGTCAAGCCAGCTTCTTCCATCACCAAGTTCCTGTGATTTGAGATGCGATGACAGGCAGCGGAAATAGTCCTTTACATAGTTTACTGCACGTTGATCATCCAAGGACAATTTGACAAAATTGAATTTTCCGTCTTTGTCTTGTATCGGGGTCAATACCCAAAATGGATCAGTCCACCGATTGGTAGACCTCTTCGCAATATGATTCCCTTCAATAAACTTTACCGGTAAGCATGACAGCATTTCTTTAATGCTCTTGTCCATCTTCTGGAAATTAAAGGCAATATTTCCATCCGCATCAATATATGGTTCCCCTTTTTCATATAGCAACCATACATTCTGCCCGTATGCAGCCGCAGTTGTCAATACTTCTTTTTTGCATTTTTTATATTTTCTTGAACCTTCAATCACTTCTTTACCATTGTTCATATGTTTGAATTCTTCCGGGAAATACCAATTGCTGATAAGTAGTGATTGTTCTTCAAGCTGTACGGGGAAGACTTCAATGTAAACTTCTTTTGTCAATGATGCCCCGTTGTGTATATTCAAATTTATTCGCCCGTTATATAATCCGGGTTCTGTATCATCCGGTATTGAAATGTCAAGATACATCACTGTCGGTGTAGATGAATCCACTTCAGTTCTGTTACTTATTACAATCGGGTCAGGATACATGGCATCTGATGGTAAAAGTGCGTCAGGTGCTGATGGTGTATAGTTATGTCGTGAGCACACATATTTTACCCATCCGATTTCAGGCTTGGCTTTCAATACCGATCCAGATGGGGATTTGAATTTTCCACTACTGGCTTCTATTGTCGATCCGTCCTGTAGTGAATCAATCATAAATTGGAATACGGCATGTTCACCTCTGGCAACACAGACTGTATCTGATGATTGACCGTCAGGAGAAATACCTTTGATAGGATTGACCAGCGGGTCAAGAGTCTTTATGCGTTCGGATGATGATTTTTCAATATGGTTAACGGTTCTTGGGAAGACCGTAAGTCTGAGCTCGGTAGAACCATATGGTACAAGGTCCAGCCATACAGTATTATCCTTTATGGGTTCTGCAAAGCCTCCTTTGGGCATAACAGGGGTATATCGGCTGGAATCCAATTGCCACGCTATTTCTTTTGCCGGAACCTTCAGAATGTATGGCGAATTGCCTTCATCATATGGATAATCACCAACAGAGTAACTATCATTCTTCTCTGTTACAATCTCTGAGGCATGACTTAGATCAAGAGCATAGTTCCATTTCCCTGTAGGAATCATAGACCAACACTTGAAATCAGGATTTCCTGGGACTTTGCCATTCATGTTCGCATATACGTTAGTATCCTCCTCTTTTGAGTGTGGGACACTGAAGGAATAAAGCAGGGGGCCTCTTGTGATGAACAGGCCTTGATTACGAACATCAGTAATTCGAGGACTCATATCCAAAGATAGTGTGATGTGATCACCATCAGAGAACGCTCTCTCTATCTTGACAAAAGTTCCCGGAACCATTTCCATATCCATCAACTTTCCATTCACCCGGATTTGAGAATCTGCTGACCATTCGGGAATCCTCAGACAAAAAGATAAAGTCGTCGCCGCAGATAGAGAGAATTTGAAATCTATCAATCCGTCAAATGGATAAAGAGTCTTTTCCTCAATCGTACAATCAACTGCATCTTTTGTCCTGAACCGATACGTTGTAGGCGCGTATAATGCTGCTGTAATCTCATCATGATTGCCACGCAGCCAAGTATATGCTGTATAATCCGGCATAAAACGATGTACGTTTCCTGAACAGCATTCTGTTTCATGTGTCGGTCTGAAAGCCATCCATGTAGAACCGTGGAAGAATTCATTGTGGTTGCTATTTCCAGTAGCGATTACTTGATTGACAGATGAAAAGTACTGGAGAGACTTGAAGTCTTTTGTGACAGCTCCAGGTCCAGCATTGAAGACAGCACGTTCTATCTTATCAGCCCACTTCGCATCTCCGGTTACCGTCAAAAATTTGATCAGGCTCCATGTATAGTCTGTTATATCACACGTTTCATGACTGTTAATAATGTTCTCATTCCCGACAAGGGCCTCAGCACTGGCCGGAACACCATCAGGAAGCATATGGTCGCGGGTCAGTTTGTATTCTGCATTCAACGCCAGATTACGGTACATCTCATTTCCTGTGTATGCATATAACAACATCGGCAATTTCAATTCTTCGGCACAAGTTACACCATGCATCACCAATCTTTCATCATTCCTACATGTTTCTGGAACAAGATCAATAAAAGTCCCGGAATTCCATGCTTTCTCACACCTTTCAAGAAGTTTCCGGTCACCAGTCTTCCCATAAACCCAGAGCATTCCCTCCAAGCTGACAATATTTCGCCAGTTACCAATTTCCTCAATCGTGAAATTCAGATAATGTTTGTGGAGTGCATCAATGACTCTCTGGTCACCAGTTCTTTCGTAATATGCCTCAAGGACACGAAAATACACGCACATAGGCCACATCGATTCAATTTTAGGATTACCAAGTACGCCTTTGTCTGAGGCATGCGCCAATGTGTAGTTTATCCCATCTACTGCTGTGTCAACCATATCTTGATCATCGATCAGGTAACCAAGTCTTATGAGCCCGTCAGTATAATATGCCGTTTGCTCATAACGCCACCAATCACTACCATAAGTTTCGGTATTACGTCCTATTTCCCCGTTCCATAAACAGGAATCATAAGGATATGATAAAGCTTCCGGATGCCCTGTCATACCGGATTTCTGTCTCAAAAGAAACTCTTTGAGCCATCCCTCCGGTCGTATATCAGAACCTGCTCCACCCTGAAAAACGGAAAAATCCTGCGCAGATGCAGTAATCGCTGCTATCAGCAATAAAAAGGTTATCAATGTATTTTTCATGTTCATGTATTGATGCTTATCTATATTTTTTTACTCTGTTATCATCAATCTGACCACTCCAGTTCAGACCGTATGCGAAATCATATCTATTGTTGTCAATATCTTTGTAGCACTCCATATCCCTTGGAAGGTCCTCCATCTGTCTTTCTACTGTTTCCATATCTTTCGGCAGTTGCATCGGCAAAAGTCCTTCAGGTTCGTGATTGCCGTTTACGATTTCAATCGCGGCCTGGTGTTGGATTCCGAATGTCATAAGTATAGCATCAGCTTCAGGCTCGACCTCTTTCATTACCATAGGTCTTGTCACCGATAAAACAACAACAATGGGTTTCTTGCCCATAATCGTACGAGTGCGTTTCAATCTTGTCAATTCCTCAGGATTGCTGCATGAGGTCATCTTGCCGTGATAGCTTCTATTGGAGAATGATTCTTCGCGGTCACCACCGGCAATGCTCTCTCTTCTGGCCGAATCAGCATGGTAGGGCTCGTATTGCAAACTGATCGGGACATAACCGTTCCCCCCTTCTGCAACATCATCTTGATTATATCCGCAACCACCTTTGGGCTCTTCCATAAAGACAATAGCGAAGTCGGCTTCCTCTGGATCAGTTACTATTTCATAGGTCCTGTCAATTATCTCAAGCAACGCCTTGTTCTCTCCCATATCCGGAACGTATACTTTCTTATCATGACATACTGGCAGAAGAGAATTGCTGTTCTTCAACATGACAACAGAACGAATCTGTGCTTCATAACCGGCAGTCATGAAATCGGGATTCCCGACCACTTTTTCGGCTTCATCCGGATCGACATACGGATTATCGAACAGTCCTGTACGGAACATGTTGGTCAGGAGCCTTCTCGCTGAATCTCTGAATCTCCGTTCAGCCGAGTTTTCGCCGAATTCATTTTTCCACATTTGATATGCTTCAATTACAGGCTGCTTTTCATTGTTGCCGCCGAATTGATCGACTCCTGCTTTCAGTGCTTCATAATGTCTTTCAGGGACGGACAATTCTTCTACACCCCAGCATTTCCCATCAGCCTGATCCACTTTGTGATAATCGTGCGTAATACCCCAATCCGTACAGACAACACCATCATAATGATATTTCTCTCTTAAAAGATCACCGATCAGATATTTGCTGAATCCGTTACCAACATTTCTACCGGTTGGATCTATTCCATAAGAGACCGTGTAATATGGCATTACAGCAGCGGCTTTTTTTGTTTTCCCTTTCAGCTTGAATGCCCCTTCAAGGAAAGGAAACAGGTGTTCTTCAAAATTAGCTCCCGGATATACGGTGTATTTACCATAACTGTAATGTGCATCGCGCCCACCTTCTTCAGGTCCACCTCCGGGCCAATGCTTTACCATGGCATTGACGCTTTCATAGCCCCATCCATCTTCTATTTCATCATCATAGGAAGTCTGAAATCCGTCTATATAAGCCCGAGCCATATCAGCATCGAGTCTCGATGACTCGCCGAAGGTTCCGTAAAAACGACTCCACCGTGGCTCTGTTGCCAGGTCTATCTGTGGTGATAAGGCTGTGGTTATTCCCAATGCACGGTATTCTTCAGACGCGATCTTACCGAATTCTTCGACAAGTTCTGGAGAGAAGGTCGCAGCAAGTCCCAAAGGGCAAGGCCAGAGAGAGATTTTCCCTCCGGAGCCTGCGTTGTATTCTGCAGTCGCTTTTGTCTCATGACGGGGGTCGGAACTTATATTTACCGGGATACCGTGTTTCAATCCCTCTGTGAAGCTCTGCAGGTTATTATTCCATTCTGCGGCTATTCTCGGCGTTTCAGCTCTGACAAGAAGGACAGAACGCAAGTTGTCATTCATAAGGAAATTCTTCTGTTCATCCGACAATGCAGAATGCTTGAGACCACTCAATCTCAATGTCGTACCGTTGTAAGTAGAAGACCAGTAGCCGACAGAATCAGTCGGGACTGCTTGATGTCTGCTATATAACATCAATCCCGCAATCTCGTCGATGGACAAAAGCTCCGCTAAATTTCTGGCCCTCTTGTCGGAATCATTTCTCCAATCCTCATAAGGGTCGATTCTTCCGTTCCTATTTAAATCCTTGAAGGCGAATCCGTCTTCGTATAGAATTTTCAGTCCGGAATCAGGAGAATAACCCAAAGCCTTTCCGTTTTCTTGCCGTACCAAGGTATAGGTCCCATGATCTTCAAGGCGAGTATGATCACTTGAACAGGAAATGGAAATGAATGTCAGAATGATGATCATCAATATCATCAAAAAAATGGTTTGGTTCCGAATCATTATCGTTTTAGTATTTTTTACAAAGAAACTTTATTTAAGTTCCAGAAAGGTTTAAAAATTCACTGAATATGTCTCTTGATACCAAATTATAATGTCTTCCAAATTTCGGACAGGTTGTTAAGTCAAGAAAAGACTATAACTTTACAGCGAAATGGGAAAGACAACACGCTTGATGCGTCGAATGCGATAGAACTTCTCGACAAGGTCGTCGCACGATATGGCGCACCAGACACCCCGTGAGGTATACGCCGTGGTTGCGGCCTAATCCAAATGAAATAATTGGAAGTGATGAGACGAATACTTACCTTAGCGCATAGAATGAGTGTTCTATATGCAGAGCTCTACCTTCGGAAGGCTCTGCATCACACAAAGAATTGACTTAAGATGAACTTGCTCCTGTCCAAAGAAAGGGGTACATTATATACCTTGCTTACAATTAGTTGATCCACATGAATAAATACATTAAAACTTTCATCATTTCTATAATTTCCTTTCTTGCGGGAATCTGTACGACAAATGCGAAAGAGTATGTACCGAAGGTTCGATTTGAATCCTTGAGGTCAGATTTCCTGCCATCCAATGAAGTCAGGAAATTATATCAGGATTCGGACGGCTTCATCTGGATTCCTACATATAATGGCTTGGCAAGATATGATGGATATGATGTTCTTTCCTATGGTACAAAAGATGTTGTTGAAGGAACATTCAACCCATTTGTCAATGTCGTCGAGGAGGATAACTGCAAGAATTTGTGGATCGGTACCGAATGCGGCCTGTTCCGTCTTGATAAGATTACAGGGAACATCATTGCCGACGAGTATCCTGAACTGAAAGATTGTAATATCTCAGCTATCATTGCTGACGACAGCGGCTTGTGGGTGGGAGGCGATAAAGGCCTGTATTATAAGGACAATCAGAAGAATGATTTTGAATGTCTTCCATTGTCATATACCGACGGGCATAAATTGCAGGCAGTCACATCTGTAGTCAAGGATGCACATATGAATCTGTGGATCGCATCTTTCGGGAACGAACTCTTGCGTTATGACGTCAAGAAAAATATATCATATCCTTATGATCATCCGATACTGAACAACTCCCATGTCTTGAAATTTGATTCTCATGAAAATCTTTGGGTCGGCACTTGGGGGCATGGATTGATTCGCCTTAAGAATCCGTATTCTCTTGAAGATATGACATATACGCAGTTCACACATGATTCTGCAAATTCGTCATCCATATTGGACAATATCATTTATGCCATTGAAGAAAATAAAGAAGATGGCAGCATATGGGCAGGAAGCCGAGGCGGTTTGAGTATACTCAGCCATTTGGAAGGGGAGATGCAGATTACCAACTACATGCCGGGGTCCAAGACCGGTGATCTTCCATACAATGAGGTAAATTCAATAATGCAATCCAGTGATGGCGTCATGTGGATCGGCATGCTTGGCGGCGGGGTCTGCAAAAGTTTGGTCAGAGACTCAAAATTCAAGATCAATCCATTGGAAACCGTTCACAGAAAATACAACACCAGTTCTGTGCGATGCATGTATTATGAAGGGGCGAATAATTTCTGGTTGGGCCTGCTGGGTTATGGCTTGATAGAATATAATAAAGAGACAGACCTGTTCATTGATTATCATGATCATCCGGTCATGGGCAAGATGCCTTATACTTCAACAGTGAACAGTATCGTAAGAAATGAGCAGACCGGAGAGCTCTGTTTCGGGACACAGAACGCAGGCGTCTGGATATATGACCCTGCGCGACATACGACGAGACAGTTAAACCGATATAACCGGAAACAATTTCTTGATGACTGTGTCATTTCTTTATGTACAGATGACAACGGGAACCTATGGATTGGAGCTCGGACCGGTGTATATATAGAGAGCATGGACGGAACTTTCTATAACCTGGCAGAATGGCTGGGGAAACCGACTCCACTGGAATTTGCATTTGTATTTGATATATGCAAAGGTAAGAATGGAGAGATGTGGATCGCCACAAATGGACTCGGTATTCTGAAGGTTTCATCCGAGGACAAGGATTTCAAACATTTTATGATCAAGAAGGGGATGATTTCCGATTATGTCTACTCGATACTTGCTGATGATTCTGGCTGCATATGGGCTGGGACAGTAGCTGACGGGGTAGCGGTCTTGTCACCACAAGACACAGCATTCCGCCCGGTAAAAGAGTTCCCGAATATTGAAAATAAAGGGATCAACAATATAATTCAGGACACTGACGGTGTACTATGGATGACTACTAGCAATACAGCTTTTTCATTTACGTCCTCACCTGAAGGTATCCCTGAGTATATAAATACTTATGCCGCTTCAAATGAGATTCCATTCTTTTCATTCAGCAGAAATTCCGGGGCATGCATAGATAAAGGCAGAGTAGCATTCGGAGGATCCAACGGCATAGCAATCTTTGCAGATTCCGACACAAAGGTTGAAAGGACTAATATGCCGATTGTATTCACTGATTTTAAAGTAAACAATGTACCTCTCAGAAAATTAGAAAAGAAAGAAAGAGAGAAGGTAAGCCGTGAAGACATCAATTTCGCTCAATCAATAGTTCTTTCGCATGACAAGAACAATTTCTTGATTGAATTTTCTATGCTTTCGTACGAGAATCTTCAGGATCATATCTTTAGATATCAGCTGAAGGGGTTCGACAATAAATACATATCAGTAGATTCCCAACACCGTTTTGCCAGCTACACGAATCTGCCGGCAGGTAAATATACCTTCATTCTGCAAGCTGTTGATGAGAAGGGAATATGGAGCAGCAACGAACGAAAATTAGACATCAAGATTCTGCCGGCGCCATGGTTATCTTGGTGGGCTTATCTGATATATACCTTAATTGGGGGCATCATCATCTTTATTGTCTTCCGATTCATAGAATACAGATTCCATCTTCTGAAAGAAATCCAGATCTCAAAACTGGAGAAACAGAAAACAGAAGAACTGAATCATGCTAAACTTGAGTTCTTCACCAATGTCACCCATGAATTCATGACGCCATTGACGATAATCATGACTTCCATACAGAGTTTGAAAGCGGGAACTGCGGAGGCTGACCAACTTTATCCAGTAATGTCAACCAATGCTACAAGACTCATGAGACTGATACAACAGATACTTGAGTTCAGAAAAGCGGAAAGCGGAAATCTGAAGATTCTGGTTTCGCATGGTGATCTGGTCGCTTTCACCAAAAAATGTGTGAACGCATTCACTCCACTGGTAGCAAGCAAACACATGAGTATGTATTTCAAGACATCTGATGAAAAGATTGAAGGTTGGTTCGATCATGATAAAATCGATAAGATTGTATATAATCTTCTTTCAAATGCGGCTAAATATACACCGGAAGATGGCGAAATCACTGTCAGGCTGGAAAAGCAAGATGAAACGTTCGTCAGGATTTTTGTCGTGAATACAGGTGAACTTATGAGTCAACAAACTATTGACGGCCTGTTCAAACGATTCTACGATGGAGCATACCGCAAATACCATACGGTTGGTACAGGCATAGGACTTTCGCTGATCAAGAATCTGGTAGACATACACAACGGTACAGTAACCGTTACAAGTTCTCCAGAAGAAGGTAACAGTTTCTGCGTCAGAATACCAATCGCTAAAGAATGCTATTCAGCTGAGGAGATCAATGAGGAGCTGAATGATTTCGAGGAAGAAGATGAGCCGATATTCCAGAATATGGTTTCAAACATAGAACTTGATTCTGATATGCCGCAGATGACAGATAAAACATTATTGGTCGTCGATGACAACGAAGAACTCAATCTCTTGATTTCAAATATTCTATCTCCATATTTCCATATTCTGACGGCCTACAACGGGAAGGACGCCATAACCTGTCTTGAGAAACAACATGTTGACCTTGTCATTTCTGATATCATGATGCCCATCATGGATGGAATTGAACTCTGTTCAAAGATAAAGGATACCCTGGAATATTCACACATACCTGTCATCCTTCTAACAGCCAAGAATTCTGACAGCAGCCGTATCGAAGGGTGCAACTGCGGTGCTGATGCCTACATCACAAAGCCATTCAGCATCAAGCTGCTTTATGCTCAAATCATCAACCAGCTCAAGAAAGTGGAATACAGGGGATCAGACTTCAGAAAGCGTTCTGTATTTGTAATTGATGATCTCGACTATACTTCCTTGGATGAGAAATTCATGAAAGATGCTATAGACTGTATCAACAAGCACCTGAACGATGGAAATTTCCAACAGAATGATTTTGCTCATGAAATGGGATTTTCCAGGACAGTCCTTACCGAAAAATTGAAGTCACTGACAGGACTGACCCCAAATGCATTTGTGAACGACATAAGGTTGAGAGCAGCATATCACCTTCTTGAAGAACGCAAGATGAGAATTTCAGATCTTGCGATTATCTCCGGATTCAATGATCCGAAATATTTCAGTACATGCTTCAGAAAAAAATTCGGTTTGTCTCCTAAAGAATATATTGACAGACTGAATGAAAAGGGTGACAAAGTAAAATGAAAAACGGGGATAAGAGTTTTTCCGGTAAAATTTGAACATTGCTTAGGAATAGTTTCCATAATTTCGTTGAGTTGAATTTTTGTCCAACGGAAAACCTGATAATGCACTAAAATTGTTCAAAGTGAAAGTATCAAATATCATTGGATCTGTGGCCATATTGCTGTCGCTGCACACGCAATTGTCTGCACAACCATTCAAATTACTCTCAGATAAAAATGTCAGTGACATCGTCAGAGAGCTGACAATTGAAGAAAAAGCGAAAATCTTGGTCGGTGGCTATATGGAATCATATACCGGTCAAGGAGCTGTGTCCGGACATACGATGAAGATGGTTCAAGGAGCAGCCGGAACTACTGCATCATTGCCGAGCCATGGTATTTTTCCCGTAGTCATGGCTGATGGCCCGGCCGGTTTGAGGATTGATCCGATTCGAGAAGGTGATCCTGAAACCTATTACTGTACGGCCTTTCCGATTGGAACTTTACTTGCTTCAACATGGGATACCGAGGCTGTCAAACTTTGTGGGGAAGCAATGGGAAACGAAGTAAGGGAATATGGCTGTGATGTGTTGCTGGGACCGGGAATGAACATACAGAGACATCCTCTATGTGGCAGAAACTTTGAATATTATTCTGAAGATCCTGTATTGAGCGGAAAGATTGCTGCCGCAATGGTGAGAGGACTCCAATCACAAGGTATAGGGGCCTCCATCAAACACTTCGCAGGGAACAACCAAGAATCTCTGAGATTGCAAAACAATGCAGTCATTTCTCAAAGAGCACTCAGAGAAATATACCTGAGAGGATTTGAGATTGCAGTAAAGGAAGGGAAACCATGGACCGTGATGTCTTCCTATAATAGAATCAACGGTCCATACACCCAGGAAAACCGGGACCTGCTAACCACAATACTCAGAAATGAGTGGGGATATGACGGCGTCGTGATCACCGACTGGATCGGACAGCGTAACACCGTCTCGCAGATTCATGCAGGGAATGATATCCTCATGCCAGGAGAGAAGGTGCAGTCCGACGATATTGTAAAGGGCGTAAAAAATGGAACACTTTCCATTGATGAAGTTGATGAAGCGGTTGCCAGGGTGCTAAACTTCATCTTGAAAACACCAAAATATTCAAAAAAGGCCTTGACTGGAAAACCGAATTCAAGCAGGAATTCACAAATTTCCAGGCTTACAGCCGCTGATGGCATGATCCTTTTGAAAAATGATGATAATACTTTACCCATTTCACGAAAATCAGTCATATCATTATTCGGAGTCAATGCATACGAGGGTATCTCAGGTGGGACAGGAGCCGGCTATGTACATAAGCCTTATATGGTCAATCTGGACGAAGGGCTGAAAAACTTCGGAATGGTATTGAATCCGTCAACCGATACCCTCTATAAAAAATACATGTCTTGGGGACACTCCTTGCTTGAAGAACAGAATGCCCATGGATACCTTGGAGCAAAGACTTATGTTCCGGAATCAGCATTGACGACTGAATACATCAATTGCAGAGCCGATGACAGCGACATCGCTGTCGTATCTTTCGGACGAAATTCAGGAGAATACAATGACAGGTCTACTGAAGATTTCTTTCTTACTGAAAATGAGATGATACTTTTGACTAGAGTGTCGGATGTATTTCATTCCAAGGGCAAGAAGGTAGTTGTCGTGCTCAATATCGGAGGTGTCATTGAGACACAATCCTGGAAAGCGATGGCTGATGCAATCCTTCTTACCTGGCAAGGTGGACAGGAACACGGAAACGCAGTAGCCTCACTCCTATGTGGAGAGACTGTCCCGTCCGGGCATCTGCCGGTCACCTTCCCTGTAAGCTGTTCATCACATCCATCCGATATGAACTTTCCTAAAGATTATGTCGGATACCATGGCGACTGGGCGGATAATTCTCCAGAACGATCCGTCAAGAATCTCGGTTATACTCTGTATGAAGAAGATATCTGGGTCGGATACCGATATTTCAACACATATGCGAAAAACGAGATATCATTTCCTTTCGGGCATGGATTGAGCTACACATCTTTCGAATGGTCTGACGTGAAGGTATCACTTTGCAGAGATGCATACCACATTTCTCTTCTGGTAAAAAACACTGGAAATCTTCCCGGGAAAGATGTCGTACAATTATACATTACAGCTCCGGACGGAGAACTGTTGAAACCATCGATGGAATTGAAAGCATTCTGTAAGACAGGTCTGCTGCAGAAGGGGGAGTCTCAGAAAGTGACCATGGAGTTGAAGATTCGCGATTTGGCATCTTTTGATGAGGATGAATCAGCCTTTGTAGTTGACAAGGGTATCTATAGACTATCACTTGCACGATCTTCTGAAAATATAGTAACAACCATACAGGTGAAAGCTCCTTATACAAAAAACAGTGTCAATGATGTCCTTCATCCAGACCGGACATTACAAACTCTGAAAATGGAATAACAATGAAATTCTACAAATTGATATTTTTGTCATTCATGACATTCCTCCTGTCATACCCATGTGCAACGCTCATGGGGAGTCCGAATGGACCTGAAATGGAAAAGCAGATCAGCCGGATAATCAAGCACATGACTCTTGAAGAAAAGATCGGACAGATGACTCAGCTGACCATAAGTACCATACTCAATGATTCCAGTACATCTGCCCCTGTCATTGATGAAGAGAAACTGAACGAGATCATCGGGAAATACAAGGTCGGGTCAATCCTCAATGTGCCGACAGATAGAGCCGTCAAACCTGAAGTGTGGAAATCGGTTATAAAACGGATACAAGAAATCTCCATGGAAAAAATAGGTATCCCTTGCATCTATGGAGTCGATCAGATACATGGAGCCAGCTATACGGATGGTGCCACACTATTCCCACAGAACATCAATCTGGCCGCCACTGGTAACCGGAGATTAGTGAAGCATATCTCAGAAATTGCCGCATACGAATCCAGAGCATGCAACATCCCCTGGGTATTTGCTCCAGTGATGGATCTCGGAAGGAATCCCAGATGGTCAAGGATGTGGGAGAGCTATGGTGAAGACGTCTACCTGAATAAAGAGATGGCCAGAGAATCTGTACTTGGTTTTCAAGGTGAAACGAGAAGACATATAGATAATCATCATGTAGCTTCTTGTATAAAGCATTTTATGGCTTATGGAGTCCCGGTTTCCGGACATGACCGGACACCTTCATCCGTAACCGGAAGAACTCTTCGCGAGAAATTCTTTGAACCATTCCGTGAATGTATTGCAAATGGTGCCTTATCATTGATGGTAAGCTCTTCAAGCAATGACGGTATCCCTTTCCATGCCAACAAAGAACTTCTCACCGGTTGGTTGAAAGACGAGATGAAATGGGACGGTGTAATCGTGACTGATTGGAATGACATCAATTTCCTGTGCGACAGGGATCATATTGCTGCAAATCGAAAAGAAGCAGTGGAAATTGCCATCAATGCAGGAATTGACATGTCAATGGTACCGCTTTCATGCGATTTCTGCGAATATCTTCATGAACTGGTAGAAGAGGGGAAAGTTAAGATGTCACGCATTGACGATGCAGTAAGACGAGTTCTGAGGTTGAAATACCGTCTCGGGCTTTTTGAGCCTCAAGAAGACTGTTCATACGACAAGTTTGCCTCTGCAGAGAGTGAAAAGCTCTCATATCAAGCGGCTGTGGAATCTATCGTACTTCTCAAAAACGAAAAGGAAATACTTCCTTTGGGAAAAGATACCAAGATTATGGTCACTGGCCCGAATGCCAACTCTATGAGATGTCTCAATGGTGGTTGGTCCTATTCCTGGCAAGGGAACTTGTGCGACAGTTATGCTCAGGGATACAATACGATATATGAAGCACTCAAGAAAAAGTTCGATTGCGTTTCATTACAACAAGGAGTCATCTACGGCAGTGAATATGATAATTGGAAAACTGAGTACATAGAAGATATGGACAAGACCTTGAAACAGGCAGAAGAATGTGATGTCATCGTTGCCTGTATTGGCGAGAATTCATATTGTGAGACGCCAGGAAACATCAATGACCTGAGATTGTCAGAAAATCAGAGACGGCTCGTCAAAAGACTTTCTGAAACGGGGAAACCGATTGTTATGGTTTTGAATGGAGGCCGTCCTCGGATTATCAATGACATCGAGCAATATGCTGATGCCGTAGTTGACATAATGCTTCCCGGAAATAAAGGAGGTGACGCGCTAGCTTCTCTTTTTGCTGGCGAAGAAAATTTCAGCGGGCGTCTTCCGTTCACCTATCCACGATGGCCGGATGCAACTATTCCTTATGACCACAAGCCATGCGAAAAGATGAACCAGATTGAAGGGGAATATAATTACAGCGCCACAATTGATGTGCAGTGGCCATTCGGATATGGACTTTCCTATACAAAATTTGAATATTCGGATTTCTTGACAGACAAGAAATCCTTCAAGCACAGCGACAACATAACATTCACAATCAGTGTCAAGAATGCAGGGAAGTGTACTGGAAAGGAAATCATACAACTGTGGTCAAGCGACCTCGTCGCTTCCGTATCTCCTGATGTAATCAGGATGAGAGGTTTTGAGAAAATAGAACTTGAACCAGGTGAATCTGCAACTGTGAGCATAACCATACCGGCATCGGATCTCGCATTTGTAGGTATGGACGGGAAATGGAGATTGGAGGAGGGGGATTTCAATATAAAAATGGGAAATCTCAACACACGGATAAGATGTACTGAAGATTTCGTCTGGACGACACCCAATATAGAAAAATGAACATGAAATTATACAATATGATGAAACATACGTTATCCATAACAGTAGCATGTGCCTTTACAACACTGCTCGTGTCTTTTACCTCCTGTCAGAAAGAGATGAATGCCGTCTCACCTGACGGCAGATCGGTTATTGAACTTGACATTGACCAAAACGGAGAAATCAACTACTCGATCAAAAGAGACGGCAAGTATATTATACTTCCTTCTGCTATGGGATATAGCAGCATGGAAAAGAATATGAAAGACGGATTCCATGCTGTAAAAATAAAACAAGAAAAGTCCGATGAACAATGGACACAAAAATGGGGGGAGAACAAGAATATGACTGACAGGCACAACGAAACGGCAGTCATGTTCAGCAATGGTGAAATGAACTTGACCATACGATTGCGTGCATTCGATGACGGAGTTGCTTTCCGTTACGAATGGGATGCTGACAAATGCGATTCTCTGCAGGTAACGGATGAACTGACTGAGTTCCGATTTGCTGAAGACGGCGAATCCTGGTCAATCCCAGCCAATTTCAACACTTATGAACTCAAGACTCGGCATGAAATGTTGTCAGAAGTCGATGGAGGAAATACACCTTTTACATTCCACATGGGAAATGTCTTCGGCTCCATTCACGAAGCTGCACTCTATGACATGCCTGAGATGTGTCTTTTCAAGAAAGACAGCCTTCGGTTCAAGGCAGAACTTGCTCCATTACCAAATGGAATCAAAGCATATGTGGGGAAAAGATTCAGGACATCATGGAGAACTTTCCAACTTGCTGACGAGGCAGTCGGCCTTATAAACTCCTCAATGATACTCAACTTGAACGAGCCATCTGAAATCAGTGATGTGACATGGATCAAACCACAGAAATACATCGGGATCTGGTGGGGGCTGCACCTTGGCAAGAATTCCTGGGTACAAGGAGAAAAGCATGGTGCCACCACAGAGAATGCGATTCGATACATTGATTTCGCCGCCAGACACAATATCCAAGGTGTACTCTTTGAAGGCTGGAATAAGGGATGGGAGAATTGGGGAAAGACCCAGGAATTCAACTATCTTGAAGCATATGATGATTTTGACCTGCCGACAATCAGCCGTTACGCCAGACAAAACGGAGTAGAACTTTGGCTTCACAACGAGACCGGGGGAAACATTCCGGAATATGAAAAGGTTCTTGAAGAAGCGATGAAGATGTACTCTTCATATGGTGTCCATACCCTGAAGACAGGATATGCTGGAGGCATCCGTGACAATTACCAGCACCATTCGCAATATATGGTAAAACATTATCAGAAAGTCGTTGAGACAGCCGCGAAATACCATATCATGATTGATGCCCACGAACCGATAAAGGACACTGGTATACGAAGGACATGGCCGAACATGATGACTCGGGAAGGAGCAAGAGGTATGGAGTGGAATGCATGGTCAGAAGGTAATTCTGCAGAATATCTGTGTACCATCCCTTTTGTGAGACTTCTCGGAGGGCCGATGGATTATACCCCAGGAATCTTTGATCTTGACTATTCTACCATTCGAGGGTATAAGATAGAAGACATGTGGAACGAATACAATACCGAATGCCGTATCAAGACCACGCTTGCCAGACAAATCGCTAACTGGGTAATCATATACTCTCCATTGCAGATGGCTTCTGACCTGATAGAAAATTATGAGACTCATCCTGCATTTCAGTTTTTTGTTGATTATGAAGCTGATTGCGACTGGTCCAAAGCGCTTCAAGGAGAAATAGGTGAATACATTGTTATGGCAAGAGGGGCAGGTGAGAAGATTTTCTTGGGGGCAGGTACCAATTCAAAAGCCAGGTCAATCGATCAGGTATTGGATTTTCTGCAGGAAGGCACCACATATGAATCTAAAATCTATTGCGATTCTTTGACTCCGGAAGATCATCCTGAGACATACCGGATACTGACCAGGGAATACCAAAAAGGTGATACCCTACATATAGACATGGCATCCAGAGGTGGATGTGCAGTTTCATTCATGCCGAAAAAAAATAACATATGAAGGCCCTTCTTATATTAATCATCGCATGTCTGCATTGCTGCTGGCTCAAAGCCGACAACGATTGGATAATTGCGGCAGACAGTATATCACTCGCGAAAGAATATTATGCAGCTTCTGCTGCCAACGGCGAACTGGGTGTGACGGTTGGACGTGAACCATTCAGTCTAGGACATGTCATTGTAGGTTCGTCATTTGAAGATGCACATGATGGTAATGTGGCACAGATACTCGAAGGAATCAATCCAATCGGACTTGAACTGTACAAGTCTGGCGAAAAATGTGACCTGTCCCATATTTTACCATCTTATCAAAATGTCGATATGCTGCATGCAGTGCATGTAACGAAATTCTCCATAGGATCAGCAGACATCGTCTACTCTGTGAGAGCAATGAGAAACATGCCGTATATGCTCATGATAGAGGTCGAAACCATTGCGGAAGAAGATGTCGAACTCACATACATCAATACGCATATCCCTTCCCGGAATTTCATCGGTTACAAGACCACTTCCAGAACGGTAGGCTGTGATGGAGGGAAAAGGATGATGATCAACAGGTCAGAAGGGTCTTACAACAATGGAGCAGACCATATCGTGGCTTCGTCCGCCTTTATTCCAGGTCAGAGATGCAACATCGTTTCGGAAGACTGCGTCATGATGAACCTCAAAAGAGGTGAGAAGGGCGCATTTTCACTCATAGGCACTCTCTGTACGAGTGATACATTCTCAGATCCTTGGAATGAATCAGAAAGACAAGTGATGTCGGGTATCATAAAAGGTACAGACCAAATGATACAGGGACACGAATCCCTGTGGAGAGAACTGTGGGAAGGAGACATTACCGTTGAAGGGGATGTACAAGCACAAAAAGAAATAAGATTTGCTTTATACAACCTGTACTCATCCATCAGGAAGGGTACAGGAAGAAGCATCGCCCCAATGGGCCTTTCTGTTAAGAGTTTCTATAACGGACACATATTTTGGGATGCGGAGACATGGATGTTTCCTGTACTCCTGATGCTTCATCCGGATTTAGCTCTTGAAATGCTGAATTATCGGTATGACGGATTGTCAGCAGCAAGAAAGAATGCTGCAGCACATGGTTATAGCGGAGCCATGTATCCATGGGAAGGAGACCACAATGGAGAGGAGTCGACACCGACATTCGCCTTGACAGGAATCATGGAGCATCACATCTCTGCAGACATTGCCATCGCATGCTGGCGTTATTGGTGTGTGACTAAAGACTACAGATGGCTGGAGGAGAAAGGATATGAAATGATGTCAAGCATTGCAAAATTCTGGTGTGACAGGGTGACACGTAATGCAGATGGAAGCTATTCCATCAAGAACATAATCGGAGCGGATGAGTATGCAGAAAATGTTACGGACAATGCCTTTACCAATGCTTCGGTAAAATGTGCCCTATACTATACTCTTCAGGCAGCCAGAATTGTAGGTGCAGTACCAGACCAGAAGTTCAAGGTCATTGCTGACGGATTGAGAATTCCTAAATTTCCCGACGGGACAACCCGCGAGCATTCCACCTATGACGGCGAAATGATAAAGCAAGCGGACTCCAATCTGTTGGGATTTCCACTTCAGTTCATAACGGATCCTAAAGAAATGCTTCAAGATCTGAAGTACTATGAACATAAGATCGACCCCAAAAACGGTCCGGCAATGAGCTATTCGGTATTTGCTGTACAATATTCCAGACTTGGAATGAGAAAGGAAGCAACAGCAATGTTTGAACGGGCATACAAGCCGAACCTCCGAGCTCCTTTCGGTGTCTTTGCAGAAACTCCGACAAGCGGTAATCCGTATTTCATGACAGGAGCCGGAGCAATGTTGCAAAGCGTGATTTTCGGATTCGGAGGAGTGGATATTACAGGAAAAGGCATCAAGCAGGTCAAATCTGTCCTTCCGGATTCCTGGACGCGGGTGACTATCAAATGCAAGGATAAAGTCTATACAAGAAAATAAAGCGTAACAACATGAAACGTATTTTATTAATGGCTGTGGCCATGATGGCCATCTTCTTTCAAGGTCAGGCAAAGACGGAAAATGAAATCAAATTGATTTCATACAATATCAGAACTGCGTGGGGGAGGGATGGAAACAACTCCTGGGACTACAGGAAGACTGCAACATCAGGTCTTTTCCAGAAGGAATCACCTGATGTGCTCGGTCTGCAAGAGGCAATGAAATGCCAGCTGGATTACATTGATTACACATGTCCGGAATATGCACATGTTGGAGAAGATCGTGACGGTGGGATTGAAGGCGGAGAAACGATGGCCATCTATTACAGAAAAGAAAAGTTCGATCTTGTGGATCATGGAACTTTCTGGCTCAGTGAATCACCGGATATCGTTTCAAGAGGATGGGATGCGGCCTGCAACAGGACAGTAACTTGGGTAAAACTGAAACTGAAAGGGAACAACAAATCGTTCTATTATTTCAACACCCATCTGGACCATCAGGGTAAAATAGCAAGAAGCAAAAGCATTGAGCTGATAACCGAAAAGATACAGCAGATCGCAGGTAAGAAACCGGTAGTCATTCTTGGGGGTGATATGAATTCATCTTTAGATTCACCTATTTTCAAGCCAATCCTCCGTTATATGAAACCTGCAAGAGAAAAAGCGAAACAGACAGATCATCAAGGTACCTTCAATGGATTCGGATCCGCACCTGATACCATTATTCTCGATCATCTTTTTTACCGTGGAAGGATGAAGTGCAAATCATTCAGGACTCTGACTGATGATTATGGTGCCCCTTACATTTCAGACCATTACCCGATTGAAATCATATTTACATTTTGATGAAAAGTCCTGTTCAACAGAACAGGACTTTTTTCATACTTTCAAGAATATCTTCTGACGATACAGGAAATAAAGGAACCCCCAACAGACAGCAATGTATACTATAGCATTGAATAAAGGTTGGACATTATCAGGAAGAAAACTTATTGCTCCGTGAAAGATTGCCTCTGAGGTATAATTGAATTTGACGAAAACCTGAGCCATATAGATGGTAATGGAATTCATTCCTATAACCCTGAAGAACAAGGTCCATTTTCTGCATTTCAACACGTCAACCATATAGTACATCAATGCGAACAGAACCATGGAGATCCCGCCGACAAAACATACGAAAGAACTGCTCCAGAGATTCTTGTTTATCGGAAAAACCTTATTCCAGATCAGTCCGAAAGCAGTCAATGCCAAACCGGTGACAACAAGGAAAAAAACCTTCCTCTTACCGGTCATTACATTTTCTTTCTTCATGACAATCTCACCAGTCAGCATTCCCAATAATGCAGTCGAGATCGCAGGTAAGGTGGAGAGGATTCCCTCCGGATCGTGAATGCCATTGAGAAGTTTGCCTGGAAGAATCTGTCTGTCAACCCATCCGACAAGACACCCCTCCATAGAAAAGACGTCTGCTCCAGCTCCATCAGGTGCTGGCACATATTTCAACAAAAGCCAATAGAACAAAAGTATGAAAGCTGTAATCAGGACTCTTATGCTGTTCTTTTCAACAAAGACAAATATCAGCGCAGCACCGGCCCAGGCCAGTCCAATCCGTCCCAATACACTTGCAAAACGCATGTTTTCAAAGTTAAATTGAAGAAATCCATTGTAGAGTATGCCAAGGATAATGAGCTTCAAGCAACGCGAAAATATCTTTCGTATAACTTTACCTGTGCTGAATCCCTTACGTCTCTGACTTGCCAATGACAAAGGAAATGAAATTCCCGCGATGAAGAGAAACAGTGGAAAGATCATGTCCTGAAGATGACATCCGTTCCATGCCACATGGTTGGTCTGCTCAGCAATCTGCTGGAAGAAAGGGAAGGGAAGAATCAAGGATAAACCTATCAGGATTTCATTTCCACGCATGATGAAAAGCATGTCCATACCCCTCAAGGTATCTAGAGATTGCAACCTTTCCCCAGAATGTAACTTTTCCGATTTCATTTGAATGATGCAATTACGTTTACCCGTGTGTCTGGAAGCTGCTCTAGCGTAAAGTATTGTTGAGAGATATTGCCTTTCCGAAGTTGTATGATTCGGATTCCTGGCTGCGCCGTTCCAAGTTGTCTACCTGCAGCGCTGGTTGTAACCATTTCTATACCATTATGATTCGCTTCCCTGTTATCATGCAGATGACCGGCAATGACGAATTCAACTCCATATTCATCAAACAGACTGAAATACTTGTTCCTGATAGATTCGGAAAGTGTGGAATACCCTTCTTCCTCGCCATAGTTTTCTAGAAAAAACGGATGATGTAAAAACACGATCACATGATCTTTCTTATGCTTTTTTTTGAGTGTCTTCTTCAACCAAGCAAACTGTGACTGTTCTTCTGAAGAATTCTGCTCCACATTCTTCATGAAGTTTGAATTCAATCCTATGAGATAAGCATTGCCAATTCTTTCTGCAAAACGGTCTTTCCCCAGATGTCGGGTATAAGGTGTCATGTCGATCTTACCGTCTTTGTCAAGCACGTCATGATTGCCTGGAATGACGACGGTTCTGATAGATTGATCTATACCACCGATTATCCTCAGAAATTCATTCCATTGTTCTTGACTGGTCGGATCATGTACATAATCCCCGGTCATGACAACCATATCCGGATGGGCCTTGTTGATCTTTTCTACTGTGAGAGACAACTTGGAAATTTCGAAATCCATATCTCTGTTGTCGTGATAGAATCCCATCTGGGGATCTGTCACCTGATAGATTAGAATAGGTTCATTCTTTCGGGCGAAAAGTGTGGATATACAGCAAAAAATGCAGCATACCAGTGCGCAAAAACGTTTCATGATGTTCAGTATTAAATATATATAAATATGAAAACTCTGATTGCTTGTGAAGACATCCTTACACTTCACTGTACACATCCGAACCAAGAAAATCAATTGTTCGGTCAGCTGTAGATATCTCTATAAAACAAAATTACTAAATTCAATGCTAAAAACAAGCAGAAGTTGTAGACTGAATAGATATTTATCACAATCAGAAACATTGCGGTAAATTTTAAACCTCTTCTACCCTTTTATCCGATATGTTTGTAATCGAAACGGAAGCAAACCGTTTCAATGAAACTGAAACTAATAAATGAATTTCTAATGAAACGAGTCAAAACAACAGGCTGGTCAACATTCAGGAAATCGATGCTTTTTCTGATGTTTGTATCAGTGATGACATTCACTTCTATTCCAGGTTACTCGCAAACCAAAAAGAATGTGACAGGTATCGTCAAAGATGCTGAGACGGGAGAACCTCTGATTGGAGTAGGAATCAAGGTCAAAGATATCAACTATGGTGTCATAACCGATCTGGACGGAAAATACAGCATTGACCTGGAAGAAGGACAGGATGTGCTTATCTACACATATATAGGTTATGAGACGCAGAAAGTAGAAGTAGGAAATAAAACGATCATAAACATAGCACTGAAAACGGATCAGACGGCATTGGAAGGTGTAGTGGTCGTCGGTTATGGAAAACAGAAGAAAAGCATGATGGTCAGTTCAGTACAGACAATTGAACCGGACGATCTTAAAATGCCGTCAGCAAGCCTATCAACCGGATTTGCAGGAAAATTGGCTGGTGTCATTGCTGTACAGAGAAACGGACAGCCTGGAGCCGATCAGGCGGATTTCTGGATCCGCGGTATATCCACGTTCGGTTCAGCTACAAACCCACTTATAATTCTTGATGGAGTTGCAATTGATGCCAATGAACTGAATGGGCTTGATCCTGAAATCATCCAGAGTTTTTCTGTATTGAAAGACGCGACAGCTACTGCGCTGTATGGTTCACGTGGCGCAAACGGAGTGATGATAGTCACAACCAAAGGCGGAGAATCACTAGACAAACCGATCATCAATTTCAGATTGGAGACAGCTTTGTCAACACCGACACGACATCCTGAAACTGTTGATGCAGCTACATACATGAGAATGTATAATGAATCTGTTCTCACAAGAGGAACCGGACAGATTCCTTACACTCAAGACAAAATAAACGGAACACTTCAGCATAAAAATCCATACATCTACCCGGACGTCGACTGGTATGATGAGATGTTCAAGGATGTTGCCGTAAACGAGAACTTCAATTTCAATATCAGAGGAGGAAGCAAACGCGTACATTATTTCATGAGCGCAACAGTACGGCATGAAGAAGGAATGCTGAAAAACATCAGTAAAGACTACTTCTCATATGACAACAACTACAACGTTTGGCGTTATGCTTTCCAGAACAACCTGAGCGTTGACTTGACGAATTCAACAAAAATATCATTAAAGATAAATACACAGTTGAGAGACACTCATGGCCCGGTGAAAAGCAGTGAAGATATTTTCGGAATGATCATGAACGGAAATGCTGCGGATATGCCGATCACATACCCGTCAGATCCTATGGTCAACCATATCAGATGGGGTGGTAAACTGATGGTAAAGAACCCAGTGGCAGAAATGGTATCAGGATATCGTGATGAGTTTCAAAGCGTACTGAATGCAAACCTCAGTCTTGACCAGAACTTTGACTTTCTGACAAAAGGTTTGTCTGCTTCTTTATTGGTCTCCTTCAAGAACTATTCTTATACCCAGACATCCAGATCAGCAGACTACAACTCTTATGAGATTGCTGGCATAAACAAGGATAGTGCAGGAAATGAGACCTATGACCTCGAAATCCGAGGAAACGAGAAAAGCACCACACTCAACACATACAGCGGTTCAGATGGTGACAGAAAGATATACTTCCAAGGAATGATCAACTACGCAAGGACATTCGGGAAACATGATGTCGGAGCTATGATTGTGTACAATCAGGAAGAAACAGCGGTCAGCAATCCGGGAACACTCTTCAACTCATTGCCGAAGAGAAAACAGGGATTGGCAGGAAGAATTACATACGGATATGGTAATCGTTATCTCTTTGAAGCGAATTTCGGATATAACGGTTCAGAGAATTTCGCTAAAGGAAAAAGATTCGGTTTCTTCCCTTCAGTTGCTTTAGGCTACGTCTTCAGTGAAGAGAACTACTGGGACCCGTTAAAAAATGTCGTTTCCTACTTCAAAATAAGAGGATCCTATGGTCTTGTCGGAAATGACAGCGACAGGACAAGATTCATGTATATGTCTGACATTTCACTTTCAGGAGCCGGCTATACAACTGGAGCTGACGGACAATATACTCTTAGTGGTCCTGTCTACAACAGGTTTGAAAACCCGAACATCACATGGGAAACAGGCAAGAAACTGAATGTAGGATTTGATCTTGAATTCTTTAACAAACTTAACATCATGTTTGACTGGTTCCGTGAAGACAGATCAGGAATTTTCCTCGAACGCGGTACAGTACCGGCATTTATCGGAACTGCCAGTACAAAAGTTTACGGAAACCTGGGAGAAGTTACCAATCACGGTGTAGACCTGTCCATAGATTACACACAACCTATCGGACGTGACTACACGATTTCAGCAAAAGGAACATTCACATATGCGCATAACGAAATTCTGAAGATGGACGATCCGGATTTCATTCAATATCCGAACCTTTCACGTGTCGGACATTCAGTAAATTCATTCCTTCTATATAAGGCACAACGTCTTTTCATCGATCAGAATGAAGTAAGAAACAGTCCGGACCAGCTTCTGGGCGGGGAAGTGATGGCAGGAGATATCAAATACATCAACCAACCCGATGCATATGGTAATTATGACAATGTCATCAATTCCAATGACAGAATATACGCCGGTTATCCGGAGGTGCCGGAAATCGTCTACGGATTCGGAGTATCAGCTCAGTTGAAACATGTCGACCTCTCAATATTTTTTCAAGGTGTAGGGCGAACATCACTGGTCATGAGCGGTTTCCATCCATTTGGCATCAACAAGAATGTCAAGCGCAACGTCATGAAATTTGTTGCAGACGACTACTGGAGTGAACAGAACCAGAATATCTATGCAAAATATCCTCGACTGAGCGTAGAAGAATATGGAAACAATATCGCCCCTTCAACGTATTGGCTCAGGGATGCCTCATTCCTGAAATTAAAGAATGTCGAAATTGGTTACTCATTCAAGAAGTTCCGCGTTTATCTCAGTGGGAGCAACCTCCTTACCTTCTCGAATTTCAAATTATGGGATCCTGAACAAGGTGGCGGTTCCGGACTGAAATATCCTACACAGCGGGTATTCAACATCGGCTTCCAAATGACACTGTAATATATCGAACAACAAGTAAATACAATAGAAATGAAATCATATATCAGAAATTTCATCATTGTCTTCGCTACACTTTTATGCACAACCGGATGCAATTTTCTAGATGTAGTGCCCGACGAGACAACAAATGAGAAAGATGCATTCCAGAATCCGTCTTTGGCAGAAAGGTTTCTCTATTCCTGCTATTCCTTTCTCCCGAATCCGAGACACGAGACATCTTCTCTTGACCTGCTCACATCAGATGAGGTCGTGACACCATGGGAGCATGAGACATTCGCAAACTTCCCGAAAGGGAACTATAATTCCAGCGAACCGATCATCTCTTATTGGAATATGTTGTTCGGAGGTATATTGAGATGTTATATCCTCCTGAACAATATCGATACAGTCCCTAATATGACAGAAGAAAATGTCAGAACATATAAGGGAGAAGCTAAATTCCTGATAGCATATTACCATTTTCTTCTTCTGAAGAATTATGGACCGATTCCAATCATTGACCATCAGCTCTCCCACGACATGGACAAAAAGGATTTCCCGGAAAGAGATGACTTTGATACATGCGTCAATTGGATTGCAGACCTGTTCGACGAAGCTGCCGGTATGCTGCCTGTAGAACAGACATCAACGGCATACGGAAGAGCGACCAGTGTTGCCGCGAAAGCTATGAAATCCAGGTTACTGCTGTATGCTGCATCCCCATTGTTCAATGGAAACAGCGAATACTATGCTGATTTCAAAAGCAAACTGGATGGAAGAAACCTCATCAGTCAGACTTACGATGAAAAGAAATGGCAACGTGCGGCAACTGCAGCCCGCGAAGCAATAGACGCCGCTACTGCAGCCGGATATGCCCTTTATACTGACCCGTCTGTCTCAAAATCAAAATTTGAAATGCCTTCAGACGATGTCCAACGCGTTCTACGACTTAATTTCATCGATTACAACAACTCTAAAGAAGTGCTTTGGGCAGATACAAGAAAAGAAATGAATTATGGTCTTCAATACAAATCAACCCCATACAGAGTTGGTCCATCTTCTGGAAACGGAGTAGGGGTAACACTTTCAATGGTCGAACAGTTTTATACAGAGAACGGGCTTCCAATTGATATGGATCCGAATTATGACTACGAAGGAAGATACCGTACGGCTGAATACCACAACGACGTGTGTGATGGAGTTACCATGAATCTCAATATTGGAAGAGAACCGCGTTTTTATGCTTGGGTGGCATTCCAAAACGGATATTATGAAGTCATGAAAAGAAATTCAGAAGATCCGGAAGCAAAAGTTGTAAAGACACGATTCAGAAAAAACGATGAGTTCGGTATCAAAGCAAGAACGACGAACTATTCTCCTACAGGCTATCTGAACAAGAAAGGTTGTTCTCCGCTTTATGACAATATCCAAGAGAATGTTCCGGCGCCCCATTATCCATGGCCGGTAATCCGAATGGCAGAACTCTATCTGAACCTTGCAGAAGCAGAGGCTAATCTCGGTAATATTGACAGTGCAGTCGAAGCTTTGAAACCGGTCCGGAAAAGAGCAGGTCTTCCATCCGTTGATGCAGCTTTTGCAACAGCTGGACTTACTCTTGACAAAGCGGCAATGATACGTATGGCAAAACAGGAAAGAACTGTGGAACTCTATCTTGAGGGTCATCGTTTTTGGGATGTGAGGAGATGGAAAGAAGGTGAGAAATACTTCAATCACCGTCCGAAAGGGATGAACTTCGATGGAGAATCTGATGCGGAATTTTTCCGCGTCACTGAAATTATCGTCCAAAGAAAATTCTCGACTCCGATGAATTATCTGATGCCGATTCCTAAAGATGACATAAACAAGAATGAAAGTAAATTCGTTCAGAATCCTGGATATTAAAGAAGAACAACATGAAAAGAAGCATTAAAATTATAACTGGTCTGATCATATCTGCAGTCGCATTCATGTCATGCGACAAAGATGATACGGCACGCACTGCCATTGCTCTGACCGGATTGCATGCTGAAGCATTGCCTGGATCAATTGAACTGGGCTGGGACTATATACAGGATCCGGATTTCCTGTATGTAGAAGTCGCTTACTTCGATTATGCAACAGAGCAGTTGAAATCTACGCTCTGCAGTCGTTATACCAATTCTCTGAAGGTGGATGGACTCCTTAACAGATATGGTGAGTATGATTTCGTTTTCACTGTATATGACAAGAATGGGGCTGTCGGCCAACCCGTACATCTGCTTCGACAGTGCCAGAAAGCTGAACCATATTACATCACAGACTCGGAGTTAAAATTGCCGTTGGATAAATCTCAGTTGGGAACAAACGCCCAAGAGCCTAGTGAAGGTCCTATAGAGAACCTTGTTGATGATGATCTGGACACATTCTTTCAGAGTTTCTGGGATGAATATAACTTCCCTGAACTGAAACCGAACGGTTACCATTACATCACAGTGGACCTTAAGACAAACGTCAAATCTATCATCATCAAATATTGGAACAGAAAGAAAGGAGGCTCCCGCCCCCAAACGATCAACATCTACAAAGGTACTGAAGATGGAAAATGGACACTTCTGACAACATTGACTAATCTTCCAGTCGATCCTGGTTCAAGCTATACATCAGATCTCTTGCTCAGTGAAGATGAGTTCAGCCGGATTAAAATTGAAGTGGTGAAAGGGACGGACCCTTATCAACCATTCTTCTCAATTGCAGAGTTGCAAGTGATCAATGTCGTGAGGAAATTGATAGACCCGGAAGTTGAATAATCATATAAAAACGAAATGAAAAGAATATTAGCATATCTCACTTGCGTACTGTCCATTGGATTGTCATCATGCAATAAAGAAGATCCAAATCTGGTGTTTGATGAGAAACCTTTCGCACTCGTCTCCACATATGACGGGAATAGAAATACGGTTTCTGCCCAGATTGATAATATCCAAAAGACTATCGTTTTTGAATTCACGAAATCAGTTGACCTGACACATGCAAAGGTCAACTTCCAGCTTAATCCTGGTTATACAATGGTGACACCTGCGGAGAATACAACAGAAATCGATTTGTCCGTAGAATCAGAAATTGTCGTTTCCGGCCATGGTGGTCAATTGACATATACGATAAGCGCTATCAATTATACTCCTATTATCGAAGCTGCGGCTAATTTCAGAGGAGAGCAGATCAAGGCGACCATCAACCAGAATGAACACAAAGTGACCTTTAAGATAAAGAACATATATGCTTCAGAATATCCTGAGATGGTATTGAAGAATATCCCTGTAGAATTCAAATTGGGTAACGGTTTTCAGATAATGGGAAATACAGGATCATTCGACCTGTGTGGTCAGAAAATCACTTTGAAGTATGGAAGAAACGTCCTGACATATTCCATCGAGGCAGAGATTGCCCCGATAGCTGTACAGAACAATCTCGAGACATTCATATTCAATAAAGGTGTGAATCTGTCCTACTGGATGACTGAGGCTGACCGAAATTGGTTGGGTATGGTTACTTTGAAACAGTTTCCAATGTGGAAGGAACTTGGATTTGATCATTTCCGTGTTCCTGTAGATGAACTCTGCATTTTCGATAAGGATCATAATTTCAATAAGATGGCGGTAGAAAAGCTGCATGAGTTTTTCAAGTGGTGTGAAGATAACGATATGAGAGCCATATTGGATATGCATACCTTGGGACCGCGAAAAGGTTCGGATAAATATGTTGAACAGGAACTGTATGATCCCAAATATCCCGAGATGAGAAACAATTTCGTGGATCTCTGGACAAAACTTACGGAAGAATTCAAATGCCATAGCCATAGTCATATCGCCTTCGAACTTTTGAATGAGCCTCATGATTATACTGAAGACGCATCCAACTGGCAGGGGCTACAAAAAGAAGTCCTTACTGCAATCAGATCCATTGATCCTGACCGCGTAGTTTTTGTTCCATCTATGGGGTGGCAGGATCCTAAGTACATTAAATATGCTGAATTCCTTGATGGAGATCCAAACATCGTCATCACATTCCATTATTATCTGCCGATGCTTCTGAGTCATTACAAAATGCTGGCTTGGAAAGATTATCAAGGAAAGGTACAATATCCTGGCATAGTGATGCCGGATGCTGCTGATGCAGCGGCATATCCGAAATATGCTGAATTTCACAGAACCACATTCAACGCGGACAGGATAATGGGAGATATGAGAATGGCTTCTGCAGATGGTGCGAATAAGAATCGGATGGTTCATTGCGGGGAATTCGGATGCAGTAAGAATGTGGATGATACACAACGGTTGGCATGGTTCAACGATATGGTGGAAGCCATGAATGCGAATGGAATTCCGTGGACCATCTGGGAAGCTCTGGACGGAGGTTTTTCATTCATAAGTATGGATTGGGATGATGGGACTTATTCAATAGATACTGACCTGCTTGAAATTCTGACGGGTAAATCTCTATCTGCTGGCCAGGCATCAGAAATCCTGACGAAATATGGTTATAAAGTTAAATGAAGATGAAGAGAACGAAGATTTTGCTTTGTGTACTGATGACCATATGTATGTGTTCATGCAATACAGGTCATCAAATACACATTCCAGACAAAAATGAAGATTTCCTGGTCGAAATATTAAAGAACGGGAAATGGAAGGAGATTCCTGTACATAATGCGAAAGTATCAGACTATGTCGGGAACCCAGAGGCTGGATACCAGCAATATAACATGGGATTTGCAATGTTTACAGATGATTTCAAGGAACCTGTAAAAGTTCGAGTCACAAAAAAGGATGGTTTCAACAGCGTCTGCGCACGACCAACTTCATATGGAATTGAAATGCAACGTTGTTCGAATAAGAAAGTTGAATTTACAATTACGGATCCCGGCAAAAAGATTTCTGTAGAGTTCGACGGTGACAGAATGCAGAATCTGTTCATTCTCCCGGATCTCCCGGATGCCGACATTCCGGAAGGTGACAATGTCATATATTATGGCCCAGGCATACACGATGCAGGGGAAATCAAGTTGGAATGGTGGAATAACGCAACAATATATATTGATTCAGAAGCTATTGTATATGGAAGAATCGTAGCGAATCGCTGTGACAGCCTGACCATCAGAGGTAGAGGAATCCTTTGCTCAAGCAAAGAAAACCATGGAGAAGGAAGAAAGCCGCAGATAGAAACGTATGCCTGCAATCATCTTACCATTGAAGGAATCATGCTCCGTGATACACCGAACTGGACAATCAAAGTTGTCGGAAGTGATCATGTACATGTCAACAACATCAAGGAAATTGGATGGATCATGAATTCTGATGGGATGGATTTTCTCTGCTGCAGACATGTCCTCGTAGAAAATACATTCCAGAGAAACTATGACGACAATGTAACGATCAAAGCATTCAATGCTTCGCCTGAACATATCAGAAAAAATTCAGAAACAGATGGTTCATATAAAGACTGGACCATCGGCATGGTTGAAGGCCTTGATAAATTCGACGTGTATGACATTGAAGTCCGGAACTGTGTCTTCTGGGCAGACAAAGCACACAACATGCTTGTGGGTCCGGAATCAAGAGGAGTGACATTCAGTGACATACATTTTCATGACAATATTGTCTTGGAAAACAGACAAGATGATGACACCTATCCAGGTACAATGGCTGTCATGATAGCAGACAACGGAATATTCAAGAACATCACATTTGATAATATTCAGGTTGAAGACATCAACGGAGGAAAAATTTTCTGAGTGCAATTTACAAACGCATGGGCTTACCAAGAGAAATATGGTCAGAATTTGGATGGGATAACATTCAGGAACATTTCCTATACAGGAAAAAGAGCGACTGCCGCACGTGTCCACGGATTGGATGAAAAGCATACAATCAGTAATGTGCTGATTGACAATTTCACAGTAAACGGTAAAAAAGTGGATGCAGAAGACAAGGAATACATTTCTATAAACAAATATGTAGATAGCATTGAAGTAAAATGAGAATATGTAGACTTACGCGGCTATTGATGGCACTTTCTCTTTTGATTGTCGCATCTTGTCAACAGTTTGAAGAACAAGCAGGCCCGATAATCAATCCGGGAGAATTGATTTTAAAATCATCAGCTGTCCATCTGAACCCAGACTTTTTATCGTACAACCATCTGGAGTTCCTTCTTGAGAATGGACAGGTGGCGAACAAGCAGGAATGCGCGTCAGCAAACAGGTTACAACCATTTGCAGTAAAACCCGGTGAATACGAATTGGTGGCTATAGCTGCATCAGCATCAGACAATCTGCAGAAGAATATAGAAATCGGAGACAAAGCAGAAGACTGCAAAATTAAAGTAATAGACGTCAATAAAAACATACCTGATATTCTCTTCGGAACAAGTGGCCCTATAGAGATGAGTGAAAAGGAGAAGATAGCTGAAATATTGATGAAAAGAGCTGTAGCACTATTGGAAATAAATCTTGTCGGTCTGGAAAATGCTCCATTTGATGAGATACCTGTATGCATCACCGACCTGTATGATGCATTCACTCTAAACGGTACTCCATGCACATCAGACGGCACGTTCAAAGAGAAGGAATTGATCCTTCAAAGAGATAAAGCCGGAAAATTCACCTGTACAAGTGTCGTTATGCCATCCGATACAACAGGTAGAACTGTGAAATTCAAATTCAAGATTTATGGAAAGACATATGTATCGGAACAAGAAGTGAAGCTTACAGGTAATACCAAATACAATCTCACCATATCTTCAAGATATATTGACGACACTTCAATCAAACTGACTCCAGTAATAAGCTATCAACCATGGAACGAAAGTATAACTATTGAAGATCCATGTCTTCCTGGTCTTGATGAACGAAAAAGGAACGAAGAATACACCGTTCAGAGAATGAAAGACGGAAAATGGGAAGATCTGTTTGTACACGCGGCAAAGGTTTCGGATTTCACGCCTGATCCGTCATCCGGTTACAAACAATATGAAATGGGATATACCATGTTCACAGACACTTTTGACAAGCCGGTCAAACTGAGAGTCAGCAGAAAAACGCCGTTCGCAAAAGTTGAGATAAGACCTTCGGTTTATGGGATTTCCTCATCGTCTGTAACAGATAATTCTGTGATATTCGAAATCAAAGAACCGCGCCAAAAGATTTCAGTGGAATTTGATGGCAACCGGCTTGAAAACCTGTTCATCTTCCCTGATCTGCCAGATGAGAATAAGCCGGTACCGGAAGAGAATGTCCTGTATTTCGGGCCCGGAATACACAATATGGGACGAAAAGAAATCTCATACAAGAACAACCAGACCATCTATCTGGACGAAGGTGCTGTCGTATATGGAAGCATATATGCAAAAAACTGCAATAACCTATCCATCAGAGGTAGAGGAATTCTTTGCTCAAGCAAAGAAAACCATGGAGAGGGGAGAAAACCACAGATAGAAACGTTCTGCTGCGATAACTTGGAAATTGAAGGTATCATGATGCAAGATACGCCGAACTGGACAATGAAACTGGTCGGAAGTGATCATGTACATATCAACAACATCAAACAGATAGGATGGATCATGAATTCAGACGGAATGGATCTGATATGTTGCAGACATGTACTCGTAGAAAATACATTCCAGAGAAACTATGACGACAATGTGACAATCAAAGCGTTCAACGGAAAAACGGATTATGTCAACTCGCATACAGCCACGGACGGATCCTTTACAGATGCTGGAATTTGGAATGTCTACTATTTGCCGCAAAACAAATTCGACGTGTATGACATTGAAGTCCGGAACTGTGTCTTCTGGGCAGACAAAGCACACAACATGCTTGTGGGTCCGGAATCAAGAGGAATACCGTTCAGCAACATAAGATTCACAGGAAATGTTGTACTGGAAAATCGTCAGAATGATAAGGTCTATCCTGGGACGATGGCTGTCATGATAGCAGACAACGGAACATTTTCGGATATCACTTTTTCTGACATCGAAGTTGAAGACATCAACGGAGGAAAAGTTTTATGCATACAATTTACAAATGCATGGGCTTATGGAAACAAATACGGTCAGTGGGCAAAAAATATCACCATTGAAAAGATTCGATATGAAGGCCACAGAAGTACTGCCAGCAAGATTTATGGACTGAACAGCACACAAAAGATCGATGGCGTGAAAATTTCGGATTTTACTGTCAACGGCGAAAAGATACTTCATCCTAATACAAATCTGGATGTGAATGAATATGTTGAAAACATTGTTTTTGAATAAGGATTTATGACAAACTAATTATTAACACTTTAAAATCAAAAGTTATGAGAAAAAATCTGATCAATGCGATTGCATTAACTGTAATTGCTGGAACATCCATAGTTGCCTGTTCCGTAGAAAAGGATGAACCCATCCCAATTGAACCTTCAAAAGGTGTTGCATTGAAAATGAAGACATCAGGTGTCCCTTCTGAAAACTACGAACACAAGGGAATCCTTACCTCAGAAGGTAAAATCGTTGATGTCAAAAGTGGCAAGACACTTGAAGCCTTTGCTGTTGAACCGGCTGATTACGATGTTTACGTGACAGCATCGACTTCCGAAGAGAACCTTGCATTTGCAGGAATCGAAGCAGCTGGCAACCTGTCCGATGCAAAAATTAAAATTTCAGATATTTCCAGACAGATTCCAGAATTGATGTTAGGACATTCAGGAATTGTGACTGTCGGTGCTGAAGGTGCAGTGGCACCCATAGAGGTTAAACGTATTGTATCATCACTGGATGTTACGGTAGATGGCCTGCAGAATATTGATGCACAGACTATCTCACTTACAATAGCTGGAATGTACGATCAGGTAGATCTGGATGGGAACCTATCAAAAAGCGGCGCAGACTTCTGTAGCAAGACGCTTACATTGACAAAAGACAATGACGGGAAATATAAAGCTCATGCCATTGTCATGCCTACAGATGCAAGCGCATCCACACTGGATCTTACCTACAACGTGAAAGGTACAGAATATAAGAGCACACCTGCAGGCAAGTTCGAATCCAACGGACAGTATCAGCTGAATACTTCAGTAGATGCAGGAAGCGTAGTGACAAAAGTAAATCTTGAATCATCACTTTCATACGCCGAGTGGAATACTTCAGTACTGCTTGCTGACAGTTTCGTAATTGATAAAACTACCCCGGAAGCATCATGGATAGGGCCGACTATTTATCCGATAGGCGGAGGAAGCACATATGACAATTTCTGGGCATCCTCTTCACTTGGAGCAAACAGTGACGGCCTTCTGTATGATGGAGACAAGACAGAATGGTCACATTGGATCCCTGATACAGGATGGGATTCAACACCATGCTGGTACATCGACCTTGGAAGTGCCAAACAAGGTATATCTATAACATATTGGAACAAAGCCGGTGGCAAAGGCGGCCAGAAGATTCATAAGATGGATATCTATGTCAGCAATAACAAAGCATCCTACGGAGGAGGCTCTGAGTGGACAAAACTGACGACATTCACTTCAGACAAAACTGCGTCAAAGACAGATGCCGGAGCGGAAGTAGGAACAGGACTGATCAAATTCTCAGAGGACGGAACTTCTTCATACCAATATGTCAAGTGTGCTTTCCCAGACAAGGTAGATGCTGACGGAAACATCACTGAAGAACCAAGAGATGTCAACGTTGCAGAATTGGTAATTGAAACCTGGGAATACAGATAAAATTAATGAAAATCACAACATACGGTAATATGTACTTTAATTTAAAAAGATTTAATGCAGGATTGTTGTGTGTATCAATTATTGCAGCATCATTTATTTCATGCAACAAAGATGCAGCACGTCCGGATCGTCCATCTGAAGATGAACATCTTTGGACAATCACCCCACAATTGACTGACGTGGAGAAGGAATTTGAAGGAATCGACCAGTATGGAGTTTCACTCTATTTGTTCAATGAGATGTCGTCCAACTGCAACATGCATCAATATGCACGATCATTCGCAGACATTGAGCCCTTTGTTGTGGAACGGGCCTCATATTCTCTCGTTGCATTCATGATGGACTATGAGGCTTTGAACATTTTATATGATAATTCCAAAGATGCTCACATCAATGATGACATTGTTGTAACTGACTTCGAACAGGAAATTCCTGATATGGTGCTTGCATCTGTCCCTGTAAAGAAGCTCGAGGAAAATACCGTTTCATTGAAGAATTTTAATCGGCTTGTGGGAAAACTCGATATTTCACTCGACAATGCCGATGAATCAATTACTTCAATAGAAGTAAATGTAGGCAACCTTTACGACAGAGTCAGTTTCAAGGGAATATATTCTTGTTCTGACGATAGACCAAGCAACAAGAATATAAAATTGACGAAGGAAGGGAATCGTTTTACATGTTCAACTGTACTGATGCCTTCACTCAAAGAAACAGGCAAGGTCCCACTTGTATTTACTGTGAAAGAAGACAGTAATGCGACTCAATACAATGTTAGCCTGGAAGGCAGAATCGTTGAAGGTAAAATCGTCTCCTTGAAGGGGGATTGCTCAGATATTCTACAAAAAGGTGAATTGACAACAGAGATACATTATACAGAATGGAATAATTCTGTAACCATAGAAGATGGATTCAAAATTGAGGGTAATACCGATAAAGAATGGAGTCATAAAGATCTGCCTATAGGTGGCGTCGACTCATTCAACAATTTCTATGCGTCCTCATCTCTGATCAATGATTGGGCTAAATGTTATGACAGTTACCTCTATGACGGTATAAAAGATGGATCCGATGAACATAAAGATATGTACTGGGCACCGGACAGCAATTATGAAGCCGAATCAAAGACAATCCCTTGCTGGTATCTTGATATGGGAAACAAATATCAAGGAATTTCCATCACATACTGGAACAAATTCGGTGGTGCCGGCGGACAGAAGATAAACACGATGAATATCTACGGCAGTAACATGGAAAGTGATTATCAGGCTGGCAATGATTCCTGGACACTCATAACTACATTCACATCTGACAAGACAAAGCCACATGTTGATGCCGGTGCTGAAGTGAATACAGGAAGAATTGAGTTCTCGGAAGGTGACACATCATTCCGATACATCAAATGTGAATTCTCCTCAAGAATAGACAACAACGGAAACAAAATCGAAGACTCTGATGTAAATGTTTCTGAGGTGAAATTCGTTGTCTGGAACTGTAGATGACTCTATTCTGGACTTTGTGATAGAACCGTCCTCAAATCAATTTTTGAGGCCGGTTCTTAGTTTGGTAATCCTTAAATTAATCATAACTGAAATATTATGAAATGTAAAATTTCCTTGTTTCTGATTTTTGTTTCGGTTCTTTGCATACTATCCTGCAATTCTACTGGAAACGAATCAGATAAACTCAATATCATTCCGCGCCCTTTAGATATCAGGGTTCTTGACGACACACACAAATTTGGAGAGAGAACATTGGAAGAAGTCATTGATAATGCCTCCTTTGATATCTCTGAACGTTACGGCGAAGAACTTGGTACGGAAGGTTATCGGTTGGAAGTAGATCACGACGGCATAAGAATCCATGCTTCCGGAGAACGTGGAGTCTTCTATGCAAAGGAAACATTGAAACAGATGACTGTAGGGGAAAGCATACAATGTGCGAGAATAACTGACATCCCGAGATTCCCGTATCGGGGAATACACATCGATGTTTCAAGACATTTCTTTGACAAAGAAGAAATCAAAAAGATCATAGACGAAATGGCCCGATATAAGTTCAATGCCCTTCACTTCCATTTGACTGACAATGGAGGCTGGAGACTTCAAAGCGAAAAATATCCGGACCTTACACGTAAAGGAGCCTTTAGGACACAAAAAGATTGGTATAACTGGTTTGACTGCAAAGACAGACGATTTGTAGATGAAGGAACACCTGGTGCATATGGCGGATATTACACAAAAGAAGATATGCGAGAACTCATAAACTATGCTCAGGAGAGAATGATTACAATCATACCTGAAATAGAGTTCCCTGCTCACTCCGATGCTGTTTTTGCCGCATATCCGGAATTGTGTTGTACAGGAAAGGCTTACACAACAGGAGAATATTGTGCAGGTAATGAGAAGGTGTATGAATTTATGGAGGATATACTTGATGAGGTCATTGAGCTTTTCCCGTCTGATTACATACACATCGGTGGTGATGAAGCCAAACGTCTGGCATGGAAGGAATGTCCAAGGTGCCAATCTTTGATCAAAAAGGAAAATATGAACAGTATCCTGGATGTCCAGCCATATATGATTAAAAGGATTGAGAAATACTTGAACTCAAAATCAAAGGTCCTGATCGGATGGGATGAAATCCTGCACGGATCTTTAGACTCATCCACGATAGTCATGTCATACAGGGGACAGAAAGGCGGAATAGAAGCAGCCAACCGTGGTATCAGAACAATCATGACACCAGGCGAGGTTTTATACTTTGACTGGTATCAAGATGACCCTGAAACTGAACCGAGAGCAATGTATGGGTACTCTCCAATAAAGAAAATGTATGAATTTGAACCGCTTCCAATATCAATAGAGACTGCTGCGCATAATGAAGACCTGATTCAAGGTAAACCGGTTCCAAGAAAAGACATAGATTATATCAAAGAAGATAACAGTGACAAGATGATCGGTATACAAGGTTGCATGTGGACAGAATATATAGAATCGGAAGAACACCTTGAATACATGATTTTCCCTAGAATCCTTGCCGTTTCAGAAATAGGATGGACACAACCTCATAAGAAAGATTGGAATGATTTCAAACGCCGATTGTCCGAACATCTGCCTGAAATGAAAAGCCGAGGAATAAATACATTCGATAGAAGCAAAATTGTTGAAATTACAAGTTGTATGAATCCCCCTTAAAAATACCTCAAAAGTAATGCTTGATTCTGAGATATGGGGAGGTACAATTAAATTCACAACAGATGGTACAGATCCAACGCTGGAATCATGTACTTATATAGAACCATTTGAGGTAGAAGATTCAACAACAATCAAAGCTTGTTTAATTTTGGAAGGAAACAAGATTGGCAAAATCAGCAAAAAATTGATAAGATCCGATTGTGATCAGAAGAATTATTATACTTTTGAACCACCTCAAATCTGGAAAGCCTTTTTCGAAAAAGGATAGTTGATAAAACTTGCGGCGGTGCTCCACAATGGCCTGGTATCGGGCAGTGTCTTCCAGAGCGGCTTTGCCATAGTTTGTGTCCATCAGTTTTTCGAGGTCGTAAAGATGGCGGCTCATACGTCTGGAGCGAGGTTTCTCTTTTTGGAATTCCCCGTTCAGCAAGAAGTCCTTTTCAAGAAAAGTCATTAGACGACTGTTTATCCACTCAGAACTGATTCAAAGATTCCACAAATTCTGCCTCCATTTCGCCCATCTTCTCGCAGAATTCCGCATAGGAAGTGGCAGACTTGCATATTTCGATGCCGAAAATTGATAGGGTAGCCATGCTCCCTTGAAGGTGAGAGGATGGAACTTTAGACTGTTTCTGCTCCAATGGAGCGACAAAGCCTCCTCTATCAGCTTTGAGTGCAGTCATATATGTAATGACCTGATGGACATCATTACGATCCAACTTTGAGACCTTATCATAACTGCCAAGCCGCTTATATTTGGCATCAAGCACCATATCGTCCTTGTAGAAGTCAGGATAGCGTATGCCACTATGGTCGTCGAACAGATAGATTCCTCCCTTATGAAATTTATTCTCGGGGTGCTTGAAAGCATGGTTACTCAAGATGGTGTTGACATATTCTTCCCAAAGTCACGCCCCATCAAATAGGATTCCGCAGATTTCGTCGCTGTTTTCACCATATTTAACCTCTTCCATTCTGAGAATCTGGAGGCAGAGCGTCTGGAGTGAGCGATACTCAGTATAGTATGGGTGAACCTTTGCACGGAGATTCTTGCTGATAACACTGCTCCGTTCATTCTTATTGTATGAAGGAGTATGCGCGATAATGATCTTAACGTTCTCGATAGTTTCCCTGTCAATATTCAGAACTAATTGTCCATACCGTTTGGTCTTCATAAATTCAATGGTATGCCGTATCAGTTCCGACAGGTCATTGTCATGGTTGTATTCTCGTGTCGCGTAAGCGATATTACCAACAAATGGAAAGTTCCTGGCAATATGTCGGCCGATATCGATAGTACCTTTAAGATTTGAATCATTGTGCTTGAAGTTTTTATATTCCCTATATACTCCTTGGTTCATGGCGGCTTTTAGGAAATAGGGGAACATAAACATAATGAAGTCAAATAAATCCTCCTGCTCGTCGTTATGCTTGAGGTCGAAAAGGTTAAAAGACAATACCTTTTGAAGCATATAGTGAAGAAAGAAGTCATCACGCCCCTTGTCGAATCGCGATTTTATCTTTATCTGTAGATTGTCAATGCCAATGAAGCCCATCACATTGCCAGTTGTGATTTGTACCTTATCGGGATCACCGGTATTCAGGATGCTCATGACTGATGACTCGCCAATCTTGTCGCCGGACGTTTCTATGCTATATGGGAAAATCAGAAGATTCTCGTTTTCCCTGCATAATTCAGCAATCGTTTTGTTCGCGATTGGAAACAATGCGGCTATGTCCTTTCTTTGGAACGTTACGGCATTTAGTTGCCCGATATCGTTGTCGGTCAGATTAATCCTCATCTATCAGTTCTACTTGGTCGGTTGCGGTATCTTCCTTTACATTGAAGAATGCCTTGCTGAATCTGTCAATAATCTCGTCTGCCTTGCGGAATCCACGTAGATATTCCTTCAACAGCGGTTCGATATTCATTTTCCACAACTTGAGAAAATCTCCTCCGTTTTCGCCGAGTTTCAGGAAGTAAGATGGACCAATCATATATGAAGCACCAAGTCCTTCAGTCTCAGCAATCACATTATTCAGTCTGTTCATAGTTGCCTTGGCCTCGTTAGCACATGACAGGGTGTCAAGCATAGCCTCCGTGTCAGTCGGGGTCACTTCTTTCCATGTGAATCGTCTGCGCATGGCGAAATCCATACTTTCCACAGAACGGTCAATATCGTTCATCGTCGCGAGTATATAAACATTCTCCGGCACATAGAATCCCTTGGCGAATATATCTGTTTCTGGAACAAGATTCTGGTACTGGGTCTGAACCAGATAATCTTTCTTCCCTCTATAGCCAGGATCTATTGCGTAGAATAATTCTCCGAAAATCTTAGATACTTCGCCGCGGTTGATTTCGTCAATGATAAACACAAAGGGCTTTCTGTCAATCTTATTCGCTTCCACCACAGGCATTTTTTGTCTCATGGCCCGAATGGCTTTAGCGATAACAAAAGCGTAAGAGTCAGGTTGCGTTCCGAACTTGCGGTTGAAATAATTGCGAATATCACGTACGATGTTCAAAGGAACATCATTGGTAAGTAACTCCAGGATTTCATCTGCATTTACGGCAACCTGTGTTGTCTTTTCATTCTGTTCATTGTGAATCACAATCGTATGGCCCTTCATTTCGGAAATTTCGAACTCGCTTCCATTTACCGTTTTTAACTTGGTTCCCTCTTCTATGGAATCTTCTACAAAACGATCAAGCTTTTCCTGCCATGATATTTCTTTAGTCAAACTCTCAATGCTCTTTTTTGAGTCAATCAAGTTCTTGATAGCTTCTCGACAAAACTCCTTGAAGACTCCATCTTTGCGCTCAAATCCAAGCTGCCCGTCGCCCTTTTCAATCGGACGCAAGCCTTCTACGAAGTCCGTATAATCATACGAAGGATGGAACTGCACAAATTTGGTCACGGCACCCATCTCTTCAGCAATTGCCTGAGCCATGTATGTCTTGCCTGTACCAGGCGCGCCTGTAAGGACCAAGTTATGTGCTTCAGCAAGAAGGTCAATGTATTCCTTATATTTCAATTGGGGTATGTGAGTAGGATGTATCAAACTATTGGCGTAATCAACTAAGGACTTGGCTTTGTCGTCGGCCAGATGAATGGTTTTCCTGTACGATGCTAAGACGGGGTCGTCGAAATCACAATCTTTTATTCCATAGTATTGCACATTGCACAAACAAGATGTGTATCCATCATTCTTGCTGGAATTGACATCGCTGAGTACGACTGCAACAGCCTTGACACGAAGAAACGGCTGGTCGTGTTTTGCTCCCTTTGTTGACGTGGATTTTAGGATAAGTACATCTCCCTTTTTGATTGTCTTGGCCTGCTTCAATAGATTCTGATCATTTGTAGAATCATCATTGAAACGTCCTTCCCATATTGAGTTTTCAACGAATCTGTCAAATTGAGAATTGTTACTTCCAAAGGTATAGCCTACCAGCCAATAATTTGGAACGACGGAATTTCTCGAAGAGCCTCCATCACCGTTGATACCAAGTAGTCTTAATATATTATCAGCCTCTATTCCTTCCACTAAATGAAAGAACATGCTGTTTTTGGTTTTCTTATCAATAACAGGTGTTTTCAAGTAAGGAATATTCCATTCAACCGTTCTTTGAAGTGGATTATCATCTTCATTCTTATAGAAACATTCGGATGTGAATCGTCCCCATCCATAAAGCAAATGGAATTGACTGCCAGATTGTTTTTGAGAAGAGAAGACAACAACGATATCGTTTGGCTTAACCCTGCTCATGAAATCCCAATATGCGTTTGGTATTTTGACATCAGTATTTCCGGCAGCGGCTCTATATGCTTTTCTTAGAGATTCTTTTGAATCACATGCTTTAAAATCGACGAGTCCTTTTGCGGAAGAACCAACTTTCAACGTGTCCTGCAAGAACGTTTCTGTTCCTCCATTCCACATCCACACATTAGGCGTAGTCGTGGTGGTTTTCCATGCGCGGAAGGAAATATCCAAGAAAGAAGAGCAAGGTATATCTCCATTGTTTATCTTCTTCTGAACCTTGGCCAGCAGGTCAGAATATTCCTGATAGTTGAACTTCGGAAAATCATTTGGAAAACCGAAGGAGTTCAAATATGACCTATTTCTGGAATCTAGGGCGAGGTACTTTTCCGGACAAATCCAGAACAAGCACATAGTCAAGCTGTACTTGGGCATTCCATTTTCAAGGACCTGATCAAATGCTTCTGAAATGTCGTGATCTGAAATGACCTTCTCAAACAGTTGCCACAGATCATGTATGACTTTGCTATTATCTGACTTCCATGAGAAGAAAAATGATCGTCTTGCGTCAACTGTGGGTATACCGTTGAAATCAGTAGGGATATCTAAAGTCAACCCTAACTTTTTCTTGAAATGATTTAGCAGTTCTGTTCGATTGCCCCAACTCGTATTTCTGTTAAATATCGCGAATACTGAAAACGGATCAATGTCAAGAATCTTGGATCCATCTTTTTGTTTTAGATATGCAACAAGCGATTGTCCGTCTGACCTTGTCACTTTGCCAAGGTCCTCATATATCCATCCGACAAGCTCAGTACGGTCTTCTTTATATCGAAGAAGAGCCTGTGCCAATTCCTCATATAGAGGAACCCATGTGAATTTGCTGTCCATATCAATCAAATTTTCGTAATTCTAAAGAAGTGTCTTAATGGCTGTTCTGCTATTTCCCGATGCACGACGCTTAACAGTCTGAGAGTCAATATAAAGCATTTTCTTGGGCCTATTTTGGACGCCGAAGTTGCACAAAAACGCGCACCATTTCCGGCGGTCGTCACCATAACGGAGATGGGCAATGCAAATATATGCATATTATGTGATGCCGTCAAAAAAGTTTAGCGACGTATGCCTTCATTACTTTGACTCTCTGGCAAGTCTGATTTCCTCGTTGATTTCGTCAAGAGACATATCTTGAATGCCTGCATCCGCAGCAGCCTGTCTCATCTCATAGAATGCTGCACGTCCTTTGTTAATTATGTCATCCTTTGCAGGAGCTTCAATGGCGAATGGAATACGACGGCTTCTGACCACCTGGCGCACATAAATGTTGAACGCCGTGTTGGTGCTCATACCGAATTCCTCGCAAAGACTGTCGAATTGCATTTTCAAATCGGAGTCCAATCTAATTGTAAGAGCTGATTGTGCCATAATTCTTAATGTTTTTCACAAAGATGGCAAAGCGATTGCAATATGCAACTATTATGTATTAATTTTATTGCTAAAAATATAAATAGCAGATTCGTATTGTCCAGAACGACAGGTGTTTTATAAAGAAATTTGCCGGTTCCAGTTGCCCCGCAATGAGGATTGTTGTCCCGGATTTGATGTGTTCCCCGCTCGATAACTGCATGCTGATGTCAACCGGCTTGTACATAGGTATGCGAAATAATGGAAATCGGCAAGGCGGAAAGGGTCAATTAAATTTGATATATGAGCAGTATTTAGCCAGCAGGCTCTCTACTGGCATGTCCCCAAGGCGGAATCTCTCGGCATCGAGAAGAAGGATTTTTTCACGCACTGGCAGCTTACCTTTATAGGTGGCAAGAAGGTACGGAGAACCATTCTGCTCCTCAGTTCTGACGTCAGTAAAGAACATCGTGAGATTCTCCGGATCATAGATGATGGAATAACTTGGTCGCTTGGCCCCAGGAATGTCCTCACGAAGGATATTCTTCCCAACGAGGTCCTGGATATCACGGATTGCTATATCCTTTGAACACTTCGCAAGCGAAGCCCATGTCTTAGAACTGATTTTGGCCTCGTATCCGTCCATGAACATATTCAAGACATCTTTCTGCCTCTGGCTCATGACAACAGTAGCAGCCTTTTGCCAGAAGAAACTCTTGTTCAGAATAGTGCTTACTGCGGTCTTTGCCTCATCGAGTGCCAGGGATAGGGTGGTGGCGTACCAATGAATCCACTCAGTGATGTAGCCATCTCCACGCTGCGTCTTCTCGAGAATGTTGTAGTAATGATTCTTATCCTTGTTGATCTGTGAGGAGATGTTGTAGAAACGGAACTCACTCTTGTCGGCACGGGCCAGCAGAATGTCGGACAGAATGCGCGCAAGGCGGCCGTTGCCATCCTCGAACGGGTGTATATTCACAAACCACAGGTGTGCGATTGCGGAGCGTACCACAGAACTTCCTTCTGCGTCCCCGTTGAACCACTCCAGGAATTTCTTCATTTCTTCCTCTACACGATCCGGCGCAGGAGCAATATAGTGAATCCTTTCACGTCCCATCATTCCGGAAACAATGTGTTCCTCATGGGTGCGATACTTGCCTATTTCGATCTGAGCGCCTTCGCTATATCCTGACGGGAAGAACGCAGCCTGCCATGCGCACAATTTCTTCTTCGACAACGGCAGATTGTAATCCCTCATTGCTTCAAGCAATACAGCCACAACCGAGTCTACATAATGCGAGGGATCTGTGCATTTCACGTTCTCTATGCCGAGCCTTCGGGCAATGGAAGAGCGCACTTCGTCGACATTGAGACGGACGCCCTCAATTTCAGATGAATAGACAACATCGTAGGTGAGGTTTTCCGCCATAGCCTTGAGTTTGCTGTCGAAGCCCAGCAATGAGAGTCTGCCGTAGAGAAGTCCTTGCTTTCTGCTGACCTCTTCCAATATCGCTGTAAGCGATGGCGCGTCCCATTTGAACGCAGTCCAATTATCCCTTTCGTGTAAATGTATGGCATTTGATGTTTAATATGCGTCGATTATCAGCAAATAACGTCGCAAATTCTGCGACGAAAATAAGCATTTTTTGTCGCATCACCAAACTTGGCTCTTATCTTCATGACTTCAGAGAAAGCTTCGCGTATTACTTCAGCAATCAGTCGTTATTTTCTGTTATTGTTAGCTGTCAGGGCGTTATTTTCCAGATGTATCATCATATTCTCATTAATTATCAATGATTTACGTCTTAAAAGGTAGACTACTCAAAAATTTACTTGTTTTTTTGCGAAAAATCGAAGATTTAACGTTTTTTTCATCGACTCCCTCCGAACAGAAGGAAAAAAGCAAAAAAATTCCTTTTTGAGCCCCGACAGGCCCCGTTTGCAAAGATAGAGCATGTCGGGGTTTATTTCGCCAAAATGGGCTGTAAAATCGAGGTTGGATTCACGGATATTTTCGGATTCCGAGTAAGGTATTTTGTGATTGATCGGAGTGGTCGTTGGGGACGGTCCTTCACATCCGGATTGCTTATAAGATTTGCAGCCAAAAGAAAAATGACTGAAACCATTTTCATGGCACAGCCATCTCTTTTCTTCCCTCATTTTGACTTTACTTTAATGAACGTATATACGAATACGGAGATAAAGTAAAGTTGATGATTCGTTGGGAAAAATGTGAGACAATAGGTGTTGTTAGCTTGAAAAATATAAAGTTTTAAATCCGTTAGACTCCTTTACTTGACAGAGTTTAATTTACACCACCTGATGCTCGTCACCGAGATAAAGAGTCACGTTTTCCTTGGAACGGTCGGTAAACAGGTCAATGATTCAGATGTGCCTATTTATACTATTAATACTAGCGATTTTACATTTAAACAGCACAAATACATTTGTTTGATTATACAGATTTTCGATATAGGTATTGTAACGCATTATCCTGATCGGTTTCTGTTTTTAAACTATACTGAAGTGGTTGATGTTAAAATTTATTACCACATTTGTGAGCAAATTATTTCTTAATATAAGAGATTGACTCCGTTCGAGACTTGCTAAGTAGTAATATTTTCTAAGGACTATTCATATTCGATGAGGTTTAAAAAGCTCTAGTAATAAACTGTTATTTCCATTCTGAGCCTAGAAAAATTGATTCTTGTTCATTACATTGCTTTAATTGTTCTTCAATTTCCTGATTACTTAGCAGTTTAAGCTCTTTTATTTTTTCAATAGTTATGCATTTAAAAATTCTATCAAACTCTCCATGATAGAATATGGTAGAACCACCGTCTTCTGGTTCTGCATCAATATCTATATCATGAAGATTTAATACTAAATCAAGTTCGTCTTTAATCGTAGGTACAACTGTAATACAATTATCGATATTTAAATCAATTTGAGATTTCTCAATCCTCCATTCTCTTAACCAACTAAAATCATGAATCTTAGGTCTCAGTAATTCAAATCTCCAACCCATATCAATACTTTTTAGCTTTTCTCCATCTTCTTCTGTTCCATATATCACGGGTCTACCACCCATTTTGAAAAAATTTTCTTTTTTTATGCCTATACCATAAGGCGCATACATAGGTTCAGGATATCTTGAAAATAAATCAAACATATCCGACATCATCGTAATGGGGCTTTCTGTGAAACATATATATCCATTGCCATTAATATCTTTTATTGCTTTGCTTTGGATAATACTATTAAAAGATTCTCTAGCTGTTGCGCTTTTTGTAAAATGAAAAACATATTCAGATATATCATTTCTTGAATTAAAAATTTCTAATAAAGTTTTATTTTGATAACACATATTATTTGTAATTAGATAATGTTAATAACTCAAGTTTTGCAAGTGAATATTTTATGAAATAAAAAAGGCTAAAGTATTTGATAATTCACTGATTATCACTATATTGTAAAAGCAAAACAACAATATAGTACACTTTAGTCATGAACAAAAATAGACAAATAATCGGTGAACTGCAAGACTTCTTCAGACATAATGATGCCAGCAAGGCAATACAAAGCATAATAAGCATAATGAACAGTCTCGTCATACAAAGTAAAGTGGTCGGTCCGGTAAAGAATCCGAACTGTAAATTTACCTATGTGCAATTGGCCAAGTTGCTCATTCTGTTTCCGTTCTTTTCAATAAAGAATGCAGGTCTTTATGCCAATAGTGGTCTTGGTCAATTGATCAGTTGCAAGAAGGATACTTTCTATCGCTTCATGAACAATGGCAGTGTCAACTGGAGACGTATCATTTATTCAATCAACCGTCAGCTTATCGCGAGAATCAGTCGCCGCACGGATTCCAAGAAAGCTATACGATGTCTGATTATTGACGATACGGATCTTCCTAAGCGTGGGATGAAGGCAGAGGGCCTTGGCAGAGTCTTTTCCCATGTTGCGATAGTAAGCATTCGGTGAACCACGTATATTTATTTCGGAGACTTTGAAGTCTCTACAAGGATTTTCGAGATTCTCCGAAAGATGTTGGAGACTCTCTGAAGATTATCGGAGGTTCTCCGATGTCTTTAAAAGACCTTTGGAGACCAAGTTGGACGGCAGGAAGTCGGCAATGTTAAGGCTGTAGTCGTTGTCGTACTCGTGGACGTGGTCAAGGAAGTACGTCAGCCATGCCTCGACATTGACTCCAGCAAGTTTGCAGCAGCTCATAATCGTGTACATCACGGCCGCATCCTCGCCGCATCGTGGTTCTTGCTGGATAGCGCAACTATACGCTGCACGTTCTCGACAAGGTTGGTGTCTATTCTGTATCTGACGTCGATGACATAGCGACGTCAGGCGGTCGTAGTGGTCGATCGCATAGTTGATGGCCTTGCCTATCGGACTCTTGGAAAGCACAGTTGTCCTAATGAATCTTATCAGAAACACGAAAGAACATGAAAGAGACAATCGCAAAGGTCAACGAGGTTATGGCCATTCTTGAGGCTGAACTCGCAAAGGCAGCAGAAGGAAACAAGGCTGCTTCAGCACGCGCACACAAAGCAACACTCAAACTCGAGAGATTCGGAAAAGAGTTCCGCAAGCAGTCTATCGCCGAGCTCAAGTAGTCAGGCAAAACGCAAATACGACAGCTCCCGCAAGACCATCATCCTGCGGGAACTTGTTATTTCTCAACTTCGTTAGCGAGAAATCATAATTCGTCATCACTCTTGTTGTTTTGTTGGTTGAAATATTCCGTTTGGATATAAGCCAAAGAAACATATCTACGGTACGACCCTCCCTTGGATTGGCTTCTCGCGTTGGATACTATCACAGCCATGTCATTTTTGCCAATGAATGTAGTATATTTACCATCATCCGAATCTGTCTCCTCTTTCTCTCCATACTTATCGTTTAGTTTTTGTCGATAATAATTGTATGTGTTTTGTGCCTGTTTCCACTCGTCTGAATATGAACCATAATCTTCAAGGCTCATATTGAATTTCGCTTCGTATAAAACACCGCTTTCGGTTAAATAAAAGTTGGCAAAATTCCAAGTCTGTCCTGCAAAAGAGACGTCTTTAAAAATTATGACTTTACCATTAGATATGTATTCTTCATCGAGGTACTTGCCCTTATATCCGACGGCTCTGTCAATGGTCAGACGCGTCTGAGTTGAACCCATTTTCATTCCAAAAAAAGAATCTTGGATTTCTGGGAGTTCCGATTCATATTCGCCCATAAAGCAGGCAAGTAGAGATACATACGAAATTTCTATTGACTTTGTTTGATCATTTTCCTTAGACTTGTCAAGTCTAAGGGTAACACCATTATTTATGGTTATCATTCTTTCAATTTCTGGATGATCCTGAACTGGGTAATATGTTAGTTCGTAATCCTTGGATAACTCACTTTTAATCGCATTGTAGGTTGAGTCAATTGCTGTGGAATTGGTATTATCGTTAAGTATGCAAAATGACACCATAGATAAAGTTCCGCTCGTGTTGGTTATAAGGATAAGTAAAGGATACGTTCTTCCTTCGTAAGTGACATTTTGGAATCCGTATCTCAAATATTGTATTCCATTTATTTCATACGGTTCTGAATTATCTATCTCGAAATATGTTCCATTATTATTCATCGCATCTTTCATCTGTTCTGGTGTATACTTTTCACAGAATTTCAGCCCAAAGAATTCTTCTGGTAAATTATTCTGCTGAGCCAGTGAAATGGCTGTAATGAATGTAAAACTGATAGTGAAAATAATTTTTCGCATAACGGTCATTTTTTTGTGGTTGATTTCTTTCAAATGTAATAAAATAATCTGACAATGCGACTATTTGGTTGCTTCTATCTTGACAAAATATAGCGCAATGCCTCTAATGGATGGTATAACATCATCCTCGGACCGCTGAACCGCATCACTTCGCGTATCTTCTCTCTCATGTCCGGACGGTAGCAATGGACATGGCATTTATGGCACTTGGTCTTCCCGTCACCGAACTTGCACCTGTCAAGCCTAGAGGTCGCGTATATCAACAACTCCCGGCACTCCTCACAGAGTTCCTGTTTTTCGTGCTTTTTAAGGCACCACAATTCAATCATGTGCCGGACTGTGGTCTTCTCCCACTCTATTCTTCTCATCGCTGAATATGGCCCGTTTTGGTGGTTAATCTTCGAGTTCCTTGATGACGACACACGGATTGCCAACAGCGATGCAATTGGAAGGAATATCTTTAACGACTACGCTTCCGGCTCCGATGGTGCTGCCTTCACCGATTGTCACTCCTGGAAGAATTGTCACATTGCCGCCTATCCAGCAGTTTCCGCCTATGGTCACAGGCTTGGCCCATTCCTCCCTCGTGTTGCGCTCCTTCGGGTCCGTGCTGTGGCAGGCCGTATAGATGCCGACATTCGGTCCAATGAAGACATCGTCGCCGATTGTAACTGGAGCCTCATCAAGGACAACGAAATTGAAGTTGGCAAAGAACCTCCTGCCGACCTTGATATGCTTCCCGTAGTCACAATGGAATGGCGGGTTTATTAATGTGTCGTCATCGGCCGTTCCCAAGATCTGCTTCAGTTTCTCATTCCTTGCCTTGAAATCTGTAGGCCTTATCTGATTGTATTCCCAGCATAGTTCCGAACATGCATACAGGCCCTTCAGAAGAGAAGGATCCACTGCGTTGTAAATCTCACCGCCGAGCATCTTTTCGTATTCTGTCATTATTTTGATTCGTTTGGATGCTAAGATAATGATTTTTGACATAACCTGCATCCCTCCCGCGTCGCCGCCGTCAACGGTGCTGCGCATCCCGTAGAAAAATCTCCAAACCTGCGGCTGCGAAGTTAAGCCGGTCCGCCGCTTTTGAAGGAACTTGCTTTTTTAAGAAAGGAAAGTTTGGCTTTCCATAGTTTCGAGTCCCCGCCGGCCGCGATGGTCCGCTGGGGACTTTTCTTTTGCGGTTATTTCCCTATGCAAAACTTCCGAAATATATTCCCCAAAACTTCATCTGTGCTTATCTCCCCGACGATCTCGCCGAGATGATACAGCGCCTCGCGGAGGTCCTGCGCGATCAGATCGGGCGGCAGCGTCGCCACTTTCAGTCCGTCGCGGACACGCCCGAGAGCCGTTGCGGCACGCGACAGCGCCTCATAATGGCGGATATTCGTCACCAGGGTTTCGTCGGTGTCACCTGTGATGCGGCGGCCGATTTCTGCAAGGGCTTCGGTCAATTCCGGGAGGCCGGAACCCGTTTTTGGCAGATATGGGAATTATCTTGGTGACGATGCCTTTCTCGCGCAAGGCGGCTTCAATTCTCGCCATCTTTCCGGCCTTGTCTGCATAACCAGCCCCAGAGCCAACCCCGGCATAACCAACCTCATAACCAGTCTCGGCAGAATCAGCCGCCACAGACTCAATGCCGTCGACATCACACTTGTTCACCAGAAGCACGAACTCCCGGTCAGACGAAGAAGCATTGACCTTGCCCCAGATATACTCGGCGTCGGCCAGAACCGAATCCTCGCCGCGTGACAAGTCGGTCATTCCCAATACGATAGACGCCTCGTTGAGCTTCTTGAATGTGCGCTCAATGCCGATTTTTTCGACCAATTCGTCCGTCTCTCGTATGCCGGCGGTATCAATGAATCGGAACATCACGCCGCCTAGATTGAGCGTCTCCTCAATCGTGTCGCGGGTCGTGCCGGCAATATCAGATACAATAGCCCGTTCCTCTCCGAGCAAGGCATTCAAAAGCGTGCTCTTGCCGGTATTCGTCGCGCCTACAATCGCCACCGGAACCCCGTTCTTGATGGCATTGCCACGGCTGAAAGAATCCGTCAGCCGACCTATATGGGCCAATGCTTCATTGACCAATGCCCCTAATTCAGAGCGACTTGCGAACTCCACATCCTCCTCACTGAAATCCAGTTCAAGTTCCAGAAGGGAAGTCATTGTAAGAAGCTTTTCCCTGAGCACCCTCAGTTCAGACGAGAACCCTCCCTTCAGCTGATTCATCGCTACCTTATGAGACGCGGCGCTTTGGGAGGCAATGACATCGGCGACAGCCTCGGCCTGGGCCAGATCCATCTTGCCGTTGACGAAAGCTCGGCGCGTGAACTCGCCAGGAGCGGCAATACGTGCGCCGGCATTGACAAGAAGCTCGATAACCGCATTGACGATGAACCTGGAAGCGTGGCAGGAAATCTCCACGGAATTCTCGCCGGTATATGAGTGCGGCGCGCGGAACACGCTGACTATCACATTGTCCAGCACACTTCCGTCGTCCGCAAAAATCGTCCCGTAGCGGAGCCTGTAGCCTTCGGTCTCCGACAAGGATTCACCTTTTACGTCAATGACCTTGTCGGCGATTGCCAATGAATCTTCGCCGCTGACTCTGATTATGGAAATTGCGCCGGTGCCGGGAATCGTGGCAGGCGCACATATTGTGCCGTCCGTAAAAATACCAAGTTCACGCATGTCAAATCGCTTTTTGAACTTGCAAAGTTACATAAAAACTCCCAGTAATTTCTTATCTTTGCGACTTTTGGAACTGAGACATATGCAAAGAGACGCGATTGATTTCGGCTCGGACAACATTCCGAAGCTGTTCGGCAAGATGCTTATGCCTACTCTTTTGGGCATGCTCTGCATCTCCTTGATGACGATAATTGACGGTGTTTTCATCGGACACGGCGTCGGAAGTGACGCATTGGCAGCCGTAAACATTTTCTCGCCGTTCTGGCTCCTTATGACCGCCATCGGACTGATGCTCGGCATCGGCTGCTCGGTCGTATCGTCCATACATCTGTCCCGGGACAACGAGAAGGCCGCCAGAATCAATATGACCCAGACCATCATATTCGGAACGGCATTGACATTAACCATAACCATTCTGGTACAATGCTATAGCACGCAGACCGCTTACTTGCTCGGCTCTTCCGACCGTCTGCTGCCGCATGTGCTTGACTATCAGCGCTGGCTGTCATTGGCTTTCTGTGCAATGTTCATCCAGTCGGTGGGACTTCTCATCATACGCCTCGACGGGTCCCCGACCTACGCCATGTTCACATCCTCGATACCGGCGATTTTGAACATCGTCCTGGACTACATTTTCCTCTTCGTCCTCGACAAAGGGCTTGCAGGTGTCTCATTCGCCACATTCTTAGCTCTATGGTTCGGCGCCGGCATGGTCATTTTCTACATACTTTTCCTGTCCAGATCAATGAAATTGTACCGGCTGAAGTGGTCGCTGAAAAGCCTCTGTCTCTTCGCCAGAAATATCGGCTACCAGTTCCGTCTGGGCTTTTCCGCATTTCTCGGAGAATGCAGCATATCGGTGCTGATGTTCGTCGGCAACTACGTGTTCATGAGGTACTTGGGCGAAGACGGCGTGGCTGCTTTTTCCATCGCCTGCTACATCATGCCATTCATTTTCATGACCGGCAATGCCATTTCGCAATCCGCGCAGCCGATAATCAGTTTCAACCACGGCGCAGGAAAGCGAGGCAGGGTAGTGGAAGCCCGTAAAGTCGCATTGCTCACCGCCGCAGGGGCCGGAATCCTGCTGTCGTCCGCACTCGCATTCGGCGTGAAATACGTCGCGGCGCTGTTCCTCAGCACCGACACTGCCGGCTACCGGATCGCATCCGCCGGCATTCCTCTGATGTCCGCCGGATTCGTGTTTTATATTGTCAATGTTACCGTGATCGGATATTTCCAGAGCGTGGAACGTGTCTGGCCCGCAACAATTTACTCATTGGCCCGCGGTCTTGTCTTCCTCGTGCTGTCGTTCCTCATCATGCCCCATGTCGCCGGCATCCCGGGAATCTGGCTCGCCCTCCCCGTATCAGAAGCATTGACCTTCATTTTGATCGCCGCTACCCGCATAATCAAACGCTCAACTTGCGATAATTGAATTATTTGTTAATTTTGTCTCTTTAGCAAGACAATAACCGATGAACAATATAGCATTTGTCGATCTGGAAATTGACGGGAAAGGCAAAATTATGGATGCCGGAGCCGTAATGGCCGGAAAAAAAGCTCCATACATCGCGCATTGCGGAATTCGTGAAATTCATCAGCGATGCGGACTTCCTGTGCGGCCATAACATTATCGAACACGATTATCAATACCTGAAACCCTTTCTGGACAAGGATTTCAAGCTGGTCGACACGCTATATCTGTCGCCGCTGCTGTTTCCGAGAAAGCCGTACCACAAACTGCTGAAGGATGACAAACTCCTCTCCGACGAGCTCAACAATCCTCTCAATGATGCCGTAAAAGCCAAGGAACTGTTTGAGGATGAGGTCAATGCGTTCAAGAACATTGCCCGGCCGCTGCAACAAATATACTACGAACTCACGCGCGCCGACGCTCATTTCACCGGCTTCTTCGAAGCGCTCGGGTATGCGCCTGAACGGCGTCCGTTTTTCCTTCGGAAATCCGTTTCGGACAATGTGAAAGAGGCCCTGACCGGCCTGATTTGTGACAATGCGGATGTTTCCGGAGCGATTCGGGCCAATGCTGTCGCATCCGCTTATGCGGTCGCGCTGATTTCCACTGACGACAGAAATTCAGTAACTGCTCCGTGGGTGCTGAAAAATTATCCTGATACAGAGCGCATTACAAGACAGTTGCGGGAATGCAATTGCGGCAGATGTCATTATTGCACAAGTAAAAGAAACCCTGAAAAAGCATTGAAACGCTGGTTCGGGTATGACCATTTCCGGAAATTCGGTGGCGAGCCCTTGCAGGAAAATGCCGTAAATGCTGCATTGGAAGGGCAATCCATTTTGGCAATCTTTCCCACGGGAGGCGGAAAATCATTGACATTCCAGATTCCTGCGCTGATGGCGGGGGAGTCGGTGCGCGGTCTGACAGTCGTCATTTCGCCGCTGCAGTCACTCATGAAAGACCAGGTGGAGAATCTGGAAAAGAAAGGCATTGCCGATGCCGTCTATATCAATGGCCTGCTGTCTCCGATAGAACGGAAAAATACGCTTGACAGAATAGTTTCAGGTGAAGCATCACTTTTGTATATCGCACCTGAGTCATTGAGGTCCAAGACTATAGAGAAGGTCCTGCTGGGAAGGACTATTGTCCGCATGGTCATCGACGAAGCGCATTGTTTTTCAGCTTGGGGACAGGATTTCCGTATAGAATACATGCATATCGCTGATTTCATACGCCAGCTGCAGAAGAAAAAAGGACAGTCTTCGCCGATCCCGGTATCTTGCTTCACGGCTACTGCCAAGCCCAAGGTGGTCAGCGACATAACGGATTATTTCAGGGACAGGCTGAATCTGGAACTGAAACTTTATACAACGGACGCAGCCAGGACCAACCTTCATTATTCGGTGCTGTATCGCAGCAACAACGAGAAATATCCGACATTGCGAAGCCTTCTGTATGATAGCCGGGGTCCGGCAATCGTCTATGTCACAAGGACCAGGAAAGCGGAAGAAATCGCCAAGCGTCTGACACAGGACGGTTTGGAGGCCAAGGCATTCCATGGTCAGATGGAGATTGAGGAGAAAGTCCAGGCGCAGGATGATTTCATGAACAACCGTGTGCGCATTATCGTCGCCACGTCTGCTTTCGGAATGGGCGTGGACAAGAGCGACGTCAGCCTCGTGGTCCACTATGAAATATCGGATTCCCTGGAAAACTATATACAGGAAGCAGGCAGGGCGGGGCGAGATGTAAATTCCAATGCTGACTGCTACGTCCTTTACAATGACGACGACCTGAACCGTCACTTTACATTGCTCAACCAAACAAAACTGACACTCAGCGAGATAAATCAGGTGTGGCGTGCAATAAAAAACCTGACGTCCAGGTACAGCACCATCAATATTTCCGCGCTTGAAATCGCCCGGAAAGCAGGTTGGGATGAAATCCGCGACGTCGAAACCAAGGTAAAAAGCGCGATAGCCGCCTTGGAAAATGCCGGGTTCATCCGCCGAGGGATGGACAGCCCGAGAATCTACGCTACCAGCATCGTACCGCGGACAATGGATGAAGCGGCCGAATTAATCGACGGCTGCAATGATTTTACGGAGGAAGACAAGGTCAATGCAAGACGCATCATCAAGTCATTGATATCGGAACGGAGCCGCTCGAAGGCCGGTACCGCGGAGGCGGAATCGCGCGTCGACTACCTCTCCGATATGCTCGGCATAGAAATCAGAAAGGTCATAAACGTTGTCGAGAAAATGCGGATGAGCGGCATTCTCGCGAAGGACAATGACATGTATGCGTACCTCCGGACAAGCCAGGTCAGGAAACTTGATTTTTACGGAAAACTGGAAAAATGCATCATTGGCGCCTTGTCCGACAATGAATATAAATTCAGTATCAAGGAGCTGAACGAGAAGGCATTGGCTGAAGGCATATCAAGTTCTACTGTAAAAGATATCCGCACGATATTGTATTTCTGGATTATCCGGAACTACATGGAAAAGACGTCTCTTTCAGAAGAATATATCGAAATCCGTATCAGGATGCCTCGCGAAAGGCTGGCGCAGTCGGCAGAGAACAGGCTGGCCGTCACGCGATATATCTTGGAGCAGTTCAAGTCCCAATCTCAGGAAGAAGGTCATGACATCAGTGTGAATTTCTCATTGGCCGAACTTGTCGAGGGATATAATTCCAGCAACCTTTTCCAGACCGGACAGGCCTGCATTGAGGATATTGAAGAAGCCTTGCTGTTTCTGGCGAAGACCGGCATAGTCAGCATCGAAGGCGGATTCATGGTGCTGTACAACAAGATTGAACTTGAGCGCCTGAATTTCGACAACAGAAGCCGCTATAAGAAAGAGGATTACAAGAATCTTGACGACTTCTACCGGCAGCGCATACAGCAGATCCATATTGTCGGCAAATATGCGAACATGATGGTCGCCGACGAGAAAAAGGCGTTGGAATATGTTCACGACTACTTCACCATGGACTTCAAGGCGTTCATCAAACGCTATTTCGACAGCAAGGAAGCCGAGGAAATCAACCGCAACGTAAGCAAAAAGAAATACGATGAGATTTTCGGCAGTCTGACCGGAGTGCAGAGCAGCATCATCAATGACAAGAATTCCCGTTTCATAGTCGTACCGGCCCCGGCCGGTCCGGGAAGCGGAAAAACCTATGTTCTGGTCCGCAAATTGGCCTCCCTCATATTGATGGAAGACATAAAATCCGAGCAGCTGCTGATGCTGACTTTTTCACGCGCAGCCGCCACGGAATTTCACGCACGTCTCGCCCAGCTGATCGGAGGAGCTGCCAAATACGTGGAAATCAAAACATTCCATTCATATTGCTTCGACCTGCTCGGAAAAATCGGCACTGTCGAGGATTCGGACCATGTAGTAAGTGATGCCGTAACCGCGATACGGGAAGGGAAGGTGGAACGCAGCCAGATCACCAAATCCATACTCGTCATCGATGAGGCGCAGGACATGAGCGCAGACGAGTTCGCCCTCGTGGAAATGCTTATAAACCAGAACGAAGACATGCGCGTAATCGCTGTAGGCGACGACGACCAGAATATCTACGAGTTCCGCGGCTCCGACTCAGGATACATGCGGCGGCTGATTTCAATGGGCGCGACCGTCTACAACATGACGGAAAATTTCCGCAGTTCCGACGAGGTCATAGCTGCCGCCAATGCGTTCGTGACCAGCATCCCGTACCGGCTGAAAGCCGTCCCTATAAAGGGCGTCCAGGACTCCCGCGGCAATGTCAATGTCCGTTTCCATCGTGCCTCCAATTACGAGCAAGCCATTGTCAATGAAATCGTTGCGGATGATTACGACGGCCGCACCTGCGTATTGGCATTGACCAATGATGATGCACTGATCCTATCCGCATTACTTAACCGTCATGGCCGCAAGACCCGTCTTATACAGTCGAAGGAAGCATTCAGCCTGACCGATCTGGCCGAACTGCATTTCTTCCTTTCCCTTGTGCGGAAGCCGGGATGCATCGACATTGACGAATCCGAATGGGAAAAAGCGAAAGCTGCGCTTCGAGAACAATATTCTGACAGTCAATATCTTGAGGTGGCATTGAATTGCATTGCCGGCTTCGAATCGGAAGGAAAGCATCTTTATTTGTCGGATTTCGAGTCTTATCTCCGCGAGTCGCAGCTGGAGACTTTCATTCCCGGCGGCGATTCGGAAATCATCGTTTCGACCATCCACAAGGCCAAAGGCCGTGAGTTTGACAATGTCTATGTCTCCCTCAAAGGACTTCGCGTGATCACCGACAAGGAGCGCCGTGCCGTCTATGTAGCCATGACCCGGGCCAAGAAAAACCTCTCCGTACACTACGACAATCCGGCATTGTTCGACCGCAATGTGCTCTCTGCCGTCAATTATGCAATGGACGAAACCGACTATGGCCAGCCGGCGGAAATCCTTATCCAAATGGGACATAAAGATGTGGTTCTCAATGCTTTCATGAACAAGCGCATTGATTTCGCCGCCATTCATTCAGGGTGCGTCCTCAATGTCGGCGACGACAGACTTTACATGGGGGCCAAGCGTGTAGTGAAATATTCCGAGGCATTCACCAAAAAACTCCATGCCCTGGGCACCAAAGGCTACATCCCGTCCTCCGCCAAAGTCCGCGTCCAGGTTTTCTGGCACCACGAAGAGAAGGATGTTACCCCGCCGAAATGGCATCACGACCTGATTCTCCTGCCAGATATTGTACTGACAATGAAAACCCCGAAAGCTTAGAGCCTCCGGGGATAACAAAGTTTTATATTTTCATGCGATACATCATCGTGTGACGTATGCTTTCGGTGATGTTGTGGAATACGACATAGAGCCATTTTCCTTTGAAAGCAAGTCCTTCAGGCTCGTTTTCCTGGTCCTGAAAATCCACGACAGCTTCTCTTTCTCCTGTAGCCAAGTCGATGATATGCAGTTTGTTGCCATAAGGCGAGCAACCATCTGGAAGATATGCCTTTCCGCCTTTGATGACGCTACCTTGACTGATCATAAGACCTTCAATTTCAATGGTCTGAAGCACATCATCTTTAGTGAAATGCACCTCACCGTTCTCATCGGAATCAGACAATTTCGGCAACGGAAGTTTTTTCAGGTATTTCGTTCCGAAATGACGGCCGCCGTATACATATATGAACCCGTTTTCCGCATCCACAATCCAGTCCATGGCAATCTTGAACTCATCAGAATCATAGAAAAGCCTCTGGACTATCTTGGATCCTTCAGTCGTTATATCCGTCACGTAGCAGCTCCTTTGGCCCAGGCATTCGCAAACGTACAGGAGAGGGAACATTGAATCTTTTGAGTATTTCTCTTTTCCGAAACCTGCGCTGTTGCAATGTGAAGTATTCCCCTCAAGCATGAACGAATTCACATACTCGTTCTTCTTCATGTCGAGGACAATGCACATGCCTCTGTTCCGCAGAGAGAATCCATAACGTCCGCTGATTGCAAAACCTTGAGGGGCTCCTTTCAGCTGGATGTCCTCCGGAAGGACATTGTCATAATCGTAAACCAGTTCGCTCTTGGATGGAGGAATGCCGGGAAGTTTTTCGATTTTTTTCTCCTGGGCTGGCGATGAGAGTGTTGCCAGCAGCAGGAGTGATGTTGTCAATGCTGTGAATTTCATATGGTTGAATGTTATTTTGAAATTTTTGATCCTGTGTAGTTGTCAGCCTTGCCATATTTGAATGCCAGCGAAACCACTGTCCCGGGAATATCGCTGATGTGAGCCTTGACCATCTTGTCATAGGTTTCCGGATCAATGTTGTTCTGCCTGATGGAGGTAAGAGTTTTCTTTGCCAGATCGCAGATGAACAGGTGCCCGTCAGAGAAAGCCACGCCGAGCTGACTGGCATTGCCGTTCTGGATCATTGAAACAATTTTGCCTGAAGGTGCGTTGCTGTCCTTGCTGAAATCATGGTAGAGATATACGGTACCAGTGTCGAAATGATAAAAGTATACCCTGCTGCCGACATTGAAGAAAACATAGAGTTCATCGTTGTAGTCAGTGCCCGAGCCGCGCGGGATACAGAACTGGGAATCAGCGTCAATCGCATAACCGGTAATGGACTTCTGCTGCAAGTCCGACACTGTAATATGGGAATTGGCGTTATTCAGATCCAGTTTCGACGTATTGACATAGAAAGAACCTGACTTTTCCAACACATTGGCCAGACGCAGCGACCGCATGACCCCTTCCTGATATGTCTGGGCATAAAGCATCTTCACATCGGCCGCCATACCAGCGCAGAAATCGAGACCTTCTTCGAATTCCACATCGGCTGCCTTGTCGAAGGCAGGAATCTGGAGCGGAATTGTCGTGGTCGTGTAATATGCCAGCCATCTGTTATGTGCACCGTCAAATAATGGGGTGAAATATGAATTCGCACCAGGGAATGTCATGTAGGTGAACTTTGCAGGGCCACCTGCAGAAATATAAGGCTCCGTGGAGTACATGCCGCTCTGGAATGCAGCGGAATAGCCGGTCTTGCTGATTCTGTCATATATGTTGCCGTTCTCCGTCAAAACCAGATCCGGTCCGCGGTGAGTGTAACCGATGGCCTTTATCTTGAAGCTGCCGTCTTCGGCAGGGAATTTTCCTTCGATGAATTCGTCAGCTACATTGATGACTTTCTTGAATGAAGAACCGTCCAGGACTACAGAACCCTCTCCTCCGTTCTGGATGATGGTCACCTGGTCTGTCTTGCGGATACCCTGGCAGGCGATGCCGACGGGGGAAGAACCGAGCGGAGCGCCTGGGAACATCGTGGCATATATATCAGGATAAGACTTGAACGTGCTCAGGTTCACGAAGCTGAGTTTGGACGATCCGTCAGCTCCCTCTGAAAGAACCAGCCAGCCCAGGAAGAATTCGCTGTTGGCCGTCATCTTGAAATCACGGCCATATACGAGTCCCGTTTTCTTGTCTGTCATCTGAAAAGTCAGATAATGCTCGCCAGCTTCCGTAAACAGATGCTTGAGAACGCGTTCCGTAGATATGACTTCCCGTCCATTGTCTGTCCATTTGTAGTTGTAGTCAGCCTCTGAAGTGCCGCCCCATTCGATTACAGGCTCGTAAGTGCCTTCTACGCCGACAGAGAAGGAAATGGCATCATCTGCCGCGATGCTGACTCCAGCGAGCGGAATCTGAAAATCCCGCGAATCATCCTTGTAGCATGAGCTGACTGCTGCAGTAAATGCCAATAAGGACATGATATATTTAAGTTTCATCGTATCAATCATTTATGTTAACAACATTTTTCATCAGGCAATTACGGTAATTTCCGTCCCGTCTTCTTCCAATGCCGGATTGCCGGCAGCCTTCCTGTCTTCCAGGTATTTCTTGAACACCAATGTGTAATGACGTATAAGACTATTGTCAGCCCCGTCAAGATCCACCTTTACGACTTCCAGAAAGAGCTTGTACTTCGCATCTGAATACGGACCGAGATAATACGCGCTTACCGAAGAATTCCACCATGAAGGTTTGACGAGATTGTTGTGGAACCAGATTATCGCGACCCTTGAGTCGGTCATGCCCAATTTGAAATCGGGAGTCTCCTCCAATTCCAGCACGATTCTCACTTTCTCATTATCCAGTTTGGAGGAATAGTTCAGCTTTACGTAGAATGTATCCACCTGGCTTTCCGGACGGAATGTGAATTTTTCCGCCAATGAGTAATCTCCATCTCCCGCAGTGGTGTATTCTTTCAGCACATTGACGGAAAAAGTCCCTTCGGAAGTGCTGTAACCGGTACTTTTTACTACGATAGGGTATTCGATCACCTTCTGTCCGGGATAGGAATAGAAAGATACGTCAGAAGAATCTTGTTCCGCCTTGGCGAAATAAATATATCGTTCTCCGGACACCTCTTTGTACGTAGGTATATTCTCTTTGGCGCATGCTGCCACAATCAGCGCAGCAGCCAATAATATCTTTGTATATTTCATTTCAAGTCCCTCCATTAATAATACGCAGTCTCTGAATCAGGAAGCGGCAGCACGTACCAATCAGACGTGACTGTCTTTCCTGCAGGAGTGCCATCGTAGATTACATGCCAGTCAAGCTTCTTCAAGAAACAGTAAGTCGTACCGCGTGTGAGAAAGTCCCGCTGGGCTTCATTTACCAATGTATTCATGAATGAATCCAAATCAGTGTCGGAAAGCGGAGCTGTGCATCCTCTGGCATCGCGGATCTTCTTGAGCGTGGCATCCGCTCCGGCAATATCACCGTCATGTGCCTGACATTCAGCCTTGATATAGAATACTTCAGGCAATTCCATGACAGGAAGAAGCGGGTTGCTGTATTGGCTGACGGTCCTGTTTTCCGACTTGTCCCAGACACGGTAGGTCTTGGTCGAAGAATTATACAATTCAGTATAGCGGTAGTCCGTAGACTCGTCGCCGGCAAAAAGATATTTCAGTTCCACCATTTTGTTGTACGACGTACCTGCAATAGACGTATAATTGTCGCAAACCTGGTCGTTCCAGAATGCGCATATAGGTTCAGGCCTGCGTTTTCCGTCAATACGTCCCGTCGTCGCCTTCGGATTGGAATTGTACAGGTTGAACTGGTATTCCACCACCCAATCATTGATGATGGTATCCGCATAGATTTCGGCATTTTCGAAATCTCTCAAGTAAGAGTAAACCCTGGCGAGCAAGCCGGTTGCGCTCCAATAATTGAAGCGGTAGCCTCTGAACGCGAAAAATCCGTCTCCGAAAGCATTGTCCCGCTTGCCTCCGTTGGAATGAATGTTGCCGACGCCCTGGAAAAGTACATAATCCATGTTGTCAAGGCGCATCGTTCCCGAGACGAAATTACTCTTGTTCCTGAGTTCGTCAATGTCGATGGGCGCAAGCTGCTCCTGCGCATACTTCAAATCTTCGATGACCAGGTCAATGTATTCCTTCATGGATTTGTACGCCGGCTTCAGGTCAGGATAAGAAGTGACATACGGAAGAGCCTGTCCGTCATAACCTGTAACTGGAGCAGGAACGAAAAGCTGCAGCATCTCGAAATGCAGAAGACCGCGTATGCCTCTGGCTTCCGCCATAATCATCTGCTTTTCCCACGGATATTCGAATGTCTCGTCACAATCTTCGATTTTCTGAAGCAATTCATTGCAGTTGGCAATAGCATAATAAGCCTTGCTCCAGATGGTATTTGAAAGGCTGCGTGCAGCACTGTTGTCGAAACTCTCCTCGTTGAGAATTGCACGGTAGGAAGTTACGCAGTTTCCGGCCTTATAGTTCCAGCTCAATGTGCTTTTGAGCCCCCACGTAAGTTCCTGCCCGTAGAGGGATGATGAGGCCAAAGTCTTATAAATGCCGACCAAGGCGCTTCTGTAGCCTTTTGTGGAAGCAAATGCATCATCTTCGAAGACTTCTTCTTCCGAGCCCACATTCAGCCAATTGTTGCATGACACGGACATCAGAAGAGCGGCCAATATGCAATATATTATTCTTGTTTTTTTCATAACTGAGCAATTATAAGGTTACATTCAAGCTGATGTTGAAGGATCTGGCATAAGGATAGGTGGTTCCACGCTCCTGCCTGATGGAAGATACGGTAAATATGTTTTCAGCATTGAACTGAAGACGCAGAGCATCGATTCCGATCCGTTTTGTCAAATTATGGTCGAACTGGTAACCGAGCGACAGCGAAGACATCGTCATTTCATTGTTATCCTGGACAAATCTCGATGTGGGTCTGGTAGTATAGGTGCGGTCCTTTATGCTCTTGAGAGTCGCATTGTCTCCAGGCTTGATCCATCGGTCAGTCAAGATGCGCACGTCGCCGTTATATTTCTCCAAATCCACATTTTCGATGGCAACCAATGTGCTGTTATACGCCTGGCCTCCGCATCGGAAAGCCATTGTCGTGTAAAGCGTCCAATTGCGCCAGCGGAGATTGAAACCAAATGAACCGAACAGTTTCGGGTCATAGTCTCCCAAGCATTGTTGCTCTGAAGAAGACCAATCGTAAGTAACTGTACCGTCGCGTTTTACGTAAAGCTCTTTTCCGTTCGCAGGGTCAATGCCGAGGGATTTCATGCCGTAAATGGCAGAAAGCGAATTTCCGACTTCATATTTGGTGAAAGGCTGGCTGTATTTGCTGTCTGACGATGAAGACGAATATCCCTTGAAGAACGAGTCGATGCTGGAGTTGTAGTCCTTCAACGCATCGCCTATCTCCTTGATGGTGTTGGTGTTCCTGTTCATATAAGTAAACACGTACACATCCCAGTCACGATTGGAAAATGCTCTCACATTGACCCTGATGTCAGCACCTTGGTTCAATACTTTTCCGAGGTTTCCCTTATATGACGTAAATCCTGAAGAAGACGGGATGGAAACGGATTCTACCTGGTCGGTAGTCAGCTCATGATACCAGTCGAACATGACTGTTACTGAATTTTGCAGGAATGAAAGTTCGGTACCGACATTGAGCTTGTTTACCTTTTCCCATTTAAGATTCTCATTGCCCAAAGCCTTCAGGGACATCCCCCACTGGTCGATATAAGGATTGTCATACATGATTTCATAGGTGGTCCTGGCCTGGTACGGGCTGAAATTAGCCTTTCCGGTCACTCCATAGGTGGCTTTGACCTTGAACCTGTCGACCCAGCTCACATTTTTCAGAAATGCATAATTGTGGAGGTTCAGTCCTGCTCCTGAAGACCAGAAAAGTCCCATTTTCTTTTTTGCGCCGAAGGCTGAAGACCCCTCATATCTTCCTGAAATGTCCAGAAGATAAATATCATCGTATGACCAGTTGCCCTGGAGATATGTGCCGAAACGGCGGGAATTGCTGTCGCTGAAAGTCGGCTTCTCCTTGATTTTGAGCGCATTGCTCGGTGAAGCCTTGGCTCCTTCCACGAATCCGAGATAAGTCGAATATTGCGAACTGGACTTGGTTTCCGACGCCTCAATACCAAGGGAGGCATTGATGTTGTTCTTCTTTAGATTCCTGTTATAGGAGAGCATTCCGTTCAATGTCCACCTTGAGGAACGGATGTCGCCATCCTTATATTGTCCTTTCTCTTTTACATCGGTTTTCGTGTACACGCCTGACGCAGGGTCTGTAAAAGTACCGTCATCCTGAACCTTATATGAGGCGCTGAAAGTTCCTTTGGCCATGAGGTAAGGCGTGATGTTCCATCTGAGGCTGAGGTTGTCGATGAATTCACGGTAGGATGACTTGCTGAAACTGTTCAGCGTAGCTTCATAAAGAGGATTGGTCACATACACCGGCTCACTGATGGATGAACGGATGTTCCTGTATATGCTGAGCACTTTATAGTAATGATCCGTATCCGGGTCGATCGGCGAAAGGTAAGGTTTCATCCTCACATAGTCGGAAAATGACCCGTAAGGGGAGTCTGATGCGTTCACGACATTGAAAGAAGCCTTGTTTCTGATCTGCAGCGTGCGGTAGCGGTAGTCCAGCGACATGGACGCGCCGTAGGTCTTTCTGGAAGAACCTTTCATGACTCCATCCTTGCTTTGGTAATTTATATCCGCACTCCAGCGAAGCGCGTTCGAACCGCCGCTGACGGAAAGATAATGCTTATGGTTCAATGCCGTACGCACCGGTTTTGCAATCCAGTCGGTATCCACGCCTCTGATTACATTGTTGTACAGTTCGCCGTAGTTGATGAGACCGCCGGCATTCTTGTCATCGGCCGCAGCCTCGAACAGTCCGGCATAATATTCAGCTTCCAATGCTTGCTTGGCATTCATTAGATGATAGCTGCCCAGATCCGGAATTTCCACGGAAGTAGTGTTCGAATATGTGAGATGAACAGCGCCAGGTTCAGGCGTAACTGTCTCAATGACAATGACTCCATTGGCAGCTCTGGAACCATAGACGGCCGTTGCGGCTGCATCTTTAAGAGTAGTGACGCTTTTCACGCGATTCATGTCCAAGTCGTAGATCGTGGCTTGGTCCACTTCGAAACCATCCAATATGAAGACAGGTGCGCTAGGATTGTTTTTCAATGCGAATTCACTCACGTCTCCGGTTACCTTGTCCAGTTCCTTGACTTCGGATACCCCGGAACGTCCTCTTATATAATATTCTGACATGTTGTTCGGGTTAGAGCCCTGAGCATTGTCAGTAATCATTTTGAAGGACGGGTCGAATGCGCTCAGCGCCTTCATCAAGTCGGTCGTGGAGACCTTCATCAAGTCTTCCCGTCCCACGGTTGTGGATGTTCCTGTGAAGCTGTCCTTACGGATGTTGGCATAACCGGTCACGACGACGTTGTCCAGGCTGTTCGAGTCGTCTTCCAATGTGATTTTAATTCCGTCATGAAGCGAAGAATAGGGGATTTCCTTCGGCTTCATTCCGACAAATGAAAAGACGATTACGGTAGAAGGTGTCGGTTTCAGACGAATCGTGAATTTGCCGTCCACATCCGTTGCAACACCGTTTGCAGTGCCTTTTACCAGAACTGAAGCGCCTGGCAGAGGTTCGGAAGATTTGTCCAAAACTGTACCCGTCAAGGTTACAGCAGCTCCAGAAGAAGCATCTTGGGCATCAACTGTCATAGTGGACAATAAACACCATGACACGAGAATCAATACGATTCTCAGGGCGTAAGTTCGTTTACCCATAGGCAATTGTTATTGAATAAGTTTACATTAAGTGCTTTACAATGTCGTAAGAAAAAATTACAAATGCAATGTTTTTTTCGATGAAACCGTTTCAACATTTTCCCCCATTGATTAAATTTGCACTTACGAAACGAAATACAAACCATATAAAAATGAAAACAAGATTATTGACATTTGCATTGATGATGTCTGCGGTCGGAACTTATGCGCAGACACCGGAGTACCTTCCTACGTGGCAGGAAGGCTATTTGGACATTCATACCATCGCCACCGGAAGGGGCGATGCGGCATTGATAGTGATGCCGGACGGTACGACCATGATGATAGATGCCGGGGACAATGCTAAAGCGAAAGATACCCAACATCCGGATGCGTCCAAAATGCCGGGCGAGTGGCAGGCCATCTATATCAAGCATTTTCTGTCACAGTTGCCGGATAAGGAAAACCTTGACTATGCCATGGTTACGCATCTGCATAACGACCATATCGGAACAGCCAAGGACATGATTCCGGGGGAGCACGGTTTCGGTCTGTCCGGAATTACACAGGTGGGAAGCCTGATCCATTTCAATACTTTCGTGGACAGGGGCTATCCTGACTATGATTTTCCATCCAGAGAAAAAGTGCTTGGCGCCGACAAAGGCTTCATCGAGGAGTACATGAAATTCGTGAATTACTCGGCTGCCAACGGGACCGACGCCCAGAAATTCCAGGTCGGAAGCAACCGTCAGTTCACTATGGTCAATGACCCTAAGAAATACGCCAAGTCATTCGAAATCAGGAATCTCTGTGCCAACGGAGAGGTGTGGACCGGAAAGGGCAAGAAGTCTGTGAAGATGTACAGCGGCGATCCGCTTCTGTTCGACGAGAACATGAATTCCTGCGCAATCCGTCTCCGCTACGGCAAGTTCTCATATTACAACGGCGGCGACCTTTCAGGTGGCAATTGGCCTCTGTACAAATCACAGGAACGTGATTTCGAGACCCCTGTGGCCAAAGTCTGCGGCAAGGTGACTGTCATGAAGGCGAATCACCACGGATATTTCGATACCTGCAATGCCTTTTTCATGCAGACATTGTCTCCGAAGGTCATTGTCATTGACGCGCGCAGCGAGAATCATCCTGTCGCATCCACAATGACGAGAATCACGGATCCGCAGGTCTGGAGAGGCGACCGCGACTATTATATAACGGTGGACCAGTCAAGGGAGAAGCTCGGTGAAAAGCTCTGGAGCAATTTCAAGCCGTGGGGGCACATTGTCATTAGAGTCTATCCGGGCGGCAACAGCTACCAGATCTACGTTCTCGATGCCGACACCACCGACTATCGTGTCAAATACAAATCGGAAATAGTTACACTCTAGTCACTCACATGCATTGTCAATACCGGGATGAACCTCGTGAGGCAATAGAACGCGGCGACGGCGGCGATTGTACCGCCTACATAACCCACTGAAGCTACGCCGGCATTGGCGCAGACTGTTCCTCCGACGAGGGCTCCTGCACCGATGCCGACATTGTATATACCTGAGTAGATGGACATTGCGATAGCTGTACCGTGAGGCGCAATCTGGATGATTTCGGATTGGAACGCAAGATTGTAGCTGTTGATGGCGAGTCCCCAGAGGATGCAGACGATGATTATGCAAGCCGGATTGAACGCTGCAGGACGAAGCAGGAGCACGAAGGTGCAGATGCCCAGCAGAGCGAACCTGATGAATGCCAGATTGTGCCTGTCATAATATCTGGAGAAGAACCAGCTTCCGATGATTCCCACGACGCCGAAAGCGGAAAGGACCATGGTAATCCAGCCGTCGGAAAGTCCAGCGATCTGGCCGAGGAAAGGTTCAATGTAGCTGTACGCGGTATAATGACCGGTTATGGCAACAATTGTCAGGACATAGATGCAGCGCAGCGCCGGCGACTTCAGAAGCGTAGGCAACGACTTGAAAGACACGTCATTGTCACTCGGCATTTTCGGAAGTGCGACAGCTAGGAACATGATAATTATCGCGGAAACCGCTGCAATGATGAGGAAAGTCGTACGCCAGCCGACCATGAGGCCGATCGCACGTCCCAGCGGCAGACCGACGATCATCGCGACCGACGAGCCCGTAATAATAAGGCTCAATGCCAATGAACGTTTGCCTTCGGGTGCCACACGTACGGCCAACGGAGTCACGATGGACCAGAATATGGCGTGTGCGCACGCGACACCGACTCTCGACAACATCAGCATGTAATAACCGGATGAAACACCTGAAACTATATGACTGACAATGAATAACGCCACTACCGACAGCAGCAGTTTCTTGTTCTCCGTCTTCGAGAATGCCAGCATCAATGGCAGCGAGGCCAATGCCACTACCCAGGCGTAGACGGTAATCAGCAGTCCAGCCTTGGACTCGGTAATCGAAAAATCATTGGCAATATCGGTAAGCAGCCCTATCGGAATGAATTCCGAAGTGTTGAAGATAAATGTCGAAAATGTCAGGCTTATAACCGGAAGCCATCTTAAAAAGGTCCCTCTGACCTTGTCCTGTGCTTTCATAATTCTCCTAAAAAATCGCGCAAAAATAAGTTATTTGAATTTCAATGCAATGTATTAATTCGTTTAAAATTCAATTTAAACGAAACAATGTCCGGCCACGTCTTTGTAATCGGGAAAAAAAGTCTTAAATTCGCATCCTGAAATATAGAAAACAGATTTCAGACAATGAAGAAAGGAACATTATTCACCATGTCGTGGCCTGGACACCTCCAGGGTCGTTCCATTATTATTTTTATTGACTGACAAATGATTGACCGTTACCGAAAGGGATGGTCTTTTTTTTATATATTTGTATAAGTGGATTTTTGAAACTTGAATAATTGAAATACGAAATGGAAAAAAAACTTCGCGCAACACTCCGTCTGCAGAACGGAATGGAACTGGAAGGATGGTCATTCGGATATAACAAACCATGCAACGGAGAAGTGGTGTTCTCCACGGCAATGGTAGGCTATCCGGAAAGTTTGACTGACCCGTCCTATTCAGGTCAGATTCTCTGTGTCACATATCCTCTTATAGGAAACTACGGTGTTCCGGACGAGGGAGTTGACCAGTATGGCATTTCCAGGAACCTCGAATCAGAAAAGATCTGGGTCCGTGGCCTTGTCATATCTGAATACTCATTGAAATACAGCCATTGGGATGCTGTAAAGAGCCTTGACGAGTGGATGAAAGAGCAGAAAATTCCGGGAATCTATGGCGTGGACACCAGAGAAATCACCAAGATGCTGAGGGACAACGGCTCCATGCTCGGACAGATTGTTCCTGAAGGCGAGTCTGCCGCTGCGGAGATTCCTGATCCGAACAAGGAGAACCAGATAGACATCGTAAGTTGCAAAGAGGTAATTCATTATGGTTCAGGCGACAAGAAAGTCGTATTGGTGGACTGCGGCGTGAAGCACAACATCCTCCGCTGCTTCGTGGACAGGGGAGTGGAACTTATCCGCGTGCCATGGGACTATGATTTTCTATCGCTCGACTATGACGGACTTTTCATTTCCAACGGCCCGGGAAACCCTGAATTCTGCCAGAAGACAGTAGACAATCTGCGTATCGCAATGCAGCAGGACAAGCCGATTTTCGGTATCTGCATGGGAAACCAGCTGATGGCAAGGGCAGCCGGAGCTACGACATATAAGCTGAAATACGGTCACAGAAGCCATAACCAGCCTGTACGTATGATCGGCACGAACAGATGCTTCATCACATCGCAGAACCATGGATATGCAGTTGACGACTCCGCACTCGGAAGCGATTGGGAACCATGGTTCGTCAACATGAACGACGGCACCAATGAGGGTATCCGCCACAAGTCCAAACCGTTCTGTTCCGTACAGTTCCATCCTGAAGCCTCAAGCGGTCCTACAGATACGGAATTCCTGTTCGACGAGTTCATCAGCAAAATCAAATAAATCCACTGAGAAACATGAAAAATCCTAATATAAGAAAAGTCCTCATCCTCGGTTCCGGTGCATTGAAAATCGGACAGGCAGGAGAATTCGATTATTCCGGTTCACAGGCGCTCAAGGCTTTGCGCGAAGAAGGCATTGAGACCGTCCTGATCAACCCGAACATTGCCACGGTCCAGACATCTGAAGGAGTCGCAGACAAGATCTACTTTCTTCCGGTAACGCCTTTCTTTGTGGAAAAAGTCATTGCCAAAGAGCGTCCGCAGGGAATCCTGCTCTCTTTCGGCGGTCAGACGGCATTGAACTGCGGCGTGGAACTGTTTGAAAATCACATACTTGAGAAATATGACGTTCAGGTTCTGGGTACTCCTGTCCAGGCTATCATGGACACGGAAGACAGGGAACTTTTCGTGAACAAACTTGATGAAATCAATGTCAAGACCATCAAGTCGCACCCGGCAGAAAACATGGAAGAGGCCCGCAAAGCCGCACATGAATTGGGCTACCCTCTTATCGTAAGAGCCGCTTATGCTCTCGGAGGACTCGGTTCAGGATTCTGCGACAATGACGAGCAGCTTGAGGAATTGTGTACCAAGGCATTCTCATTCTCGCCGCAGGTCCTGGTGGAGAAATCTCTCAAGGGCTGGAAAGAGATTGAGTATGAGGTAGTCAGGGACAAATACGACAACTGTATAACGGTCTGCAACATGGAGAACTTCGACCCTCTCGGAATTCATACAGGAGAGAGTATCGTTGTAGCTCCTTCCCAGACACTTTCGAACAAAGACTATTACTTCCTGCGTGAACTCTCCATCAGGATCGTGCGCCACATCGGCATTGTCGGAGAGTGTAACGTGCAGTATGCATACGACCCTAATGCCATGGATTACAGGGTGATAGAGGTCAATGCACGTCTTTCCAGGTCATCCGCATTGGCATCCAAGGCTACCGGTTATCCGCTGGCATTCGTGGCTGCGAAACTCGGTCTCGGCTACGGTCTCTTCGACTTGAAGAACTCCGTGACCAAGACGACTCCTGCATTCTTCGAGCCTGCGCTTGACTATATCGTATGCAAAATCCCGCGTTGGGACCTTTCCAAATTCCACGGCGTGTCCAGGAAGATCGGTTCCAGCATGAAGAGTGTCGGCGAGGTCATGGCAATCGGACGTTCATTCGAAGAGGCAATCCAGAAGGGCCTCCGCATGATCGGCCAGGGAGCACACGGATTCGTGGGCAACAAGGAACTTCAGGTGGCCAATGTCGATGAAGCATTGAAAGAGCCTACCGACAGACGTATCTTTGTGATTTCCAAGGCAATGCGCGCCGGCTATACCGTCGACCAGATTCATGAGCTCACCAAGATTGACAAGTGGTTCCTCGAAAAACTCGAGAACATCGTCTCCACCTACAACGAGATGAATACCTACGACAATGTCGAGTCAATGCCTCTTGACCTTCTGCGCCAGGCGAAATGCCAGGGATTCTCGGACTTCCAGATCCAGAGGGCATTGTTCAAGGACAACGGTGATTTCCGCGCCAACCAGGACATTGTCCGTGCATGGAGAAAATCACATGGCATCGTGCCTGTAGTCAAGCAGATCGACACTCTCGCGGCAGAGTTCCCGGCAGCGACGAACTACCTTTACCTTACTTATAACGGCTCTTTCAATGACATCAAGTTCGAAAATGACGGCAAATCCGTAGTCGTTCTCGGTTCAGGTGCATACCGTATCGGAAGCTCTGTAGAATTCGACTGGTGCTCCGTGAACTGCATTGAAACAATCCGCAAGGAAGGCTACAGGGGAGTGCTTATCAATTATAACCCTGAGACCGTTTCCACGGACTATGACATGTGCGACAGACTCTATTTCGATGAGCTTACCTTCGAACGTGTGATGGACATCATTGAACTGGAAACTCCTCATGGCGTCGTGGTTTCCGTGGGCGGACAGATTCCTAACAACCTGGCGCTCAGGCTCGACAAGAACGGCGTGCCAATCCTCGGAACCAAGGCGAAGGACATTGACAAGGCTGAAGACAGGAACAAGTTCTCCAGCATCGTGGATGCCCTCGGAGTGGACCAGCCTGAATGGAGCGAGCTTACGACAATGGATGACGTGGACAAGTTCATCGACAAGGTAGGCTTCCCTGTGCTCGTGCGTCCGTCTTACGTGCTTTCAGGCGCTGCCATGAACGTCTGCTATGATGAGGAGCAGCTCAGGCATTTCCTCTCCCTGGCATCCGACGTGTCTCAGGAGCATCCTGTGGTCATCAGCAAGTTCATGGACCGCTGCAAGGAAATCGAGTTCGACGCTGTTGCGGATGGCGGCGAAATACTAGCTTACGCAATTTCCGAGCATATCGAGTATGCCGGCGTGCACTCCGGTGATGCCACGATCCAGTTCCCTCCTCAGAAGCTTTACGTGGAGACAGTCCGCAGAATCAAGAAGATTGCCCGCAAGATTGCAGGTGCGCTTCAGATTTCCGGCCCTTTCAATATCCAGTTCCTCGCGAAAGAGAACAAGATCAAAGTCATCGAGTGCAACCTGCGTGCGTCACGAAGCTTCCCGTTCGTTTCCAAGGTACTGAAAATCAATTTCATCGAGCTTGCTACCAAGGTGATGCTGGAGAAACATCCGGCTGCACCGCAGAAGAGTGCATTTGACCTGGATTACGTGGGTGTGAAGTCCTCGCAGTTCTCATTCGCACGTCTGGAGGAAGCAGACCCTATGCTCGGCGTGGACATGTCATCTACCGGCGAGGTGGGATGTATCGGTGACAACCTGGATGAGGCCCTTCTCAAGTCCATCCTATCTGTCGGCAATACGATTCCTGCGAAACGTATCTTGCTCTCTACCGGTGATGCCTTGCAGAAGGCGGATATGCTTACAGCATGCAAGATGCTTGCAGAGAAAGGTTATGAGCTTTATGCAACTGGCGGCACATACAAGTATTTCATCGAGAACAGCATACCTTGCCAGCGTGTACTTTGGCCGGCAGAAGCCAAGAATCCGGCAATGGCCAATCTGTTCCCGTCAGCACTCGACATGATCCGCAACAAGGAGGCTGACATGGTAATCAATATCCCTAAGAACTTCAGCGAAGAAGAGCTTTACAACGGTTACCAGATCAGGCGCAATTCCATCGACAGCAATATTCCGCTCTTTACCAATGCCCGTCTGGCGACGGCGTTCATCAGAGCGTTCTGTTCAATGTCAATGGATGATATCCAGATCAAGTCCTGGGACGAGTATTAATAGACAAAACACAATAAAAAACCGCCGGTATTGCTATCGGCGGTTTTTTTATTGTCATTCTGCGACTAATAGTCGTAGTTCTTGGCATCCATCGGAGAGACCTTGTTCATGTTGTCCAGAAGATCCTCATTGGTCTGATACTGGTCCATGAGCTGAATCATGAAATTCATGGCCTCTGTAGCATTCATCTCTGCAAGCAATTTCCTGAGAATCCAGATGCGCTGAGCCTGGTCAGGCGAGTAGAGAAGGTCATCACGACGGGTACTTGAAAGGACCACATTGACAGCAGGGAAAATACGCCTGTTGGCAAGAGTCCTGTCCAGCTGAAGTTCCATGTTGCCGGTACCCTTGAACTCCTCGAAAATCACATCGTCCATCTTGGAACCGGTATCTGTCAATGCCGTGGCAAGGATTGTCAGTGAACCGCCGCCCTCGATGTTACGTGCCGCACCGAAGAATCTCTTAGGTTTCTGCAATGCGTTGGCATCCACACCTCCGGTAAGAACTTTTCCGGATGCAGGCTGTACAGTATTGTAGGCACGTGCAAGACGTGTGATGGAATCCAGGAGGATTACCACGTCATGACCGCATTCTACCAGACGGCGAGCTTTCTCAAGTACCATATTGGCCACCTTCACGTGTCTTTCTGCCGGCTCGTCAAATGTGGAAGCCACGACCTCGGCTTTTACGCTGCGGCTCATGTCGGTAACCTCCTCAGGGCGCTCGTCGATCAGAAGCACGATTTCATATACCTCCGGATGATTGTCCGCGATGGCATTTGCTATTGACTTGAGCAATACGGTCTTACCGGTCTTCGGCTGTGCCACGATAAGTCCGCGCTGTCCCTTTCCGATAGGGGTGAACATATCTACGATACGGCATGAAAGGTCATGCTCGTGTCCATGTCCGAGAAGATTGAATTTCTCATCAGGGAAAAGCGGAGTCAGGAAATCGAACGGAACCCTGTCACGGATGAATTCCGGAGTACGTCCGTTGATGAAATCAATCTTCACGAGAGGGAAGTACTTGTCACCTTCCTTCGGAGGACGGATTTCTCCTGTAACGGTGTCGCCGTTCTTCAGTGCATTGTTCTTTATCTGGCTCTGGGATACGTAGATGTCATCCGGAGAGTTCAGATAGTTGTAATCAGATGACCTGAGGAATCCATAACCGTCAGGCATGATTTCCAGAACACCAGTAGCCCTTACGGTTCCCTCGAACTCGATCTTCGGCTTCGGTGCCGGGCGCTGCTGCTCCGGATTTGCATTGTTCTGGGGCTTCGGCTGCGGGGTATTGGCATTGGCAATATTGCCGTTGTTGCCGTTGAATTTCTTCTTTTTCGGAGGAAGAGGAGGAAGCACGATCTTATGCCTGTCAGCATATACGATTTCTTCCTTAGGCTGCTGTGCAGGCTGTGCCTTAGGTGCATTTTCCTCTGGCTTGACCTGTGGCTTGGCAGGAACGGCCTCAGGTTTTACCTCAGCAACAGGTTTGACCTGCTCCTGAGCGGCAGCTTTCTCCTGATCTTTCGGCTTTCTGCCACGTTTCTTCTGTACAGGCTGCTCTGCAGGTGTCTCCTGAGCCTTTTTTACTTCCTTGGCAGGCACTTCACCTGCTTGTTTCTGCGTTGTCGGCTTGGTTTCAGTCGTCTTTTTAGCCGGGCGTCCTTGCTTTGCTTTCGGCTTGGCCTCTACAGCAGGTTCCGCTGCAGGTTTTGGAGTCTCGGCAGGCTTCTTGGCTGTTTCCTCTTTACGAGGGCGGCCCCTTTTCTTCTTCTGGGACGGCTCCGGGTCAGGAACTTTAGATGCAATTTTAGCTTCTTCATCCAGAATCGCATAACCGAGTTCCATAAGGTCCATATCCTTAGCCTTCTTGATTTTAAGTTCGTTACCAAGGGCTCTGAGCTGCTCTTCAGTCATTGAACTCAACTCTATAAGAGTGTGTGGCATATAATAAAATGTATTTGAGTACTACTGTACAATGATAAAAATCTACTTTGATGAAATTGCCGTTTCCGGAATTGACTATCCGAATAACAGCCAAACAACAGATGGGAAACGTTTGAGTTTCCCTATTGATTTGACAAATATACGAAATAATATTTAAAAACCAAACACTATCTGTCCCAATAACTGGTGCTCTTCTTGAATTTAAGCAGGTCGGAGAGAGCCGCGGCATTGGCTGCAATCCTGAAACTCCAGGACTGCCATGTGCCCGTCGGCACCCATGAAACCTGAATGTTGAAGCAATGCAGGTCGTATGATGCGCTCAACTGCGTCGTGGTCATCTTCATCGCCATGAGGTCGAATCCGGTAGTCGCGTTCAATGACAGTTTCGGTGTCAGTTTGACATTGCCTGAAACTCCCAGGGTCTGCGTATATCTGTTGTTCGTAATCAGCTGGCCGTTAGTGTATTGGTACGACTTGCTGTAAGAGAACGAATAGTTGAAATTGACCGACCATGGAATGTTCGGATTCGTATAATACAGCCAACCTCCAGGGATATATTCTCCGGTTATAGGATGATAGTATATTCTTCTGTAATAATCCGCACTGTTCTGCTGTGCGCCGCCGCCGTCGCCGCCTTCAGTCTTCGATCCGTCATTGCCGTTGATGGCGCCTTTTCCTGAAAGCGAGTAGGACAATGATGCACTGGCATTGGTCAGTCTCAACGGCTTGTTCCAGCCCATCGTCTGGACATTGAACTTGTTGATCTTGCGTCCGCGCTCGTCGATTGCATAAGGGTCGAAGTTCACGTTTCCGCTGATGCCGACCTTCTCGAATACGGAAGTCGACATTGAAATTCCTATATTATTGAGTTTCAATGAATCCGCGAGGAAGTTATATCCCGTGCTGATGCTGAGCTGGTCGATAAGCTTTACTTTTTTCACGCCTGCGCCTGTAGTGTCGCGCAAGTCACGCACCTTGGCTTCAAGGTTGTTGCCGATGGAAAGGCTCATTGTCGCGGATTTGCCCTTTCCCGGTGGGGAATACAGCTGTCCGCTATATATATTGTAGTCATACGACTTCTCCTCGCCGGCCTTGTCCGTATATACCAATGTCCTGTAACCGTTCGCGTATGTTCCTTTCTCAGGGCTGAACGAGAATGACATGGAAGGGGAGACCACATGCCTGATGGCCTGGATCTTATGCGCCTTTCCGAAATTGAACATACCGTAAAGCCTGGTGCTCATGGACAAGCTACCGGAGTAGTTCTGGCTTATGCCGAATGTGCTGAATTGTCCGGCATCATGCGATTCCACCCTGTCCGTCTCCGGATTGTATTCATAATCGGTCTTCCTGAAGAACCAGTTCTGGCCATAGCTCACACTCGGTGTGAAGTTCAGATACTTTGCAAGCGTAAAGTTCGGCAAACCTATCTGAAAGTTGTGAGTCATTCCGTTCTGGAACTTGTCCATGAATCCCTCCTTCATGAACTCCGACGCCTTGAAATTGATTCGGTTCTGCAAGGTCGTACTGTATCCGAGAGAGAATTTCTCATAGAACTTTTCCTTTCCCACGCGGTTCTTTTTCTTGAAAGGGTAAAATCTCGTTACGGAGAAAGTCAGGTTAGGAAGGGTGAAGGAATACGAACTGTCCCGCGAGTTCTGGTTATGCAACGCATTGACAGACAGGTTGAACTTTCCGTTCCAGTTCTTCGAATAGGAAATGGAAGAAGAAGCCTGGTTCTGCAGAGCTTCCTGCACAGATGTGGAGTTGTACCTGCTGTTCGAAGGGCTGGAGAAATTCACCGAAGCACTGAACGTGGTTCCCGGATGCGCCTTGGAATCCTGTGAATGCGACCATTTGAGACCGAAGTTCCTGGTCTGGAAAAAGTCAGTACTTCCGCGCTCGCCGGTCTGGTCATTCGAAATGTTCATGGCGAAGTTGCCGTTGCATTTGTAATTGACCTTGTATCTGGAGTTTACGTTCACTGCCCAAGAGCCCAAAGTATAAATGTCACCTGTAATGGAGAGGTCCAGGTAATTTCCGAAAACAAAGTACATTCCGAGATCTCTCAGATAGAAACCTCGCGAATTTTCCTCTCCGAAAGTAGGCATCAGCAGTCCGGTCGCCCTGCTGGGTCTCTTCGGAATGAATCCGAACGGAAGACCGATAGGCAGCGGAACGTCCTCGATTACCGGGTATGCAGGGCCGAACACTGTCTTCTGGGAAGGCTTCGTGATGACCTTGGCAGCCGTCAATGCCAGATAATAATGCGGGTGTTCGAGATCGCAGACGGAATATTGTCCTTTGGTTATATTGATGGACCTGTCCGGCAGCATCTTTATGTTCTTTCCATGCAGGAGTCCTTCTTCCTGCTGCGTTATCATATTGGTAATGCGGGCCTTACGGGTATTGAAGTTATACCGCAGTTCCTCCATGGTGTATGTGGAATTGCCTTCTTTCATGGCAGGTTGTCCCTTGACCTCACCTGTCAGCGTATCCAATGTTCCACGAGCATAGACGGTACCTGTATTCAGGTCATATTCCATATAATCCGCGCTCAGCTCCATATTGTCATACTTCACGGTAACGTCACCGTAGTAGTAGATCTTGCGCTGTCCGTCAGTAAACACCTCGATTACAGAGTCCTTCGCCGTAGAGAAAGCCGGACGGGACAATGAACTTTTCTGCTGCAATGCCGCCGAGTCTATCTTGAACAATGAATCCGCCCTGTGGATGGAGTCCAATACTGCACGGAGCGAATCCGTCATCGGAGGAACGCTGTCCTTGTTGTATGCGACTGCCTGGCTGAAGGTCTGCTTCGGTGTACGACGCTGCCTCCTGCCATCTTGGGATATGCCAGGAAAACAGACTGATATGAATATAATCAGGAGAATGGCAGCCAGCCAAACCTGATCCGGAAGATGCTTACGTTTATTGTCAGAACGTATCAATTGTCTGAATTTATAAGTTTTATCGCAAAATTTCTTATTTTTGCAGAATACAAATATAACGCCATTTTGAAATATACGCAAACTCATATCGCATTTACATTGTTGTCGGCACTTGCCTGCCTGCTGTTTTTTTCTCATGACGGCTACTCTGCCAATGACGGAAAACTGGGACTTAAAACGGTCTGCATCGACGCAGGGCATGGAGGAAAGGACCCCGGTTGCATCAGCAAAGATAAAAAAACTTACGAAAGCCGCGTCGCACTTGATGTCGCAAAACGTCTGTCGGAGAAGATAAAAGCTGCTTATCCGGACGTGAAAGTCGTGATGACACGTACCACGGACACATTCATCAGTCTTGGAGACAGGGCTGATAAAGCCAATAAGAACAATGCGGATCTGTTCATTTCAATACACGTGAACACTGTTTCGTCATCATCACCAAACGGCTATTCAATCCATGTCCTGGGGCAGTCGTCGAAAAAGGACCGGGACCTGTTCGCTTATAACATGAATGTCTGCAAGCGTGAGAACTCGGTAATGATGCTTGAGGATGACTATTCCACCAAATATCAGGGCTTTGACCCTTCCGACCCGGAATCGTTCATCTTTTTCAACCTCATGCAGAACGCCCATCTCGAACAAAGTCTGCTCTTCGCGGAAGATGTGGACAAGGCAATGTCTGCCGGACCGATGCGCAAGAGCCGTGGAATATGGCAGGATCCGTTTTTCGTCCTCTGGAAGACCGCAATGCCGTCCGTCCTGGTAGAAATCGGTTTCATGTCCAATCCGACGGACCTGACCGTCCTCAAATCCGAAAACGGCCGCGAACAGATTGCGGAGGCCCTTTTCAAGGCCTTCGGCGTATTCAAGAAAAGGTATGACGGCAGTGTCAATGCAGGTGCTGCGGAAAAAGCAGCGCCGAAAGCACCGGATGTTGCCAAACCTGCTGTTGAAACCAAAAAATCGGCGGCCGTATACGGCACGCAGGTGCTCGCTTCCGGAAAATTGATGAAGGACAATGACCCTTTTTTCAAGGGTTACACTCCGGTACGTGTCAAATCCGGCAATATATATAAATATATTATAGGTACGGCTTCTTCTGCCGACAAGGCCCGGGAGCATTATTCCAAAATCAAAAAGTCCTTCACTGGCTCATTTCTTGTGGCTGTGGAAGGCGATAATGTCAAACGAATAAATTAGGAAATCATGAGAATAAGCAGGGAAACCAAGATAGGCATATTCGTGGCATCAGTACTGATAGCTGCGTTCAGTGTCATCAATTATCTCCGCGGCGAGGATATATTCGGCAAGGAAATCAATATAGTATCTCATTATGCCAATGTTGAAGGACTCATGGCCTCCAATCCGGTATATGTGAACGGATATAAGACCGGCGCGGTCACGGAAGTCAAATACAACACCGGGACGGGAGTATTCGACGTGACGTGCTCCATCCTGAAGAAGATTCCGGTGCCTGTCGACACCAAAATGACGATTTACAGCGTGGACCTCATGGGCGGCAAGGGAATCAGGTTGGATCTGGGTTCGTCTGACGTAATGGTAAAGGACGGCGATGAATTGATGCCTTCTTACGCTCCGGATATGGTCAGTTCATTGACCAACCTCATCGGACCGCTTATTGTCAAGGCTTCATCTGCGCTGGATAGTCTGGCGGCTGCAAGTGCGGCCCTGGACAGAGTCTTGAGCGGGATTGACGAGAACAAAGTCCGTTCTGTCGTGAATCACATCGACAAGACATTGGCCAATGCCGAAAAACTTACAGGCTCGCTGGCTGAACATTCGGAGGACATTGATTCTCTCGTGATGAACCTGAAGAACGTGTCGATGAAGCTGGCCGTAATCAGCGGTAAGGCCGATTCGGCGATGACCGACATCAGCGGTGTCGCCGCCCGGCTGGACAAGGCGGACATCGAGGGACTGGTCAATTCTTTCCACGCCTTGGTTTCCAGTCTCAATGATCCTGACGGAACCATCGGAAAACTTACGAAAGACGGCCGTGTTTATGAATCATTGGACAGCGTCTTGAAAGACATTGACAGCCTGGTGAAGAAAATTGAAGAAAATCCCAAGAAGTATATAAGGCTGAGACTCCTGTAGAAAATACAGGTGGATATCAGCATAGAAAACCCTCATTAATAGGCTGTTCCGGATAGTAAGGACAGCCTATTCTTAATTTGGAATTATTCTAAAGACAAATCGTGCCGCTGCGTGTCGTCAGTCCATGTGCGAAATTATAATGAATTGATATATAATAAGTTATAAAGAATCCGTTTGGCGTTTTCTTAAACGAATAAGTAAGTAAAATATATTTAATAAACAATAGCCATTCTATTTTTTTATAACTTTTTTTTCACCTACTTTCGCACAGCATCAGAAGAAAAGAATACCTCTTTTGTTCTGATGCTGTTTTGACCTTATATAGCTGACACGACAATATGGAACAGATCAATCATATAGAGACTTGGAACAAATGCTTGGCAATCATTGAGAATATCATAGGTTCTCAAATGTTCACCAGGTGGTTCAAGCCTTTGAAACCTGTTTCATTGATAGGGTCGACCATAAAGATCGAAGTCCCTTCGCACTTCTACATCAAATATCTCGAAGAGAGGTATCTTGACGTTCTCAAGAAGACATTGAAAAGAGTCATCGGTCCTGATGCGAAGCTGGAATATACGGTTACTCCTGTGAGAGTGCAGCCGCCTATGACATTTCCGGCGGCCAACGGCACTGCTCCTGTAAACAATCCCGTATCGGTAAACACATATCCTACCGGAGGCAATCCTGGACCTTTCGTGTTCCCGGGACTGAGGAAAATCCAGATCAATCCTAGATTGAATCCTGTTTATTGCTTCAGCAACCTCGTGACGGGCGAGTGCAACAAGATGGGTATCACGGCAGGCGAGAGCATTTCTTCCGCTCCAGGCAATACGCCGTTCAACCCTCTGTTCCTGTTCGGGAGCACCGGGACTCGGCAAGACCCACCTTTCGCAGGCCATCGGTATCGCCATCAAAGAGAAATATCCTGATCTGGTGGTCCTCTATGTTACCGGCAATGAGTTCAAGACCCAGTATATGGATGCCGTCAATGTGAAGAACAAGCTCACGGATTTCCTTGCATTCTACATGAAGATTGATGTGCTCATCGTTGATGATATCCAGGATTTGATGGGACAGGGTTCACAGAACGCGTTTTTCAATGTGTTCAACCACCTTCATGAGAATGGCAAACAGCTGATTTTCACTTCGGACCGTGCGCCGGCTGACCTTCAGAATTTCGAAGAGCGCCTGCTGTCCCGTCTGAAATGGGGACTGTCTGTGGAGCTTCAGCGTCCTTCTTACGCCACAAGACTTGAAATGTTGAAAGCAAGAAGTTTCAGGGAAGGTGTGACCGTAAGCGAAGATGTACTTGTTTACCTGGCTACAAGGATCAAGTCGAATTTCCGCGAGCTGGAAGGTGCATTGATTTCTCTTATCGCGCATGCGACATTGGTGCACAAGGAAATGACGGTGGAACTTGCCGAAATGATTACCGGCAAGATTATCGGTGAAGACAAGAGCGAAATATCTATCGGAAAGGTGCAGAAGACCGTGTGTGAGTATTTCAACATCACCAAGGAGACTCTGCTTTCCAAATCCAGAAAAAGACAGATTGTTCAGGCTCGCCAGATTGCAATGTTCATGAGCAGAAGCCTTGTCGGATGCTCATTGTCCACGATTGGCGCGGAACTTGGAGGAAAAGACCACGCGACAGTGCTGCATGCATGTAATACGGTGTCAGACCTTATGACGACTGACAAGTTGTTCAAACAGTACGTGACTGATATCGAAAAAATGCTTGTGCCTGCGAGATAATATTAAACAGGTAATAAAATGGATTCCAATTCAGTTCTTGAAATTTTCCGTGAAATCACCAAGATTCCACGGGAATCCGGTCATGAAGAGAAGATGACCGAGTATCTTCAGCAGTTTGCGGCCAAGCATAATCTTGCTTGCAGAACCGACAAAACCGGTAATGTGGTAATCACCCGCGAAGCATCAGAAGGCAAGGAAAATGTTCCTGCAATCGCATTGCAGAGCCACCAGGACATGGTCTGCGAGAAAATTGCCGGAAGCAAGCATGATTTCGCGAAAGATCCGATCAACTATGTAATTGAGGACGGATGGATGATTGCGAAGGAAACGACTCTCGGAGCAGACGACGGAATCGGCATTGCTGCAACATTGGCATTGCTTATAAGTGATCTTCCGATGGGCAAGATTGAGGGACTTTTCACTATTTCGGAGGAGACCGGAATGAACGGTGCGAATGACATCGAGGCCGGTTTCATCGAGTCCAAGACATTGATCAACCTCGATTCAGAGGACGAAGGACAGATTTTTGTAGGTTGCGCCGGCGGAATTGACACTACCGCGGTTTTCAATTATGCTACCGAGCCGGTAAAACCTGGCTATAAGGCTGTAAGTCTCAAGGTTTCCAATGCACTCGGCGGACACAGCGGTGACGACATCAATAAAGAAAGGGCTAATGCCGTACAGATAATCGCACGTTTCCTCTATACGGAACTCGGTAATTATCAGCTTCTTAAACTTGTAGGCGGCAGCAAGAGAAATGCTATCGCGAGAGATGCTGAAGCAGTCGTTTACGTAAAGGAAAGCGAAGTGGACGCTCTTATGGGCAGATTCGAAAAGTTCGGCGCTGCTGTCAAGAACGAATTCCACAATACAGATCCGGATGTACGTTTCGAAGCGTCAAGAGAGGCTTGCACTGACAATGCTGTCGAAAGCGAGGTGGCCAAGCGCTTGATTTTGTCTCTTGTAGCTGTAAATCACGGAGTTCTCGCAATGAGCCAGGACATCAAAGGGCTTGTGGAGACATCTACCAATCTCGCGGCAGTGAAGATGGACAAACCTGGTGAAATCATGGTTTTGACAAGCCAGAGGAGCTCTACCGAGTCACAGAAGGAATTCATGGAGGACAAAGTGGAGGCTGCTTTCCTGCTTGCAGGTGCAGAAGTCACTCATTCAGACCCATATCCGGGCTGGACTCCGAACATGAAATCACCTATCTTGAAAGAAACCGTGGAGTCATACGTAAAACTGTTCGGAACGGAACCTGAGGTGAAGGCAATCCATGCCGGACTGGAATGCGGACTCTTCCTCGAGAAGTTCCCACATTTGGACATGGTATCTTTCGGACCTACATTGAGGGGAGTACACGCTCCTGGTGAAAAACTGGATCTCGAATCGAACGAGAAATTCGTCAAGTTGCTGGTTGACATCGTAACTAATTTCAAATGATACAGATAGCACCTTCAATGCTTTCAGCTGACTTTCTGCATCTGGAAAAAGATGTGGAGATGGTGAACGGCTGTGCGGATATTTTCCATCTGGATATCATGGACGGCGTGCTTGTGCCGAACATTTCTTATGGCTTTCCTGTTATAGAAGCGATTGCCAAGAAGGCCGTCAAGCCTATGGACGCCCATCTGATGATAGTCCACCCGGAAAAATATTTTGAGCGCTTTGCCAAAACCGGTGTCAAAATGATGAGTTTCCATCTGGAAGCGGCTGACCGTGACGGCAATGATCCTGCAGAAATGCTGGACATGATAAAATCGTACGGTATCAAGGCAGGATTGGCAATCAATCCGGATATAGCTCCCGAGCGTGTCTTTCCGTACCTGGACAAGGCTGACTACATACTTGTCATGTCAGTTTTTGCCGGTTTCGGCGGTCAGAAATTCATTGAGACGACATACGACCGGATCCGTGCGATAAAGAGCGAGATTTCCCGCATCGGAAGCAGTTGTCAGATTGAAGTAGACGGGGGAGTGTCCCCTTCCAATGCATCTGCACTTGCAGCCGCAGGCGCGGAGATTCTCGTAGCCGGCAGCGCAGTATTCAAAGCTGCTGACCCTGCATCAACAGTCGAGGCAATGCGTGCCGTCAAATGACATAACTGAGTTCTTTGAAGGCGAAAGTTCTGAGAGAATTGTCAGGCATTTCCATGAGGAGCAATCCTTCATCGGAAATGCCTTTTATTTTTTCCCGAAAAGTATGTTCCAGATATGCTGTCGCAGTATTTTTCGGCACTTCCCAGCCTGAACAGACGCGAAACATAATTGTTTCGTAATTTTTCAATGCCTTCATTTTCAGCTAATTGCGCGAGAAGTGCATGGAAAATTTCCATAAACTCTACAAGCACGTCTTCCGGCTGGTGCTTTTCTCCGGAGGCCAGAAATACTGACGTAGGATTGACCAATTCCGGAGGAAAATCCGTCTGGTTCAGATTGATTCCGATGCCGATTATGGATGTTCCCACCTTATCTTTTTCCAGAATATTCTCTATCAGCATTCCACAGACTTTCTTGTTCCTTATATAGATGTCATTGGGCCATTTTATGCGGTTGTCGATGCCGTATTTCGTGAGGAGGTCCGATACGGCAAGAGCTGAAACGATGGTAATGTTGAACTGGTCCACTGCGCGGACATTGATCCGGTTGTCCCCGGACAGGGGCGCCAATATCGAAAAAGTCAGATTCTCTCCCGCTGCGCTGGACCACTTGTTGCCGCGCTGCCCACGCCCTGCGGTCTGATACTTGGCCGCGAAGACTGACAATTTGTCAACAGCTCCCATCTGCCTGCGGGCCTCTGAATTGGTGGAATCAATGCTTTCGAACCATGTTATGGGGGTTTGCGCTTTCATTGGACTGATTTTTGTTTTATCTTTGTACGCAAATTTAAACAAACCTTTAGATAAATGGAAAAAAATGCTCTCAAGGTCATAACAGATGCAATGCTCGAAAAGAAGGGGCAGGGCGTCGTGTCATTGGACCTTAGTCCGATAGGTACAGCGATATCTGATTATTTTGTGGTATGTAACGCCAATTCTACCACAGCAGTTGCGGCTATTGCTGACAATATCATTGTGAAAATGCAGGAAAAATGCGGCCGCAAGGTTTTGCGTATGCAGGGTCTTGAAAACGATTTCTGGATTATACTTGATTATGGTGACATAGTAGTCCATGTGTTCCTCACCGAATATAGGGAATTCTATCGCCTCGAAGACCTTTGGGCAGATGCCGAAAGAACCGAGTATACCGATGAGCCTGTACCAGTAGCACCAGAAGAAAAACGAGTCAAACCGAAGGCTGCTTCCAAGGTCAGAGCGTCTGCAAAGCGCATCAGGAAAACGGAAACGGATTCGGAGTCATTGTAATTATTTCCGAATGGCTAAAAGTAACAAAGGCGGCAAGAATCCGCAGAAAAAGATAGTCACGGTCAATCTTGGATTGTCGTGGCTATATATCCTTATCATATCCGGCATCATCTGGATGCTGTTCTCCAATTCAGGTCCAAATCCACAAAAGACTGAATGGGCAGATGTCAAGGAGATGATCGAGGCCGGTGATGTCAAGGATATCGTATTCGTCAGAAACGACTATAAGGGAGAAATAACAATACGTCCTGACCGTTTGAGCAAATACAGCGAGCGGTTCGGCGGCAAGGTGCCTTCTTCTTCACCACATTTCTGGTTCTATGTTTCCAGCAAATTCGACCCGGAGAATGAATTCGCGGCATTGAACGCGGAACTTCCGTCCGATGGCCATTTCAAGGTTATCATGGACAATGATGACAATGTCTGGGGCCATATAATGGACTGGTTTCTTTTCCCTATCCTGCTGATACTCATGTGGGTATTCATGTTCAGAGGATTCAACAGGAACATGAACGGAGGTCCGGGAGGACAAGGCGGAATTTTCAGTGTCGGGAAATCAACCGGCAAACTGGCCGACAAGAATGAGGTCAAGGTGACATTCAAGGATGTCGCCGGCCTGTATGGCGCGAAGGATGAGGTAATGGAAATCGTGGATTTCCTGAAGAATCCGAAGAAATATACGACACTTGGAGGCAAGATTCCTAAGGGAGCATTGCTGGTAGGCCCTCCGGGAACCGGCAAGACATTGCTGGCCAAGGCTGTAGCAGGCGAGGCCAATGTGCCGTTCTTCTCCATATCCGGCTCTGATTTCGTGGAAATGTTCGTGGGCGTAGGTGCCTCACGTGTACGTGACCTGTTCCGTCAGGCCAAGGAGAAAGCTCCTTGTATCGTATTCATTGACGAGATTGACGCTGTCGGTCGAGCACGTGGCAAGAATGCCGGATTCTCTTCAAATGACGAGAGGGAAAACACTCTTAACCAGCTCCTTACGGAGATGGATGGTTTCGGTACCAATTCCGGCGTAATTGTTCTTGCAGCTACGAACCGTGCAGATATTCTGGACAAGGCTCTCATGCGTGCAGGACGTTTCGACAGGCAGATACATGTGGACCTTCCTGAGCTGAAGGAGAGAGAGGAAATCTTCAAGGTACATATAAAGGAGCTCAAAGTCGCAGAAGACTTCGATGTGGAGTTCATGGCGAAACATACTCCGGGTTTCTCCGGCGCAGATATTGCCAATGTATGTAACGAGGCAGCCCTTACCGCTGCCAGACGAGACAAGAAAGCTGTTGACAGACAGGATTTTCTGGATGCGGTCGACAGGATTGTCGGTGGACTTGAACGCAAGGCGGCGATCATCACTCCTGCGGAGAAACGTTCCATCGCACATCACGAGGCAGGCCATGCTACTGTCAGCTGGCTGCTTCCGTATGCCAATCCTCTGTTCAAAGTGACACTTATCCCGCGCGGACAGGCACTTGGCGCCGCTTGGTATCTTCCTGAAGAGAGGAAACTCTGGACCAAGTCCCAGATGATTGACGAAATGTGTTCTCTCATCGGCGGACGCGTAGCCGAGGAGATCGTCAACGGCGAGCCTTCTACTGGTGCGCAGAATGATCTTGAAAGATTGACCCAGATGGCTTACGGCATGGTGAAAGATTATGGTATGACAGATACGGTAGGTGCATTGTCTTTCTATGATTCGACAGGTGCCCGCGGTTACGATTTGACCAAGCCATATAGCGAAAAGACCGCCGAACTCATTGACCAGGAGGTCAAGAAACTTGTTTCAATGATACACGACAGGACTTTGAAGATTTTGACTGACAATAAGGAAGGCTTCCTTCAGATGGCAGCATTGCTTCTGGAGAAAGAGGTGATTTTCGCCGACGATGTGGAACGCATCCTCGGCCCTAAATCTAAACCTGCCTCTGACGACCTGACACCTGAAGATACCGCTGATGATGCTTCAGAACCTAAGTCAACTGAATCAGAAAAACCTGTAGCCTAAATTGTAGTGTACTAAAAACCTGAGCTGATGAACAATACTATTTTAAGGACAATTTCAGGAACCGGCTTCATTGCAGTGATGCTGGCCGGTCTCCTGATAAATAAATTTCTGTTTGCAGCATTGGTCATGTTCCTGATGGCGACCATGATGCATGAGTTCTTTACTATAACAATGAATGACCGGTACAAATTCTCCAGACTTCTGTCGATTCTGGCCGGTCTCATTCTTTTTTCACTGATATTTTGCGTGAGCGCATACGGTCTGGAGGTAAAATATGTTTCAATAGCGATTTTACCTATCATGATCGTGATGGTCAACTCATTGTATGTCAAGGATAAGACCGAATTCGGCAAGTTCTCCGACATTTATACAGGGTTCCTCTATATCGCAGTCCCGCTGTCGCTCTCGAACCTTATCGTATTCTTCCCGAACCCGGCGACATCTTCCAATGAATTCAATGGAATCATATTGCTCTGCTTTTTCATCCTTATCTGGAGTTCTGACATCGGAGGATATGTTTTCGGTTCGACGCTTGGCAAGAAGTTCAGCAAGAAGCTGTTCCCGGACATTTCTCCTAAGAAAACCTGGGCGGGATTCTGGGGCGGTATGATCTGCACGGTGATCTCAGCAATAGTGCTCAAATATACGATGCATCTTCCTATCTCATTGACCAGCACCATCATACTGGCCGTAATCATGGATGTGGCAGGAGTATATGGAGACCTTTTCGAGTCGCAGTGGAAGCGTCATTACAATGTGAAGGATTCCGGCAGCATCATTCCTGGACACGGCGGAATGCTCGACCGTTTCGACAGTACATTGATGGCAATGCCCGCAGGTGCGCTGTATCTTATTCTCATGAATATCTTCTGATATTTCATAAAATGCGATTTTCTTCATATCTTTGGGGAATAATAGTGATTAATATTAGTTTCGCACGACCGCAAGCATGAAAATAGATAAAAATTCATACGGAACGATTGCTCTCGCATGGCTGTTCAGCGCGCTTTTTATCTTCGTATTCCTCGAATTCATCGGAGGAATAGTTGCATATATTCTTACTGGACTGTTTGTTTTATTCGGTATTTTCGTAACTTGGTTCCACCGTGTTCCGGTAAGGCATACTCCTGAAGGGGAGAGGCTTGTCACCTCCGGTGCAGACGGAAAGGTCGTCATAATCAAGAAAACATTCGAGAAAGAATATCTCCAGCGCGAATGCATCCAGGTTTCCGTCTACATGGATTTTTTCAATGTTCATGCTAATTTCTGGCCTGCCAGCGGCAAGATTACCTATTATAGGTATCATCCCGGAAAATTCTTGCTTGCATTCCTTCCGAAATCAGCTGAAGAGAATGAGCATGCTTCGACTGCAATTGACACAGGTCACGGCGAGGTTTTCTTCAAGCAGATTGCAGGTACTTTTGCCAGACGCATCGTAAGCTACTCGGAGATTGATTCCCAGGAGGTTCGAGGCACACAATGCGGCATCATCAAGTTCGGTTCCCGACTCGATATCTTCCTGCCTCTCGATGCAGATGTCAAGGTCAAGTTAGGTGATACGACAAGAGCTGCCGAAACTATCATCGCAGAATTGAAATAGCGTTCAGCTACAATACATATAAACAGAGATTTCTATAACTCAATATGGAAATCTCTGTTATTCTTTATTTTACGCCCTGTCGGTCGGAGCTCACTGCCCGGCGGTCCTCCCACTCCGTGGGTCCCCCTCCCTTTTCGGGAGCCAATGCCGCCCAGCAGTGACTCCGAACCGACAGGGCAGTAACGGAATGATTTAATGTTATTTTGTTTTCATGTCATTCTCAATGAGCGAAACCAACTTGTCAACGGCTTCGTTTTCAGGGACATGACGCAACACCGGTTCTTTTTTGTGATAAATGGACACCTTTCCGTTGCCTTCACCTACATAACCCCAGTCAGCATCAGCCATTTCACCGGGCCCGTTCACTATGCACCCCATGACAGCGATTACAACATCCTTCAGATGGGCAGTCCGCTGCTTGACCTGTTCGAAAGCAGCCTGGAGATTGTACATTGTCCTGCCACATCCAGGACAAGCAATATACTCAGGTTTGTAGAAACGTCTGCGGGATGCCTGAAGAAGTTCATCCTCAAGATACTTTCCAAGACCGGATTCCGATATTGAGACAGCGGCTCCATTCTCGTCGTGATATACGCCGGAAATGTGCACCTCGTCAATTTCCTTGTCAAGCAGACGCTTGCCGAAGTCACATGAGAAATCCAGGAGCAGACGTTCACGAGTAGGGGAGTCATACACCGCCTCGGCTCTGCGGCCTTCGATTTTTACGGAAGTCATCGTGGAATTAAGTTTACCCTCGTAACGCAATGCAAGATAACGTCCTACAGGAATCTCATTGACAGGGTCCTCCGTCAGCGAAACACGTATGGTATTGCCCAAACCTTCCGAAAGAAGGGCAGAAATACCTACACACGATTTGATTCGGCCTGAGTCTCCGTTGCCGGCCTCCGTAACGCCGACATGAAGAGGGAACACAACGCCTTCTTCCTGCATCTTCTTGGCCAGCAGGCGGTAAGCTTCCACCATAACATAAGTGTTACTTGATTTCAGCGACACGACTACGTTGTAAAAGTCGTTTTTCACGCACAGACGGAGCCACTCCATTGCAGCCTCGGCCATCGCTTCAGGAGTATTGCCATAAAGATTCGTTATGCGCTCACCCAGCGAGCCATGATTCAATCCGATACGGATAGCGGTGCCATGTTCCTTGCATACAACTACCAGTCTGGCAAGCTGACGTGACGCCTCATCGAAATCCTTGCTGAAGTTTCCCGGATTGATACGTACTTTTTCCACGAAAGGAGCCACGGCAATGGCCGTCTCCGAAGAAAAATGGATGTCGGCAACTATCGGAGTATCAATTCCTTCTGCGCGCAATCTGTCATGGATAGCCTTGGCATGCTGCACATCCGGAAGACCTGGAACCGTGATACGGACGATATCCACGCCCGCCTCATACATACGTTTGCATTGCGCCACTGTCGCATCCTCATCATAAGTATGAGTATTGCACATGGTCTGGACTGCTATCGGATAATCCGATCCGATATGCACATTACCTGCTGTTGCTGTCAATGTCTTCATTTCTTGTCTCATATATTAGCCCCTTTGCTTCTTTCTTCAGCATTTTTCTGGTCTTTCCTGTCCTGCGCGTCAACTGGAAATGCAAACCTGCGGAAATGATGATGTCCGAAGGGTATGCAAACCTGTAATAATATTCACTTTTGTAGTCAGGCTTGTAAAGGCTGCCAAGCGTATACCTGTACATTGCCTGAAAATGCAACTCCACAGGATCGAAGAAAAAACCGAAACCGACACCCGCCTTGATGCCGTATTCGAAACGCTTGTCGTAATCATAGAACTCCGTACGAAACTTGTCCTCAATCTTTCCCTCACGCTGCACGCTCATCCTGTAGCCGCCGAACAAACCGGCATTGACAATGAATTTCAGATGCCATACGTCCATGTGCATATGGGCCAGGAGCGGTACCTCAATGAAAGTATAACGTGCCTGGGTCGCGCCGTCCACATTCTCTGAATAATCACCCGTCTCCTTGTCAATCTTGAACTTGTATCCGTTTTGACCATAGAAGATACCGGCCTGGAAACCGAAGTACGGCATATAGCCGAACATCTTGCCGTAACGGGTATAGATGACACCGACATTGACAGGATTCATAAGCATGCCCTGCTTCTTGGTCGGATTGAACATGACCTGGCTCAATGCCACTCCATATTGTACGCCAATCATGGAATAGTCATTGATAATCAGCTTCTTGCGTATCTTTACGGTATCCAGGAACTCGTCCGAATATTCAAAATCCCCGGTAATCGTGAAGGAACTGTCTTTTAGGGGCAACACGCGCGACACGGTGTCCGGCATATCAACTCTGACAGAATCCCTGATAAGAGTCTGTGCCGATATCGTGCCGGAAAACAGGGCCACGAATGCTATTGTTATAAACTTTTTCATCTCTACTTCGCGAACAATTTTCCGATATCAATCCTCTGCTCCATCTCCGTGGATTCCTTTATGGTCAGCACCTCTGAACCGTCACGCAACTTATAGAAGATTACCTTCTCCGGCTGCCTGTGTTCCAGCAAGTTACCCGTATCCACAATGCCGTTCTTGTTGATGTCCTCGGTTATTCTCACAGAATATCTTCCTGACTTCAAGTACGGGAACAGAAGCTTGGTATCATTCTCGATTATATAGCTGCGCATCACCTTGTCACGCTTTTCATTCAGCAGGTCGACAATATATTTATGATGCACTCCCACCATGTCAAGAGACAATGTGCTGAGTTTGTCATCCTTAGGCAGGGAAACCTTCACCTCGGTACTGTCATTGTAGAACCCGTTGATATCTCGGAACTTACGATGAGGGACCTTGAGTTTGTACTCATAACCGGACATTAGTTTTCCCTCCGGCTTCAACACGTATTTCCTGAGGTTCAATGTGTCCCTGGAAACCGAAAACTTCATTTTCGACTCCTGCTGTTTCGGATTGATTGAAGTCAATGTCAGCGAATCGAAGTTCTCATATATTATAGGGAAGGCGAACTCGATTCCGAAACCATACTGCTCAATAGTTTCCGGTTCCGCCTTGACCGTCATTACGCAAGTCGTGTCCTCATGCTTGATATCCCTTCTGGAACTCTTGGATTTGCCACCTGTCTTTTCCTGAACCAATTTGACATGTTCGGTGAACGGTTTCAGCACACCCGCGGTATCCGTTTTCATGTAGTCCACGAAAAGATGCAGGGTGTCAGGCTGACGTCTCCTGTCATTGATCCAGATTTCCAGACTGTCGCGCTCGATATTGAACTGGGTAATCAGGCGGTTTGCCGGAAATCCGCGCACCCACATGGAATCAATCATTGCATCCGGTGCCATGAACGTAATGTATGCTGAACGCGGCTTTGTGCGTACCTTGTTCACAATCATCTGTTTGCCAGGTCGTTCACGGAACAATACCAGCTCATGCTCGGCCTTTCTTTCCATGCAGTGCAGAGTGTCCTTCATATCGTATTTCTTCAATTCCGGAAGGTCGTCAGACACCACGATTGTAGGACGTATCACACTGTCACAGAACGCAATAAGGTCATTGTCAGGATCATATACATTGTTGGAACTTTCATCTTTGACGGCATAAAGACGGTACAATGTGTCCGCAATGTTGCGTATCGAGAAGAAACCCCAGTCATCAGTTTTCACGGCAGCATCCGGCCTGTGCTTCAGGATTGCCGAATCCGCCAGGTCCTTATAAAGCATGACGGTCGCACCCTTTATCGGCATCAATGTGCTGCAATCCCGTACGACACCCGTAATGGCCATGGAATCAATGACTTGTCCGGTAGAGAATGCAAGCGTATAACCCGGATACATGTTGCCTTCATTGTTGTCAGCAATGGCGCTCGTCAAATCCAGCGTATAAGTCGTATTCGGTTCCAGATCAGACTCGAAGTACACGACCAGGGATTTGCCTCTGATCTTATATTTCGGAGATTTTTCCAGAGGAGGCGAGAGGAATATGCCCTTCGCATCCTTGACCGTGACATATTCATTGAAAGTAATGACTATCTGCGTGTTATGCACTGGAACATTGACAGTTCCAGGCAACGGTGAAATATTGGTGATGACAGGAGGAATCGTGTCCTTGTCACCTCCGCTCGGCGGTGTAGTCGTATTGGCACATGAATGGGAGAACATCATTGCCCCCAGGACAAGCGCCACCGGAACAGCCGGAATCAGTTTTTCTATATATCCTTTCATCTGTTTCTACATATCTGTGCGTATCACGCTCTGTATTCCATTGATTTTCTGCAGTTTGTCCATCATGGTTTCCAGTACGTCCCTGTCATGCACATACATATCTATATATCCTTCGAAGATACCGTTCTCATTATTGAGGTTCAATCTTCGCATATTAACGCCCATCGCGAGCGAAATATAACCCGTAATGTCATTCAGCAATCCTACGCGGTCAATGCCTTTGAGCGAAATCCGTACCGGGAAGGCCTGCCATGACGTAGATTTCCATTCGGTCTTCACAATCCAGTCACCGTGCTTGGTGGCCAGGCTTTCTGCGACGCTGCAACTCTTCTTGTGTACGGTGATTGTCCCGTCAGGGGAGAGGAAACCGATGCAAGGATCACCGGGAATCGGCTTGCAGCAGCTTGCTATCACGTATTTGTGGCCGTCCTCCTTGGAATTGATGATGTAATCCTCGTTTTTCTTTACCTTGTTGGACAACAGTCCGGCGATGTTGTTGAACTTGAAGTACCCGATGCCATAACGGAACAGGAATTCATCAGAATTGTTGAGATCAAGCGAACCTGCTATCTTCTTCAGTATCTGGTTGTTATATATGACACCGACATATTTCAGATCATCTTGAAGCTTCTTCCTGCCGATCTCTATGAATTCTGTACGCCTTGGTCTGAACCAGTCCATGACGAGGTTCTTGGCATGTCTTGTCTGGAGGAAATCAAGCCATTCCGTCTTGGGATGCCCGTCTTCCGCGGAAATGATTTCCACCTGGTCTCCGGTCTTCAGTACGTAAGAAAGCGGAACCAGCTTCATATTGACTTTCGCGGCAATCGCCTTGCTGCCTATCTGGGAATGGATCATATAAGCGAAATCCAACGCTGTCGCACCATTCTGGATGGACTTCTGTTCCCCCTTAGGAGTGAATACCAGTATGGTGGTGGTAGTCAAGTCATTATGGATGATGTCCAAAAGTTCGAGCGCATTGACGTCCGGGCTTACGAGAATTTCCTTCACTTTGGACAGCCACTTGTCCATTTCATTGTCATTCTCACTTATATAGCCGTCCTGCTTATATGCCCAATGTGCGGCAATACCTTTCTCCGCAATGTCATCCATACGCTTGGTGCGTATCTGCACCTCGATCCAGATACCGGTCTGGCTCATCAATGTACAATGTAGGGCCTCATATCCGTTGCTCTTGGGATGCTTCACCCAGTCACGTACGCGGTCGGCCTTGTACCTGTAAATTCCTGTAATTATGGAGAATACGTGATAACATTGGTCTCTTTCAGTCTCCTTGTCATTTTCCTTCGCGGAATTGAAGACAATCCTTACTGCATAGAGGTCGTAGACCTGCTCGAAGGAAATCTGCTTGGTGACCATCTTGTGCCAGATGGAGTACGGCGTCTTCACGCGCTTCTTGATTTCGAAATCAAAACCGGCATTGTCCAGTGCCTCGCGGATAGGTTTTATGAATTCGTCAATGCCCTTTTCCTTGTCGGACATGTCGCGGTTTATCTTGGCGCTGATGTCATTATAGGCGTCCGGCTCCTTGTAACGCAGCCAGATGTTCTCCATCTCGGACTTGACCTCATAGAGACCGAGCCGGTGCGCCAGCGGAACGAAAATGAACATGGTCTCGCTCAAAATCTTGTCGCGCTTGTATTCCGGCATGAATTCGATGGTGCGGCAATTGTGCAGACGGTCAGCTAGCTTGATCAATACCACGCGGACATCATCATTGAGAGTCAGGAGAATACGTTTGAAATTCTCCGCCTGGAGGCTCTCCGTGTAGCCGGCATCATTGTTCTTCTTGTCCTGATTGTCAAGCACGTTCTTGATTTTCGTCAAACCGTCGACGAGAGACGCGATCTTGTCCCCGAACAAATGCTTGATATCATCCACGGTGTAATCCGTGTCTTCCACCACGTCATGCAGCAATGCCGCCGCTATGGCCTTGTAACCCAGGCCGATATCATTGACCACAATCTTGGCGACGGCGATAGGGTGCAGGATATACGGTTCTCCTGATCTGCGCCGCACATTCTTGTGCGCCTCATTTGCAAAATCGAATGCTTTCTGCACCACGGCAAGCTCCTGCTCGCCGGAACATCTCTTTCTGGCGGCTTCCTTCAGCTCGGCATAGTTTCTGGCTATGACCTCATAGTCTCTCTGCGTGAATTCTGAAAAGCTCATTTTGTGTCAAGATTATAATTGTCAACGTTCTGGAAAGCATAGGAGAATTCCGCACCGATGAGGATTATGAACCATCCGAAGTTGAGCCAGAACATAAATAGCGGTATAGCTGCTACCGCGCCATATATTGTATTGAGTCTGGATACGAATATCTGCGTCTCCAGAAAAAGGTATTGCATGGCAGTGAAAACAGGGCCGGAAAACAGGGCGGCCTTCAGTGCATTGCGGTAATTGACGATATGGTTCGGGATGAACTTGTACATCGCCGAGAACGTGAACACGGAAACTACGGCGAAAATCAGCCATCCGAGGAACGTCTTTATATTGTCGGAGAACGCTATCTGATTGGGTACCAGTACGTCCAGGATATTGGAATAAATGATGGACCCGGAGAAGAAAAGCAGAATCACGAAAGGGGAGAGCACCAGGATAACCATGTAGAAACTCATCCGCTTCAGGAAATTCCTGGATTTGTTCACCTTCCAGACATTGTTGAACACTGATTCCACGCACATCATCATCCAGATTACGAGCCACGCGAACAATATCGCACTGACAAGCCCAACCGGACTGGACTGCGCCGTATTTATGATGTTTTCCGCGAATCCGAACAATGTGTCAATCGCCTGCTGGTTAGTGATATGCGCAGCCAATACTCCTTTCAATGTCCCTTCCAGCCCCAGGCCTCCGGTAATGAAGAATGCTATCGCAATGAAAGGCACCGCCGCCATCGTACAGAAAAAGCTCAATGCCACTGCCTGGAATCCGATTTTCTGTGCCGAGAATGTCTTGATGGTGATAATCAGCACCTGGAGATCCTTGACCAGATGCGCACGCATCCTCGAAAGGTTCTCGTAATTCACGTCCCAGATTCCTTCGGACAGGAACATTTTCCAATTCTGTATTCTCTCCTTGATTCTCATCCGCCCAATGTCTTATTCTGTCCGCAAATCATATCATGCCACCGAAAAGATCCGGTTCTATGTTTTCATCCTCATCTGCCTCAGGCAGAGCACCTTCCGGAAGCATCGACCTGAACTTTTCCTCGTCAATGACAGGCACCCCGAGCTGTTCAGCCTTCTTCAATTTCTCCGGTCCAGGTTTCGTTCCTGCCAGCAGATACGATGTCTTGCCGCTTACGGAGCCGCTGTTCTTGCCTCCATGAAGTTCTATAAGATGCTTCATTTCATCCCTCGAAATGCTGAAATTGCCGGAAATCACGATAGTCTTCCCGGCCAGTGCCGCTGAAAGATTCTCCGCTGGAGCTTCTACGGACAACTTTAGGCCATCCGCTTTAAGTCTCTGTATCTCAAGCAAATGCTTTTCATTCTGGAAAAAGTCGTGTATGCTTTCAGCGATGACGCCACCCACATCAGGTACCGTCAGCAACTGCTCAACGGACGCCGCTGATATCGAATCAATGTCCTTGAAATATCTTGCGACTTCCTTGGCCGTAGATTCTCCTACATATCTGATGCCCAGAGCAAAAAGCACCCTCTCGAACGGGACTTTCAAACTGTCTTTCAGGCTGTCCAGAAATCTCTGCGCCGAGCGCTCCTTCCAACCTTCCATACGGAAAAGATCGGATTTCCTGAGGTCATAAAAATCAGCAGGAGTGCGCACTAGATCCAGATTATAAAGCTGTTCGATGGTAGCTTCGCCTGCTATCACATTCATGGCTTTTCGGCTGAGGAAATGCACCAGCCTGCCCTTGATCTGCGTAGGACAGCCATCCACATTCGGGCAGAACCATTTGGCCTCGTCATCTTCTTTCACCAAAGCAGCGCCGCAGTCCGGACATGTTGTCGGGAAAACCGGCCTGACTACGTCCGCACCGCGTTTCGAGAGTTCCACACCGGTAATTTTCGGGATGATTTCTCCGCCTTTTTCGACATAGACGTAATCGCCGACGCGAATATCCATCTGCGCCATCATGTCGGCATTGTTCAATGTCGCGCGCTTGACGACAGTTCCGGAAAGCTGCACAGGATCCAAGTTCGCCACCGGCGTCACAGCACCTGTTCTACCAACTTGATAATCAATGGATTTTATCTGCGTCAATGCTTGTTCAGCCTTGAATTTGAATGCTACCGCCCAACGTGGGAATTTGGCGGTATATCCAAGTTCGGTCTGATATGCGAGTTCATTGATCTTTATGACGATTCCGTCAGTCGCATACGGAAGGGTCTTGCGCTCTGTGTCCCAGTAATTGATATATGCCTCTATCTCATTGATATTGTGGCAGATTTTCCTTTTGTCGGAGACCGGAAGCCCCCACGATGCGGCAGCATTCAGCGCTTCGTCGTGTGTCGCGAAATTCACGTTCGGGCTCGGGATATGATACAATGTACACCAAAGTCCTCTCCTTCCTACTTCTTTCGGATCCAGGAGTTTCAATGAACCTGACGCGGCATTTCTCGGATTAGCAAATGGCTGGTCCTCATTCTGAAGCCTCTCCTCATTGAGTTTGTCGAAAGCGCTGTACGGCATCAGGATCTCGCCTCTGATTTCGAATTCTTCCGGATAACCTGCACCATGCAGTTTTTCAGGGATATTGGAAATGTGCCGCACATTTTCCGTAACGTCGTCGCCGATAACTCCGTCGCCTCGGGTCAATGCCCTGAACAGCACGCCGTTACGATATGTCAGACAGATTGCCGTACCGTCAAATTTCAGTTCGCAGGAATATGTGAAAGGAGCACTTATGGTTTTGGACGCTCGCGCCACGAAATCCTCAATTTCGCCGATATTGTAAGTGTTCCCCAGCGAAAGCATCGGATATTTGTGGGGATATTGGGCGAATTCTTTCCGCGCGGACGGCACGGTCTTTCCGTTTTCGTCGCTGTTTTCCAAATCGCTGCCTACCTTGCGCGTAGGGGAGTCCGGAGTTATCAGATCCGGATATTGGTTTTCCAGGTCGGCAAGTTCATACATGAGATGGTCATAGTCATAATCACTTATGACCGGAGCATTCTCCACATAGTACTTGCGGCTGTTTTCCCAGAGAATTTTCCTGAGTTCCTGTATTCTATTTTCTGCCTGCTGGCGCGTCATTTTCCGTCATTTATGTATATACACACGAGGATATACCTCTAAAAGTACAAATTTAACCAAATTTTTGTGGAAAATCGGATGAAAAGTAATAATTTTGCAGGCTGAAAAACGAATATAACTTCATAACATTTTATTAAAAAGATGAAAGACGCAATCATTATCTTGTGCGGTGGCGGTCCTGCCCCGGGAATGAACTCAGTTTCAATGAGTGTAGCAAAGACTTTTCTTTCAAAGGGTTACAGGGTAATCGGCCTCCACGGCGGATATTCAGGACTTTTCTGCAAGAACGCCCGCACAGAGGAACTCGACTTCTTCAAAGCTGACCGTTATTTCAACCGCGGTGGTTCATATCTCGAAATGAGCCGTTTCAAGCCGACTGACGAGGATTTCGAAAAGAACTTCAACCTCGACCTCTTCAAAGACAACAACATCAAGCTTCTCGTGACCATCGGTGGTGACGACACGGCTTCTACTGCAAATAGAATTTCCAAATTCCTCGCAGCCAAGAATTATCATATCGCGAACATCCATTGCCCTAAGACCATTGACAATGACCTTCCTCTTCCGGCAAACGCTCCGACATTCGGATACAATTCTGCAAAGAACGAGGGCGCTCACATCGCAAGGACAATTTACGAGGATGCACGCACATCAGGCAACTGGCTGGTAATCTCAGCAATGGGCCGTACATGCGGAAGCCTTGCACTCGGTATCGGCGAGGCTACACATTGCCCTATGACCATCATCCCTGAGATGTTCAACAAGACTCAGATGACTCTGGAAAAGATCATCCGCCTTTCCATTTCAGCTATCCTGAAGAGAAAGATCATGGGTGTCAACTACGGTACCATCGTTGCTGCCGAGGGCCTTTTCCACAATGAGGAAGTTGCCAAAGAGGCTGCTGACGCAGGCGTTCACTTCACATACGACGAGCACGGCCATCCGGAACTCGGCAAGATTTCCAAGGCTGTCCTCTTCAATGAGCTTCTCGAAAAAGAGTTCAAGAAAATCGGCCTCAAGGTAAAGAGCCGTCCGGTAGAAATAGGTTACGACGTACGTTGCCAGGATCCTGTCGCTTATGACCTTACATACTGCACGGAGCTTGCAATGGGCGTTTACCAGCTGTTCAGCGAGGGCAAGACCGGCTGCATGGTTTACGTAGATTCTTACGGCAATGTTTCTCCTCTCTATCTTGCTGACCTTCAGGATCCTGAGACAGGCAAGATTCCTCCGAGAATCGTAGATATCAATGCCGGTACAGCACAGAACTACTACAATTACATCGCTCACTATGTGACACCTGAGGATTACGAGGCTGTAAAGGCTCTCGGTATCGCAGATCCTTCAGTTTACGATTTCAAGAAGATTCTCGAGTGGTAATCCGCTTTTGAATTAATAATACGCGTGGACGGCTTCATGGCTGTCCACGTTTTTTTTGCGTTTCGGGCATGAAATGTGCAGTTGAACGGGCACGTTTTTACATAATAAACGACATAAATGGGTAAAGTCATCATATATCAGATGCTTCCTCGTCTTTGGGGAAACATTGGAGGAAAAAACATCAAAAACGGCACACTGAAAGACAATGGGTGCGGAAAGTTCAGCAGCATTGACACCATCTCTCTGGAGTATCTTCGGAGTCTTGGTGTTTCTCATGTCTGGTACACAGGAATAATCAGACACGCGACAGCGGAAGACAGCTCCGGATGCACACCGTCATCAGCGGACTGGGTGAAGGGACGTGCCGGTTCTCCTTATTCCATCACTGACTATTACGATGTTAATCCATATCTGGCTGATGAACCGGAAAACCGGATGGAAGAATTCCATAAACTTGTGGAAAGGACTCATGCTGCCGGACTTAAAGTGATTATAGACTTTGTGCCCAACCATGTGGCCAGGGATTATGGCAGATTTGCCGCAGCTCATCCCGCGCCTACAGGAATGGCGGCATTGGGGGAGAGTGACGACAAATCCGTACACTGGAAAGACAGCAATGACTTCTTCTATTATCCAGGCATTCCTCTCGCTCTACCCATTCAGAATCAGACATATATGGAAATGCCTGCGATGGCGTCAGGAAATTCATACACATCCTCTCCGGGCGTAAACGACTGGTATGACACCATCAAATTGAACTACTGTGACACCCACACGGAGACTTGGGAGAAGATGTATGATATCGTGAATTTCTGGGCCGGACAAGGCGTGGACGGATTCCGCTGCGATATGGTGGAACTCGTACCGCCGGCCTTCTTCAAATGGCTTATAAGCAGGATAAAAAAAGACCGACCGGACCTGTTGTTCGTTGCAGAGGTATATCAGAAAACATTGTATTCCAAATACATACGGGAAATCGGCTTCGACCTTCTCTACGACAAATCCGGAATCTACGATACATTGAGGGCGATTGTCGAGAAGAACGCAAAGGACAGCGGCGTTCCGGTAGAAGACTGGCAGTCCGCCAAGCGCATAACATGGAACTGGCAGTCATTGGGCGACTTGCAGCCATACATGCTGAATTTCCTGGAAAATCATGACGAGCAGCGTTTTGCATCTGATTTCTTCGGATGTGACGCCAGAAATTCATACGCGGCGCTCTACACCGCCCTTTATCTGAACAACGCCCCTTTCATGCTGTATGCCGGCGAAGAGGTAGGCGAGCGCGGAATGGACAATGAAGGATTCAGCGGAAGAGACGGGCGTACCAGCATCTTCGACTGGTGGGCACCATCCTCATTGACAAGACTTTACAAATATATTCATGGCGAAAAGGAGGCATTGGCGCCTGAAGAAGAAACAATGCTGGACACATACAGGAAGGCATTGAAATTCGCAGCCGAGGACAATGCTGTCAGCAAGGGGACGTTTTATGACCTCTGCTATTGCAATTATGCCTCGGACGGTTTCAATCCCGACAGGCATTTCGCATTCCTGCGTGACTTCGAGGACGAAACCTTGCTCATCGTCTGCAATTTCTCCAAGAACGATGCAGAGATGAGAATTTCCATCCCGGAGCACGCATTCAATTGGATGAAAATGCCTGAATCAGAGGAATTTAACCATACGACGCCGGTAAGCGTACACGTTCCGGCAACCAATGGCGTAATTATAAAGCTTTTCCAGTAATCCCCGCTACGGCGCGGTTCGTATTCCGATCTATATATGCCACTATTTCTTCCGGCGCGCGGAGAACGGTGGCATATTTCATTGAAGAAACTTGCTCCATGTTGCCGATAGCCTGGAAATCAATGCTTCCATGACCTGACAATGAGTCAATGGAGAGATATCCGACACCCAGAGACGTGATGTTCTGGAAGAAATGCGTACCTTGGCTAGGCTCTATCTGGAACCCCGGCATACTATATTCGACGATCATTCTGGCTTCCGATATGTCGTTCCACATGACAGGAATGCCCAGGTTAGGGTCGGAAGAGCCCCAACGTCCCGGACCGATCAGAATATATCCTTCGCCTCTGGACTTGAACATGTTGTTGATTTCCGACACCTCATCCGCAATCATGCGCGTCTTCGAAGAATCGAAACTTTCCGGCGAAATGTAAACGATATGTGAAACACCAGACACATGGCCGTTTCCCAACGCCTTGACGGACTCGAAATATCTGGTTCCGAGAGAATCTTTCAGGTCATTGAAATCAACATCCTGTTCGGAGGAATAAGAGCTTATCGGCCTGACCTGCAATAGTTTCAATGAAAGTTTTCCGGACGGCGCCATGTCTGCTGCGAACTCCATTTCCACTTCGCAAAGCAGCTCCTTCCTGCATATTTCCATAATGTCGGACAATGCCTGCGCGAGCGGAAACTTGCCATATTTCAGGATAGCGTCGAAAGACACGATTCGGGCTCCTTTTTCTTCCGTTCCGATTACAATCCTGTTGTCAGACATGCTGTATGTCGAGAATGCCATATCGGAATATGGATAATCCGGAATTATCTCTGTCACAGGGATATGAGCCAGGTTTACTCCTTCATTTCTTGAGATTTTGAAAGCACCGGGGCGCAAGTCCAAAGCGAACATCATCTTCTGACTGTCGCGTACCGCCAGGCCAGGCTGCGACAACTGAAGAATCTTTTTCGGATATTTCGGATTGAACCTCAATGTCTTGCCGCCTTCCACAACCGACTTTCCGAGTCCTAGAACCATATTGACGATACCATCCTCTGTGGTTTCGTTGTCGATAGGGTAGAAATTTACGCTCCGGCCGACACCGGAAAGCAGGGGATAATAGAGGCCTTCGTGCTCCGAACCGCAGATATTCTGTATCACTATGGCCATCTTCTCCTCGCTCTGGAGATTTCCGGTCGTCTGGATATATGTGCGGCTGCCATTGTAAAACACTGAGGCATAGACACTTTTAATCGCCTTGTCCAGCATTCGGAGCATCTGGTCGCGGTTTTCCACAAGCGGTATCATATACGTGGAATACACTCCCGCAAACGGCTGATAATTACTGTCTTCAAGCTTGGAACTGGACCTGATGGCCAACGGCGTATCCACAGTCTTCAGATATGTTTTCAGGCTCGAAATCAGCCCCTCCGGCAATCGTGAAGCCACGAACTCGGAAAGAATCTCGTCATCCGACAGTTCGGAGTCGATCACATACTGCAAGCCGTTTTCCAATATGAACTCATCGAAATAATCGGTAGTTATGACAATGCTCCTGGGGATGGAAATGCTTATATCCCTGTATTTGTTTGTCAATGAATGTCTTTCAATGAGCTTGTTCAGGAATGCGACACCTCTGGCCTTACCGCCCAGCGAACCCTCTCCGATTCTGGCGAATGATATGTACCTGTCATAATTTCTGTTGGAGAACTCTGCAATGATTCCACGTCCCATCGCCTTGTGATAAGCTTGAATCTCCTTTACAAGAATCTTCCTTGCTTCAGAGGCATTGTCACTATGGACGAGCCGGAATTTATTGGCGAGAACAAACAGCCCCCTGGCGAAGAACCACTTGGTGAACATGTTTTTGGAAGTGTTGCTGACGAGAATATTGTCAGGCACATTCTGTATGGTATGTTCCAGTTCCTGAAGATTGGCTGCCCTTCCATATTCAGTGCCCTTCGTGTCTCTGAATACAAAGTCGCCGAAACCGAACTCTTCCTTGATATAGTCGGACAACTGCAGGAACAATGTCCTTGAGTATTTCTTCAGGAAACCGACGTTAAGTCGCTTTGCCACATCGAGTATGCTTTCCTGTGAAGACTGGAGCAGTACCGGCATCATCGGATCGTCTTTCCTTATATGCTCCACCAGATCAATGCCCGCATCGAGTTTTTCCGTCTTAGGAGGGTCTCCCTTATGCACGACCATTCCCACGTCCGATATTATGCCCAGAAAGTGGCCCCTGTACTTTTCATATAAGGACATGGCCTCGTCGTAGCACGTGGCGAGCAAGATTTTCGGCCTTGAACGCTTGCGGTTCTTCTGCTGGTCCTCATTCAATGTTTCTTTCAGGAATTCATTGCTCTGTTTGAGGATAAGCTTGTACAGCTCCGGAAGGTATGTGGAATAGTAGCGTATCGAGTCCTCCACGAGAAGAATCGCCCTGACGCCGATTCCAAGTATGTCATTATCAGCATTTTTCTTGTCCTCGAAAAGCTTTATTATGGCAAGGATGAGATCTGCGTTTCCATGCCAGCTGAACACGAAATCCACGCCGGAATCTGCCTGGGATGTGACTTTTTTCCTGATTTGTTTCGAATAATGCATCAGAAGCACGAACGGAATCGGCTTCCCCTCAGCCTTCAGTTCAGCCGCCAGCGGAAAAATGTCCTTGTCGATTTCATTGTACATGCAGATGATCATGTCAATGTCCGGCTCGTTTTCGAGTGTACGTCTTGCCGCTTCGGCAGATTCCACCCACACGAATGTCGGAGGGTCTGACATGTTCAGTTCCACATATTCCTTGTAGACCTGCGATTCGATTTGTCCGTCTTCTTCCATGATGAATGCATCATAATTGCTGCAAATCATCAATATACGGTTGATTCTGAACCGGATAAGTGAACTGAAATGGGTCTTGCCGAAGTCTTCCGGCCTTAAAGTCTCGTACATAGCCAAAGATTTACATTCCCAAACATACGCAAAATTTCCCGAATACTATGAAAACCTGCGCGGGAATTATGACCTTCTACGGAACTCGGCGACTGTAATTGCTGTAGCGACAGCCGCATTCAATGACTCTGAACCGGTGCCGTCCTTAGGATATGGCGGAATGTAAAGACGGTCGGAAACCAGACCGGCGACATCGTCCGAGATTCCGTTGGATTCATTGCCGATGACAATTACGGAAGGGGAGTCGTGACCAGGATTGAGGTCCTTTGCATACATGTCGGTTCCGTCCAGGAATGTACCATAGACATTGCCGCCTGCTGAAACCGCAGCCTTGCAGAGAGCCGGGATTTCAGCATAATGAAATTTCACACGGAAAATGGCACCCATTGTCGCCTGGACCACCTTGGGATTGAACACGTCGACAGTGTCGGGCGCAGCGAAAACAGCATCTATTCCGAACCAGTCGGCAACCCTCAGAATGGTTCCCAGATTACCGGGGTCTCTTATCGTATCCAGGGCCAGATATAGTCCGGACTTACCTAAATAAGAACTTAATAAGGCATTATCCTCAATGCTTATATCCAAAGGCTTACGAATCACAGCAAGGACCGGAGAAGGAGAAGAAAGCGCACTGATGCGCGACATGGCTTCCTCGCCGATTTCATCCTTGCGGTAGACAGTCTCGACCTCGAAATCCGACCGCAACGCTTCCTCTGTCATCTTCTCGCCTTCCACACAAAAAAGCCCGAGTCTGTCCCGGAATTTTTTCTCCGAGAGCGACCGGACTTTTTTTATTTCATTCACCGAAATTGACATTGGTGGAAGTATTATCCAGGATTAATATCCGAGAGTCTTCAGCATTGACTCGTAACTCTGCTCCGGCGCGAACAGGCGCGTGGTAACCTTTCCGTCCTTGTCCTTGTCGATGAGGATGTGCTTGGGAGACGGCTGGAGACAATGCTTGACTCCGCCATAGCCGGAAATCGCTTCCTGGTATGCTCCGGTATGGAAAAATCCGATATAGAGAGGGTCTCTGCGGTTCCTTATTATAGGAAGGAAGATTGCATTGGCATGAGCCTCGGAATTGTAGTAGTCCTTGCTGTCGCATGTCAGGCCGCCGAGGAACACCCTGTGATACTCATCGTTCCACTTGTTGATAGGGAAGAGGATGAATCTCTGGTTCAGACCCCATGTGTCAGGAAGCGTGGTCATGAAAGAATTGTCGATCATATACCAGCACTCACGGTCATTCTGCTGCTTGACATCCAGGACCTTGAAAATTGTCGCACCGGACTCGCCGACAGTGAAATTGCCGAACTCCGTATAGATGTCAGGAACAGGAACACCATGGGATTCGCACACGGTCTTGATCTGGTTCACGATTTCCTCGATCATGTACTTGTAATCATAATCCCATGTCAATGAGGTCTTTATAGGAAGTCCGCCACCGATATTGAGAGAGTCCAGGTCAGGACAGATCTGCCTCAGGTCACAATAGAGGTTAAGACAGCGTGAAAGCTCGTTCCAATAATATGAGGTGTCACGAATACCCGTATTGATGAAGAAATGCAACATCTTCAGCTTGAATTTCGGATTCTTGCTGATGCCGTTCTTGTAGAAAGGTATGATGTCGCTGTAACGGATTCCCAGACGGGATGTATAGAAATCGAATGAAGGTTCTTCCTCGGCAGCGATACGGATACCGAGATTGGTCGGAACTTCCACGAGATCGTCAAGGTCTTCCAGCTCATTCTTGTTGTCGAGAACCGGAATAAGGTTGTGCCATCCCGCATTAAGGAAATTGGCCATGTTCCTTACATACTGCGGTTTCTTGAAACCGTTGCAGATGATAATCAAATCCTTGTCTACCAAGCCTTTGTCTTTAAGGCACTGGATAAGGTTAAGGTCGTATGCGGAAGAGGTCTCGATATGGACATTGTTTTTCAGCACTTCTTCAAGGACGAACTCGAACTGGGAGCTCTTCGTACAGTAACAATAATGATATTCACCATCATAACTTACTTTCGACATAGCATTGCGGAACATACGCTTCGCACGCTGAATCTGACTGGAGATTTTCGGAAGATAAGTCAATTTCAGAGGAGTACCGTACTCCTTTATGATATCCATCATATTGATGTCATTGACAATCAGGGATCCGTCTTCAACCCTGAATTCATCCTGCGGAAAATCGAATGTCTGGCCGACCAGGTCGATATACTTATTCTTCATCCTTTAAGAAACTGTTAAAATTTCAAAAAAATCCATAATTACATAAAATAGCACGATTTCGGCACCCGGGAATCCGCCGAAAACAGTCCCGTCACCGAAATCGGATGCAAATATAAGTTTTCAGTTTCAATTTAGGTTCATTTTATAAGATAATATCGGACAAAAAGACGTAAATTTGTGTGAAAACATAATCAAAACGGTTTTTTGGCAACATTGGATTTCATACGACGCTTGTCTGCTGCGGTGCCGGTATTGGCGGTAGCCGCATTGTTGTCAGTTGCCGGTTCCTGCAGTACCACCCGCGTCCTTCAGGACGGTGAATACAGGTTGGCGAAGACGGAAGTCCATGTCAGCAATGACAAGAAATTCAACACGGGAAAGATTGATCCTTACATCAAGCAGAAGCCGAATTCGAACCTGATTTTCGGATGGAATCCGTTTATCAATGTCTATAACTGGGGCGGCAAGAGCAATTCTTTCTTCGCCAGGCTGTTCCGCAAGATCGGTACTCCTCCCCGTAATCTACGAACCGGACAAGGTCGATGCTTCCATCGAGAACATTTCACGCCACCTGGAATACCTGGGATACTATGATTCCGAAGTAAAGTCAAGCGTTGACGTAAAACGGAAAAAGGTTAAAGTATCGTATGATGTAACTCTAGGCAAACGCTTTCCTATCAGTGATATACATTATCACCTTCCAGATAATCCAGAATTCACGGAAACCTTCCTTCAGGACACCAGCAGGGTATTGGCAAAGAGAGGCGACTTTCTCTCGGAAGAGACATTGGAAGCTGAAAGCCAGCGTTCTGCGGCGAAGATGAGGAATGCAGGCTACTACGGTTTCACGAAGAATTATTTTTTCTTCCAGGCCGACACGTTGACCCGTCCCGGATATGCGGTTCTGGATTATACGATAAATGAGTATACCAGAAATGAAACTCCCAAGGACGCCGTCAGCTTCCGCAAGTTCCGTTTCGACGAGGTTACCATCTCGCATCCGGAGAGTTTCAAGATAAGGGAGAAGGTGCTGCGCGACCTGAATACGATCCGCCCGGGCGACCTCTACAACGAAAATACCGTAAACAATACTTATAACCGCCTGTCGTCTCTCAGCGTCCTCAGCGGTGTCAATGTGGATATACGCCAGTCCGACACGGCGCTTGTCAATGCCGATATCTCCTTGTCCACCGCCAAGTTGCAAGGTCTTAAGCTGAACATTGAGGCCTCGTCCAACTCCAGCGGCCTGCTTGGCATTTCGCCGGGATTGGCATTCTACCATAAGAATATATTTCATGGAGGGGGAAGTGCTCAATTTGAGTTTTACCGGCAATTTCCAATTCAAGCCGAACAGCAGCACCCGTTCCACAGAATTCGGAATTTCGGCAGGAATCAAATTCCCGAGATTCGTATTCATCCCGGTAAGCAGATTCAGAAAATCAGTACCGTCTACTGAAGTCAAGGCATCATATAATTATCAGGACCGTCCGGAATACAAGAGGAACATCATTTCCTACTCCTTCGGATACACCGGTTCCTACAAGAAATTGTATTTCCAATTCTACCCGACACAGCTTAATGTGGTGAGAATGTTCAAGATAGACAAAACCTTCCTGGAAAATGTCATGAAGAATACCATTGCAGGAAGCGCTTATACGGACCACTTCGACTTCGGTGCCGGAGGAACATTGTATTATACCACCAGCACGGACGTCAACCCGAAAAACACCTATCATTATTTTAAATTCCAGGCCAACGAAGCCGGAAACGTGCTGTCACTTTTCAACCCGGTAATGAAGAAAAATGCCGATCTGAACGAGCATCAGATATGGGGCACAAGCTATTCTCAATATATAAGAGGGGAGTTTACTGCCGGAAAGACCTGGGTGTTCGGGAAAAACAACAAGCAGGCGATTGCGACCAGATTTCTCATCGGAGCCGGTCATGCTTACGGCAACTCCAAGACAATACCTTTCGAGCAGCAGTTCTATAGCGGCGGCGCCAACAGCCTAAGAGGATGGCAAGCCAGGGCCGTAGGCCCGGGATGCGCTCAACGCGATACCGTTTTCGTGATTCCGAACCAGACAGGTGACATGAAAATCGAAGCCAATCTCGAATATCGTTTCGGGATGTTCTGGAAATTCAACGGTGCATTGTTTTTCGATGCCGGCAACATATGGTACCTGAGAAACAGCGGATTAAGTTCTTTCGAAGACGGACGGTTCGCATCACGGAATATTCTTGGCGGCATCGCGGCCGACTGGGGACTTGGGCTGCGGCTTGATCTGAATTTCATACTCGTGCGAGTCGATATGGGTATGGTTGTGAGGGACCCTTCCAAAGCTCCTGACCAACGCTGGGTAGGACCATCCGGATGGTTCCGCAGAGATGGTTTCGCGGTACATTTCGGTGTGGGTTATCCGTTCTAAGTAACATTCAAAAAATAACCTGCATCATCTAAGGGAATCTTTTCGGTCTATATTCCTTTTCTCATCAGTCGTGTACGTCCAGTACACTCCTTCTTCGAAAAGAAATCTATCCTCGAAAATCTTCTCCTAATCTGAAGCAGGTTATTTTATTCACGTTACTAAAAGTTCCGCCACCTATTTCTTTGGATAATATTTCGGCCAGCAGGACTCCAGATAAGATTTGATGACATCCTCGTGGCGATTCGGGGCAGGCTCATAAAACACCTTGCCTTTAAGTCCATCGGGCATGAACTCCTGGTCCACGAAATGCCCCGGATAATCATGTGAATACTTATACCCGTCACTATATCCGAGCTTGGCCATCAACTCCGTCGGAGCATTGCGCAAATTCATGGGAACAGCCTCGGCCTGCGTACGCGAAGCCGCCTGCATCGCCTCATTGATGGCAAGATATGCAGAATTGCTCTTGGGCGACGACGCCAGATATATGGCCGTTTCTGCCAGCGGTATCCGTCCTTCCGGCATGCCTATTACTGAAACGGTCTGGAAACAGGCATTGGCAAGAAGCATGGCATTCGGATTGGCGAGCCCGATATCCTCAGATGCTGATATACAAAGCCTTCTGGCGATGAACTTCGGGTCTTCTCCTCCATCCAGCATCCGGGCAAGGTAATAGATGGCCGCATTCGGATCGGATCCTCTGATACTCTTGATGAATGCTGATATGATGTCATAATGCATCTCGCCGCCCTTGTCATAACGTGCCGAATTGACCTGCAGACAGGACTCGACAGTTTTGTTGTCAATGACAACCGGCTTCCCGCCAGGCGCAGAATCCACCACTATCTCCAAGATATTCAGCAACTTGCGCGCGTCACCGCCGGAATATCGGAACAATGCTTCCGTCTCGTTGACTTTTATATCCTTGTGCGAAAGGATTTCATCGTCATTCAATGCCCTGTCCAGCAAGCCTTTCAAATCATTGACATCCAATGGTTTCAAAACGAAGACCTGACACCTGGAGAGGAGGGGATTGATGACTTCGAAAGACGGGTTCTCGGTAGTCGCTCCTATCAGAACCACAGTCCCGTCCTCGACAGCGCCCAGCAATGCATCCTGCTGCGCCTTGTTGAACCTGTGGATTTCATCAATGAAAAGAATCGGCGCACCTTTCCCGTTTCCGAACATTGAAGCCGAATCCGCCTTGGCCTTGTCAATGACTTCACGGACATCTTTCACGCCGGAACTTACAGCCGACAATGTGTAGAATTCCCTGTCCATGGAGTTCGCGACAATGCGCGCCAGGGAGGTCTTACCGACTCCCGGAGGCCCCCAAAGAATGAATGAGGTAAGATTGCCGCCATTTATCATGTTACGGAGCACGCAACCTTCGCCTACAAGGTGCTGCTGCCCTGCATATTCATCCAGATTACGCGGTCTCATCCTTTCAGGAAGAGGCGGAAGCATTCGGCTATATGAAGAATCTGACATTGACAATAAATAATTATAAATTAATATAGCTCAATCAATGTAACAAAATAGTTAATCGTGGTAACAAAAATGTTTTCCGGGTCGGCGACTGAATTTCATGCCTCAGCCCCCTATGATTGGGCCCATTATTGACAAAGATACGTAAAAAGACTGTTACAATCCTTGAGCTTTGCCCGAAATTCATTAATTTTGTATGTTGAAAAAAGAATTTGACAATGATCGAGAAGAGAACGAAGATTATCTGCACGATTGCAGACAACCGCTGTGATGCAGATTTCATACGCCAGTTGTATGAAAACGGCATGAACGTCGTACGAATCAACTCTGCCCATGCTTCCATCGAGGGAGCACAGCAGGTCGTGGACAATGTCAGGAAAGTATCAGACAAGATAGCTATACTTATAGATACGAAAGGTCCGGAAGTCAGATTGACACAAATGGCCGATTCCGTAGGATTCGTGGCACGCACCGGAGAAACGGTGGAAATCATCGACGATCCGTCCGGCTTGTGCAGGAAAGGTGTATTGTATACTACCTACCCTCACATGGCTGAAGACATACCGGTAGGTTCCGACATTCTTATAGATGACGGATCCGTAGACCTGTCCGTAACCGACAAATGCGAGGGAAAATTGATTTGTAAGGTGATGAACGAGGGGCTGATCAAAGGTCACAAGAGTGTCAATGTCCCAAATGTCCACATCAATCTTCCGGCCGTAACGGAAAAAGACAGGCGTTTCATACAGTGGGCGATAAAGGCCGACATTGATTTCATAGCCCACTCGTTCGTACGCAGCGCGAAGGATCTTCAGGAAATCCAGAGCATCCTGGATGCGGAAAACAGTCACCTGAAAATCATTTCCAAGATTGAAAATCAGCAGGGAGTCGACAACCTCGACGAAATACTTTCATATTGCTATGGCGTCATGGTCGCCAGGGGAGACCTCGGAGTGGAGATTCCAGCAGAGCGTATTCCATTGATACAGAGAGATATAGTCAAAGCCTGCCGTAGCAGGAAAAAGCCTGTCATCATCGCGACGCAGATGCTCCAGAGCATGATCGACAACCCGCGTCCGACCAGAGCGGAAGTGACCGATGTGGCCAATGCCATCTTCCAGAGTTCCGACGCGATAATGCTCAGCGGTGAGAGCGCCTTCGGAAAATATCCGGTAGAGGCAGTCAAGACAATGACCAAGATTGCATTGCAGACAGAGCAGACCATCGAAGTAAATCTGGACCTGAACCTGAGAAAGGTCGTAAAACCGGTAGCTGTAGTTCTGGCGCAATCCTTGGTGGCGGCGACACAGGAACTTCCTGTAAAAGCCTTGATATTCGACACTTACACAGGCCGTGTCGGAAGATATCTCTCCACTTTCCGTCCGTCAGTTCCTCTGTATGCGATGTGCTACAACGACTACACCATGCGTGAACTCGGACTGGTGTTCGGAGTGAAGACATATAAATTCGACAAGGTAAAGGACAAGGAAGAGTTCGCAGCGAAATCCATTGAGATTCTGTCGAAAGAAGGCTACATCAAGCCTGGAGACCTGGTAGGATTCATCGGCGGAGTATTCGGCGCCCAAGTCGGAGCCACATATATGGAATTGAAATACGTATAGTATTGAAGAACAATGTACTCATACCGATATTGATCTGCCTTGGCATTCTGGTACGACAGAATTGCGGAGCGCAGAAAGTCGAGTTGGGCATATTGTCATCTCCCAAACACGTCGGAATAACATCCGTATTCAATTCCAAATCAGGTACTTCGTCCATTCTGCGCTTATACGCGGACATGTATGGTGTCCTGGACGGGAGGTATTCCAGCCCAGGCTATATTGCTGATTATCACGCGCTTTTTCCTATAAGCTCGAAAACATTGGACAGCGGCGCCTGCCTGGATTTCCGTGCAGGCCCGGGTGCCATGGCCGGATGCGCATACGACAGGAATGCCGGGCGGGGAATCGTCGCGGGTCTTTCAGCCATATTGTCCGTCGATTTCAAGTTCAATGTACCTGTAGTCATTTCATTGGGTTTTTCCGGGACATTGGGCTGCCATGTCGTGGTGAACAACGATTTCGGCGGGACTCTGAAGGTATACAAGAATGGCGTCTACGATGCGTGGAAGCCGGAGTTGAGCATTCGTTATAGATTCTGAATGAGGACATTGCGTGTCATATCAAGTCTCACGATACTGCTTCTTGCAACGCATGTGCTGGAAGCAGGGGAGAGAGGTGCCATGAAATTCCGGTACGGGGTGGAATGGGGCATCGGTTCTACGATACTTTCCAGTACCAAATGCAGCTACATCGCTGATGAAGGCTTTCTGGTAGAATCAGAAGAGCTGAAATTCCTCTGCCACATGAACGGCAGTATTACAGGTTTCCTGGGGATGGAAGTCAAGGACAGGCTCGGATTCCGTGTGTATTCAGGATACATGGGACTTACCAAAAGAGAACGCATGATTCCCTTGACGATGAGAGCCGCATGGAATTTCAACGGTTTCTCGGCCAGGACGTCCAGTTCAATGTTTGTCGACGCCGGTGCAGGGTTCAGAAAAGATGCCAAGGTGTCGTTTCTCGGTCGCACAGGTTACAGTTACAGTTGCAGGCTCACGGAAAAAACAGCATTGGAACTGAATGCGGCCGCTCTTGTAAGCTGCTCTCATCCTGACGTCAATGCGAAATACACGGGCGGAACGGTCGAGAAAGAAAATTTAGGTTTAAGCAGAAGTTGGAACGCCGGTCTACTATTTACAATCGGTCTCGTATTCTAGAAGTTTTTTTCGTATTTTTGCAAAGCAAAATTGAACAATAAAAATGAAAATATCAGAACACGTCAGATACGTGGGAGTCAATGACCTCCGTGGTTGTTTGTTCGAGAACCAATGGGGCCTCCCGAAAGGTGTATCTTACAACTCTTATCTCGTTGTAGATGAAAAGATTGCATTGATTGACACTGCTGCGGCAGCTTTCGGAGCCGAATTCATCGGAAACATCAAAGCTGAAATAGGGGACAGGGGCATCGATTTCCTCGTGGTGAACCACATGGAGCCGGATCACTCTGCGCTAATGTCCGTAATCCGTAAGGAATATCCTAATATTCAGATAGTTACAAACGCGAAAGCAGTGCCGATGATAGCAGGCTATCAGGGAATAACCGACAATGTCAAGGTCATAAAAGAAGGGGAGAGGCTGTCACTCGGAAACCTGAACCTTGCATTCTACATGGATCCGATGGTGCATTGGCCTGAAACTATGGTCACATTTCTGGAAGAAGAGCAGACGCTGTTCTCTGGAGACGCATTCGGATGCTTCGGAGCTTTGGATGAATCAATTACGGATGGATTTCCGATTTACAGGGACGAGATGGTCAGGTACTATGCAAGCATCGTAGGAAAATACGGCCAGCCAGTCCAGACTGCTCTGAAGAAACTCTCAAACCTTTCAATATCAAGGATTTGCAGCACACATGGTCCGATTTGGGAAAGCGATATCAATGACGTCGTGAGCCTTTATGACCGCATGAGCCGCTACGAGACCGACAAAGGCGTCTGCATAGTTTACGGTTCAATGTACGGCAACACCGAGAAAGCTGCGCAAGCCATTAAAGACAAACTTGAGCTCAATGGTATCAACTGCGTATTGCACAATGCTGTAGAAGAAAACCCGTCATTCATATACAAGGATGTTTTCGAATATGACATGCTCATCTGCGGAGCACCTACATATAACAATGACATTTTCCCGGCAGTGCGAAATATTCTGTACGGAGTGTGCGCAAGAATGGTCAAGAATCACAAATTCGCGGCATTCGGATCATTCACGTGGGCCGGCGCAAGTGTCAGGCTGATGAACGAGATGGCTTCCGCAGCCGGACTCAAAGTAGTTTCCGAAGGAATGCCGTTCAGCCAGGGATATTCAGATGCCCACGCAAATCTGGACAAATTCATTGAAGAAATACTTGCACAGTACTCTGACAATGCTTAGTCTCAGTTGTTACACAATTTATATTATGTTAAGTTAGTATGCTGTTACAGTTACTTTCACTCCTAGGAGCAGCGGGACTGTTCCTTTATGGCCTAAATCTCCTTAGCGCAGGCCTGCTGAAATTGTCAGGCGACAAATTCAAGACCTTCCTGCCATGGATGCGCAAGAATCCGGTAAACAGCATACTCGCAGGATTCTCGATTACGGCGCTTGCAGAATCTTCCAGTGCCGCAACTGTCATGGTCGTGGGATTCGTAAATGCAGGTGCATTGGCATTGTCACAGGCGATTCTGGTGATAATGGGTGCCAATATCGGAGCATCCTTCACCGCCTGGATCATTGCAATATTGGGATTCGGACTTGGCATAACGTCCATCGTCTATCCTTTTTTCGCATTGGGATTCATATTGACAATGTCCAAAGGCCAGAAGCGTAAAATCAGCGGAGAAGTCATTCTCGGATTCGCGCTTATGTTCCTGGGACTGTTTTATATGCAGAAGTACTTCCCTGCTACTGAGGCACTTCCGGTACTTAAAGCCTATGTCGTTGCGGCATCGGCCAATGGAATTCTTTCCGTCCTGCTGTTCATGGCTGTGGGATGCGTTCTCGCTTTCGGCCTGCAGTCTACCGGCGCGGTCACAATCACGATGGTGATGCTCGGGGCCGGCTGGATTGACTTCAATATGGCTGCCGCAATGGTGATGGGCGAAAATATCGGAACTACGATTTCCGCCAATATCGCTGCTTCAGAGGCAAACATTGAAGCGAAGCGCGCGGCTCTCGTACATACATTGTTCAATATTTTCGGAGCCGTACTCGCCCTCATTTTCTTCCATCCGTTTATAAAACTGGTAAGCTGCATTGCCGGAGGACTTCAGACGAGCTGGTCATGCATCCTCGGAATCGCAATCTTCCATACCCTGTTCAACTTGCTGGATACCTGCATTTTGGCATGGTTTGCCGGACCTATTGAGAAACTCGTCAATCTGCTCGTCAAGACATCCGAGGAAGACAGCGAAGACAAGTCCAGACTTATTTATATTTCTGCACGTCATTTCGGAACACCTGCAATATCCATCGCGCAGGCATTCAAGGAAGTCGCACATTTCGCATCGGTGTTGCATGAAGGTTTCGACAATGTGAAACTCGCTGTAAATGAAAAAGATCCGGACGAATTCGAGAAATACAGAATGAATCTGGTACAGCTGGAGGAAATTTCCGACAGAATGGAATATCATATCGCGGCATTCCTGAACAATGTTTCCAACGAATCGATCAGCGAAGAGGAAGCAGATGAAATCAAAGTGCTTTACCGCATTATCGGTGAACTGGAAAGCCTCGGTGACAGCGGAGAAAACATCAGCCGCATCCTGGAGCGTGAACGTGTGCACAACAGAAAATTTGACGACGATACTATCAGGAAGATCAACTTGATGATAGACGTGACAGACAAGGCCTACAAGGTGATGTCTGAAAACCTCGAAGCGACAGTTACCGGGAATGTTACGGACATTTCCAATGCATACGCTGTGGAAGACGAAATCAACAGCATGAGAAATACGCTGAGGGAACAATGCGTCAACCAGATTGAGCAGCATGCAGGCAACTATCAGTCACTCAACTACTTCCTTGATATTATTTCAGAATTGGAGGCCATGGGAGATTTCATGATCAATGTTTCCCAGGCTATTGTCAGAAGCGAAGATTAAAATAATGGCAAAGAAAAAACAGGAAATCATACTGGAAAATGTCACAATCGAGGCCGTGGCGGCAGAAGGCCGTTCACTCGCCCATGTCGACGGCGCTGTAGTATTCGTGGAATTTGCAGTCCCGGGAGACATTGTGAATGTGAAAGTTACGAAGAAAAGAAAAACTATATGGAGGGCTTTATCCAATCAATGGTAAAACCTTCCGAGCATAGGCTTGAGCCTTTCTGCGAACATTTCGGAATATGCGGCGGCTGCAAATGGCAACCTCTCCCCTACGAAATGCAGCTCCAGGCGAAACAACAGCAGGTATACGACCAGCTGGTCCGCATCGGTCATCTCCAGGTTCCCGAAATAATGCCGATACTTCCATCAGAAAATATCAAATACTATCGTAACAAGCTGGAATTCACATTCTCCAGCAAGCGATGGATATATAACGACGAGAATCCTGATGCTCTGACTCCTGAGGAAAAGACCGGTCTGGGATTCCATGTGGGCAGATTTTTCGACAAGGTGCTCGACATCAAGCATTGCTGGCTGCAGCCGGAACCGTCCAACAAAATCCGGCTTTTCATTAAGGACTATGCCCTGAAGCATCATCTGGAGTTCTACAACATACGCGAGAATACCGGTTTTTTGAGGAACATGATTGTCCGTAACAACAAGGCGGGCAATGTGATGCTTACTATCAGCTTTGCTCACAATGATGAAGCCATCTTCCCTATGCTCGACGAGATAGTTGAAGCATTCCCGGAGATAACATCATTGTATTACGTGATAAACAGCAAGTTGAATGACTCGATTTCCGATCTTGATTGCGTACTTTACAAGGGTGATGACGCAATCTGGGAAACCATGGGAAACCTGAAATTCAAGATCGGCCCGAAGTCTTTCTACCAGACCAACAGCGACCAGGCTTACAGGCTTTATTCTGTGGCCAAGGAATTTGCCGGACTCACTGGCAATGAGACAGTTTACGACCTCTATACCGGAACCGGAACCATTGCGCAGTTCGTTTCTGACAAGGCTTCAAAAGTAATAGGTATAGAATACGTCAAGGAAGCTATTGACGATGCCAATGTCAATGCTGCCGCCAACGGCATAACCAACTGCACATTCTTCGCCGGAGACATGAAAGACATCCTCACGGCTGATTTCATTGCAGAACATGGCAAGCCGGAAGTCATGATCATTGACCCTCCAAGGGCCGGCATGCACCCGGATGTGGTAAAAGTCATTCTTGAGGCTGCTCCCGAGAGAATCGTATATGTCAGCTGCAACCCGGCTTCACAGGCACGCGATTTGGCGATGATGTCCGGAAAATATGAAATTACAGCCGTTCAGCCGGTAGATATGTTCCCTCACACAATGCACGTGGAGAATGTATGCGCATTGAGGCGCAGAAGCGATGAAGAAATAGCAAGAATTGAGGAAGAGAAAAAATTGACAGAAGATAATAAAACGAACAACAACCAATAATTTGAAATGTTACTGCAGATTGTATTATTCATCATCGGTCTCGGCCTTGTGGTAAAAGGAGCAGACTGGCTTGTAGATGGTTCGTCAGCTATAGCTAAACGCCTCGGCATCAGCGACTTCGTTATCGGACTTACCATTGTGGGCATGGGTACCTCCGCTCCGGAACTTGTCGTAAGTTTCATCGGAGCGATTCAAGGAAATGCTGACATAGCAATAGGAAATGTCATCGGTTCAAACATTTTCAATGTCCTCCTTATTCTTGGAGTGACGGCCATCATCTGCCCGATGACCATTACCAAAATCAACAGAAGAAAGGATATTCCCATCAATATCGGAATCACCGTCCTGCTTCTGGTACTGGGCATGACACATACGCTGTTCGGTTTCGGAAATGACACACTCAGCCGCGTCGACGGATTGTTGTTTCTGGTGCTTTTCGCCATATATATCTATATGTCATTCCGTTTCGATACAGCAGATGATGAGGCGGAAGATGACGGCAAAAAGATATCCAAAGCATTGTCCATCTTCATGATAGTCGGCGGACTCGCCAGTCTTGTATTCGGCGGTCAGCTTTTCGTGGATTCCGCGACCAAAATCGCCAAGATGATGGGCGTAAGCGACAAATTCATTGCCATTACAATCCTCGCAGGAGGTACTTCAATGCCGGAACTGGCTACCTGCATCGTGGCAGCGGCGAAGAAGAAAGGCCAGCTTGCTCTCGGCAATATCCTGGGCTCCAATGTTTTCAATATCTTGCTGATCCTCGGAGGCTCCGCATTGATTCATCCGCTGTCATTTGCCGCAATAAACCTGGTGGACGCGGGAGCATTGCTGTTGAGTGCATTGGTAATCGCCTTCAGCATTTATACATTCAAGAAAGATCAGCTTGACAGGGCTGACGGCGTATTCCTGCTGCTTATGGAAATCGGCTACATGACATGGCTGATATTGACAAGTAAAATCTAAACTCTAACATAATTATGTTCAAACCAACAAGTTATAAATTGCTCAATGTCGGCACGGGACGTGTCTTCGAAGATGAAGGCTGGACATTGGCAGATCCGGAAGCGACTTCCCCGTCACTGGTGAGGGCTGTATATGCCAACACCAAATTTACTCCGCGCGATGACCTCAAAGGCCTTTACAGATATGCAGAATGGCTCCCTATCAGGAAACCATTGAGACATTCCCATGCCCCTGTCACATATAAGAGCAAGGGACTCGCGTCCATCCTCGGCATGGAGAATCTCTACATCACATTCTCCGGTTATTGCCCTAAATTGGGAGCCAGAATGGAGACCTGCTCGTTCAAGGAGACGGAGGCGTTCTCAGTTTGCGCCAGACTTCCAAAGAACAACAAGAGAATCCTAGTGGTCCAGTCTGCAGGCAACACTGCGCGCGCATTTGCCAAGGTTTGCTCCGACAACAATATCCCTATCGTCATCTGTGTTCCGCTGGACAATTTCAGTGACCTGTGGTTCCGCAAGAAACTTTCACCTTGCGTCAAGATCATTGCAACTCCGGCAGGATCAGATTATTACGATGCCATCGCACTGGGCGACAAGCTCTGCAAAGATCCACGTTACATGGCAGAGGGCGGTGCCAAGAACGTAGCCAGACGTGACGGTATGGGTACGACCATACTTTCAGCTGTCGAGACCATCGGACGCATTCCTGACGCTTATTTCCAGGCCGTAGGAAGCGGTACAGGAGCAATCGCAGCGTGGGAAAATGCTGAAAGGCTTGCTGCTGACGGCAGATTCGGCGAGAACAAGATGAGAGTCTATGCCAGCCAGAATGCTCCGTTCACCATCATGTACGATTCATGGAAAAAACATAGCCGTGAACTCGTGGCCATGACTCCTGAAGAAGGCAGACAGAAGGCGGAAGTGATTCTCGGAAAGGTTCTTTCCAACAGGAAACCGCCATATAGCCTCGCAGGTGGACTTTTCGATGTCCTGGAAAAATCCGGCGGAGACATGTTCAAGGTTACCAATGATGAAATCGTATCTTGGGTGGTACGTTTCTTCAGCGCAGAAGGCTATGACCTTTTCCCTGCATCAGCTTGTGCAGTAGCCAGTTTGAAGCAGGCTCTGGATGCGGGCGTCGTAAAACACGACGAGACTGTCATGCTGAACATCACTGGAGGCGGTATGCTGGGTGCGACCAAGAAGGGTTTCATCCTGAAAGAGCCGGATCTCATCCTCGATCCTGATCTTCCTGCAGAAGAAATCATTGCCGCTGTCGACAAGTTGTTTTAAGTTTTTAATCCCTGACAATCATGCCATTTGATCCACTGCACCCGATAGACTCGGTCGCTTTCCATCCGGATTCAGCCAAGGTCGCGTTGAACAATATCGCGCAAGAAATCGCCACAAATCCAAATCAGTTCCTCCAGGATCTGATTCATGATGCCATTGCATTCGGAATCAAGGTGTTGGCCGCAATCGTGATATATGCAATCGGTGCATGGCTGATAAAAAGGGTAAAGAATGTCCTGCATAGGATTTTCGAGCGGAAACATACGGAAAAGACATTGTCATCATTCGTTACGAGCATGGTGACGATTACATTGACAGTGCTGCTTTTCATCATAACCATCGGAACATTGGGCATCAATACCACATCCATCGCGGCGCTGCTCGCTGCCGGCGGTATGGCGATAGGTATGGCGCTCAGTGGAACGGTTCAGAATTTCGCCGGAGGTCTTATGATATTGATGTTCAAGCCTTTCAAGGCCGGAGACTATATCGAGGCTCTCGGCTTTTCCGGCATTGTCAATGAAGTCAACATCGTAAGTACCAAACTCAGGACTTTCGACAACAAGACAATAATTCTTCCGAACGGCGCCCTTTCCAACGGCAATATCAAGAACTATTTCGAGCGGAAAGTGAACCGTCTGGAATGGACAGTGAATCTGGACTACAGTACGGACAATGCCAAGGCGAAGGAGGCTATGATGAATCTGCTGAAATCGGACAAGCGTATCCTGGACTCCGCGACACCTGGAGTTTCAAATCCGTTCGTGGCTCTCAACGCGATGAAAGACAGTTCAGTAGAGTACATCATGAAAGGCTGGGTGAACACGGAAGATTATTGGGATGTCATGTATGACATGAATGAAGCCATCTTCACGGAACTGCCGAAACAAGGATTGAGTTTTCCGTTCCCGCAGATGGACATACACATGAAATAAAAAACTCGGAGCGTCTTGACAATGCTCCGAGTTTTTTATTTATTGACTTTCATTCTATTGCTGTTTGGCTGCGGCACGTTCTTCTGCAAGTTTTTCCTTGCTCAGGACAGGATTGCCATAAATCTTCAGGAATATGTCACGCAAGTCGGCGCGGCAAAGAGATTTTTCCACCTTGTCCAACTGATGCTCCACATAATCCGTGAATTGTGCCACATCATCCGGCGTATACAAGTCGCTGTACTTAAAGCTGTGGTTCGCCATATCATATCCGATATAGTTCGTCTTCCAAAGCTTGTAACCGTCAATGATTCTTACATCCACAGCATGACGTATGGCCTGGTACCTGTCATTCTTGGTACAATATGAAGCAGCCTCAATCTCGTCATGAGTAAGCGGCTCGCCTATATTCAGATGGATATTTCCTTTCTGCTGCTCGATACCGGTCATAATGCTCACCATATCCTCCTTCGGTCCCTTGACATATTTCTGTGTCCTGGAAATGAGGAGTTCCCTTGCCTTCAGGATGTCACACGGCTCATACTCATACGAGATACTGAGCGGAACAATGTTGAGTTCCTCGAAATTCGAAGTGAAATCCTTCGTGCCGCTCATATCGAGCATCTTAAGCAATCCCTGCTCGGTAGTGTCGATGCCGTCCTTGGCACGGCCTTCACGCTGTGCAATCCAGATGGAGCTCTTTCCGGAAGTAATCGCGTCGCGGATATACTTCGAAAGCACCTGCGATGAAAGATAGAGCTGACGGGCATTGATTCCTCGGATGACCTTGATCATCCTGTTGGAACGGATCAGGTACTCGATATATTTGTTTGAGAGGAGGTTGCTTCCTACGGCAATTTCCGTCATCGGGATGGCATTACGGTACAGAACTACCTGAGTGATAGCCGGATCGAGGATGATGTCGCGATGGTTGGACATCGCAAGGAACTTCCCGTTGATGCCTTTGATATTGGAAATGCCATCGTAAGAGAAATTATGGGCCGTCGTCGACAGCACCCATTCCACAGCCTTGTTCATCACCAGGATCTGGAACTCGTCAATGCTTCTTACACTTTTGAGTACCGTTCTGAGGAACTCGGGCTCTTTATCAGGAAAAATCGCCTTGGAAACTTCCAGCACTGCCGGATGATCCGCTAGTTTTCCTAACGCTTCGACAGCTTCCGCATCAGTATACGGACAAATGTCGAACTCGTTGATTTCTTCACACATACGCTATACTTGTTTCAATGTACTCCGCAACATAGCGGAAATACGTCCGCAAAGCTAGTAAAAAAGGCGCTAATGTCCAAACAATTTACTTCCTGCGGTACAACAGCGAGCTGTCACCATAACTCAGGAAACGGAAATCATGGGACAACGCATAATCATATATGGTTTTCCAATCCCCGCCGACAAAAGCAGAAACGAGCAATATCAACGTGCTTTCAGGCTGATGGAAATTGGTGACGAGCATATCCACAATCCTGAAACGGAATCCCGGGACAATGATGATTCTCGTGCCCGCGCTGATCTTGTCGAGAGAATTTTTCTCCATATACGCAATGATCGCGTCCAGTGATTCTTCCATACTCCATTCGTACTCACGCGTATAAGGCGCCCACTGGTCCACATCCGCCGGAGCGCCGGTTTCAATGCAGGACACACCTATATAGTATAGGGATTCCAATGTACGTACGGATGTAGTGCCTACGGCAATGACGGACTTATCGGAACTGCGCAGATCTTTCAGGAAATCCAATGTCACCACGAACGGTTCCCTGTGCATTGGATGTTTGGCAACTTCGGAATTCTTTACAGGCAGGAATGTACCGGCGCCTACATGAAGGCAAACTGTTTCTATATCAATGCCTTTGGACCTGATGGCATCCAGAACGGCCTGAGTAAAGTGAAGACCTGCCGTAGGAGCTGCCACAGAACCGCGGAATTTGGCGTACAATGTCTGATAACGTTCGCTGTCAATGGCCTCGCTCTCCCTGTTCAGATAAGGTGGAATAGGGATGGTACCGCATATTTCAAGTACTCTGGAGAACGGATTGCCGCCTGACCATGAAAACTCGACTATTCCGGTTTCTCCTTCGCGGGAAACCAATCTGGCCTTCATTGCCATTTCCGCGATTTCCGGAGCATTTTCAGGATTATATAGATCCAGTATATCGCCCTTCCACTTCTTGGCATTGCCGATCACGCATTTCCATGAGCATGAAGATGTTGCGGCGAAGGAAATGTTGTATTCCTCCGGTTTTACCGGCTGCAGGCAGAAAATCTCTATCCGTGCGCCAGTAGGACGGACAAAATGCAGTCTGGCTGGTACGACCTTGGTGTCGTTGAACACCATAACGGCATCTGACGGCAGCAGTTCCGGAATCTGCCGGAATACGAATTCATCTATCTTTCCGTCGATATATCGCAACAGCTTGGATGAATCACGTTCTGCAAGCGGATATTTGGCAATCCTCTCATCCGGGAGAGGGTAGTTGTAATCTTCAATACGTATATCAGGTATCATTTGTTCTGTAGCTAATGATTTCGATCTGCAAAATTACATCGTCCGGCAGTAATATGAAAATAAATTTACGATTCTCACAAAACGTTAACTAATGTATCACTTTATGTAATTACAAATGTTCATAGATGTATAATAATGTAAATATTACAAAAGTTAACGTTATATTTGATTAAGTTTTGTAATAATTATAAAATGTAAAATAAGAAAAATTTATATTGGTTTTATCGTTTATGTAATATATTGATAATCAGTATAAAGCATCATTCATCTTAATCTTAAAGTTTATGAAAAGTATGTGAACAATCCCCCTAATAGGCCATACAGGTGTTATTAAAGGCATCGTTTGATACGTAACAACTTATTTACTAGTATATTATATACTTTTACCTAAATTAGTCTTTAGTATTTTATCAATATCTGTAAACAATGCGTAACCAGTTATTTACTTTTGTAACGTAAACTTTTGTTTGTTTTGTAAATTAATTTGTGCTACATTTGTAAAACCAATGTTTAGAAATATGAACACACGACTGGAACAGTTTCTCGCTGCAGAGAACATCTCTCAATCACAGTTTGCCGACACTATCGATGTCGCCCGCGCAAGTGTATCTCATATTCTCGCCGGAAGAAACAAGCCGGGCTGGGATTTTCTCAACAACATGTTGAAGCACTACCCTAACCTTAATATAGAATGGCTGTTGAACGGAACAGGAAAAATGTACAAGAGCGCAGCCAGGGAAACCACTGTCAAGCAGGAACCGGCTCAGCCGGATCTCTTCAGTGCTGCAGAATTGCCCGACATGGAGAAAGCGGCTTCAATCAAGGTGTCCGAAACCCCGCGAGAATTGAATATTCCCGTACAGCCTCGCATGGTGTCACCGAATACGCAAATCCCACAGACGCCGCCGACCGTTGAAAACACCCCTCAATGCGCTGATAGTCAGCGCAAAATAACAAAAATTGTCGTATTTTACGATGATAATACTTTCATTGAAATAAAGTAAAGATTAACTACCTTTGTACGCTTAAAAAATCAAAACAGATTTTATGTACAAGACTTTAATCCGACCGTTTCTATTCAAGCTGAATCCTGAATCGGCACATCAGCTTACTATGAAAATGCTCAAGATTGCGGGCTCAATACCATTCTGCAGAAGCATTGTCCGACTGATGTTCAAGCGCGAACACAAGAATCTTTCACGTGAAGTTTTCGGAATCCGCTTCCCCAACCCTGTAGGTCTTGCAGGCGGACTGGACAAGAATGGCGAATGTTATAACGAATTGTCAGACTTCGGTTTCGGATTCGTGGAAATAGGTTCCCTGACGGCAAAGCCGCAGCCGGGAAATCCTAAGCCCAGGCTATTCAGAGTCGTAAAAGACAATGCCATTATCAACCGGATGGGCATCAACAATAATGGCGTATCTGAAGCCATCAAGAACATCAACAGCAAGCATCCGGAGGTCATCATTGCCGGAAACATTGCTCCGAATTCATCATCTCAGGGCGAACAGGTGGCCGATGACTACAAGACGGCATTCTCGCTATTGTACGATTTCGTGGACATGTTCGTGATAAACATTTCATGCCCTAATGTTGAAGGACTTACGAGTCTTCAGGAAGTCAGCAGCCTGTCTGACATCATGGACAGCATGCTGAATATGAGGACCGGCTTCGACACGTATAAGCCGATATTGCTTAAACTTTCACCGGATCTCGCTCATACACAGATAGATGAGATTATCGAATACGCCATGATCTCCGGCGTCGACGGCATCGTTGCCGGCAATACCACCAGAAAACGTGACGGACTTACCATCCCTCAGGAAAAGATCGACGAAATCGGAAAAGGAGGAATGTCCGGCGCTCCCCTATATAAGAAGAATCTGGAAATGGTCCGCTATATCCATGAAAAGACTGGCGGAAAACTGCCGATTATCGGCGTAGGAGGCATCATGACGCCGCAGCAGGCTCTGGAAATGCTGGACGCAGGTGCTTCATTGATAGAGATTTACAGCGGCTTCATATATGAGGGCCCCGGTTTCGTGGAAAAGATTCTCAAAGCCATCGAAAGCAACAAAAAATAAACACATTATATAATGGTTAAAGCAGGTATTTGCACCATCGGGGACGAAATCCTGATAGGCCAGATTGTAGACACGAATTCCTCTGGAATTGCCAAGTCGTTGAATTCCATAGGTGTAAAGGTTTCCGACATGAGTTCCATCGGCGACGACCATAAAGCCATCGTCGAGACTTTGGATGCCGAACTCCGTACCAATGACATTGTAATCGTTACCGGAGGACTTGGTCCGACAAAGGACGATATTACCAAGGCGGCCCTGGCAGAGCTTTCGGGCAGCGAAAAATATGTTATCAATGAGCCTCAATCATTGATAATGAAGAAGATACTCCATTCAAGAGGACTTGATACGTTGGCTTCCAACGTTGCCCAGGCCAGTGTTCCTGACAAATGCGAAGTCATTCCGAACAAGTACGGGACCGCTCCGATAATGGTGTTCAGGTTCAATAGAGAGAAATTCGGCCATGAGGCTGTGCTCTATTCGATGCCAGGTGTTCCTTTCGAAACAATGAACATGTTGCCGGAAGTGCTTGACGACATCAGCAAGCATTTCGCATTGACAGCCATATATCACAGAAATATAATGGTTTACGGCCTTGCAGAATCCGCATTGTCCGAGAAGATTGCATCCTGGGAAGATGCACTCCCCTCTGACATGCATCTCGCATACCTCCCTGATCCGCTTAAAGGTGTCCGGCTGAGGCTGTCCATATATGGAGAAGACCTGCACGATACGGAGACGCGTATATCCGCGCAAATAGAGGCACTCAAATGCATTATCGGCGAGAACATATACTCCTACACCGATGACACGCTTGAACATGCCCTCGGAGAAATTCTCAAGAAGGCCGGCAAAACTCTTTGTGCCGCAGAATCCTGCACGGGTGGTGAGATTTCCCACCTCGTCACTACGGTACCCGGCTCGTCATCCTATTATCTGGGTTCAGTAACTTCCTATGCTGTGCCGGTGAAGGAAAAGGTTCTGGGAGTACCGGCTGAGACAATCGAAAATCATGGCGTCGTAAGCAGCGAAGTCGCAGCTGCAATGGCAGAAGGTGTGAGGAAACTGATGGGCGCAGATTATGCTGTGGCGACGACCGGACTGGCCGGCCCCGGCGGTGGAGACGGAGTCAATCCGGACGGGACGGTTTGGGTAGGAGTTTCATCTGCAAGCGGACTTGTACGCACCATGAAGTGCCAGTATCACAATGACCGCAAGCGTAATATAGAACGTTTCGCCGCTTCCGCATTGTTCTTCTTGTTAACTATTGTAAAAGAGGAGCTAAATGTCTGATTTTCAATGAATGTAACATTTTTGTTTAAGTCTATAACATTTTTGTTACATTATATTTGTAAACAATAAGAACGGATTATTGGCATATAAAACATTGATTGCTAATACAATACGAAAATCAGGCAATTTTTAGGGTAAAAAGATAGGAGCACACTGAAAAATAGCGTGCTCCTATCTTTTTGAACATTTTTTACAAACTCTCCGCAACCTCTTTCACCCGGTTCATCACACGGATAAAATTGCCTCCGGCGACCTTTTCGATGTCACTTTCGCTATATCCGCGACCCCTCATTTCTTCGAAGACAACGCCTATTTTTGACACGTCTTCGAGGCCCTCCGGAGTGACATTTATCCCGTCGAAATCTGATCCGATGCCCACATGGTCGATACCGGCAACGCTCACTGCATGGTCAATATGATCGACGACGACTTTATAAGACGGCCTGTCAAGCGAGGCCAGTTCCTTCTGGACTTCCACCCATGACTTGTACTTGTCAGGATTGCCGGGATCCTTGATGAATTCCTCTTCTACCGCGTCGGCCTTGTCGTCAAGTCCCGAAGCCGCCAGCTCCTTGGCAAATTTATCAGACAGAAATACAGGATAGAAATTAATCTGGATCACACCATCTACCGCAGCTATTGCCCTGAGCATATCATCTGTCATATTGCGCCGATGACTTGCCAATGCCCGGCAACAAGAATGAGTCGACACCACAGGAGCCTTGGAGCAACGCACGCAGTCATAGAATGTCGCATCAGATGCATGAGCCAAGTCAATGATCATCCCGAGGCGGTTCATTTCCGCCACGACCTGACGTCCGAACGGGCTCAATCCACCCCACCTATGTCCTTTTGCAGCCGAGTCACATATCTGATTGTCAGTATTATGCGTCAATGTCATGTAACGCACTCCCATACGATGGAACTGCCTAAGGAGCGCAAGACTCCCCTGTATCGGCAAGCCGTTTTCCATGCCGACAAACACCGAGGTCTTTCCAGCAGCCTTGTTCCTGTAAGCTTCTTCAGGAGAATTCGCCAATGCTGCCATATCAGGAGCCGCTTCCACGGCATCATTGATACCTGCAAGCATTTCCAATGCATATCTGGTAGCCGCATCGGGTGACATTGTTCCCGGCGTGTATAATGCGAAGAAAGAAGCGTCGACTCCCCCGGCGCGCAACTTCGGAAAATCCACATGCGCGTACGGATTATCAACGCTCATGTTTCTCAGCCGCATAATCTGTGACGGCGTATCGCAATGAGAATCAAGTACAAACATCTTTATTCGATTTTTTCAGACAGTTCCGCCCACTCTTCCGTCCAGGCATCAAGATCACGTTTATGCTCCAGATAGGTACGGGTAAGTTCCATCACATCGTCGTTCTCTCCCGGATTAGAAAGCACCGTCTCGATTTTTTTCATCTTGGTCTCTACCGAAGCTATCTCTTTTTCAAGAAAAGCAATACGGTTGCGCACCTTCCGCTCCTCTTTGGAGACTATTTTCTTCGCCATGAACTCCTGTTTGCCGGCAGATATCTCAGGCTCAGCAGGTTTAGCCGGTTCTTCCTTGTAAAAACGGCGCTCCAGTTCCTGAAGATTTTCAATCCTGCGTTCATCAAGGAAATCTTGGATGCCACCGAGATGCTCCTTGACCTTACCATCCCGGAACTCATACATCTTGTCAACAAGCCCATCGAGGAAATCCCTGTCATGGGAAACCACGACAAGCGTCCCGTCAAAGTTTTTAAGTGCCTGTTTCAGAACATCTTTCGAACGTATATCCATGTGGTTGGTAGGCTCGTCAAGCGCCAGAAGGTTATATGGCTGCAGCATGAGCTTCGCCATTCCCAGACGCGCACGCTCCCCTCCGCTCAGGATTGCGACTTTCTTGTCAATGTCCTCGCCCTTGAAGAGGAATGCAGCCAGAATATCGCGGAGCTTCGTCCTTATATCTCCGGATGCAATATTTTCAAGCGTGCTCAGGACAGTCTCGTTCTTGTCCAATATATCTTCTTGATTCTGAGCGAAATAACCGATATGCACATTATGACCGACCTTAGCCTCGCCGGAAATTGGCTCCAGCTGCCCCATGATAACTCTCATCAATGTGGTCTTTCCTTCACCGTTCCTGCCCACAAGTGCGACTTTTTCACCTCTCCTGATTTCAATTTCAGCATCACGGAACACCACTTTCTGCGGATAACCGACCGTCAGGTCAGTTCCTTTGAATACCACATCACCGGAACGCGGGGCCGGCGGAAACTTCACCACCAATGTAGAATTGTCCGTTTCATCTATTTCGATTCTGTCCAGTTTCTCCAAAGCCTTGATTCTGGATTGCACCTGATTGGACTTTGTAGGCTTATAACGGAATTTATTGATGAAATCCTCGGTCTTTTCTATCATCTTCTGCTGATTCTCGTAAGCGGCAATCTGCTGCTGCATACGCTCTTGGCGCAGTTCAAGATATTTCGTGTAAGGCACTTTGTAATCATGGATATGCCCCACCATGATTTCTATGGTGCGATTGGTGACATTGTCCAGGAAACGTCTGTCGTGAGAGACAAGAAGAATTGAACCGCGATATGCTTTCAGATACTCCTCCAACCACTCAATTGATTCAATATCAAGATGGTTGGTAGGCTCGTCCAGCAACAGCACGTCCGGTTTCGACAGCAGGATCTTGGCCAATTCTATACGCATGTTCCAGCCTTGGCTGAAAGTTTCCGTGTTACGGCTGAAATCCTCATCCTTGAATCCAAGTCCCAGCAATGTCTTTTCAGCCTGCACCATAGGCGGTTCCGAATGTTCGATTGCCAGCCTGTCATTGATTTCATTCATCCTGGAAATCAATGACATATACTCTTCCGACTCGTAATCGGTCCGTTCCGCAAGCTCATTGCCGATTTCGGCCAGTTCCGTCTCCAGCTCATTCATCGCGGCAAAAGCCGTCATGGCTTCATCAATGACAGTCCTGCCCTTGTTATGCTGCATTATCTGGGGCAAATAGCCGATCTTGATATGATTCGGAAGGTCAATATGACCGGAAGTCGGACTCTGCTCACCGCAGATAAGCTTCATTATCGTAGACTTGCCTGCGCCGTTCTTGCCGACAAGGCCGATCTTGTCGCTTTCGCTTATATGAAAATTTATATTGTCAAGTAGCGTGTAACTTCCGTAAGCTACTGTTATACCGTTGATTGAAATCATTTCTAACCTTTTTTGACACAGACGAGCACACTCAATTCATAGAGGAGATAGAGAGGCGCTGCTGCGATAAGCATTGAAAACGGGTCCGCCGGCGTGATTATGGCGGCCACCACAAGTATGGCGACTATGGCGTGACGCCTGTATTTCTTCAAACTGTCCCTGGTGACGATGCCCATCCTGTTAAGAACTGCTATCAGCACAGGAAATTCGAATACGATTCCGAACAGCAGCACCATCGAACTGAACATTGAAATGTAAGAATCCAGCGTTATCGTATTCTGCACGGCGTCACTTACGGTATAACCCTGAAAGAAATTCAATGTTATGGGCAATATGAGATAATATCCGATGAGCAGACCGATGTAGAAGAGCGCCGAAGCGAAGGCAAATGCCTTGCGCACAGCTGATTTTTCGCTCGGATACAATGCCGGGGCGACAAACGTCCAGACCTCGTAACACACATAAGGAAAGGATATTACAAAGCCGCAGATAAATGAAACCTTCAGATGGATGAAGAACTGGGCTGAAATCTCGGTATTGATCAATGACATCGAAAACGGCAGTCCCAGCCACTTGTAAAGCCAGAATCCGGACTTGGTCGGAGCAAGGATGACGTCATCGAAAAGAAATCCCTTGAAACACATCAATAGGACCCCCGTACATAAAACGGCCAATGCCGAGCGGAACAATGTTCCCCTCAGCACATCAAGATGATCCCAGAAGGTCATTTCATCGCCACTGCCGCTCACTTCCCCAGGAATCTATTTCTTGTCACCGGACTTGTCGTCTTTCAAAGTCGAATCGACATCTTTGATGTCTTTCTCGACCTCGTTCAATCCGTCCTTGAAACTTTTGACGCCTTTGCCAAGACCTTTCATAAGCTCAGGAATCTTCTTTCCACCGAAAAGAAGAAGTACGATCAATGCAATGATCACGATCTCCCACGGACCGACGATTCCAAGAGGATAAATTACCATAACTATCTGTATTTTAAAGTGTTATTTCTCATCAATTCTGGATTGTATAATTTCCAGAAGTTTTTCCGGGCATGGCACCGGTCTGCCTGTATGCTTGTTCAAAAAACCGAGAACTGCCTGGCCTTCAGCACACAAGACACCGTCCTGATTATATACGGCCTGCTTTATAACCAATTTCGCAAGCGGTATTTTTTCAATTGCTGCCGTACATCTTACGACGTCGCCCATCTTGGCGGAGTGCTTGTATTTGCAATCCACGGAAACAATTGGAATGACCACGCCGTCAGCTTCGCATTGTTCTATCGGATACCCCCCGTCCCTGATCATCAGGTTCCTGGCACACTCGAAATACCGGATGTAATTCGAGTGATGCACAATCCCCATCTGGTCTGTCTCGTAATAGCGGACAGGAAAACTCGTTTCGTAATACATCATATCCACTAGAGAGATTTAAGCGCCTTGAGCTGAGTCTCATAGCTCTCTATCTTGGAAAGTGAGTCAGCCTCTTTCTTACGCTCGACCGCTACCACTTTCTCAGGAGCATGTGCGGTGAACTTCTCGTTGGAAAGTTTCTTGCGCACTGACTCAAGGAATTCGCGCTGGTATTTCAATTCCGCTTCGAGTTTGGCGATTTCTTCTTCAACATTGACCTTGCCGGTAAGCGGTACATACATTTCTACTGTACGAACCATCTGGGAAACGCCTTCAGATGTCGAGCCGAAATCCTCCACAATTTCAGCAGATGAGGCATTGGCCAGTTTGGTGACCACAGGAATCATGTCAGTAGGGAAATTACCCTTGAACATTACATGAAGTGCATCTTTAGGTGAGATGTTCTTCTGCTGTCTGATACTGCGGATTGCATTGACGGCATCCTCAGCAAGCTCAAAGTCTGAAACAAATTCAGCATTGACATCTCCAGCCACCGGAGTATGCTGGAACATGATGGTCTCGCCTTCTTTGCGGTCGGCCATATCCTGCCACAACTCTTCCGTAATGAACGGCATCACAGGGTGAATCATCTTGAGCAACGCCTCGAAGAAACCTAAAGTTTCCGTATAGGTAACCTTGTCAACCGGCTGTCCATAAGCAGGTTTGATAAGCTCAAGATACCAGGAGCAATAATCATCCCAGAACAATTTGTAGATACTCATGAGAGCATCGGAAATTCTGAACTTCGAATAATGGTCCTCTACCGTTTCAATGGTCTGGTTCAGTTTGTTCTTGAACCATTCCACAGCAATAGCGCATTCTTCAGGCTGCTTCGCATCGGCATCTACAGACCAGCCTTTCACCAACCTGTATGAGTTCCATATTTTTCCGCAGAAATTACGTCCTTGTTCTACCTGTGATTCATCGTAGAAAATGTCATTTCCGGCAGAAGCACAGAGAAGCATGCCGATTCGTACGGCATCAGCACCATATTTTGCTATAAGATCCAGCGGATCAGGAGAATTGCCCAATGTCTTGGACATCTTTCGTCCGAGCTTGTCACGTACGATACCGGTCAGATAGACATTGCGGAAAGGCTCCTTGCCCATGAACTCGTCTCCCGCCATAATCATTCTGGCAACCCAGAAGAAAAGGATATCCGGTCCTGTAACGAGGTCATTTGTAGGATAATAGTAAGCCAGGTCCTTGTTCGGCTGATGCTCCGGATGACCCGGGCGCTCCGCATCAAATACAGAGATAGGCCACAACCATGAAGAGAACCACGTATCGAGAACGTCGTCATCCTGCCTCAGCTGTTCTGCGGTAACAGAAGGGTCAATCTTCTTCGCTGCTTCAAGTGCAGCTTCAGGTGTAGCTTCCACAACATACTGTCCATCAGGCAGATAATATGCAGGAATACGCTGTCCCCACCAGAGCTGACGGCTGATACACCAGTCACGCACTGTCTCCATCCAATGCTTGTATGTGTTCCTGTATTTGTCAGGAATCAGTTTCACGTTGCCGCTTTCGACTGAATTCAATGCCATTTCAGCGAGTTCTCCCATCTTCAGGAACCACTGGGTGGAAAGTCTCGGCTCGATGACGGCATTGGTCCTTTCGGAATATCCTATAGGAGAAATATATTCTTCCACTTTCTCAAGACAGCCTGCTTCAGCGAGCATTTTCTCAATCTTCTTGCGGGCAACGAAACGGTCCTCGCCTACCAGAATCTGAGCCTTTTCATTGAGTTTTCCATGATCGTCAATGATATCCGTTACAGGAAGATTGTGGCGCAGACCGATTTCATAGTCATTGATATCGTGGGCAGGCGTAACCTTGAGGCAACCTGTACCGAACCCGATTTCCACATAGGAGTCCTCAATGATAGGAATCTCCTTGTCAATCAACGGGATAAGCACTTTCTTGCCTTTCAGCCAATGATAGCGCTCGTCATCAGGGTTGATGCTGACTGCCGCATCCGCCATAATGGTCTCAGGACGGGTCGTCGCAACGACGATATATTTGTCCGTGCGTTTTCCGTTGCCATCAGAGATATAATATCTCAAATGATAGAAATGACTCTTGGTCTCCTTATGTATAACTTCCTCGTCGCTGACAGCCGTATGTCCTTCCGGATCCCAGTTGACCATGCGTACTCCCCTGTAAATCAAGCCTTTCTTATAGAAATATACGAAAGTGTTGATGACGGATTCCGTCAAATCAGGATCCATGGTGAACTTGGTACGGTCCCAGTCGCATGACGCTCCGAGCTTGCGGAGCTGGCTCAGGATGATGCCGCCATGCTCTTCCTTCCATTCCCAGGCATACTTCAGGAATTCCTCACGAGTAAGGTCTTCCTTATTGATACCCTGAGACTTGAGCCTTGCCACCACCTTGCTTTCCGTTGCAATGGAAGCGTGGTCGGTACCAGGAACCCAGCATGCATTCTTGCCGTCCATCCTTGCCTTGCGGATGAGCACGTCATTCAACGTATTGTTAAGCACGTGGCCCATGTGCAGAATACCTGTCACATTTGGCGGCGGAATGACTATCGTATAAGGTTCCCTTTCATCCGGTTCTGAATGAAAGAACTTGTTTTTAAGCCAATAGGCGTACCATTTGTCCTCTACCTGTGAGGGAGCGTACTTTGCCGAAAGTTCCATTTTATTATATTTTTCTATCTGTTTCTACAAAATTCGCAAAATCATACAAATATACGAATCTGTTTCGAGAATCCCGTAAAACAGGCCGAGTTTTAACGATTTTTTACTACTTTTGTGGAGTAGAATTGAATAAAAAACATCTAGATATGGAAAACGAGAAAAAGGAAACAACGAGATGAGCATTGAGCTCAATCCTGAAGTTGCAGGCGGAACATATTCCAACCTTGCCATAATCACCCATTCGGACGACGAATTTATCCTGGATTTCGCCAATATGCTTCCGGGGATGCCGAAACCGGGGGTGCGCAGTCGTATCATCATGACTCCGAAACACGCCAAGAGACTTCTCCACGCGTTGTCTGACAATATCCAGAAATATGAAAGTCATTTCGGACCGATCGACATGAGCGACAAACGCCCTAACCAGAACGAGGCGACATTCAATCTCGGAGACTTGGCTGCATTCAACAACGGAACCAAATCATAGTGATGGCGAAGATTGAGAAGAGTCTGGATTTCAGCAAGATAAAGGCATTTGCATTCGATGTCGATGGTGTTTTCACAGACGGCGGCATCCTGTGCGACCTGGCAGGAGAACTATATCGCACTTTTGATTCCAAAGATGGTTTCGGAGTCCGCATGGCGACAATGAAAGGCTACCCGTCAGCCATAATCACAGGCGGGCGTTCAGGGTCCATCGTGGCAAGATTCAAGACATGCGGCATCGGACCTGATGACGTGTATCTGGGCTCAAGGGACAAGGTCGCAGACTTCAATGATTTCTGCCGCAAATATTCATTGAAACACGAAGACGTGCTGTATATCGGCGATGACATTCCCGATATGGAGGTCCTGTCAATGTGCGGCATCGGCGTATCCCCTGCTGACGGCGTGGCGGAAATTCTGGAAATCGCCGATTATGTATCACCGTATCCCGGCGGACGCGGCTGCGTGCGTGATGCCGTGGAAAAGGTATTGAAAGCCAGAGGCGACTGGACATTCGACGTAGCAAGATACAAAGCAAAATTTTAGGTTTCGCAAGTTTCGGGACAATGGATCTCAAAGGGAAGAAATTGATATTGTCGAGCGCGTCTCCACGCAGGAAAGAATTGCTGGAAGGACTTGGGCTTGACTTCACGATTGACACAGGAACATCATTTATTGAACAATACGCCCCCGGGACGCCCCTGGAGCAGATTCCGGCATTGATGGCGGAGGGCAAGTCGGAAGGATTCCACAGGCAATTGGCTGATGATGAGATTCTTCTCACCTCTGACACCATGGTGTATTGCGACGGTGTCGTGATGGGAAAGCCCCATGGCCGGGATGAGGCAATTTCAATGCTGCATCATCTTTCAGGGCGCGTTCACCACGTGACGACAGCGATAACATTACGCGATTCTCATCACAAAATCACGGTATCAGATACCGCATACGTTCATTTCAAGACATTGTCAGACAATGAGATAACTTATTATATCGACAATTTCAAGCCTTTCGACAAGGCAGGAGCATACGGCATACAGGAGTGGATAGGATATATCGGTATCACCAAAATCGAGGGTTCATACTTCACCATAATGGGGCTTCCGGTTCACCTTGTATATGAAAAGCTCGCAGACTTCTGCTAAACCGATTTACAAAGAAGAGAAATAAAAAAGGCCTAAATCATTAGGACCTTTTTAAATCGTTGAGTAATGACGCATCACGCGCAAAAACTCACACTAACCACATAATTAATAACACTAAAACTAATAACCAACGAGTTGTATGTGGAAGAACTCCATCATCAACCCGAATACAAAGTTACGGCTTTTATATTTTACTGCAAATTATTTTGTGACAATTATTTACGAGCCCTATCCTCCAAAATCGCAAAACACCTGCAAGCCAATCATATAAAACGTGACAAGAACAGGCAAAAAAAATTACGGCCACTTCAGAGAAATAGCCGTAAAACGTTTATAATCAACAACCTATTCTACGTAAAGCAGCAGTCCTTTCAGGTATTCCCCTTCCGGATGATAGATATTTACCGCATGATCGGACGGCTGGTTCAGCCTGTCCAGGATTCTGACCTTGCGGCCAGTCTGGGCGGCGGCAGAAAATACTGCCAATGCAAACGCTTCCTTCGTGACAACCTGCGAACAACTGAAGGTGAATACGAATCCACCTGGAGCCACCTTGGAAATGGCGGCAGCATTGAGACGTTGATACGCGCGGAGGGCATTGTTGAGTGCTCCTCTGTGCTTGGCGAATGCCGGCGGGTCCACTATCATCAAGTCATATTTGTCTTCTGGAACATCACGCAGATAGTCCAGCGCATCCACGCAAAGACTGGTGTGGCGGGATTTTTCGAAACCTCCGATTTCCACGTTCTTATCCACGAGAGCCATAGCTTTTGCAGAGCTGTCCACAGAATCTACATGTACCGCTCCTGCACCTAAAGCGTAAATTGAGAATCCTCCAGTATAACAAAACAGATTCAGCACATTACGACCTTTTGCATATTTCTCTACAAGGGCTCTGTTCTCCCTCTGGTCAAGGAAAAATCCGGTCTTCTGCCCCTCAGTCCAGTTTACTATGAACTTATGCCCATTTTCGACAACGACCTGCTCATTGTCATTGAAACCATCCTTTTTATAGAGATATCCGTCGACCAGATCAAGCCCGGCTTTGAAAGGCGCGGTGCCGGAACTCTTGTCGTATACGGCTTTCAGTTTATCGCCGTAAATTTCCACCAATGCCTGTGCAATCTGCTTCTTTGCCCTGAACATGCCGGCAGAATGGGCCTGCATCACGCACACGCCGTCATACCAGTCAATGACAAGTCCCGGAAGATTGTCTCCTTCGCCGTGGACAAGGCGATAACAGTTGGTGGTTTCACTGTCAGCCAAACCGGTCGCAATACGGACAGCCAATGCCCTGGAAAGCATTGATTTCCAATAGTCGGCATTGATTACGCCGCTCTCGAAGCTGAGGACTCTGACAGCGATTGACCCAATCTGATAATGGCCGGCAGCCAGAAACTTGCCGTCCTGACCGTAGACCTCTACCACATCACCTTCTGCGGGTTCCCCCACAATCTGGGCAATTGCCCCGGAAAACACCCATGGATGAAACCTCTTCAGAGACTCTTCCCTACCTTTTTTCAGTATTATCTTTGCCATTATCCTTTGACTTGTTTCTTCTGTTTCTATAATATCGCTTTCTCCTCCAGTCGCGTCTTTTCCGACTGCGGGTTTTCTTTTTCTCCGGTTGCTTGGCCTCCTCATTTTTCTTTTCTTCGGCAGGCTGCTTGGCTTCCTGATGAGGAGGAGCCATCTCTTCCGGTGTCAGCGGGTGCTTCTCGGATTTCATGAGCAACTTGTACATCTCACGACATATCCATGCATCGGTTGCCGCGTAAAGCTGCTGGGAATCAGAGAGTTCCACCGCTTCCCAATTCGACAGCTGCTGGGTCTTGGAAATCCTCACGCCTAAAATTATGGCGGACATTTTCTTTACGCTCTTGTCCTTGATGCCATATTCCCAGACGATTTTCTGCAAATCCACGAAGTTTTTCGCTTCGAACTCGCAATATTTCTGGAGCCCCCTCACGTCGTCATGCACTGCCGCCCCGACCTTGATGATTTTTTCATCGGCCAATATACGGCAGAGTTTCTTGTCCATGCCCAGCATCTGTATCCTGAACAGAAATGCCTCCGTAGGACCGGAGAGCTGCAGCAATGCGACGCCGCTCCTCGGCTGCTGAGCCGTAAAACAAGGCCTCGATTCCGTATCGAATCCAATGATTTTCTGACGTCTCAAATACGCTACAGCCCTGTCAAATTCCTTACCCGGCTTGTCAATTATGGTTATCTTGCCGCCGAACGCCGCCAACTCCAGCTTTTCTATCTCCTCGGGCGTGACACTACTTTGGAACATACGCATCGAATGTTGTCGGTATCAACGATTTCTCCATCAGCAAGTATGTTTCGAAATCAGAATTCTCCGCACGGTTATACTTAAAACTGTCTGACAGACTGCCGTCTGCATTGTAATCCTGGTCAGCCAGGCCGCTTGCAGGAACAGTAGCATACATTGCCAATGCCGGATAGGCCACCTTATGGGTGAACAGGTTCCTGTCACGAAGGTATGCGATGCAGTCAGCCACTACGGTCCTGCGCGCGTCGATGAACTCGAAATTCTCCGAAACCATGTCAATGTACTTCATCATTGTTCCGTCGTTTTTCGAAATCATTTCCTGCAATGTCCCGTTCAAGTCGTCAGCTTTCAGCCCGGCTTCATCCACGATCACGGCATCGAGCACCTTTTCCTTGCCGGCCTCCTTGTACATTTCCAGGAAAGACAATATCCTGTCTTTCAATGATTCTGCATAAACCGGACAGAATGCATCATATTCCAGTCCAGGATATTTCTTTTCCAAATCCGCCTTCACGATGGAATATATACCTGCACCCAGCTCCTTTTCGGTAGTCCAGACGCCGAAACACCCCTTTTCTGAATGTTTCCGTACTGCATAATTGAACATTGAATGTACCGGAGAAATGACGGCAATATCAGATCCGGCAGATTTCACCAGTCTCATGACGTCATCATATCCGAATGCTGAAGAATATGAAGAAGCCAAAATCACTATCTTGGAGCCGGTCTTGTGTATGTTGGTTTTACGGTCAAACGGATTCAATGCGCAAGTCGTATCGACAGCACTTATGAAATTCTTGACACTCAGCTCTTTAAGATAGTTTTCATTATTATTGTCCAGATACCCTTGATATGGCTCATTCGCATTGTCACAAATCATTGCGATGGTCTCACCCGCGAAATCCGGAAGGCCGTCAGGCCTCATGTGTCCGTCGACATTGTCGAAATAATCGCAATTCACAAGTTCCCGCGCAACGCTGAACACATCAAATTCCTGTCCGACGACTGCAATCGTTCCGTCCCTGCGGTCCGGGCAACCGTCCGCAATTATACGGTAAGTCAATGATGTTGTGTCAGAAAGCACCTCCCTTACGTAAGGGATTGACAAGGAATCACCGGCCTCACGGTTCATACATGAAACCATGAAGGTCGGCGAGACTAAAGATAGTAATAATAGTAACTTCTTCACAATCAATATTTTAATACCCGCTAGACAGGTATTTGTTTTACACTAGAAGAACAATAGTTCCCTATATTTAGGCAACGGCCAAAGCTCATCGTCCACCAGCATTTCCAGATGGTCGGCGCTGTTGCGGACCTTGTCCATCTCGTCCTTTACCTCGGTCGAGTAGAGATATGCCCTTTCGGCCATGTCTTCCACTTTGTTGGCTTTCTTCCTGGCCTCCACAAGTGTCTCCACGTCAGCAGAAAGGTTGTTCACGAAACCGGAAATCTTCTTATAGGTATCCATGTCGGCCTTGCAAAGCGACTTGAATTCGTCTCCGAACACGTCTTTGCAGCCCTGGATGCTGGTTACAAGTATGTTCTGGTAGCTTACCGCAGCAGGAACTACATGGTTCAGACAGATGTCTCCGATAATCCTGGCCTCGATCTGAAGTTTCTTGACATAGGTTTCGTTCAAGACCTCATAGCGTGCCTGGGTTTCGGCAGGAGAAAGTACGCCAAGTTTCGCGAACATGTCAATGCTGTCTTTCTCAAGGAACACTTTATATGCCTCAGGCACATTGCGTACAGCCCTGAGGCCTCTGCGTGCTGCTTCTTCCTCCCATTCCTTGCTGTATCCGTTACCTTCGAACATGACAGCTTTGGATTCTGCAATGAACGACCTGACAACTGAAAGCACCGCGCTCTGACGTGTTTCACCCTTGGCTTCAAGTTCGTCAACTTCCTTTCTGAATTCGTTAAGGCTCTCAGCCACAATTGAATTCAACACATACGTGGCAGATGCCGCATTTGCGGAAGAACCTACTGCACGGAACTCGAAGCGGTTACCGGTAAATGCGAACGGAGATGTCCTGTTGCGGTCGGTATTGTCCTGAACGATTTCCGGAATGGAGCTGACCATCTGGATGGAAGCCTTGCTGGCCTCGGCATCGGAAACGTCTTTCATATTCAGGATGCTGTCAAAAATCTTGGACAATGTGGATCCTGAGAATATCGACATGACAGCAGGAGGTGCCTCATGGCCTCCAAGTCTATAGGAGTTGTTCAACGTGCATATTGAAGTCATCAGCAGATAGTCATGGCGATACACCGCACGTACTACAGATGAATAGAATGCCAGGAATTGAAGGTTCTTGGTAGGTGTCTTGCCAGGAGAAAGGAGATTCACACCGGAATCAGTCTGCATTGACCAGTTGCAGTGCTTGCCGCTGCCGTTCACGCCATCAAACGGTTTCTCGTGGAAAATCACTTTAAGATGGTGTTTCTCAGCTACTTTCGGCATGAGAATCATCAGCAGCATGTTCTGGTCGATGGCTTTGGTAGCCTCGCAGAATACAGGTGCACATTCAAACTGGTTAGGAGCTACCTCATTATGTCTGGTCTGGAGCTGGATGCCGAGTTTATATGCTTCCGTCTCGAAGTCCTTCATGAATGCAGCCACACGGCTAGGAATTGCTCCGAAATAGTGGTCTGACAGCTGCTGGTCCTTTGCCGATGTATGACCGATGACGGTCCTGTCGCAAAGCTTGAGGTCAGGACGTGCATTGTACAATGACTCATCCACCAGGAAGTACTCCTGTTCCAGTCCGACATTGACAGTAACAGACTTGACCGACTTGTCGAAAAGGTTCACTACGGAAGTAGCAGCTGAACTGAGAGCCTGGATGGATCTCAGGTTAGGCACTTTCATGTCAAGAGCTTCGCCGGTATACGACACGAATACAGACGGGATACATAGTGTCTCGTCCAAGATGAATACCGGAGAGTTAGGGTCCCATGCGGAATAACCTCTGGCTTCAAATGTGTTACGCAGTCCTCCGTTAGGAAAACTGGATGCGTCCGGCTCCTGCTGGACAAGCGCGCTTCCGCTGAATCTCTCGAATACCTGACCGTCCTTCACAGTAACGAAGGCCTCATGTTTCTCTGCAGTAGTTCCGGTAAGTGGCTGGAACAGATGCGTGTAATGGGTAGCACCCTTCTCCGTAGCCCAGGTCTTCATGGCTGAAGCGATTTCATTCGCAACAGCTCTGTCGATCGTCCTGCCGAACTTCACAGCAGACAAAACAGCGTCATAGGCAGTCTGAGACATGTATTTCCTCATTTTGGCGAGGTCAAACACATTTTCCCCAAAGTAAGCCGAGATCGGCCTCTTCTCAACGAAATAGCGCTCAGTCGTGTGAGCAGCAGCTTCGTCCAAAGCTCTTTGTCTGAAAGTTGACATAATTTTAATAGATTTTGTTAAGCACGTCCACAAAGGTAGAAAAAAACGCTATCTTTGCAGCACGAAAAATTGCGAATTTTCATATAAAACGAAACATAATGGCAAAAATTTCCAAAAAGTCTGAATCAATGCCCGCTTCGGCGATCAGAAAGCTGGTTCCATTCGCAGATGCAGCTAAGGCAGAAGGAGTAAAAGTCTATCATCTGAACGTAGGTCAGCCCGACATCAAATCGCCTGAATGCGCACTTGAAGCGGTGAAGAAAAACACCTTGGACCATGTGTCTTATTCCAACTCCGCAGGACTGATTGAACTCCGCAAGGGTCTGGTAGAAAAGTACTATCGTAAAATAGGCATTGACATAGATGTGCCGGAACTTATCGTGACGGTCGCCGGCAGCGAGGGCGTAAACCTTTCACTGCAGATTACATGCGACGAGGGAGATGAAGTCATTGTGCTGGAGCCGTTCTACACGAACTACAACACTTTCGCATTCATGAACGGCATCACGCTGAAAGCCGTGCACACCGATATCCGCAATGGTTTCAAAGTGCCGGACATGGCTGAGTTCGAGAAACTCATAACTCCACGTACGAAAGCCATCCTCATCAGCAATCCCGGAAATCCGACCGGAACTCTCTATACGAAGGAAAACATGCTGGCTCTGGGTGAAGTAGCAAAAAAGCATGACCTGTTCCTGATTTCCGATGAGGTCTACAGGGAATTCTGCTACACGGACGAGCCGCATTTCTCTGCAATGAACATCCCTGGGCTTGAGCAGAATGTCATATTGATCGACTCCGTATCAAAGAGATACAATCTCTGCGGATGCCGTATCGGCTGCATCGTTTCGCACAATGCTGATGTCATGAAGGCGGCCATGAAATATGCACAGGCTCGTCTCTGCCCGCCGATTTTCGGACAGATTGCGGCATTGGGCGCCCTAGATACGCCTAAGGAGTATTTCGATGCAGTCAAAGAGGAATATATAAGAAGGCGTGACTACATGATAGGTCGCCTTAACAACATGCCGGGCGTATATTCGCCGACTCCGATGGGCGCATTCTACACGATCGCCAAAATTCCGGTGGACAATGCCGAGGATTTCGCCAAATGGATGCTTACGGAATTCCGCTACAATGGCATGACTACGATGGTGACACCTGCAGCGTCTTTCTATAAGACCCCAGGAGTCGGCACCAATCACATCCGCATTGCATACGTATTGGAAGTTCCGGAGCTGGAAAAGGCCCTGGATGTCCTCGAAAAAGGTCTCGCAGCCTATCCGGGCAAGAATTGATTTATGGACGGCACCTCATTTGCCGACTGACACCCAAGACCTTCAACACCTTAGGTATCAACATGCTATAAAGGTACTCCTCTTCCATGTAGTGAGTGCCTTTATATATTTGGAAGCTGTCCTTGCCGAAATGGCGGGCCCAACTTCTTATATTGACTACCCCCCAACGGCGATAGGTGTCGTCAGTTCCGAAAAACGCGAAGAAATAATCCTTGCTCCCACGTGACGGAGAGCACGACAGTACACGCTCACGCATCCCGCGATAATGGGAAAGTATCTCATGCGTAAAATCCAGCGACTGCCTGGAGCCTGGACGGGGCTTGAACACATTACGCATAAACGCCGCAGCCCCAGGGATATAGCTGGCGATTGACATCCATCTGGCCGCACCGACAGCAGGTGAGACGAAGATATGCGGCACTCCTGCAAGCCTTATCGCATGGAGTGAACCGAGCGACTCCCCTATGACAAGCTGAGGTTCAAGTTCATTGAACCAAGACCTCACCTGCTCCATAGCTATCTGAGGGTCAATGTCATACGTGCGGACGATTACGTCAATGTGCGTGTCTTCGGGATTGACATATTCATTGATATGCTGATTCAATATCGACGGTATGCGGCTGTCTTCTCCGCCGCCCATGCCGTGTACATATAATATTGTATAATTCTTCATAAAATAATCTGGGGAAACTTACATATCCATAAATCGATTGTAAATTTAGCAATTATTATATATATTTGTAAGACATGCGGACAAGCATTGATAATTTAAGTGAAAATTGAAACAAAATTTTATTATAAACAGTTAGAAATGAGAAAATTATTGGTTTCTTCATTAGCGGCATTGAGCCTGTCGGCGATTATGCTCGCACAGCCTTCAAAAGGGCAGGTAAAATACGAGTTCACCACCGTAAAGGCCAATCCGATCACACCTGTCAAGAACCAGTTCCGTTCAGGTACATGCTGGTGCTTCTCCGCACTCGGATTCCTTGAGTCAGAGGCCATCCGAATCAACAACATCAAGGATACCACATTGTATCCTGACTTTTCAGAGATGTTCGTTGTAAGCCATTCTTATCAGGACAGGGCTGAGAAGTATGTAAGACTTGACGGCAAATTGAATTTCGGAGCAGGTTCCGAGGGCGGTGACGTTCTTCATGTCGTAAGAAACTATGGTCTTGTACCACAGGGAGTTATGCCAGGTCTCAATTATGGTACCGAGATGCCTGTACACGCAGAGCTCGACGCTGTGGCTTTCGCATATGTGGATGCCGTCGCCAAGAATCCTAACAGAACACTTTCCACCGCGTGGAAAAATGGCTTCAAAGGCATCATGGACGCATATTTCGGAGAATGCCCTGAAGAATTCACATACAACGGCGTAAAATACACACCGCAGTCATTCCGTGATTCATATAAGATCAATGCTGATGACTATGTTTCATTGACCTCTTTCTCACATCATCCGTTCTACCAGAAGTTCGCTCTCGAAATCAGCGACAACTGGCGTTGGGATCAGGATTGGAACATTCCTATCGACGAGTTCATGGCTGCGCTTGACAATGCTCTCGAGAATGGTTATACAGCATTTTGGGGTACCGACGTAAGCGAAAGAGGTTTCACTCGCGACGGTCTGGGTATTCTCTATAAGGAAACTACCAAGAAATCAGCCGGTTCCGATCAGGAGCGCTGGGTAGGCAAGAGCACAGATAAGGAGGAAGAGCCACAGGCACCGGAAGAGGAAGAGGTTGATCAGGCATACAGACAGAAAGGTTATGACAACAAGACCCTTACCGATGACCACGGAATGCAGATTTTCGGTATCGCAAAAGACCAGTTCGGCAAGAAATACTACATGGTGAAGAACTCTTGGGGTTCAGCCGGAAAGTACAATGGAATCTGGTATGTTACAGAGGCTTACGTAAAAGGAAAGACTATGGATATCGTCCTCCACAAGGATGCTCTTCCTAAGTCTCTTGCCAAGAAGCTCGGCATTAAATAATCCGTAGATGCAGTTTATCAAGCATATACCAAATACAATCACCTCAATGAACCTGTTGTCAGGCACTCTTGGGGTGATTTTCACCTTGCAGGGAAACATTGAAACAGCATTCCCGCTCATGCTGGCAGCCGCAGGCTTCGATTTCTGCGACGGCCTTTCAGCCAGACTTCTCAATGCTCATTCAGAAATCGGGAAAGAGCTTGATTCTCTGGCAGATATGGTGAGTTTCGGAGTATTGCCGTCAATAATGCTCTATAAGATAATGTGTATCTGCGGCACATGGCAGTTCGCCATATACATTCCGCTGGTACTGGCCGCATTTTCCGCCTTACGCCTGGCAAAGTTCAATCTGGATGAACGCCAGCACGGCAGTTTCATAGGCCTGGCGACCCCTGCAGCGGCAATGATTTGCGGCTCTCTCGCCTACTACGTAGATATCACACCTGATTCATGGATGAGTTCCATTTGCGGGACATGGTATTTCATCCCGGTTTTGGCAATCCTACTTTCAGCATTGCTGGTCAGCGAAATACCTATGTTCGCCATGAAATTCGGAAAGGGACTTGAGGCCGACAAGAAAACCAAAATGCTCCGGAGTGGCTTCATAGCCGGCATCGTCTGCATAATCGTAGGAACGATTGTGTCCAGAGCCAATTGGTCGCTGATAGTGCTGCTGACATTCATATATTATATTGTGCTGAATGTCGTGGCGGATATCGTCAAGAGGCGCGGTGTCATGAAACGTGGAGTGTAATTGGCTGCACATCAACATAATAAAAGAAATCAGAGTTGCCGTATCAGCAACTCTGATTTCTTTTATATCGCTCGTAATCAATTGATTACGCTCCACACTAATAATTCTCGGCCTTGATCTGGAAATAGCTCTTGGCATGTTTGCATACAGGGCAAACTTCCGGCGCTTTCTTGCCGATAACGATATGTCCGCAATTGGTGCATTCCCATATCATATCCTCATCACGTGAGAAAACTACCCCATCTTTTACATTCTTGAGAAGCTTTCTGTAACGCTCCTCGTGAACTTTCTCGATGGCACCTACTTTCTCGAACAGGAAAGCGATATCAGTAAAGCCTTCCTCCTTGGCTGTCTTGGCGAAACCGGCATACATGTCGGTCCACTCGTAGTTCTCACCGGCAGCAGCATCTGCGAGATTGGTCATGGTATCAGGAACTTCCCCGCCATGAAGGAATTTGAACCATATCTTCGCATGCTCCTTCTCGTTCTTTGCTGTTTCTTCGAAGAGTCTTCCAATCTGCACGAAGCCATCCTTGATAGCCTTGGAAGCATAATACTGATACTTTGTATGTGCCTGTGATTCTCCGGCAAACGCTGTCATCAGGTTCTGCTCGGTCTTTGAACCTTTCAATTCTGCCATAATAATTTGTCTATAAATGATTTAACTTGAACTCGGCGCACAATGTGCACTTAGTTCCCATTATTCAGTCCTTCAAAGATATAAATTATTTCGTTATTTTTGCAATCTATGGAAGGAAATCAAAAGAAAAGCGGAAGAAAGCCTGTCAAAAAGACATCCGCCAAGAATAAACGCAGGAAAACGACGAAAAAAAAGTCCCGGACAGAGGCGCTTGGCGTATGGATTGCCGTAGCTGTTCTCGGCATTGTGGTTCTGTTCTCTCTACTTCAAGGCCCTTCTGATTTATATGATGAAACAGGAGCAAAGGCACATGGCAGGGCTTACCGTTATGCAGTGGACATCTCTCACCACAATCCCGGACGCATTGTCTGGGATTCCCTGCATGTCATGATCGATTCCAAGGGACGCACCACCAAATCCATAAACAAAGCAAATGACATTCTGCCCGTATCTTATGTAATACTGAAGGCTTCAGAAGGAATAACATTGAAAGACAGGAAGTTTCACAAGCATTGGAACGCGGCGAGAGAAGCTGGCCTGGGACGTGGCGCCTATCATTTTTTCCGTTCCTCCAAGAATCCGGAAAATCAGGCCAAAAGCTACATACAGACTGTCGGGCATCTCAGAGAGAGCGATCTTCCGCCTATTCTGGATATCGAGACACTCCACAAGGGATGCACTCGTAAAGAGCTTAATGACAAGGCATTGGCCTGGCTGAAAATCGTGGAGGACTATTATGGACGCAAGCCTATCGTCTACTCTTACGAATCTTTCATCAATGAAAATCTTACCGATGAAATCCGACGCAATTACCCCCTATGGGTAGCCAGATACCGCGAAGAAAAACCGGAGCGCGAAGGCTGGGCGATGTGGCAGTTTACAGACAAGGCCGTCGTTTATGGTATCGACGGCCCTGTAGATCTGAATGTTATAAGTCCAAAGTTCAAATAGAGACAACATCTAGAAGATAAACCCTTTGGCGAGTCCGCCTTCTGACGTTTCCTTGTATAGAGACGGAATATCGTGTCCTGTCTGTTTCAGCACCTCCACCACCCTGTCGAAGGAAACCCGATGTTTTCCGTCCGAGAATGCGGCATACAAGTTCGCATCCAATGCCCTGGTGGCGGCAAACGCATTGCGCTCGATACATGGAATCTGCACAAGTCCGCATACAGGGTCGCAAGTCATGCCAAGATGGTGTTCCAGTGCCATCTCTGCAGCATATTCAATCTGTGAAGGACTTCCACCGAAGAGCTGGCAAGCAGCAGCGGCCGCCATTGCACATGCCACACCGACTTCTCCCTGGCATCCCACATCCGCACCGGAAATGGAGGCATTCTGTTTCACCACATTGCCGATAATACCGGCAGTTGCCAATGCGTGAAGCATCTTGGTATCGCTGAATTCGTGACCTTTCTGCATGTGATAGAGAACTCCCGGAACCACGCCGCTGGCACCACAGGTAGGGGCCGTGACAATCTTTCCGCCGGAGGCATTCTCTTCACTGACCGCCAATGCATAAGCATATACCAATCCCCTGGTCTGCAATGACTTCTTGTATCCTGTAGCCTTGACATAATATGTCGCGGCCTTCCTCGCCAGATTAAGCGGTCCCGGAAGCACGCCCTCATGTTCAATGCCGCGTTCCACCGCCTCTTTCATCGCCGTCCAGATTTCCATGAGGTAATCCCAGATGGACTCACCCTCGCACATTTCCACATATTCCCAGTAACTCCGGCCTTTATCTTCGCACCAGGTCTGGATATCGGAAAGCCTCTCGAGGTCGTAGACATTGCTGCTGGTATCGAACCTGTCACCATTTGCCTTTCCCTCTGACAATGCCCCGCCACCGACGCTGTATACGGTCCAATCTCCGGTCACGTTTTTATCAGCATCCAAAGACTTGAAATTCATACCGTTAGGATGGAACGGCAGGAACACTGACGGCTTCCAGACGATCTCAACCGGAGCCACAGGTTTCAGTTCGTCAATGATGGCCGCATCTGTCATATGCCCCTTTCCGGTAGCTGCAAGGCTTCCGTACAATGTCACCTGAAATGACGCCGCATCCCTGTGCTCCGACAAGAATATCTGTGCCGCCCTCATCGGTCCCATGGTATGGCTGCTCGAAGGGCCACGTCCTATCTTATATAATTCTCTGAGTGACTTCATATTATGAAAAAAAATCTATACTAAAGTTCTATCGGTCCTGTCGTAAGAAGTTTCTGCAACGCCTTGATTTCATTATATTTAGGCGTATCGTCCTTGAATACCGGGACGAGCGCACGAACTTCATCGTACAATTTCTTCGTAGCCGGTGCCAATTTATCCGCAATTCCCAGGCAATCAACAGCTTGAGCCAATGCCATGAGATGTATTGCCATGACCTGGCTGCAATTCTCTATCACCATACGGCAAAGCAGGGCTGAATTGGTACCCATGCTCACGACATCCTGATTGTCATTGTTGTTAGGAATGGAATGAACGTACATCGGGTTGGAAAGCGTCTGGCTTTCCGCCGTGGTGGATGTGGCCGTAAATTGCGAAGCCTGGAGCCCATAGTTCAGTCCAAGCACCCCAAGATTCACGAACGGCGGCAATATGCCGTTGATTCGGTCGTGGAACAGGTAATTCATCTGGCGTTCCGCAAGCATTGTCATCTTGGTTACGGCAATTTTCAGTTTGTCCATTTCGAAAGAGATATAATCCCCATGAAAGTTGCCGCCATGAATGACATTTTCGCTTTCAATATCGACTATCGGATTGTCATCCACAGAATTGACTTCATCCTCAAGAACCTGCCCCGCATTCATCAGGGTATCATATACCGGTCCGAGAATCTGCGGCACACAACGCAGCGAATAGTATGGCTGAACCTTCTGCTTGAAGACCTGCTCCCCTGACTTATGGAACAGTTCCACCTTCCTGTTTCTCAGCATTTTGCTGCCTTCAGACAGAGAGCGCATAAGTTCCGCAATACGGATTTGTCCGGGATGATGTTTCAGTCCGTTCAATATTTCCGACATGAAATCATCGTAAGAAGAAACAATCTCATTGATCATGACGGAGCACAATGTCTCCCATGCAAGCAACCTCTTGGCCAGCATATAGTTCACGGCACCGATACCCGTCATCACGGCTGTACCGTTCGTAACTGCAAGTCCCTCACGGATATGCATTTCCAGAGGTTTGAGCCCGCATTCGGACATCACCTCCGCTGCCGGACGGATTTCCCCGCCATACGACACTTCGCCCTCGCCTATCAGTGTCAGTGCTATATGAGCCAACTGCACCAGGTCGCCGCTGGCACCGACGCTGCCATGCCGCGGTACCACAGGACAAATTCCCCTGTTTATAAATTCTACGAGAAGATCAATGAGAGAAACGTGTACTCCTGAATGGCCTTCCAGAAATGTCATCAGTCTGGATAGCATTGCAGCTCTTACGCATATATCCGGAATACGGTCTCCGGCTCCAGTGGAATGGCTGCGTATAATATTGTACTGCAACTCTTTAAGATGAGCATCCTCAATTCTCCATTGAGCCATTGGACCGAAGCCCGTATTGATGCCATAGATGACTTTGTCCTTGGAGAATTCTTTCAGAAAATCATAGCTTGCGACGACCTGGCTCCTGAGTTTTTCTGAAACCCGGACAGTTTCGTTGCCATATAAAATCCGCTCCATTTCGGGAAGCGTCAGACGCTCATTGATTTCAATCATGATTATAGGAATTTCTATCTCACAAATTTACACATTATAAGTAACATGGAAAACAATAAGCATAAAAAAAGCGGCCTGAAGAATCAGACCGCCGGTTATATGTTATTTCAAGTAAAATTACTTGGAAATTACACGTGCCATTTCGAGCACTTTGTTAGAGTAACCCCACTCGTTGTCGTACCAAGCGCAAACTTTTACGAATGTGCTGTCGAGCTGGATACCTGCCTTCTCATCGAAGATAGAGGTGTGGGAGTTATTACGGAAGTCTGTAGAAACAACAGCCTCGTTGGTGTATCCGAGAACGCCCTTGAGCTCGCCCTCAGAAGCCTCTTTCATAGCTGCGCAGATTTCCTCGTATGTGCACTCTTTCTTGAGCTCTACAGTAAGGTCAACGAAAGATACGTCAGATGTAGGAACACGGAGAGACATACCTGTAAGTTTGCCGTTGAGCTGAGGAAGAACCTTACCTACAGCCTTTGCAGCACCTGTTGAAGAAGGGATGATGTTCTCGAGGATACCACGACCACCTCTCCAGTCCTTCTTTGAAGGGCCATCAACGGTCTTCTGAGTAGCGGTAGCAGCGTGAACGGTAGTCATGAGACCACGTACGATACCGAATTTCTCATCGAGAACCTTGGAGATAGGAGCAAGACAGTTGGTTGTGCAAGATGCGTTGGAGATGATGTCCTGACCTGCATAAGTCTTGTCGTTTACACCATATACGAACATTGGAGTAGCGTCCTTTGAAGGAGCTGACATGATAACCTTCTTAGCGCCAGCCTCGATGTGCTTGCGAGCTTTCTCGTCTGTAAGGAAGAGACCGGTAGACTCTACAACTACATCAGCACCAACTTCGTTCCATTTGAGGTTAGCCGGATCCATCTCAGCGGTGAGGCGGATTTTTTTGCCGTTTACGATAAGAGTATTGCCTTCTACAGAAATTTCGCCTTTGAATGCTCCGTGAACTGAATCATATTTAAGCATGTAAGCCAAATACTCTGGATCGAGAAGATCGTTGATACCTACAACTTCGATGTCATTTGCGAAGTTTTCAACAGCGGCACGGAAAACCATACGACCGATACGGCCAAATCCGTTAATACCAAGTTTTACCATTGTTAACAAATTATTTATTAAGTTAAACTTTATTTGTCTTTTCAAAGAGCCGAATTTTCAATAGAACTTTCACACTCCGCAGGTCTCTCCTGCAAAAACGGTGCAAAATTAGCCAAAATTTTGAATATTTACCTATCTTTGTAAAGAAAAAACAAGCAATTGCCGGACTTTATCGTTTAAGTCGAACTATATGAGAGGCAATCACTTGAAAAGTCCTGACATTATGAATATACTTATCACCAATGACGACGGATATACTGCCAAAGGTATCAACGTCCTCGCCCGGATAATGTGCCAATTTGGCAATGTTACTGTCATAGCTCCGAAATCACACCAATCCGGCATGAGCATGGCAGTTTCTCTCGGTCTGAAACAGATAGCATACAAGGAACTCCCGGAAATGAAGCCGGGAAAATGGTCATATCTGGATGCCACTCCTGCAAGCTGCGTGAAATTCGGGTTGAACGTGCCGTTCATCGACAGGTTTCCCGATGTAGTGGTTTCAGGAATCAACCATGGTTCCAATGCTGCCACAGCAGCCTGCTATTCAGGAACTTTGGGTGCTGCTGCAGAGGCTGCATTGAACGGCATTCCGGCGATAGGCGTATCTCTGGATACCCTTGACCCCAATGCTGACTTCTCTGCAGTCCAGAAATTCTTCCCCGACATTTTCAGAAAAATAATGTCGAATCTTCCCGACAGACACGGCGTTTATTTCAATGTCAATTTTCCTGACATTCCGGCCGATGAAATCAAGGGAATAAAGGTCGGCCATCAGGGCATCGGAAGATGGGTGCGCGAATTCCGCGACTGGAATCCGTCCGTATATAAGAAGTATGGCATCACCCCGGAATCATTGGGCCAAAGCTCTTCGCCGTCACTTGAACCCGGCGAGAAGCTTTATATGATGGTCGGCGATTTTCTGGACGACGAAAGGAACGATTCACGCGCTGACCACAGATTGACGGCAGACAAATATATCAGCATTGTCGCAGACAACATTGACTCGACGGATTATCCTGAGGAGACGAGATTGAAGAATCTCGGATTCGATGAAGAGTTCAATGCTGGCGCTGAAAAATAGACAACATTGATTTACAGGAAATTACGATGAAATATTATATTATCGCAGGCGAGGCTTCAGGCGATCTTCACGGATCGAATCTGATGAAGGGATTGTATCATGAGGACCCGGAGGCCGATATCCGTTTCTGGGGCGGCGACCTTATGAATGACGTATATAAGGCTCACCAGAGCGGCACTGGACTCGTTCAGGACTATAAAGACGGGGCGATCATCGGTTTCGTACAGGTGCTTCTGAAAGCGAAAACGTATCTCAACCGCTTCAAGAAGTGTTTTGCCGACATTTTGGAGTGGAATCCGGACGTGGTGATATTGATAGACTATCCGGGATTCAACTTCCGCGTCGCCGAATTTGCCCACAAAAAAGGCTTCAAGGTTTTTTACTACATTGCACCGAAAGTGTGGGCATCCCGGGAAAGCCGCATCAAGAAGCTGAAAACGTACGTGGACAAGCTTTTCATCGTGTTTCCGTTCGAAATCCCATATTTCACGAAAAAGAATGTCGAGTTCGTGTACAAGGGCAATCCTCTTATCGACGCCATCGACAATTCCGTGGCGCTAAAGGAGACCAGAACAGAGTTTCTTAAGCGCAACAATCTGAATGACAATCCGATAATAGCTTTGATGGCCGGTTCCAGGACAGGTGAGATTTCATCAATGATGCCCGTTTTCATGGAATTTGCCGACAAGATGCATGCGCTGCCGCAATACGCTTCATATCAATTCATTCTGGCGGCTGCACCTTCCAGGTCAATGTCGGATTACAGCAAATATCTTACAGGGCGTGAAGGATATGTAAAGGTCGTTTTCGGTCAGAGTTATGCGGTACTGCGCCACGCAGAAGCCGCCGTAGTCAATTCAGGTACAGCTTCATTGGAGACGGCTCTGATTGGTACGCCACAAGTTGTCGCATACAATGGCGCTGAAATCAACTTCGTGATAGCCAAGCAGATAATAAAAATCAGATTCATTTCGCTGGGAAACCTGATTCTCAACCGCATGTGTTTCCGCGAACTGCTCCAATACTACTTCACGCCTGACAATGTGCTGCAGGAGGTCCGCCGCATGATCGAAGACAATGAATACCGCGAGACAATGCTGGCCGGATACCAGGAAATCCGAAACGCACTTGGCGGCCGCGGAGCATCTGCCGCAGTCGCCAAGGCTATGATAGATGAACTGGGCAAGAACTAATACTGCCTAGGACCGAAAATATCCGAACCGATGCGGACAAATGTGGCTCCGCATTGGATTGCAATCTTATAATCTTCTGACATTCCGATGGAAAGTTCCTTGAATTCAGTGAGTTCGGGGTGCTGTTCCATCAGACGTTTCCGCAACGCGGCGATTCTTTCGAAATCCGCACGTATCACCGATTCATCATCTGTGTTGGTGGCCATTCCCATAAGTCCGCAGAAAATGACGTGAGGATACATTGACACGGAATTCAGAATCTGCGTAATCTCCTCTTCTGTCAAACCGTGCTTGGTCTCCTCCGCACCGAGATGCAGTTCAAGAAGAACACGGATATCCTTGGCGTTGGCACTCCCCCATTTTTCGATGTCTTCGAGGAGATGAACGGAGTCAACTGATTGGACCATATAGGCATACGGAAGTACCATCTTCAATTTGTTTGTCTGGAGATGCCCTATGAAATGCCATTGGATATCTTCCGGCAAGACCTTGCATTTAGCTGCAAATTCCTGGGGACGGTTTTCTCCGAACAGACGTTGTCCTGCATTGTAAGCTTCCATAATGCATTCGGCAGGATGGAATTTGGAAACTGCCACAAGTCTTACGTCCTGTGGCAGTTCATTATGCAGTTCTGTTATTTTCGATGCTATCGACATGTTTCAGAATCTATAGGTTATCTTCTTCTGGCTTTCTTTTCCTGTTCTTGCATCATCTGGCGCTGCATCTTCTGTGCCTCTTCAAGCCTCTGCTGCCATTTGCTCTTAGGCATCGGCTTGTTCTCTGTAGCTTTCAGCTTGGCCAGCACATCTTCAGGACGGACAAAGAACTTCTTGATTATCCAAGTCTCAAGCATTGTAATGAGGTTTGAGAGCAGATAATAGTAAGTAAGTCCGGCAGAAAGGCTGTTACAGATGAAGAACATCATGATAGGCATCATCCAGACGCTCATAAAACGCATTGTCGCGGTATTAGGGTCATTGGATGACATCTGTCCCTGGGTAGTGATCTTCGAGTAGAAGAACATTGAAACTGCCATCAGGAGCGCGAACAGGGAGATATGGTCTCCAAGCAGCGGAATCCTGGTACCGAAATCCAACAGCGGAATGGTATCATACGCACTGAGGTCGTCTGCCCAGAGGAATGACTGCTGGCGAAGCTCGATGGATGCCGGGAAGAAACGGAACATCGCCCAGAGAATAGGCAACTGGAGAAGCATCGGAAGGCATCCACCCATAGGATTCACGCCCGCGCGCTTATACAGGTCCATAGTCGCCTGCTGTTTCTTCAATGCATCTTCCTGTTTAGGATATTTCGCATTGAGCTTGTCCATTTCCGGCTTGAGGGCCTGCATCTTCGCCGATGAAGAATAGGACTTGTAAGCGAACGGCAGCACTACAATCTTGATGAACAATGTCATGAGAAGGATGATGATACCGAAGTTCGAGATGAACTTATGCAGGAAGTCGAACAATGGGATGATGACCCATTTGGTAAACCAGCCGACCATCCAACCGCCCAGCGGAATTATCTTCTCGTATTTCTGTCCATAAGATTTCAATGTCTTATAGTGGTTCGGACCGAAGTATAATTCATTGTTGATCTCCACATTGTCGGCGATTCGGAAATCACCGCGCATCTTGGCGACGCATGTCATGAGATTATGTGAAAGATCTTCCTCCGGAACGAAATTGATGGCAAGTTCGCCTGATGTGAACTGATTTACAGGTCTCATGATGGCCGAGAAGAACTGCTGCTGGAAAGCAAACCACTCCACGCGGTTTTCGATACGCTTGTCCATATTGCGGCCGCGTCCGAATTCTTCCGGTTTCTTGTCACCTCCGTAGTAGTAGTCCACCTTGGAGTACTGAACCTCGTTCTTGTATCCTTTCTCCATTCTAGGGATCGTGACTTCCCAGTCGAAATCATAGTATGCTACGTTTCTGGGAATAATGCCGTCCATTCCAACGAATGACAACACATTGCTCACGACGTAAGATCCCGGCTTCAATGTGTATTTCTGCTGGATATATCCGCCATTCCTGAAAGGAAGTCTCATAACTACGGATGTATCAGTCTTTTCCGCGAGCTGGAACACGAAATCTTTAGTATTGATGTTCTCACCGGCGTAAATGCCTACGCCCATCTCGCTTTCACCAGGTTTGAAGAGATAGAGATCTGTCGAATCGTAGGTCTTGTAATCCTTGACACGTACAGAATACGGCTGCGCTCCACGCGCTGCAAACTCTACCGCAATCTTGTCATTTTCAATCTTATAGAAGTGCTCGGCTGCATTGTGCGCCACTTCCAGGAGTGAATCCTTGTAAATGGAAACAGGGGCTGCGGCCACTGCCGATGCTGTCTGGAAACTTTCACCTGCAGACGTATCAGCGACCGGAAGTCTACCGGCAATGCTGTCCGCCCTATATTGTTCAAGTCTTTCTGCCCTGGCTATTGAATCCAGCTGAGCCTGATATGCTACCTGTTTTTCATATTGCTTCGACTGGAACCATGTGAAACCGAAAAGAATCACACCAATCAGCACGAAGCCGACAATCGTATTTTTATTCATTTAGAAATTATAAGTAAATTACTTGTTTTCAGCCTCTTCCAGCGAATGGATCTGGTTTTCCAGATCTTTCAATTCTTCTTTTACTTCAGCGATTCTTTCCTGCATCTGCGCGATGAGAGGCTGAGAATTCTTGGACATTGAGAAGAAACCGATGTTGTTCTCATAAGTATCCAAATCCTGCTGGAGCTTGTTGTACTTCTGTATAAGCCTGTCTTTCTCTGACTTGCCCTGACCTGAACGCTGTGAACCGCCACGGTTTCCACGAGGCACATCATGGAACTTGGCATTCATGGCATCGTTGTAAGCCTTGGCAATCTTGTCCTTCTCCTTGAACGGTACGAAGCCGATTTCCTGCCATCTCGCAGCGAAATTCTGTCTTGCCTCCTGCACACTTGCACCCTCTTCCGGAACATACGCATTGATTTCTTCGATCAATGCCTTCTTGGCCTTGAGGTTGGCAGCGTAATTGTTTTCTGGAGAAGCATGCTTGTCCCTTTCTGCGAAGAACTCATCACAAGCTGCGCGGAAACGCTTCCACATCTGCTCGGACTTTTTCCTAGGAACGGCGCCGATTTCTTTCCACTGATTCTGGAGACTGATGAAACGGTCCGTGGCCTTCTTCCACTCGGTACTGGTCTTAAGTGCTTCAGCCTCAGCAATTATCGCCATCTTCTTTTCCATGTTCTCATTCATGTTGTCCTTGAACTGAACATAGAAGTCGCGTTTCTTGCCGAAGAATTTATCGCATGCAGCACGGAAACGGTCATAAATCTTCTGGTTTTCCTTCTTGGAAGCGAAACCGATGGTCTTCCATTCCTTCTGGATGTTTTCTATCTCCTTGGAAAGGGCGTTCCACTCGTTTGAAGACTTGATGTCTTCCTTATCTGCGATGGCTTCAACTTTCTCGCACAATGCTGACTTGGCAGCGAGATTGTCAGCCTGCTTGGCTTTCTGGTCCTCGAAGTATGCCTGATATTTCTTGTTGATTACAGCGGTGGCAGCCTTGAATCTGTCCCAGATCTGCTCACGGAACTCCTTGGCAACAGGACCGAATTCTTTCCACTGCTCATGAAGTTTCTGAAGTTCCTTGAATGCGTCAATGACGTTCTCACTTTCAGAAAGTTTCTCCGCTTCCTGGCAGAATTCCTCCTTGGCTTCAAGATTCTTCTTGAAATCCAGGTCCCTGAGGTCCCTGTTTATCTGGACTTTATCGTAGAACTGCTCGACGTAGAACTGGTATGTATCATTCAGATTCCTGAAGTTCTGTACAGGGACCTGGCCGATGGCACGCCATCTCGCCTGAAGTTCACGGAATGCAGGAAATGCCGTTCCGAGATCATCCTGCTTTTCCACCAATGCTTTCAGGTCATCGATGACAGCCTGCTTCTTCTTCAGGTTCTCTTCCCTCTCGGCTTCCAGTTTCCTGTTATATTCAGCGCGTTCTTTCTTATACCTATTATATATGGCTTTAAAACCATTCTCGAGAGCTGCGAACGGATTGGAAATGACGGACGGCTGCTCTACTTCCACAGAAGACTCCTCAGTCTCTTTTTCAGCGGTACTTTCTTCTTCCGCTGTCGGAACCTCCGGCATATCAAGTCCGGCGGCAGATTTCTCTCTGGAGAGTTTCTTGTAGAAAGCGGTCTTTATGGCTTCCGCTTCCTTTGACTTCGCCATACGGTCGTCACTGTCGGCAAGCTGCTCGAAAAGCTGTGACAACTCAGCCAATGACATTTCAGCATAGTTCGGCATCTGTGCCGTTTCCTCTGTTTCATCGGCTTCATTAGTCTTTACCGCAACTTCTTCGGCATTTTCAAGTACATCTGGTGTTACTGCTGCACCAGGATTCAATTCTTCACTCATAATTGATAAGTGTTTCGATTAATAAAAAAATTGTTCCTGAAAGAACTTGGCAAATATATGAATTAAAATCCAAACGACCGCAGCAAAATGCCAAAATGAGATAAGATATATAAAAAAAGAGCTGGCCAATTGACCAACTCTCGCTTTTCGTACTGGGTACGGGAATCGAACCCATATTGCAAGATTGAGAATCTTGAGTACTAACCGTTATACGAACCCAGCAGTTATTTATGTTTCCCGAACGTTGTTTTCTCGTTTGGGATTGCAAAGGTAGGCATTTTTTCTTATAATCCAAATTTTTTCTGCATTTTCTTCATAAAAAATTACAATTTGAGTGATTATTCATAATTCCACTACTTCAGAAACACGAAAAAGACAGCCATGATAAGACAGAAAAAGGCTGCGAGATGATTCCACTGGATCGGCTGCCCTTTGAAAAGAAAGGTTACGATTACAGTGAATACCGTCAATGAAACGGCTTCCTGAATAACCTTCAGCTGCATGATATTGAACGGACCGCCGTTGCCGGAAAAGCCGATGCGGTTCGCCGGGACCTGGGCGCAATATTCGAAGAATGCCAATCCCCATGACAGAAGAATCACAAGGATAACCGGCCATCCGGTCGAAATATTCATTTCCTGAAGCTTGAGATGCCCATACCAGGCGAACGTCATGAAAATATTGGACGTAATAAGCAGCAAAACAGTGAGAATCGCTTTCATTTTCCTTGAATAAAATTATAAACCTTTATTTCAGTCAGCAAATGTAAACAAAATTTGCTATTCCTGCGTTAAATATCTAAATTAGCGAGCTAAACTAATTATGAAATGACACTTATTAAATCCATCTCCGGAATCAGAGGTACAATCGGAGGAAAACCTGGACAGGCATTGACACCTGTCGACATCGTAAAATTCGTCTATGCTTATTGCACAAAACTTCGCGAACGCAGACCTAAACCGGAAGGTGAAAGGTATACTGTCGTAGTCGGCAAAGATGCCAGACTTTCAGGCGAAATGGTGGAAAATGTAGTATGCGGCACACTTGTAGCGTGCGGCGTAGACGTCATCCGCGCAGGTTTCGCATCGACGCCTACCACCGAAATGGCAGTCATCCTGTCCGGCGCAGATGGAGGACTTATCCTTACGGCATCACACAACCCGAGACAATGGAACGCATTGAAACTTCTCAACGAGAAGGGCGAATTCCTCAATGCAGTTGAAGGTCAGGCGGTTCTCGAGTGCGCGGAAGCTGAAGATTTCGATTTCAGCGGAGTGGATGAGCTCGGAACGATTACCGACGAGGACTTCACGGACAAGCACCTGGATGCAGTAATGGCACTCCCTGCCGTAGACGCTGAAGCCATCAGAAATGCACACTTCACGGTAGTTCTGGATGCCATCAATTCTGTCGGCGGAATCATCATGCCGAGACTTCTGGAAAGACTTGGTGTCAAATGCATTGGCCTGAACTGCGAGCCTACGGGAGATTTTGCGCATAATCCTGAACCGCTTCCGAGAAATCTCATCGAGTTGAGCGAAACCGTCGTCAAAGAGCACGCGGACCTCGGCATTTCAGTAGACCCGGATGTGGACAGACTGGCTTTCATCTGCGAGAACGGAGAGCCTTTCGTAGAGGAATATACAGTCGTGAGCGTTGCTGATTATGTGCTGGCACGCGCCGAGGCCGAGGGAGTCAAGAATCTTGTCACTGTTTCCAACCTGTCTTCTTCAAGGGCGCTTCGCGATGTGACTGAGAGCCACGGCGGCACATACTATGCTTCCGCTGTCGGTGAGGTCAATGTCACCACGCTTATGCACGAGAAGGGTGCCATCATCGGCGGCGAGGGCAACGGAGGCGTGATTTATCCTGCTCTCCATTCAGGACGTGATGCCATGGTCGGCGTCGCATTGTTCCTCTCCAACCTCGCTCACAAGAAAATGACCGTTTCGGAACTCAAAAAGACTTATCCGGAGTACCATATTGCGAAAAACAAGATCGAGCTTGCCGACAAGGCACTGATTGACAAGATTTTGTCGGAGCTGAAAAAGATTTATGCCAATGAGAATGTCAATAACATCGACGGCGTGAAAATCAGTTTCGAAGCCAAACGCCAGTGGGTTCATCTCCGCAAGTCAAACACTGAACCGATCATCCGCATCTATTCCGAGGCACAGACCGAGGAAGAGGCAGTGAAACTCGGAGAAGAAGTCATCAAGGTGGCCGAAAAGATTATAAACGGATAATTTCCAGATGTTTTCATTCAGGACGACACCGCTGGAAGACCAGCTTGACAAAGCCCTTACTGATGGAAAGGTCGGCTGCTTCTGCACCCAGAACTGCTGGGACACAAGCAGCGACCGTTATATGTACCAGATTTTCCAGGAAAGAGGGAATCTGGTGCGGCTTTTCCAGCCGGAGGATGCCGAGCTGACCCCGGGGACGAACCATATCCATTTCGATTCCGAATCATTGAAAGGACTCAATGCCATAGTCGTGGAGATTCAGGATGTCGGTTCAAGGTACTTCAACTATACGAAGGACATTTTCCGGCTGATGATGCTCCTGATGGTCATTGACGAGCCGCCTGCATTGTACATTGTGGATCATATAAATCCGGCAGGCCGCGTGGTGGAAGGCACCGTCCCTACGGGGGAATGTGAATCGTTCATCCCGCGTGTGGCACACAGGCACGGTCTGACTCTCGGCGAGTTGTGCAATCTGTTCTATGCTGAAATCGGAGCCAAATATCCGCTCCATGTAATTTCGGCATTGGCATCGGATTACAACAAGGACCTGCTGCCGTGGACGATTGCTCCGGCTTCCGACATTCCGGGAATGTTCACTTGTTACATGTACAGCGGCGGAGGTTTGTGGAACAACACGAATATCACTCCGGCCATCGGTACTGCAAGGCCGTATGAGTATTTCGGAGCGCCGTTCATCACGCATGGACCGTATGACAGGCTTCCGACACCTGACGGGGTGCTGCTCAGGCCTTGTTCGTTCAAGCCTTCTGCAGGACGCTATGCAGGGGAAAAGTGTTTCGGTTACCAGATTATGCTCAAACCGGGAGCACAATACCATTCCCTGCTGCACACATTGCAGCTGATACGCTATTTCAAGGACACATATCCGGATTTCACGCTTTATGAGGAGTTTTACCGGAAGCTTGCCGACGAGAAACTGGCGGCATATCTTTCAGGAGAGATTTCATTCCAGGATGCGAAGGAATATGTCAAGCAGGAGGAGCAGAAATGGATCAGAAAGGCCAAGCGCTTCGCCTTATATGACGACCAACCGTACAGGATGAAGTAGAAAAACGGCGAAAAAGCATGTAAATACTTGGATTTACGGAAATTTGTACATAAATTTGCGTTCCAATTTTGGATTAACTAAATTTTTAAAGAAAATGAAGAAAGGAATTCATCCCGAAAACTACCGTCTTGTAGCTTTCAAGGATATGTCAAATGACACAGTATTCATCACACGTTCTTGTGCCACCACTAAGGAGACTCTGATGGTCGACGGAGTTGAGTACCCAGTAGTGAAAGTCGAGATCTCAAACACCTCTCACCCATTCTATACCGGCAAGGTAAAGCTCGTGGATACAGCAGGTCGTGTCGACAAATTCTATCAGAGATACAAGAGCAGACAGAAATAATTTCTTCTGTTTCAGAATTAAAAAAATCCGTTCCAGAATACTGGAGCGGATTTTTTTGTACTCATGTTATGTCTATCGTTTCCTGGAGACATTGATCACGGCCTCGACAGGAAGGTGGTCTGACGGATGATAGAATCCCCGAACCTTGGCATCCGGTACAGGCAGAGTAAAATCCTCGTAAGTCACGGTTTTCTAAAGCCCCGTCACCGTAATCCATTTCTGCGGATTCTTCTCGCCCGTGGAGACAATGGCATCTTCACCACCCTCCATGTCGAACAATGCCAGATTCACTTTCACCTTGCCGTCCACGACCTTGACCGAAGAACGCGGAACGGAAATCTCCGCCAGCCAGCCATTGTCAACATCAGACGCATCCGAAAGTGTCGCGTCATAGCGCACAACCGCATTTGCACCCAAATCTTTTCAATCCAGTTGCCGGCATAGACGCCCTGATTCCGCAGACCGTTGAGCCCGACCTTGACCCTCAATGTTTGCGCATTCAGTTTCGCTGCATCCGACGGAGCAATGAACACCTGGACATAATCATCCTTCGATACGTTCCCGTCACGACATTCCACAAGGAAATAAATATTGTCAGCATCAGCAGCACATCTCAATGTAGCTTGCGCCTGACACTTGCTGCCTGCAAACAATGCGTCATCAGCATTGACCCAGTCAGAATTGCCGCCGTCAATGACAACCTTGTGGGAAGACGCGGCAATGCGGTGATTGAGAGCCAGTTTGCAAATTGTCACGCCGACGTTCTTGCTGTCTGTGCTGTTGCGCATATGAGTAATGAGTTCATGCGTACCATCCAGAAGAATGGAACTCCAGGAACCCTTGGCAGGCAGATATTTACCGGCATCGCCAAAATTTCTCGCCTGAGAATCTCCGATACGGAGCCATTGGTATGCGTCCTGTCCGTATGAAACCACCGTTTCTCCGGACGGAAACTGGAGAAGACTTGGAGCAGCGCCGTTCCACACGTCAATCTTTCTGTCCGCAGGACCGACTTTTGCCGTCTTCACGTCCAAACCGGTGCCGTCCTTTTCTTCACCTTCAATGTAGTTCCAATTGCCGTCTTCAGGAGACCACGCAAAGGAAATGCAGAAATTCACACTGCCTCCGACCGGATAGTCGTGGGCAGACTCAAACACCCCGGCCTTGCATTTGCTGTCATTCAATATGATGAGCCCCGGCATCTGGTCAGTGAACAGCCATTTATCCTGATGGGCATCATACCAGGTATGCCTGATGACACGATAAGGTTCTTTGCCCAATTCCGGAAGCCAGGTCCTGCCACCATCCGTAGAACGGACCATTGACGTTCCTGAATGGCTCCCGGAAATCCACGGGCGGCTTTCAGAAAAATACAATTCCAGTTCTCCGTCACTCTCCTCAAGCATTATCGCTTCCCAATTCGGGCCGCGATACACTTCATAAGGCTCACTCCACGTCTTGCCGTTGTCCGTACTGCGACGCATTTCAATCCCCTGCTCATATCTCCACTTCCAGAAAGAATAAGTGCCTGTAGTTCTGAAAGATGCGAACATCAGCACATCCCCGTTCGAGAGCACCTTGCCGAAGCCGTTCGTATAAAGCCTGGTAGCCTCCTGTCCGCGGGCATTCACGACGCTACGAGATGCAAACAATTTGCCTTGAGGTGTCCAATTTATAAGATCCTGACTGGTAGCCCAGTAAACAGTGGAGCCGTTTCCTCCCGAATAATAATCATGCGCCGTAAGGATATATGACCCGTCAGCGAGTTTCACGATCCGGCTATATGAAGGCGAGTCTGTTCCCAGGACAGAGGCTCCGACATTTACAATACTCCGATAATTCAATGTCAGAACAGATTGCGCCCAATCGTCCTTATGCGAATTGACGGCATCGGCGGAAGCATTGAGCTTTTCAAAAGGAGTCAATGTCAATTTCGTCGATTCCGATGGAATCTGCTTGCCGCCGTCATCAGGCCCTTCCGCCTTGCAAGAAGCCAAAGACAACGCAGCCAGAAGCGCCAAGCCAGTGTATAACTTATTCATAACAAATCTTTTAATTCAATGTCAAAGAGAGCCATTCTGCAGGATAGTCACTATTCTCCCCTTCCACATCCTCGATGCTCCATGCCGGCTTTTCCGAAGTCTTCGCCTTGTAGTGGTGACGCAGATGTGCCTTGATCACCTCTCCGCGGGAAGGTTTTCCGCCGATCAGAGCCCAAGGAATCCGGAGACTGACCGCATAACCGAGGTCAATGTCGGTGTCATCATTGACAGTACCGGCAATTTCCACGTCAGACGTACGTCCTTCAGCGATTTTCTTCCAGGAAATATTGTCCTCCACATAGATGACATAATCTCCGTTCGCATTTACAACTGCCTTATACTGAGGACCGCCAAAACGCGCAATCAAAATTTCCGGTGCATCGGAATTCTCGGTAGAAAGGGCAGTAATCTTCGAATCATAAAGATACGATATAAATGTAAGACATGAATCAGTATAACCGAAGTCTGCGAACAAATATGAGTCGAAAGAATGGCCGAGGAACCAGCAGTCATTGATTTCCCTGTTGAATTCCCTGATACCGGACATCGGGACGTCTCCCTTCTTGAGCTTTTTGGAATAATTCAGCCGTCCGATTTCCATCCTCACCATCCCTCTCGTCACATTGTCCTCCGTATATTTCACTGTTCCGGTTGCAAGCACCTTATTGTCATCAATATAGTCAATGGAGCCCCAATATCCGTCAAAAGGAGAAGTCGCATTGGTGAAATTGTCAGCAGTCTTGTCTCCGATGAACGTCCAGATTCCCTGCTTGCCCTTATATTGCCCATTGCTGAGAATAACCATTTCTCCGGTACCCAGTTTCGTACTGTAAGGACCATAGCCGTAGAAATCCTTGTTGACCTGCTTCTTCATCGGCCAGTCAGGACCGCCCGTCTTGCGGATTTTCTCCAAATCCCTGCGCCAATTGGTTTCAGGATCGGTCTTTACGACTACAGGTGTCTGGTCAACGACGTATTTGCCATGCCAGACCTCCATAGGGACAGCGATACCGTTATTGTCATTCAGCCAGACGCCTGACGGCATGCCGTCATACGTCGAACGGGAATCCACGGTACGCGAGATGACCTCATTGTCATTAATGCCGCAGCACTCCTTGCCCTGCCAGGTCTTGCCATTGTCAAATGAACGTATCACCACCGTCTGAGGAGCGGACATCTTGTCTATAAGTTCCTGAGAGGAAGTGATATACATCTGGATTTCCCCTGATGGCAACTGGAGCATAGCCGGCTCCCAGCACCTGCCGCGATACACCTCGACAGGCTCCGTGAAAGTCCTGCCGCCGTCGGAAGAAAACATCACCTCGATGCCGCAGTTGTTGTTGGTATTCGCAAGATCATTGTACCCTTTCTTATATCTCCACTGGTAAGCCAGAAGGATTCTGCCGTCTTCCAGCTCGATAAAATCAGGATTGACATAAACCTTGGTATCCTCCCCTGCCGAAGATGTGGCAGGTGCGCTCCTGACCAGCAACGTGGCATCGGACCAAGTCTTGCCATTGTCTTCACTTCGTCTGACATAGATATCCCATCCGAAATGGTCGTTCTCGAAAGACATGAGGAGCGCACCGCCGGAAAGTCTCTTTATACGCGGATAGTAGAGATTTTCTTCCACGAAACCGGCATTCTGTACATTGACGGACTTCATTTCCGTGAACGTACTCCTGTCCCATGAAATCCGGACATCATTGTCAGCCGGCCACTCTCCCCTGCCGCACGAGGCGGAGAGGAGAACCATACCGGCGAACATTATGCAATTCAATGTATTGCTTCGCATAAAATTACAGAGTTTTAAGCATTACAACAGACCAGAGGTTGTCAATTTTGAGGCGCACTGACTCGCGGAAGCATTCGGCAGCCTTCTCTTTGTCACCGAGACCGAGATAACCGAGCCCCATGGTATAATAAGCCTTGGTATTGATGTTTTCAACAGTCGATCCGGTAGTACCTTCAGCGCCGTAGAAGTTCACGAATTCGGTAACTATACCGGCTTTCCCTGACTCGACCAGAGATTCGAACAATGCTTTCGCACCGGCAGCATTACCTGTCTTCATCATTGCCAATCCCTTCCAATAGCCATAGTCAGTACCCTTGTCAGCGACAGCCGCAGCTTTCTTGTAGGCAGCCATGGCCTTGGATTTCTGACGCATAGACTCATAAGCCTGGCCGATGTTCCACCATATCTGCGCATCACGAGGAGTACGCTCATCTACCAGGAACACCTGATGATTTACAGGATATTTGAATGCTTCCTGATAAAGCGAGATTGCACCTTTCGCGTCACCTTCAGAGAGTTTTTTCTGACCTGCAAGTACAAGGGCATCCACATATACGTCATGGAAATTCGCAACACCCTCACGTGTAGGGAAATAGCAGTTCCTGAGCAAATCGAGCACATAATCATACTCACCTACGAAAGTACCGGTAATGACCTCAGCTGCAAGAGGATAATACCTCTTCACGCAGGTTGAATGATGACTCTTGAGCAATTCGAAACGGGTCCTGACATCTTCTCCGCCCGCCTCATAAACCTGGTCGATTTCCTCCAGGAACAAAGCATTGTCCGGCATCAGGTCAATGGCCTTCCTGTAATATTTGGCAGACTCTGCGTAGTTCTTGGTATACAGCCAGTTGGCCCATCCGAGATTTCTCCAGGCCATGGCATTGGACGGATCCATCTGCACGCAACGTTTCCACTCTGCGATTGCATTGTCTTTCTGCTTGTCATACAGCAAGTTGCCCAAGTAGTAATGAGGTTTGGCATTGTCAGGACAATACTGCATCGCCAATTTGAGGACATCAATGGTCTCCAGACGGAACGGATTGCAATATTTCGTAGGCAGGGCCAGAGCTTCCCCGAACAATTTCTTGGCAGCGGCCTTGTCACCGGACATGTGGGCAAACCATCCCAGCCACATCTTGGCAGAAGGATAAGGCTTGATGCCGTCAGCATACTTCATAAGTTCCAAAGCCTTGTCAATGAAACCGTTATGGAGATATTTCAGTGACAGTTCCATATAAGATTCCACCTGCTCGCGCATGAGTGTCTTCAGATTGTCAGTACCGTTGAGCATGTCGTATTCTGCTGTAGCATAAGCATTCAGCGGATCCATTGCAAGCACCTGACCGACGCATTTCGCAGCTTCACCGGAATTGCCGCGCAGGCGGAGAATGCTGGCTTTCAAGTTCATAGCCTCGAAATTGTTTCCGTTGTAGGTCAATGCCTCGTTCAGACGGTCAAGCGCCATGTCGAAATCACGGGCCTGCGTATACATCTGGGCGAGCTGGAAATTCGCTGCCGAGTTATAATTGTAATTCCAGACGGCACGATACAAGGTATCGAAAGCAGCCTCGACCTTACCCTGTTCCTTCAGAATCAGACCAAGATTGTAAATGGCCTCGCAATCCTTCGGACGTGTATAATCATGTGTCTGACGGGCGATTGCACGGCGCAGATAAGCCGCAGCCTTGTCATACTCACCTCTTTGCCTGTACCATACGCCCATTCTCGTATTGGCGCGGGTATCACCCGGATCTCTACGGAGAACCTCATTGAAATAATCGGTAGGGTCGATGAACGGATTGTGGAACTGGAGGTTCCTGAGGCCCACAAGATAGCACTCCTCGGTGTTTTCAATCTCCTGCGGGAGTTTCGGGCGCTCGACAATCGGTGGAAGCGGCTTCTCCGGATCCTTGACTACCGGCTTGTATGAAAGCATCTGCTTTCCATCCGCTGCCGCGAGCACCATTTTCAATGAATTCTTGTCAATGTTCTTGTCAATGTTGATGATTTTTACGTAAGGCTTGTCCGGAGCCACATCAGTTGTCGTTCTGAAGACCTCATCATTGCCAGCATACAAAATCACATTCAGCCCTTTCATCGGGGACGTTGTATTCACGCCCAGAAGCACTTTGGAGTCTTCCAGGACATCCATATTGATGGCGGCATTCTTGTCGCCTGCCTTCACTCCGCCCATGTCACGGATGCCGTACCAATATTGTGAGAAGGTCTTGGTCTCATAAGGTGCAGACCAGTTGTAATCAGGCTGGTTGTCGGAATATGCGCCTGCCATCAACTCGCAATAGTGGCCTGAATTGTCGGTAAGAATCTTGGTGTCCCACTCGGAATTAGGGCCCCACAGCCAGAACTTGCCGCCCTTGATGATGTTATGGTTGCCTGTAAGCATGGTTCCGGCATTCCGTCCGTGGTCATAACCTGCGATGAAGTCCTCCTTCAGGTCATAGGCAAACATTGAATTGGACATATAGTGGTTCTTCCACCATGACGCGTCCACACCGTCCTTGTAGAATGACATCCCGTTGAAAGTCTCGTGAGTCACAGGCCAATGCGCGAACCAGTTCTTGCAGTGGAAGGTAACGAATTCCACGCTCTGCGGGAATATGATCTGATAGTTTTCATCCACAAGTGTAGAGACATTCGACCAATAGAGCATCGAATTGTCATTCATGGTGTTGTTTATAAGACGTCCAGAAATTTCCATATAGGACTTGCCCGGATGAAGGGTTATGCCGATGGCCCATGACATTCTGTGGCGATATTCGGTCTCGCCTACCCAGATTGTCTTGCTGCCGTCAGAGTTTTCCACGATTTTGTAGTCGCATGGGGTATGGGAAGTCGCGCGATGATGATGGAACACGTTCCATTCCACACCACCGGACACCCAGGCGCCCAACATTCCCACATTGGCAGGCTTGATGACATGGTTGTGGTAGAATATATCATAACCATTGGTCTTGTCGACGGCATAAATCAGACGTCCGCCGATTTCGGGAAGCACGCAAAGTTCCACATATTCGTTCTCCATGTAGAGAGCCTTGTAGGTGACGGTATCCTTCTTTCTGGTCATGTTGTCGTTCAAAAGATAAGGATAAACGCTTCTGCGCGCTCTCTGATAAGACCAGTCACGTTCGAAAACAGGAGCCTCTTCCGGCGCATCAAGCAGATAGGTAGGCATGTCGATAGTGCCTTCCCAAGCCTTTACAACATCCGTTTTACGTGGTTGTGCGCCCAATGTCCCGGCGCAAACCGCCACTGCAAATGTCAAAAGTAATTTTCTCATTATTGTAATAGTTATTAATTAGTACCAACCTTCGTTTTGTTCAAGATTAGGATTCTTTTCCTTTTCGGATGCAGGAACAGGCCATTTCAGGTATGCGTCGCCGCCATAAACGTAATCATATACTGGCGAGCCCCAGACCTGATGAAGACCCTTGGCGAAGTCAAACTTCCGCTCTTTCCATACGCCCCATCTGAGCTCTTCCAGATAGAGCTGCTCCTCACAGGCAAGTTCCCAATGTTTCTCATCTACAATGCGCTGTGCCATATCCTCCTTACCGTTTACCTTGAGCCACTCCGCGCCGGAATTCAGTTCAGCGACTCCGGCACGATTGCGCACCTGGTTCACATATCCGGCTGCTTCTGAGGTCCTGCCCTGCTCATTCACGGCTTCAGCCAGACAAAGCAGAACATCAGCATATCTGATGATAGGAACATCCACGGGATTGTATGTGGAATTATTGTATTCCTTGCCTTTGGTCACGAATTTCCTGATATTGTAGAGCATGTAAGTCGGCGAAACGGTCCTGAGGTCGAAATCAGGAGCATTTTCAGAACGGTATGGCCACCGTATCTGATAGTTTACGGCTGAACCTTTGGCGAAACCTCCCAAATAATTGGAATAAGGCACGATAGCAGTTGCAGCCAGTCTCGGGTCACGGTTCTCATAAGCCGCTTTGATGCGCGCTTCATTGCCGGTTTCGTCATATTTGGACATGTCGGCGCCATAAGCCTTCATGGTGGCTTTCTCCGCTTCCGTCATATTGTTGCGGCAGAAATACACGCTTCTCGCTTTAGGGTCCATATTGCTGTACCCTGGTATCACGTCATCATAGGAGAACGGCCTGCCGTCTGCCCACTGATAAGAGTCTGCAAAATTCGCATTGAAATAGAAATGATTCTGACCGTTGCCGCATGTCATCCAGTTTCCGTAAGTACGGCTATAGACATTGCCGTGTCCCGGCAGGTTCTCCATCGTCACGGAGAATATCATCTCATCCGACTTTTCATTTTTCTCAATGAAGAGGTCAGCATAACTTCCTTTGAATAGTCCAAATCCGCACTCTCCCACTTTGAGGAAGTCAGCCTCGGCCTTGTCCCACTGCTTCAGCCACATGTAGACTTTTCCGCGGAGAGCATATGCAGCGCCTTTGGTGATGCGTCCGAAGTTGCTGTCGCCCGAAGCATATTTAGCAGGAAGATGCTCACAGTCAATGACATCCGTCAAATCGTCCAGAACAATGTTCCAGACCTCTTCTTCAGATTTGCGGCCTCTGGTATACTCGCCGGGAGCCAGATTTTCCAGATAGACCGGAACGCCACGCCAAAGGGCATTGAGCCTGTAATAGGCATAAGCACGGATGAATTTACATTCCGCTATCCTCTGCGCTTTAAGCTCGTCTGACAATGCTGCCGTCCCTCCGATATTGGCAATGACATCATTAGCCCTGTTCACGCTCTCGTACAAATACTTCCAATTATTCAGGAACAACCCAGCATTGGACTGCACTAACCCCATCATAAAGGGATAACGGAGAGAGATATTATGGTCATTGACATCGAGCACAGACGAGAACGCGTCCCAGTTCGTACTGCCGTCATAACTGTTATAGTTTGCCAGAAGGCTGCTGTAGACTCCCGTTACTGCATTTTCCGCCAATGTCGCAGACTTGTATACAGTATTCGAAGTGACTGAATCATACGGATACCTGTCCAGAAAGTCATTGCAGCTTACCGCCATGGCCGAAGAGGCAACCGCTATGGTAATTTTTATTATATTGTTCATAATCATCAATTTAGAACTTTAGACTAAGGCCGAATGAATATTGACGCAAAAGCGCGTAATAATTCATGGTGTCGGATATTTCCGGGTCCATTCCCGGATATTTGGTAAATGTCAGCAGATTCTCGCCACTGAAGAAGAGACGGAAATCAGACACGGAAATTTTCTTCATCCATTTCTGAGGGAATGTATAGCCAAGCGTCAAATTCTTGAGTCTCAGATAGTCCGTATCATAGAGGAACAATTTGGACGTGCACTGGCCATCATTCTGCTCTGAGCCATAGTTCATCGTCAGACGGGCATGTCCGGATGTAATGTTGGTTCTAGGGTCTTCAGGATTTTCAGGATCATAGAAATAGTGGTCGTATGCAATCTTCTTCGGCAATGTGAAGTAGCCTCCGGTAGAATAAGCATTGAATCCCACATATCGCCAATAGCATTGCGCTCCGCCGGAACCGTTCCAGAGCATTGAGAAGTCAATTCCTTTCCATCCGAGTTCGAACTGGATTCCGTAATAGAATTTAGGAGTCATGGATGTTCCCGTGAACATATAGTCATTGACATCACCGTAGACGCCGTCACCGTTGGTATCGGCATAGATATAATCGCCATACCATATTCCTTTTTTCCCGATGGTCTTGTTCGGAAGGAATGTCGCCCCAGCTTCGTTCATGGCCTGAAGCCAAAGCATATCTTCAGGAGTTCGGATCATACCGTCCTTCGGCCCGCCGGCAGGATTGACTGAACCGTCCGCGAAAAAGTGGCTTCCGTTTCCGGAATAGGTATCGAGAAGGTAAAACTCGTTGATGAGTTTGCCTTCCATGACACGTCTGGCATTGCCGACAGCAGTGGTGACATCACCGATGTTGCTCTTGTAGGAGCGGTTGCCGTTTTCGTCGGTTACCCAACCTGCTTCCAGGCGACCCTTGTATTTGCTTACCACGTTCCAGTTTCTGGTGAAATTGGCCGTGATGCCATAGTGGAAATCCTTGATATCATCTTTCCAGCCCAATGTAAGTTCCAGACCGGTGTTCGTAACCTCACAGAGATTCTGGTAAGGTGCTGATTTGTTTCCGATTGTGGCATAGACCGGAGATTTGTAAAGGATACCGTCAGTAACCTTGTTGTACCAGTCAGTTTCGAATGTGAGCCTTCCGTCAAGGACACCGAGTTCAAGTCCGATGTCAGTGGATGTTGTCGTTTCCCAAGTCAATGCGCTGTTGGACAATGACTGCACGATACCCGAGGACATCTTGTTGCCGAAGGAATATTCAAAACCGGACGCATAGGTGGCTATATAGTCATAGTTTCCGATACTGTTGTTGCCGAGTTTTCCCCATGAAGCGCGAAGTTTCAGGTTGTCAATGCCTGAGTCCTGCATGAAAGGCTCCTGCGAAATACGCCATCCGGCTGATACTGAAGGGAACAGGCCCCATCTGGAATCACGCGAAAATCTTGACGAACCATCGTAACGGAGATTCGCCTCCAGGAGATACCTGTTGTCGTAAGCATAAGTGAGACGACCGAACACCGAAACAGAAGCCCAGTCTGTCTGGCTGCCGGTTATCTTGCTCATATCCAGAGCATTGTCAAGCTCCGTAAGCTGGTCGTTTTCCAGACGCTTCTTGCTCACGCCTATATTGTTGTTGTTCTGATACATCGTCTCGGAACCAAGCATCGCAGAAATATCATGTTTCTTGGCAATGACTTTCGTCCAGGAGAGGCTGTTCTGGAAAGTCCAGCGGTATGTGAACCCGGCACTCTGAGTTATGGAGAGATTGTCAAGATTACTATAGTCGTAAGCGACCTCACCCTTGCGGAATGAATACGCGCTCAGGACATTGGCCACTGATTTATATTCAGTAGTAGTACGTCCATAGTTGAACGACGCATTATATTTGATGCCCAGAGGCAATTTCAGATTCGTGAAGACAGTAGCATTGACGTAATGCATCTTGTCGTAACCGGAATTTCTGTTGAAGAAATACAGATTGTTGCGGCAGTTGGCACTCTGCTCCGGATTTTCCATCCAGCCATACTTTCCGTCATAATAAGGATATATTCCAGGAACCGCACGGGACAAGTAGTTGAATGCCAAGTTATTGGTCTCCCTGTTGCTTTCAGTTCCCCAGATTCTGGCACCGATTTCCAGCCATTTTGTTACCTGACTGGAGACATTGGCACGCAGGAGAAACTTCTTCGCACCGGTATTGTCAATGACTCCCGGATTGTCCACGTACGTCATGGAAATAAGGTACTTGGTACCACCGGCCGCACCTGAAGCCGAGATATTGTGTTTCTGATAAATGCCGGTGTCATACACAGCCTTCATCCAATCAGTATTAGGATAGGCCACGTAGTTCGGATAACCGGATTCGGAGATGCCGTCCGGATCTTTTTCTTTCTCACGCCAGAGGTCGATCATTGCCTGGGAAAAAGGAAGCGCGGCGTCAACATTTTCCGCAGACTCATTCATAATGGTCATATAATCAGCATAATTGGATATGACCTGGAATTTGCCAGCAGGCTCATTGACAGCCATCATGCCGCTATATGTAATGCTGAACTTGCCGGAAGACTTGGTTCCGTCTTTCGTAGTTATGAGGACCACGCCGTTGGCTCCCCTGTTACCATAAATGGCACATGAAGCAGCATCTTTCAATACGGAAACGGATTCGATATCGTCCGGATTCACATTGGAAATAGTCCCTTCGAAACCATCCACAATCACCAGAGGATTGGCATTGTTCAATGTTCCGACACCTCGGATCCGCAGGGAGAGGCTTTCCTGGCCCGGCTGCCCTGATGCCTGATTGATTGCGACACCGGCATTCATGCCCTGAAGGATCTGCGCTGTCGAAGTGACAGGACGGGACTTGGCTTCCTTCGCATAGTCGACCGTTGCCACAGCTCCGGTGATGTTCACTCTTTTCTGCGTACCGTAACCGATGACCACAAGTTCATCCAGCTGATTGGTATCGGGCATGAGTGTCACCTCAATATAATCCTTCTCGCCGACATTGACATTTCTGGTCACATATCCCAGAAATGCAATCGAGAGGGTCTCTCCTGAGGAAGCATTGATTTCGAACAATCCGTTGCCGTCAGTTGTCACACCCCGAAGAGTGTTCGGAACAGAGACGGAGGCTCCGGCCAGCAGTTGGGAAGTTTCGTCATAGACTTTACCCCTTACCAGCCTCTGCTGCGCCGACATTGCCGTAAATGTCAGCACGGAGACTGCTGCCAGAATAAATTTCTTTAAACAATTCATATTACAGGTTATTAGCTTTGCGGGAATTCCCCGCATCGCAAAGTTGAGAAAAAAACGATTTTCAAGGATAGAATAATTGAGCCAATTAATAGAACAAAACGAGCCAGGGCCCGGAATATCAGCTCTTTTTCATATAATCAGCCGGCAGCACGCCGAACTGTTTCTTAAAGCATTTCGCGAAATATGAAGGCGTGTTGAAACCGACGGCGTAGCAGACATCATTGATGCGGGAAGCCCCGTTTTCAATCATTGCCGCGGCAGCATTGAGACGTCTGACCTTGATATAGTCATTGGGAGTCATATTGAGCAGACTCTTCATTTTTCTGACCAATGTGGAACGGCTTACCAATGCCGCTTCCGCCAGTTCATCCGGACCGAATTCGGTATCACTGATATTTTCAGTAACTGCTTTCTCCAGACGCTGCAGGAATACGGCATCGGAATCGGTCAGCGCAAATTTGTCCTTGTCATCCCCTGCAATTCCCGAAAGATGGGCAATTTTCAATGACTCCCGTTTCCGGGCAATGACCTTCAGCGATTCGACAAGATATTCCAGATTGAAAGGTTTCTCAATGTAAAGACTCGCCCCGGCCTCCATGCACTTCACTTTCACTTCAGGAGAAGACAGGGCCGACAACATGACCACCGGGATATGAGATGTAGATATGTCAGCTGTGACCTTGCTGCACAATTCTATCCCGCTCATACCTTCCAATGCAATGTCAGACAGCACCATATCCACGTCACCTCCAGCAATCATTGACATCGCGCGCTCTGCGGACGGTACGGAAACGGCATTGAAATCATGCCCCAGTTTACGCACAAGATATGAGGACAATTCAGCATTGTCTTCCACAATCAGCAGTGTCGACAAAGAAGAATCCGCCTCTTCATTCTGATCAGCATCAGACGATGTATCCTGAACCTCAAGTTTTGCATCAGTTTCACCTTTAGGAAGCCTTAGGACAAAATCAGTTATGTCTTCGTTTTTAAGCGTCAATGTCCCTCCATGCAATTCTGCCAATGTTCTTGCCAAAGGCAAGCCGATACCGAAACTCTGTGAGTATGGAGAACGTTCGTCACTATACTGGATAAACGGCTTGAAGATTTCTTCCTTCCTTTCATCAGGAATCTTCGGTCCGTCGTTTTTGAACGACACTGTCACATATCCATCGCCTGAATCAGCAACCTCAATAGTCACGAATGTCTCGGCGTATTTCATCGCATTGGAAAGAAGGTTGTTCAATATCTTTATGAGGGCCGTATCATCCGCATTGATAATCAACGCATTGTCAGTATGCTTGAACGTCATCTTCAAGTTTCTGCCACGCGCGGTTTCCTTGAAGTTATAATACAGGAATCCGATCCGCTCCACGATATCCACATGTTTCCATTCCATCACCCAGCCGTGTTCTTCGATACGGATAAATTCCAGAAGTTCCTTCACCAGCTTGTCCAGATAATCCGTACTGTTGCCGATGACATTCAAATCATCTTTCACTTCGCCGCTTATTCCGCCAGTCGCCATGATATTCTGAAGAGGCGTCTTGATCAATGTCAGCGGTGTCTTGATTTCATGAATGATATTCGTGAAGAAATCCATCTTTTCATGGAACAATTCCTCCTCCCGGGCTCTCTTTGCCTTTTCTGCTATGGCACGTTCCCGTTTCACCGCCAAATCAGACGAATAACGGGCAAGCACCGCCATCAATATGATTATCAGGCAGATATATATCAGATACGCCGTAGTCGACTTGTAAAAAACAGCCTTCACGGTAATAGTCAACGGATGATGTGTCTCATTCCAGATTCCATTCCCGTCAATGCCTTTTATACGCAGCACATACTTTCCCGCCGGAATATTCTGATATGAAAAAGTCGTACCGCCGTCCAGACGGTGCCAGTCGTCATCGTAACCTTCCAACATGTAATACAAGGCATTGGTCGCAGGAGACGAGAACCCCAACAAGCCCATCGAGAAGCCGAAATTGTTCTGCTTGTGAGTCAATGTCATCTTGCGTACTTCATTGACATTGACCTTTATAGGCTCATTTTCACCTGGATTCACCTTCTTTCCGTTGACATAAAAGCCGGTCAGCACTATCGGAGGCACTTTCCCGTCCGTATGGAAGAGGCGCGGATTGAAGCCGACTATTCCGTTGTGAGATGAGAACCATATGTTGCCGTCAGGAGTCCGGACCGCGGAATTGCCATCGACAATCTCGTCAAGCAGACCGTCATCCGAAGTATAATAACGGACTTCGCTGAAAGGCATTGAAAATGAGGTCAATCCATTACTGGTAGCAACCCACATCCTTCCGTCTTCATCACGGATCATGGAATACGCAATGCGGTTGTTTTTCAATTCCGTGCTTCGGAAGGTTGAGAACCTGTCGTTTTCCTTGTCATAAAGCATCAATCCGCCGCCATAGGAACCGGCCCAGAGTTCACCGTCGCGGTCAATGTACAAAGACATGACCTTATCGGCAGGCAAATGCCGGTTGTCGCTTTCCTTATAATCATAATGGCTGTGCATCCGGTCTTCTTTCATGCTGTACCTGCATATTCCATCGGCGTAGGAAGCCACCCAAAGGGTGCCGTCCAGAGCTTCAGCCATATCTGTGACGTAAATTCCGCTGAATATCGGCAAAGGACGGAAATGGTCACTCGATTTGTCGTATTTGATCATTCCCAACGTGGTGCCTGCCAGAATTTCTCCAGATGAGGTCTTGAATAACTTATGAACTTTATTGTCTTTCCATCCCGTATTCAACCCCCTGCCATAAGACTTCACATTTCCCGTCTTGACATCAAAACGGAATATTCCCGCCCATGACCCCAACCATAGCCAATCGCCGTCACTGCATATGGAGACTATTGACTCCGGAAGTTCAGCCGATTTGCACTTATGGAGCTTTCCGTCACGTCCCATGTAGAGAAGACCGTTTTTCTCGGATACGGCCCATAGCTTACCGGTGCCGTCAACAGCCATATCCACCACATAGCCTCCCATAAGCGATTCACCGTCAGCCTCATAATAGCGGTTGAAATTACGCTGGAACGCAGCGGACCAATTGATGCCTGACGATAAGGTTCCCACCCAAAGTCCATTGGAACGGTCGCAATACACTGCTTTCACGCTATCGTCTGCCAATGAATACCGGTTGTCAATGCTGTGGGAAAACTTGCGGACCACTCCGGTAACGGCGTCATAGCGGTAGAGTCCGCCCGTCGTAGCCAGCCATACGCCCTTGTCATTGTCGAGGCTGAGATAAGTCGGTCTAAACCCTTCATCGTTAGCTATCAAGGTCTTGAAAGTGCCTGTCCGCAAATCTGCCTGGCAAAGTCCGTTCTGCCATGCCGCAAGATAGACCGTATTGTCCACGGGATTCTGGACCATGGACATTATGTCATCATTGGTTTTCCACCCTTTCAGGTTCACTTTCTCCATACGTTCCAGCGTGCCGTCGGAATGCCATAAATCGGCAAAATAAAGAGAGAACCAGAAATCGCCGCCGCTGTCTATGAGAAACGACCGGATATTGGAAACCAATGTGCTTTTCCCGTTGTCGGAAAAATAGTTCTTCAATGAACCGGACCCGCGGTCATACGAAAAAAGTCCACGCCCGTTCACCGACAACCATACAATTCCATTCTTGTCAATGCAAATATGAGTGACCTTGTTGTCAATGTTCACTCCGTTGTCACTAAGCTTGTCAAGCGGATGGAAAGAATCATCGGCATAGCTGTAAAATGTCGCGCCGGCATCCGTCCCGATCCACACATTACCCTCATTGTCAGGACACAATGCGGTTATGAAGTCAGTATTAAGTCCCAGTTGTTCACGATAATATGCGATGAAGCCGGAGCCGTCGAAGCGATTCAGTCCATCTTCCGTGGACACCCAGACAAATCCGTTGGAATCCTGGGTAATGGCGTTTACGTTGTCGAAAGACAATCCACAATTCTCCGACGTGAAATGCGTAAAACACCAGTCAACATTTTCCGCAACCGAAGCTACGGAAAACGTCACCAGCATGGATAAAATCACTATGCCCCTTTTCACAAACCGTATGAATTCCGATTCCAGCATTCAAACGCTCACTAAACTGGGACTAAAGTTAATATTATTCAATCGAAAATGATACACTGTTCACTCCGGAATCAGCACAATACAGGTAGAATGGTGCACCATAGCCCTTGCTGTCCGTATATGGCATCGTACGTTTTGAGAACTTCGCATCGGCTGAAGCCTGGATACTTCCATCCGCACACTCCACTTTGACATGAATGAATCCGCTCTTGACGGCATTTTCGAACTTCATGGTCTTTTCGACAACGATACCTCCCCTTTTCATGGCGAACGTACATTCCATACTGTAAGCAGGGTCATTGGCAACAATTCTCTGCTTGTCAGCTATCTTCCATTCCTCTCCGTCAAGATACTTGATATTCCAGAACACAGGCTGCTGACGTCCATAAATCGGGAATTTGATTGTCAATGATGTACCGGCAGCGAATTTCTTGACAGGAATGACAAATTCGAAATTATCTCCAGTCCAGATACCTTTCACACCAGGAGATGAGATCATACCATTATTGACAGTCTCAAGTTTCTGCTGATATTTGTCACTCGGGTCAGAAACCTTGTTCCACTGGCAATATGCCTGAGGCTGGGACGGACATGACCAATAACCCGTGCTAACCCACTTCGGCTGAAGGGCCTCCGTAAAATTCCTGACACCATTTTCTACTCCAAGAGGGAATACAACCGGGAATGTGACAGGAACAACACCGTCGGAAGACCTCGTCACATTGACATTGACAATATCCCCTGAGGCTACGATCTTGCCGGCATCAGAATCCTGGTTCAGGAACGATGTCGTATATTGTTTTCCATTGATGTCGGTAAATGTGATGTCGAAACCGCCTGCAGGATTCTCAAACGGCAAGACGACTACCGGCAGCACAGCACCGGTGGCTTCAATTTTGAGGCCGCCTTCAGGAAAATCCAATGTTACCGACTTCCCTTTTCCTGATGTCAATGTAAATTTGTCGTTCCCAATGTCCATCGTGCCATCGCCGCACAATGCTCCCTGGAAGAGTGACTCGTCTGAAGGTTTGAATGACAATGATTTCAATGTTGCAGGAACACCTTCTTCCACGATGTCAGCCGGCACGGAAAGATTCAACACCGAAAACGGAGTCTTCACATCGAATTCCACATCAGGAAGTACGGAGACTGCATTTTTCACAGCCAGCATCGGAAGATATTTGATTATTCCGTCGGAATAATTCTGCCGGGCAGGAAGAGACACCTGAATTGCAGATACATCTACATTGTTTTTATAAGGCGATACTGCATAAAACGAGAAACCATGGTCCGACTCCCGGGCCTGGATCTTGTCTTCCTCGGACGAAGCGGCCAGCCTCTGCGGACTTGCGGTTCCTGACACTTTGTATGAAGCGACAGGCTTTTCTCCCATATTCACGCCCTGCTGCCCGTCACGCGCGCACAAGGCCACGACTCCGAACTCGGTTCCTTCCGGAATCTCCAGATCGGATTTTAAAGTAAAATTGACATCAATCGTCTCATAATCAAGAGACTTGTTGTTGTCAGAATTGCCGTTGCATGCAGTCAATGCCGCAAGCGCGGCACATAACAGAATACTCTTTTTCATAATTCCATTATTAGTTTATCAGTGTCATTTCATAACCCGACAGTCATCCGTCAGTCACATCGGCAAAGTAACGGAATTATGGTTTGAAGGCATGAAAAAATATCGCCAATTTATGCAACAAAACGTGCCACCGCCATCTGGATTCAGGTAAAAACATTATATTTGCCACATGAAAAATTTGAACCGCATATTTAAGATGGTCGGCATTGCTGCCGGTCTTCTTGCCGTGTCTGTCAACGGCTATTCTTGGGGACAGAAAGGTCATGATGTCACATGCGCGATCGCTGAAAAGCATCTCACGAAAAAGGCGAACAAGAAGATTTCCGAGATTCTCGACGGGAAATCCATCGTGTATTGGGCCAATTGGATGGACAATGCCAGCCACACGCCGGAATACAAACATACCAGCACATGGCATTACAAGAACATTGACGCTGACGAGACTTTCGAAAATGCGAAGATCAATGAGAAAGGCGATGTAATCCGCGCCGTGGAAGAGCAGATCGAAGCGCTCAAAAGCGGCAAGCTGAACAAGGAGGAGCAGGCGCTTTCGCTTAAATTCCTCGTGCACCTCGTCGGCGACATGCATTGTCCAATGCACATGGGACACAAATCAGACCTCGGAGGCAACAGGTGGCAGGTCCAATATTTCCGTAATGGTACCAACCTCCATTCAGTCTGGGATTCAGGCGTAATCGAAAGCGCCCACAAATGGACTTATTCCGAGTGGGTTGAGCAGATTGACATCAATGACAAGGAAACAAACCGCAAACTCGCCGAGGGAACGCCTCAATCATGGGGAAAAGAGACTTACGAGGTGTGCAAGACCATATACGATGCCACTCCGGTAGGCTCCAAACTGTCTTATGACTACGTGAGCGACTGGTCTGAAACTGTTGAGAACCAGCTTCTTCGCGCAGGTTTACGACTCGCTTCCGTCTTGAATGACATTTTCAAGTAAGATAATACGAAAAAACCGACTTGACAAACCAATATGAAACGACTTTTAAGCATTTTGACCATCTTGGTCTGCGTAACGGCTGCCGGTAAACAGCCGAAAATCACCAGCCGGCCGTTCGGTGAACTTTCCACCGGAGAAAGCACCACGTTATATACCATAACCAACAGAAGCGGCGCTTCGATGCAGCTTCTTGATTATGGCGCCCGCATTGTCAGCATCATGATGCCGGACAGGAAAGGTCATAACGGCGATGTGGTCGTCGGATTCGGAGACATTGAAAATTTCGAGAAGAAAGACAGATTCATCGGTCCTGTCATCGGCAGGTTCGGGAACAGGATCAATCACGCCGCATTCACTCTGGACGGTACGCGGTACGAACTGGTCGCCAATGAGAAATTGGGAGGAGAGCCGGTTCAATGCCATGGCGGCACAATGGGTTTCGACAGATTCGTCTGGGATGCCGCGCCGGTAAAGGAAGAAGGGCTCACAGGAGTAAGGTTCCACAGAGTCAGTCCGGACGGCGAGCAGGGTTTTCCGGGCACCATGGATGTAAATGTAACATATTGGCTGACAGACAACAACACTGTCAGAGTCGAGTATGAGGCTACCACCGACAAACCGACGGTAGTGAATCTCTCCAACCATACATATTTCAACCTCAAGGGCAATGAAGGCGGCTATGTAATGGACCATCTCCTTCAGGTAGAAGCAGATACATGCATACAGAACAACGCACAATTCTGCCCTGACATCCTGCGCCACGTGGACGGCAGTCCTTTCGATTTCAGGGAGCCGCACCGCGTAGACTACCGCATCGACATGCCGGATGAGCATCTCAGGATAATGAGAGGAATGTCAGCTTGCTGGGCAGTCAGGAATTGGGACGGGACATTGAGAAAGGCTGCGGACCTTTATGACCGCAAATCAGGTCGCGGAATGCAGACATGGACCACCGAGCCGGCATTGCTCACATTCACCGGAAGGAGTTTCGACGGTACATATCAAGGGAAATACGGGCCGATCGAGAAGTTCGGTGGTATGCTCATGGAGACCATCCACTTTCCCGACAGCCCGAATCAGCCACGTTTTCCGAGCACGGTCCTCAGACCGGGCCAGAAATATCGTTCCGTTACGGAATTCCGTTTTTACGTAAAATAATATTTACAGATTAAAAGCTTCTTTAAGCTCATTCATCTGCTCATCTGACATACCCTCCGGAACGAATCCCATATTGCGCGACGCCTCGTAGATGAGTGCCGCCTTGTTGAGCACGTCCACCTGGTCAAAAGCCTCGCCGATTTCCGGACCGACGGCACATACGCCGTGCTTTTCCCACATGACTACGTCATATTCATCCAATTGGGCGACAGTAGCATCAGCAAGTGCGGTAGAAGAAGGCATCTCGTATGGAATGATTCCAAGTCCTTTCGGACAGAAGGCACGTGTCTCCGGAATCATTGACCAGAGCATTCTCGTAAGCACATCCTTTTCAAGGAACGGGCGGTGATGCGTAAGCGCGACAAGCTCGATCGGATGCGTATGAAGCGAAGCCTTGTAACCATTCCCTCTCTTCAGCATCAGCGAATGAATCGCCAGATGGGAAGCAAGTTCGGAAGTCGGTTTCACGGGATTGTCAGCGACTATTTCATAGCTGCGGCAATCATCGCAGATGCGGATTACCGATCCGTTCTCCATAGGGAATCTAGCCAGGTCACGCATCCTCCGGTTGGTTCCCTTGCAGAAAAACCAGCAGCCTTTCAGGTTCGGGAGTTCCTGCGCCATCGGCACGACAGGAGCTATCGCAGGAAGAGATTTCAGTTCATCATCAATGTATTCGGTAACATTGACAACAATGTTTCCGCCGTTGCGCTCGGCCCATCCCTTTTCCCAGAGATAACCGGCGACTTCAGATACCTTTTCAATTTCGCGCCTCAATTCCGGGCGACTATCCAATATTGACATAATCAGAACAAATTAGGAAATACCAATGATACTACAAGCAGGACAAGTCCGCAGACAAGAACCGATATGGTCTTCATGCTCGTGCCCTTCCACTCTTTAAGTATGACGCCCCAGACATTGGAGAAAATGACGTTCAATGCCATGAGGATGCACCACGAGAATTTCATCGCCACGGATCCGTCGGCGAAAAACGACTTTCCGACACCGAGACCGAAGAACTGGCTGTACCATAAGACGCCGGCAAGGGCACAGAAGAGGACATTGCCTCCAAGTACCTTGACGTCAGCATAATCACTGAATGTATGGTTGGTGAAATTCTTGTACAGACAATAAACGGCATTGGTGAAAAAGCCGCCCAAAGTCACCATGAAAGTTGCAGGCAATGCGGCGAAGAGAGGCTTCATACCTTCTATCTGGAGAGTTTTCCCCGCTTCAAGTCCAAGACTGAAACATGCTGACATCACACCGGAAAGGACCGCGATGAGCAAACCCTTGGTAAGAGCGAAGTCCTTGATGGCCTGGGCCCTGTCTTCGTCACTCATCTGTTTCGAACGAAGCGCACCCGCATATCCGATGACAGCTATGCCGGCAATTGTCAGACAAACACCTATGAGAAGAATGAGGCCGCTGCCATGGAACAAATCTTCTTTGGAAACGATTGCCGGAAGCAATGTACCCACAGCGGCGCACAAGCCCAATGAAAGGGACTGTCCCATAGCGACACCGAGATACCTCATGCTTAGCCCGAAGGTCAATCCGCCGACACCCCATAAAGATCCGAATGCCATTGCCTTTAATGCGGCTAAAGAATCGGATGAAAGAATTTCCATCAATGAACTGCCGGACGGCACGGAAAGCATTGCCCCCAGAAGGGGGAATACTATCCATGCGAATATGCCCTGCACCAGCCAGAAATTCTCCCAACTCCACTGACGCACCTTATTGATCGGCACGTAAGAACTTGACTGGCAGAAGCTTCCGAGCGCTATCACCAAAAGACCTGTCAATGTATTCATAACTTACCTTTTAGATGTCACATCTTTCTCATATTGCTGCACCTCGGCAATGAAATCGCTGCCGACAGGAACATCATTGCGAAGACAGAACTCGTCATATACTGCATTCCAAGGAAGTGCCTTGCATTCTTCCTCCAGCGCAAGTACCTCGAAATGACGGTCTTCCATCTCATATTTGGAAATCATTGCCACCGGTTCCAGAAGTGCACGCAACATAGCCTTCTGTGCTGCACGTGAACCTGTCACGTATGCACCTACGCGGTTAATGGCGCCATCGAAATAATCCAGGCCGTAATGAACGCGGTCAAGAGCACCTGCACGCACGATTTCCGAGAACAGTTCCACGGTATTGTCGTCCATTATGGTGACATGGTCGGAGTCCCATCTTATCGGACGGCTTACATGCAACATCAGTTCCGGAACGAAACAAAGCAGTGCAGAAACTTTGTCCGCGGGGCTTTCCGTAGGATGATAATGTCCGGTATCAATAGTAGGAATCTTGCCGTTCTTCGCAGCATAAGCAGTATAGAAATCATGAGAACCTACCGTAAAGCTCTCCAGACCGATACCGAAGACCTTGCCCTCGATGCAGTCCTTCATGTGGTCCTTCTTCTCGGCAAAGATTCTGTCGAGAGAGTCCTTCAAGAGTGTGCGATAAAGGAAATGATTGACAGACACGTCTTTACATCCATCATGCACCCACACGTTCATTATACATGGATCACCCTGTGCCTTGCCGATGACGTCAGCGATTTCACGGCACCGTTTGGTATGCTCCACCCAAAAATCGCGGATTCCCTTGTCCGGATTGGCGAGAGAAAGATTACCGCTCTTGGGATGTGAAAATGAAGTGGAATTGAAGTCCAACAGGGTATTGTTTTCTTTGCCCCAATCTATCCAACTCTGGAAATACTCAGGCGTAACCTCGTCACGGTCAACCACTTTGCCTTTAAAGTCTCCGTAAATTTCGTGAAGGTTCAATCTGTGCGTACCCGGAATAAGGCTCTTCGCCTTGAGGATATCGGCACGAAGTTCGTCGATGTTGCGGGCTGCACCGGGATAATTTCCTGTAGCCTGAATGCCGCCGGAAAGCGCACCTGCCTGCACCTCGAAGCCTTTCACGTCATCAGCCTGCCAGCAATGCATGCTGAGATGGAAATCCTGAAGCTGCCCGATTACTTTTTCGGTATCAATTCCAAATTCCGCATAGCGTTCCTTCGCGATCGCATATGCTCCGTTTATAAGTTCAGTTTTCATAATGTGATGATTTATAGTCTGGTAATATCTTTAGTAATCCTTAAAAAACGCTGATATGCAGCATCCCATATTTCCTTGTTTACAGGTTCGAACCGTCTCAATGAACTGTCGGAGGCAAGAGCCTTGCGCATTCCTGACATTGAATCAGCAAAACCCAGCCCCACGAACTGCGCCATCAGGTTCCCGGCGGTGGTGGCTTCAGCAGGTCCGGCAATCACAGGAATCCCCAATGAATCCGCAATCATCTGATCCAGCGCGACATTGAGCGAACCGCCCCCGATCACATGCAGACGTTCGATATCCTTTCCTGAAAGTTCCAGCAAATGCTTGAGTACCAAGCGGTATTTCAATGCCAGCGACTCGAAGATACAACGGATGAACTCCGCATCACCGGAAGGCGGGACCTCGCCATGCTCCGAACAATATTCCCTTATCGCTGTCGGCATGTCATCAGGATTCGCAAATGCAGGATCGTCAGGGTCAATGAAACATCTGAACGGTTCCACGTCCTCCATCATTGAAACAATCTGCGGATATGTATATTTCCGGCCTTCCTTTTCCCATGCCGCACGGCATCTCTCCAGCAGCCACATTCCGGTAATGTTTTTCAGGAACCGGATATTGCCTTCGGCCCCACCTTCATTGGTGAAATTCATTTCGAATGACTTTTCCGTGACAATCGGCGACGGAACTTCAATTCCCATCAATGACCACGTTCCGGAACTGAGATAGGCGAAATGGTCATCAGTCGCAGGTACGGCTGCAACGGCGGACCCCGTATCGTGCCCTGCCACAGCGATGACCGGAATCTTGCCGAGTCCGGTTTCGGCAGCCACTTCGTCGGTAAGCATTCCTACAATTTCTCCCGGCATGACGATTTTTCCGAACAAATCTCTGGAAAGCCCTGCCGCCGACAGCACGTCATCATCGAAATCATGGGTTTCCGGATTCATCAGCGCCGATGTCGAAAGAATGGTATATTCACAGACTTGATTTCCTGAAAGCATCCAGGTTATCGCATCCGGAACGAACAGCAATTTGTCAGCCGCCGACAGAGAAGAATTGCCTTCCTGCTGCATTGCATACAGCTGAAAAACGGTATTGAAATCCATTATCTGGATTCCGGTCTTCTTGTAGAGCGTCTCCTTCGGAATCTTGTGGAAGAATTTTCCAGGAATGCCACACGTATAACTGTCACGGTATGAACGCGGCTGGGACAGGAAATGGCCGTCCTTGCCGAGCAGAACGAAATCCACTCCCCAAGTATCCACACCGACGGATTCTATCTTCTCTCCGGAAGCCGACGCCTTGCGGAGACCTGTCAGAATCTCATGCCATAGTCCCAGCAAATCCCAATAGCTGCGCCCATTCACCTTGATGATATTATTCTGAAACCTATGAATTTCAGACATTTGAATTCCGTCCTCGGTATATTTCCCCAGAACGACACGACCGCTGGTCGCTCCCAGATCGATTGCTACAGATGCCATTTTAGTGTTATTTATCAATCGCAAATTAAAGGGATTTCATCTTCTTCATAAATAATGATATGACATTAAACTATTGTTTTTTGATTTTCACTCCGTATTAAGCAGATTTTTTCGTAAATTTGAACGATGCATGAACGATCATGGACAATATTCAGAGCATAAAATATCTCCTCAGTGCCAAAAAGGACGAACAATGGGGAATCACTATCAACACTGTAGGCACTCAGACGATAGAAAAGGACTATGTCAGCTATCCGCCTGCGGAAAAACATCCGGAAGGTTTCTTTTTCAATGTAAACAAGGGAAGGATTCTGGACAGTTGGCAATTGCTTTACATCCATTCCGGAAAAGGTACGATGTATGATGAAAAAGGCAATGTCACACAGATAAATTGTGGAGAAATGATTTTGCTCCGCCCCGGGGTCTGGCATAGCTATACGCCGGACAGGGAAACAGGATGGGAAGAGTATTGGATCGGATTCAAAGGTCCCGTAATCGATGAAAGGGCGAAACTCGGTTTTCTGTCGAAGACCATATATAGGGTAGGAGTCAGCGAAGACATTGTCTCCATTTACAATGACGCGATAAAAATCGCCATACAGGAAAAGCCGTCATATCAGCAATATCTGGCAGGTACTGTCAATATGCTCCTGGGCCTTGCAGTATACCGCGACACGAACCATGACGTACCGACTGACTATGTTTCAGAAAAAATAGATACTGCCAAACACCTGATCAGAAGCCGTTTCAATGAAAATCTGGATTTGGTGGAAATCGCCAGGGACACGGGAATGAGTTATTCCTGGTTCCGGAAAAAGTTCCGGGAACTCACCGGCATCTCCCCCGCCAAATACATTCTCGGCTTGCGAATACAGGAAGCATGCAGACTGCTGTCAGAATCTGAATTCAGCATCAAGGAAATAGCATGGCGTCTGAATTTCGATGACGCTTCGTATTTTTCGGCAATGTTCCTGCGAGAGGTGGGAATGTCACCGAAAGAGTACAGAAGCAAGTTCAACGCCGGGGACAGATATACCCAGCCAAAATTGGAAAACATTTGACACAATATGAAAAATAACCTTATTTCAGCCCTCGCTATTGGGCTATTGGCGCTTTCGTCATGTTCCGTACAAACGGAACTTCCTGTTTACCTGGACGAAAGCCGCGACATTGATGAAAGAGTGGCGGATGCTCTTTCCAGAATGACAATGGAAGAAAAAGTGGCAATCCTGCATGCGCAGAGCAAATTTTCTTCACCTGGAGTACAACGTCTCGGAATCCCCGAACTCTGGTGCACCGACGGGCCTCACGGCATCCGTCCGGAAGTGAAATGGAATGAATGGGACCAGGCCGGATGGACCAATGACTCCTGCACCGCCTTCCCGGCATTGAGCTGTCTTGCAGCTACTTGGGACCGCGAAGCATCGGCATTGTACGGAAAGAGCATCGGCGAAGAGGCGCGTTATCGCGAGAAAGACGTATTGCTCGGACCTGGCGTAAACATTTACAGGACACCATATAACGGAAGAAATTTCGAGTACATGGGTGAAGATCCGTTCCTCGCCGGAGAGATGTGCGTACCTTATATTGAAGAGGTGCAGAAGAACGGCGTTGCCGTATGTCTGAAACATTATGCACTTAACGATCAGGAATGCAACCGCCACACGGCCGATGTACAGGTGGATGACAGGGCATTGTACGAAATCTACCTCCCGGCATTCAAGAAGGGCGTACAGAAAGGTGGAGCATGGTCATTGATGGCATCCTACAACCTATACAAAGGCCAGCATGTCTGCCATAACAAGTATCTGCTGGATGACATTCTCAAAGGAGAGTGGAACTTCGACGGTGCAGTCATCAGCGACTGGGGCGGAGCGCATGATCCAGACCAGGCTGCCGCATACGGACTTGACCTGGAGTACGGCACATGGACAGACGGCCTGACCACCAAGGGCAAGACCAATTATGACAGCTACATGCTTGCAGATCCATATCTGGAGCGTCTCCGCGACGGCAGAGCCTCACTCAAGACATTGGACGACAAAGCGGGAAGAGTCCTGAAGCTCATTTTCCGCACTTCAATGAACTCCAAGAAGCCTTTCGGCTCGATCAATTCACCTGAGCATCTGGAAGCTGCCCGCCAGATAGGTGCAGACGGCATCGTCCTCCTCAAGAACAATGCTACAGCCACAGGTTCAAAGGTGCTTCCTGTCGACATTGCGTCAGCGAAAAAGATATTGGTAGTAGGTGAAAACGCATTGAAAATGATGACAGTCGGCGGAGGCTCATCTTCATTGAAAGTAAAACACGAGGTTTCCCCTCTCGAAGGCATCATGGCGGCTGTCGGCGACAAGGCTGAGGTCATCTACGAAAGAGGCTATGCCGGCAGCACATCGAATTCCTACAACGGCGTGAGCACCGGACAGGATCTCTCGGAGACACGTTCCGAGGAACAGCTGATAGAAGATGCAGCCAAGGCCGCTGCCGATGCTGATGTCGTGCTTTTCTTCGGAGGACTTAACAAAGATCACCATCAGGACAGCGAAGGCGGTGACAGAACCGCCTACGGCCTTCCATATAATCAGGACAATGTCATAGAGGCGCTCGCTGCAGCCAATCCTAATCTCGCGGTTTGCATCATCAGCGGAAATGCTGTCGCAATGCCATGGGTAGCACAGGTTCCGGCAATCGTAGAATGCTGGTATTGCGGTTCACAGGCCGGCAATTCCATTGCTGACGTTGTTTTCGGCAAGGTCAATCCAAGCGGCAAACTTCCGTTCACCTTCCCTGTAAAAATCGAGGACTCCCCTGCTCATGCTCTTGACGCATATACTTGCGGCCCTGACGTGAAATACAAGGAAAGCATCTATGTCGGTTACCGCTGGTTCGACACCAAGGAAATCAAGCCGTTGTTCGCTTTCGGTCATGGACTCAGCTATACGGAATTCGAATACAGCGATTTCAAGGCAAGTTCGTCAGTTTCCGCAAATGGCACATTGAAGGCTTCTGTAAAGGTAAAGAACATCGGTTCCCGTGAAGGAAAAGAGGTCGTACAGCTCTACATCGGCGAGCAGTCTCCTGTTCTCGACCGTCCGGCAAAGGAACTCAAGGCCTTCGAGAAAGTGAGTCTGGCTCCAGGCGAGACCAAGACCGTCAAATTCGAGATTCCTGCATCAGATCTCGCTTATTTCAATGCAGAATCACATAGCTGGGTTCTCGATCCTGCCCACACCTTCACTGCATATTTCGCAGCAGCATCTGACGATATCAGAGGCACAGTGGAATTCCGCACGAAGTAATTCACGAAATACAACAAATAATTACGCCACGTTATGTTTTCCCATAACGTGGCGTAATTATTTGTATCAAGCTATCTGCTAGAGAACTGTCATAATAGCACCTACAAGAGCAAGGATGGCGTAGAACTCAGGAAGAGCGGCATAGATAAGGGTATTTGTCATGACGCTGTGGCCCTGGCTTTCACCTACGATACCGTTTGCACAAACCTGGCCCTGACGGATTGCAGAGAAAAGGCATACGAGACCTACTGCGAGACCTACACCGAAAAGTTTCGGACCCATGACAGCGAAGTCAGGCTTGAAAACGACGAGCCAAAGAAGGAATCCTACGAATCCGTAAAGACCCTGTGTTGCAGGAAGTGCAGAGAGAATCATGTAAGTAGATGATTTCTCAGGATTCTTTTTGAGGGCGCCCTCAGCCGCATTGGCAGCAATGGTAGTTCCGTAGCTGGAACCGATACCGGCGAGGCCAAGCATGAGGCCAAGACCGAGATAACCAAGAATTTCGTTCATAGTTTTTAATTATTATTTGTCATTATTTTGTTTTCGTCAAAGGGTTGTATTTGGCACCGGCACCCTCATAACCGGAATTCTTGAAGTACTCCACAAACGTAAGACGCAGCGGATGTACAAATGCACCGAGGCAGGACATCGCCAGATTCAGTACATGGCCGAAAATCAGGATCACGATGCAGAACACCCAATTCACTACCGGAACAGGAATATCCAGAATCATCGTTCCCATGATGTTGAAAGCATTTCCGAGCATACCGCCGGCAAGACCGAGCGCATAAAGACGGATGTAGCTCAAAACGTCTCCGAGGAGGCCTGTAACCATGTTATAGGTATCCCAGAGGCCGGATCCGATGTTCACCAACGGATTGCGTCCAGGTGTATTGAACACGAAAATCGCAAGACCGCTGACAGCAGCAAGTGCAATGATTACCCACTTGAACGCCTCTGCGGAAAGGACTTCCGTCATGCCCAATGATATTACGACCAAACCGCCGACAATGAGCAACGTCCATCCCCAGGTAGCGACAGTCTTGCTGAATCCGAACCGCTTGGTGAAGTTTATCGTCTTGATAATCATAGCCAGGCAGATATGGAACACACCGATTGCCACGGCAAGTACCATCTGGACAGGGAATCCGGCAATCTTGCCGTCAGGGAACCACCCGTCAACGCAAACGGCTTTCAGCCAGGACGGTGCCCATGACGCCTCCAGAATGCTCATTCCGAAGAATGTTCCAAGGAACAGTCCCACGAAGAATGTCATTCCGCCGAGGAAGCCGATAAGCCTGTACATCTTTCCCAGTCCGGAATCACTCATCTTCAACTTCATGAACAACGCAATGAGCATCAGCAGGATACCATAGCCGGCATCTCCCATACACATCGCGAAGAACAGCATGAAGAAAGGTCCGAGAACAGGTGTCGGGTCGAACTCGTCATATACAGGCATGCCATACATTCCGGTCAGGACCTCAAAGTTCCTTGCAAACCAGTTGTTGTGCAGCTTGATAGGAGGATTGTCCTCCTTCGTGGCCGGAGCAGCCGTATAATATACGCCCAGTGAATCGAATGCCTTGCGGAGCTTGTCATCATCTTCAGTAGGAGCGAAACCGGTAAGAACCGTAACATAATTGTCCACGGCTTTCTCCGTAGCAGCTTCCGCGAAATAGAGATCCAGTTCACCAAGTCTCGCTTCATAATTCTTTTCAAGCTCACTTATGCTTGATTTCATATTGGCGAGCTTGCGGTTTTCTTCATCCGATTCAGCCTGGAGTTTCGCCAACTCCGCTTCCGCTTCATTTGCAGAACCGGCAGGAGCAGCGACAGGTTCAATCGGGAAACTGTATTCACCGTCCGCAGGGGCTACTGTCACGAAATAGACAGTGCTGTCTGTCGAACTGATGACCTGAAGAGGCTGGATCTCAGCCCATGAAGCATCGAAACGCTTCTTCTGACAGCTATAGAACCTTACTACAAGTCCCTGCTGTTCAAGCTTATGCAAATCTTCGCTGTTGAATGCGCCCCAAGGCTTCCTCGATGTCAGCTCTTTCTTGGCTGAAGCGATTTCTCCACGGAGTTCTTCAATACGCTCATCAATCTCAAGAACATCATAAGCGGAAATATGCGAGTTCACTTCAGCGCCCTGCCCGGGTTCCACCTTGCAGCTGCCAAGTACGGCCAAAGCCTTCTTGACCTTATCCGCTTCCGCAAGCAATGCCTCTGACTTCTCATCGACAGGCTTAAGCGAACGGGTAATGTCAATGACTCCAAGGTCCTGGATCTTCGACAGGAATTCCTCCGTCTGCCCTGAAAGCAGCACAAAGGAGTATTTCGTCATTGGACTAATCATTCTGCAGCTCCTCCATAGCTTCTTCCTCTTCGTGACGGCTCTTGACAATCTTGGACGAGGCCTTGCTCAGGTTCTCCTCATCCTCCATATATCTCTTGATTTTTCTGATAGCCTCCTGATAACCGGGAATCTGCACCTTCTCGTAGAGGTTCACCTTCTGTGTGGTCTTCTTCCTCTGCCAGTCAAGGATGCGGCTCTTTTCCTGATATACTTCCGACTCGATGCCCAGACGTGTGAGTTCCTTCAGGATAGTCACGCCGTCAGCATACCATGCCGGTTTCACGAAAGCATTGAAAGGATGAATCTCATAATGGATTTCCTTCAGCTCCGGTGTCTTCACTCCGGCAAGTTTCGCTGTAACCAGATCCACATCCGTAATGGATATCAGACCCGGATCGAACTCGTTCCAGAGAGCGGCAAGATAGTCGTACTTCTTCATGGAGGCATTCAGTTCCTCAATAAGCTTTTCAGAACGCTCCTTGGCCTTGCGGACTTCGAGGCGCAGGGCAGACTCCTTATTCTGTAGGGTAGGGAGCGCCTTCTGACGCATCTTCAGCTGCTTGCCGAGATTGTTCAGAGATGTCTTATTGTATTGGAATTTTATTGCCATATCAAAATTTTCAATTAATGGTCAACATTGACCTTTACGCTTTCCAGTATTTGTCGATCAATGCCTGCTTGATACCGGTCTCAGCCTTGGAGAAATACTTGCCGAAGAGTTCCCAGGCAGTGTCAAGCATCTCCTCGATGGTTATGTTGACGTCGATGGAAAGAAGTCGGGTAGCATATTCCTTGGCATATTTGAGACAACGGTGGTCGTAGTCGCTCAGGTCGAAACCGTTCTCCAGTTTCGTCTTCGCATTCTGCGCATCGGCATACAGACGCACGCTGGCATTCATCACCTGACTATGGTCCTCACGGGTTTTCTTGCCCTGTACCAGCTGTTTCAGTCGAGACAGCGAACGGAACGGGTCAATGATGACCTTGCCGGAATCAGCATCGGCACGAAGATACAACTGACCTTCAGTAATATAACCGGTATTGTCCGGAATAGCGTGAGTAATATCACCGTCGTTCAATGTAGTTACGGCAATGATCGTGATGGATCCGCCTGACGGCAACTGTACGGCCTTCTCGTAAATCTTGGCGAGGTCGGAGTAAAGCGAACCAGGCATGGAGTCCTTCGAAGGAATCTGGTCCATACGGTTGGACACGATACTCAGTGCATCGGCATACAATGTCATATCCGTCAGCAGCACAAGCACTTTCTCGTTCTTGTCCACGGCGAAATACTCGGCAGCGGCCAATGTCATGTCAGGAATGAGCAGACGCTCTACAGGAGGCTCCTCAGTCGTATTGATGAAGCTGATGATCTTGTCCAATGCGCCGGCTGACTCGAAAGCGTTGCGGAAGAAGAGATAATCGTCATTGGAAAGTCCCATTCCTCCGAGGATGATCTTGTCCACATCCGCACGGAGAGCCACATCCGCCATAACCTGGTTGTAAGGCTGGTCCGCATCGGCGAAGAACGGAATCTTCTGACCGGAAACGATGGTATTGTTAAGGTCAATGCCCGCGATACCCGTAGGGATAAGCTCTGAAGGCTGACGTCTCTTGTAAGGGTTGACTGAAGGACCGCCGATTTCGCGTTCCTCACCTTCCACCTCCGGACCGCCGTCAATAGGCTTGCCGTAAGCATTGAAGAAACGTCCTGAAAGCTGGTCGCTTACCTTCAATGTCGGAGGAGCGCCGATAAATGATACTTCGGCATCGGTAGGAATTCCCTCAGTACCTGAAAAGACCTGAAGCGTAACTGCATCCCCCTTGGTCTTCACCACCTGGGCCAGACGTCCCGCAACGGTAGCAAGCTCGTCATTGGCTACACCTGAAGCCTTCAGTGAAACTGTTGCCTTGGTGATGGCATCCAGCTGTGTATATGTTCTTTGAAAAGCTTTATTTGCCATTTTCTTCCAGAAGTTTTGAAAGTTGTGAGTTATATTTCTCGAAATCTTCGCTGTGGAAGTCCGTGTAGTTCATCTGACGGAGGTCATTGATCATCTCCTTGAAGAAATTACGGCAATCCTCGAAGTTGTCGAATTCGAATTTTCTGTCGCAGATATCCAGAATGAGGTTCAGCATATATTTCTGACGCTCAAGCGGGCAAAGGCTGTCCACAGCATCGAATGCATCCTGCTGAAGGAAGACGAAGTCCAGAAGTTCTGATTTCCAGAATGTCTCATGGTAGCTCATCGGAACACCGTCATCACCGAGAATGTTGATCTGCTCGGCAGCATCACGTCCCTGGCGGATGATGTTCTTGGCCTTGGTGACCATGTCTGCCCAGCCCTTCTCAATCTTCTCGTCCAAGAATTCGCGGATTTCCGGATATTCGAGATATTTCGAGTAAGAATCAATAGGGTTCACTGCAGGGTACCTCTTCTGGTCTGCACGGTTCTGCTCCAATGCATAGAAACATCTCGCAGCCTTCTTGGTAGATTCCGTAACAGGCTCCTTGAGGTTACCGCCGGCAGGAGATACCGTTCCGATAAATGTGACCGCACCTGTCTTTCCGTTGTTCAGCACGACCATTCCTGAACGCGCGTAGAAGTTGGAAATGATGGCAGACAGGTCCACAGGGAACGCGTCAGCGCCAGGAAGTTCCTCCATACGGTTACTCATCTCTCTCAATGCCTGAGCCCAACGTGACGTAGAGTCGGCAAGAAGAAGGCATTTGAGACCCATTGCGCGGTAATACTCGCAGATGGTCATTGCCGTATATACGGATGCCTCACGGGCAGCGACAGGCATGTTGGAAGTATTGCAGATGATGGTCGTACGTTCCATCAGGTGGCGTCCTGTATGCGGGTCGATAAGTTCAGGGAACTCGGTAAAGATTTCCACGACCTCGTTCGCACGCTCACCGCAGGCTGCCATCACGATGACATCGGCATCACCCTGCTTCGCAATCGCATGCTGAAGCACCGTCTTTCCGCAACCGAAAGGACCCGGGATGAAGCCCGTACCGCCTTCGGCAATAGGATTCAGCGTGTCAATGACTCTGACTCCGGTTTCCATGATCTTGTTCGGCCTAGGCTTTTCCTTGTAGCATTTGATAGCCACTTTCACAGGCCATTTCTGTACCATCGTGACAGGCACGTCTTCACCGCTTTCATCGGTAAGGACAGCTATCGTATGGTCGATATTATATTGTCCGGCAGCGACAATGCTCTTCACGGTGTATGTTCCCTTGAATGAGAACGGAACCATGATTTTATGAGGCAGCCAGCCTTCCTTGACTTCACCGAGCCAGTCAGCGGCAACTACCTTGTCTCCCGGATTCACCATAGGGGTGAAGTCCCAGAGCTTGGTATTGTCCAATGGTGCGGTGTATTCGCCTCTCTTGAGGAATACGCCTTCCATGGTGGTAAGGTTGTTCTGAAGTCCGTCATAGACGCTTGACAGCAGTCCGGGACCGAGAGATATTTCGAGCATCTTGCCCTCGAATTCGACAGAATCCCCGTTTTTCAGGCCTCGTGTGCTTTCAAAGACCTGAACGGAAGCATTCTTGCCTTTCACCTTGATGACCTCCGCCATGAGCTTGGTCCCGCCCAAGGTGATGTAGCAAAGTTCGTTCTCTGCCACAGGTCCGTCGACCTCCACAGTGACAAGGTTCGAAACGATGCCCGTTACCTTTCCTAAAGTTTTCATCTATCTAAAATATTTAGTTTCACTTTTCCTCTTTAGCTGACGGCTTTGTCGGCGGCGGCACGGATACCGGTGTAGGAACCGCGCACCTCATCCACGAGACGGGCAAACATCTGTCTGCCTGTCGCGTCATCCAACTTCAGCCATCTGGATACAATATGAAGCTTCGCTATAAAACCGAGAACGGCATCAATGTCGAAATAGTCGAAAGTCGTCAACTCATCAATCTTCGACCACATCAAATCATCGATTCCACGCTCCCTGGCCAGAATATCATCCGTATTCAGCACAGCCTCCAATCTCTGCGCCTCCTCGAACTCTCCCGGAGCCTCAAGAAAAACATCAGTTCCGGCAGGACGTCTGAGTTCCCTGTTCAGATACGCCACCTTGGCATTCCGGACATTGAGGTCGAAACGGAAATACTCCTTCAGGAAAGCATCTTTGGAAGAAAGCATCTCCTGATAGAACTCCAGATTCAACTTGTCATCCTGGTAACCCTCCAGCAGCTTATCTATCAGGCGATTATCCTTTTCAGAACTCAGTTCCCTGATTTCCTGCATAATAGCATCGGCGGTTCCGGCATCCGCACCTTTCCAATCAGGGCTGATGTCAGGAAGACCGGCTATCAGATACTCGTAATTCGCCATAATTCAGCAGCAGATTATTCTCCGAAAAGAAGTTTTCTGGTAGCAGGACGCAGATACTCGCTTATAAGTTCCTTGAATGTCTCATCAGTAAGGCTGATGAAATATCCGCCATCCTTGGGACCGATCGTGAATCCTCCGGAAATCTTCTTGGAGAACGAAGCATTGACCTCACCTTTAAGCATAGAAGAAAGTTCCTTCGTGATGAAAGGCTCCAGCGCTGACTTCATTGACTCAGGAAGTACAATGTCCAGATCCACAGCCTCTTCAGCATTGAACTTGGAAGCGACAGCCTTTACGATTTCTTTCACGAACTCGACATCGGAGAGCGCCTTGTCAGCAGCTGCACCTGTCATCTTGAAGACAACGAGGTTCTCGATATCCTTTCTTGTAGCCTGGATGCTCTGTGAAGCAGCCATCTTGAGGTCACCTGCCACCTTGGTCTTATAATCGGCAGCCTGTTTTTCAGCCTTGGCAATGATTTCCTTAGCTTCTTTCTCGGCAGCCGCTATAATTTCAGCAGCATCGCTTTTAGCCTTGGCAAGAAGGACTTCGCCTTCTGCCTTACCCTTGGACAGACCCTCGTTATAGAGCTTGTCTGTCAATTCCTGTAACTTATTCTCCATATAGAGTTTCAAATTTTAATCGTTTTTAATCAAAATCAAGCAAATTTACGCATTTTGCACGTCTTTGCAAATTAAATCTTTTTATATGCCCGCAAATGCGGCCTAGATACTATAACCCCACTGTTCGACGGCCTTATGCCAATGCTCATTGACAGTGTTCACGGTCTTTTCGTCGTATTGGTACTTGTTCTTCTTGAACCCTTTCTTCTCGCCGGTATATGCTGCCATCAACGGCTTGACCGCCTGAAAATCACCGAGACCGAGCTTCGCATAAATCTCCTCAGCCTTGGCTATCGGGTCCTGCTCGAAATCCTCGAAACGGACCTCCATGAGATGTCCTTCCGGAATCAATTTCTTATCCGCCTCATACTTATCATAGAGTTCCACATAGGTCTCCACAATCTGTTTTTCCAATTCCATCTCATCTATATCCTGCAACTGAAGAGTCTTGATTGTATTCTTGATGAAACTCATGGTAGACTTGTATACCGTATACGGATTACGGACCATGTAAATGAACTTCGCATCAGGATAAAGTTCCAGCAACTCCTTCACACGACCTGTATGAGGGGGATTCTTGCTGAGGAACTGTTTCTTTCCACTCACATGCAACGCTGTATCAATCATTGATTTCTGACAACGCTTGAATTCATTGAGTTCCTCATCCTTCAAATCCTGCATCAACAGATAACGTCGTCTATATTCGGCAATATGGCGCGGGAACATCCAGAAATGATAGTAAGAGTAAGGCGTCATGTTCGTGAATGCGAACTCTTCCTCCTGCGGCTGGTCAGGATTGAGTTCCAATGAATCCGTCGGTCTGCTTTCAGGCATGACAGCCTTCATGCACCAGCGGAAAAACGGCCTTCCGCACAACATAAGATGCGGAAACACGGTCTGATATGTAGAACAATAACCGAACTGCGGATCCTTGGAAAGGACATTGTGAATGAACGTGGTGCCGCTGCGCCAATGTCCTATGATGAACACAGGATCCTTCACGCCTTCTGCAGGAACAAGCTTGGCAGCCTTCCTGTCATTCAGTTTGTACATCGGTGTAAGAACCGCGGATACAAACTTGGACAGGCGGTATTTTCCCTTAAATTTTTTATCCACCTCACTTCCGCCGTAAGTAACCTTGTTGAAAGTGTCCAGACTTGAGCCCACAAGAGTATTTACAGGCAGATTCTCGAAATTAAAGAGTCCCATCAGTATTTTAGTTTAACATTGTCAATGTGGAACATAGCCCCAGGAGAGCCTACATAAGCTCCGCCGTGACCTGAAGAAAAACGCAATATGATATGTGTAGGCTTTTCGCCAGGATCAGCCCAGCCCACCTCATGGACAGGAACCGCCTCGCCCTTGCTGTTCTTGCAATGCGGAGCATCTTCCCCTCCGGCAATGAGAGCCATATATGATTTATATTCAGGATTTTTCGTAATGTCGCCATAATGAATCTCCGCCTCATGTGCATTGATCCATTTGCCGGAAGACTTGTCATACCTTTCCCACGCGGTAGCGACTCGCTTCGCATAGACATTGCCGTCGGCATCCTCCCATCTTTTCTGAAGTATCAGGCACATTTCCGCAGCATTGGCCCCCGGGACATCCTGAACGCGGCTGAAACCGGTCATTTTCATACGTTTGCCGCCATCCGAACCTTGGTCGAACTTGTAGTCATATATGACGCTCCTCGGACACTCAGTAAACGGGATGCCCATCATAAGTTTTGCCTGAGGATTCTTCGTATCCCTCACAGGTTCAGCGATTTCCCCGAGAAATATTGTTCCGGTGGCAAGTACGGAGATATTGATAAGTCCCATTACCTTCACCCTCTCGATACGGGTTTCCAGACGGGCGGCATGACCTTTTCCGTGATATTCCGGAAAAACAGTGCAACTGCTCTTGGTAACGCCCTTGACCACGGCGAGCACGCTGGAAGTGGCCCATGGTGACACCTTCAGATTCGGAACGAACGGGGTATTGTCCTTCAGCGTATCACCGGGAGCGACCTCATAGAGATAACGGGTCTTGCCGCCTATGATAAATGACTCGTCCACCTTGCGGACAAGCCACTTTTCCATATTTCCGAAAGGAATTTCACGCACCTGCGCGAACAGGGAAGAAACGGACGCCGCCAGCGCGGCGACCAGACTAAAGATAATCCTCTTCATATTTTCCGCCAGTGTTTCTGCCGGGCAATGCTACCCTCCCAATGATTTTTTCCATAATGCGTGACGCACACTCTTCCGGATTGGAATTGGTAGTATCCACGTCAATATCAGCATTTTCCGGAACATCGAACGGTGCGGAAATACCGGTAAAATTCTTGACTTCCCCCTTGCGTGCACGAGCATAGAGCCCCTTCACGTCACGGCGTTCGCACTCCGCCAGAGGAGTCGACATATACACCTCGAAGAAATCGTCCTGGCCGATGATATTGCGCGCAATCTGACGCAAGTCCTCGGTAGGAGAAACAAAAGAAGCTATCGTAATGATTCCCGTGTCATCGAATAGTTTGCAGACTTCAGCGATACGTCTGATATTTTCCGCGCGGTCCTCTGCTGAAAAGCCGAGATTGGAATTCAGACCTGTGCGGATATTGTCGCCGTCCAGGACTTTGCAAAGAAAGCCCTTGGCTGCCAATGCCTGTTCCAATGCTGAAGCCACGGTGCTCTTACCTGATCCGGAAAGTCCGGTAAACCAAACAGTAAGACCCCTCTGTCCGATAAACGCCTCCTTGTCGGCACGAGTCTGGATCTTGTTGAAAATCGGATAAATATTTTCCATCTACAATTATAGTCTCTAAAAACGCAGACAAAAATACGACTTTTTGACTGAAAATAAGTAACGCTGCGACATTTTGACCAACTATTTGCTGTTTTGGAAAACTTTTCCGGGGCATATCAATGTCCTGTTTCGAAAAACCGGGAATTATTCGTAAATTGCGGATTGCAAAAACAAAAACCAACAACATGATTGAAAAGAACAACGCCGAAATCCGGCAATACATCGAAGAGAACAAGGACAGATTCTTCGAAGAATTGTTTTCCCTGATGCGCATTCCATCCGTAAGCGCAAAACCCGAGCACAAACAGGACATGACCAGATGTGCTGAACGCTACGTGGAACTTCTGAAAGAAGCCGGAGCGGACGAAGCTGGAGTCTTCCCTACAGCCGGCAATCCTGTGGTTTTCGGACAGAAGATCATTGACCCGACACTCAAGACCGTCCTCGTCTACGGGCATTATGACGTTCAGCCGGCAGAGCCGCTGGAAAAATGGAACTCGGACCCTTTCGAGCCGGAAATCCATGACGGAGCCATCTGGGGACGCGGTGCGAATGACGATAAAGGCCAGACTTTCATGCACTTGAAGGCATTTGAATATCTTGTCAGGAAAGGTCTGTTGAATCACAATGTCAAATTCATTTTCGAGGGCGAAGAGGAAGTCGGCAGCAAGAGTCTCCCTGCATGGGTGGAGGCCAACAAGGAAAGGCTGGCATGCGACGTGATCCTCGTTTCCGACACGACAATGATTTCGGACAAAGTCCCTTCCATCAACTGCGGAATGCGCGGCGTGACATATCTTCAGGTCAACGTGCAGGGCCCGGACAAGGACCTTCATTCCGGACATTATGGCGGAGCTGTCGCGAACCCTATCAACACATTGTGCGACATGATTTCGACCCTCATTGACGAGGACGGAAGAGTCACCATACCCGGATTCTACGATGATGTCGTGGAGGTTTCCGACGAGGACAGGAAAGAACTGGCAAGAGCGCCGTTCGACATTGACGAATACAAGGAAAGCATCGGCATAGACGAAGTCAAGGGAGAGAAAGGTTACACGACTTTGGAGCGCACGGCGATCAGGCCTTGCCTGGATGTGTGCGGAATCTGGGGCGGATATACCGGAGTCGGAAGCAAGACAGTGCTGCCGTCCGAGGCCCATGCGAAAATTTCCATGCGCATCGTGCCTGACCAGAAAGCGGACAAGATCATTGACCTGGCAGCGAAGCACATACTTTCCATCGCCCCACCTTACGTGCATGTGACGGTGGATAAGATGGAGGCCGGCAACGGATTCCTTATTCCGATAACATCCTCAGCTTATCAGGCGGCATCCAAAGCAATGGCGGAAGTATATGGTATCGAACCTGTTCCGAGCCGTGGAGGCGGCAGCATCTGCGTTCTTGCCGACATGAGGAACATCCTCGGCGCCGATCCGCTGCTCATGGGCTTCGGACTTGAAAGGGACACCATCCACTCCCCTAACGAGAGCTACCTGATCAAGCAGCTTTTCGCGGGAATCGAGTCCATCGCCCTGTTCTACGAATACTGGAAATAATCACAAACATAAATAACAATGAACGAATTGAACGAAATCATCTCGGCATTTGCCATCGAAGGCGATGTCGCGGAAATCAAACCGCTGGGAAACGGACTTATCAATGATACATATAAGGTTACCACTACTGGTGCGACACCTGACTACGTTCTGCAGAGAGTGAACAATGCGATATTCAAGGATGTCGATCTCCTGCAGCACAACATTGAAGCCGTTACCGGCCACATCCGCAAGAAACTGGAAGCGGCCGGAGAGCAGGACATTGACCGTAAGGTATTGAAATTCATACCGGTAAAAGAGACCGGCAAGACATATCTCGAAAAGGACGGCAAATTCTGGAGAATCTCCGTGTTCATTCAGGACGCATTCACATACGAGACCGTCAACCCGGAATATTCATACTACGCAGGCAAGGCCTTCGGCAATTTCGAGGCAATGCTGGCGGACCTCGACGAGGAACTCGGTGAGACCATCCCGGACTTCCACAACATGGAACTGCGTATGAGCCAGCTCATAGAGGCTGTCAACAACGACAATTTCTGCCGCATCGACGCACCGGAGGAAGGTGACGGAAGAAAGCCGATAGAGGGCGATCCCGACCATCAGGAAGAGGTTCTGTCAATGCTGGAGGACATCGACGAGCATAGCGTGGAAATGTGCAAGGCCGAGCAGCTTCACAGAGACGGCAAACTGCCTAAACGCATCTGCCATTGTGATACGAAGGTGAACAACATGATGTTCGACAAGGACGGCAACGTTCTCTGTGTCATTGACTTGGATACTGTCATGCCGAGCTATGTATTCTCCGACTTCGGTGATTTCCTGAGGACAGCTGCGAATACTGCCGCCGAGGATGAACCTGATACAAGCAAGATCAGCTTCAACATGGACATCTTCAAGTCCTTCGCGAAGGGTTACATCGAGTCCGCCGGAGGATTCCTCACGGACATCGAGCGTGAGAACCTGCCTTACGCCGCTTGCATGTTCCCGTTCATGCAAGCCGTACGTTTCCTGGCAGATTACCTTAACGGTGACACGTATTTCAAGACCAAATACATCGACCACAACTTCGTGCGCGCACGTGCGCAAATGGCTCTGTTCCACAGTGCTATGGAGCATGCCGACGAGATGGCCGAATATATCGCTACACTATAAGCGCGACAGGAATTCCAGGGCGATACCCACGGCTTTCTGCCTGATTCCCCTTGAAAACAAATGGTCGCCACGTGGTATTATATGCAGCTCTGCCTGAGGCAGGGCTGCATTTATCTTGTCCGCCAGATTCATCTCCACGAGGCGGTCCCTTTCGCCAAGCAGCACGCAAGCAGGCCCATGATAAGCGGAAATCGTCTTGAACGTATCGAGTTCGCGGGCCGTGACGAAATACTTCTTCGACAAGCTGGAGCCCCAGACTTCCACGATTTCCGGAATATTCTCAGGATCAAATATGACGGTTCCTACGCGACCGGCCTTGGAATCCGCTTCCACATTCACAGCCGGAGCCAGCAGGAAAAGCCCTGCCAATGCTGACGACAATTTTCCAATGTCTCCCGCATATTCCAGCCCGTGTACCCTTCCTCCGGACAATGCAGATGCCACCAGCAGCGACACCAGGCCTCCCAGCGAATGACCGCACAGGACAATGCTGCCATGACTTCCGAATTCATCGGAATGCCAGACGGCATACTCCATAACGGAAAGCAAATCAGAGACTTCCGTAAGCGGAGTCATATCCGTTATCGCGCCGCTGCTGCGTCCGTTTCCACGAAAATCCAGCCGCAGGGTATCATATCCGCCCTCATTCAGACCTTCAGCCACGTCACGAATCGGATTCAAACTTCCGCTCATCATCATGCCGTGACACATGATGACGAGCGGCTTTACAGGGTCCGGAGTTTCCGCAGATGTGTAAACCGCGAAAACATCACCCTCACTTGTCGGAATAAATATTTCCTTTCTGACCATAATTACAGACCGACATTGACAATTACCCCGGCCTTGGCGATTATTCCCGGCTGAGGGATGTTGCCGTAGTCGTAGTACTTGTGATTCAGGAGGTTATTGACTTCCACATAGAAGCTGTATCCCGGACGGCAGCGCTTCACGCCTTTAGTCCCCATCGTCCATGACAGGCGGACATCCACCAGAGAATATGGTCTATATGGTTCCAGACGTCCGGTAGACACTTTATTTTCGAAAAGTTCATAATTGCCGACGCGGTCCTGCCAGCGCCATGTGGCATCTGCGCAAAGCCCTTTCCAGATGTGGAATCTGGCTTTCACGACGGCCTTATGTTTCAGATACTCAAGTGCATATTTGGATTGGATGTCTTTTCCAAGCGCCTTGTCCTGATGGATATGGCTATATGAAAGTTCCAATGTACGGATGAAGAAATCGTCGCGGACGAGCATTGTCGGGAAATCAATTCTCGCGGAAATCTCCTGACCGAATGTATTGATTTTCGTATAGTTGACCGATCTCCACGGAGCGTCGCCCCCCTCTGACAAATCCTTGATCCAGTCGATCATGTCGCTGCCGTGATTATAGTAGACCGTAGCCACGGCATTGATCCAAGGACGTGAGAAACGAAGTCCGCCTTCCACGGACTGCATCTTTTCCGCTTTCAGATTCTTGTCCGCAGCATGACCGCCGACCGAGTAATAAAGCTCCGTGAAGGTCGGCATTCTCAATGATGAGTTGTATGATACGTAAACCTTCCAGTCGCCCAGAAATCTGTAACTGGCATTGACACCCGGATAGAAACGGAACTTGTCATTGTTTCCGGTATTTTTCACGGCTGCGACACCGGCCGAGGCCGAAAGATTCCTGAACTCCGCACTATGCTCCAGGAAAATGCTGTAATTGGTTCGGTTCAGGCCTTTAAGATATTGGGCATCAGCACCATGCACTTTCTTGGGATTATCCAGGTCTTCACCGAGGTTGGTACTGATTATGTCCTCGTTCCTCACCTCGAAACCTAGTGCCGTCTTTCCTGCGATTGTCTCTATCCAAGCATTGACATTCGCGCCCAATATGCTGGTTCTGTGGTAGTTGTATTTGACGACATCCGGTTTTCCCCTGACGAGTTCGAACCTGTCCTCTCCCCTGTTCCAGTACAATGCCGGTTTCACTTTCACGAAGCCTCGCGTCTGAGCCTGCACCGAAGCGAAAGTCTTGAACGTGTGCTCGAACTGGTCATCAAACTTGGCACTGTAGAAAGTGTTGGAACCGAAGTTCCTGGCGCTTAATCCGGCATGCCAATCCAGATCCGCCGCGCGGCTCTTGAACGTGCCATGATAAGAGGCCTTGACCGTCTGGTAGTCACTGTTCAGCCCGCCTTCAGAATTGCGGCTGAAGCCATCGGAACGTAGATATCCGGCAGAAATCTGATTCGACACCTTGCCGGTAACCAGACCGACACGCGCCCCGCCGTTGAAATAACCGTAGGACCCGCCTTCGGCATGGGCCGAGACTCCGGAAGAAGTGCATTTCTTCGTCACGATATTGATGGCGCCGGTCAATGATGATGAGCCGTATGCCACGCCGGCCGGGCCTGAAAGTATTTCAATTCGTTCAATATCAGTGATATCCACAGGAAGGTCGACAGCATTGTGCCCGGTCTGCGGGTCACAGATATTTATGCCGTCCAGATAGATTGCGACTTGGTCGCTGGTTCCGCCGCGCATGCTGATATCGGTCTGCGCCCCCATATCGCCGCGCTGTCTCACGTCCACACCTGCGACGAATTTCAGGACATCGTTCACGCTCACCACCGGCAGCGACGAAATCGCCGTGCTGTCCATCAATGTCACGATGCGCGCACTTTTCCCCAGCACCGACGGCACTCTGCTGCCAGTCACGGATACCGAGTCCAATTTCAATGTTTTTCCAAATGAATCTGTAGTTTTCAAATCAGCCGATCTGGCTGCAAGACAAGAACTTGACAAGATTGTCAGGACAACTGCCACACGGCAGCCCCATGTTCGTTTCATAAAATTCAAACGTATATTTAAGAGTCATACACCCGCAAAGGTACGAAATCACCTCGACAATCCGAAACTTTGGGGCATACGCAGTGCTAAGTAATCCTTAAAAAATAACTTGGTAATCTTTGCTCGTCTTTTCGGTCTATATTCCTTTTCTCATCAGTCGTGTACGTCCAGTACACTCCTTCTTCGAAAAGAAATCTATCCCCGAAAATACTTCACAAATCTTTACCAACTTATTTTTTTAACGCTTACTAAAAGGATTTTTTTCGTAAATTTGAAGATGATCGGTGGCATGGCCATCGGAGATAGCAAGATAATAAATGGAGCATCTGCCATTATCCGGACAGACGCTCCTGAATCATTAGCCTTGGAGAACTCCCAAAACTCGATGATAATTAAACTTCACGGCGAAAGTAAGCAATAATTTTGAAACTGAAAATTTAAGAGACTGAAATAGATTGTTAAATTCTCATTTATGGAAGAGGTCATTTACATAAGGGACAATAAAGGAGCCGTTCCACCACACCGGAGCGGCTCCTATGCGGATGAGGTCGCGGATCAAAGCTGCCTGTTACCGATTACGGTAATGAGCTTTCACATAAACCTTTCTGCCATTGACCATTCTGAAATGGCCTCTGACATAAATTGGTTTCTGAGACGCTTCCTTGCACTCTGTGCAAAGGCGCTCATCAAGACTAATAATGATTTGGGAAATATTTATTCTCATAAGAGAAAACCTTTAGTTATGCTTGAGAGCCTGGAGCGGCTTTTCAAGAGTACGTCATCCGCATTAAGTCTAAAAAAAGAGCACCTGCCACCTGACAAATGCTCTATTTTTTCAAGTCTTGAAGAGCGCACTCTAAAAGTCTTAATATTTCCCTATGCAAAACTAGACATAATATTCTAATTAAACAACAGAATCGGAATTATTTTTATGGGAAAATGGAAAACATATATAATTAGTGACATAGCCGACTTTCATAGATTATAGCAATGGACGGACACTCCGATGGAGTACTAATTTATTGTTATCTTTGCGGGTTCATGCAAAAGGACAGAAATTGAAATGGGTAGTATTCGGGATAATATACGGTGGGCTTGGCAGGCTTCGGCGGGGCGGAGGGTTGCCATTGCGTTGTGCTGCGTCATGGAGGTGCTGCATATTGCGGTGTCTATGGTTTTCATATGGATAAGCAAGCATATCATTGACATTGCTACGGGCAATTCTGACGGGACGTTGGGTGCGAGCATCGTTTATCTGGTGGTATGCGTGCTGGTGCAGCAAGGACTTTCCATCGCATGTACCAGAATGGAAATCATTTATGAAATCCGGCTGAGGGGAAAATTGAGACAGCGGCTGTTCACCAAAATAATGGACAGCAGGTGGACGGGAAGGGAAAGCATGCACTCTGGCGACTTTCTGAACAGGCTCATGGAAGATGTGCAGGAAGTAAGCGAAACATTGTGCCTGACGGTGCCACGGATTGCGGCGACGGTCGCCCAGCTTGTTCTGGCGACATTGCTGATTTCCAAAATCGACGTGAGACTGGCTGCCGTGCTGTTTTTCATAATGCCCGTGGCATTGGTCCTCAGCAAAAGTTTCTTCCTGAGACTAAGAAAGTTATCCAGAGACATAAAAGATACGGACAGCAAAGTCCAGAGCCATATACAGGAAAACATCCGGCACAGGATGCTTATTTCCGCATTTGAACAGACGGATGCGGTATCGGATACGCTTTATGGACTGCAAGAGAATCTGACACGGAAAGTTACGGCCAAGACTGACTATGCATTGTTTTCGAGGACATTGATAAGACTCGGATTTGCAGCAGGTTACGCGACGGTGCTGATTTGGGGCGCATACGGTCTGATGAACGGGACATTGACCTTCGGTATCATGGCGGCGTTCCTGCAGCTGGTTTCGCAGATACAGCGTCCTGCCGTGGAATTCAGCCGACTGGCACCGGGATTGATAAGGACATCCGCCTCTATCGAAAGGCTCTGTGAAATAGATTTTCTGCCTCAAGAGGAGCACGGAGAACAGATAATGATGTCAGGATGCCCGGGAATACGCATAAGCGGGCTGGAGTATTCCTACCCGGACTCCACAAGGCGCGTTTTCAGTAATTTTTCATACGATTTCACGCCTGGCAGCCGTACGGAAATCATCGGTGAGACGGGTATCGGCAAAAGCACATTGATACGGCTCATATTGGCGCAGCTCAGTCCAAACAGCGGCCGTATCACATTGTACGACAATGAGAAAGAAGTCCCGGCAGGAGCAATGACGAGATGCAATTTCATCTATGTCCCGCAGGGCAATTCCCTCATAAGCGGAACGATACGGGAAAATCTGATGCTCGGAAAACCGGACGCCACGGAAGAAGAAATGACCGGTGCCCTGTACGATGCTGCCGCTGAATTCGTCATGGAACTTCCGGATGGACTGGACACCATCTGCGGGGAATCCGGAACAGGACTCAGTGAGGGACAGGCCCAGAGAATAGCCATTGCCAGGGGTCTGCTCAGAGCTGGAGGCATCATGCTGCTGGACGAACCGACTTCCGCGCTGGACAGCAACACCGAACATACTCTCCTTGAGCGTTTGTCACGATGCTCCGGCACGAAGACGATCATCATAATAACTCACAAGGAAGCGGCGTCAGGATTCTGCACCGGAACATTGAGAATCAAGAGCTAAAGCGGCTTTATACTGGGTCGGCGAGACTCCGACAATCTTCTTGAATGCCTTGGACAATGCCGATGCATCCGTAAAGCCTGACAGATGAGCGAGTTCGGACAATGACGACTTGTTGCCGGCATCCAGCATTTTACGGATTTCCTCGACACGGAGAGAATTGATCCACAAATTGAAATTCATGCCGTAGACACTGTTCAGAAAATCCGAGAGGTGTCTCGGGTTCAAACCCATCTGGTCTGCCGTGTCGCCAAGAGTAAGGCCGTCACGCATGAAATATTTGTTTTCATTCTCTTTCCATGCCGTAACAATGCTTTCGAATGATGAGGACTTCGCATTGTTCTTGACATCATTGACGATATTGACTTCTTCCTTTTTCAGTTCATTTTCAATATCTTGGGCGATGAGTTCCTGCTGATAAGTAAAGGCCGGCGACACCGCTGAGAAAAGGCTTTGCAGATTTATGAGGTCAATCACGAAGAAGCAGAAAAGGACGGTTATTACCAACATGATGATAGCACTTGCCAATTCTGAGAGCCATAACAAATTGATTCCGCCAAGAAGGAAATACATGAAGAAAGCAATGCGGACGGATATCAATTTTTTATTCCCTATAAGTTCATTTCCTGAATAATAGTTTCTGAGCATCCTATTATATCTGATAAAACTCTGGACAAGCCAAGTGCCGAGGAAACAGACATCAACGGTAATGACAAGCAGCAAAAGATAGCGCAACGTAATGGAGAATCCGGCATGTACATAACGGGTATATTCCTGCACATCTATAATCAATCCGTTTTTGACGAAGAAACCTGCATAATGGACAAATGCAATCAGCAGTACCGGCAGAAGAAGCAATGTCTGATTTTTCTGCGTTATGCGCGGGAAGCGCATGAAATGAAGCATGGCTGACGCGCACATGAACAATTGGAAAAACAGGACCAGCGGAGCCAGGAAATGATTCACCATAAGAAAATTGGTCCCTACAATCTTAAGGGCAAGAATAGCGATGAAAACCAATACTTCAAGAAATGATGCAAACGCCACGTATTTCTTTACGACAAAATAATCTTTGTCAGAATCATCTGAATAGCCGAACCGTACTCCGAGAAGAACAATCCCAAGCACCAAATCAACAACCCCACAACACAAGTAGGTAAAAAATTCAAAAATATCTTGCGTCATAAACGACAAAGATAGACATTTTCAATGCTTATATCAAGCATTCGATTCAGAAATATTGTCGCTCAATTTGTTTCTGAATTGGGATGGCGTCACACCTTCCAACCGCTTGAATACTCGGGACATGGCTGCCAGTTCACTGAATCCCGCTTTCAATGCAAGCTCTGACATTGTCATAGCAGTTCCTTTCTTCAGTTCTGCCTTCACGAAGTCAATTCTCAGCATATTGATCCAGGTATTGAAATTGACCTCATAGATGTCATTGATATAACTGGAGAGAAAACGGGGACTGATGCCCATCTGGGCGGCTGCAGAGCCCAAGGTTATACCATCCTTGAGATAAGGCTTGTCGTCCCTTCCGCTCCAGACCCTTACAATATCCTCTACATATCTTCTGTCGGCGGCATTGTCGGATTCAGCCGCAGCAGGTCCGACAACCTCACAGGCTGTATTTTCGTCTACCAGCGATTCGACATCTGAAGGTTCGTCAGACATGGAAGGAGAAAATGCAGGAGACGCCTCGATATATGTAACCTGCAAGTTCAGGACAACGATGGCGAAAGACATATACAATATGGTGTTTACCCACATGAGCGCCATATCCACGGCAGGCGCGGAAGCTATAAAGTCAAAGGATGCCAGACCGATGTAAGTTATGACGGCAAAAATCAACAATATAGGCTTGGAACTTGAAATTTTCTGCTGCCCGGAGAAATAGTTTCCTATTATTTCACGATACTTGATGATTCGGACGCACGCTGCTGCCAACACTAAGATTACTTCCAGAATTATTATCGCGTACAACAATGCGGATATCAGCCTGGCCGGTATCGTTCCGGTAAAAGAGATGTAATTCTCCATGGAACTTGTCCATCCGTTGAACTTCCAAAATGCAATGACGTATGCCGCTGAAACCAACAGGACTGGAATAGGCAGTATTATTCTGTATTTCAATACGTTGAGACGAGAATGCAGAAGTGCCAGAAAAGCAAACGACACGAGATATATCTGCACATAGAACGCTACAGGCACCACGAATTTGTCAAGCAGCAGATAATCAAAACCATTCCAGATGCACAAGAGATTTCCGGTATATTGTATCACGTCAATAGACGCACAAGTAGCCAAGAGAAGTTTCACCCGGTAAAACGCCCCCTCGCCTTTGCTTTTGATTTTGACGCCGAACAGAAATATAGCAACAACCAGACTCACGACCGCGCCAAAGAAATATGTGGCTAATTCCAATAACACCATTACCACAGAAATCTTCTTCAGTTTTTCGGCCGCTAATATACGAATTTTTCCGTCTCTAAAAACGTTTACCTAAAAATTTTTAATAAAGTCGTAACAACCATAAATACTAAAAGCAACCTGGATCAGACTCCAAGTTGCTTTTCTATGAAATTTCAATTCAAATAAATGATTGTCAATTATTTGGCCGCTTCGACCTCTTCCTGGGCGGCAGGTTTCGAAACATGTTCGAATTCACCTTCCTTCAGCATTTTGCAGGTTCCGTCGAAATGCGCTCCGAGTTCTACGACAAGTCGCTGTACGTGCAAATCTCCATTCACCGAACAAGTATCTTTAAGGGTCAATGTATCACGTACGAAAAGGCTTCCTGTCATTTTCCCCCAGAAATCCACATTATCGCAGACGATATCGCCCTTGATTTCCGCTTTTTCTCCTACGACTACCCTGCCCTTGGAGAAAATCTTGCCTTCGAAAACGCCGTCAATCCTTATATCGTTAGGAGAATTGATCTCTCCCTTAATCACCGTACCGGTGGAAATCCTGCTGACTTCATTGACATTGACAACCGGCGTCTGTGTTTTATTGCTCATCGTGCAAATACACTTATTAAATCATTCAACTTCAATACTAAACAAGTCCCTTGCCGTGGCAGTTCTTGTATTTGAGTCCCGAACCGCATGGACATGGATCATTTCTTCCTATCTTCTTCTCCACATGGACAGGCATCTTGGCCTTCGGCTGGCCTCCATTGGTGGTCAGGTCGCCGCGCTGGGTCTGCATTCTGGACATGTCCTGCTTAGGCTGCGGCTCTCTCGCCTGCTGAGCCTGATCCGGATCTCTCAAGAAGATCGCTGCACGGAAGAGGAATGAAAGCACATCCTTGTCCAGTGCCTCAAGCATCGCCGCGAAAAGATTGTAGCTCTCAAGCTTGTAGATTACGAGAGGGTCTTTCTGCTCGTATGCCGCATTCTGGACTGACTGGCGGAGATCATCAAGATCCCTGAGCTGCTGCTTCCAATGATCATCTATCTGGTAAAGGATGATGGACTTGCTCAATGTCTTCGTAAGTTCCCTTCCTTCAGTATCATAAGCCTTCTTGAGGTCGATAACGAGCTGGAGGACCTTACGGCCGTCCGTGATAGGAACGGCAATGTTCTGCCATCTCGAACCCTGTTTCTCATACACATCCTTGATGAACGGATAAACCTTGGCGATCATGGCATCCATACGTCTGCCGTAAACTTCCATCATATGGTCCGTAAGAGCCTTCTTGATATCATCCTTCTTGGCATCTGACCAGAAAGCTTCATCAAAACCCGGATCGATGGACAGCTGCGCCATGAGATATGAAGAGAAATCATCGTAGCTCATGCCCTCGGCATTATTGACAATCACCTCGGAGGCATCGATCATCATGTTCATGACGTCAATCTCGATACGCTCTCCTGAAAGTGCATTACGTCTTCTGGAATATATCGCCTCACGCTGATAGTTCATCACATCATCATACTCCAGCAATCTCTTACGGATACCGAAGTTGTTCTCCTCGACTTTCCTCTGGGCTTTCAATGCTGTTCGACAACATCTTGCTTTCAAGAGCATCCTCATCTGTCATACCGAGCTTGTCCACGATGGACGCGATACGCTCGGAACCGAACAGACGCATCAGCTTGTCTTCCAGAGACACATAGAAAGTAGATGAACCAGGGTCACCCTGACGTCCGGCACGACCACGGAGCTGACGGTCGACACGACGGCTGTCATGACGCTCCGTACCGATGATTGCAAGACCTCCTGCTGCTTTCACTTCAGGAGAAAGCTTGATATCGGTTCCTCGACCTGCCATGTTGGTGGCCACGGTTACGGTACTTGACTGACCGGCCTGTGCGACAATCTCAGCCTCTCTTGCAAACTGCTTGGCATTGAGCACATTGTGAGGAATACCGCGCATCTTGAGCATACGGCTCAGGAGCTCTGATGTCTCCACGTCCGTGGTACCCACGAGCACAGGCCTTCCCTCTGCACGCAACTCGGCAATCTTATTGATTACAGCTGCATATTTAGCCTTTTTGGTCTTATAGATAAGGTCATCACCATCTTTCCTGATTACAGGCCTGTTCGTCGGGATGACCACTACATCCAATTTATAGATGGACCAGAACTCACCAGCCTCAGTCTCTGCCGTACCGGTCATACCGGCAAGCTTGTGATACATCCTGAAGTAGTTCTGGAGCGTAATCGTGGCAAATGTCTGTGTAGCAGCTTCCACCGCCACATTTTCCTTGGCCTCGACAGCCTGGTGGAGACCGTCGCTCCAACGTCTTCCCTCCATGATACGGCCAGTCTGCTCATCCACGATCTTCACCTTGCCGTCATCGGAAATGATATAGTCGACGTTCTTCTCGAACATTGCATAAGCCTTGAGAAGCTGGATCACGGTATGGACGCGCTCGCTCTTGAGTGCATAATCCTCCATGAGGGCATCCTTGCGGCTCTGCTTCTCTGCCGGAGATTCTTCGCTCTTTTCAATGTCGGCAACCATTGAACCGACATCAGGAAGGATGAAGAAACTCGAGTCGGACACCTCGGCAGCCAACATGTCATGACCCTTGTCGGTCATATCCACGGAGTGCTGCTGCTCGTTGATCACGAAGTAGAGGTCATCCGTAACCTCCGGCATGTTGCGCTCATTGTCCTGAATATAGAAATTCTCGGCTTTCTGCATGAGCTGCTTCATACCCGGCTCGCTCAAGAACTTGATAAGCGGCTGATATTTAGGGAGTCCCTTGTGGCAACGGAACAGGAGTTTGGCTCCCTCGTCCTCATTGCCGTCGGCAATAGCCTTCTTCGCCTCGTTCAATGTCTTGGTGACGAGAGCACGCTGATTGCTGTAAAGTTTCTCGACATAAGGTCTGAAAATCTTGAACTGCTCGTCATCCTGTGACTTGGCCACCGGACCGGAAATGATGAGCGGAGTCCTGGCGTCATCGATGAGCACGGAGTCGACCTCATCGACGATTGCGAAATGATGCTTGCGCTGTACGAGGTCCTTCATGCCCGTGGCCATGTTGTCACGGAGATAGTCAAAACCGAACTCGTTGTTCGTACCGAAGGTCACATCGCACTCATACGCCCTTCTGCGAGCGTCGCTGTTAGGCTCATGCTTGTCAATGCAATCCACGGAAAGTCCATGGAACATGTACAGAGGTCCCATCCACTCGGAGTCTCGTTTGGAGAGGTAGTCGTTCACGGTCACCATGTGGACACCCTTTCCTGCAAGCGCATTCAGGAAAACCGGAAGCGTCGCGACGAGGGTCTTTCCTTCACCGGTAGCCATCTCGGCAATCTTTCCCTGATGGAGGACGATACCGCCGATGATCTGCACGTCATAGTGGACCATATCCCAGGTGACCTCGTTTCCGCCGGCCATCCAATGGTTCTGCCACAATGCCTTGTCGCCTTCGATCTTCACGAAGTCATGGGAAGCACTGAGATTCCTGTCGAAATCATTGGCAGTAACTTCCACTATCGGATTCTGCGCAAATCTGCGCGCCGTAGACTTCATTATCGCGAATGCGTCAGGAAGAATCTCGTTCAGAATCTTCTCGATCTCAGCATCTTCGTCCTTCACAAGCTTGTCGGACTCAGTCGCAAGAGACTCCTTCTGACTCACCGGAATATCACTTTCAAGCTGTTCCTTGATTTCGGCAATTCTCTTTTCAAACGGCTCCTCGACTTCACGGATCCGCCTCTTGAGGTCCTCGGCCTTCGCTCTCAGTTCGTCGTTCGAAAGTTTGTCAATGCTTTCGTATGCGGCAAGCACTTTTTCCAGAATAGGCTTGACCTGTTTCATGTCTCGCTCGGACTTGGTGCCGAACACTTTCTTTATTATGTCTACTAAAGCCATCGTTAATCGATTTTTATACAAACATGCAAATATAATGAAAAACGTGTGCATTATGAAATTTCCGCAAGTAAATATGTTTCTACAGGTCTAACCTATTGTAAATAAAAATGCTAACCGCTATATTAGCAAGACTAATAACTGAAATATATGCCACAAGTATCCCAGAGAGGAATCGAACTTCCAGCTTCGCCGATACGTAAGCTGACCCCGTTTGCCGACCAGGCCAAGAAACGTGGAATGAAAGTCTATCATCTGAACATCGGACAGCCTGACCTGCCGACGCCGGAAAAGGCATTGAATGCCGTAAGAAAGATAGGCAGAAAGACATTGGAATACAGCCCGAGCCAAGGCTTGAAGTCCTTGCGGGACAAATTTGCCGTCTATTACAGGAAATACGGCATTGACCTGTCCCCGGAACAGATTATCGTTACCGCAGGCGGCTCCGAGGCGCTGCTGGCTACATTTCTGACCTGTTTCGATGAGGGAGATGAGGTAATCATCACAGAACCTGGCTATGCGAACTATCTCGGGTTTGCGAAAGCCGCCGGACTCGTAGTGAAAGCTGTGACATCGCGTATCGAGGACAGGTTCGCGCTTCCGTCCGCCGAAGATTTCCGGAAAGCCATCACCCCCAAGACAAAGGCGATACTGATATGCAATCCGAACAATCCTACCGGCTACCTGTATTCTCCGGAAGAATTGTTCCAGCTGAGGGATCTGGTGAAAGAATATGACCTGTTCCTCATCGCTGACGAAGTGTACCGCGAATTCGTCTATACCGACGAACCTTACGTTTCCGCGCTGACGCTGTTCGGCATCGAGGACAATGTCATAGTAGTAGACTCTGTATCAAAGAGATACTCCGAGTGCGGAATCAGAATCGGCATGGTCGTCACCCGCAATGACGCCGTGCGCGAAGCATTGATGAAATTCTGTCAATCCAGACTCAGCCCGCCGCTTCTGGGACAAATAGCCGCAGAGGCGTCCGTAGAAGGCACCGAACTGTATTCGAAAAAATGCTTCAAGGAGTACAAGGCACGCAGAGACTTCTTTATCAAGGCTTTGAACGAGATTCCGGGGGTCTACACCCCAATGCCGGAAGGCGCATTCTATACCGTGGCCAGACTTCCGGTGAAAAATGCCGAGGATTTCTGCAAATGGTGCCTGACCGATTTCTGCTACAAGGAAAACGATGAGGGCAACGCCACGGATGACGGAAAGATCCATTTCAGCGATCCTCTGCCAGGCCCAGATGTTCCGGAGCCGGAATTCGTCGGCGAAACGGTGATGATGGCACCTGCTTCAGGCTTCTACGCCACACCTGGCCTGGGTCTTGATGAAGTCAGAATGGCATACGTACTGAACACCAAAGACTTGCGCAGAGCAATAATAGTCCTGCGTGCAGCATTGGAAGAATATAAGAAATCAGGAAGAGACTAACGGCTCATCAAAGATTTCAACTTGGTTACCGTGCTCTGTGAAAGGATTTTGCAAGACAATTGACTTTCCAGGGCACGGAATCTGTGACAATCCGTTCCTACCATGGAATACCATCCCTTGTCCAAAATAGCTTCGGCCTTGCGTGATACGTTGTCGCCATATACACCTATTATGGACGGCAGATTCAACTGCAATTCCGCCCCCATGTCGACAAGACGCTTATAATCTTTCATCTGCATATAGCGATAGCGTTCCGGATGTGCAACGACCGGCTTGATTCCTGCGACCAGAATACTGTCAATCATGTCCCAGAAATCCATCGGCGCCGCCCAGGTAGATGTTTCCACCAACAGCTTGTCGTCACCATGAAACAGGAAATCACGTGTCTCAAGCCTTTCCTTGAAAAGGTTGTCCAGCATGTTTTCGGAAGCAAGTTTCAGTTCAATGCTTCCGGTCCACTCGGACTTTAGGGTCTCGAACTTTTCACGGATATCAGCCGTCTTGTTCGGGACATCCTCCATAAAATGGGGCGTACACCAGACGGTCTTCACGCCCTCTTCTTCCATGAGAGACAATATTGACAGCGCCTCTTCCTTGGTGCCGACCCCATCGTCCACACCATAGAGAATATGCGAATGATTATCCGTAAAGCCTTTCATGAGGCCTGTATCGTGCAGACTTGTCCTGCTGCTGAAAAATCCGAACATCACCTATCTGTTGACTGAACCGGAATCAGTATTGCCATAGCCGTAGCCGTAACCGTATCGGCTGTAATTACCATACTTTCTGGCAGTAAGATCCACGCCGTTGAGAACAAGCGACATGTTGCTGTATACCTTGCTTGCATACAAATCATTGAGGAGAGGCAATCCGCGTTTGTCGAACAGACCGGCCCTCATCACGAAGATAGTATAATCCGCGCTCTTCGCGATAATGGAGCTGTCGGCTACGATGTCGATAGGAGGACAATCCATGAATACATAGTCGTAATGCTCTGCCAAGATATCCATCATACCGCGGAATCTCTCGGAATCGAGAAGTTCCGCAGGATTAGGAGGCAATGAGCCTACGGTCAGGACATCGAGATTCTCCCTCAAATTCTGTATTGCAGGAACCGGATCTGAAATCTTGCCGTTCAAGTATGCTGAAACTCCTGTCCTGTTCATATTCAGCTCGATGCCCAATGTTCCCTTACGCAAATCAAGGTCCACAATCAGCACTTTCGCACCCCTCAATGCCATGGTGGCGGCAATGTTCATGATTACGAATGTCTTGCCGGCATTAGGATTGAATGATGTGACCATTATCTTCTTGCAGCCATGAGACTGCGAAGTCATGAAATCGAGGTTCGTTCTCATTACCCTGAATGCTTCATTGATGACATTCCTGTTGGAAGCCTCGACCACGATTCTCCTGTCATGAGAATCCGTCTCCTTCTTGCGGAACTTATCCTTCCAGCTGGTATCGCCTTCCATTTCAGGCACTTCTGCAAGGAACGGCACTTTCACGGAAGCAATATCGGAATGAGTCTTGACCTTATTGTCCAATTGCTTGAGCATAAAGAAGATACCGAAAGGAATACCAAGTCCGAGGAAGAGGGCTACAAGTGCTATCATCTTCTTGTTCGGAGACTCCGGGAAGTCAGAACCGTCAGGAGCCATCACAAGACGGGTATTGCCGACATTGACAAGACTTGCAATCTCGTTCTCCTCTCTCTTCTTGAGAAGGAACACATACAGTTCCTCCTTGATCTTCTGCTGACGCTCGATGGAAAGCAGCTGGAGCTCCTGTCCTGAAGTGTTGGAAATCTTCGACATTATCGCATTTTCCTCTGCATCCACTTTCTGTGCCTGGAGTTCAAGAGTCGAAATGAGGTTATCTACTGAACGGTTGATGGCCACCTTGAGAGAGGCGATGCTCTGGTTCAAGTCAGCTACCAACGGGTTTTCATTGCTGCTGTCATTGATGAGACGGTCCCTATTGAGGACAATCTGGTTATATTCTCTGATCTGCGCCTCGATGGTAGTGCTCTCAATACCTGAATTTGCAGGTAACAGCGCTCCGTCATGTGCAGGGTTGTCCAGATACTCCTTGATAAATTTCGCAATGGCAAGCTGGTTGCTTACCTCGAAAGATCTCGTCTTGAATTGCGAAGAAGCTTCCATATATGATGCAGAAAGAGACTGGATATCAGTGATTTTATGAGAAGCCTTATAATCTTTCAAGTCCTCCTCCACGCCACCGAGTTCCTTCTCGATGATGACCAGACGGTCATTGATGAAAGAAGTGGTGTTTCTTGCCGACTTGTTCTTGTTTTCCACCCACTGAGTATTGTAGACATCAATGAGAGTACGGAGAACGCTTTCGGCACGCGCAGGGAACCTGTCCTTGAACGTAAGCACGAGAACGGTGGATTCCTTGCCGGACAATGAGACTGAAAGACTCTTCGTATAAGCCTTGGCCAGACGTCTTGGACTTACCCAACTGACATATATCGGTTTCGGCTTCTTCCAATCAGCGTAAACCATTGACGGAAGCACTACGAGCTTGCCGACAGGAGTATCCAATGTATCTCTGAGACGTCCTTCTACTGTCTCATCCAATTCATCCACATCCTTGCCGGCCACACGGAATTTCTTCAACACGAATGTGCTGTCACCGCTCTTGGTAAGTTCGAAGGAATATGCTGAAACATGATTGTCACCGGCCTGCAGCACGGTTACAGGAGAATTCTGGAACAATTCCCTTGAACGCAGGAACTGTTTCTCCCTGTAGGAGGTCTCAAGTCCAAGCTTCTGAATAACCGTGGACATTATGTCCGGTGATGAGAATGCCTCCATTTCATTGTAGACATTCGACATGCCGGAAGTCCTGTAACGCGACATGCCACCGGTAAACGAAGCCAGGTCCCTCAATGTAGAGTTCTCGTTACTGTCATCAATGATGACCTTAGCCGTTCTGCTGAATGTCGGCGAGGTCCTATATATATAGAAGGCGGCAAAAAATATGCATATTACCACGGAAACGGCATACCATTTCTTGTGATTCCATATCAAAGCCCAGATTTCTGCCAGACTGAGGTAATCTTCTTCTCCCTGGTCATTGCCGTTGAACGGCTGATTTTCAAGGTTTTCCATCAATATATCGTATCAGTTATTTAGAAATTGCAATAATAAGGTTGGCGATAGTCACCAGGAAAGAACCGACTGACATCCAGAAAGATGTGGATTTCAAGCTGTTCTCGTTGATCGTGGACTGTCCTGCCCTGACTTTGTTCGGCTCGACCATGACCACGTCGTTCTGTTTCAGGTAATATGAAGGCGAAGTGAACAGATCCATTGACCTGAGGTCATTGATGTAGACCGTACGCTTGCCGTTGATTTCGCGGATGACGCAGACACGGTCGCGGCGGCCATATATCGTAAGGTCTCCTGCGAGACTCAATGCTTCCAGCAAGGTAATCTTGTCACCGGTAACCGTGTAGGTTCCCGGATGTGCCACTTCACCGAGCACGGAGACCTTGAAATTCAGGAACTCCACGGAAATGACAGGGTCTTTCAGCAAATTTCTGGAAACGAGCTCTTCTTTCACCTTGTCCGCAACCTGCCATCTTGTAAGCCCTGAAACATTGATCTTGCCGACGATAGGAAAATCAATGTTGCCGTTGTTGTCCACTGAATATCCGAGGATACGGTTATATGAACCTGTCGTAGAAGTCTCACCGCCGGCCTGATAGCTGACATTGGTAAGATTGAACATGGCTGACAGTTCAGGATTTCTGCTGGACACTACGATGGAAATCATATCCTTAGGCTGTACCAGGATACCTTCCTCCGGAAGCATGGTTACGGTAGTGTCTTTCTGCGCTTCCTGCAGATAATTGATGTTGCGGGATGTCTTCGAACCGCATGACGCCAGCAGCATCACAGCTGCAGCTGTCATCAATATTGATAAAAATTTGCTCTTCATATCAGATCTATTGGACTGCAAAGATATTCATTTTTTGTCGAAAAGAAGTAAATTTGTATTTATAATTGAATAAAATGGAGAATCGCAGACCTATAATATATATTTACACCGACGGTGCATCCAGCGGCAATCCCGGTCCGGGAGGCTATGGCGTAGTGATGAAATGCGCCGGCCTGGAAAAAGAAATGAGCGGCGGATTCATACGCACCACCAACAACAGGATGGAACTTCTGGCCGTAATCAAGGGGCTGGAAGCCATAAAATGGAAAAATGCCCAAGTGGAAATATGGAGCGATTCGTCTTATGTCGTCAAGGCGATAAATGAAGGATGGCTGCGGAAATGGGAGTCCAAGGGTTTCGTGAAGGTCAAGAATCCGGACCTGTGGAAGCGTTTTCTGATGATTTACAGGCAGCACCACGTAATATTCCATTGGCTCAAAGGACATGCGGGCCACCCTGAAAACGAAAGATGCGACGCATTGGCGGTAGATGCCGGCGCAGGAGCATTTTCCCGTGGCGAACAGCTTCCGGCAGATACCGGTTATGAAGATTCCATAGCCGGAAACCAAGGACTTTTCGAAGCATGACGACGTCAGCATTGGAAAATCAAAACAGTTTCGTAAATTTGAGAGGATAATTAAAAAGACATATTGCCATGATCAATAATAAACTCACCGTCGGGATCACACAAGGCGACGGCAACGGCATCGGTTACGAAGTCATCATCAAAGCGCTGGCTGATGCCAGGATACTGGACGGCTTCACCCCGGTAATCTACGGTTCTTCCAAGATTTTCGGTTTCTACAGGAAACAGATACATAACCTCGAACAGCTTGACACTTACGTGATCAATTCTGCGAAAGATGCCAAGGCCAAGAAAATCAACATCCTGAATTGTCTTCCAGACAATGTCTATGTGGAGCCCGGCCAGGCTACTCCCGATTCAGCGAAATCCGCTATCACGGCATTGGAAAGAGCCGTGGCTGACCTTAAAAGCGGAGACATCGACGTTCTGGTGACAGGCCCGATCAACAAGAGGGCGATGACCAATCTTCGGATTTACAGGCCACACAGAGTATCTGAAACAAGAATTCGGCGTAAAAGACGTGACTATGTTCATGATCAGCAGCCAGTTGAAGATCGGTGTAGTCACAGGACACATTCCTCTAAAAAATGTTCCGTCCAGCATCACCGCTGAGAAAATCCTTACGAAACTCCGTCTCATGAACGCATCGCTGAAACGTGATTTCGGCATTGCATATCCTAAGATTGCGGTTCTCGGGCTGAATCCGCATTGCGGCGACGACGGGCTTCTCGGCGACGAGGAAGAGACCATCATCGCACCGGCAGTCAAGGCGGCCAACGACGAAGGCATCATGGCATTCGGACCTTACTCTCCGGACGGATTCTTCGGTCTCGCGAACTACAGCAAGTTCGATGCGACATTGGCAATGTACCACGACCAGGGACTTGCCCCGTTCAAGGCGCTCGACTTCGAAGACGGTGTGAATTTCACCGCAGGACTCCCGGTAGTAAGGACATCGCCGGACCACGGCACGGCATTTTCAATGGCAGGACGCGACGAGGCGGATCCTATGTCAATGATTTCCGCAATATATGCCGCAATCGACATTTACAAGCATAGAGCGGCATACGACAAGTTGGAAGCAGGAAAAATGCAGGTAAGAACACCAGAAGACAACAGACCTGAGCGCTCTGGAAGACCTCAGATTGAATAAATTGACAATGCAGACGGAACTCAAGCCGGAAATACAGTTTCTTAAAGGAGTAGGGCCGAAAAGAGCCCTTCTTCTGGAATCCGAATTGGGTATAAAGACCGTCAATGACCTCATAAGGACATATCCGTACAAATACATTGACCGGAGTACGATCATTCCCATCGCAGATATCCGGACCGACAGCGCACACATCCAGGTGCGCGCCAGGGTCTTGTCAGCGACTGTCCTGGACAAGAGCGGCAATGCCGTAGACCCTTCCGATGCCAAGTTCAATGCCGTGAGCAGGCTGAGCGTCATGATTGCCGACGAAAGCGCCCAGATGGAACTCGTCTTCTTCAAAGGCATCAAATACATGCTGGCAAAGCTCCAGCCGGGAAAGACCTTCATATTTTTCGGCAAGCCGTCATTCTACAACGGATGGATGAACATGGTGCATCCGGAAGTGGACGATGTAGTTTCCAGTCAGCCGCTGCCGGCGGGCACAATGACCGGCGTATATCCGTCTACGGAGAAATTGAAAAATGCAGGAATCACCGGAAAGGTCATGAACAAAATCATGGCAGCGGCCCTGCAGAGCGTCTCAGGCACCGTCACAGAGACATTGCCCGAATATATATTGAAAGAGAAAGGGCTTGTCCCACTGGCATTTGCATTGACGAACATTCATTTTCCGAAGGACATGAACGCCCTGCGGAAGGCGGAATACCGACTGAAATTCGAGGAACTTTTCTTCCTCCAGCTTTCGCTCCTGAAACAGAAATACATCAGAAGCCGGAACGAGCACGGCATACCGATGCCGAAAGTCGGCGACGCGTTCAATATCTGTTACAATGCATTGCCGTACAGCCTGACGGGGGCGCAAAAGCGGGTGATAAAGGAGATCCGCGCCGACATGATGAGCGGCAGGCAGATGAACAGGCTGCTTCAGGGGGACGTGGGGTCAGGAAAGACCATGGTGGCTGTCCTCTCGGCGCTTATCGCATACGGAAACGGATATCAGTCCTGCATAATGGCACCGACTGAAGTGCTTGCAAGACAGCATTTTGCAAACATCCGCAAATACCTGTCCGGAACAGGTGTAGAAATAACGATATTGACCGGAACCACCAAGGCATCGGAGAGGAAGACATTGCTCGCGGACCTTGCTTCGGGGAAAACGGGAATTATCGTAGGCACGCACGCATTGATCGAAGACAATGTCGTGTTCAAGAGGCTCGGGCTGGCAATCATTGACGAGCAGCACCGGTTCGGCGTGGACCAGCGGGCGCGACTTTGGCAGAAAACGGGCACCGGCGTGCCTCCGCACATATTGGTCATGACGGCGACGCCGATTCCGAGGACATTGGCAATGACGTTGTACGGGGATCTGGACGTGTCCGTCATCGATGAAATGCCGCCGGGACGAATACCGATACAGACCGTACAGATAACTGAACGGCAGAAATTGCAGCTTTTCCATTTCATGAGGGAACAGATAGCCAAGGGGCATCAGGCCTACGTGGTCTATCCTATGATTTTCATCAATGAAAAACTGGATTACAAGAATCTGGAAAGCGGTTATGAAGAGATAGTCCAGGCATTTCCGTTTCCGCCGTACAAGGTCGCGATTGTCCACGGGCAGCAGAGCGACGAGGACAAGGCTTTCAACATGAACGCTTTCGTGGCAGGACGCGCCAACATATTGGTTTCCACCACGGTAATCGAAGTGGGAGTAGATGTGCCCAATGCCACGGTCATGGTCATTGAAAGTCCTGAAAGGTTCGGCCTCAGTCAGCTTCATCAGCTGCGCGGACGTGTCGGACGAGGGGGCGGCGCATCGTATTGCATCCTGGTACGCGGCAACAAGCTCAGCGATGAATCGAAGAAAAGACTTGACCTTCTGTGCAAGACCGAGGACGGATTCGTATTGGCGGAAGAAGATATGAAGATGAGGGGGCCCGGAGATCTGGAGGGCACGCAGCAGAGCGGACTGCCTATCGAGCTGTCCATAGCGTCATTGGCGAAAGACGGGCAGATACTTTCGGATGCGAGAGACTACGCTTCGCATATATTGGAGCAGGACCCGGACCTGTCGCAACTGAAGAACAGGCCGCTGCTTCAGGAACTGCGCAAGGAGAAGTATTTCCGGCAGGACTACAGCAAGATAAGCTGAAACAAAACACACAGCATAATGAAAGGTTTAATCAAGACAGGCGGGATGACCGCATTGGCAATCAGCGCATTATTGGCAATGAACTGTACAAGTGAAGAAAAGTCGGCGGACTACATCGGACCGTCGCAGATCGAAATCAAGGATGGAAAAATGACTCCGGAGGCCCTTCTGGCATTCGGAAGGCTCTCGGATCCGCAGCTTTCTCCGGACGGAAAACACATCCTCTACGGCGTGAGCTACACCTCGATCGAGGAGAATAGAAGCTGCCGCAATCTGTTCATAATCAATGCAGACGGGACAGAGCCACGACAGCTGACCAAGGACGGAAAGAGCATCAGCTGCGCCAGATGGATTGACGGAGGAAAAGGCATCGCCTACATCCAGGGAGGGCAGATATGGAAAGCCGCATTGCGCGGAATCGACGGCAAGTCGCCTAAACTCGTGAAGAGGGTGCAGATGAGCAACGTTCCGGCAGGAATCGGCGATTTCAAACTTTCTCCGGACGAGAGCAAGGTAATGTATGTCAGCTATATACATAGCGACGTAAAGCAGCCTTCCGACACCGACCCGAAACTGGACAAGGCCACGGCGTACGTTGCGGAAGACCTGATGTACAGGCATTGGGACCACTGGGTAACCGAACTCCCGCACACTTTTATCGCTGATTTCGGCGAAGGAATATCCCCGGAAAAGAGCATTGACATACTCGCGTCAGAGGACAAGCTTTACGAGCTGCCTACTGAGCCTTTCGGAGGGATGGAGCAGCTGGATTGGAGCCCGGACGGAAAGTATATCGCATATTCTTGCAAGAAGAAGGCGGGCAAGGAATACGCTTTCAGCACGAATACCGAAATCTATATTTACAATGTCGCCGACGGTTCCTGCAATGTCATTCCCATGGGCGGCGGATATGACACCGAGCCCACGTGGAGCCCTGACGGTCAGCACATTGCATGGTTGAGTATGGCCAGGGACGGATATGAGGCCGACAAGACCAGACTGATGGTGGCCGATGTCGCCGACGGCAAGGACAATCCGCGACCTGACGGCTTCGGTTTCAAGTACAATGCTGCCGCACCTGTCTGGGACGACGACTCCAGGACCATTTATTTCAATGCTCTCGCGGAGGGACTCCAAGGCATCTTCAAGGCCAATGTCGACGGCACGATCAGCCGCATAACGTCTGACACTCAGTGGTGTGACTACAATTCTCCGTTTGCTGTCCAGAAGTCTGACAAAGGCACTACCCTCCTCGCTTCATGGTGCAGCATGGACTTCCCTACCGAGCTCGTAAGTGTTTCAGCTGAAGACGGTTCTACCGTTCAGATAACCAAGGAGAACGAGCATATCCTTTCGCAGCTGGCAGACCACAAGATGGAAGCGCGCATGGTCAAGACCGTAGACGGAAAAGACATGCTGACTTGGGTGATGTACCCTCCTCAGTTCGACTCCACAAAGGTTTATCCGTCCATCCTCATCTGCCTCGGCGGTCCTCAGGGAACTATCAGCCAGTCATGGTCTTACAGATGGAACTACAGGCTCATGGCGGCACAGGGATATGTGGTGGTACTGCCTAACAGACGCGGGACCACGGCGTTCGGCCAGGAGTGGTGCGAGCAGATTTCCGGCGACTATTCAGGTCTGAACATCCAGGATTACATTTCCGCAGCGAAGGAAATGAAGGATGAACCGTTCATCGGCAAGATGGCTGCATGCGGGGCAAGTTATGGCGGTTATTCCGTTTATTATCTCGCGGGCGTGCATGAGAATCTGTTCGATTGCTTCATCGCACATGCGGGTATTTTCGACGAGAAATACATGTACTACGAGACTGAGGAGATGTGGTTCTGCAACTGGGACAACGGAGGTATGACGGAATTCGCATACACTCCTGGACAGACAGGTCCTGCAGGTGACGGCATCACCTTCGGCGGTCTCCAGCAGGCCGGTTCTCCATGGAGTTCTGCAGCGAAAGCAAAATGGCACTACACGCATTGCCCTGCAGACAATGTGACGAAATGGAACACGCCGATTCTCTGCATCCACGGCGGCATGGACTTCCGTATTCCTTATGACCAGGGCATGGCTGCATTCAACGCTGCACAGATGATGGGCGTTCCGTCCAAGCTCATAGTCTTCCCGGACGAGTGCCACTGGATTCTCAAGCCGCAGAACGCATTGTTCTGGCACAGGGAATATTTCGACTGGCTGGACAAGTGGTGTAAATGACAGGTATTAAAGAAAGCGCTCTGACTTGCTGAGTCAGAGCGCTTTGGTTTGGTACCCCCAAGGGGATTCGAACCTCTACCGTCAGAACCGGAATCTGAAATCCTATCCATTAGACTATGGGGGCAAAAATAAAGGAACAGGTGATTGTTCCTCTTTGCTGACACAAAGTTAATGATTATTCCGCAATAATTTTCGCTTTTCTCTAAGATTTTGATTAATTTTGCCTGTGGTAGGGCGTATTGTATCTGCTACGCAAGAAGTTAACTTGCGGAAAAGACGTTAGGTTAGAGTATTTATTAAAAAATCATATAATTAAGGTATGAAGAAAGCATATGTATTTCCAGGTCAGGGTGCACAATTCCCGGGTATGGCCAAAGAAGTATATGAGAAGAGTCAGAAGGCCAGAGAAATGTTCGAGAAGGCCAATGAGATTCTAGGATTCAAGATTACAGACATAATGTTCGAAGGAACGCCGGAGGCATTGAAGGCCACAAAGGTCACCCAGCCTGCGATTTTCCTTCATTCGGTCATTCTTACGGCATGTTATGACCAGTTCCAGCCGGATATGGTAGCAGGACACTCCCTCGGAGAGTTCTCTGCACTTGCGGCAAGCCACGCCATCACTTTCGAAGACGCGTTGAAACTCGTTGCAATAAGGGCAAAGGCTATGCAGAAATGCTGCGAGCAGGTCCCTGGCACGATGGCAGCCATCATCGGACTTGAAAACGAGCAGGTAGAAGCACTCTGCAAGTCTTGCCACGGTCTTGTGATTCCGGCGAACTACAACTGCGACGGCCAGGTCGTGATTTCAGGAGAAAAAGATTCAGTTGCGGAAGCTTGCGACAGAGCCAAGGCAGAAGGAGCCAAGAGGGCATTGCCGCTTGCAGTAAGCGGAGCCTTCCACTCGCCTCTCATGGAGCCGGCGAGGGTCGAGCTCGGAGAGGCAATAGAGGCAACGGAGTTCAAGGCACCGATCTGCCCTATCTACCAGAACTATACCGCACAGCCTACACAGGACCCTAAACTTATAAAAGAGAATCTGCTCGCACAGCTCACAGCACCTGTAAAATGGACCCAGTCCGTAAAGAACATGCTGGCTGACGAAGCAGATTATTTTATGGAGATAGGTCCGGGCAAAGTCCTTCAGGGCCTGGTAAAGAGAATTGCAGGTTCCATCGTGACCGTAGAAGGTCTTGAGACATTGTAAAAGGCAAACTAATTACATAAACATAAACGAATATGGCAAAAGAAAAGAAATTCATCACTTGTGATGGTAATTTCGCTGCATCCCAGATCGCTTACCTTTTCAGTGAGCACGCTGCGATTTACCCTATCACACCATCTTCGACAATGGCAGAGAACATTGACGAGTGGGCGGCCCACGGAAAGAACTTGTGGGGCGAAACAGTGAAAGTTACTGAAATGCAGAGTGAAGGAGGTGCTGCCGGAGCTGTTCATGGATCTCTCCAGGCCGGCGCTCTTACCACCACATATACCGCATCCCAGGGACTTCTCCTCATGATCCCTAACATGTACAAGATTGCAGGCGAGATGCTTCCGGCAGTATTCCACGTTTCAGCACGTGCGCTGGCTTCTCACGCATTGTCAATCTTCGGTGACCATCAGGACGTTATGGCTTGCCGCCAGACAGGCTTCGCAATGCTCGCTTCAGGTTCCGTACAGGAAGCTCAGGACATGGCTGCAGTGGCTCACCTCGCAGCTATCAAATCCAGCATTCCTTTCCTCCATTTCTTCGACGGTTTCCGTACATCACACGAAATCCAAAAGATCGAGGCAATCGACGAGGACGATCTCAGAAGCATGGTCAGCACCAAGTCTCTTGAGAAATTCAGAGCAAGAGCTCTTACTCCGGAGTCTCCTGTTACCAGAGGTACCGCACAGAACGGTGACGTGTATTTCCAGGCAGTAGAGTCCAGAAATCAGTTCTATGATGCTGTTCCTGACGTAGTTGCACGTTACATGGGCGAGCTCGGTGAACTTACCGGCAGAAACTACCGTCCATTCGAATATTATGGAGCACCTGATGCTGAAGAGATCATCGTGGCTATGGGTTCCGTAACAGAAACCATCAAGGAGACCATCGACTATCTCGAAGCTCACGGAAGAAAATATGGTGTCGTTTCCGTTCACCTTTACAGACCTTTCTCAGAGAAGTATTTCTTCAAGGTGCTGCCTAAGAGCGTGAAGAAGATTGCCGTTCTCGACAGGACCAAGGAGCCGGGATCACTCGGAGAGCCACTCTACCTCGACGTGAAGGCAATGTTCCAGGGAAAGGACATGGAGCCGGTCATCATCGGCGGCCGCTATGGTCTTTCTTCAAAGGACACCACCCCTGCACAGATCGTTGCCGTATTCGACAATCTTGAGCAGGCTGAGCCTAAGAATGATTTCACCATCGGTATCGTAGATGACGTCACCTTCAAGTCTCTCCCTATCAAGAAGGAAATCTCCATCGTGAAACCAGGCACCGCAGAGTGCAAATTCTATGGTCTCGGTTCTGACGGTACAGTAGGTGCCAACAAGAACACCATCAAAATCATCGGTAACCACACGAACAAATATTGCCAGGGTTATTTCGACTACGATTCCAAGAAATCAGGCGGTTACACCTGCTCTCACCTCAGATTCGGTGATGCGGCGATCAAGGCTCCGTACCTCGTGTCCACTCCTGACTTCGTAGCTTGCCACGTTCCTTCATACCTCCGCAAGTATGACGTATTGAAGGGCATCAAGGACGGCGGCACCTTCCTTCTGAACAGCCTTTGGAATGCAGAAGAGACCGTCAAGAGACTCCCTGAGTTCGTAAAAGCTACCCTCGCCAAGAAGCACATCAAGTTCTATATCATTGACGCTACCAAGATCGCATCAGAAATCGGACTCGGCGGAAGGACCAACACCATCCTCCAGTCTGCATTCTTCAAGATTACAGGCATCATTCCTTACGAGGACGCTGTAAAATATATGAAGGACGCCATCGTGAAGAGCTACGGCAAGAAGGGCGAGAAGGTTGTCAACATGAACTATGCAGCAGTAGACCGCGGCGGCGAGTATGAGCAGGTCAATGTTCCTGAAGAGTGGGCTAACATCACAGCCAAGTTCGAGAACCCTAACAAGGACCGTCTCGCACCTGAATTCGTGAAGGAAATCGCTGACGTAGTGAACTCACAGGCAGGTGACACTCTTCCTGTAAGCTCATTCATGCCTTACGTTGACGGCACAATGCCTGCCGGCACGGCCGCTTACGAAAAACGTGGCGTGGCAGTGTTCGTACCTCAGTGGCAGCCAGACAACTGTATCCAGTGCAACACTTGTGCATTTGTCTGCCCTCACGCAGCTATCCGTCCGTTCCTTCTCAACGAAGAGGAGGCAGCTGCAGCTCCTGCAGGTCTCAAACTTGCACAGGGCAAGGCAAACCTCAAGGACTACAAGTTCGCGCTTTCTGTTTCCGTTGCAGACTGTACAGGTTGCGGAAACTGCGTAGACGTATGTCCTGCCAAGGAGAAAGCTCTCGTCATGGTTTCAGCTCTCGACGCACAGGCTGAGCAGGAGAACTTCGACTTCCTCAATACCAAGGTAGGTTACAAAGAGACTGTCGTAAACAAGGCACAGAGCGTGAAGAACTCACAGTTCGCACAGCCATTGTTCGAATTCTCAGGCGCTTGCGCAGGTTGCGGCGAGACTCCATACATCAAGAACATCACCCAGCTCTTCGGCGACAGAATGATGATTGCCAATGCTACCGGGTGTTCTTCAATCTACGGAGCATCATTCCCTGCATCTCCATATTGCACCAATGCTGAAGGTCACGGTCCGGCTTGGGCCAACTCCCTCTTCGAGGACTTCTGCGAGTTCGGTCTCGGTATGAAACTCGGTTCTGACCGCATAAGACAGACTATCGCAGAAATCATGACACAGGGTCTTGACTGCGACAAGGCTTCTGACGAAATCAAGGAGCTCTTCAGGCAGTGGCTTGAGAACAAGAACAATCCTGCTGTTACACGTGAGGTAGCTGACAAGCTCGTCCCTCTCATGGAGAACACTGATTGCCCTCATTGCAAGAAACTCCTCACATACAAGAAGTTCCTCGCTGCACGCAGCCAGTGGATCATCGGTGGTGACGGTGCAAGCTACGATATCGGATACGGCGGACTCGACCACGTGCTCGCTTCCGGTGAGAATGTAAACATCCTCGTACTTGATACTGAGGTTTACTCGAACACCGGCGGACAGTCATCCAAGTCAACTCCTGCAGGTGCTATCGCCAAGTTCGCGGCAAGCGGTAAGAAGATCCGCAAGAAGGATCTCGGAATGATGGCAATGAGCTATGGCTATGTATATGTGGCTCAGGTAGCTATGGGTGCAAACCCTGTTCAGTACCTGAACGCTATCAAAGAGGCTGAGGCTTATGACGGTCCATCACTCATCATTGCTTACGCACCTTGTATCAACCATGGTCTGAAGGCCGGAATGGGTCTCAGCCAGAAAGAGGAGAAACTCGCAGTCGAGTGCGGTTACTGGCACCTCTACAGGTTCAATCCTGAACTCGAAGGAACAGACAAGAATCCGTTCTCTCTTGACAGCAAGGAGCCTGACTGGAGCAAGTTCCAGGACTTCCTGAAGGGCGAGGTTCGTTTCGCATCACTCTACAAGCTCTTCCCGGACAAGGCAGATGAACTTCTCCAGAAGACAGAGGAATTCGCGAAGATCCGTCTTGAGTCATACAAGAAACTCGCAGGCAAATAGTCTTTGCGGATAATACATAAAAAACCTGGGGTCAGACGACTCCAGGTTTTTTTATTATATAAATATTTTTTACAATTCAGACAACCAAGTCTTCAAGGTCTGGAAGAAAATCGGACGATAGGCTGCAATCTTGTCACCTTTGAATTCTACCGTAGTGAATCCCCAGCCGTGACCGCCATACGGGAGTACATACATCTGGCATTGAACCCCATGTGCTTTCAGCTGGTCGTAGTACATGAAACTGTTTTCCGGATCCACGGTCTTGTCATCAGTACTCAAGTAGAGCATCGTCGCAGGCGTATCGGAAGTCACCTGTTTTTCCATGGAGTAATGTTCCATGAGAGAGTCATATTGTGCTTTATTCTTCTCATAATCATTGACACTCAAGGATTTGTCGAGCCACTTGCCCTCCTTTCCGAGCAGGTTGTCATGGGTGCCGCGATGGGTCAATGAAAGGTCCATGGTGATTACCGGATAGATAAGAATGGAAAAATCCGGACGGGTAACCTTGTCGACATACAATGTGGAAGCGGACGCTGCAAGATGACCGCCGGCAGAGAAGCCCATCACACCGATCTGTCGGATTCCCCACTCGGCCGCATGAGCACGGCAATAACGGAATGCGTTCTGCACATCAGTAAGAGGAACTGTCCAATGACCATTCGGAAGACGATATTTCACGACACAGACTGCAATGCCCTGTTTAACGCACCAGTCAGCTACATAAGCTCCCTCATTGAAAGAGGAAACAATGGCATAACCGCCGCCGGGACATACCACAATCATCTGTCCGTTAGGACGTTTCGGCAAATAAATGTCAATGCGTGCATCATCATTGATCCTGCCGATATTGCCGTTCTCCGGCATTGTCTCTTCCCCGGTAATTCCGTTGGACTCCCCCGGTCCGAGGGTGATGGCCTGTCCGTTTTCCACAATTCCCTTGTCGACATTCTGTCCTTCAGGATAAAGTTTCAACGTCATTGACGGACGTAATTTGGTGAGCGGCTGAAAAGGCTCAGCAGCATTGGCACAAATCATCAGCGAGCCGAGAGCGACTGCGCAGATTACAGAAATCAAGTTTTTCATTGAACTATATGGTTATAAATTATCTTTCATAGTGTTGCGGAGGAGCTGGCAGATCGTGCGGCCCTCGAACTCCGGCAGGGCATTGAAATGGACATCGAATGCGAAATCCGGGAGAAGTACAGGCATCTGGAGCAAGGTGCCGGCAGCCAGTTCGCGTCTGACGGACATTGCAGGAACAATGCCGACCAATGCCACAGAGTCGGCTACCATCGACTTGATGGTTTCAGCGGAATCTGAGACAATCGCCGTACGTGCCTGTAAATCAGGCGAAAAGAATCTGGTATAACCGCTCCAGACCGCGAATCTGTTGGAGACCGGTATGCCTGCAATGGTGGAAAAAGGCTTGACCGTAAAGGCATTGTCCTCTTCAGAAACGGCGGCATTGATTACGGAACGGTTCTGTGGAGATGCGATTACCATGGCTTCCATGACGCCTACAAGCTTGCGCTCACCTTCGAAATCCATGGTCTCCGGACTCGGCGCCACGGAAATCTCCACGTCGGCATCTTCGGGAGTTCCGAAATGCGTACCAGGAACGTCGGAATTGGTGGTGGCACGAGTTATCGCAGGATCGATATGTCTCACTTCAAATGAGAATTCAGGGTGAGATCCGGCAATACGGGCCAATGCATCAGGCAACAGATACGAGGCGACCACGTGGTCGGCGGCAATCCGTACCGGCTTTCCTCCCGTCATGCGTCCGTTTTCACCGAACATCTCGGAAGTCGCATTGTACCAATATAATATGCGCGAAGCATACTCCAGGAAAACTGCGCCGGCACTGGTAAGGGAAGCTTCACCTTTCGCCCGCAGTATCAGCGGCGTGCCGATTTCCTTTTCCAATGCATTGATATTCTGGCTGACTGCCGGCTGGCTGATGCCGATGCTTTTGGCCGCTTTGGTAAAACTTCCTGTCTCGGCGACCGCCATGAACACCTTCAGCCTGAAATCTTCGAACATATTTTCTTCACTTTTTCGGAAAAACAAATTTAACATTTTTTTGCCGGATTACATTAATCTTTATAAATTGCATTGATTTTGCAGTGTTTTTTTTGCTGCCGCACAAGCGATTTTGAATATCAATTTAAATTATTGGATATGAGAAAATTCATTTTGATTTTCGCTGCATTGTTCACCGCTTTCGCATTTTCGGCGAATGCGCAGATGGACCAGCAGCTGCCAAATGATCCTGCCGTCCGAAAGGGAAAACTGGAAAACGGCATGACCTATTACATCATGAAGAACAGCCAGCCGGCAAACCGCGCTGAGTTTTATCTTGCCACCAATGTCGGTGCCATTCAGGAAACTCCTGACCAGGACGGACTTGCGCATTTTCTGGAGCACATGTGCTTCAACGGAACCAAGAATTTCCCGGGCAAGGCAATCCTCGACTATCTCCAGAGCATCGGTGCGTCATTCGGAGGCAATGTCAATGCACAGACCGGCGTGGAGCAGACGACGTACATGCTGAACAACATTCCGCTTGTACGTCCTACAGTCATTGATACCTGCATCCTCATCATGCATGACTACTCGCATTTCGTAACCTGCGACCCTGCAGAAATCGATGCGGAAAGAGGTGTCATCCTGGAGGAAAGACGTACCAGAAGAAATGCCGGATGGAGAATGTCGGAGAAATCCAGACCTTATATGTACGGTGACAGCAAATATGCAACATGCTCCATCATCGGAAGCCAGGAGAATCTGGAGACCTTCAAGCCTGAGAGCCTTACGACTTTCTATCACACATGGTATCGTCCTGACCTTCAGGCACTCATCGTGGTCGGCGACATTGACCCGGACTATGTGGAGAACGTCATCAAGAGGACATTTGCCGACATTCCTGCTGCTGAGAATCCGAAACCCAAGGATGTCATCAAGATTCCGGACAATGAAAAACCGCTGATCGGCATTATCACTGACCCTGAGGCTGTAGGTACATCCGTAGAAGTTTATTGGAAGAGCGAGGCTATGCCTGAGGAATTCAACAGCACTGTAACAGGAGAATTGTCAGAGCTTCTCAAAATGCTGATTTCCAATATCATGAATGAGAGACTCGGCGACATTACAGCTTCTGCCGATGCTCCGTTTACCAGCGCAGGTTTCGGAATCGGAAACATCTGCGAGACTACTGAAGTGGTCATGGGAAGAATCAATTCTCATGAAGGCGAGGCTGTAAAGGCATTCAAGGCGTTCCTTTATGAAGTCGAGAAAATGAAGAAATACGGTTTCAGCAGCGATGAGATTTCCAGGGCGAAGGATGACCTCCTGGCTTATTTCGAAAGTGCTGCGAAGAAGGCTGACACCAGAAAGAATGAAGAGCTGGTGGAGCCTCTCATGAACAATTTCTTCGACAATTATGCTTACATGGCACCGGAGACGGAGTATGAGCTCGTAAAACAGCTGTTCAACATGATTCCTGACCAGGCAATCAACCAGACAGTTGCGCAGATCATTCCTGACAACAACATGGTCGTAATCTACAAAGCTCCTGAAAAAGAAGGACTTGAGCAGCCGACTGCAGCTGATTTCCAGCAAGCCATCGATGTCATAAAGGTATCGGAAATCAAGCCTAACGAGGCGGAAAGCATTGAAAGCAACTTCCTCGATCCTGCCACATTGAAGGGTAGCGCCATCAAGTCAGAATCAGAAGGAATCTACGGAAGCACCGTATGGACACTGAAGAACGGCCTGACCGTGGTTCTCCGTCCGTCTACCGAGGAAAAAGACAAAGTCGTGTTCGACCTTTACAAGAACGGCGGCACGTCGCTCATTCCTACCGGAGATCTCAACAGCTTCGAAAGCAATGTCTGGGGCGCATTCCAGGGATTCTGCGGAATTTCCAAGTTCTCTGGCACTACCGTCAGCAAGATGCTTTCAGGCAAGAACGTGGGTGTAGAGCCTTACCTCAATGCCCTCAGACATGGCGTAAGGGGAAGCAGCACTCCGAAAGATCTTGAGACGGCATTGCAGCTTGCATACCTCTATTTCGCAGACCCTCGTTTCGACCAGGCAGAGTTCGACAAAGCTATAAACCAGCTTCGTGCGGTATTGCCGAACTTCGTTCTCCAGCCAAGCTACAAGTTCACAAAAGAGCTCCAGAAGACACTTTACGGAGACAATCCACGTAACATCGTCATCAGCGAGGAGACTCTCAACAAGGCAAATCTCGGCACAATCGAGAAGAATTACAGGATGCTTTTCAATGATGCTGCCGGCGCGACCATCAACATTTGCGGTGACTTCGACATTGAGACCATCAAACCTCTCGTGGAGAAATATCTCGGTTCCATCAAGAAGGGCAAGAAGCCTCTGAATTGGGTGGACAACAACAAGAACATGCTTCCAGGCAAGGTCACAAATGACTTCAAGGTAGACATGCAGACTCCGAAAGTAACTGTAATAGAGGTATTTGACGCCAAGCTGAAGGAGTACAGGCTTCTGGATGACGTGGCGCTTTCAGCTGCAACTTATATTCTCGACATGAGATATACCAAGTCTCTCCGCGAAGATGAGGGCGGCACATACGGCGCTTCTACCCATGGCGAGATTTCTATCCGTCCTAAACCGGAGGCTACACTCCAGGTTTACTTCGACACCAAGCCGGTTGCAGCCGACAAGCTCGTGGAATTGAGCATCGAAGGTCTGAATTCCCTTGCAAAGGACGGTCCTACTGCAGAAGAGTTCGACATGACAGTCAAGAATCTTGAGAAGAATATCCCTGAGTCAAGGATTTCCAATGAGTACTGGCTAGGGGCCCTCAGATTTGCCAACACTTACGGCATTGACTATGACAAGGAGTATGAGAATTGCGTCAAGAATCTGAAACCTGCTGATATCCAGAATATTCTGAACGAGATTCTGGCATCCGGCATTGTCAAGACCGTAATCATGCGTCCTGACGCTGCTGCCGAGGCAGAATAAGGCAGCTTGATATATTGAAAAACTCCCGGGCTTGATGGTCCGGGAGTTTTTTATTTTTCAATGCTTACTTGGATTTTTCTATCAGGTAAAAACAGGAAGTCGTAAACCAGTTGCGCAGATACGGTATGTGGGCAAGGGGCTTCCACAAACGGTGCGGAGTGAGGTTGAACTTGGTCTTGTAATGAGGGCTGAAGAACCAGAAAATGCGGTCTTTTATCTCATATCCATGCCTGGCACACAATTTTTCAAATTTTTCAGGAGTCATGCGTGAACGCTTGATACTCAGCAGTTCATCAATCTTGTCTTTCTGTTCTCCGAACATTTTAAGCCACGCCTTATACATGAAAACAGGCAGCACGTGCATGAACGGGACCTTGGAGCAGACCTTGCTCCGGCAAATCTGCTGGTGACCGCCGAAAGGCATTTGCCATGCAGGAAAGGCGAAAAAGATGATGCCGTCCGGTTTCAGATACATTTTCAGCCTCTCGAAAAATGCGTCTTTTCCCTCAGGTTCAATATGTTCAATGACATCGTGTATGAGAATGATGTCGAAGAGTCCGTCTTTCTCGAAAGGATTGGTTTTAAGGAAGTCCGCGCAGGCAAACTCCCCTTCCGTTTCGAGTGTGGCGAAAAATTTCCTGGCATTGTCAATCTTGCCTGCTGCGAGATCCAGTCCGGCGACCTTGCATCCTGCCTGCGCGAAAGGCAGGAGATTTCCGCCTTCGCCGCATCCGATTTCCAGGACGTTACAGCCGGGGCCAATGTTCTTGTACGGCTTCAGATAATCAATGTAGAATTCTTCCGACGTCTTCGCCAGTTCATCGAAATACCTTTTTCTGTCTATGTGTCTATTCTGCATTTTATTCTAGTTATTCTTCTCTCATGTATTCGCCCGGGGTCTTGCCTGTGGACAATCTGAAAAACCTGGTAAAGAACGAATGGTTCTGGAAACCAAGGGTTTCCGATACTTCTTTTATAGAGTATTTTCCGGAAATCAGGAGGCTTTTGGCATCCAGAAGGACATATTCCCTTATCAGTTCCAGTGGTTTGTGACCGCTGGCTTTTTTCACAAGACGGGAAAAATGCTTCTCGGAAATGCATTGCCTCCGGGCATAGAATCCCACAGTCCTGTCCTTTCTGGAAAAATTATGGATATCGTTCTGAAAGCGTGTGAGGACTTCCCTCTCGCGCGAGTACACTGCCGGTTCCGCATCTTGTTCCGCGACCGTAAGCATTGGCTCGGAATCATTGACAGTCATCATGCTGCGCCACTTGAGCAGCAGGCTGGCGAATATGTAGGTGAATCCCGAGAGGATGCCGTCGGCGGTGTTGGTGTCGGAGTTCTTCACGATGAATTTCAGGGATTGGCAGAGGCGGTCGTAGTTGTCGGCTTCATCGGTCGGGATGCTGACGAGGGCCGGTTCCTGGTTGTGGAGAAGCCATTGACGCAGGCTTCGACCGTGCGGTCCGCGCATTTCCGACATGATATATTCAGAGTTGATGGCGACGATTATCACCTTGGTATCTTCCAGCAGTTCAATATTTTCCAATATTTGGCCACCGAAAATGACAAGTATCCCCCCTGCTTCGAGGACATAGTCCTTCTGCTGGATTCGGATGGTTATGCGGCCTTGACGGCAAAAGACGCTAATCGTAAGTGTGACTTTCAATGGAAATCTGAGACGAGGAACGACTGGTTTGTCATTCTGCAGTGGTGTCCCGTCCTGAGATTCGAGGTTTTCCATGATGCAGAATTTGTCTTCAATCCAAGTCTTGGAGAGGCGTCCTTTCAGATACGTCCCTCCTATGGCATCCATTATGTCTTCTTTCTCCATATCCGTATGGGTTACAGCGCGTAAAGTTACCTATATTACATAAAATTCGCAAGTTGGACGTATTTTTGGTGTTTGCGCGTCGGTTTTAGAATATCCATCCTCACTTTTTTGTCACAAAAGTCTCATACATTGTGCCTACATTTGCAGCCAAATTTGAAAATCATGAATTTTAGAAGGCACAGCAATTCGTTCAGGGAATCTTACATCGACACTCTCGGTAAACTTTATGAGTATTCGACGCGCAGGTATGCGAAGAATCGGATGTCGAAAGTCATTGATACTGAGCATGAATATACATACGAGCAGTTCAGGCGGACATGTGAGATGCTGTCGAAGAGGCTGACGCAATTCGGAATCGGGGCGTCTGACAAGGTGGCAATCCTGGCGCAGAACATGCCGGAGTGGACCGTCGCATTTTTCTCGACCGTTCCGTTCGGGCGCATTGCCATTCCGATTCTTCCGGAATCGTCTGCCAATGAGGTCACAAACATCCTGAACCATTCTGAGTCCAAGGTGCTTTTCGTTTCGAAGAAACTTTTGCCGAACGTCACGCAGGAATGCATTGACAAACTGACGCTGGTCATAGATATCGAGACTTTCGAGGAAATCAAGAAGGATGACAGCAAGTTCCGTTGTGACGGGAAGGTGGCAATGCCGATGCCGGATGATATCGCCACAATCATCTATACATCAGGCACTACTGGCAATGCCAAGGGCGTGGTTCTGAGCCACAGGAATCTCTCTTCCTGCGTAATTTCCTGCTGGCATTCGCAGCACAGGACGGAGAAGGACCGCTGGCTTTCGATTCTCCCGATGTCACATACATTGGAACTTACTTTGGGTGTATTATATCCGATGTTCGTGGGCGCCAGCGTATATTATATGTCCAAGCCGCCTGTCCCTGCCCTGCTGCTGAAGGCAATGCAGGCGGTCAAACCGACGACAATTCTTTCCGTGCCGCTGATCATAGAGAAGATTTACAGGAACAGTATCGTGCCGACCATACGGAAAAGCAGGATGCTGAGCTGGATGGACAAGAACATGAACTGGCTGATGTGCAAAGTCATTGGCCTGAAACTGAAGAAGACTTTCGGCGGCCATTTGTCGTTCTTCGGCATCGGCGGCGCGAAGCTGGACATTGAGGTGGAGCGTTTCCTCCTGAAGGCAGGTTTCCCGTATGCGGTCGGTTATGGATTGACTGAGACTTCGCCGTTGCTGAGTTTTACGGCCGGGCGGAGCAGATTCCCTGGTTCCATCGGTGTTCCGGTCCGCAATGTGGAGCTGCGGCTTGACAATATCAATCCGGAAACCGGTGAGGGTGAGATAGTTGCGAAGGGTCCGAATGTCATGCTCGGTTATTACAAGGACCCGGAGCGCACCCGCAAGGCGTTCACGAAGGATGGCTGGTTCCGGACCAATGACCTGGCGTGCCTGGACGAGAAGGGGCGTTATTTCATCAAAGGGCGTCTGAGCAACATGATTCTCGGGGCTTCGGGTGAGAACATCTACCCGGAGGAGATCGAGCAGGTCATCAACAACATCGATGACGTGAACGAGTCCATCATCATTCCGCGCGACGGCAAGCTGGTGGCGCTGGTGACGTTCAATGAGAATACCATCGACTGGAACCAGGAGGGCGAGGATGAGTTCTTCCGCAAGATCGAGGAGTACAAGTCAATGATTCTGAACATCGTGAACAAGAATGTGAACCGCACGTCGAAGGTGAGCGCCGTCCAGATTCTGCGTGAGCCGTTCGAGAAGACCGCCACCCGCAAGATCCGCCGTTTCAAGTATTTCGACGTGAAAGGGATATAGTGGCAAGGTGTGAGCAATAACAGCCTCCGGCTTTTTTGTTAAAAATTCGGGCATTTTTTTAACAAAATGGGTTTTATTTCTCATTTGGTTTAAAAATGCCGCGTTTTTTTAACCAAATGACAGGTTTGTTGCTAATGTGACATATTTATCATAACTTAGTTGTGTGACGTCCGCGACAACAACACGGATAACGCCACAAAACTATACCGAAAAAACTATGTCAGAATTTAGAGAACGCGAAAATTTCTGCCTGCGCACATTCGAGATGAATGGTCCGTATTGGCATTTGTTCACTTCCGGGAAGGAAACTCCTCAGATATTCAAGAAGGAGGAAGACTTTGGGTTCGCCATGAACGTCATTGCTCAGACGGCATTGAAGTACAACGAAATCAAGATTCTTACCTTCGAGTTAATGGGAAATCATCTCCATATATTGGCCGAAGGGCCTAAGGAGCAAGTTCTTGCTTCATTTAGCTTTATAAGAAAACGACTTGGACGAGGATTGAAAGACTGCTTCCCTGATAGTCTACCGACGGGATTTGCGCCGTCGCTAAAAGAAGTTACTTCTTTGGAGGCTATGCGCAATACCATAGTCTATATCAATCGAAACGGTTTCGTAGCTGATGCCAATCACACCCCATATAGTTATCCGTGGGGTGCAGGAAGTTATTTCTTCGGTCTTTTGCACTGCCACGATACGACATTTCAAGACACGACTACAAAGCAACGCTTCAACATGTTCCATGGTCGAATTCCGGATATTCCCGATGATTGGCCCATGGCATCGGAGGGCTATTTGATACCGACAGGATATTGTGCCATACAATTCGCCAAATCCATGTTCCGTAATGCCCATCACTATTTTTCAATGCTATATAAAAACGTGGAAGGCTATAGTGGTGTCGCATCGGAAATAGATGATGAAGAGTATCTTACAGACAGCGAACTGTTCTTGCAATTAAGCACTATCTTACGAGAAAGATACCAATCAGCATCGTTGCGCGAACTCTCAAAGGCCCAGAAACTCGACCTTGCACGCACACTCCATTATGAATTGCGCTCATCGAACAGTCAAATCCGACGAGTACTTGGACTAACTCTGTATGAAGTAGATTCTCTGTTTCCGATGTCGGCGAAGAAATAAGTTATCTACAAACTATCGCATTGTTATTGACAAATTGACAGGGATGGACATTTGGGGAGCCGGCTGGATAATTGGCACGTAAGTTGCACGCTTTCAGGTAACAACGGCTTGATGAGGCTGTTGTGAAGAGAATGTTTTTAATTTATAATAATTATGATTACCGAGAAATTACAAAATGCGGTCAACGATCAGATTACCGCTGAGTTGTGGTCTTCAAATCTGTATCTCCAGATGGCTTTCTACTTTGAGAAAGAAGGTTGGGATGGTTTTGCACATTGGATGCACAAACAGTCTGATGAAGAACGTAATCATGCAATAATGCTTGCCAACTATCTTGCAAAACGTGGCGGCGAGGCCAAAGTGAATATGGTCGATGTCGTTCCGAGTGGTTGGGGCAGCGTCAAAGAGGTCTTTGCCAATGTCGCTGAGCATGAGCGTCACGTGTCAAGGCTTATAGATGATCTCGTAGACGTAGCTTCTGCAGAGAAAGACAAGGCTACCCAGGATTTCCTTTGGGGATTCGTCCGTGAGCAGGTAGAGGAAGAAGCTACTGTTGACGCTATCGTGAACAAGATTGAAAGGTGCGGTGACAGCGGATTGATTTTCCTGGATTCCGAACTTGCGAAAAGGTAGACATTGACTTGTTTTTATGAGTTGTCGAAACTTTCTGGTGAGCATTGTCACATTGCTCTTCATGTTAACCCCGGCTGCCGGACAGACGGGGCTTTATTCGTATAAGGGAGGTTATTTTCTCCGGAACGGCTCGCATTGGGAGGAATATCGTCCTGACAGCAAGATAGGTGTCTGGGCGACATACGAGCAGTATAACGAAGAGAGCAACTTCTTCAATATCAAGAATTCCAGCTGCAGCGTGAGTGTACCGAAAAACACTTCATGCAACTTTTTCTATGCCATGCCGGGCGGCGAATGGAGTGAAATCTACACTACGAGTGAAATCTACGATTACATGCCGAGCGACGCGCGGGACATCTATTGTTACAAAGGCGGGTATTTCGTCCGGGACGGCCTGGATTGGTATGAGTATCGGCCGGGCGACAAACATGAAGTGTGGAATTCTTACAAGCAGGTAAGTAGTGATTTGAATTTCATATACCTGACAAGCGGGAACGGCGATTTCCATATCGGAATTCCGAAGTCGGAATCAAGTGCGAGCATATACATGAAGAAGAACGATGGAGACTGGACTGCAATTTACACATTGACAGGAATTTATGATTGCGGCAAGGGATATGGGTATTCCATTCCTTTCGGGAAGCAGCATTCCGGGGATTCGGCTGACAGCCTGTCAATATATACGCGTGTAAACATTGACAACAACGGTACTTGCCAAATACGGTATTCTGACAAGAGTTATCCGTTCAAGTATTCCTCCGAGAGCCTGTATGAAGCCTCGTATGGAGATATCGGTTCAATGTTTTTCATGATGCTCGCAGGCTACACCGGTGACACCAAGGGATTCGTCCTGTATCGGGACAATGACAACAAAGATGAAGTCTTGTCATATACCAGCACGTCCGGCATAACCGTATGCACCGTCACAGATGTCCCCGGACTCGGAACGATGGAGTTCAGGGACTGCCTTGACGAATCGCCCGGAGAACAGATTCACGAAAAGATAGCTAATCTGGAGTTCTAAACTGCTTGGTGATGTGACATGAGTCCGTTCTGGCCTGGCCGTTGATACGCCCCGACTGGGGTGGAGCCTCTGGAGGTTCGCTTCGCTCATCCCGTCAGGCTGGCGTCTGACACCCATTCACAAGGTCATGGGCGACCATGCCTCCAGAGGCTCCACCCCCGGCGGGGCTTTCCTGTCACAGGGTTCATTATGTGTAATCTATTTTGTACCGCGAAAACGTTTTAGACAGTACAAAGGGTGCATGCTGGGGCATTTTGTTCCGAAAAAACGTTTTAACCTGCACCAAATGTGTGTCCTGCACTGTTCACTCTACATCATCCCTTACGTTTCGCCCCGACCACGTCCCGTGCGTGTTAAAACGTTTTCCACGCACGTCGTGGTGAAAAAATGTCATGTCGTGCGTAAAATGGCCGGATTTACTCACGACACTACGAATATTGTAGGGCTTTGTTCCGGGAAAACGTTTTAGGTGGTACGGAATTCCAGTGGTACGGAATTCCAAGTGCTAACAATTACAGGATACAGCTGGTGTGGAGCATAAATTATTAACTTTTAAACAGTTAGCCATTTTCAGAGTTACAGAACCTTCAACTCTGAAAATGGCTAATCCGTTATAAAACAGAGGTTTACGCTCCACGCTTGGTTGCATCCGTTTCCGGTTGTCTGGCCCCATCATTATTCGCTGCGCGATACGCCCGGGGTGTCATGCCGACAGTTTCCTGGAATACGGAGCAGAAATACTCCGAGGTCTTGAAACCGCTGTCTACGGCTACGTTCTTTATCGGCAATGAGGTATTGCGCAGCAGGTACATTGACATATGGATCCGCAATTGCTGGAGATATTGGGCGGGCGCCATTCCGGTGTTCTTGCGGAACATGCGGCGGAGCCAGGTGTAGCTCATTCCCCTTTCGGCGGCAAGAGCCGGGACGTCTATCGGCTCGGAGAGATGGTCTGCCATATATTTTTTCACATAGTTGATGGCGGCATCGAGCTTGTCATCAGTCTTGTCCCGTGTGGTGAGATTGTAGTTCACCAATGCAAGCATGTGGATCACGACAGCCTGCAGAATCGACATCGTCTGAGAGCATTGGCGTTCCGAATAGAAGAGAGCCTGTTCGAAAAGGTCCACGAGGGGGGCAGACATTCCCAATTCTATCGGGCCTTTCCTTTCGCCGAAAAAGCGTTCGATTTCACGGCGGAACGTGGGTCCGTTGAATCCTATATAATATTCTGTCCAGCCGGTATCCCTGTTAGGGTGATAAGAATGCCAATATCCCGGGCGGAGCAGGAACAACGTTCCGGGAGTAACTATCCTGGAACTTTCATTGTCCTCGAAAACGCCGGTACCGCCGGTAATGTAGACCAGCTGGAACTCAGCCAACTGCCTTCCGTTATTGAAACCGTAGCGTTTGGGAATGACACGGACAGGGTACTCCTGCCGAGGCCCGACATCCTGATAGCCGATGGAAGAAATCAGGTCTTCCGCCCCATTTGAAGTCGTTTCGAACGAAAGCAGTGAAAATCTGCTGGTATGCTTGCCGCTATCCTGTATCATATTCTTATAGTTTTAATAGTATTAGTGTCAAAAAACCAATTAAATAATGTTAGGCCACTATGTTGATTGCTCGAAAATTTATGTAAATTTAATGTAGGAAAAGAAAGAGAGATTTATCGCGAATGTGCCACGCCAGTGTCTCGCCACCATTTCAAATTTCCGTGCACGGGAACGGCAAAAATCTCCTTCATCCTTTATAAAGTTAAGCAAAAAATGCGATTTTATGACACTGAAGTGTCAGAAAACATAATTAATAACACGGAAAGCAAATGAAAAACCGAATTGCAGCAATCCTGGCAACAGCCGTCGCGCTAGTTTCCTGCGCGCAAGGAACCAAAACTCCTGACTATTATGTATGTGCCTACATCTGGCCGTCATGCCACGACGACTCTCTAGCCCACGAACTTATCTGGCCCGGCGGACAAGGTGAATGGGAAGTCATCAATGCCGGAACTCCGAGATTCCCAGGGCATTACCAACCGCGCGAGCCGCTGTGGAAAGGTGACCAGGATGATGATCCGGAAGTAGTGGAAAAATGGATAAACACAGCTCTCAAATACGGAGTCAACACCTTTATATATGACTGGTACTGGTTCCACAAGTATCCGTTCCTCGAAGAAGCGCTGGACAACGGCTTCCTGAAGGCACCGTCCAACGAGAAGATGAACTTCTATATAATGTATGCGAATCATGAGGTGACGAATCTCTGGAATCCTTATACGAACACCGACGACAAGACTCTTCTTTTCGACCCGAGAATTGACTGGGAGCAATGGAAAACCATCGTAAAGAGAGTCATTGACCAATATTTCCATCGTCCTAATTACGTAAAAATTGATGGCTGCCCGGTATTCTCCATTTGGGATCTCAATCTATTTGCAGACGGGTTCGGTTCAATGGAAGAAGCAGGAAAGGCCATGGCATATTTCCGCGATGAAGTAAAAAAGGCAGGATTTCCTGATCTTCATCTTCAGCAATGCGGAGGAAACTGGAAAAGAAGTGCATCTGAGGCAGATCATATACGTAAACAGATTGATGTATACGGAATCAACTCTTTTTCATTCTACAATATGGGAGGATTTGATACAGATTATGTCAAACACGGCATGAACGGCATCAAACTCCGTGAGGATTGGGCCAAGGAATATAACCTTCCGGTATTTCCGACCGTGTCTGTAGGCTGGGACAGCACGCCTAGATTCCTTGAGCAAGGAGTAGATAAGGTCACATGCTGGAACCAGACCCCTGAGGCCTTTGCATCTTTTGTACAGACAGCGAAAGAATGGGCAGACGCCCACGCTGACACGCAGCCAAAATTCATAATGCTAAACGCATGGAACGAATATGTAGAAGGCAGCTACCTTCTTCCGGACAGGCGGAACGGATTCGGTTACCTGCAGGCAATACGTGACGTGTTGGACGGAAAATATGAAATCAAATAACACTTATACAACAATGACTAAAAACAAAATGTTGTCGGCATTGGGCCTGGCGATAGTTCCGTTTTTGTTCTCTTGCACAGCTTCCGGTCTTGACGGACGCCTGGACAAGATAGAAGAACGAGTGACGGAACTGGAAACTGCCATATCCAGTGTAAATGACAATGCAACGACAGTTAATTCCATGTATCGCAAAAACTTGCTGATACATGGCTACGAAGTTAAACATGATGTAAAGGGAAATGAGACAGGATATGACCTGACCTTTTCTGATGGGACTGTTGCCCACATCATCTTCGGCGACAAGGCAGACGGGAAAGCACCGATACTAGGTGTGGACCGCGATGGAAATTGGGCTTATTCCATCGATGGAGGGGAGCATTTCCTTAAAGTAGAAGGCGCTGATACACCCGGAAGTGAAGATGGATATACGCCACGCATGTCTGTTGACAAAAACGGATTCTGGACAATTTCCACCGATGGCGGACAGACCTGGCAGCGCATTTTGAATGATGCAGGAGAGCCTATCAGTGCAAAAGACGGCAAATCCATGGTCCCCGCCTCCTATTCATTCTTCAAGAAAGTGACCTTCAATGAAACGACGGGAAATCTGGACATAGAAACTGTTTCCGGAACGTCGTTTTCCATCCCGGTAAGACAGGCGGCCTCCATTGATTTGGAATACTACTACGACGGCGCTTATGCCTATGCAGGTAAAGATGTCGTATTCCCAGCCAAGATATCCAACATTGACAAGGCAGTGTGGACATCGGTCCCTGATGGTTGGCGTGCAAAACTGGAAAATGACAAACTCACTGTTTCCGCGCCTGAAAATGGGAATTCCGGCGACTATGCGCTGAAACTTCTCGCATATTCCAATAGCGGACAGGTAATACCATATACATTCACGTTCAGCTATGACCCGAAATTGATCTTCCGTGACGACTTCGTAGGCAATGACATCGACTATCGTTATTGGTTCCGGCACGTGGGAGGTTCCGTCCGTTCCGACTGGGACCGTTATCAGGAAGGAGATCCGGCACAATCATTCGTCAAGGACGGACTGCTTACTCTCATGGCTGAAAAATATGGCGACACATACAGGACAGGCGCCATCAAGACAATGGGATTGCTTACATTCCAACCTCCGTTCAGGATAGATTGCAGCGCCAGGTTCACAGAAATGGCTGACGGTGTATGGTATGCCATCTGGACGGCTCCACAGGCAGGCTACATGTGGGGTGAGATTGATATTATGGAGAAAGCAAACTTCGGAACCCGCACGGAACACACATGCCACACGCAATACACCATCAATACGACTTCAAGCCGTCAGGATCAGCCTAATGCAGGCAAGGGCTCATGGATGACTGCAGGTGTATTCAACACTTTTTCCGTAGAGCTTACAGATGAGGCTGTCGTTTATTTTGTAAATGGAGTCGAGGTTTTCAGATACAAAAACATACCACATTCTGTCGAAGACCCTGGTTATTCCAAGCTCAATGACAAGGAAAAGGAGTTTTATCTCCTGAACTACACATTTATGGAACAGACATACTTCCTGCTGCTTGACATCGCGATAGGCGGAAGTTTCCCTGGAAAGACGGTGAACGATTCACAGTTGCCGGGACAGTTCGACATAGATTGGATAAGCGTAAGAAAACTCTAATGACCAAATGAATATGAACAAGATATTTAAAATAATGGCGACATTTGTCGCTGCCACGTCAGTCATCGGCTGTACAGACACTGACGACCTCGAAAAGAGAATTGATGAAATCGACGCCCGTGTCACGGCTCTGGAAAAGGTAACCGAGGCACTCAATGAAAATGTAGCCGCTCTTCAGGCCATTGCCGAAGGAAAGACAATCAACAAAGTCGAAGAAAATTCAGGCACATACACCATCACTCTCTCTGACGGGACGGAATTGAAGCTCAACCAAGGAACGGAAGGCATGGGCAAAGCCCCGCTTCTGTCCATTGACGATGAAGGTTATTGGATGGCTGATTATCAGGACGGCAAAGGACCTCAGTATATTCTTTCAGCTTCCGACGAGAAAGTCATCGGACGTGGACAGAATGGAGTGACTCCAAAATTCAGCGTCAACGCTGCCGGGAATTGGACCGTCAGCTACGACGGAGGCAAGAATTGGACAGAAGTTCTGGACGAAAACGGAAAAACCGTGAAGGCTGTTGCTGAAGGCGGAGAGTCCGATTTGTATTTCGCCAACGTGGAATACACAGATGAAGCTCTGGTATTGACACTTAAGAACGGCATGAGCTACACAGCACCGGTTGTCGGCGGATTCCTGTTCAAGATCAGCGGTGCCCCGGAAGGAGATGTGACTTTCAAATATGGAGAGAAAAAGACCTTCGGAATAGAGCAAAAGGGAGTTTTCTCTACATCTGTCATCTGTCCTGAAGGATGGAACGCATGGTTGAGCGAGTCAATCCTCACCGTACAGGCACCTGCAAATGCTGAAGCCACGACAAAGGCAGTCATAGCGGACTCTCGCAAAGACGTATCTGTAATTGCCATTTCCGAGGCCGGACACATTGCAATCGCAAAAGTACAGGTATATCTAGACGGACAGACAATGGTAGAAGATCCTGCCGCAGGAATCAAACTTGTCGAGGCCAAGTCGGCATCTCTCACGTTCAGTGTCGTTCTTGAAAACGCAAGCGCTTGGCACTATATGTTCAGAAAGACTTCGGAGGCCGCTCCATCCCGTTCAGAGGTCATCACTTCTGGTACTGAAGGAACTGACAATTACAGTCTCACATTCGAGAGTCTCATGGCAGAAACATCTTATACTCTCTATGTAGTACCTTCAAACGCTTCCGGTAACGGCCCTCTTGCGAGCTGCGAGGCATCTACCACAGCATACAGCAACTTGTATGAAGCATGGGAAGCAGGAATGGACATAAAGATAGGTGGAGTCGCATACAACAAGGCATCTTATGGTGCCGGGACCCTTATTTCAGAGGGCACTGCCGCTGTGGCAACTCCGGGTGTTTATTTCATTGCTCCGGGCGCAGAGGTTTCATTAAATCAATGCGTATTCAAGGGTTCTGTGATGCTCATCGGTAATGAGTCAGGTACAAGGTCGTCCGTTCACGTCATCAACGGATGTGATTATAACCTTGGAAGCGAGTCAGCCGAACACCATGTAGTGGCATTCAAGAACGTATCCATTACAAACGACAACCTCAACCGTCGAATACTTAGTGTCGCAAGTACAAACATCGGACGTGTAGTTCTCGAAAACTGCTATTTGGGACTTAACGAAGACCTCCTTTGGAGACAGAAAGCCGGACAGAATCTTAACGATATGTCCATTATTGACTGCGACATCCGCGTAATGAACGACAAAGACGACCGGGGACGAGCTCTGATTCAGACTTGGAATGGTGCTGCTGCAGACTACACGCTCGGTTCATTTACCGCCAAAAACAATGTTGTTTGGAGCGACGGCGAGCCTCGTCCATTCTACTTCATTGACGCACGCTATGCCAATGGTATCGAATTCGCGGCCGTCGATATAGAAAACAATACACTCTACAATGTAGCAGGAGTCGATACCGGCTCCAGAAGAGGACTCGTAACTGTAAACAAGATTTCAGGCAATGTCACCATCAAGAACAATATCGCCTATCAGACGAATCCTGTGGACAAAGGCACGGCAGGTGAAAGCAAGCTTCTTATCCTTTCCACCAAGGGCGAAGACCGCGAAATCACATCCGTGAACACGGGAGGAAACTGGTCATGGTACCCTCACACAACCTTTATGGTAGGCATCAACAAAGCATTCTATTGGGGTTCGGCCGAAGGAGTGTCTCTCGGAATGAAACTGAACGGCAATGCAATCGACTCCATCGAAGAGCCGTTCGAAAGCGCCGATGTCAAGACAGGTACTTTTGTAAAGAAGGCGGCATTCGCTGATGCCGGAGCCTCACGTTAGTCCGTAAAATAATTGAAAATGAAAGCGATAATCAGATTATCCACTATTATATGCACGATGCTTTGTCTGGCTGTCTCCGCATGGGGACAGTCCGGCAAGGTCACCGTGCGTGGAACCATAAGCGACGCCACAGGGCCTCTTCCCGGTGCGACAATCTATGAAAAGGGCAACATGTCCAATGGTTCCACATCGGATGCAGACGGAAAATACACCATCACGGTTCCGTCAGGTGCAACTCTTGTCATTTCATGTCTCGGCTATGCCGACATTGAAGAAAAAGTCGGAAGCCGAAAAGTCATTGACGTGAGCATGAAAGACTCCTTCGAGACTCTCGCAGCTTCGGAAGTCGTCAGCGTAGGTTACGGTTCAGTGGCCAGACGTGACCTCACAGGCTCTGTCGGAAAGTCAATATGGATGAAATCATCAAATCCACACCGATGAACTTCGACCAGGCACTTGCCGGCCGTGTCGCCGGAGTGGTCGTAACGACATCCGACGGTCAGGTAGGATCGGAAGCGAACATTGTGATCAGAGGAAACAACTCCCTTACACAGTCATCAGCACCTCTCTATGTCATCGACGGATTTCCGACGGAAAGTTCATTCGCTTCTTCCATCAGCCCTGCGGACATCGAAAGCGTCGACGTCCTCAAGGATGCCTCTGCATCAGCAATTTATGGTGCGCGTGGAGCGAACGGCGTCATCGTCATTACGACAAAGCGCGGTTCCCAGGGCAAGGCCAAGGTCAATTTCTCCGCTTCATGGTCTGCCGGCAAAATCGCCAACAAGATGGATGTGCTGAACGGCTATGATTTCGTAAGGCTTGACGAAGAATATGCACAGAACACTACCTCTACTCACTCCGGTTATTTTACCGGATATGACGAGACCGGCGCTTACGACTATGATTTCTACTCGCTGGAAGATTATGTAAATCTGCCTTATGTAGATTGGCAGGACCAGGTTTACAGGACTTCATTCTCACAAAATTACAATGTATCCGTAAGTGGAGGAAGCGCCAAGGCCGACAATCTCTACAATGTAAGTTTCAGTGCATTGGACCAGAACGGTATCCTCGTCGCATCTGATTTCCAGAGATATTCCGGCAAGGTCAATTTCACACAGAATTTCGGCAAGAAAGTCAGCCTGGACGTAATCGGAAGTTTCTCCCGTGCCACTACCAACGGTACTCAGCCGGCTTCTTCAAATCAGGCCACTACAGTTTCTTCCTATCTTCTTTACTCGGTATGGGGATTCCGCCCTATCCGCCCACTGCGTTTCGGACCTATCAACGATGCATTCGTCAATGAACTCGTGGACGAAGAAATTTCCAATCCTGATGCATTTCGTTTCAACCCGGCGGCGAACGTAAGGAATCAGTACCGCAAGGTCGTCAGAGATTATCTCAGCGGCAGCGCAGCCCTGAACTACGAAATGATCGACGGTCTGAAGCTCCGCATTTCTGGCGGTTATACGCTCGCAAAGAGCCGCAACGAACAGTTCAACGGTTCCAACACCATGACAGGTCACCCTGCATTTCCTCTCGGATATGGTCCTAACGGACAGATTCTCTGGGACGAGACACAGACTTGGCTCAATGAAAACACATTGAACTACGACAAGACATTCGGCATGGATCATCATTTCCAGGCGCTCGTCGGCGTGACATTCCAGGGAGAGACTACCACGCACCAAGGCGTAGGAGCACACCAGATCAAATCTGAGCAGCTCGGCCTGGAAGGAATGAATACCGGTGAATATCAGGCGATTGAGCCTTACAAATGGGATTGGATGCTCGCATCCGGATTGGCAAGGTTGAACTACAACTACAAGCACAAATATTATGTGACCGCGTCTTTCCGTGCTGACGGTTCATCCAAATTCCCTAAAAACAACCGCTGGGGATTCTTCCCTTCTGCCAGTGTTGCCTGGACTTTCACAAATGAAGGCTGGATGAAAAATCTGACCTGGTGGAACAACGGTAAAATCCGCTTGTCATGGGGCGAAACAGGAAACAACAGGACATCGACGCCATACGACTACTATACACGTTTCGTATCACTTCCAGGAGACAACAACAATCAGGATTATGTTCGTGACGGACAGACGGTTTCAGGATATTTCAGATACAACATGCCTAACGACGACCTGCGCTGGGAGACCACAGAACAGACCGACCTGGGTCTGGACCTCGCTTTTCTGGACAACAGAATCTCCATTACGGCAGATATCTACCAAAAGAACACACGGGACCTGCTGCTGCAAGCGACAATGCCGTCATCATCAGGTTATGAAACGGCCATGATCAATGTCGGTTCCATCCGCAACCGAGGCTTTGAGTTGTCGGTCAATGTCGTTCCGGTACGTTTGAAAAACTTCACCTGGACATCGACATTCAACTTCGGTATGAACAACAACAAGGTGACGGGACTTTCAATGAACCAGACGACACTTATTTCCACCGTGAACTGGAACTCCCGTTACACTTCGCAGACTCCATATATCACCAAAATCGGAATGCCGACCGGACTAATGTATGGTTTCCGCTATCTCGGAACTTATAAACTGGATGAATTCACCAACGGAACACTTCTCAAAGAGGGCATACCTTATTTGGAAAGCATGACCAGAAACACCGTCGGACCGGGAGATCCGAAATATGCAGACATCAATGGAGACGGAGTCATCAATGATTCTGACAGGACTATCATCGGAGTGGGACAGCCATTGCATACGGGAGGTTGGAACAACACATTCAACTTCTATGGCTTCGACCTGAACGTATTCTTCAGCTGGAGTTACGGCAATGACATTCTCAATGCAAACCGACTTATGTTCGAATACTACGACGGCTCACAGTTGAACCAGTTCGGTTCCATGCGCAATGCTTTCTCCGTAAACAGAAATCCGGAGAGCGATATTCCACGTGCTTTCGGTGCACGAGGCATGGAATATTATTCGTCACGTGTCGTAGAAGACGGTTCATTCCTGCGATTGAAGACTCTCACCCTTGGTTACACTATCCCTGGCCGGATATTGGAAAAAGTGAAGATTTCCTCACTCCGCATTTACCTTACCGGAGACAACTTGTTTACCATTACAAATTATTCCGGACCAGATCCTGAAGTATCAACCAGGAATTCAGTCCTTACCCCGGGATTCGACTGGTCTGCATATCCACGCGCCAGGACAATCACAGGCGGCATTTCACTTACATTCTAAGGAGGAAAAGGTATGAAAAAGATAAAAAACATATTTATCGGATTTTCGGCAGTATTGCTTCTGGGAAGCTGCGACCTCCTGGATGTAAAGCCGAACATCATCACCGAGGAGACATTCTACACCTCCTCATCGCAGGCCCAATTGGCACTCAACGGCGTTTACGGAGTGCTCAACAGTTGGCAACTGTATGGTTGCAACCTTATTTTGGACTTGAACTACAACAGCGACATCGTACAATACATGTCGACGACAAATGCTTCAATGAAAGGTGCCAGCTTCGAGCTGGATGCCAACTCGGATGACGTTTATCAGACTTGGACATGGCTGTACAAGGGAATCCGCAACGCAAACGCTTTCCTTGAGAATATTGAAGGCACAGACTTCGACCCGGACGGCAAGATGGAGGCACAGGCCAGATTCCTGCGGGCATACTACTATTTCATTCTTGCCCAGAACTGGATTAACGTACCTCTCCGCTTGAAGGCAATCGACTCTTACAATGATGTAAAATGCCCGGCTACTCCGCAGCTCAAGGTAATGCAGTTCGCAGTTTCTGAAATGGAAAAATCTCTGGAAACCATCACTGACGAACTTACCTATTCGCCATCAGACGTAACGAAAACCACGGTGGAAGGCATTCTTGCCAGAGTATATCTCTATATGGCCGGTGAAGCTGTAAGCGGCACTACGGCGGACCAGAAACACGAATATTTCGGAAAAGCCGCCGATTACGCCAGAATGGTCATCGAAAGCGGCAAGCATGAACTGAATCCGGACTACAGTCAAATCTTCATCAATATGATAGGTGACAAGTACGACAAGGAGTATCACGAGTCAATGTGGGAAGCTGATTTTCTTGGCGACCGTTCTTCACCGGATTTCTACGGCAACAGCCGTTGGGGCGAACTCAATGGCCTCCGCAGTTCAAACTCAGGCACGAACTATTCAGAAATGAATACGAATTTCGCATACGGATTGTTCTGCAACACCATAAAATTGTGGAACCTGTATATGGACGACGACCGCACCAAACTTGAGAAGAACCTTTCCGTGATTACGGACAAGCGCCAATTGTGGAGTCTTCCACCATACCATTACAACGGAAGTGGAGAAGAAAGTTGGCTCTATCCTTATGGCGGCGACCCATCGGATACGAGAAAACTTATCGCCGGCATTGACAAGACTCCTTACTACACATCCGGCGCTGCCGTAAAAGACAGGAATTCCACAAATCAGGAGGAAACGTACTATCCTGGCAGCCGATATTGCGGAAAATTCCGTCGCGAGGTGCAATATGAAGGGCGCAAAAACTTCAAGAGCATCTGGTGCGGCATCAATGTACCATTGCTTCGTTACTCAGATGTGCTGCTGATGTATGCAGAGGCGATGAATGAGTATAACGGCTCCCCTACCGAAGACCTCTATAACGTAATACTTCCTCTGAGGGAACGTGCAGGCATCGCGTCTGAACCTTTCGCGAAATATGCATCTTATGAAAAATTCCAACAATTCGTAAGAAACGAGCGTGCCCGTGAACTTTGCTTCGAAGGACTCCGCAAGTTCGACCTGCTCCGTTGGGGCATTTACCTGTCATCCATGAAAGAAGTCGCTGCACTTTCAGGGACAAGCCAATGGAACACCTCGACAGCAAGAAACTACGTCACTATTGTCAGCCGAACAAGCGAAAAGAACAACTACATGCCTATTCCATCACTGGAGTTGGCTGTCAATACTGAACTGAAACAAAACCCATTATGGTAGGAATTATGAAAATAAAACAAATATTGGCGACTGCATCGCTTTTCCTATTGATGGCATGCAGTCAGCAGAGCATAGTCGTTCCTGTAGATTTCGAAGTCAGCCTTGACCCGGCGAATGTCTACAGGCCAGGACAACCGATTCATTTCAAGTTTACCGGTGATGCGGACTACATGGTATTCTACAGCGGCGAAACCGGACATGAATTTCAATACCGCGACAGGACATCAGTTCCGATGGAGGACGTGAATTCCGTCAAAATGAATCTGGAATACACCATGTTCTGGGGTTCACAGAAGAAAGGACTGGATGTTTATATTTCCAACACTTACGAACGAGCTCTTTTCGGTGCAGACGGCGAAGCAGACCGTACCGCCATGCGCAAAATGATTGAGGGCGGAATGGAAGGATGGAAAAACCTGGAATACTCGAAAATTGAAGGCGACCACGGAATCACCGTGAATGCCGAGTATGACCTGAATGACTACGCGGAAAGCTTTGCGCTTGCATTCCATTGGCATCCAAACACATACAACTTCACCAGAAATCAGAGCACTTATCATGTCAATGGTGACATAGAAATGAATTTCGGTAAGGACAATTCAGTGACAACCAGATTGAACGACATACCCTTCGATCTCATCGTAATGAATGAGCAGGATCCTCCATATCTTGGAAAGAATCCATTGAGAAGAGGCGATACCACATCAATTGCTACCGCCCACTTCGATGATTCGCGCTATGCCATCAATTTCGAAGGGACGAATCCGACATTTCTGACCTATGAGATCGATGTCTGGTGTGTCTCGCAGCCAATGCCGCTCAATACGGTTCTGAAAGACACCGGTGTACACATCAAGAACATGATGAACCCGATTTATGATTACGAATACACATACGACAAGCCTGGCACATACAAGGCAGTGTTCTATGGCGTGAACGACAATTACCAAGGCCATACGTCCACCGTTCGGGAGGTAACAGTAGTAATAGCGGACGACCCTGTATTTGGAAAATAAATATTTAACTAACAATCAATGTATTATGAAAGCACAAGATTACATTGCCCCGGAAATTCTCGAGTTTGAGACAAGTACGGAAACGGGATTCGCACAGTCCCAAGAAGCCAAAGCGATCGCGAACGATCCATACGATTATGAAGAACTAACCTGGTAAATGCTGCACGTTATGAAAAGATTTCTTAAATATATGATATTAAGCGCGGCTGCTATTGCTGCTGTCGCTTGTGCAAAAGAAACAGACGTCAAACCGGAAGGCGAGGAACCTGCAGGCGAAGGAGTAACTTTCACAGCCTTCATGCAAAGTGAAAACCCGACTGATGCAGCTGCGGAAACCAAGGTTGCAATCGATATTGACGCAACTGCGAAAACTGCGAAAGTATCTTTCACCGCGGGAGATTTTATTGCTGTTTATGACGGTAAAACTATTGACCGCATCACGCTCAACGCCGAGAACATCAACCCTGACGGTTCGGCAACATTCACGGCTAAAAATGTATCTCCCACAGCGGAAAGTTATCTGGCTTATGTCAGTGACAAGAATACATTGGGCAGCTTTGAAGCAAATCACGTTTACACAAACGTAAAGAACACTGGCAACCCGAACGATTTCGTTGAGATTGCTTCAGGAAGGACTCCTCACGCGGCGTTTGCAAGTTGCAGCGGAACGGACAAGAGTCTGTCGTTCAAGAACATGCTCACGCTTCTCAAATTCAAGGTTTCCACTGCAGGCGTTTCTTATGTGGAATTCAAGGGCAATAACAATGAAAATGTGACAGGTAAAGTTGTCGGAACATACAGCACCGGCGAGACCAACCTTGTAGGATTCAACACGGAAACGAACTGTTTCGCTGTGGCCAAAACATTTGTTTCCGCTCCGAAAACTGACTGCTACATAACCCTCGCACCGGGTCTGACATTGTCCAAAGGGTTCACGATTACGGCATATGATGCAGCCGGGAATTCGCTGTTCACCTCCAAATCAGACAAGGCATTCAAGACAACTGCCGGCAAGCTCTGGGATCTCGGCACACTTGAGGAGCACAAGATGACTCCTTACCAGATGTGGATGGCAGGACAAGACATTGAAATCGGCGGCAAGATGTACAATAAGGCGGAATATCCTTTGACCGTCACACATGTTACCAAGGACATGAGCAATGTATCTGTAAACGGCTCTGGAATATGGTTCATTGATTCAGACGCATCCGTTTCTGTCGGGGGTTATCACAAAGGTTCTGTTATAGTCGTGGGCAACACTGTCGGAACAAAGTCAAAAATCAATCTTTCTTCAGGCTCATACATACGCTACGCAGAAACCAGGGAACATCACGTCATCGCCTTCAAGAATATGGAAATAACATCTACCGGTGGCAGCGAATTCCTGCCTGGGACTCCAGATTATATTAATCAAGGATATCCGAATGAAAGAGGAACAGTGGTTATAGATGGCTGTTTTATAACACTAAACAAGAACTTTGTCAAATGTGACAATGCTAACGGCACAAATAGGGGCGTCTTGGCAGGATTAACGGTAGTAAACAGTGACATTTGTGTCACTGCTAATGAAGCGGCACTATTCAACTCTTGGAACGGTGTTTGGGATTCCAGCCTTGAGGAGTTTAGTTTGACAGTAAAGAACAATGTCGTTTGGAGCAATGACGGACACAAGGTGTTTTTCTTTGTTGCCGGTCTAAACGGAGGCGTAGGAGTCTGGCCTTTCAAGACTCTTATAATGGAAAATAACACATTGTACAATGTTCATACAGGAGTGGTAGCGAAAGGAAGAACGGAACGTTTTACTCTCGGTCTTGCCACAGCTGATAAGGTTTCCGGAGAATTCATCGTAAAAAACAATATGTTCTACACCTCTGAGGCCACATCAGATGATCGTTTCTTTACCATTACAAGAATTAAAAGTGAAAAGTGGCCGGATGTCAAATCGAAAGTTTCGGCAAGTGGGAACTGGTGCGACCATAACCAAATGTGTTTCTGTTACAGCGTCAATGTAGAAGGAGATGAGAGCTATTGGAGATACTCCACTACATTTGTTGACAACACAGGAGAGACAAAGACCAATCCTTTCGAATCCTTCGATGTGACCACAGGAGCATTCAAGATGAAATCCGGTTACACGCAGTACGGCGCTCAAAGATAATTGAAAACAATAGTCTATGACTAAGAAGTGGATAGTTACAATCACGATGACACTGGCGGCTACACTGCTGCCGGTGCCGTCGTTTTCGGCAGAGAACAATCTCGACTGGAAAGAATTTCTCGGGCAATATGATATGCTGTGGGACAATGACATCACGGCGGACCCTGTCTTTCCGGAAGGCGTTTTCGGAAAACGTCATTGGGGCCGCACGGACGGCTATTACTCGGGAGCATTGATGGGCAACGGATTGCTCGGAACCAACCTTTACAAACTCACCGACGGCGTGTATCGGCTCAATGTCGGGCGCAGCGACGTCACTGAAGCACGGGAGCCGTTCAATGTCTACAATTCCGGACGTCTGCCGATAGGCTATTTCACTTTTTCCACAGTCGGTCAGGTGCAGGACGAAAAAATGCGCCTGTCAATATACGATGCCGTCACATCAGGAGCATTGAAAACCAATGCCGGAAGACTTGATTTCCGTACATACGTCCATTCAGAACGTGAATGTATCATCTTCGACACCCATGCAGAAGGTGGAGAGACAGGCTGGAAACTCGATTTCGTACCGCAGAAGGCTATCAGCCCGCGATACGTCTTCAATTCGGCAAATGCGCCAAAGGGGTATGTCAATGCCGAAGGCAACTCCAATCCTGATTCATATTTCCACAAAGACGGCGATATCAGCTTCAGCATTCAGGCACTGGCTAAGGATACTACGTTTACCGACATTGCAAGATGGTATGTCGTGGCTTGGAAGACCGTCAGAAACGGCGCGGACAGCAGGACGATTGCGACCGTAACCCAGGCCGACAAACTTGCAAAAGCCGAAGCCGAGGCGAAGGCTATCATCAGAAACGCCTTTTCCGCTACCAAGGAAAAACTTGATTCACAACATGTTGCATGGTGGCATAATTTCTACCGCAATGCTGCATTCCTGACATTCCCGGACAAGAACATTGAGCGTTTCTGGTGGTTCCAATACTATAAACTCGCATCTACGGCACGACCTGGGAAACCGATAGTCGACCTGCAGGGCGTATGGCCGACCTGCGACACTCCTTGGCCGGCAATCTGGATGAATCTTAACATACAGCTCACATACAGCTGGCTGACCAAGGCAAATCTCGGGCAGTTGGAGCAGCCTCTATGGGATTCATTCTGGAAGAACCGTGAAAATCTAACACGCAATGTCACCGACATCCCGGGGCAGGAAGACTGGAAGGAATGCATGGTCATGCCGAGGGCTTCAAGCTACGACATGCACGCGGCACTCAGTCCGGCATTGGCTCAAAGAAATCAATATGAAGTCGGAAATCTCACCTGGACGCTTTTCTATTATTGGCAGATGTGTGAGGCCTACGGAGATGATTTCCAGATGAAAGAACGTCTTTTTCCGTTGCTGAAATCGGCGGTAAACATCTTCTTCCGAATCAGGATTACCAACCCGGACGGAACCTGTTCACTCCCCTCCACTGCATCGCCTGAATATGGAGAGGGTGAGCTTGGAGAAATAGGAACCAATTCCAATTACGACCTTGCAAATCTGCGCTGGGGCCTCTCCACGCTCATCAGCATTGACGAGAAATACGGGCTCAATGATCCGATGCTGCCGAAGTGGAAAGACTTTCTCGCAAATCTGCCCGCATTCGGATACGACGAGAAAACAGGTTTCAAGGTCAGCGACAAATTCGAGTTCAGGGACACGACCCACAGGCATTGGTCACATCTTTTCATGATTTACCCATACCATATTCTGGATTGGGAAAACCCTGAAAATGAGAGCCGTATGCGATATTCCATGAACCGTTGGCAGGGTAACACCGGCTATTCATTGACCGGCAAAGCCGCAATGCTGGCGACAGCCGGCGACGGCAATGAAGCATTGGCATGCATGAAGAAATTTTTTGCCGGATGGCTGCGTCCGAACACGCTTTATAATGAGTCCGGACCGGTTATCGAGACGCCGTTCTCGGCGATGTGTTCATTGGAGGAGATGTATCTTCAGGACTGGGGCGACTGTATCAGAGTTTTCCACGGCTGCCCTTCGTCTTGGAATAACGTGAGTTTCAAGAACATGCGTGCATGTGGGGCATTCCTTATTTCAGCAGAGCGCAAAAACGGGAATACGGCGTCCGTCACCGTGTCAAGTGAGAACGGAGGCACATGCCGCATCCATACCGGCATTACGGAAATGATGCTAAGGGTTACCGGAGACGATGGGCAGACACCTCAGTGGAAGGCATGTGGAGACGGCATTCTGGAGATATACATGAAAAAAGGCGAAACGGTGACGGTCAGCCGTCGTCTTACCTCGTATAAAGTGAATTATGACGAGGCGGCTGTTCCGAAATATGAACTTCCAGACCCGCTTGTTAAAAATAACGGAAAGAGTGTCAAGTCCGTGAAAGACTGGGAGCAGAAGCGCCGCCCTGAAATCATGGATATGCTACGTCTGGAAATGTACGGATATGAGCCGGGGAAACCTGCGGGACTGCATTTCAAGGTTCTGGAAGAGAGCCATGACGCATTCGGCGGGAAAGCGACGCGCCGCCAGGTGGCTGTATATTTCACTGAAGACGAGAGCCGCTACATGACTGTCCTGATGTATATTCCAAATGATGCAAAAGGCCCGGTGCCGGCATTTATGGGAATGAATTTCAGAGGCAATTATGCTACGACCACTGATCCGGAAGTGCTCATGCCGACGGAAAGCCAGATAGAGGACTATGGTGCGTGGTACCAGCCTGTCAACCGGGGAGACTGGGGACGCAGATGGCCTTATGAATATGTATTGTCCAAAGGGTATGCGGTCGTGACAATGTTCTACGGCGATGTCGACCCGGACTGGAATGACGGCTTCCACAACGGCGTGCACGGTCTTCTGGATAAAGGCAAGCCGCGTACAGGAGAGTCTTGGAGTACGATTTCGGCTTGGGCTTGGGGACTTTCCCGCGCATTGGACTATCTCGAAACGGACAAGGACATTGACGCTGGCAAGGTCGCCGTACTGGGACATTCGCGGCTGGGGAAAACAGCACTCTGGGCTGGCGCTACCGACCAGCGGTTCGCATTGGTAATATCCAACTGCTCAGGATGTTGCGGCAGTGCAATCTCACGCAGGAAATTCGGTGAGACCATATACATCGTGAATGACGCTTTCCAGCATTGGTTCTGCGGCAACTTCGAAAAATACAGCAACAACGAAGACGCACTCCCCTTCGACCAGCATGAGCTGATTTCAATGATAGCTCCGCGTCCGGTCTATGTTTCAAGCGGAAGCGAGGACAACTGGGCTGACCAGAAGGGAGAATATCTAAGCCTGGTAGGAGCGACACCGGTCTACAACCTATATGGTTATGAGGGATTTACGTCCACAGAAAAGCCTGGAGTGGAAGATCCGGAAACAGTCGGACGGATGGGCAACCACATACGCAAGGGCAATCACGACATCTTGCTTTACGACTGGACACAATTCATTAATTTTGCAGATAAGTTTTTGAAATAACTGATATCATTTAGACACACCATACGATGAAATTCCATAACATCATCCAAGCTGCACTGTGCTGCACGGCGCTTTTTCTCGCATCTGAACCCGCCGGCGCGGACACGGCATTCAAGTTCAGGCCGAAGAACGGGAAGATATACCACAAGGGGTGGATTGACCTGAACAAGAACGGGGTCAAGGACATTTATGAAGATCCGGCTGCGGACATTGACGCGAGAGTGGAGGATTTGCTTTCGAAGATGACGATTGAGGAGAAAACCTGCCAGATGGTGACGCTTTACGGCTATGGGCGTGTTCTTGCCGACCCGTTTCCGACTCCTGAATGGAAGGAGAAACTGTGGAAGGACGGCATGGGCGCGATCGACGAGCATCTGAACGGTTTCCGTCAATGGGGCAGACCTATCGAGATGTATTCGCCTTATCTCTGGCCGGCATCCACACATGCAGCGGCAATGAACGAGGTGCAGCGGTTCTTCATCGAAGACACCAGACTGGGCATCCCCGTGGATTTCACCAATGAAGGAATACGAGGCGTCGAGGCATACCGTGCGACGAACTTTCCCACCCAACTTGGCCTTGGACACACCTGGGACAGGGAATTGATCCATGAAGTGGGACGAATCACCGGCCGCGAAGGAAGGCTTCTGGGCTATACCAATGTCTATGCGCCGATTCTCGATGTGGGGCGCGACCAGAGATGGGGCCGCTACGAAGAAGTATATGGAGAGTCTCCCTATCTCGTAGGCGAACTGGGGGTGCAGATGACACTCGGAATGCAGACAAATTTCCAGGTAGCATCGACCGCAAAGCATTTCGCTGCTTATTCGAACAACAAGGGGGCGCGCGAGGGCATGTCCCGCGTGGACCCTCAGATGGCGCCTCATGAAGTGGAGAACATACATATCCGTCCGTGGAAAGAGGTAATTTCACGTGCAGGACTCCTCGGTGCAATGGTTTCATACAATGACTATGACGGTGAGCCGATAGAGGGCAGCCATTATTGGCTTACTGAACGGCTCCGCGACGAATTCGGGTTCAAGGGATATCTCGTGAGCGACAGCGATGCCGTGGAGTATCTCTACTCGAAACACAATGTGGCAGCAGACATGAAAGAAGCTGTGCGCCAGAGCGTTATGGCAGGACTGAATGTACGTTGCACTTTCCGTTCCCCGGACAGCTATGTGCTGCCGTTGCGTGAACTCGTAGAAGAAGGCACCATTCCGATGTCGGTCATTGACGAAAAAGTACGCGACATCCTGCGCGTCAAATTTCTCGTAGGGCTGTTCGACTCCCCTTATCAGACTGACTATGAAGCAGCTGATGAAGAAGTAGATGGCGCAAAGAACAATGAAGTGGCGCTGCGTGCTTCGCTGGAATCTCTTGTGCTTCTGAAAAACGCCTCATCCGACACCCCGTTCGGGACTGACGGCAAGACATTGCCTCTCAATGCAGAAGCACTCAAACGCGTCGCCGTCATCGGTCCTAACGCCGACGACACCGGATATGCTCATCTTCATTACGGACCATTGGGGACCAAAGCCGTTTCGGTGCTTGAAGGATTGCGCACGGAGCTTGACGGCAAGGCGGATGTAGTATATGCCAAGGGCTGTGAACTCGTGGACAAGAATTGGCCTGAATCCGAGATACTGCCTGAAGACCCGACCGCGGAAGAAATGGCCGGGATAGAGGAAGCCGTTAAGACAGCAGAAAGCGCCGACGTCACGGTGCTCGTTCTGGGCGGCGGTCCGCGCACATGCGGAGAAAACAAAAGCCGCACGTCACTGGAACTGCCCGGGCATCAGAACCTTCTGCTGAAGGAAATCATAAAGACTGGCAAGCCGGTCGTCGTGGTCCTGATAAACGGACGTCCATTGTCAATAAACTATGCTGACAAATATGCGGATGCCATCTTGGAGGCCTGGTATCCTGGGGCACATGGCGGGACCGCGGTCGCAAAAGCGCTGCTGGGAGAGTATAACCCGGGCGGCAAGCTCACTGTAACCTTCCCGCGCACGGTGGGACAGATTCCGTTCAATTTCCCGTACAAGCCTGCTTCTCAAGTAGATGGGCGCAAGGAACTCGGACCTGACGGATGGGCAAGCCGAGTAAACGGTTCACTCTATGACTTCGGTTACGGTCTTTCTTATACGAATTTCGAATACTCTGACCTTCGCCTCTCTTCCAATCAAATTACCCCGACGGATTCAGTGCAGGTTTCTTTCAATGTCACCAACACCGGCAAAGTCCGCGGAGATGAGGTCGTGCAGCTTTATGTCCACGATTGTCTAAGTTCAATAACGGTCTACGAGAAGGTTCTGCGCGGTTTCGAACGCATTTCCCTTGAACCGGGAGAGACCAGGACTGTAGAATTCAAGTTGACTCCAAAGGATCTGGCAATGCTTGACAGAGATATGAACTATGTGGTGGAGCCGGGAGATTTCGAAATCATGGCCGCGGCGTCATCCACAGACATAAGGCTCCAGGCAAAACTCCACGTTCAAGACTATGCCGGCAGTAAGGTTGCCGTTTCACAGGCGGACGACATGAAATTCTCCGGACCTGCAAGCCTTGGCAAAGGAGATTTCCTGACGATTCCGGCCAAAGGCAATGTCAATGGCGTACGTTTCATGCTGAGCAGCGGTTCCGACGCCGAAATCTATGTCCAGATAACGAACGGAGGAGGTCAATTCCTCACCGTATCCGGCACCAGGCATTGCGTTTCAGGACAGAACGAAATAAATTTCCCGGCTACGGACGCCTCAGAGCTGAGAATTGTCATCGAAAAAGGCAAGGCCGTGGTGGAAAACATTGAAGTTTATTGATGCTTATTTTTTAAGGATTACTTAACATTTACGCGCTGCCTTAAGCGCATGTGGGCATCGCGGTAAATGACATTGACATAGGCCGGTTCGGGGCCGGAAAAGGTTGCGGTGGTCTTCCAGATGTGCGGGGACGGCTTCCTGCGCAGAGGGATGAACTCGGTGCGGTGGGTTCGCCTGTACTCACGGGAAAGCGAAGCATTGAACCGGATTACTTTTTCGACCTCCGGCGCGGTGGCATTGCTCCGTTCGCAAAGGTAGGACTTGCCGAAAACGCCTCTCCCACGACGCGGGACACGGACGCGGACAATGCCGTCGGTCGAGCCGCCGAAGACATTGACACTCAAGCGGTAAGAACACGTGTCTGAATCATCTGGGATTGCCCATGCGGACAATTGTTCCGAAGCCGGTCTGCCTACGCATTTATAGGAAAGGTCATATCGTCCGTCGCGATGGAAATCTGCAATGAAATACCCTCTCGGAGAGCCGCAACTCTGTAAGGCATAGGGAATTCCGTCACCATCCTTGACACCGCGCCACCAACTTCCGCAAGTCGCGCCGACAATGAGTTCCGGAACTGATTCGTCACGCGATACATAATGCGTATGTCCGCTGACATACAGCATCCGCGTAGCCTCCGGGACCAATGCCAGCACGGAATCGCGGCCTTTCATCTGACTGAAAGGAATATGCGTCGCAAGTACCGTCAATGCAGGTGCACCCACATTCAATACGGAGTCAAGCCAATGTTTCTGCGTCTCGGTAAAGCCGCCGACATAGTCAGTCATCCCGGAATCCGAATGGCGGACATTGTTCATCAGGATAAAACGGACATTGCTGCGGACGAAACTGGTATCCACATAACCGACTACCTTCCGCCATGTCATGAGATTACGGACAAAAGGCATCGGCCGGTCACCCCGGACATCCCTGTCGTGATTTCCCGGCACCATGAAGCAAGGGTACGGCAATGAATCGATGACTCGCACGGATTCAGGGAGCAACGTCATATTGTCATTGACCAGATCGCCGAGAAAAATGCACATGTCCAGGTCACGACGCCCATACAGTTCCCGATAAACCGAACGCCGCGCATAACCCATCTCCGTCGAATCGTCCACCTGCGGATCACCGACCAGCGCAACACGCAAGACACGACCACGGGCCTTCCGGCCTCCACCACCGTCAGCACCAGAAAGACGCACGCTCCAGACCAAGGCACAGGTCAATGCCAGTGAAAGCGCCAATAACATGTATTTCAAAGACTTATCTCCAGTCATATGCCCACGAAACGAAGAACCGGCCACAGAGACATGGCCGGTTCATAATTTACAAATGAATTACTTCGCTGTCGAATAAAGCACATACTTCTTATCCTCACCTATAGTCTCCCTTGTAACAATATATCCGGTACCATCCTCAGCAAAAACAATGTCTGAAAAATCGGACTTGGAAGCCAGAGTTACAAGTTCCGACCAGGTCTTGGTCTTGGAGTCTATATGACGTACAGCTGTCTTCATCACATCGCCATCTTTATATGAAATGGAGACGTATGGGACATCATTGCTGTCCAATGCCATGGATGCAGTGGTGCTGCTATTCATGTTAATCGTATCAGTCATTACACCTCCGACGATAATCTGCTTCTTGGTAGCCGGATCATACTTGACAACGCCTATCTGAAAATCTTCGGCAGCATTGAAACGAGCGCAGAACAAAAGATAAACAGTACCATCTGATGCAATGTCAAAGTCTGAGAAGAAAGCGGAGTAACCTCCGACAGGCTGACCATCTGTGCCAAGCACTTCAAGATTCTCAAAGATTGTTGTCCAGTTCCCACCGTCAAGTTTGTAGAGAGAAATATGGCTTGGAACTGAACTTGTCTTTGTTCCATATACATAAAGATAAGGCACCCCATTTATAGTTCTTCCGAAGACACCGTTCGCATAAGAAGCCGGCTCCCTGCCGGCAATGGCAATACCGTTGGTCCAAGCAGATCCGTCAAAATGCGCAAGGTTCAATCCCCTCCTAGGCACGGCTACCTTATTGGTGTTATTAAAATGAGCACACCATACATCCTTCTCCGAGATCGGGAAAACTGCTGATACAGAGTTAAAAGTGGCAGAAGTACCGAACATCTGGCCTCCCTCACCTACATAAGTACCCTTATCGTCGGCCACGCGCTTGACAGAATATTTGTTGGTGAAAGCACCGTCGGCAAAAGCCACGTAAGGAACTCCGGAAGCATCGAAGCTGAGACTTACGCCATCAGCCTTGGCAATCGCCAAAGCACCTGCAACATCCTTGAGTTCAGTACCATCCAGTTTGAAAAGATGCGGTGCAGCCTCGCCATTTTCATTTGGAGAAGTACCAGCTACATAAGGCACAGCGTCTTTAGGATTGACTGCAAGAGCAGGAGTATACTTGACATTAAGCGCCGTCTCCGCCACCTTGCTCCACTTCGCCGGCTCGGCAATCTTCACCGAAAGTTTGTAAGCCTTGTAGTTGTTCTTCAGGAACACGACAAGCTGGACATCGGAAGAACAGTCAATCGGAGTCGACCCGCTCACGATGTCTTTTCCGTCCGGAGCACCGCTGGCATCGGCAACATTGACAGAAGCCCCTTCGGTTACTGCAAACTCAGGTACGAGAGTCTTGAGCGCCTCTGGGTCAGTACCATAAGGCAGGGTAAAACTGATGGCATCAGAATTGAAACTCTCTTCGATATAGTCAGATTTAAGGACACTTGCATTGTCCTTCGCATAGAAGCCAAAAGATGAAAAAGATACTGAGACGATCTCATCTTCCTTACTCTTGTCACAGGCTGCGAGGAGTGCTACACTCGCCAGGGCAGCCAAAAAAGTTCGTTTGCTCATAAGCTTAAAATTTTATGTATAATATAATCACTTCGTAGTATACTTCCTGATTACCAAGTCTTTCATAAGTCTGTCAGGACCGGGATAGCCGAGTGTAACGCCATCTGCCGAAACCAGACTTATGGTAACCGTGTTGTCCTTGGACTCGTCAATCTCATGCGGAAGCCAGTCGATTTTGATAACCTGCTCATAAATTCCGGGCATGAAAGTAATCTTTCCGCCAGCCGTAGCCACCTTGTAGTCAACCCCTTCCGCCAATCCATTTCCGCAAGTCACGACGAAATTCACTACAATCGGCGCTGACGGCTTAGGCCCCGTGTAATGCAATGTATATGAGCCTGTAAACTCGCCAGTGGCATTAATGCTGACCACAGAAGATTTGGCAGTATCGAAAGCCACGAAAGCCTCGTCAAAAAGCGTAATCTTGTTGCACGAAGCCGCCGAAACTGCGATTGACATCAGCATTGCCAATTCTGTTATCTTGTTCAATATCCTCATAATCAATTCATTTTATCATATCAGCTAACGCTGTGTACCATTGATGGGATTCGGCTGCATCGCTTTGTTGGCATCAAGTTCCACAAGCGGAATCGGAAGGATGAACCGGTCGTCTGGGTATGTCATCGACAATACCGATGAACCGCAGGCAGCATCCCGGGACAACGTCTCATGCCTTCTGGTCAGGTCGAACAACCTGTGCCCCTCCAGGAAAAGTTCCTTGACCCGCTCTCTCCGGATAATCCTGTCCAATTCTTCAGCATTGGAATAAACGACATTGATTTCAGAAGCCTTCACTCCCCTCGCGCGGGCTTCCAACGTCGCAATGTCCGACACGGCCGTGTCAATGTCTCCGTCATGACATGCCGCTTCCGCCCTGATGAGATACATTTCCGAAAGTCTCAACACGAACGGGTCATAGCGTTTCTGCGTATCGTCAATATCCTCAGTATCAGTAAATTTCATGCACACTCCGGAAAATTCATCCCCGCCTGAAGATTTATATGAAAGCAGTTCCGAACGGACATCAGTACCGGTCCAGGAATGTTCATCCGAGGAGAAAATGTCCATTAGCTTGGATGAAGGATTCATGCTCGGGGTGTTGTAGTCAAACATTGAACCCAACTTGGACCCGCCTGAAAGGCCGTTCAGACGGAATATCGCTTCCGGTCCTTCCTTGCGGGCGCAGAACATCGCCACATAGTCGGAACGCGGGGTCAATGACAGGCCATAATCCGCTATCACCTCCGAGGCGCATTTCTTGGCTTCGGAATAATTTCCCATATAGAGGTACACTCTGGCCATCAATGCTTTACAAGCCGCCGGAGAGGCATAGTAACATCCCTTGGTCCACCCGTCGGCGAACATGTCCGATGCCGTCTGGAGGTCATCCAGTATACGCTTATAAGTGACTGCCGCCGTGCTTCTTGCGATTTTCGACTTGACATCCGGAATCGTCGTCATCACAGCCGTACCGAGATGTGACCCGTCAGCGGAATAAGTATAAGTCTGGCCATAGACAAGGCTCAGGTCCAGGTGTATCAATGCCCTGATAAAGTATGCCTGGGCGATATAATTGCGGACACTGGCTGCTTGCTGAGGGAAACGGTCCGACACCGAAGGCCCGTATTGGATTACCTCGTTGGCATTGGCAATGATTTCGTATCCGTTCTTCCAGATATACCCCACCGCGGTGGTCTCATCGCTCTCGTCGGAAATGAAATCGAATTGCGGCCTCCATTCCGATGTCGTCGCCTGAAGACGGACCAGGTCTCCTGCAACTTCGGGATACAGGACCATATAGTTGTCATAGAACTTGTATGTCAGGCCATAAACGCCATTCACCGCAGCGTCCAAAGCGTAAATATCTGAGTAGAAATTCTTTATCGACGTCTTGCCCGTCTTTTCCACTTCCAGGAAATGGCACGATGCCAGAAGCGGGACCAACAGGAGAAAGGCTGATATATGCTTGAGTGTTTTCATAACTTCATGTATATTGATGATACCGGCATTGACCTAGAAGCCGACATTGATGCCTAGGGTCAATGTTCTTGTGCGGGGATAGCCGTACATCATTGTCTTATAGGAGTTCAGGCCCTTTTTCTGGTCAGGCGTGAACAAATAGAGATTGTCGATTATGAGAGAGGCGGAAGCGCTTTTCAGACGCATTTTCGCCAACAGGCTCTCCGGCAGGCTGTATGTCAATGCGACATTGGTCAGGTCGAAGTTGGTCCTGTTGTACAGGAACCTGGTGGAGTTCATCGACGACTTCGTGGAAAGATTGGACACCTTAGGGAACTTGGCAGGCACGCCGGCGGTAGTCCATCTGTATTTATAGACTTCCACGGCCTGGTTCGCGCTGACGATGTCATATCCGTCCTTGAAATAGATGCTTGCATAGGTCGGCAATGCGTAACCACCTATCAGATAATTGATCTGGAACGAGAAAGTCCAGTTTTTCCAGCTGAGATTGTTCACAAGGCCGCCGCTCAGAAGAGGTGTCCGGGTCTTGCCGGGTACGCGGTTCGCTGTGCTGAATGTACGGGTGACGTTGCCGTTCTTGTCGTACCACATCGGAGAACCGTCGCTCGGGTCCACGCCTGCCCATCTGACAAGGTTCCAGGTCTGGGAATCATAGCCTTCCATCCAGGCATAAGAGCCGAAACTGGTCGGGACGCCGTTGTACAATTCTAGAATCTTGTTCGAGTTGTGCGCGATGTTGAAATTCGTAGTCCAAGTGAAGTTCCTGCGGGCGAAATTGGTGCTGGTGAGGTTCAGTTCAATGCCGGTGTTCCTCATCCTTCCGATATTGGAAGATATTCTGTCTGAGGACAATACGCGCGAAACATAGATCTTGGACAACATGTCGCTGGTGACATTGTCATAATATTCCAGTTCAATGTCAAGAATCTTCTTGAGTTCAATACGTACACCGGCATTGATCATCCTGGTCTTCTCCCACGAGAGCCCCGGATTCGGAACGGAACCGATGACCGCACCGGTGCTGCCGGCATAGGAATAGCTGCTGCCGTAAACGTATGTGCCGTCAGCGCCTGACGTGTCGACGCGCGAGTTGCCGGTAAATCCGAAGGAGGCCTTGAATTTCAGCATCTTGACCAGCTCGCTGCTGAAGAATTTTTCCTTGTGCGCGTTCCATGACACTCCCGTGGACCAGAAATTGGACCAGCGGGAGTATTCGCCGAAGTCGGAGTTGCCGTCACGCCTGATATTGAACGAGACGTAATATCTTGAATCATACGAATATACAGCTCTGCCGAGGAAAGACATCTTCCTTTCGATATTGGATGAACTGTAGCCTTTCCTGGAAGATTCATCGGCATATCCGACCTCTTGGATATTGTCGTTCATGAAGCCGCTGCCGGTCGCGTACAATGTCTGATATTTCACCTGACGGAGTTCAATGCCGGCATAGGCGCTGACACTGTGTTTGTCCGCAAATTTCCTGTCGAAATTGAGCCTCTCAACATTGGTCCAGTTTATATATGAAGCGTCCGCCCTTCTGGAACTGCCCTTGGGATTTCCGGCAGAGTCCATGCCGTCAAGTGTCACGCGGGAATAATATATATCCTCGTGGCTATGGGTGTAATCAATGGCGTATTGGGCCGTAAATTTCAGTCCATCAATGATTTTCATCTCGGCAGAGAAGTTGGCGGATGTCACCACGGAGCGCTGCCGGTTGGTATTGGCCTCTCGTTCAGGAACTTCATTTTTAGTAAATTTCTGCATTGTCCACCCACCTTTCTCGACGTCGTACACCTTGTTGTACAGACGGAAAGATCCGTCGTTCATATAAGGTTCAAGAATAGGCAATGTTTCGAGATAGCCCCTGTAGAGAGGGAACAAATCATTGTTGTTGTATGACGCGGACAGCTGGGCATTGACTTTCAGCCAGCCGGTAAAGTCATACGTGTTCCTGGTCCTGATTGAGAAACGCTGCTGGCTGTCCCCTTTCACGGTATTGTTCGTGCGGTAGTAGGAACCTGTCACATAATTGGACATCTTGTCCGTACCGCTCGTAAGCGACACGTCCGCATACAGGTTCGTTCCTACGCCGAAATATTCTTTGGACCAGTCGGTATCGGTCGTGGAATATGAGTTATATTCATTGTCCTGATACGGGAAAGTACTGAGATTGTTACCGGCATTGGCCCAAGCCTCCTTCGCGACCTCCAGATACTGTTTCTGGCTCATCATGCGGAATTCGGTGCTCTTGTCGATGGTGGCGACGCCGAAATTCACGCGTGCGCTCACTGCCAGCGGCTTGTTCTTCGCGCCGGACTTCGTGGTCACGAGGATCACTCCGTTGGAGCCGTCGGCACCGTAAATGGTAACCTGGTCGGCATCTTTCAGGACCGTAATCGATTCAATATCATCAGGATTCAGATACGACAGCGGAGAAACGGTATATGAAGTTCCGGCCATCTGGTTCGTGCGGCCTCCTGTGTAGACAGGCACGCCGTCGATGACCCAAAGCGGTTCATTGGACGCGCTCAACGAGGCTTCTCCCCCTGATTCGCGTTTCGTACCGGCTCCTGGTCGTGCCGGCAGCATCCGTGTTCGGTTCAATGGTCATGCCCGGCACGAGTCCGCTGAGGAGATTGTCAATGCGTGTCTTCGGTTTGTCCTTCAGTTGGTCGGCATTGACCTGGAACGCACTACCTATCAGGTCTTCCCGGCTTTGTTTCGTTCCGTATGCGCCGACAATGAAGGAGCCCTCCAGCTGGTTGTCTTCTTCCAGCCTCACGTCCAGTTTTCTCTGCGTGCTGACGGCAATCTCCGTGGTTCGCATGCCAAGGTATTGGAACACAAGTACATAAGACTCCCCTTCCTCAGGCGCCTTGATGCTGTAATTACCGTCGGCGTCGGCGGTGGTTCCGATTTTAGTCCCGCGTATCATCACGCTCGCGCCCGCCAACGGTTCCCCGTCGGCAGCCATGATCCTGCCGGTGACACGGTCGGTATTCTGTTCAATGATTTCGTGTGAATCAGCCCTCAAGACCCCTTCCGACGCCCTGGAATCGGGTGCCGAGAACAATAAACATAAGACAGCCAATGCATTCAGGCCGTACAATTTTCGTCTAGTCCACTTCATACGGCCTAAATATAAGAATAATTTCTAAAGCATTGACATTGACGGCATACTATTTTTTACAACTCTACGTTCGTCACACTCCAAGCGACCGCTTCATGCTGAGCAGCGGTTCCAATGCGGAAATCTATGTCCAGATAACGAACGGAGGAGGTCAATTCCTCACCGTCTCGGGCACCAGGCATTGATATGGGCTACACCCAGAACAACCGCGCACAGTGAAGGCGTACCGATTTCGGTTGCAACCATAAAATTTTCAAAATTCTTATGGTTTGAATTATAAAATCACTATCTTTGCCATGTAAACAAAACGTTCATTACCATGGAACAAGCAGAACTTCAGCCGCTATTTCCGTCTGCACACCGGCCTTACGCCCCGCGCCTGGAGATTGCAGGAGAGCCCATCGTCAGAAAGCGCATCTAAAAGTTGATCAGCCAGTCCCAGCAAGGCATCACTTCGATTGTACCATAGTCGTCATTCAAGGTTCTCCTGTCATCATATGTTATTATCAATCTGCGCTTGCACGGTAATGCTTTCGGCAGTTTCTGCAAGGCGTCAACTTCACGGTTCAAGGTCACATCCGATTTGTCGATGGAATAAGAAACCTGTATTGCCAATTCTTCTTCTGGGATATAGAAGTCAACCTCAACATTATGGTTATAGAAAAAGACGCGCTCATTATCGCTGTCATTTCCATATTTGCGGAAAAGAGCAACGGCAACCATGTTTTCCAATAAAGTAGTTGTCGGATCCACAAGAAGAAGGCTAAGTAATCCATTATCAATGAAATAATATTTGCAGTTAGTTTCGCGTTCCGCAAATGCAGCATTTATGTTACGTAGCCGCAACAAAAGCCACGCATCTTCACAATGCCCGATATAATTGCTGGTCGTCGGAATGGTTATTTTGCCGCCTATTCCGGACAAAACTTTAGAGAGTCTCGAATAAGACAATGGTTGTTTCACACTTTCAGCCATCTTCTTGACCATAAGACGCAGGAGGTTCGGATTGCTGATTTTGTTACGCGCACAAATGTCTCCAAGATATATCTTCTGATATACTGAACTCATGTATCCCCTTTTTACCGTCAGCAGAACACTCTCCGGCAATCCTCCCCAGTTCATGTACTCTGCGTATTCCCGCAAAAAGATGGACTTTCCTGCGGTACTCATCAAAGTATCGTCATCATAAGGAATATTTCGCGAACGGAGATATTCTGTGAAACTATATGGATAAACCTCTATTGGTATATAACGGCCTCCAAGAGTTGTCATTATCTCTTTTGAAAGCATCTTGGCATTTGAACCGGTAATCCAAACGGTCCGTTTGCTGTCGGCCATACGCCTCGCAAACTTTTCCCACCCGTCAATATTGTGTATCTCATCAAGGAACAGCATCGGATTATCCTTTCCGGTCATTTCAATATGGCATTCAATGATCGAATTGAAGTCTTCATAATCAAAGCCGATCAACCGTTCATCCTCGAAACTTAAATAAAGCATTTCATCCCAATTATGCCCTTCACGCAACAACTGTTGAATCCGTTCAAAGAGAACAAATGATTTGCCGGCTCTTCTAACACCGACAAACACATAACAGCCATAGCCCTCAGTTTCAATGTCTCTGTGGACTATATTGTAACTTTCGATTTCACGACGATTGTCCAGAAGAATCTGTTTAAGTAATGCTTTATTAACCACAATTATTAAAATGCCATTTTAACTATTTACACAAAAGTATAAAATATCAATTAAAGAACAAAGCATTTATCTACAAGAGATGACTTTCCAGCGGACCCGCCAGATTCCGTCGTTGAAGTCATGACTGATTATCTTGAATTCGCCGACTTCCGAGGTGTTCGACACATGAGCGCCGATGCACGCGCAATCGTCATAGTCTCCAATGCTGACAATGCGTAAAGTATCAGAGGCATCATCAGGCAACTTGCTCAGGTCCACAATCCCGGCGGCATCTTCTTTCGAAACGAAATGTATCGTCACGGGCAATGCTGCATTGATAATTTCATTGACCTTAGCCTCTATTGCAGCCACCTGCTCGTCCGTAGGGCAGGTGTCGAGGATATAGTCGCATTTGCTTTTCTTCCGCTCGACATGGGCATTGCGCGAACGCGGGCATCCGAACATGTTGACCATCGTGCGGTTAAGGATATGTTCTGCGGTATGTGCCGGCTCGTATTCTGCCTTGTTATGGGCATTCAATATCGGTTCTTCCATAATTTTTTCCATTTACCGCGAAGATAGCATTTTTTTCCTGGTTCAAAAGTTTACGCTTTCACACTGACTTGACTAGACTTGGTTTTTCGGGTATCAATTCATAAATTTGTTGTCTATGAGCGATAGAGAATATATAAATTCGTTCTCAGATTTTCTTTTCTGGGATGTGGAAAAGGGGGCCTTGGATTTGGAGTCCAATGCGCCTTTTGTGGTAAGCCGTGTCCTGGAATTAGGAAAATTCAATGACTGGAGGCTTCTGGTCAGCAAATATGGAATCCCACGCATAGCTGAAATCGCCCAAAATTTACGGACTTTGGACCCAAAAGCTCTTTCTTTCATTTGCGCACTGACTTCCATCCCTAAAGAATCATTCAGATGCTACACTACGAAATGTACAATGCATGAAAAATGACAATTCCCGAATTTTGAAATTATCATATAATTGATTAACTTCGAGCGTATTAACTAATAATCAATTATATTATGCCAAAAGATCTGATGAAGTATGAATGCCTCAGATGCGGATGGATTTATGATCCGGCTGAGGGTGATCCCGATGGCGGGATAAAACCTGGTACACCTTTCAAAGATATCCCGAATTCGTGGAAATGCCCGGTATGCGGCGCATCGAAATCCGATTTCGCTCCATATCCGGAAGACTGATAAACTCAAGAAAGTCGATCGCGCCATGCGGTCGACTTTCTTTATGTCGTTTCCGGAACAAGACTTCAGATGAGCAGCATAATGCGCCCCTCTGCCTTCACAAATGTTTCCGGAAAACGCATTACCACGGCATAGACCTGCGCCGACGTAACCGGCTGCCCGTCTTTCCTGACATGCAGCCTCCTGCGGTTGATGATCTCCGCAATCTGTTCAGTCCTCAACCCGCCGTTGCGTTCAGCCAGAACATACAAAATCGCCTCTTCAATCTTCATTTCCGTTTTACAAAATGTTCAAATCTGTCTTATAAAATGTTCAAAACAACTCTATTATTGAACTCGCAAGAAAAACATCGAGAGGGATTCCACCAGTGCCAATGATATAACTATGTGCAGGTTTGAATTTTTCGGTAAACCTAGGCAATCCGTTATTCATACCTCTTCTCCCACTTTTAACTTCAATCGCAATGCAAGAATCATCAGACTGCACGATATAATCGACTTCATCATCACGTTCACGCCAATAAAACACCCTCAAATCTTCGTCCTCAGCCTGTGATAGAAGATGAGCACCAACAGCACTTTCAACCCATCTTCCCCATAATTTTGCATCAACTCTTACTGCCGCATACGATTTTCGTTGAAAGGCCGACAGCAATGCATTGTTATAAACCTGGAATTTAGGGATTGAATTATATTTGCGGGCATCATCATTAGCATACTTTTGAAGCCCGGAGATTAATTGGCATTGGTCCAACAAATCAAGATAAAATGCAAGAGTAGTGATATTCCCTTCATCTTGAAGTTGTCCTGCAACTTTCGTAAGAGACAATTCCTCAGACGAATATTTGCATCCAAGTTCAAACAACCGCTTCATCAAAGCAGGTTTGTAAATATTGCTGGTTTGAAGAATATCGTTTTCGATTGCCGGAGCAGCTATGCTATCCTTAATATAGCGTTTCCAACGACTCTCATCCGACAAGAATCCAGCTGCGCCTGGATATCCTCCGAAATATATATATTCCTCCAATGATAATCCGAACGCATCCGACATTTCTTTGAAAGACCAATGTCCCATTCGAATCAATTCAAATCTTCCGGCAAGACTCTCTTTAAGTCCGGACTGTAACATCAGTCTGGAAGATCCGAGCAGAATCAATTTAATGTTTACATCATTATGAGTATCCCAGTCCCATTCCGTCTTGATACCTTCACTCCATTGATCAATTTTTTGAATCTCATCAATGACAAGCAAGTGAGTTTGCTCATGCTTAATTCTCATCAGGCCACGCACAGACTCCCATGTACGATGAATCCAACTGGAATCTTTTGGATTAACCCCATCTGCCTTCGTTAGAGTATAAGGAATCGTGACCTTCTCCAGCACTTGATCCATCAAGGTGGTCTTTCCAACTTGACGAGGGCCCACAATCACTTGTATCTTATTCCTTTTCTCATTGACTCTACCTAATACATCATTGTAGTATTTCCTAACGTAAAATGTCTGATTTTCCATTACAAAATGTTCAAATCTGTCTTACAAAATGTTCAAATCTTTGCAAAGATAGCGAAAATCAGGTTTCTTGCAAGGGGATATTCATATCAGAATAAATGCCTCACTTGCAAGTGAACTGTTTGGCACAAGTAGAAATTATGCGCCGTGGCGTGTAAATAGCTAGCTATTAGATATTTCGGCATTTTCAGAGTTTGCAAAACCGCAACCCTGAAAATGGCTAATCCGCTATGACGTAAGGACTTATGCGCCACGCCTACTTATGGTTGCCCTGGTACGCATTGAAAAGAGGCGTGGCGGAAATCATACAGTCACTCTTGCGGCAAATAACGCGCAACGGTTGTGAATTATCGGCGGCATTTGATTATCTTTGTGTGATGTTCGTCATTAACGCCATGCGGACATATTTAATCAAACAAAACATTCATCAAACAAGAACCGAATGACACAGAAAGGAATTTTCAGGAACACGATCGGAGCATTGACATTGACATTGTCGATGGGAATCATTGCGGAAACGGCGGCTTATGCGGATGAGGGCATGTGGCTTCCGTCGCTGATTTCGCAGAGGATCGGGGACATGCAGAGCAAGGGCTTCAGGCTCTCGGCAGAAGACATTTACAGCGTGAATCAGGCATCATTGAAAGATGCGGTCGTGCTTTTCGGGCGCGGATGCACGGGTGAAGTCATTTCAGCGGAAGGACTGCTTCTTACCAACCACCACTGCGGATACGGACAGATCCAGAAGCACAGCAGCGTCGAACACGACTACCTGCGGGACGGATTCTGGGCAATGAGCAGAGAGGAAGAACTGCCGAACAAGGGGCTCAGCGTGAGTTTCCTGGAAAGGATGGAAGACGTCACTTCCGTGATTCTCGAAGGATATACCCCGAAATTGACCGAAGCGCAAAGGGATTCCATCGTGAATGTCAATTCCAAGCAGCTCATAAAAGAGGTAACTGCTGAAGGAAAGGGACTTAGGGCTACTGTCGAGTCATTGTACTACGGAAACCAGTATTTCCTGTTCCTCTACCGCGAATACGGCGATGTCCGCTTGGTAGGCGCTCCGCCTTCATCCATCGGAAAGTTCGGCGGCGACACGGACAACTGGATGTGGCCGCGCCATACGGGCGACTTCTCGATTTTCCGCATCTATGCAGACAAGGACAACAACCCTGCGGAATATTCCGAGGACAATGTTCCATACACGCCCAAGAGATTCTTCAAGATTTCTCTCGGAGGCGTCCGGGAAGGCGATTTCACATTCGTGTACGGATTTCCGGGAAGGACCCAGGAATATATCATGTCAGAGGGCGTGAGATATGTATCGGAGATTTCCGACCCTGCGAAGATAGCACTGAGGACAATGAGGCTCGACACTCAGAAAAAATACATGTCCGAGAGCCAGAAGGTCAGAATCCAGTACTCTTCCAAGAATGCCGGCGTGGCCAACGCATGGAAAAAGTGGCAGGGCGAGATGAAGGGAATCAACCGCCTGGGCACTGTCGCTGCCAAACAGGAATACGAAAAGAGATTTGCCAAGTGGGCCGAGGGGACGGAATACAGCACCATACTGCCACGCCTGGATTCATTGTATGGAGCATTGGAACCTTATACTTTCGCCAGGGAGTATTACAGCGAGACGGCCGCGTCCGTGGAGCTTTGCAGTTTCGCGGGTTCGGTAGTGAAAAAGCTTGCCGGCGGCGACAATGAAGGGGCGGCAGCCCTGTCGGAGGCATTCTACAAGGATTATTACCTTCCTATCGACAAGGAATCTTTCGTGGCGACCATGAGCGCATTTGTCAAAGATGTTCCGGAGAAGTTCCATCCGGAATACCTTAAGAAAGAGCTTGCGAAGTACGGAAACGTAAGCAACTGGGCAGATGCATTGTTCGGAGAATCCCTCTTCACGGATGCGGACAAGGTTGCGGAACTGGAGGCAGCCGATACGGCAGCAATGTATGCGGATCCGGCTGTAAGGTTCGCCAATGAATTCAGGAAATGGTATGCAAGCGACGTATACCCTTACGAGAAACGCCTGAACCGTGAAATCACTCTGCTTTACAGGGACTATATGAGAGGGCAGATGGAGTTCGAGCCGAAGAAAGCATTCTTCCCTGATGCAAATCTCACATTGAGAGTAGCTTACGGAAGCATCAGCGGCTACTCCCCTGCCGACGGGACATATTACAAGCCGCAGTCGACGCTCGAAGGAATAATGGAAAAGGACAATCCTGAGATTTTCGACTACGACATCCCACAGAGGCTGCGCGACATCTATGCGGCCAAGGATTATGGTCAATGGGCGATAACCGGGGACAATGGAAAGAAGACAGTTCCGGTATGCTTCATCGCCACCAACCACACCTCGGGAGGCAATTCCGGAAGTCCGGTGATAAACAAGGACGGCAACCTGATCGGTCTGAATTTCGACCGCGTATGGGAAGGCACGATGAGCGACATCGAATTCGACCCTGACTATTGCCGCAACATCTCGCTTGACATCCGCTATGTCCTGTTCACCATAGACAAGCTGGCCGGCGCAGACCATCTGCTGAAGGAAATGGTGTTCGTGAATTAGGGATTGCCAGGGCATACAGCAATCGTTCCGCGAAAACGTTTTAAACGGTACAATCCGGTATAATTTCGCCGCTTTGTACCGTTTAATCGTTTTATCTGGAACCGAATCTGAATCAAGAAGGACCTGCGCTGACCGCCTTTCCGAATACATGGGCTGTCACAGCCACAAGGTTACGAACACCTGCGGCTGTTGCGGATTTTTACGCCTGAAATGGCGTCTGAAATGCTGGGATATTTGATTTATGACGAATGAATCTGTCGATCAGTGCGAGTAATGTGCAAACTCTGACTGCAGAATATCCGAGACCATCTTTTTGGCATCATCGAATGTAAACTGCTGATAAATTATATGTATATTCTGCAAGTCAATGATATGAGAAGCCATTAACTTGAACACGGCTAGTTTATCATCGTCAAACGAAAAGATGCTTAATATCTTTGCGCATTGATTGCATGAGTAATAGCAGCCAAGGCTGGCCACTTCTATCAAATCCTTCTTGTCTTTATCGAAGCTGGCATCGGATACTTTTTTATATAAAGTGGAAAAGTCTCTATCGTTCAGCCCGTGCAGTCCATGCGGATATACCTGCTGATTTATTCTTGGAACGCCATTGGAGTAAACCTGAGAATTGATTTCTTCCTGCCGGTTGGACTCAATTGTCCGTTCGTCACATCTGACGACTTTACCAGTCATATCGAACATTACATAAATCCTTATGTTTGAACCACCCACAAACGGTCCGCGCCATTCTTCATACATCCAGATGTCGCCGAATTCATCGAAACTGGATGTCAACGGGGTACCAAGCAAAGCTGTCACTTGCTGTTTGGTCATGCCGCGTTCTATGACAGGTTTTTTAATTCTCGCGATTGCAGAGATACTGAAGGTCAGCATAAGAATGCATGCGACCGTTGCTGCCGTCAATTTATTTCTGTTCATAATCAATTGGTTTTCGGATAAGAATCAATGTTGTACGCAGACTCGATAAGACAATCATCATGCCATGGTCGGAGTAATCTCCATGTATTCTGACATTCGACTGTAGACATGGATACGGAAGATTTACTTGAGGCGGCCAATGATGCCGTCAATAATGCCACTCTCAGAACCAAATCGAGAGCGTTCCGGAGGCGGTGTCGTGCAAAGGAGATGATGACGGAGTCAATATGAGAGCAGCGTCAAGCGTCATATGCCAGAAGCGAAAACCCAATCCTACAGAGGCCCACCGCTGCTCACCGGCAGATTTGTTGCCCAGATGATAGCCCCCTCTGGCATAGACCATGCGGCGGTATGAGTACTCGGCGCCGAAAGATGCTGAGACGCCCCTGCTCGGAGACAGACTGCCGCATGTCGGCGCCACGGAAATATCCAGGGAAGCACCGGCGCGGAAACGGTTATGTTTTCCTGCCAGAAGCCCGGCTGAAGCACCTGCATTGACAAGCCATGGAAGGCTGCGGCGGCCTGAGCCATAATCCGGAGACGTGCCGAAATTCTTCAACTGCGCGATTGCTGCAATGTCTTCCATGGCACCTTTGAATATATGACGCCAAGCCAGACCGGCATCGAAGGAAACAGCATTGGCAGCATTTCCATAGCCCGGGTCCAGACGTAGATATCTGGCAGTCAATGCTGCCGAGAAATCTCCACAGAACTTGTGGGCATATCCCATTTCAAAAGCCATGTCCCCAGGCTTGGCTGTGTCATCAATAACATTGCCATAATCATCAGTCTGTTCGAAAGGCGGTGTTTTCAAAGAGCGCATGCCGAGATAGACAGTCCCGGCCTTGCTGAAACTGTATCTTGCCGACATTGAATAAGAAGACATTCCTCCGCCCAGAACGTTACGCATCCACGACTGACAGGAAAAGCCGGCAGAAAAGCGATTCTGCGAGAACGGAGACAGCGCAGCATTGTCCAGCACAGAAACATCATCGAGTGATACCACCCCGGCACCTGCCAGGGACATTGTCCTCGAATCCGCCGGGTTTTTCATAAAAACGCCTGTCTCTTGAGCTGCGGCCGTGATGGTGGCAAGGCAGAAAAATTCCACGCAGCAGATTGCCAATATAATATTGAGTCCTGATGGTTTCATAGCACATGAAAATCTATAATTTAACAACTGTGCGGACAAGTGAGCCTCCATCCCAGAAGATGCGGACCGTATAATTTCCGCCGCCCAAAGATGACATGTCCACTGAAGCCGGTTCAGTCGGGGCAATCTGCACGTCAGCAGCCAGTACACGCCTCGCTGCGGCATCATACACAGAAACATTGACCTGTCCTTTCACATTTCTTCCCATACGGATATGCACGATATCCTTGACAGGATTCGGGTACAAATCGACTTCGCGGGAATCATCTCGACAGAGCACGGCAAAAGTACATTGCGAGACATTTCCGCCCTCATCGACAGCAGTTACCTCAACTTCCGACCGACCGAATTTAAGAGGCATTATGCTGAACTCTCCTGAAGGGAGTTCCTGTAGGAAAAGCATTGACCTGTCGCAGGACAGACTGTATTTTACGGTCTCGGGGACCTCATCTTCAAATGCAGATGACGGCAGGAATACGGAGGTTTCCTTCATTGAGCCGAGATAGACCGGAGCAAAGGCATTGACGACAACCGGGGCCTGATCCGGCAGCAGATCGAATCTCAAGTCTGCCGAGTCGGATGCGCCGAAACGGTCCGAAACCGTAACATGCAGCGAATAAGAGCCAGGAGTACGCTTGTAGTTGAAGATGTCCAGATGCAGTTTGCCCTTTTCTTTCACAGGTGTGACCGCACCGCTCGGGTCAGTAAGTTCATACGTATAGTCCTTGCTGTCCGGGTCCGTGACCAGGCAAGTCACACGCACGCGCCGGTTATAAGCCACTTGCACCGGCTGAACGGCATCAGTGGAAAGGACAGGCGGTTCGTTTACAGGAGTCCCGAAGGAAATGGAGGATACGGGCGAACGGTTCATCCACGGGTCTTCGGCAATAATCGCCACGGTGTAGCGGGTATCCTGGTCCATATTCAGAAGAGTATATGACATCTTGTCTCCGGACTTTTTCCCGTTCACTGGAACACGTACAATGCTTGCGCCTTCAGGAAGATTTTCCGGATCCGGCTTGTCCAATGTCCCCACGCGCCACATTATCAAGAATGTATCAGGATGCTCGTCATCCTTGTCTTCAGGTACGGTCCATGTCAGTTCCACTTCTCCGGCCGTATTGCTGTTCTGAAGGTCAGTCACACGGTCAGGAGCATAGCCTTGGTCCGAAGATACAGCCTTGTAGGCATCCACGATTCCCGAGCCCAGAAGTCCCTTATAGCCAGGATTATAAGCATCTATATCATTGGCTCCTCTCGTCAGATACAGTTTCAGTTTATCCGGCGTGAAGCCAGGACCTCCATATTTGGAGACGGCAAGTGCAGCTATGCCTGAGACATGAGGACACGCCATTGAAGTACCCTGCATATAGCCATATTGGTTATCCGGCAGCGTGCTGTAGACCGGACACTCGTCATCATAGCGTCCGTCTTTCCGATAGGTTCCGCCTGGTGCAGCGACATCTACCCATTTCGCATAGTTGGAATAATATGCCTTGCGGTAATCAGGTGCGACGGATGCCACTGAAAGCACCTGGTCGTAGCATGCCGGATAGGAAAGATAATTGCGGTCATCATTGCCTGCCGCAAAAATCACTATCCCACCCTTCATCGGGCCTACCTGATTTCCGTTCTCGTCAATTCCTGCATATTTTATGAAATAGTCTATGGCCTCCTGACAACTCTGGGGAAGATAGGTCGCTCCATCATATCCCCAGCTGTTCTGGCTAATGACTGCACCGGCATCGGCTCCGTATTTGATGGCCGCATCCGAATCGCCGTCATCATTCTTGTTGTTCGTAAACATTTGACAGCTGAGCAGACGGACTCCGGAATGGTTTCCGCTTCCGCCTGCAATTCCGCAGACACCTTTGCCGTTATTATTCTCCGCACCTATGGTCCCTGCCACATGAGTCCCATGCGGGACAGCAGTTATCTTGTTATCCCCCATCGGATTACGGTCAGTATATATGAATTTCCAGCCATATATGTCATCCACATAGCCGTTATTGTCGTCGTCCACTCCCTCCTGTCCATAGAGTTCAGCCCAGTTGCCGACATTGCCTGCCAAATCCTCATGGGCATAGTCGATACCGCCGTCCACGACAGCCACAACGACATCATTGCTGCCGGACGTAACCTCCCAGGCACGGAACAGGTTAATGTCCGCTCCGGCTATGGCATCCGTGCGGCTGCCATCATTATGGTAATGCCACTGTTTCGGCAGATAGGGATCGTCCACCGGATATTCCGAAGATGAGCTGACGCCCATAGGCAGCATCGTGACAGGCTTTCCGAAATCTATCCTCTTCACAGGCAGGACCTTTTCCACAACCTCGATTCCATCTGTCTTCTCCAACTCTCCTGCAGCCTTGGTTACAGGAACAGCGTCGTCATACCATACATTATACCACCTGTCCAGACCTTCCTTATGAGTACGTGCCTCGAATTTTCCGGCATACGGGAACACACGCTCCATCCTGGTCGCTCCGACTGCAGAAAGCAGACTAATCCTCGGCTCTACTTTTTCCGAAAACTTAACCCTGAGTCTCCCCGGAATAACCTTGATATCATCTACCTCACGTATAGGCGTTTCGATATCAATGTCTTTTTCTACCTCATCGCGGACGGACGAGCAAGAACTTGCAGCAGAAACTCCCAGCATCATTGCCAGCACCAATACTGCGGCATGGTTGTCATTCATCATTTCTCCATTCATTTTTTTTCGGGCACAAATTTACGCCAATGCCATAAAACGTCAACTCACCATTTGTAGGTATTTCGCCAATGAAAAATCACCATTTTATAGGATTGCCGACAGAAATTCAGGTCCGTAAATTTGCAGCCGAAAAAAATGGACTGACAAAAAAAGATGACCCTGAACAACTATCGGACTCACTATATGATATTGCTGCTTCTTCTGATGACAATAATGTCGTCGGAACTCGTTGGAGCTCAGAACGTCAGGCACATTGCCGGAACTGTTACCGACATTGCAGGCAATCCTGTAGCAGGGGCCGGCATCGTAGCTTACGGCGGAAAAGGCCGTACTTACGGCACATCCGCAGACGCTGATGGACGCTTCTCCTTCGACCTTCCTGACAGCATCGGGACCTTCAAGACGGTAATGCTGGGATATTGCGACGAGATTGTACGGATCAATACCGGAAGTACAAAGTACAATATCATCATGAAAGAACGGACAGAGACCGTATCTGACGTAGTCGTAACAGGATATGTGGACAAGAAAAGAAAGCTACACGGGAGCTCTAAGCGTAATAAAGCGCGACCAGATAGAGAAACTGACACATAGTAACGTATTGAACATCATACAGCTGCAGGCGCCGGGCTTCGAGCTGCAGGACGATATCCAGAATGGTTCCAACCCCAACAAAGTGCCGGATATGGTGCTCAGGGGAAGAAGCAGTTTCATCGAAGGAGATCAGACCAATGTCCCCCTGTTCATCCTTGACGGCACAGAAGTGGACATCACATACATCTTCGACATGCCGGCAGAAGACATTGAATCCATTTCAATTCTTAAAGATGCTTCCGCCACGTCATTCTATGGTTCCAAGGCTGCAAACGGAGTAATAGTCATTACCACAAGACCGACGCAATACGGAAAGCTGCAAGTCAGCTACTCAGGAAATATGCAAGTCAGTGTGCCTGACCTTTCCGACTACCGCCTGCTCAATGCTGCAGACAAACTGGAGTATGAGCGTCGGGCCGGCATATACGGCAATTTCACAGGTTCCAGCAGCACCGACATCGCATGGCAAAAGGTCTACTACGAAAAACTCGACCGGGTCAATGCCGGGGTCAATACCGACTGGAAACGATTGGCTCTCCGCACAGGCCTGACACATCTGCACAACGTAATGCTTTCCGGAGGCAGCCGGGATTTCAGGTACAACGTCTCAGGAAACATAAACTCCACACTAGGTATCATGGATGAGTCCGGCAGGACCAGCAGTTCATTGCGCATCAACATCACCTATGGCAGTCTGTCCAAGCTGTTCATCCAGAATATCGCATCATTCAGTGCTGCCAGGTCCAAGGATGTTCCCTATGGGAAGTTCTCGGACTATGTGAGGCTGAACCCGTACGACATGCCATACAATGCCGATGGTTCACTGAATACAGAGCTTTCGTTCAATACAGCCAATCCGCTATACGAAAAGCAACTCAGCAGCTATATCCATTCCTCATCTGATTCGTTCATCGACACGTTCAAACTGAGATGGAACATCGTCGAAGGCTTCAGAGCCGAAGCGACATTGAGCTATACCCTGACGAAATCCGGCGGAGAGACTTACTATTCGCCGAAATCGCAGAAATTCAACACCACCGCAGACCCGAAGAAAAAGGGCAGTTTCAATGTAAATGACGGTACGTCCAATGCACTGTCCGGCAATGCTTTCCTGGTCTGGAACAAGTCATGGGGCGAGACATTGACAAGAACAAGTTCGTTCAGCCTCACCGGCGGGGTCAATGTGGAGGCCACGAAGTCCGACACTCATTCTTTCTCGGCGCTGGGCGTCCTTTCCGACAAACTGGAGCACCCGTCCATGGCGACAGGCTACGCCGAGAGCCATCCGGGAGGAGGAGAGGACCGGTCCAGGATGCTTGGATTCTACGCCAATGCGAATTACATCTACGGAAACCGTTATTTCGCCGATTTCTCCATACGTTATGAAGGTTCTTCCAAGTTCGGCACAGACAACAGGTTCGCCCCGTTCGGTTCCTTGGGTTTCGGTTGGAACATCCACAAAGAGAAATTCATACAGACGACAAAGATCTCACTGCTGAAACTGCGCGCCAGCATCGGATTCGTAGGCAATGCCAACTTCAATCCATATCAGGCGCAGCTTTCATACCGGTACAGTTCAGATTTGTATTACAACGGCAACATCGGCGCCGTGCCGGTCTCAATGGTAAATCCAAACCTTAAATGGGAGCGAAGTCTGAAAAGAAACATAGGCTTGGACTTCGGAGTGTTTGCTGACAGGCTAAGCGGCAGCATTGACTATTACTATGACACTACCAACAGTCTTGTGATGGACATTTCCAAACCGCCGCACATAGGGTTCAGCAATGCGAAAGAGAACCTTGGGAAGATAAGCAACTCAGGAGTGGAACTGTCCATAAGAGGAAATGTTCTGCAACGCAAAGATCTTAATCTGAACCTTTTCCTCAACGCCAGCCACAACACCAACAAGATTCTTCATATAAGTGACTACTTGAAGAACTTGAATGAGAAGAACGAGGCATCATCCTCGTCCGTGCTGCCGGCTTCATTTTATCAGGAGGGAGAATCAATGACGGCTCTGAAAGTCATGCGTTCCGCCGGAATCAATCCCGCAAACGGACGTGAGGTATTCATTGACAAGGATGGAAACTATACTTATGTGTACAGTTACAAGGACAAATACGTGGCTGGAGACACCTCTCCGGTGGTGAATGGTGCTTTCGGGGCATCATTCAGCTGGAAAAGTCTGGATTTTTCTATGACTTTCGCCTACAGGCTGGGAGCCACTGTCTATAACCAGACGCTTGCGACAAAGGTGGAAGGAGGAAATCCTCGCGAGAACGCAGACAGACGCGTGTTCTACGACAGGTGGAAACAACCTGGAGATATGGCCAAGTACAAGAATATCGCCTCGCGGGAGGTCACACCTGTTACCGACAGGTTCGTGGCCAAGGAATATGCCCTTGACGGTTCTTCTCTCAAAGTCTCATATACATTGCCGCAGAACTGGATTACCCGGATACATCTGCGCAGGGCCATGGTTTCGTTGTCCACAGGTGACCTTTTCAACTGGTCATCCATCCGCAGGGAGCGTGGCCTGGACTATCCCTTCGCAAGGACATTTCAGTTCTCATTATCGCTAAACATCTGACAATATGACAAATAGGTACATATCTGGTTTTATCATAGTTCTTCTGGCGTCTTCTTGCAGTTTTCTTGACATTGACACTCCGGGAATCGTAAACAACGGGAAAATGTTCGGGAACGAGCAGGGATTCATTGACGCTATGGATGGAGTCTATGCTTCCATGGCAGCGGAGGGCCTATACGGCAAGGAACTCTCTTTCGGATTCATCGACGAAATAGCACAGCTGTATTTCAATGACTATGGCGAAGGCGAGACGACATTGACAAAAAGCATTGACCTCAAATATAGGGACGAGGATGTGCGTGCGCGTATCGACGCCATCTGGAGCGGGGCATATAATGTCATTTCTTCTGCGAACAGTATCATTGACAATGTCTCCGGGCATTCTTATCCGGGGCTTCCGCATATCGAAGGCGAGGCGCGGGCTGTAAGGGCGATGGTACATTTCGATATACTCCGCCTGTTTGCTCCTGGAATGGAAAAGCCTGATGCTGAAGCAATTCCCTATGCCGACCATTTTTCCATAACGCCTTTCAGGAGGCTTTCTGTAAAGGGTGTATATGACAGGATCACTGATGATCTGGAGCGGTCGTACAAACTGCTTTCAGAATCTCCGGAGATTTCCGGGAGGACTCCGTCCAATGTTTATATGAACAAATATGCTGTCGCGGCTCTTCTGGCGCGCGTACACAACTGGGCGGGCAATCACGGAGAAGCGGCCAAGTACGCTAAAGCCGCATTGGAGGGTGATTTCCAGTTCACTCGGGACGAGCAAGTGAAAAGTCTTTTCAAGGGATATCTGGCAAACAGGGAGTGCATATTCGGACTCCATGCTCCGAACATGTATCTGGACGTGAGGAGCAACCTCTACCCCACCAGACTTACCGAGTCAATGTTGATGGTACGTGACAATTACCAGACGCTGTTCGAAGTCCCTACATTCACTTCCACAAACAATGATTACCGGTATCAGGCATGTTTTTCCAAGAGGACGTGGACTAAAAGCGTCACGCTTTGTGTGAAGTTATACGACAAGAACTATGATGAAGACCAGATAGTTCCGACCGGGCGCATTCCCGGACCAAATCTCATAAGGATTCCGGAGATGTACTACATTCTGGCGGAGTCCGCATATGCATCTGCAAACATGGAGAAGGCTCTGGAATATCTGAATGCAGTGGTGACGGCACGCGGTCTGCTTCCGCTTTCGGCCGAAGACATTGACACGGAGGCCAAGTTCAGAAGGAAACTTGTCGGAGAATATATTAAGGAGTACTGGGGAGAGGGACAGATTTTCTTCATTTACAAGCGGTTCAATCTGGATATGGATGGGGTAAACAGCAAACATTTCACAGCATCTGACGATGTTTATGTTCTTCCGCTGCCGGAGAGCGAGTACGAAAACGGGGAGGCACGGAAATGAGAAGAACAGCAATGATTTTGGCCTTGGCAGGCATAATCGCAGGGTGCAGTTACAAGGAAAGTTTCCCTTACAAGGGTGATTCGCTGGTGAATTTCAAGACAGATTCACTGTATTTCTCTTTCGGTGAGCTTCCGTTTTCAGTGACGGACACGACGCTCCTGATCGGGGTGGAAATCATCGGTTCCCCTGCCGGTCATGAACGTATATTCAATATCACTCTTGACAATTCGAGGACAACGGCAAGGCTGCATGAGCATTATGATGAGCCGCGGATGGAGGGGACAATCCCTTCCGGAGCATCGGCGGGTACGGTAGCATTGACAATACACAGGTTGTCCCTCCAGTCGGATTCTGTATTTACGGTGGTGCTGGATATGCTGCCCGGTGAGGATTTCAGACTCGGTGCGGTGGAGGACAGGTCGGTGGCAATCAGTTTCACGAACAGGCTTGACATGCCGGAATGGTGGTCTATGCTGTCGAAGTGGCTTGGCGAGTATAATCCACGCAAATACCAGAAATTCATAGAATTATGGGGCAGAGCAATTACGCGCACAGATATCAATGAGATGAAATACACGATATTGCGGACTTTCAAGAAAGTCAAGGAGTATTTCGGGGATCATCCGGAGTTCGATGTCTCTTTCCCTGACGTGGACTGGCCGGTATAACGGATATTGACACGATATTTTTTTTAAATCAATAATAATACGAATTATGAAATCATTGAAAATGTTTGCAGCGGCAGGTGTTCTCGCGGCTATTGCCGCATCCTGCGCAAAAGAAAACAACATCAAGGTAATCGTGCCTCCTGATGTGGCTGAGTTGTCAGGTGTAGAAGCCAAATACGACAGAGGCCTTCACGAGTATCTGGAGATTGCTCCGACCGTGAATTTCGTGAACTACACGGAAGAGAACAAGGACAGTGTAAAATATGAGTGGAACATAGACTACAAGGTCGTCGGAACAGACAGCGTGCTGACATTCAAGTGCGACAAGAACGGCCAGTTCAACGGTTATCTGAAGGTTTCCACGTCCACCGGTGCCAAGATTGCCGATTTCAAGCTTACGGTCACGACTCCTTATGACAAGGGACTTCTGCTGCTCTCCGGTACGAGCGAAGGGTCAATACTGACGTGGAAACGTCTTGACATTATGAGCACTCCGGCAAGTCCGTACGCTTTCAAGGACAACAACCCGACGCTGGAACTCGGCAAAAGCCCGCTGGCATTGTGCTGGAAAGGTGAAGGACTTACATCTCCAAAGGCGGCGGCTCTTAAGGACAATTACTATGAAGTGCTCGTCAGCACAGAGAATCCCGTCAAGGTTTATGCATTGAATACCAATGATATGACCGTTAGGACAGAAATCACGTACAACGGCAGTGGTGAGTTCCATCCAAATGCCATGCTCTGTCCTAAAGGTACGCAGGAGGGCGCATGGAACAGTATGCAGGATGTCGTCTATTTCGTAGGTGGGGGCAAAGACTACATCATGACAAGTGACAGGAATTTCGTTGCTGCAGAAGGTTCTGACATCCTTCCGAAAGGAGCCGTGATTGCAGACTATACTTGCGTTGTCGGCCAGACTAACTCAAGTGATTATGTCCGCGCATATTTCGACAAGACCACACACAAACTTGTCTATCATTCGGCAATTTTAGCTTCTGAAGCAACAGAGGGAGACAAAGTGCTTTCCGGCGAGCCGATATTCCTGAAGGGATGTGACGGAGAGTATTACAAAGAGCGTTATGATGCCATGGCCATAATGCTGGTGACTGCAGATGGTGCCGCCACGAAGGTTTACAGGTTCGATCCTGATGCTGCCGTAATGGGAGAGCAGGTCCTGAGCGAGATAGATGCGTCAGGCAAGATTCTTCCAGAGTCCGCCATAGCAGTAAACCCTATCAAGACGATTCTCTACTACTCCAACGGGAACAGAATCTACAGACTCAACTATGACGGAAAGAATTTCGACTCTGAGCCATACATCACGCTCGACGGCAATTACACAGCAAAGAAGATGATTTTCAACACCTACGATGCCAAGACGCTATACATCGCTGCGGAAAATGCCGATGAAGAGAGCGAGATGAAGGCTTCACTGTTCATCTACGACATTGCTGACGATGCTTCCGCCAAGCTGTTGTTCAAGGACGACAAGGTAGGCGGTTCTGTCAAGGATCTCATCTATAAAGGAAACGGACGCGAGTATGAGAGCATACCGTCAAAGACAGCTAAACGACTCATTTAGAGTGCTGATTTAAGGCGGGTATTGTCAATGACTTCCTGAACTAAAATAATTTTGCATATTTTTTGCATCACCAATACGGCTCCGCGTGTGCGGGGTCGTAATTTTTAACTGGTTATGATGAAGAGAATTATGCCGCTCTGTGCGCTGGTGTGCGCATTGGCGTTTTCGGTATCCTGCGACAAGGACAATGCCGACAAGATTGATTGGAAAGAAATACCAAGTGAGATAATCACCGCCGAAAGCGGGAATGCAGTGATTACTGTCAATGAGGTGCCTGTGAAGATAGGCTATGCCAAAATTTCAGCAAATTCTGACAATGCGACATTGACATTGAACAATGTCATTCCCGGCTACCGCAAGGTGGAAATGGGCATTGACCTCAAATCGGCCGGCGAGGGGGAATGGTCTTTCAGCGGACAGACTTCCCTTACGGCGAGCCCGTCGATGGTGACGTTGTTCTCGGTCGAAGCCCGTCCGACGATCTACGAGATTTCATCCGAAGGCAAGATTACTTCTGAGGGAAAAATAACGGTCGTGGCGACGACAAAGGTTTCGGAGAAAGCTCAGGCCGGATTGACCGGAACATGGAATCTTCTCCGTACGGCAGCCCCAGGAGCCAACTTGCTTCCGTCTAAGTATCCGATGCAGGTAACATGGAAAGCAGACGGAGAATATGCCGCCACAGCAGACAATCTTTCAGTGGCATTGAGCCTTATGGGGAGCTTGGATATCGCGGACAGATTCAACAGCATGATATTCCATGAGGACGGCAATGTTACCGCGGAATACAATGAGGCAGAATCTGAAGACAAGGGAGATTTCCAGATGCCTGATGTCCAGACGCTTCTGAAGGCGCTTATCGGGCCTGACGGAAAGTATCATTTCAATGCTGGTCCCAACACTGAATGGATTTCCCTGCCTAAAGCAAATCTCGCTTTCTGGTATGCTCTCCAAGGTTATTGCTACATTGTCCCGAATCTGGCCGCATCGGCTGAGGATGGCGACGACACGAATGTCCTGGATATTATGAAATCTCTAGACAGTCTCAAATACCTGGGTGTAGATATGACCCTTCTCCTGCCCCAGATACAGGAAATGATGAAATACGGTCTCCGGTTCAAATATTCTGAGGAGGACGGTTCTCTCGAACTTTACGCCGACAAGGAAATGTGCGATCCGGTCGTCAATGCTTTCCTCCCTGCCCTTCCGAATCTGGATAAGATTCTTGCCGAAATGGAAAGCAATCCGGACCTTTCAGCAGAAGAAAAGGCCGAGTTGCTCGCACTCAAGCAGGTCATGAAAGCCCTCGGATTCGAGAAGCCGTCAGACTTCGTCCCTCTCTGGCAAAACACCCGGACATTCAGGATTTCAATTAATCTGGTGAAGGCCTGAGGCTTTTGTCCCGCGAAAACGTTTTAAACGGTACAAACCGGTGAATTTTTGCCGCTTTGTACCGTTTAAACGTTTTATCTGGAACCAAATCGTGCGGACCGGTTCTCCCGACAGGCTTCTAAGAACCTTGGCGATTACAGCAACTTGATTGCGATATGGGCGCAGGCCTCAGCATCGGCCAGGGCATGGTGGTGATTGGTCAGGTCATAACCGCAGGCTGCGGCAACCGTCTGCAGCTGATGGTCAGGCAAACAGCAGCCGAAATGATTACGGGAGGCAGAAAGGGTATCATGGAACTCATACTCAGGATAATCCATCTGATACACCCTGAAAACCTCTCTCAGACATCCTTCATCGAACCGGCTGTTGTGTGCCACAAGCGGGAGGCCCTCAATCTTCGGAGCTATCTTCTCCCAGACATACGGAAAAACCGGAGCATCTTCAGTATCTTCTTCAGTCAGACCGTGGACTTGCTGGCAGAACCACTTATAGTATTCCGGCTCCGGATGTATCAGACTATAGAAAGAGTCCACGATCTGACCGTCACGGACAATCACCACTCCGACGCTGCACACGCTGGAGCGGCACTCATTGGCCGTCTCGAAATCAATTGCTGCAAAATCCTTCATACACTACTAATATTTGTCAATGCAAATGTATGAAGAATCGCCGAAAATACTGGCAGTAAGAATCATTATAATTGTGATTGACAAAATGTGGGAGACTTTGTATTTTTGCATTGTTACTACATAAGAATGAAATCATGAATCCTATTTTGGCGACACTTCTGATACCATTTCTCGGCACTGCGTTAGGGGCATCTTTCGTATTTCTCATGAAGCGCGACATGCCGGCATTGATGCAAAAGCTCCTGTTGGGGTTCGCGTCAGGCGTAATGGTTGCGGCATCGGTATGGTCATTGATAATCCCGGCCATGGATATGGGCGAGGGCCCCGCTGCCGTAGTGCCTCCTACCATTGGCCTGCTCGCAGGCTTCGCCTTTCTGCTGATCATCGACTACATCACGCCGCACATTCACATCAGCGGAGAAGCGGAGGGTCCCCGAAGTCGCCTGTCTCGAACCGCCAAACTGGCATTGGCAGTAACAATTCATAATTTCCCGGAGGGAATGGCTGTCGGAGTCGCGCTTGCCGGGGCCCTTACGGCAGATTTCAATATTGCAGGAGCTCTGGCCCTTTCATTGGGAATCGCTATCCAGAACATTCCGGAAGGAGCGATTATATCAATGCCACTGCGTGCGGCCGGAAACTCACGCTGGAAGTCCTTCTGCATAGGGACATTGAGCGGAATCGTAGAACCGATAGGCGGCGGTCTCGTATTGCTTTTGGCGACGTCAATTCTCGGCATCATGCCATACATGCTGGCTTTTGCAGCAGGAGCCATGCTCTATGTGGTGGTAGAAGAACTGGTTCCCGAATACTCCCAGGGTGAGCACTCCAACATTGGCACAATAGGATTCGCTCTTGGCTTTGCCCTTATGATGGTTCTGGATGTAGTCCTGGGATGAAGGACACTACAGGAGTTTTTTCAACTCCTCAATGTCCGGCAAAGCGTCTCGGAATTTCTTCGGCATCTCTTCCTTGGCGCGATATGTAGCCACTCCCATCGGCTTGTTGTAATCCTTGATAAGGTACTCAACAATGGATTTATCGGCGCTTTTACATAAGACCAGACCAATGGATGGATTCTCATGAGATTTGCGTACATAGTCATCTAATACGGTTAGATATCCGTTCAGTTGACCAAGATACGCAGTTTTGAAGGGGCCTCGTTTCAACTCTACTGCCACGAGTGCATTGAGTTCCCGATTGAAAAACAACAAATCAATCTTGAAAGCGTGCCCTTGTACTTCAACAACATACTGATTTTTGATAAAGAGGAAATCATTGCCGAAACGGAGAATAAAGTCGCGAATATTCTCGACAATTTCATTTTCCAGGACCTTTTCGTCCACATCCTCGATATCACCGGAATCCAGTTCTTCTGTATTGATGAAATCCAAGAGGTATTCATCCTTGAAAGCACGAATTGCCCGACGCGCGCTCCGGATATCCGGGAATGTGGAGATGAAATTATTGGGGAGAGAACCGCGATGATGGTATTCGTCTTCCTTAATAGCCTTAATGACCCCTTTCTCTGTAAGATGTGACATCGATGTCAACAGAATATAGAAGAGACGCTCATCGCGTTCTTTTACCCCCTCAATAATGCGTATATGTTGAGTAAACGGGACAGCCAAAAACTCTGTAAGATGAATTCCGACAGAATTCAACAAGTGCGCTTGCCGAATCTCAATTGCTTCAATATCTGCATTTTGAAAATCGGCAAGTGTGCTTGCCGATTTATCTTCCAGTTCGCTCCATGCCTCATAGAATTTGCGCATATTCTTTAGGCTTGTGACGCTAAAACCCATTAGTCCCGGGAGATCATTCTTGAGTTGTAAACTGATGATATCCAACGCCCCTGAGCCCCAGAACCCGCGTCGCGAGTTCTCTGAAATGTACCGACCAATACTGAAGTACAGTTTCAACTGTTCCTGATTAGCGAGCCTTACAGCATTGTATTGGCTCTGGAGAATGGCTTTCTTAATTAGGTCTACGGCCTGCAAGTATTTGTGCTCTATCTTTTCCATAGGAGAATTCATCAAAGTCTGGTTTTTGGTTATTCTCTTTCTATACAATATTTAGTTGAGCATATCGTCTGCCGAATCCTGTTCAACATTTCTCCAACATGCTCGACTGCAGCAAAGGTATGAAAGAATAATTGAATGCAAAATATTGACTTTCAACGACTTTTTCGTTATATACAATACCATGCAAACTAATAATATCACATATAACAATATATAACTATATATATTATTATATATATGGAACATATAATGGAACCAGTCAAGTCACGCCGTCCCGCGAAAACGTTTTAAACGGTACAATTCGGTTATTTTATGCCGCTTTGTACCGTTTTAACGTTTTATCTGGAACCAAATTGTACGGAACTGTTCAGGTGGCCTTAGCATAAGACCTTGTCAGTCATAGCAACTTGATTGCAATATGGGCGCAGATTCTTTAGGCTGATGCTATCGTTTATATGAACCGTCCGGTCGCGCTGTCCTTCGCCGCGCGGATCCGGTCCGGCGTGCCGGTCGCGACTATCCTTCCGCCTTCGGAGCCTCCGCCGGGGCCCATGTCAATGATATAGTCGGCGTTACGGATGACATCAAGGTCATGTTCAATGACAATGACGGTGGCGCCGTGGTCGATAAGGCTCTGGAACACATTCAGTAGCGTCATCACGTCTGACGGGTGAAGACCGATTGTAGGTTCGTCGAACACGAAAACGGAATCGCCCTGTCCCCTGCCCATTTCGCTGGCAAGTTTAAGCCTCTGGGCCTCACCGCCGGACAGACTCGGGGTTTCCTCTCCCAATGTCAGATAACCGAGACCCAGGTCATGCAATACCCTGAGCCTCTGACTGATAAGCTTGAGGTCCGCACAGGCGTCAAGGGCGGAATTGATGTCCATGTCCATCAGTTCAGGAAGCGAATGGAATTCTCCGGCGGAGTTCTCCCTCCTTATGTTCCCTGCGATTTTCGAATATCTGGATCCCCGGCAATCCGGGCACGGGATATCCACATCCGGAAGAAACTGCACATCAAGGCTTATCACGCCTGTGCCGTCACAGGTAGGGCACCTCAACTTGCCTGTATTATATGAAAAGTCACCGTCCTTGTAGCCGTGCTTCTTCGCGTCAGGAGTCTTGGCAAACACTTTCCTGAGTTCATCATGGACATTGGCATAAGTAGCTACGGTAGAACGGACATTGATACCGATAGGAGAAGCGTCGATGAGCTTGACCTGACGGATTCCGTCGGCCTCGATTGACTTCACATGCGCCGGCAGATTGTGGCCTGAGATTTTTGCCTGCAAAGCGGGGATGAGGCTTTCCAGCACCATGGTGGTCTTTCCTGAACCGGAAACTCCGGTGACCACAGTAAGGCGTCCTTTGGGAATCTCGACGCTGAGCGGTTTTACTGTATGGATGGCATCGGTCGTCATCGTTATCTTCCCGTCATTGAACATGTCGGCGGCCTCTACCTGCTGTCTTACTTTAATGGAAGCCTTGCCAGAAAGGAACGGACCGATCTTCGATAAATCATTGGCCTCAATGTCATTGACAGTCCCCTGCGCCATCACCTTGCCGCCGTTCGAGCCGGCTCCGGGCCCCATTTCGATCATCCAGTCGGATTTGGCCAGAATTTGCGTGTCATGGTCCACCAGCACCACGGAATTTCCGTCAGCGATCAAGTCATCCATCACACCGCAAAGGCCAATGATGTTCGACGGGTGCAGGCCGATTGACGGTTCATCCAAGACGTACAGGACTCCTGTAGTGCGGTTCCTGACGGCTCTGGCAAGCTGCATTCTCTGCCGCTCCCCTGTCGAGAGAGTCGATGCCGAACGGTCCAGGGACAGATAGCCTATCCCCAAGTCCATCAACCGTTTAGCCGCATCGAGAAAAGAATCGCAGATGCTTTTGGCCATAGGTCTCATTTCTTCAGGAAGTGAAGCCGGTACGCCTTTTACCCATTCGACACTCTCCGTGAGGGTCATCTTGCAGGCATCGGCCAGGGATATTCCCCTGAGTCTCGGCGCTCTGGCCGCGTCGGAAAGCCTCGTGCCTCCGCAGTCCGGGCAGACATTGAGCTTTAAAAACTTCTCAACCCTTTTCATGCCTTTCTCGTCCTTGACCTTCGCCAATGCGTTCTCAACAGTGTATGTGGCATTGAAAAAAGTGAAATCCAGCTCGGCCGCGTCATTGGAATTCTTGGCCTTGTAGAGTATGTGCTTTTTCTCGGCAGGACCATGAAGGACAATGTCTTTCTCCTTGTCTGTCAAGTCTTTGAAAGGAACGTAGGTGCGCACGCCCATTGCTCTGCAGACATCCTTCATGAGCGACCACATCAGCGTGTTCCATGGAGCGACCGCCCCTTCGTCTATCGTAAGGTTCTCATCAGGGATGAGTGTGGATTCATCAACTGTACGGACAGTTCCGGTTCCGTCGCATGTCCGACAGGCCCCCCTGGCTGTTGAACGCCAAGTCTTCTGCTCCCGGAGGATAGAAATGCGCTCCGCACACGGGACAGACAAGATCTTTTCCTGCGGCTACCCGCAAGGAGGGTTCCACATAATGTCCGTTGGGGCATCTGTGGCTTGCCAGCCTGGAGAACATAAGCCTGAGGCTGTTGAGCAGTTCCGTTCCTGTGCCGAAAGTGCTGCGTATGCCCGGAATTGCCGGTCTCTGATGCATTGCGAGAGCGGCCGGAACATAAAGTACCTCATCCACATCGGCTCTCGCGGCCTGCGTCATTCTTCTTCTCGTATATGTCGAAAGTGACTCAAGATAACGCCTTGAGCCTTCTGAATACAGAACGCCAAGGGCCAGCGAGGACTTTCCCGATCCCGATACGCCGGCAATTCCTACTATCTTTCCAAGCGGAATGTCCACATCAATATTTTTCAGGTTGTGCACCCTGGCGCCACGCACCAACATCTTATCCGGATTTTTCATTGATTCCAAAAATTGATTCCAAAATTAGCGAAAATTACGCAGTCCATCAAAATATCAGTCAAAGCATTCTGAAATAAAATTAAAAGCGTTTAAGTTTTTTACCCGAGACTATTGTTTTTTCAAATTAACCTACTTAAATTGCGCTCAACGCTAGTGTAAAACCCTAATAATCAACATATTTTAGAATCACATAAAACCACGACCAATTTTCATTTTAAAAGCAACTCAACCCAAACAACTTACAATTATTAATCACATATCGTAAGAAACCTTAAAAAATTAAAGCTTATGGGTAAAAAACTTCTAACTTTCGCGCTATGTCTGTTTTTAGGCATGAGCGTGACTTTAGCCCAGAACAGGATCATAACTGGTACTGTTACAGGAGCTGAAGACGGATTCCCCATTCCGGGAGCGGCTGTGTTTGTTGAAGGAACAAACATTGGAACAGTCACTGATGTTGACGGAAAATACTCATTGAACGTCCACAAGGGCACGGTTCTTAAAGTAACGTTCTTCGGAATGAAGGATGCTGTAATACCTATAGGGGGGGGCACAGAAAACGTAATCAATGTCGTCCTTTCAACCGACGCAGTCGGACTTGATGAGGTGGTCGTGACTGCCACAGGTATGACTCGTCAAGAAAAGACTCTGGGTTACGCATCCACTACAGTCCGTTCAGATGAATTGACAAAAAGGACGCTCTGCCGACGTCCTCTCAGGACTGGCAGGAAAGGTTGCCGGTATGCAGATTTCATCCGCAGGAGCCACAGGAACATCCCAGAAAGTCATTGTCAGAGGTTATTCATCCCTCGCAAGCAATGCGCCATTGTACGTCATCGACGGTGTGCCTATCTCAAACGGCGCAATGGGAACCTACGAATTGAACAACTCCATCGACTTCGGTAACCAGGCTGCCGACATCAACCCTGAGGATGTCGAGTCCATCACTGTCCTCAAGGGTGCTTCAGCTACAGCCCTTTACGGTTCACGTGCAGGTAACGGTGCGATTCTCATCACGACAAAACGCGGTTCGCAGAATGAGGAAGTAAAAGTCACCTACGACGGCTCATTCCAAGCCAGCACAGTATTGAGAATCCCTCAGTTACAGAATAAATTCGGTGCAGGCTGGTTCTACTCGCCAGACCACAATCCTTTCGGGAACTACTCTATGACAGAGAACGGTTCGTGGGGTAATCTTCTCGACGGAAGACAGGTGGAATGGAGACCGGGAGCTCATCGGTACAACGGCGCGGACCCTTCATACACCGACTTCTCTTTCAAGAAGAATTCACTGAAGAATTTCTATGCGACCGGATTCGAGACGAACAACACAGTCAGTGTCAAGGGAGGAAGCAAGACCACCGGTTTCGTGGCTTCCTACGGAAACATCTACTCGAACGGTATCCTTCCGGGAAACAATGACTACTATAAGAGGCACAACTTCTCGTTCCGCGGAAACACCAGAATCAAGGACGGTCTTGCATGGCTGAATTACAGCATCAACTATATCCGCAAGGAAGTGAGGAACAACATGACCGGACAGGGATCCGGAGGATCCACCATCTATCAGAACATCATCCAGTTCCCGGTAAACGTCGATTACGGCGAGTTGAAAGACTACAAGAGCATCTACAACAACGCTGACAACTACTATACTCCGTATGCCATGAACCCATGGTGGATTCTCGACCATAACTATTCGACATATTCGGACGACCGAATCTTCGGCAACATTGAATTCGGTCTTCAGCTTACAAAGGGTTTGCAGTTCATCACCAGAGGCGGTCTCGATGTAACCAATTATATCCAGAAGAAGTATACGGATCTCTGGACTTTCAACCCTGGTTCTTATTCCGCTGTCGAGGGTGCGACACCTGAGAATGGTTCCTATGCAGAAACATCCTACAGGACTTCCCAGGTGGATGCTAACTTCCTGCTGAATGCCGACTATACTTTCGGCAAGGACTGGTCACTCCACGGCGTAGCAGGCCTTAACGTCAACCAGAGAACAGGTTCCAGCTTGGCAGGAAGCCTTAGCGGAGTCGCAATCGAGGAATGGGCAAGTTTCATGAATACCAGCGGAGCCACCCCAACAGCAAGTTCCGAAATCACAAAGCGTCGCCTCATGGGAGTGTTCGCACAGGCCGACTTCGGTTGGAGAAACTCCGTATATCTCACATTGTCAGCCAGAAACGACTGGTCTTCGACACTTCCAATCGATAACAATTCGTTCTTCTACTACGGAGTGAACGGTTCGGTCATCCTCACGGAATTGATCCCTTCGATGAAGAACAGTGTCATCAGTTTCCTCAAGATTCGCGGAGGATACGGCCAGACAGGTAACGATGCACCTACATATTATACATCGGCATACTACTATCTCAGTTCTGCAGGCGGCGGATTCGGAAAACTCACATTCCCTCTGAACAGTTTCTCAGGACTCGTAAAGAGCGGCAGGATTCCTTCGACAGACCTGAAGCCTGAGATTTCCACAGAAGCGGAAATCGGTATCGACGCAAGATTCTTCAACAACCGGCTGAGCTTTGACGTCGCCCTCTACAACAAGATGACCAAGAACCAGATCATCTCTGCGACACTTGCCCCTGAATCAGGATACACCTCAGCAGTACGCAACATCGGCAAAATACAGAACAAGGGTATCGAATTGTCCGTAGGAATCGTACCTGTAAGGACCAAGGATTGGGAATGGCATCTCGGCTACACTTTCTCAAAGAACAACAACAAGGTCAAGTCTCTTTGGGATGACGTTAAGGAGTACCAGATCTACGGTCTCACAAAGGGACCTCAGCTGAAGGCGAAGGTCGGAGAGTCTCTCACCACATGGGTTGATTATAAAATCAACACGGTGGAAGACAAAGCCAGCCCATATTACGGCATGACTATCGTGAACGCGACCACAGGTCTTCCTACATACGATGAATCCAATTACGTCACTCTCGGAAAGGCTGAAGAAGACTACACTATGGGTCTGAACAACACAATCCGCTACAAGAGACTCTCCATCGGATTCAGCTTCGACTTCCGTCATGGCGGTCTCATGTACTCGGCGACCAAGTCAACTCTCTTCTTCACCGGTAACGCAGAAGAAACGATGTACAACTTGAGAGACCCTTGGATTTATCCAAACTCAGTGGTTCAGGTCGGCAAGGACGGATCAGGAAACCCTGTTTATGCCGAAAATGACAGACCGGTTAACTCTTACTACAATATTCACGGTTTATATAACAACAGCAACAATTACGCTGTATATCGCGATTTCCTTATCGACAAGACATACGTGAAACTTCGCGAACTGAACATTTCGTACTCTCTTCCGGACAAGTGGTTCGAAAATGTCAGATGGCTGTCATCGATCAATGTTTCTCTGGTCGGCAGAAATCTCCTCATGTGGACTCCAAAGCAGGGACTCGTAGATCCGGACAACACCAACTACGGAAACGACCTGACATCCCAGTATGGAGAGTATTTCTCCGCACCGTCCACCAGGACGTTCGGTGGTAGCGTAAAGATTGTATTCTAATGATTTAACTAGGATAGATTATGAAAAAGATATTTACATATTTCGTCTCAGCGCTTGCCCTTCTTTCAATGGGAAGCTGCAAGAGCTGGCTGGACATCAATACGAATCCGAACTATGTGGCTGATGCTAAGATAAAGAGCCTCCTTCCTACAACACAGCTCATGACAGCCTACAAGGTAGGTTATGACATCAACTTGTACGGCTATTTCTGGGCACAGTATGTCAACCAGTGCAGCACTGCCAACCAGTACTACTCTCACATGACTTACGATGTCACCAATTCATCTTTCACCAGCCCGTGGAGTTACTTCTATGGTTCGATCCTGCCGACATTGAAGGAAATCATAACCAAGGGGGAGGCTGAAGAAGGCAACGCAAACTATGTAATGGAGGCTAAGACAATGCTGGCATACAATCTGTATCTTCTTACCAGCCTGTACGATAAAGTCGCCTACTCGGAAGGGTATCTGACTGAATCACAGAATCCTCATTTCGATTCAGGCGAGGATATGCAGAAACATATCATCGGCATTCTGGAAGAAGTACGCGGACTTCATGCCAAGGCCAAGGCCGATGAGTCAAACAATCTGTCGGCTTCTTCGGACATGGTGTTCGGAGGCAATATCGACGGATGGCTCCAGTTCGCAAACACCCTCTACCTCAAGATGATGTTGCGTGATTTCAACACCAACAAGTCCAAGATAGAGTCACTTCTCTCTGAGGACAACCTCCTTAAACAGGACGCGGCATTTGACAATTTCCTCGATGCTTCCGACAAGTCCAATCCTCTTTACGAGAACGACCGTCGTCAGCTCAACTCCAACATGAACATCAGAGCTTGTTCTGATATCGCCAATGTACTCGACGCATCAGACCCGAGATTCGCTTATTACTACGACAGCAATCCTGACGGAAAATTCGGAGGAGAGCAATATGGTTTGGCTAGCGACCCTACCAAGACCAGCCGTCTGGCCATAGGCGCGACAGATCCGGTATATTTCGGAACCGTAGATGAGGCTGAATTCCTCAAGGCCGAAGCATATGCAAGACTTGGCAACGCGGCAAAGGCACAGACAGCTTATGAAACAGCCATCAAGGCGGCTTTTACAAGAGCGAAATGCAAGGAAGCTGACGCCACGACACTGTTGACCGGTCCATACGCTTTCAAGTCCGGAGGTACCGAGGACATGGTAGAGCAGATAATAAATCACAAGTGGGCTTCCAACATCCGCTGCATGCCTATAGAATCCTGGTTCGACCTCAACAGGACAGGCTACCCTACAAGAGGAAAGACGATCACTGACTTTCATGGTGTATTGGACAGCGGTTATCCGCAGCGTTTCCTCTATTCCAAGACTTCAGCCACATATAACGTCAACTCACCTGAGCCTGTAGCTCTGAACGTGAAGATGTGGTGGCATAAATAAGGATCGTATCAACTTAAAATGAATGAATTATGAATAAAATAATCAAAAGCCTTGCACTAATGTCGGCGGCCGTATTCTCGGTCATTTCATGCGAGACCTACAAGGTAGATGAACCCGGCATGACTGCCATCTCTAAAATAGATGGAAAGTATGTCTCATTCGCCTATGAGAATGGTTCCTCACAGGCATCTACAGTGTTTGCGATCCTCATCACAAACACGGCTTACAATGATTCAGACAAAGCTTGGGTCACCATTACCGACGTAAATCCCGCAGCGACGCCTCTCAACAATCCGAATTATCTGGACGCCGTCCGTTTCAAAGTCGATGTCAACCTGAAAGAGCAGACATTCACATGCTCAGGTATCACTGCGACAGAACCGAGAACCGCATGGAATCCATATCTCGAAGGCGGTGGATCAGGTCAAGGCGGCTACAATACGGCTGCGACAAAACTAGGTTATAAGGAGTACACGATTTCATGCAGCGGAAAAATCATAACCGGCGGAACGACAGGCACCAACAATAACAACAAGATTGACACAATAGAAATCGATTCTTATTCAAGGGCTTACCCGGACGGTACAGTCAAGAAGTATGTTGTAAAGGGCATGAAATACACTGGTTGGGATGACGAGATGAAGGAGTACAATGACTTCGTAAACGAAAGAAATTCAAATAGAACTTGATTTCGCTTCTATAAAGCAGGAGGAAGGCCACTTGGTTTTCCTCCTGCTTTCATATGGACCAGAGGCAAAAGTGATTTAAAACTGATACCGGATACACAGGAATCGTCCATCAGTGAAGCGTTGGCGGCATTGGTGTAACCGAGAACCGCCACCTTGAATAAATGGATGGAGGCTATTCCCGATGGAGACAAGGACACGGCCACGCTTGATTTTTGGAGGCACTGATTCCCAATGAGTTACAAAATGCAGCGTGGAAACGCGACCAAAAAAAAGCCTGCGTTTCCACGCTATATTTAAAATGGTATCTGATTATCAGTGAGTTACAAAACACCCCGTGGCCGCGTCCCGACAAGAGACCATATGCAGACTGAAGCCGGCGGAAACTGTTATAGTTTTTCGAACTTGTAGCCGAGACGCGCAAGTTCGACGGCAGCGCCGATACGGTACATCTCCTGACATGATGCCACGAAGACCTGGTATGCAGCAATACTCTGTGGCTCAATGTGTTCGTGACGTATCAGCGAAACTGTGGCATCGGCACATTTGCGGAAAAGGTCCCGAAGCGACTCGGCTTCCGGAGAATTCAGTTCAATGCCGATAATGTCACTGATGATGTGGTCATCCATATCATCGAAACCTTGATGGCCATAATAGACTGAATAAGGCATGTTCGCACACATTGCCCAGTCCGAATCCCAACCGCAGGCCACCGCCATACCCAGATAAGCAGCCCACGCAACGGCAACTGTAGGATAATCAGCAATTTGCGGCATTGCATCTGCAATATAGTCCCCGCCCAATTTTTGCCAATGCCCGTCAATGTCAGGACTTGACAAGAGCATTGACGGTGCTGTTTGGGACGCCGCTTCCTCCTTGGGCGCCGACGTCACAGGAAAGCCGCATTCGCGACAGATCCGCACGAGCTCTCCCTCGAGTTTGTCAATATAAGTTTCAATGTCGTAAGTATTTTCCATGTCAAATCCAGTTCAAATCCAATGTGCCGGAATCCGTAACGTGACTGTCGCGAATTTCAACGTGTCAAATTTAGATAAATCAGACGAATTGGGCAAATCTCACCGGTGTCACAGAATACGGTCCGGCTATCGGCAATTCATCATACATGATAACTTTTGCCGTGGGATAATTCTCCTTGATAAGCTGCTTCAGAGCCGGATGGGTGATTTGGAATTTGAGGGTTCAGAAAATATTGTTACATTCCTGTCTTTGACACTTTGATTTTGTAGAAACAAGGATAATTCAAGGCTCCAGACCGCTGAGTTGGCGATTTGGGGCCTTTGGATTTTTTCTGACTTTGTAGTAGACAAGCCCTTTCGTGGTCTGCGGCCGAGGGACTTCGGGCCGGTACGCACCTGTCGGTGCTATCCCTCCCGTTCACGAAGCCACGGGCGGCTACGCCGTCCGAAGTCCCTCGGCCATCCGTCCCTAGTGCTTGTCGCTTCCGTCATCATCTTTCTCGCGTTTCTTAGTCTGGGCGATGATGCTCCTCATCTTCTGTCTTGTGACTATCTGCGTGTCGGTTCTGAACCCTGCGCTGCCGTGCAGGTGGTTTGTGAGGTCCGTTCTGGTATATGCCGGGACATATCCTTCATAAGCGATGCTGAGGAAGTCCATTGAACGCAACGTGCCCACTATCTCCTCCGTCGTGAAGTGCCTGCCTCCCCGGTTGACCTTCTTTTCCAGATACTTGTATATGAGCAGGGCAAGGAAACAGGTGAGGAAGTGAGCCTTGATGCGGTCGTCCCTCCTAACGTAGACCGGCCTGGCGTCAAAGTCAGTCTTCATTATGCGGAAGCCGTTTTCTATGATCCATCGGCCGCCGTTCAGTCTGATGATGTCCGGCGCAGGATCCCAAAGGTCAGTGCACAGGGCATAGAAGCCGTCGAAGCGGGACTCCTGGTCTATCATCTCCTGATTGAGGGAATAGCTTTCTATCTGCGCGAGCTCGCCGTCCGCTGTGCAGTGCTCGGCCTTGATGAAGCGCTTGGCGTCATTAGGACTCTTGCGCTTGGAGGTCACACCCTGCCCTTTCTGCAGCAGGGCGACCGCACGGCTCACCTGCCGTTCGCGCACATAAGAGAGGTACGCCTTGTACTTGAATGAGAACGTGACGATGATGCGCTGTTCCAGCGTCTCTCCGGTGGACATCTGGGTGGGGTCCCAACGTTCCTTATAGAAAAGGGTCTCGCAATGCTCCTTGGAGTCCAAGGTGCTGATGTCGTATTCCTTGTCAGAGCCGGCCGTGCGCCACCCCTTGCAGTCCAGCGCCCATTCCTGAAGATATCCCTTGAGCTTCTTGAGGGACTGTACGGTAACGAATGACCTGTCACCGACGCTGTCGTTCTTGCGGTTCTCGTATGACGACAGTCCTCCGTCGGTGCACACCACCAGCTTCGACAGGCCGAACTTGTCCTTGAGTATCTGCTCCATAGGCTTGAGCGTGCTGGTCTCCGCCTTGTTCCCCGGCTCGATGCACATCGCCAGCGGAAAGCCGTCATGGTCCATGAACAGTCCCATCTGCACGACAGGCAGCGGACGGCCCTCCTTGCAGTGTCCGAACTGTACCAGGCCGCCTTCCTCCTCGCACTCGAAGAAGTAGTTCGTCAGGTCATAGTACACCACCTGCGTGTTGCGCTTCCCAAGTTTCAGACTACGTTTATACACGTCCGCCTGGATTTCATTGAACTCTTCGGCAAGCAGCGACAGCGCCCTGTACACCTGCTCCAGAGTGCACTCGGGCTGCTCGAAGAACTTCCCGGCATCTTCAAGAGAGGACCGCTTTGATCCTGGATACAGTATCCTGGTATACACAAGCATGGAAAGGATGCCGTTCAGGTCATACTTGAGCAGCTTGTGCTTCTTCGCTATCTTCTTGCAGATATAGTCCAGCCCAAGCTCATAGTATATCTTCTGCAGGAACAGGTAGCCACCGTTGTAGCTGCGCTGTTCTCCTTTCTGTATGTATGTCTGCGGGTCATACTCTACGACGACCTTCTGGCTCTCTTCCTTTTCGGCGGCCGTCATCTCCGCGACTCTGGCGCGTGCCCACTCAATGGGATCCTCACCTCCAAGCTTCTCGCGAAGCTCCTCGACGGTACCGAACTTCTCGACGACCTTGGTGGTGCACCTTCCGTCCTCTTTTCTGAACGATTTGATTGCGTACAAGTAGGTGTAACTGCCGCTTTTCTTCAATTGGAGAGTCATATTTGCATCTAAATATCGTAGTATCTAACACTATCTAAATACAAATATAAGAATTAAATTTGACAAAAAAAAGAGTTCTGAATGAACTCTATCAAATATTTTTAACTTTTTTCGGATTTTAAAGTGTCAAACTACCGAGCCGGATGGGTGATTTGGAATTTGAGGGTTCAGAAAATATTGTTACATTTAAGAATTGATTATTTTGCAATATGATAGACAAAACCACAATCAAGGACTTATGCCGGAAAATGGCAGGAACCTTCAAGAGATTTACGACTTCGGCTTGCTTTATGATAGCGGCAGCCATCATGTCGGTCGTGTTGATTCATCTTGGAGATAAAATAGATGGAAAAGACTCTTTTTTCCTGATGTTCTGGACGATAACCGCCGGTCTGCTGAATCTGGTGGTAAAGCTCGTGCTCACGGATTGGAGAAATGATGAGAGACACACCGTAAAACCGCTTTGGATTATAGCCGTCAATGCCTTATGGCTAGGGGTCTGCCTCGCGTTCCGCCAGGCATGGCCGCTGGATTTGAGTTGGACCAATGCAGCTGTCACACTCGTGGGGATAATAGCTTCAGGAATATTCATTGCTCCTGTCTTTCAAGAATCCAACAATGACATGAGGCTATGGAACTATATCATCGACTGCACATCAGCATTCGCGACTGCTTTTGCTGTCGGGGTGCTCCTGGCTGGAGGACTGGAGTTGCTCGTTCTTGCATTCAATGTACTCTTCGGAGTTGAAATCGGATGGAAGGTGTACGCTGACGTGTTCCTGGTATGCATGATATTCGTCGCGCCGATGGTGTTCATGCAATTGATTCCAGAAAAAGAGAGACATGACACTGAACGTCCCGGAACAACTGGACTCGGACTGATCAACTATTTGATATTTCCTCTTTTCGGCACTTATGTAGTAACGCTCTATGTATATGCCGTAAAGATCCTTTTTGAATGGAAGCTTCCCTGCGGATGGGTATCAACACTTGTAATGGCATCAATGATATGCCTGATACTGATGATGTTTCTGCTCTATCCGGTACAATTTCGAAAAGAAGACAACAAGTGGAGATTCGACCGCAAGGCGCTCAAACTCTTGCCTGCCATTTTCCTTCCGCTTCTTATATTGATGACGGTAGGAATCGCCAAAAGGATAACGGACTACGGAATCACCGCGCCACGCCTATACGTAGTCCTCTTCAACGTTTGGGGCTATGCTGTCTGCATAGGTTTGACGGTCAGCAAATGCAAAAGATTCCGATGGATTCCGCTGTCCTTTCTAGCGCTTGCAGCACTTTCGTCTGTTGGTCCGCAGAATTTCTCAGCCATGTCCAGAAGAGTCCTAGTCAGCGAAGTAAAGAAAGCACTATCCTCCAACTGTCCCGGCATCAGTTTTCCTTTGGACTCGGCAAGTTATTCAGAGATAATGAAATCCGGGGATATCGCAACTATGATTGAGACAGACGAGAAGATGGAATACCTCTACATCATGTACCCGGAAAGAGTCGTGCGTGAGATTGTTGACACAACTGTGGGATTCTGGAACTTTGGACTTATGCAGATGGACACCGTAGAGGTAGACGAATGCGGTTCCCACTGGATTGAAATCAACACCAAAGGGGCATCCATAATTCCTAAGGGATTCACACGCTTCGAAAACATCAACTTCAATTGCTCTGTACCATTGGCCGACACGGCCTTCGTAACCGTCTCATCAGATTCTGTCACGCTGACGATTCCTGTGAGCGAGATTGACACGGCGCAGAAAGAGAACGGATGCAAGCCACTATACTTCTACGGAGATGGCGGAGTGTTCTTTACCAACAATATTTCCATCGACAGCGAAGGCAAAAATGATATGAATGTACAACTCAGCGGAATAATATTCTTAAAATAAATCTTGAAGTAGTGACGAGGTAAGAGGAAATAGGGACAAGCCATTTCCGGCCTATCCATATTTTCAGTCATCTCGCTCCGCAGTGTCCTGAACTTCAAATGAACAATGATGATGTCGGGCCGGAGCAAATGACATCAATGAGACCAAGAGCCCCGAGATCATCGGAACCAATAAGAACTTTTTTACGTGTATCATATTTTCAGGCATCATATCAGACAGCAATTTCAATGTCTATTTTCTGCTTGGCAGCCCTCTTGGACACTCAGCATCCGCAGCGGAAGGGTCTATACGAAGGCGACAGTCGCAATTGAATTCTGACAGAACGGCGGAAGATGTTTGACTTCATCACTCCTTATGACTCATAAAAGACTATTTGTATATGAAGAAGTTTCTGCTATTTATTCTGATATTGGTGGCTGTCGCAGGTGTCTGCGTGGTTACCTGTCCTGACAAGGCATCACATAGTGAGGCGCTGAAGGACGTACTGAATACAGCTATTACCGAAGAATTGTCCAGCAGTGACGACAGTGATGCGGGGTTTGTCATGTTCGGTTCAATGATAGGGACCGGCATAGGCGGACTCGTGATTGACAACATGCTGAAGGTCGAAAATCACTTTGTCTGCAGCATCGGCACCATGACTTACGATGGAGATACCAAGGTCGTTTCCTTCGGAATAATGAACCACGTGTTTACTCCGGGTGAAGAAGCTCTGAAGAAGGCCGTCAAAGAACTGAATAACTAACAATTGAAGGATGCCTCTATCCTGAAACAGTCTCAGTAGCCGTTTCCACCATCTCTCCGCACGCATCATCGTTTTCAGTGATTGGCGTATAAAGAGCGCAACGCTGCTTCTAAGTATTCAAGATACTTTTTGATTATACCTGCCTCGCTTGATAGGGCCTCATAAGAAGCGCGGGACGCGGCCACGGAGCGTTTTGTAACTCACTGATAATCAGACGCCATTTTAGATATAGCGTGGAAACGCAGGCTTTTTTTGGTCGCGTTTCCACGCTGCATTTTATAACTAATTGATAACCAACGGCTCTAAACACAAAGCGTGGCTGCGTCCCGCCGGATGTCATGGCCGAGTTGCTCATAAGGGGGACATTGATTTCAGAATTTCTTATCTTACAAAGTTCCGTGAAAGGAGCATCATGCGGAAAATCAGACAAGATCAAACAGTGTAGGAAAAGTTTGGTAATCTGCTGAATATAAAGTAATTTCGCTTATGAAGTAAAGGAGAAATGTTTCTTGGTTTTAGTATTATAGAAATAACATCTAATTCTCTGATCACCAGATAATTATGAGAAATTCTTTACTTTCTTTATGAATAATTCATGCCAGAGGAACCGGTTACCCGGCTTCTAATGTTTAACTTTTAGTGCAGTAAATTTTTACCGAAATATTGTTATATCTACCCTTATGGTCAATATTTTTTAATGAAAATTAATTACATAATAGTTGCAATAGCATTAATATGCTCGTGTAATTCTGGACCAGATATAAAAACTGGAATGGAGTTGCCTGCAAATTTCACTTATCGATACGACAAAAATAGTGGAGTGACACATATTCAATTGGATGCTGAGATTGACAGTATTTTCTTAAATGCTTTGCTTGACACAGGTTGTCCCGGATTGGTGATTGATAAGAGAATAGCGTCGAAGTTCCCGAAACTTGATTCAATACGTCTTTCTGGTGGCATGACAGTAGAAGATGTGTTTTATTCATATTCAAAAAGAAAAGTCAGATGGAAACTGTTTCACGATAGCATTGATGTTTGTTTCGCTGGAGATACCATTAGATATGATGAGTTTTTTGTGGCAGATTTGCAAAAAGAATATGGTGTTGACGTGATTATCAATATTCCGGACTCGGACACTCATATATGGTATTTCGATTTTGAGAATTGCCGTCTTGATCTAATAGACGGATATAAAGAACTTATATGCGCTGAAAACTTTGACCTGACAGCAGATATCTATTATAAAGACGGCTATTTATGTCTTAAAGATTTTCCTTTTGTTTTTCGTGGAAATAATGATGTCACTTTGTCACAATGTTTTGATATACTAATAGATACAGGAACATATGGTATTTCTCTGGCAATGATAGGAAATCCGGAAAACTACAAGGAGGAAAAATCATTTTTTGAGTATAATTCAATTCTTCATTATGAAGAAATAACATCTGCCAAAACGTATCATATTACAGATTCCGGAATAGTGAAAGACACACTTGTAGTCTCTCTTATAACATCAGATTATGGGTTTGATGAAGTTGTTGCAGGTCTAGGATTATTATCTAAGTTCAACATCATCTTTAATTTAAATGAACGTAAGGCTTATTTTAAAAAGAGCACTGTAGAGGAGAATTTTTATGAATACGTTCAGAACCATGGTGCATCTTATTCCGGCATAAATATGATACCTTTCAAAAACGACTCGGCAGCAGTTGCCATTGATGTCGGTCGCAATATGCCAACCTACAAAGCGGGTCTGCGCAATTATGATATCGTGACGCACTTAGGTGAAAATCAATTCACTGACTTATATGCCAGTAGATATTTCTATGAATATAAAGACAGTTTGATGCGACTTGAAATAGAGCGATTCGGAGAAAAAATGAATATCGAGTTCTTTTGGAAATTTGAGTAATACTTTCATCAATCTTGAATGAATTTCTATGAATAATTTCAATCAGCAGTTGAACTTGCACCAGAGGAACCGGTCACCCGGCTTCTAATGTTTAACTTTTAAAGCGGTAATTTTTACAGAAGTATTGATGTATCAAAGACTCTTTTTTTTCATTCTTTTACTTGTCTCCGGTTGCGTTAATCAAGAAGGAGGGACGCAACCGCACGTTCCTGTACGTATATTTGAGCCTGCAACGGAAAGATTCGAGTATGACATGCTTGGTCATCCTGTAATTGAAACGAAGTTGGACTCCGTATATCCTTGTAGATTGATTTTTGACACAGGATGTGCCGGAATGCTTATTTTGGACAAGAACTTTGCGGAAAGAAACGGTTTGATCAATCGGTTCTGCCCGACCGAGTCTCTGAAGTCGGGATGGAATTTCGAGCGAGACATCTCATGCATGACTTTGAAGGGTCCTGTCTCGCTTTTAATTGGAAATAGCCGGGTCTGCTATTCTGAATGTAGAATCGTGGATGGGCGGACATTGAACTTCCTTGCTGCCGATGGAGTTTTCTCCATTCCAAATAACGAGACCCGTATGTGGGAAATAGACTGCGAGAATAAACTTCTCTCTGTAAATGATTACACCATTTTTCCATGTCAAGGCGTCTCTTTGAGGTTGGACCGCGTTGACGCCCAGTTCGTTATTCGAGAATTTCCGTTTCAATTTCGTCGTCTGAACGAGTATGTGCACACACAAGCAGATTTGGTATTGGATACAGGAAGTCCTGGATCACTTGTTTATCTGTATGCCGAACCCGACAGTACGATGCGTTCGGTACTAAGTGACGATGCGACCCAAAAATACGTTTGTCCTTCCAAAAACGGTGTTACCCCAACTCTTTATCTATTGCATGAATATGGATTATTGGGCCGAAAATTATGGATTGAACACCGTGAATTATCACGGCAATGGCGTATTTCCGGAGAGCATGAAATGATTGTGGCAGGAATGGACTTTTTGAAGTCGTTTAATATGCGACTCTATCCTGCAGGACATCGTATCGAACTGATTCCCATTGAACATATCTCGCTACAAGAGGATCAAAGTCGGCAGGAGGGAGGCGCAGAATTTCGTTTCCGTGCTTTTAGAAGCAACGAAGGACATGCCGTAGTCGATTTCGTGAAAGAAGGGTCATTCTGGCAAGATTTTGGAGTAAAAGAGGGTGATATTATTCTTGATGTAGATGGTCACCGTTTGTTCGATCTCCCACGATCCTATTTTGATGAAACCGTGCAAGGAAATAATCACTCGTTTACAATAGTTCGAAATAGGGACACACTCGTTATTAGGACAGGAGTTACTTCAACTTGTGGAACTTTATGAAAGGTGCTCCATAATATAATGTACAATATCGCCGAAAGCGGAATGGCCTGTGATACTAAGATTTGATGAGATTACTGGGGTAACCAGCAGGTCGATGGAGGGCAACACCTCGGAAATATTTAAAATGGCGGAAAAAGGCGACACCCTGTACTTTTCAATTGTCCGGAACGGCCATAAACTGAACATCCCTGTTGTCAAGTAGCTTATTTCATATTATTTCAATAAATATTGAGATTGCTGCGATTTTCCGCAAAAAACATTTTGAGATACATGAGATTGCTGCACCCGTAAAAGTAGACACGGAGGGGTAGAAAAAGATTGAATGAGTTATCTTTGTAGTTGAGTTCAGGTTGAAGCGACTTATTATTGTACACATTTCCCTATAGGAACTTTACTTGCCTGCACGTGGGATACAGCTCTCGTGGAAAATGTCGGCAAGGAGGTCTCTTATCCTTTCGGTTACGGACTCTCTTACACCACATTCGAATATGGAAAGCCTTCTGTCAATTTGGTCAATGGTGTTTACAAGGTCAATGTCGAGGTTCGTAATTCCGGAAATGTGGCAGGTCGTGAAGTTGTCGAACTTTATGCCGCTTCCTCTTCGTGGGTTGTCGCAGGCGGTAATTGGAATTTCCTTGTCGGTGCATCGTCCCGTGACATCCGCTCTTCCGTTGAGGTCAATGTCAAGGCTTCGTCTTCTCAAGTCGGAGACTTCTTCAAGTCTGACAGACCCCTCAATCTCCTGACCCGATAGTGTTTGTAGTAAGTGTTTTTAGAAATCCCCGGTGTTTCCTGTTTTCAGGTGTTTCTATAAACATTGATTTTCATTCTACTATTTGACCTTAGAGGCCTGTAGGGCATATAAAAAAATGACGCCAAGAGAAGAAAATTCTCTTGGCGTCATTTGTAAATTACTGATATTATGCACATTAGCACCTTAGTAATCTTCTTTTTAAAGTAAAGGACAAAATCCTCTACAGGCCGTTCAAAGGCCTTTCTGAGGATCCAGAAAGATTTTAAGGCATGAATGGGCATTGTATCACCTTTGCAATCTATCTATTAAAAGCGTGCGGACAACCTCATAACCTTCTTGCGGGTTGAACTCTTCATCCGGCCGAAGCAACTGTCTGGTATCTCCCAAAAACTCATCATCTTGCATTTTATCCTCCATATTTACAATAAATTCCTTATAAGTAGGGACATGATCCACCACAAATTCCATATACTTTTGGTAGCAAGTCAGCACTTGGTCTATATTGATATCGGATAAGGTCAATGCTTTATACAAGTCATATAAATCCCGTCCCTTTCGTCTTTGGTACAAGGCTCGTAACTTTGTCCCCACCAATTCATCCAGTTGATATGTAAGTACATTACATTCTCCGTTATACCATTTGTTTGAAACAGAAAATGGTACTTCCATCATCGGCAACACATTGAAATGTTCCTTGCAATTGATTTCCACCTTGAGATGTATAGGAACGACAGGTATAGCTTCTGATTCAAGTCTGAAAATCAAAGTGTTATTGTGCTTCTTTTGCTTGACTTTAGGTTCGCCGAGAAAAGAAAGTGCTTCTCTGATGCGGTCGTATGTCTCTTTTATAGGTTCCGCTTTTAACTGTACAAGGTCAATATCCTCGCTGTATCTTGGCTGGGGTGAAAGGAACAGCTTATGAAGGGCAGTTCCGCCACGAAATGCAAGATGCGACGCAAGGTATGGATCCGTATAAATTTCTGTCAAGGCTCGACATATCAACAAATCCTGTTCAACCTGTTCTGTTTCAGTCCATGGAACCTGTTCGCCCCATTCTCTGATTGCAAATTCGGGAATCATTCGTCTATTTCTATTTCTTGGTTAACAATCACTTTCCATTTTGTATCAACTTTACAACCATCTGCCGGTTTGCTTGTCTTAAATGGGACTTTTCTTAATTTTAATCCAGCAATCTCCATTAGTGAATACAAAGTTTCCGCCATATCATTACGTTCTAGGATATGTTCCAGAATATATCCCAACCTCTGAAAGACCGGTGTGGGTGATATCTTAAAAAAGGATGCATTCAGACCACCAAGATTCATGGCGTCTGACAATTCATTCAAAACAGTGCAGACACGGTTCAGACCTCCAACGCTCTTCTCATTTTCAATCAAGTCAACGGCTGTCAGTTCGGGAGAAGATACATTGACATACCCCGTCTGGGTTTTATATTTTCTTATAAGGTCCGTTTGAATATCTTTTTTGGAAAAGAACAGTATGGTGGTCCCATTTTTAGAAGTACTCCTCATATAAGGCAGTTCAACCATTACCGAGAATGTCTGAACCCTTTGATGGGATGCGCCATAAAAGGATGCGGCATTCAACAGGGATACATAATATTCTTTGTCTAGATAAGCCATAAGCTGGTCTATGTAAAAGACAGGAGGGACAATCCCTTTCAGCGAATACTCTATGGGCATAATGACATAGAAATTCCGCCAAGGCGAAATTATTTTCGCTTTGGCGACCAGACGGGCCAGATAGGTTTTCATATAATCCTTGCCCAATGAAGGAAATTGCTTTTCAATATCTTCCTTGGTAAAAGTATAGTAACCTCTCATTTCCCTATCCTTAATCCATTCCGATAAGTTTTCTATATCTTTTTTCATATCATATTGCGCAATTATTCTGCGAATGTAATCATTTTCTGATTACTTACGCAAAATAATTGCAGATTTCTTGAACTAAAGGTACATTAAAATCTACCCTATGCCCTCAGAGCCTATTGCTATTTCGCAGACTCCAGCATAGTCCTAATAACATTAACCATAATTATTTGTCGGTTCAACATTAGCGAAAAGAATTGGACACTCGCTCGCAAAATCAGGATAATCATGTCGATTAAGGATTAAATCAATGACGCCTTTGTGGTGAGTCAGAATGCAACCACAAAGCACACTGCGTATAAAACTCCGCAACTTTTCATAGATATTGCGTAGGTTTTCCAGCAATTTTCTTACATCCGTGCAGAACAAATGCCGCAATATATTTTGCAGACACTTTATAGATAAAAGACGTTTGGTGAGACGCTTTTGAAGAAATATGACAGAACAGAAATTCGGACATATTGCACGGGAGGCCGTCAAGCACCCCTATGTCATACGAGACCGGCACGTGGACACTCAGCATCCGCAGCGGAAGGGTCTATACGAAGGCAACAGTCGCAATGGAGTAATTTGTTTGTCAGAAAGAATTTTTTCAATGAATATGGGAAGAACGGCTCGCAATTTGCGGGCCGTTCTTCTTATGAACCCACTAGTATATATCAGGTTAGCGCTCTGATATATACACAGATTTTAACCACATGATTTATGAAGCATTTATCGATTCTTACCGCCATCATTCTGGCCGCAGCGGCCTTGATGGCATCATTCCAGAACTGCTATGCCTGCACAGGCATCACCCTCAAAGCCAAGGACGGAAGCACTGTAGTGGCGCGCACGATCGAGTGGGCCGCCTCCGACAATGACTGCCGTTGGGTTGTCGTGCCTCGCGGCCACAGTTGGAAATCCTTCATCCCCGGAGGCGGGACTGGCAGAAGTTTCACCAATGAATATGGCTACGTGGGCGTCTCGGTGGTCCAGGACGAGCTGATGATGGAGGGCATGAATGAGAAAGGCCTCTCCGCCGGCCTCTTCTATTTCCCTGACTACGGAAAGTACGAGGAGTATTCAGAAGCGAACTATGAGACCAACATATCTGATTTCCAGCTGGTCTCCTACATTCTCGGGCGCTGCGCCACCGTCGATGAGGTCAAGGCCGAGATCGCAAGGGTGCATATCCATGGATTCGATCCGCGCTCCTCGACCGTGCATTGGAGGTTCGCCGAGCCGTCTGGCCGTCAGATTGTGCTGGAGATTATCGACGGGAAGTGCATTTTCTATGAAAACAATCTGGGCGTGCTGACCAACTCTCCATCTTTCGACTGGCAGCTCACCAATCTCAACAACTATGTAAACCTCCTGCCTGGCCGCACCGAACCACATACGCTTGGAAATATGTCCCTGTCATCTTTCGGCGGCGGAAGCGCGATGATTGGTCTGCCGGGGGACTTCACCCCGCCTTCAAGGTTTGTACGCGCTGCTTTCTTCCAGAGCACCGCGCCGCAGAAACCTGACGCAGAGGGCTCCGTGTTCACTGCATTTCATATTCTCGGCTCAATGGAGATTCCGATCGGGGCGCAGTTCCCGGTTGACGAAACGCCGGCTGACATCCCGTCTGCAACGCAATGCACCTGTGTCACCGACATGTCTGGTTTGAAGTTCTATTATCGTTCCATGTATGATGGAGGCATCAGATGCATTGACCTTAAAGAGATTGACTTCAAGAAGATAGGTCTGAAGTCCGAGCCGCTCGTTCCGTCAAAGAAGGAATTCGTCCATCACATCAGATTCTAACGCGGAATGGCACAGGAAGACCTCACCATGAAATGCAGTGTCGGGACGCGGCCACGGAGCGTTTTGTAACTCACTGATAATCAGACACCATTTTAGATATAGCGTGGAAACGCAGGCTTTTTTTGGTCGCGTTTCCACGCTGCATTTTATAACTAATTGATAATCAATGCTTCCAAAAATAAGGCATGGCTGCGTCCCGCCGAGTGGCTATTGAATCGCTGGACAGGGCAATAGAATGCGCAGAAAAGGCGGCCCATTGTAATGATGTTCCGCTTTAACTGTTTAATTATTATGCAATTAACTACTAATACTCCTCGTTAAAGAAAAGGACAAAACCCTCTACAGGCCATTCAGAGGCCGTTTTTGAGGAGTCCGAAAGATTTTAAGGCAGATTTCAATGTTCTTATATGCCGTCAGATACCAGTCGTGGTTTCTTCCTAAAATCCGCTGTAAATGTCTTCGCTTCTTTGTCGCAAAAATACAAAAACCTATGGAAAAACCAATACTTTTGGTGGCATTTGATACGCTAGGCAGTTTTTTAGTAATTATAATTATTCTAAAAACGCGCTTTTTTAGAAATATTGAAGATACCATCATAGCCCATCATATTCCAGCCAAAGACATTCGTTTGCACTCAAATTGTCGATTTGGAAAACGAAGACAAAAATTCTGCCTGATAGCCCTCGTTATCTCAAGCTTTTTTCCAATGCCAGAATCAAATTGAAAATACCGGATGAGGGATTGTCAAGATTTTTCAACCTCCGCGCTCGTTCTGTCGCTTCAATTCGATTCTTCCACAAGAAAGCCTTTTGAGTATCCGTCAATGCCGCCTTTTCATAACCTGCCCAGCAATCGTCTATTTTCAACAATTCGCTATAGGCTTCCGCAGTTGAAATTTTTGTCCTCCAATCCTTTCCATGGAGAAGAAACCAAAACTCAATGGCCGGATTGCTGAGCAATTTGTACGCCCTACAGTCTTTTATTCTTTCATTGACGACAGGTACATCCATATCATACATGAGAAAGACGAGAATCTTGTCGGTCTTCGATATTTTCAATTCCTTCTTCCTGACATCAATCAATCTCTGCGAAATACTATCTCCCTCTATCTTAGGGACAATCCTGATCGGAGAACGATATGCCTGTTTAAGATAATCCAGATAAGCCTCCTCCGTTTCTCCCTCGCAGAATATCAGGAACACAGGCTTCATCGTTCGTGACGGAGATGCCGTACGTTGTTTTGCCATAATCAGTCCTCCAGAAGTTGCTTCAAGTTCATGACAGTTGAATCTACAAACGGAACCGCATCAAAACGCCCCTGGATGTATCCTTTCTCAGCATCCATATTGTCTCTGAAATCCTTATAATCATACAGAGAATAGACCTCAGTCGATCCGTCATCCAATTTGTTGACGAATACGACCTGATCTTTCCTCAGACGTTTCATGTCAATCAGATTCGTATTATGCGACGTGAACAACAGTTGGGAATTTTCAGATGCATGAATAAGGTCAATGATAAAATCCGCCAGACGTGTATGAAGCCCCATGTCAAACTCATCCATCATCAAAGATTTACCATTCCTGACAACGTCAAGAAGCCTCAAAAGAATCTGGAACAACTTTCTCGTGCCATTGGACTCCTCGACATCAAGGTCAAAAACGACATTCGGAGCCCTTTTGTGTATCGTCTGAAACCTGAGGATGTCAATCATTCTGAAATTCAATTCCGGAGAGGCCGGGGATGACATGATTGGCGCCGGAACTTGTTCATGCCTGACCTTTATGTCGCAAATGTCAGTATCACAGATGGATAGTGCTTTTAATATGACTTTCTTATATGCATTGAAATTTTCTTCTACAGAGACACTGTTCAAATCAACAAGTCCCAGAAGAAAAGTATTCAGAAAGTACCTGTACAATTCCTGAGGCAATTCACGGTTCATTGAACTGGCCCTGCTGAGGAACAGATTCTTTTTTCCGGTATTGATTGCAACATCCTTAGGTTTCACAATTATACCAGGAGAGAACGAGTAGACTTCTTCCGCATTCTCGTCGCGAGTGAATACTTTTGCCCGCTTTCCATTGGGATAGTAGTACAGGCTCTCCCGAAGCACTTCGGTTCTGGTCAATGCAAAAGAATACTCATACTCAACCCCGGAGCAAACGAAATCGATAAGGAACTCACTTGGCTTTGCGTCATATCCATCGAACTTGAACGGCATAAAATTGAACACCGTACCTTCGTTGTTCAGGTGAGACTCAAGAACCATCCTGCAGCAAAAATTGATTGCCTTGAGGATGTTTGATTTTCCGGACGCATTAGGTCCAAAGAGCCCGATAGTCTTCAATACTTTCGTCCCATTCCAGTCAATGACATTGTAGGATAAATCTCTTGCCTGTCTGCAGTTGCTCTTAGCCGCTATAAAGTCAAGAAATATCCTGTTCTTTATGGAGAAAAAGTTCTCTAATTCAATTTTAAGCAGCATAATTACCCTTATTTTGTAAATTTTCTACAAATTTAAGGACTTAATCTCATTTATAAAAGCATTTGCAAAAAATAGATCAAAAAAAACTATCGTGTCTGGCGACAGGTTTCGCGGACTGTTGTTATACAAATTCCACTTCAGAATCTAAATGATTCGATGAAGTGGAATTATTGTTTTATTGAACGCTGGTCCACTCTATGTCGAAGATTGCCACACGGTCTTTTCTATTTTTGACCCCTGACGGGCATAGGTTGGTAAACTCAAGTTGGAATACACCTGAAACATTGAACTCTTTTGAATACTCAGCTGCTATTGACTTTGTAGGTTCAAGATTCTCAACCGTTTCAGTCTGTACAACTTCTCCGGCTGCATTCTTGATATCAATCCGGAATCTTATTTTTTCATTGTTGTTGTACACACCATATTTAAACTTCAGTGTTCCGCATCCATCTGCAATAAAAGGAGAGGTAAGGACACCTGTCTGGGCGGTTCCACCACAGATGACAGCTGCCAGATCTTTAAGTGAACCGTCTGTGAATGTAGTCGGACCTACAACAGCTCCGGTCAAAAGCTTCCAGCCGTCAAAAGAGTAATGTTCACGGCCGGCCTTGAAAGCGGTAGATGTCTGACCAAGGTTGAGAGTCTGGAAATCTGATTTATTGACTTTGACAGGCACGACATCTGTCTGAGCATAGCTGACATTGAAAGTCTTGATGAATCCCGACTTGAAAGGAGTCTCTCCATCGAATACCTTAGCAATTCTTTGAGAGACGGTCTTTTCTCCAATAGCAGCATTTACATAGAGCAGCATTTCCTCACCTGAAGTCACTGTGAAAGGCGCAACCCCTATATAGAATTTAGCGCTTTCGCTGCCTGCAATCTGAGAACCTTCCGCCACTTCAAGACGAATGAGCTCCTGTCCTGCGCCACAGGCAACAATGTCATTCCCGGTCAATTCAATACTAAAATTACCGACAATAGGCTTTGGGGCCACCAAGTCCACACTATTTATGACTATCGGTTCTGACAAAGTATTTGTGACATTCACGCAAATCACGGATGCAACGTTCTTCATCGGAATAGTAGGAAATTCGGAAGCAGGGACATTGTTTACAAAACCGACTACCGGAAATCCATCCTTACCTACAGCGAGATGAGCCATACTGTTATTGCCGGTCTGGGTCACTTTCCCGGCAAATGACGACATACTTGTTCTTCCGATATATTTTTTAAACTTGACTGGAGTATCTCCATTGGCGGTATTTATGCTTGGATAAAAGGCATACCAGTCATAGTTCGAGTCGGAGTTCAACTCTTCAGCCAAAGTACCAGAAAACTTGTTTGCTGCGACATTGTCACAAGTGAAAGAATTGTCATTCACATAATTCTCAGTACCGTCAACTGCATGGAATACATTGATAACATCTCCTTCCACCCACTTTGTTGACATTCCGTCATTTGCGGTTTTAGTCTGAGGCTGTGAAAGATAGACTGTAAAGTTGCCGGAATCATTCACTTCCTCCATTTTGGGAGAGTCCAATTGCTCGCAAGAGCCCAAAACGAACCCAATCAATATAATATGAATTAATTTGTTTTTCATTTCTTCGATATTTTAAAAATCAATACTTCCGTCATTTTTCCAGTCCTCAATAGGACCTTTATAACCGGGAACATCTACCGTAGCGCCCTTCTGGGTTACCGTAAGAGAGTAGCGGACTGTCATCCCGTCAACAAAACTGATTGTCGCACGGCGCTCTGTCGCATCCTTGTTCTCTGCGATTGTCAATGTTATTGATTCGTCCCTTACGGCCTTTGTCAGTAATGTTACAGAGGATGTTATCCAGTCAGGAGTCTCAATACTGTAGTTATAATTGGTTCGGACAAACAGAGTAATTTCGCCACCTGTGGCCGGTAAATTCAATTCTCCATTTACAGTTACAGAGATTTCTCCCTGTTCAAATGAGAGGATTCGCATGGAAGGGGTTCCCTTGCTGTTCACTGCGAACAGGAATAACTTGGTGTCAGCTGTAAGAGTTTCCGGGAGGGTGATGATTACCTGACCCTTTATTTCATCGCCAATGGTCTGGGACATAAACTGCTCTATTTTGACGCCTCCAGTAGCAATGGCGTCCACAGTGGTACCGCTGTCCGGATATACGACGGTAAAACTTACAACAACGGTAGAGCCGGGAGCATCCACAGGGATTGATGTGTTTTCCACATTAAGGGCGAATTTTTGTACCTTAGGTATCACTATAGGCTCCTTGTCGCCGGAAAGGACAAATATCACTTCATCTTCTCCGTCAATCACATCCTTGAATATGCCGGCTCCACCTGCAGAACCGATGTCCTGCCAGTTCTCCCCGTCAAAGGAAAGTTCGAAACTGCCAGTGGTCTCATTGACCCTAATCTGAGGAATCTCAGACTTGGAAGTCGCCGGAATCTTTTTGCCGTCGTCGAGCAGCCAATCACCGTTGACCTTCCAGTAATAGAGTCCGTCAGTATCCTTGCCGACACTGATAACAGGAGTTTCTCCGTCATTTCCATCTCTGCCGTTTGTGACGGTTATGCTGCTTCCGTCAGTGAACATAATGATATGACCGCTGCCGTCTTCCAAAGCAACGACTTTGTCGATTTTCACCTCTTTTTCAAGGGCGTTCACTATGGTCATAAGCGAGCCGACATTGGTATTGATGCTATTTACGGCCTCTTCAAGTTTTGTCACACGGCCATCAAGTTCATCCACCTTACTTTTAATGTCGGTGTCATCGTAGCTGCAACTCACAGCTGTAAACAGCAGAGCCGCAACTGTCGATGCGAAGATAAATCTGGTTTTCATAATTGAAAAGATTTAATGTTTATAATTAAGTGCATATTTACCAACACTTTGACCATTTACCATAGCCGTTCCTTCCGTCTTCCAACGTCTGCAGATCCATTATGTCGCGCGTAAAATTGATAGTTCCACCATAATCTATGGAATTATCCATCATACATCTCATGGCATTTGCCGGATCCCAAGACATTTCATACGCATCTTGAAGATTGGTCCTCATATCAGCATGTAGCAATACGTTGGACTTTTCATAACCTGATTTGTTCCATTCCATGAATTTCATGGCATTTGAATCCCAAAGTTTTATGTCCGAGGTCCCTTTTTGCCAAGGAGCATTTATGCAGCCGAATTTGGTAGCATCCAGACCGGCGATAGGTTTTCTGATATGCTCTTTGCTTACATTAGGGTCGTCAGGATGGTAAGGGTCAACGATTTCAAAAGGATAGTCCTCATCGCAATAGCCTGTCCATGCGTAGTCAAGATATTCCCCGACCTTTATCCCTCCAGTGGCTTCCGTGTCCCAGAAATACTCCGTCGGCTCTTCATAGTCAGTCAAGGTCAGCAACTTGTCCGGGCCAAGCACTTCCCTTAGAGCCTTGACCAATTTAGGATAGGAAGTTGTGTTCATTGGTGGCATTCCCTCCTTACCATACCCGGAGTTACGGTCCCAAAGGTTCACTCCGTCAAGACTGTAGGTGTCGAACAATTGCTTTACCTGCACCGCAAAGTCCTCTATCTGGGCATCTGTCATATTGCAGAAGCCAAGACCGGTATTTCCGCCCTCGATGGACAGACAGACCTTGCGTTCTGTCTCCTGTACGGGGAGGATATATGTCGTGTAGTTGTCCAGCACATATTTCATGTCGGAACTAAGGTTCAGCAATGCCCTCCCTGTCGCCGGCTCATAGGTGACGGTCGTCTTGCGCAGATTGATGAGATTACCGATTGTCATCAAAGTTTCGCTGTAATCGCTATAGTCCATTCTTAGGACATTATAGTCCGTTATTAGCCGAGGGTCATACTGTGATGTATTTAGATAGAACACCATCAAAAGGTCGTCAAAGAGCGGCAGCCCTTCCTCGAACTTCTCCCTGACTGTGATGTCATAATAGACGACATCCCTTGACATCTCTCCGGCGGAAGCAGCCGCGACCACCGGGAGAAGATAATGACCAGCCTTTATCCTGTTGCCCAAGGAGTTGGTCGCCCGGCAGGTCAGCTTTACAAGGTCAGACGTGGTCTTGCCTGCGGACAGTACAAGCGCACCTCCGTTCTCAAAGCTGTAGAATGTCTCCGGAAGCGGGAGGTATTCCCTTCCTGTTTCTGCGGCATAGCTTTCGACAAGCGACGGGTCAGCTTTCAGGACGACTGTCTGGTCGAAAGATGAAGGAGTGTTTATTGTCGCACGGAGACCTTCGGTGATGACACCGTTTCCCTCAGTCATGACGCAGTACACGGTATTCCGGGAGGTTCTGATGCTTGTCAGTGATACGGAGGAACTCTTAAGAGTTTCTTCATCAATCTGTTTTCCTGAAGGATAACCTGCTGGCTCCATTTCGCACGAAACGCCCCCGATTAATAATGTTGCCAAAGCAAGCATTGATATCATATTCTTTCTCATGCGCTATTCCTCCTCTTTGTTGATTTCCGGGATTTCGATTCCTTCAGCCCAGCTGAGGTCGAAGGCCGCAATTCCGTCGTTGTGATACATAGAGTAGTCCTTGACGGTGTTGCCCTTGCCCTCGTCGAACTTCCAGTAGCCGATGAGCGTGGCGTCTCCCTCTGGATTTTCTATCCTGTACATATTCTCCCATATCTGCTCAGGAGTCCTGGCCACTGACCAGACCCTTGCTTCTGCAATCTTGCCCTGGAGCGGACGGTAGTCGTTGTAGGACTTGCCGATAAAGAACTGGTAGGATGTCTTTTCTTTGCCGTCCTCTACAATCTCATTGGCTCTCATGGCCAGATTGATTCCTCCTGTCGCTGTTCCCATCTCCTTGGCTTCGCTCTGTATCTTCCCGTCTACATAGACCCGTGTAATTCTCGTGTCGTAGTCGTAGGTGCATGCAACGTGATACCAGCGTCCTTCATAGAGTTTCTTGGACGGGTCGCTCTGAGGGAATTTGCCGAATGATGTGCCGCCTCCGCTGCCGTCGAACTGAAGCTGCTGACGCTCGAAATTGGTATCGCCGATTCTCAGCAGGAGATACTGCTCAACTCCCATGACAGTTGATATATTACAGTCTCCGAAATCGTTTTCCTTGTCAAACTTATCAATCCAGATGAGCGCCTCGTATGTGACGGCCCTCAGCCCGTTGTAGGCGTCCGCAACAGTGCCCGGCTCGTCCATGAGAGGGAAGTTTATCCAGTTGTCGGTGAGCTGTGCGGCCACAGTGATGGCTGATGAACGGCGCACCAAATAGTATGCAATCCCGGCATCGCCCATCACATCCATATCCGTGGAAGTCAGTCTGACCGGGAAAAGGTAGGTCTTGTCTATCTCCATGGCTCCGACCTGCTCTTCTCCTTCACCTGCCAAGCCCTTGAACGGGATGACCACTTTGCCGGACATGGTCTTGCCTGCCGGAATGGTGACCGTCTCTTCCTTGAAACCGGAGTACTTCTGCGGAAGCATCTCGTAGGATGTGCCGTATTTACTGTTGTAGTCGGCAACGAGGGACTCGTCCACTGCTATGGTCGCAGTGACATCATTCTCCGCCGGATATGCCATGTTCACTGACAGCTCTTTGGAGAACTCCGTGAGCTTGTTGCCGAAAGTGGCAGACTGCACCGGTTTTCTTGAACTCACATCCATATAGATGGAGTTGCCGAACTTGTAGCCGTCCGCTTCGTATCTGTTGCAGGACACTGAGACGGATGCAAGCAATATGATGTATGTCAATATTCTTTTCATAATATCTATCTTGAATGGTTGAGTGTCTGTATCGCCCGGCGGGTGCGAATGTAGTTGCCGTCATAGCTGTAGTAGTCCGTACCTAAGTCATACACGGCAAGTCCGCGAAGAGGACCGAATGCCATCACCCTTTCAGTAATTTCCTCGACTGCACCGTTCTCCACTAATTTCTCGTCGGAGATGCTGCGCTCCAGCGAGGCTGCAAGCAGAATCTTCTCTTCCGGTATGCCAAGGGTGGATGTCGCGGCAAGAACTGCCATGTGCACGTCATGTACATAGTCCAGCCCCTCAGTGCCGAGCACGAAAAGGTCTATCTTCTGCCTGTCTGCGGAACTGACAAATGCAGGGTCTCCTTCAAAGGCCAGCAGCTGACCGTCCTGTCTTGCGGCGGATAGTTTTGAGACAATCAGCGAGGAGAGTTCGGCATTGAGGGCGTCTTCAAGCCTGAATGTTCCGGTGAAGGACCAGCCGTCCAGCCCGTTGTCTCTGACCGAGGCTATTGCCCTGTCGAGGTATGCGCTAAGTTTCGCTGCATCGGCAAGTTCCTCTCTCCGTGACGCGAAGTCTATCTGATACAGCACTTTCGTGCCCACACTCCGCATCCATTCCATATCCTCCGCATCGTGCTTCGAGAAGTTGTCCGCATTGGTCAGGGAGACAATGTCAAGCGAGTCCGGAAGACTGCGCATGAAGCTCTTCTCGTTTGACGGGCGCTCCGGGGAGTTCTCCAGACGGGCATAGACAAGGAAGTGGTCAGTCTGCTTGTATGCCCTGAGAGAGGCCTTGTAGTCTTCCCACAATTCCGGGTCCTGATCCCACGGGTGCTGCACGTCAATCCTGACCGACTCCATTTCCGTCCAGTCGGAGCAGGAGACCAGCAGAAGACTGCATATGGCCGTGTTTATTATTGTTTTCAGTTTCATTATAGTGTTTGTTTTTAGTACTGTTTGACATCCCACCATACCTGCGTTCCCATAGTGTCGCCTTTCCTCGTGCCGCTCGACTCCGAGTTCAGTATGCTGATGGCCTGCTGAAGGTTTGCTCCGTTCATTCCGTATTCCTCCACCGGGTAAGTCAGCCTGCGCGCGTGCCGGTTCAGGTCCACTGCACCGCCGCTCTTGTCCTGAGGTGCAGGAAGAAGTCGCGGATAGCCGGTTCTGCGGTATTCGCTCCAGCCTTCCACGCCTAGAGGGAAGGACGCTATCCATTTCTGGGTGATTATCCTTTCGAGGTTGCGCTCGGAGGCGTCCTCTGCCGGCATTGTGCTGTCGGCGAGATTGCCGCTCTCCTCCCAAGCTATGGTGATGTCGCTCTGCCTGCCTGCTATGCTGTAGGTTCCGAGAGGGTCAACGTATGTTGCAGGTTTCTTTTCACGGTCAAGGATATAGTCTTCCGAACCCGCCGCCCCGCGTTCCTCGAATGAAAGACGTATGCCGTTTTCGTACAGGTCTTTGGCTCTTGTCGGGTCGCCCCAGCGCAGTTCATATTCAGCCATGAGGAAGCTGACTTCGGCTGCATTCATCCATAGATAAGGGTCGGACGGGGTTACTTTCATGTTGGAGTAGTTGGTTGTGAAGGCTGTCTTGCCTGACACGTCGCTGCCCACACGGATTCCGTAATACATTTCTACGGTCTCATCTCCCTGCTCCACAGGTACTGAGGTGAACATCTTTTCGCGGCGCGGATCCTCATAGCCGTTCATGTAGTTGATTATGTCGGCTGCAACACGGGAATCCGACCAGTCATTGTAGATGAGCGCGGTGCGGTTTTCCGGTGCGTGCATCAGCGCGTTGTCGGAGTTTGAGGTGATTACGCCTGCCGCTATCGCTTCAGCAGCCTTTTCCCTCGCAAGTTCAGGCTTCACATAGCTGAGCCTCATAGCCATTCTGAGTTTCAGGGAGTTGGCGTATTTGAGCCACTGGGAGATATTGCCGTAGTAGACATAGTCGTATCTGTTCCATGACGATGTCGCAATGCCGATGTTCTTCGTGAAGCCCTCTATGGCGGAGTCAAGCTCATCGAACATTGTGCAGTAGACGGTCTCCTGAGAGTCGTAAGTTACAAATACGGATTCGTTTGTAATCGGGTTGCTGTAGGGAATCGGGCCGTAGGAGTCTGTCATCCTGTGCATTATAGCAACCCTGAAAAGGGTGGCGAAGGCGTTTGCGACCTCGTCGTCCGACTGGTTGACTATTCCCCTGTACGGGGCGTAGGTCTCGGACATGACATTGGCGAAAGGCCATTTGCGCCAGTCGTCGGATGGGTTGAAGGTCTCGAAGCGTGCAAGCCATGTGTCCACTGTGGAGGCGATGTATCCTGCGAACGGGCCGCCGGAAAGGCTCTCGTTGAACTGGTACATGTGCTCCTGGACAGGGATGACAAGATTCTGGAGGTTCCTTATCTTGGACCCCGTGCGGTAGTTGTTCACTTCCATCTGCTCTCCGGTCACCTGGTTAGGGTTGGTATTCATCTCATAGAACCCGGTGGTACAGGATGTCATTGACAGCATTACTGTCATGATTATAAATGTAATATTATGTTTCATAATCACTGCTGTTTAGAAGTCCAGTTTGATGTTGAATCCCATGCTACGCAAGGACGGCATCATGAAGTAGTCGATTCCTTGGTAGTTGTTGCCGGTGGAGGCGATGGCCTCGGGGTCGAACGGCGCCTTGCAGTATATCATCCAGAGGTTGTGGCCGACTGCGGATATGGTGAGGGAGCATTTATCCCTGAACAACTTGCGCGGAAGGGTGTAGCCTATGGAGAGTTCCTGAAGACGGAAATTGGTCGCGGAGTAGGTATAATACAACGGCAGACCGCTCTGGGAGCCTATCGCCTGGTACCATTTCTGGGCGTCCATCCATTCGCGTCCGTTCACGAGGACCCCGCCTGCATCCCTTGCGTCGGCCGAAGCCTCGGACACTCCGTACAGGTCAAGGTTGGCCTGGGTTGCGGAATAGCATACACCTCCTATGCGGCCGCTGAACAGGAAACCGAGATGGATGCCCTTGTAACTCAAATCGTTGCGCCATGCAAGGTTGTATTTCGGGAATACACTGCCGAGGAAGATATCCGTCCCGATATCATCTATGGTGATGTTTCCGTTCTCGTCAACCTCGATATATCCTTTGTCGCTGCCCATTATTGCAGATGTCGTATATAGATCTCCAAGAGAGCCGCCCTGTTTGAGGACATATTTCGCTTTTCCGAGAGCCTTAATATCAAGTTTGGGCAGGTTGAGTGCTTCGCCTGTAATCGGATTTTTCGCATCGCCGGCAAGTTCGAGGATTTCATTCCTGTTCCAGCTGAACGTGAAGTTGCTGTCCCATGTAAAGCCGTGCCATGTGTGGTTGTAGCCTACGCTTGCCTCGACTCCCGTGTTGCGCACGCTTCCTGTCTGAAGGTAGATGGTGCTGTATGACGACGACGGCGGGAGCTGCGGGTCGAAAGTCTGGTTGTAGGTGTCGGCGAGATACCACGAGAGGTTGATGCTGAGGTCCTGCCACAGACGCGCCTCAAGCCCCACCTCGTATGTGAGCGTGCGTTCCGGCTTCAGGTCACCTATCGGATAGTGAGTCTTGTCCTTCCATATCTTTGAAGTCGCGTCGTATTCGTAGGTCGGGATGGTCAGGAACCGTGGGAACGGCATTCCGACTGAAGCGACTGAGCCCCTGACTTTCAGATAGCTGAGCGCACCCATATCCCACAGTCCGGTAGGTATCCAAGAGAGACCTGCGGACGGATAGAAGAAGGATTTGGAGGATGAGCCTGCAAGCTGGGACGCCCAGTCGTTGCGGCCGGTAAGGGTGAGGTACAGCATCTTCTTCCAGCCGAGTTCAAGGCTTCCGAATATGGAGCGTGTCTGGTCATGCCAGCCTGACTTGCTCGCACGCTTCTTGGTGTCGTCGAGATCGAAGACATTGAAGACATTTGCAAGACCGTTTTCCTGGATTGGACCTCCGTAGCGGAGTTCGTCGGTCTTGATGTCGTTCAGAGAGGCACCGAGGTTCGCGACAAGGCTCCAGTCCTGCCAGTTCTTGTTTACATTTACCATGATGTCGGCATAGGTCTGCGTGTCATAGGTGCGAGCCTCGGTATAGTGACCGTTCTTTCCGCCTTCAGAAATCGTTGCCTCGGTAGTGGCGTAGTATTTCTGCGTGTAGAGGTTGTTGGCATTATCGATGCGCACGCGGCCTGCAATGTTGAGCCAGTCCAAAATGTCATAGCTCACATTCAGGGAAAGCATATACCTCCTCTTGTTATTGTTGCGCAGGTTGCGGTAGTTTATCCAGTACGGGTTCTGCATGCGCAGGTCGCCGGCGAGGTCGTCGCCCCAGAACTGCTCCATCAGCTTGGTGCCGGAATTGTACCTTTCGAAGTTGCGGTACAGGTCGAAGTTCTCGCCGCGGGGGAAGAGATATGCCGATGTCAGAGGGTTCGCATAGACTCCTTGGTTGGTCATGTTCTGGTCCTTCTGCATTATATAGCTTGCACTTGCGTCAAGTTTCAGTTTGTCCTTCAGGAAATAGGATGTATTGCGGAAGGTGAAGTTGTAGCGGTCATAGATATTGTTGGGTATGATGCCGTCGGAGTTCACCGCGGCGGCTGAGAAATATGTCTGGTTCTTGTCCGTTCCTCCGCTGATTGAGAATGCGTTCGTGTAGGTATGTCCTGTCTCGAAATAGTCGTTCGGGCTGTAGTTGTAACGTGCCCCTTCGGGGATGTATGCTCCCCAGCTGTACACTCCGCTGCCGCTGTCACGGCCGTTCAGCCCTGTCCCGTAACGGTTCTGGAACTTGGGCAGCACGAACGGGTCCAGGAATTCGGTATTGCTTGAAAAGGAGACCTTCAATTTTCCTGACTCTCCTTTCTTGGTAGTTATCATCACTGCACCGTTTGCTGCCTGCGAGCCGTAGAGCGCAGCTGCAGCGGCTCCCGTGAGAACGGAGATGGACTGGATATCCTCAGGGTTAAGGTCCGCAATAGACTCAGTCTCTCCTTTGGAGTCGAACTCCGTTCCGCCGCCTCCGCCGAAGTTGTACATAGGCACACCATCGATAACATAGAGGGCATTAGAGGACTGGCTGATAGACTTGTTTCCGCGAAGGACCACCTTGGACGCTCCGCCGACTCCCGATGAGGAAGTATTGATGGCGACACCCGCCACCTTTCCTGCAAGGGAATTGATGAAATTGGCATCCTTGACGGCGGTCAGCAGTTCGGCATTGACCTCCTGCACATTATAGCTCAGCGCTTTCTGGTCGCGGCGTATGCCGAGGGCGGTGACCACTGTGCCTTCGAGGGAGACTGCTTCCTCTTTGAGGACGATATTGAATGTAGTTCGCTCTCCGATTGTCATACGCACAACCTCGTAACCGAGGCTGTTGAATTCCAAACGGGCAATCTTCTGGTCGGACCGGATACTGAGTGAGAAGCGGCCCTCGGAATCTGTTATAGTACCGCGGGTTGTACCTTCGACGAAAACGGAAACTCCAGGCACGCCTGCTCCGCTCTCATCCTTGACTATTCCCGTGAGGTCGCGGGTCTGAGGCTCAATGACGTCCTCAAGGTAAATGTAATGACCGTTGATTTTCCACGAAATTTTCAGCGGGGTGAAGAGTTTGGCGCAGACGCTCTCTATGGTCTCGTTTTTCACTGACAGGCTGACTTTTCTATCAAGATTTGTCGCACTGATGAAAAACAAGTAGGGGCTTTGTTCCTTGATTTGGCTGATAGCTTCTGTAACAGTGGCTTCTTTTAGTTGAAGGGTGAGCCGAATGTCATCTTTCTGCGTCCGTTGACCGGCTGACGCAGACCAGGCAGAAAGAATCATCACAAAGAACAAGCAACAGCTCCTCTTTAAAAATCGGTATCTGTTCATGAATTTGTTATTTTCGAAGATACCCTGCGATAGGGCACCTTCAGGTTATCAGTTATATGTTATTATTCGGTTTATGCGGGGAGACCGGAAATCGGTGGTTATTTAATGTATATAGTCCCGGTCTTGAAGTCAATGTTGTAGTGGAATTTCACGCCCGCGTACTGAAGGGATTTCAATGCTGCTTCCACGCCCTCGCTCTGACGAAGTTCGGCCTCAGAGAATCCGATGGCAGGAACATTCTCCATATTGACCACTATAGTTACCCCGAACGTCCTCTCTAATTTGCGAATAATCTCCGTGAATGTCAGTCCGCTTATGTCAATGATTCCGCTCATCCATGAATTAGCTTTTCCGGAACGGTATTGACAATCTCTCATTTCCCCTCCGATGATTTCGACTTTCTCTCCCGGAGCCATCACTCTTTCTCCAGCATTGCCACGAAGTCTGATGCTGCCTTCTTCAAGGGTCACGGAGAATCGTCCGGCACTTTCATCGGCATCAAGATTAAACTTTGTTCCAAGGACCTCTACATCAGAAAAGAATGTCTTGACTATAAATGGTTTGGCCTTATTATGAGCCACATCGAACCACGCCTCTCCACTGATAGTAACTTCACGGGAGTTGCGGGAGAACTTCATCGGGTAATCGAGGATAGCTCCTGCATTGAGACAAACCTTGGTTCCGTCAGGCAGGGTGATATCCATTTTCCCTCCTGCAGGAACTTCGATCCGGTTGATTGTCTCGGCGAGTCTGTTATCTTCACTGATTGTTACGATATGCTTTGCCAAGATGAAAAACAAAGCGATTGCTGCTGCATTAAGAATGGCAATGCCGAATCTGCGGAAGGACTTTTTGTGCCTTGCAGCAGTCTTTACAGGTGTGCCGCTGCCGGCATCAGTGAAAAGCATTGTCTCCCAAAGGCTGTAGGAGGCACGCAGTTTCTTTTCATTCTCGCTATCCTGAAGCAGCCAATCGTTTATCCGGCATTCTTCTTCGTCTGTTGTTTCCGCTCCGAAGTATCGGAACAATGTCTCATCGTCTATCTTTTTCATCGTATTTCGAGTTTATGCTTTCTAATATATTAAGGGACGAGAATCGATTTACTACATAAATATTTGCACTTTTTTGTGTTTTTGATGAAAAATCTTCAACTTTGATGAAGTTTTATGACTACCTAATGGTGTTCGATTGATGAAAAATGAGGACCTGACATATTTTATGAGTGAGATTAGCGGGATATATAAGGATCGCCGCAGATTCGTAGCTCATTCAATGTCTTTTGTCAGGATCGAAGCTGTCGCTGAGGATATTTATTCTGACAGCATCATGAAAATATTGGAGAAAAAGGAGAATTTCGTCGCCGGTGACAATGTCAGGGGTTATTTTCATCGTGTGTTGCTGAGCAAGAGTTATGATTATGTCAAGAGGAAGATTATGCTCAATGATGCACATCAGGAAATCAGAAACGCAAAGCTCCGCGATGCGATGTACGGCATCCTGTCGGAGCGCGAGTCTGACAGCATGGCTTTTCTTACCGATTTGAATGAAAGAATCGGAAAATGTCGCAGCAAGATGTCCGGGCGCTGCTATGAAATCTTTTCGGCAAGCAGGGTGGACGGACTGACACACAAGGAGATAGCCGAGAAATATTCTATGACTACGCGGCAGGTAACGACAGAGATTCAACGCGCGCTGGAGATTTTCCGCGCTGAATTCGGCGACCTTCTGATCGTTATTGTAATGTTGGCAGGACTGAAATAGCAACCGCAAAGCAACGTCGTGTCTTCTAACGCCATTCACATAGATACAAAAAAAAGGTGCCAGAACGAACTCACCCGGTTTTCGTGTCCTGCCGGTAATGGTCTCATCAAGTCTCCATTCAGAGACGAGGAGAAAGAAGTTACTCAGACTCTCTGACAAACCTCGCAATCCTCTCATTTACAATTCTGATGTATTTTCTTTTCAGCTTATCAGGGAGGCAACTTCTGTCTATCAACTCAAGAGATTTCTCAGGAAGACTTACATATTTATCAAGTATTTTCTTAGCGCGTAGCTTCACAATTCCTATCCTTTCTGCGAATCTTTCGAAATCCAAACGGCAAGGATGACCGGTCTGCGCATAGACATCACTCTTAATGATATTTGGAGACAGACCACCATCGAGACCCAGGTCATCCCCGTTCACATGAAGGCTGGTATTGAGAAGGTCGTATGCAGGCGCAAGACGATAATCCTCACCTTGGAGGACAAGTGAAAAGTTCTTCAAATGATCATCTCCGTTTGCGTAAATATAGTTGAATACTACAAGCTCGAAGAATCTCTCCATATCAACCATCCAAGCGGACACATTCTCTCTTATTGCAACTGCGATATCTTCGAAACATCCTGCATATTTGAATCCTTTGCCATCATTCTGTTCATTCCTGCCTGCCACAGCCGCAAAATCCTCCATAGCCAGTTTGTTTCCATCCGGCAAAACATCAAAGCGTTTTGTGATATATACCCTCTGTCCATTCTCAGTGAAACACAAACCGTTAGCGGCAGTGACAATGCCATATGCCTGAGAAGCAATCTGCATCGTAAGGTTCTCATTTACCGGGATGAACTTGCGATCTAGAAGCGTGGGGTCCCAAGGTGCAGGTTTAAGGATATAGGTAGAGCGCTCGTCATCATTGATTATGCGTATCTGACCATTATCAATGATTGCAGGAAATTTTTCCTGCACACCGGACACTGAGATCCTTTTCATGGCTTCCGCGATTTCTCCGGTATTTCGGAATTCATCTATGTTGAAGTTCAGTATATGGCTGACACGCTTCCCGTCGAACAGAAGCTTTATCGCCTTTGGACAATATGTAGTATATCCATCCGCAAGAAGGGATGGGCAGTTATGCAATTCCATCATTTCTCTACTGTTTTAACATTGACGGCCCCTATGAAATCTCTATCTGCCATAGCCATAAGCATACCGAAGAAATCTTTTTCATCTATTCTGAATGACCGGCAGATAATCTTTCTATTGGCACCTTCGGGCAACATATTTGAAAACAAAGGAAACAGAAGCTCAGACTCGTATGCCTCTACTCTTTTCGGAAGAGTAACTGATATTGGCGGCATGCCGGTTGCCAGATATTCAGGATAGTAGCAGAATGAATATCCTTTGCCAGGGCGGAGCTCTGTCAACAATCCGGCCTTATGGTTGTTCATATAAACTTCCAACTGTCTCATAATCGGTAATTCTGGTTATCAAATTTTCTGACGCACACGGTACACTATTTCCATACCAAGTACATCAAGCAACTTTGAGATGGTTGACAGTGACGGGTTTGCAAGCCCGCGCTCTATATCCTTCACTGTCGGGAGACTGATGCCCGACATTTCAGCAAGATCCTGCTGTGATATGCCAAGCACCTTCCTGCGGGCTTTAATCACTTCTCGTAAGTTCATAAGTCTAATTTATTATACTTTCTGCAAATATAGCAATTTTTCTAATAATAAGCTGGTAAAAAGTGTATTATATTACACATTTTGCATTATTGGCTCTTGAATACTCGAGAGGAATGATGTAAAATCAATTAAATAATCCCCTTGTGACAAAAAAACTGCCTGATTGCCCTCGTTATCTCAAGCTTTCAAACGCCAAATAACATACTAAAATGCAGGATGAGGGTTTATCAAGTTATTTTCAAACCCCTTGCGTACGTTGCTTAGCCATAATCAGTCCTCCAGAAGTTGCTTCAAGTTCATGACAGTTGAATCTACAAACGGAACCGCATCAAAAAATCACCACGGGCAAATGCGGCGTGGTGATTATGGGGTGTAAAGGGAACTATGATGATTGGTAGTGTTCCCTAACGGATTACGGAGTTATGGGCAGGAATCTGCTGCAGCCCTCCTCCGTAATCCTTTATTTTGTCATAAATTTAAAGATTTAAATTGTTTATAAACTAGACATCCAGGATATTCCAAGCACATCTACAATATCCCTTGTATCCATTTCTCTTCCCCAAGGGCAATTATTCGTAATAGTGATTATAAAATTGCCTGAAATTGACAAGCCAGCAAAATTTGCTATTTGTATCACGTTTTGCTTAGGTTTGAACTGTTCCACCGGATTATATTCAACAATTGCATCTTTCTTAAATAGTTCTTTACCGGCAGCATCAGTGATTTTGATATTAATGGACAACCCACCTTTATTAGAGTTCGATAACATATGGTATCCATACAGCACTTTTATAGCAGAGCAGCCGCCTGACAACAATGGAGAAACCATACTGCCTGGCGAATTGATATTACCACTCAAACCTATAGTATAACTTGAATTAAAAGGTGTCGTATCCTCATTATTCCAGTTTGAAAGTGTGTTATTATAAAATCTAATTTGATTTCCTTGCCACCCTTTGGCTGAAGTTCCAGATTCCGGCCCAGTCGAAACGTAAGTCATATTTCCCTCCGGATACATTGTTTCGAGATCCGCACTTTGCCATTTTTCCTCCACGACGACCTTTGCCTGCTGGACAATATTGAAAGACTGGACTTTGGCGCCATCCACACGTACTTCCACTTCAGCAGTTCTTTGAGTTGCTTCAGTATTCTGGGCGACAGAGAATGTCACATTATCGGTGCGCAACGCCTTTGTCTCAACAAGGGTTATCCAAGTTTTTGCTGCTTCAGGAATAACGATTTCGTAGTCAAGATTCGTTGTGATTTCCACTGTCACAGAACCTCCTTCCGCGGGAACAGGTGTCGCATCTGCCTTCACATCAAGTTTACCCTCAGCAATTGAGAGAATCTTTCCTGACATCACGCCATTGCCGTTTACAGCCACAATCAGAATAGATGCGTCCACCACAGGAGATGGCGCAGTGATTGAAAGTTGCCCCTTAGTTGCAGAAATCGGATTTACTTTGACGGTGTAGCCGTTTTCCGGAAGAGCTCTCACGATGGCATTGTCCGCAGAAATGAGAGAATACTCAACATTAACGGTCTCTCCAGCCTTGATTCCTATTTCATCTGCCTTAATGACCAGCGCGAAATTCTGTCCCTTTGGAATCACGATCTCCCTGTCCGAGAGTTCGATAATGACGCTGTTGTTCTCCACATCTTCACGGACATTCTTGATAAGACCGATTCCAGATGTTCCAGCGTCACCGATAACAACCCAATCAGTTCCGTTCGTAGAGAACAAGAATTTGCCGTCTTCTACTTTAATCTTAGGAACAGCAACCTCTGCCGTTGCCGGAACCTTCTGCCCATTGACCAGAAGCCATTCGCCGTCCAGAGTCCAATAATACTTACCATCAGAGTCTTGACTGATACTGATAACAGGAGATTTACCGTCCTTGCCATCCAATCCGTCAGTTCCATTTTTACCATCCAAACCCTTTTCACCATTGTAAATGGTAATGGTGCCGGATTTTTTGAATGTAATCGTATAGCCGTTCCCGGCAGGCAATTTCTCGACAGAGACAATCTGGTCCTGGTTATTCAAAGCATCAACCGCAGTAACCAGGGATGTCAAGTTGCTGTTAATTTTTTCCACGAGCAATCTAAGTTCGGTGACTTGAGATTCGAGATTGTCAACTCTGCCCTTTATTTCAGTATCGTCGTACTCTTGACATCCTGTAAAGAATAACGCAAGCACTGAAATCAAAGATAGGATTCTTGAAAATACTTTCATATTGTATTCCTTAAGATAAATGGTCTCCAATAATTTGCAGATCCTTACCGGAGACCTGGTTATTAGATATTATTAAATGATACTCTTCTTCGATACAACTACCAATCCTTGCCCCATTTGTTATAGTTGGTGGGATGAGACGGGGTAAAGACGTAATTGGTCAGCCGCCTCGGGCTTATCTGAAGATAGTTTCCATACCATACTTTTATGAATGCATCCATGATATTGGCCCCCTCATAAGAGTCCTGTAGAATGGATCGCACATCATAGAAAACTGATATATTGCTATTGGTGAATTCACTCTTGTCATATTGTTCGAGAGCAAAAAGCGAATCATCCTGTTTCCTATAGCACGTCACATTGCTGACACCATATCTTCTCGGATTCAGACCAGCAAAAGGCTTGCGTGGATGCAGTTTGGAAACTGACGGCAATTCCTGATGCCAAGGGTCCACAATCTGGACAGGCTCGTCATTGGCGTAATAGCCAGACCAGGCGTAGTCGATGAATTCACCCACCCTGATTCCATCGGTGGCTTCTGTGTCCCAGAAATACTCTGTCGGCTCTTCATAGTCAGTGACTGTCAGCAGTTTGTTCGGACCAAGAAGTTCGCGCAGTTTCTTGATAAGTCTCGGGTATGAGGTGGTGTTGGTTTTCTGGAAACCTTTTTCCTCAGAAACTGCATAGTTGGCATTACGGTCCCAAAGATTCACCCCATCAAGTCCATAGTAATCAACAACTTTCTTCACGGAACGGGCAAACTCGCCAATTTGATTGTCCGTCAAATTGCAGAACCCTATTCCTTGTGCTCCGCCGTCGATGCAGATACAGACCTTGCGTCCGCTCTCCTGAACCGGGAGTACGCGCTCGGTGAAATGCTCGAGCACATAACGAAGGTCATTGTTCAGCTTGAGTTCCACCTTGTCCACCTTGCTGTCATAGAAAATGGATGCCTGACGCAAATTCACGATGTTTCCAAGTCCCCTATGATAGTTCCTGTCGCTAATATTCTCGAGGATGAAATCATTGGCAAGCCTCGGGTCAAAAACGGCGGTATTCAAGTAAAAGACGGTGAACATATCATTTCCCATATAGAGTTCATATCCATCCGGATCAGAATAGGTGTCTCTTACCGTTACATCCACATAGATGTTCTTTGAAGTTGTACCATTCCATAAGGAAGACACTGACAATGGCAGCAAGTACCTTCCTGCATCCAAAACATTGTCCAACGGATTCATTGCGAACAGACGAAGTTGTGTCACAGCAGTAGATGTAGCTCCCTCATGTAAATCCAGAGTCTGTTTGTCGAGAAATTTATAGAAAGGTTCAGGAAGCAATTTATAATCTTCGCCTTTCATCCGACCATACTCTTTGACAACATCCACATCACCGACATTGATCTGAATTATCTGTTCCTCCTTAGCAGGATGCGAAGAATCGGCATAGAGACCGAAGGTCTTGAAACCGTTTCCTTTCCGGAATTCCACTTTCACAACATTGTCCGCAGTATTCTCTGCGCGGAGCGTGACCGCGGGTTCTTTGTCAGAAAGGTCTTGAAGAGCCTCAGAAGAATATTCTATTGACAAATCTTGACATCCTGCCAGGAGTGTCACGGATAAAGTCGCAAACAGAATCATGTATTTCTTTTTCATATTCTATTCCTCCTCTTTGTTGATTTCATGAATCTCGATTCCATCCGGCCAGATTATGTCACCGACAGCTTTCCCGTGGTTGCCGACCCAAGAATAGTCTTTGACCACATTTCCTTCGCCATCGTTGAATTTCCAATACCCGATAAGATCTTTCTGGTCTTTAGGATTCTCAATTCTATACATATTCTTCCATATTTCATCTCCAGTCCTGGCAACTCGCCATACTCTTGCCTCGGCAATCTTGCCCTGCAATGGACGGAAATCATTGTAAGACTTACCAATGAAAAACTGATAGGCTTCCGGCATTCCCAGAGCTCTCATTGCCAATGTAATCTTGTTATCAGCTGTCGGACCTGCGACTCCGGCCTCCTTCACTTCGTCAATCAATTTACCATTGACATAAATCCTTGCGACACGTTCATTCTGGTCGTATGTGCAGGCAACGTGATACCACGAGCCCGAATAGAGTTTCTTCGCCGGATCGCTCTTTGACGGTAGTTTTCCGAACTGGGAGCCGTTGCCGCTTCCGTCAAACTGAAGACATTGACGCTCGAAGTTTGCATCTCCTATGCGAAGTAGAAGATACTGTTCCACTCCCATGACTGTAGAAATATTGCAAACGCCATCCTTGTTGTTCAAGTCGAAACGGTCCACGTTCACGAGAGCCTCATACGTAAGAGAGGTGAGCCCATTATAGGCATCAGCCACTTCCCCAGGAGTGTCCATCAGAGGGAATTCAATCCAATTATCCGTGAGTTGGGCCGCCACAGTAATCGCGGATGAGCGTTTCACCAGATAATAGGCAACGGACGAGCCATCCATTGTCGAGATATCTTCAGAAGAAAGCCTTACGGGGAGAAGATAGGTCTTATCTATCTCCATGGCGCCTGTCTGGTCTTCTCCCTGTCCCATAAGGTTTTTAAACCCGATAGACACCTTCTCAGAGTTCACTTTCCCGGCTTCAATGGTAACCGACACCGGCGAAAAATCCAGATATGCCTCTGGGAGAAGTTGATAATCAGTGCCATAGCGATGATTAAAAGCATCCGTCAATGAAGCGTCCACTGAAATTGTCGCTTTGACATCCTTATCAGAAGGGTAGGAAAGGGCGACGCAAAGGTGCTTTTCCAAACTGCTGACCCTGTTGCCAAAAGTCGCAGCCTGCGTCTGGCTGGTAGCGCTCACATCAAGATAAGCGCAATTATCGAATACATGGTCAACAGGCTCGAATCTGTTACAGGAGACGAGCAAAGCCAGAACAGCGATACGTATTATGAAGTTAAAATTTCTCATATTCTTTACGCTTTTAAGGATTCAGTCTATGAATGATGGAGCGAAGAGCCGACCAGTTCATATCATAGTGATAATAGTCGGATTCAATGTCGTAAACCGCAAGTCCGGCAATAGGGCCATAGTTTATAACGTTATCCGCCATCGCATCAAGCACGGGCAGTTCCACATTTTCAGGATTACGGAATGTTCCTTCTTTCGATACGGAGAGCAGCATCTTGTCTCTTGGTACTCCTGTCTCAAGAACATCGCTGAAGAAATTTCTGAGATCAAAGTCGGTTTCGATAGTCTCCGTCGACAGCACGAAGAGGTCTATCTTGTCAATGTCTTCCTTAGATAGAAGTTCAGGATTACCCTCGAATACCAGCATTTGATTCTCCGCTTTTGCTGCAGACAGTCTGCCGATTGCTGCAGATGCGCTCTCTGAGGTCAACGCCGTGAAAGAGAAGCCGTCAAGCGAGTGTTTCGAAACTGTAGAGACCGCCTTGTCAATTGCGTTTCCGGCATTTTCAGACTTGACAAGATTAATTTGATATAGGACCTTGATGTTCACCGCTTTCATTCTCGCCATGTCCTCCTCGTCATATTTAGAGAAGTTCTCACCATTGGTCAGACTTACCATATCAAGACTGTCAGGAAGACTCCTCAAGCTGCCCTTCTCATTCTGAACGCCTTCCGGAGAATTTTCAAAACGTATATATGTCAATTTATGTGGGCGATTCTTGTAATCACGCACCCTTGCCTGGTACTCGGACCATTCTGCCGGATTGTTCTCCCACGGCATAGTCTCTTTTATACCGACACTCTCTACCTCCGTCCAATCAGAGCAGGATGCAATGAGCAGAGCGGAAGATGTAATAGCAATCAGCCGTTTCAATATATTCTTCATTGTCTATTGTTTTATAGAGTTGTACGATTTGCAGTCCCACCAAACTCGGGTAGCGAATGAATCTCCGCCACCTTCGGAAGATTCCGAATTCAACATTGAGATAGCACCGCTCAAGTTTGCACCATTTCCAGAGTATTCCTCGACAGGATATGTCAGTCTTCTGGCATGATTGTTAAGGTCAACATTGTCCGGACCGAGGTTTTGAGGAGCCGGAAGCAGTTTCGGATAACCGGTCCTGCGATATTCCGCCCAAGCCTCGTTTCCAAGAGGAAATATTGCAATCCACTTTTGAGTGATAATCTGCTCAAGATTAGTCTCTTCGTCACCTTTCTCATCCCATGCAACCTTGCACTCGGTCGTCTTGGACGCGGCGCTATATTTTCCCAACGGGTCAATATACTGAACCGGTGTGCTGCTGGCATCAGCAAGGTAATCGTCGACTCCTGATGCGCCTTTTTCGGCAAAAGAGAGACGGATCCCATTTTCATAGTATTCTTTTGCCTTAGCCTTGTCTCCGGCAAATCGAAGTTGATACTCCGCCAGAAGGAAATTCACCTCCGCGGCATTCATCCAAAGAATCGGACTGTCGGAATTGACAATAAGGTTCGAATAAGCATCTATCGCCTCACTTTTCTTTGACACGGTCGAACCAATGCGAATTCCGACGTACTGCGGATTGTCCCCGGTACTCTTGAGGAACATTTTTTCAAGTCGAGGGTCATTATAACCAGTCATAAAGCAAAGAATATCCGCCCCGACACGATGGTCGTTCCAGCTGTTGTAAATCAGAGGCATCCTGTTTTCGGTCGGTTTCATGAAAGCATTGTCCTCATTGGACAGGATAAGACCAGACGAGACAGCTTCTTCCGCCTTCCTGCGCGCAAGTTCTGGATTCCTGTAGCTGATTCGCATTGCCATCCTAAGTTTCAGCGAGTTTGCATACTTGAGCCATTGAGAGATATTTCCGGAATATACCCTGTCGTATGTGCTCCATCCGGAAGAAGGAAGTCCGACATTGGATGAAAATGCCTCAATCGCATCGTCAAGTTCCTCGAACATTTCGTTATAGACAGTTTCCTGCGAATCATATTTGACGGTTATTTTTTCCGTCTTCAATATATCGCCGTATGGAATCGGCCCGTAGTTGTCAGTCAGACGCTGCATTACGGCCACACGGAAAAGACTTGCGAAAGCTCTCGCGACTTCGTCCTCAGTGCCCCCTACGATTCCGCGATATGGAGCATAGAGTTCTGTTATGATGTCCGAGAACGTTGCCTTTCGCCAGTCTGTCGAAGGATTGAATGTCTCGAAGCGAGTCTGCCAAGTGTCCACTGTACTACCGACATAACCGCCAAAAGGTCCTCCTGAAAGGCTTTCAATGAACTGATATTGATGTTCCTCTACCGGAACGACAAGACTTTGCAATGCAAGGACCTTTGTTCCTGTGCGATAGTTCTTCGCTTCCATCTGCCCGGATGTAACCTGATTCGGATTGGTATTCAGTCTTTCGAAGCGGTCAGTGCAAGATAGGAGCACCGGTGCAATGACGGCACATATTATCATATTCTTTCTCATAATACATTCCTCCATCATTTTAGAAATCAAGTCTCACATTTATGCCAAGGCTACGAAGCGACGGCATCATGAAATAGTCTATACCCTGATAATTATTCCCGGTAGAAGCTACGGACTCAGGATCGAACGGCGCCTTGCACCATATCATCCACAGATTATGTCCGACGAACGACAGCGTCAGTGCCGCTTTTTCCCTAAACCACTTCTTCGGCATTGTATAGCCCACGGATAATTCCTGAAGACGGAAATTGGTAGCATCATAGGTATAATACTGAGGCAGTCCACTTTGCGAACCTATCTTCTGATACCATTTCTGAGCAGAAATCATCTGTCGATTATTCACAAGCACGCCACCGGCATCTCTGGCATCTGCAGATACCTTTGATACACCATAAAGATCAAGATTGGCTTGGGTCGCGGAATAACAGACACCACCTATGCGTCCGCTGAAGAGCAGTCCCAGATGCAGTCCTTTCCAACTGAAGTCATTGCGCCAAGCCAGATTATACTTCGGGAAAACAGATCCAAGAAACAATTCCTTGCCATTGTCGGCGAGGCTGACTTCTCCATTGTCGTCAAGTTCAATATAACCATAGTTATTCCTCTTCAGATCAGATGTTGTGTAAAGGTCCCCTAGAGTTCCTCCTTTCCTGAGTATGTATTTGGCTTTACCCAACGCCTTGATTTCCAGTTTCTCCAGGTTAAGGTTTTCACCGGTGACGGGATTGACGGCTCCATCGGCGAGATCCCTGATTTCGTTTCGGTTCCAGCTGAATGTGACTCCGCTATCCCATGTGAAGCCCCGCCAAGTATGATTATAACCGACACTCGCCTCGATACCTGTATTTCTTACACTTCCAGTCTGAAGGTAGATTGTCGTGTAGGAAGAAGACGGCGGGAGAGAAGGGTCGAAGGTCTGGTTGTAGGTGTCAGCAAGATACCATGACAAATTCAGGCTCAAGTCCTGCCAGAACCTGGTCTCGACACCGACTTCATATGTCAATGTCCTTTCAGGCTTCAAATCACCAATCGGATAATGTGTCTTATCTTTCCATATTTTGTTCGTAGCATCATACTCATATGTCGGCATTGTCAAAAATCTCGGGAAAGGCATACCTACGGATGCAACGGAAGCCCTTAGTTTGAAGTAGTTGACCACTCCGAAATCCCAAATTGACGTCGGCACCCAAGAAAGGCCGACTGAAGGGTAGAAGAACGATCTTTCGGATGAGCCGGCAAGCTGTGATGCCCAGTCGTTACGTCCAGTGGCTGTGATATAGAGCATCTTCTTCCACCCGAGTTCCACGCTGCCGAACACAGACTGAGTTTCATCGTTCCAACCGCTTTTTGACGCACGCTTCTTGGTGTCATCAAGGTCGAAGACATTGAACACATTGGCAAGTCCATTGTCTTGGATAGGGCCCCCATAACGAAGTTCGTCGGTTCCTATATTATTGTACGACGCACCAATATTGGCAACTATAGTCCAGTCTTTGCCCAATGCCTTATCAATATTCAGGATAACATCCGCATAGGTCTGTTTGTCATAAGTGCGCGCTTCCGTATAATGACCATTGAGTCCACCTTCAGTGAGAGTCGCAATGGATGACGCATATAGCTTTTGAGTGAAAATATTGTCGGCATTGTCAATACGGACACGTGCAGACAAGTTCATCCAATCCAGAATATCATAGCCGGCTGAAAAAGAAAGCATGTAGCGTTTCTTGTTGTTGTTACGCAAGTTGCGATAGTTGATCCAATAGGGATTCTGCATTCTCAGGTCACCCTCAAGGTCTGAACTCCAGAACTGCTCCATAAGTTTCGTTCCAGCATTGTAGCGTTCGAAGTTCTTGTAGATTTCGAAGTTGTCTCCTCTCGGGAAAAGATAGACCGGAACCAAAGGATTGGAATAGACTCCTTGATTGGTCATATTCTGATCCTTCTGGACAATATAACTTGCACTCGCATCTATCTTCAGCTTGTCTTTCAGGAAATAGCTCGTATTTCGGAAGGTGAAATTATAGCGGTCATATTTATTGTTTGGGATAATGCCGTCAGAGTTGACTGCCGCCGCCGAAAAATACGTCTGGTTTTTGTCGGTACCCCCGCTGACAGTAATGGTATTGGTGTAAGTATGACCTGTCTCGAAATAGTCTTTCGGAGAATAATTGTAGCGTGCTGATTCCGGTATGAAAGGTCCCCAGCTATAGGTTCCGCTGTTACTTGTCTTTCCGCCTAGTCCAGTTCCATAACGGTTCTGAAACTCCGGAAGACGGAAGGGTGAGAGGAACTCCGTGTTACTGGAGAAACTGACCTTCAATTTTCCTGATTGCCCTTTCTTGGTAGTAATCATCACAGCGCCGTTTGCTGCCTGCGAGCCGTACAATGCTGCTGCAGCGGCTCCGGTGAGAACGGAGATGGACTGGATGTCCTCAGGGTTAAGGTCCGCGATGGACTCGGACGCACCTTTGGAATCGAATTCGGTTCCTCCGCCTCCGCCAAAGTTGTACATCGGGATACCGTCAATGACGTATAACGCATTGGAAGACTGACTTATGGACTTGTTTCCGCGGAGCACCACTTTGGATGCGCCTCCAACTCCGGAAGAGGAAGTATTTATGGCAACACCCGCCACCTTTCCTGCAAGGGAGTTGATGAAATTGGCATCCTTTACTGATGTCAGCAGCTCGGCATTGACCTCCTGCACATTGTAACTCAAAGCCTTCTGGTCTCGACGGATGCCGAGTGCGGTAACGACAGTGCCTTCGAGGGAGACTGCCTCCTCGTTGAGAGTCACGGTAAAGTTCTTGTTGCTGCCTATAACCATCCTGACAATTTCATAGCCAAGAGAATTGAACTCCAGGCTCCCTCCCAGAAGATTGCTGGGCACGAGAAGCGTAAAGCGGCCATCAATGTCCGTCGTCGTTCCGGTTGTAGTTCCTTGCACGAATACGGATGCTCCAGGAATCGGCTGACCATTATGGTCAATGACGGTTCCGCTGACTGTACGCGGCTCCACCTTCGGTCTATTGGAAAGATAAATGTAATGCCCGTTGATTTTGTAGTCAATACCAAGCGGGGTGAAAAGTTTGGCGCACACGTTTCCGATGGTCCCGTTTTTCATTGACATGCTTACCTTCCTGGCAAGATCCACTTGACCGACAATGAATGTGAACGGAGACTGTGCTTTGATGCTGTCCAGCGCGCTGTCCAAGGTGACGTTCTTCAACTCAAGATTCAGCCGGATGTCTTCTTTCTGTGGTTTTGCGAAAGATTGGACTGATGAAAGAGTCAGTATTATCATGGAACAGATGAGACAGCAACTTCTTTGCAGAATACTGTTTTTGTTCATAACTTTGGAATTATGGTGATAGGTGTTTGGATATACCTTGCTTTAGTGTTATTCGACCGGCTTATCTCCAGACCTGTGGATGTTCCAGCGTCCGCAGGTCTTTATTTGTTCCGGTTACGGCTGGGGTTGTTGTAACGTTTTATATCATGGCGCAAGTTTTATATGTTAAACTTCTGTGATTTTTCTAGCGGATATGGATTGTTCCTGTCTTGTAGTCGCGCGTGTAACTGAAGTCGGCAAAGTACTGGAGGCTCTTCAATGCCATGTCAATACCGTCGCTGACCAATAGTTCTCCTCTGGAGATATTAATCTCAGGCTCAGGACATTCCACAATAATCTGCACTCCGAACGAGCGTTCTATTTCACTTATGATGTCACTGAAACCAAGTCCCGCAATGTTGAGTTTGCCATTGGTCCAAAGCAGCTCGCCTTCCTGGCTCACCGCATTTTTCGCAAGTACGTTATCGGAAAGAGTAACGGTTTCTCCCGGGTACAGATATGCCACCTGTCCGGATTTGCTGTTGACTTTGACCTTTCCTTCTATAAGAGCGACATGGAACGAGTTCTTCTCGGGATATGCATTGACATTGAATTTCGTGCCCAGCACTTCTATATCACTGGCATAGGTGCTCACCACGAACGGCTGGTCAGGATTGTGGGTAACATTGAAAAGAGCTTCTCCGCGAAGTTCGACGTTGCGTTTGCGATCCGAGAATTTCATCGGATACGTCAGTGTCGTTCCTGAATTGAGCTTCACTTGAGTGCCGTCAGGAAGTGTAATGTCCATTCTGCTTCCTGCGGGAACCTCAATGCTGGTCATAGTGTGTGCAAGCATCGAATCCGTGCGTTTCGTGGCGACATAACTGCCTGTAAGGAATACTATCATAGCAATGACAGCAGCTGCGGCACTGTAAAGGATTCTCCTGAATATTTTGATCCCTGATTTTTCCCTAGCTGGCCCTGCTTCCGCTGTTTCAATCTCGCGGATGGTCTTTCCGTTTGCGGCGAAATGCAGTAACAGAAACATCTTCAGTTCCTTATCAAATTCTTTCTGATGCATCTCGTCGCTCCGCAACCATTCTCCTACGGCTGCGTTTTCTTCGTGTGAAGTTTCTTTTGCGAAATACCTATAAAGCAAGTTCTGGTCAATGTTTGTCATATTCATTTCGTGTTACCCACTATATATAACAACTTAATCTGTCGGATTCGCCAAAAAAAATGATAAATTTGCATAGAGAGGAGATTTTAATGATGTCTGACATGCAGGGTGAGATAAAAAAAGGACATTTTCGAAGACCTTTACAAAAACAATCTAAAGGTCTTTGAGGATTTTGCCTTCTTCATACTTGGAAATACGGAACAGGCCGAGGATGTCGTGGCAGACTGCTTTATCCGTTTATGGAATGAGCGGGCCAGAGTGTCACGGGAAAAGGCCATCGGATGGATGTACACTTCCATCCGCAATGCCTGCCTGAATCTGTTGAAGAAATCTTCCACCAAAAAAGAGGTCAACGAATCAAGCTCTGACAATGAGGTCTTCGCGGCCACATATTACCAGGCAGCACTCGAAAAGACAGACCTTGCCGGCTTGTACGTTGAAGACATAACCAATCGTCTGAAGGATTGTCTGGCACGTGTTCCGGAAAATCAACGCCGCGCTTTCCTCATGAGCCGTCTCGACAACATGAAGCACAAGGAGATCGCCGCCAAATTAAATATCACAGAGTCAGTAGTCGACCACAGCATACGTAACGTCACCAAACTCCTGAGCATCTATATGAAAGACTATCTTCTGTTTACATTTATCCTGCTGTTCCTCAAGGCGCACAGTTAAACTGAATTAAAGAAAATTCTTGACACAAAATTCCAAAAGCCTACACTTAACTGTGATTTATGTTAAATTTTGACAAAAATTAGGCTTTTCTCCGAAAAACAAGAAAGATGTGATAAAATTAATGATTGCGAGTTGCAATCTTCCATCACATTGTCATCCATTCCCCTATCCGGAACTATCACCTGACCTATTGTTGTTCAGCAATAAAAACATATCTTTGCTTATTGGAAAGCATCCATAACCAGAATGACAGAAAAAGATCATGGCAAAGAGCAAAATAGACTTTATACTACTTCTCCTTGCGACTCTCTGCTGTTCAATGTCTCACGCACAAAAGCAAGTTTCTGCAGAACTGAGAGATTCCACTGAGAGCGGAAGCGACATTATAAAGATAGTTGGAAATCACTCCAGCAAAGGAGCGGTCAATAACGCCCTTGACATATTGAGCGGTCAGGCAGCCGGTGTCAACGTGACATCCAACGGTCTGGACCGGATGGCTATGCTCAATAGCGTGCGGGTGCGTGGTACGACATCCATTATCGGTGGCAATGATCCCTTGGTGCTGATTGACGGGGTCACTTCTGACGTGCTCACCCTTTCAACCATCTACCCTGCAGACATCGAGAGTTTCCGGATATTGAAGAATGCCACGGAGACAGCAATGTACGGTTCACGTGGCGCGTCAGGTGTGATTGAAGTCAAAACGAAAAAAGGAACAGGACGTGGTTTTCAGATATCCTATGAAGGAAATGTAGGTTTCGAGCGGATGTACAAACATCTGGAAATGCTCAATTCCACAGAATATGTTGCCACCGCAAAGGCTTTGGGCGTCTATTGCAATAACGGAGGGTTCAACACGGACACTTATAAGGTCATTACCCGCACAGGACTTGTGAATAATCACTATCTCGCATTCAGCGGGGGCACACCTCAGTCAAACTATCGTGCCTCATTCGGCTTGATGGACCACAACACAATCATCAAGAAGATGGACTATGGCGTTTTTGTCGCAAAAGTTGACGTGACCCAGAAAGCCTTCAACAATAGACTTACCGGAGAGTTCGGAGTATTCGGATCATCGTTCAAGAACCATGATATATTTGACACGCAGATGCTGTTCTATTCCGCAGCCTGCCAGAATCCAACTTTCCCTGCCGGAACTGACGAACATGGAAACTGGCTAAAAAACGAATCCGCAACGCACATCAACCCGCCAGGAATAGTGCTTGAAGAGAAAAACGACTCCAAGGATTTGAACTTTGATGCCCACATTAAGCTGAGCTACGATATCAATACTGACTGGCGGGTCTCCGCCTTCGGTTCCTACCTCTACGGTTCTACCGAGAACGGGCAATTCTGCCCGACATGGGTATGGGCACAAGGCAACGTGTACCGTGGCGAGTTCAAGAAAGAGGAGTGGCTCGGCAACGTATCTCTGGATTACATTAAGCAGTTCGGCTCACATAAGGTCTCTGCCGGAGTAAGCGGCGAATACCGCAAGCTGCAAAAGACGGCTTTCTGGGTATATGCCAAGGGCATACCCACAAATAACTTTCATTACGACAATCTTGGCGCGGCTGCTGTCAGACCATATGGTGGAACGGAAAGCACATATGAAGACCAATCTCTGGCTTCGTTAATGGGGAGCATCACATATAGTCTGCTTGACAGATACACGTTGGCGTTGAATGCGCGTGGTGACGGATCGTCTATGGTAGGCGCCAGCAACACATGGGGATTCTTCCCTTCCATATCATTTACATGGGATTTGAAAAAGGAAAACTTTCTCATCAATGTAAAGCCGCTGTCCATGCTCAAACTCCGTGCTGGCGCAGGACAGGCAGGCAACCTTGGAGGCATCTCTGCATATACCACCATGAACACAGTAAGGCAGACCGGCATTGTCCCTGTCAAAAGTTCGCCGACAGTAACACTTGGCATGGTGAGAAACAACAATCCCGATTTAAAGTGGGAAACGAAGACTACATTCAACATAGGTGCGGACATGGGACTCTTTGCCAATGGTCTTATACTTACGGCAGAGTATTACTTTTCCAAGACTACCGACATGCTCTACGCCTACGAAGTCCCGGTTCCGCCATTTGCATACAACACATTGCTCGCAAACATCGGTTCCATGTCAAACAGCGGATTGGAATTCGGCCTGTCCGGGCAGCCGATAAGAAAGAAAGACATGGAACTCAACGTTAATATGAACCTGTCGTTTCAAAGCAACAGGCTAATCTCGCTGAGTGGAAAGTACAAAGGAATGAGCATGTCCGCGGCAAATGTCACCGCCATCGGGGCCTTGGACGGAGCGGGACAGAATGGCGGCGACAACAATGTGGTTTATCAGATAGTCGGACAACCACTTGGCGTTTTCTATCTGCCACATTGCAAGGGACTCGTAAAAAATGAGAACGGCAGTTATTTCTACGACATAGAGGATCTGGATCATAACGGCAAGGTCGACATAAGCGACGGCGGCGACCGGTACATCGCAGGACAAGCCACCCCAAAGGTAATCCTCGGTTCAAACATCAGTTTCAGATACAAGAATTTCTATGTCTCCATACAGATGAACGGAGCATTCGGGCACAAGATCTTCAATGGAACGGGATTATCATTTACAAGTATGGCTTGCTTCCCGGACTACAATGTACTTAAGGATGCCCCTCAGAAGAACATCGTAGATCAGAGAGTCTCGGACTATTGGCTTGAAAAAGGTGACTATCTGAACTTTGAGCATTTGACATTAGGATATGACGTGCCCTTGAAAAGCAAGACGTTACGTTCATTGCGCATATCCGGCAACGTAAGCAACCTTGGAACAATTACGGGCTACAGAGGTTTGACGCCAATGATAAACAGCTACGTGGTGAACAGTACTATGGGTATTGATGACAAACGTAACTATCCTCTGTTCCGCACATATTCATTGGGGTTGAGCATACAGTTTTAATACGGAAAAAGCATGAAGAAGATTATTGAATACATATTGGCAATACCATTGATGCTTTGCTTCTGCAGCTGTCTGGAGGAACATCCAAAAGACCAGCTGGACCAAGAGGAAATTTACAACAACGCAGATAATATATACAAAAATGCAGTAGCTTCCCTGTACAACTACATTGGGAGCAATCAGGAGTCTGAAGGACTTCAAGGAACCTGTAGGGGCATCTACGACTACAACACATTGACAACGGATGAGGCAATGATTCCGATCCGTGGTGGAGACTGGTATGATGGCGGCCTGTGGGAAAACATGTATCAGCACAACTGGAACGCCAATGATATCAATTTATATAATGTATGGAAATACCTCTTCAAGGTAATAGTCATATCCAATCAGTCACTTTCCGTCATTGATGACCACAAGAGTCTGCTTTCGGCCGAACAGGCCCGTGATTTCACGGCAGAGGTAAGAGCTGTGCGGGCATTGTTCTACTACTATGCGATGGATATGTTCGGGCGTGTTCCTATCGTGACATCATACGACGTGAAATTGGAGCAGGTAACGCAAAGCGAGAGACGCGAGGTCTTCGATTTTATTTTCAATGAACTGCAGGATGTCGCGCCGTTGCTCGCTGACGAACATTCCAACAAGGAGGGAGATTACTACGGACGAGTGACACGGCCTGTAGTCAACTTTTTGCTTGCAAAACTGGCGCTTAATGCTGAAATATACACCGATGACAACTGGACAGACGGAAAGCGCTTTGATGGCAATGACATCTTCTTCAATGTGAATGGAGAGAAAATGAACGCTTGGAGTACCTGCATTTGGTATTGCGGGCAACTTGACAAAGAAGGGTATCAGCTGGAAAGCGATTACGCCTCGAACTTCGCTGTTCACAACGAATACTCCATGGAGAACATTTTCACCATACCATTGGACAAGAACTTATATTTGAACGAATACCACTATCTTTTCCGCTCACGCCACTACAAACATGGCGGGGCCTATGGCGGTTCATCAGAAAATGGAACATGTGCGACTATCTCAACCGTCAAGGCTTTCGGTTACGGAACAGACCATGTCGACAATAGATTCAAGACAAACTTCTATGCAGACACCGTTTTTGTTGACGGCAAGAAGATATATCTGGACAACGGAAAGCCATTGGTATATATGCCAATGGAATTGAAACTGAATCTTAGTGACAGTCCGTATAAGCAGACGGCAGGTGCCCGTGCCGGCAAATATGAAGTTGACAGGACCGCATACTCGGACGGCAGACAAGTTGACAACGATATAGTTCTGTTCAGATACGCCGATGCCATATTGATGAAGGCCGAGGCTAAAGTCCGTAATGGAGAAGATGGTTCAAAAGAATTGAATGCAATTAGGGACAGAGCAGGCATGCCGCATGTAAAGGCCAATTTGAGCAACATACTTAAAGAGAGGCTGTTGGAATTGGTATGGGAAGGTTGGAGACGTCAAGATCTCATCCGCTTTGGCGAATACACCAAAGCATACGACCAGAGGACTCCTCTGGAAAACGAGTTCACCGGGTTCACAACTGTTTTCCCGATACCACAAAGATGCCTGGATTTAAACAAAGGGTTAAAACAAAATCCAGGTTATCAATAGAGAACCGTAATCATCATTCCCGTATCAGAATTACGTCAGTCATCTCACTCCGAATGTCCCACGCTGCGGTAATCCCACGTGATGTATTTCTGTGTCAGCTTCTGGCGGTCGACCAGGCTTATGTTGTTCTGACTGACCACCTCCTGCGGCCATCCGTCATTGAAATAATTTATGCGGACATATGAGTTGCACACCCCGTCCGTAGTCACCTGACTGTCAAATTCGGTATCAAGACCTTCCCGAACATCCTTTGCGGACTCCTCATCAGTGAAATACTCTATGAGATTTCCGAGCAGCACCTTTATGTCCTCTCTTGGAATATACGAATAGACATCTGCGGATATGCCGTATTCATACGTGTCAGGATCAAGCCAGATTTCAGTTTTGGTATCAGAGGCGTATTCGTTTTCAGTCGCATCTTCATGGCTTTCCGTTTCGCCTATCTTATATTGGTCTCCATGATAATTGAACAGAAGTTCTATCTCTTCCGTATATCCGTCGACCAGATCGTCGGAATCTATCATTGACATCAATTTATCCGGATTAAGCCCGACAGCACGCAGGGAATCCGCATATGGCATTTTACTGATCGCCTTCGCCAGGACTTCTTTCGCCTGTTTCCTGATATCCTTCAGATTGTAGTATTTGACAATCTTGCCGTACTGATCGGTACGGAATCTTATAGTCGTGCCCACTGTGGCATCATTGAGAATATCCATTGCCTGTCCGACAAGATTCTGGGCTTCCGATTTGATTTGGTCGTCGGAAACGAATTCCAAGAAAGTATATTCCATGTCATACCCTTTCCTGGTGGAATCCGTAACCGTAAGCATCACTTTTGCGGCAGCGCCGAGTGTCATCACCGTGTCTTTGCCGTTGACTTCCCATTGGTTGTCATGTATCCAGTAGGTCATGGTGTCCCGCTTGCTGAACCAAGCGATAACCGGAAGAATGCTGTCATTCTGGACCGTCACTTCAGAAGAGTCCTGAACTTCAGATAAACGATGATGATGTCGGACCGGGGCAAATGACATCAATGAAATCAGGAGTCCCGAGATCATCGGAACCAATACGAACTTTTTTACGTGTACCATATTTTCATGCATCATGTCAGAAAGCAATTTCGAGGCAAATTTAACATATTACGAAAAAAGTAGTTCTCAATAAATGAAAAAATCATAAATTTGCCACTCATTAACAAAATGACATGATGAAGAACCATAAATTATTCGGAGCTATCGCCTGCTCCGTCATCGCATTGACAATTTCGTCATGCGGGAAAGAAGACAAGATTGAACGGTTTCCTGAGGGAACGTCAATGATAAAGATGATGGATGAGGACAACGGAGGCACCACATTGGGCAATTCCAATGTCTATATGACATCTTCCGGAAACTTCAAGAGCAATAATCTGCCGATTCTCGACTGCGGGAAGAAGAGCGGAATAGGAGACATCGGTCTGCCGGATTTCACTAACATGGCGCCGGAAGTCGCTGTGATACCAGGACACGGCTACGTCATCTGCGACTCTGACAACGTCAAGGAATTCCCGTCCAGGAAAAAGGCAATCCGTGAGGATGCGCTCATTTACAGGGCATATGTCGATTCATGGATCCAGACAGACGGAAAGAATGTCGGGGCCAATATCTATTTCCTGCTGGGCAGCCCTCTGGAACACGGGAAGATGCCGGAAATGGACAGCGACCTCGGAACACTAGCCTTCGACCTGTCCAATTCAATCAGCATAAAGTTGCCTTCGGAGGACATTGAGGTTATTATCAATGACAGGACACCTTTGGCCTGCTCCACCAAAGGTAAGACATTGACATTAACATTGACACACGCTCCGATGTCATACGAGACCGGCACTTGGCCACTCAGCATCCGCAGCGGAAGGGTCTATACGAAGGCGACAGTCGCAATTGAGCTCTGACAGGACGGCGGAAGAGTTTTATAAAATCAATGTGAGCGTTGGCGGGACGCGGCCACGGAGTGTTTTGCAACTCACTGATAATCAGATACCATTTTAGATATAGCGTGGAAACGCAGGCTTTTTTTGGTCGCGTTTCCACGCTGCATTTTATAACTAATTGATATTCAATGGTTCTAAATACCAGAGTGTGGCTGCGTCCCGCCGGCAGATAGCGGAATAAACTTTGATAACCAGAATAGCAGTCCTCTGAAACAAGGTATCGAATGACAGGTTATAAAAAAGTGAATCATTCTCTTGTAATTTAGGGGGGGGGCAGTATATTTGCGCCGTAGAACCACCGACATAACAACTATGCACCGTTTGAAATCGATTGACACGAGTGTTTTTATCATAAGGATTCTATTGTCTTGCATTGGAATGAGCCTAGCCTTATCCGCATATGCTCAAGACGGTATAAGAGGAAGAGTCTTGGACGAACAGGGAAAAGGACTTGACGCTGCTGTCGTCATGCTGGCATCATTACCGGATAATGTATTGATGGAAACCACTATAACCGACAGCAATGGGCAGTATCTTTTTCCAGTCCACAACGGCAAGTTCCTCCTATGCATAAAGACACTTGGATATAAGGAGTTCCAGAAGGACATCACCCTTGCAGAGTCTCAGACGCTTCCGGACATTCATTTGGAACCGGAGGAGATTTCATTGAAAGATGCCGTCGTCACCGCGCGGAAATCACGTCCGATGACGACTTCCTCGAATGGAAAGATTCAGATTCATGTCGCGCAATCCTACCTTACCGACGTAGGGAACGCCTTGGACGTGTTGAAGCACTCCCCCGGCATTTCCGTAAACAATAAAGGCGACATTTCTCTGGCGTCTCCGGGAGGAGCAGCCATATATGTCAACGGAAGAAAGCTCATGCTGCGGGGAGACGAGTTGTCAACTTATCTCCGCACCCTCTCTTCAGAGAAGATTTCTCAAATAGAGATTTCTCATAACCCTGATGCAAGCTTCGGGGCAGATGGCTCCGGTGGTATCATAAACATTATCCTCAAAGCATCAGGGCGATCGGGCTTTTTCATAACCACATCACATGGCGTCGGTTACTGGAAAAACCTGAAACAGAATTCTGACCTTGCCATGTCGTACAATACGGACAAATGGCAATTGGGGCTGAGCTACAACCACAGTATAGGGCACCACGCGATGGATTATGGTTACGAAAAGGTCCAGAATGGGGACAAGAACATATCCGAGACGGCTGACACGGACAAGCGCAACACCTACTCGGCTGGCATTGACTTTTCCTGGCAGCCTAATCAAAAGAACAGACTTTTCATAAGCAGCACCGTAAACGTTCTCGCAGGTCCAGGAGAGACACGGACAACGACAGAAATCTATCAGGGAACGGACCGGCTGGTCAATATACTCAAAGCCCGCAACAACTATATTGAACAGAAAAATCTCCAGTACAACAACAGTCTAAGTTATCAGTACCGGCCATCATCAAATACACAAATATCATTCTCCGCGGACTGGACCCATTTCGACGGCAAAGCACGCTGCGAACAACCCAATGAGTATTTCACGTCAGACGACACGCCTATCCGTTCCGATCTCTTTTACTCGGAACCTGACAAGGATATTGACATCTATGCGCTTCTGGCAGACTACAAATACAGACCAAATGCGCAGAACGAAATACTTGCAGGTGTCAAGACAACGTTTATCGGGAGCGACAATTCATTCATCTTCAAGAAGAACGGAGTCATGGATACTGGACGTTCGAACGACTTCCTGTACAAGGAAAAGAACCTTGAGGCCTATGCGCAATACACCCGCACATGGAATAAGATTGAATTAAGTGTCGGACTGCGGATGGAGTATATGCACACATTCAGCAGGCTGCTTTCCATGACAAGTCAGGATGCTGAGACGAACACCGGGAACCATCTTCGGTTGTTCCCGAATTTCAGTGCAACATACAACATCAACGGAAAGAACAAAATCGCATTGCTGTACAGCAGAAGACAGGACAAGCCCAGGTACGAGGACCTGAACCCGTTTGAATACCTGCTCGACGAATTGTCCTATTGGAAAGGCAATCCGTTTCTCAAGCCTCAAGTGTGCAACAAGATTATGCTGTCATACACCTGGAGCAGTCTGTCATTGAACCTCCATTACAACAATCTCGATGACTATTTCACATCAATTACGGATGTATATGGAAGCGACAAGACAATCATGACGACGAAGAATATCGGAACCCAGCAACAGGTCGGGTTCGACGCCGTATTCTCCAAACGCCTCACACCTTGGTGGGACTTCAGCACAAACGTCGGACTGTACTACTTCATGAACAAACTGGATTACGAAACGTACAGACATGAGTACAGACGTCCGTCCTGTTTCTTGTCTTCAAGCAACAGCTTTCTCTTGCCGCTCGGCATCAACCTCGAAATCTCAGGGCGATTCTACTCCAAACGGCAGGGCGGAAGCTATGAGGTCTGCAGGCCGACAGGCAGCGTTGACCTGGGCCTCAACAAGAGTTGGCTTGACGGCTGCCTGCGCATAGCCCTGCTGATGACGGATGTCTTCCACACTGAGCGTTGGGACAGTTATGGAACAAAAGATAACCTGATACTGTCGTCATGGGGGCATGGGGAGAGCCGCAAGATTCTGCTGCGATTGACATATGGTTTCGGAAAGCAAAGATTCGAGAAGATTGACAGGAATCTGGAGGAACTGAACAGATTATAAAAAAAGTGAATTTTTTTTCTTGTAATTTAGGAGGGGGGGGGCAGTATATTTGTGTCATATAAACCACTAACAAAATGAAAAAGTTATTATTATTCATCTGTGCCGCAATGATGATTTTCAGCTGCGGCAAGGAAGAGTCAGGAAACAAAACTGTAATCGACCCTGGAGCAAAAAAGGAAACATGGGCCACGATTCTCAAGATGTATCCATTCCTGGACGGCTTTCCTGTATTTGACGGGGAAGTCGAGAATTGGCAGTATAAAGAACTCGGCAGCATGAAGACATTGACCTTCTTCGACAACGATTGCGACAAGTCCGTGTCGACAACCTATTACGCCAAGTTCATACCTGCAGGCTTCACCAAAAGCGAAGGTTCTGAAATGTACCGGAAGACGGTGGACAAGAAGAATTACATCTTCACCGGCAGCTATGGCGGCGGCAATTTCGGCCTACATTTCTCCGTTGACTCCGAATAGAATATGAAAACTGAAATCATCACCTGCGTCTTGACGGCATTGGCCCTGTCGGCAGGTGTTACGTCGCACGCACACACCGTTTCCGACAAGAAGACAAAGCGTGAGAAGGAAGAGAATGTCAAAGTCAGAGTATGGCTCAATAAGGGAGAGGATAAAGTCATTGACGGTTATCTCCGCTCGGCTCTCGCCAACCGCCCCGACAACATTGAAATAAGCCTCACCGCCGACGGCAAGAGGATGAGATATATCAATGAAGATGTCGATTCCCTGCTTCTTGACGGTTCGGACAAATATGTGAAGAGGCTGGTCAAGATGTACGGAGCATTGGGAGGTCCGGCAACGGTCGAATGGGTACGTGAGGAATACCGGGGCAAAGGCATTGACCTGTACTCTCTTTTTACCGTCGAAGCCGAAAGGACGGGAAGAAACATCACGGTCGTGAGGCCGGTCCGTTCGTGGTACCTTAGCATTGCCGGGGACATGGCCATAATGGTCGGGTCTGATACCCGCAACAGCATCTTTGACAAGGCTGATCCGCCGATGTCCGGGGCAATGCTGAACAAGTATTTCGGAAAGATATATGACTATCCGGAATTTGCCGCAAGGATACGGGAGGGCGAATTCAGCACGTTCATGGATGTCATCCATGCGTGGGAATCATCTTACGGAGGCACTGCTCTCCGCGTGGATGGAAAGCTCAAGGACGGGCAGGTCGGTGTCCAGGGAGGAATCGCCTCTTCCGACGCCAATAAGAACGTGGACTGGAAGCGTACCAAATCTGAGATAGTGTTCCCGAAATACACGAGGACAATCCAGGTCGGCGCCTCCCCTGTAATTGCGGAGTGGACAAAGGTGATGAAGCATGCCACTGACGATTCCAAATCCTCATTCAAGATGGCTGTTCCTCCGATAATGATATATTCGGACATCTGCTTCCTTGATTTCGGACGTTTCGGAAGCCTGGGCTGGTCAATAGGCGGCGAATATTCCCGCTACAGCTACAACTGGATGCTGGACAACGGCTATGGCGACAAGCAGCAGGACACGTTCTGCAACAGAGTTGACTTTGCAGCAGGTCTCAGTTACCACATAACGCTATGCAGCCGTCTCGAACTCTACGCGAGGGCGATGATCGATGCAGGACTGATCGGAGAACACACCACTGACCACGAAAGCGGAGAGAAGGCCAGTTCCACATTCAACAAGATGGACACGAAGATGGGCGTACTGGCCACTGCCGGACTCCGCTGGTACTTCTGCAACAAGGCCGGACTCTGGGTGGAGGGCGGCCATGACGCAGGCTACGTGTCGGCAGGATTGTCATTCAAGTTCTGATGAGGTGGCGGGACGAATTCTCGTCTGACTTCATAACGAATTTATATAATACAGCGTGGAATTCAGGACATTTTTTGACCGCAATTCCACGCTGTATTAAAATATCGTCTGATTCACTTGAGGATCTTGAGTAATCAAGAGCCCAGTCTGTTTTAGAATCAGTTCGCCATCAGAACTTCTGCATAGTCGTTTGCTGAATTCGGCAAAGTGATATGGGATAGAGATTTCGTGTCGTTCCAAGCAAGATCATAGATTTGCAAGCCTTTGGATGTCCCCGAAACGTTCAGAAGAATGTGGCCAGGCTTTTCAGAATTCGACGTGGCGGATATTATCTGGCCGATTTTGCAGGTGTAAATGGCTTTGCCGATAGTTCCGTTTTCAGGATTGACCAGGCGGAACAGACTCAACCCTCCGTATGTGGCAATATAGCCGGCGTCACTGCCCGCCCTGAACGGAATCAATGATTCGGCTGCGATATCCTTCATTATATGGAAGCCCTCTTTGTCCAGCATGACCGCAGTCCAGTTGCCATCACCCTTGTTTGCAGAAAGAAGATATGAAGTGGATTCTTCCGTTCCGATGGACACTCCTGGATAGTTTCCGAAATATTCAGGCTTCAGGCCATCTGGCATGGCAAATGTCGGCTGCACAGGTCCAGGAGCGTCCGACTTTGTCATATAGTCGGCTCCGATTTCAATCGGCAATGTCTGCAAGGCGCAGATTCCATCATGACATACAACAGCCACGGCGGCATTTGACGGAGTCAGGAATAATGCCATGACATCAATAGCGAGAGTCTTGACCTCGCGGGTGAAGAAATCGACACATACGGCTGTCCGGTGCCCGTCCTTCCCAGAGATGCCACAAAGCCCATATGATCGCGGAACATTGATGACTGAATGGAGATTCTCAGGCAGTACAACCTCAAGGGATTTCTGGCAGGCATTGTTCATGTCAAGCATGAATCCGTCAATTTTGCAGGACACATGGCTGACACCATAGAGTCTCAATTCCTTCGGTGACTGTCCGTCCGTGATTCTCAATAATCCGATTCTCTGCAGCTTTCCCTCACGCATTACGCTGACTTCCACATCCGCTGCAGGATACCTGTATGGAAGGACGGCGGTTATGCCGACTGGCGTCACATCTTGTTTCTTTGCATAGATACCGGACACCTTACATACAGGAATAGTGGCGTCACCGGTCTTCCAAGTAAATGTAAGCATGACATTGTCCGTCTGTTGGCAGCCTATGCCATGAAGATGAAAGGCATCGCCAGGCGAAAGTGTCTGCCCAGCCTCCTCAAGTCTTGCGTCCTGTATGAAAACGACATTATCTACAGGCTTGAATGCTTCTCTGTTGCAGGAACAGGCTGCCGTCATCACGGTAAGCCAAACAGCAAGTGTCTTACTTAGCTCCATCAAATTATATTAGAAAGGTAATATACGTTCATTCAGTCCTTGATTGCGATATAGCCGCTCTCGTCAATCATATCCGCACCACTTTTCGTAAAGATGAACTGGAAAAGTTTGTGTGCTATACTCTCTTGGCTTTCCGTCTCGCGGATTGCAGCATAGATGCTTGATACAAAAGGGTAGGTATTATTTTTCAGAGACTCTTTGCTCGGTACGACGCTATCGATGGACAACATATTCACTTTCATCAAATCACGAACCATCGCCGTGCAATAGAAGAATGGTGTGTAGCCGATGCCGTATTCATCCATCTCAATCTGCAAATATGGCGATGCCATTTGTGAGCCAATGATTTCAGGCATATAAGTACCGTCAATCATAGTCAGTCCAGCCATTACAAGGGTCTCCATTTTTTCCTGGCTTCCGGAATCAGTATCACGGATATAAGGAGTGATGGTGTGGTCAACGCCTCCGACCTCTTTCCAGTTGGTTATCTCGCCAGTGTAAATCTTCCGTACTTGATCCGAACTCAGATTTCTGACTGGATTCTTGGGATTGACGATGAACACCAACGCGTCGATGGCCAAAGGCTTGGTTATGATTTTGATTCCCACGTCATTGGCTGATTTCAATTCATTTCTTGAAATATCTCGGCTTGCGATTATCACGTCTGTCTTAGACTCGATAAGGTTCTCATACGCTCCATGAGTCCCACTACAAAGATTCTTTTCCAAATAATCTTTGTATGAGAAAGATGACTTCGTTCCATTAAAGTCGGGCTTAATGATATATGTCGTGCCGCTCAGCCAGTCCTCCTCCCACTTGTATGGTACGCCAAGCACTTTATATGCCACGAGGTCCCGGACCGGCCGTGTGCTTGTCGAGCAGTCGGTAAGCGGCCAGTCTTCAAATTTGACATCCCACCCTGAGGTCCGCCGCTCAGATTTAGCACAAGAAGATATTGTCAAAGCAGCAGATAAGCAGGCTATTCCGAATAATCCGTAAAGTTTCATAGCAGTTTGCATTTAAGTGTCCTTGTTATTTACAACTACATTTTCTATCATGTGTCTTATAGACGAAATTACACTTTTTTGCACATAAAACAACTATTGTGCTACATTTTCTTGCACTTAATTGTGCAGCACATAGACAGATCGATTCTATGGTTCGGCAGCATAGAGCTTGCCGGCCGGCAATCTACATCAGAAAGAGGACAGCATCATGCGCGCCTTTATGCCAGAAGTGGCTTCTGAAATGCTGGGATATTTGATTGAATGACTAATGAATCTTTCGCTCGAAATAAATCTCTTTTTTCCATCTCTCATCAAATTTATGTCCCACTCATTTCGAATCGCGGTTGTCAAAGAACGTTGTTAAATTATATAATTTGTCCGGCCAAACGCCAATCCACCGGACGTTTTGTCATTTTCGGCTATAATAGAGTCGACTAAAATCAGGAAAATACACCGCAGCAGAAGGGTCTATACGAAGGCGACCGTCGCAATTGAGCTCTGACAGGGCGGCGGAAGAGTTTCTTTTACAAAACCAATGTTAGCGCTAGCGGGACGCGGCCACGGAGCGTTTTGTAACTCACTGATAATCAGACACCATTTTAGATGTAGCGTGGAAACGCAGGCTTTTTTTGGTCGCGTTTCCACGCTGCATTTTATAACTCATTGAGAATCAGCGTCTCCAAAAATCAGGCGTGGCCGCGTCCCGCCGGGGATTTTACAGGGATGATATTTATTCGTATCTTGCCGAATAAAATTCACGCACTCTGAAACAATACACAAAATGAATAAAGCAAAACTCGACCAGGTTTTCAGCCTGAACAGTAGTGACGAGGTCTTTTCTTTCATGAAAGACTATGCATATAAGAATCAAGATTTAAGTGCGGCCTTAATTCGGCACTTTTTTCCTGACGACATTGACTTGGACTCTCTTAGGAACGAGGTCAGGAATATCATATTTTCCGTTGATGAGAGCGGAGACAGATGGGGGCCATCACTAAACTGGTATCAGATAGCCGACCAATTGGGGCGAATGATGGATAAGGCCAGATATTATGATCGCGAAGGAGAATTTGATGCAGCGGCGTCTATTGCGTCCGAGGTAATCCTCTTTGTCGGAAAGCATTATTCTGATGATCGAGTATACGAATGTGAAGGTTTCGATGGATATGATTTCGAGACCAGGAGTGCAGCATATATGCTCATATCGTTAATCGAATCTAAAGTACTGGATATCAATACTATCAGGAGGATATCCAGTGACATTGACAAGGCGTCCGGAACATCTACTTTCCATGACGGCGGATATTGCATTGCAGATCTGAGTGAGCTGCAGAGTGTTCTTGAGGGCGTTTTCGATAATTTTGACGAACATTTGGCTTCACTTGATAAGATTATAGACAATGCAGGGCGAGCTGTCTATTATAGAAATCGCTGGTTGTTCAGAAAAGTAGCATACCTGAACTATAAAGAGAAGTATGATGCTGCACAGAAGACAATAGATGATAACTTTTTCGTACCGGAACTATCCAAAATGCGGATTGACTCCCAAGTATTCCACGGACAAATTGAAGAGGCTATTGAATCGCTGGACAGAGCAATAGAATGTACGGAAGACTCTTCGTATGTGCACAGCTGTCATGAAAGAAAGATGGAACTGCTTGAAACAACAGGAGACACATCGAGGCTGGCAGAAGAACTTGAGTATCTGATTCTGAACAGCTATTCTTCAGAATATGAATATTATCTTCAGTTAAAACACGTTCTGGAACAGTTACCTGCCAATTCTCCAAACCGGTTACACACCATCATTGAAAAGTTGGTCGATAAGAGCCGTTTTCATAGTCAAAAGGGTACCGCCAGAATATGTGCAGAAGAGAACATGATTCCACAACTGGCCGAGTGCTTGTCTTGGAATAATGACTACAACGATGAATGTTATATGGTTTTGGCTGAATATGGCAAACTGTTGGATTCTTCCACGAGGCGTAAGATCGTTGAAGAGCATATTGACCACATCCGAACGAGAGCCATCCCGACAGATAGCCGTAGATATTGTTATATCGTCAGCAGTATGAAAGCCCTACGGGATTCGTGCAGTGAAGGGCAAGCTGCTGTGAATAAACTAATTGAAGAATTCAGGACACAATATAGTCGAAGACCATCAATGATGAGAGAACTGAATAAACTTCGTTGAGTGAGTTGGCAGAAGTCACTACAAAATTCCCGATTTTACTCATACAAAACTCAGAATAATTCCCGATTTTGCGCCTTGAAAACGCGTAATTTTTCCTAAAGAATTTTGTATGTGCTTGATTTTTATTACATTTGCATAAAATGTAAAAATACTATGCTTTTCAGGAAATTTGCATCGCACATAGAGGCTTTTTTGCGGTATGAACCACACAAAATACTTTTGATAAATGGCGCTCGGCAGATTGGCAAGTCCTATCTGATACGTCATATCTGCAAAGGGATGTTTCGCAACTATATTGAACTCAACCTCAAGGAAGATAAGGAGGGTATTGGTTTGCTGGCTGATGTCCGCAGCACTGATGACTTTTATATACAACTCGGTGCGATTGCAGGGGAACGACTTGGTGACGTATCTGACACGATTGTATTCCTTGATGAAATTCAAAGTTATCCGCATCTGATGACCATGCTGAAATTTCTGAATGAGGAGGGACGATACCGGTATATTGCCAGCGGTTCGGAGTTGGGCATAGCATTGGCACAGACTCCGTCAATACCGATAGGTAGCATTGCCATCGAGCAAATGTTTCCGCTCGACTTTGAAGAATTTCTACTTGCCTCCGGATGTGGTAAAGAGACTATTGATAGCATTAGAGGCTGTTTTCTCAGGAGAGAGACTCTAAATGATTCTCTGCATGCTTATATGTTGCGTCAGTTCAAAATATATCTGCTTACCGGAGGGATGCCGGATGCTGTCAACAAGTTTCTGGAAACACGAAACATTGCCCTTGTTCGCAAGATACAGAACGACATCCATGAACTGTACAAGCTAGACGCTTCCCAATATGATTCTGAAAAGAAACTCGTGATTCGGAATATTTATGATCTCATTCCGTCGAATATGGAAAACAAGAGGAAGCGCGTTGTCGTAAAGAAAATTGAAAACACAGCCGGGCATAAGCAGTTCAGTGATTATGCAGATGAATTTGAATATCTGACCAACTCTGGTGTCGCGCTTGCCGTTAAAGCCATCAGTAATCCGAAATTTCCGTTGAAAGAATCGGCGAGCAAAAATCTGTTGAAACTATATCTTAGCGATGTCGGGCTGCTTACAGGACTTCTTTACAAGAATAACATCAATGCCGTGCTCGGCGATGAGCGCAGCATTAACCTGGGTTCAGTCTATGAATCTGTCGTGGCGCAAGAACTCCATGCACATGGGTGCGAGCTTCACTATTACGACAACAAGCAGTGCGGGGAGGTGGATTTCCTCATTGACGACTACGATAGCCTGTCCGTTCTTCCGATTGAAGTCAAGTCGGGAAAGGATTATAAGGTTCACAGCGCTCTAGTTAATTTCATGAAGACTCCCGACTACAATGTCAAGAATGCCGTCGTGCTCCACAGCGGTCAGAAAGTCTATCAGGAGAACGGCATCACATACCTCCCAATTTATTATGTGATGTTTCTGACAGGTGATTCCTCAGATTCCGCCGACATGGTCATACCGGAAATCGAGCCCCCGAAATTGTGATTTAAGAGTGGGATTGTCGTTTACTATTTTTCTCATAAAATAAACACCTAACGGAATAGCAAATTTGAGTAAAGCGTAGCGAACAGACTGAAAAAGCGTTCGTTACGCTATATTTTTCTCTTGTTCAAAAGCCAAGAAGAGACAGAATATGGACAAACGCAGCAAAAGTTCAGTTACTTTATCATTACCCGTGCGATGATGCAAATTTCTTGCGAAACCTAAATTTTGCATCGTTTGGCGTTATGTGTCGTATCTGTCGGTAACTCACTATGAATTAATTTTGTAACCAAAAAAAAGTGAGTTATGAGAAGTACATTTAAGGTATTGTTCTACGTGAAGAAAGGCAGTGAGAAACCCAACGGCAACCTGCCTTTGATGTGTCGCATTACGGTGGACGGAGAGATTAAGCAGTTCAGTTGCAAGATGGATGTTCCCTTGCGCCTGTGGGACGTGAAGAACAACCGTGCTTCGGGTAAGAGTGCCGAAGCGCAAAGAATCAACCGTGCCGTTGACAAAATCAGAGTGGAGATAAACCGCCGTTATCAAGAGTTGATGCAGACGGACGGTTATGTCACTGCTGCCAAGTTGAAAGATGCCTATCTCGGCATCGGTATCAAACAGGAAACCTTGCTAAAACTGTTTGAACAACACAACAGCGAATTTGCCAAGAAAGTGGGACACAGCAGGGCAAAAGGAACATTCCGACGTTATGTTACCGTCTGCAAGCACATCCGTGAGTTCCTACCCCATACCTACAAGCGTGAAGATATTCCGTTAAAAGAGTTGAACCTCTCGTTCATCAACGACTTCGAGTATTTCCTGCGTACTGAGAAAAAATGCCGCACCAATACCATTTGGGGCTACATGATTGTGCTGAAACACATTATTTCCATAGCGAGGAATGACGGTCGTCTGCCGTTCAATCCCTTTGCAGGGTACATCAACTCTCCCGAAAGCGTGGACAGAGGGTATATTACGAGAGAGGAGATACACACAATGATGAACACCGATATGCCCGACAAGACACACGAGCTTGTCAGGGATTTATTTCTGTTCTCCACCTTTACAGGTTTGGCATATTCCGATGTCAAGAACCTTACGGAAGACAACCTGCAAACATTCTTTGACGGAAATCTGTGGATTATCACCCGAAGAAAGAAAACTAACACGGAATCCAATATCCGATTGTTGGATGTTCCCCGAAAGATAATAGAGAAGTACAGGGGTATGACAAGAGATAATAAAGTATTCCCCATGCCGAGTAACACGACTTGCAACAAGAAGCTGAAAGCCATTGCCAAGTTGTGCGGTATAAAAGTCCACTTGACCTATCATGTAGCAAGACATTCGGCAGCGACCACTGTGCTGTTATCCAACGGAGTACCCATTGAAACCGTCAGCCGACTTTTGGGACATACCAACATAAAAACGACCCAAATTTACGCAAAAATCACAGCCCAAAAGATTAGTCAGGATATGGAAACATTGTCGCACAAACTGGAGGATATGGAAAAGAACATTTGCAATGCCATTCAGTAACCCTTAAATCAAACGATAATGAAAGAGGAAAGAAACATCATAACAATGAACGAGTTCGGCAATGTAGTTATGCCGAAAGATATACAGGCAACCGCCATGAGTGAGTGGGAGCTTTGCGAGTTGTTCAATGTAACCGCCCCGACTATCAGGGCAGGGATAAAGACACTCTGCAAGAACGGCATTCTGAATGAGTGTGAGATAAGGCATACCATCCGACTGTCCGACAAGTGCAGCATGGAGGTTTACAGCCTTGAAACGATAATCGCCCTTGCGTTCCGTATCGGCACATACAGTGCGAAGCAGGTGCGCAATGCCGTTCTTGAAAGACTGTACTTGCGAAAAGAGAAAACAAGCATCTTCTTTTCGCTGAACACCAACGGCATAGCCAAAGCCGAATACTTCTCGTAGCTGAATTGGTTGCACGACTGACGGAATCCATTCATTCAGTCACGAATAGAGTAATCAAGCCAGCGTGTCAGCATATAATCTGACCGACATATCAACAGGAACTCCAATTTTTTCTCCCGAAAAGCGTAATCCCCACATTCGTTTTTTGGGAGTTTTTTCGTCTGTCCTGCCCGACTTCCGTTCCAAACCATTGAAAGTTTTTTCTTCGGGGGCTATTTGTCACCGTTCTGCCGCGTTTTGCGTAACAACTTATCCGATAAATGCTTATACTTTTGTAGCTGGTATTTTTCAAACTTAAAACCATTTGATTATGTCAGCTAACAAACAACAAGACAGCCACAGACCGCCATCGGATGGTGGCATGGCAAAGGAGGAATTCATCCGAGTGGGGACTACGCTTTACAAGATTGTGGAGCAGCCCAAACTGAACGGAGGGTATGTAAGGAAACGCATAGCATGGAACAACGAAACCCTGCGCCAAGACTACGGCAAGGACTACATCGGCAGCGTTCCCAAGTATGACGGCTTCTGCACCGTACCCGAACACATCGGCTACCATCCCGTGGTCGGCAAGTTCCTTAACCTCTATGAACCGATAGACCACCAACCTAAAGAGGGCGATTTCTCGCATATCCAATCTTTGGTAGGTCACATCTTCGGGGAGCAATACGAGTTGGGCATGGACTACCTACAACTGCTCTACTTGTACCCCATTCAAAAGCTGCCTATCCTGCTGTTGGTATCAGAGGAACGCAACACAGGCAAAAGCACATTTCTGAATTTTCTAAAACTCCTATTTCAGAACAATGTAACCTTTAACACCAACGAGGATTTCCGTAGCCAATTCAATTCCGACTGGGCCGGCAAACTGCTTATCGTGGTGGACGAGGTGCTGCTCAACCGTAGGGAGGACAGCGAGCGGTTGAAGAACCTAAGCACCACACTTTCCTACAAGGTGGAAGCCAAAGGCAAAGACCGTGACGAGATAGCGTTTTTCGCCAAGTTCGTGCTATGCTCCAACAACGAGTACTTGCCTGTAATCATTGATGCAGGGGAAACACGCTATTGGGTACGCAAGATAGACCGCTTGCAGTCTGATGATACCGACTTCCTGCAAAAGCTGAAAGCGGAGATACCCGCCTTTCTTCATTTCCTGCAACACAGAACACTATCCACCGAAAAGGAAAGCCGTATGTGGTTTGCTCCATCGCTGTTGCATACCGAAGCCTTGCAGAAGATAATCCGCAGCAACCGTAACCGACTGGAGATAGAGATGCACGAGCTGATACTTGACATCATGGATAGTGTCGGCACGGACACATTCTCGTTCTGCTACAACGACATTCTTCTGTTGCTGGTACACTCGCAGGTAAAAGTGGAGAAGCACCAAGTCCGAAAGGTGTTGCAGGAGTGTTGGAAACTTACGCCTGCACCCAACGGACTGACCTATACCACCTACCAATTCAACTACAATCGGGAGTGTCGGTATGAGCCTGTAAAACGGGTCGGTCGTTTCTATTCTGTCACGAGGGAACAACTTGAATCCCTGTAATATCATTCTTTTTTTTGTTGAATTGATGAATAAGGATATAACTATGCTGACAATAAACAATATACACTCTCAACAAAATCTCAACAATCGAAAAGAGAAGTTGAGAGAGGAACAGCACCCGATTGTTGATTTCTCTTTTGGCGAGTGGTTTGTTGAGAAGATGTTGAGCAAATATCTTTCTGTAAATAAATGTGTTATATAAGCCATTCAACAAATCAACGTTTTTACAATCATCATCAAATCTATAGAATATCATGAACATACAAGAAGTTAAACAAATCAGAATCGCAGACTATCTGCAAAGTTTGGGTTACACGCCCGTCAAGCAACAGGGCAGCAGCTTTTGGTACAAATCACCGCTGAGAGAGGAAACGGACGCATCTTTCAAGGTAAACACAGAACTCAACAAATGGTACGATTTTGGACTTGGCAAGGGCGGTAACATCATCGCATTGGCAGCGGAACTCTACCATACGGAAGATGTAACCTGCCTGTTGAAGCGCATAGAGGAACGGACACCATACATCCGCCCTGCATCGTTTTCTTTTGGCAAGCAGCAATCCGACAACCGCACTTATCGGGTATTAAGAGTTGGCGAGCTGTCATCACCTGCGCTCATTGCCTATCTGCAAGAAAGGGGGATAGACATTGAACTCGCCAAAAGGGAGTGTAAGGAACTGCGGTTTGAGAATGCCGACAAACCCTATTTCGCCATCGGCTTCCCGAATATGGCAAGAGGGTATGAAGTGCGTAATAGATACTTCAAGGGATGTGTCGCCCCGAAGGACATCACCCATATCCGACAGCAAAAAGAGCCACGAACCGTCTGTTATCTTTTCGAGGGCTTCATGGATTATCTCTCGTTCCTGACCATCCGAGTAAAGAACAATCCGCAACACCCACGATTGAATGCACAGGATTACGTCATTCTCAACTCCGTTTCCAACCTCTCGAAAGCGGAAAGCATATTGGCAACCTATACCCGAATCGGCTGTTTCCTTGACAATGACACAGCAGGACGGAACGCATACGCCAACCTGCAACGGATGTTGGGTGACCGCTTGCAGGATATGTCGGTTCACTATGCAGGGTATAATGACTTGAACGAGTACCTGTGCAAAAAACTCTTGTCCCAATCGACAGAGCCGATAAAGGAGGAGAAGCAAGTACAATCCGCAAGGCGGATGATGCAGCCACCGAAAAAGAAAGGGCTGAAAATATAGAGGGGAACAGGTTCGCTTTCCCAAGGGTATTTAGACAGAAATACCATAGCTCAATAGGGCGTTTTCTTCACGCATTACACGGTAATGCTAAAAACTCCCTATCGAGCCAAAGGGAAATCCCTTTGGAAACCCTGAGAGCCAATGCCACAGGCAGAGAATACACTCATAACAATAACCGTAAAAATCAAACTACATGGGATATTTTTCATTGGACATAAAGAAAGCAAAAGGTTCATCGGACACCGTACAATCCGACCATATAGAGAGAAGAATCATACCTAAAAACGCAGACCCGACAAGAACGCATCTGAACAGGGTACTTATAGAATACCCCGATGGCGTTCATGGCAGGGATGAAGCGATTGCCCACAGGCTGAACACGGCAGGCATCAAGCGGAAGATTACACATGACCAAGTCCGTGTAGTCCGAGTGGTTCTGTCGGGAACACATGAGGACATGATGGACATACAGGAAAACGGAAGACTTGACGAATGGTGCAGCGACAGCATCCAATGGCTGCAAGCCACATTCGGCAGGGAGAACGTGGTTGCCGCCCATCTTCACATGGACGAGAAGACACCGCATATCCATGCAGCCATTGTTCCCATCGTGACAGGTGAAAGGCGCAAAGCCAAGAAAGAGCAGGAAGACGGCAAACGGAAGTATCACAAGAAAGCAAATACCGTCCGTTTGTGTGCCGATGACCTGTTCAACCGTCAGACCTTGATTGCGTACCACGACAATTATGCAAGGGTTATGGCTAAATACGGATTACAGCGAGGTGTGCGAGGTTCCGAAGCACGGCACACCACCACGACACAGTATTATCGGGACATACAGAAAAAGAACGCTGCCCTTGATGCAGAAAACAAGCGGTTACAGGAGCAGAAAACCGAAACCGAACAGGAACTCAGACAAGCCAAGAAAGAGGTACAGACCGAGAAACTGAAAGGTGCAGCCACCACCGCAGCGACCAACATAGCTGAAAGTGTCGGTTCTCTTTTCGGGAGCAACAAGGTCAAGACTTTGGAAAGGGAGAACACCGCCCTGTATCGGGAAGTTGCCACCCATGAGGAAACCATTGAGATACTGCAAAACCGCATACACACGATGCAAACCGAGCACAACCGCCAGTTGTTGGAAATACAGCAGAATCACCGTAAGGAGATGGCGGAAAAAAGTGTCAGACACAAAGATGAAGTATCAGGTTTGAAACGCATTATCGAAAAGCTGTGTGCATGGTTTCCTATGGCAAAGGAAATTATGAGAATAGAGAGCCTGTGCCGCCTTGTCGGGTTCAATGAAAGGCAGACCACGACATTGACTTATGGTAAGCCTTTGATATACGAGGGCAAACTTTATTCGGAGGAACATAATCGGAGTTTTACGACAGAAAGAGCAGGCTTTCAAGTGGTGAAAGACCCTGCGGACAAGTCTAAACTGACACTCGTAATCAACCGCCAGCCCATAGGCGAATGGTTCAGGGAACAGTTCGACAGGCTACGGCAGAGCATACGACAGCCAATTCAACCACAAAGGAAAAGTAGAGGAATTACATAAGTAGTTAAAACAGATTGCAATAAGCCTCCGATAATCGTATTTCCCTATCAGAGGCTTATTGCTGTTTAGATTTAGTTACGTTTCATAAATCATGATTTTTGTTTTTGATTGTCGACCTTTCTAAGTTGTGGAAGACATAAGGCTATTATAGCGAGAAGCAGAATAGCCATACCTGAGAACAAAAACCAACGGTTTACCCCGATTTGGTCTGCAAATGCACCCGACACTACCAACCCAAGCGGCATGGCAAACGACATGATGCTGCCAAGAAGTCCGAAAACACGCCCTAAATACTCGGGTTGTATCTGTTCTTGAAATAGCGCGGTCTGTACTCCATTATAGAATGGGGCAGAAAAGCCCATCAACGTACAACATATCGCAAATATCATAAAACCATTGGTTGGTAGCAAGCCGGAAACAGTCAATGACACTCCCATAAGAAAGATAGAGCCGATGATATTTGCCATGCGCTTTTTGAAACCTCCCCATGCGCCCAATAGAAGTCCGCCCAACAACATACCAACTGCAAAAACAATTTCCACCACGGAAGCATGCAAGGTACTTCCCTCGAAATAATTCATACTCATCAGCGGAAATAGCGCATTGATTGGCATATAAATGAACATATTGATTGCTCCTATCCAAAGCAATGTGAAAAGAGCTTTATTTTGTCGTATTGCGTTATAGCCAATGCGCAGTTCGGTGAAAAAGTTTTCTTGCTGCAGCGCTTCAATCGGTTGTTTTGGGATGTGAACCATTGCAACAGTGATACAGGCAATTATTGCTCCGAATACGTCAAGGGCAACCGCAGAATTCAACCCCCATTTTGCATAGAGAAAAGCGGCAATTGCCGGACTTAGGATGAAACTTGCCGATTGGATGGACTGGGTGTAGCCGGCACATTTGACTAACTGTTCTTCAGGCACTAAAAGAGGTGTTACCGCACTTAACGCAGGGGAATGGAATGCAGTGCCAACGCTTCTAATGAAGAGGATGAGCATTACTATCCATACAGGTAGTTCCGCTGACAGGGAAATTACGGTAAGTACCAGTCCAGCACAAGCTATGATGACATCTGCACCAATCATGACCATTTTCCGGTTCCAGCGGTCAACAAGTACTCCGATTGCAGAACCTAAAACCGCTTGAGGTAGAAACCCAACCAAGGTCGCCATTGACAACACCATCGCAGACCCTGTTGTATTTGTCAGATGCCAGATGATGGCCATTTGAAGAACCCCACTTGTTATCAGGGACACAGCTTGCCCCGCCCATATTGTATAGAAATCTTGTTTCCAATTTCTGATTTTTTCCATTTGAATTTTTCCTTTTATCTTTTGAATGTTTCTTGATTTTATAGCACAAAAAATCTCTCGACAAGCCTGAAATAGCATGCCGGATTACAAAGACAATGACATTCAAATCGAATTAATTAGATTTGAATGTGGAAAAATTACCAAGGTTTATGATATGCAATATTAACGGTGTTTTTACCTGTTAATATTGTACAATTGTTCATAATCATATTGAAAACCACTATATATGTTGCGACTTATCTTAATTGGGATGGTATTATATGCACACCGAATCCGCTGCAAAGTTACAATAAATTATTCGATTTTTGCACTAACTAAAGTAAAGAATTTCAATGCTTCCTGAATTTTGCCTTTCCTTTTTTATCCAAATCTGCAAAAAATAACGGCATAAGCAAATAGGTATATATCGAAAGGCAAAAAATGGCGAATACTGTTTGTATTGGATACTATATCAAAGATTTGTCGTATCTTTGCACCTGAAAGAGTTATTTGATAGTAAAACACCGCAAAACGCTGAAAATCGCACGGTTTCCTAGTCGTTACCATTACTTTTCAGATACTCCGTTAAATGTTTATTCATCAAACGGTTAGACGAAACCGTTCAGAATTTAAAATATAAACTTTAGCACCAAATAAAGCATTAGAACAATGACCTACGCGGAATTATTGGCGGACAATCAGCGCTTGCGGAAACGGATCATAGAATTGGAACAAGAGAATGCCAGACTTAAAGGGCTGGGTGAGCCATTGCTGTCCGAATCGAAGTCTCCGACGCGTGAAAGTCATAAGTCATTGACAGAAGAAGAGAAAGAAATTGAACTGCGACGGAGGGTGAATCTTTTTCGGTCATTGTTCCGAGGGCGAGAAGATGTATATGCCCAAAAATTTGTGACAAAAGACGGAAAAAGAGGTTATCAGCCAGTTTGTCGCAACCGCTGGTCGATTGAGTGCAAAGCACATAAATACAAATGTGAAGGATGTGCCCACAGAGATTTGGTGCCATTGGATGATGCTGTCATCAGACGTCATCTGCATAAAGGAGCAAAAGAAACTGACATTATAGGTCTGTTCCCGATAATGGAGGACAACACCTGCTTCTTTCTTTGCGCAGATTTCGATGACAAGAACTGCCAGCATGGATATAAAGATGATGTGTTGTCTTATGTCGGCGTATGTAACGACTGGAACATTCCGGTTTATATAGAACGTTCGCGTTCCGGAAATGGTGCTCACGCATGGATATTCTTCAGCGAGCCTGTTTCTGCGGCATTGGCACGAAAACTTGGATTTGCAATTCTGGGGTCGGCGATGGAGAGAAATATCCATCTGGACATGAAGTCCTATGACCGTTTCTTTCCAAATCAGGACTTTATACCAGCAGGCGGGTTTGGTAATCTTGTAGCCCTGCCGCTTCAAGGCGACGCCAAGCACAAAGGTAACAGTTTATTTGTTGACGAGAATTTTGAAGTCTACAGGAACCAATGGGCTATCCTGTCATCTGTCAGAAAGTTATCTAGAACTGAGGTATCGGCATTATTGGCTCAGCACAATTGCCGATTGGAGCTTTCGTCCTCGTCGGACACCAAGCCATGTGAGACACCGCAACCTGATAAAATATCGTTCGAAGATTTCAATGGCACAATCAAGCTGGTCCGGGCTAATGGAATATATGTGCCTTTGAAGTCGGTGTCAGCTAAAGTTATACGCTATCTCAAAGGGTTGGCCTCTTTCAAGAATCGTAAATACTACGATTTGATGAAGGCAAGAAAGCCATTATATAAAACCCCTTCGTTAATCTCTTGTTATGAGATGATCGGCGATTATTTATGCTTGCCTCGCGGCTGTGAGGATTCCGTGATTGATCTGATTCGAGGCAATTTTTCTGCATGGGATGAAGAGGACAAGACAAATCCAGGTCACAAAATAGACGTGGAATTCGTTGGCCAGTTGAGACCGGAGCAGGAAGACGCCGTTCAAAAGATGCTAGCTGAAAATAACGGAGTCCTTGCTGCGACCACTGCGTTCGGCAAAACTGTAGCCGCCATCGGCATGATTGCACGAAGGAAAGTGAACACATTGATATTGGTTCATTCCAGGGCGTTGCTGGAGCAATGGAAGAATGCTTGCGAGCATTTTCTTGCCATAAATGAACCTGAGCCTGAAATGAGGGAAACACATAGACGAAATAAGTCTAATTCCTATATTGGTATTTTGGATGGAAGTCAGAATAATCTGCAAGGAATCATTGACATTGCTGTCTTCAATTCTGCTCTGACAGATACTGGCGTAAAGCCGTTTGTAAGAGATTACGGAATGGTCATTGCCGATGAGTGTCACCATACGGCGGCACTTGGCTATGAGCGCGTACTGAAGTTTGTCAATGCAAAGTATGTGTATGGTCTCTCAGCCTCTCCAACACGACAGGACGGAATGACTCCGATTGTGTTTATGCAATGTGGCCCAATAAAATATCAGTTCAATGCTAAGATTCAGATGGCCAGACAATCTTTCTCGCGAGTGTGGATTCCAAGATTCACTGCTTATCGGGCATTGGAGGAAAAGCCCGTATTACAGCACCTTGGCGATTTGGCTAAAGATCGGGCGCGTAATGAAATGATTGTCAATGATATTGTCAATGAGTTGAAGTATGGCCGCACACCAATTGTCCTGACAAAACTGAAGGAACATATTCTTCTATTGGCTGATATGCTAAAACCTCACTGCAAGAATATCATCGTATTGATGGGAACAGCATCTGTCAAAGAGAGACGCCTGGCAATGGAACGATTGGAAAGCATTCATCCAGATGAACCTATGGTTATAGTAGCGACAGGAAAATTCGTAGGTGAGGGTTTCAACTATCCTCGATTGGATACATTGTTTATCGCCCTGCCAGTGTCATACCCAAATATTCTTCAGCAATATACCGGTAGATTGCATCGTGATTATCAGGGCAAGACGGAAGTGCGCGTGTATGATTATATAGATATTCACGTGCCTACTTTAGCGAATATGTACGGCAGAAGATTGAAGTGTTACGCTCCGATAGGATATGCTCAGCAAGTTGATGATGCTCTAACATCCAATCCGCAGGATATCGTATTTGGCCCATCTGATTTCCTACAGGACTTGGTGTCGGATATAGAGAATGCGAAATCCTCGGTAGTGCTTTCATGCAACACCCTGCAGTATATGAAAGCGCCATTGGCTAAGGCGCTGCAAAGTCTTGGCTCTCGTGGCATTGACTGCATAATCACCATTCATAAAAATTCTGTACGGGACAATGATTTTATACAGTCAGGGATAAAAGTTGTACTGCACTCCTCCAGACACATCCGCGCCGCAATTATAGACAGATCGATTCTATGGTTCGGCAGCATAGAGCTTGCCGGCAATCTACACCAGAAAGAGGACAGCGTCATGCGCGCCTTTATACCAGACGTGGCTTCTGAAATGCTGGGATATTTGATTGATGACGAATGAATCTTTCGCTCGAAATAAATCTTATTTTTTCCATCTCTCATCAAATTTATGTCCCACTCATTTCGAATCGCGGTTGTCAAAGAACGTTGTTAAATTATATAATTTGTCCGGCCAAACGCCAATCCACCGGACGTTTTGTCATTTTCGGCTATAATAGAGTCGACTAAAATCAGGAAAATACACCGCAGCGGAAGGGTCTATACGAAGGCGACAGTCGCAAATGAGCTCTGACAGGGTGGCGGAAGAGTTTCTTTTACAAAACCAATGTTAGCGTTGGCGGGACGCGGCCACGGAGCGTTTTGTAACTCACTGATAATCAGACACCATTTTAGATATAGCGTGGAAACGCAGGCTTTTTTTGGTCGCGTTTCCACGCTGCATTTTATAACACATTGATAATCAACGCCTCCAAAAATAAGGCGTGGCTGAGTCCCGCCGAGTGGCTATTGAATCGCTGGACAGGGCAATAGAATGCGCAGAAGAGAACAGCGAAATCCTGTTTTCTCATCTCATTGTAATGCGACGTAATATATATAATTAATATATATTATATAAATAATACATAATACTGTAATGTAATTAGTTAACATACTATGTAAATAGCGAAAAAGTAATTGAAAGTCAATATTTTACAATTGGTATTTGTTCTATATCTTTGCCACGGTTAAGCTTATCCAAGGGAAAATATTGAAGGCTTGCAAGGGCCGATTGTTTAAAAGAAATACTATTCGCATTATGATTGAGTTTAAGAAATATAGTTCCATTGAGAACTCGTTTTATAAAGACTATGTGAATGACGTGAGAGAGCAAGTTTCATCTGATGTCAAGTGGGTTGTTCAGGAGAAGGTACATGGTACTAATACAAGTTTCCTTTGCGATGGACATGATGTCAAGTTCGCAAAAAGGACCTCAATTCTGGCTGAAGATGAGAACTTTTACGATTATCATGAAATTCTTGAGCAGTATCACGATAAGGTGCTCTCGCTCTTCAGAAGATTGTGCCGGACACATGAGGGTGTAAAGTCGATCTCAATTTTCGGGGAACTGTTCGGTGGCGCATATCCACATCCGGATGTTCAACGTGTTGGTCGACTTACTGTAATCCAGAAGGGAGTATTCTATACTCCGAAGCATGAATTCTATGGATTCGATATCTATGTCTTTACTGATAATGGCGGCAGCTATCTCTCCGTAGATGAAACTAATGCTTTGTTTGAGTCCGAGGGCTTCTTCTATGCAAAAAGTTTGTTTTCCGGGACTTTGGATGAGTGCCTTAAGCATTCAAATCAGTTCCAATCCAAGATTCCCGAGTGGCTGGGGTTGCCTGCAATAGCGGATAATATCTGTGAAGGTATTGTTATAAGGCCTGTTGTTCCACAATACCTACGGACTGGCAGCAGAGCATTGATCAAGAGCAAGAATGAGAAATTTGCAGAGAAGAAGAGTGTGAAAAGACGCAATAAACAATTGGAGCAAAGTATCGAATACAGTAAAGAGCTTAAGGAACTTCTATTTTTGATCGAACCTTATGTGAATGAAAATCGCCTTGCTAACGTCGTCAGTCACATTGGCGAGGTGAAGATTCCCCGAGATTTCGGTAGGCTTGTCAAGGCTATGTACGATGATGTGATGGAGGATTTCCTTAAGGAACATAGAGATGCTCATGAATCCGTAGACAAGTCGGAGCAGAGAGTGTTCAACAGTAATCTAAACAAGAAAATCATATCATTAATCAAGGCCATGTATATGGCTGCACAATAAACCAATTGATTTATGAAGAATAAAGAATTCAAGGTCTTGCTGATGGACATTAATAAGAAAACGTATGAGGAATACGACATCTTGCCCTATTTTAGGCGAGAGTGGAAGATTAGACCATTTGGAAGAGATGAGAAGTATAAGAAAATATCCGTCACGACAAAGCCCCAGCTAAGGGAATGGGTAGATGCATTCGCAAAATATCAGTTCTGGTCAAGATGTCAGTATGAATTCCTAATGGCGCAATGGCCATTTTGCACCCGCAAGATCAATGATGATATCAGGCATTATGTTAAGGTAAATCCAGACGCAAACGATGAGAAGGATGATATACAATTATGCAATATTATCATTAAAGATATGGTAAAAATCGATGCGTATGAGCAAATTAGGATGAATATAGATGTAATTGTCGATATTCTTTATGAAGAGTTTTTAACCAAATAACGTATTGAGATATGAATAATCAGAAACTAAACTTTGAGGAGTTCTGTCAAATGTATCCGGAACTTCTTGAGCAGGCAAGAGAATATGCGAGGGGTATAATCGAGAATCCAGAGGAACATGATGATGCCGTGGAATCATGTATATGTGACTTTTTGGAAGGAGCACGTGCTGCAATGTCATATAGAGAAGATTCTATAATACATTCTTGATTGTTGAGGATAAATCGGCAACTGCGGTTGCCGATTTACATACCACTGATACTTAAACTGACCTAACCACGTCATGTTTTCGGCGATTTCTAGCCGGTCTGTCCCGTAAAAGGACCGACATCCTATAATTGCGCATTTCTATATCCGAAACGATGTGATTTCCTAACAGAGGAAAATTTTACATTCGATATGATATAATTTCATAAAGTTTACTATATTTGCATCCGATAGGATGTAATTATATTATGAAGACACTATTGTCTGCAAAACTCAAATCCCTCCGCAAGGAGTATGGATTGACACAGGAAGAACTCGCCCTGAAATGCGGTGTCGGACTTAATTTCGTGCGTCAACTTGAGCAAGGAAAGCCGACGCTCAGGATGGATAAGGTTAATCAGGTGCTTGCAATGTTCGGCTACGAGCTCGCACCGGTAAGAACAGATGAATTGAATGAGAAAAGCTGAGATTTACTTTAAGGACAACCTTGCCGGTATTCTTACTGAAACAGAATCCGGTTATGAATTTCGCTACAATAAGGAATATTTAGACAATAAGGGCTCAGACCCAGTGAGTCTTACACTGCCACTCTCTGAGAAGCCTTATCAATCCAAAATTCTGTTTCCGTTCTTCGATGGTCTCATTCCTGAAGGATGGCTGCTTGATGTGGCTTTAAGGAACACGGACATCAGTTCATTGGACAGGATGTCCCTGCTCCTACTCTGTTGCAAAGACTGCATCGGAGCGGTAAGTGTCGTACCTGTAAATGAGAAAAGCGATGAGTAAATGTCTATATTGCTATAAGGAACTTGTGGACGGAGAAGTGGATTTCCATAAAGGCTGCGCCAAGAAATTCTTCGGGATGCAGAATGCACCGGAATTGCCATATTCACTCAACGATTTGGATACCCTGGCTGCCCAGGTGATAAAGTCTCAGACAACATTGACCGGAGTTCAGGCGAAACTGTCTCTCCATCTCGACAGGCATGAAGGGTCAAGAAGACTCACCATAGTGGGACTTTGGGGCGATTATATCTTCAAGCCACAGACCCAGACATACAAGAATCTTCCCGAAAATGAAGACTTGACAATGCATTTGGCCGAAATCGCAAAGATAAAGGTTGCGCCCCACTCTCTAATACGACTTCAAGATGGCACATTGGGCTACCTGACCAAAAGGATAGACCGGACATCAGACGGAAGTAAGATTCCGATGGAGGACATGTGCCAGCTTACAGAGAGACAGACGGAATACAAGTACAAGAGTTCGTATGAACAGATTGCCAAGGTAATCGCCAAATACTCATATGTACCGCTTTTGGAGCTGACCGATTTCTATGAGCAAGTATTCTTCAGTTGGCTGGTAGGAAACAATGATATGCATCTGAAGAACTTCTCTCTGTATGCACCAAAAGGCAAGTGGTTACTTACCCCGGCATACGATCTTCTAAATGTCTCAATGGCAAATCCGAAAGACACCGAAGAAATGGCGCTCACACTCAATGGACGGAAGAAGCATATAACGAAAAGCGATTTCGTCAGCGCCATGACACTTTCAGGTATTGCGCCCAAGGTGTTTGACAATATGCTAGAAAAGTACAGAAAACTCCTACCGAAATTCCTCGACATGATTGACATGTCGTTTTTGCATGACGAGTGCAAGGAGACGTATAAGCAGGGCATCACATCACGGTTGGAAAAAATATCAAATCAGAAATAAAGGAGCGGACTACCTATAACACGTTTATTGAATAGCATAAAGAGGGTAGCAAGTCATCTGCGGCTGCTCAATGTAGGGTTTCATTGAGTATCTCATTGCATGAAGTTCCGGGTTTTGTTTCAAAAGATTGCTCAAGGAATTCGCTCGTACATTACATTCAGCTTTCACCTCAATTGGCAGTAATTTTCCGTTCCTCTGAATCAGAAAGTCAATTTCAAGTCTTGTTCCGTCATCCGTCTTGTGATAGAAGATATTCTCTTCGTCGTGACTCTTCATTTCTTCAAGTATGAATGTATTACATTTTCTTGCACTGAATTGTGCGGTCATCAACTACCAGAACATGTTTGTGCTTGGGGAATGCGTGAAACTTAGGACAGGTCGGAATTGTTGAGTAGTCCCTCTTATTTGATTTTTGTGTGGTAGATGTATTGTTATTATCAACACAATGTATTATATTTGTGTTGATAATATTAAAAGTATCTAATATGGCACAGTCAACATTGTCAATGAGAGTAGATGATAATCTCAAGAAAAATTTTGATATGATATGCGATGATTTCGGCTTCACGAGTACGGCGGCTATCACCGTATTCATGAAAACGGTGGTCCGTGAAAGGCGCATCCCTTTTGAAATTAAAGCGTCCAGCAAGGAGCAAATCAATAAGGATGCATGGAATGCATTTCTTGAAATGAGAAATCAGGTTGCCGCCGCCGGGGCCCAAGGACTCTCATTAGAAGAAATCAATGACGAGATTAGAGACGCCAGAAATGAAAGATAAGTTTTTTGCTGTCATTGATACAAATGTTATAGTATCGGCGCTAATTTCCAAAAACATTGACTCCAATCCGGGCAAAGTCTTTCACGACCAAAATTTCATCTTTCACCAGATCTTATAGAAACTGTCTTGAAGGCAATTATTGTTGATGGTTTAAATTTAGATAGGGTACCCGCAACAGGCATTGACTTTCCGGACCCGAAAGACATTGTATTCTATGAAATAGCTATTTCCAAAGAAAACGCATATCTTGTTACCGGCAATATCAAACATTTTCCGGTCAGGTCTTTTATTGTTTCTCCTGCAGAAATGGTGGAGATTCTGGGCGAAGATTGATTATTCTGTTAAGATTCATTTCAAATAAAGCATTAGAACAATGACCTACGCGGAATTATTGGCGGACAATCAGCGCTTGCGGAAACGAATCATAGAATTGGAACAAGAGAATGCCAGACTTAAAGGGCTAGGTGAGCCATTGCTGCCCGAATCGAAGTCTCCGACGCTTGAAAGTCATAAGTCATTGACAGAAGAAGTGTATTTTCCGGCTCATTTGTCCGGCCAAACGCCAATCCACCGGACGTTTTGTCATTTTCGGCTATAATAGAGTCGACTAAAATCAGGAAAATACACCGCAGCGGCCTTGATGGCATCATTTCAGAACTGCTATGCCTGCACAGGCATCACCCTCAGAGCCAAGGACGGAAGCACCGTAGTGGCGCGCACGATCGAGTGGGCCGCCTCCGACAATGACTGCCGTTGGGTTGTCGTACCTCGCGGCCACAGTTGGAAATCATTCATCCCAGGAGGCGGGACCGGCAGAAGTTTTACCAATGAATATGGCTACGTGGGCGTCTCGGTGGTCCAGGACGAGCTGATGATGGAGGGCATGAATGAGAAAGGACTCTCCGCCGGCCTCTTCTATTTTCCTGACTACGGAAAGTACGAGGAGTATTCAGAAGCGAATTATGAGACCAACATATCTGATTTCCAGCTGGTCTCCTACATTCTCGGGCGCTGCGCCACCGTCGATGAGGTCAAGGCCGAGATCGCAAGGGTGCATATCCATGGATTCGATCCGCGCTCCTCGACCGTGCATTGGAGGTTCGCCGAGCCGTCTGGCCGCCAGATCGTGCTGGAGATTATCGACGGGAAGTGCATTTTCTATGAAAACAATCTGGGCGTGCTGACCAACTCTCCATCTTTCGACTGGCAGCTCACCAATCTCAACAACTATGTAAACCTCCTGCCTGGCCGCACCGAACCACATACGCTTGGAAATATGTCCCTGTCATCTTTCGGTGGCGGAAGCGCGATGATTGGTCTGCCGGGGGACTTCACCCCGCCTTCAAGGTTTGTACGCGCGGCTTTCTTCCAGAGCACCGCGCCGCAGAAACCTGACGCAGAGGGGTCCGTGTTCACGGCATTTCATATTCTCGGCTCAATGGAGATTCCGATCGGGGCGCAGTTCCCGGTTGACGAAACGCCGGCTGACATCCCGTCTGCAACGCAATGCACCTGTGTCACCGACATGTCAGGTTTGAAGTTCTATTATCGCTCCATGTATGATGGAGGCATCAGATGCATTGACCTTAAAGAGATTGACTTCAAGAAGATAGGCCTGAAGTCCGAGCCGCTCGTTCCGTCAAAGAAGGAATTCGTCCATCACATCAGATTTTAACATGTATTGACAAAGTAAGACCTCACCATGAAATTGCAGTGTTAGTAGCATGATTGATTTGCTGTATGTTGAACATTCACTTACCTCCCGGTAAACGGGTGGCCTTCCTTTCCTCCGGAAGGTGACGCATTGGTTAGGCGAGGACATAAGACAACAAAGGCAGGACAAAACGCACCCGGAATGGGCTGCGAATTTGCCTTGCCGTTTGTCTTTACGCCTTACTTCGCGGATACCTACGGAGGGAAAGGATGTCAACTACTAATACATAGTTCGAGATGACATGTGCCAACAATAAATTAGTCAAATTGAAAAAACATTGGTGATTCTCACAATTTGACTAATTGTTCATTGATGATATGTATTAACTATTCATGACGTATATACTAATCCCCATTGCATTTGGTTATACTAAAACTCAATACAAAGGGTATTTTAGATGTTCCGTAAATTATTATCTGAAATTGTAAGCAATAGAGATAAAAAGTCCTGTGTTCGTTTCCTTATCTCCGATAATTGCCGGTTCACCATTTTGCCTGCCATCTACAGTCGCATAATTAATGGCATAACGACCAACGCCAACAGATGCGGAAAATCTCCATACATCCAATCCTACTGAAGGTTTCAGCAGATACCCTGTACCATACGAAGAATAGTTATAGGCCCCGCCTGCAACCAAATCTACGAAAGGGCTGACAATTGCATTCTTGAGGAACGAATACTTGATCTCACCAAAGAAAGGAATGATTATCTGATTCTTCACATTGAGTTTGCGTATAGGGCTATAGACTATGCCGGTACCACCACCGAGATACAATCCGTTTCCAAAGGAATATCCATGTGACGAGGATATTGAACTAAATTCGCTATTGTTTGCAAACAACACAGATGCCTGAATATTTGCTTTATATCCCCTGTTGTAGAGATAACTTCTATTCATCTGAGTTTGAGCAAGAATGTTACATGCAAATATTGCATAGATAACGCAGGACACTAAAATTCGTTTCATAACATCTATCAATTTATTGTTTTCAAAAAACTAATCATAATCAAGCATATTTTAGTAATATTTTCATACCGTAAATCATTAGTGTCCGGTAAAAATTCATAAAAGTTCTTTGAAAATATTGATTGTTAGGTAATTATAGAGGTTTTATGAGTCAACCGATTTGAAATTATCTTTGCCAGACTATCGTAGAATGGCATATGAATAATCGAAAATACGTGTTTTCACAACTTTTAGACTTCCTTGATCGTAATGATTTCAACTACCTTGTACGAAAGTATGGTGGCGACAATTATGTCAAGCAATTTACCTGTTACAACCAGCTTGCTGTACTGATGTTCGGCCAGCTCTCAAACCGGGAAAGTCTCAGAGATCTCGTCCTTGCGACTCAGGCTCATGCTTCAAAAGCATATCATCTCGGTTTTGGCAAGTATGCTTCGAAAAGCACGCTGGCTGACGCCAACAACAAGCGTGACTACCGCATCTTCGAGGAGTTTGCTTATAAGGTTGTAGCCGAAGCCAGGACTTGCAGAGCAGACGATATCTTTAAGCTTGGAGGCAACGTATATGCCTTTGACTCAACGACTATAGAGCTTTGTCTTGAGGCTTTCAAGTGGGCCCTCTATCGTAAGAATCAAGGAAAGGGCGGCATCAAAGTACACACTCTGTATGACATCGAGACGTCCATTCCTACGTTCTTCCATATCACCGAAGCTCGCGTCCATGACATGAGGGCGATGGATGTGATTCCGTATGAAGAGAACTCGTTCTACATCTTCGACCGAGGGTATAATGACTTCAAGCGGCTGTACAACATCGAGAGCATCGGAGCATACTTTGTTGTGCGTGGCAAGAAGAACAATGACTTCAAACCGGTCAAATGGGCGAGGCGTTTTCCTCCAGAATCAGGCATCCTGTCCGATGCCACAGGCTACATGGAAGGGTTGCTCACCAGGGAGAAGTATCCCGACAAGATCAGGCGTATCAAGTATTGGGACGAAGAGAACAAGCGAACATTCATATTCTTCACCAATGCATTGGATGTCAGCCCGATAATGGTTGCAGAGCTGTATCATCAGAGATGGCAGATTGAACTCTTTTTCAAGTGGCTCAAGCAACATCTCAAGATAAAAAAGTTCTGGGGTAACTCCGAGAACGCTGTCCGCATCCAAATCTATGCTGCCATCACCGCCTATTGCATGATGGCGATAGTACAGAAAAAGATGCGCATCGATAGGTCAATCTATGAGATGTTGCAGATTGTAAGTATCTCATTAACAGACACCACATCTCTGCGGGACCTCTTTGGTAAACCTAACTACAATATTGTCAATGAACTTGATTGTTCTACCGAACCAACTTTGTTTGATTGTTAAACTTTATATAAACCGTCCGGTTTTTTTACCGGACACGCATGACCGTAAATATATATTTCGTCATATTATAAGTGTTGGAGAAATGTATGAATAGGAAGATTCGTGTATCAAACAGGAAGATTTGATGACTGAATACATGGTTTATCCGGGATATGACAATATAATTCCGTTTCAGGTTGCATAAGGCCGTCGCTGAAAAAACAACAAGCATAATGCATTTGTTTAAAAAAAAACCTTTCTTGATAGTTATGAATCAAGAAAGGCATACAGATCAGTTCAGAAGCAAGTGGTCCGACTAAAACTCAATTCCGAATGAAATCTTCGGCATCCCATAGATTGACACAGTCGTATTAGGCTTGGACGTCACATAAAATGGGTAGGACAAGCCCAATAACAGGCCTTTACCGGATTGCAACGTCCAGCTCCAGCCTACAGACGGCTCTAATTCCGCAGCGTTACGGAACTTGCAGTCATTGTTATAATTCATGGCATGGCAAAAGCCTGCTTTCACTCCAGCGGTCGGCGTGCTGGCCTTTTCCCGGAAATAAGCATTGTATTCGACAAAGACTCTTCCGAAAGCAGGGACCTTGTCAAGCGGCAGAAAAAACGCCCCCACACCAGCACCTAAATAATGATGGCTGTTAAACATGTATCCATGGGATGTCTCCACACCTTGCCACACTATATAATGATTCGTGTACAAGGCATTACCCTTATAGCCTCGGCTTCTGAAGTTTGAGATATCGTCTTTTGGATATGGACTTTGAGCCGATAACCCTGCCACAAAAGTGACAAGGAATGATATGAATAAAATAATCTTTTTCATCGCAACGATAGTTACTTAGTCAACAGATATCACGCATGCTACAATCATAGAGCACAAAGCCGTTAGAAATAAGATTTTTGTTTTCATGCAAACGATTTTAAAAGTTATCATATAGCAAATTTATTCTGCTACAAGATATTATTGTTGCAGAAATGTATGAGCAGGAAGATTCGTGTATCGAACAGGAAGATTTGATGACTGAATACATGGTTTATCCGGAATATGAGAATAAAATACTGTTTCGAGTTGCACCATCGTCTCGGCGGTATTGGCCGTAGGCAAGAATCTTCTTCCTTTCTTGCACGTTTATGTTTTTTTCTATAACTTGCCACTGATTATCAGTGATGTTGGTTGAATACATCTTTATAACTTAATTGTCTTATAATTTAAAGCCACAAAAAATGTATTCAATTAAATAGTAATAATCAATTATTTATAAGCATGTAACAAAAGGATTGATTCATTTCAAAACATCTTCTAAATGAGATTGACATTCTTAAAAAAATGGTTGTACCTCTCCGTAGCGGCATACGTCATTTATGCGTTGCTATGGAGCGCCATTTATGTCGGTCACAACGTTTGGTCTATAAGTATAAACGGATTTTTCGTAGACTTCGGGTATTGCGCCACGTTCACTCTTACCAGTCTACTTCTTGAATATTTTTTGCAAAACAAGAAAGAGCCACAACGAATAACGCCAAATAGACTAATTATCAACGGTTTTTTAACAATCTGCCTAAATCTTCTAATTGCTGTTTTATATGAGACGTTCATCGCTGAATTTATATATAAACCTGAAACAGATGACTTTTGGGGAAGTTTATATATTTTTTGCATCGTTGCCAGTTTTGTAGCCGAATTCCATGTGTTACGAGAATACACAGATATCGTCATCAAGCAAAAAGAGGAGAATCTTCTTTTGACCAAAAGACTTCTCAAATCACAAATGGATCCTCACTTTGTCTTTAACTGCCTTAATATCCTTTCAGGGTTGATAGAAGAAGATTCTGAAAGGGCGGAACGGTTCATCATTTCTCTGTCAAGGATATACAGATATATCATCAATAGCCTTGATAAAGACATCGTCCCGATTTCGGAGGTGATGACCTTCGCTAAAGAATACGTATCAATCATGCAGACCCGCTACCCGTCAAGCATAGACTTCTGTGACAGCGGTCTTGAATGCCGCAGCGATGAGAAGATTCTGACGATGAGCATGCAGCTGCTGATAGAGAATGCTGTCAAGCATAACAGCCCGTCACCGGAGCACCCGCTGCGGATTTTGGTCTTCAAGCGTGGAGACAGACTTGTGGTAAGCAATAGCCTGTTCAATAACAGCCAAGGCCCAGTGCCCAGCACGTCACGCGATGGTATAGGGCTTAAGAACCTGCGACAGAGATATTCAATGGAATGCGGCAAGGAGCCAGTGATAAGCATAACCGGAGAGGGCGACAAGCGTTTTTTCGAGGTTGGCCTTCCTATAATCAAATCATTATGAAAGCACTGATAATTGAAGACGAGGAAATAAGCTTCCGAAGGTTAAGACGTATGATTCATAAACTCCGGCCCGAAATGGAGATAGACGGGCCTTTGACGACCACTTCGGAAGTCATATCGAGACTTTCGGAACATTCAGGATATGACCTGATATTCTCAGACATAAGACTGCGAGGCCAAGAGGTGTTCAGCGCTTTTCAAACAGTGATGCCTGAATGCATGGTCATATTCACTACTGCCTATGACGAATATGCGCTCAAGGCGTTCAAGAGCAATGGTGTTGATTACCTTCTCAAGCCTATTGATAATGAAAGCCTTTCAGCTGCGATTAAGAAAGCGGAGAGCATTGCAGGAAAGAATGTTTCAAGCAAGAGCAATATTGATGCTGCCAACGGCGAACTCCGGTCCTACAGGGAGCGCATATTGATCTGGAAAGGCGAAGAGCTGATTCCTGTCAATGTGAATGACATCCTGTATTTTTATTTCGACCAGCGGCATGTGTATGCCAAGTCGACGGACGGTGACATCCATTCCGTCCAATTCACGATGCACGAGTTAGAGAGCGAACTCGATCCGAAGATGTTTTTCCGGCTCAACAGGCAATACATTGCGAACATCTGTTCAATAGCAAGAATAAGCATGTTCTTAAACTCCCGTCTCCTGATTCGCCTTAAGGGATGTGACCAACCATTGGCGCTGAGCAAGGAAAAATCAACGGAACTACAGAGATGGCTGGACAGATAAGACTTCTACTTCTATAATAAACGATTGCCATAGACCGATAAAATATTTATATTTGCGTTGCGTAAATATTCGCAATACACTGCGTAAAATGTAAAACACATGTATAAAAGAGCTGAATAAACTTCGTTGAAGGAATATTTTTGCCCTCATTCATGTTCATCCGATTTATATCCTCACCCTGTGTTTAATAGATAGTTTATTCAAGTTTTGCTAGTGAGTTAAGCTACATTTTCGACGATTTCTTGCTGGTCTGTTCAGTAAAAGTGCTACAACACGGAGGAGATGTATAGGCAAACTGCCAATAATTGAGAATTGACCTTTGGCGTTTTCGAAATTTACTGTAAATTTGCAGTGGATTTCGAAAGTAGAATATTATGAATGCTTACGTAAAACGGGATTTGTATCTTAACCGACTGATTGTCAGGAGGGATAATGGGCAGATTAAAGCGGTTACCGGACCGAGGCGTTCCGGTAAATCCTTCCTCTTGGATCCCATATACAAGGATTATCTCCTCTCCAAAGGTGTTCCCGAAGATAACATTATCATCATTTCCTTTGATATTGAGGATGAGGACACTTCCCAGGAACTACTGGACCGCGAGAAACTGAAAGAATACCTTTATTCCAGAATTGTCTCGCAGACTGAGAATTACTACGTCTTCCTGGACGAAATTCAGGAGGTCGATGGATTCGAAAGGATTGTCAATGGCCTTAATAAGCGTCAGAATGTAGATGTGTATGTCACCGGCAGCAATTCAAAGTTCCTTTCTAGCGAAATCAATACCATCTTCCGCGGGCGCAGCGACGAGGTCAGCGTCCTTCCGTTCACTTTCCGCGAATTTTGTCAGGACCGACAGGAAAGTGTCAATGACCAGTGGAAAGAGTATTACACTTATGGAGGACTTCCCGCACTTAGGAAAATGCCTACGGCTGAACAGAAGACCACCTATCTCCAGAAACTGTGGAAGAAGACCTATCTGGACGATGTGGTCGAGCGCCACAACGTTGAAAATCGGGAAGCGCTTGAAGCCATAGCCGATGCTTTATGCTCATCCATCGGTTCCCTTACCAATACGTCACGTATCACCAATACGCTGGGAAGTGTCCGCAAAATCAAGATAACGGATGACACAGTTGCAAAGTATATCGGCTATCTGGAAGAGGCATTCTTGTTCAACGAAGCCCGACGTTATAATATCAAGGGCAACAAGTATTACGAGAACATCAAGAAATACTACTCGATAGATGTCGGTCTTAGAAACGCAAGGCTGAATTACCGCCAATTGGAGCAGACACATCTGATGGAGAACATTATCTTCAATGAATTGCTATACCGTGGTTATGTGGTGGATGTGGGAGTCGTTGAGCACCGTAAAATGGTCGATGGCAAGTCTGAATACAAACAATATGAGGTAGATTTCATTGCTACTGATGGGAACGAGAAGTACTATATTCAGTCGGCCTACGAGATAGAAACCGAAGAAAAACGTGAGCAGGAACTGAATTCGCTCAAACGCATTGATGATTCCTTCCAGAAGATTGTTATCGTCAAGGACGACATTATGCCCTACAGGGACAATAATGGAATCCTGTTCACCGGACTGTTCCAGTTCCTCTTCAGCGACAAATTCGTATAAGATCTCTCGAATTTTATTGTAAAAACACAGTGTTTTTCGACAGTCCTCCAGACCAGTGACAATATGGTTGTCGGGTATAACAACGCCGTCCAATCACTTGAAATGTGCTCTCATGGCCAGCATAATGGATTCGCCGACTAACGCCACGTTTGCCAAAAGATAATGCTGCTTGCCGTTATGCCCGACTGAATGTCCCGCAATTTCTGCTGTCCTCAATATGTCTTTCCTGATTGAACTGTCATTAAAATAGGTTGCAGCTCCTGCCATAAAGGCTGTCCCGGACGGACTTAATTCAAATAGAATCGGCCCGGCATCTATATCCACACCCAGATAGCATCTCCGGTCATGGTATTCTTTCAGGCCGGCGATTATGCCGTCTTTCCAGAACAATGATTTAAGTGTATCATACTGCTCTTTGGCGAATCGAGGGTCAATGAAAGTCAAGTAGTAACAGTTCAAGGCCGAATAGGAGCCTTTTACAGGTACATCTCCATATTGAGTACCGTCCTCTTGCAGGAATGAAACCAACAATCCGGTCTTTTCGTCAAGCCATTCCTCTGTTGCCCGACTTGTCCACTTTCTTATGGTACTGCGGTATTTCCCGTTATTCAGTTCCGCATATTTGTTCAGAGCGACAATGGCTACAAGCATGTCCGGAATATAGATGGACTCTCCAGGATAAGTAGGCAAATTCATGCAGTCACTATTGAGTATCCTTCTGTTCATTGTCTTGCATAAGTCTGACAGCAACTTGTCATATTTTGAATCACCGCCAAGTTGTTTGTAACCGCACATCATCCAAGCCAAATGACTGAGGTATGATATGTGGCTTTCGTCGCCGTCCAAACTCTCCAGAGGATCTTCACCCCATCTCAAGTAGTCATAATAGCTGAGTTCAGGAGACACCACAATGCCAATGAGGCTATCGACATATTGGAGATTCTCTTGCCTGGTCTCTGGATATAACTTAGACATGTCTACCAGTGCCGCTGACAACATTGAGCATGAGTACAATGCCCATTCTCCCTGGAATTGAACGCCTATGGCTGACGGCATTTCGTTCAGGACTTCTTCTGGCGTCACTAGCAGCTTGCCAAGCAGATAATTTCTTCTTGCCAGCATTTCATTCTTTTCCGTTTCCGGTGTCCCTTGCCTTGAAGATTCCCAAGAAACTCCAATGATTTTCAGTGTGACAAGAAATAAGACAAGCACTGCAACTGTGACAATCCAACCATATTTGTTTCCTTTTCGGAATCTCTGAAACAATCTTTCACAGCCTCTCGTCAGATGGACGCATGCTGCCCCATACAATGGAATCAATATCGAAAACAATATCGAGGCATTCCATGTCCCGATTGAGCAGCATAATGTGGCCGCAATGGCACAATAAGCCAGATACGGGATCCAAAGAGACCTGAATCTGTTGGCTTCCGATGCAAATTCCCAATACACTGAAAAGGATGTTGTATACAGCAACATCAACACTACAGTTGCAGTGTCATAATGATTCAGCCAAAGATAGGGCATGCAATAGAACAGAAGGATTTGCCAAAAGAACCATCGGCAAATCCTCCATGAGGCTGACATCATATTGATTTGAAAATCCTCCATCATAATCCAAGTGCATTCCAGAACTCTTCCGGAAGTGTGACATTGTCAAGTGCTGATGCTTCTTTAAAAAGAGGAGCGATTTCACTATCGAGCCACCCGGCAATACCGCAGCCGATGCGCGTTACAAGGAATGTCAATTCCGGGTGCTCTTTTGCATAGGCCGTAAAATCGTCAACATGCTTGCGGATAATATCAATGCTTCCGTCCATTGTCGGAATTGCATAGCATTGACCTGTCATGCCGACACCGACACCCCATTCTGCGCCGAACTCTTCATAGGCGATGCGTGCTGCTCCACCACCGTGCAAGCCTTCCTTATTACTGCCGAACACAAAGATCTCACCTTCTCTAAGAGAAGTAATATACTGCGGCGTGATTCTGTCGTTTTTTATCATGTTATTCAGCATTTACTATTTTCCATATTCTTATGTCTAACCTGAATTATTCATAAAGAAAGTAAAGTAACCCTCATAATTATTTGGTAATCAGAGAATTAAATGTTATTTTTGCAATGCTAAAAACAAGAAACATTTTTCCTTTACTTCATGAGCGGAAATTACTTCATATTCCGCAGATTACCAAACTTTTCCTACACTGTTTGAACTTGGGCCAGTGGGCGGCAAGAAAGTGACGGCGGATTTCTCTGCACCCGAACTCTCCTCGCTCGGCGGACTGCCCCTTGTCCGCGAATACGAAAAATCATCAAACCGCATCATAGAACGCATAGAATCCTGCATCAAAGATCCGCGCCGGAAACCTATGGTGGTACACAGCCAGACGGAGATGCTCCGCCAGAGGATATACCAGATAATGGCCGGCTTTGAAGATGCCGAAGACTGCGACAGGCTATGCCGCGACGGAATCCTGAAGATGTGTGCCGGATGGTCTGCTTCGGATGAAATTGACTTGGCTTCCCAGCCTACGATGACGCGTCTGGAGAACCGCCTGTCCCGCAAGGAACTGTTCGATATCGGAGAAGCCTTCATCGATGACTTCACCTCTTCGTATAACTCCGAGCCCGATTCCATCATCATTGATGCAGATGACACGAATGCCGACACATATGGCGCGCAGCAGCTCACGCTGTTCAATGCCTATTACGGGGAGACTCCCATTTCTGCTCCCACGACTTCATGGACTGGGCAACAGAACAACAGGATGGCATCCACTTCATTACGGAACTTGCCGGGAACGTGACGGATTTCAAGGGGCAGAGGTCCAGCTTCATATACTCTGAATGCTATTGTGACCGAGGACGCATGGAGCAGATGATCGCCGAACTCAAGAACGGACTTAAGACCAACAGGATGTCTTGCAACAACTTCTCTGCCAACCAGTTCAGACTCTATCTGCACTGCGCTGCATACGTAATCCTGCATTCGTTTCAGGCCGATATACTTGTGGGAACCGAACTTGAGTGCAGCACCATCACCACAATTAGGGAAATACTGCTCCTGAACGCGGTTTCCATCGACGAGAAGAAGACTTGCATACGCCTTCGATTCTCACAGACGGTTCCGATGCTTCCTGAAATGGTGTCCGTATTGACCAGACGGCAACATCTGACATCCTCATAAACCGAGTAATGGTCCAAATATAAGTCACGTAACCCCGATAGGGGAAGCACTGCTGCGCTCCACACTTGAAAAAACGCGCTGTCCTGTGCCTTCTGGCCATTTTCCGGTGCTGCTTTCAGCCACATCTAACGGCTTTTATCAGAAAAACCATGTGGTGCCGGGGAAATGCGGACCAATCGGACATCTACTGCGAAGACAAAGCGTGGTGGCTATGAATAATGCAGGTTAACCATGTGATAGTGATAGCAATGCCGCAGGACTCCATTATATGATAATCGATGAATTTTACGCAAACAAACCGCACCATCTGAGACGGTCCGAGGCGATAGGAGGAAGTGGTGGACAAACAAACTATTAACATTAAAAGTTTAATACTTGTAATAAGATGTTCTCATCGAATTTCTATAGGAATCGGGTCATAGCGTTTATGTATTGTTCTATGTAGCACCATTTCTATATCAAAAGGCTCATTATTCATGTGTTTAAATTCAGCCACTACATGATAATTCGGTAACGCACCACGTGATACACCCCTAAATAGAACATTAGTTGTGCAACCATTCTCAAATCTTGCCCCTTTCTGAATCTTAGTAATCGCATAAGCATCTGAGACTATCTTCGTCTCTATTAAACTCGGATCTGCCTGAGTACAAAATGCAAACTCAGAAATCGGCTCTAAATAATATTTAGCTATGCACTCGATTCGGATCTTATTGCCTATTCTTTGTTTAACTGCAATAAGACTGTGAAATGTTTCCAATGGGCTATGATAGGTATTTGTTCCGTTAATAACATCAACGATTTGTCTTATAGCAACATCTAAACCATTTGTAAACAAGTCGATATAAAGATTCTGAGTAAGAAGAAATGGCATATTACAATTATCCATTCGTATTGGAATAAACTTAATGGAATTCTGATCAGCCTTAAAGATTGCATTTTGCCATTTCATTTTCACCATGTCACACTGAAGACTATTAATGGAAACAAAGAAGAAAAAGAATTTACAATTGGTAAGCCTCTCTTCCATCTTATCTATTATTCCATCTCCTGGTTGGATGGACCAACTATCTTAGAAAACATTATCTTGTACATAAATAGCACGTAGTTTAAGTGCAACCTGTTCAACAACAGGCTTATCTTTTTTGTTATGCGACAAAAATATCATACATAAAAATTTAGTTACTTATTCAAGTACAATTTCAAAGTAAATTTATCTACTACCTTTTTAGAGGGATTATGCCAATCGATACTTTTAATACTGCTAAAATCTTTATCAATTAGTTTTTTCATTTCTAATTGATTAATTTCATTTTGTATTTCGGCGCATGCATCTAATTGTTGAGCTTTAGATGTTGGCACTTCAGATATTTCACCATATATTGTTATCATAATAATTTATTTAGCGTTCAAAATAATGATGATTTAATTCTGGGGAAAAATAATGTTTACGTTTTAGCCATATAAAACCATCCCCTTTTGTTATTACAGCAACATCAACAGGACCTCCTACACTTTCTTCTTCTGAAGTAATTCTTCGTTTCAAATACGTCATGCGTACAAGACTTTCTGCCATGTCCGCTAAATCTTCTTTACTTAGGTAAGAAATCGTATTTACTAATTTTTCGATATAATTTGTTTGAATGTATCCATCCATATTTTGGATATATACCTTAGTATAAGAATCAACATCTAACGTGTGGAATATGTTTATTAGGTCTGCTGGTGCATTAGCAGCTTGCAACTTTGAGATAATTTCATCTTTAAAAGTATTAAGAGAGGATTGGAAATTACTGTAGAATTGTGTACGTAAATCAGCATCAATTCCACGAACAACAGTATTCGCAACATCTGTTTGTGCAAAAGGTTCTACGCAAGCTACATTGTCATTAGAAACGGCGTATTTACTTTTTGAAGTATACTTCAGATTATTATCAAATGCCAAACTTATAACAAAAGACTCATAAGACGGGAACAATTCAGTTTCCCCATATCCCCAAATAATAATCTCTGTTGTATTTAAATACACATGAATGTTTGAAGATATTATTTCAAACAATGCGCATATAAACTTCTCCTTAAATTCCTTGTGATAATATGGAGAATTACAACAATCTTTTAAAACGTTATCAACAATTTCCTCTGCGTAAGCAACAAATTGCGCCTGAGTGTAACCTTCCAATCCATAGCATTTTTCTTTAGGAGCATACAAATTAATAAAATAATCTAATCTTGATAGTAGAGCAGGATATAATGTTACATCACTAATACTATTACCTTCTTTTTTTATATCTGATTGAGATAGATCAAAAACCTCTTTCCAAAAACTATTGATCACTATCGAAAGATCTATTTTTTGCCTAGCCAAAAGCGATGGCATAATTTGCCTATTGACAAAATCAAAAAAATCCTTAGAGTAATCGCTAAGTAATTGCTTTGAGGTATCTTTAAGATAACTTCGATACATCTTAAAAATGTCTTCCCAGGGCATTCCTAAAAAATCCAAGTTACCACAAATCGCGGCTCCAACAGGACAATATTTAGAAAGTTCGAATATTTTATTGGCATGATTTGTAATCTTATGCCTTGATGAAATAGTATGAGTTGCTGCACTATCAGCTGCAAACGCAACTCCTCTCCTATTTATAGTACCTACAATTGCCGTCATCTTGTTTATTTATTGGTTATCAATTATGTTTTAATCTATTTGGCTCAAATTCAAAGACTATTTTGTATAATATCCTGATTATTACACCTTTAACAGATTACCAAACTTATTTTTATTCAATTCCGTCTCCAATAATTTAATACGTTGCTCCAGTTCTTCAATTGAAGGCAACTGCTTTTTAATATCTTCGATTTGAACATTGCTGTAAGTTGCAACACCTATTGGTGTTGTAAGACCATCAAAAGACCATTGTACATCTGTTCGGTTCATATCAGAACATATCAACAATCCGATTGTGGGATTATCATCTTCCGCTTTTAATAGGTTATTAACAGCATTTACATAAAAGTTCAATTTACCCAAAAATTCAGGTTGGAATGCAACTACTTTTAATTCGCAGACAATATATGCCTTTAAGTGGATATGATAAAAGAGCAAATCTATTTTACGACTCTTTCCTGCAACCACAATCTCTTTCTGTCGCCCAACAAAAGCAAAACCATTACCTAATTCGAGAAGAAAACGACTTAACTGATGGGCTAATGCATCCTCTAATTGAGCTTCATTAAATTTAGAAGGCAAGGTGATAAACCCAAAATCATAGTTTTCCTTCGTTATTTCTTGAGCGAGCTCCGCCTGAATAACCGGCAAATGCTCCGGGAAATTACTTACAGCTCCACCTTGTTTGTGAAACAAATCAGCTTTTATGCAATGAGTGAGATTACTCCTGCTTAAACCTTCATTTATGGTTTTTTGGATATAGAATATGGCTTCTTCGGTTGTTGTACAATTTTTGATTATCTCAATATGGTGTCTCCATGGCACAAAAGCAAAAAGAGGTGGGAAATCTATACCATTTATGCCATTGTCATTAATTTCTTGACCAAGCTGGTCAAGTTTTGCATCATTCTCATTATTAAGCAAATATAATTCTTGACCAAGTTGGTCAAGTTTTTGATTTTCACTCGAGCTTAGAGCATTAGCATAGAAAAGATACCATCTTTTCATATACCAAATATTCGAAGTTGAGAACCCCTTTTCATCTGGGAATTCCGCTTGCAGGTCAAGACTTAATTGCTCAACAATTCCCGTCCCCCAACGCTCCTCAGCTTTTCTTTGAACAAGGTCACGTCCAAGCCGCCAATTCCATAACAATTTTTCGGAATTAACTTTTACCGCAGCTCTTATTTGAGACTTGCGATAAGTAGTCTTAAGTACATTAACCCATTCCACATATTCTTCCTCAATGTGAACATCATGTATTTTTACAACAAACGGTTCTTTTTCCATCTATTTAATCCTCCTTTTTGGACATGGTTAATTCTCTGAGCAAATTTACGAAAACCATAGGGCTTCTAAACTCATCCTTCTCCTCGTCAAATTTGTGCTGGATATAATTTAGTCCTGCATTAGCATATCCTTCAATCCGTTGGACAATAGCACTTATTGCTCCACGACATTGATCATCTGTCATTGTTTCCAAATCACTCCACTTGAACCCAAGTTTTTCATCTGATTCAGATAAGACAAGCATTAACACATAGTCGGAAATCTCCATTGGTTTCCACTGACTAATTGGAGCAAAATCTCTGGTCTCGCCCGAGCCTTTGATTGGATTACAAACGCCAAGATGATAACCAATCATAAAAGCGTACATATATGTCTGAAAAAATGGTCCGAACTTAATGTAGTCTCCACCATTTACCGAACCCTTATTGGAGATGGTCTCCATAAGATTATAATACTTTGCAAGATACTTCGGCTTTTTAATATCTAATTCTTGCCTAAATTCATTACCATTCATATGCGTTACTTATATTGATGGATTTTTGTTTCTAATTTCGTAGGGTCAGCTATTTCAGGTATCTGATTGACATAAAATGTTCCCTTTATACGTCCCTCTTTCATATCTTTTAATATCTTCTTACCTTCGTCCGAAATGAAGTCCGGGTCGTTAATGTCATACAAGTCTTTTATCATTATGACACATTGACGGAAAACAGATGGTACAGTTTCAAAGAAATTCGTTATGAAGTTTTTACCAAATGCCGAGAATGGAGCGTCTGCAATAAATGGATAGTCATAATATCCACCTCCGATTTTCGATGAAACAATAGCCATAACCACGGCTATCTTTTTCATCCTCTGAAAGCCCTCTGAGGCTCCAGTAAATTCACCACCAGATTCATTAATAACCTTCAATTGAATTGCATCGTACGAAGTTTTAGAGAATATCAATTTACCTCCATCAACATTGTTCCCAGCAGTAAGTTGTTGATAGAAATTATTTGATTTCTGCTCCAAAGAAGACAGAACTTCATCATAAATTCTATCCTTGGTGTTGGTAAAGATAGACTGAACATCCTGCATAACTTCTTTGAAATCCCGATATGACTGAGGAACTGCGGCACCTCCATATTCAGACATTCTCTTCTCGCAATTAATAAGATCTTCTCTTAAGCTTTCCACTCTATTCGATGCAGAATTTATATAACCATTATAAAGAGAAATGTCATTGAGAGCCTTGTTGTATGCGGAAAGAGTATCTGTGTCTTTGGCATTATCTATATCAGCTTCAGAGCCTCCGTAATTTGCAAAATCAATCAGTGTCCTGCTTATTTCATCCTCTTTTTCTTTAATATCTTTCTGCAATTCCCTCTGCCTAATAGCACATTGGGCGATATTTCCGGAAATTGAATCCACAGTCATATATGGTGATACATTTTTCAATATATCCCCAAAGAATGTCTTGAACTTATCCTCAAACTGGGAAATCTGATTTTTCGAGCGATCACGAAGCATTTTGACGTGTTCATAGTGTTCGTCTCCTTTTTCGAATGGTCTATTGCAAACCAGACAATGGCATTCCTTTAACATCCTCTCTAATGAAGCATCATCCGGACTTCCGTCTGGCAAAACAGAAGTAAATGCATTCAATGGATTTGAAGTTACCTTTTTGGCAATCATATCTTCACGATATTGTTCCCATTTTTCATTAAAAGCATCAACAAATCCTTTCGTGTTCAAAAGAACCCAAGGTATTGGCTTTTTGAACAAATTATCATTTATGCTGGACAGCAACTTGGAAAGAGTTTGTTCAAGATGTGCCTTCTCTACTCTTAAACTTTTTAATTTTTCTCTATATTCAACTCGCTTCTCGGTATTTGCCAAATTGGCTTCTGTGCTTGTTGCTTTCTCAGTTGCCAATTCAAGCTGTTTTTTATATAGTGAAATAGACTCTTTGTTTTTAGCTATCTCTTTTTCAATTTTCAGTTTATCCGCTTCTGCTTTTTCAAATTCACTTTTATTTTGAGAACAAGACTTCTGTTTATTCTCAAGATTTTTTTGAGAGTTTGCACATAGATACTTGCATGTACTTTCAATTTGTTTTAATTCAGACAAGTCCGTTAACGCTTCAACGGTCGCTGCCAAATTGGTTGAATTGGAAAGGTCTACAATATTATCAATTGCTTCTCCTTGCAGTAAAGAATATGACAACATTGCATGAGATATTAATCGCTCCTTGATAATTTCATTTTGACGATTAATATCATACACAATTGATGTGTTATGCGTTATCAAATTGGTCAGCATAACTTCAATCACAACTGGAGCTATATTCCAAGGCTCACTAGCATCAAATGACTTAGTATATTTTATAGATTTAGTAATGGTATATTGATCCGACTCATCACTAAATACTATTTGTACGCCACATTCAGGACTGCTCTCCGACTTAGCTTTCTCTGAGAGCATTTTCATAGCTGCATTTGCTACAGTTTCTTTTCTTCGTGTATCCGAGTCATACACCATGTCTTGGAGAATCCAAAGAAATCCATTGAACATTTTGGATTTTCCCATTCCATTGTCAGCATTGATAATATTTAATCCTTCCTTGAAGTCATATCTATTATCGCTGTAATCACCATAAAAATTGTAGAAATTCTTAAAGGCAATAGAGTTAATAATAGATGCCATAACTAATCAGTAATATTAAAGTTATTTTGTTTGATGTTTTTAAACACATTAACATCAGGAGTGCCATTACCCTTGAGTTGTATAATAGTTTTAATTGCCTCCACTATAGGATAAGGCGAAGTCGTATCAAATGAGACTTCCTGTAATTCCGATTGTGGAATGTGGTACTTGTCTTGAAATAAAGAGTCCTTGAGAACTTCTTTAAGTAATTCTTGCGTAGTCATATGTTATTGATTTTGTAATTCTGAGATTAACGAGCTTAATTCTATGTCATAGTAATCAAGCAAGTCATGTAATACACATATAGTATCATAATAGTTATCTGACAATGATGCAAAATATGCAACACGCATGATCTCTTGTTTTACCTGAGAACGCTCCATTTCATAAACGCTATCATCTGAGTATAGTCTATAATCCGGCACGACTATAATATCATAAATGTAAGCAAATGTTTTATCAGGATGAACTCTTAACAATCGTCCTCTTCTCTGAATGAACTGTCGAGGATTACCCGTGCTGGATGCGAATATTCCCACTTCAGCCCGTGGAACATCTACTCCTTCATCCAAACATTTCATTGCAAACAGCATATCAATATCCCCCTCAGCAAAAGCTTTTAGTTTATCTCTTTTACTTCCGTCTCCTCCAAGAAAAGTATTAGTACGAATTTGGGGATAAGCATTATATACCAAATCTTTCATCTTAGTAAGAATTTGTTCGCCACCAGACGTATAATCTATGCCCTCTGGGGTATATACAAAACAATATTTTGCCTTGTCTGCTTTTACAAGATCATCTACGATACTCATAAAAACACGATACTTATCCTTTGCTTTGTGTATAATCCTTTTCCGTTTCATCAATAAATCTTTGACTTCTTGAGAGTCATCAAATTTATTGCTTACTGGATCAAAGTGGATTAATAATTGTTTTGTACAAGAGATGTATCGCTTCATCTCTGTCTCATTGAGATAGGCAATTCTTGGATAGTATAAATAATGCATCAATCGTCCTTCCTTGATGGCTCTTTCCATCGAGAAAGAATAACAATATGGTTCTTGATCATGAAAATACTCTTCGATTGCTGCCGTACCTTCTTCATCATATACTCTTTTAGGCGTTGCAGATAAAGCTATACGCTTCATAATAGGTAGTACGTCAAATGCTAATCTTACTGATGCACTTCCAACATTATGCGCCTCATCGGCAACTAGAATCAGATTTTTGTCATTCAGCTTCTTTATCAAACCTTGAAATGTCGGGTCCACAAAAGATGCATAAGTCGAAACAATAACAAAATTACGTTCTATTCCCCAACCTATATCGTTTTTCAGCTCAGTAAGTTCTTTTTTCCAATCTGTACGTCCATTGACCACAAAAATATTCTGATAATTAAACTTTTGTGCTTCAGTTATCCACTGAGATACAAGATCATTAGATGGTACTAATATCAATATTTTATACTTACCAGTATTAAGATATTCTTCAAGCACACAATTTAATGATGTTATAGTCTTTCCTGTACCTGTTGCCATCGCAAAAATACCAGTATAACCATTATTCTTCCAATTTTTGTATGCTTCTTTTTGATAGTCGAATGCTCCTGTAGGATAAGGGAAATGAGGTTCGTCTTTGCGACACGCCTCTGATAGATTATTTCCTAGCACTTTTGGGCGTGTTAACTCTTCAATAAGTTCTTTCTCATTGTCAAGCAGCGTTTTCTCTTCCGTTGCGGGAAATGCTTTTATTATCTCTTTAGTAAGTCTGTTAGCAGGAATAACAGTAATACCTTCTTTATCTCCAGAAAAGTACTTGTCAAAAAGTTGTTGATAATCATTAATCGTTTCTGCAGCTCCCTTCCATGAACTATTACAAGATATGCTCTCAATATTTTTAGACAGCAGTGCAGATGCGGTTAAATTCAATGAACCGATAAAAGACACCTTGTTTTTTGCGGCGTCTGTAAAAATGCCAAACTTCTGATGCGCAATACCACCAGAATTAGGTATTACAATTTTTACTTCTATCCTATTCGTGTAAATTAGATAAGATAAGCAATTAAAAAATTGTTTATCTCTCTTTGTTAACACATTTAACATGGAAGTAAAGCTATCAATCACTTTATTTTCAACGATATCTGGATGACTTGTAAAGATTTCATAATCTTCCTCCGAAAGATATTGGTTTATATATAAACGCATCTTTCCTCCGTTTGAGATAAATTTTGCAAATCCTATACTAAGTACATTAAAACTTGCTGAACTAAAAAAAGCCCAGCCCAAGATCAAATGAAATACTATTTGACAATGCATCCGTAAAAAACGATATCGGAGAATCGCTTTCACCAGATGAATATAGAGACCTAAAATTTATCTTATTGAGCATCGTTAATAATGTTTGCTAATTCTATTAATAAATCAGTTTTGCTAAATGGAGCTTTATTGTATTTGAGGTTAGTCATTTGTATGTTTACCCATTTCTGAAGTGTGGGCGACAATTCGCTATACTGACCTCCTAAATCAAAATGCTCCTTTATTTTATTATAACTCTGTAACCAATCAAATTCTCGTTTATCAATCTTAAACTTCTCGAATCTATCCCGCATCTGTTCCACGATATATTTTTCTTCTTCACCCAACGTACCTTTTGCCAACTTTTGTAATTGAATATTCCAAAATCTGCAAAGCCTTTTTTCATCTTCTGGAACATTACTTGAGAAAGGTAAACGCTCATTAGCTGCAACAAACTGTTCCAACAAAGTGCAACTTGATTTAAAATCTCTTCTTGAGTCTGTTTGTGAGCAAAATCTCCGATATTCTTCCGGATATTCTTGATTGGCGAATCCTATATATCGTACTTCCTCTTTATAAAAAATATCATAAGTGCCTCCGAGCAATAAATTAGCATGAATACTCTTGTCAGATGAAGCAGGGCGGAATCTCCGAACGTAATTTCCAATGTCTTCAAGAGGGGCAATCGATGGTGATAAAGAAAGAAGATACTCTGTAACAAATTCTCGAATTGTTCCGCCACGATGTTCGCCATAAGTCCACTCTGTCAATGTATACGTACTACTTCTACCTACACAAGATATATTAGAATTGAGTCTTAGTGCTCCAGCCAATGAATTTGCGGATTTTGTTCGATTCGGATATCGTTTCTGAAATTCGGTGTATATCTCATCAAGAGTCATGGAATGACCTGCCTCTCTGATTATTATTTCCACTAATTCTGGATTATTCCGTTCGGCATTCTTCCTTATGTGTATTGTCTCATTGGATATTTCAAAATCGAATAATGTATTGACAATAGTCTTACATTCTCGAATAATCTCATCTATATACTCATAATATATCCTATCCTTGAAAAAACCAAGGACACAATCCTTTAAAATAATGCTTCTATCATCAACTCTCTTTTCTTCATTTATAGCAGACAGATATTTTATGAATTTGTCAAAACTAAAAACACCATTAAATTTGCGAGAAACTAGGACAAGAGGTAATTCTTTGCCATATGGATTGTAAAATGCATCTTCAATGTTTCCTAATAGGACATAACGTTCTGGCGCAAGAATTGAAATGACCCACTTAACAAAATCGTCATTAAAATTAGTACCTTCAGATAGATTTATATCTTTAACATCAGTCTTAAAATATGAATCACATAACGGATAATTAGCTGTGATTTTTGTCAATGACTCAATATAAAGTTGTATCTGCTCAAACACCCCATTTCTCAATTGGCGTGTTCGTTCTGAAGTCAATCCCAAAAGTTTTGATGCTTCCTTCAGCCCATATAACTCCTTACTTGCAAAGATGTCAAGTTGATATTTTATAACGAGTTGATCTCTATTAGCGAGAGAAGAAAAATAAGATTGTATGGCCGCAAAATAAGGAAAATAACCCATATGCTCATATAATCTTAGAATTTTCTCCAAGTCGCCTTTAATACCTAACAGTTGTAATTTATTGATTGCAATAAGTTCTGACTGTTTTGCCGACAACCCATTTGCGAAAAAAGTTGCAACAAAATCTTTTATACTATTTATCCAAAGGTTAAGTTCTTCCGCACTTTTCTTTCCAACATTATGTATGTCTTTAATATTAAAACCAGGATCCGAAATCTCAACATAAAAAGAGCTGAAAGATTTCCCACATATTTCACATAACTCGCACATGGCATTATATGAACGAGTCGATAATGTTCGTAATTGAGCCTCGAAAAAATCTTCCAAACCATCCAATTCTCTTTTCTGGTTTTCAGTCAATTCGTTCATTTTGTGACTTTCACCCATTATATCATTGGCAACAACTTCAGGAGTCAAACTTAATGCAAAGTTACGAGCTCTTTCTAATGACTTTTTCCCAACTGCGGGTAGTTTTTCAAATAATAACCAAAACTCGTTATCATTACTTGTCAATGCTGCAAAATATGTGTCAAAATCATCATACATGCGTCTCATTTTTTGTAATGCATGTACGGTTCTTATATCTAAATCAAATATTGCTCTGTTGTATATAGATTCTACATCCTCATCTGATGAACAAGCAATCTCTTTAGATACATGTAAATTTTCGCTTTCTTTTGTGGATTCCTCTTTGAATGAATTAATGCCAAATATTTCTAAACAAGAACGAATTTCTTTACCATATGGGGCTGGCTCTTCTTCAAGAACACCAGCATCCATGATCTCCTGTATCGTGCCAAGGTTTCTCTCAGCACAATACAAGAATGCATCTCCAGAAATATATCCAGAGTCATATAGCTCAGATATCGATTTGTTAATCATTGTTTTCAACTATTAATTTTAAACCTGCGTCTATTTTATCTATAAGATAGTCGATACCATTCAAATTAGGGTTATTCTCCAATTCACTATTCATTCTGCACAATCCATCATCGAGATGCATCTTAATATATTTGGGGATATCTTTATCCGTCTTGTACACCCCATACATTACGCATATGAGACTAATGTAAAATGGATAGTTTGAACCGAATAGCACATTTTTACTATATTCCTTTCCTTGAGAATCAGAAATGTTTGCCAAATTCATCTTTTCTCCTTTGGATAAAGAATAGGCTATGGCGATTCTTGCAATAGTATTTTCCGCCCCAAGATTGAACTTGCGACTCAAATCTGTCACAATCATTTTATTGGCTTTAGATGTCTTAATTTGTGTAAACATAATCTAACCTACATAATCAAATATTCTTTTCGGATCTACTTCTTTGAATGAAGAACGCCCATTTTCATTCAAGATAATGAGTGACTTATTAACATTCGGCAGAAGATACTCATATTCAACAGTTGACAATTCTTTACCTAATAATGGAAAAATTACAACTTGTTTTGATACTGTTGGATAAAATTTTGAGATAATATTCTTTGAATGAATACTATCAAATTTCTGCAGTGGGCTATCAATAAATACTGGAAATGAAATTCCAGACTCATCTACTAATGCTTTGAGAATGGATGTTGCATACAATTGTTGTTCTCCTTTAGAAAGTTTGTCTTTATTGATAATGTTTCCATCTTTATCAAGTAGGTTAATCTCAATAATATCATCCATTATATCTATTGAAACATCGGAAATAAAATCATTTTTATGCATGAGTATATCTATTTCCTGTTTTATCTTCGTTTCTAAAGAAAATTTTCGCTTTTCTTTAAGTTGTGTCAAGAATGTTGTTAATTCGCTGATAAGTCTTTCTGCAATTATATCTTTCTCTTTATCCATGTCATCAACCTTGACCATTTTGACACATTCTGAAAGTTGTTTCTTTTTTACAGAATAATCACGCATTAACAGCCCTTTTTTTTCTGCCAAAGAACGACTAGTCATCTCTAACTCAAGCAGCATTTTTTCCACTTCAGCTTTGCGAGTTCTTATGTCTTTAATGTGACTATTCTCATCATCATATTCTGCTAATGATATTTTTCGTTGAGTCTTCTGCAGAATTATAGAATTGTTTTTTATATCTTTTACTAATTGTTTAAATGACACACTGAATGAATAGCGAATATTATCCACAAGTGCTCGTAATTCATTATGTTCAGATGGCGTATAGTCTAAAAGTATCTTAACATCATCTGTTACATTATCAGGCGCATATTCTGTAATGCTATTCCTAAATGACTGCTCTATTATAGCCTCAAGCATTCTATTCTGTTGTTCTGAAAGCAATCCTGCCGCGCTCACTAATATTGAGCGTTGAGCAGAACGCATCGCCGTAACAAGTATTTCAGAATTAACTAATTTTAATTTTGAAACTTGTTCCTTATCAGCCTGTTCCTTTACTTTGCACAATAATTTCCCGGATATGACAAAAGGAGCTATCTCCATCATATCTTTGAATTTTGCTTTGAGACTATTATCTTTTTCTTTCAACGATTTAACCACATCTTTAAGACGTGAGAGTTCTTCTATGCTAATTGCGTTTCCCTCCCTGATCAACTTTTCTTGCAAGGAATCTTTTTCGGTTCTAAGTGTAGCTATCTGATTATCAGCGGATATTGCAGCAGTTTCATTTTTCGAAATTTCATTCTCTATCCTTTTTATATCAGCAGTCAACTTCTCCAATTTGTTCTGGCTGACTAAGCTACCTGCCTTTTTTCTAAATTTGATTCTTAGATTCTCCAGATTCTTTCTAATGTCCTCATATTTTCGAATGCCGAGAACTTCACTATAAGCAGAGCTTAGTTTGCGTTTCTCTTCGAGAGATTTGATTTCTGCAAGGTTAACAATCTTTTCAGCATCAAACAGAAAAAAAGTTGCAATGTTTTTAGAAAGTATAAAGTCATTAATGAAAATGTCATAGCCAACTTCTTTTGCCAACTCATTTACCTGTCCGTCTATTAGAACTTCTATTGTCTCCGATTCCAGCAAATAGTCAAATGTCCTTCTGATCAATATCTCTGAACAAGGTACAGCAGGAATAAATACATCTCTAATGTGAAGTTCAACAGAATATTGCGAGTCCAATTTTATTTTTTCAAATTGCTCGATATATCCTTTTTTAGATATGACTCTTTTATCTTCAATATCTAATTCAAGCCTATCTATACTTTGTGCACATTCTTTGTTTAGATTTGACTTTGCAAAATTTTTATACCCTTGAGCATCATTGATATCCTTACGGAATTTATCGTCAACATCTACCATAAGTTTTCCATACAAACACCAGACAAGAGATGTTAAAAACGTTGTCTTACCAAAACCATTATTACCAGCTATGACAAAAACATTCTTCCCGTTCTTTTGAAAAGAAGTTTGATTAACTCCTTTATAAGCACGGAAATTATTCAATATGATCGAATCAATAAACATTATCTCTTCTCGTTAATATAATTGTTTAGTCTTTTCTCAATATCTCCTTGCAATCCATTATTATTCATAAGCAATGTTTTACTTTTCTGAAGAGATACTAAGTCATTTATTAAATGATAATCTTCTGGATTATCCTTGCACACATTTTCAAGCAGCAGACGTTCTTGGTACTGCATATTTTCCAATGGCATTGTACGATTGTAAACTTCATTAAAAATATCCGTTACTTTTGGCGCAAAATAACCATCTCGATACCAGTTTATCTGTATAGCAACAAGCTCTTGATTGGTTATCAGCTCCATATGTGGCTTTGTGCGTTGCAATAGCCGTTGTAATTCCAATAACTTTTTAAGCATTTTACAACGATATTCAAATGTGTAATTACCTTGATTATGTCCCTCAGCATCAACAGCGGCCTGCCCATTTCTGCGCGTCTCTAGACGGTGTTCAGAGATATTTCTACCATTAACCATTTCATTTCTATAATCAAGCAGAGGAGCCATCCACTCGTTTCCGTTGTTAATTAGAGCTTTCATGGACTTGTCTTCTTTTACTACTGTGCATACCCAGCAGCCAAATCTACTTTGTCCACAAGAGGGTTGTGATTTATCTGTCATCATAGTTGGACACTCATAATCATCAGCACTGGCATCAGCATAGATTTTGAACAATTTTTTATTGTCAAATCCCCATGGAGAAGGTTCAGTATTCAATATATGCCAGACCTCCTCCAAATACAATTCCTTAATTGGAGCATAAGTATAAGTGTTGGGATTCAAAGGATGCTTCGTCAGCCTTTTGCCCTTTATCTCATGTTTGCGTATTGATTTTGCCCTTGTGGCACTCTCAGATAATCGTGTTCCTATAAGGACTATAGCCTCACCTAAAGCATCAATCTTGTCCAAGATAAATTGCGAAGTAGGTTTAATTTTCAATCTATCCGTACACCATCTGAACTGATTATTCGGAACGGGATAGCCTTTTCCTAAAAAACTTATCCAAAAGCTATCTTCCAATTTCGGTGTTGTAATCTGAACCGTAATAGGTAAATCTTGTTTTACTGCAGCTGTTTTGATACAGTCTAAAACCTCGATAATGTAATCTGAAATAATAGGATTCTCTACAAGAGTATCATTATTTACAACAAAAACAGGTCTTTTTAGTGACTCATCACCGTGTGTCGCACGGATTGCAAGCAATGCCCTCCATACTAACGTCAATACTACCGTTGAATCTTTTCCGCCACTAAAGCCTATTATCCATGGTATATTGCCGTCATTTTCAAGATATTGTTCTGTTATATCTTCAATTATATGTTGTATTCTTTGCGACATTCTTATATTTAATTCAATTTATAAATAATAACCCCTAGTATATTGCAAATATAGCATTTTTCCCAATAGGAATTGAGGGAATAACGATATATTTTACATCTTTAAACAACAAACAGTTAATGAATTATATATTGCCAGAACAAGAGTTATTTAAATACACTTCACCGATGACAACATACAAACATAGGCTTATCTTCTCCTATAACTTTTCTTCTCATTTTGCTTCTTTACCGTCCCCATTGCAAACATCAAGCACCTCCTCCAATAGGCTTCTTCCTCCTCGTCAGGTCTGCGGCCATCCCAGCGAAGGTCGGAAGAGGAGTTGCCACCACCGGAAGAAATGGCAACAGGCGTTCCGCCTATAAGGGCATCGGCAATGGTGAATATCTTTGCGCGAAGTGAAGGGTCGGCAAGTTGGTCAAGCATTGTTTCTAATGTAGATTTCAGGTTGTCATTATCTTCAGTAAGCGATTTGACATCATTTCGCAATTGGAACAGTTCTCCATAATCCGCCAAAACATTCCGCTGGGCGGCTTCCACCTGCCGAGCAGCATCATTTCTGTATAGAGATTCTATTTTGCGAACAATCTCGGTAAATTGTTGAGCGATATGCCGGTTCTGGTGTTCCACCCATTTGTCCGTACCGAACAAAGGTACTTTCTCTGTAATTTGAGGTGGTATAAAATCTACCTTGTGATTACGGAACGGCTGGATAACTAAACGGGCTTTTGCCGCATCTGCGGTCAAAGTTTGTTGTCAAGATAACACGAGCATATCCCTTCTTTGCCAATCTTGCAATGGAAGGATGTGCTTTGGTAGGGGTCTTCCAACCTACTTCTTTTTCTTCATCCGTTGGCTCAAAAAAAAGATCTCATCAATTGCACCCGTTCGGTAGGAGTTTTTACAATTTCTCCAATAAGAGCGGAATAAGATGCAGATTGCTTATAGCAGTCTTTGTACCATTGATGCCAATCTTCAGACTCTGCAACACCTTGTGATGCCCCAATTTTCTGAATAAGTTTCTCTTCCACTTCCCATCCTGAAGGAATATGAGCTGAACGCGAGATGCCAGAACCAAGTAACAGGGCATACGCTCCCTTATTTGAATACATCGAAAAGCCAATGTCGTAAGTTTCTCTATTCCCATATTCTTTGATATTTATTTGCAAAGTTACTCATTCATAGCGAGGAAGATGAATAAAACGGCAAGAAAACGCCTCTTGCGGAGCATAAAAATGTCGCAAGAGGCGTATTTGGTAATCAGGGTATATAAAACAGGGCAAACTCCACCTTTCGTCGTTTGACAAGTCCTCTGAGGACTTTGCCTTTGTATCGGCAGAAAGAGACAAATTCATGGTAGAAATTCCTGTCGCCCGACTCTATCTTCCGAAGTAATCGGCTCTTGGGATGTTTGCCGTATCCCAGCAACCTGCCTGCTCCTATGTTGTAGGACAAAACGGCAAGCAGCAGGGCATCCCTCTCGTAGTCCTTGAACATCATCAAACGCTTCATCAGGTCAGCCCGAAGCAGAGAGTCCGCCCGCCGTTCCGTCATCGCCGCCGAGAACCGTTCTCCGGGCAGAAGCCGATGTCCGTAACCTACATAGGGATAATCCTTCCAAGAAAGTAAGCCCTCGAAATGCTTAATGCAGACCACGGCACGCTCGAACGGCGGTAGTGAGAAGAGTGTCTTTCCGAATAGACCAGTATATAGCCCCCCCCCAATCAATATTAGATTTATCTTTATATTTTTGTCCGATATGAGTTTTTATATCGTTAGCTATCTGATGAATAATATATTCTTTGCTTTGAATCATCTATTTTACGTTTAGTGCTAAATTTAATATCCTGTCAAAGTTAATCAAATAATCATTAGCATAGACTGTAACAATCTTGTCAGGCACAATGCCTTTTGCGTGGTGCGGCTTCCCGTCCATGCAACGCATTCGCATGCCCGTCATTGTGAATGGAAACAATGGAAGATTGAATAGTGTCATATCACCAGTTGTTCCTGCTGTTGTTTGACCAATGATTTCTCCCAGACCATACTGACGGACTATCATTAAAATTGTCTCTCCCCAACTTACAGTACTGGCATCACATAAAAAAGTGACAGGCAAGTCAATGTGAGGTGATTTTGCTGTAAGAGTCTCAGCTCCGGTGCGCCACGTTATATTTTTCTGGAAAGGGAAACAATTAATCGGGACTTCAGTCGAGGGAGTCTTGACATCAGAAACAATTAGATGTGCAAGTACATCTTCAAATTGAAGCGAAGGCAGTCCGCGCAAGTCAAAACAAAGTCCTTTGACATCCGGAGCCAACTCTGATAAAACTCTTTTTTCATTTACATCGGACGATGCAGCATCAATATAGAGAATGCCGTTATCATATTTTTGAACTGATGGCTTTGTTTGTTGCGAAAACGAAGGTTCTTCTGGAAGCCTTGCATAGAGAGTATCCAACCGAGTATCTCCAGAAAGGCCACTACTTTCAACGACAAACGGTGTGTTATACTCTGAAGCACAGAAAAGTTTCCCCGCGGCAATCTGGTCGCGATGCGCATCTGTTGCGGCATTGGTAATCATCCTGCAATTATGCATATGTGCAGAAGCTGGCAGAGAATTAATGCTGTTGCACACACGCCAAGGTTCATCCACGTCATTTCTTTTCCGTATAAGCAATGTGTCGTTCACCAGTTTAGTTTCAACAGCTGCATAAAATTCTGGCAGATATGTCGATTGCATTCCGGAAATAACCATATTGTTACGCACAAAAAGATGTCCGTCCTTTATCGGATTAAAAAATCGGCAAATACAATTATACCATTCAAGAACCGATTCAAAAGAATTAACGGTCTTTATCTGGACAGCCTCTTGCATATAGTTCTTCAGATGACAATCCCAATCAAGCTCATCCTCTTCATAATAAGGGTAGAAATGACGAACAATATTCCACCGTACAGTCAGGTCGGCAACCCTGACAGCTTTATCTGACAGCAACCCGAAAATTACGCTGCGTCTTTTCGGCAAAGATTTATCCTCACTTTTATGACCATCCCAATATTTCCTGGCATCTTTAAGTAAACGCTCGGTTGCCTTGCTGTCAAACATTTCCTTCTGCAAAGAATGCTGGAGACTCAGATATTTATCTTCGGACACCTCGTAGCTGTAATATTGCCCGTCAACAGGTACGATGGCAGAATTTGAAGAGTCATTGGAAACAGAAAATTTCTTGTAATATGGTATATATTTGGCAAGTCCAGGTGAAAGCACTTTTGCAAGAAAAGGAATATCTAATTCTCCGGAACCGCTGTAATAATAATAGTTGAAAGGACTGTTACTGTAGAAGGCAGTGCCTTCTTTACTGGTATCCGGAACAACCGAGAAAAACAATGAGGGGGCAAGAGGTTTGAATACCGCCTCCAGCGATTGTGTCTCGGCTCTATTTGCGAGCAGCGCGCAGACTTTCGTCCAATCGCTCTCGGACCATTTCTGAGTATATGGATTCGGAGAAAAATACCGGACGATACCGTACACGCGAGCGAATTCGACATAATGGGATACATCCGCAGCCATCACATTGCTAATGGATGCATATATGCAAATAGACAGCAAGATTAGATTCTTTTTCATTACATATTGTTTCACTACTGTCCGGAGAAAATTTCTCCGGACAGTAGTGTTTAAAGATACTTGTTTTCTACTTGTTAACATTCTATTTATGTGTCTGTAATAGCAAAATTCAATAAAATTCTCTATAGTAATGAATATCTATCACTATAGGCATATCATGGCGGCTAATACACCAGGTAAGTTAAATATAATATGTGCTACAACACATGCAAAAAAACCAATGTTCACTCGTATATATGTTATTACGCATCCACCAAGAAACGGCCATACGGATAAACATAAGGCGTACGGAAATAACTCTATACTTAACTCTGTAAAGGCTGTCAAATGTAACAAGCCGAATAAAAGTGCATTTATCCAAATAAACCTCACAAAATATTTAGAGATGAATATTTCCCACATGTCGCTACCAGTAAAACGATATAATGATATTGCTGTTAATACTCCAAATCCTAATAATAGAAATATAAGAAGAAAATCTTTCTGTATAAAATACCAAACTATGATGGCGGGTAGGAGACCTACCCATAGGAAGAAAATTTTCCGTTTGGAAGAAAGCCCTAATCGAAATATCAATTCTTCACATAGGGGAGCCGTGACAAGAACTGATAGCAGAAAATGCAAGTTGTCATTACTCTTTTTTAGGTATGTAGGATCTCCCCCAAAATTTGTCATTGTCTCAGGATCTAATCCTATGCAATTGTATATGAACACGCAGAAAGTTAGTAGCATACTAAAAATAATTATACTACAAAGATAAAACAATGAAGCATATCCGATTATCCATAATTTTGAATGATAAAGATAATCCTCTGTTCTATTAAGAATGAATTTTGGGGTTTTCATTTTTTTGAGGTAAATATAATAAATTTCACTAAGTATATGACAAAAATTTGAAGACATCGATTCGGTAGCGGTTTGTGTGGTTGACAAGGGACTGGAAGATGTAGTCCAGTCCGTACTTGAACAGACTTACAGCCCTCCGCTTGTGGGCGTTTTTCTTGGCCCTAGCCTCGGAGTAGCTCACAATACGCTGTTGACCAGCCCTTTTGACGTATTCCGCGCAGTTACCATCCTCCCGGTCTATATCCAACAACCATTTCTTCACCTTCTGGGATTCGCTACGTATACGGGCACCAAGTATATATTTGTATCCTGCCGCTTCCAGCAGATTCACGTTGTTCTCGCTCATCAGGCCAGAGTCTGCTACTACGATGAAGTCTGTTAAGTTGAAGCGTTGGACGAAGTCGTCAACGATTGGTATCATGGTGTAGCCCTCATACTGCTTTCCGTTAAAGACTGAGTATTATAGAGAGTAACCGTCTTCACTCACAAGCAGTCCTAGTACTATCTGAGATTCGGTAGTCTTGCCGTCCTTGGAAAATCCGTCCTGACGCAGTTCGTCCGACGAATCTGGAGCTGCCTCAAAGTACAGCGTTGTTACGTCATAGAACACCAACCCTATCCGACCGCCAAGTACGTCCAACGTGTGAGATACACTAATCTTCAGGATCTTTTCCTGTTGCGTATTGTACAGTCTGTCCATGTAGCGGTAGATGTTGTGAAGTTGAACATCCTCATCAAAGTATGATTTCAGACATTCCACGGTTGCCACTTTACTCATGGGCTGGCATACGCGCGCAGTCGCCAAGTGGCGAAGGATGTCATCTCCGATTGCATTGAACCCAATCCTATCATATACGTGCCCAAGGATGACTTGTGGTGCATTTTGCAGCGTTCTCTCAATCATGGATATCGTTCGACGTATCTCCTCCATAGCCTTCTCTGACTCTTCAAAGTCGAACGTTTGCTATCCGCCATAATGATCTATCCAACGCTGAGCTTGTACCTCAAGCTCAGTAATTTCTTCTAAAGTGGAGGATACTCCAATCGTAGTCAGTTCCTTGAACTGGCCTGAACTTTTGTCGACAACCACCACGCTGGTCGTACCTGATTTATTGCGTCTTTTGCGTACAAACATACCTGCAAAGGTGCGCAAAGGTGATGCCCTAAAAAAAACAATGTTTTATATATTACTGATAATCAAGCGTTAAGAAGATAGCGAATTTTTAACTGTCAAAGTCAGGAAATACCGCAAGCCCACGGGGCGAGGATGATTTTTCCACGACACCCGCAGGGCTTGATCTTGCTTGGACGAAAAGAACACGAGTTACCTTTGCCTGTGGTTTGGTGAACTCGGCTACGAATTTGTTATGTTATTTTGTGTCTATGACATCATTTCTCAAACGTTAAATATATTGAAATAAATAAGATTAGTTAATTTTGTAGATGCAATTGCAGATATTCAAGTTTTCTAAGCAAAATTTTATTTAGTTAAAACAATGCGCCAAAGTCTAAAACAATTAATGCAAAGAGCAATTGTATTGCAATATAGTCTGCCTACTAATGTTGCGGGGATACTAATACCGCGTACCCATATTTCAACAGCAAATGATGATTGTTTGAAACAAATTGGTACAAATGATGATATCGCAAAACTCATTTATAATGGTGTCGTTGAATACGCATATAATGATAGCGAAATCAATCTTACGCAATTAAATAATTTGCAACTTAGAGCATTACAAAGCAAGTTAAAATACAATCATAATGCTCCTTTGGCAAATCAGCTTGCATATGGTTTTCATGGAGAAGTCTTATTGCATCTTATACTTGAACATTATTATCATGCTGAAAAAGCAATTGCAAGAGGATTTTTGTTTTCTGCTTTGGAGAATGCAGAAACAAAGGGGTATGATTCTTACTTAATGGTAGAAAGTGATGACACTCTTCAGTTGTTGTTCGGAGAAGCAAAATTCTATATTTCAGGTTATAAAGAATCATTAAAGAAGGTGTTTGAAAATATCGACAAGGCTCTTTCTGACGAATATCTTAATCGCAATTTTATTGCAATGGATAACCAATATGAGCATTTGGCTCCCAATAGTAAGATTCCGGCAATAATTAATACCTGGAGATCAAATCCTACTATCAATATGGCGGTAGAAGCAGGAAGGCATAATATGCATTTAGTTTATCCGATTTTAATTGTCTTTGATGACAAGGCTAAAACATATGAAAACTTGATTATGGAAGTCATAACACATATACAAACTAAGTATGGAGCAATTCATCCAACATTGACAATTCCTCATACATTATTTTTCATTCTTTTTTCTGTAGATAATAGTCAAACCATAAAAAATCAAGTATTACAATGGATAAGTCAACAGCAGCCTCTAATGCCGTAAGATTAATAAATCTGGCAAACGATAATTTAGACTTACGCCCTTCTATGATAAAGGCTGTTTGTTCTTATTTTGATCTAATGAAAGATGAAGTTTTGTCACAAGCGGATAGACTTTTTATGCATTATTTGGCCAATCAAGCTGGATTGCCACAATATTATTATCCAATGTTAAATATTGGAGAAGAAGTTGATGAAGAAATCTGCTTACAAACATTTTCTAAATATATTCAAGAATGCGACCTTGTTGTTGGCGAAGGAGTAATGTTACATCGCTATCAAAAAGAGGTACTAGATTTATTTAAAAAGGAGCAAAGTAATAGGTATTTTTTAAGTGCTGCCACATCATTTGGCAAAACATTCTTGATTTATGAGATAGTTCGAAAAATGAACTACTCTAATATCGCATTTATATTTCCAACAATCTCTTTATTATCAGAAAATATATTTAAGATATATACAAATCCAGAGTATGCATGGGTAAAAAACAATTATACTATTCACACTCTTAGTGATACAGAAATAACGGGAGATAGGAATATCTTAATCTTCACACCTGAGCGTTATTTATCTTTTATCGATAAAAATAAAGGCGTAGGTCTCGACTTCGTTTTTGTTGATGAGGTCTATAAACTTGACAATGGTTTTATTATCGATGAAGTTCCTCAAGAAAATGAGCGTGATGTTGCTTATAGAATTGCATTGTATGAGCTACTCAGGGATGATAATACAGATGCACTCCTTGTGGGTCCATATATTACATTTCCAACAATGGAAGGTGAGGCAGTACCATCTTCTTTTAAGGTATTTTTAGATAGGTATAGATTTTCCCCCATAGATTATAATGATTACGATATCGTAAACAAAGAAGAGGTTTTGGTAAAAACTGCATTAAATATCAATGTTGACGATACATTTAAGCTCACATTTACAGATAAAACAAAAAAAGTTCGTGTCGTTCAACTAGTAAAACAACTAATAGCGAATGACGAAAATGCTATTATTTATTGTGGTCAAAAATATTTAACAGAAAATTGGGCAAAGGATCTTCTCAATGGAGATTCTGGGCTAACAAATGTCACAAATGACAGAGTCGCTAGACTAGTAGCTCATATAGGCAATTTATTTGTGGAAAGTAAAGGAACGCAATGGATTGTATCTAAGGCTTTGAAAAAAGGCATTGGTATCCATCATGGTTTGGTTCCGAAATACATTCAACAAGAGATTATATCATTATTTAATGATGGTATACTAAAAATCCTTATTTGTACGACAACAATTACGGAAGGAGTAAATACATCTGCAAAAAATATAATTGTTTTATCAGGTAAGAAAGGTACAAAAGACCTAAAAAAGTTTGATGCCCAGAATATAGAGGGAAGAGCAGGAAGATTTATGCATCACTACAAAGGGCGTGTATTTATCTTTGATAATGAATTTTCAAAGCACCTGAATGAAGCAAATGAGTTGTTGCAGCATAAACTTTTTGATAAGGATGCGGAGAAACAAGATATAGATATTGTTTTTACAGAATCTAATTATCTCACTGATATACAAGCAACAAGGCGTGAAGAACTTGACCGTTTAAAAGCGAGTGGTGTAATGCCAAGTGCTTGCTTTGAAGAGTATAGGACTATTTCCTATGATGATAAGATTCATCTTTATAATACAATTGCTCGTCTTTCGGTTGCAGATAGAGATAAGATTTCAGAATTGATTAGGCGTTTTGTGGCTCAACGCAAGCCTTATAATCCTGGTATTGAATTGATTTGTCAGACTATTCGTCCTATAATAAAGAACGAAAAATTAAGATTTTATGTTGAAAATGGGGATTCAGCAAGAGCTAATTGTTATCTAGTTGATATGATTTCTGCATTTATATCTAAGGGGTTTGCTGGTTCGGCTAATTATTATATAAGAAAAGAGCAAGATGTAGATAAAGGGGTTAGAAAAGCTGCAGAGTTTGTGTTTAACATGCTTCGATACCAAGTAGTCAAATACTTCGGCTTATTCAATGTATTGTATAAGAATTTTGAAGCTGCAAATCGATGTGTTAATATTGATGAGATAAGTGGAATTGAAGCTTTGTTATTACGTTTGGAATATAGTGCCGATACATTATTAGGAAGGCGAGCTAGTGATATTGGAGCATCATTTAAGGTTGTTGAATATTATGATACCAAAGAAAGCCACCCAGATGAAACAGAACTAATAGAACGATTATACGGTCAACTGGATGACTTCGAAAAGTTTAATGTGTCAAAAATAGAAGATATATTATAAACAGACTTATATTCATAATGTGAGCCCTAGCAAATGATAATATTCATACTTGTGGGACTCACAAGTCTTTAGCAAAAATAATTGAGATAATAGAAAACCTTGTCATTAAATGACACTTTATTCGATTAGTTTTTGGATGCGTAAAGAAAAACAGTTACTTTTGTAATCGAAAACTCTATCATCAAATGACATAAAATTCGATTAGTAATGAATATTGAACGAAAAAAATATCTTGACGAACTCATTTCTCTGCGGAATAACGGGATGATTAAGATTATCACCGGAATGCGCAGGTGCGGCAAGTCTTATCTGCTTTTCGAGCTATTCACTTCGTATCTCGAAACGAGCGGTACAGCTCCTGATCATATCATAAAAGTAGACTTGGAGGACTATAAGAACCGGAGCATGAGAAATCCCGATAATCTTTATGCCTTTGTGGAGAACAGTATCACTGATGATGGGATATATTATATTCTGTTGGACGAGGTCCAGATGCTAGATGACTTTGAAGATGTGCTGAACGGTTTCTTGAAGATGCGGAATGTGGATATCTATGTAACCGGTAGTAATGCGAAATTTCTGTCCAAAGATATTATTACGGAGTTTCGCGGACGCGGTTTTGAAGTAAAAATGTACCCTCTAAATTTCAAGGAATATATGTCCGCTTATTCCGGAACAGTGCAAGCCGGATTAAATGAGTATATGTTGTATGGCGGTCTTCCGCAGATATTGTCGTATGAAACCGAAGAGCAAAAAGTACGCTTCCTGAAGTCGCTGTTTGACGAAACCTACATCAAGGACATCAAGGAACGCTATGACATACGTAAGGACGATGATTTGGAAGAACTCATCAATATCATGGCCTCCGGCATAGGTGCTTTGACCAATCCGAATAAATTGGCCGATACGTTCCGAAGCGAAAAGAAGTCAGTTATATCCTACGATACGGTCAAGGATTATATCGACTATCTCTGCGATTCCTTTCTGATTGAAAAATCTACCCGTTACGACATCAAAGGAAAGCGGTATATCAATTCTCCATATAAATATTATTTCATGGATTTGGGATTGCGCAACGCACGCATCAATTTCCGCCAATCGGAAAAAAGCCATCTGATGGAAAATATTGTTTACAATGAACTGAGGGCTCGTGGGTTCAATGTGGACGTGGGCGTCGTTCCTGTCGTGACAAAAGATAAAGACGGAAAACAGAAGCGTTCAACTCTTGAAGTCGACTTTGTCTGCAATTTAGGTAGCAGACGTTACTACATACAGTCGGCATACCGTATGGAGTCTGACGAGAAAATAAAGCAGGAACAAGCTTCTTTGCTGAAAGTGGATGATTCATTCAAGAAGATCATCGTTATCGGAGAAGAAAGTCCGGTTATAAGGGATGAATCCGGCATCACAACCATAAGCATTTATGATTTTCTCCTGAAGGACAATTCATTGGAATTATAAACCTGCTAGTGGCTCTGACCAGTGGGTAAACTTTCGGAAGACCAAAGCTGTCGACTTGCTCTGGCTCGGGGCAATAAATACGAGCGGCATCGTCTCCCGCTCGACCGAGGAGGGCGACGCCTATGGAGCAGTCCTCGCCGGAGGCCATTCGATGATGCTGCACAAGAATCTCAACCTTGAGCTCGGGGCTGCACTTTGGACAGGCAGGACGGTTTATACGACCTACGCCTGCCCGAGGTGCGGACGCATAACCGATTCCGGCACGAAATGGTTTATACTGCCTTCGAGCATAATGGCTTCGCTGGTATGGGTATTCTAAAGGCCATAGGAGAATCGGCAGCGGTATTGTCTCTGACGGCGGTTTTTCTTTCCGGCTGTGGGACTTCCGGAAAGATAAGAGAGCTGCGTGAGAGCGAGGTGTCAGCAGGACTGATGCGGACTTGACCTGCTGGCGCTCTCTCCGCTACCGGGAAACTGGGACATAACGCTGGAACTTACGGACTAATGGTGCTTGCAAAAGGATGGGAATATCGTATTCTACCTCCTCATGCAAGTCGATAATACACAACGCCTATATGCTTGAACGATTTATTTGCGTGTTCGGCATCCAGCCGGACACGATGTTAATTGACAAAATTTTTAAAGAACTCATTTTATTTACTGCCAGAGCTGCTTAGGCTTGGCCAATTTTTAACGAACTATTGTAATAAAACGTTGAAACTATAATCGAAGTTCCTTTTCATATTTTTCAAAAGAAATAATTCTAATCATGATGAGGGCTGATATTCACTATGTAATTGTAATTAATAAAAATAGTGTTTTTCTTCAACATTTCTATGATATTATTAATCCAAAACAAACCTTAACTCCTATGAAGTTCTGAGGCGATTAGAACAAGGTAACCAATAAAAGTTTATAGTCTAGCGTTTGAAATCTACTTATTCAATCTTGCTCGTCTTTTTCCCAACTTTTTATCACTGTCATTTTATCTACACCACCAGCATTCTTAGCACCCAAATAACAAGATAGATGTTCTTCATTCACATAACTCAGGAAAAGCAATAAACTCTTAGCGGTCTGCACTTTCTCTTGTTTGGTAAAATACGGTGTAATGGTATTCAAATCATATACATGCTCTTCCATATGGCTTTCTCCGTTAAGAGTTAATCTACACATGAAGTTTTCGTAGTATTTTCGCTTATTGTCAGGAATTGCTTTCAAGATTCCTTCACGGCACATCATTTCTTCGAAACTCGTATTATAGCAGAAACTTGAAAATGCTTCTATCACTCTTCTCATTATATTTCCAATGCTTGTTTCCATATAATCTCCTTTATCCTCTAAAGGGGTATTGGCATAATCGTATACATACCCTAACAACTTCTTATACTCATTTGAAACTTCGCATACTCTTGTGTGTTTATCGACTAGTTCTAAGAACTTCCTATCTCCCCTGGTACCACCATTAAGTTCAGAACGCACTTTTACCATGTCAAATGCCGTCTGCAATTCATGAGTAAGAAGTAAAATTCTACTATTTTGATTTCCTTTTGTAATATTACTAAACTGATACCGCAAAAGTGACATTACTCCAAGTCTATTACCGTAATCGAAACTTGACACAGGATCATCAATTACAATTAGCATTTCATTCTTATACTCATCATCCTTTTTCTTATCACTAAATAATCTAGCAAAAAAATAGCATAGACCTAATACATTCCTTTCACCCACACTGATTTTCTTAGGAGACACATTCCTGCCGTTTATTTTCAGTTTATAACAACCATCTCCTGGAACTAACGTAGCTTTTTTGTCGCTATAAAATACATACTGCAATTCCTCATTAATATAGTCCTTAGCTATATCTGTTCTCTCCATCTGTGCTTTCAATTCTTTTATCTCCATCTTTTTCCGTTCCTTGTCTTCCTCCAATTTTGATAGCACTTTCTGGCAGTTTTCTTTGGCTTTACAAGCCTGAGCATAACCTTTCAATAATACAGACAATCGCTTCCTTGCTAACTGTTCATTCTCTCTCAATACTTTCTTTTTCAGATTCTCTCGTTCGTTCACTGAACGGTTAAATGTTAACACACAATCATTCAAAACCTTTATTGCGACCATATAATTTGTAAAATGAGTGCTATAATTATCTAACTCTTCAGAATTAAAAGCCGTCGTAAATTCACCATAAATATCTCTTTTCCGCTGGCCTATTTTATTACGCACTAAAGTCATATCCTTATTCAATTGTTCTATCGCAAATATGGCTGCTGTCTGCTCCTTTTCATTCAGCTTATCAGGGAATATGGGTAAATCGGTTTTAATTTCCGCAAATAAATCCATTGCTCGGTCTAAAGCTATACTATAATCCTCAGACTCCCTATTCAATAAAAGTTCTAAAGTATCACTGATATGCTGATAATCTTCTTCGCTTGTTTCTCTAAGACATAGTGGACAGAATGGCCATTTTTCATCTTTCATTTTTCGTGTAGTTTCGGCCAAATGATGTTCTGCATGTTCTTGTAGAAAAGTAAGAAGTCTGTACTCACGCTCGCTTAATTCTGGTTTCTCAATTCTCTTCTCCAACAAGGCTTTCGATTCGTCTAAATTTTGAGGCGCAATCAAGTTTACAGGATTCCATATGATCGCTTTAGCATCCTCAGTCTTCGTATACAATACCATATCGGAATTCAATTGAATCCTCAACTCTTCTTCTGTTTCTTTCGGCTCTTCCATAGAAAGAAGACCCTTTACCAAATCCTCATTCACACGGCTTTTCACCAAATTCCCTTTCACATCACGGTCAATATCAGCCCAACCACCATCCTCCCGTAGGCTATCTCTTATTTTATAATAGAAATACAAAGGAGAAGAAGTATCACTTGTGTTTTCAAATTTTTCTTTTAAACTTTTCTGTTCATCTATCTTCTTTTCTATTGTTATCTTTTCTTCGGTCTTGATAGTTATTTGTGTGTCAAGTTCCACTTGTTCCCCCATCATCACTATTGTTTCAAGACCGGAACCCTTCATTCTTACATTTTCACGTACAAATTCCTCATCAAAAATAAATACTGAATCTTTAATGTCATCAAGAATGGGCTCATCGGTTGAAACTAAATAAGACACATACCCTTCTTCAGTTGGCTGTTCTGTGTCTTTCCCGACCAATTGTCGTATAGCTTTAGCAATAGTAGTTTTTCCACTACCGTTACGACCATACACTATACTCAGAGGCTGTTTTTCCTTGAACAAATTAATCATTGTTGGCTGTTCAAAATAACCGCCATCAATCGTTATATTTTTCAACTTTTCAAACATAAATATCTCTTAATTCAACAAGTGTAAATAAAGGCGTATTCAAATGCCATATAGACTTATTAATAGTAAACAATCCTATATATTAAATTTGCAAATCATTCTATTTCTATATAGAATTAATTTGTGACATATAAATCACATTCTATCAAATAGGGCACTTGTTTACGTCAAACATATTATATAACTTTTCAACATAATCGTTTATAGCATCTTTCCCTTGTAAAGAAAGCAAACTCATACGCTGTTTTTTAGTCAATGCTGGTATTCCAAATCCTTTTACATAGTTTTTTGCATAAGAATAGTAACCAGTAGCATATGGTTTTGCAGTGTGTTGCATATAATAGTCAAAGACTGAAGATTCGAGAATTCGCTTTAGCACTAGAAGATCCTCCTCGTTATCGCTAAAGATAGCATATCCGCAATAAATGAGCATATTTTCATTATTAGTATACACAAAATGCGGATGATTGGCCATATAAGGAAAAAGCAATTTAAATCCACGATCACTAGTAGCTTGCGTGCGTCCAAAAGCATACCATGCCTCATATTTTTTTTCACCCTTGTCTCGTTGCGCCAACTTCATCTTATGAAGAGATAAATATTTGTATGCTTGAGGAAACTTGCTCATAAAAATAGCCTCTATGAGAATTTTGTTATTCTTATCATATGGGAAAATCACTTTTCCAATAATATCGGGTATTTCTTCTTCAGTACGTAATATGTTTGGCTTTATAATATCTCTGCAAATATCTTTTTCTATCGGAAACTCCATGCCGTCCGTTTCTAAATAGAAATATAACTCATCTTCGTATATAGGTCGAAATATGTAAATATCATTAGCCAAAGTAGCTATACCATTTTTTATCTGAAACATTTCACCAAGCGTTCTGCCAACATTCTCTATCTTACGAATATTTTGTAAAATATCTGCATTGTTGAGATTCCAGCCATTATGATCGTCGAGCTCATTGTATGGTATGAGATTAAAATGCGACGGTTTTTCTGTGAAGCCGTTTGTATTTATCTTTCCCTTTGTATAGTTTATTCCTGGCTTACCATGCTTATCAATCAAAACGATGCAGGTATAGGCAAGTGTCTTACCAAAGACAAGTTGGTCTCCGAAGTCTACGATTTCGATAGCTGTTTTTGAACTACTGAAATATTTTCGTAGTAGTCTCGCATTTACACTTTTAAAAAAAGAATTAAGTGTAATATAACCCAGCACCCCGTCCTTACAAAGAATGTCACAAGCAATCTCAAAAAAAGGTAGATAAAGATCGACATTTCCACAACGAGCTACTTGCCAATGAGAAAGCAATGCCTTTGACTCTTCATCGATATGCTTAACACGAACATATGGAGGGTTACCAATAACAATGTCGAAACCTCCGTTTTCTACAACTCCTGGTATTGATGTGAAATCAAAATTAAGCGAATTGCCTTGACTTACATGGAAATCTTCGTTCGTCAGAGTCTCACCATTTAGCAAAGCAGTCAGTGAAAGGAGAATCATACAACGCTTTACACTTAATTCACTCACATCTACGCCATAAAGATGATTCACTGCAACGCGATATGACTGACCACAATGAAAGTGCAGATAGTCGGCAAAAGAAAGAAGAAATGCCCCGCAACCACAAGCGATGTCTATGACAAGGCAGTCTTGTAAAGGTTTTTTCTGTGTGGTAGCAACTCTTTCCAAAATATAGTCACGAATGTATTTCGGGGTGTAAATCGCACCATTCTTGGTTTTCTCGGCCTTAGGGATTGCCAATTCAAACACGTTGATAACATCCTCAATCGACTCTATGTCAACTATCGGCACATCATCTCGGCAGTAATCAGCAAGCAAACCACCTTGGACAGTCAGAGCATTGTGTTTGACGAAAGACGAAACGACAATGTTATCCAAACAAAGTTGCTGTTCGGTATAGCGAGAAATTATGGTTTGCAGTTCCTTATTCATAATGATGGTCAATACGAGGGTTTAACATTATAGTTTCCTTTTCTGCTTCGGTCAATCCATAGAGTTCGCAACACAACCGGTCAACTTCCTCCCAAAGTCTGTTCAGCAACGTATAGAAGCGAGGTGCAGAAGAAATGTTAGCTGCAATTGCCATGTTTGTTTCTTCAATCCGCCGTGCTATAGCTGCCAATCGTTGCATTACCTCACTAAACATAATAAACTCATTACAAGGAAAAGGTACAGGATCTAGGAACTGCTTATTAAACTTATAGAAACCGCCCTGTTGTGGATTTGCTATTGACTTAGCAAAATATGCAAACGGAGTAGAGTTAATAACAGCTGCCATTGCGTAAAGCTTATCCTCCGTCACTTCCGGGATCTGCACAAAGAACATATTTGCATTATCACAATAAGCATCTTCCTGCATCACGACTGCCGCCTGAGGATTCTGTGCAGTCATCGGTATACAAAGTTTCTTATAAACAGCGTTATGGTTGTTGGCACGAGTGAATAAATGCCAGTTTTCGTCACGGTCTAACATAGGAAAACGATCAGGTACTGTTTGTACATTTCTTTCAATTACGGCGCGATTCTCTCGCAGATAACGACCAGCAAAAGGGTAGCGACTTTCATAGTCGGAAAACTGAATTGGATGAACGTTTCCATTCTCTACCTCATAAGGGAACAGAATATAAGTCGTGTTTTCACGAGTTGATAATGGAACAAAACGTTCGTTACAGAGCAATACACGGCAAGCACCTCGTTCCACTTGCAGATTTCCACAAATAGCAGTACTACCATAGATATAATTCTCATCAATATGATCAACTCTAATGTGAAAAGCATCATCCCATAGTACTTGTATACCAACCTTAATATTACAAACTTTTCCTAATGTTCCTAGTTCGTTTGCAAGTCGCACTCGCAATGTATTGGTCTGATAGTTCTCAAACGCCCATGGCGTTTCAGTAATTATTTCTTTTGCAATATCAATACATTCACCATCGATGCTATTTGTATATTTGATTGTTTCTTCAGCAGTTGTTGACTTATCGCACACTACAATAGCAACGTATGTGATTCTGTCTTCAAACAGATCTGTTTCTGCATAATCATAAACAGTTCGCAACAAACCCCTACTACTCAGAAATTTACGAATTCCCTTACCATATTCAGTCTTAAAAAATCGCTTTTGCACAATATAGCCCAAGCTACCATGTTTGTTTAGTAATTCTATTCCTCGTTCAATGAATGGAATAGCAAGGTCAATTTTACCATTTCGGCTTGAACTGTAACGTTTCTTGATGTATATCGACATGCAAGGCAAAGCAATATTATAGTTCTTCACCTCAACGTATGGTGGATTGCCAATAACATAATCGAAGCCGCCGGTTTTGAAAACATCACCGAAAGCAGTTTTGTAATCGAAAATGTTTGTCGCTGCAAGTTCTTCAAGATTCTCAGTTATACTTGAGACGCGCTCCAGAATGTCTGGTTCAACAAGCGAGTTGCCACATTTGATATTTACACCTACGCCGTATAAAATTTGGAAACCATAAAGACCCGCGTTATTAAAATCACTAGGCTCGTAACCATCTATTATCTTCAATGACAGCGAGAGTTTTGCAACCTCTACGCATTCTTGGTTAATATCAACTCCAAATAAGCACTTGTTTATAATCAACTTACGTCCTTCTAAGTTTAGATATTTTTTCCCGTTTTTTTCGTAGAGATATTGATCAGCCAAAACATCTTGTTTTTCCTTGATGTTCCGTTCTATTTGTGTTGCCAGATGATCATAGATACTAACAAGGAATACTCCGCTACCACAAGCAGGATCAAGAATTTTTAAATCAAGAATCTGCTCGTTGGTAAGAGACTGTAAATATTCAGGGGGAATCGTACTGTTAATCGTGTTTTGTAAAATAAATTCAGGTGTCGTTACTGCACCATTACTTTTGCGAAACTCCGACTTCAACACATTACCAAGTATCCCGCATTCATCATATTCAAGATGATAACTAAGGAATAGGTCGTAAATATCGCTGATACTCTTCAATGGAATCACGTCAAAACAGTAAGGCGATGGATAGTATAGGTAAGAAAGTAATTCATTGAAAACATCGTTATCAATGTTAAGGTTATGAATTTGATTAATTCTAGCAAACATCGGGCCATCATAATGCTCATAAAAAGCGCAATAAGACGAGTCCTTAAATTGAGCCCAAAAATCAGTTCTAGCAAAGTCTTTCAGCAACCCGTCTTTTTCCAATCCGCGAGCTTCACATACACGGATGAACAAAATGCGATTAAGAATTATCTGCGTCCAAAGATTGAGATCAGCAATATTGATAGTAGCATGAGTTCCGTTGATGATCGCTTGTGCAAGATTGAGCCGAACATTGCTCAATGTTTTTGAAAAATTATTATCGATAGAATCCTTCCCAACAAATCTCTCGTTTTTGTTTTTATTAATTGCTTCCTCATAACCCAAATAACTATTTAGACGCTCAAAGTTATCCGTATAATCCTCCACTTTTAAGTAAGCTAAGCGGGCAAAGTCTGCATTATCAGAATGACGAGGCATCGCTGTGCAATCATATATTGCCAGCTCATCCATGTTTGTAACCACAGAATAGCTTGCACCAATTGACCAGCCATATGAACGAATCTGAAAAGCAACACCTTTATCTTCTCTTATATTTACAATCCGCTTCTTTGCATCAAGAAAAAATAGACGAACTCGACCATTCATTAAGGTATAGTCAGGACGTGTATTCGTTGAACCAATTCCACTTAACGCACCCCTTTCCAACGTCTCAAGTTGAACTTCCTGCAATACATGATTAGTATTCCTAACATTCCAACCAAACACTGCAAGCATTTGGTTAATCCAAGCGCGTATAGTTTCTTCTGAAGCCATATCAAGCTCACCATGCTTGCAAGCTTCTTGATAATTTGTTATGAATGCTCTAAAATCGTCAATCCTTGCCATATCTATTTTTGATTATTATCTTTTGATTTACCATATTCTTCCATCTCTTCTGCTACCATACAAAGTATTTTATTCGCATCCTCTTCTTCATCAACAAGATTGTAAACTTTATCAGCGAGCCAATAACAGCGTAAATCTTCATAAGGAATACCATAGAAAAGAGCTAATTGGCGAACTTGTTCCTCCCGTGCTTGTCTATCACCTTTCTCAATTTTGCAATATATTGCAGTATCCATATCGACCCCAGCTGCTACTTGCCGTTGCAAAAGATTATGGGACTCTCGCAATTCTTTCAGTTTTTCTTGAAAAAACATAACATATATAATTTGTAACAAATATATAGGTAAATTTCATAATGCACAAGCGTTATTGACAAAATTTGTCAAGACAGCAAATACCCAAAGTCAATTAAAGATGATTCATATAATAAGTTCCATCTGTATAAATTAGCTGCGTTAGAAACTTAATAAAGTGAATATATAAAGCAGGTAATTTCAAAAGATAACTCACACTATTAAAGTTAAAACGTCAGACACCTTCTTCGATACGCCTCTTCCTCCTCATCCGGCGGAGTCGGAGTTGCCACCACCTCCGCCGGATGAAACAGCGACAAGTTGTCCGCCAATCAAAGCATCAGCGATAGAAAAGATTCGTTCCCACACAGAAGGCTTAGCCGGCTGGTCAAGAGACGTCTGCATCTGTTCAGTCTGATTATTGTTGAGATCCGTCAGTCGCGCATACTCCTGTTGCAGCCATTTAAGCTCCAGATAGTCCAGCAACGCATTATTCTGCACCGCCTGTATTTGCTGCTCGGCATCTTTCCGATACAGTTCTTCAATCTGACGGACAATCTTCACAAATCGGCTGGCGATAGACCTGTCCTGCTCCTCAATCCATTTGTCAACACCGAATATCGGAGGTTTGCCAGTGATCCGTGGCGGCTCAAAATCTATCTTGTGATTGCGGAAAGGTTACGCCACTCTACCAACACGGCCTATATTCTTTGCCATCTGTTCCAATTCCTGTTCCTTTTCTTGAAACTTACATGACTTATCTTCAAGTTTTGACTGGCATTCGGAAATCTGTTTTTGTATCCTGGTCTTTTGAATTTCATATTCCTGAAGAGCGATTTTGCCAGAAGCCAGAGACTTCTCAATTTCTTCAAGTTGGGATTGCGACCTGAATATCTATGCTTCCAACCTCCGTGTCATAGTCTGCAGTCCCTTGACTGCTTTTTCCGCCTGTTTCGCATCTTTGGACAGTTTCCGGATATAATCACGTTTACTAAGATGGCTGATGTTCCGTCCTTCAATACGGTTACCTCGTTCCAACCCGTACTTGCTCCATACCTCTTCATATAGTGAGGTGTGCATTTCCCGAAGAATATGGCCATACCCATAACGGCTCTTGCCAAACTTAGCCGACCACATAACGCATTCGCGTCCACTTTTGGTTCGTTGTCCGACAGTAACAATCAAGGCATGGATATGTAAGTTGCTCTCATCAAGGTGAACCTGTCAATACCGGATGAGGGTATGAAGATCTTGCAAAGATGGCAGGGACGCAATGACAATTTTGTGTTTGGCTTGCTTGATGATGAGTTTGACCTCAGCAATTGTGAGAACTTGAAAGAGACACTGAACTCAAGGAACAGAACCATCAACACCTCATTGAAGACACTGGGGGACAAGATAAAACTGGCATTCCCGCTGCACTTCCACATTGCCAGACATACCTTTGCCACACTGGCTTTGAACAATACGGTGGATATAAAGACCATATCAACACTTATGGGACATTCATCAGTGCTGACCACTGAGAAGGTATATGCTACCCTGATGCCATCAACCATTGAGAAGACAGTAGAACAGAAGCTCAATTTTCATTTCTAGGCATCACATATAAATAGACATCCGGAGAGAAATCTGCCACCCCTGACAGGCTTCTCTCCGGCCTTTTTTATGCTCAACTTACTACTCTTATTTCAAGGAAGATTTGCCGTTTAGTTGGATAGTAATTGGATAGTTTGGGCCTGTTTTTGCCCTGAAAAACCTGCAAAATGGGCACAAAAAAGCACCGAAACTATCCGGTGCTTAAATCATAAATTATTGAAAATCAATCAATAATATCTCAATAGTGGGTTAATACTCCTCCTCGTTAAAGAAAAAGTCATCCTTGGTCGGGTAATCCGGCCAGATATCTTCTATGCTTTCATAGACCTCGCCATCATCTTCAAGTTCCTGGAGGTTTTCAATAACCTCTTCGGGAGCACCTGAGCGATTTGCGTAGTCGATAAGTTCATCCTTTGATGCAGGCCATGGAGCATCATCCAGGCTGCTTGCCAGTTCAAGTGTCCAATACATAATCTAATCTCCAAACTTAAATTTCTACATAAATGACCGTGCGGGAAAAAGTGCCCCACGATACGGGCGGCAAATATATATAAAAATTCCATATAATGAACATTTTTATGTAATTTTGTGGCCGTCGTCCGGAATCGGGCGATTACCGCAATCACGAAATAGCTTCAAACGACATGGCATACAAGTCAGAAGACATATACGAAAAGGACACCACGGCGGAAATTGCCGTTCACGTGAAAGAAATTCTCAGACTGCTCGGAGAAGACACGGAAAGAGAAGGACTTCTCAAGACACCGGAAAGGGTGGCGAAATCTCTCCAATTCCTTACCAAGGGATACTTCCAGAATGGGGAAGAAATAGTACGCTCGGCGATTTTCGATGAGGAATACCAGCAGATGGTAATTGTGAAAGACATTGAACTGTACTCAATGTGCGAACATCACATGCTGCCGTTCATCGGGAAAGCACACATCGCGTACATTCCCAACGGCAAGATCACCGGCCTGAGCAAGATCGCAAGAGTCGTGGAAACATTCGCAAGACGTCTTCAGGTACAGGAAAGGCTTACCGTCGAGATACGTGACTGCATCCAGAACGCACTCCAGCCGCTCGGCGTCGCCGTCGTGATAGAAGCCGCGCACACCTGCATGCAAATCAGAGGAATACAAAAATCCAACGCCATCACCACGACCTCGGCTTTTTCCGGCGCGTTCCTCACTTCTGCCAGGACCAGAAACGAGTTCCTCAATCTGATCCGCGATGCCCGCTGACAATGCTGCTGTCATATTTGCGGTCCCATTCCTGGTAATATTCGATTTTGGGATCCTCGAACAATGACATCTGCACGGCTGTCTCTCGCGTAAACTTGGAAACCCCGATACCCACCTGGCGTATCGGAGCCGAACCATCCCAGACCTCAGACAAAAGACGCCTCGCCTCATTCAGGACAAGAGCTGTAATATCCGTTGCCTGAGGAAGTTGGCATTGTTTCTGGGCAACACTGAAATCCGCAAACTTGATGAACATCGAGACGCATGAACACATGAAACCCTGCTTTCTGAGCCGATGCGCCACGACACACGCGACATTGAACATCTCCCGGTCCAGTTCCGAAGGATTTACGATATCACGCGCAAAAGTATGCTCCGCGCTGATGCTCTTCGCCTCCTGGACCTCTGTCTCGACAGGCTCGTCGTCACGCCCGTTCGCGTGCTCATGCAGCTGCGCCGCGAAAGTTTTGCCCACTATTGTTGTCAATGCCTTCACTTGAACTTTCGCCAGGTCGCCGATCGTCCGGATGCCATGACCGGTCAATTTCTCACGGGTCCTCTTCCCTACCCAAAGCAAATCCCCCACAGGGAGAGGCCACATTTTCCCGGGCACCTCTTCCGCCCACAAAGTATGGACCTTGTCCGGTTTTTCGAAATCCGACGCCATCTTGGCCAGCAACTTGTTCGATCCCACACCGACATTGACAGTAAACCCCAGCTTTTCCCGGACCTCGTCCTTCAGACGGCAGGCGACCTCCGCAGGATCCTTACGATACACCCTGAAAGTCATGTCGATGAAGCACTCATCTATCGAAAACTTCTGAAGGACAGGCGAATACGACCGGCAAATATCCATAAAGGCCCCGGAACACCGCTTGTACCACGCCCAATCGCCGCGGACAATCACGAGATCAGGACATAGCCGCAATGCCATACTTACCGGCATTGCCGTCTTTATTCCCAACTTCTTCGCAGGAATGGAAGCAGCCGTGACAATGCTTCTCCGGTCGGACGGGTCACCGGAAACTACAGCAGGGACGAGCCTGATATCAGACCCGCCCTCTGCCAGAATCTTGATTGCAATCCAGCTGAGAAACGCCGAATTCACATCAATATGAAATATCACCCGTCTCATCCGAGAGACCTATTATCTGATCACCTCGGCCAAAGTATCCGCTGCGGCTTTGACAGCATCGGCAGCAGCCTTGTGGAACGGCGAATGCAATCCTATAAAACCAAGATTATCAGTTAAATACAATACCGCGAAAGCAATTGCCAGAACGAGAATCACAGTCGGGAGCCATATCTTCCATGCCGGAGTTTTCCGGCCATACGGATCCGCCAGCCTCAATTTCGGGTACTTGGCCACATTGGTCAGCTTGCCACCGAAAAGAATATTGACCAGAACCTTGGAGTTGATAGCCCAACCGTTGGCATTCAAGATAGGGCCGAGATTGCGCTTGCGGAGATTCATCCATGCCAAGAAACAGGAAGGACCGGAAATCACAAGCAGCATAAACACCAAAAGCAGGAAAAGCTTGAGCGGAGGAGTATTGCTCACACCTGAAATGACATCTGTAACAAAAGACCCGATATATCCCAATGCCATGCCGATGGCAGCAAAGATACCGGCGAACTTGGCAATGTCAAAAGGCTGTTTCTTATTGGCATCGGCAGCACCATCTGCAGGGGCCACAATCGCAGCACTCTGAACCTTGGACTGAAGGTCAGCATTGATCTTGGCATCCTTTTCAGCAGCAGACTTGTTGATAAGCCCTACACAAAATTCCCACGCCTTGCGATAAGGAGCCCAGAAGGCCTGTTTCACACTCACCGGATTATCTACTATCTTGGTAATCACGGCCTCCCAGGCATTGCCATGAAGGTCATAGAAAATGCCATTCTTTCCCGGGCGCAAATCATCAATGTCCCCATCGGTCATTACAGCCACCGCATCCATTGTCCTGCCAAGCTCCTTGGAAGTACACCTGAAATATATAAGGAAAATACCGCTGAGCTTGGCCATGTCAGCATGTTTGGACATATCAGCAACCCTGATGCACAGGTCGCAGCACCTCTGGTCAATGTAAAGCTGACCGAGCTCAAACATTGCCCTTACACCCGGAGCGCGCGAATAAAAATCAGTGAACAGCACGAAATTCTTCAGGAAACGGTAGAAATCACGGTAATAACACATCAATTTCTTCACGTCATCAATGGAATCCGCTTCCGCCTTCACTGCCACATCACTAGCCACAAGCTCCAGCAGGTCAGCATGATAATTATCGGCCAGGACAACACGGATTCTGTCAATTCCAAGCGACTCCACCTCGCAGCCTTTCTTGTCCGCAAGCCAAGCAGCGTAAGCATTGAACTTGGCTGCCACCAAATCCCATTCAGCAGCGGTAAGACCCTCACGGCCGTCAAATTCCGCTCCGAGCACGAGAGACTGGACCTTGTCGAACGCAGCCTGCCATGCTGGATTTATAGCATTGAACGGCAGCAGACCGGACATAGAAGGCTTGGCAAGAGGACAATCAGCCACAGAAGCGATATCCGTCACGGAAACGCTTACAGACTCTGCGACTACCGGGTCGAAAGCCAGGAGCCTGCAACGCATGAAATAATCGGAAATCTTGTCTTTCAATGCATTATAAGCATCATAAGCAGCGCCGGTATTGTCACCATAAGGAAGAACCGTCTCATCCGCCTTATCCTTCCACGCCGCATAATCGGCACACGCGGCATAAAACTTATCCAGAAGTTCTGCCGTCACGCCAGGCTCTCCGGATCTGTCCGTCACGGAACCGATTGTAGCGATACAATCCGCAATCACCTGTTTATGAGCATCATCCTCGGCCGCAGAAACAGGTATGACCCCGTCCCCATTGAATCTGGTCCCATCGAAAATCGCCTTCGAATCAGAAGCATTGTCAACACTGATTTCATCCTTGTCAATGCCGAGATTCGACAGAATCTGCTTCGCGGAGCCATACAGACGCCTGCCCGCGTCGGTAGACGTATCTATATTGCTCAGTTTCAGCACATTGTCCCCGTTCAGGATCGTGTCCTTGTCCTTGATGACGGAAGTCAGCCACTCGGCAGCTTGCACGACCTCCTTCACCATTATCTTTCCGTCCTTGTCCGCATCAAGAAATTCCAGCGTCTGCCTGTCAAATTCCAGCCCATCCACCGGACAACTCAGCACCGTCCACAGTTTCTGGTCAAGTTCTCCAAGATGGGCTATATCCTCTCCGGAACCGATTTTCACCCTGATTGCCCCACCTAGAGAGCAATATTGCCAATCATATTTAGAAGCCATTTGTCAATAAATTTTCCAAATATATAAAAATATTCGTTTTACAATGCGCGCCTGCGGCCGAAATCCCCCTTGAACAGGAATTTCAATGTCACCCCGACCGAATCCGGGAACAAACTTCCGGCATCCGCATAAACACCGGCCATCGCCGACATATACGGCAGCAAGTCCCTGAAAGTCAGTTCCAATGCTCCCGAAACCTGGCGCGGGACATCATTGAAGAACTTCAACCGCTGTCCGTACGTTCCATGGTTGCGGCTATATGTCACCTTTATAATATAAGGTATCTTTCTGCAGACCATACCGCCCACACCGAAATTCCACGCCACTATCCGATTGTTGCAGACACCGGGAGTGATTCCGTTCTCCCCCACCGGCATCGGAGTAAAAAGCGGAAGCCCGACTACCTTTCCATTGTAAGTCCACCCGGACTTGTATTCCCCGTTATTGAAATAATCGTCACAGCCGCCGATCACATAACGCGTCTTTCCCGGATTTTTCTTCAATTCTTCGGGCGTCGCAGGCCTGTCATGCCGTGTCCCGGACTGCCATTTGGTATAGATGAATTCCAGCAGCAAGTCGCTCACCCACTTTTCCTTGTCATTGAAAGAGAAATGCAGCGTATTCACACCGTCCGGAAAATTCTGGAAACCGACACCAGACCCGTCCTCGAACGGAATATCATGCTGGAAGGTCAATGTCCAATTCTCCCCCGCCCAATCCAGACGTACAAGTTCGCGCCCGAGATGGTTGCCCAATGCATTGATCTGGTCACTCTTCGACGCGTCATCCCCACCGCTGCTCCCGACCAAAATTTTAAGATAATCCGTAAAGGAATGAGGCTGAGGCCCATACAACGGCGAATTACCACCCCACTGCGCCCAATCCTCCAGACCTGCGGTCAATGTCAATTTCTTCGTCAATGCTACCCTGAAGTACAATGCCTGATTATGCAGAAGTGCATGTTTCACATACCGGTTGTCCCACATTCCGTAGTCACCGAAATCGAACCTGACCGCCAGAATGCCACGGGTTTTCGGAACAGCCATCCAGTCGGAATGAAGATTATATCCCGGGAAATTCATTGAATTGTCGGTGAACGTTAAATCTCCTCCTGTTATGGAGAGCCCTCCGAAATCCATTGCCCGGCGTTTGATTCCCAAATCCAGATTGAGATTTCTCCACCCGGCAGAAACATAGGCTTCCGGCAGGAATCCCCGGAAACCGGATTTCTTGGCGGTTCTCAATGGCATATATGCCTCAGTTTCAGCCGAATAATAGCCCGCAACAGCTAGCCCCGCTGAAAAGCGAAAATCATTGGCGGCGAAAAAAAGCGGAAGATGCACCGGCATGGACCGCAGCTCCAGGAGCCGACGGGAGAATCCCTCCTTTGTTGGTATAACTCCAGAACGGCATTGCGCGTCGCCCGGCACCCATCAGATTCATCTCCGCGTACCACTCCCCTCTTACATCCGTATTACCGGCAAGAACCTGCAGCGGGAACAATAAGAATAATATCAATGTCGGTTTAAGTAGTTTCATAATATACAATAGGACAAAATCGGCTCGTCCATCTCCGCAAATATCGCAAATATTTGTCAATATGAAAATTAATTCCTATATTTGCAGTCCTTTTGGCGGAATTTATCCTCCGAAAGAATGTAAATTATTAACTATTATTACTTTAAGTATGAAACAGTACGAGACCGTTTTCATTGCAACTCCCGTTTTGTCTGAGGCTCAGATGAAGGAAGCGGTTGCCAAGTACGTAGACTACATCGTTAAACATGGCGGTGAAGTCGTGTACGAAGAGGACTGGGGACTGAAGCAGCTTGCTTACCCTATCCAGCACAAGACATCAGGATTCTATCACTTGATCGAGTTCAAGGCTAATCCTGAATTCATTGCCAAGCTCGAAACCCAGTATCACCGTGACGAGAGAATCATCAGATATCTCACCGTTGCACTTGACAAGGATGCTGCAGCTTACGCAGAGAAGAGAAGAGCTAACAAACAGGCAAAGGCTGCCGCTGCACCAGCTGCTGCTGAGTCTGAGAACTAATTTAAGGAGGTAGAACTATGGCACAGACAAACAATGCACAGCAGAATAACGAAATCCGTTATCTGAACCCTCCTGCAGTAGAGGTTAGAAAGAAAAAATACTGCCGCTTCAAGAGAGCAGGTATCAAATATGTAGATTACAAGGATCCTGAGTTCCTTAAGAAATTCCTGAACGAGCAGGGTAAGATTCTCCCTCGCCGTATCACCGGAACATCTCTCAAATTCCAGAGAAAAGTCGCTCAGGCAGTGAAGAGAGCCCGTTCACTCGCGCTTCTCCCGTATGTAACAGACCTTCTTAAATAATCAGGAGACAGGAATATGGAAATCATTTTGAAGAAAGAAGTGGCCAATCTCGGTCACGCAGATGATATCGTTAAGGTAAAAGCAGGTTACGCTCTTAACTATCTTATTCCTCAGGGATATGCAATCCTCGCTACTGAGTCTGCAAAGAAGCAGCATGCCGAGACAGTTCGCCAGAGAGCACACAAGGAGGCTAAACTCGTAGCTGACGCAGAGGCTCTTGCAGCTAAGATTGCAGCAGTATCAGTTAAGGTTTCTGCAAAGGTCAGCGAGAACGGCAAGATCTACGGTTCCATCACCGCTGCCCAGCTCGCAGAAGCACTTGTTGCTGCCGGCGTAGAGGTTGACAAGAAGGATATCACCATCCTTTCACCTGTCAAGGAACTCGGCGAGTACGAGGCTGAAGTAAAGTGCTACAAGAGTGTAAAGGGCACTTTCAAGTTCGAAGTTGTAGCTGAATAATCATCAGCAACATATAGTCTAAAAAAGGACGACCGGATTAAACGGTTGTCCTTTTTTTTGTAATGATTACTAACCAAAAACCCTATTCTCGGAGTTAATTTTTCGTCAAAAAGAAGAAAACGATTAAAAAAAATTAGATTTTATTAGCGTTCTTGAAAAAAATGTAATATCTTGAGGCAAAAATTAAGCCTTACATCCGATGGATAACAAGACACAAAACACAGAAACCCCTCAGAAAGGGAACATTCTTGTCATTAACACGGGGTCCACGACCACGAAACTAGGTTATTTCTCTGACGGGACCCGAGTATTCGATACCAAACTGGAACATACGGCTGAAGATGTCGCCAAATACCCTTCAGTAATGGACCAGGCCGACATGCGCCATCAGGCAATCAAGGATTTCATGGCTTCCAAGAACATTCCGCTGGAGGACGTCGACATCGTGATGGCCAGAGGCGGACTCATTGTTCCTGTCATCACAGGCGTCTACAATGTAAACCAGGACATGCGGGAAGTCTTGAAGAGCTGCCGCGACGGAAAACATGCATGCAACCTGAGCGCCATCCTTGCCGATGATGTTGCAGCTGAAATCAACCAGATCAGGGAGGAAAAACATCTCACTCCACGTTTCGGCAAATGCGTCGCATACATTGCCGACCCTCCTATGGCAGATGAAATGCTGCCGGAGTGCAGGATGGGAGGAATTCCCGAATTCACCAGAAAAACGCTCTTCCACGCGCTCAACTCCAGGGCCATCGTGAGAAGATATCTCCGTGAGCACGGCCACAAGACCAATGATGTTACAGCCATCGTAGCCCACATGGGAGGCGGCGCCACGATTTCGCTCCACAGAAACGGAAAAGTAATCGACACCAACCATGGTCTCGGCGGCGACGGCCCCATCACCCCGGAAAGAGCAGGATGCTGCCCTCCTTTCGAGCTGATAGACATGTGTTTCAGCGGAAAATACACTAAAGAGGAAATCCAGAAGAAACTCATCGGAAGAGGCGGTGCGGTAGCATACTTCGGTACCAACAGCATGATCGAAGTGGAAAAATTGGCAAAAGAAGGAAATGAATTGGCGCAGACCTTCCTCAAGGCATACGTCTTGAATATATGCAAGTACATTGCCGCAATGGCGGCCACCGCAGACGGAAAGGTCGATGCCATCCTCCTTACGGGAGGCATTGCGCACAGCAAGGAACTCATGGACGCCATAACTGCAAAGGTCAAGTTCATTGCACCGGTGGAGGTATTCCCCGGAGAAGATGAAATAAACAGTCTTGCCGAAAACGGATATATGATTCTTTCCGGACAGACGAAGATTCATACTTATGACAAAGACAGAATTATAGAAGATTAATTAACATCATCATAATGAGTAATATAGATTGGAGCAAGCTGTCATTCAGCTATACTCAGACCAAAGCATTGGTCTACAGCCGTTGTATTGACGGAAAATGGGAATCTCCTGTCGTGACAGAGGATTTCAACATCGGTTTAAGCAGTTTCGCCGGAATTTTCCACTATGCCCCATCATGCTTTGAGGGACTGAAGGCATTCCGCGGAGCCGACGGCAAAATCAGACTTTTCCGTCCGGACCGCAACGCCAAGAGAATGGCAAGCAGTGCCGCATACCTTGACATGCCGGCACCGTCAGAGGAGCTGTTCATCGAGATGTGTGTCCGTTGCGTGAAGGAAAACATCGACTACCTTCCTCCTTATGAAGCAAGCGGCGCTTCCCTGTACCTCCGCCCTGTACTTTTCGGCATCAATCCACAGCTCGGCATTCATTCCGCAAAGGATGTAATGTTCGCTGTAATGTGCTCACCTGTAGGCACATATTCAGGAGCCAAGAGCCTTACTCCAGGCAATGCGGTAATTTCCAGAAACTATGACCGCGCTGCCACATACGGTTCCGGATGCTACAAGATCGGCGGCAACTATGCCCAGTCACTGCACGCATACAACCTTGCTCACAACACCGGCTACCGTGAACTTCTGTTCCTGGATACCGCCACTAAGACCACTATCGAAGAGTTCGGTTCTTCCAATTTCTTCGCAATCAAAGGCAACACATACATTACACCACGTTCGAAGAGCATCCTGCCTTCAATCACCAACCTCAGCCTCCGCACAGTGGCTGCCGACATGGGACTGGATGTGGAAATCCGCCCGGTAAGAGTCGAGGAGCTCGCAGAAATGGACGAGGTCAACTCATGCGGTACGGCAGTTGTCATCACACCAATCAACTGCATTGATGACAAGCCGGCACTCGAATGCCCTGACGTTTCCCGCCGATATAGAATCCCATCCGGAGAAAACTGCGGCGCAACCAGCCGGAAGCTCTACGAACATATCATCGGCATACAGAAAGGATTGGAAGAAGACATCCACGACTGGTGCTTTTTCATCGACTAGGCAATGCAGGAAATAGATTCAATAGAAAGGATTCTCGTAGAAGGCAGGATCGATGAAGCTATCCGTCTGCTCGACGAATATATCACCTCGGCTCCGGAACCGTCGGACCGTGCGTATTACCTGCTCGGGAATGCCCACAGGAAGAGAGGCGACTGGCAACTGGCGATAAACAATTATCTGGAAGCCATGGCGATAAATCCGGAAAGCCCTGCGGCCAATGCATACGCGATAGCCAATGAGATTCTGGACTTCTACAATAAGGATATGTACAATCAATAAACACAAGGTATTATGGCTAAAATGAAAGGAGCGACCATAGTCGATACCGAGAGATGCAAAGGTTGTAATCTCTGCGTCGTCGCATGCCCGCTCAATGTCCTTGCTCTAACGACCAAGGAAGTGAACCGTAAGGGCTACAATTACGCCCATGAGGTTCTTGCTGACACCTGTACCGGCTGCGCTTCATGCGCTACAATATGCCCGGACGGGTGCATAACCGTTTACCGTCTTAAAACAGTCTAAGCTATGGCAGATCAGGAAATCACATTGATGAAAGGCAATGAAGCCATTGCCCACGCAGCAATCCGCTGTGGTTGTGACGGTTACTTCGGTTACCCTATTACCCCTCAGTCTGAGGTTCTTGAAACTTTGGCCGTAGAAAAGCCTTGGGAGACTACCGGAATGGTAGTTTTGCAGGCTGAGAGCGAAGTTTCATCTATTAACATGGTCTATGGCGGCGCATGCACAGGAAAGAGAGTCATGACATCTTCTTCCAGCCCTGGTATCAGCTTGATGCAGGAAGGATTGTCCTACATGGCCGGCGCCGAACTTCCTGCCCTCATCGTGGACGTCATGCGCGGTGGTCCGGGACTCGGAACCATCCAGCCTAGCCAGGCAGACTATTTCCAGGCCTGCAAGGGCGGTGGACACGGCGACTATCATCTCATCGTGCTCGCTCCTGCTTCAGTTCAGGAAATGGCTGATTTCGTGGACCTTTCATTTGAATTGGCTTTCCGCTACAGAAACCCTGCAATGATTCTTGCAGACGGTGCCATCGGACAGATGATGGAGAAAGTCGTCCTTCCTCCGTTCAAGCCTCGCCGCACCGAAGAAGAAATCATTAAAGAGTGTCCATGGGCTACCACGGGACGTATGGGCAGAAAGCATCCGAACATCATAACTTCGCTTGAGCTCCGCTCCGAGGAAATGGAGGTCATCAATCTCCGCATCCAGAAGAAATACAAGGAGATAGAAGAAAAAGAGGTACGTTTCGAGGAATATCTTCTCGATGACGCGGAATATGCAATCGTCGCCTTCGGTTCTGCTGCAAGAATCGCGAAGAAGAGTATCGAGATCGCCCGTTCACAGGGCATCAAGGTCGGCCTTCTCCGTCCTATCACCCTCTGGCCGTTCCCTACCAAGGAAGTCCAGAAACTCGCCGGAAAGGTAAAAGGCATCCTTTCACTCGAAATCAATGCCGGACAGATGGTGGAGGATATCCGCCTCGCCGTAGAAGGCAAAGTTCCGGTTCAGCATTTCGGACGCCTCGGAGGTATCATTCCTGACCCTGACGAAGTCGTGGATGCGATCAAACGTCTTTTCTAATTCTGAAGACCATGACAAGAGAAGAAATAATCGAGCAAGGACAGGTTGTCTATAAGAAACCTACCTTATTGAATGACACTCCGATGCATTACTGCCCGGGCTGCAGCCACGGAGTTGTCCACAAGATAGTCGCAGAGGTAATCGAGGAGATGGGAATGACCGACAAGACGATCGCCATCTCACCGGTAGGCTGCGCAGTATTCGCCTACAAATACATTGATGTAGACTGGGAAGAGGCTGCCCACGGAAGAGCTCCTGCATTGGCCAGCGCCACGAAGAGACTTTGGCCGGACAGACTCGTGTTCACATACCAGGGTGACGGCGACCTCGCCTGCATCGGAACAGCGGAGACAATCCACGCGTTGAACAGAGGTGAAAACATCACTATCATTTTCATCAACAACGCTATCTACGGTATGACAGGCGGCCAGATGGCTCCTACTACCCTTCTCGGCATGAAAACAGCTACATGTCCTTATGGCCGCGAAGTGTCGCTTCATGGCTATCCGCTGAAAATCACAGAATTGGCAGCGAAACTGGAGGGAACATGCTACGTTACGCGCCAGGCAGTCCATACAGTAGCCGCCATCAACCGCACCAAGAAAGCTATCAGAAAGGCATTCGAATATTCCATGCAGGGCAAGGGTTCGAACCTCGTAGAGGTCGTATCTACCTGTAATTCAGGATGGAAGATGAGCCCGGAGAAAGCCAACAAGTGGATGGAAGAGAACATGTTCAAATTCTACGAACTGGGCGACCTCAAGGATAATGGTACAATTTAAATCGACAAGGCTATGACAGATGAGATAATAATCGCAGGATTCGGAGGACAAGGTGTCCTCTCGATGGGTAAGATTCTGGCTTATGCCGGTCTGATGGAAGGAAAAGAGGTAACATGGATGCCGGCTTACGGCCCTGAGCAGCGCGGCGGTACCGCCAATGTCACGGTAATCGTGAGCGACGCCCCTGTTTCCTCCCCTATTCTTTCTAGTTTCGATATCGCTATCGTGCTGAACCAGCCTTCTCTCGAAAAATTCGAACCGAAGGTAAAGCCGGGTGGAATCATCATCTACGACGGCTATGGCATTTCAGAACCACCTACAAGAAAGGATATCAAGGTCTACAGGATTGACGCCATGGATGCAGCGGCAGAAATGAACCTCATAAAGACATTCAACATGATTGTCCTCGGAGGTCTGCTTGCAATCCGTCCGGTAGTCAAGATCGACAGCGTCATCGCTGCTCTCCGCAAGACTCTTCCGGAAAGACACCACAACCTCATTCCTAAGAACGAGGAGTCCATCCGAAAAGGAATGGAGCTGATCAAGGAAGTAAAATAATTTTACATTCATATGTTTACGGAGCCCGTCTCTTTCCTGGACATTGTCCTCGAAGAGACGGGACTTTTGTTACAGGCTGTTTGCTTTACGATACTCCTTAGGTGACGAACCGAATCTTGCTGCAAACTCCTTATAAAAGTATGATTTACTGCTGAAACCGGATTTATACATAACTTCCTGCACTGTAAGTTGGGTGGTCTTGAGAAGTTTGGACGCGTGATCCAAACGAACCATACGAATATACTCTCCAGGCGTTTTCCCCGTAAGTTCCTTCAACTTCTCGTAAAGCGAAGTTTTACCCATGCCTATAAAATCAGAGATTGAAGTCGGATTGAGAGCCTCATCATCAATGTTTTTCTCTATGAAGCCTACGATATCCTCCAACAGGCGCTCATCTTCATGGTGAAGAGTCACACCTTCCCTGACAGTGACATCAGAACGCACCGAGTTGAAATACTCCTTCATTATCGTACGTTTATTCAGAAGTTGTTCAATCGTTGCCAAAACATGCCTGGGATTAAACGGCTTGGTTATATAAGCGTCTGCACCATGCTCTACCGCTTCTATACGGTCTTCTATTGACAGTTTTGCAGAAACACTTACAATTGGAAGATGCGCGGTACGCTCATCTGAACGGATCTTGTCTATCAATCCCAATCCATCAAGTTCAGGCATAATGATGTCACATAGAACCAAATCAGGCAAATTCTGCTGGAGAATCCTGATAGCCTCAAGTCCATCATTTGCTGTCAGCACAGTATATTTTGAAGACAGAATATCCAGCAAGAGGTCCCGTATGTTATAATCATCCTCAACAACCAACACTGTAAACTTCTGATGCTTGTACAGTGAAACCGGCAGACTGCGGGTCACGTCTTTAATTGAATCTTCCTCTGGTTGCTTTTCAGGCATAGGGAGTTGCGGTAATACAACCTTAAACTCAACATACTCATTCAATTGGCTTTCAACTGAAATCTTACCGCCCAACAGATCTGAAAGTTCCTTTGTAAGATTCAGTCCAATACCAGTGCTTATGGCATGTTTCTGATTCGTATGTTCAAAAATCTGGAATCGGTTAAAAGCATCGGCACACTGCTCTTCAGTAAGTCCTTTTCCAGAGTTGCGGACTCGAAATTGAACAGTGCCGTCAGCCTGACGTTCCAGATAAATTTGGATATATCCATTGGCCGGTGTGTATTTGAACGCATTGGATATGAGATTGAAAAAGATTTTTTCCAGCACGTTCCTATCCGTATTGAAGGAATCAATCGCCTCAATCCGTACAGACAATTGAATGTGGTTTTCTCCTGCCAGCAACATGAAATTGTCTATGATTGAGTTGAGCATAGACTTCAAATTGATAGTTTCCGCATGCAAAATTGTATAACCCTTGTCCGCTTTTCGGAACTCCATCAGTTCATTGAGCAATTGCTGCATCCTCTCCGCATTATTCTTTATAAGGAGAACATACTTCTTTGTATAATTATCCAATTCTCCACGTTCAAGCAGTTGCTGAGCCGGTCCATAAATCAGAGTCAAAGGAGTAAAGAATTCATGGGCAATATTTTCAAAGAAGTTAAGCTGTGATTCATGCATTTTCTTCTGTTGTGCCTTTTCAACATGCTCCAGTAAAAGCTGGCGGCTCATCCGGATTCGATTGCGAATTATGGAATACACGACATACGCAACGAACATCGCCAACAAGAAATACGTAAAGACAGCCCAGCCGCTGAACCACCATGGATGCCTCATGCGGATATTCAGACTGAACATTGATTTACACCATACCCGGTCTCCATTCGTATATCTGACATCAAGCCTATATCGACCGGGAGGAAGTCTTGTCAATGATATTGAGGAATTGCTCCCATTACTGATCCAATCATCGGAAATGGAGGAAATGCGATACTCAAATATACAGTTTTCATTGTTGATAAAATCACCCACACAAAAAGAAAGCGAAACATGAGCCTCATCATAATCCAAGCAAAGTACGTTCTGTTTAATGCGGTCATAAACATTCAGCTCTGCATTATTTACACGCAAGCCGGAAAGCCTAATTTGTGGACTATAATCACGAAGTGACATTTCTTCAGGATTGAAATAACTGAAGCCGGCCACTCCACCGAAGAAGATATCTTTATCGTTATCCCTGAAATATGCGCCATCAGCAAATTCATTGTTTTGCAACCCGTTGAATGATGTGTACTGAACAAAACTCCCGGAAAGTCTGTCAATGCAAATTATGCCGTCGCCTGTACTAATCCACAGATTACCGACCATATCCTCCACTATACCATGCACAGCGGAATCCTCCAGATCTGCCTCTCCAGGAAAACTGGAGTATCGTAGTTGTCCTCCCTCAGTCATCAGTCTGTTCAAGCCATAACTGGTACCGACCCAAAGACTGCCGTCTGTACTACGAACCATGGAAAGGACATCCATGTTGATTTCTTTTGACAGATCGGAATAATCAGAAATGCTTTCAAATTGCTCTTTTCCCGAATCAAACTTGACTACGCCTCCCCCTCGGGTTCCCAGCCAAAGCAAATCTTTGTTATCACTGCGTACAATCGAATAAATGACATTGCTCCCCAATGCGGAGTATACTCCAGACGCTTTATACTGTCTGACATCATGCACAACATATCCGTCTCCTTGCAAATATTTCAAATTCATGCGTATCAAGCCTCCTCCTGAAGTCCCAGCCCACAAAACAGAATCACCATGGCTGAAATTCAGGCTATAGACAGATTTTACTGTAATACTGTCTGTCGGGAAATGCAGTTTTCTCAAGAATTTTTCGCCTCTCAACAAATAGTTGATACCTTTTCCCTCAGTTCCGATAAAGACATCCCCCCGGCTGTTCTTGCGCATACTGTAAACGGAGTTGGAAATCAATCCTTGAGTTGTTGTAATCTCCCCCAACACCTTACATTCCCGCTTGTCAAACAGTTTTATGCCTTCGCCCTTTGTCCCGACCAATATGGTTCCATCCTCACTTTTAGAGAAGCATCGGACAGGATAGGCAGTATGAATTGTCCTGAAAGGTGATGCGTATTTGAACAACTTCAGAATACCCCTTCCATCCGTCCCTATCCATAGAATATCTTGAGAGCCGGCATAAAGCGAAAACACCGCAGTCTTAGCGGGGAACGAGTCGATGACATCACTATGCCTTGCTCTCAAATCGTAACGTACAAGCTTGGAATAATTCCTGTCCGTCAAATAAAGAAAACCTCCCCGAGAAGCAATTCTACCGACATTCGGCAATCCCGTTTCGATTCCATAGCGTTCTCCAGTACGCAAGTCCAGCGCTTCGACAAAACTGCCACAATTGATTACCAGCATATTATCAGTCAATGATATATCTGACACCTTACACTGCGTTTTCACTGGAGACTCTTCCACCAGCATTGGAAGTTCGCGACCTTCAAGATATACGAAACGATAACACCGGATTTCTCTGGATTCTGTCAGCATATAAATTCGGTCAGTATCATCAATCAGCATTGACAATACCCTCGGTTCACCTCCGACGACAGGAATAAACCCTGATTCCCTTACACCTTGTCGGTACAAAAAGAAGCCGTGCTGCTTGGCACAGACAAGTATATCGTTTCCGGAGGTCTTTCCCAAAATGTATGATACCGGGCCAGACTTGGCGTTATTATCCCGACCCGGATAAAAGTTCGAGAATCGCCCTGTCCTTTCGTCCCGGCGACTGACACAATCATTAGTCACTATCCACATTGTGAGAGAGTCCTGCTCAATGATTTGTCGGATAATATTGTTGCCGATACTCCCGGAAAAATTTCGTTTGTGGCGATATATTTGAAATTTCCTGCCATCATACACATTCAGCCCGTCCCAAGTTCCTATCCAAAGCCGGTGACGGGAATCCTCGCAGAAACAATTGACCGAGCTGTTTGACAGACCGTTTTCATTGGACAATCTCTCAATACTATATTGTTCCCCCGCATGAGAGGCCAAGCCTGTCAAACAGAGCAGAAAAACAATCAATGAATACTTTAGTGGTTTCATATGGTAAAGTTATAGAGAAGGGTCATGAATTCAAAATTTCGGATAATGCGACGACATAAAGTGAACCATTTTCGGAATAGAGTGAACTTTTTAGAATGCCCGAAGGACCTTTTTCGATGGCTTAAGGACCGCGATATATATGTTGATTCCTACTTTTGCGGAACTAATAACAACAGTTATCATGAAATCATTCAATCTCATTTTTCTTTTGATTGCCGCAATCACAATTTCAGATTGCGGATTCACGGGCAATTCTCGAGCGGACAGTACCGCGAGTGAAAACAAATTGCCCGAATGGACATTGGGAGGATTCATGCGTCCCGAAGGAGTGAATCCCATAATCAAGCCAGACACACGAACCAAGTTTCTTTGTCCGATGCATAAAGATTCTGTCGGATGGATGGAAAGCGACACCTTTAATCCTGCCGCAACGGTAAAAGACGGAAAAATATGTGTCCTTTTCAGAGCAGAGGACAACTCCGCCACCGGCATCGGCAAAAGGACTTCCAGAATAGGTCTCGCCGAGAGCACAGATGGAATAAAGATGGAAATACGGAACGAACCTGTTCTTTTTCCGAAAGAGGATTCTTTGAAAGATTACGATTGGCCCGGGGGATGCGAAGATCCTCGTATTGCGGTAACTGAAGACGGCACTTATGTTATGCTCTATACGTCATGGAACCGCAAGATCCCGCGTCTTTGCGTGGCAACATCACAGGATCTCGTGAATTGGACCAAACATGGCTTCGCTTTCGAAAAGGCCTATGAAGGAAGATTCCACAACTTGAAGAGCAAATCAGGCTCAATTGTAACGAAACTCGATAACGGCAGACAGGTCATAACCAAAGTAAACGGCAAGTACCTTATGTATTGGGGCGAAAAGATGATTAATATCGCCACTTCTGATGACCTTGTCAACTGGACACCTGAATTAGATGAAAATGGTGAACTGAAAGGGGTAGTATTTCCTAGAAACGGATACTTCGACAGTGCTCTGACGGAATGTGGACCTCCAGCCCTTCTCACCGATAAAGGCATTTTGCTCCTTTATAATGGTAAAAACAGGGTTGACGACAAACGTGACACTCGCTTCCCTGCCGGCACCTACTCGGCAGGACAACTTCTTTTTTGATGCCCATAATCCCGGAAAGGTCATCGGTCGTCTGGACGTACCTTTCTTCCGTCCTATGGATAATTTCGAGAAAAGCGGACAGTACAAAGACGGAACCGTATTCATAGAAGGTCTGGTGTTTTTTAAAGGCAAATGGTTCCTTTACTACGGATGCGCAGATTCTCTTGTAGGTGTCGCAATCTTTGATCCGTCCAAGAAAACTTCAGGAGATTCTCTACCTAAAAACACTGAAGCATGAAACTAAAGATTGGATTGCTTCTGCTGTTCTTGTCATTCATGACATGCGGAGCGCAAACGCTTACTGTCGCCAGTTATAATCTGAGGAACGCAAATCCTAAGGATGAAGCCCAAGGAGACGGATGGAAGCAAAGGTACCCGGTTATTGCAGATCTCATTCATTTTCACGATTTCGACATCTTCGGAGCTCAGGAAGTACTTCACGACCAGTTGACAGACATGCTGGCTGCTCTTCCCGATTATGATTACATTGGTGTCGGACGGAATGACGGAAAGGAGAAAGGTGAGTATTCTCCCATATTCTATAAGAGAGAACGATTCAAATTGCTCGATTCAGGACACTTTTGGCTGGCTGAAGATTCCACAAAGCCGGTGAAAGGTTGGGACGCGGCATACGTCCGCATCTGCACATGGGGCAGATTTATGGATAAAGAAAGCCATAAACGCTTTTGGTTTTTCACTCTTCATACGGATCACAAAGGGGAACAGTCTCAGATAGAAAGTTGCCGTTTGGTGTTGGACAGAATAAAAAAAATGTGTCATGGTGAAAGGGCTGTTCTTACAGGGGATTTCAATGTGGGAGAGACAAGCACCTGCCATTCCATAATATGCGAATCAGGAATCCTAAGTGACGCTTACGACAGTTCACCCATCAGATTGACAACCACCGGTACTGAAAATTGGTTCGACCCGGACATAAAAACTTTCAGACGGATAGACCATATTTTCATAACACCGGGATTTACACCTCTCCGTTATGGTATTTTGACAGATACCTACCGTGTACCAACAGATGTTCCAGGAAAATATCGCGCGCATACGCCCTCTGATCATTTTCCAGTCGTCGTTGAGTTGGCCTACTAAATAAAGCAACAAATTCAATTGTCATAAGAACTAATAACATTTTCATAATGAATCACATTAGTGTCCGGTAAAAATTCATAAAAGTTCTTTGAAAATATTGATTGTTAGGTAATTATAGAGGTTTTATGAGTCAACCGATTTGAAATTATCTTTGCCAGACTATCGTAGAATGGCATATGAATAATCGAAAATACGTGTTTTCACAACTTTTAGACTTCCTTGATCGTAATGATTTCAACTACCTTGTACGAAAGTATGGTGGCGACAAGTATGTCAAGCAATTTACCTGTTACAACCAGCTTGCTGTACTGATGTTCGGCCAGCTCTCAAACCGGGAAAGTCTCAGAGATCTCGTCCTTGCGACTCAGGCTCATGCTTCAAAAGCATATCATCTCGGTTTTGGCAAGTATGCTTCGAAAAGCACGCTGGCTGACGCCAACAACAAGCGTGACTACCGCATCTTCGAGGAGTTTGCTTATAAGGTTGTAGCCGAAGCCAGGACTTGCAGAGCAGACGATATCTTTAAGCTTGGAGGCAACGTATATGCCTTTGACTCAACGACTATAGAGCTTTGTCTTGAGGCTTTCAAGTGGGCCCTCTATCGTAAGAATCAAGGAAAGGGCGGCATCAAAGTACACACTCTGTATGACATCGAGACGTCCATTCCTACGTTCTTCCATATCACCGAAGCTCGCGTCCATGACATGAGGGCGATGGATGTGATTCCGTATGAAGAGAACTCGTTCTACATCTTCGACCGAGGGTATAATGACTTCAAGCGGCTGTACAACATCGAGAGCATCGGAGCATACTTTGTTGTGCGTGGCAAGAAGAACAATGACTTCAAACCGGTCAAATGGGCGAGGCGTTTTCCTCCAGAATCAGGCATCCTGTCCGATGCCACAGGCTACATGGAAGGGTTGCTCACCAGGGAGAAGTATCCCGACAAGATCAGGCGTATCAAGTATTGGGACGAAGAGAACAAGCGAACATTCATATTCTTCACCAATGCATTGGATGTCAGCCCGATAATGGTTGCAGAGCTGTATCATCAGAGATGGCAGATTGAACTCTTTTTCAAGTGGCTCAAGCAACATCTCAAGATAAAAAAGTTCTGGGGTAACTCCGAGAACGCTGTCCGCATCCAAATCTATGCTGCCATCACCGCCTATTGCATGATGGCGATAGTACAGAAAAAGATGCGCATCGATAGGTCAATCTATGAGATGTTGCAGATTGTAAGTATCTCATTAACAGACACCACATCTCTGCGGGACCTCTTTGGTAAACCTAACTACAATATTGTCAATGAACTTGATTGTTCTACCGAACCAACTTTGTTTGATTGTTAAACTTTATATAAACCGTCCGGTTTTTTTACCGGACACGCATGAATGAATCACTTAAATAATCATAGGCTATTCAGGCCATTTGTTCTGGCGATACTAGTCCTGGTATCGTCCGCAATGGCAAGAACAGCTTCAGCACAGGACACGAAGTCCGTGCGCTCAATTTCCGGACGGGTAGCAGATGCTTCCGGACAAGGCATACCAGGTGTCGGCATAATTGTGAAAGGCACAACCATGGGCGTCATAACAACAGATGACGGTTCGTTTGCATTGCAGAATGTATCTGACGGCTCCACAATCGTCGTCTCATGTATGGGCTATGTGGAGCAGGAATTCAAAATCATTTCCACAAAGAGCGTCTACAATGTAGTGCTTTCTGAAGACGAGATGCTACTTGACGACGTTGTAGTTGTCGGCTACGGCACACAGAAAAAAGAGCATCTTACCGGAGCTGTAGCGCAAGTTACGGCCAAAGAACTGGAAAATCGTCCCGTAGCAAACCTTGGACAAGCCCTGCAAGGCATGGTGCCAAACTTGAAGGTTACCGTTTCCAGCGGAAAACCGGGTGCTGGCGCAAGTTTTCAAATACGAGGCACAGGCTCACCAAACGGAGGAAGTCCGCTAATTCTTGTTGATGGAGTGGAAAGCTACCCTGACCGTATCAATACCAACGATATCGAATCCATTTCCGTCCTGAAAGATGCAGCGTCTTCAGCCATATATGGAGCAAAAGCCGCATTCGGAGTCATTCTTATTACCACAAAAAATGGCCGTAAGAACCAGAAAGCCACAATCTCGTATGATGGTTACTTCGCATTCTCCAGTTCTACGACATCTACTGATTATGAAACCAGAGGCTATTACTCTGCCGGAATTGCTGACTTTTTCATGGAATCCGGTCGTGGTGTGCGTTATACCAACTATACAGATGCCGACTATAAGGCATTATGGGAACGCCGTAACGACAAGACAGAAAATCCGGAACGTCCATGGGTAACGATCGAAAACCGCTTCGGAAGACAAAGCTATGTCTATCTGGCAAACTTCGACTGGTTCAACTATCTCTACAATCTAAGCAGACCTACGACTGACCACAACGTCAGCATTTCGGGAGGAAGCGACAAGATGACCTACCTGATCAGCGGAAGATATTACTCACAAGAAGGAGTTCAGAAGCTTGGTGATGACGGATACAAGTCCTTCAATATCCGCTCAAACATTTCCATTGACGTACGCCCTTGGCTTGAAGTCAAGAATACAACGCGCATGTTCAGCGGCCGTTATACCTTTTCAGGTGTGGAAGGCGAATCAACAAACTGGCGACGCCCGGGAATGCACTGTCTTGCCAGTTTCGTTCCGATGAACCCTGACGGGACATCAGTGGCATATACTTCATTGACATATTCATCAACTCACTTTCCTGCTGACGGATGGGTTGCAATGATGCAGCAAGGAGGCACCGGAGGGCACAACCTCACTCAGGAAATGTCCACAAAATTCGACTTCATATTCAAGATCCATAAGAACCTGAAGGTTCAGGCAGATTTCGGTTACAAGAAAGGATATCTCCGTAACGACTATCGTGAAATGGATGTAAAATACTCCAAATACCCTGGAGAAGTGGATACTATGACAACAAACTACTCCGACTCATACAAGGAAGTCGTCTATGACCAGAATCTTTATACTGCAAACGCATTTGCAAACTACAAGAACGACTGGAACGGACATAATTTGGAGATTACGGCCGGATTCAACTATGAGACACGACGCCATAGGGACCTCAAGGTAAAGCGTGAAGATCTGCTTACAAAAGAATTGTCTGATTTCAATCTCGCAGTCGGTGAAGTATCCGAACTCACTGGAGGTAGAGATGAGCGTGCGACTGCCGGAATCTTCTATAGAGCCGCTTACAACTACAAAGGACGCTATCTATTTGAGGTTGACGGCCGTTATGACGGTTCTTCCAAATTCCCTCGCGGTGACAGGTTCGGTTTCTTCCCATCTTTTTCACTTGGATATAGAATCAGTGAAGAAAAATTTTTCGAACCTCTACGCAATGTTGTTGACAATCTTAAGTTGCGAGCTTCATATGGAACACTCGGAAATCAGGATGTAGGCTCCTATGATTATATCCAGAGCATCAACACTCAAAAAGTAATGGGCAACTACACTTTCGACAAGGTGAGCGGTGCTGATTATGCTTATGCAGATAACCCTGTGTCCGGAGCCCTCACATGGGAGAAAGTGATTCACAAGAATGTCGGTCTCGACCTGAGCATGCTCAGTTCCAGATTGAATCTTTCATTTGATGCTTACATCCGCGACGTGAAGGGAATCCTGACCCAAGGCAAATCTTTACCTTCAATTTATGGAGCAGCAGAACCGATGGTCAATGCAAATGACATACGGACAAAAGGCTGGGAACTGACATTCGGATGGAGGGATTCATTCAAAATAGCAGGACGACCTTTCCATTATTCTTTGTCTGCCACCTTGGCCGACTATAAGGCGAAATATACAAAGGTTGACAATCCTTCTGGAATCCTCAGCGATCCGTATGTCGGCAAAGAGGTCGGTGAAATTTGGGGTTACCGTGTAGCCGGTCTCTTCAAAACGACTGCCGAGGCACAAGAATATGCCTCAAAAATAAATCTGACAGAAGTTTGTTATGACTATTTCCGTTCTGATGCCGGTGTGTATGGTAGAGGAATTCAAGCCGGAGACATGAAGTTCCTCGACTTAAACGGGGACAACGTTGTCAATGGCGGGGCAGGCACGCTGGACAATCCTGGTGACAGAGTAAAAATCGGCAACAGCAACCCACGTTACACCTATGGTCTGAACTTGGCTTTTGAATGGTTGGGATTTGACGTTTCCGCATTTTTCCAAGGCGTAGGACATCAGGATTGGTATCCTGCAAATGACAATATCAAATTCTGGGGTCCTTATGTCCGTCCATTTGCATCTTTCATCCCGAGAAATTTCATGTCCGACGTTTGGAGCGAAAACAATACCGATGCTTATTTCCCGCGCGCCAGAGCATACTCGGCCCGCGATTCCAAGCATTCTTTGCGCAACGTCAATGACAGATATATGCAGAACTTGGCATACTGCCGATTGAAGAACCTCACTCTCGGATATAGTCTTCCAGAGCAATGGATTTCAAAGGCGGGTCTTTCCAAGTGCCGCATTTATTTCAGTGGAGAGAATCTGTTCTACTGGACAAAATTGCATAATGACTTTATCGATCCGGAGCAGGCAACTACCAGCAAAGGAAATTCTGATGTCTATCCATGGTACAAAACATTTGCGTTCGGAATCAATTTGACATTCTAAAATTTGGATTATGAAACATACGATTATCAATGTTATATTGTTCCTCGCGGCAATTGCTTGCGTCTCATGCGAGGATATGCTCGATTTCCAGCCAAAAGACCGTCTCTCGCCAGATACCTATTTCAGGACAGAAACGGACTGTGAACTTTGGACGAACAACTACTATACGGTATTTCCTTCTGCCGAAGGTGTCTATAGTGAGCCATTCGACGTGATTGTGCGTGATGTGTTGGCTGACGAGATTTCCGGAGTCAGGAAACCGATGCCTACTGACGGAAACTGGAAATGGACGAAACTGCGTGAGATGAATTTCTTCCTCTCCCGCTCATCACAAATAGAAGAGGAATCAGTCCGTCTCAGATATGAAGGTCTCACGCGCTTCTTCAGGGCATATTTCTACTTTGAGAAAGTCAAACGATATGGGGATGTGCCATGGGTTGACAAACCTCTAAGTTCGGATGACAAGGAACTTTACAAAGGACGCGATTCTAGAGAATTTGTCATGGAGAAAGTCATGGAGGACATAGATTTCGCCATCGCAAATCTGCCTGAGAAACAAGACGTCTATCATGTAACCAGATGGACTGCCCGCGCATTAAAATCCAGAATCGCATTATTTGAAGGCACTTTCAGAAAATACCATGGAATTGACGGATATGAGAAATACCTCCAAGAATGCGTAACTGCATCTGAACCATTCCTTAACGGACCATATACCATATATACGACAGGAAGCACGCCATATCAGGATTTGTTCACTTCTCAGAATGCCATCGGGACAGAGATTATTCTGGCAAGAGCTTACACCTCCGCCATCAGCGGCATGACACACGATGTCAACGGGCATCTCACAGGAGCTACTATGGGCCGCCCTGGTATGACACGAAATGCCGTCAACATGTACCTGATGAGAGATGGATCGCGCTATACAGACCAGCCCGGTTATGCCACAAAAAATTTTGTAGATGAATGTAAGAACCGCGATTTGCGTATGGCCCAGACAATCCGCACACCGAAATACAAGAGAATCGGCGGAAAGAAAGAACTGGCACCGGACCTGTCCCGTTCCACCACAGGATATCAGCTCATCAAATATCTTACAGAAGAAAAGTATGATGCCAATAAGGCATCTACCAACGATATGCCTCTTTTCCGACTAGCGGAAGTTTTGCTTAATTACGCTGAGGCAAAGGCAGAGTTGGGCACACTCAAACAGGATGATCTCAATAAAACTATCAAACCTTTGCGTTCAAGAGCGGGATTGCCGGAATTGGACATGGAAGAAGCTAATGAGAATCCTGATCCGTATCTTTCATCTCCGGAAACCGGATATGCAAACGTAACCGGCGCCAATAAGGGAGTCATATTGGAGATCAGACGTGAACGTACCCTCGAAACACCGATGGAGGGACTCCGCTATTGGGACATCATGCGCTGGAAAGAGGGCAAACGGTTTGAAAAGCCTATTGAAGGTTTATACTTTGCCGGTACCGGAGAGTATGATCTTGATGGGAACGGAACAGTCGATGTATACATATACGATTCCGAAACTGCCCCTGGGAATAAGGCTGATGTACTCTACCTCAAATTAGGAACTGATATTGTCTTAAGCGAAAAGACAAGCGGCAACTTGTTGGCACATAGTTCAACTCCTAGAATATGGAACGAAGAACGTGATTATCTTTACCCGATTCCTACAGATGACAGAGTGCTTACACAGGGTGCGATTTCACAAAACCCGGGCTGGGATGACGGTCTCCCATTTTAGTAAGCATGAAAAATTAAAGTAATCAACAACTCTTGAAAAAATGAAAACATCAAAGATATTGAAAGCGATAGCAATGCTGTTCGGATTAGCAATCGGAGCATCTTCCTGTCATGATCTGAAAGGAGACAATTCGGATTTTGATTTTGGATATGCCGACACTGAAAGCAGCAACAATCCCTATATCGGAGGCTATTCCAGACTTGACAACTCTATACGTTTGGCGACATACAACACTCATCGTTGCGAAGGTCCAATCACCCAAAATCCATCTCACGATATGGCTCATTATGACATGACTGCCAAAGTCATCAGTCTTTTGTCACCAGACGCCATAGCCCTTCAGGAACTGGACGAAAAAACGACATGGCATCCGGTGTCACAGATTCAAGAACTGGCTAAACGTACAGGGATGCACGCGACCTTCGGCCGCGCCATTGACCAGCGGGGCGGACAGTATGGAAATGGTATCCTGTCCAAAGAAGAGCCTGTTTCGACAGATATCATATCTCTGTCAAATCCAGCTCAGACAGAAGCCCGTATAGCTTTAGTTGCTGAATTTGAACATTTTGTATTCATAGCCACACATTTTTGTCACAAATCTGAGATTAACAGGACAGCAGCTGCCGCCGAACTGAACTCATATGCCGAAGAACACTTCAAGTCATATGACAAACCTGTCTTTCTGGCCGGCGATTTGAATTTGAGCAGAACCGGTTCAGATGCTTTCCTTGAATTGCTCAAAAGCTGGAAAATCATCACATCCAATGACTACACCATGTCTACAGGAAACACCCGCATCGATTATGTGCTGATATATACCGGAAATCAGGTTTCCTATAACATACTAGGAGCCGCCGTTCCGACTTTTTCAGAAATCGATGTATATACCGTTTCTGACCATTTGCCTGTCTTCGTAGATTTGGACAAGAAATAATATGTCAAACTAGAAATACAATCTATTATGAACAATATACTATCAATTGTCTGGCATATAATTGCGATTATCTCCATGTCATTTTTGACATCATGCGCAAGCAACAATGTTGAATTGCCAAAAGCATCCATAAGAGCAGACAAGACCCAGATTGCAGCACCGTCAATGTCATCTGACTTCACCGTTTCCCTCAAGGCCAATTGCAACTGGGAGATAATCAAAAAAGATAGCGATGCTGCAGACTGGCTAACTGTCACCCCGGAAACTGGCATGGGTAATGCGGACGTCGTTCTGTCCCTGACCGCAAACAAATCTGAGGCCCGAGAAACCATCGTGACATTCAACTCGCCTGACGATCCGTCTCAGATACTAAGCATACACGTAAAACAATCCGAATATGGTTCATCTTGGACCATATCAGATCTGAGAGCACTTTCTTCCAATCTGACAGTCGGGGCATCAGAATATACAATCACAGAAGACAAGACAATCAGCGGCATTGTCAATACTGCATCTCTGGGCGCAAACCTTCCTGGCGGGGTATTCGGAATACAAGATTCGAAAGAATCCGGCTCAGGTATAATGGTCCGTACAAAAGAACTGTCTTGGTATAACTTCGGAGAAGAAATCAAGATTCCCGTAAAGGGCAGTATACTGACTCGTGATGAAAACGGAATACTGGAATTACGTCCTGCAGGAGACGTTGACATCGCAAGAACAGAAACTTCAAAGGTTCAACTGAATCCGACGGTCATCTCCTATTCAGATTACATTTCCAAAAAGTATGAATCAATGTACGTTGCCATAGAGCCGGCGCAGGCAATAGCATCTGAATTGATGTCCTCAATGGAAGGAAGTGTGGAATTTCAAGATCCGGACAACGAAAGATATTCCGTTTACACCTGGTCTGGAGCGTCATTCGCAGGAAATTCCGTTCCAACTGGAAGTGGACGACTTTCCGGTATAGTATCTTTGGTAGACGGCGGGGTTGTACTCCTGCCAGTTTCAGCGGACGATTTCGCCCTTTCAGGCAACCGGTTCGGAGCGGCCGCAGGAATCAGACTCCCATATGTCTTCTCGTTCAAAGCGAAGGGCACATCGGATGCCGACGGCATGTGCTACAACATGATGAGAATGTCAGACGGCTCAAATTGGACCAATTTCCTTTCAGATCCGCCGGCAAAACAGATTGTGGAACCTACTGACGGTTCAGGTGTCACAATGACGTTCTTCAGAAGCAAGGCATCTACCAGAAATGGAAACAATGGAGTCCGGTTCAGGATAAATGCCGACAAACTGGACAATATCTTCTCCCTTCAGTTATGGGATTGCAACAATCCTTATCCATACGTTCTATTGACGTATCCTATCGCAGAAACGATATCAGGAACTTTGTGGTTTTCGTGCAGTGTCACAGGTTCCAACTATGCGCCACGAAATTATATCGTACAAAGTTCTACTGACAATGTGGAATGGACGACATGCGGAGAACTCCTGATTCCAGCTAAAAAGCGCAACGTTCCTCACTTTTTCTCCGTTCCGGTCACACTTCAGGACAAACTCAAGAAAGGAGCAACTCTCTATATGCGTATCATGCAAAAAGATGACATTCGTATAGGTGGAGATTCTAAAGCGACAGAAGGAGGAGAAGGACGCCTTCATGCGGCGATAGTACTGGATCAGGCTTCAGAAAGTATCACGGACTTCCCTTCAGGAGCGATTTTCAGTGATGGATTTGACAGGATCTATGGAGGCGTAGATTATTTGCTGGACAGTGACAAATTGACAAACATGACCGTATTCTCCGGAAAGGACATCTCTTCCTGGAATGAAGAAGAAAAGGGAGGATGGAGCGGAGAAAACGTAAGCGCACGTCCAGGATACGTACAAATCGGAAATGCTGCTTTCCAAGCGACTCTCCCTAATGCACTTTCCTGCAAGACCGGACAATTGACGACTCCATTCCTCAGTTCTTTGGCAGAAACAACAGACATCGAAGTTACCCTCAAAGCAATGGCATACAAGACAGGATCAATGATGTCAGATGCTGCTGACAAGAATGGTGATTCATGCAATTTCAAGGTAGAAGTAATCGGCGGAGGTACAATCGATGGAGAATCTTCAAAGATCATTTCCGGAATGAACTACAAGAGTTTCTCTAATTTCCGGTTCATCGTGAAAGGAGCTACTTCCTCTACAAGATTAAGGTTTTCCGGAGAAGGTGAAGACGGCACATTTAACCGCTGGTTCCTCGATGACGTTTGCATCATAAAATTATAAGTCATAAGTCTTAATTCAAATTCAAAAATGAATTCAATAAAACATTTCTCTCTATTTTTAATGTATTGCCTGTTATCTTTACCTTTGACAGCACAAAACACTAACGTCAAATCTGAAGAAGTAACGGTAAAGGCAATGACATACAACACTTATAGTGGCCGTAAAATGGGTATTGATAAAATTGCAGATGTCATCAATAAAGAAAACCCTGACATCGTTTCCCTTCAGGAAATAGAACGGAACACTAAGATTAATCCATGGGATACACCTGAAAAACTATCCGAACTGACTGGGATGAAATATTATTATTTTGTCCACGCACTTGATATTCCTTCAGGAGGAGATTATGGAAACCTCATTCTTTCAAAATATCCGATTTGCGAAGAAAAAAGTTTCAAGTTAAGTGCATTAAAGAAAGGTGATTATATCCGTTCATTTGGTTATGTAAAAGTCTCGAAAGAAGGTAAAGAGTTCTATTTCGCAACCACACATTTGGATCACAAGTACGAAGACGCAGCCCGTCTGCTTCAGATCAATGAAATTCTTTCTCATGTAGAGCAGCTGGACCTTCCCGTCATATTGGGTGGAGATCTGAATTCCAGACGAGGCTCTGCCACTATGGATGCCTTCCAAAGATACTTCACCGTCAATTGCCTGAGTGATGGGGCCCCGTGGACAGTACCGACGCCAAATCCAACTTATGCATGTGACTGGTTGATTTATGCGCCTAACAAGGCTTTTGTCGTAAAAGCATACAATGTCTGCTACTGGGCAGACAAAGAATCAGACCATTTTCCGGTAACAGCCACTTATGTAATCAGATAAGTAACATTCAAAAAAAATAACATTCAAAAAAAAATAACCTGACTCAGGTTTCGCAAATGCGAAACCTGAGTCAGTAATTATTTTCCGAATCTTTTGAGAATCTGGTCGTAAGCGTCGATTCTTCTGTCGCGGAAGAATGGCCATCCTCTACGGACGTATTCAGTGCGGTCCATGTCAATGTCGACTACTTTGTTCTCCTCGTGTTCAGTGTCAAACTGTGCGAGGATTTCTCCTTGTGCACCTGTGGCGAAAGAATAGCCCCAGAAATCCAGACCGATCGTATTGCCTGACGGGTCATCCTCGTGACCTACACGATTGACGGTAATCACCGGAAGTCCGTTGGCTACTGCATGTCCGCGCTGAACAAGCTGCCAAGCCTGACGCTGCATTTCCTGCTCCTCTTTGCAGTCTGTGCCCACGCCACCGATTGCTGTAGGATAGATAAGAAGGTCTGCGCCATTCAAGGCCATAAGACGGGCTGCTTCAGGGTACCACTGATCCCAGCAGACGAGAACGCCGAGATTTCCTACTGACGTGTGAACTGGAACGAATCCCAAATCACCCGGTGTGAAATAGAATTTCTCATAGAAACAAGGGTCATCAGGAATGTGCATCTTGCGATACTTTCCCGCTATCGTGCCATCCTTTTCCATCACCACTGCGGTATTGTGATAAATACCCGGAGCACGACGCTCGAACAATGAAAGCACCAGCACGATTCCCAGTTCCTTGGCGAGAGCCCCGAACTTCTCCGTAGATGGTCCAGGTATCGGCTCAGCAAGGTCGCACAATGCTGCCTCTTCAGTCTGGCAGAAATAAACGCTATTATGAAGTTCCTGAAGCACAACCAGTTGCGCACCTTTGGCCGCACAGTCACGGATATTCGCTTCCAGCTTCGCAATATTGGCAGCAATGTCTTTTCCGCAAGACTGCTGCACCATTCCCACTTTAAGAATTCTAGACATATTTAAATTTTATTGTTTTTCATTCAACCATCCCTCCGGGAACTGCATTGTCACGCAATGAAGTCCGCCGTGACCGGAAAGCAGCGCCCGGCAGTCAATCATCTTCACTTCCCTGTCCGGGAACACTTCCTGCAACCTCTTCCTGACCACCTCATCTTTCTCCGAACCGGAGCCAGGCACGAGCACAGCGCCATTGATAATCAAGAAATTGGCATAAGAACCAGGCAGCCGGTAGTCATCCAGATACAAAGCATCCGGCAACGGCAGCGGAACCAGTTTATACGGTTCCCCGTCCAAAGTCCTCAACGTCTTCAGCTGTTCTTCCATCGCATGCAGTTCAGCGTAATTCTCATCAGCCTCATCCTCGCACTGCGTGTAAGCAATCGTATCAGGCGAGCAGAAACGCGCCAATATATCCACGTGACTGTCAGTGTCATCGCCCGCGATACCGCCATGTTCCAGCCAAATCACACGCTTCAGTCCGAACGCCTGCTTGAGTTCCCCCTCAATCTCCTCCTGTTCAAGATACTCGTTCCGGTTCAATGAACAAAGGCACTCTCTCGTAGTCATCAATGTCCCATTTCCGTCAGTATCAATGCTGCCGCCTTCCAGAACGAAAGGTCTCATATCCACACATGCGACATCAGAACTGAACACGCCGTCGAAAAAGATTGTCTTGGTAATCTGATTGTCCATATCGGAGGCGAACTTCAATCCCCAGCCGTTGAACACGAAATCATAGAGATACTTCTCGCCATTGTCGCCGTGTACCGCGATTCCGCCGTGGTCGCGCGCCCAAGTATCATTGACAGGACATTCGCAGAAATGTATCTTGTCAATGTCAATCGACAAGCCCTGTGCATCAGCCGCTTCCGCAAGGCGTTTCCTGGCCCCTTCCACAGATGCCGTAACTATCATAAGCTGCTCATGCTCCATGACAGCCGCAGCAATTCTCGCATAACATTCCTGAACCTTGTCCAGTTCATACCAAGGAGTAGTCTCATCCGGCCAAGTCAGCTGGACGCCACTCTGTTTTTCCCATTCTGCAGGTAGTCTCATAATCTATAATTCCAAAACATACAAAATTACTTAAATCGCAGCACAAAAAAAACTGTCCACAGCACGAAATGGAGCCGTGGGCAGTTTTTAGTTATATATACTATATTGATTATTCGATAGTAACTACTCTGTTAAGGACTGCTGAACCGAACCTGTTGTTGGTCGCGCCTTCGGCTTTTACGATGAGGTGATCCTCAGCGATGCCATATTTCTCAACGAGTACTTTCTTCACATTGTTTACACGCTGCTCGGAAAGATACTGGTTACGTGCTGCGGTACCCGTACCCTTGTCGGCAGAACCTGTGAGAACGAATACCTTGTCAGGAGCCTGCTCAAGAATATTCTTCACATAGAACTCAAGATGAGCCTCTTCACGCTCTGAAAGCTTGGTGCTGCCAATCTCATAATAGAGAGTTGCAGGAGAAACGAGGTCACCGGCCTTGGAAACTGTAACGGTATCAGGTTTGGCATTCTTGAGTTCCTCAATCTGAGCCTTAAGATCTTTATTCTCCTTTTCAAGTGCATTGACCTTATCCTGGAGATTATTGTACTGAGCCTCAGTGAAAGGAACAGGAACGATTGCAGGAACGACAGAGCTATGACGCTTGAAACCAGTCTTGCCCAGGTTTACAGTAAGACCGAAGGTAGCTGACGGAAGAACTCCGACCAGAGTTTTCGGTCTAGGGAGAAATACCGGCAAAATCAGCCTTGGTAGTCAATGCGGAAAGGTCAAGATAAAGACCAACCCTGTTTCCAAGACGGAAATTGTTCAACATACCTATAACCGGCACCGAACTCTTTGTTCTTGGCAGCATTCATATACGCAAATGTAGGATATACGCTGATGTTCCAAGTCCTGGTTTCCTTGTAACCGCTGAAAAGGTTTGAAAGATTCCAGAGCAGGTCCACGTGAGCGCTGTTATATGTAAACTTCTCATCTGCAATCGTATATCCGTCCTTTGCAGAAACACCGTCCTTGAGGCCTTTCCAGCCCATTCTGACACCGACTGTAGGAGTAATCCATTTACCTACAAATGCATCTACGGCTACGCCTGCCTTTGGAGATGCACCATTGCCAAGCCAAGAATTCACACCGGCACCGGCACCGATAAACCAATTGTCCCCAAACTTGTTTGTCTCGTAAGCACCACGGACAACTTTCCCATTCTCATCACGGTTACCGTTCTCCTGAGCATTAGCAGCTGGAGAAACTACCAGTACACCAGCCATCACGGCGAGCGCACTCATGACAATCCTAAAAGTTTTCATTTCTCTACTTGTTTAATACATAATCATTTAACCCGATTTTTCCCCGCCAGGATACCCTGGAACAGCGAAAAAATCGGGCGAATATATATCAAAAAATTATTTCTGCAAATATTTTTATCTCTTTTTCGACAATTCCTGACGAATTTCCGACATTTTTTTATCTGTCAGAGGATAGCCGAGCATTATCGCTATACCGGCTGCCGAACCGATAGCAGGAATCCAGCTGATCAACGCCTTGATGGTAGCAAGTGCCTCCGGAGTCTGAACAGCACCCTTTGCATTGTCATAACCGAACGCCATCAACACCCACAAAACGATGGCACTTCCGAACGCCGCACCGAATTTCTGAGCCATGGATGAGGATGAGAAAATCAGTCCGGTCGAAGCTCTGCCGTTTTTAAGTTCCGAATAATCAGCCACATCCGCGAACATTGACCACAGAAGAGGAGAATTGATTCCTATCGCGATACAAATCAATATCTGTGAAACCAGCAACGCCCACATGCCTGCCGGGGTTTCAGGAAGGAAAGCGACAATGATGCTGAGTACGGTAACGGCGACCAGCACCAGCAGGAAGGTAGCCTTCTTGCCGATCTTCTCAGAAACAGGCACCGTGACCACCACGCCGACCAACTGCGAGATTTCACCCACAGTCAGGAACAATGCCAATGTGAATATGGCATTGGTGCCGAGCACATCAGCGAAATAATATGCGGCAGCACCGCCTCTCACGCAGTTGAACAGAAGAATTGCAATTCCTCCGCCAAGCAGCATCCACCATGGCCCGTTGGCAACAAGAGCTTTAAGATCCTCAGCCACAGAAGTTTTGGCAGTCTCATTGGAATTCTCCTTGACAGGCTCCTTGGCCATTTCAGCCTCGGTGACACGTTCTCTGGTCATCACGAATGAAAGGATGAACAGCACTGCGCAAACGATACCGATGACCGAAACCGCGATAGTCCAATCCGCCGGTGTGGAATCTGCCAATGTCCATTCAGCAGGAAGAGTTCCCATGATGGACTGACGAAGTTTGAGCAGCGGTTCGAAAGAGCCCATTGCAATGAAACTTCCGATGAATGCGAAGAACATTCTGAAAGACGAGAACACGGATTTTTCTCTGGAATCGTCTGTCATCACACCAAGCATCGCTCCATAAGGCACATTGATTGCCGTATAAACGGTCATCATGAGGATATATGTCACGTATGCATACACATGTTTGAACGTGTAATTATCTGTCTGGGGAGTGAAGAAAGCGAGGATGCCGGCAACTGCAAAAGGTATGGCAATCCACAGAAGATAAGGGCGATATTTACCCCATCTTGTATTGGTCCTGTCTGCGATGAGCCCCATAACAGGGTCAGAGACAGCATCATACAACTTGGTCACCAGCACCAGCGTACCGGCATGAGCAAGGCTCAGACCGAAAATATTGGAATAGAAAAAAGGCAGATAGTAAGAGAAAATCTTCCAGAACATGGACGAGGACATATCTCCGAATCCATAACCGATTTTCTCCGAGAGTCCGGCTTTAGCAATTACTGACATATTTTATCAATGTTTTTATTATTCGTACTGATCTTACGTTTCCTGTGTTATTAAAATCTCCTGGCCTACGCCCGGAATCAACATGCAAAGTTAACCACAGCTTTCCGCCAAAACAAATTCTATATTATTATTTTTCTATATACCTTTGCTTATTATGCAGTTCAAGATTTCATCAGAATACAAACCGTCCGGAGACCAGCCGGGTGCCATTGACGGCATCTGCTCATCCCTGGAGCAAGGCGCAGACGCAGTCACCCTGCTCGGTGTGACCGGTTCAGGAAAGACATTTACCATGGCGAACGTCATCGAACGTTTACAGCGCCCCGCCCTGATACTCAGCCACAACAAGACACTTGCGGCCCAGCTTTATGGTGAATTCAAGTCATTTTTCCCGAACAATGCCGTGGAATACTATGTTTCCTACTATGATTACTACCAGCCGGAGGCATATATCCCATCCACGGACACATACATTGAAAAGGACCTCAGCATCAACGAGCAGATTGACAAACTCAGGCTGAGTGCGGCGTCAGCGTTGATGTCAGGAAGGCGCGATGTAATCGTGGTTTCCAGCGTATCCTGCCTTTACGGTATCGGTAACCCGCAGGACTTTCACGAACAGACCGTAAAAGTCCATGTAGGACAGCAGATTAGCGAAACCAGACTTCTGTACCATCTCGTAGACGCATTGTTCAGCAGGACTGAGACGGATTTCAAGCGAGGCACTTTCAGGGTGCGCGGCGACACGGTGGATGTTTATCTGGGCGGTTCCGACGAGGCTGTGAGAATCGAGTTTTTCGGCGATGAAATCGATGCATTGTCCCTTATCGATCCTGTAACAGGAGCGACAATCGAGCAGTTGACGGAAGTACCGATCTATCCTGCAGGCAATTTCGTGACCACCAAGGAAAAATCCGTCAGGGCCGTGAGCATGATACAGGACGACCTGGTGAAACAGATGGAATATTTCGAGAGCATCGGCAAGGGGCTCGAAGCCAAAAGGCTGAAACAGAGGGTGGAATATGATCTGGAGATGATAAAGGAAATGGGATATTGCCCTGGAATAGAAAACTATTCCCGATACCTCGACGGCAGAAAACCGGGACAGCGGCCATTCTGCCTGATCGATTATTTCCAGAACGACTTCATCACGTTCATAGATGAGAGCCACGTGACGATTCCGCAGATAAGGGCAATGTACGGAGGCGACCATTCCAGAAAGTCCGTGCTCATAGAATATGGATTCCGTCTTCCTGCGGCATCCGACAACCGGCCGCTTACATTCGACGAGTTCGAAGCCGTGACCGGGCAGACCGTATTTGTCAGCGCCACACCTTCAGCATATGAGCTCAACCGTTCGGAAGGACTTGTGGTAGAGCAGGTTGTTCGTCCGACCGGACTGCTCGACCCACCTATCGAAGTGCGCCCTACACATGACCAGGTGGACAATCTTCTCGAAGAAATCCGCAAACGCGCCGAAGTAGACGAACGTGTGCTCGTAACCACATTGACGAAAAGGATGGCGGAAGAGCTGGACGACTTCTTCGGCAAAAGAGGCGTAAGGTGCCGCTATATCCACTCCGATGTAGATACCGCGGAGCGCGTGGAAATCATCGAGGACTTCAAGAACGGACTTTTCGATGTGCTCATCGGTGTCAACCTTCTGCGTGAAGGACTTGACATCCCGTCAGTTTCATTGGTAGCGATACTGGATGCAGACAAGGAAGGTTTCCTCAGGTCTCAGGTAGCATTGACACAGACGGCGGGCCGCGCGGCCAGAAACATCCATGGTCTGGTGATAATGTACGCGGATTCTATAACGAAGTCGATGCAGGAGACCATTTACGAAACAGACCGGCGCAGGGCGAAGCAGATAGAGTACAACCGCATAAATCACATTACGCCTAAACAGGTGGAAGTCAAGCACAACGCATTGATTTCCGAACTTGGCGGAGGCTCTTCGGATGCCGCCCAGGGCAAGAATTTCGGCCGCGTGACAGCATCCAACTCATACGACAATCCGACATTCATTCCGAATCCGAGCGCACTCGGCAAGGGCCACATCACTGTCGGCCTCGGTGACGATTCCAAGCGCGAGACCAATACGGCATACGCCGACGGCTATATCCGGGCAGACCTGGCGGCAGTCCTTCAGGACCCTGTAATCAGGTCAATGTCAAGGGAGCAGATCCGGAAATCGGTCGAGGAATCAAGGCGCAAGATGAAGAAAGCAGCAGCAGACCTGGACTACGCGGCAGCCGCACGTTACCGCGACGAAATGTGGGCCCTCGAAGAGTATCTGAAAGTCTGGAAAGACTAATGTGAAGCTATCGAACGTGCAGCCACGTACCCCATCGACCAGGCCGCCTGCAAATTAAATCCGCCCGTAATCGCGTCGACATCAAGCACTTCGCCGGCAAAATACAATCCGGAATGGCTACGGCATTCCAATGTTTTCGGGTCAATGTCGGACAACGAAACGCCGCCGCATGTGACGAACTCACCCTTGAACCGGTTACGCCCGACCACAGGATAAATGTCGCCGGCCAATGTCGCTGCAAGCCGGTTCATACCCTTGGAACCCAGTTCCGCCCAACGCTTGGTCTCTGACAGACCTGCCCGATGCAGAAGGAAATTCCAGAGCCTGTTATTGAACACCTCCGGGTAAATGCTGGAAAGCTGCTTCTGAGGATTGGACCTCGCCATATCCGCAAGCATTGACAATGCATCCTCCTGTCCCGCTTCACCGAGCCAGCTCACAAACAGACTTGCATTGTATTGATTGTCAGCCAGATATCTTGCCGCATACGATGACAGTTTCAATATTGCCGGGCCGCTCATTCCCCAGTCGGTAATCAGCAGCGGACCGGTCGCACGGAATTTAGTCCCGACAATCCCGGCCATGGCATTCTCGACGACTGTCCCCATCAATGCTGAAAGTCCGGCATCCCTCACGTTTTCGCCAGGACGTGCAGCATCACCGATATTGAAACTGAAAAGTGACGGCAAAGGGTCAATGATGTCCAGTCCAAGACCGTCAAGCATTGACAATCCACTCTTTTTCGGGCTGCCTCCGGTCGTCACCAGGACAATGTCGGCCTCTATCCCGGCAGGCATTGTGCCGTCAGGATCCGGTGCGAACGACAGCTTGTACCGCGGTCCGTCCGCAGTAGACATATCAATGACAGACAGCACTTTATGACGCGGCTTGATGTGTACGCCGGCGTTTCTCATCACGGAAAGAAGAGCATTGACAATCTCCATTGCATCCTGCGAAACGGGGAACACGCATTGGTCCGGCTGGGTCATAAGGCGGACGCCTCGCGCTTCGAACCAGCCGCAGACATCGGCATTGGAAAATTCCTTGAGCAGACGCTTCATCAGGCGATGGCCGCGCGGATAGACGGATTCCAGGCTGCGCACGTGCGCAAAGGAATTGGTAAGGTTGCAGCGGCCGCCGCCGGTCACCGCCACTTTCGCAAGAAGCTTAGCACCAGCCTCATAGACAGTCACGTCAATGTCAGGATTCAGTTCCTTGATATTTACTGCCGCGAAACAGCCAGCCGCTCCTCCGCCGATTATTGCCACTTTCAACATGGTGCAAAGATAACAATCATGAAATTCTCTTCAAACTGCGCTGTGAATAATGTATGATTTTTGTTAACTTTGAACACGGACTTGACGCGGAATACGGATTTTCCGCCAAAATTGTGTGTGATATGGATCTGATTGATGAGAAATTCCCCCATTACAATGAGGAAGGCAGGGCATTGATAAGACGTGCCTGTGCCATTGCATCGGATGCGTTGAAAGATGATTTGAGAGATAACGGGCATCCTTTCGTGGAGCACCCGATGAATGTCGCGCTCATTGTTTCCGATGAAATAGGTCTTCCCGCAGAATGTGCAGCCGCAGTTTTTCTTCATGAAACGCTGCGGAAACACCCTGATTATGATATAAAGACAGCCAATTTCCCGCAGGAAATCTACAAGATGGTGGACGGGCTGGACAAGATCGCCACGATCAAGCCGAAGGACACGAGACTTGAAGCAGAGAACTATAAGAAACTCATTGTCCAATATTCTACCGACCCTCGCGTGACGGTCCTGAAAATCGCGGACAGGCTGGAGGTCATGAGAAATCTGGAGATGTTCCCGAAACTTTCGAAGGAGCGGAAGATTCTGGAGACATTGATGCTCTACATTCCGCTGGCGCATCAGCTCGGGCTGTATAACATAAAGAGTGAGCTGGAAGACATTTACTTCCGGTTCTCCGATCCCGTGGACTATCGTCTCATCACCAACAAGCTGAAAGCCACGGAGAAAGACAGGATAAAGCTCACCGAAGAGTTCATCCGTCCGCTGGAGAAGAAGCTTTCAGATGCAGGAATAAAATACAAGCTGAAAATCCGTACGAAGACCGCCTACTCCATCTACAAGAAGATGCAGAAACAGAAGGTTCCGTTCGAAGGTGTGTTCGATGTATTCGCAATCCGTTTCATCATCGATTGCGATACCGACCACAAGACCGAGGAGGACCTCTGCTGGAAGGTATATTCTTATGTGACAGAGGAATACGAGTCCGACACCAAGAGACTCAGGGATTGGATTTCCAATCCGAAGCCGAACGGTTACGAGTCGCTGCACATTACCGTCAAGAACAAGGACAATGCTTTTATTGAGGTGCAGATCAGGACGCGCAGGATGGACGACATCGCGGAGAACGGCCATGCGGCGCACTGGTCATACAAAGGCATCAAGCATGAGGTCACCATCGACAAATGGCTGACTTCGGTGCGTTATAATCTGGAGCATCCGCAGGAAACGGCTCCGGAAGATCTGCCGCATCCTCCATCCAAGGAAATTTTCGTATTCACGCCGTCAGGAGAGTTGAGAATCCTGCCTACAGGGTCATCCGTCCTGGATTTCGCATTCAATATCCACTCCAACCTCGGCACCCGCTGCACGGGGGGCAAAGTCAACGGCAAGGCAGTCTCCATAAAGGAGAAGCTCAAGACCGGAGACATCGTGGAAATCATGAGCGGAAAGAACCAGAAGCCGTCTCCGGACTGGGTGAACTACGTCGTTTCCGCGAAAGCCAAGAACAAGATCCGCCAGACATTGAACGAAGCGGAATATAAGATTGCGGCTGAGGGTAAAGAGCTGCTTACCAGACGATTGAAGAACTGGAAACTTGAATTTCCGGACGACATGATGGCGGAATTCATGAAGAAGCAGAAATATCCTACCGTCAATGCGTTTTTCGCTGCGATAGGTGACGGCTCCATCGACATTGACCAGATTAAATCATTCATCCTGGAGCATGACGAAATGGAGGCCAAGGCCATCGAGGCTGCGAAAGCGGCAGACCAGGCGGCGGCCGAGGAGTCCCGCAACAAATGGGTAAGCGGCAAATCTTCCGACGATATTCTCGTAATCAACGCAAAGGACCTGAAAGGGCTTGACTACAAGATGTCCAAATGCTGCAATCCAGTATTCGGTGATGACGTATTCGGATTCGTGACCAGGACCGACGGCATCAAGATTCACAGGATGTCCTGCCCTAACGCCGCCAGGCTCATGGAAATGTACCCTTACCGCATCCAGAGAGTGAAGTGGTCCGACACGCCTACCAGCGGCACGTTCCAGGCGACACTGCGCGTAATCACCGCCATAGAGCCGTTCATCATCAATCAGATAATGGATGTGCTCAACACGTTCAGGACCTCGCTCAGGCAGTTCAATGTCAATGAGAACCAACGGAATGGCACCTACGACATCACCATGAAACTGTCCGTGCCGTCAAACATGGAACTGGACAAGGTAACATCCCAGATAAAGATTCTGAAAAACGTGGTAAAGGTTGTGCGCCAATAAGTCCTTGCGGAACGCTATTGCGCAGCGGCCTTTGCTGCAAGTTTCGCTGTGAGGGCACGCTGGAATGCCCTCGCATTTTTCAGATGCTCGGAATATGTAGCGGCGAAAAGATGCGAACCGTTGAAATCCGGACTTGCGCAGAAATAAAGGTCTTTCCCGCCTTTCGGATTCAGCACGGCATTCATGGCGTCACGCCCTGGAGAGCAAATCGGCGCCGGCGGCAGCCCGAAATTCATATACGTATTGTACGGCGACTCCACCCTCGTGTGTTTTTTCAAAATACGGTTCAATGTATAGTCAAAGCAGAATGCCACGGTCGGGTCGGCCTGAAGTTTCATACCGATATGAAGCCTGTTCAGGTACACGCCTGCAATAAGCGGATATTCAGGAACATAGTTCGATTCTCCACGTACAATGCTGGCAAGCGTCACAGCCTCCATCTCCGTAAGTCCTTGAGCCTTGGCCTTTTGCTTGTTTTCATCGGTCCAGAATGAATCGAATGCGGCCTTCTGTTTGTCCAGCACCACATTCATGGAATCAGTCCAATAAACCTGATAGGTATCAGGAATGAACAGGCCGAAAACATTCTCCGGGGTAAAGCCATAACCCGCAAGCAATGCGGAATCCTGCAATGCATTCATAACGGTCAGCGAGTCCATAAGCATCTGGCTGCTGATTTTCCTTGCCAATGTACCGCGCAGCCTGATGGACCCGGACAATACCAGATTCACAGGTGTCTGCCATCCGTTCTTCAACATCCGCGCGACATAAATGCTTGTATTTGAAGGCTCTATCGTATAGTGTCCTGTCTTGGGTGACGCACTTCCGGCCTTGTCGGTTCCCACCAGAAGATTTTCCTTCCGGAGAGCGCGCAGAAAGCTTCCGGGCTTGCGCACCAGATTCTTTTCCGTGAGAATTTCAATGACATCCGCGACATTCATGTTAGGATAGACATAAATCTCTGCCCTTTCATGGAAGTTCGGCATCTTGCGGTCATAATACATCTGCCATGCTAAAATGCCGGCTACAGTTCCGATGACGACGGTAATCGTCACTACAATTGTCCAAATTATATGTTTCTTCATCTTCTGGATGGTCTGAGGTCAAGTTCATCTCCCGGCTTGGTCACATAATCCCTGGCAAGGTCGTTCATCTTGCACAAGTCCTTGAGTTTCACGCCAAAACGCTGCGATAATTCATACAATGTCTCCCCTCCTTCATCGGAAATATACTTGTCGAGTCCACGTTTGGTCTGGCTCTTCTTCGATTGCAGATATACTGTTGTGCCGGGCTCCAGACGCTTGTCGGAAACAGCATCATTGAACCTGAGTATCTCCCGCAGGAAAAGGTGATAATCATGGGCAATGCTGGCGTAGCTTTCACCTTCGAGGGAATAGACGAACGGAACGCCGTTGGTCTTGTACATCTGACGCACCAGCGAGAATGAGAATGTCTCGGACGCCTTTTCGGCAGTAACCCTTTCAGGCTCTTCGATGGACAACGGCGGTTCAGGAATCGTCTCTTCAGCACGCTGTTCCACTATGGTCTCATGTGTATTTTCCTTCTCCGCTTTCCCGGCACGCCTTGCTTCACGCCTCTGTTTACGTGTCAATTTACCTTTGATGGTATTGCGCAGCTCATTTTCATCCTGGCGGACCTTGACTGTCGTCCCGAAATCTTCCGGACGCATCGTATCATATTTGTCCAGATGATAATCTTCGATGAGCTTTATAAGCTTGGAAGGATAAGCCGGATCGGTAGCATAGCCCGCTTTCTTCAGGCCGTGCGCCCATGCCTTATAGTCCGTTACATCATTGTTGAACAATGACTTGTAGCGGTCCCTGTAACGCAGGAAATCCGAATGGTCGCTGAAACTCTCGTCCGCAGTACCATAAACGCGGAAGCACTCTCCCCTCCGGTCATCGTCATGATACATCTTCTTCCCGGTCCAGTCATGGCACTTGATTCCAAAATGGTTGTTTCCCTTCACAGCCAGATCCGACTGGCCATAACGTGACTCCAGAAGGCCTTGTGCCAATGTTATACTTGCGGGCACACCTGAACGGTACATTTCCCGTACGGCAACAGGTGCATATTTGCGGATATAATCATCCTGCGGCGAACCCATAGGAGCTACCGCGGAAACAAGCATCGACACGATCAGGGCCAATGCTGCTGTCAACATTATCCTGTTTTTCATCCGTTCAAACCAAAAATTTCACCAATTTACGGAAAAAATCCGACATGTTGCTATATCTGGAAGATGTCGCCGTCATTTGCGGCATAGGTCTCCGGAAATATCTTCCTGCACTCTGCCTGATACTGGGCAGCATCGCGGCATCTTGAGGAATAATGCGCTATCACGAGCTTCTTCGCTCCTGCGTCGACGGCACATTGGGCAGCCTGCAGTGTCGTGGAATGAAAACGGAGCTTCGCCTGCGCCTCATATTCCTGAAGATATGTAGCTTCATGATAAAGCAAGTCCACTCCTTTCACCCATTCGCTCAACTCAGGAAACGGCGCCGTATCGCTGCAATATGCGTAACTCCTTGGTTCATAGGGCAGATAAGCGGCATCTTCATTTCTGATGACCAGCGGTTCATCAGTACCGGAATGTCTTACGAAGCCATTGAGGAATGTAGCCCCTTCGTCAGGCCCTGCAGGACGGATTATATCTCCGCCGGATTTCAAAGTCCCGATTTCCGCCTTGGTAAACCCATATTTCTCCAAGGCGTCCTTACGGACATTCAACTGCGGGAATTTCTCCCTGACCATATATCCGTATGTCTCAATCCTATGATTCAGAGGGAATGCCAGGACCTCCAGAGACTTCGTGGAATAAATGACCTCAGGAGCCTTCACTGAAAGCGGATGAAAATCCACATCTATGCCGATGCCCTTTCCGTAATAGGACATGAATGATTTGAGAAGCGGCCCCAGATTCGACGGCCCATAAATGACCACCGGAGTGGATTTGCAAGTCAATCCCAAAGTAGACAGCAGCGTAAACAATCCGAACAGGTGATCACCATGGATATGTGAAATGAATATGGTATCCAGTTTGGCGATAGGCACCTTGTATCGCAACATCTGGCGCTGCACGGCTTCACCGCAGTCTATCAAAAACAAACGCCCATGTACCTCCAGTACATGAGCGCTCTGAAATCTATCAATAACAGGCATCGCTGATGCGGTGCCCATTATCTTGAGAGTAAAATTATTCACCTTTCTCGAATTTGTCCTTGAGGGCAGCGAGTGCGTCAATGTCACCGAGAGTTGTCTTCTCAATGTTGGAATTGATCTTCTTGACAGCTTTCTTGGTGTTGTCGATCTCAGCAGCAGCCTTCTCAGCTCTGACATCAGCATATGTCTTGAGGTGTGAGAGGAAGAGCTTTCTGGTGCTTCTTCTGAGCTCTGTCACTACGAACGGAAGCTTCTCACCTTCAACAGCCTGCTTGCCATCCTCTTTTACGAGGTCTTTCTTGAATGCGAATCCCTCAGTACCATCTTCGAGGGTAACGTTTGCGCCCTTGTCAGTAGCAGAACCTACAGTAGCCTCAACAGTTGTTCCTACAGGATATTTGCTCTCGAGCTCGTTCCATGGGTTAGGGAGAAGCTGCTTGTGGCCGAGGCTGAGTTTGTGGTTAGCCTCATCGAAGTCAAGGATAACAACGTCGATAGAATCACCTACCTGAACCATCTCTGACGGATGTTTGATCTTGTCCCAAGAGAGATCGCTGATGTGAACGAGACCCTCGATACCGTCCTCAAGCTCTGCAAATACACCGAAGTTGGTGATATTGCGTACGACAGCCTTGTGCTGTGAACCTACCGGATATTTTTCACGGATGTTCTCCCAAGGATTTGCAGTAAGCTGCTTCAAGCCGAGAGACATCTTCCTGTTCTCTCTGTCGAGTGAAAGGATCTGAGCCTCAACCTCGTCACCTACCTTCAGGAAGTCCTGAGCGATACGGAGTCTTGGAGACCATGACATTTCTGATACGTGGATAAGTCCCTCTACGCCCGGCTTGATCTCTACGAATGCGCCGTAGTCAGCGATAAGAACTACCTTACCCTTAACCTTGTCACCGACCTTGATATCCGGATCGAGGCTATCCCAAGGATGAGCGGTAAGCTGCTTCAGACCGAGAGCGATTCTCTTCTGCTGCTCGTTGAAGTCGAGAACTACGACCTTGATCTTCTCATCAAGTTTAACGACTTCCTCAGGGTTGTTTACGCGGCCCCAAGAGAGGTCAGTGATGTGGATGAGACCGTCAACACCGCCGAGGTCAACGAATACACCATAGTTGGTGATGTTCTTGACTGTTCCTTCGAGAACCTGGCCTTTTTCGAGTTTGCCGATGATCTCGCTCTTCTGCTTCTCGAGCTCAGCCTCAAGGAGAGCCTTGTGAGAAACGACTACATTGCGGAATTCCTGATTGATCTTGACGATCTTGAAGTCCATTGTCTGGTCAACATATGCATCGTAATCCTTGATAGGACGGATGTCGATCTGTGAACCAGGGAGGAAGGCCTCGATTCCGAATACGTCTACGATCATACCGCCCTTCGTACGGGTCTTGACATAACCTTTGACGATTTCGCCCTTGTCGAATGCCTCGTTTACCATATCCCAAGAACGCAGCTGACGAGCTTTCTTGTGTGAGAGAACGAGCTGTCCCTTCTTGTCTTCAGGAGACTCTACATAAACTTCAACTTTGTCACCAACCTTGAGCTCAGGATTGTAACGGAACTCAGGAGCGGCGATGACACCTTCGCTCTTGTAACCGATGTTTACGAGAACCTCTCTCTTGTTGATAGCGGTAACTGTACCTTCTACAACCTCATTCTCTTTGATGTCAGAGAGGGTCTTGTCATAAGCGGCCTCGATAGAAGCCTTGTCAGTGTCGCCATAGGCAGCCTCTTTCTCGAAAGCTTCCCAGTCGAAGTTCTCCGGAGCAACTGAAGCGTTCAGCGGAGCTTTCTTGGTTTCTTTTACAGTCTCAACCTCTGGAGTCTCGACTGCAACTTTGTTTTCTTCCATAATAATTACGAATAAAACTAGTGGTTTAACATTATTTTTTGTACCCTGCAAGGACGGGATTTCGCCCAATCCCCACAAAAGGCGGCGCAAATTTAGTCAAATTATTCTGATTTACAAGCGGATGCAGCTAAAAATCACTTACTTTCCTTACCGGTCACCTTCTCTTTCACTGCCTGGAATCCTTCAGTCACGCCTTCCTTGATTTTCTTCTTGGAATTGTAGAATTTCGTAGGGTTGATTTCGGCGATGGTGCGGTAGAAAGAGTTCGCCCAGTAATTCCTGAGTCCGAAGCCGCTCGCCTGTCCCTTGAAAGGCATGCAGGAAACGATGTCGCCGGTCGCGCAATCGAAGAACACATAATAATAGGTGCCCATCTTCGTGCCTTTGTTCAATTCTCCGGCAATGACGACCAGACCGAGCCCGTCGCCCTCGGGATATTCAATTTCCTGAAGTTCAAATTCAATGTCCTGCTCCGTAAAAGGCTCCGTCGTGTGATTTACGATGAGCTCGTTTTCGTCAATGTCGGCGATTCTCTTGAGAGTAGGGTCAATGTCTACCACCTTTATCGCCATTTTCAGCCTTTTGGCCAATGGTGTCACATATTTGTCCTCTTCAGCGAGCATCAGTTTGTCAATTTCCCTGAATGCGGAGATGAAGTCCCCCGCTGTTTCCTCGGCACCGACAACTTTCGCCAATGCGAAGTCGATTCCGTAGAATTTTACGGAAGTGTAGTCACTCAACTGTTTGGTTTCCTGTGCATTAATGGAGCTACAAGCGATTCCGGCCATCAAGGCCAATGTCATAAAAAAGCGTTTCATAGCAATAATTTATATGTTCATGTATTGTTCAACCTCTCTTGTCAATGAATTTCACCGGCTTGCGGCTCATCGGCGGGAACATTATCCTCGCCACCTCTTCCGGCGTCTCAAATTTCACGCCCGGAGCCACACGGACTTTCGCGCGGAAGATATCCTTGATTTCTTTCTCGAATCTGTCCGACGGGGTCAATGTCCCCACACGCACGAGGACATCATCCGTGCCGAGCTCATTGGTATAAACCTCTACTACATAATTCTTTACATCCGGGATATTGTCGAGGATGTCGAACAATGCCGGCGGGTAGAGCGTCGTTCCCTTGAACTTTATCATCTGCTTTTTCCTGCCGACCACCGAGCTTACGCGCACCGTATTGCGGCCGCAGCGGCATGGTTCGTCATAATGGTAGACCATATCGCCGGTCTTGAAACGGAGCAGCGGCATTCCGGTCACGCCCAGCGTGGTTATCGTGACTTCTCCCGGTTCGTCCGGCCCGACAGGATTATTGTCATCATCCAGGAATTCCACTATCATGAGTTCCGGCTGAAGATGCCCGCCGTTGAAGTATTCACAGTCCGTGAAAGAGTGCTGCATCTCGGTGGAAGCGTATGTGGAATAGAGCTGGAGTTCAGGCCATTTCTCATGGATAATCTGCCCCAATGTGTTCAGTTCGAAGGTCTTAGGGTCACGCAAGGCTTCGCCGATGCAGACGCATTTCTTCATGGAGCAGTTCCGGTAATCGATGCCATGCTCTTCAGCAAACGAGATGAGCTTAACGAGAAAAGACGGCACTGCCATGCCCACGGTCGGATGGATGCGGTTAATCGTATCCCATTGGAGTTCAGGGATTCCGTTGCCGACACGCACCACGCCCATTCCAAGTTCGCGTGCCCCCATGAAGTATGCGAGTCCTGCCATGAAACGGCGGTCAATCGTCACCATTTCCTGCATGATGTCGTCCCCGGGTGCAGCCGGCTGTCTGAAATGAGAGCTGCTCATTATAAGCCAGATGCTGGAGATCGCCTTCGGTTTCGGTAAAGGTCACCGGGTCGCCGAGCGTGCCCGATGTCGTGGAATAGTCAATGATTTCAGATGGGCTCACGCAGCAGAATTCGGCGCCATGAAGCTGCAGGTCGCGCTTCGTAGTAACCGGTATCCGCCTAAGATCTTCCAGCGTCCGTATTTCATTAATATCAATGTCGTTTTCCACGAAGAGCCGCTGATAGAAAGGCGACTTGGCAGACAAATATGCCAAAGTCTCCTTCAATCGTCCCTCCTGATATTTCTTTATTTCCTCCCTAGGAAGAAACTGTATTTCCGGATGTTTTTCCATAAAAATAGCTTGGTAAAACCTGGTAAATATAATATAATTTAGCGTATTTTCCCGAGTTTCGTTTCTATATGTTGATATTCAGATGGCTTCATGGGGAGAGTGAGGGCGTGGCGATATGAGGCGGCGGCTTGGGCGGGACGGCCGGACGACAAATAGCAGTCACCTGCCACGTTATACGCATTGAAATATAGAGAATCCAGCGAAACGAAATGACGGAGCGAATCCTCGGGGACATGGCGGCCCGAACGGGCAGCCCTCTGCATTACAGGAAGCAATCTCTTGAACTCCAGGACATCGGCAAAATCACGACTATGTACGAACGGATCTTCAGGAATAACTTCGGAAGACAATTCAATACCGGAAGCATCTGCCCCGAAAACATCATCCAAATCATAGCAGACGAAACGGCCGCATTGCCATGGCGAAGTCGACACCCATATTTTTCTTTCGGCAGGACGGAAAATCACCGAATGCATAGCTAAAAGCTGATTGATTGCCAGCTCATTACAATACCCCAACGGCTCTCCTCCCAAGCCCTTCATATCACGCAATATCGCAGCGGCATTGACAGGATTGACCCGGCCCGTCGAATCCAGCAGTTCCTCGACGCGACGGAAACGCTGCATGCTGTCCGAAGTACGGACATTCTCCACATTGACAGGATTGTCGCGGAACATCTCTGACTGATAATGGTTCGTGCACACTACGTGAGCCACAGACGGGTCCCGGCCCGCCGGATCGTACATCGACATTGCCGAAGGCGTCTTCTCGATAATAACGGCGCGTCCGTCATTGACGGAACCCACCAAGATGGACTCGGAGACGAAGGTATTGTACTCCCCTGCTATCTTCCAAGCCTCCTCCAGGTTCGACGCATATTGCAATATCTTCTTGGTCAGCAATGAGATAGGCGTAGCCGACATTGACGGCGTCTCCAATTTGGCAGCATTGATAGTAACCGTCAGGCCCGCCGTGTTCATGCCGGAAAGCACACCGAGCATACCCGGCCACGTGACAGACACGAAGGCATGGCCCGAATCAGGTTTCTCGAAGAGTATCAGCTTGTTACGGGCGAATTCCTCCCCCATGTAGAAATCGAAATTTCTAGCAATGATTAATGACGAATCTGCGGACTCCCTGCCCCATGCGGCGAAAGAAGTACAGCCGACCAGCATATAGTCCTGCATCACATGTCCGATATCATGTGCAGAATGATACTGCATCTGCCTCTCGTAAGGATTTCCGAAATCATCCAGTTCATGCGTGCACGACGTCGACATCGCCTTGATTTCCTGCCGGTATTCAAGTGGCACGCTCCGTCCCAGACGTCTGTTGAAAATCGTGATGAAATAATGAAGAAAATCACGGTAGCGCCGACTCGGCACCATCTCGAAAAGCTTGTCCGCAAACGCCTTTTCCTGCATGTAAAGCAGGTCCTCGGCCAATTTGCCGATAGCCTCGCCACGCTCGAACGCAGACCCGGCCACGCTCATCACCCATAGGCCGTCAGCATTGAGCCTCAATGTATTGCCCCCATATACCCGCAAACTGTCCGACAGCTTGACAGCACATTTTTCAGATGGCACGAAATCCGGCTCATTCAAATCCGCAGTAGCATGGAGCCACACGCAGACCGCCACAAGTCCCAGCGCAACCGCCAGAATGCCGGCGACCGCCCAACCCAGGACTTTCAAGACAATTTTCAATACCCGTGACATCATTTTTTTCTCAATATATAGAAAGTATTGGATGTTACATCATCATTGGCACGAACCGTCATTTCGAGCCCGGCGGAAGAAGCGACGGCCGCCATTCCCGAACGGGAGATGAAATGCAGCTCGCCCGCCGTCCTGTTGAATGCCATAATCTTGGTGGAGAAGACTTCGCTCAAAGCCGTAACCTTCTGGCCCTCAGCATTCTCCGAATCAGAATCACGCACCAGTACAATGCCGCCCGGTTTCAGTTTTTCAGCACATCTGCGTATCAATGACGCCTGCACATCTTCATCCATATAGTGCAGCATGTCGCTCAACACGAAAGCATCGCTCTCCTGAAGTTCACAAGATGAAGCATCGCCGCACCGGAACGTCAGGTTCGGAAGAGTCTTCAGCAACCAGCTGTTCTGCGCTATCGCAATCTTTTCCGCATCATAATCTATTCCAATGATTTGACGCTCAGAACAATACATTGACAACATAAAATCTGCCTGTCCCATTCCGCAACCAAGATCCGTAATCACGCCTTCACGCGGCAGGACCTCATGGAAGAATGAATAATCCCGCTCCATCCGGGTCTTCACCTTCACATACCATTCAGTGACCGGACCTTTATATATATAGGAAGAGACAAGAGCCTTGCGGAAATAAGGATTGACCGGGCTGTCATATTCACGGCACAATGCAGCGTATTCCGTTTTCACAATCGATGTCACACGTGAAGCAAGTTCATGATATTCAATACCTTCCGAAACCACAGGAGACATCACATGTATCACCGAGAGGCCTTCTAGCATATTGAATCCATGATTCTTGGGAGCAATGCGCCAGTTACCGTAGAAGACCACCGGAATGACCGGAACTCCTGAATTGGAAGCCAGATAGAATGCCCCCTTATGGAATCTCTTGATACGTCCGTCCAACGAACGTGTCCCCTCCGGGAATATTGCCAGGCTCCATCCTTCCTCTACATCTTTCTTCAGACGTTCGAGTGACTTCTCATAGCCTTCCGACCTGCCATAATAGCCCAGGAATCTGGATATTACACCGAAAAGTGGAGATTTCAGGACCCAGTCCGCCACCATGAATTTCACTTTAGGGAAAGTCGCCAGAATCATTATGATGTCCAGTGATGACTGATGGTTGGCGACAATGACGCCGGCCTCTCCCCGCCAATCACGGATAAGAGTTCCGTCAGGACCAATCCGTTTAGGATGGATAAATGCAGCGTAGCCTATCAACCACCGGCAAGCCCTGTGAAGCAGCCATGCGGTTGCAGCCTGACGCCTAGACTTCCGTATAGGCAACATCATGGTAATGAAGCCGACAAGCAATATAAGAGCACTTCCCAAGACCGGCGGAATATAGAAAACGATATCTCTCAGAATTGACCAAAGTGTAAACGGCGGACGGCCTTCCGAGGTCGGCTTAGTAACGAAAGCATTGAAAATCACCGGCTCGGCGGTATAGGCGACGAGAACGACGGCGAACATTCCGAGAATGGTGATGACCGCGATGGAATGCAGGGCAGGATGACGCGCGAAAACGAGGGCGCCGATGCCCACGATCATTGTAAATGCCGAGAAGAAAATCGCTGTCTTATGCGGGTCCAGCAGTTTCTTGCCGGTCTTGTATTTATACAGCAGACCTTCCATGATGAAGATGCTGAAATCGTCCCCCATACCGAAAATGAATGTGGAGAGGATAATGTTCACGATATTGAACTGCACCCCGAGCATCCCCATTATTCCGGTGATTATCACCCAGCTTATGGCCATCGGAAGAAAACTGAGCAATGCCAGTTCGAGTCTGCCGTATGAAAGCCACAGGACGAAGAAAATCAGGAATGAAGATATGAAGAGGATGAGATAAAAGTCATTGTTTATCCCTTCCGCTGCCTTGCCCGCGAAATAGCCCTGGTCGAAAATCACGACATCATGGTCATCGGCAAATCTCGCATAAACATCATTAATTTCATCCTTGTCCATCTTGACCTGGGTAATGAACATCTTCAGTTCGTCAGAAGCGCCCACCCAGCTCGTAAAAGCCTCAGGAACAGCATTGTCCGCGAAATAGTCCAGAGGTTCATATTTTCTCCCCAGTCTTTCCAATGCAGCATCGAAAGCATCTTCCTTGAAGCCATATGCCGTTGCCGCCCGATGCACCTCGGCAGTCAGGCCGGCAATGCGTTCAGGCGTCCACCAAGCATTCCATTTCTCAATCCTGGCCTGCTGTTCTTCCGGCCCGCAGATAAACGGGCCGCCGTCAGCATATCCGAGTACAAGTCCCTCATCTTTAAGGGAATCCAGCCGGGACAATGTCTTTCCATATGCCTTGTACGCATCCTCGGCCGACTTTCCGACACTCACGAACATCACCGTCTTGGTGGTGTCAGCCGTCTCTGCAGTCAGAATCCGCTCGGCTTCTTTAAGTTTCGGCTCCCAATATGTCAGCCCCATCATGTCACTCTCGAATCCCACCTTCGTTGACATATAAACGCATACCACTGTGAGAATCAGCAGCGACATCTTCAGCCACTTGTTCTTGTCGAAAGGATATGAACTGACTTTTTCAATGCAGCGGAGCACCTTGCCCTCACGCAGATCTGCCTGGCCTATAAGGAATTGCGGAAGGAATACCAGACAGAAAATCATTGTCCCGACCAATGTCAGCGCAGCGAAGAGACCGAAATCCTGCAGCAGTCTGGATGAAGTGAAGAGCAATCCTGCGAAGGCGCCGACCGTGGTCACGCTGCCGATTACAAGAGGATTGCACAGTTCTTCAAGCAGTTGCGGGACAGTATGGACATAATTCTGGTGTGCAAGCAGGTGGATGGAATAGCTCAGTGCAATACCCATAATTGCAGCTCCGGCACCGACCGCTATTCCGGAGATGCTTCCGCGGATAAGCCAGGCAAATGCCAATGCGAACACCGCTCCATACAGTACCGGACAGAGTATCAGGAAGATAGACCGTCTCCTCTTGAAAACAGCAAGGATAAACAATATGATTATGACCAGCGCGACAATGGATGTGGAGTATGTGTCACGCTTTATTTGCCTTGCATTGTAGACGCTCATCGCCGGCCCGCCGAAATAGTGGACATCAATGGTCGGAAACTCTCTCGTCAATGTATCCAAAGCATTGTCAATCACGCTGATAAGTCTGTCGTTGCGTCCTGTTTCGCCGGAAGCGAATGCCGGCTCTATAAACGCCAGCATTGTCCTGCCTCCCGGAGTGAAGACATGGCCGCCCCGGATGACGTAATCGGTAGCCGGATTGAGCTGCGCTGTCCTTGCCAGCACGCTTCCGCCCATTGCCAGCGGGTCCGACATGATGTAGTCCTTCATTGCGAAGCCGGCCGGGGAAATCAGATTCACATAGTCGGTCATTATCGCAGAATCCACGGCAGACGGCGATTCCAGTTCTGCAAGCCTCTGATAATCCGCATCTTCCATAAAAACAGGCAGATGATCCATGATGAAGCCGATCATTTCCGAGGCATCCGCCTGACCGATCTGCCCGATGTATTTGTCAATGCTTCCGTCCTTGTCTTCCAGAAGTTCGCCCAAACGGTCGGACGCCTGGCACATGCTGTCAATGGCCGATTCGGAAGATGATGAATCGGCAGCATTGAACATCACAATTATCTTGTCGCTGACTTTCAGGTGCGAGAACACGTCCGCCATGTTGGCAGTATTCTTCGACGACGGGAAAAATGACGTTATGTTTTCTTCAATATCAATCCGCGAGGCCATCAGGACCAGTATGACAATACTGGAGAACAGCGTTCCCCAGAAGACAGTCCTGTGACTGCGGAACCAAAGATATAGACGTATAAAAATTCTATGCATTATTATCTGTTTTTGGATGGCGGAACATCTTCAGCAACAATAGCGAAACCGCCCAGCACAATGTAGCCAGAGCAATGCCGAAGACAATGCTCCCCACAAGGTATTGCAGCAGGATACCGCCTATGGATGAGACACTTATCTGATTCAGCGAGATGATTACGGGCTGCCCGAGTATCTTGCATCCGGTCCAATACCCCCCGAAAATTATGAACGGTATCAATGGAGGAAGACTGATGTTAGCCGCCACCAGCGTGATGACCTTGTTCAGTTTCAGCAGATGGGCCAATGCGAACGCACATACCATCTGATAGCCCCAAACAGGCATTACGCCCATCAAAACGCCCAAAAAGATTGCTGCCGCTATGCGGGCATTGCTCTCCGGCGAATGAATTATATTCTTGTCAATGAACGACTTGATGTTCGTCCATGTGAGTTTCTTGCAGAAGTTCACCGGCCAGCGCCACAGAAGGCAATACAGGACAAGCATCGTGTTCAATATGCTGATTCTGGTGAAATCCCTCAACGGCCGGAAATGCGAAACCCGTTCTCCTTCAGGCGGATAATACACCCGGACAGGAATGTTCTTGACCGGAATTCCCTTCCATGCCGAGAAAACTATCATTTCCAGTTCGAATTCGTAGCCCCCTGTAAGGAAATGCGATGAGAACGGTATGGTTTCCAGCGGATAAGCCCTGTAGCCCGACTGCGTATCTTCCAGACGGATACCGGTTTCCAGACGGAACCAGAAATTCGAGAAGCGGTTTGCGAACGTATTTTTTCCAGGCATTCCTTCCGCCCGGAGATTGCGCGCTCCTACCAGAAGCGTACCATATTCATTTTCAATGGCTTCCGCAAAAATCGGCAGGTCCGAAGGATAATGCTGACCGTCAGAATCGATGGTTATGGCATATTTGTAACCGAGTCTCACGGCATAGGTCAATCCGCATTGAAGAGCGACACCCTTTCCCTGATTCCGTTCTTGCGACAGCGACCTGATTCGTTCACCGAAAGAGCTGATAATCTGCGCAGTAGCATCCGTGCTGCCATCATTGACGACAATCACGTCCGCACAATATCCGAGGACTTCGCTGATCACATCCCGCAGTGTACCGGCATTGTTGTAAGTAGGCATGACGACGCAGCAGCGCAGGTTGCGGAGACGCTCCTTGCACTCGAAAGCAGTCATCTTGTCTGTCGGTCCTCCGGTCATAGATTCATTGTTTTACGGAGTTTCATAGCGAGGAATGAGGCGAACGCCTTCCCGGACAGAGGCTCGGCGACCGAATTCATTGTATATGAATCCTTTGTCAATGTCATATCGAAGAGTGTCATCCCGAAATATGTGGCACCTACCACCCTCACGGTTCCCGGAGAGACGGTGCGCGCGACCATAATCCCGGACAATTCCTTGCGTCCCAGCTTCAACGAAAAGTCGTAACGGCATTCGTCTTGAGCACGCGAGCTTTCCGTCAATGATATTCCGTCATCGCTGCCGTCCGGCTGTCCCATTTCGGAAACCAGCAGGCGCGGCATGCAGGAAGTCATTGACAATGAGACACTAACGCACGTCAAAAACAGAAGCAGGTATCGTTTCATTGAATTTCTTGTCTGTAAAAACGTATCCGGTATAGTCCGTGCCGTTCTCATACATCACGAGCCGGTTCACAGACAAATCTTTCTTGTCAAGGTAAATTTCCATCCGCGCAATGTAATTTCTGACGGACTGACTCTGAGGTGTTATCGTAATCCTGTAATCAGCTGCCGATTCCTGGACCAATGTCTTGAAGCCGGCGCCCATGGCATTCAAATTCCCTGTCATGCAAGAAGTTATGAGTGCACTCATCTGGTCCATCATAGGGTTTCCCTTGGCACTGAGCACCGTGGCCTTCCCATTGGTGACGGTCTTTATCTTGTCGCCGGCAATGGTGATGCGATATTTCGCCGGAGTCCTGTAATCCAGACAAATCTTGTCTTCTTTCTCCCAATAGAATTTCCCCCTCGGACTTGACCGTGGAGCTGAACACGCTCAGAAATTTTTCCTGCACGAATGAAGCCTGTATGGATGTGACGGCCGATGTCTTCACCATCAGCTCCCTACGGAACGCCTGTTCATCCTTCACAGCACCATAACCTCCTGCACGCAAAGGAATTACGCACATCACGCTCACGATAGCGGCAAGTATGACACTTCTCTTCATTTCGTCGTATTCAGGTCTATTAGAAGGTCAGGGACAATGCTTTGGCCAATGAAGATGTTTCCTCGATCTTGGCCTCAACCTTTTCCGGAGACAGGTAATCGAGATTCTTGGCAGCGACTGTCGTCACTTCGCCAAGTCCCCACAACGATGACAATGCCATGAGATAGGAGCTGCCCTGTTCCCTCTGGCTTCCGGTCTCGATATCCATGCCTCGCGTAGTTATATACATGACTTTCTTGCACTTGCAGAGTCCTACGCAGGTCTGTCCGTTGTCCTCGAAAGTGACGCCGTAAAGCGACATGTTCTCGAAAAACGCCTTCAATGCTGCCGGAAAGCTCATGTCCCAGAAAGGAGCGGCGACCACCAGCCTGTCGGCAGCGGCAATGGTCTTCGCCAACTTCAATGTCGGTTCAGGTACAATGCCCGATGTCCTCTCCGCCAATCCTTCGGGCGTCAACGGCAACAGCCCCGCAGCGTTAACATCAATGATTTCAATATCATAGCGCGTCGAAAGTACCTCTTTCGCAGCGTTGAGAATTCTTCTAGTCCTGGACTCCGCTCTCATGCAGGAGTCGATAATTACCAATTTTTCCATTCCGCAAAGTTAAGAATTTTTCCGTGTTTCCGTCTTGACAGATTCATTATTGTTTGTTTTCTTTGTGTAACCAAATCATAAAGAACTATGCAGAATTTTGATTATATGACACCTACCCGTCTTATTTTCGGTAGGGATGCGATTGCGAAGTTGCCGGAGGTGATGACTCAGTTCGGAAAGAAGATTCTTCTCACATACGGTGGAGGAAGCATCAAGAAAATCGGTCTGTACCAGAAGGTGCTGGAGATGCTGAAGGGTTATGACATCGTGGAACTCCCTGGCATCCAGCCTAATCCGAAGTACGACCCGAGCGTTCTCGACGGAGTCAGGCTCTGCAAGGAACATAATGTGGACGTAATCTTGTCCGTAGGCGGTGGCAGCGTACTTGATTGTTCCAAGGCCATTGCCGCAGGCGCAAAGTACGACGGTGATCCATGGGATCTGATTTCCTATAAGGTAAAAGCCAAGGCTGCATTGCCTATCGTAGATATCCTCACTCTTGCCGCTACAGGCTCCGAATATGATTGCGGAGGCGTGATTTCCCGTACCGAGACCAATGACAAGATAGGTTATATCGACCCGTTGCTGTTTCCGGTGGTTTCCATTCTGGACCCGGTCTATACATTTACAGTATCGAAGAAACAGACCGCTGCCGGTATTGCCGATGCGATGAACCACACCATTGAACAGTACTTCGTGGAAGATTCGACGCTGCTCAATGACGGCTTTTGCGAGTCAATGCTGCGCAGCCTGATGACAAACGGACGCAAGTGTCTCGAAAATCCTGAGGACTATACCGCAAGAGCTGAAATGATGCTTGCCTGCACCTACGGATGCAATGGAATCCTGGCGCTCGGCAACAGCTACTCCGGCTGGCCGTGTCATGGCATCGAACATGCCCTCAGCGCCTATTACGACATAACCCACGGCGAGGGACTTGCCATCATCACCCCGCGCTGGATGCGCCATATCCTCAGTGAAAGGACCATGGACCGTTTCGTCAAATACGGCATCAATGTCTTCGGCATCGACCCGACTCTTCCGAAGCAGGATATCGCCGGGAAGGCCATCGACGCCACATACGAATTCTTCGAGAGCATCAACATCCCGATGCACCTCCGCGATGTCGGCATCGACGAAAGCCGGATCGACGAAATGGCTCACCACATCGCCGTCAACGAGGGCCTCGACAAAGCCTATGCCCCCTCTCACCGAACAAGACATCAAGGAAATTCTCCTGGAAAGTCTGTAGGGTAAACTGAACAAGTTGGCAGGAGGGAATAGCTCACATAATTCGGATTATTCGCTGATTATCAGGTTATTAGAAGCACTACACTCAACTGAACGCCCTGCCAAGTCCCATGTTTTTTCATGAGACTTGGCTCATTTACGCATTTCACTGATGCACAGACATTTAGCAAAACAACATGCTGCCAACTTGTTCAAAAAACAGGCGTAGCAAACGGTGCATGTTTAGCAAAGGGTCCAGGTCTAGCAAACGGTGCAGGCGTAGCACCCACAACGACATCAAGAGAACCAGTAGCAGAACCAAACCTATCTCGGCAGCGGGCGGTCGAAGCGGTAGCCGGCGGCGGTGAGGCGGTCGAGGAGGGTGGAGAGTAGCGACGGGGCGGCGGTGAGGCGGTCGTGTAGGAGGATGACGGCGCCGGGATGGAGGCGGCGCATGATGCGGTCAGCCACGCGGGATTCCCAGTCAGGGCGATTGCAATGCATTGTGTCAAAGCTCCTTATGCTCCAGCCGACAGTTTGGAGACCTAGGAGTTTTACGGAGCGGGCAATCGTTGGATTTACAACGCCGAAAGGTGGACGGAAAAGCCGGACCTCTTCGCCGGACAATGCTTCCAGAGTTTTTTTACAGCGTAGAATATCCTCGTTCATGCGCGACGCAGAGTAAAGCGGAAACATATTCTCGTGGCTCCACGAGTGTATGCCAAGTTCATGTCCATCCGCAAGCGCCTGACGGACAATATCTTCGTTTCCGGAAATATTCTTGCCTATGATAAAGAAGGTTGCGCAGGCTCCATGTTTACGCAAAACGTCCAGGACCCCGGTGGTGCAAGTCGTATTGCGCAAAACATCGGCATATCGTTTACCCCGGACCGGGCCGTCGTCAAAGGTCAGATAGACTACTTTCCCGGTTGCACGTTCACGACAAAAAGCCTTCAGATACACGCCAGACCTGATACTTGCGGATGCCCAGAAAAGGAAACCGCAGACAGACAGGACAATGCAGATGATAACGAGCGCCGACATAGGGAATTACAATGCAATATCATTGGAAATCAATGCCATGACGCCGTCAGGATTGACATCGTCCACGTACAGTGTCATCGGACCGGAGCCATTAATGGAGAGGCGGTCGGCGATGATGACGGGAAGCATTGACCCGAAAGCGCCATATTCGGAAACAAGGCCGCTGCAACGTACTGTATCGTAAACAGCCCCGCGTCCGGCACATGCTGAAACGAACTCATCCACAGGACAGGACGCCGGAGCCATGCCCAAAATCCGTGCAGAGCCTCCTGCTGAAGAAAGAAGCAGAGCGCCGGCACCTTCACCGAGAGGCATAAAATCGCCATTGTCAGCACGATACAGCCCAAGACGACGGCGCAGCACATCCACTTCCGGTGTAATCTCGTCGAATCCTCCGACAAGCACATGCTGCCCCGGATGTTCATCCAGAAGCATGACGGCATCGGCAAATGATGCCATGAAACCGGACGCATGCTGAACATAGGTGGTATTGTAACTCCTTATCTTTCTTATCAATGCAATATAGCCGGATGCTGTATTGAAAGTGGACTGCATGAAAGGCGACGGATTCAGAAGTTCTTCGTCACGGTCATAAATACTGTTGCCGAAAGAGACGGTATCTTTCATGAAGCCCATCCCCGTAAACGTCACTATACCAGCCACTTCCTCGGATGCAACATCACCAAGCGCCTGCAAGCCGCAATACACGGACATTTTCAGGAGCCGCCCCATACGGCGCCGCAAATTGGCATCGGTTATCACCGGTTTATAGTCAGGTTCAGCCGCGGACAAAGGCAGCGCCGCCGCACCGGCTATATAACATGGCTTCTCCGGAATTATCGTCAACTTGCTCATACTCTGGAAAATATCAATGATACACAATTGCCGCTGAAACCGAACGCCGAAGACATGGCATGATTCGCATGCAACAACCCGATTCCGTCATAAGGCACCAGACCGGTTTCGTCAACAGGTCTCCCCAACTTCACCTGTCGCATAAACCCAAAATCATTGGATTCCAACGCCTTGCACACCAACGCCGCTTCAATTCCTTCGGACGCGCCAAGCGTATGCCCGATGAACGGCTTTACGGAACTGAACGGCGGAACGCAGCCTCCGAAAACCCGCAACATGGCATTGCTCTCGGCAAGGTCATTCACTTGGGTTCCGGTACCATGGGTATTCACAAAGCCGATTTCACCCGGTTCCAGTCCCGCAAGTTCCAATGCGGCCTTCATTGCCAATCCAGGCCCTATTCCTTCAGGCGTGCTGGCCGTCTGATGGTACGCCTCATTGGCATTGCCCCAGCCCGAAACCTTACAGTAAGGACGGTCAGATTCAGCCGTAAGTACCAGATAACCTGCACCTTCACCAAGATTGAGACCCGCGCGGTCTTCACGGAACGGACGGCAGATTTCCGGATCCAGGATGCGGAGCGAATTGAATCCGTTCAATGTGAAACGGCACAAGGAGTCCACACCGCCGACGATGGCGCAGTCAGCCATACCATGGCGTATCATTCTGGCTCCCAGCATTATGGCATTGCCGGCGGCAGAACATGCAGTACTGACGGTCGACACCAGGGAAGGCTCATCTATAATATCCTGGTTCACAAGGAATTTCACCATGGCAGAAGTCACGGCACCGGGCGAATGCATTTTAAGGAGGTCAGCATTTCCTTCCTCCAGATTCTGGCGATGCTCCGACCAGAAAACCTCGCTCAAGTCCATTCCTCCTACGGAAGTACCAGATATGAAGACAGTTCTGCCATTTGTCCTGACACCTCTGGAAACAGCATCATGCACAGCCTCCTTGACAGCCTTCAGGCCCAGAAGAACAGTCCTGCTTACAATCTCATCAGGATTGATACCAAGTTCCGTTTTAAGCTCAGTATCAGACAGATGCACCTCCCCTACCGGGGAATCTACACGTGTTTCGATACGTTCCGGCTTGGCAAGACGCGAATATCCCCGGAGCATACTGGAGACAGTTTCCCCAAGATTGCCCCCGGCAGCCGAAACCACGCCGGCTCCGCTCACGTATACATTCCGGCTCAAGATTATTTGTTCTGATTAGCCCTGATACAGTCAGCCATCGTTTTGACCGAATAGAACACCTGCTTTCCTTCGGCAGGATTCTTCAACTTGATGCCGTAATCCTTATCCAAAAGGAGTATAATCTCCAGAGCATCAATCGAATCCAGCCCAAGACCCTCTTCGCCGAAAAGCGGAGCCTCCGGATCAATGTCTTCAGGCGTAATCTCTTCAAGGTTCAGCGCATCAATGAGTTGCGCTTTCAGTTTTTCTATCAGCTCGTCCATATAGATTTCAAATTAATTCTCACAAAAATAGCCATAATCCGCTGCAACTGCAAGATGTCAGTTCGGCCGCTCCAGAAGTTTGAACACTGCCTCATATTTGCCTGCAATGCTGTCGAAATATCCTATTATACAATATTTCAGGTCCTGCGCAGCCATCATCATTCCGGCATATTGACAGATGTCGCGCATCTGCCTGTCATCCGACCAGAACCACGTATTTTCCCCTTTGATATGATGCCGGATGGAGACTTCACCGGCAGCCACATTCGGCAGAGTATATACGAACACAGCAGGACTGGCGCCCGCATCTCCCTCACTATCAATAATCTGCTGATGTTTCATATCCGTATCGAGACAGCCGTAACGGCCAGACAAAACCATCCCGCATTCTTCCTCGCCGAAGTCAGTGCCCTCCAGCAGCCTGTCAGCAGCGACATATGCAAGCTTGCAGAAATCATCCATCTTGTAGAACTTCATGTTCTGCCCTCCCCCGGCCTTGAACGCATCACGGATAAACACATGATAATCAGCATTTTCATCAACAAAAGCCACTTCACCGTCCACCTTCACGCTGCCGTCGCCGATTACCACCTCCCTGCATTCACGAACGTCAATATCCACCGATACTCCGACTTCGCCGTCACCGCTGTCGCCCGATTGCAAGGTCACCGCCGCATTGGTCCCGCCGAATCCCGAAGCCGTTTTAAGACAATGACGGACAGCGTTTTCGCCCAATTCGCGGTTCACGGAGGACACGTTCAACGGCATTGGCACACCCAACTCGGAAAAGCCTGCCGTTCCGGCACAGACACCTCTTTTCAATTCCTCTGCGGCAATGATTGTTTCAATGACTCCCGATGCTCCCATCGTATGGCCGAAATACGGCTTGAGGCTCTGGGCCGGAACATCTTGCAGTCCGGCAAGCGAGGCTGCCTTCGATTCCATTTCATCATTGTATGCCGTGGCGGTGCCGTGCATCTGCAACATATCAAGCTGCTGCGGAAGCACCCCAGCCTCATCCATGGCCCGGCGCATTGCGAAATACAATCCGTCACCGGTTCTGGACGGGCCTGAAATATGGTTCGCATCATCGGTTATCGCTCCGCCTGAAATCGCCACGTCACTGCCGGAAAGGCGGTTCCTTGTCAGAAGGATTGCCCCGCATGCTTCGCCCAGATTCAGGCCGCAGCGCGATGCGTCATAAGGCCTGCAGACCTCGTCGCTCAATGATTTGAATGAAGCGAAACCACTGGTAATGAATCGGTTCTGTGTATCTACCCCTACTACTACAGCATTGTCACAAACGCCCGAAAGGATCATTCTTCTGGCGATTACGATGGCTGAGACGCCGGAGATGCAGGCATTGGAAATGATCCGGATATTCGCAGCCGGAAATCCGGTCATCGCCCCTATTCGAGATGCCATCTGCCCGAAAAGCAGCGGGTCATCATCAGCCGGGACGTGAGGGCCTTCCCCGCATCGGCCTTCCAGAAGGGAAACATTGCCCTTGGCGGAAGCGATGATCATCAGCGTCCGGCTGTCCGGAGCGCCAGCAAAAACATTCTTGACACATTCAGCTGCAAGGAGTTCCGCACGCGTATACTCTTCGCCGTACTTTGCGCGGAGAGCTGTATAGACAGCCTCGGGAATTATCCCGGCCATCACGGAAGATTGCGTAACACGCGGATCCGTGCACAGTTTCACGCCGCTTTCGCCACGCAGAACCGCATCCATGTTCCGCTGCACGCCTTCACCCAGCGAAGTTATCATCGCCGCGGCTGACATGTAAACCTTTCCTTTCAGCATTTCATTTCAGGACACAACGGATAAGACTATGTCCATATCCCAGATTATCAATGATTTCCACAATCTTCAGACCGGCATTGCCAATCATGTTTTCGAGGTCATCGCTAAAGAACATCTTGCTGTTTCCGTTCGCCATCGCCGTGAAATAGACGCTGGTCTGCGCCAAGTCGAACGAGGCTGTGTCAAACCTCTGTCTGTCCCACAATGTCTCCATGATAAATACCTGGGTGTCAGCAGTTATGCTCTTCGCGACGCGGGACAATATGCTGACGACCTGTTCCTCGGAAAAACAGTCCAGGAACTGGCTCATCCACACCACGTCGAAACCGCCCGGAATCGCCGTCTCAGGCTTGAGGAGGTCGCCCGCGTGGGTATGTATCCGTTCAGCTCCAGGTTTACCGTCAATGTTTTTCTCCAGCATACCAATTTGCTGAGGCAGGTCCATGACGGTAACATTGACATCAGCGTATTCGGAAACGCACTTCAACGCAAATCTTCCGGTGTTGCCGCCGATATCGAGAATGCCGGCGGGATTGTCCGCAAACACGTGAGGCAGAGCTTCTTCGAAAGAATTGTCCGAATAGAAATGGTCGAATCCGAACCAGCTTTTCTGGATTTCCGGCTCAAATGAGGAGAGCCCTTCGTACAATGTCGGCCAGTTTCCAAGTTCCTTGAGCCCGGCAGGTTTCCCTGTCTGAATCGCCTCGTCCAGATGGAACATGCCCTTATAGTTCACGTCATGGTTGAAGTCAATGTCGGCTTTCACCATGGGGTCATTCAGCAGGAACCACCCTATCTTGGAAATAGTGAAACGACCGTCGTTGTAAAATACCGTTCCGGCCGTGAGAGAAGATTCCAGAAGAACCTTGGCCCCGTACATTGAAATGCCTGACGCTGAGGAGATTTCAGCGATGGTAAGGCCGGCAGGATTTTTTCTGCCCGCTTCTTCCAACATGGCGAAAATACCATATTTAATCATCAGGCGGCTGACCTGAAAGACAATCGGCGCAAATGCAATCTGATGTGCAACTCGTTGGGCATCAGCGGCCGACATCCGGTACCCGTTATATTTCTTGTCCATAATAATCAGAGGTTCAATTATTTCGCAATCCCCAGAAATCATAGTAATTGTACCATTGTTCAGGATGATCTGCAAGTTCTTTTTCCAATGCCCGTACAAATTGCTCAAGGACAATGCTTTCCGCATCTTTCCTATGTTCGGGCTGTTCAATCATTGAAAATGAGAAGCGGTAGGTCATGTGCGGCTCGCGTACGGAGAAATAGAGCAGCACCGGGACACGCATCCGCGCAGCCAGATGGAATACGCCGAACGGAAACCTGGCCTCATGTCCCATCAATGCAGATGTCATGAGTTTCTCTTCATTGACATACCTGTCTCCCAGAAAACATACCAGTTCTCCCCTGTCCAGCGCCTCGGTTATCATGAAGATATGCGCGAGATTGTCCTTGTTTACAGGTATTATCTTGAACGGGGCGTCGGACTTCTGGTTTTCTTCCAGAACTTCCTTTATATCAGCATGTTCATTGTCATACATCACAAGATTCAGCTTGGTGCCGTACCGCTTGAAAAACGGTTCTCCTGCAGCCCAGTTGCCGAAATGCGCACCGATTATAATCGCGCCACGTCCTGCCTCGACGGCATTCTTCAGAAATTCGAAATCTTCGAACTTATAGTTGTATCTGTCTGACAATCCGGAAGATATCGCCACCTTGTCAATGATTGACTGTCCGAAGGAGAAGTAGTTCCGGAAAATGAAAGCCGCCGACTTCAGCCTGCCGTAACCGAGAATTTTCCGTGCATATCGCCAGATGTCGGCTGTCGAGGAAGGTGCTGCCGCAATGAAATACAGGGCGACGAAGAACAGCAGGAAATATGCGGCCTTCACGCCGCAATGCCTTATCAGAAAAATGAATATCTGATAGCCGGTCTTTCCTCCCCGGGATTTTCCCTGCCATTGTTCCGCCATAGGTCCAATGTTTACTGACGGGTTTCGGCCCCTGAAATCTTTCCGTAAAGAAAGTCATAGAAATCGGAAAATGTCCGGATTCCGGCGAAGTCTTCCTTCTTCATGACATAACCGAAATTCTTCTCGACGAGCACCACGATGTCCACAATGTCCAGACTGTCCAGGTCCAGCACTTCCATAAGTGGTGCATCAGGCTGCATATCAATGATATCCGCCTCGAATTCTTCCGACAATATACTATTGGCTTTAGTGACAAGTTCTTCTTTGGTCATCATGGAATCAGCATTAAACATCCAAAATTTTCCTCAATATCAAGTTTACGAAGTTATAGCATTTTTTCGGCTTGTGCAAATCGGAGAAATAATATAACTTTGGAAAATTTATCATTGACAATGAACTTTTCCGCTTCATATATACGTCTCACCCTCATCACCGCCGCTGCAGTCATCTTGCAAGCATTTGCCTTCCCTCTTGCCTACGGAATGGAATCTGCTCCGGATTCCTCAAAATTCGGGCATAGAATGGGTATAGACACGCGTGTGGCATGGCTAATCCCGACCAATGATTTTTTTCGCGGAGAGAATTATTTGGGGCATCGTTTGAACAGCGCCTCATCCATCCATCTTAAATATGCGTTCACTTTTCCGTCATGGAGCCGTGAGGGATTATTGCATCCCACTGCATATCAAGGCATTGGAGTTGCGTGCAATACATTTTTCGACCACGAGGAAATCGGCACCCCTGTTGCCTTATATGTTTTTCAGGGAGCAAGGATTGCAGACATCGGACCGAAACTTTCACTGGACTACGAGTGGAATTTCGGCATTTCTTATGGCTGGCATCCGTACGAGGGCCCGTTCGGTTCGTCAGGAACTTCAGACAGCGCAGACAGGCTAAATGACAAGAACACCGTCGTAGGTTCCAAGTTCAACGCATATATCAATGCCGGGCTGATGCTGACGTGGCGGGTCACCCCTTCACTTTCATTGAACGGAGGCATTGACCTGACACATTTTTCGAATGGAAACACGAAGTATCCGAACGCCGGAGTGAATTGTCTTGGCGCGAGGCTCGGAGCGGTTTACGGTTTCGGCAATGCCGGACGTAACGGTATGAACAGCAGTCTTTTAAAAGCCTCAACCAGGCACAAGGAAAGATTCATTGACAGACTATCCATCGATGCCGTCATCTATGGTTCCGTCAGGGCCAAAGGCATGATTTACAATGGTCAGGCCGAGATTGCCAAAGGTAAATTCGGGATTCTCGGGGTAAATATCAATCCTCTTTACAGGGTCAGCCGCTGCTTTCAGGCAGGCATTTCGGCCGATATCCAGTATGACGAAAGTGCCAATGTCTTCGACCATGTGGCTGATGAACGTAGAGATGACGGCAGTATACAGTTTTATAGACCGGCATTACGGGAGCAGATTGCGGCAGGCCTTTCGCTCCGCGCAGAACTGACGATGCCGATCTTCTCCGTAGCAATCGGTTTCGGTCACAATGTCATCTACAAGGGACAAGACATGACAGGATTCTATCAGCTAGCAGCCCTCAAGGCCCACTTCACGAAGCACCTGTTCCTGCACATCGGCTACAAATTGCGCAAATTCCACGACCCCAACAACCTCATGCTGGGCCTCGGCTGGAAATTCGGCGCAAGGACTTCGCGAAACTAGAATTCCTGCACCAAAGGCAGTTCCAGATATGAATCTACGGAGCGGATGGTCATATCAATTTTCTGATAATCAGCGGATTCTGCCGTATACGGATTCTTCAGGAATTTCTGAGGATTCATGGCAATGATCGGGAACCAGCTTCCCTGCACCTGCACCATGATGGAATGCCCCTGAACGAAATGGTGGTCAATGTCGCACATCGTGAATTCCACTGTCACACGCTTGCCAGATTTCACGGATTCGGGTTTGCCGAAACCGTTGCGGAAGCGGAGCGGCATGACATCGCCACGCACCAGCATCTGATAGCCGTCAGGACGCACGTCAATGAGTTTCACGATGACATCCGCATCAAGCTTCCCCCCCCATTTTCCGAGTCCAGCACAAGGTCCATTCTTACTTTGACAGGACCTGCGACATGGATATTGCTCTTCAATTCAGCGCCACGATATGTGGCGACATCTTTCCTTACTGATGCAAAGCTCTGGTCTGCAACCATATAGGACCTGTCGCGACCGGTGGATTTCACGTCCATATAAGGAACTGGAGATGCCGGGTCGGAAGTTATGGTCCGCGTGCCTTCCGATGGTACGGAAGTCATTGACCTGAAGGATAGAGAGTCATGTCCGGACAGGTACAGCTTGTTGAATTTCATGTTTTTCGGAGGCCATACGTCATAGCTTTCCCAGAATTCCGCCATAGAGCGGCCCTCCATTACGCTGCGCATGGATTCGCCCGAAGGACAGACATTGACACGGACAGGTTTCACGCCTTTTCCTTCCAGATAGTATGAAAAGAACGGAAACTCCACACTGTCCTGATAATAGGCACCTGACTTTTCGCCGTACCAGACGTCCGCGAGATGGTTTGCCGTGCGGTTGTTCCATCCGCCGTGATACCATGGTCCGGCAGCCAGATACAGTTCACAGTCCGGAGACATTGTCTTCAACATTTCGTATGTACGGAAAGCGCCGTAACAGTCTTCCGCATCGTAGAAACCGCCTGTCACCAGCATCGGGATCCTTATGTCCTTCAAGTGCGCGCTCGGGTCCCGGTCCTTCCAGAAGCGGTCATAATCAGGATGTCCCATCATCTGATTCCAGAAGCGCAGGCTGCCGCCGAGGAATGTGTCGAGTTCCTTCAACGGCCTTCCCAGATAGTATTCGTAAATGTCCTTGTCGATTTTGAGAATACTTCCGAGGCTTTCGGTCGACGGACATGGACGGTGACGATAGAAACTTGAGCCGAAACGGTAGGCATCCGCAAGGCAGAGCGCGCCGTTATGATGTGCATCGTCTCCCATAAACCAATCAGTAGCAGGAGCTTGCGGAGATGCAGCCTTAATTGCCGGATGGCGGGACAATGCTGCCAGAGTGGTGTAGAATCCAGGGTAAGAGACGCCCTTCACGCCCACATTGCCGTTATTCTTCGTGTTCTTCAAAAGCCATTCTATCGAATCGTACACGTCAGTGGCATCGTCCACCTGCACCACGCCTTTCACTACAACCGTATCTGCAGCGCCATCAGGTCCCGACACATAAGGTCTCATGTTTTCATATTCACCTTCACTGAGGAATTTTCCTCGCACATTCTGCTGAACGATTATCCATCCTTCAGCCGCATAATTAGCCATATCCCATTTCATTCCGCCAGGATATTTCTCGACCTTGCCCTCCGTTTCGATTTGTCCGGGTTTTAGACCGTATGGCTTGAGTCCGTACGGCGTGCGGAACAGCATAATCGGGCCGGCCTTCTTGCCAAGTTTCTCAAGAAATTGCTGCACAGGCTCATAGATGGCCGTATAGATATGTTTCCCGTCGCGCATTTCTATCATGACTTCGCGTCGGGTATAGTTTTCCTTGAGCCAATTGTCATCTACGATTTGCCCATTCTGTGCGAATGCCGATGCCAATGCTGACATCATTAGTGCAATAACTGTGATTATGCGTTTCATTATACGTTATGTTTTAACAATTCCACCCGCAAAGTTAGTCATTTTCCGCTTATTTCCTTTCATTTCGTTTTATTTCGACCATCAGGAGACTCTACTTCCCATGGGTAACGCCGTAACCGAAGAGGGCAAAATCGCCTTTGCAAGGATCGTTGGGAAAGATATCGCGGAAGGCATCGGTAATTTCTTGGACGGTCTTGATATCCTTTGGCTTGCGGGCAGTCAGACCCAATTCCACAGCCTGGGTGTAGACATGGACATCCAGGGGAATCAGAAGTTCGTCAGGGGAAATGTTCTTCCACAGGCCCAGATCCACCTTGCCGTCGTCACGGACCATCCAGCGCCGGAGCATGTTGATTTTCTTGTTCGGCGCCTTCGCATCTTCCTTCTGCCCGAAAACCAATGTCCTGATTTCGGAAACGCCCAATGATTCTAGACTATCCTGCCCGACATAGATGCTTTTCAACCGCGCGCAAATCGCCGCTACCTCGCTCCATTTCACGGTACGATGAATGCTGACGGGGTCGTCACGCCAACTTCCCCGCATTACATAATCGTATGGTTTCCAAGACATTTCATCGAAAAGTCGGGAACAATCACGTACAATCATTGACCTGCGCCCCCAGGCGAAATGAGCCGCGAAAATCGCCGAAATCTCCACGTCTTTCAGGCCGCACAGGCCGGAACGCATCAGTTCCGCGAAACGCGTAGGAAAAATTATCGGGTCCTCCTGAAAATATCGCCTGTCATTGTAGGTTTCCGCCCATTGTTTCAACAGGGCTGCCGTATCTTTCATCATATTATTATAAAGCTTTTACCGAATCTCTCACGGCCACCGAATCCTTTGCCTCCACAAGCGCCTGAAGCTGAACCGACAACGTCTTGTACAACGAATCCAGCAGCGGCAGATTTTCAGGACGGACAGGCTCGGCGCTAGGCGACTCCATGGTCAGAGGATTGATAGGCGAACCTCCTTTCCAGACACGGAAATCCAGATGAGGACCAGTAGCAACGCCGGTCGCGCCGACATAACCGATGACATCACCCTGACGGACACGGTCACCGACCTTAAGACCGGAAGCATAACGCGAAAGATGCAGATATGCAGTCGTATAGACAGAATTATGGCGGATTTTCACAGTGTTGCCACCACCGCCTGACCAGCCCTTGCTGATGACGGTACCGTCACCGATCGACATGACCGGCGTACCTGTCGGAGCCGCATAATCCACACCGGTATGAGCCTTGACTCTACCCGTCACAGGATGCTTGCGACGGTATGAAAAACCGGAACTGATGCGGGAAAAGCGCAGCGGCGCCTTCAAGAACGCCTTTTTCATGCTCTCGCCCTTCTCGTTCCAATAAACATTGCCGCCATCCCCCTGATCCAGCCGAATCGCAGGCAGGCACTTCCCGCCATGAGAAAATTCCGCGTAATAAACCGTGTCAATGTCAATGACTTCACCTCCGCACAACGCTTCATCATACATGACGCTGAAACGGTCGCCCGGCTGAATGGAAAAGAAATCCACCGTCCAGGCATAGATATCCTCCAGATGAAGAATCAGCATCTGAGGCGCTCCGGCACGACGCATATCATTCCAGAGCGATGATGAAATCTTCACGTCAGCGATCTTCCTCACATGGTCCACAGGACGCGCAACTTTCCATGCTCCAAACGGTTCCATGCATTTGAACACCGTCATGTCTATCTTGTTCTCATTGTACACGACGAACTCCAGAACCTGCTCCGTGGAATCCTTCAGCGTATAATACGCCTGCCACGGATTCCCCGCGCGCATCTTCCCCGGCGAGAAAACAGAATCGCTCGCCGACACCAGATCCATCGTCTGCTTCGGCGTCAAGCCCAGACGAGTCATCAGCCCCATGAAAATTTCGCCGTTTTTCACCACGCCTTCGGCCAATGCGAAAGAATCGGTGCAGAAGCCCAGCGGATAAACGGTATCTTTCTGTTCTTCAATGATTTTCGTTTCCTTTCTGTGACAGGAAGGAATAAATGTCAATGCTGCCACAGCCAAGAGCGCTCCGGCAAGCGATAAAGTCCCATGTTTCATGGCATCAAAGATAGTAACATTCAAAAAAATATAATGAAAAAAATGACTATCTTTGGAAGATTTGCATCGAAAGAGACAGTATGCAGGGCGACAAAAACATAACTCCGGTGGCATTTTTCCGCTCACCGTTTTCCTCCAAGTTCGGAGTTCCTCGCCAAAGCGGCGTGGTGGAAGAACTCGAAGGAAGAATCGTGTTCACGCGGGAATTCGCCAGAGAAGAAGCGATACGCGGATTGGAAGGCTTTGATTACCTGTGGCTTATATGGGGTTTCTCCGGCAATGAAGGCAAATGGAGCCTGACCGTCAGACCTCCGCGCCTGGGCGGCAACAAGTCCGTAGGCGTTTTCGCTTCACGTTCCCCTTTCAGGCCCAACGGGCTCGGACTCTCCTCAGCCAAAATCATTGACATTGACCTGAATGGCCCCGAAGGGCCGGCAATCATTGTCGCGGGCGCGGACCTTATGGACGGCACGCCGATTTATGACATCAAACCTTATGTGGCGTATTCGGATGCGCATGAAGGCGCGCGTTCCGGCTTCACGGACGGGACGGCATGGCATGAGGCTGAGGTGGATTTTCCGAAAGGACTCCAGCAGAAATTCACCGGGCTCAGCAAGACGACAGATACTGAAAAAGCTCTCATCGCATTGCGCAAGACATTGGCACAGAAGCCGATACCCCAATACAGCCATGACCCCGGACGCATCTACGGCATGCCGTTCATGGGATGCGACATCAGGTTCCGCGTAGAGGGCAACCGCGTGACTGTCATTGACATAGACTCTGAAATAAAACAAAAATAGCATGACACCGACAATCATCATCATAACAATACTCGCCTACTTCGCCACCATTCTTGCAATCTCCTGGTTTACAGGCAGAAAAGCGGACAATGCAGCTTTCTTCAGCGGCAACCGCAAGCAATCCTGGTACGTCGTAGCATTCGCAATGATCGGCTCCGCAATGTCAGGCGTAACCTTCGTTTCCGTGCCGGGCATGGTCGCGGCATCCGGATTCGGCTATATGCAGATGACACTCGGATTCATTGCCGGACAGCTGGTCATAGCCTTCGTGCTGGTGCCGCTTTTCTACAAGATGAACCTGGTTTCCATCTACGGCTATCTGGAAAACCGCTTCGGCATCTCCTCGTACCGCACAGGCGCATGGTTCTTCTTCATTTCCAAGATGCTGGGCGCGTCCGTCAGGCTCTACCTCGTCTGCATCGCCCTGCAGCTCATGGTCTTCACCCCGCTCGGCGTGCCGTTCAATGTCAATGTCCTGGTGACGATTCTGGTGCTCCTTGCCTACACATACCGGGGCGGCGTGAAAGCCGTCATCTGGATTGATTTTCTGAAAACATTCTGTATGCTGGTATCCATCATCCTCTGTACCATCTTCATCAGCAAGGCATTGGGCTTCACGTTCGGGTCAATGTGCCACGCCGTGGCGGACAGCGGAATGTCCCGCATATTCTACTTCGACGATCCGGACCACCCGCAATATTTCTTCAAGCAATTCTTCGGCGGAATGTTCACCCTGATAGCGATGACAGGTCTGGACCAGGACATGATGCAGCGTTCTCTTTCGTGCCGCAACGTGAAAGACTCGCAGAAAAACATCATCACCAGCGCATTGCTGCAGACCGTAGTGATTTTCCTTTTCCTTGTGCTTGGCGTGCTTCTCTATCTGTTCGCCGGGACTTATCAGATACCGGAAGCCACAGGCGACCAATTATTCCCTGCCGTTGCGACAAGCGGACTCCTTCCTGCACTGTGCGGCATCCTGTTCGTTCTGGGCTTGGTTTCATGTTCATACGCCGCCGGAGGGTCTGCACTTACAGCATTGACCACATCATTCACGGTGGACATTCTGGGGACGAAAGGACGTACGGAAACGGAAACGAAGACATTGCGCCAGCGCGTCCATATAATCATGGCGGCATGTATGGGCTTGACTATCATTGTCTTCTCACTGCTGAACAACACCAGCGCAATCGATGCCGTATACAAACTCGCGAGCTACACCTACGGACCGATTCTGGGAATGTTCGCCTTCGGCATATTGACGCGAAGAGAGGTGCGCGACGGCTGCGTTCCATGGGTTTCGATTGCCGCGCCACTGCTCTGCCTCGTGCTCCAGCTCAATTCCGAGCGCTGGTTCGGCGGTTATCAATTCAGCTACGAACTGTTGATTTTCAATGCTTTATTCACAATGCTAGGCCTGCTGGCGTGCAGCCGTCAAGGAAAGGCATAATCGTATACGACCCGAAACTACAATTAATGAAATGAAGAACAGAGAACAAACAATCATACGGACAAGCTGGGCAGGAGTCGGCATCAATGTCCTCCTGGCCGGTTTCAAGGCAGTCATCGGACTGCTTTCAAATTCCCTCGCCATCTTGCTCGATGCGGTAAACAACGTCACGGATGTGTTTTCCGCCAGTGTAACCATCATCGGCATGAAACTGGCCTCCAAACCGGCTGACAAGGAACATCCGTTCGGACATGGCAGGGCCGAATATTTCACGGCCGTACTCATCTCCGTAATCATCATATTGGCGGGAGGTTCGTTTCTCGTGGAATCATTCAAGAAAATTCTGCACCCCGAGCCGGCGGACTATTCCACGCCGATGCTCATCGTGCTGGCTGTAGCTGTTCTCGTGAAGATTCTGCTGGGGCATTTCGTAAAACGCATCGGCCACAGGGTCAATTCGGAATCACTGGTGGCAACAGGCGCCGACGCATTGTTCGACGCACTGGTAACAAGCGCCACTCTTGTCGCCGCCATCTGCGGAATGATATTCGGACACAGTCTGGACAATATCCCTATCGACGGCATCCTCGGCCTTCTTATCTCATTGATAGTCATCAAGTCAGGCTACACGATGCTGATGAGCCCGGTCAATGAGCTTATGGGCGAGCGCATCCCGGCAGGATTGACGAAAGCCATAAAGGCGGACATCTGCAAAATCAGTCCGGTGCTGGGAGCTTACGACCTCCAGCTTCACAATTACGGCCCGAAACAGATGATCGGTGCCGTAAACGTGGCACTCCCGGAGGAAATGACCGCCGAGCAGATTCACCTCCTTTCGCAGCGTATCAGACGTGAAATATATGAGAAATACAGCGTCCTCCTGACAGTAGGAATCTATGCCGTAATCACCGGAAACAAGGAAATCGTCGAGATGCAGGATGCGATTTCAGCCATAGCGATGTCGCGCCCCGGAGTGCTCCAGGTCCACGGCATGTTCATCGACACCGTGGAGCGCCATATCTCGTTCGACATTGTAATAGACTTTTCCGTACGCGACATCCTGTCATTGAAGCAGGACATCACCGACGCCATCCTGGCGCGCTGGCCGGATTATTCCGTCCAGATCAATGCCGACAAGGATTGGTGCGACTAAAGGCCTTTGGCCTTGCCTTCGTCCCAGATGGCATCCATTTCGGCCAATGTCATTTCCTTAAGGTTGCGGCCCTGTCTGAGGGTGTGTTCTTCCAGATATGTGAAGCGGCGGCGGAACTTGTCACATGCGCGGTTCAATGCAGTGTCAGGATTCAGTCCATAAAGTCTGGCGGCATTGATCACCGAGAACATGAAGTCGCCAAGTTCTTCTTCGGCGCGGTCTCTGGCGGTTCCCGGAACTGGAGTCATGGTATATCCTGCCGGAACGGTATCGCCCAGTCCCTCCTCTTCAGCCATCGCCTCAAGTTCCGCCTGGAATTCTCCCTGCTCTTCCTTGACCTTGTCCCAGACCTGCGACGGGCGTTCCCAGTCGAAGCCGACTCCCCTCGCCTTGTCCTGCATGGAATAGGCTTTCAGAATCGGCGGCAATGAATCCGGCACTCCGGAAAGGACACGTTTGTTGCCGCCTTTCTCCTTCATCTTCATCAGTTCCCAATTCTCGGAAACCTGCTCTGCATCAGCGGCTTTCCCCTCTGCAAAGACATGCGGATGACGGAAAATCATCTTCTCGCAAAGACGTTCCATAACGTCAGCGACATCGAATTTGCCTTGTTCTTCGGCAATCTTGGAATAGAATACAATGTGCAGCAGCAGGTCGCCAAGTTCCTTTTCCAGGTCCTTGTCGTCTTTCTTCATCACCGCATCGCTGAGTTCATAGACTTCCTCCACCGTCAATGAACGCAGTGTCTCCCAAGTCTGCGCGCCATTCCACGGGCATTTCGCCCTGAGTTTGTCCATCACATCCAACACGCGCCCGAACTGCGCCAGTTTTTCTTCTCTATCGTGTGCCATAGTAAAATCAATTAAGCATTTCCGTCCGGTTTCCGGACATGTCCGCAAAATTAGCAAGAATCTGCAAGAAAACCACGAGCGCATAGATGAAAAATGCCGGCAGGAAATTCCTGCCGGCACCACAGTATATAGAGCTATATCAACTCAACCATGAACTACCATGGAGTTGAAAGATCTTCACTTGATACATTCTCTACCCAAGTAAAGGAGTGGTCTGTATGCAAGTGGTGATGATCTCCTGCAAGATTCTTGAACACTTTCTGGCTTGCATCATAGTTGCCCTTGGAAATTCTCCAGTAACCGATAAGGCCTTTGCTGCTAGGAGAAACGGACTTGATGCTGTTGGCAATCTGATCTGCAGACCTTGCCACATCCCATACGCGGATTTCGTTTGTCATAGTCTGACAGCCATACCACCACCTGTCACCAGGAGCCCAATAGCCATTGCTGCCACCGACACCCATGAATGACATATATGGGAACTCACCGTTATTGACAACGCTCATTGCAATTTCCTTTCTGCCTGCAAATGAACCATTCACATATATTGTCACATATGTTCCGTCGAAGGTAACCGCATAATGCTGCCACTTGTTGGATTCGATAGCGATAGTAGGGTTCAAGTAATCTCCGATACCCTGGAACTGAGCCCAAGAATGGGCTTTCACGCCATCCTGATCGCTCTGAGGGTCCTCGAAACGAGCCATAAATTCGCCTGATCCAGGGTTACAGAAGAACAAATCCCTATTACGATTGCCGGTATCGGATACCTGCAGGCGCATCTCGATAGTAAACTGCGGGATACTGAAAGCCTCATCAGTCCTGAGGCCGGAAGCACCGTTGAATTTAGCGACATCATCTATGATTTCAGAAGAAATCACGTATACAAAAGAACTGGTACGGCCGGTAACATCAGCATTGCCGGAAACTTTTTCCATACGGAGAGGCAGTGCAAACGGTGTTCCTATCAGATTTGCCGGAAGAGGATCAATAGAAATAATGAACGGATCCTGAGAATACTTTCCTGCCGGAATCTTTACAGCAGACTCCAGGTGCACAAGATCCTCGGGAAGAGCATCGTAGCTTGTACCTTCTGCCTCATTGAATCTTGTAAGCATATCTTTGTCGATAACAAGACGATACTCGGCATCTGCATTTTCTTTATCTGTCAAAGAAGGCGTAAGAGCGAGGTTGGTAACTGACGTTCCAAGTGTCACGACAGTATTCGCAATTCCCGGAGCGGCATTGCTTTCCACGAGGTATGCATGGACCCCAAGCTTATCGCCCATTGATCCTGCTGCGCCGTATTCTGCATCGTTACAGCCGCATGCAGCTATGGCCATAAAAGCAAGAGCGCTATATCTAATAATATTTTTCATAAATAATTCTTATTTAAGATTGTCTATATCTTCCTGCTATCCCCTATCTTTCGATAATAGTATTCCCAGGAGCAGGGTTCTGCTGCTGAATGGCTTTACGCATCCATTTGAATGGCGGCGTATTCACCCTTTCATTACTGAAACGATATGCACCGAATCCACCCTTTCTGAAGCCGTTTGACGGTTTCCAGTCTGCAAATCCTACGAGAGAAGGCATGACTTTCTTATCCCAACCACGGCCATTAATGTCCCACCAAGAGTATCCGCCGTTCAAGCAGTCAATAGCACTCTCAAGATTCTCCGTGACAATAAATTTCTTGGTAATTTCCTCTTCGGACATTTCCGATGAGAAAGCCCGGATAGTCGATTGCAGACGTCCCTCCAAACCAGAAGCGCCATTCAAATAAGCCTGATTCACGAAATAATCGAAATATTTGGCAAGCTTCGCTGCATTAGGCTGGGATGTATAATATCCGTCAACGATGAACATCTTGTCTGTACCGGACTGAGGTCCGATATACTTGCCCATTTCTTCTACGAACCAAGTGTAATACTGAGAGTTACGACAGAGTGATCCGCCATATTCACCCGGCTCATAGTCGATATCAATACCGCTGAAACCATAAGCATTCAGAGAATCGGCAACAGCCTTTGTCCATTTGATGATGGAATTATGGATAGCTTCATTGTCACCATCTTTCCATCCCCAGAATTCCTTTCGCTCCTGGACCGTCTGATATTCAGCAGGAGAGTAGAAACATCCGACTTCTGCAATGAATGAGCAGATAAGCACCTTGGTACCCTTTACTTGTGTAACGAAATCAAGGTCTGCCTTCTTGGTAGGAGTAAGATGGGCATTGTTCCACAACGAGATGATATCCATCGAGTCAGGTACTGCCTGAAGCATGTTGGTAGTAGCGGCACCGCCTTCACCCCACTCACTGTACCATCCGAATGCAACGGAGTGGTCGCTTTTCTTATAAGCCCTGAGCGCCTCATAATAAGCATCATCCTTTGTAATTTCGGTCATTGGCCTATCGAATTCTTTCGGCTCAGGTGTTGTCCAGTCACTACAGCCTGTCACAGCGAAAACCGCAACTGCCGGAATGAGTGCTTTCAATATATTGAATTTCATATTCTATCTGATTTTATAGATTAATTTTTCTTGGCCCAGAAAAGATCTACGGACTCGTCATCCTTGCCACCGAGCAAGCTTACAGCAGCTGCATAATTGTCTTTATTCAATGTATGCTCCTTGTAAGAGTAACGGAGTCTGCGGAGACCGCGGGCATTGTTGGTGATTACACCATTTGAAAGGTTGTCGATAACCGGAGCAAGTTCAGGATAACCTGTTCTTCTGTACTCTGTCCAAGCCTCGATACCCATAGGATAGTTGGCAATCCATTTCTGTGTAATGATCTTTTCGAGTTTCTGCTCCTTGGTTGCGCTGTCGCTCCATGCGATTGTAACCTTGGTGTTTCTGGTATAGTTAGGGAATCTGCCTATAGGATCGTTCTCATAAGAAGCAGGAACGCTGCTGCCATCAGCTACATAAGCAGAATATCCGCTTGAAACGCCCCACTGTTCCATCGAAAGTTTGATACCATGCTCATAGAAATCTTTTGCACTGCCTGAAATCCATCCGTTAAGAATGGCCTCTGCGATAAGGAACTGAGATTCAGCAGCTACGAAAACAGGAAGTTTGTCAGTAGCAGAGAAGGCGCACATCGAATATCCTTGAACAGCTGTTTTTTCGAAAGAGCCTTTGCCTGAACGCATTCCGAAATAATTACCATATGTAGACTTGGTGAAGTATGCCGGACGTCTAGGGTCATTGTAACCGTTCATGTAATCCACGATAGACGAGCCGCTTCTGAGGTCACCCCAGGATGCGCTGGCCAGCTGATAAGGGTTCGGCTGGGTGCGCGGGTCCATCATGGCATTGTCAGCATTGACATTGATGAAACCGAACGGAGACTCGTAAGCGCTCTTGAAGGCTTCTTCGTCACCGGAGCGGACTGCTGCGCGCATGATATAGGAGTTGGCAAGTTTCGCCCACTTGGCATAATCTCCTGCGAATACAGGGTCCTGGGCTGCAATAGGCTTCTTGTCAGGATATGCACTTGCATAGCCGGCAAGTACGGATGCAGCATTCTTGAGGTCCTCGATAATGCTCTTGTAGACGTCCTCGTTCTTGTCGTAAGCCACATACATCTGGCCGTCTGTCACCTTGCTGTAAGGAATCGGGCCATACATGTCAGCGACACGCATCATAGCTGCGGCACGGAGGATATTTGCCATGGCATAATAGTGACCGGAAGCGCCTGTGAACTTCTCGATTTCGAAATAGTTAGCATAAATGTCGAGGAACATTGTCTCGTAAGGAATATTGTTCCAGGAATCGGATGCATTGAAAGTATCGAAGTTCTGACCGCCCCAACGGTTGGACAGTGTAAAGTATCCGCCAAGAGAGCCGACCATCTGGTCAATCATCTGGGAGTCATTCTGCTGCACATACATAAGAGATTCGATCATCGTCGGAATGAGAATTGACGGATCCGAACTCTTGATTGCATACGGGTCTGTATTATATTTCTCGAAATTCTTTGTACATCCTCCAAGTACGCTGAGGATAGCGCAGAAAGCGAGAACTTTGATTAATTTGTTCATGATATTCTTCGTTTTTAGAACTGGAGTTTAACATTGAAACCGAAATTTCTGGTGCTTGGAAGCATGAAATAGTCAACTCCCTGGTAATAGTTGTTGCCTGTGGCAGCTGAAAGTTCCGGATCGAACGGTGCCTTGCAGTAGATCATTGCAAGATTACGTCCTACTACGCCCAATGTAAGATTCAGCTTGTCGTTGAACCACTTCTTAGGGAAGGTATAGTTCAATGAAAGTTCCTGGAGACGGACGTTGGTGGCATCATAGAGGTAGAATGCATCATAACCTCCCTGAGCAGTACTGATTGTCGTATAGTAATCTTTTGCTCCAAGTTTACCATAGTTTACAGCAATTCCACCTGCATCACGCATTGCAGCAGATGCTTCTGAAACGCCATAGTAGTCGAGGATACCCTGGGTTGCAGAGTAAACGAGACCGCCTACACGTGCGGTGAGCACTACTCCGAGGGAGATTCCCTTGTATCCGAAGTTGTTGCTCCATCCGAAGTTGCCCTTAGGTGCAAGCTGTCCGGCCTTGTAAGCCTCGATTTCTTCTACCTTGATGTTGCCGTTGTTGTCCACAGCCACGTTACCGTTGAGGTCGCGTGCCACTCTGTGCTTGATATAGATATCAGAAAGAGAACCGCCTTCGCGGAGGATTACCTGAGGAGCCACGTTGGCTGCACCCAACCAGTCTTTCTCGATTCTGTCCACGTCTACCGGAAGACCTGTGATAGGGTCAGGAATACCATGAGCGAGTTCCTTTACCTTGTTCTTGTTGAAGGTATAAGTGAAATTGCTGCTCCAGCTGAAGTCACCCCATTTGTTGTCATATCCGAGAGCGAGCTCGACACCCTGGTTCTCGATGTTACCTGTCTGTGCCACGAAGTTCTTGTATCCTGAAGATGCTGAAAGCGGAGCATAGATGGTCTGGTTGTAAGTATTGGATTTGTAATAAGTCACATCCAAAGAGAGGCTTTCGAAGAAGCGTACGTTGAGACCGATTTCCCATGACTTGGTATCCTCCGGCTTGAGGTTGTAAGCAGGATAGGTATCGCTCTTGCTCCAGTTATGTGTCTGGTCGCTGTACTTGTAGCTAGGATTTGAAAGGAATCTGTCAAATGGAGAAGCTACCTGTGAATATGAACCGCGGACTTTCATGAATGTAAACCATGAAGGCATCTCGAACATATTGGAAACGACTGCAGAAAGACCTGCTGACCAGTAGAAGAATGACTTGTTGTCCGTATAGGCGAGCTGTGAAGCCCAGTCATTTCTTCCGGTGAGGGTAAGGAACAGCATGTTGTTCCAACCTGTCTCGACAGAAGCGAAGACGGCCTGTGTCTGATCGTGCCATCCCTCCTGGTTGCCCTTGTAGTTGACAGCAGTATTGAGGTTGTTCGTAGCGAAGTGGTTAGGCAGGATGAGGTCACCGGCAGCGCGGGTCATCTCATATCTCTGGTCATTGATGGATGCACCGGCATTCACGATCAATCTCCAGTCACCCCAAGTCTTGTCGACATTGGCAATGATATCACCATAGAATGATCTGTCGGTCATGTTGTCCAGCATGTAACCTCCGTTGTCACCTGCGAATGTGGTCAATGTAGTCGCATAGTACTTGGTGGTCTGGCGATATGTGGACTCGTCCAGACGTGCACGTGCGGTAACATTCAGCCATTTGAAAGGAATATACTGGAGAGAAGCATTGTACATGTAACGACGCTTGTTCATGTCACGATTGTTGCGGTTCTGCACCCAGTAAGGGTTCTGGATATTGTGGGAGCCCTCGGAATATGGCCAGTACTGTGTCTTGACACCTGTTACAGGGTTCCATCTTTCATAGAGACGCACCTCATTGAAATCATCTCCTCTCGGGAAGAGATAAAGACCAGGAAGAGGGTTGAAATAAGTACCCTGCGATACGAGGTTGTGGTCTTTCTGGATAATGAAGCTTGCACCGAAATCGAGGATGAGCTTGTCCTTTGCAAACTTGGCAGTATTGCGTGCGGTGAAGTTGTATCTGTCGTAGCTGCTCTCAGGAACGATACCGGTAGTATTGGTAGTGGTAGCGGAGATGTAGGTCTGGTTCTTGGCTGTGCCTGTGGAAAGTGAAACAGAGTTGATTACATCTGTACCGGTATTGAAGAATTTGCGAGGGTCATAGCTGTATGTATCAGGAAGTTCTGCACCCCAGCTGTTGTATCCCGCACTCTTTCCGTAACGGTCCTGCATGTCAGGCATCATGTATGCCCTTGAGAATGTGGTGCTGTTGCTGATTGTCACCTTGGTGGCACCTTCAGCGCCTTTCTTGGTGTTGATGATGATGACACCGTTCGCTGCTTCTGAACCATAAAGAGCTGCTGCAGAAGGACCTGTAAGCATGTTCACAGACTCGATATCCTCAGGGTTGATGTCGGCAGCTGACTCTGAACTGACCATAGTGGACATTGTACCGCCGGAACCGCCGAAACTCTTGTTGTACATAGGCACACCGTCGATCACGTAAAGAACGGTATTATTCTTCTCGATGGACTTCATACCACGCATAACGACACGTGTGGTACTTCCCGGGCCGCTGGCTCCTGAATTGATCTGCACACCGGCAACTTTACCGACGAGAGAATTCACGAAGTTGGCATCCTTTACTGTAGTGAGTTTGTCAGAAGTGACTTTCTGCACATTGTATGAAAGAGTTTTCTCCTCACGTTTGATACCGAGCGCGGTTACTACGACCTCATCGAGGAACTCGCTTGATACTTCCAATGAGAAATTCAATATGCTCTGACCTGTCCATGCGGCTTCAGCGTCCTTGTAGCCGAGAATGCTTACGACAACGACATCATTCTTTTCGAGACCGGTCAGTTTGTATTCGCCGTCAATACCGGAGATGACCGCTCCGGCCTTATCGCGAATCATGACGGCTGCCCCTGCAACGGGACCGTTGGAATCGGTAATTCTACCTTCAACTACCCCCCCCCGAGCCTCCTGGGCATTCGCAACGGAAGGAATAGCGACATTCAGGGCTCCTGCGGCAAATAGTGCCACGCATGCCCTTAAAATCGTTTGCTTCAAGTGTTTAAACATAATTGATTTTGTTAGTTTATGTGGTGAATATAATTCACAAGCGCACAAAATTACAACATTTAAATCAATATTCTATCATTTTTGAAAAATATTTAATCAGAATTAGCACATTTCGGCAATTTTTTTATCAGAATTGGGCTAAAACCGCACGGAAGTTTGACACTTTAAAATCCGAAAATAGTTAAAAATATTTGATAGAGTTCGTTCAGAACTCTTTTTTTTGTCAAATTTATTTTCTATCTTTGTAATGCCTTTGTGATGCTTATTAGGTTTTACAGATATGATTCTAAAGACTTTGTCAATGGGCAAGCAGCCCGTCTATTATGTTCAGAAGAGTTACCGCAACGAAGACGGCAAGCCGTCCACCAAGTACGTAGAGCGCCTCGGCACTCATGAGGACCTGGAGAAGCGCTTCGGGAGAGAAGACCCCATCGGAGAAGCCAAAAAGTACGTTGCTGAACTCACTGCCCAAGAAAAAGAGAACAGAAAAAAGATAATGCTGGAGCTCAACCCTGCCGCGCTCATTGACAAGAATGCCCAGCGCTGTTGTAATGGTGGATACCTCTTTCTTCAGAAAGTGTATCACGAACTGGGGCTGGACAAGATATGCAGAAAGATAGAGAAGCGCCACAGGAACAAGTACGACCTGGACGAGATACTTCAGACGCTGCTCTACACGAGGATACTTTATCCCGGTTCCAAGCTGTCGTCTCTCGAGGATGCAAAGCGCTTCATAGAGCAACCTAAAGTCGACATCCATCAAGTATACAGGGCATTGTCCATCCTCGCGGAGGAAAGCGACGACATCCAGGCGGACGTATACAGGCGCAGCCTGAAACTCGGCAAGAGACGCGACAAGGTCATCTACTACGACTGCACCAACTATTACTTCGAATCGGAAGAGGAGAACGGGCTCCGCCAATACGGCCATTCAAAAGAGAACAGGCCGAACCCTATAGTCCAGATGGGTCTGTTTACCGACATGGACGGCATTCCGCTTGCGTTCTGCGTCAATCCGGGAAACACGGCAGAGGCCACCACGCTCCAGCCCTTGGAGGAGAAGCTCAAGGAGAAATTCGGTCTGTCAAAAGTGGTCGTCTGCACTGACGGAGGCCTGTCGTCGTACGACAACAGGAAGCACGACAGTGTCGGAGAACGCTCTTTCATTACCGTCCAGTCGCTCAAGAAGCTTGAAGGCCACCTGCAGGACTGGGCCACACAGACTACAGGATGGAAACTGGTTGACTTCAGCACCAAGAATGGTCCAATGCTGTCAAAGGAGGAATACGACCTGGCCAAGTTGAAGCCTGACGAATATGCGGACAGGCTCTTCTGTCGGGAACGCTGGATACAGACCAAACTCAGCAAGACGGGGGAAGAACTGGAGCAGAGACTGATCGTGACCTTCTCGTTCAAGTACCGCGACTATCTGCAGCATATACGAGGAAAACAGATAGCGAGAGCCGAACAGAGCATAAAAAACGGCACCGCCGGCAAACTCGGCAAGAGCCAGAATGACCCTAAGCGCTTCATCAAGTGCGAGAAGTGCACCGTTGACGGCGAGGTCGCCCAGTACAGCAGCTACTCACTCAATCAGGAGATGATTGATCAGGAATCCCGTTTCGATGGCTTCTACGGCATCTGCACCGACCTTTGGGACGACGCTCCGGAAATCATTAAAGTGAATGGCGGGCGCTGGATAATCGAGGACTGCTTCAGACTCACCAAAACCGAATTCGAGGCTCGTCCCGTCTTCCTCCAACGCGACGACCGCATTACCGCACACTTCCTCACATGCTTCCTTGCGCTCATCATATACAAGTACCTTGCGAAGAAGGTCAACCGCGCCGGGGAGAAGTTCAGCCCCGACCAGATAATCGGAACCCTCCAGGACATGAACTTTCTCAAAGTTACGGGAGAAGGATACATACCGACCTACACAAGGACCGACCTCACTAATCACCTGCATGGTTCAGCCGGCTTCAGAACCGACACCCAGATAGTCACAAAGAAGGCCATGAAGAGCATCATAGCCTCCATCAAGACTTCAAAGGATAAAAAGGACAATGACGAGGCGTAGCCGACAGGCGGTCAGCCACGGCGGACGTGGCCAGCCCACGGCCTCGGAAAGTGGGAGGTGCCTGCCGAATACAAGTTCTCGCGATAGCGAGGACGCAGGAGACGGTAGGAGGGCCGAACGAAGCAGCGCGGAGTGAGTTCCGCCGTGACGGACTGCCAGTCGGCGCGAAATCACCATTGATGCATTACATACTTGCATAATTGCAAAAGCCCCAGAATCGCCATTACAGCGCTCTGGGGCCTTTATATCTTAAAATCAAAGTGTCAAAGACAGGAAATTACAACACTTAAATCAATATTCTATCATTTTTGAAAAATATTTAATCAGAATTAGCACATTTCGGCAATTTTTTTATCAGAATTGGGCTAAAACCGCACTTTTCAAACTTTTCACGTTCGTAAGTTAACATACTCTCGGAACACTGGCGCAAATTTGAGTCTGACTTGTTTTCCGCTGAAAATTCTTATATTTGAAGTTTGGTCGCCGGAAATTATGGCGGACAACATTTTATTATGAGAAAGATATTTTTCCTTTTGGCAGGCATTGTCACATCAGCATTGACAATATCATGCAGCGAAGAAGGTACCGGACGCAGGCCCGGCACCGATGACGGATACATTGAAATTTACGAGAATCCGAACTGGAAGATTTCTGCGGAAGCGGCAGGGCTTTCAGCCGAAGTTTCCGTGAAGAGCATCAGCAACGAATACTATTATATGGATGTCATCCGCCTGAACGAGTTCACAAGCACTTTCAGCAGCGACATGAACAAGTATCTTCTGGATGAAGCCCGCATGGTAAGGCAGCAGGCGGCGCAGGAGAACAAGTCATTCAACGAGTTCGTGTCCCGAGGAAGCAGCAGCGTGTCATTCAGCGACTTGACGGCAGAGTCATGGGTAGCCGTGGCATTCGGGCTGAACAAGGATTGGACATTGACCGGAGCATACGTCTGGACGACCTTCGACATAGACAAATTCGTACTGACATTGAACCCGTCATGGAAAATAGAATATGACGGCAGGAAAGTCGATACCCAGGACGGCGTGTCGCAGGACGTGGATGTCATCAAGGTGGAAAGTTCCGACGGCAAGGATTACTGTCTGGACATTGTGATGGCAAAGGACCTGAAGTCATGGTACAACAATGACTTGGCCCAGTACATCCAGGATGAGCCGAATTACTACAACGGCGACATCTACAATGGCGGGATGGAACTCCTCTTCGACAGGATGCGTTCAGGAGACTGGAAGGCAGTGGCTTACGGCGTAACGCCAAAGGGTGCACCGACCGGAGAATATGCCGTGCTGGATTATACCGTAAAACAGGAAGCGGCATCGGCGGAGTTCAACAGATGGCTGGGCGCGTGGAAGTTCTCCGGAAAGGATTCTGAAGTAAAACAGGTGTCATACGACATCAACATATCGTCCGTGGATCCGAACTACATCTTCAAGGTAGAGGGCTGGGAGACCGGCTCACAATGCGGGCAGCCAATGGACGACTATTCTTTCGAGACAGTCTATAACAGATTCAGTGACAGGATGTTGTTCAACGGATTGTATCTCGAAACATATCAGGACAACAATAACAAGGACGTAGATTTCTGCTTCTACGGCAATTTCGATTTCAACGGGGAGCAGCTGGTTCTCACGGACGGTCTCACGATCGCCGAGGCGGCTCTTGCCAATGACGGTAATCATGGCACCGTCAGCGGCTGCAGTTTCGATTACATTGAGAACAACAAGACCTACCCGTCGACGTTCAAGTCAATGCAATACATGGATTTGCCTGTTTCCAGCGACGAAGTGCTGATATACAATTCCAACGTCCCGCTCTTCCCTATCACGATGACACGCAGCACTTCCGGCAGGAGCATCTCAACGGCATCGGCACACAGCACCAATGTTCTGCGAGTAAGACGGCAAGACATGTCCGAGGCAATGCTTCCGCAACATCCTCCAAAGCAAGGCGGAATCCGGGGACGCGCAAGTGATAGGAGCCGCCGGATGGCCAAGTTATGAGATGCGCACCTGGCGATCTTGGGGCAACCCCGAAAACGCTTACCTCTCGTGCGTGAAAAGGCCAGATTTACTCACAACATGTCGAATTTTGGCCACGACGTGCGTAAAAAACGTTTTAACACGCACGGAGAGTTACATTGCAAGGAAATGACCATCAGTAAAGACCACGTGGCAGAGAAGCCCCGGCGGGGGTGGGACCTCTGGAGGCATGATCGCCCATGACCTTGTGAATGGGTGTCAGGCGACAACCTGACGGGATGAGCGCAGCGAACCTCCAGAGGTTTCACCCCAGCCGGGGCGCGGCCAAGGTCGACATAAACATCACCATGGTTACCTCCGGAGCAAGCTGTCGGGACGCGGCCACGCTTGTTTTCTGGAGGTACTGATTTTCAATGATTTACAAAACAGAGCGTGGAAACGTGGCCTAAAAAAGGCTGCGTTTCCACGCTCTCGTTTAAATGGTATCTGATAATCAGCGGGTTACGAAATGCCCCGTGGCCGCGTCCCGCTGACGATTACTCTGCGATGCGGGCCTTGATGGCTTTGGTCTGCTCCTCGAAACCTGGCTTTTCCAGAAGAGCGAACATGTTCTTCTTGTACGCCTCGACACCCGGCTGGTTGAACGGATTCACACCGAGGGTGTAGGCACTTACGCCACAAGCGAACTCGAAGAAATAGAACAATGCACCGAGAATCTTCTCATTGATCCTCTCGATGGAAATCTCCAGCTGAGGCACACCGCCGTCGATGTGGGCGAGCTTGGTACCGAGCTGTGCCATGGCGTTGCAATGCTCCACGTGCTGGCCTGCAAGGTAGTTGAGCTGGTCCAGATTCTGAGGATCGCTGCCGATAACCACGCTGCGGTTGCTGTTCTCAATATTTACCACGGTCTCGAACATGATACGCGCACCATCCTGAACAAACTGTCCAAGTGAGTGAAGATCAGTGGTATATGTTACAGATGCAGGGAAAATACCTTTGCAGTCCTTGCCCTCTGACTCGCCATAAAGCTGCTTCCACCACTCACCGAGGTACTGGAACTTAGGGCTGAAAGAAACGAGGATCTCCACGCTCTTGCCATACTCGGAGTGAAGAAGATTACGCATTGCAGCATAAACTACGGCAGCATTGTCCTCGGACTTGACGGCGAGAGCCTTCTCCTCCTCCTTGGCACCCTCGAGCATCGCGCGGATGTCGAAACCTGCGAGCACGATCGGCAGGAGACCTACCGGTGTGAGCACTGAAAAACGGCCGCCGACATTGTCAGGAACAACGAATGTCCTGTAACCCTCCTGGGTGGAGAGGGTCTTGAGCGCACCCTTGTGAGCGTCGGTCACGGCCACGATACGTGACGCAGCCTCTTTCTGGCCATAAGTCTCCTCCAGGTGCTGCTTTACGATACGGAAAGCGACAGCAGGCTCGGTAGTGGTACCTGACTTGGGAGATCACCACGCATGCTGCGTTTCTAACCTGCATAAGATCAATGAGTTCGCTGATATACTCTTCAGAGAGGTTGTTGCCGGCGAAAACGACCTGCGGGACATCCTTGCTGTGAAGTTCCTTGGCGAAACTGTGGGAAAGAGCCTCGATGGCGCATTTCGCACCAAGATATGATCCACCGATACCGATGACGATGACCAGGTCAATGTTCTTTGACTTCCAGTCGTCACGAATATCTTCACAAGCTTTTACCAATGATTCCGGTGTCTCGGACGGGAGATGTTTCCAGCCAAGGAAATCATTTCCGGCACCTTTTTCTGATTCAAGGACATCGAAAGCGGAAAGAGCCTTTTCGACATAAGCCTTATACTCGGCATCTTTCACAAAGGAGGAACATCCTCCGACATTTACTTTTACCATTATCAAGAAAATTTAACAGTTTACAGTTCGTTTTACGAGTCACGCAGGTTACGCGTCACCGCATCTCCGCAAAGTTAGTGTATTTTATGAAATTAGATACCGTTTTATAAATTTTTGTCTCATACACGGCCAAAATCCGTCGGGATTATATATATTTGTATTATTCGAAACAACATTTTTTTACACAATACAATGAAAGCTTCATTACTAAAACTGACGACTATCGCATTGTCCACCGTACTGGCGACGCCGCTCGGCGCACAAGACACAGGCTCGACAAGAATCGGAGCGCATCGCGGATTCTGGCATTGCGACGAAACATTGCACACGGAAAATTCCATAGCGTCACTGAAAGCGGCACAGGACAACTTCTTCTGGGGCAGCGAGTTCGACATTCACCTGACATCTGACGACCAGGTCGTGGTACATCACGACGCCAGCATCGAGGGAAACAAGATTCAGAAAAACACCTACGATTTCCTGAAGCAGTTCAAGCTCCATAACGGCGAGAGCATGCCGACACTCGACGAATACTTGGAGCAAGGCGCAAAATGCCCGTCCACCGTGCTGGTCCTTGAGTTCAAGAGCCAATACAGCAAGGAACGTGAGGACAAGATGGTGGACATCACCTTCCGCAAGTTGAAAGAACATGGACTCTATGACCCGAACAAAGTGATTTTCATTTCGTTCAGCATGAACATCTGCCAGAAAGTGGCAGCGGAAGCACCGGAATTCACGAACCAGTATCTGAACGGCGACATTGCCCCTGCCGACCTGCACAAAGACGGCATCAACGGCATTGACTATCATTACAGCGCGTTCTACAAGCATCCTGAATGGGTGAAAGAGGCACACGACCTCGGAATGAGCGTGAATGCCTGGACCGTGGACAAGGAGAAAGACATGAAGGCAATGATCGACCTCGGAGTGGACTGCATCACCACCAACGAGCCGCTTACCCTGAGACATCTGCTTGGCTCAAAAGAGCTCAGACTCGCGAAGGCCACATCTGAAAGCCCGAAAGCAAACCCGAAAGCGGAAGTAGTTTTCGGCAATGCCAGATTCACGGTACTCGGCAGCAGGCTGGTCCGCATGGAATGGGCAGAAGACGGCAAATTCGAGGACAGGGCCACGCTGGGCATCGTGAACAGGAACATGCCTGTGCCTCCCTTTACAGTTAAACGTTCAGGCAAAAAGCTGACTATCAAGACGGCAGACCTCACGCTCACCTATACCGGAGACAAGAAATTCGACCACAACAATCTTTTCGTGACATTTACAATGCCGGAGCACACCACGAAGAACGGCGTAAAGAAAGTCTCCTGGTATCCCGGTCTTGACGACAGCGCGAATCTCCTCGGAACCGTCAGGACACTTGACGGCTGCGACGGCATCACGACCAGAGAGCCATACGACAAGGGAGTCGTTTCGAGAGACGGCTGGGCCATCATCGACGAGTCCGAAAGACAGGTATTCGTACCGGAAGACACAGACTGGAAAAACTGGGTGGCAAATCGCGAATCCGGTGACAGACAGGATCTTTACATCTTCGCATACGGCCATGACTACAAGTCTGCCGTATCGGATTTCACGAAAATCGGTGGTCAGATTCCCCTGCCTCCCAAATATGCATTCGGATATTGGTGGTGCAGATTCTGGCAGTACTCCGATTTCGAATTCGTGGGACTCGGCAAGGAAATCAGGTCATTGAGCATTCCTATCGACGTGATGGTGCTGGACATGGACTGGCACGAGACCTGGACACTCAGGAGAAAGAATTCTCCTAAAGACGAATTCGGCGAGCGCATAGGCTGGACAGGCTACACATGGCAGAAAAAACTGTTCCCCAACCCGGCGAACTGCATGGAGGACCTGCACAATCTCGGCCTGAAAACCACATTGAACCTTCATCCAGCATCAGGCATCCAGCCATACGAAGAGCCGTATGACAGATTCGTAAAAGATTATCTTTCACGCACTTCCGAGTACGACGGGCCTAAAGGCTACATCAATCCCGACGGCAGCAAAGCCCCGGTTCCGTTCCGCATTGACGACGAAAACTGGGCCGATGCCTATTTCAATTCCGTGATTCATCCGTTCGAGAAACAGGGAGTTGATTTCTGGTGGCTTGACTGGCAGCAGTGGAAAGAAAGCAAATATACACAGGGACTCAGCAACACATTCTGGCTGAACCACACATTCTTCAACGACATGGTGCGCCAGACCGAAAGTGAGGGCATATATGCCAGAAGACCAATGATTTACCACCGTTGGGGCGGCATCGGAAGCCATCGTTATCAGATAGGTTTCTCCGGAGACACCTATGCCAGCTGGAAGGTGCTCGGCTATCTGCCGTATTTCACAGCCACCGCGTCCAACGTGGGCTATGGATACTGGGGACACGACATCGGAGGCCACATGCAGCCTAAAGGTGTGAAAGAGACTGACCCTGAACTATATACAAGATGGCTCCAGTCAGGTGTGTTCACGCCTATTTTCAAGACTCACTCCACCAAGGACCTGACCATGGAGAAGCGTTTCTGGGTATTCCCTGATTATTTCGATACTATGCGCGACGCGATAAGGCTCAGATACGACCTCGCACCTTATATATATAACGCGGCCCGCCAGACATACGACACCGGTATCTCAATGTGCCGCCCGATGTATTACGACTACGCCGAGGACAATGAGGCCTACGAGTGGAAGGAAGAATTCATGTTCGGTGACAATATCCTCGCGACCACCGTATGTTCGCCTGTAGACAAGGCCACCGGACTTGCAAAGCGCGGCATGTGGTTCCCAGAGGGCAATGACTGGTACGATGTCGCTACCGGAACCATGATCAAGGGCGGCCAGAAGGACACTCTTACCTATACCATCAACGAGAATCCATATTACATCAAGGCGGGAGCCATCATCCCTATGGCTGGTGCAAACATCCGGTCACTTCAGGAAAAGAGCAATGAACTCAGGCTTTTCGTAGCCCCGGGCGATGGAAACAGCGCGATTACCTACTACGAGGACGACGGCGTTTCACAGGCATACAAGGAAGAATTCGCCACTACAGCCATCAGCAAAACATCTGAGGCTCAGTCAGTCAAGGTAACGGTCGCCGCCAGGAAAGGCACTTACAACGGCATTGACCCGAACCGCCGCCTCCAATTCATTTTTGCCGGCGTCTTCGCTCCGGAAAAGGTTTATGTCAATGGCGTGGAGGTTCCTTATTCACGTTTCGCCGCCCACAATGCAGAGGCAGACGGAACCAAAGCCGAGTGGGGATACAACGGCGCTGACCTTTCCGCTGTCGTTTATCTCCCTGAGTCAGCTGCTTCCGAAGAGGTTACCGTAGAGTGCAGGTTCAGTGACTATGCTGCATCCCACAAAGAACTTCTGAACGGCAAGAAAGCATTGATGCACAGAATGATGGACATCACACCGGAAACCAAACTGGTATTCGGCAAGTACGTAGACGCATACATGATGCTCCCTGATTCTTTCCTCGCGCTGGCGCAGTGTTCAAGTTTCATCAATGAGGATCCGCAGAATGCGGGCAAGTACCTCGAAGCCATCAACACCAAGGCTCTCGTCAACGAGTTCAGCTCCATGGAGAAACTTCCGGCAGACTATGTAGCCAAGATAAAGGCTCAGGTCAATGTAAGATAACAGCGGAAGTTGCTATTTGCGATTCCGTTCCGCGAAAACGTTTTAAACGGTACCAAGTGACTTTAAAAATGCACTTGGTACCGTTTAAAACGTTTATTTGGCACCAAATAAACATGGAACGCTGAAAGCCCCTCGTGGGAGGGGTGAAGTTTTGATTCGACTACCCTGGAGGATTCTCTCGTGAGCAAAAACGCACGATTTGCGCACGACATGGTGAATATTTCTACCTGTCGTGCGTGGAAAACGTTTTAGTGCGCACGTGGCGATGAACGGATGAAATCCGTGCTGGACCGGGCCACGAAAAAAGCACCCCGGAAATTCCGAAGTGCTCTTGTAGTGGGAGCAGAGGGAGTCGAACCCCCGACCCTCTGCTTGTAAGGCAGACGCTCTGAACCAACTGAGCTATGCTCCCAAGCATATTTTCATTCCGACTTGACCATGATTTCCAAATCGGGAATGCAAATATACGACTATTTTTTCATTACGCAAGTGTTTTCCCAGGTTTTTTCTAAAAAAAACAGCAGTGCGCAAAGGATTACTTAACCTTTACAGTTCCACGGTAAGCATCATTGGCCCGATAATGAGGAGCATAGAGCGACTCGATTACCGGAACCGGGGCTGTAAATTCACCCGCCTGGGTCACGAAGAACGCCTCGGAAATCACGGTATTCTCCTCCGGATAAGAATCGAACATATACTCGGTACGATCAGCCTTCACGTTTCTATATCCCTGAGGAGCAAACGAATACCAATCATTGACACGAAGCGGGGCCATCCGCCAGCCATAGTAGCCTGAAAGCTGGTCCACCGGACGGAAGGCAGCTTCACGCGGAACCGTCAGCCTTACGAAACTGCGATTCTCATCATTGTGAATGCTATACTCGGCAATCACCTTATCTCCCACACTAAGCATCTCACCTTCAGTTAGTTCCACTCTTTCAACCTTGCCGGAGTCAGAAGCCGATTCACGGAAGAAACGCCTCTGGAGAGTAAATCCGTTGCCGGATGCGGCAATCTCCGCGAAAGGCTTGTTATAAGTCTTCGTCAACACGACCACGCTCGTAGACTTGATCTCGGCACTGCCGTTCATCACGGAATTGACGGCATCCACGAATGCAGGTTCGGCATCCCAATGCTGGGTTTCCTTCTGGAGCATAAGCCACAGACGGATGCCGTCAGCGATATGAGGCGCATAATCCGTAAGCAAATCGCAAAGCATCGAATGCGCATAAGCCTCGCTCTCAAGCAATCCGCGGAAAGGCATCACCGCATTAGGATAATACATTCCGCCATCCTTGTGCTCCACTGCATATTCCATAAGCGAAACCACATCCGCTTCCAATGACTTCGTCAGTTTCTTGTCAATGTTGAAGCAGCCAAGCCCCCACGCTTTAGCGAGACGGCAGCCGTCTTCAGAAGCCACAAGAGCACGTAAAGTCATGATTCTGCGCGCCTTGCCGAGAATATATCCATTCATGCCACGCACCTTCTTCGGCACGAGATATTCCTTCGCATCCTTCCGGAAAACATCCAATCTCTTGCCGGCAAAAGTTCCGGTCAACTGATTCACTTCGAAAGGAACATAAGCGAACATTGACCTGACATACATATATTGTTCATCAGAGACGGCACCGCACCAGAGCGGGCAGAGCGCCGGAGTGCTGAAATGGCTCTTGTCGAGATAACGGACAGCTGAACGGAGCACCGCATCCACATCAGCGCACAACGCTGCATCAGCAGATACCGGAGCGGAAGCCTCCAGGTAACCGGCCGCAATCATCTTCGAGAACCGTTCCAGAAGCGTCGCCGTGATGACAGGAGATGACTTCATTCCCTCGAACCAGGCAAAGCCACCATCTGCATTGTGACAAGCGAATACTTTTGCAAATAGTTCACTGTCAGGCATTTCAGCTTCAACATCAGAAGGCATGCGTGAAAGAGCGCGCAACTGTGCAGCAACTCCGCGGACATACATTGCCTCCGAAAGCGAAAGCACGTCCTTGCCTGCAGGATCCACTTTGGAAGGAATCGCATCGCGAATCATGTCAATGATACTGATTACCTCAGCATCAGCATCATCCCCCGCGACATTCACGAACATGCCACGCAGCTGCGCCGTCAGGGAATCCTTATCCATACCGGCATGGAGAACAGCGGAATGCGATTCCGTAAGTGTCTGGACAGCAGGATATACAGGAACATTGACAAACATTCCGTCAGAATATTTCACACCGGCGGTTTCATCAGCCTTGAACACAAGTTTGAAGCCTAGATCGGCAGGCAATGCTGCACCAGCGAGAAGTTCAGAAACATTGACATCGAACATTGACTTGACGGTCTCCCCTCCCGGAACTGTCACCTTACGCTTCATCACCGAAAGCGGCTTGGCACCGGCAGCCTCCAACGCCTTGTAATCCTTCCCGGCATAAACGGACAGGGTCAATGTTCCCGAGACATTGTGCTCCACCACGGAAGAAATCGACGCCGCAAGTCGATATTTGTCGCCATAATAAAGGCACAACGGCTCTACCACATTGACTTTCAACGGTATAGTCACCATCATTTCACGACGGAGAGAGGCATTGTGCATCTTCCGGTCATGTGCATAAAGCGAAACGACGTATGTGGAAAGTTTGTCGGAAGTGCTGAACGAAAATGAGATGTTCCCATCCTTGTCGGAGCGCAGGAAAGGCTTGAATGCCAATACATTGGCAAATCGTTCACGAATCGGCACGGAAATGTCGGCACCGTCATCGGCAATTGCCGCACTTTCGTTGCAGACCACCTCAGATTCCTCCAGGCAATCCATCGCGACCGAGCGGGTAGCCATCGCGTAGCTGAAGCGCTTGTCGGAACGGCGCCCATACCCGACGAAATAATCCCCCCTCACAAAGCCCGGTGCCGCAGAAACGCTCACCGGAGCCGCATGAAATTCGTTCCTCCGGAAAACATCCCAGACATTCGAGGCAATGATTTCCGTACTCTTGTCAAACACGGCAGCCAGACATTCCACATCAGGCAAAGTCTTGATATTGAACGTATAAGCAGATGCCGGACATGCCTTGTCCTCGAATGTTGCAAACTCCAGAGGCAGGCTGAACAAATCACGTTTTCTGTGGAATTCATAGTTTTCCGAAACCATTGCAGCATTCTTGAAATAGAATATCTGAACAGAAATAGCGTCAGGATATGTGTCTTTATAGTCGAAAGAAAGACGTGTCAGGGAACCTGATTCACCGCGTTCGCCAGACAGCGTTACAAGCCTGGTTTCCAGCAACTTGGCATGCGTACCGAAGACTTCCGCCAATGCCCATACAGGGGCGCCGTCAGCAGTTCCGAAAAGCAGTTCCGCATGTTCACCTGCATTGACCTCATCCTTAACCGGAACAATCACATCCTTCACCGGAGCATCCAGAACGCTGTCGGTATCACGCAAAAGAAGGATTTTCAATGTCGTCGTATCCGAATATTCACGCCCAGAGCCGCTGGTCACAGCCGCAGACGCCTTCAGTTCATAAAGGCCGGAGCGCAGGTTTTTCATGTCAATGTTTTCCAATGTACCGGACTGGGCCGACGATTCCACAACCACCTTACCAGCCTCATTACTAAGCATATAAGTAATCTTGACCGGAACAGGCTCACCTTCTCTTGACTCCACGGAAAGTTTCACGGCTGCGACATCGGACATCAGAATCGAAGGAGCGTCTACATAGAACCGCCCTTCCCGCTCATTCACTGAACGTACTCTTCCATTCGACTCATTGGTCAACTCCGCATTGACCTCTAGTCCGCCAGTCACCCACATTGATTTGTTGTATTCGTGAGTCTCGCCTGTCGCATCGGTAATCTTTACAGCCACATTGTAGTGATACCAATTATATTTGTCGTCAGCATGGAATTTCACCGAGAAAGTGCCGTCAGCAGCAATTTCCAATGCTCCGGAGGCAATGAGCTTGTCATAACTCGTCACTTCATAGACAGCATTGTCCGATGAAACGGCATGCCCCGTGAAACTGGTAATCTTTCCGGCTGCAACAATCTCATCACCAGGAAAATACAATTTAGCTGTCTTATCGAAGGCGACATCGAAAGTAGGCAGCACGAACTCATCCACGCGGAAAGATTTCGTAAAGGCGCCACCGAGTTTGTCCGATTCTGCGATTACAGTAATTTGATACCAACCGTTCCTGCCATCTGAAGGAAGGGCGAATTGTCCGGCAATGGAGCCGAAGTCATTGGTCGCAAGAGTACGTGAATCAATCTTCTTGCCCTCGGCATTGAACAAAGAAACATTATATTTCTCGTCGGCAGGAGCGGTCTCCGCAAAGTTCACGTAATCTGTCTTATATATAACCGCCTTGAAATCAACGGTATCGCCCGGATTGTACGCCCCGCGGTCAATATAGATATTGCAGCATTGCGTCTTCTTTTCAGTTGTCGTCTCGTCATCCGCCCATGAATTTCCCCAGATGGAGACATCGCAGCTTTCATGAAGATACCCCTTTTCATCGGTAAATCTGCCCAACAAAGTATAATGGGAAGTGGTATCCATCTGCTTGGCAATTTCCGCAGGAAGAGGTGTAAACCCATTGAAATTCAAATCTTTATATACAGATATGGTCTTACCTGATTTCCTGAGTTCAATATCGGCTTTCCGTATCGGTTCTCCGGTTTCATAGTCAGCCGCATAAACGCAGATGCCCCGGTTTTCCGTTCGGGCCGCAAAAGAAATTCTCCGTGACTGGAAAGTGATACAGTCTTCCTCCTTGCCGGAAACAGCCTTGATTTCATACTCGCCGTCGTTTATCTGCGGCAAGTCAAGTGTCAATGTATCAGGAATATAGAAACTGCACCTTTCATTTTTCAGAGTCTTGTCAATGACTGCACCGGCAGATTTCACAGACGACAGCGCCATGCTCAGGTGTACCGACTTGAGGTTTTTCAGAACGGCGATAATCTTCCCGTCCTCAACGCTCAGTCCAATGTTCTTTTCCGTCAGATTCCGGACAATGTCGTCGACGGAATTCAAGTCCTCTACAATCTTGGCCTCATCACCATTGTAAGCTTTCCTTGCCTTTTCGAAGTCCTGACATTCCTTGTAGAATACCTCGTAATCAGCTGAACCGGCACCGGATTTTCCCATGTCCACGAACCGGAAATCCAGAATATCCGCCTTGGCATACATTGAAACGGCCTTGCCCTCATATTTATCTGCAAATTTCTGCAATTCAGCCAGTTTCGCATCACGTGCCAGGGAATTGAGACTAGCTTCGAGATATTCCAGATATACGCCTAAAGGATATGAATCCCGTTCATAGTCTTTCAATGTGGCATAAATTTCACCCTCATTGACATTCGGATAAGAAGTGAACGGAAGCAACTGCCAAAGCGCATACTCATAGTCATTGGCATAAAACTCCGGCAGGAACGGGGCTAGAGTCGCGCCGAGACCGCCGTAACGGGAGAGCCCGATGCGATAGAAAGCATCATTGCAGCTGGATTTCAATGACTTGGCATGGTCCTGGACATATTTCAGGATGGCAAGAGGCGAATCGCCGCCACGTCTGCCCATCCACGTAAAGGTGACTATCGGTTCATCGAATTTCCTGACATTGTCGGCAAATTCAGCAGCCAGAGAGTCTGCAAGTTTCCAGTTCCGATCGGTAACTGCCTCCACATATCGTGTCGAAGCATCATAGAAATCCCACGCAAGACGCTGGTCCATAGCCCTGTCACGTATTTGTGCAAGAATTTCCTCCTGGAGTTTCGGCCTGTCCTGCTGCACGGCCTTGTTCCAGTCCGCCCAAAGTCCGGTCAGCACATGGCCTTGCTCATCCGTCGCCTGAGATTTGTCTTTTCTGAGAAATGCGTTCATAGTCAATGTGGTTAAAATCAGTGTTATCAGTCCTGTAAAGACCAGTGTCAATGTCTTCCGTTTCATGGCATAATCAGTTTTTACAATATCCGTTTCTATAATGCAACTGTTTGGGATTCATTGCATGACTCAAGTTTCGAAAGTGCTAAACTTGAGACAGTCAGAAACAAGGAACAGCTTCGGAGACCACGAACGTGGATCCTCCTATGTAAATCAGAGGGTTACCGCCACAGGCAGCGGCAGTTTTCAATGCCATCGCCACAGCTTCTTTTACGGAGTTCTGCACATAGAGACGTGTGACAGGACGCCCACAGCTTGCGCAATACGCTGAGTATCTTTCTTTTATATCCTCAGCTGAATCAGACCTGCGCGTTTGCGGAGTCGTGAAAATCCATGTGGCATTCTCCGGGAACAGAGGCATTATCGCATCCAGGTCCTTGTCTGCCATGATGCCATAAACCATTATCAATGAGGAATATTTCCCCGATTCCAGGTACGAGTTCAGTTGCCCGAAATTATATTTCAATGCAGGAGCATTGTGCCCGATGTCGCAGATGACGTCGGGATTTGTCGAGAGTCTTTCCCATCGTCCGTGAAATTCCATGCGCGCAGCCGTATGTATCAATGAGTCAGCCACTTCAGCCGTATCTCCCAGACGTACAGAAGCACTGGACAGAACTTCGGTCATTCCCTCCCCGGCCCAACGTTCCCTCAGGATATCAACTGCCGCGAGTGCCGTCCGCAGGTTCATGCGCTGATATTCTCCCTGCAAATCCATTTTGGAAAGAATATCATCGTGCATGTACCACAACGACGGTTCGACTTCGTCGGCAAAGGTCAATGTTGCCGCACCCGGTGCAGCTTCATTGATTTCGGCAAAATGCTTCCGGAAAACAGGCTCGGTTTCAGGCCTCGTCTCCCCTACCAGGGCAGGAATGCCAGGCTTGAAGATTCCGGCTTTCTCAAATGCAATTTTTGCCAATGTATCGCCCAGGAGGTCACAATGATCCAGGCCGATACTTGTGACGATACTGAGTTCGGGGGTGATGATGTTGGTACTGTCCAACCTTCCTCCCAGCCCGACCTCAATAACTGCCACATCTACGTCCATATCAGCGAACCACTTGAATGCCAGCCCGGTAGTAATCTCGAAAAAGGATAGTTCGAGTTCATCGAATGTGGGCGACCATCTATTCAGAAAATCATAGACATATTCTTTCTGAACGAGCTCCGCCGTATGTTTTCCACTGACAATACGCATCCGCTCCCGGAAATCCAATATGTGAGGCGACGTGTATAGTCCCACTTTCAGCCCGGTTCCGGCTAGTACAGATGCCAGCATGTTCGCCACAGATCCCTTGCCGTTGGTACCGGCCACATGAATCGTGCGGAATGCCTTGTCAGGTCCTCCGAGCGCAGCATTGAAATCCAGCATGTGCTGGAGTCCGGGCTTGTACGCATCATTGAAAGAGGATGTCTGTACCGACGGAAACCGCTGAAAGATAGACTGTATCAGTGAATTATAACGCTCTAAATCCATCAAGCAGGACTATTTTATAAACTGCTCTTTAAGTTTTCCGATCTTGGCATCAGCATCATCGCCTTTCGCACCGAAATAGAACTTGATCTTAGGTTCTGTTCCTGAAGGACGTACTGAAACCACGTCACCGGCCTCATCGAAGAACTGGAGGACATTTGATGAAGGAAGACCTGTTTCTTCTGTCTTGAGGTAATCTACGACCTTGCTGACCGGAGAACCGATAAGTTCCTTAGGAGGGTTCTGGCGCATATCCACCATAATCTGCTGGATTTCTTCAGCTCCTGACTTACCCTTGCGTACAAGTGAGGTCAGACCTTCTTTCCTGTATCCATATTCCTTGTAAATCTTCTGCATCAGCTGATAAAGCGTAAGTCCCTGATCTGCAGCCCACGCAGCACATTCAGCTACCATAGAGCAAGCAATCTGCGCATCCTTGTCACGGACGTACTGACCTACATTGAAACCATAGCTTTCCTCGCCGCCGCAGATGAATTCGCCGGTCTTTTCGTTACGTTTAACGACTTCCGCAATGTATTTGAAGCCTGTGAGGACATTGTAAATCTTCACGCCGAAGCTCTTGGCGATCTCGGTAATAAGTTCGGTGGTCACAATAGTCTTGACAACATACGTTTCAGGGGTGAGCTTGCCGAGTTCCTTCCAACGTGTAAGGATGTAGTAGGTAAGCATTGCACCGGTCTGGTTACCATTGAACTGGACCATCTTGCCGTCATTGTCGCGGACTGCGATACCCATGCGGTCTGCATCCGGGTCGGTGGCGAGAACAATGTCAGCGCCCTCACGGTCAGCTACTTCCAGTGCCATCTTCATTGCTGCCGGCTCTTCCGGATTAGGTGATGCCACCGTAGGGAAATCTCCGTCGCTTACATCCTGTGCAGGAACATGGTAAACATGCTCGAAGCCAAGACGGTGCAGGCATTCAGGAACCAGTCTTACGCCGCATCCGTGAAGAGGAGTATAGACGATTTTCAGTTCAGGATGATTCTTGCGGGCCTCCGGGGTCAGCATAAGTGAAAGAATATCATTAAGATACTTCTCGTCCACGTCCTTACCCATCAGTTCGATTTCACCGCATTCCTCCTTAGGTTCGAAACGCACCTGTGAAGGCTCTGTAATCTTGGCGACTTCTGCCACGATGTCCTTGTCGACAGGGGATGTAATCTGCGCTCCGTCAGACCAGAACACCTTGTAGCCATTGTACTCCTTAGGGTTATGTGAAGCGGTAACCATCACGCCGGCGATGGCTCTCTTCTCCCTGATGGAATAGCTGAGTTCCGGTGTAGGGCGGATATTGTCGAAGAGGAACACGTGCATTCCATTGGCAGACATTACGTCAGCTGTGATTTTCGCGAAAAGTTTGCTGTTGTTGCGGCTGTCGTAAGAAATGCAGACGCGGACATCCTCAGGATTGATAGGGTCGCCATAAGCGTCAGTGCACTCGGCAGCATGTGCCTTGATGTAGTTTGCAAGTCCCTGGGTAGCCATTCCCACGGTGTACTTGTTCATCCTGTTGGTACCTACGCCCATGATTCCGCGAAGACCGCCTGTGCCGAATTCCAGGTTACGGTAGAACGCATCCTCGAATCCTGCCGGATCGTTGTTTCTCAATTCAATGATCTTGCCTTTCGTCTCCGGATCGAAATCTCCATCAAGCCAGCTTTGAGCTACTTCTCTAAAATCTTTTGCCATAATTATATTGTTTTTTAGATTTTACACCTGGAATACACTTCCGTATAAATCATACAAAAATACTAAATTTGTGCAATATTGCGAATAGTCGGGCGGGAAACCGACACAATTCCTGAGATTATGACATTGATAGAATTCATACAAGAACACGAAAACGATGACACGGCGAGGCTGATGCTGTCCGGAAACAGGTGGCCGGACATAGATATCGACAAGGCGGTGACCATCATAGAGTGCCGGAAAAAGATCCGCACCAAGCTGCCGGAATGGTATGAAATTCCAGAAATAATCTATCCCGACAGGCTCAGCTCCGAGCAGTCAAGTTCTTCAGTAACAGCCAAATACAAGGCATCCATCGCAAGCAGGATTGCCAATGACGGCAGAATCGCCGACCTTACCGGAGGACTCGGCGCAGACAGCCTGGCTTTCTCACGCATTGCCTCACATGTAATGTACAATGAGATGGAGCCCGGACGTGCCGAGGCAGCCCGCCACAATTTTCCGCTTCTCGGCGCTGAAAACATCTCTGTTTCAAGTTTCTACGTCGAAGAGGCCGGCAAATCGGAAGACGCGGCAAATTTCTGGGAGACATTGAGAAGATTCTCCCCCGACCTGGTCTACATGGACCCTGCACGGCGTTCCTCCACCGGAAGCAAGGTGTTCCTGCTGGAGGATTGCAGCCCCGACGTCCTCACATTGATACCGGACATTTTCAGAATCTGCGGCAACCTGCTGCTGAAACTCTCCCCCATGGCGGATATTTCCATGCTGCTGAAACGTCTGCAGGAACATGGCGCCGGGACGAAGGAACTCCACATCGTGTCCGCAGGCGGCGAATGCAAGGAGCTGCTGCTATGGTGCACGCCGTCGACAACCGACGATACCGCATTGATAATCAATGAGAACGGCAATATCCTCCGCACCAGCATCGCCGCAGAATCCGCCGCCGTCCCGCAATTTCTCCAGGACGCGACCCAGCTGAATTCGATGCAATTCCTCTTCGAGCCCGGAAAGGCTCTCGCCAAGGCAGGCCTGTTCAATGCCATCTGCACAATGCAGGACAATGTCGATGACGGGACAATGCTGCTGAAAGCCGGCCGATCCACGCACCTGTATTTCACTGACAGTCAGAACAATGCATCTAATTTCGGAAAGACATTCAAAATCATTGGCCTGGCTCCGTTCTGCAAGCAGGGCATCAGGGATTTTTCCGCAAAATATCCCAGAGCCGAGGTTTCGGCGCGCAATCTTCCGCTGACAAGCGAAGAACTCCGCCGGAAACTGAAAGTCCAGTCCGGCGGAGATATCCACATCTTCGGTCTCCATATAGATTTCTGCCGTGAAGCATCAGCCAATTATTTGGTTGCAGCTACCAGACAGAAATAGTTTTATCTTCCGCAAAGATAGTGCAGCCAGAAGGCGCGGTTGGCTTCATTGAAATGGGCGCCCTGGTAGCCGCGGTAGCCGTGCATGCCATCAGGATAAATCATCAGCTCGAATTTCTTGCCGGCTTTCTGGAGGGCGTCCACCAGCTGGAGGGTGCTCTGGAAATGGACATTGTCATCACCTGTGCCGTGGGTTATCTTCAGCATTACGGAGCCGTCATAGTTCGCTTCGGTAACGGGATAATTGGCTGCGCTCGCGAGGACGCTGGTCTCGGCATAGCCGTCCGGATTATTTGCCGGAGTATCCATAAAGCGCTCTGTATAATGAGTATCGTAAAGATTCCAGTCATAGACACCGCCTCCGGCAATGCCGTAATGGAAGGCGTCGGAATGGTTCATGAGGAGGAGAGCGGTCATCGTTCCTCCGAAAGAAAAGCCCTCTACGCCGATCTTGTCCCCATTGACATAAGGAAGCGTCTTCAGGTATTCGGCCCACTCCACAAAATCGAGTACTTCCCTCTCGTCCAGGCGTTTGTAAATCTGGTCCAAGCCCTCGCGACCATTATGGCCGGAAGCGCGGCAGTCAGCAATTATTTCAATGATGCCGTTCTTGGCATACCATTCAAAATTACGCGGAGAACGGAAATTGTCCACCACCTGCGGAGTATCAGGACCGCCATAAATATACATGTATACCGGATATTTTTTCGACTTGTCGAAATTTTCCGGATAGACAATCATTGCCGGAAGCTCCAGACCGTCCTTGGTCGTCATCGTAATCACCTCAGGCAGAGCGTAATCAGCAGCATTGAAACCGGCACCTGCCATATCTGCGACCTTGAAGGACTTGGCAGGTTTCGCAAGGTCATAAATCCATACCTGCGAAGGTATCCTGGAGTTGCTTACCGAAGCCACGGCATATTTCATATCTGGAGACACTCGTACAGACCTGACGTGAAGAGAAGGATCCGATACATTCTTCACCTCGCCACGGCATACGGAATAAAGCCCGCTACGGACACGTGAATCACGTTCTGCCACGAAGAGAATCTCAGAAGTGCTGCCGTCGAAGCCCTGTGCGGCCTTGCCCTCTTTCATATCCACGAGCGACACTCTCCAGTTCTTGCCGTCAGTCAGACGCTTCAGGACATTGCCGTCATAAGAAAGATAATAAATCTGCTGCCAGCCGGTCTCGAAAGAACGTACCATATAGATACCGTCACGGCCGAAAAGCATACCGTCGATCCAGTCCAGCCATGTGGCGTAGGTCTCGTGATAAATGTGCTTCTTGGTTCCGTCATTCACGGAAACGGCGTAAAGATCCAGCGTATTCTGTGTCCTAGGCTCACGCTGGATATAAAAATCCTTGCTGTCAGCACCCCAGAACGGTGTTCCGAAATACTGGTCCTCTTTTTCATTGAAATCAGCCCAAACGATGCCGCCGTCGCCGACATCAGCTATTCCAATGCGTACCTGCGGGTTATTGTCACCGCATTTCGGGTACCTGGTCATCCTTACGGAACCGCCGGCCAGCGACATTCCCGGCAGTTCTACGGCAGCCCCCGCATTCTGCGAGTAGGAAAGACCCATTCCGGAACGGGACGAATCATCCGAAAACGGCGAATAAATCGGGAAAACCGGAACATCGGCATTGTCGAAACGGTAGAAACCTATCTTCTTGGAATCCGGAGACCACCAGAAAGCACGGTACATCGACGGGCGACCGAAGATTTCCTCGTAGTAAACCCATGAGGCATAGCCGTTAAGGATAGTATCGGAACCGTCGAAAGTCAGACGTTTCTCTTTCCCGGATGCAATGTCATATACATAGAGGTCATTCTCCCTTGTAAATGCGAGCATTGACGAATCCGGCGAAAATGTCAGGTTCACGGCACCTGCCGGTTTGCAGGAAAGTCAGTGTACTTTTCAGGAGCGGTGACACCGTTGACAATCTTATGATTCCCGGCCTTGACGGCAAATGCGCCGGCGTCGGTATAAGAGCCGTCATAAGAGAAGATAACTTTCTCATTGTCAATCCATTTCCATCTCAGCGGAATCCTGTTGAAATCCTGAGAATAAACCGACATTGAAACTACGAGCGTCGCTGCCGAAATCAGGGCCCGGCGCCAAAAAGCATTGATCCGAATCATAAGAAGCAGGTATCCTTAAAGTTCACCAGATAAACTTTCTCCACGGCTCTGGTGAGTGCCGTGTAAAGCCATTTATAATCGTCGACCGTGAATCCCTCCTGCCAGAAAGGATTGTCGATGAATACGCATTTCCATTGTCCGCCCTGTGACTTGTGGCACGTAATCGCATTGGCATACTTCAGCTGCAACGCATTGTAGAACAGGTCTTCGCGCACCGCCTCGTACCTTTTCTTCTTCGTGGGAAGATGCGCATAATCTTCCGATACGCCTTGATACAGAGCGTTTTGCTGTTCGTACGTCAATGATGCTGATTCCGAATCCAGGGTATCCAGACATACCTTGGCGGATATTTCCTGGTCCCCATAATCAGGAAAAGACAGCCGTGCCTGGGCGAAATGCAGACCATATCTGTCTTCATAATGATTGATGGAAATCAACTTGGCAATATCGCCATTTGCAATGTAGTCAATATCCTTGACTCCTTCAAGGAACTGATAGCAGTTTTTCACTATCATCAGCTTGTCATTGCGCACAAGACGTTCCTCCTTATACTGTACGGAGGCACGTATGCCGGCATTGTACCGGTTCGCCCTTTTGTTCGAACGGCAAAGGACAATGGTTTCGTCCTCACCATATTTGTCGTACGCATCTGTCAGTGTTTCAATGAGTTCCCCACCGGAAATCCGCTGTATATCATCGAATCCGTCCGTCTTCAATTCGAGCGATTCCACCGGAAAGACATTGCCCCCGGACTCATAATCCTCGGCTATCATTGTCCTTAACATGGTAGCATTGAGCAAGATACCGGATTCTTTCTGCTGGCGCACCACGGTCGTGAGCATTGACCATGACACTCCGCCGAAGGCGTCCATATATTCTTTGGCGAGCGCAGGGCTGTATTCGTGGCCGACAGGCGGGAGCTGGGCTGCATCGCCGATCATCACCAGGCGGCAGTCCGTCCCGTTACGGACGTAGTTCACAAGGTCTTCCAGCAGATTGCCGGTGCCGAACATTGCCGTGGACTGCTGACTGCCGGAGTCGATGCCGATAAGCGAGACCTCATCTACGACAAACAATGTGTCCTTCGACTTGTTCGGGGCCAATGAGAATTGCCCGAAGCCTTCCGAGCTGACAGATTTTTGTCTATATATCTGTTTATGAATGGTATACGCGGATTGGCCGGTATACATTGACAATACTTTCGCGGCCCTTCCGGTAGGCGCGAGCAGGACGCAGGGCACCTCGAATTCTTTCAATGCCGCGACGACGGATGCGACGGCCGTGGTCTTTCCCGTGCCGGCATAACCGTTGAGTATCAAGATGTCGCCGTCATCGCCGGTGAGGAATTCGCCCATCTGTCGCAGGAAATTGTCCTGACATTCTGTGGGCTCATAGGCGAAGTGTTCACGGAATCTGGAGTATAGAAAATCGGCTCGCCCCATGCTATTTACTCCCGCTGAAAGCCATCGTCACTACCGCCAGGACCGGATAAATCTCCACACGTCCAAGGAACATATCCACGATAAATACAATCTTCGCCAACACAGGCACACCACTGTAATTACCCATTGTACCCGCGGATTCCATCGCAGGCCCGACGTTGCTCAGACAGCTGATGGACGAGGCCAATGAATTCTGCACGTCCATGCCGGAAAGGATGGTCAATGCCATCGAGGCGGCTATCGTGATGAAATACAGGCCGATGAATACGACATGGGGATATATTTCATTGTTTCCCAGCATGTGGTTGCCGATATGGACCTGATTTATGGATGAAGGATGCATAGAGCTCTTCACTTGCTGGCCTACCGACTTGAACATCAGTAGCATACGATCCATTTTTATACCTCCGGTAGTGGAGCCTGCCATTCCGCAGGGCACGGTAATCAGGACTGTGATTATGCAGGCGAAAAGCGGCCAGGTATTGTTGTCGGATATGGCGAATCCGGTAGTGGATATCGAACTGACGACCTGAAAGAAACCAGTCATGAACGATTCGCCCCATGTAAATCCGGCCGAACTCATTTTGAGAGAGAATGCCACTAGCAGAGCAGCCACGAGTATGGTTCCGGCATAGAATTTCAGCACCGGATTGTTCAGCGGCTTGAGGCTCCGGGACGCGAATACCATGTATATTATACCGAAGTGTATCGACGATATGAACATGAAAAATATCGTGACGATATTTATAAGCGGAGAACCGAACGACGCGATGGACAAGTTCTTAGTGCTGAATCCGCCTGTCGCCGTAACGGCAAATGCATGATTTATAGCATCGAACGGAGACATCCCTGAGAGCCAATAGCATAGGAACGCGCAGAAGGCGATGCCGAAATACACGGCCGTGAAAACCCATACCGTCTTGTTCGTACGTGTCTTGTACCCTTCACGGGACAATGATGAGACTTCCATGTTGGTCAGCCGGAGCCGCACCGGGCTGGAGGACGGGATGATCAGAAGCAGGAAGACCACGACTCCCAAGCCGCCGATGAAATGCGTGGAGGACCTCCAGAACAGCAGACTGTCAGGGAGTTGCTCCACATTGGCAAGCACAGTTCCGCCTGTGGTCGTATATCCGGAAACAGCTTCGAACAGGGCATTGATGACAGAAAAAGGTCCGCCCCAAAGGACGTACGGCAGCATTCCGAAGATAAACGACAATGTCCATGAGAGGACAATGATCATATAGCCGTCTTTCAGACTGATATTCGGGGACTTACGTACGAAAATGAAGGGAAATATTCCCACTATGAAGGTAATCGTGAAGCTGATTATCAATGCCGCGAGCGCACTGTCGTTGCCGTTCGAGATGGAGACAAGTATGGACAGAAACATGAAGAACGCACTGGCCAACAGCGCGAATCCCACATTCCTGGATATGACTTTCAGATTCATTTCTCTGCCTCCTGGCCATGTTCATGTTTCTCCAACGTGTCACGCATCATCTTGATGCGCTTGCGGAGCTGGATATTCTCCCCTACCACTTCCGTGACACCATCATTGAGCTCGGAGAGCTGGTCGTCACCCTCGAAGGTATAGGAGTATTTGCTGCCGAATGACCTATAATTTTTCAGCCCGGACAGCATCTTGTATATCGGATTCACGTAATAGGCCATGAGGAAGAACATCAGGAGCAGGACCAGAAGCAGTCCGACCGCCACAGCCACGGCTCCCGGGATGATGCTTCGGTAGAATCCGCGTTCAAATGTGGCGGAGTTCTTTTGAAGATCATTGTAAATGGCTGTATTCAAGATATTTATATCGGAGCGCAGCCTGTTGTACTTAGGTTGCAGCCTGTCGAAATACCACTCACGTGTATTGATGAAATCTGACAGGATAGCTTGCGGAAGTTCCAGAGTGGTAAGCATATACGCCGAATATGAGTACAATACCGAGTCCGCGAGCGGAAGCATGCTGGCCAATGTCAATGATGATTTCAAGCTGTCGCAATGCGCAATAAAGTCGTTTTGCCTGAGTTCCGGGATGTGTTCCGTAGAGTTGTCTCCGATAACTGCCAGAATGCCAAGGTTATAGGCATTAGCCGCGTCGGCAAGTTTCTGTGCGGCATTGATACTGCCGATGTTTCCGGCAATGAGGTTGGACACATAGCTGCTCATCCTGCTGTATTCCATAATGGAAATGAAGCTGGACACCAGCAATATCACGGCTATCGAACTGAGGCTCAGGACGAGCTTCATTTTCATCGTAAGCTTGAATTCACGTATATATGAACGTATTTTTCTGAACATTCCGTCTGCATTAACATGCAAACTTACATAAAAAACGTTTATTCAGCAAACAGATATTTGGAGTTGTAGTCGCGTACAAGTTTTTTCAGTCTGACTTTCCCCTTGATCATCATCGGAACGCCCACCAGGGTACATGGCACGATTACCGCTACTGCCACCACGGCCGAAGCAGTGAGCACCGCTGCAAAACTGTCTTCACGCCCTGACGACGCATCCGCTGCCATGAATCCCAATGCTCCTCCAAGTCCGCCGCCTGCTCCAATGGTGGCAATGCTGTTTCCCGTGGAGAACACCTTGGAATTACGCATATAGATCCGCACCTGCTTGGGTGAGAAATACATCTTGGAATCAGAAATGCTCAACGGTTGATTATCAGATGTATATATGCATCCCTTCCTGTAAATCAATGTTCCCTCGACCTTGCCTTGACGCGGATGACGGGAGTCCGTGCGGTAATCGTAAGATTCGGATTTTTCCCGTATTGATCCAGACGAGAGTATGTTCAATGTGTCCGTGTCGGTGCACATGCCGAATCCTGACGTCGCCGCTGCCATGGAAAGCAATGTCGCCGTCAGGATAGCAATAATCAGTTTCAAGTTTTTCATCTTTTATCATTTCAACACACCTTATATTGATGCAATAAGGGAGTGTTTCGTTGCAGCCGGGCCGCTATTTCAGCACTTGTCTGATGATTCGGGTCAGCTGGTCAGTGCAAGATGTGCCGCGTCCATGACAATTCACGCCGTCAAGAATTTCCACGGCTTTCTCTGCGGACATGCCTTCAAGAAGGCGGCCTACAGCCTGCAAGTTACCGTCGCATCCTCGCAAATACTTGACATTGTGCAGATTGTCATCCTTGAGGTCGAAATCAATCTGCTTGGAACATACCATTGCGCTAGGCACGGCAGTTATATGACGGACGCCGTCTATCTCACTGTCCGACACTATTCTATAATCTTCTCCTACGTTTTCCATATCTATATTTTATTCAATTTCTTTTCTTCCGGAAGAATTCCGTGACGATGTTTCCGCACTCCTCCGCCAGAATCCCTGTCGCGACTTCCGCCTTAGGATGCAGAAGTGAAGGGGTGAACTTGGAATAGCCGCGCTTCGGGTCGGCAGCACCGTAGACGATTCTGCCCACCTGAGCCCACGCAGACGCCGCAGCACACATCGGACATGGTTCCACGGTCACATACAATGTGCAATCATTCAAGTATTTACCGCCCATTGCTTCCGTAGCGGCAGTTATCGCTATCATTTCGGCGTGCGCTGTCGGATCATGCAGACGTTCTGTCATATTGTGTCCTTTGGCAATGACTCTGCCGCCGAATACAATCACTGCTCCTATCGGAATTTCATCCTCCGCCTCAGCCGCCATGGCTTCGCGCAATGCTTCACGCATAAACCGCTCATCCACAGCCATATCCACGACTTTGTCCATATTAGTCCCTACCTCTTGCGATACCTATATAATATAGCAGTGTGGCAAGTGAGCTCAACGCGGCTATCACATAAGTGTAGGCAGCCCATTTGAGCGCATCGACAGCCATCGGACGGGTTTCATAGTCGGTAATTCCTGCATTTTCCAGCCAATTCACGGCACGTGCACTCGCATTGATTTCCACCGGAAGGGTGACGAAACTGAACAATGTGGTCATCGCGAAGAGTGCGATTCCGACCCAAAGCAACGTAGGGAAAACATTGACCATCAATATCCCCGCGAGTAGAATCCACTGGACGGTGTTGTTCGCGATGGATACGACCGGCACCAATGCCGTGCGGAGTTTGAGCGGCGCATATCCCACCTGATGCTGGACCACGTGGCCGCATTCATGCGCTGCGACTGCCGCTGCCGCCACGGACCTGCCGTTATAGACTGCCTCACTGAGGTTCACAGTCTTGGTTGCAGGATTATAGTGGTCGGTAAGCTGTCCGGGAATGCACATTACATTGACATCATATATTCCATTCTCCTGCAACATTTTACGGGCGACGTCCGCACCGGACATGCTGTTTCGCAGCGGAACTTTGGAATATTTGCGGAAACGGCTCTGGAGCATATTCTGCACGAATATGCTGAGGACCATGAATAATGTAAAAATTAACCAATAAGTCATAATATTCAATTTTAACAAACCACATCGGTCGGGCAAAAAGCAGACCAACGCGAAGATAACATAAAATTATTCCCTCAGTCAGATAATTTTGGTATTTTTGCATCGCTAAAAGGAAACGCCGGCCGGCAGGACCGGCAATTATTTCTTGACAATGTTGAAGGAAAATGATTTTTCAAGGCTGGAACTGAAACTCAGCTCATGCCGCGACAACTATAGATATTTCAGAAGCCTGCTGGAGCCATCCACCAAGCTTCTCGTGCTGGTCAAGGCCAATGCCTACGGACATGGAGCAGTCGAATTCGCATCTGTGATGCAGAAAGAAGGTGCTGATTATCTGGCAGTTGCATACCCCGTAGAGGGCATTGAACTGAGACGTGCCGGCATCAGTCTGCCGATATTGGTGCTGACCGCCGGAACAGATTATTATAATGAAATCATTGACAGCCGCCTGGAGCCGAGCATCCCGAACCTGTATTCATTGAGACTGTTCTGCGAGACGCTGGAGAAGCGTGGGATCACGGATTATCCGGTGCATATAAAGCTGGATACGGGCATGCATCGTCTGGGTTTCATGACAAGCGAAATCCCTGAACTGACAGCGTTCCTGAGGGACTGCAAATTTGTCAGGGTGAAGTCGATATTCTCTCATCTGGCCGCTGCCGAGGATCCTGATTCGGATGATTTCACATTGGGGCAGATACAGATGTTCGAGGCCAATGCGGGCCAGATTGTAGATGAGATAGGCTACAAGCCGATGCTGCATATCCTCAATTCTGCCGGTATCGAGAGGTTCCCTCAGTTCCAGCATGATATGGTCAGGCTGGGTATCGGCATTTATGGCATCAGCGCATTGCCGGGCGTAAAGCTTTCACCTGTAGCATCATTGAAATGCAAGATATTGCAAATCAAACATTTGAAACCAGGAGACGGCACTATCGGCTATGGCCGTCACGGAATCATTGCCCCGGAGGGGACGACTATCGCGACGATTCCGGTCGGGTACGCGGACGGCATTGACCGTCATCTCGGGTGCGGTCGCGCGTCGTTTTCGCTGAACGGGCATAGGGTGCCGACCATCGGAAACATCTGCATGGATATGTGTATGCTGGATATTACCGGCGTGGATGCGAAGGTCGGGGATACGGTGACGATTTTCGGGGAGGACCCGACGGTTTCTGAACTCGCGGAAATACTCGGCACGATTCCTTATGAAATCATGACGAGCATTCCACGTAGAATTGACAGGGAAATTATCCGATAGCAGCTACGCTACGCAAGCATGAGGCCTTGCTTCACGGTAGCTGCAACTTCCTCTCCCTTAAGGTGTTCCAGAATTGCCAGACCGAAGTCGACGGCACATCCCGCTCCACGGCCTGTGATGAGGTTTCCGTCTATGACAGCCGGTTTCTGTTCGTATATTCCTCCGCGTGCAACAGGTGCGTCTTCGAAGCCGTCGAAGCATGTGAAGTGTTTTCCGGCAAGGCTAGGGAGCTGGGAGACGACCAGGCCTGGTGCCGCACAGATGGCTGCAAGTGCCCCGCCTTCAGCGTAATGCAATCTCATGAAATTGATGATTTCTGCATTTTCCGCAATTCTTCTCGTGCCAGGCATTCCGCCAGGGAATATCATTACGTCATTTTCTTCTGTTCCGTCGAGCTGCACTCCGGCTTTGAATTCGTCGTAAGTCATGTCTGCGACAACAGTGGCCTTGTGTGATCCGGTAACGTATTTGTCCCTATGGATAGAGACAGTCTTCACGTCTACGCCACCTCTGCGAAGAATGTCGAGCGGTGCCAATGCTTCCATTTCTTCGAAGCCGTTGGCCAGAAAAATATATACTCCTTTCATAATTTATATGTTATGTTGTTCGTTGTCGGGTTACAGGATGAGCATCAATGTGAATGTGTAGAGCATGAAGGCTTCGAAAAGCAGTTTTCCCTTGCCGTCTGCATCGAGCATCACTTCCACGCGGTCATTGCGTATCAATTTTCCGAGTTTTCTGTTGCTCGGAAGGCTGCGCGCCGCCCATTTGGAGATGATATTGCCATCGTTGAAATAGACTGCTCCTCCATTCGAGCGGTTCAATGATATAAGTGTCTTGTAATCAGAGTAATATACCGATGTAAGCAATGTCATTGATTCGGCTTGCGTGTATTTTCCGGATGCGATCAGACTGGAGAATGAGGCCGGGTCGGATGCGGTAAGGAGGAGCGGCGTGAAGCCTGCTTCCGATGCGGAGGCGAGCAGCTTTGCCGCGTTTTTCCACGCCGATTCTTTCATCTTTTCCGGTTCCGGAACTGATACCGCCATCACCAATCCATCGGCAGCCAACGTATCACGGTATTGTCCCGCAGCGTCGCGGAAGGAGAGGCGCGGGTATTCGGTTTCGTCGATATGGTCTTGTTTCTTGACCGTGCGAGCTTCCACGAAGGTCCAGGTGGAGTCCGGGATATTGTTCAATGTGAATACTCCGGTCTTGCCGTTCTTTTCGTATACAAATGTCGCAACATATTCGTCTTCAACGGATTCCGGGATTTCAGCCGCGCTTTCCAGTCTTGACGAGAGGTTGAACGGCGTGAGTTCCAGGAGCGGGATGAACATCAGCGAGTACACCGCAAATATCAGGACCGCGACCAAGGTCAATGCGAATGTGAGGTATTTGCTTTTCTTTGGCTTTCCGAAGTCATTGTACGGAACGAATGCGGCCAGTGTCAGCAGACATAGTACAACATTTTTCGCAAATGACTGGAAATGAGTAAGATGTACTGCCTCACCGAAGCATCCGCAGTCCATGTCAGGGTTCAATATCCAGAGCAACAGGGTAAGCAGGGTGAAGCCGCCGAGAATTATCGTGGTGGCCCATGCGGTCACTTTCCGGAAGACTCCCGTGACTAGACAGATTCCGAGTGTGGTTTCTGCCAATGCGAATGTTTCGGATATCGGGCCGGCCATTGAACGCAGGAATCCGAGGTGAAGGAAATTCAGGTATTCCCTGACAATCAGCATTGACCCGACCGGGTCCATCAGTTTAAGGACGCCCGCGACGAAGAATACGAATCCGAGGATGACGGCGCAGAGTCTGCGGAACCTGCTTCCGATATATTGCAATTTCATATTTATTTAAGTTTCTGTCCTACAACTGCTTGCACGGCTGCCGAGATGGCGTCCGGCGGTAGCATCCTGCCATTTTCATCGCTGCAGTCGATGCGTATGAATCCCGGGTCGAGTTCGCATTGTCTCAGGTATACTTTCCTGACGTTTTTCTGGAATTCGATGTCGGCTTCGTGTATGTCGCTGCGCCCTTCGAGGTAGTTCCGGTCGTCGCCCCCGCGTGGATTTTCGAGTTTCTTTTCGACGAATCCTATCGGCACGTCGAGGAAGATGTTCAGGTCCGGCCTGGGAAGTCCGAATTGGCCGAATTCAGTATCGAAAATCCATTCCCGGAGTTCTTCTCGCCGGGTTTCGTCATTGATTTTGGCGCATTGGTAGGCGATGTTCGAGTAGACGTATCTGTCAAGAAGCACTATTCCGCCCTTGTTCAGGGTGTCCCACATTTGCGGTGCGGCGCCATGTCTGTCTTCGGCGTAAAGCAGCGCAACGAGCTGAGGGTGAACGGCGTCAATGCTACCGAATCCGCCTCTCAGGAATTTGCCTATGAGTTCCCCATAGACCGGGGAGTCGTATCGCGGGAAGTGTATGTATTCCAGGTTACCGGACTTGGTTTCCAGATAGTTCCTGAGTCGTTTCACTTGTGTGGATTTTCCGGATCCATCCAGTCCTTCTATTACAATCAGCATATTCGTGTCGGTATTATTCCGATTACAAATATAATAATCTTTCGACGTTTCGCCTAGGGGTGGCGGTCAGTTCCGGCCCCCTGGCGGTGAAGTTTTTTTATGGACGCGTGGAGGAAATTCCGGAGGACGGCGTGCGTGTTAAAACGTTTTTCACGCACGTCGTGTTCATTTTTCGACTTGACGTGCGCAGAAAACGTTTTAACACGCACGGGAAAACAATTTTGCCCAGGCAACAAAGATTCGTGCGGCGATGGAATAACCGGACACAAATCGGAGCCAAATATGGTTTTTCGCATGTCATTTGGTCGAAATATTTTATATTTAGGGGTAATAAGTCTAGTTTTGTCGACGTTTTTACAATATAAAGCGACAAAATGTATAAAAGACTTATTCTTACGGCGGCACTCGCCGCTGCTTCACTCTCCGCTTTTGCTGGCGGTTATGTGACCAACACGAATCAAAATGTGGCATTTCTGAGAAACCCTGCACAAAACGCAGTCATAGGTGTACAAGGAGCATATTTCAACCCTGCCGGTATCGCATTCATGAACAATGGCTGGCATCTCGCACTGGATGTCCAGACAGCAGTCCAGAGACGCTATACGACATCCACCTACGAGCCGCTGAAATACGGCATTGACAACGACGGAAAAGGTTATAAGAAGTATACCGGCAAGTCATTCGTGCCGGCGCTGCCTCACCTGGACCTCGTCTACAAACATAACAACTGGTTCGGCTCATTCCACTTCGGCGTTGTTTCCGGAGGCGGCAAAGCCGTTTATGATCAGGGACTTGGCTCATTCGAAGCGCCTGTTGCCATGATTCCGGCATTGATCAACACTTTGTCCGGAGCCCAGGCAGTCTCAGCATATTCGGCAGACATTGCCCTTACCGGCGAGCAGTATAATTTCGCGGGACAGCTGAACTTCGGATACAAAATCAGCAAGAATTGGAGCGTGGCAGCCGGCGTGCGTCTGAACTACATCTCCAATTACTACGTGGGAAGCCTGAAGAACATCCAGTTGCAGCCTACCGGGGGCCAGATGATGCCGGCGTCCGCCGTTCTTGCCAATGTCATTTCACAGCTGACAGGCGGCAAGGTCCCTGCAGAGAATGTGGCACCGATTGCGTCTGCTCTCGTGAGTGACAAGGAACTTGACGCCCATCAGAAAGACATCGCCTACACGCCGATCATCTCAGTGGATTACAAGACCGGAAAGTTCAATTTCTCAGCACGTTACGAATTCAACACCAAGGTCCGTCTCAAGAATGACACCAAGGCCAATTCCACCGGCATTTCCCAGTTCGATGATGACAAGGTCATCGCTGCCGACATCCCTGCGAACTTGAATCTCGGTGCGCAATATGCAGTCAAGCCGAATTTCCGCGTAGCGCTCGGCTTCAACTACTATTTCGACAAGCAGTCCAAGCAGTACAACAATGAAACCGGTCTCAATGACAAGCAGAATTATCTGAAACACAATTCTTTCGAGATTCTCGGAGGTCTGGAATATGACGTCTGCAAGTTGTTGACCCTCAGTATCGGTGCAAACAGCAGCACCTTCGGTTTCGGCAATGATGCCCGTTACATTTCCGACATGAGCTACACCACGAGTTCCATTTCAGGTGGTCTCGGCGCGCAGTTCCATGTGACGAAGAAAATCAATATCGACCTGGGTGTCTACAAGACTTTCTTCCTCCACTTTACCAAGGAGCAGAAAGATTACGGCGGAAATGGCGCACTCCTTTACAGCAAGCTGGCTCCAGTCCTCGCCACCCTTCCGATCGATCCGTCAATTGCCGGCAAACTTACTCCTGAGGCTCTCGCCGTGGTAGGTCAAGATGATTTCTACCGCACCAGCATAGTAGCCGGCGTCGGAATCAGTTTCGCATTCTAATTTGTAAATATCCCTTGATAATTATAGAGTGGAAACGTGGCCTTTTTGGCTGCGTTTCCACTCTAATGTCAAGATGATATCTGACTGGCGAATTGGAGTTTTGCCCGTGGCGGTCTCCTCCCGTGCGTACTAAAACGTTTTCCACGCACGTCGTGCTGAAAAAACGTCTTGTCGTGAGTAAATCCGGCCTTTTTACGCACGAGAGGCATGCATTTTCGTGATTGCCCCAAGACCGCCATGTGCGCATCTCATGACATTGAAATCCGGCGGCGGGACGCGGCCACACTCAGGCCCAAAACAGCGTTGATTCTCAATGAGTTATAAAAAGTGGCGTGGAAACGTGGCCAAAAAAAGCCTGCGTTTCCACGCCGCTATTAAAATGATATCTGATTATCAATTAGTTACAAAATACCACGTGGCCGCCTCCCGCCATGAATGATGCAAGCCCGGACGGGGACGGAGGGTGGAGCCGGCATTGGCTCCCGAAAAGAGGGGACCCACGCCAGTGGGGAGGACCGGCGGAACCCTCCGTCCCCGCCAGGGCGTATAAAAGAAGCCCCAGAACGGCCGCATGAAAGACAACCCGCCCTGGGACATGAAGGAGAACCCGTATGGCTGCAACAAACTAAATAGCTTCGTCAACCACCATCGAGGCTGTATCAGAATCCTCATCCGAGAAATCATCTGAAAAATCGCCCAAGGAAATGCTGTCGTGAATCACCGTGATGCTGTCTTTCAGCGCCTTGAGATCATCAATCTCCTTCATGATGGCCTTCTTGTCGAACCTGACGGCACATGAAGAAAGCGACACCATGGCCAGGACTGCAAGAGCAACTATAAAACTTATCTTTTTCATAATCAACACAATAAAAACTTGATAACGATTACTTAATTATCGAATATCTCCGGACCGATTCCGAGAAGCTGCATCTGACGGCGGATCTTCGGAAAGACGTTCTCCATGAACTCCTTACGCTTGATATCCAGCACCTTGTCACGGGCATCCGGGGCGATGAAATAACCCAGGCCACGCTTGTTGTAGATGATACCGTCATTGGTCAGACGCTCGTAGGAACGCATAATAGTATTGGGATTGACACCCAGCTGGGCCCCGTACTCACGGACGGAAAGAATCCGCCCGTCGGGCTCCAACTTGCCGTCAAGAATCTGCTCGCAGATGCTGTCCAGAATCTGAAGATATATCGGTCTGTTACTGTCAAACTGCATAACTGATTAATGTTTAAGGGTTTTCAGACGGAAATATACCGCGGTCGCCAGGGCGGCGAAGACAATGATATCCCACAATGTAGCCAAAGTATTGAAAGCAGGTATCGCCCAATTCAGGAAGTCAGGATTCAAGATATATCTGTCGGCAAGATTCTGGGCAAACAGCGTCAAGTTCTCGACATTGATCAGACCCAATGACACCACGAGGCCGAAAACCATGCTGAGCGCCATCTGGAAGCCCACGATAATCAATATAGGATACAATATCTTATGCTTCTTGAAGAAAATCGCGCCGAGAAGGAAGAACAATGCCGTCGAAACCGAAGACATGTACATTGAGAAGAGACTCACATGAACAGGGGCATCGCTGGTGAAAGCAAATGTCACCAAAGACTCGAGACCGCGGGCCGCACATGAGAACAATGAACCGCCACAGGTACCGTCCAGGAGGCAAATTATTCCGTCAATCGAAAGATAGACAAGCCCGAATGCAAGAGGGACCACTACCACGGTGTTCAAAATCATTGACAAGAACTTTTCGAAGACCGAAGCCGGCATCAGGACGAACGTACTGCCCGCGCGTTTCTCGGTAACATAGCCGTAAACACTTGAAGGATAAGTCAGTATCATAACGAAAGTCACCATGCAGGCGATAAGGATCCTGGTAGTTTCGCCCGGCGTCCCCCACTCCCCTGCAAACAGCAGAGAATATACGACCGTAAGTGTATAAAGAATCAGCGGGGCAGCGGACATCAGCAACAATGTCGGTCCGTATGTGGAAACCCAACGCTTGAAATCATATTTGAAATATCTGCCGAAACGGCTGATTGAAAATGTATTGTTCATGATGTTATTTTATAGCGGAAAGACCTTTGATTAATTCCTTGTTCTTATGCACGGCGTTGAACAATGCCTCAATGTTCACCTTGCTCTCCCTGCCGTCCGCATTCGGATAAACCTGGATGAAGCCACCTGGAAGTTGCTCACTGTAAAGCGATTCCGGATGAAGCTCCGTGCCGTAGTCGAAGTATAGTTTCTCCGAAATCGTCTCGACGTCCGCATTCAGGAGCACCTCCTGACGGTCCAGTATTATAATAGGATCAATGATGTTTTCCAGGTCCCTCACCTGATGAGTCGAGATGACAATCGTGCTTTCCTCGGAAGTATATTTCATCAATGCGCTTCTGAACTGCGCCTTGGACGGAATATCCAGTCCGTTAGTCGGCTCGTCAAGATAGATGTAACGGCATCCAAGCGCCAGAGCCAGAGAAATATACGCTTTCTTCAACTGACCGGCAGACATTGCTATCAACTTCTTCTGCGGATCATTCTCGAACAGTTCCATGATTTCCAGGAACCTGTCCTGATTGTAATTCGGCCAGAACTCCCCCGTCATCCTCGCATAATCCTCCGCCTTGATCGGCAATGCCAGCATCTCGTCAGCAAGATAAAACTGCTTCGCAAGCAGCTCAGGATTACGGCTATACGGGTCAATGCCGTCGACACTAATGCTTCCTTCCAATGCTTTTTTAAGTCCGCAAAGCAATGTCAGGAGCGTGGTCTTGCCTACTCCGTTTTCACCCAGAAGCCCGTAAATCTTGCCAGGCTCCAGGTTCATCGTTATGTTCTTCAGCACCGGAACTTTTCCGTAGCTGAAACCCAGATTTTCAATTCGTATCATAGTGTATGAGTTTATTAATACACTGCAAAGATACAACAGTTTTTCTAATCTCCAACAGTTTCGACAAAAAAATTTATCGGCGTGCACACTAAAACGTTTTCCACGCACGTCACACCCAAATCAGGGCATGACGTGCGTGGAAAACACCAAAATACGCACGAGAACTTACTTCTCCCGGAACTCTATGGCGAAACCGCCGCCTCGGGCCATGAACACAGGAACCACACTCTCAGATGTGACATCCTGCTCCGTAATAACGTAAGCCTGTGGATTCTTCTCGTAGTCAGCATCAGGAGCATCTGCATAAATCTTCGCCACGTATGTCTTTCCCGGGTCGAGGAAATTCATCGGGATATCCAACGTCCTGCTGTTCTCGTCAGTAACGCCGCCGGCGAACCATTGACCTGACTTCTTCGCCTTACGTGCCACTACTATATAATCACCTGGCTCGGCAAGAAGGTATTTGCTCTTCTGCCAATCCACCGCAACATCCTTGATGAACTGGAACGCATCAGCGAACTGGTCGTAATGTTCAGGGAAATCCGCTGCCATCTGGAGCGGCGAATACATTGTCAAGTAGAGCGCAAGCTGGTTGGCGATGGTCGCCTTGACCTTGGAAGTATTCGAGCAGAACTTGGAGAGATCCATCTCGAAGATGCCTGGAGTGAAATCCATCGGACCGCCATTCAGACGGGTGAACGGAAGAACGGTGACATGCATCGGTTCAGTACCGCCAAACGCCTGATACTCAGTTCCCCTCGCACTCTCATTGCCGACAAGGTTAGGATAGGTGCGGCACAATCCCGTAGGACGTACCGCCTCATGGGCATTGACCATGATATGGTGCTTGGCAGCCTCCTTTACAGCGTAAAGATAATGATTGTTCATCCACTGGCCGTAATGATACTCGCCGAAAGGCAGGATATCGCCCACGTAACCGCTCTTCACTGCATCATAGCCATACTTCTCCATAAGATTGTAAGCAGCATCCATGTGGCGTTCGTAATTACGTACAGATGAGGAAGTTTCATGATGCATGAGGAGTTTCACGCCCTTGGAATGAGCATACTCGTTCAGCGCCTTGATGTCGAAATCAGGATAAGGGGTCACGAAATCGAAAACGTAATCCTTGTTGCAGTTCGCCCAGTCTTCCCAGCCGACATTCCAGCCCTCGACCAGAACCTCATCAAAGCCATGTTTGGCAGCGAAGTCGATGTAGCGGCGCACATTGGCATTGTTCGCAGAATGCTTGCCGTTAGGTTTGGCCTTGGAATAATCGGAAACGCCGAGATGTACGGAAGAGAAGTCATCGGTATATGCCCAAGTGCCCTTTCCGGAAATCATCTCCCACCATACACCGACATATTTCACAGGATGAATCCATGAAACGTCATCGTAGGCACAAGGCTCATTGAGATTCAGCACAAGCCTGGACTCCAGCTGTTTACAAGCATTGTCCACCACCTGAATTGTCCTCCACGGGCTCTTGCACGGAGTCTGGAGACGGCCGCGCCATCCCTGGGCGTCAGGCGTAAGTTCCGAACGGAAAGTCAATGTCGCAGGGTCCAGATCGAGGTGCATGCACGCGTAATCCACCAACGCCGCCTCATGGATATTCACATAGAGTCCCTCATCGGTCTTCATCTGCAGGGAAGTCTGCACGCCCGTCATCGAGAACGGCGTCTGCGAAGAATTGCCGCAAAACGCACGCTCCATCATGGATTTGATTTCGCTCAAGCGAGACACGGTGTACTGATATTCCTGAGTATCGTAATCGCCTGGTATCCAGATGGCTGTATAGTCTCCACCCATAGCGAACTCAGTCATTTCATCCTTGATTACGAAATAAGTCAGGCCCTTCTGCTCAGGGAACTCATAACGGAAACCGAGACCATCATCGAAAAGACGGAAGCGTATGGTCATCCGTTTATCGGAAGCAGTCTGTACCAGATTGACAGCCAATTCGTTATAATGATTGCGAATCTCCGATTCCTCACCCCATACAGGCTGCCATGTCTCATCGAAAGAGCAAGTGTCAATGCTCTCGACCTTGAAGCCGTCATGGAAAGACCAGCAAGGTTCATCGTCCACTTTCTTGATATCTTTATCTCCGTAAACGAGTTTCTGGGCCTTGAGCACACCGCGCATCTCATATCCGAGACGGCTCGGCCGGATTACCGCCGTTTCCCCGTAATTCAATGAATACATGGGACTTCCGTCAGGCGCAATGCCGAATTTCATGGAGAGGTTGCCGTCAGGAGACTTCAGGACAGAAACATCGGAAAGTGACACCGCTTTCTGGCCCGGGCCGCCGCAGGACTGTACCAATGCCGATGCCACGCAAAGGGCAACACCCGCAAAAAGGACTTTTCTCAAAAGGTTCATATCAATGTTCATTTACGTTTATACTCTACTACCAATGCCTGACGCGGACCCACTACTGTAGAATCATTGACCTCAACTGCTTCGCCGGTCATGACATCGCGGCCATCATACAGGCCGTCAGCGATTTCCGCATAATGCGACCACGGAATCGACTTGCGTCCGCGGGAATTGTTGATGAAGACAAACACCGCCTCATCAGCATTGTAACGGAAATAAGCGTAAGTGTTGTCCCTGGTCAGGAAATGCAGGGTCTTGCCGTCGTGAATCACGCCCTTGCCCTTTCTCCACTGGAAAAGCTTGCGCGTATAATCATGAAGGTCAGCGACTTGACCAGCCGCAACAGGCTTGCCGTCGGTTCCTGTCAATGCTGCCTTGCGGCCTTCTTCAGTGAACCAGTTTTCCTTGTCACCGGCCCAGCCGCCCGGGAAATCCACACGGAGACCGCCATGTCCCTGGCTCTTGTCCTTGGAGACGAACATCATCTCGTCACCCGCGAAAATCTGAGGGAAGCCACGCATGGTAGCCATCATGGCCATCACAATCTTCATCCTGTCAGGATTCTGCCTTACCACGTCACCGATACGGTCCGTATCATGGTTTCCAGGGAAAATCATCATCTTGGAAAGGTCATGATATACGAAATCGTGTGAAAGACAGTCATATACCTTGGTCATGCCAGCACCCCACTGAACAGAATCCGTCGGAACGCCGGCGCAAATCGCATCGTACAGAGGGAAGTCCATGATGGACGGAAGATTCGAATTGAATCCGTCCTTGTTCTCGTTATCAGCCTGCCAGTAAGCGAGTTGCGGAATGGATGACGTCCAGCACTCCCCTACGATATTGAAATTAGGATATTCCGTGCGGACAGCCTTGCACCATCTGCTCATCGGTTCTTTTTCATTGTACGGATAGGTATCGACTCTGAAACCGTCCAAGCCAGAATATTCAATCCACCAGATGGCCCATTGCTGGAAATACTTGAGAGTGAACGGATTGTCCAGATTCATATCCGGCATGGAAGGCACGAACCAGCCGCTTTCCTGAAGATTCAGGTCATACTTCGAAGCATTCGGGTCCATATTGGTCGAGAAGCAGACATTGGTCCCGGTATATTCAGGGAACTGATGGATCCAGTCGGCAAACGGAAGATCTTTCATCCACCAATGCGCTGTACCGCAATGATTTGTGACGATATCCATCACCACCTTCAGGCCCTTTTCATGAGCCTTTGCCACCATCTCGCGGTAAAGTTCATTGGAACCGAAGCGCGGGTCAATATGGTAGTAGTCCGAGCAGGCATAGCCGTGATATGAACCATCCGGCTCATTGTCCTCAAGCAGCGGAGTGCACCAAATCGCCGTCGCGCCGAGATCCTCTATATAATCCAGATGATCAATGATTCCCTGAATATCGCCGCCATGACGTCCGAAATATCCATTGCGGTCAGATTTCTCAGCGGTGTCAGAAGTGGAGTCATTGGACGGATCGCCGTTAGCAAAGCGGTCAGGCATAATGAGATATATCATGTCCGCAGCAGTATAGCTCTTCCTCTGGACGGATCCCGATTCACGGGCCGCAATCTCATACGGATACTTGAACGCAGGCTTACCGTCCTTGCTGAATACGAGATAATATGTACCAGGTGCAGCATCCTTGAGGATGTTGACATCAATGAACAGGTAATTAGGGTTGTCCGCCTTATGTATTTTATTGACTTTCACCCCGTTGCCGCCCTCGATAGCGACATTGTACTCCGAAACGCCTTCGCCCTGTACGAGAAGCTGGAGCGGGGCTCTCATCCCCACCCACCACGAAAGCGGTTCTACTCTGCTTACCTGCGACGAATCCGCATCAGCAACAGAATCGGTAACAAAAGCTGCGTTTCCGGCACAAGCCGTAAGCATTACTGCCGTCATAATTCCAAATATTCTTTTCATATGTAAATATATCATTAAATTTCCACATTCCAATTCCAAGGAGGGCAAAGCTGTGCGGTGACAGTCACCACGTCATTGTCAAGCACACGTTTGAAAACCAACGTATTGTCCTCACATGCAACTACTTCGAAGCGTCCGCCCTTTTCGCCCGCGCGCAGCGCCGGATGCTCATGGCGGAGTATTATCAGATTCTGATAGAACTGAGTGAACTCATTCACCTCCCACGCAGGAATCGGGTCTTTTTCGAAGAACTGGAAACGATGGTTCCAACCCATTTCCTGCCCCGTGTAGATCAACGGCTGTCCGCCAGGAAGTGTAAATGTCAATACCGCCATTACTTTCGCAGCATCGCCCATTCTCTCGAACTCAGTTCCGGCCCATGAATTTTCGTCATGATTCGAAGTGAACATCAGACGGAAAGCATCCTTAGGGAAACGTTCGGCATCGTGCTTCACATATTCCAGAAGTTCAGGAATGCCCTTCTTCCCCTGCGCAATGTCATTCAGCAGATGGTGAAGTTCCCATGCATAAGAAGCATCGAAACCGGACTCATGCAGCTTAGGGTCTTCCCCCTCGGCCAGCATGTACATCTGCGGCCAATCCTCTCTGAGTGAAGAGATTGTCTTCTTCCAAAATTCAAAAGGCACCTCGCATGCCATATCGCAGCGGAAACCGTCAATGCCTTTGGACATCCAGAAACGCATTGCACTTTCCTGCGCGTCCCAGACATCCGCATTATCATAATTCAGTGCGGCAATGTCGGTCCAGTCATATTGAACGACAGTGTTTCCGACGGAATCCCTTTCATACCAGTCGGCCGGTTTCGCGTCAATCCACACCGCATCCGGTGATGTATGGTTCGCCACCCAGTCGAGTATCACACGGAATCCCCGAGACTTGGCTTCCGTAAGAAAAGCCTCAAAATCCTGCATTGTACCGAACTCCGGATTGACGGCGCAATAGTCCTTTACGGCATAGTAGGAGCCGAGAGTTCCCTTACGCTCCTTTTCTCCGATAGGGTAAATCGGCATAAGCCAGATAACGTCCACTCCGAGTTCCTTCAGGCGCGGAAGCTGGGCCTGGGCCGCAGCAAAAGTGCCCTCCGGAGTGTATTGGCGAACGTTCATTTCATAAACGACGGCATCGTAAGTCCAGGCGGCATGAGGAGACTTCTCCGCACATGACGCAAACATCAGGACCGCAAGGGCCGCCAACAATATCTTCTTCATAATCAGTAACATTATCTCTTTGCGAATGGTGAAAGTGCAACGGTCGGCTTGCCATCCTTGAAAGCACCGAGGTCGTAGCCGTTGCGTGCAAGCTCGGACTCAGGCTCCCAATAGAAGATGCCTTTGAAACGCTTCACGTCCTTAAGACCGTTCCACAATGTCTCAAGTGCCTCCTTGCCCTTCTCCGGTTCAGCAGCCGGCATTCCGAACTCAACCAGCATCACATCCTTGTTGTAGGACTTGATCAGCTGAGGAATATTGGCAACCGCCTGATTCACTTTCTCTTCCCATGGTCCGAATGAGTTCGTTTCCTTATTCCAATATGAAGGATACAGAGACAAGCCTATCATATCGTATTTCAATCCGACCTTAGCCATCAATGAATAGAACCACTGAAGAGTCGGAAGATTCCAGGCATTGTCAATGTGAAGTATTACGGAAGCATTGGGATAAACCGCCTTAACTTGGTCGGCACCGGCCTTGAACAGTTTTGCGAAGCCGGAAGCGCTTTGGTCCTTGACGCGCCCCTTTTCCCAGAGCATACCGTTGGTCACCTCGTTTCCGACCTGCACCCATGTAACATCCACACCTCTGTCCTTCAATGTATTGAGGACATCGGAGGTATGGTCAGCCACTGCCTTTGCCAGCGCTTCGAGGTCATAAGTCGTCCAAGCCGCAGGGACATTTTGCTTGCCAGGATCAGCCCAAAAATCAGAATAATGGAAATCAATCATTATCTTCATGCCCAGTTCCTTCGCCCTCAGACATTTCTTGAGGACGTCTTCCTTGCCGTTCCATCTTTCCTCCGGATTGACCCAGACTCTGAATCGCAACGAGTTGAATCCCAGCGACTTCATCAGAGAAGGGCAATCCATCTCCATACCAGATGCGGAATAGAATTTATAGCCTTTGCTTTCCATTTCCGTGTACCAGCCGATGTCGGCTCCCTTCGCGAATGCCGGTTTCGTGGGCTTTCCGCCTGAAGGAGAATCAGACTCCCCACAAGAATACAGGGACAGAACCGCCAATACACACAATATCTTGATCAAATATTTCATAACTGGTCAGTTTACTCTAATATAAGCAATTTAAAATCACTGGAATCAAGATTCAAGGTAAGGGCATTGTGGCCGTCCGCGTCCGTCGTCACATTGTAAGAGCCGGAGCCGAAGCCAGAATAATCCTTCCATGTCCCAGGTTTCGGAAGCCAAGCGGTAATATCTTTCTTTTCCAACGAGAAATTGCCGATGACCGCAAATGCCTTTCCGTCAACGGTACAGTAGACAAAGCGTCCGTCATTCCAGTTGCCGCCGGATACATACCATGAGAAATCAGCATCGGAAGAGAAGAAACGCGGATTTTCCTTGCGGAATTCCATCAATGATGTGTATGTGTCATGAAGGGCCTTGCGGTCAGCATTTTCCAGATATTCCCAGTGAACAGGTTTCTTGCCGGTCCTGCCGTTCTGTTCTATCGAGATGTCATAACCGAGTTCCTCGAACTGCCAGAGCATCTTAGGTCCCGGAACTGTTAGGAAAAATGCCGCATTGAGGGCTTCACGTTTCATTCTGGCGGCCAAGTTCGAGTCTCCGCTGATGCCCGACACGCCTTCTTTAAGTGCTTTGTAGGCAGTCCTTTCCTCATCGTGGCTTTCCATAAATCCCACATATGCGCCGAACGGCATTGCAGAACCTGTCCAGAGGCCTTCAAAACCACTTCCGGCAGACTTGCCCATGGCTGACTGACAATATGCATTGTTCAGATTTCTCCAGACTTTCGCCCCGGCTTCGGCAAGAGCCTTTTCCTCCCGCGTCTCGCAGAAATGCTCGAGGATAACAACTGCATCCGGATTACAACTCTTGACGCTCTTCGTGTAGTCAGTCAGAATATCCACGCGGCTCTGGTCATAATTTGAAGCAGTACTTTCGTCGCTCTTCTTGTTCGTAAAGCCCTTGGTAAGGTCGAAACGGAAGCCGTCCACGTGATATTCTTCCATAAGATACTTAAGGCTTTCCTTAACGTGCTCACGGAAAGGCTGGTACTCGTGATTCCAGTCGTGGAACACGCTGTACGGATGAGGAGCATCAACATTGAACCAAGGATTGTCGGATGCGGTCTTGTTGTTCTTCGAATCCCAGTAAAGTTTCGCATACGGATGGGTCCCTGTCGCCTGATTATAAACGACATCCACGATTACGGCCATACCCCTGGCATGACATCCGTCAATGAACTGCTTATACATGTTGCGCGTACCATAGGCCTTGTCAAGAGCGAAATATGAGCACGGGTTATAGCCCCAGCTGTCATTGCCGTCAAATTCCTGTATCGGCATGAGTTCCACGGCATTGACACCGAGCGAAGATAGATAGTCGAGTTTTTCGAGTGCACCAGGAATATCACCGGTAGATGTGAAATCGCGGAAATGCATCTCGTAGATCACGAGGTCATTCTGGTCTGCGATCTTGAAGCCGGTGCTTGTCCAGTTATAGACATCCTTGTTCACCTTGAACGAAGATACCAGTCCGCTTGTGCCCTTAGGATATGCCGGAAGGTCAGGATAAGTCGAAGATGAAATGTATTTGTCATTCGAGCCGTCGTAAACGATCTCCGTATAAGGATCATGTATGCGGAAAGCCGAACCATCCTTGTTCACAAGATAGTACTGGAACATATATTCCTTGTCCGGATCCACATTTGTCAATGTGAACCACCAGCAGCCTGCCGCGTCATCACGCTTCATGGCATAGTCGTTCGAGCGCTGCCATTTGGAGAATTCTCCTGTCACATAACAGTATTCGTGGCGTTTGTTCTTATTGTCGAGATCGCGCAGAACCAGTGTCACGCTGCCGTCAGAGTTATAATTGATACCGTAATGAGCCCCCCGCAGGCATTGCCTCATTTACGACCGGTTTAGGCTCGAAAACGAATTTGTCGTCCTTCACTTTGAGGAACAGGTCATCTGTCTGGAGTTTGCCGTCGGCGCTACGCACGACTACACCGATCTTGTTTACAGGTGTATCACCGGAAGCGAACCATTCCCTGATGGATGGCTGGATCGGAAGTTTCCAGAGATTCTTCTCCTCGCACGGCTGCCACTTGCATTTGTCAGTGTTCTTGTCCCAATCGGCCTGAACACACATCCATTCTGCTTCGACAATACCTATATGGGCGTACATGTCCTTTTTGTAATCATAGAATGGGGAGTTCTTGTCCGCTCTGTAATAAAGCACGCACGGAGAATCAGGTTCAGGCAATTCCGGAATAGAGAAAAGTCCTGTAGCAGAAGGATTTACAAGTTCATCAAGAGGATGCTGCGTGACAGGCACGACAACGGTCTTGTATCCGGTCGCGGAAAACGAAATGGTCGCTGTCCTCAGTTCCTTGTTGTTTTCAGAAACTGTGACAACGATGTCGCACGACCCGGTTCCCGATGTCTTGTCTATTTTAAGCCAGTCATTCTTGGAAACTACCGCATTCCATTGCGAAGCATTCGTCTTAAGTTCCAATGTCTGCGAAGCGGCGGCTTTGGTAAAATACAATGCCTCCGGTGTAATCTGCAATTTTTTTCCTTGCTGGATTTGTCCTTCCTTGCTGCAGGAAACGAGTGCCGACAGACACAGAACGAACAGGACAAAAAATCTTGTAATGTTTTTCATGATAAATTAGAGTTTCACAAGTACTGGCTTGAGAATTTTCAAAAAGGGCAGGCCTTTCCTTAGCGCAGGGCCTGCCCGGATTATAAATTCAGTAAATCCACACTTTAGCTCAGGAGATCGAGACTGAAATCAGATGTCTCAGTATTGAATACGAGCGAGTATTCTCCGGCTGATTCAGTGAACTTGATATTACCTCCGCCGAAAACGACATTATCCAACTCTCCTCCGAAAGAATATGTCCAGTCAGAATTGAAACGGATCTTGATCTCGTCATCCGGTTTCATTTTAAAATCTATTGCCGCAGCCCATTTTGAACCTTTCTTCGTCATCGGGAAGAATGTTCCCCAGCCAGAAGCTGCGAAACTGCCGCCGATTTCGAGATTCTTCACCTGAACCATCACGAGTGTTCCGTTCTTCTTGTCAAGCTTGATGTAATACAATCCTGAAGGTACTTTGATGTTGGAACCGCCCAGCGTTTTCGATTCTGCATATGCAAATGGGAGGGTTTCACTGCCTTTGGTTTCAACTGTCACATCCTCGAAACCGAAATCAACACCTGACCATGAAGGAGCAGCACTGAACTTGAATTCCGCATCAGAACCATCCGCAGTGGAGAGATCTACAAAGCCCTGGTACACGCCTTTCTGCTTGGCGGATAGAGAGAGCGCCGGAGCATTGGCAATGTCCCAACCCGGGCTCTGAAAACTTCCAGGAATCCATATCTTCTCAGGGAATGAAAGGATATAGGTAGTAATCTTGACATTCACGGCATTGGAAACGAGACCGTCAGGAAGACTATTGCAATATGCATATACCTTAAATGTCAATTCCGCTTCCTTGCCCTCAGTTGCGCCTGCTGCAATTACAGCCTCATTAAGACCGTCAACAGTGGTCCTGAATGATGTTCCGTCAAGGTCTTTGGCAAGTTCCGTTTCTTTGCCGTCGCCGCACTTCATGGTAACCTTGTATGTAACGTCCTCACCATATTCAAGTCTGGCAGCAGCCCAACCAAGGACCTCGATTTCGTCCGCAGCTTTTTCCTTGTCGAGAACGATTGCTGATTCAGGTGCACTCAATACAGGTGCTACAGCATCATCATAGAAGTAAACCTTCAAGGCTACTGCCGGAGAAGTATATACCTTCCCTGCATTGTCCGCAACATTCACGGAAAATGAAAGCTGATGTGTCGCATTCTTTTCCAACTCGAAATTAGTCTTGAGGAAGGTTCTGAGTTCCTCCTTGGAGATGGTGCAGAACGCATCTTTGATTCCCTGTTTGAGGGCTACTTCCTTCTCTCCGCTCTTGACATTCAAGTTATAGAGATATGCATCAGCATCGATGAAGCGCGCAGCGGTCCAGGTAAAAGTCACGGATTCCGCCTTGGTACCGTTGGTAATGAGGATATCCGAATGTGCATCCATCACCGGAGCGACTGGACTCGTCGAGAAGGTGTCCTCACTTTCTATGGTGCAGGCTACTGCCGCAATAGCTACGGCAGAGGCTGCAAATATATTTCTAATCCATTTCATAAGTCAAACCAATTTACTGTTTTTCATAAGTCACCACAATCGGTGTCCTGTTGGCGTGCAGGCGGACGATATAGTCACCTGTTCCAGGAGCAGGAATGTTTTTGGCATCCTTACCCTTCGTAAGTTCAAAGCCGCCGGCAATGTCTGTAGTTGCGACTGCGTCGCCGTACTTGTGCTCCCAACTTCCGTTCAGTCTCAGAAGCCACTCCTTGCCTTCAGTGAAGCTGATGACTGGAGACTCCCAGACATTCTTCGCAGCATTGTACGTGAATTCAGGCTCCTCGCTCTCTTTCCATTCGTTAAAATCTCCGATAAGAGCAACTTTGGATACAACCTCCCTTGCAACAGTCTTAGTCTTGGTGTTGATGGTCAGCCACATAATCGGCTCTTCAGCAGTTACGGAGAAGTTGCCGTCAGCATTTGCAGGATCTGCGACTTCCCAGCCTTCCGGTTTATATCCGTCATTCATTCCGACCCATGACTGATTCTCATCGACAATCTTGAAATAATAAGGAGTTTCAGCCTTGTTGGACACATCCACCAGAATCTTGTAGGTGCTGGTTCCTGCCTCGACTTCTATGATTTCAGTTCCGAACTGACTCCAATCCTGATACTTTCCAGGAAGCCAGATGCTCTTCTTAGGAGGAAGATAGGTATGAACCATGAAAGAAACTTTTTCCGAAGTCAATACCGGTGAGTTCACCACGTCTTTCAGAGTTGCTTCCACATAGGCACTGATGGTAACATCGGAATTCTTTTCACCATTCAGTGAACTGCATACCATACCTACAAAGTCGCCCTTGTTGATGCTGAGCGAGTTCTTGTAGTTCTGTCCTACAAGAGCCTTCTCTTTTCCAAGTTCAGCATAAACGGAGTAGAAAATTTCAGTCTTTGCCCCAAAATCAGCAGGATCCCAGGTAAAGACCACCTGCTCCACCTTGGTGGTGTTCGCATCCGAGAGGACATTGGAAACCGGCCTGAGAACAGGAGCCGTCAACTCCGACGAAATCTGTTCCTTCGGCAAATCCAAGGTGCAGGATGCAGCCAGAGCCGCAACAGCGGCAATTGCCATATATTTCAATGATTTCATAATATCAATTTTATAATGTTGTCAATCCGATTAATAACCTTCATTCTGGATGAGGTTGCTGTTGGAGCTGAGGTCGCTCTGGATAATCGGGAATATGGTCCTGTATGAAGGAATCGCAATCTTACCGTTCAAGATACCGCCCTTGAGTGTCCAAGGATAGTTCACGTCCGTAAACTTGCCGAAACGGATGAGATCGACACGGCGATGGCCTTCCCACATGAACTCACGTGCCCTTTCATCAAGCAGCCATTCGAGGCTGATTGTCGTCGGCATCGGAACGCCTGCACGGTTGCGAAGTTCCTTTATATATCCCAATGCCTTGGAATCCTTGACTGTACCGCCGTTCAGACGTGCATCTGCCTCAGCATAGTTGAGATACATTTCGGCCAGACGGAAAACAGGCATGTCGGCAGAAGAAAGTTTCCAGTTTCCAGGGACACCGTCCTGCTGGGCGAGTTTGTCATTGGAATCAAGTCCGCAGAACTTCCAGCACATCCAACCGGATGAAACTTGTTTTTCGTCAAACTCCTTGGTTGAGCCGTAATTCGTAAAGAACGCGCGTTTGTCGCTGGTAGCCCTGTCATATCCGAATGCATTGGTCTTGTCGTTCCAGACTACGCCTTTGAGATCGAAACGGGCCACATAGTCATCAGGCACATGGTAACCTGCCCAGTTCTCGGCATTGATCTTCGGCAATCCGAACTCTGCTCCGAGCTTGAGGTTCGCTTCCTCACTGAGGGATGCTGAAGCGAAGGTGGAAGTACCGCCCCAGCTCTGGGTAGAAACCCTGTCGTAAGCAATTGCGAAGATGAACTCTTTCTCTGCAGAACCGTTCTCGGTATTGTCCTGACGGAACATATCTGAATACTTAGGAGCGAGGGTATAACCCATTTCTATCACCTTCTGCGCAGCATCCTTTGCATCCTGCCATCTTGCTGTTCCGGTATAGACCTCGGCATTGAGATACATACGGCTGAGGAGAGCCCAGACTGAACCCTTGGTAGGACGTGGGTAAGGAACGGCACCTTTTGCAGGCATTGCGCTATTGTCTGAACCAAGGTCAAGAAGCTCTGTTTCAAGCCATTTGAAGAGGTCCGCCCTGGTAATGCGGGATGGATTGTCGCCACCGATGTTCTCAGGCATAGGGAAAGGAGGGTTACCGAATTCGTCCATGAGGACATAGAAGAACATTGCCCTGTGGAAACGTGCTTCTGCTCTGTAACCTGCAATTTCGCCCTTGAGTCCTGACTGTCCGCGGGCGTCGATCTTGCTGTCTGTAGTCTGAAGGAGGAATTCGTTCACAAGAGCGATGGCCTTTACGGCACGGGTATAAACCGCAACCAATGCATCATTGGTACTTGCTCCCCATGAATCGTGCTGAAGTTCAGTAAGATAAGGGTCTCCCCAGACGCACTTGAGACCGTCGCAGGTCATCTCGTTCAGGTTAAACCACTGTCTCAGGAACTCAGACTGTCCCGAATCTGAGAATCCGAGGTCATTTTTGCCCGGATCATCCTGTCCTACAAGCATATAGTATCCGTTGATGTAGGCAAGAGCCTTGAGGTAGCTGCCTTCATCGGCATAAGCGTTTTCCGATGTAAAATCAGTCTTGTTCAAAGGAAGCGTGTCCAGATCCTTCAGACATGATGAAAACAGTATTGCCGCAAATGAAAGTATTAATATTTTGTTTATGATTTTCATATTGTTGGTCCTCCTGCTTAGAATGTGATGTTAAGACGAAGAGTGTAGAGACGAGGACGAGGATATACATAATTATCCACACCATCGATATTGTTGATTTCCGGATCAAGTCCTGAATATTTCGTGAATGTGCATACATTCTGGACAGAACCTGCAAGACGGATCTTGAGATTGTTCTTCATGTTGAAGGTATATCCGAGATTGATGTCGTCAATCTTGAAGAATGTAGCATCCTCAATCCAAAGGTCTGAGTATTTCTGGTTCTCGCTGTTAGGAGCATGCCAGCCAGGAAGAAGCCACTTCGCACAAAGGTTGTCAATGTAACCCTTAGTCCAGTTGTCACTGTAAGATGAAGAATATCCGAGAGCGACCTTGTTGACGAGCTCAGCACCGATGGAGCCGTGTCCGTTGATACCGAAATCCCAGTTCTTGTATCTCACCTGAGTACTGATACCGTAGTATGCCCAAGGTGTAGCGCTGCATCCGGTCATGTAACGGTCATCAGCATTGATCTTGCCGTCGCCGTTGCGGTCCACGAAAGCATTCTGGACAGGCTTGCCCTCTGCATCGTAAAGCTGCTGGTACATATAGTATGTATAAGGAGCGAAGCCCTTGCGGTGAAGTGAACTGAAACCGACATTGGCACCCATTGAAGGACCTGTCTCGACTCCGAGGTAGGTTTCATCGCTGTTGGTAAGCTTGGTGATCTTCACATCCTGGAAGGTGATGTTTCCACCGATTTTCCAGTTCCAGTCCTTAGTCTCTACAGGAACGAAATTGGCTGAAAGCTCTATGCCCTTGTTCACCATGGATCCGATATTGGAAATCACCTGCTTGCCGAAGTTGGAACCGAGAGGGATGGAGATATTGTTCAGGAGGTCGAATGTATTTCTGTAGTAAGCCTCGACCGTACCGGTGATCCTGTCATTGAGGAAGCCGAAATCCAATCCCACGTTGTAAGTCTCGGTGGTCTCCCATTTGATGTTAGGGTTGTAGGCCAGAGGTGAAAGAAGGTTGTAAGACTTGCCGTCCGGTCCCATAGGGTACTGCATTGTCACAGACGCTGATTCATAATATCTTGCGATGTACGGATAGTAGTCGTCTCCGATATCCTGCTGTCCTGTGCGGCCCCATCCGAGACGGAACTTGAGAGCGGAAACAGTCCTGTTTTCTTTCAGGAATTCCTCATTGGCGATGTTCCATGCGAATGCTGCTGCCGGGAAGAAGCCCCAACGGTTAGATGGAGAGAAACGGCTGGAAGCATCACCACGGGCGGTGAATGTGAAGAGATATCTCGAATCGTAGTTATAGTTCAGACGTCCGAAGAATGAAATCAGATAATACTCCTTGGCATTGACCGGAGCGATATGGTACTCGGTCTCCCTGTCATTGTTGTAGTACTGGGAGTTCTCGTACTTGATGTAGTTGTGCTGCCAGGAATAACCTGCCATCGCATTGAAATTGTGCTTTCCCCAAGTCTCGTTGTAGTCGAGGTAGGCCTCCAGAAGCATGTTCTTGTTGAAGTTCTGATACTTCTCATAGAGGTCAGGAGCGCTGGTGAGTGAACCGCGGGTACCGACTTTATTGTATTTGGTACCGTTGGTCCTGGCGATGTCCATACCCAAGTTCAAGTTTGCTCTCAACGCCTCAAGTCCATGTACCTTGTAGTCGATCTGCAAGTTGCCGACACCACGATAAGTGTGACCGTAGTTCACATAGTCATAAACGGAAGAAAGAGGGTTGGCGGCAGCCATCGTATTAGGCACGCCTGCACTGATCCAGTTCCAGTAACCGTTGGAGATGACAGATTTGTCAATGTTGCCGTCAGCATCCGTGAAATAGATCGGCTTGGTAGGGTCGAATGAAAGAGCGCTCTCCACAGGGTTGTTGGCCCAGTTGGGTATGCTGGTATACGCCCTTCGCATTGAGATTGATCGACAGATGATCGTCGAAGAACTTAGGAGAAAGACTTACGTCGATGTTACCTCTCTGGTTGTCACCGACTTTGATGGTAGCCTGGTCGAGGTTGTAGCCCATGCTGACACGGAACGGAACTACCCCCCCCGAGTAAAGGCTGATGTTGTGGTCGGTATTTATGCCGATACGGTAAATCTGTTTCTGCCAGTCAGTGTCGTACATTGTACCGTCCACTCCGAGGAGGCCGGCAGCTTCAGGACGATATTCCTGGATATAGTTCGTGAACTGCTCGCCGTTCATCATCTTGATGACATCCTTGTTCTGCTTCGCAGAGACACTGCCGCTGTAACTTACATGGATTCCCTTGCCTGAGCCTTTCTTGGTGGTGATGATGATCACACCGTTGGAAGCGCGGGAACCGTAGATAGCTGTAGCTGAAGCATCCTTGAGGACAGAGTAAGATTCAATGTCATTAGGATTGACAGTAGCCAGAGGGTCACCCATACCTGCGCCGCCGTCCTTGGTGACAGGGACGCCGTCAATGACGATTAGAGGGTCATTTGACGCGGTAAGTGACGCTGCACCACGGATTCTGATGGTGGAAGAAGATCCAGGCTGACCGTTTGCAGGAGTGATGTTCAATCCGGAAACCTTACCGAGAAGCATGGAGCTAGGTGAGGTAACCGCACCGCGGTTCACTTCTTCTGCATTGATGGCGGTAACGGAACCGGTCATATCGCTTTTCTTGACCGAGCCGTAACCGATGACAACTACATCGTCAAGATACATTGAATCTTCTTCAATGATGACTTTTGCAGGATTGGTCTTGGCTACAAATGTCACGGTCTTGTATCCGATACAGCTGACTTCCACGACAGCGTCGGCTGAAGACACTTTCAAGGTGTACCGGCCGTCGATATCGGTAGACATGCCATTGGTGGTACCTTTCTCCAGGACGGTCGCGCCGATCACAGGCTGGCCGGTCCGGTCGATGACGGTACCCTTTATCTCATATCCGTTCTGGGCGGACATGTCAGGGATGATGAGAAGGAATCCCATCAGTCCTACTATAAAAGATAAAAATCTGTTCATAGGGTCCTTATTGTTATTAGTTTGTTAATATTGTATTGTATTTCGTGTCAATCTTCTTTTACAAACGCCACTGAAACAGCCGCGAGCAGCATGAAGACACATGCAAGCGCCAGCATCATGACGGCATTCGAGCCGAAACAGTACTTTACAATAACTCCACCGGTAAGTCCGATGACAATCTGCGGTATAGTGATTGTAAAGTTAAAAATTCCCATGTAAACTCCCATGCGTTTAGGGTCTACAGCCCTGGAAAGGATGGCGTACGGCATGGCGAGGATGCCTGCCCAGGCAATACCGATGCACAACATCGGGAGCATGAGCGCATATTTGTCTTTAAGGAGCACAAGCCCGGCGAAACCGACGGCACCGAAAAGCAGACAGGATGCATAGATGGGCTTGTTGCCGAACCTGGAGGCCAGTTTAGTCATGAAAAGCGCCGCGATACATGCAGGAATCGGATATACACCATTCAGCACGCCTACCCAAGTCTGAGTCGCGCCTTCCGAAAGGAGCACTCCCCCGTCAGTCACGGAACCGGTGATGGCAGGCTTCAGATATGTCCACATGATGAACAATGCCGCCCAGGAGAAGAACTGGGTGATGCCCAGACGTATCATTGCCGAAGGGGTATTGCGGAGCAATGTCATGAAACCGGTCTTCTCTGCCGGTCCATCCACTTCTGCCAATCCGTTGTATTCGGCGAATTCCTTAGGAGGATATTCCTTGGTTTTGAATGCGGTGACCAATACGGTAGCAAGCAGGATGGCTCCACCTATATAATATGACCACGCGATGTGAGACGAAACTTGTCCCGGAACAGCCTCGTCGCTCACTCCGAACCAAGTCATGACAAGCGGCAACACGGCACCGACAACAGCACCGATATTGATGAGAAATGTCTGTACCACATAGCCTTCCGTCTTCTGCGAATCGTCCAGCATGTCAGCCACGAGCGCCCTGAAAGGCTGCATCGTGACATTGAAGGAGAGGTCCATGAAGAGGAGGATGAACGCGCCCATCGCGAGCGGTGCCAATGCCAGAAGAGTCGGGCAGTTAGGCATCAGCATCAATGCTATTGTCGAAATCAATGCTCCCCCGAGTATGTACGGGATGCGTCTGCCGAATCTGGTCCAGGTACCGTCAGAGAACATGCCTACGATAGGCTGGATGACCATGCCTGCCAACGGGGCAGCAAGCCAGAAATAACTCAAATGACTTACATCGGCGCCAAGTGACTCGAAGATGGTGGACGTATTGGAATTCTGCAGAGAGTATCCTATCTGGACACCCAGGAATCCGAAGCTCAGGTTCCATATCTGCCAAAAAGATAATTTCGGTTTTTTACTCATTGGTTTCCGTGTCTTGTTTATGCGGTAACGGAATTGTCCGTAATCATTGTTATAAAACGTTTGCAAAATTATTGATTAAATATTCATATTTATTATGGAAACTGACGGACGGGCGGAATTGGCGGACGGACGGGAAAAATCAACCGACGAATAAAAACGATTTTTTCCTAATCCGGTCATTTTTTCATACCTTTACGACAATATGAGAAAACGAATCATGAAGCCGTCAGGCATTGTACACATATTCGCGGCACTTCATGCGGCGGTCACGATAGCCTGCTTCGAAGCGGGCATAGGCGATGAATTGTTCCTCACCATCCTCACGATGGCGATGATAATCTTGGTCTGTCTCAAGAAGAACCTGAACCTGGAATTCACCGCCGGAATAGTCATTGTCATAAACGTGACGGGCTACCTGCTCGGCACCGCCGGCGCGAATCTGATAGGCATGTTTTTCAGCACGGATTGGGTCGTCCACGCATGTTCCACGGCATTCACGACGGAATTGCTGGGCTGGGGAACCATATTGGTCGGCAACATTCTCAGTCGGCTGCACCTGTTATCCGGCACTACGCGCATGCCCCGCATGAGATGGCTGATAGCCGTAGTCTGCACCATCTTTCTTTTCAGGCTTGCCATCATCGCGTTCAGCGACATGAACATCATCTCGGACGGCGGATTGTACAGGAACATGATCAAGCTGCTGTACAACATCCCTGTCTGCATCATCCTGCTTTGCCTTAATATATTATATGTAAGGTTCGCCAGGATGCGGCTGTCCGTGAAGCCGTCATACGCCCGTTGGTCCGCACTCATCTGCTTCCAGATCCTGGCCATACTCGGTTCCACTCTTGCGGTCAGCTGCGGCATCCCGTTCTCGATACATCCGCTTCCGTCATTCCATAACATAGCCGAGACTGCCGTAGTGGTCTTCATCGCGGAAATGCTGTTCTACGCATTGACATATATGGCTGATTATGTATGGGTTACGCATCAGGACGTGAAGGCGGAGAAGATGAAACGCCACAAGGCGCAGTTCGAATACCTGAAGCTGAAACAGCAGGTGAATCCGCATTTCCTGTTCAATTCATTGAACATCCTGGACTGTCTCATCTGCGAAAACAAGAACGAGGACGCGAGCACTTTCGTACACAAACTGGCCGGCGTCTACAGATACATGCTGAAAAACGGCGTGCTGGAGCTAATCAACCTGCGGGACGAACTGGCATTCACCGGAATGTATGCCGACCTGCTGAAAGTCCGCTTCTCATCCGGGTTCGAGGTCAATGCAGATGTCCCGGAGCAGTTCATGTCGTGCCGCGTCGTGCCATGTTCCATCCAGATGCTCCTGGAAAATGCCATGAAGCACAACCGAGTATCGCAAGAGAACCCGCTTCTGATAACCATAAGCGTACACGACGGCATGATAGTCGTCACGAACAACAAGTCACCTAAGATGACGGCGTCGGAAGAGTCCACGAAAGTCGGACTCAACTACATACGCCAGCAATATATCGACCTGTCAGGCAAGGACATAGAGGTAAACGACAACGGAGACACATACTCCGTATCGCTGCCTCTCCTGCCGGCCCCGAAAACCACATGAAGATATGACAATGAAAGTTTTGATAGTAGAAGACGAGCCGATGGCACAGGCCAATCTGAGCCGCACATTGCAGAAATATTACCCTGACCTGGAAATTGTCGGCATGACAAGTTCCGTCAGCGGCACTGTCGAATGGCTGAAATCCCACAATCCGGATATCATTTTCATGGATGTGGAGCTTTCCGACGGCGACTGCTTCAGCATCTTCCGTCAGATAAACGTGGACGCCAAGATAGTGATGACCACGGCGTATGACAGCTATGCCGTGAAAGCATTCGAAGTCAATAGTGTAGACTATCTTCTGAAGCCGATTGAAAAAGAGGACCTGGACAGGGCAGTGCAGCGCTGCCGCAATTCCGCCGGCGTCACGGACATGTCCGCGCTCCTTTCGTCACTCGCAGGAAACCAGCACCAGACCGGCTACCGCCAGAAATTCATGGTCCGCCTGAACGACAAGATTCTCCCTGTTTCCGTCAATGATATCGCATACTTCCTTTCAGAAGACAAGGTCACATGGATGTTCACCTCCGACGGTTCCAAATACGTCATGGACCAGTCCCTGGACATCCTGTCCTCACAGCTGGACCCGTCGCGTTTCTTCAGAATCTCCCGCGGCTGCATAATTTCCTCAGCCTCAGTCCAAAGCATAATAAAACTGCAAGGCGGCAGACTACGCATCAATGCCAAGCCGCAATGCAGTTTCGAAATCCTTGTCAGCCGTTCCCGCTCCGATGATTTCCTCCAGTGGATGGAGAACACTTCGTGCTGAGAATCAGCGGTTCATCTCGGAAAAAACGCCTTTCATCCGAAAATCCGGACATGTCATTTTCGGATATTGTTAATTGTATGTAATTTTACGGTCGGAAAACCACAAAACCAAACGACATGACACGAAAATTCAAAATCACATATCTGACTTCCTGGGGAGAGGAAATCAAATTCGTATTCGGAGAGGAAAGAGTTGACATGCAATACATTCCGGGCGGTGTCTGGGAAATCGACATTGACGGCAGCAAGATAAAGGCCGGAACGGAATATCATTATGAATGCTGGAAAGACGGCAAACGTCTCCGCCGCGAATGGAGGGACCATGTCGTGCCTGCAGGAAAAACAGGAACGGTGGAGGTCAATGACCAATGGGCCGACACGCCGGCAGATGCGCCGTTCTACACCTCGGCATTCGCCGACAAGGTGTTCAGCATCAATCAGGACGACGCCAAGTTCAGGGTCAATGCTGATGTGACTCCGCAGGAGATGTACCGCAGCGGATGGAAATGCGCGGGTACGGCAGTCCCTGTCTTTTCATTGAGGACGGTAGACAGTTTCGGTATCGGCGACTTCCATGACCTGAAGAAACTTGCAGACTGGGTAGCTGCTACCGGACAGCGTGTAATACAGCTGCTTCCGGTCAATGACACCACCATGACGGGCACATGGAAAGATTCATATCCATACAGCGCCAATTCCATATATGCATTGCACCCGCAGTTCGTGTATCTCCCGGACGCAGGCGTCCGCAGGGATGCCAAATACAAGGCGTTGAAAGTTGAGCTTGAAGCACTTGCGGAGATTGACTACGAAAGAGTGAACCAGGAGAAAGACAGGCTGATGCGCAAAGCTTTCGCTTCCACATGGGAGAAGGTCAGCGGCTCGGCCGAATATAAGGAATTCCTGAAGGACAATGCCGGATGGCTGGATGCCTACTGCGCTTTCAGAATCCTGCTGCACAAGACTGGGACCGGCGATTCCACCAAATGGGGCAAATACGCCACATACAGTGCCAAGAAAGCAGCTGCGGTATTGGCAGAGAACAGGGAAGAAGCTGATTATCAGTCATTCGTACAGTTCCATCTGCACAAGCAGCTGGTGGAGGCCAGGGATTATGCGAGGAAACGCGGCGTCGCTTTCAAGGGTGACCTCCCTATCGGTGTCAGCAGGACCAGCGTGGACGCATGGCAGAACCCGTCACAGTTCAACATGAATTCACAGGCGGGCGCACCACCTGACCCATTCTCCGCCGACGGCCAGATGTGGGGATTCCCTACCTATAACTGGGACAAGATGGAGGAAGATAATTTCGCATGGTGGAAAGCCAGGCTGAAGAACATGGAGCAGTACTTCGACTTCTTCCGCATTGACCATATACTCGGATTTTTCAGGATTTGGGAGATTCCGGCGAATGCGAAGAGCGGTCTGCTGGGACATTTCTTCCCGGCGCTGCCGTATAGCGCCAAAGAATTGGCTGACAATGGTTTCGATATCAATTCCGGCTGGTATACCTCCGATGGTGTGGACACGCTTTTCCTGGAAGATCCGCGCAAGCCCGGGTATTGGCATCCGCGCATAGCCGGACAGGACACGGAGCATTACCGCCGCCTTCCGGACTGGCAGAAGGATGCGTTCAACAGGCTGCATGATGATTTCTTCTATAGAAGACACAATGCTTTCTGGCGCGATTCCGCACTCCGCAAGCTGCCCGACCTTCTCGCATGCACACGTATGCTGACCTGCGGCGAAGACCTGGGCATGATTCCGGATTGCGTTCCTGACGTGATGAAGGAACTGCGCATCCTTTCATTGGAAATCCAGCGTATGCCGAAAGACCCCCACAGTGAATTTGCCGACACATGGCACTATCCATATCTCTCAGTATGTGCGACTTCCACACATGACATGAGCCCGCTCAGAGCATGGTGGAGAGAGGACCGCGGTGTGACGCAGCGTTTCTGGAACCAGGTTCTGGGAAGGCCGGGAGAGGCTCCTGCCGACTGCAATCCGGATATTTCCCGCAGCATCATCATGATGCATCTCCAGTCAGCATCAATGCTGGCAATCCTGCCGCTTCAGGATTATCTCTCGCTCAAGCCTGAGCTCTGCCTGGCAGATCCCGAAAAGGAGAGGATCAATATTCCTGCGATTTCGCCGTTCTACTGGAGGTTCAGGATGAAGCCGACGCTGGAATCGCTTATGAATGATGATATTACGGAGTACATACATGGTCTTGTACGCGAGTGCGGGAGGAAGTAGGGATATCGGGGAAGGAATGTTTCGAAGGATTTTTTAGGCCAACGCACGATTTTTGCACGTTACCCTCACCCTGAATCCCGGGTCTCGGGGAAGGAAGTAGGAAATATGGAATATCTGTCAAAGGAACGTTACGACGAAATAGTCGCGGAAATAAATTTTCTTATAAATGAAGAGTATCCTCGCATCAAGGATGCTCTGGCGGAAGCTCGTGCGCAGGGCGATTTGAGCGAAAACTTCGAATATCGCGCTGCAAGACGTGCCCAGGCGAAGGCCATCAGCAGGATTCGTTTTCTGCAGAAGGTGCTGGACTACTCAAGAATCATCGACACGAAAGCATTGCCGAAGGACAGGATTTCACTGCTCAGCAAAGTGGAATTCACGAATCTCGCGACGAATGTCAGAATGACTTACACCGTCGTGAGCCCCCACGAAATGGACCTCCAGAACGGCAAGATTTCGTGCAAATCGCCGATAGGCATGGCACTGATGGGCAAGAAGCTAGGGGAAATCGCAGAGGTCAATGCCCCGTCAGGTACCTTCCAGGTGAGGATAGAGAAAATCGAGATAAAATAGGTTTTGCTTTAGCGAAAACTCAGCAAGTGAGATAACTTGCGAAATTTGGATAGAAACATGAGACTAGTAATACAGAGGGTCAAGGAAGCGTCAGTAAGCATTGGCGGAGAAGTGGTAAGCAGCATCGGGAAGGGACTTTTCATACTGGTGGGCGTGGAAAACGGTGATACGGAAGCAGATATGGAATGGCTGGCCCAGAAAACCGTGGGGATGCGAATCTTCGATGACGAGAACGGGGTAATGAACCTCAACGTGACAAGCGTGGACGGCTCATTGCTGGCCGTGTCACAATTCACGCTCACCGCCTCCACCAAAAAGGGCAACAGGCCCTCATACATACGTGCCGCCGGCCACGACCTGGCAGTTCCCCTATACGAAAAATACTGCGCCAGACTGGCAGAAATCGCCGGCCGCCCCGTCCAGAAAGGTGTTTTCGGTGCCGACATGCAATGCGCCCTGATCAATGACGGCCCTGTCACCATCATCATAGATTCTAAAATCAAGGAGTAACGCCGGCGGGACGCGGTAAGCGTCTCCAGGTTTACACCGTAAGCATCTCCAGGTTTACACAGGCGGGACGCGGCCACGCTCCGTTTTCAGAATTATTGATTATCAATTAGTTATAAATAGCAGCGTGGAAACGGAGCCAAAATAGGTCTGCGTTTCCACGCTTTGGATAAAAAGGCATCTTATTATCAATAAGTTACAAATCAGTGCGTGGCCGCGTCTCGACAAAAGTACGGAACGTACAAACGCGCAGCAAGACGTAACTCCTGAGACGCTTACTTCTCACGAGCGAGCCAAGGAGTAGCGCCGCTCTAATCGGCAAACGTCTCCGTGACTATAAAAAATTGGAAACGTCTCCGGTGGTTACACCAAGACAGGCGGGACGCGGCCAAAAAACTGAACAAGTTGGCAGGCCATCAAAGTCACGGGTTTCATACTTATCAACTGATTACCAGTTAGTTACAGCATTCCACTCGACCAACCGAGCATGCCAAGTCCCATGTTTTTTCATGAGACCTGGCATGGGTTAATTTCCACAAAGCACAGTTAATCAATCAGTTACAGAAATCATAGCCTGCCAACTTGTTCAATTCTAAGCCCTACCCTCTCCGGTTTCCGCATTAGAATCAAGGACTATTTGGCGCCGCCTATTTTGCAAAAACGAAAAAATGTTAACTTTGCGAAATAGAAGATGCACAAGTTTCGCAAGTGAGAAACACCGCTGGTAGAGCCTGAGAGGGCGAGGGCAAGTCCCTTCCCTGAGACCAGGGATTTAGGGAGAGGGTGAGGGTAAAGGTGAAGGAGAGGGAGAGAGTGAGGGTAACGTATACAAAAAGAAAGAGCGTTGGGCCTGAAAACTTCGAACGGGTGACAACCCTCGAATTTGCGCTGGTGTTCGGCAAACTTGACAACTTTGAGTATTTGCGAGATAGAATAAAAAGATGTTTTGAGAGACTTGCCTATAGTTTGGAAATTTTTCAGGAGATTTCTAAACCATACGGGGTGAGTTGTGTCTAAACTGGGATGATTGTTTAGAACAGTTAAGTGAAAAAGGCAGAGATATACATCGTGGTCACATTGGCCATGTTTTTCTCTACGCGCGTTCTTTTGGCCCAAAATGACGGGTCAGGGCGTTCGGGCTCTGGCGTAACCGCAAGCGCAACCACAAACGTAACCGCAGCCAAAACAAAAGCCACAACCACGACCAAAGCCAAAAGCGCTGCCGCGAAAGTCTCTGACCGAATCACGGGCATCGACCGCTGGAGCTTCAGGGCCAATGCATTGGAACTGCTCTGCACCGTACCTAACTTCAATGTGGAATTCGACGTTTCTTCATCACCTTACAACCGCTGGTCGCTGGGACTCACTGCCAAATACAATTGGGACACATGGCACAGCGTACCCATTAAACATTGGTCTTCAACATGTTCGAAATTCGCCCGGAATTCCGTAAATGGTTCAGGATGAAGCCGAAAGAAGGGAACGCAAAGCCGACAAGGGAGAGGGCATTCTTCCTGGGAGGCTACGCAAGCGGCGGCACATACTCCATCAAACCGGGCAAATATGGCATCCAAGGACCGCTTTTCGGAGCAGGAGCATTGTTCGGATATGACTTTCCGCTTTATACATACAGGCATTTCGCCATTGACTTCGAACTTGGCGTGGCTGCAGGACTCGCTGTGACATCCTATGACGGATACACGATGAACCGAAGCAATACGGATTACATCGAAGCGCCGGGCAAATCCAAGGGATGGCATCTGTGCCCGTTCCCTGTACTCTCGGAACTCAAGGCATGCTTCGTATTCAGGACATTGTCCATCAAGGATAAATACAAGAAAGTCGACTCGCAGAAACTGATTCTGAAGCAGGAGGCTGAAGAAGCCAAGAGGCTTGCAGCCGAGCAGAAGGCCGAAAAGATAGCGGAAAGGAAAGCGAAGAAGAAAGCGGAAGGGAAGGTAGAAAGGAAAGCCGAAAAAGAACAGGAGGTAGCCGGATGAAACGAATTATGACAGACCTCATTGCGGCAATGCTCTTTTTCATCGCAATGACGACGCAATCCTGCGTCAGACTGGATTTGAAAACCGCTGACGACACCTCGGATGAAGCCGAGATCGGATTTGACATTGCCTGGGACAAGGTTTCAGGTACGGCACTCCCCGATTCGGTCTACATCGCGATGAACAAGGTCTCGGACATCCTGAAATATTCATACGAAACGGACTCCAAAGGGGCATTCCTGCCTTACACCATAGAAAAGGAAGACACCGTGGTCACCCACCGCGAATACGCGGAATATGGTCACTATGTAATGCTGGCATATCATTGTGACAAAGACAATTACACACTTTCAGGCGCACAGCGCTTCATGAAGGACAAGACCATTTCGGTAAGAGATTTCAAGGCGACGGTGAAGGACTTGCCGGAAGAAGAACTGACAGACATGAGGGGAGATTCGAAAATTGACTTCAATTCGGCTTACCGTTTCATACGAACGCCAGGGCCTGTATGGGCAGCCTCACGCAAGGACGATATTTCCGACACGAGGGAAAACACCTTCCGCTTCTTCATGGAGCCGCTGCAGCAGAAACTCACATTTGCAGTAAAGCTGGTGCCGGAAAACGGAGTCAGCATCATATCCGTAACTGCCGAACTGTCAGGCGTTCCGGCGACTTTCTCACTTCTCACGGGAGAAGTGGAGGAAAATGATTTGGCAAGAGTCATCTTCGCATTGAAAAAATCCTCCTATGGTTACGAAGGCACGGCAGCGGTTCCGGGGATCCTTCCGTCAGCGAACAGCAGCTTGCGCACCGGTCCGGGAATTCTCAGACTGAACATCACAGCCAGGAAAGATGGCGTAACCAAGGTATTGTACCCCACAATCAATATTGGAAACAAGATAACTTCCGCATCACTGATGGAATCCGTGCCCGGGTCGGACGGACGGCGCATTGCCAAGAAAGAAGCCCGGCTGGAATTGTCAGAATCATTGACAATAGGCGCAGACAGTTTCAGCAGCGAAGGCGGGAACGACGGCGTAAAAGATTGGTTTGACAGCGGTTACATTGACATTGAAGTATAAACATTGAAAAGATTACGGCTCATAGAGCCCGAGAGGGCGATGGTAAGTCCCTTCCCCGAGGGGAGGGATTTAGGGTGAGGGTAACGTGATAAAAGCGCGTTGGGCTTACAGCCTTCGAACGAGTGACAACTTGAGATGAAGTATAAGAATTGAAAAAGACACGGCTCATATCCGCATTGTTGGTAATTTTCGCATCCTGCCAGAACTCCTGGCGCGGTGTGACGGACGGCGATTTCGACGATTTCGGCGGCGGGGAGCCCGTGCCTGTCCTGGTCGGCGTCGGCAATTCGGGCCTGTCATACACCAGGGGCAGCGGGGCGGTGGATAATGCCGACGGCAGGCAATGGGCCAATGTCAATATATATGTGTATGCTTTCAACCGCGACGGTTCATCATTCGCGAGCACCGCAGTTTCCGGAAACGGCTGTCTGATAGATGCTTCCGTGGACAATTCCAGATGGACAGCCGGAAGGAAGGCTTATTATGACGGTTCCGACGGCTACCTGACATGGGCGGATTCGGACAAGGAAGTGTATTATCCGAATGGCCGCGAAATCTATGATTTCTATGCGTATTACATTGATAATCTGAACATTCCGCAGACAGCCGTACAACGCAGCAAGGACAAGATAACATTGCCGGTCACGATAGACGGAAGCATGGACCTGATGACCGGAAAAGCGCCGCTGAAGGACGACGTCTTCAAGGGGACATTGTATTCCGAAACGGAAAAATCACTCATACGGAAATACGCATTCAGTTCATATACAGCCAGAAGGAACATCAATCCGCGGCTGGAATTCGTCCACCATCTGACACGACTGAGATTCGAGATTTATCCGGCATCCGACGGTTCCAACACTGTGATGGTGAACTCCATAACCGTCAAATCCAAGACATCAGGGACATTCACGGTCGTGAGCCGCGACGAATCGAAACTGGGTGTGGACTTCTCATCTGACAAGAATTACAGAGAACTCAGCCTGAGGGAACGGGACGGCAGTGCATTGAAACAGGATACGTATCATACTGATTATCAGGGAGATTTCACAGACGCGCTATACGAGCGGCCTCATGTCCAGGTCGGCGGGTCACTGCTGGTGGCACCTGACACGGAATATGAAGTAAACATGGAAATGAAAGAAGTGAAGGGGCAGACATATCATACCAAGTCCTCTTTCACCATCCGTTCCGCTTCCGGATTCCAGGCAGGAAGCCAATATGTGGTGAGACTTTCGATTTACGGAATGATGGACATCAGACCGAATGTGGAAGTCGAGCCATGGGGCACAGGAGGAAGCATAATATTGGACGAAGAAGATAAATTGAAATAATATAACAACTTTAAAATCAAACGTTTATGAAAAAGTATCAATTATTCGCGGCTGCTGCCATCGTAGCGTTGGCATCCTGCACGAAAAACGGACAGACCACTACTCCGGAAATTACAGATCCGCTTGAAGACGGGAATCCTGTCCCGGTACTCTTCTCTGCAGCATCACCGAAACTCCAGGTGAAATCCGTGGGCGCAGTAGACAAGGCCTGGAACAGCCAGGAACTGAAAATCTACGGCTATGACAGGACCGTCACCGATTTCACCCAGGCTGCATTCATTGACAATGTAAGCGCTACCGCACCGGCTGACGGCAACAAGGGAACAATCGCAGTCCTCAATCCGGCTTACGACAATGAGCCGTTCTACTATGTTACCGGAAAGAATTACGATTTCTATGGATATCACATCGACGATGCCGCTACCGGAGAGCCTGTAAAGACTGCCGCTTCCGTAGCAGTTCCATTCGAAATCAATGGTTCACAGGACCTTATGCTTGCAAAAGCTGACCAGAAAACAGACATTGACGCAGTCGGCAAGACTGACGAGGTAAGCGTGGACAAGGCATACAGCGCATTCGCCGCACGTCGCGGTGTGCAGCCAAACCTCCTGTTCAAACACCAGCTTGCAAGATTCACTTTCGAAATCGTGGCAGGTTCAGAAGCAGGCAGCAACATCTTTGTTACAGGCATCGGAGTAGAATCCAAATTTAAGGGCAATCTCACCGTGGTTGGCGCAAATACCGGCATTACTGATGTCGTTGAAGAGACAGCAAGGCTCGCTCTCCAGGAAAAAGGCGGCAACGGCATCCAGGCTCTCACAGAGGTGAAACCAGACGCTTACGTAGCAGGAAAGACCAACTACAAGGCTATCGGTGAGAGCGTTATGGTAATCCCGGGCGAGGAGAGCTACAAGATTTATGTAAGCACCCGTCAGGATGGCGTGAACACAGAGATTGCCCCTCAGGAATGGACCTTGAACATTGCCAATATCGAAAACGCTCCGGAGGGCGCGACCAAATTCGAGGCAGGCTATTCATACAAGATCAAAATTGTCATCTACGGTCTCGAAGAGGTCAAGATTACTGCTGAACTTGAGGATTGGAAAGATGGCGGTTCTACCACTATCGATCCGGATTTGTAGTAATTAATTATGAGAAAACACATTTATACAATAGCATTGGCGGTGATCGCTTTTGCGGGCTGCGGCAAGCAAGGTCCTGAGGACGAGAACGCATGGATTCATGACGAAAGCCGTCAGGTTCCCGTGCTTTTCGGCTCCGCGACCAACATTGACGCCACCACCAAAGCCATACAGAACGGACTCGTCACCGGAAGCGTGATGAACACCCTCGACGTGGGCGTAGTCGGTGTGGCCGAAAAGCAGAGCGACGCGACTCCTGTCACATGGAGCAACGACCTCGACGGCTCCATACTCATTGACAATCTGGGAGTTACGACCACTTCCACAGGCGCGGTGATCTTCTCGCCGAAGATTTACTACCCGTTCGGAAACAAGTACGCATACTCATTCTACAGCTACTATCCGTACAAGAATTCCGATGGGCAGACTGCCGCTGTCAATGACGGTGCATACCGCCTCACCTACAAGCTCGGCAACACGGACATCCTCTGGGCAAGTTCCGTAGCCGAGGACTACAATGGCTTGACAGGCTACAACGCAGCTTATTGCCGCGCCGTAAAACTCGACGGCGTCGATTCCCAATACTATCCGAAGCTCCAGTACCGCCACCTCCTGACGGCGCTCGTGTTCCGCATAGTGGGAAAGGACAATGATATCGAGAATTATGATGTAAAGGTGACCGGAATGCAGATTACCAACACGTCTTCCACAGCGTCACTCTGTATCGCGGACAGCAAGGGAGAGCAGTCAGGTGTGCTTACCGGCAGTGAAGATGGCGGAAGCATCGGTTTCACAGACCTCGACGTGGCTCCTACAACCAAAGAATCAGACCTCTGCACTATCTTGGCGATGCCGGCAAGGAATTACACGTCAGCCATCACGCTCACTGTAGACGGCGCCAACAAGAGCACTGTCGAAATTCCGCTCGGAAGCACTGACGGCCGCACGAAATACGATGCAGGCTACATCTACTATTTCACTGTAACAATCAACAATCCTCAGGAAATCACCATCGTGGAGACCGGACTGACGGAATGGATACCCGGAACCAATCCGACACCGGGCAAAGAAATCTGACATTGGGACAGTTGAAAAAATATCTGATAGCATCCGCCGTGTTGCTCGGAGTCATGATAGGCTTCGGGCAACGCGCTGATGCACAACAAATTGCCATACGTTCCAATGCATTGAACGACATCCTGCTGACTCCTGACCTGGGGTTGGAAATGGTGACCGGCGAGCACAGTTCGCTGTCGCTCGATGTCTTCGGGCATTGGAAACCTTATGGCATTGACTCGAAACTTATTGTGGCGCAGCCTCAATTCAGGTGGTGGCTGGGCGGCAGGCCTCTCGTGAGGGAATTTCTGGGCATTGCGGGATTGTTCACCAAGTATGACATGACCATCGGCGACCGGAGCTACAAGGGCATTGCCGGAGGCGTAGGTCTGACCGGCGGGTACGTGCTTTCGCTGGGACAGCGCTGGGGGCTGGAGTTTTCGGGCGGCCTCGGAGTGGTCGGATTCGGACAGCGACGCGCCAGCCGTTACGACGATTTCGGTGACCTGGACGGCGACACCCACAACTCGAAAGGCTATAAGCTGATGCCGATGAATCTCGGCGTAACTTTCATATACATAATAAGATAGATGAGACAATGCCTGACCATATTGCTACTGGCACTTCAGCTTTTTGCGCTGCCGCTCGGGGCGCAGGAGATGAAGCGTGTCACCGGGCATATAGTCGACAAGACCACGGGGAAACCGATTGACCTGAAACAGGTGTCGGTGAGTGTCTATGGATTCAATACCGTCGCGCAGGCGGAGGATGTGAAGAAGCAGATGGACGGCGATGAAAATACGTTCGTGGCCCCTGACGCACAGGCATTTCCCGACGACAACGGCTATTACGAAATCACCATTCCGGAGACCGGAGCACTGATTTTCAAGGCTGACATGAAGCCGGCCGTGCTGGAGAAAGTGAACTACCGGCTCGAAATCAATGTGAAAATCGAGATGGGCAACTACATCCGCACCAGTACCATAACCGCGGTGCGCGACCAGGTCGGAGTTCTTGACCCTCAAGGAGATATCGAGGGCAACTGGCTGAAGGCGAGAAGCACCATCGCCCTGCCGGAAAACAGCGGCAAGACCAATGCGAGGATGATCGTCCAGCCGATATTGATAGACGGCGTGACGAAGGACACCTTGCGATACCTGAAGCCGACCGTCATGGACGGCCAGGAGTATCGCGTGACCCAGCTGCGCAGGATGAATTACAATGCTGACAATGACCCGCTTAACAGATGGCTTTCACCTGACACTCTCACTTCTGCCGCACAAATCGTGAACTGGGCAGATACCATATATCTGGAAAATCCTTCGAAAAACTACCAGGTAAAGGGCATCATCCAGCTGGAGGACTACAATCTCCCCTACTTCAAGAAGGAATATTTCCTGGCATCGTCGCGCCTGAGACGTCCGCTCCGTTTTCTCGAATATTCAATGGAGCCGTATATGCTTGATCCTGAACAATATCGTGAACGTGCAAAAAGGGAGAAACGTAACACGGCGGGCAACATGTCATTGAATTTCATGGTGGGAAAGGCGCAGCTTGCAGCCGATGACGAGGAGGGCCGCCGGCAGATCGACTCCGTGAAATCCGTACTGCTGGACATTATCCATGGCGAAGGATCACAGCTGAAGGAGTTCCACATCACTGGTACGGCTTCCCCGGACGGACCTTACGCCGGAAACATGAACCTTGCGAAAAAACGAATGGAATACGCTCTGAACCAAATAGTTTCGGTGCTGCCGAAGAATGTGCGTGACAGAGTTTACATGACTACTACGGCTACCGTGGCGCCCTGGACCGCGGTCGCTGAACTATTGGAAGCCGACTCGCTGACGGTGGAAGCGAAAGCCATCAGGGACATTGTCTCGAACAATCCCGGGACACCGGACCGGCAATGGGGGAAAATCCGCGCATTGCCTTACTACCGCAGCCTTATCGTGAATTATCTTCCGCGGCTGCGTTCGGTCCGCTACCAGTACGGCTATGAGATTTTCAGGGAATTGACGCCGGAAGAAATTCTGGAGCGCTACCGCAATGATGATGATTACAGGAGCGGACGCAAGAAATTCGCGCTCTATGAGTATTGGCATCTGTTCCAGCTGGTCAAGGAGCCGGAGGAACTGGAAAAGCTATATAAACGGGCCTACGACGAGTCCATCGAAGCGAACGGACGTCCATGGATCCTGGCGGCGAATTCGCTGGCGGCATCATACATCGCCCGCGGCGTGGCGGACACGACTATTCTGCGCAATTTCATTGACCTTCAGACTCCTGTGGTGAATTATCTCCTGATGCGAATGAACGGAAACGGGTATGAAATCGTGAATCCGGAGGCGGTCGTCGCGAACCAGATGATCATGTACGTGATGACCAACAATTTCCGTAAGGCGGGTCAGCTCACGAACATTCTTCCTGACAATGACAGGAACCGGCTTGTCCGGGCCTATGCCCTATGTCTCGGCGGTTATTACAAGGGCGGAAACACTCCGGAGCAGCGCAGACGTGCCAGAGAGGTTTTCGAAACGGTTTCAGAAAGTTCGCCGCTGAACAAGGTCGTGCTTTGTCTTGCGATGAACACGAAGACTTATGACTCGCTGGCGGAGGAAGCCATGTCGGCGCTGCCGGGCGATTCGGCATTGACAGACTACCTCTGGGCGGTGATTTATGGGCGCAAAGGTGCCCGTACCCAGGATTTTATGGACGATATGGCGTCGGAGGACTACCTCGTGGCGTGCTTCCATAAAGATCCGTCGTACATCGACATTGCCGCAGGCGACGGGGATATTGTCGAGACCATAATGAAAAGTGCACGAGACAGATATGAGAACGGGGAATAGAATCATTTTCGCAGCGACGGCGCTGTTTCTCCTGCCGCTTGCCATGTCGGCGCAGTCGGCGCAGGAGATAGACACGACCAGTTTCAATGCATTGGAATACAGCATGCAGAAACGGTATCGTCCTCAGAATGAAGCATTTGTGGCCAATACTTTCATGGACAACACTTTCATCCGGGGCGGCATCGGGACCTGCGGACTGTTCCGTAATTCCATATCCGGCTACTCCTCAGGGCCTTGCGTTTCATTTTCCGTGGGAAAGATGTTCACCACGCTGAACGCCGTGAGCATCGACGGGACTTTTTCCGAGTTCAGGCGCAATGCTGACGGGGTGCGTGTCTGGAGGGCCGGCATCGGCGCGTCTCATCATTTCGACTGGACTTCCTATTTCTTCGGCTACTCCCCTTCCAGGGTTTTCAACATTTCCAGCATAGAGGGCGCCGAAGTGGGTCTTGTAAGGACTTCCGGCACTTATTCCGCTGCACTCATGGTGAATTTCGGCATTGATTTCCGCGCCCGCATAGCCCACGAAACTGACTTTTTCTTCACGCCAAGACTGATGCTGGGAAACGACAGGATGGACGGCACTTCATCCCCAGACCGATGCCACCTCGGCTACGGGTTCAATTTCGGGGTGCACAAATATTTCAACAGGCATACGTCGGCCGCTCCGGAAAGTTTCGGGGCCTGGTTCGTCCGTGATGCGTCAATTTCATTTTCGGGCGGCATCCAGTTCCAGCTTGCCGACATCACCGGCGAGACCGTCGGCTACTTCCCTTCGGCGCGCGAGAGTGTCAACATTTCATACACGCGTCTGCTATCAGGACCGTTTTCTCTCAGATTGTCAGGCTTTTACGGCGGCGACATCTGGAAGGGGTTCAATGACGGCAGGCAGCTGAAATGCCACTACGCCGGCGTCAGGGAGGAGCTCATGTTCGAAACTCTCTACTGGCGCAGGCGTAGCAGTCAGGTATTTTCAATGCCAATTTTTCTCGGTCCCGAAGCGGGGCTGATTTGGAAGCCGGATGACGGATATACCATACGGAGGCTCTATCTCGGGCTCACCGGAGGAATCCAATTCCGTTTCAATCTTGCCCCGCATTTCGGTCTCTTCCTCGAACCGCGGATGTCTCTCGTCCCGTATTCATGGAAGTCCCGAAGCGGCAATGTTCTTGTCAAGTCTTATACCACGTGGTACGATACCTTGTTTTCTATGCAGGCTGGTGTTGTCGTACCGCTATAATAAAACCAAACCACCAGAATCAGGCTACCTCTTATTTCAGATAAGCGTCGCTGACTACCTTCTGGCTGCGGGCAATGAAGTCGCTCAATGCCTTGCCTTTCAGGAGTCCGTTGGCGAGAAGAGCCAAGTCGGCAATCTGCTGGAGTGCTTCATTCTGCGCTGCAAATGCCTCGATATCAGCCTTATGCACAGAATAAGCGGCATCTTTGGCTTCACGTGCGGCAGTCTTGGCATCTTCAGCAGCCTTCTTCTGCTCATCGGTAGCATCCTTGGCCTCGCCGGCCTTTACGATCTCCGGATCAGCATCTGCCACGGCCTCCTGTGGCTTAACCTGAGATTTCTCCGCATCAAGAATCTGTGAGATGAGAGGATTCTCGACATTGACGGTAATATTGTATGAGGTAGGCAGTTTGCCGTAGAAATTCATACCGCCGCCCATATTGCTCATCTCGCGGTAACGACGCATGAATTCATTCTGGGTGATGAGGATAGGCTCGCCGGTCTTGCCGAGATTGTCCGCCGTCACATAGTAATCGTAGTCCTTAGGCAGCACTGCCTTGAACAGGTCGGATAGATCGTTCTTCTCGGTCTCGGACAATTCCGGTTTGGTCCTGTCTTCCTTAGGGATGAGATTGTCGATGGCATCGGAATCCACGCGGCAGAACCTGCAGTCCGTGAATTTCCTCTCCAGCAGGCTGATATAGTGTGAATCCAGCTCGCAATCCATAAGGAGCACATCGTAGCCCTTGTTCCTGGCACCCTCGATAAACGAGTATTGTGCTTCAGTATCGGTAGCATACAGATAAACCACCTTCTTGTCCTTGTCGGTCTGCTCCGCCTCGATGGCCTTGCGGTATTCATCGAAACTGAAATATTTGCCGTCAGTGTTCTTCAGCAGGGCGAACTTCATTGCCCTCTCGCAGAATTTCTCATCGGAGAGCATGCCATATTCGATGAACAGCTTCAGATTGTCCCATTTCTCCTCCAGGGCCTTACGCTCATTGGTAAAGATATCTTCCAGTCTGTCAGCCACTTTCTTGGTGATGTAGCCTGAAATCTTCTTCACGTTGGAGTCGCTCTGCAAGTAGCTTCTGGAGACGTTCAGCGGAATGTCCGGAGAGTCGATAACGCCATGGAGCAGCGTCAGGAAGTCCGGAACGATGTCATCGACATGGTCAGTAACGAACATCTGGTTACAATAGAGCTGGATCTTGTTCCTCTCGACGGTCATCCTGTCATTGATCTTAGGGAAATACAGGATACCTGTCAGGTGGAACGGATAATCCACGTTCAGATGGATATAGAAAAGCGGATCCTCGTATGTCGGGTACAGCGCCTTGTAGAAGTTCATGTAGTCTTCTTCCTTCAGGTCGGCCGGCTTGCGTGTCCACAAAGGCTCTACCGTATTGATAATCTTGTCTTTATCCGTGTCGACATATTTGCCGTCTTTCCATTCCTGCTCCTTGCCGAACACGATAGGGAACGGCATGAACTTACAGTATTTGTTCAGCAGCTGCTCTATTTTTCCCTTCGTTGCATATTCTGCCGAATCATCGTCAAGGTACAATGTGATGGTCGTGCCTCTGTCTGCCTTCTCGCACTCGCCCATCTCGTATTCAGGGCTGCCGTCGCAAGACCACATCACCGGTTTCGCACCGTCTTTCCATGACAATGTCTCGATGGTCACTTTCTTGGAGACCATGAATGCGGAATAGAATCCCAGTCCGAAATGTCCTATGATATTGCCGATCTGGTCCTTATATTTCTCCAGGAATTCGCCTGCTGAAGAGAATGCAATCTGGTTAATGTATTTGTCGACTTCCTCCTCGGTCATACCGATACCGCGGTCAATGATTTTGAGAATCTTCTTGTCTTCATCGAGTTCAATCTTCACGAACAGGTCGCCCAGAACGCCCTTGAAGTCACCGGAAGATGCCAATGCCTTTATCTTTTCCGTAGCATCGACAGCATTTGCCACAAGTTCCCTCAGGAAAATCTCATGGTCCGAATACAAGAATTGCTTGATCACCGGAAAAATGTTTTCCGTAGTGACGCCGATTTTACCTTTTACCTCTGCCATAATATATGTTTTTTAACTTATCGATGTTTCCCGGCCGATGCCGAAACGGACACGAAAAGAGCCGCCCGCACGACCGGACGGCTTCAATCAAGTCAAATAACGTTCCAACGCCACCAGATATGACATTTTGTCATAGGACAGGCGGAACATCATACAGGCTCATGCAAAAAGATGGCGTATCAGAGCCCCTCATAACTATAATTGCAGGAATCTCTTCCTCCAAACCATTGAAAACGGATATCCGAGAATAATTTTCCATTCAGAAAATATTTCGTCTGGAAAGCCCCGTCCCTATGGCATTCATATCTCCTTTCGAAATCATTGCTATGGATGAGAAAGCTGATCGAATTCGTCGTGAATTCAGATGAATATCCTGTATCTTCAGATGTGGAGCCGGAAATTTCCAGCTTCCAGTTCCGGACGCCTTTCCGGAACGTTGAGAAAGAGGCGGTGCCCGCAGCACGGAAGTTCTCCAGTTCGGCACGTCCTTTCACAGCAGCCAGCGTGAATGTCCACGTCGTGTCGGACTTATATGTAAATGTCATGTCTGACATGGTATTCCCATTATAGTGCTCAGACATTATAGTGGTCTTGAACGTCTTTCCCTCATCGAAGAACGGTTCATTCATAGTATCAAGCATCCTGCTGATTTTCAATACAGGAAGTTCCACCGCGTTATATCTTAAGACTTCCGAATACGGCTGGAGGTACGACTCCGCCCGGTTGATATCAGCATCCTCCACTTTGCACGAGGCTACAACAGTGACAGCCAAAACCATAAGAAAATATTGAATTCTGCGCATAATCAGTGATTTTGAAAATTTTTCCATCATTTATCCTTCAGAATCTGTAGCCCACGCCACCATGGACTCCGCACCAGACAGCGCCAAAGCCTGTCTCCGCAAAACCGAAGAACCTGTTCCCGAATGTGACGCCGAACGGCACAAGTTGTATCATCGGCCTGAATACCGGCTCCCGCCTGACATCCGCGAAAGAGCATCCCGGAAACTTGTCCGCACTGAAATTCTTGAACAATGAGAATCCGAATCCGGCGCCCGAGTAGAGTTTCACGTTCTTATGCGCCATATAGGTAAACCGTGCGAGCGGCATCAGATACATCGCCCCAGCATGCGCCGTACCGATTCTGGAATCATCCAAGCTGCTGAGCTGGTCTTTCCAGTAATGGTTGTAGCCGAGTCCGACAGAGAACGTCAGCCATTTTCTGAAGATATATGAGAACTCCGCCGTGAATGCTCCCGTGGCATACACATCACCGTCGTATGTACCTACCGCAGAACTGATTTTATAATCTTCACCGATGCCGGTGTCGCCGCCGCACCATCCCCAGCCGTTCACAAGCCTGGTAGTCGAGAACAGGGAGCATTGCGGAGGCGTGGCGCCGAGACGCACCTCGAAACGCAGAGAAGGGTCCGGTTCCTCGGCCCGGACATTCCAAGAAAAAAGGGCCGCCATGATGGTCACAGCAGCCGCTTCAATGAATTTTCGTACATTCATATCAAGTTTATACTTTAATACAGGTCGTCCTGTGACAGCCATATATTAGATGCGGTAACCTTCCATAATGTTGCTTCGCATAAATGTTTATTTATACATGAAGCGCTTGATGCTCATCTTAGGGGTTTTCTCGAACGGCTTGTCCACGACCTCGACTTTCTGGAGCTGGCTGTAGGAAGGCAATGCTTTATTGGCATTGATCTTGATATTTTCCGGAATGTCGGCGATGGTCTCGTCATCGAGGCCGGCCTTGCGGATGGCGTCATGGTCGAGGTAGACGAGGGCCACGAGCTTGCTTGCGCGGTCGACGACGACGGACTCGACTACATAGTCCTGGTTGTTCACGACGGCCTCGACCTCCTCAGGGTAGATATTCTGGCCGTTTGCGCTGAGAATCATGCTCTTGCTGCGGCCCTTGATGAAGATATTGCCGTGAGCGTCAATGATTCCCAAGTCACCGGTCTTCAGAAAACCGTCAGCGGTGAAGGCGGCAGAGGTCGCTTCAGGATTCTTGTAATAACCCAGACAGATGTTCGCTCCCTTCGCCTGGATTTCGCCGACCACGTGCTGAGGGTCATCGGAGTCAATGCGTACCGTAGCGCAATCCACGGCTTTTCCGCATGAGCCGGGCACATACGAAGTGCATGGTTCGTAAGCGAGAAGCGGTGCCGCCTCGGTCATGCCGTAGCCCACGGTGTAAGGAAGTCCGATCTTCTTGAACCATTTCTCAACCTCCGGATTGAGAGGTGCGCCACCCATGATTATCATCTGGAGATTTCCGCCGAGGGCGGTCAGGAGTTTCACTCTGATTTTCTTGAATATCAATGACTTGATGCCAGGAATCTTCGTAAGGACTTTCATCACAGGTTTGTCGAGAACCGGCTTGAGGGCGCTCTTGTAAACTTTCTCCATGACGAGAGGAACCGTGATGAGAAGATACGGTCTTACGTCGTGCATCGCCGAAAGGAGCAATGACGGTGAAGGTGTCTTGCCGAGGAAGGTGATGCATGTACCGTTGCAGAGCGGGTACAGGAATTCGTACACGAGGCCGTACATGTGCGCCATCGGCAGCATTGAAACCATAGTATACTGGTCGGATGACGGAATGTGCCTCTGGCCGTAGTCGATGGTCGCGCTGATGGCCTTATATGTGAGCATCACGCCTTTAGGGGCGCTGGTCGTTCCCGAGGTGTAGTTGATGATGTCGAGTTCGTCCCAGTTTTCGGTATTGTAATTCACGTTTTCGCCGGTGAATCCCATAGGGTATTTCGCGGAGAACAGTTCCGGAACTGATGCGAACGCCTTGCTGATGGACTCTTCGGCGGCATAGAGAAGCGTAAAGTCATTGACACTGACTACGGCGCGCAGAAGCGGCATCTTGGAAATGTCGAGCTTCGCCCATATATCATTGTCAGTGAACAGGATGAGGCTCTCGGAGTGGTCGACGAGGTGGTTCACGCTGTCCGGTGTGAAATCGGAGAGAATCGGCACGACCACCGTCTCGTAGGTATTGACCGAAAGGAAGGATACGGCCATTCTGGCAGTATTTTTCGCGCAGATTGCGATTCGTTCTCCTTTCTTGATGCCACAGGCTTCGAAGAATATGTGGAATCTTTCTATTTGTGTGGCGAGTTGCCCGTATGAAAATGATTCGCCTTTATAGTTGCTTACAGCAGGTTTTTCCCAGTATAGGCGAATTGCGTTTTGAAGTCGCGAAAAATAATGTTCCATAAAATTCTAATTTTCGCAAATTTAACAACTTTTCGCTATATTAGAGCGATTGATTACACAAAAGCTATGAGAAGAAAGCCAATTGTAGCTCTGATTTATGATTTTGACGGGACTCTTTCTCCCGGCAACATGCAGGAATTCGGTTTCATCCAGGCCATCGGCAAGACGCCGGAGGAGTTCTGGAAAATGAGCGACGGTATCGCTGCCGGCCAGGATGCCAGCAACATTCTCGCGTACATGAAGCTGATGTTCGATGAGGCGAAGAACAATGGCATCCGCCTGAAACGCAGCGAGTTCAAGAAATTCGGCAAGGACATCAAGCTGTTCGACGGGGTCACGGGATGGTTCGACCTCGTGAATGAATATGGCAGGTCGCATGGAGTGAAGGTGGAGCACTACATCAATTCTTCCGGCCTGAAAGAGATTATCGAGGGCTGCCCGATAGCCAAGGAGTTCAAGCACATCTTCGCAAGTTCATTCATTTACGACCAAAAGGGTGAGGCGGAGTGGCCGGGAATTGCGGTCGACTACACTGCCAAGACGCAGTTCATCTTCAAGATAAACAAGGGCATTTTCAGCGCACGTGATACCAAGGAGGTGAATGAGAGTATGGCGGAGGACAAGAAGCGCATCCCGTTCACGCAGATGATATATGTCGGCGACGGAGAGACCGATGTGCCATGCATGAAAATCGTCAGCATGTTCGGCGGCCATTCGATCGCCGTGTACAATCCGGACAAGCCTGAGAAACAGGTGGTTGCGGAGAAGCTTCTGCGCCAGGGCAGGGTAAATTTCATCACGCCGGCGAATTATTGCCATTACAGCCGCATCTTCAAGGTCGTGTGCAGCATCATTGACAAGATCAAGGCAGACCACGTGCTTGCGGGGCTGTAATAGACACTGCCCCGGAAATTGTTACATTTCCCGGGGCAGTTCATATTCGTTTCGGACGTTAGTCCTCGACAAGGCAGGTGTCCAGATCCTTGCAGATCTGCTCTTTATCCATGTTCTGGCCGATGAATACAATCTTCTGCATGCGGTCGCCATAGTGCGGATCCCAGTCTTTCATGATAGTCGGATCCTGACGCATCATGCGGATAAGTTCCTCTTCCGGCGCTGTGGCATACCATTGTCCGGCCTCACGCAGCATAATCTGTTTTCCGGCCTGCTCGAAAAGACATGACATGTCGGTATTGTCCGAGAAGTAGCAGAGTCCTTTAGCCCTGATGACGCTCTTCGGCAGCCGTTTGCTCACGAACCAGTCGAATTTGTTCAGGTCAAATGCCTGGCGACGGTAATAGACGAACGTGCCGATGCCATATTCCTCGACTTCGCCTCCTTCGTGGTCGTGATGATGGTGATGATGGCCTTCGTGGTCGTGGTCATGCTCATGCTCATGGTCGTGGGCATGGTCTTCGTCATGGTCATGCTCATGGTCGTGATGGTGCTCGTCTTCGTCATGCTCGTGATGATGCCCATGGTGATGTTCCTCCTCATGGACATCGCTCTCGATACCGCGGATCCAGCCTGCTCCGGCCTCGGTCTGACGGAAGTCAAAAGCATTGGTATCCAACAACTTCTCTATATCGACATTGGCATAATCGCACTCGATAATCTGCGCCTTGGTCTGGATTTCACGGATAATCTTCTTGATCTTGGCAAGTGCCTCGGGCTTGACTTCGGAAGCCTTGTTCAAAAGAATGATGTTGCAGAACTCAATCTGCTGAATGATAAGGTTTTCAATGTCTTCCTCACCCAGGTCCTTGCGTTCCAGCTGTTCTCCGCAACCGAATTCGTCCGCCATCCTCAATGCATCCACGACGGTGACAATGCAGTCCAGCTTCGGCGTGCCGAATTCCGTGTACACTCCCCCGATGGACTTCATTGAACAGATAGTCTGCGCGATAGGTTCCGGTTCGCAGATTCCGCTGGCTTCAATGACAATGTAGTCGAACTTGTCCATCTTCATGATTTCGACCAGCTGATTCATCAAGTCGGTTTTCAATGTGCAGCAGATGCAACCGTTCTGCAGCGCGACCAGACTGTCGTCACTCTGACCGACCACACCGCCCTTCTGAATAAGGGACGCGTCAATGTTGACCTCTCCTATATCATTGACAATGACCGCGAAACGGATTCCTTTCTTGTTTTCGAGAATACGGTTCACCAACGTAGTCTTGCCACTTCCGAGATATCCTGTCAGAAGCAGGACAGGCATTTCCTTGTTTTCCATCTTAGAGTTATTTTTTAGTTATATATACAAGTTTCGCAAGTTGTCGGACGTGCTGAACACTAGTGCAAATTGGAGTGTCGTCACTCGTTCGAAGAGTGTAATGCCAACGCTCTTAGTTTGCTCGCGTTACCTCCACCCTGAATACCTCCCCTCGTGGAAGGGACTTACTTTCGCCCTTTCTGGCTCTATAAGCGGTGTTTCGCACTTGAGAAACTTGAGTCATATATACAAAGTATGCGCCAACAATGCCGGTGACAGAACGGACTGACAATTTTGCAGCAGCCAGACAGGAAACGTTTTACAGCAAATTTTCGAAGCTCAATTAAAATTTTAATAAATTTTAGTTACGTTTTAATTCGTTGATTTACAATGCTTATAAAAATGTTTGTGAAAATAGTGCTTAAAAATTGTAAGAAATAATTTGCACCGAAACGAAAAAGCCGTAACTTTGCAATCGAGTTGATGATGGAGTTCTTCCACATACAACTCGTTGGTTATTAGTTTTAGTGTTATTAATTATGTGGTTAGTGTGAGTTTTTGCGCGTGAGGCGTCATTACTCAACGATTTAAAAAGGTCCTTATCGAAAGTAAGGGCTTTTTTTGTTTTCTATACCGCCTCATCTTCCTGCTGCATGTTCCGTCAGAAATTCCTGTCAGGAAAACGTTGCGCCACTTCTCTCGTGCACGATAAAACGTTTTCTACGCACGTCGTGGTGAAAAAACGACATATCGTGAGTAAATCCGGCCTTTTCACGCACGAGAGGTAAGCGTTTTCGGGTGGTTGTCCCAAGTCAGGCAGGTGCTCATTTCATGACATTGGAATCCAGCGGCGATCCGGCGGCGGGACGCGGCCACGTTTCGTTTTTGGGAGCTTTGATTTTCAATGAGTTATAAAACAGGGCGTGGAAACGTGGCCAAAAAACGCCTGCGTTTCCACGCGCTTATTAAAATAATATCTGACTATCAAGCAGTTACAAAACAACCCGTGGCCGCGTCCCGCTGTTGCAAGAGGCCTGGCGAAGGTGTGGCCGCATCCAGCCTGGGATAAACACTTTAGACATATAGCGCACCGGGATTACGGCTCGTTGTCACGCCTCGCCCTGTAGTTTGGTGATTTCTTCGGCTGAGAGACCGGTGGCTTCGCAGATAGTCTGAATAGGTAAATTAATTCGCAACAAATTCATTGCGATTTCTCTTGAGCGCTTTTCAATGCCTTCCTCACGTCCCTTCTCAATACCTGTCTGCAAGCCTTCCTCGCGACCCTTTTTCTTCGCGTACTCCAATTGGTTGTATGTGTCCCTTGCCGTCTGCATATTGCTGATGTATTTATTCTTGTCTTCATCATCAAGGCTGGAAATTTCAGCTACATCGAAGATCCGTTTGAAGATCTTGTCTCGCAGTGCCGCCGGTCTTTCAAGCAGATCCGACAGATTCTTCAACATGTACAGCCATTTGTCCAGGTCGGTGGTCAGCTCGTCCTCGGTCTTGTTGAACTTCGCGACTTCGACAAAAACGAATTTCAGTTTGTCGGTCATGGTCTCGCCTGTCGTTCCTTCGCGCAGCCAGTAACGGTGCTCTATCCGGTCGTCGTCCAGGTGCTTGTAGTTCAGCACTCCCAGGAAGAACACACCGTCAAGCCGGAAGTTCCATGGCCTCTTCGGATCTCCCTCCTCTCTCTCCATTGCTTTCTTGCCTTGCTTCAAGATCGGGAAGGAGGTGTAATACAATGCCCTCTCGAAGAAGTGTTCCTGTGCGCCCCGCTGCACTTCTACCAGGAATTCCTTGCCGTCCGAGGCTCTGCAGATGACGTCGAATACTGCCCTGCGGTCCTTTTCCATGATTCCCAACTGCTCGGACGGAAGGTATGTGATGTCCTTGATGCCGAATTCCGGGAAAATGACTTTAAGGAATTCAATGAGGATGTCCTTGTTTACTTCCGAGCCGAATAGTCTTTTGAAGCTCCAGTCGATCATTGGATCGATGTACCTAGCCTTGAATGTTTCTTCCATAAAGTTAATGTTTTTAATTTATTTAACAATGATTTGACATGATGATGTGCCACACTAACGGCGGCATCATCGTGTTTCAAGGCTGCAATAGTATGCAAAAAAATTTCGAAAACATTGGAAATGTGGGCACAGGGATGCAGATTTTTATGATTTTTATGTCCTGTGGAAGATTTTTATGTGTTTTGTGGTTTTTTCTGCAAATTAATTTATGATTTTTATCTGTCTAAAACCACAGTACAAAATTGTAATTTGGCGGGACGCGGCCACGTCCCGACAGCTTGCTCCGGAGGTAATCATGGTGATGTTTGTGTCGCCCTTGGACGCGCCCCGACGGGGGGTGGAACCTCTGGAGGTTCGCTTCGCTCATCCCGTCAGGCTGTCGCCTGACACCCATTCACAAGGTCATGGGCGACCATGCCTCCAGAGGCCCCACCCCCGCCGGGGCTTCTCTGCCACATGGTCTTTACTGATGGTCATTTCCATGTTATGTGACTCACCGTGAGCATTAAAACGTTTTCCATGCACGTCGTGGTGAAAAAATGTCATGTCGTGAGTGAGCCTGGCCTTTTTACGCACGAGAAAATCCACAGGCGGGACTTGGCTGAGGAACACGGAGGGTGGAGAGACGCGGATGGGAAATGGGTGGTGTGGAATGGGGTCGGTGCGCAGGGTGAAGGGCATGATGGGATGCGGGGTGAAGTACGGGGTGAAGGGGCTTGGCTGAGGAACACGGAGGATGGAGAAACGCGGATGGGAGAAAGATGGAGTGACGTGGAGGGAGGGACTTGGCTAAAGGAATCCTGGGGAGCAAAGAAGTGCGATGGAAATGGGTGGTGGGGAATGGGGGTCAGGGCGCTGGGTGAAGCGCATGATGGGGTGTAGGGTGGGAGTGCAGGGCGAGATGTGGAGCGGAGCGCGGGGTGGGAGGCGGAGAGGAAGACAATGCGGGGTGGGGTGGGATGGGATGGGAAGAGGCAAAAATGGCGTGCGAAATCACTTCGGACGCCATTTTACCAATATAGTATATATAATCAAAAAGATGTTTTGATTATCGTGTTGATTATTCTTTCACATCCATTACGCAGCGGACATAGCCATTTCCACTTGGAGCAATAGTCATGGAGCCATTCGAAATAAGAGCAAAGCCACCACATGCATTTCCCTGGTCATGTTTATAATATCCAGTATCCAGTCCTGTAAAAGATGTACTGCACCATAAAAATTTATTATTAGTCAGATTCATTTCAGTTGTACTCAAAACTGCCGACATCAACGACAATTCCTTTTGAGTCGGAACTCGCCAGCCCATTCCCATCTGAGTTTGGCAGACATCCTTATCGGCAGCAATAAAGTCAGCGCCATTGCTGGAATTCAGAATCTCCCCACGAGTATACGGGCCGATATTAGAGGATGCAACCTTAAACTTATTATAAACTTTATTGTTATGTTTCTGTCCTCTCTCATAAGAAGGCTGCTGCGCCGATCCCTGGAAAGATCGAGTTGCCCCTGGTGCAAGATCCAAAGAGATAACAGTTTCAGCGGTAGTGCCAGAGCCGATTTTTTCAAACGAATAATATTTATCAGACTCTTCCAAACCTTTACCGTTATCTTGCAGCGTCCTTATACAACGGACCATTACTGCATTTCCAGAATTACCCGTTGAACAACCTTCTTCTGCCCAAAATATAGATTGTGAAGAAGCTGTAAAATAATGCCATGGCTCAAGGTTATGATCATTCTTGTTCCATTTTTTATTCAGTTCTGCCCAATTATCTGCACTCGGCTCAAAAAGTTTAACCTCTGTCGGCAAGAAATCATCTACAACCCAAACACCTTTATATTGGTCCACAGCTGCCAGATACCACTTGATCTCGTCTCCCTGAATTGTGCCATCACCATTAGCATCACGATTTCTGCTCATACAAGCTTTATACGGGTCTTTATACATATCCTGAGTACCTATATTTCTAAATACCGAATATGCATATTTGTCACGGTTAGCGGCAGCCGATGTATTATTTGTCAACGCAGAAGCACGACCTTCCCAATTCTTAGGCGCTTTGTTATTACCACCCGAAAGTCTAAAGTTATTATCTTTAGCCCACACGACATCTTCTTCTGATATAGATTCAATACCAAACGGCAGCGCCACATCAGCAGAATAAAAAGACTTGATAGACTTCTGGGAAACTACATATTTAGCCTTGGCGTATGAACTTCTTCCATCCTCACTTGTGCTAAAAGAGTTTGCACAATAGAGCACCCTGTCCTTATTTTTGTTCACATACTCCGACCAATTCTTATGCTCGTAATAGTTTTCATCAATAAAGCATGTCACGTAAACGGAATTACCGCTATCCTGATTATAAAAGTTGCTGCTGGTCTTTATCGTTTCTTCATAAAGTTTTTGGAAGAATTGGAACACGTTCATCACATTAGAATTTCCATCTCCCGGATAGGCACAAACTTCATTAATTCCATGCGTTTGCCCACCCGTCGAAGAAGAAGTTCCCGTATACGTCTTCCTAGTTCCCGTATTCCTCACAAAATGAACCCAGTCAAAATCGAGTTCCCCACTCAAGACCAACGCACCAGGATTCGACACGCTTCCGTCAGTATTGATAGTAGACAACAACTGGGGTTTACGATTATTATCCAGTTTATCTTTAAAATCCGCAGCGTCATAAATTCCGGCAGGAATAGTGATACCATTATTTTTAGTATGCTCAGGAACAGCCAACAAACTCGTGGTCTCGCCAAAAGCGGTCTTGATTTTTATAATATAACCAAAGTTTTGGTCAATCAACGCTTTCAGCTCTGATTTCTTGAACTGCATCACGCGAGCCTCATAATGACAATCGACATTCAGCAATTGTCCTGAAGACGTATTGATTATAATACCTTCTGAACCATGATCATACTTTCCAGTCTGGCACTCCGACTCCGCAATGAAATTGTCCACCCCATTGATTGTTATGGTATACTTGTAATTATAGTTACGGACAACATTGAAATCAGACATTGACTTACCAAAATCTCCCAAGTGAATCGTATATTCCACATTTCCCTTATAATGGGCAGATTCATAGCGACCATGAATGACAATGTATGTAGCATTCTCCGGTGCGTTGTCAAAAATCTTCACATCGCCGACATAAGTATTCTTCTCCCTATCGTTGAAAGAAGAAACCACCTTATCTGAATTCTGGAGATTTTCCGGCATATACCATGTCAATGTGTTTTCATCCAATACGATTCGCTCAAAGGTCTCAAAATCTCCGGCTGCGGGCCTCAAGGCCTCATCCGTTTCTATAGGAAGTCTACGCATCAATGCCGCCGACGATGGCATATTATAAATCTCCATATAATCCGGGTCGAAAGTGATACCTGTACCTTCGCCAGTCTTAATCTCTATACTGTTCTTAGACATAACCTTATAGAGTTTCAGACGCTTGGAATCATCTGTAAGCCCTGTAATCTCAGCATTGACTGAGCCCTCTTTTCGCGCAATAGTAACAGGCTTTCCATCATTCACATAACCAGTCATAAGAAACTGGTTATCACGCGGGTTATATGACTCTTTCTGTCTGGTATATGTAGCCTGGAGAAATTGTTCTCTAGTCAATGTGGAAGTGGCGGCATCATCAATATCAAGAATATTGTTATCCGATACCCAATACTGGGAATTAGTCGCATTGGCAATTCCATATATGTACAGTTTCTCACCAGTCGAGGTATGGACATGCTCAACTTTAGCATTGTAGCCATCCGACACTTCACTAGTAGTCAACTTGCCGAAAAGGCCATAACCAGCCAAATGTCCGGACTCAGAGAAAACATATACTCTAAGATTATAGACAGCACGCTCAGCCGCATCATTATCAGCCCAAGAATTCTTGACAATGACATCTGGCATTTTCCCGGTAGAAACATCAAGCGAAAGAGTAATCTCCCCCTCATCTCCAGATGGTGATACTCCAGACATCTCCTTAACACAAGATGTCGACATAATCAGCATTGACATTGCCAATATATGTAGTATATAGTGTTTCATATTCTTCACCCTTATTGGAATGTAACATTACCGCCATGACCATCTTCCCACTTCATGACACTCACAACCAAATTAACCTCATTATCACTGAAGACAAGTTTATAGAGATATCGGTTACCCGCCAGCCAGGTCCCTCCTGGAGTAAGATCTTTCAAATTCTTCGTAACTGTTTTCTCTTCGGTATAATCTACGAGCTGGAATTCCTTGTCAGTGATGGTACTTCTAGTGTAATTTCCCCAAGAACTTTTATATGCACTTTGGACAGCGTAATTACCTTTTCCCCTGCCTACATAAACATAATGACTACCTTCCTTATTATAATCAAAACTCTTATCTCCCGAAGACCAAACATCTTTAAGATTATCCGTAAATGAAACATTATAATTACCACTGCCGGACGAAGTCGTATAAGTATATTTATTAACTGTAACGTCCACTTCCTGATATCTTTTACCAGAAACAAGATATTTCATCTCCAGCGTCTTCCCGGTCAAATCCTGCGGCCAGATGAGGGTGTATTTGTCATAATTGGCCATGTCGGTGATCTTGCCGCCCTGGAACATGTCGTAGCAGGTGGCTGGTTGGACAGCTACGGTTTTTCCGGAAATGCCGGCTGTCGAGGACATTGTCAGACCGGTATAGGTAACTGCCGGATTCCAGTTGTCTGCATCAGCTGGAGCAAAATCCTTGTCCCAAACATTGGAATAATCAATCGTCGCGGCAGCCTGGTCGTCCACCTTGAGAGTCGCGGACTTGATATTGAAGCTGGACGGGCTGTCGTTTTCGAAAGTGAAACCGAATGCCGAGAAGAGGTGGTTGAATTTTAGAGGAACGGCTGTGGTAGGGGCACCATTGTCGAGATTGCGTTCAATGACATTGGAATAAACGAAATCGAACTGGGGCGAGGTCAGGGTCAATGTCGTGGTCGGCACAGAGTAGACCTTGTGCGCCGCATCGAACCCCCAACCGGTTGTCGGTGTCAAAGGTGCGCTGCCGGAATTATCCTTCACCAGCACGCCGTAGAAACGGTGGGTGCCGGTCTTGGTCCAATAATAATGCTTGACGGCATCGCCTTCCTTGAACGGCCAGACGGCGCCGGTGCCTTTAGAAACGACATTGGTACCTTCAATGTAGGCCTGAGGAGCTACGACAGAATTGAAATAGACATCCCATATCTGCAGGACATTGCCTTCGGCGGAAAAAGAGTCCGCGTCGAACAATGCCTTCGTCTGCGTACCTTCTGACGAAACCGCCATACGGATAGGAGTCCCGGCCGGACGGACATCTTCCGTCTCCACGCGCATCTTGGCGCATGAGGACAAAGCTGCCGCCAGAAAGACTGCCGCTGCCAACGTATTTATATGTTTCATATCAGTTTTCATTTTCTTTCAATGTATCATCCCAGCTGCTCATGCCGGTGGTATAGGTCAGTTCTTTCTCCTGATCCTTGAAAATGCTCAATGTGTAGGTATAGTGCCTGTCAGGCTCCCATGCCTCAAGTGTGACAGGTGCGGACACTGTCTGTCCGCCGATCCATCCGCTCTCACCTGTCTGGAAAGCGTAGGTAACTTCAATGGACGAGCCCATGTTCTTCTGCGGAATGATGAACATGCTGCTGCCCACATATTTAGGAACCAGATTGAAAATCTCAATCCCCTCCTCGCGACCGTTTGCTGCATAGACAGTTATGTCCGTCTGCTGTCCGGCCGGGTTCCAACGGAGGTCTGCGGAAGAATCGAATGCGCCCTGCACATACGCTCCCTTGATGACGATCTTTTCGACCCGCACGCGTGTAGCGCTGTTCAATGCATGCTTCGCGCGGAAGTCAATCTTCGCCAATGCATGATAGAACGGGAGGCCCGCAATGCTGTCGTTCTTGTTATATGCCTTCGTGGGATCGGTAACCAGAAGGTCAATGTCTCCGGCGGAATATGCCGGCATTTTCAATGTCCCGTCGCTGTTGCATGTCATCTGAAGGTCAGAAGGATAATATCCGATGAATTTAAGTGATTCTTCCACTGGCCATTTCGGAGTATTCTCCGGGAACCAGCCCCTCTTGCCCCCGTAGATCACGGCAACATCGTCGAGGAATTTACGCCCGGTGTCCTGGGAAATCGCGAAAACATTGAATTTCCCGTCTTCCGGGAATGGAATGAACTCCTTCCCGGACCTTGTGCCGATGCCGATCACAGGTCGCAGACGTATGTCGCCGGTCGATTTGTCGTACTTCGTGGAAGCAAGACAGCCGGTCAATGTGATTGCTGCAGTCAGCAGCACCAAGGTCCTGGAAATGAGTTTCATAATAGAGTTATTTAACGTATTGCTACGAGTAAATGTTTGCTAAATCTTAGTTGGTTGCAGAAATGTTTTCCACTGGAACACTAGTCCATGCAGTCACACCCGGCTCAATTTCAATTTCAGCAGCGGCACCGAAGATAATGTTGTAAGTATAGTGACTACCGGCCACCCATTCTCCAACGAAATCAGAACCAGATTTAAGCTCATTGAGTTTTTTCGTGAATGGGTTCTGCTCTACAAATGTTCCATCACCTCTATCCATCTTGTAAGAAACCTTAATAATGGCAGCATCGGTAAGAGTTTGAGGGAATACAAGACCACAATCCGGATTCGATTCGACCTTAGTATCAGCTGAGGCAAGAACTTTTATATCAGCCTCAGATGGAGCATATACGCTGAGAGTTTTAGTTCCCGATGTGGTCCATGCAGGAAGAGCAGTAGAAGCACCCTTCATAGCCACACCCTGAATTTCGATGTTTGTAATCTTCACCTTAATGTTTGCGTCGGCTTTGGCCCGTACAGTAATCCACGAAAGAGCATGAGCGAACGTCATTGGGACATTTTCGCCCAGTACAGACTTGCCATAGCCAGCATAAAGGAGATCAGTGGTGGCCGAAAAATCAGGCTGGTTGAATTCAACGACAGAGAATTTGTTGGTAGCCAAATCATGGGTAACTCCTGCAAAACCAGCAGGGGCATAACCGGCAAAAAGCAGAGAACCTGTCTTTGGCCAATAATATGAGTGCTCCTTACCTGTCCAAGTACTGCCGTCAGTTTTTTTTGGTAAACTCTACTCCATCAAGATAAGATTCCGTGAACTTACCAGCAGTATATTCGTTCCCCTTTCCCACGGATTTGTCATAGTAACCAAAGACCCTAATACTCCACGAAGGTTCGAAAAGGACACCTTGAACAGCAGCCTTGGTGCTGTTCTTCCTGACTACAGGAGCGAAACCAATCTCTCCTGTCTGCTCATAGCTGACAGAAGTCTTGGTACATGCGACCAGTGCAATGGCACCGAGCGCGATAATCAAACTTTTTTTCATTGTTTAAACAATTTAGTAATACTATAGTTGTTAATAAATTAGATCGTAATATTGGAAACGATATCCTTCCACTCATCCACAGATGGGGCAAGTCCGCCGCCTTCTTTCTTTTCAGGTTCAGGAATATCGATTTCATCGGTATTAACCTGGATATACTGCCTGTCATTGCCCGGGAACTGGTCGGATACATCCACATTGAAAATATGGGACTTGCCGCCGGTATCGGTAATGACCAGAGAGAGAATCTGTTTCTCGCCCGCTTCCGGATTCATACCGAAAGTATTGAACTTGGTCATGAGGATACCGTCCTCATTGAGGCGTTGGATATCGAAGAACACTGACGCAAACTCCTTGGAACGCAGGTCCTTGGAAATCTTGTGGTGCTGGGAAAGTCCGGTGATGACTGCGGAAATGGAGGCCACGTATTGTGCGCCCTTGATATTGTTCACCTCCAGAAGCCAGGTCTGCACGACGGACTTGCAATCCACCCGCAAGGTGATTTCCGGAGAATCCACGGAACGTGCCGGAATATTCACTTCATTAAGGCGGCCGACAAAAAGATGGTCAGGGTCATAGACGATTTCCTCATCCTTGTCCGTGTCCGCATCGGTCATCGGGCTCTTCGTACCACGGCTCTTCAGCTTGCTCTTGAACGCATCCGAAATGGTGTTCGTAGTCGCCAGAATCTTAGTCCAGTCGTTCTCGTCCTTGATCAATGTCACTTCCGTATCGAAGTTGTAGACCAATATGTCGTAGGTCCGTTCCGGAACGATGTTCACTTCACCGCCTGTCGGAGGAAGGAAAGCCTGTGTGAACAGCTGTCCGGTATTGTGGTCATAGAATGCAACTCGCATGATCTCAGGGTCCCGAGGCATCTCGTAGTTCATGATGTCACGGTCGATATTGATATCAAGCCTTACGGTGTAGTCCGCGGTAGTGAGCGGCCTTCTGTGACAAGAAAACAGAGACAGCAGCATTACAGCTGCAATCAAAATTTGCATTGTCCTTTTCATCGCCCACCTCCTTTTGCCTTGTGTTTCACGATAATCGGCAGAACGAACGATATGCCCGCGCGGGTAGGACCGAAGAAAGTATAGTACTTGTTCTTGATTCCAGGATCCTTGATAAGTTCCTCATAATCAGCAGTCGGAGTGTAGTGACGAGCCTTCGTCATGATACAGCCTACGCCGAGGTTGAACTCCATACGCATCCATTTCTTGCGACCGACAGGAAGACCGAAGGTGTAGTCCACACCGAAATCCAGATATTCTCCCTGATAACCGCTTCTGCGTTTCTGGTAGTCGTAGTAACCGCCGCCGGCATAGAGTCCCAGTGCATGTCCTTTCAGCTTGTCCGCGCGTGTCCACTCATATTTGCCGCCAGGGCGTGAGAACCAATATTTTCCGTCAATGAACCAGCCGAGCATTTCGCCGCAATACTTGTTGTTCTTGGCAAGCCACCAAGGATACCAGTAGTCGGCACCTATGGAAACGTGTCTTCCGATAGGAATCTCTACGCCGAAATTAAGTCCAGGTGCGAGGAGATTTGTCCGTCCGGCAAGAATCATTTGCCTGTCATACAGAGGCTTGGGAGGTTCAATCCTGACAACAGGTCCGGCAGGAGCGGATGGCCCGGCGAGCGCCAAAGGCCTTTCAGGTTCCGCTGCCTGCTGTCCCATCTCAGCCACGGCAGGGACTGCCGGATCCACCCATACGCAGATCCATGTGGCAAGTCTCAGCTTAGGCATGTGGTTAACGATTATGTAGTGCCAAGTATAGCCGTTGTCCAAGTGACGGATTCTCCATTTCTTGGTGTCATTGCCGACATTGGCATCGAGAATCCTCATCACCTTGTCTTTATTCGGAAGGGTGTAGTTAGCTTCGAGTTCAGCCCTGAGTCCCTCCCAGTTCTCATTCATAGGCTGGAGTTTGATCTTGTCTCCGTTCAGAGACGAACCGTCAGGGATATTGTTGACGAGAAAACGGCGCGCCGCCTCTGCTCTCTTGCGGGCAAGCCACACGTTTCTCTCATACACACCTTCCGGAGAAGCGTAAGAGCATATCGTGATACTGTCAATCTTAGGTGAAATCAGAAGGTATTTCTTGATTTCAGCAAGTTGCCTTTCGTTATCCAGATAATGCTCGTCGATGTCGATACGGTCAAGCCAGTACCAAATCGCGAACCGTCGTGCGACGGAACGTGCTCCAGTCTCTTGAGGCGCATCCGCATCGGGTGGTGTCTGCGCATATAGCGCACTAACCGCCGACACACACAAGGATGCCGTGAGAGCTATTTTAACTAGCCAATTCATATTTTACAATCTTCCCTTTTTTACATCAGTCATGCTGCGGCTGAAGCCGCCGGCAAAACATCCCTTTGATTTGTTGATTGCAAAAATAGAATTCAGATTCGAAAATTACAATATGGAACTTTTCTATTTGCAGTGCAAAAAAGTGCCTTATAGAGCGTCTATTTCCCCCCCCATGTAAAATCATGCATAGAAATTTACATGCGCCATATTTTAGCGCAAGAACAAGCGCCCCGACAAACACAAAACCCACTTGCGCCATTTTCTAGCGCAAGTGGGCAATAAATAATTTAAAGTACCTCAGACCTGACAAAATAGCATTTGAAAATTTACGGCATAAATTATCAAATTTCTATTTTGACAATAATTTTTCCAAAATTTCAGGAAAATGTTGCATCTCCAGAACGTGTTCTTTGGCTGCAATGTCGTCCGGCGTATCGTCCGGAGAAATCGGTGTCGAGTACTGGGCGATGATTTCACCACCGTCTACCTGATTACTTACGTAATGGACCGTCATACCGGTTTCGGTCTCCCCCGCTGCCTTGACCGCTTCGTGAACATGATGTCCGTACATTCCCATGCCGCCGAACTTGGGGAGCAATGCGGGATGAAGATTGACCATCTTGTGTTCATAAGCATTGATAAGAAAATCAGGGACGACGAGCAGGAAGCCGGCGAGTACGATGAAATCGATGCCGAACTGCTTCATGAGCGCCATCATGTAAGCCTCGTCATTGAACTGCTTTTTCGGAACCACGATGGTCGGGATTCCGAGGTTTTGGGCGCGGACCAGCGCATAGGCGTCAGCACGGTTGCTGAGCACGAGCGAGATTTTCACGTCCTGTGATCCGGCGAAATGCCTGATGATGGCCTCACAGTTGGTTCCGCCGCCGGAAACGAAGATTGCAACGTTTGTCATATAAAATCCTAGTTGTTGGTCATTGACTTTTCACTCTTGATGAGCATTGCGCAGAGGAGGACACCGATGCCGGCGCCGATGGCGACAGTCAGGTTCGCGGCGTTCCATCCGAGGTGGTTGGCTACGCTGCCGACGAAAATTTTGGAGCAGATGGCGTCACCGATGAAGTAGCCGAAGAGACCTACGAAACCTGCTGCGGTTCCTGCTGCATTTTTAGGTACGAGGTTCAATGCCTGTACGCCCGTAAGTGCCACAGGGCCATAGATGAAGAAGCCGATGAGGCAGAGTGCGACGTAGACGAGCGTCTTCTGGAGAGCCGGGCTCATCGCTACATATCCGGCGCCTACGAACCAGTAGATGAGGACACCGAACATACATGCTATCATGCAGATGACGTTCATCGGAGCGCAACGGCCCTTGAAAATCTTGGATGTGGCGAGGCCGCAGAGGATGGTTCCGAATGCACCGATGAGGTTATGTACGGAGAATGCCACCTTGCTTTCGTCGGCGGTCATGATGCCGGCATCCTGAAGGAAGGTCGGTGACCAGTCGCCGATACCGTAGCGTACCATGTATACGAAGATGTTGCTGAGAGCGACAATCCAGAGGAGTTTGTTCTTGAAGACGTAGTCGATGAAAAGGACCTTGAACGGGAGCTTGTCGCCGGCAGGGCCTTTGCTCTTCACGCCGCTGTAGTCGTTGCGGTATTCCTGTACGGACGGGAGGCCGCATGATTCAGGGGTGTCGCGGATCGCCCACCAGCAGAATATTGCAATGGCTATCGCAATGAGCGCCGGGAAGATGAAGTTTCCTCGCCATGCCTGTGCTGGGTCAATGCCGAATGTCGGGGCGAAAAAGGCGAAAAGTGCCACGCCTGCGATGGCCAGGAATCCGAGCGCAAAGCTGCCGATGGTGTGGGATACGTTCCAGATGCTCATTTTGAAGCTTCTCTCGTTCTGGGAAAACCAGTGTGTCATGATTCGGCCGCATGGAGGCCAGCCCATTCCGGAGAGCCATCCTACCACGAGCATGAGGATGAAAATGACGGTCGTGTTCAGCGCCGTGTTCGCGCCATAAGGGATGACGCCGGTGAGAATCATTACCAATGCGGAGAGTACCAGTCCGACACAGAGGAACTTACGGGAGTCCGAGCGGTCCGATACGCTGCCCATGATGAACTTGCTGAATGCATAGGCGATAGATACCGCTGACATTGCAAGTCCTACTTTTCCGGCATCGAGGATTCCGTCCTTGATCATGTCCGGGGCTGCGAGTGAGAGGTTTTTGCGGACCAGATAATATCCGGCATATCCGAGGAAGGCTCCAAGGAATACCTTCCATCTCATCGCATTGAAAACTTTAGGAACTTTCTCTGACGGAAGCTGCTGCTTCGGTGCAGGCGGGTCAAAAAATCTTGCCATTATAGTTTAATTTTTGGTTTGTATTATTTGTGTGACTGGCTATCGGATGCTGTCCTGTAGTTCCAGCCAACGCATTTCTTTCTCATCCATGAGGTCTTTCACTTCGCCGAACCGCGCCGACACCTCCTGAATCTTGTCATAAGGAAGGGTCCCTGATGCGAGGTCCCGTTCCAGTCCGGCTTTCTCTTTTCCAAGCGTATCCAGGTCTGTTTCAATCTGTTCCAGCTCTTTCTGCTCCTTGTATGTAAGCTTTTTCTTCTTGGCCGGCTTGTCGGCATCGGTCACATCAGCATTGACACGGACATTGGTGCCAGCCTTTTCACGGGCGGCAGCCTTTTGCTGAGATTCGTACTCCTTTATATATTCGTGATACTCGCTGTAGGAGCCGATGAAGTCCTTCACCTTGCCGTCGCCGCAGAAGATGAAGAGGTGGTCGACGAGGCGGTCGAGGAAGTGCCGGTCGTGGGATACGATGATCAATGATCCCTTGAAGTCTTTCAGGTATTCTTCCAGCACGTCGAGCGTCACGATGTCGAGGTCATTGGTCGGCTCGTCGAGAATGAGCAGGTTCGGGTTCTGCATCAGGATGGTCATCAGGTAGAGCCGTCTGCGTTCGCCTCCGGAGAGTTTCGATACCTTGGTGGTGAACATGTCATGGCTGAAAAGGAATTGGTTCAGCAGATGCATGTCGCTCACCACCTCCATAACCGTCTGGTCTTCATTGAATTTCATGCCGGTCTGGCGATAGAAGCCTATTTTTAGGGATTCGCCGCGTTCGATGATTCCGCTGAATTGCCCGTCTTCCGGGACATTGCCGGTCAGGATGTTCAGGAACGTGGATTTGCCGGTGCCGTTCTTGCCGACTATGCCGACGCGTTCGAACCGCTGGAAATTATATGTGAAATGGTCCAGATAGACATCCGGTCCATAGCTGAAACTCACGTCCTTACAGTCAATTATCTTGTTTCCGAGCCGTGAGCCTTTTCCCATCTCGTCCAGGTTCACTTTCCCGCTGGTGTAGACTTGTTCAGCCCTGTCCTTCAGGTCGTAGAAGGCATTGATGCGGTATCTCGCCTTTCCGGTCCTGGCGCATGGCGAGCTGCGTATCCATTCGAGTTCGCGGCGCAGGATGTTGTTCACCTTGGCGGTCTCGGCGTTATAGTTGTCGATGCGTTCCTGGCGCTTTTCCAGGTAGTTCTTGTAGTTTCCCTTGTAGGTATAGACTGCCCCGTGGTCGAGTTCCATCACCGTATTGCACACATGGTCAAGGAAATAGCGGTCGTGGGTAACCATCAGGAGGGTGCTGCGGGAGTGGCCGAGGTAGTTTTCCAGGAATTCGATGGCGTCAATGTCGAGGTGGTTGGTGGGCTCGTCCATGATGAAGAAGTCGGCTTCCGATGCCAGCATCACGGTCAATGCCACCCTTTTCACTTCGCCTCCGGAGAGGTTTTTCATCAGACTGCCTTCCTGGAGTCCGAAACTGGTCAGGAACTTCTTGATTCTCAGTTCATAGGCGAACATTGCATCGTCATCAAGCCCGTCGGTGAATTTCTTGCTGGAGTCCAATACCTGCGTAAAGATGTCCTTCTCGGGGTCGTGTTCGAATTCCTGTTCCAGAAATGCTATCCTGATGTGTTTCAGAAAGGTGATTTTCCCGCCTGAATCGGATTTGTCGTTACCCGCAAGTATGCGCAGCAATGTCGATTTTCCAGTTCCGTTAGGTGCGATGAGCGCAATCTTGTCCCCTTCATTTATATTGAATCCGATATGCTCGAACAGCACTTTCGGACCATAACTCTTGCTGATGTTTTCTATTTGTAAGTAGGATGCCATAACTATTTTATCTGAACAGGCGGTCGACTTCTTTTACGGCGGACGGGAGGGCGAAGACGGCTACGCGGTCGTAGGCTTCGATGCGGGTGTCGCCGACGGCTATGAAATAATCGTTGCCGCGGATGATGCCGCCTATGATGGCATTGGTCGGGAAATCAATGTCTTTCAATGTATTGCGTGTGATGAGACTGTCCGGTGCGACAATGTATTCGAGAATCTCGGCATTGGTCCCGCTCATGTATTTAACGAAACGGACCTTGTTGCTGAGGGTCATCTTGAAGATCTTTCCTGCTGTAATGAGCTTCTTGTTGATGACAGCATCGACTCCCATCTCTTCGGCCAGACGGATATATTCGAGGTTTTCCACCTCGGCGATTGTCCGTTCCACGCCGAAACGCTTCGCCACCACGCACGCCAGGATGTTCGCCTCGTCATTCCCCGTAACAGCCACAAATGCGTCGTAATCTTTTATATTTTCTTCCAGCAGGAAGTCCGAATCGCGCCCGTCTCCATTGATTACCAGCACATTGTCATCAGTAATCTCGCTGAGTTCCATACAACGTTTCTTGTCCGGGTCGATGATTTTCACGGTGTCCACCTGGCCGCTGATGCCGGAAGCCACCATCTCCCCTACCGCGCTCGCGCCCAGAATCATGACATTGTTTATCTCAATGTTGCTCTTTCCGAGAAAATTCATCAGCGGCGCCACACCTTCGCGCGTCGTTATGATGAAAACAAGGTCGTGATACTTGAATTTCGTATCGTATTTCGGCATGATGGTCGTATCGTCACGCGAAATCGCAACCACACGGAACTGCGTGCCGAATGTAACGGCTGCCGCGAACTCCGCCACCTTCATGTCAATGATCGGCGAATCGTCTTCCAGCTTGAATACTGAAAGCTGCAGCTTTCCGCGCGCAAAATCCATCGTCTCGGTAGAAGCCGTACGCTTCAGCAGACCCGCGATTTCTCCTGCGGCAATCTTCTCCGGATAGAACATCAGGTCAATGCCCATTTCCGTGAAGAGGTATTTGTTCTCGTAGGAGAGATATTCTTCATTGTTGATGCGGGCGCAGACTTTCTTGCAGCCTAACTTCTTGGCCAGCAGTGCACTGACGATATTCACATCTTGTGATGCGCTCGGATTTACGGCGATGAAAAGGTCCGCATGTTCCACTCCCGCATCCTTCAGTATCTTGATGCAGGACAGGTCACCAAGTATAGTTACCACATCGGCAGTGGTGTTCAGTTTCGCAAGCCTCTCCTCATCACAGTCGATGACCGTGATGTCATTAGCTTCATTGCTGAGCATCTTGGCAAGGTGAGAACCTACTTCACCTGCGCCTTCAATGATGATTATCATAGCCCTATGTTTAGAAATATTTCCTCACCGCTGCGAAAGCCCTCTGTCCGAGGAAAATAGCGCGCGGGATAATCCAATGTCCATAAATTCCGCGGACTTCCGGCATACTGTTTTCGTCGAAATATCCGTCTTCCGGCCCGGCAATGCTGGCGAGATATTGTTCCACATCGTACGGCGACCATTTCCGCGACAGTTTCTTGAATTCGCCATGCGCCTGGAGAACCGCCTTGAAAAGGTCAAGCTTCAGCATCAGCAGATAGGCTGCCGCCGTGCAACCGTCCACGACCATCCTCCAGAAAATCCGCCTTTCCGCACGCCTTGCGGCCCTCTTCCCAATATCCTCAAGGTCAATGCCTTCATATCTTTTGCCCGCACGAATTTTCTTACGCAGCATTTCCAATGCATATGTTTCCGGAAGGTTGTTTTCCAGAAGCATGAGGTTGTTCCTGTAGTTCAGTTTCAGTTTCCATGGGGATGTCTGCGGCAATGTCCCGCCTCCTATATGGTAAACGACTGATTCCGGGACAATCCTGACCTTGTAGCCGTCAAGCTGCATCTTCCAGCAGAGGTCGATTTCCTCCATGTGGGCGAAAAACCTGTCATCCAGTCCGCCGAGGGAATTGAACAATTCGCTTCTCACCATCAGGCATGCACCCGTAGCCCACATGACATCCGCAGACGTATCGTATTGGCCTTCATCCGTTTCCACCATTTTCATGATACGTCCGCGACAGAACGGGAAGCCGAAGCTATCGATGTATCCGCCTGCGGCACCGGCATACTCGAACTTGTCTTTTTCGTACCAGGAATGCAGTTTCGGTGCGCACGCGCCTACGTCCGGGTTCCGGTCCAATGTTTCCGTCAATGGATGGAGCCACCCGTCAGGTACTTCGATATCTGAATTCAGCAGCACGAAATACTCGGCGTCAATCTGTTCCAGCGCGCGGTTGTAGCCTCCCGTAAATCCGTAGTTCTTGTCCAGTTCAATGCGTCTGACACTTGGAAATTTCTCCGCCATCATCTGCATTGACCCGTCCGTGGAGGCGCTGTCGGCTACGACAAGTTCGGCGTCTTCGCCTTCAATCGAGCGAAGTATGCCAGGAACGAACTTTTCGAGGTAGTTCTTTGTGTTCCAGTTTAGTATGACGACTGCTGTCTTCATAAGTTTTTCGTCTTTTCGGCCCGGATCTGCTTTTTCCTCAGTCGAGTACCCCGGTACACTCCTTCGTCAAAAACAAATCCTGCCTCGAAAATACTTCAAAACCATGGTTAATTCTCGTGACAGTGGCATTCGTGTTCACCACCTTCTTCATGACAGTGACACTCGTGGCCTTCCTCGTGGCAATGACACTCATGACCTTCACCATGTCCTTCGCCATGGCAGCACTCGTGGTCACCTTCGCCGTGGCCCTCGCCGTGGCAGCAGCCGCCCTTGCCGTGATGGCAGCAGCCACCTTCCTGCGGCGCAAATTCGCCATGCAGGCCTTCGGTCAGTTCCTTCTCGGTAGCGTCACGTACAGAGACAATCTTTCCCTTGAAATTCAATGTCTTGCCAGCCATCGGATGATTGAAGTCCATGGTCACTGTATCTTCGTGAATCTCGGCAATCGTGCCCTGAACCACCATGCCGGAGCTGTTCAGCAGCGGAATCACTCTGCCGATGACCAACAGGTCTTCCCTGATGGCGCCGTCCACCTCGAATGATGATTTCGGGATGTCGAACTTGCGCTTGGAATCGTACTCGCCATAGCCCTCTTCCGGGGTCAATGTGAATGCAAATTCGCTTTCAGGCTCCATGCCCTCGATCTCGGATTCGAATTTCGGCAACAGCATGTGCGTACCATGTATGTAATCCAGAGGACCTGTCATTTCGGTAGTCTTATCTACCACTTTTCCATCTACAGAGAGCTCGTATTCAAGCTCGACTACCTTGTTGTTCTCTATTTTCATTATATTATATTTTAATATGCCTTGTATATGCTGCAAAGTTACAGATTATCTTTCGTTTTCAAAGCGTTTACTTACGAACTGAAATTCACATCCTTGAATGCCACAGTAGGAACCTGACGGCTCATGCCGTCCAACGGATCATTTCCAGCGGCAATGAGGTTGTTCCACAATTCCACTATATTGCCGGTAATCAGCATGTTGCATATCGGAGACGTTACTTTTCCGTTCTCGAAAAGAAGTCCCTCCACGCCATACGAAAAATCACCCGTGGCGGCATTGCAATTACCTCCATTGAAGTCGGTCACCAGGATTCCGCTTCCGCAGAGGCCCAGGATTTCGGCTTCGCCAATGCTGCCGGACACAGATGCATTGTCCTGACCTTCAACCAGTTCGCTACTAATGAATGGCTTTACAACCGGCCGGTTGGCACATTCGGAGGTGGCAGGCATGTCGAGTTTTCCGGACATGTATGTGCTGATGAAATATTCCATGACCACGCCGTCGGTAATGATTTCCCGGTTCAGACACGCCCTTCCGTCTTGCTCGAAAAGAATCGCTCCGCATTTGCCTTTTTCCCTAGGCAAATCCATGATATTCAGCCCCTTGGAGAATATCTGCTTACCGAGAGAGTCCGTCAGGAATGAAGATTTCTGCTGTATCGCCCTGCCTCCGAGAGCATCCAGGACCGGCTGGAGCAATCGTCCGGCAATCCTGTTCGAAACCACCATCACATGACGGCCGCCATCAGCATTGACAGGACCTATCTGGCTGACAGCCTGCATCACGGCCTTATGGCCGCAGTCGGAGGCGCGGACTTTTTCGGGGCTGATGCTGTAGTCCCACCAGAAACCGCTGTACTTGTCGCCGGCATTGTCCTCGACCGTCACCTGGGTGCAGACTTCGAATGAGGTTTCGGTATGGCGGCAATGTATGCCGTCGGAGTTCGTCAAATATGTGTCTGTCAATGTGTTGTTGTATTCCACTTCTTCGGATACCACTTTCCAGTTTCTATCCGGTGCTGCCTCACGGAACTCCGCGAACACGGAGACATTTTTCGCCATTGCCAGTTTTTCGTCTGCCGTCACGGTGTCATATCCGTACCAGACAAGTCCCATTTCGTCGCCACGCACGGCATCATTGGCAGTTTCTTCCTTCGCCGGCAGTTTCCTGAACCGGTCGGGCGCGAGCATCCGCACGTTCTGCACGGCTTTCACCAGCAGGTCGCGTATACTGCTCTCCTCCAGCCTGTTGGTGGAGAAGACGCCGTATCTCCCGTCGGCATATACCTTGAAGGTCAATGCCCTGTCGCCGGTCTGGCGGATGTTGTCGAGTTCCCCGTCCAGAAGGGCGTAGATTTCCGTTCTTGCCTTGTCCAATGTCACTTGAACCGCCGATGCGCCGGCCTCGACCGCGAGTGCCACGCTCCGGTCGGCAATCCTTGTTTCTTCCTCTGTTATAGCGTATTCCAGTTTATTCTCCATCTTGTTCTCCTCCTACCAGAAGATTGTTTACCAATACCGTCGGCATGCCGCATGAAACCGGTACCGACTGTCCTTTTCCGCAGGTCCAGGCGCTGTCGTCGATGACGCAATCGTTGCATACGGCCATAATGTCTTTCAATGCCTGCGGACCGTTGCCAATGACATTGATATCCTTTATCGGGCGTGTGAGTCTGCCGTCTTCGATGAGGAAGCCGCTCTTCACGAAGAAGGTGAAATCCCCTTCCCCGATTTTCACTTGTCCATTGCTGAATTCATTGACATAGATGCCTTTACGTACTGAGGCGATGATGCCGTCAGGCTCGGCGTTGCCGCTTTCCATATAGGTGGCGCGCATGCGTGGGATCGGGCTTGAGCGGAATGTTTCGCGTCTTCCGTTACCGGTCGGGGCGACGCTGTAGTACCTGGCGCTGATGCGGTCGTGGAGATACGAGGTCAGGATGCCGTCTTCGACCATTGTGGTCCTCTGTCCCGGCACACCCTCGTCGTCGAAATTAAGCGATCCCCGGTTGCCTCGGATGGTCGCGTCGTCCACAATATTGATGCCTTCGGGGCAGACCCGCTTGCCCATCTTGTCGGAAAATATCGACTGGCCTTTCCTGTTGAAGTCGGCTTCAAATGCGTGTCCCATAGCTTCGTGCAGCAGGATTCCTGATGCTCCTGCTCCCATTACCACCTGCATCTGGCCACCTTTAGGGCGCACCGCTTCGAAGGCATTGTCCAGTCCGTCGGTGATTTTTCCGGCGAGTTCGGTTATCAATGCGTCGGTGAGCATTTCGGCGCCTTTCCGGAGGCTGCGCGATACGTTTTTCTGGATTTTGCGGCTTCCGTTGTCAGCCACAAGCATGGCTTGTACAGTGGTCATCGGGCGAGTTTCGTATTTCATTTCGCCGAAGGAGTTGTACATGAGGTAATCGCTTGTCTGACTGGACAATGCGCAGATTACGCTGGTAATGCGGCTATCGCGGCTTTTGATGGCCTGTTCCAGTTTTCCGAGGAATCCGACTGCTACGGAAGGGCTTTCCTGCCGCCAGTCATTGACAATAGGATATCTGTCGGCTGCAGGATTCGGCCGGCCGGGATAAAGTCTCCTGACCAGGCGGTCGCCGTTGTTTTTCTGCGCGGTGTATGTGGCGCCGATGCTGCGTGTGTCGCGAGGTGTCACAGCCGTGCCTTGCGAGATGGCGGATGCGGCTATCGCTGCGCTTTCCATGTCTTTCCAAGTGGTGCTTTCGGAGTAGGCATAACCTGTCTTTTCTCCGCAGAGTACCCGGATGCCGACGCCATAGTCAATATTCAGGCCGCCGGATGACACTTCGCCGTCTATCAGCTGGTGTGTCTGGTTCATCGTATTCTCGAAGTAGAGGTCGCAGTAGTCGCCTCCATGCGAGAGTGCCGTTTCCGTAAGTTTCTGAAGGTCAGTGTCTCCGACCTTGAATATGTCCAAATAGTATTGCTTGTCCGATATCATTTTTGTTTTTCTTCTATGACGTTGTTCGCTTCTTCGGCGAGTTGACGTATTTTCATATATGTTTCTTCGTCTTTGATGATAAGCCTGTTTTTCTGTCCTTCTGCGACGACGCGGAAAGGTATCTGGGAGTTGTCGGCCAGTATCCACCTGTCAGCCATTGACTTATAGACATTGAAAAAATAATGCAGTCCTGCTGTATAGCGTCGGCGGATGACGGGTTCGGGGATGTTGTGCCCGCCTGCCGCGACTCTGGCGCGCACGCGTTCGACGGCGAGTTCGGGCGAGTTCAGCCAGAAGTAGAGAATCGTCACGGTGTAGCCTTGTTCGTGGGCGCGGTCAATCATGCGTTTGAGGCTTCTGGTGGCCAATGTGGTTTCGATGGCGAAGTCTTCGTGTCGTCTGAACAGGTAGTTCATTTTCAACAGCATGAGTTTGCCGGCTTGGATGGATGCCGCGTCCGGGCTGAACGGGGAGAGGCTCTTGGCGAATTCGTCGGAGTTCACGAATTGGCTGCATCCCAGCATTTCCGGCAGCAGCGCATAGGAGGCCGTGGTTTTCCCGGCTCCGTTACATCCCGATATGACGTATAGCTGTGGCATGGCAATTAATTTTACAGTGTCAGTGCTTCAGGCGCTTGTTTCAGACGTCCTGTTTCAGACACCAGTTTTCAGGCGCTTGTCGCTGACAACATACGAAGATACGGAGAATTTCCGGTTCCGGCAATCGCGGGGGATTCTTGGTAGCGGGCGGGTGATCAGTGATGTGTGGGGTGGCGTCCATGCCTCCATGTCCCCTCCACCGCCCGGGCTTGTCTTGCGGATGGAATTCCGGGGTTGGTGTGAGGGGCAGAACGTCATGTTCAGCGTGGTCCGGCGTGAGCGTTAAAATGTCATGGCTTGCGTTGCCTGGCGTGCGCGTTAAAACGTTTTCTGCGCACGTCGTGATCGTTTTTCGACTTGTTGTGAGCAGAAAACGTTTTAGTACGCACGGGGAAACTGAGAAATGGGCGTAGGGATGCGGAGATAAGCGGGGATAACATGTATCTTTGTCGGAGGAATATTGAAATGTAGATTTATATGGGTAACAGGTTACTTCGCATGGTGACGGTGCTTTCTTTTTCGTTTGCTGCAGGCAATGCCGCCGGACAGATATATCCCGGTGAGGAGATTCAGGGAAAGATGCTTGTGGAGGAGCAGGCGTTTCTGGCCAATATGAAAGAGGGGTTACAGCATGTGCAGATGCTGGCCGTGCGTGATGCGATGAAGGGAGATTATGGGGCATTGGAAGAGATACGGCAGAGCAGGAATAAAGTACCGGTACTGCCGGAAAACATTGATATAAAATATGTTGCGTCCGATATTTGTTTATTTTCGCCTGCCGGTCGTGCGGCTCGGAAAAGACCGCTGTTGCTGTATTTGCATGGCGGCGGATGGTGTTTCGGCAGCATCAACAGTTGCGCGCGTTTTTGTGCAGCATTGGCGGAAGCCGGGGATTGTTGTGTTGCGGCGCTCAATTATCGGCTCGCTCCGAAGTTCCCGTTCCCGGCTCCGCTGGATGATTGCCGGAGGGCATTTGAATATGTGAAGTGTCATGCTGATGAGTGGGGTTGTGATTCTTTGCAGGTTTCCGTCGGGGGCGACAGTGCCGGGGGCAATCTGGCTTTGGCGACGGCAATGTCAGTGGAGGGCGCATGCAAGGTGATTTCGATTTATCCGGTGACGAAGCTTTATACGGAGGTCACGCCTTCTTGGGCGGAGTATGGCAAGGGTTATGGTGATGATGCCGAGCTGCTGGAGGCATTCAATGAGGCGTATTCCGGAGGCGCGGCGCGTAATCCATTGGTATCCGTGGGATTGGCCAGCGATGAAACATTGGCGAAGCTGCCTCCGGTGCTTATCATTTCCGCCGGGCATGACATTCTATTCGACCAGACTGCCGAGTTCGCCGAGAGGCTCAATGGGCTCGGGCATAGTCTTTCTTACCATGTCTTCCCTACTGCCACTCATCTTTTCATAACGGTTCCGGGGCAGCCTACGGCGTTCAATGAGAGTGTGCGGATTGTTGCGGAGTTTATTAATGGGCGGTGAGGTGGCGGGGGTCGGTTGGCGCGCGCAGGTTGAGCGCTGACGTTGAGCTGGCGGGATGCGGCCACGGTGGGTTTCGTAAGCCATTGATAATCAGATGGAGTTTTAGCATGGGCGTGGAAACGTGGACTTTTTTTGACTGCGTTTCCACGGTGCGTTTTATAACTGATTGATAATCAATATTTCCAAAAACAGGGCGTGGCTGCGTCCCGACCACTTTTATGGGTGCGACAAGGGACGCCCGGGCGGTGGCAGGGCCCTGGAGGTTCGCTTCGCTCATCCCGTCAGGCTGTCGCCTGACACCCATTCACAAGGTCATGGGCGACCATGCCTCCATGACCCCGCCACCGCCCGGGCTTGTCTTGCGGAGGGAACTCCGAGGTTGGTGTGAGGGGCAGAACGTCGTGTTCAGCGTGGCCCGGCGTGAGCATTAAAACGTTTTCCGCGCACGTCGTGGTTGTTTTGCGGCCTGTTGTGAGTGGAAAACGTTTTATTACGCACGGGAGAGTCAGGGGAAATAGGAAAATCGGAGAAAAAAGACAAAAAAATATCAGAGGTAACAGAGGAAATGAGGGAAATCAGAGAGACAGAAGACGCAGGGAAAACAGGGAAATTCGAAAAAAACAGAGGTAACAGAGTAAATGAGGGAAATCAGAAAAACAGAACAAAAGAGGACTCCGAGCAAACAGAGAAAAGGGTCAATAGAGATAACAGAGAAAAGGGACAATGAAATGGGACGATTAGAATGTGGACGTGAAAAGGAAATAACAGACATAAGCGGAGACAACAGAGGTAACAGACGAAAGCGAGGGCGCTGCGGAATTGCAGGGTCCTCGCTTGGGAGTTATTATTCTATGTCCGTTATGTAACGTAAAAAAATAACCTGCTTCAGATTAGGAGAAGATTTTCGAGGATAGATTTCTTTTCGAAGAAGGAGTGTACTGGACGTACACGACTGATGAGAAAAGAGATATAGACCGAAAAGATTCCCTTAGATGATGCAGGTTATTTTTTGAATGTTACTATATTAACTGCGAACTGACAGAAAGGCAATTCGGGACGCCTACTGGGCAACGCCGTCAATGACGAGTTCACCGGTAGTTCCGGGAACGAATCTGCCGTAGAGATTGCTGTGTTCAGGAGCGGTCTTGCCGGTCTGGGTTATGGTGTTTCCGGACTCGGTGATGTTATTGATTGTCAACTTGCCCACATTTGCAGTACCGACTACTACACCTACTCGCCAACCACCATCGTCAGTGGATGTGAGAACGCAATTCTTAACTGCACAGTCAGTGATCGTGTGGAATGTTGCAGGGTTACAGCCGGCATGGCCGATAATACCACCTACTGAACCTTTAGCTGAAATTGTACAGCCCTCTACTGAACATTTGATAATCTTGATATATGTGTCAACCGGTCCATCATTAGGTTTATTATAACCTGAGGTCCAACCGATTAGACCACCTACACGTGCACCGCCAGTGGAAATGATTTCCGAATTTGTAAGATGACAATTATCAAGTTCAATCGTAGGCATGCTATCTACATCGCAGACAAATGCTCCAATGCCCAAATTGCTGGTAGCATCGTTAATCTTAACACCATCCAATGTAAGATCCTTGACAATGATTCCTGAATTACCTGCGAATCCGCCAGCAAACAAAGGAGCATTAAGTCCGGAAATCTTGTGGCCATTACCGAAAACAGTCACGACACCGGCACCATGATAACCATCTACTTTAGCAGGCGTCCAGGTTTCGCCCTCTTTCAGGACAATGTCTTTTCCAATTTCAATGATATTGTCACCAGAGCCTGCACTTGTAAATGCGGTAAGGGTTGCGCGGAGTTCCGCGGTCGTCATAACGACAGGCTTTGTGCCACGGACAACTGTCCAGACTCCTTCTTCCGCCTCAACTGACATATAGCCATCTGCAAGGAAATTCGTGTGGGCACCTTCAGCTGCACAGTCGGCAGGATTGAATTTCTCGAATTCGCCACCTGATACCATAATCTTAGCAGTGCCATTTTTGCGATTTGCATCATAGCAGTTCAAAACAAACCCATAAGCTTTTTCCGCGTCAGGATAAGTCTGCTGGACAGAGTAATGTCCACCCTTAATTTCAGCAGTACCTTCGTACACATACACAGCGTGGATATTACCGACATATGTTCCGTCTTCAATGGTAACCTGTCCTCCATCCTGAACATCAACAGCATAGCAGTCATTCTCCTTGGCCTGCAAAGTGCCGGCGCCTTTAATGGTAAGAGAGCCACCTTTAACAGAGAAAAGAGACCAGTTATTAGCTTCTTTAGTTGGAGAATCCCAAAGATCCGTCGAGTTCTTGATAGTCTTGCCATTAAGGTCGAGCGTCACCTCCTTGCCAGCTGCAACTGAAACAGTTTCACCGAGCACAAGGTCAGCGGCCAATGTTGCCTCGCCGCCTGTTGCGAAGAGCGCCCTGAGAGAAGCCTCATTCTTGACATTGACAATATCAATGTCATTGTCAGGCTCATTGAAGATAGGGACGATTTCAACATTGAAGATCACCTGTGAGGTGAGAAGGTTGCCGAGAATGTTGGTGCGGTAGTTGTTCTGAACCGGAGTCTGAGGCGAGGATGCTTTGACGGTAATACCGGTTTCAGGAATAAACTCTGCGGTAACATTGGAAATGTGTTTCGCGTCTTGCTTACCCATCGGAAGGATGTAGTTCATTGTCATCCACTTATAGTCGCCGGCCTTGGTGACGAGCGTTTCGCCAGGAAGTGCAGATTCGGTGAAAGTGACTACATCTTTGGCTTCTTTACCTTCAGCTTCGAAAGTGTCGAATATGGTAGCCACGTCGGTTGCCGTAAAGACGCTCTTGACCGGTTCCACGCCTGCGGCAACAGCTGCTTCATAGTCGGCAGTACCGAAGTTCACCTGCGCGAACGGACGGTAAAGTTTAATGGTTTCCGTCAATGCACCATTGACTTTCAGCTCTTTGCGGGTGGCATAGAATGCATCGCGTTTCTCGTCGTTGGCTTCAGCTCCTTCGTAAGAAATCTTGATGTTCTTCAAGTCGGTGACGTCGTAAGGCGCACCTTCGGCTGCCTGTGCCCAGAACACGAAGTTGTAGGTCTTGCCTTTCACGAGGCTGAATGTCACCTGTGTTTTCAGATCTGTGAATGTGGCAGTCTTGTCGAGGTCGAGCTTGGTTTTCGCATCGTCGTTCTCATAAACTGACACATGGAGCGTCTTGGCGGTCTGACCGTCGCCAATGGCCTTGGTAGCCATTTCACCCGGCAATGCCGCCGTGAATGTAACATCAACCATTTGCCCGTCAGGGACTTCCGCCACCTGTTCCTTGTTACAGCTGACTGCAAGTAGTGTCAATGAGGCCGCTGCTAAGTATTTTAATGTTTTCATTTTGGCTAATTTTTGTTAATTCCAATGATATTCAGAAGTTTTCTTACGACTACTGAATCTTAACCCTATCAATGGTAACTGAAAGATGCGCAGCATCCATACTATTCTTATTTGCCCACGTCTTGGAACCGGTATTCTTTCCTTCTGCAAAGCCATTAATCACACAATCCGAAATAGTAAGATTATAAGTAGCGTTGTAGTCATTTCCAATCTCAATGGCTGCCTTACCAGCTGCACCATTCTTTCTATCATTCAATGTGCAATTCGTAACTATAAGATTCGTCGGTTTTGCTTCTGTTGCCTGACCATAAAGAAGTATGGCCTTACCATTGGTATTAAATGTACACTTATCAAACTTCACATCAGTTCCTCCCCATGTCCAGATGGAATACTGATCTGCCATCGTATTTTCAAATACGCAATTCACAAAAGTCGCCTTTCCATATAGAGTAAGTTTGCCTGTGATTGTGCAGTTCTCATAAACCAATTCATCACAAACAACGCCATCAAAATTGCCTTCACCAGCCTTAATTGACATATTCTTGAAAGTAAAAGATGAACCACGCTGGTAATTCAACATTCCTCCTTCAGCATTTGTAGCTTTAGTAATGACATCAAATGTCTGGGTACCGTCACCGACAAAAGTAATATTACGGCTTTTATCACCCTCATTTGCAATGCCATTATCTAGAACAGCTGTCATATTGGATGCCAGCTTTATAGTTGCAGAAACACCCGCAGAAGCAGAGGTTATAGCAGAATTGAAATCTTCGTGAGTCGTCACAGCCGGGATTTCCTCGACTTTCCACGCTTGTTTGCCTTCGTAAGTTATTTCAACTGCCCTATAGCCTTCAGCGACGAATGAAGTCACTTTACCATGACATTCATTTACATCAGCAGGGTTAAATCCTACGAATACCACCCTTGACCGAGAAGCAATTTACAGTAAGGTCGTCAGCCTGATTCAAGACATATGGAGTTTTTCCCCTCCGCATTCGGCTCCGCCGAGAACACCCCACCATTAATCTCTATTGTACAAGCTTTTCTTGCATAGATTGTTGAATTACTCTTCCCTTTGGCATCTTTCTCCACATAATAGGTGCCGCCATTTATAATGAGATGTCCACCATCCTCGACAAGGACGGCATTGTTATCCGCACCACCTTCACAAATCACATCACCATCTCCATTGATCGTAAGCATTCCTCGCACTTGAAGTGCTGCTTTGTTATTTTTATCTCCGTTTCTGTTCTCGAACTTCTTTCCGTTAAGATTCAGAACGCTGGTTTTACCAGAAGGGACTGCTACGCCTCCCGATCCTTCTGGAAGCGAATAATCTTCTGTCAGCGTTACAACCTGTCCGGAGTTGAGAGCGTTTTCAACATAATCTGATTGTAAATCACCCTTAAAGGCACTATCAATTTCAACATTATATGTTCCGTCAACTGACATAAAATTACCAATCACATTGGTTCTATAATTTCTCTGGCAAGGAAGCCCTGGAGTTGACACTGTAACAGAATAACCTTTATTAGCTTTGAATTTAGCTTCAACGTCCACAATATCCTTTGAATTATCATTTTTAGCAAGAATAAAAGCTGTTGCAAGATAGTTATATTCAATGCCACCAATTAGCAGTTTTTCAGTAGGAACGGCATTATAATTAAATGTAACATCCTTCGCTCCCGATAGTTTATTCTTCAAAGGATTAAATGACGTCAATGCATTTTTAACCGTAATCTGAGACTGTTCTATATGAAGCCCTTCACCAAGTTCTTCTTTCGTAACATAATTCACTTGAGCAAATGGCCTTTTAAGGATTATGGTCTTAGATAAAGGATTCTGCACATTACTAACCTCTTCCTTCGCAAAGAAAGCATCTAACGAAGAGTCATTTGCCAACGCTTTACTATAATCAACAGTAATATGGGACAAGTTATCCGTATTATAATACCCATTATTTGCTTTCTGGGCCCAAAAGACAAAACGATAGTTCTGACCTTTTATCAATTTAACCTGAATAGTTGCTCTGCCATTCTCGACAGCCACCACCTGACGAAAGCCTTTTATCGATACCGTATCGTTCTGAGTCCTAAAGGCATCAAAAACAAGCTCATTTACCGAAGCGGCATCCGAAAGTCCTTTGGTAGAGACTTCCACTCCCGGGACGTCGACTGAGAATGTGGCCTCGACCATGGCACCTTCACCAGGGCCGACCTGCTCTTTTGCGCAGGCCAAAGCCAGAACCGACATTGCGGCGGCCGCGAAAGATTTCAATAATTTTTTGTTCATAGTTTTATGTGTTTTAAAATATTATTTGTCAACGTATTATGATATTATATTCCCCATCAAAGCCAGGGTCAATCGCCACGCCGCCTCCGGTATCCTGCATCAGGAAACTGCCTTTTACGGTGGTGAGCATACTTCGTTTGAGAGGGACCTCTATCGGATTGGTCATGGAGAGGCGGACACCTTCCTCATCGAAGAGGCCTACGGCTACCATGACACTGGACTCGCGGCCGTTCACCATCACGTAATCGAAGCCCAGACGGGCATTGTGCTCATCAATCAATGTAATATCAGAAGTAAATGAGACGCCGGTGCTGGAGTCACACGGCTTGTTGTCGCGCATGTTGAACGTCGACGGCATGTAGCCGGTGTAGTAGAAGACTACGTTGTACTTCTTCAGGTCGACTATCGGCGATTTGCTGTCACCGTCGCCCTTGGTTCCGCCGACCGCAGGGTCAGGGTCGTCGCTGTCTGCAGCTGACTCCTCGCCGGATGCAGATGAGGTTTCGGAACCGTTTTCCTTCTTCCTCATGTCGGTGATGACCTTGGTGATGAACTCCTGGAGGTCCGTCGTGATGAACTCGAACTTGGCGAGAGGGCGTCCCATGTCTACGGTGCCGCTCACAGGAGGTACAGAGGTGCCGAAACGCTCCACGGTCAGTTCCTTGTGGCCGACGAAGGCGTCGCGAAAATCGTTGTTCCCCTCGTGCTCGCCCTGAAGGCGTATCTGCCTGAAGTTCTGGGTGTTGTAATAGAAATCATCCTTCGAGCCCTTGTCCACGAAATCCGTCCAGACGTAAAAGTCATATGTACCTTCGTCAATGCGGAGGGTCACTTCGTTGTTCAGGTCGGAGATGTCGTCCTTCGTGAAGATGTAGCGTCCGTAAGGGGTCTCCGCAAACGAATTGTCGCCCAGCTTGCGGTACGCCTCGACGACGTAACGGATCTGATAGTCACGACCGTCCTTCGAACCACGGGTGTCGTTCAGGTCCAGGACAATGAACTGCGGCAATGCCGTGTCGAAGTCCAGTTTCAGCGTGGCATCGGCAGGAAGGGTTTCAGGCCATTCGTGGACCGCGCAGGAGGCGGACAATGCCATCGCGGCCAGCGAGGCCGTCATTATTTTCAATGCGTTTCTCATCTACCCCCCCCCACTTTTTTAAGGTCAAAACTGTATGAGAACGTCACTGAGACATTGTCAATGCCCACGAACGTGGTATGATATGAGCCCTCTTTCGGGCCGTTCTTTTCATTGTAGAAGCGGTCGTACCAGACGTCATAGACGCCTCCGCCGAGGGTGAATTCCATCTCCCAGCGAGGGTTGCGCTTCGACAGCGGCATCCTGTAGCCTGCGGCAATGCCTCCTCCCCATAGAGGGCGGTCGCCGTAGCCGGTCTGGATTCGCCAGTCACCTTTCGTGGCGTAGTTGAAATATGCTGTACCGAAATGCGCGCCCACGAAGAGTCCCTGCGGCTTGGTGAACCACCAGCGGAACTCAGGCTGCACTGCAAAAGTCCTGAATTTCAATTCCCTGCTGAAATAGTCCAGGGCGGAGTAATATATCGGGAGAGTGAACGAGATGTGGCGCGTGATGTCCACCTCGACAGCAACATTGGACATGAACATTGCCCAGCCTATGGCATTGGTCTTGATGCGAAGCTTGCGGGTCCAGTCAGGCGCGGTTTCGGGCATCGGCATTGGTCCGAAGGACAATGAGTCCGGGAGTGGCCGGAAGTCGTCTGCGGAGGCGAGGTCGCTGTCGGCGATTGTCGGGACGGCGAGGTCGGGGTTGCGCACGCCTACCTCTATATATACGTTGAATGCGCGCAGTTCCGGGAACATGTTCGTGTACATGTAGCGCCAGGCAGTGCCGCCATGGAGCTGCTGCAGTTCGCGTTTAAGTGTCTGAGTATCATGTTCTGAGGAGAGCAGCGACAGGACTTCGTCACGGTATTTCATGCCGGAGTGCGACACGAGTTCACCGAGGCCGGCCCAGTCTTCGACCACGTCTTCTATATGGAGGACATCGTCGTCGAACGTGAGGTGCCTGCGAAGATATGCGGTGAGATTATCGCTTCGTTTGCCGGATATTTTCCTGTTGATTTCCAATGTTCCTTCTGGAGATGCTCCGGCCTTATATGTGACGTCAAGAATCACGAATGCGTCGGATTCGCTCTGGAATGTCTTGACTCGGGATATGAATGCGTCGACTTGAGACTGGTTGTCACGGTATTTCGGGTCGAAGGTGGAATAGCCCTGGCGGAAGTATACTCGTAGGGAATCTGCCATCTGTTGAGCGGATGCAGAAACGCTGAAAAGTGTCAGTATAATGGTTATAATAAAATTTCTCATTGAGTATAACTTTACCCAATCCACAGTTCCGAGGACTAAAACGTTCCAAAATTAAGAAATTTTTTTTACAGTGTACTCATGCGTGTCCGGTAAAAAAACCGGACGGTTTATATAAAGTTTAACAATCAAACAAAGTTGGTTCGGTAGAACAATCAAGTTCATTGACAATATTGTAGTTAGGTTTACCAAAGAGGTCCCGCAGAGATGTGGTGTCTGTTAATGAGATACTTACAATCTGCAACATCTCATAGATTGACCTATCGATGCGCATCTTTTTCTGTACTATCGCCATCATGCAATAGGCGGTGATGGCAGCATAGATTTGGATGCGGACAGCGTTCTCGGAGTTACCCCAGAACTTTTTTATCTTGAGATGTTGCTTGAGCCACTTGAAAAAGAGTTCAATCTGCCATCTCTGATGATACAGCTCTGCAACCATTATCGGGCTGACATCCAATGCATTGGTGAAGAATATGAATGTTCGCTTGTTCTCTTCGTCCCAATACTTGATACGCCTGATCTTGTCGGGATACTTCTCCCTGGTGAGCAACCCTTCCATGTAGCCTGTGGCATCGGACAGGATGCCTGATTCTGGAGGAAAACGCCTCGCCCATTTGACCGGGTTTGAAGTCATTGTTCTTCTTGCCACGCACAACAAAGTATGCTCCGATGCTCTCGATGTTGTACAGCCGCTTGAAGTCATTATACCCTCGGTCGAAGATGTAGAACGAGTTCTCTTCATACGGAATCACATCCATCGCCCTCATGTCATGGACGCGAGCTTCGGTGATATGGAAGAACGTAGGAATGGACGTCTCGATGTCATACAGAGTGTGTACTTTGATGCCGCCCTTTCCTTGATTCTTACGATAGAGGGCCCACTTGAAAGCCTCAAGACAAAGCTCTATAGTCGTTGAGTCAAAGGCATATACGTTGCCTCCAAGCTTAAAGATATCGTCTGCTCTGCAAGTCCTGGCTTCGGCTACAACCTTATAAGCAAACTCCTCGAAGATGCGGTAGTCACGCTTGTTGTTGGCGTCAGCCAGCGTGCTTTTCGAAGCATACTTGCCAAAACCGAGATGATATGCTTTTGAAGCATGAGCCTGAGTCGCAAGGACGAGATCTCTGAGACTTTCCCGGTTTGAGAGCTGGCCGAACATCAGTACAGCAAGCTGGTTGTAACAGGTAAATTGCTTGACATACTTGTCGCCACCATACTTTCGTACAAGGTAGTTGAAATCATTACGATCAAGGAAGTCTAAAAGTTGTGAAAACACGTATTTTCGATTATTCATATGCCATTCTACGATAGTCTGGCAAAGATAATTTCAAATCGGTTGACTCATAAAACCTCTATAATTACCTAACAATCAATATTTTCAAAGAACTTTTATGAATTTTTACCGGACACTAATGCAGTGTACTCATAAAAATAAAAAATGACGCAAAATTTTTATTTTTCGCGTCATTTTTTGTGTTTATATGTCTCTGATTACCAATCGTTCACTAGAAACCGGTGTACGACCAAGGTGTAATCTGGTATAGTTCCTCTTTCACGGAATCACTTACCTGAAGGCCGTCAATGAAAGTTTTGATGGTATTCTCATCGATTACGCTTCCGGTGCGGGTCAATGCCTTGAGGGTTTCATAAGGATTCGGGTAACCTTCGCGACGGAGAATCGTCTGGATAGCTTCCGCTACTACCGCCCAGTTGCGGTGAAGATCTGCCTGGAGAGCATCTTCATTGAGAATCAATTTTCCGAGTCCCTTCTTGAGAGAAGCGAAGGCGATCAGGCCGTGAGCCACAGGGACACCGACATTGCGGAGAACCGTGGAATCCGTAAGGTCGCGCTGGAGACGGGAAATCGGCAATTTCATTGACAAGAACGTGAAGACGGCGTCAGCCATTCCGAAGTTGCCCTCGGCATTTTCGAAGTCGATAGGGTTCACCTTGTGCGGCATCGCAGAAGAACCGACCTCGTTCTTGTTCACTTTCTGCTTGAAATACTCCATCGAGATATATGTCCAGATGTCGCGGCAAAGGTCTGTCAATATGGTATTTATGCGACGGAGGCAGTCGAAGATGGCTGCGAGGTTGTCGTAATGCTCGATCTGGGTGGTCGGGAAGGAACGCTTCAAGCCAAGCGACGATACGAAATCATTGCCGAAGGCTATCCAGTCAATGTACGGGTATGCAACTTTGTGCGCATTCATATTGCCGGTGGCGCCGCCGAATTTGGCCGGATAGGTCAGGAGCGCGAACTGTCTGAGCTGTTCTTCCAGACGGACCTGATAGACCTTGAACTCTTTTCCGAGACGGGTCGGGGATGCCGGCTGACCATGGGTCTTCGCAAGCATCGGAACATCTTTCCACTGCTCAGCCATGCCAGAGATGATGTCCAGGACCTCTTTCAATGCCGGCATATAGACATTTTCCATGGCTTCTTTCAGCATCATCGGCTGCGAAGTGTTGTTGATGTCCTGCGAAGTGAGGCCGAAATGCACGAACTCCGACCACTTGTCGAGGCCCAGTTCATGGAAATGACGCTTGATGAAGTACTCGACCGCCTTCACGTCGTGATTCGTGGTCTTCTCGATTTCCTTCACCTCCATCGCCTGCTCCGGAGTGAGATTCAGGTAGATGTCACGCATTGCCTGATATTTCGACTTATCGACGTCTGCGAGCTGCGGCAGAGGAATTTCGCAAAGTGCAATGAAATATTCAATCTCGACGCGGATGCGGTATCTGATCAATGCGAATTCACTGAAATAGCCTTTCAGCGGTTCTGTCTTGGAGGCATAGCGTCCGTCAATCGGCGATACTGCCAATAATGAATGTGTGTCCATCTATCTAAAAATTAAGGTGTGCAAATTTAATAAGAAGTCGCGACAATCCAGCCTTTTGCGGCAGGAATTTCAATGCTCCAGCTCACGGTAAAGGGCCACGGTGCGCACGGCTTCAGCCACGTCGTGGACGCGAAGGATGTCTGCGCCCAGGCACAATGCCTTGTAATGCAAGACCTGCGTGGCAGGCAGCGATTCTTCCGGAGTAATATCGAACTTTCTGAATATCATGCTCTTGCGCGACATACCCACCAAGATACGTTTTCCAAGTTCGGCGAAATGGTCCAGTTCCCTGAGCATCTGATAGTTCTGTTCGATAGTCTTGGCGAAACCGAATCCGGGGTCAAGAATCCAGTCTTTCACGCCAGCGGCTTCCGCCTTCGACGCGAATTGACGGAAATAGTCCAGCACCTCGGCGGTGACATTGTCGTATTCCGTGAGGGACTGCATGGTCTTGGGATTGCCACGCATGTGCATTGCCACGAAAGGAAGGCCGAGCTCGGCGACGGTACGGAGCATTTCATCCGACTTGTCATACATTCCTTCGCCGGCCGTAACATCATTGACAATGAACTGGCCGATATTGTCGAAGGTGCGGCGGACGACGGATGGCCAATATGTGTCGACGGAGATGGCGATTTCGGGGAATTCCTGCCGGATGGCTTTCAATGCGGGTTCGAGCCGGCGGCATTCCTCGTCTTCGCCGACGGGGTCGGATCCGGGTCTGGTGGAGCATGCGCCGATGTCGAGTATCGTGGCGCCGTCTCCGATCATTTGGGCTGCACGGCTGACAATACGGCCAAGGTCATCGTTTCCCGAGCCGTCAAGGCAGCGGCTTTCCGCGTAATATGAGTTGTCCGTGAGGTTGATGATGCCCATCACGTCGATTTTTCTTCCTGGGTTCATAGAGTTCATAGTTTGCAAATATAATCATCTTTCGGCATATTGCAGATATGAAAAATCCGGGATGGCTTGTGGGCCGTCCCGGAAGAATCTATGTAGATAGTCAGTGACTATTTGGAAATCTGGATGTTGTCGATGAACCAGCGCTTCTGTGTCACCTTGTCACCATCAGTAAGGTCTGTCGGACGGATAGATATCCTGTCGGTAGCCTTCAGTCCTTTTATCTGAATCGTGACATTTTTCCATTTCAACTGGCCTTTTTCCCAGTCATTTACAAGGACATCGCTGATTTTCGCCGTACCGGCAGCAGTAACGATCTGACCGTCGCCTTCAATCTCCACTACAAGCTTGACCTTATCAATGCTGCCTTTTCCTGTCATGTGAGGACTCCAATCGAATGAGAGTGTCACATCAGAACCATCGGCAGCAGCGATTGCAGGCAATTTAAGACCATGATGCTTACTGGTCGCACCGAATTTCATATAATATTTCTGTGAATATGCGCTCTTTGCAGCAGGGTTCAGCATCTCGTATCCAATTTCAGCAAACTTGTCCAGCAAGCCTTTCTGAGTAGTCTGCGTATAGATATTCGGGGCGCTGCCACTTGCATTGTTTTCACCTACGGAATCCCCTGAGCCATAAGCATCAGCCCAAGGCTTAATCCACATGAAATCATCAAAATAGTAGACACCCGAAGCGGCCTGTGAAACATTGAGCTTGTATTCATAACCGTAATCCGTATTGGCAAATACTATTTCGCCATCTCTTGTTTCAGCAGCGGTATTCGCTTCGAACTGAACCGAAATCGGATATGTTCCGGCCTCAGGGACACCTGCAGCAGGCAGTTTGATCCATGACGGAGCCGTAACCGTGAAAGGAACATTGGACTGGACAGTAAACTTCTTGGTTTCACCGAAACCTGAAATCGTAGTGACTCCGGAATATGAGGTGATTTTGACTTCCGGTTCGAACTTGTTCTGGTCCACGGTCAAGACTGATTCAATGTTACCCTTATAGAAACGGATTGTCGCAGTTCTTGCTGCTCCTGTAACATTGGCTTCTGCCTTGAATTTCAATGTCTTGGACTCGACCATCGCCTTCGTTGATACTACCGGCACGGCAGTAATCCAGGAGTCGCTGATCTCCGTCTGGAAATCAACATTGGCCTGAACCTTGACGGTGAACTCTTCGCCCTTGCCGCTGACAGTCTTCTTGTTGCCGTCAGAGATGCTGATGAGAGGGTCGAGATCGCCGCCGGCAGCGGATTGAACTACCGTGATATAGTAGTGTGATACACCTGACTTGATGTCGATCTGGCCTTTTCTTAAAGAAGAGGATGTGCTTTCCTTACATGTAACGACGATGGTCTTCTCATCATCTGCTTCTCCTGCAGTTTCACTGAGGGTAATCCAATCCACATTCGGTGTCAATGTAAATGCACTGGTGGATGTCACCGTGAACTTCTTGGTTCCTTCAGGAACGCCTTCGAAGGTAATGATGTTGTTTTCCAGGCCTGAGACAAGAATATCAGGTTTGGAAACGTCCTCCGTACCTGCGGCAATCACAGAAATTTCAGGCTGATTGTCCGAATCGGCGGTATAAGCCAGACGGAAAGAAGATGTATTAGGCACTTCCTGCCACTGACTGCCAGTCCAGTTCGCAGCACAAATCAATCTGAACACTACGGCATCAGTTGTATTGGCATAGTTGACTACTGCTGTAATGACATCATTGTCAGCATCGGAAGAACCGCCCTTGAACTGATGGGTATAAGATACCTCCTTAGTTATTGATACAGGTTTCTCCTTGTTGTTGGTATCGTCTGTAATCGATCTTGTGATGAGTTTGGACGCATCTTTCCATTCTTCTCCGTCCTTGTACTGAAGCCTCCAGAGTTTCAGACCGGAGCCGGATGTCCTGGCCTCGAACTTGAGCTTGACAATAGAGCCGGCAGATATAGGCGAATTTGCCTTGAATTCCAGGTAATCACCAGGCCATGCCCCAGTGACGCGCGGATTCTTTCCGCTCACATCCAAACTTGTTTTTCCGCCGATTTCGCTTCTGTCAATGACATGATAATAGATCTGACCGTCACCGGTAACAGGGGCGATCTTGTGCTCGGAAGCCCAAGACGGATAGTCATTGGAAGCGGCAGCCCATTGAACAGGGAAGCCTTCTACTGAAGCTTCTGTCGCAGGATACTGGATTATAGGAATAATGTCAGTGTACTCCTTTACGCCTTCGGTTTCATTCAACTTATATGTAACCTTGAGATTGGCTCCACGGAGGCCACCTGCATTTGCAGATACTGTAAAGTTCAGAGTATCAATGTGCTTGGACACCACATGCTCATTGGCATCCTTGATCCAATCAACGTCAGTCGTCGCATATTCCTCCATAGGTTCGAGAGAATAATCCCAATCGACATTAGCCAACACCGTGAGTTTGAGTTTCTTGGCGGTGGCGTTCACATCGTACTTCGCCTCACTAAGCTCCACAAAATCAGGGCTTTTGCTCTGATGAACAGAAAGAAGTCCCGGAAGTTCTTCGAAACCGTTTCCTTTATCGAACCAGATGTAGAAATATGCGTCACGGTCTTCCTTGTTGGAAAGATTTCTGGAAGCCTTGAAAATAAACTTTCCGTCCTTTTCTCCGACTGCCGGGAAAGGTGACACCCAATCATAAACTACATTTTCATCCGCAGGGGCAATTTTCCAGCGGAGGTTGGACCGGACCTCGAAAACAGAGGAGGCCAGCACGTCATCATTTCCGGTTTTTACGGATTTTTTGGCTGAATATTCCTGATGCGCTAGATTCAGCGTATAATTGAAATTCTCCGAATCCGTGTCGACTATCACATCGCTCCCTACCGAAATGGTAAAATTAGGAGTGCCTTCAATCTTGAACTCTGTCTCCTTTTGGCAAGATACCGCCAACGCAGAGAGAGCCACCGATGACAACACGTAAAATATCTTGTTCATACTAAAATTCATTATTTATTCCTGTGAGAACCATTAAGTTTCAGATATGACCAATCCAATGCAGTATGCATATTGTTGTCTCCGCCCATACGGCTGAGAGCCTCTTCCACATGCTGCTTGTTGGATGTCACGGTATAGTTAGGATAGCCCAACCTTGTAGGGAGTTCATTGTCATTTGCACCTGTACCGACGCCGATCGTAAGCAACGGATATTCGGTTCTTCTCCACTCATGGTACTGCTCGAAACCGCAATAGAAGAGGGACAGGTACTTTTGTGACAGAATCAGTTCCAGCGGGTCGGCATAGATGCTGGTTCCATCCTTTGCGGCAGCCTTGTCATAAGATGCCAACTTCGACTGTTTAAGTGTCTTCACATCGCTCTTCCTGATGGTCTTAGCCGCAGGAGAAGCCTGACCGATGGCATCCCATTTCTCGATATTGGCGTCAAGCGCAGCCTCATACAATGTCTTGGCAGTCTGACCGGATATAGTAAGTTTTCCTCTTTCAACTCCTTCAGCTTCAATGAAAAGAATCTCAGAATAGTCCATGATGAAGCCCGGGAAATCAGCTCTGTTGATGAAGGAATTGTCCGGATATGACGGTTTCTTATTTTCTTCCGCATCCGTATCAGAAGGCAGACAGCCGGAAACAACGCCTACCCAGTCACTCTTTCCCATCTTTCCGAACATTGCCATACGCGGGTCTACGAATATGGACTTGCCCTTGCTGTTGTATTCGACTGTCATCTTTATGACTCTTTCCGTAAAGCGATAGCCCTGGAAATTCGTTGCAGTCTGCTTCTCCTGACCCCAGAAAGACATATATGGGTCCTGAGACTGGAACGGTACCATGGCATTGTCCGAATTCGAGGTCATTACCGGATATTTGGACGGATTGTCGATGACTTCCTGGATCTTGGCCCAGTTGCCGTCGTTCATTCCGGAATAGCGGCAGAGAATCCTGAGACGGAGGCTGTTGGCAAATTTGATCCATTTCATGACATTGTCGCCATACATCTTGTCAAGACCGGATTTGGAAGGAACCGGTTTCTTGGAGAGGTACAGACATGCACTGTCCAGGTCATTCAGGAAACAGTCCTGAAGGTCGGCCTGGCTTTCGAACTTAGGTGTCCTGTTCGCAGTGAACTGATAAGCCTCAGTATATGGGATATCACCGAAAAGGTCAGCGAGATTCGAGAGGTTGTACACCTTCAGAATCAAGCCAAGTGCCTCATAATAAGGGTCATTCCACTGCTTCGCCAATGTAATCATGTGCTGGCAATCACCACCGTAACGCGCGTAATTGTCCCAAATCGTCTGCCAATTACCGTTGGTTACTATATATTCCTTGATATGCTGAGTCTGGCCTGCCGTATATGCAGTCATCTGAATCAGCTCATTGTTATAATATTGGCAAAGCTTCTGGGACTGGTATCCGATGCCGTAGAGTATCGGCTCGAAACAGCTGCTCGCATAGATCTTGCCGAAATCCATCTTGTTCGGATTCGTATTTATATCTTCGAAGTCGCCAGTGCAGGCAGTCATGCCGAGGGCAGCAGCCGCACCGAACATTATTTTCTTTATTGTATTCATATCTCTTAGAATCTGATCTTGATGTTGGCACCGAATGATCTGGTCATAGGCAGTGAACCGGACTCGATACCACGTTTGGTATTGGATCCTACATAACCGGTAACTTCCGGATCATAGAACGGATAGTTGGTTATGCAGAAAAGATTCGTAGCATAGGCTGACACGGTAATTCCCTGGATAACCTTGGTCTTTTCCATGAGCTTCTTAGGGAAGTTATAGGAAACCGTGAGTTCTTTAAGCTTGAAGAATGAGTTGTCGTAGATGTATTCTTCGAAGTTGTAGCGGTTTGCCTTATAGGTGGAATAGTACGATACTATATCGGTAGTAATCGTATTGTTCTTCTGATAAGTAATACTGCCGTCAGAAGCCTTTATGGCATTCACGCCCGGAGCGACAAATCCGTCATTACGGCCTTCAAGTGTATTCTTGAGCTTACCCTGATAACCGAGGATGCCGGCGGTGACAGAAGCGGTCTTTCCGCCGATCTGTCCGGTGAAAGTAGCATTCAATGTAATGTCTCTCCACTTCAAGGATGTCGTAAGACCTCCCAGCCAGTCAGGATTTACATTTCCGTAATATTTGAGATTGGAACTGTCATCCAATGCCGGTAGTCCGGTCTTGGCATTGATGATATCCATGCCCGAGCAGTCCACCTGGTTTCCGTTTTCATCGAGATAAAAAGAGCCTTCCGGAGCTTGTTTAAGACCAAGTCCCCACAATTCACCCATCTTCTTCCCTACATAGTCGTAAACGAAGAGACGGCTTCCGATGGTAGTACCGTAGTCCTCCTGGAACGGATTGTCATTGTTCCAACCGTCATACATTCTCTTGAGAACGCCGATGTTGCGGGAAGCATTGATACCGATGGTCCATTTCCAATCCTTGGTCTTGATCGGAGTGAAGTTCAATGCGATTTCAATACCCTTGTTGCGGATAAGGCCGACATTGGTGGTATAATATTTCGCACCGGTGATGTAATCGTAAGGGACATCATAAATCTGGTCAGTCACATCTGACTGATAGAGAGCGATATCCACGCCGATTCTGTTCTTGAGGAACTTGGCTTCGAGACCGGCTTCCCATGTTTCCACATTTTCCGGCTTCAAATAGTAGTTCGGATAGGTTGCCGCAGGACGGTATCCTCCAGGGAAAGCAGTGGCAGTATATCCGTATGAGATGGAATAAGGAGTGGTATCCTTACCTACATTCGCCCAGGAGACACGTGCCTTCAAGAAAGAAACGGCCGGAAGCCAGTCCTGGAATTTAGCGACCTTGTCAATGAGGACAGAGGCGCTGACTGAAGGATAGAAGTATGACCAGTTGCCAGGTGAAAGTGTTGAAGACCAGTCATTTCTGGCAGTAAGGTCGAGGTATGCCCAATCATCCCAACCGAGAGAGACAAGTCCATAAAGGCTGTTCACCACTTTTTTCGATCTGTAAGCACTATAGTCCGGCTGTGTACCTGCAGGGTAGTTGTTCACGTTATATACGCCTTCAATGTCAAGTTTATCGAGAGTGTATTTCCAGCTCCTTCTGTTGTAGGTCATGTTGTTGCCACCGAATCCGGCAGTAAGGGTGAGCCTGTCATGAACGAAAGAATCGGTATATTTCAGCATGAAGTCGGTATTGAACTCCACAAGGAAGTTTGACTGCTCGCGATACCATCCCTGAGTATAATTGTATGTATAGAACGGCTTGCGCTGTGTACGGAACTCATTGGTCACATCGGCACCCGATTTCAGGTCGAGAGTGAGTTTGTTTTTCCAGAGATTGATATTGAGTCCGATATTGCCGAAGAGCCTGTCCTTGTCCTGGGTATTAGGCATCGCATACAAAATACGGTAAGGGTTATAGTAATTGTTCTTGCCGACAAGCATGTCGGTATCGCTCGTGAAAGTCTCTTTGTTCCAACGTCCCTGGAAATACTCGTCCTTGTAGTTCTTCATAGAGATGTTTGTCGAGTTCCAGACAAGCTGATATACTACGGAGTTGTTCGAATAGCCGGTCGACGGCATATTGTCTGAGTCAGTCATGAAGTAGTTCACATTGGCAGTGAGCTTGATATACTTGTTGATCTGGCTCTTGACAGCGAGTGAAACAGATTTTCTCTTGTAGCCCGTGTTAGGCAGGATATATTCGTTCTTGGTGTTCTTGAATGAGAGACGCACAGAGGTTCCTTTACCGTTGCCGCCTTCGATGGAAACGGAATTGTCCCATGTCCAGCCTGTACGGAAAAGTCCTGAGTACCAGTCATCCTTATATGTCCAAGGAGTCCTGTGGGCCAAACCGGTGGCATAATCCATACCATCCTGCTGGAAGCGCATTTTGCTGGCATCGTACTTTTCACCGAATGCATAACGGCTGTAGTTACGAGGCAGGCCTTCTACGTTGTGTTCAGCGTTGAAGAAGTTATATTCATTCAAGCCGAGGTCGGAACCAGAACCGTATTCCGTCTGGAAATCAGGCCAATATCCTGCCACGTCAGCAGTGAATTGTGATGAATAGGTCACGCCGATACCTTTGGCTGTAGAACCTGATTTGGTGGTAATGATGACTGCGCCGTTACCTGCACGTGAACCGTAGAGGGCTGTGGCAGCAGCACCTTTAAGGACTGTAACTGATTCAATATCATCAGGATTGAGGTCAGATGCACCGTCTCCGAAGTCGATAGGGTTGTCCTGGTTGGTATATCCGGAACCTGATGCATTGGAAATCGTACCGGACGTGATCGGAATTCCGTCCACGACGTAAAGTGCCGAACTGTTGCCGTCCAGGGAGGATTCACCACGGACTACCACCTTGGTGGAACCGATAGGGCCGGATGCCTTGTTGAATTGCACGCCGGCTACTTTTCCTTCCATACCGCTGAGCCAGTTGGAGTTCTGCACATTGTTAAGGTCTTCTCCGGTCACTTCCGTAGCGGCATAACCGAGAGAGCGTTTTTCTCGTTTCATACCCAGTGCGGTCACGATTACCTCGCTGAGCTGTTCAGAATCCGGTTTGAGAATGATGTCATAAACCGAAGATTTGGAAACGGTGACGTTCTGTGTCTTGTAGCCCATGAACTGGACACTCAACACGTCACCTTCCTTGGCATTGACGGAAAATTTTCCGCTGCCGTCAGTGATTGTAGCTACATTCTTGCCTTCGACAACGACTGTAGCTCCAGCCATAGGCTGGGTCTTATCTGTGTCGTAGACCGTACCGCGGATCTGGCTCTGCGCATGTAGGGAGAAACTTCCTCCTACGAGCATCAGGACAGAAGCTACTGCAGTCAGCAACGACTTTCCATAAGAGTTGAACATATTGATGCGTTTTATTGGTTTGTATTATTATGTATACTGTTTCAAAATGCTGTTTCAAGCATCTGACATACTATGCGTGTGTGAGGTTTATTTATAAGCATCGGTCGAGAATTCTTTCGGGCGTTTCATCGTCTCGGTGTAGACATTTCCGAATTCATCCGTGACCTTGATGTCGATGGTGGATGTCGCTGATGATGCTTTCACCTTGAACATATGGTAGTTTTCCGTCGTGATAAATGCCGGCGTTTCAGTAATCGAGGAATTATTGAAACGCTTGGCTGTCAATGCCGCGATATGAAGAGGGTCATAGCCCTTCACGCGCGTACTTGCGAGCGTCTTGCCGTTCTCCTTGATTTCTATCGTCCATTTCGGATTCCAGTTCCAGATGTTTATAAGCACCTCATTTTTGGAGTTCTTAGGATAGGCATCAGTATATTTCTCGAAATCCGATTTTAATGCTGCCGGCACTTTAGGAGCATCTTTCTCGACAGTGAACCAGACATTGTTCAGGTCATAGGATCGGAACTGCTCATTCTCATCGCGTCCAGTGCCCTTGTAGCGCCATTTCTTGTCCGTGCCTGTAATGTCCCAGACGGAATATCCGCCAGGTGCGCCGTCGGTGCAGATATGAATGCCCGGAGTGAGATACCCCGACCACCACCATGAAGCGCAGACTGCACCTGCATTGTGCTCATAGATGCCTTCAGAGGATTTTTTGTCCACGTTATAAAGCACGTGGGTGTGTCCGGTTACGAAATCCACATTGTAGCCCTTGAATTTGGAGATCAATGTACTTGAGTTCGTCAGGTTATAATTGTATATATTCAACAGATTCTCAGAGCCTTTCGCATAAACTGGCGCATGAGAAGTAACGATGACCGGTGTCGTCTTGGAAACATAGGAAAGATCTTTCGCGAGCCATTTCAACTGCTCATCCGTAACTTCGGACTTGTATGTGCGCTCCGGTTTGGCGGAAGCCGCTCCCCCGACATTGGTACAGAGGATATCATCGAGCACGATGTAATGCACGTCGCCGATATTGAATGAGTAATAGGTCGGGGCAATGTCTTTCACGTATTCGATGACAGTATTGAAGTCGCCGTCCTTGCACATGTCATGGTCATGGTTTCCGATAGTATGGAAAAACTGGACTTGCTTCGCGGCATTCTTGAAATAATAATTGACGCTTTTCAGGTACTGAGGGAAGTAGTACTTCCTGGAATACCAATAAAGGTCCCAGGTCATGTCACCGAGGGTGATGACGTAGGACTTGACGTCGTCATCCATTATATCCGCCTTGACTTCTTTCATGCAGTTGTCAAACTGGTTCAAATCGTTCGTCCTGTCAGCCAGATGCATGTCGCCGAGGAAATACACACGATATTTGTCCTGATTCACCTTTACGAGGTTGAAATCGTGACGTTCCGCCTTGTCGGCTTCCTCGGTCAATGTCGCATGGAACTGAGGGAGCACACCTTCGGAGACCACCTCATAACCCTTTGGAATAGAAACGAATACATAGCCCCATTTCTTCGCGGATTTAAACTGATAGACGCCGTCCTTGTCCGTTTTCACCACTTCGACACCATCCGAAACGACCACGTCCGCCAGCCCTTCGCCGTCGCAATGGACCACGCCGTACACGTTATTGTCGCCTGTCGGCTCAATGTCGACCACATCGAAGATTATGTCAATGTTTATGTAGCCGACGATTTTAGTCCGGGAATTCCTGCGGACCAGCATTTCGTAACGTCCGGTGGTGACTTTCGGGTCCAATGTAAATGTAAAACTGCCTTTGTCTATGGACTTGATCTGATTGTCGAAGCTTTCCGCGGTATTCATCAGCACGATTACGTCGCCCTCCTCAGGTCCATGACTTCCTACGACCTTCAATGTCACGTCTCCGCCTTTTTTCGCAGTTACTGAATTTTCCAGTATTATACCGGAGACATTGATCGGAGTGCCGTCAGGATTATCAGGAGTTTCTTTGGTGCCGTCACAGCCCGAGAATACCACCATGGACAAGGTGGTCAAGAAAACGACAAGAATTCGTTTTAGCGTTTCGTTTCGAAAGTATTTCATATTCGTCATGTTCGTATTCCGTAGTTAATCGGTTTACATTTCGAAACAAAGGTAGTACAAAAAAAGATTTCCCACAAAAAAAATTAGAGATGACCAATCAGTCATTCCTGGTCATCTCCTCTGGAGCGGAAAACGGGGTTCGAACCCGCGACCTTCGGCTTGGGAAGCCAACACTCTACCAACTGAGCTATTTCCGCAACTCGACCGTAATTCATCCGGTCATCTCTGCAAATATAGTCATTAAAATCCGTTTCGCAAGTTTTTTTCTCACGAACTTCAAACCGCCATCAGTTCCTTCCCAAGCAGCCTCAGCGTTTCCTTCAGAGCGGCCCTGCGTTCCGCGCTAGGCTTCTTGATACCATATATGTACTTAAACAACAGATTCTTGCTGATACCTACCCTCTTGGCAACCTGTGAGACATTCAGTTCCGGAAAGTGCGAAAATATTTCCGCTATTTCATTATCCGGGTCCGGTTCCGACCTATCCAAAAAGCTGGATACATGAATATCTTCATCTATAGACGGCCAGCGGATATCGTCACCCCACTTTCCGATTTCATAGTTTTCACGTTGAGAAACCGTAGCATTCTTCAGGGACGGGAAAGCTTCCAAAGGACGGCTATAAACTTCACCATCTTCCGATTCCATAAAAATACGCTCCGATTTAAACCAGACCCTCTTGATTTTCAGGTCCGAACGCATGTCCGTAACATTATCCATGATATTCCCTCCATTTTTCAAGAATTACCAATCGCAACATACTGACACATTCTACAATCCGACTAAGATCCCGCTTCTTGATTCCGTTATTTGATACCACCTTGACTTCCGGAGTCAATACAATTTTCGCTCGTCCGTCTCCATTTTCAACATGAACATGTTCCGGCAAATGTTCATCTGAATAGAAAAAGAACCGGCAGCCGTTAGAATAAAACAATGTCGGCATATCTCACCTCAAATATAGGGACAAAATTTTATCCCAGCAAGAAAACACAAACATTTTTCACTCAAGGACATAGTCGGTGACGTTGCGGAGGCCGGGGATGCCGAAGTAGGATTCCACTATGTTGCCTTTCAGATATACCTTGCGTTTCAGGTTTTCGGGATTGTCGGCAAGATTCAGGGCGTCGCGGATGTCCCCTTTCGGAAGACTGACGGAAAGGCACGACTCTTTGTCGGATACAGATGTCCTGCCGGCAATCGCGATATTCGTATCGGAAGAAAACGGCTCGTCGAATGATATGGAAGCGGATGTCATGTCCCCACCGACGATGTAGCCATAAACCCAGACGCCATCCGCTCCGACCTCCGATTTCGCCTGCGTCACGTTATATGCTGTCTTATAGGTGTTGCCGAAAGCGTTTCCCGATGAAGTTCCGCCCGACGACGATCCCCCGCCGATTACATAATTATCATACAGCCAAGTCCTGGATGTATCCACGTCTATATGTATCCTGCCTTCGGAAGACGACTGCGCAGGCGACGGAGCGGAAACATTGACAGTCAATACTTGTCTGGATTTCAATGTCTTGGTAAACAACGTCTTGTCCGTTCCGGCATTGTTCAGCACAAGGGACACTTTGCCGGGATTGAAGTAGGCTATCCGCTTTTCCGAATACCCGTACATGAGCTTGCCGTCTGAAGATTTCAGGAACAGGACGCCGTCAGGATAGTTTTTGAGGAAATTCGAAGCCACCTTGAGACGAAGCCCGGCATTGACCTGCTCACAAGAGAGATATACATCTGACACTTTGCCAGACTTCACTACCACGCATTGCTCATCGCCGTAAAGCGGGGCGGAGAAAGCCGGCTTGGTGAATTTCCCGGAGCGCACCGATATGTTATAGGTGCCCGATTTGACCAATAGCTTTTCAGGAGAATCCCCATACTTTCCGTCATATACGGTTTCGCCGCCGGAGCCGGTTATTTTCAGCAGGAACTCGCTGGTATCCGGTATGTTTTCGGTCGCCTTGGTCTGTTCATAGGAGTATTCCGAAAAATGAATGCAAAGAGTTCCTTCTCCTCCTTCAGCATCCAGCTGAACCCTTCGGCATGAGACGGGGATGACAATCATAGACAAATAAATGAGCCCGCAGGCCAGCTGCGCCACCACATCGGAAAAAATAGTTTTATTCATGATTCTGATAGTATTTGTTTTGGCGGCGAATGTATCGAAATTTCCGAAAACTCCATTAAAAAAACATAAAAATCCGTGTGACAAATTTATAACACAAAATAAATTGGATTAATTTTATGATTCTTAACTGAAGTCTGCAAAGTATTCATTAGATTACCGGTTTTTTTCCATCGGTAAAAACCCACGATTTTATACAAAAATTCACGGGGCCGCCGCAATCGCTGCGACTTGCCCCGCTACTTAACCTAAACTTAAACTATGAAAAACTTCGTTGCAAATATAACACTTTTTATTTAATTGTTTTATCTACACGAATTTTAGCATATTTAAGCAGTAATATTTTTTCACCGAAAGAATCGAACAATATCTTGGCTTTCAAGTCCATCCCGGTTCCGGTAATCTGCCGGATAACGCCATAGCCGAATCTATTGTGCTCAATACGCTGTCCGACTTTCAGTTCCAACACCGATACCGGAGAGAAATCTGCATCCGGCGTACGTGGAGCGGCGGACACTGGTTTTCTGTCAGTAGCCGCAGCCGGCCTCAACGGACGTCCGGTAACAGGAGACACCGGGGCTGCACGTTTTTCAGTAACTACAGCACCGGATGTGCCATATCTGTTGTTGTATGCAGTCTCACGGGAACGTCCGCCGCCGGAATTGCCGACATTGAAACGAGAACCGAAACCGCGGAAACCGCCGGAATCCGGTACTGACACGACCTCATCATCCGATATAGGGTTGTCCACATATCGTCTGTCAATTTCTTTCACGAAGCGGCTCGGAGAATTCTGTTCATGCTTTCCGTTACGCATTCTAGTCGCCGCAAATGAAAGATTCACAGCTACTTTCGCCCTAGTAAGAGCCACATAGAACAGCCTCCGTTCCTCCTCTATCTGAACAGGATCGGAAAACATTCCGCCGGAAGGGAAAATATTTTCCTCCATACCTGCGACATATACATAAGGGAACTCCAGACCCTTGGACGAATGCACTGTCATCATCGTAATCTTATTGGAAGCATCCTCATCATCAGACACATCCACGGCACTCAGCAGGGACACGTCTTCCAGGAAGTCGCCCAATGTAACCAGCGGCAATTCGCTGTCCTGTATCGCTTCCACATCCTCGGCACTCCCCTCCGCCAGCAGTTCTTCCCGGTATTGGTTCTGCCTGTCCTCGACAAAACTCTGCACGCTGTTCAGCAGTTCCTCAATATTCGCCGCACGGGATTGACTTTCAATGGAATTGTCATTCTTGAATGAAGCATAGAGTCCGGACTGCTTGGAAAGCATGTCCGCTACAGTGAACGCATCTTCTTTCGTCAATGCAGCATTGGCCATGGCCATCATATTCTTGAACGCCATGATTCTGCCGGCAGCAGCGGACTTTAAGCCGGCCGCCTCCAGAATTGTCGGTTCACAAGCATTGAAAAGCGATAATCCGCGCGAGCGGGCAGCATTGACAAGAGCCTCCTCGGATGTCGCGCCGATTCCTCTCGCGGGGGTATTGAGCACGCGGCGGAAGGACTCGTCGTCATTCGGATTGACCGCGAGTTTCAGGTACGCCATCATGTCCTTCACCTCGGCTCTTTCGAAGAAAGAATTGCCGGAGTAGATCTGGTACGGGAGATTCCGCTTGCGCAATGCCTCCTCGAGTGCACGCGACTGGGAATTCGTCCTGTACAGGATCGCAAAGTCCTGATACTGACAATGATCCTTTTCCATTCGGGCGATGATTGACGAGGCTATGAGGATGGCTTCTTCCTGCTCCGTATATGCCTTGATCAAATGGATCTTGTCCCCTTCCGGTCCCTTGGAAAAGCATGTTTTCGGGATTCTGGAAGAGTTTTTCTCTATTACCGAGTTCGCGGCATCCACGATTACCTGCGTCGACCTGTAGTTCTGCTCCAGACGGAACAGCTTGCAGTCCAGATAATCCTTCCTGAAGTTCAGGATATTCTCGATTCTGGCGCCGCGGAATGCATAAATCGACTGGGAATCATCCCCGACGACACAGATGTTGCGATGGAATTGGCTCAACTTCTTCAGAATCAGATATTGGGCCGAATTGGTATCCTGGTACTCGTCCACGAGAATGTAGTCGAACCGGGATGCGATGTCTTTCAGCGCGGCAGGATTGTCACGGAACAATATGTTCATGTTCAGCAAGATATCGTCGAAATCCATCACGCCGGCCTGCTTGCATTTCGCCGCATAGAGCATATAGATGTTGCAGATTTCAGGCTTCTTCGCATGGGTGTCATTGATGATAGCCTGGGCATCCTTTTTATATACTTCAGGCGTGACGAGGTTGTTTTTCGCCATGGATATGCGGCCGAGCACATCCTTCGGCTTGTAGACCTTGTCGTCAAGTTTCAATTCCTTCAGGCACGACTTTATGGCACTGAGGGAATCACTGGTATCATAGATTGTAAATCCGGAAGGATATCCGAGGCATTCTGCATATTCTCTCAAGAAACGGATGAAAACCGAGTGGAACGTCCCCATATACAGACGACGGGCCTTGCGGTCCCCCACCATTGCGGCAATTCTCTCTTTCATCTCAGCAGCAGCTTTCTTGGTGAATGTCAATGCCAAGATCCTGTCAGGCTCTCCACCGTTTTCCAGGATATAGGCGATCCTGCCCGTAAGAACCCTGGTTTTTCCCGCTCCCGCGCCGGCAACTATGAGTACCGGCCCCTCTGTCTGGCTCACTGCAGCTCTCTGCTGACCATCAAGCCCCTCTAATATAGCACGATTGTTTTCCATAATGGGAGCGAAATTACGAAAATTTTCAGTATATTCGCGCCGGAAATCCGAAATACTATTAAAGGTTACCTATAATGTCAAACAACATCGATTTGAAAGGAGGGCTGAACATTCCTATTTCCGGAACAGCGGCCCAGAAAACCAAGAAGACTGTCGTGCCTGACGTTATCGCTGTGAAACCTACTGATTTCAAGGGGCTTATTCCTAGGCTTCTTGTAAAGGAAGGCGATAAGGTTCTGGCAGGTTCACCTGTCTTGGCGGACAAAAAGAATCCTGACATCCTCTTCACGTCTCCGGTAAGCGGAACCGTGACAGAAATCGTCAGAGGAGAAAAAAGGAAGTTGCTTGAGGTAAGAATCAAGGCTGACGCTCAGCAGGAATTCGTCGATTTCGGCGTACATAAGCCATCAGAAATGGCTGCTGCCGACATCAAGGCGCTTCTGCTTCAGAGCGGTCTTTGGCCTTCTCTTATCCAGAGGCCGTACGGCATCCTCGCGGATCCGGCAATCTCGCCTAAAGCCATCTTCGTATCAGCATTTACAACCGCTCCGCTTGCGGCTGTCCCTGAATTCGCATTCAAGGATGAAATCGCAAACATCCAGACCGGTATCAATGCTCTCGGCAAACTTACGGACGGCGGCGTACATTTCTCGCTTTGCAGCGACAATTACTCCGGCACCCCGCTCCACAAGATCGAGAACGTTATCCAGCATGTGTTCAGCGGAAAACATCCTGCGGGCAATGTAGGAGTACAGATCAGCCATATCTCCCCTATCATGAAGGGTGACACGGTATGGACAGTATCGCTTCTGCTTCTTGCCGCTATCGGAAAGCTCTTCAACACAGGCAAGTACAACATGGCCAGAAAGGTTGCCGTAACAGGTCCTAAGGCTATCGAGCCTGCTTATGTAGACGCACTTCCGGGCATCGGCATGAAGGATCTCAAGGAGTTCTATGACAACTCTGCCAAAGACATGAGATTCGTGAGCGGTGATGTTCTCACAGGAACAAATGTCGGAGGAAACGGTTTCCTCGGCTTCTTCGACAACCAGGTGACACTTCTCCACGAAGGCACTGAAAGAGAGGTCCTCGGCTGGGCCAAGCCGTTCAGATTCGGCAAATTCAGCTCAAGCCGCACTTATTTCTCTTGGCTCTGCCCTAAGAAGACATACGACATGGACACCAACACAAACGGCGGTCCTCGTGCATTCGTGATGTCTGACGTATACAAGAAGGTGCTGCCTATGGACATTTTCCCTGTATACCTCATCAAGGCATGTCTTGCAGGTGATATTGACAAAATGGAGCAGTTCGGCATCTACGAAGTACTGCCGGAGGATCTCGCACTCTGCGAGTATGTGGATCCTTCTAAGAACGACATCCAGGCCATGATAGAAAAAGGCATTGACCTTATGATTAAGGAAATGGCATAAACTAACGGAAGTTATGGAAGATTCAAAAAATACAACTCAGCCGGGCCTTTTCGAAAGGGGCGGCAAACTTGGATTCCTTCATTCCAGCGTTGACGCATTCGACACATTCCTTCGTGTGCCGGGAACGGTCACCAGCAAGGGAGCGCATGTCAGAGATGCCGTGGACCTGAAGAGAATCATGATCATCGTTGTAGTCGCGTTGATTCCGGCAGCATTGTTCGGAATGTGGAACGTGGGCTACCAGCATTGTCTCGCAACAGGAGAAACTTGGGGTCTGTTCCAGAATTTCTGGTATGGTTTCCTCAAAGTTCTTCCTCTTTATATTGTAGCATACGTGGTCGGTCTCGGCATCGAGTTCGCTTCTGCCCAGATCCGCAACGAGGAAGTCAACGAGGGTTATCTCGTTTCCGGAATGCTCATTCCTCTCATTGTTCCTGTAGATGTTCCTCTGTGGACTCTCGCTATCGCAGTAGCGTTCGCAGTACTCTTCGGCAAGGAGGTTTTCGGCGGTACCGGTATGAACTTCCTGAACCCGGCTCTTCTCTGCCGTGCGTTCTTGTTCTTCGCTTATCCTAGCAAGATGTCAGGATCAAGTGTCTGGGTATCATTGAAAAACGGTGAAAGCCTCATCGACGGCGCTACCGGTGCCACCCCGCTTTCATTCGCATCTGAAGGCCTCGACGCAATGAACAATGCCGGCGTACAGTACGGCATGTCAGCATGGGACATGTTCGCAGGTCTCGTTCCGGGTTCAGTAGGTGAGACTTCAGTGATTGCCATCCTCATCGGCGCAGTCATCCTGCTCTGGACGGGTGTCGCAAGCTGGAAGATCATGGTTTCATCTGTTGCCGGAGCCCTCTTCGTAGGCTGGCTCGGAAACTTCTTCGGTGCTACCACCGTTCCTGCTTACTATCAGCTCATCATGGGCGGTTTCGCATTCGGTACAGTATTCATGGCAACAGACCCTGTAACGTCTGCACAGACAGAGTGCGGCAAGTGGATCTACGGATTCCTTATCGGTGCTCTCTGCGTGATCGTGAGACTGTTCAACCCTGGATATGCAGAGGGAATGATGCTCGCCATCTTGCTGATGAACACATTTGCACCGCTCATTGACCACTACGTCACAGACGCTGCGATCTCAAGAAGAGCCAAGAAAGTTAAAATCGCATAATATATCAAGGTATGAATACTAACGGAAATATATATACAGTCATCTATACGACAGTTGTCGTAGTGGTTGTAGCTGCGGTTCTTGCGTTCGTCTCTGAGACTCTCAAACCGAAGCAGGATGCCAATGTGAAGGCTGACGCCATCAGCCAGATGCTTACAGCCAGCAAGTTCTATGAAAAGAGCGAGCTCGACGCAATGAGCAATGAGCAGAAGATCGACGCATACAAGGCTGTCGCAAAGTCTTCTGTCATCGTCAATACCGAAGGTCAAGAGTGCGGCACGCTGGATCTCTCCAAGCAGGAGATCTACACGACCAGCCAGCTCAAGACCCAGGACAAACGTATCAAGGACCTTCTCAAGAATGGTACAGCTGATTTGAAACTGCCTGTTTTCGTTTTCGAAAAAGACGGACAGACTGTCACAGTAATTCCTTGCTACGGAGCAGGTCTTTGGGGACCTATCTGGGGCTACCTTGCTCTCAATGAAGATTTCCAGACCATCCGTGGAGCATATTTCGATCACGCGAGCGAGACTCCTGGTCTTGGTGCCAAGATCAAGGACGATCCTTCCTTCAGAGCAGAATTCGAAGGCAAAAAGATTGACTTCGAAGATGAGGAGGCATTCCGCGTAGTCAAAGGCGGCGCTCCTGCAGGCAAGGAGAATGCGGTAGACGCCATTTCCGGCGCTTCCATCACCAGCCATGCACTGGGAGTTTCCATCAACAATTGGCTTCAGGCATACAAGCCGTTCCTCAAAGCTGCTGCCGCCAAGGCAGTTCAGCCATCAGAGGTGGAGAATGCAGCTGATTCCCTCTGTGTTTCAGCAGATTCACTTGCAATCGCCAAATAATGAGGAGGAAATAAAATGAATGCAAAACTTAAAGAAACAATATTGAATCCGATTCTCAAGGGCAATCCTATCACTGTCCTCGTGCTCGGTATCTGTTCCTCATTGGCTGTAACCGTACAGATGAAGGGAGCCTTCGTTATGGGCCTTTCCGTAATCGTCGTTACAGCACTTTCGAACTTCATCGTGTCTCTGATGAGGAATTCAATTCCTAACAGAGTCCGTATCATCGTACAGCTCGTAGTTGTGTCGCTGATGGTAATCCTCGTGGACCAGTTCCTCAAGGCATACGCATACAGCATTGAGACTCAACTTTCAGTGTATGTAGGACTTATCATCACCAACTGTATCGTCATGGGCCGTATTGAGGCTTTCGGTCTCGGCAACAAACCGATTCCTTCACTTCTCGACGGTCTTGCAAACGGAGCCGGATATGCCATGATCCTTCTTATCGTGGCTTTCTTCCGCGAACTGTTCGGTTCAGGAACCCTCTTCGGATTCCAGGTAATCCCGCAGTGCTTCTACGATGCAGGTTATATGAACAACGGACTTGTGATTCTTCCTCCTGTAGCACTCATCCTGCTCGGATGTATCGTATGGGTACAGAGAAGCATCCAGAAAGATCTTCAGGAGAAATAACAACTAACACGCAAGTAATATGGAATATATAAGCTTATTCGTAAAGTCAATTTTCGTTGACAATATGATTTTTGCATACTTCCTCGGTATGTGCTCATACCTGGCAGTATCTAAAAATGTGAAGACAGCTTCCGGACTTGGTGCGGCTGTTATCTTTGTGCTCTTGGTCACATTGCCTATCAACTACCTTCTGAACACATATGTGCTCAGTCCCGGAGCTTTGAGCTGGCTCAGCCCAAGCCTCGCAAACGTTGACCTCAGCTTCTTGAGTTTCATCACATTCATCGCGGTCATTGCAGCCATCGTGCAGCTTGTCGAGATGATTGTCGAGAAATTCGCACCGACTCTCTACTCCGAGCTCGGTATCTTCCTGCCGCTTATAGCTGTGAACTGCGCTATCCTCGGCGGTGCGCTCTTCATGCAGCAGAAAGATTTCGTCAATGTCGGTGAAGCTACCGTATACGCTCTCGGTTCAGGTATCGGCTGGTTCCTCGCCATCGTGACACTCGCTGCCATCAGAGAGAAGATGTCATACTCGAATGTACCTGCACCTCTCAAGGGTATCGGTATCACATTCATCACCGTAGGTCTCATGGCCATGGCGTTTATGACATTCATGGGTATTTCACTTTAATAGGAGACTTAAAAGATGAATGAAATTACTCTTACAATTATAGCCTCTGCAGCAACCATTACCTTGGTTACGCTGATTTTGGTGGTTCTGCTGCTGTGGGTTAAGACAAAACTGACCCCAAGCGGTACAGTTAAGATTGACATCAACGGAGGAAACAAGGTCCTCGAAGTAGCTCCTGGCAATTCACTCATGGGTGCTCTTGCAGAGGAGAAGATTTTCCTGCCTTCTGCCTGCGGCGGTAAAGCGAACTGCGGACAGTGCAAGGTCAGGGTTCTTGAGGGAGGCGGCAATATCCTGCCTACCGAAACCGGTTTCTTCAACAGGAAGCAGATTAAGGACAACTGGAGACTCGGTTGTCAGGTCAAAGTCAAGGAAGACCTCAAGATCGAGGTTCCTGAGTCAGTACTCAGCGTGAAGAAGGTAGAGTGCGAGGTTATCTCGAACCACAACGTGGCTACCTTCATCAAAGAATTCACAGTCAAACTTCCTGAAGGTGTGCATCTTGATTTCAAATCAGGTGAGTACATCCAGATTGATATTCCTCAGGGAACATTCAATTTCAGCGATATTGACGTAGATCCTGAGTACAAGGCAGACTGGGAGCACTTCAAGTTCTTCGATCTCAAGTGCGTAAACCCTGAACCTACAATGAGGGCATACTCTATGGCCTCTTATCCTGCTGAGGGCGATATCATCAAGCTTAATGTACGTATCGCTACTCCTCCTTTCGACAGGTCAGCTCCTAAGGGAAGCAACAAGCTTCTGCCTGTAAACCCTGGTATCGGTTCATCATATATCTACACCCGTCACCCTGGTGACAAGGTTATGATTTCCGGTCCGTTCGGTGAATTCCTTCTTCCTAAGGATGATCCGGATTCACAGGAATACATCTTCGTCGGCGGTGGTGCTGGTATGGCTCCTCTCAGAAGCCACATCATGCACTTGTTCAAGACTCTCAAGACCAAAAAGCAGGTCAACTTCTTCTATGGTGCACGTAGCCTGAAAGAGGCATTCTATCTCGAAGACTATGCCGAAATCGAGAAAGAGTTCCCTAACTTCCACTTCCATCTTGCTCTCGACCGTCCGGATCCGGCAGCAGATGCAGCAGGAGTCAAGTACGTAGCCGGCTTCGTCCACAATGTAATGTACGAGACATACCTGAAGGAGCATGACACACCTGAAGATATCAAATATTTCATGTGCGGTCCTCCTATGATGGTGAAATCAGTCAACACATTGCTTGACAGCCTTGGAGTTCCACCTGAGAATGTCCTTTATGACAATTTTGGAGGTTAATCTCCTTCTTATAACTAGAAAAAGCCGTTTGGAAGCAGTTCCAGACGGCTTTTTTGTGTCTGATAGTGGCGTTAAATATCGATTTTTTATCAATTGCAATTTTGTCACAGGACATAAAAATCATAAAAATGTGACATGCGTAAGTCCACATTTCCATTAAAATACGAAAACGTCGGAATACCTTTGCCTTCGAAAAAACTCGATACAATGGAAAAGAAAAGACTCATATTGAAAGGCCGGCGACACAAAACAAGACCTTGCTTAACCCTTAACAATCATCCCTTGGCCATTCTGGCCGTTTGGTTTATCTTGCTATCTTCCCTGCCGGCCTTTTATTCTTGCAATCGACACGGAGACACGTTTGAAGATACAGATCTGAAGGAGTGCACTGTCTGCCTCAAATCTGCTGACGTAGACAAGATTTCCGGGCTGGACGTATTCTTCTTCAACGATGACCGGCTCAGAAAACTCGACTCCTGGCAGCACCTGGATTCAGCAGGAAGCGGAACAGTGGAATGCGCCTCAAGACAAGGAAAGAAAATCGTCGTGGCGATTGCCAATGCCCGTCTTACAGATGAAGAATGCAGAAAGATACGTTCATACGAAGATCTTGGAGGTCTGCATGCAGAACTACAGTCGGACAATCCTGATTCTCCCGTAATGAGCGGAGAAGGAAAGGTCTCTGCCGGGAACGGGAGATATTCAGAAATCGTGTTGGAACCGCTGCTGTGTGAAATTGTATTGAACAGCATCAGCTGCGACTTCCACCTGCGGCCTTATGCCGGAAAAATGCTGGAAAACGTAAAAGTATATCTGACCAATGTCAGTGGCAGGATGCCATACATAGGGCAAGCACCCGCTGCTCCTGAAAGCATATTGAATCATGGTCATCTTTCGGATGAGGACATCCGCAAATTCGAGGGCAAATGCCTAATCCACACTGAGATGACAGATATCGGCGAATCAGTAGTCTACCCGGAAACAAAGCTGTATTGTTACGAAAATCTTGTACGCGAAGAGGGGCTGGCAACGCCTTTCACACGCCTGGTGATCGAGGGTGAACTCGATGGAAAGAAAACATATTATCCTCTGAATATAAATCGCGGAATATGGAGCGACGGGGAGAGCAACGGACTTGCGCGTAACCGCTCATACACCTACGACATAACTTTGACAAGGCGCGGGGTCAATGACCCTGACAACGCAATAGAAATGCAGGAGGTCCAATGCAACTTCCAGGTCAAGCCTTGGAAAGACAAGGAACGAAGGACAATAACTTTCTGATAATCGAGATACTATGAAGAAGCATATTACATACATGATTCTATGTATGCTGTCGGCAGCATGCAGCAGAACGGCAACGGCACCTGAATACGGCAGGATTTCCATAGCATTCACTCCGGGAATCCTGCATACCAAGACCTACGACCCGGAAGAGAACAAGATCAGTGACCTGAACGTATTCTTATTCGATGAAAACGGAATTATGGAAGAGTCCCGATATCTGCAACGTTCCGGTCTCCAGAGCGACGGAAATACGGTATTCTGCAACATGCGATGTATCCGCAACACGGAATTACAGGTTTTCGCATGTGCCAACGTGGGCTTCAGGATCAATGATATAAACGATATTGATGACCTGAACAAGTTCCGATACCACATGTCGTATCCGGACGAATACAGCAGGGGCATACCGATGAGCGGCAGCAGCGGAAAAGTAAAAGTCAACAATGATAAGAAAAGCATTGTCGTGAAAATGGAAAGGCTGATGTCGCGGATATCGGTTTCCGTGGACCGCAGGGCATTGAAAAAGAATGTCAGATTCAATGTCAGGAGCATACGCATCGGAGGATGTCCGAAATCGGCGAACATGTTTGCCAGAAGCAAAGCAGAAGGCAAAGGAGACACATTCGGACAGGGATTCATGAAACGGTATGCAGAGACAGACGACCTCAACATTGACGAGACCGCAGGTGTAAGCCGGGAAGTGGACGTCTATATGCTGGAAAACATGCAGGGAAACCTTCTTCCCGGTGCCAAGACGGAAGCCGACAAGGTATTGGACCTTTCCGATGCATTGTCCGAAGTCTGTTCCTATATCGAAATGAAGATTGAGTACAAGTCGGATTCGCTATACAGCAGACCGGAAGAATATCTGACATACAGATTCTATCTCGGAGACAGTCCGTCAAATTTCGATGTGGAAAGGAATTGTCATTACCACCTGACTGTCAAGCCGATAGGAGCCGGGGTCCCGGAAAGTTCATGGAGAGTGGACAAAAGCGGACTGGCGGCATACGGAACGACCAGCATAAAGCTTCATCCGGGAAATTACATTGAAGGAAAAATCGGGGACAAAGTTCATTTGTGGGCAGAAACCGACCCTGCCGGGGCCAGGTTGACATTCGGCAAGGAGGAATTGGAATATGACAAGAGCCGCGGACTATATGACTATACGATGGACAGGGACGGACATGGGGTAACGCTTCACCTGAAGAACAAAGGAAGCGGCATAGTTTACATCGAAGCCGGGGCTCCCGTAAGTGATGCCGCAATGGCAGTAATCGTTATCAATTGAAATGAACGGTATGAGAAAGATATTGACATGGATGGCAGTATGCTGTTTCATATTGTCATGCAGCGCTCTGCCACAGGCGCTGCCGGAGGATTCATGCGCCGTCATTTCCGGAAAGACGAAAGCCGTGAGTTTCGGTGATGAAGCTGTTGATGACTTCGTGTTCGGTCTTTCCGTGCACTTGGGAAATCAGGAGCCATATTCGGCTGATTACATGTGGAATACCAGAGTATCGGCGAGAGACGGAATATGGAGAACAGATGACGTTATCTATTGGATGTCAGGGGTACCGCTCAGATTCTATGCATATATGCCATACATGAATCCGGATGTCCCGAATGAATTCATGACAATATCCTCCGCCGGAGAAGTTCCTGAGATTCAATACATTGCTTCAGTCAATGCCGGACAGCATATTGATATCCAGGTGGCAGAAGACATCAGGGAGGACGGCGTCGCCGAATTGAATTTCCGACATATTCTGGCATGTATAAGGGTAGTAAAAGGAAGCGAATTTTCGGATAACGCAGACATTGAAGAAGTCCGTGCTTCCGGGATTATAGGGAACGGAAGCTATGATATGGTTTCCAGGACATGGAGACTGGGAATCGGGCCAGGCACATTCCGGAGTTCAGGTCTTGCCGAACCGTTCATGTTTCCGCCGCAAGAGATACCTGACAAGTCCGCTGCTGAGTTGGAAATCATTGTAAATGACCAAGGAAGGCGGATAAAAGGAATCATTCCACTTTCCGGTACGCGGCTGGAAGGAGGGCTTCTCTATACGTACAAGATATCATATATAGCCGGCAGGATTACTGCCGCGGCCACGGAGCCTATGATTCCTGGAAATACATACTACATGGACGAAAGGTCTGAAGACAACACGACTGAAAATGATAACATACCATGAAAAGACTTACAGTTTTCACATTGATTGCAGTTTCAATGCTTCCGGCATGTACCAATGAAGCATTACAGGAAAAAGCTGCAAATCAGAATTATAGCTTTACAGCCCGGACTGATGCGGGCATCAAGACAAGGACATGTCTGGGAGAGGCCTGGTCAAATGAGACATATCCCCTGCTCTGGGAAAAGGGAGACAGGATCATAATCGCTCCATCCGGAAAGCCGGCGACTTCTTATTACGAGACGCAGAGCCAGGACAACGATGTGGCTGAATTCCGTTTCATCAGCGGTTTGGAGGGCAATGCAATGCCTCCTGGAAACACAGCACTGACTGCACTTTATCCGGCAGATGCCTACAAGTTTATAGATGGCAAGCACACAATCAACATACCTGAGAACCAGACATATAGAAAAAACAGCATCAGTTCCGGAACAATGCCGATGATTGCCGGAGCGACTTCCAGAGAACTGCACTTCCGGAACGTGTGCGGCATTCTCAGGCTGCGCCTGAACACTCTCGAACAAGACATAAGATTGAGTTCAATAAAGGTCGCAGCGGATAAGGGGCTCGCCGGTCCGATTGCGACATTCGAAGGAACTGACGTGACATGGAACAATCCGGACAGCGAAACAGGACACGGCATAACACTTTCATGTGACGGCGTCGCACTATCGCCTGAGCCGGAAGACTTCTACATTGTCTTGCCGCCTGGCAATTATAGCGGGTTCAAGATCCAACTGGAAACAGAAGGCCAGGACAAAAAGACATATCGCATGGACGGAGTGCTTGAAATAGAGCGTTCTGCCATCACTACCGTCAATCTCGACCTGGCACAGTTCCATGGCGGCAGCATGGAAGATGTGACGGATGGAGACAAACACCACGCATTGACGGAACTGGGATACGGACTCGAATGTGAGGAAAAATCCATCTATGTCTTCAAGGAAGGCGGGGCAGGTTCGACTTTGGTGAAAAGTTACGTGGGTGTCAGCTATTCGGATGGCCAGAGCAGCATGAAAAGCCTTCCATGGACGGCTACATTCAGCACAGACGACGGAGCCACATGGGGAAGCACGGTACCTGAAATGTTCACGGAATTCACGACGCATGGTGATGGTGACATCGCCGGAGACCTGCTGCAATATTCCATATCACCCAGCAACATTGACAGGGTATGCCTGGTAAAACTGAAACAGGATGACAGCGGGAAAGAAAAGGACCTCCGTATCGCGCAATACACCAACGTGCTTGTTCTCACATACGACACATTCAAAGCCGATGAGAGGCATAACGTATGCTACTCAAAAGATCATGCTCTATTGTCAGTCATATATGAAGACGGTACTGAAGAATTCGTTCCGGAAAAATATGACAATATACGCGTAGGGCATGTATTCCCGGAGCCCGGACGACATGTCGTAAAACTACGGTTAAACAATACCGCAACTACACTGGACAATATGTTCAGCATCGCCTACTGGGCTGCCGAGGAATACTTGACGACCGCAGACTTCTCACACACCGATCTTTCCGGGATAACTAATATGGAAAGCATGTTCCAGAACTGCAAGCATTTGGAAACCTGCGTTTTCGGTGAGGTAAATACCCCGGAACTGAAAAACATCAAAAACATGTTCAAGTATTGCTATGCGCTCAGATCAGTGGATATCGCCTCTCTTCAGACGGACAAGGTCACAGACATGTCCAGCCTGTTCTTCAATTGCAGTTCGCTCGAACGACTTGATCTGACAGGGTTTATGACAAACTCAGTTACAGACATGAGCAACATGTTCTATAGTTGCCGAAAGCTCGAGACATTGGACCTTTCAAGCTTCGATACTTCCAACGTTACAAACATGAATTCCATGTTCTGTTCCTGCAATTCCCTCAAGGACATTGATTTAACCAGTTTCAACACCGTAAAGGCAAAAGACATGGGCGGAATATTCCAAATATGCGAAAGTCTTGAATCATTGGACCTCAGGAATTTCAACACCTCCAATACGGAAAATATGGGAGGAATGTTCGCCAGATGTACAAAACTTGAAAGCATTGATTTATCCAGTTTCAATACAGCAAACTGCACACAGATGGCAAGCATGTTCAATGAATGCAAAAATTTGAAAAATCTGGATTTGAGACATTTCAGCACGGACAAGGTAGGAAGCATGGAAAGAATGTTCAACAATTGCAGTTCCCTCACAGAACTGGACCTCTCCAGTTTCCACACACAGGCAGTCAAGAGTATGGGCTATATGTTTGAGAACTGCACTTCCCTTGCGGCTTTGGACCTGACGAATTTCAGCGCCCAAAGTCTGGAGATGGCCAGGTCAATGTTTGAAAACTGCAGTTCATTGAAATCCATAACCCTCAACGATTTCAATGCTCCAAAGCTGACAAATGCCTATATGATGTTCTATAGATGCGAGGCGGAATCGATAAGCATCGCCAATTTCAGTTGCGCGGATGACGGATATCTATATGGGATGTTTTACGGTTGCTCTTCAATGAAAACGCTGACCCTCAAGAACTTCGATGCCAGCAAGGCCGGTTCGTTGGAATATTTTCTATGCGGCTGCAGAGCACTTGAATATCTGGACCTGTCGGAGTTTTATACCGACAACGTAAAGAATATGAGTTCAATGTTCATGAACTGCTCATCATTGAAACATATCGACTTGTCCGGTATGAGGACTTCAAATGTCACCAATATGTCACTCATGTTTTCAGGCAGCGCCGTATCGGAATTGGATCTTTCGAACTTCGACACAAGCAATGTAACCCAAATGTATAGCATGTTCGAATACTGCAAAGAACTGCATACCGTACGCATGAATATGACTGCAATGAATGCGGAACTCCATGTCGACAGGATGTTTTCACAAACTCAAAAAGCAGGATGCTTGTACGCAAAAGACGGGATCGTCGACAGCCGCATACGGGAAAAACTGCCGCAGAACTGGACTATCGAAGCGTTTTAAATTTTACAACCATGAATAATATAGTATATATGATCATCTGTGGATTCATGCTGCTCCTTACGGGAGGATGCACTCGTAAAGGAGCAGACTTGAATCCTGAAAATCAAGACTTTATTGTGCACCTGAAAGGCGAAGTAGCGAGTCGAGTACATTTGGGAGAAGGAAACGGCTCATACCCGGTCCTATGGGAAAGCGGGGACAGGATAATCGTGTTCGGCGGAACGGAACAGCAGCCCGGCAGCATCTATGTCACGGATGACGGGGAATGCCGCACTGCAAGATTCAGGCACGACGGCAGCATTCCGGGAAATCCTCATCCGGCAGGTTCAGGTCCATATACTGCCATATATCCGGCAAATGCCGAATATCAGAACGGCAGCATCACTTTCAGCATTCCGGAGGTACAGCATTACCGGGAAGGAGGAATCGGAAAGGACTCCTGGCCTATGGTCGGCATCAGCAACAAACATGAAATGTCATTCAACGGGGTATGCAGCCTGCTCAAATTGCGGCTACATGCGCTTACCCCACACTCCATAAGCAGCATCAATGTCGGATCGGTACAAGACATCGGCAAGAGGATGTGCCGTTATTCTGCCGCGACAGGGGCAGAATGGGAAACGGGAACACAGGAAGAGACCAAGATAGGACAGATCACGAGCCTGGATTGCAGCGATGCTCTACCGGAACTGACAGCTGAGCCCAAAGACTTTTACATTGTCGTGCCGCCCGGCAGACATACGGGGCTGGCTTTTCAGTTAAACACCTGTAACGAGGAACATTACCTGTATCTGGTGCCGGATGCCACGGAATTCAAAAGGAACACGATTACCATGTTCGACCTGCCGTTGGAGGCTTTCATAAAATGTAAAGATTCCTGCGTAGAGACCGGTAAAAGCCGAAAGAGTATTGTAAATCTACAATATACCCTTCTCGCCGACAAAAACATTGCAGAAGACGGCAGTTCGGAATTGATTCTGAAAAGTTATCGGGAGACTATGTTGGATGACGGGACTTCAATCATGGAACCAATATGCTGGCATGCCTTGTTCAGTACCGACGCCGGACAAACTTTTTTCGGAAGAGCCGGGAAACATCTTCCATGATTTCAAATCCACCGGCAAAGGTTCAGTAGAAGGTGAAAGAATGTCTGATATACCCGCCGACAGTTCCGGTCAAAACATAGTAAAGTTTGTCCAGAATGTCAGCGGAAAGTCATGCTACAGCTCAGAAATATTATAACCGTCTTTAATATAGGCTGTTATGTTATGAGTCCTGCGTTTATTCTCAGGAGGAAGCTGCATGTAGTCATCATATTGCTGCTTCAAGAACTTATCCCATTCTGAAAAGGCGGAAAAACGAAAACCCTCGAATTCCAGTTCAGTATAATTCTCGAACATGCTCCTGTCGAATATCTCCCTCAAGCCATTATAACGGACCGAAACGGCACCGGACATGGCACATTTGTCAAAATCATATTGGCTCATGGTCTTGCGCATCTTGTCCAACCAGTACTGCTCACCATGCAGATGAGCGGAAATCTTTGGAATCAACGGCTGATGGAGATTGAGCAGACGGAATTTTGTGCCGCAAATATTCAGACGATGGGAACAAGTTGACAACATGCGTTCCATTTTTTTCTGGACATTCACGTCTTCAGGCTTGCCATCCACCGGGAAGACATCGATATTCAGGCCGAAACGATATTTCACAAATTGTCCTTGATGACTCACCGTCCAGGAATCATGAACTTTGGCAAAGAAATGCATGAAACGCTCGTTCTCGTTCTCCGTGTTATATAAACAGCGGTATCTCGCTCCCGGTTCCTTACCAAATTCCGATACAAAACGCTCAAAATCCGGACGGGGCATGAGGATGTCGATATCATCGTCCCATGGAATGAAACCCTTATGACGTACTGCTCCGAGAAGAGTCCCGTAAGCTATGGAATAACGGAGTCCATTCTCTTTACAAAATTTGTCAACTACTTTCAGTATTTCCAACAACACCGAATGAATTTGCGGCTTGGACAGCTGAACCATTTCCTATATTTTTAATAATTTAACGAAAAACTATACTCAAATCGTTAAAAACACCTAAAAGCACAAAACTGCATGCAACATTTTAGTGTGTTTTGTCATTTATATATGAGATATTGATACAAAAGTAGTAAATTAGTGACATATAATACACAACAATAATGTTATCTTACGTATTTCCCGGCAATATTGACACTTGTATTGCCAAAATAGGAGCGGAACCGATTCCTTATATGAGGACAGATGAGTTCTCCACCATAAATTTAGAATCCGAACGAATCCTGTTAGACCTGATTCACTGCAAAGACGGAAAAACAATCATATATACGGGATCCGGAACAGGAGCCATGGCTGCAATTGTCGAGAATTACATCAGCACGAAGCAAAAAGCCATTGTCATAAACGGCGGATCTTTCGGAAAACGATGGGTTTCATTATGCAAATACTACAATGTTCCTGCAATTGATTTCCAGATTGCATTTGGAAAAGATATTGATTACGAGCTGCTTGAGAAGACCATCGAGACTGAACAGCCGGACGTTTTCCTCTGCCAGCACCACGAGACCTCTACCGGTGTTCTCTACGACCTGACTAAAATTTCGGAAATCTGCCACAGGCACAATATCTCACTCGTAGTAGATGTAATCAGTTCGTTCCTGGCAGAAAATCTGAATATGGATGAACTGGGAATCGATATCTGCGTCACCAGCACACAAAAAGGTCTGAACGTCCCTCCAGGTCTGTCCATAGTGTTCCTGAGCTCCAGACTTAACGGATATGAATTCGCGCACAATGGTTTTTACTGGGATTTCCAAGAAAACCTCGACAATCTCAAACGCGGACAAACTCCTTTCAGTCCTGCAACAACAATTTATTTGCAGTTGCACGCACGACTAAAGCAACTCGAAGCTCAAGGTGGTGAAAATCAGAATATCCAAGAAGTCCATCACCGCGCAGAAGTATTCCGCGAAGAATGTCGTAAATATGGTTGGGCAATGCCTGCAGAACGCCCTTCTGCCGCAATAACAGCGATTCAGACCAAGGATACGGAAAAACGAAATGTATTCCGCGGATTGATAGAAAAATACGACACTTACATCATGCCAGGATCAATCCCGGGTTTTTACAGAATCTCACACATGGGACTCCAGTCCGACGATGAGCTGAGAGAATTGGCACGACATATCCACGAACTGGAAACCGAAGAACAGCAATGACAAAAGTTATCACATACGGGACCTTCGACCTGCTTCACCAGGGGCACATCAATCTTCTCAGACGTGCCAAGGAACTTGGTGACTACCTGATTGTAGGAATAACCACGGATAATTTCGATCTTGAACGAGGCAAGCTGAACACACATGACAGTCTTGTCGAAAGAATCGAGGCTGTCAAGAAGACTGGCTATGCCGATAAAATCATAATCGAGGAATACCACGGACAAAAGATAGATGACATACAGAAATATGGTGCGGATATTTTTGCAATCGGTTCCGACTGGGAAGGAAAATTCGACTACTTAAATGAATTCTGCAAAGTAGTTTATCTTCCTCGCACAGAAGGCATTTCCAGCACGCAAATCCGCAATGAGCAGAACATCAGAATCGGAATAGCCGGTGCCGGAAGCATTGCAAGACGATTCATACCTGAATCCAAATTCGTATCATGCGTGACTATTTCCGCAGTTTACAGCATTGACCATGACGAATGCCGCAATTTCTGCGAGGCCAATGATGTTCCCGTAGCTGCAGAATCTTACAAACAGCTTCTGGAGAATTGCGATGCCGTTTATGTAGCGACACCGCATTACACTCATTATCAATATGTAAAGGATGCACTGGAAGCAGGAAAACATGTATTGTGCGAGACTCCGTTCGTATTGAAAAATAAAGAAGCTGAAGAGTTGCTGAAATTGGCTGAAGACAATGGACTGATTCTGATGGTCGCACACAAAACTGCTTATTGTCCTGCATTCAGACATCTTGTTTCCATGCTTAAATCCGGAGCTATCGGAGATATCGTGGACATCAATGCGTCAGTAACTACGATAACCGATGAAAATTCCGACAAGATGAAAAGCACCAGATATGGAGGCAGCATGAGTGAGAACGCATGTTTCCCAATCCTCCCTATCCTGAAATTGCTCGGAACTGAATATAGAAACATCAATTTCTACTCCAAAATGAAGCACGAAGTGGATATCTACACGAAAGCTGTATTCCGTTTCGATTCCGCCACTGCGTCATTCCAGGTAGGGCTCGGCGCCAAGACTGAAGGCAATATGGTCATTTCCGGCACACATGGTTATGTCTATGTTCCGGCTCCATGGTGGAAAACTGACTATTTCGAATTCAGATTTGAAGACCAGAACAAGAACAAAAAATGCTTCCTGCCATTCATGGGAGAAGGCTTGAGATACGAAATCAGAGAATTCATTACAAACATATTATCTCCGGAAAACGCATCAGTAATCCTGTCTGACAAAGAAATATTGGCCATGACTGATATTCAAGACAGGTACATCAATGGAGAGAATTTATACAAACTAGTATAACATCCTGACATGAAAAGGCTTACACACAAAGAGCTCCAGAATTTAAGTCTTGAAATACTTTCAGACGTAGCAGATTTCTGCGAAAAAGAGGGAATAAAATATTCATTGGCATACGGCACCTTGCTGGGCGCGATACGTCACAAGGGGTTCATTCCATGGGATGACGACATTGACATAATCATGCCCAGAGAAGATTACAACCGTTTCCGCGAAATATACAAGTCCGACAATTTCATATTCGTGGACAGCAGCAACACTCCTGATTGCTTCATCGCATTCGGCAGAGTCTGCGAAACGACCAGGACTTTGACCAGGTCATATATTCCATGGCATGGAAGGAGTATAAAGACAGGAGTATGGATCGATGTATTCCCGATAGACAAGGTCCCTGATGACCCGATGGAGTTCCAAAGATATTATGGTGGATTGTATCTGCTGCAAAAGTACAACTCCCGAATAAGAAAAATCCACGCCGGAAAGATTGAAAAATATTCTCTTCTGCGCCAGATTTGGGCCAATACCATAAAGGCTTTGAACCCAAGGTATGCACAACAGCAGCCTGTAGATATCGTAGGTTATATCCATGAAATCATTTCGCTCGGCAATAGCAATAAGAGTTTCAATCACTTGTCACAATTGGCGGATCCGGAGAATCCGGATGAGTATTTCGATGCGGACGATTTCTCGGACTACACAGATGTGGAATTCGAGGGCAGAAAATTCAAAGCCCCCGCACGCTATGACAAGATTTTGTCAAAGATGTTCGGGGACTATATGACTCTTCCTCCTAAGGAAAAACGCAGACCTAAACAAGATTACATCAAATTCCTCTGGAAATAGAACGACTATGTCTCGGCTTCATCAGCGAAGGCCGAGACGTTCTTCCAGCCAATCACGACATTGAAATCGGCATTGAAATACCCGTTCTACGCGATTCAGCGACCTGAAAAAAAATTTGACCAGGACCTGGAGACGGCTACTTTGCCATGAGCCCTTCGAACAGAGTTTTCCATTGTTCCATAATCCTGTCAATGCTGTATTGCGCGGCTGTTTCCTTCGCCATGGCTCCGAATTCTTTGCGTCTGCCAGCATCGGAAATGACATCGCACACCCTCCGGGCCAGCCCCTTGACATCACCAGGCTTCACGAGATATCCGCTTTTTCCGTCAATGATAATCTCGGCCGGACCCTTAGGGCAATCATAACTGACCATAGGCAAACCTGTCTCTACAGCCTCCAGAAGCACCATCGGGAATCCTTCGTATGCAGAACTCATAACAAGACATGAGCTGTCAAGCATCTTCGAACGGATGTCACTGCTGCTGCCCATGAGCCTTACCTGGAGGTCCAGACCCAGACTTGTAATCTGTTTCTGCAATGATTTCTTCAGACTTCCATTGCCATAAATCTCCAAAACCCAATCCGGATATTCTTCAGCCACATATTTCCATGCGGCAACCAAGTCCCTGAAGTTCTTCTGAGATTCAAGTCTGCCGATTGCAATGCACTTCTCATTATCCAAAGCAGCAACCTCTTCAGACTTGAAAGTCAACGGGTTATAGATACTGGTTACATTCGGCACAAATGGTTCCCAGTCCTTTTTGTCCGATTTGGTAAGCACGATGAACTTGTCCAGTTTCGCAGCAACCTTTTCAATCCGCCTCATACGGAAACGAGCATAGATATTCCCAAAGAAAGACCCGCCGTATTTGACTGCATATTTGTCATGGGAGAAATGGAATTCGGAAACTTTTATACTTCCGTCGGTACATGAAGGCAGACAGAAAATATCCCGGCCGCCGACCGAGACACAGATATCCGGACGTATCTCACACAGAATCTTGTTCAGCCGCCTCCCGTAGGCATGCAGCATGAACTTCTCGCTTACCCCCACATCATGCAGCGTAATCTTGTCACTGAGAGCGAAATGCGTGGCCCGGCCTTTCAAGTCCGCTGTAATGATATGGATATCATAGCCATAAACATCGGCAAGATAGTTAGCCTTTATGCTCAGTACCCTTTCGATTCCGCCGAAAAGATGAAGTGAATGAATGCAATATGCAATTCTCATGGGTAAGTGTCTTTAATTACCATCCCCAACTGTCAGATTGTCTGACCAGTGAGTCCGGACGTGTTGTTTCACTCTATATGAATATAGTTTCTTGTTCCACCACAAATTTAGTAAATTTGTCAACAAAACAAGGCACCAGGCACAAAGGATTCATCCCATGTAACGACGGCGTCAATAGAGTACGATGTATTAATCATGTGATATGTTTGATTTCAAATATTTAGCTGTATATGTCTTTCCTGACGCGGCCAAATCTTCAGGGGTACCTTCGAAGACAACCTTGCCTCCGAAATCACCGGCTTCCGGACCAAGTTCGATAATCCAGTCCGCGGCACGGATGACATCCATATTGTGCTCGACCACGACTACGGAATGGCCTTTCGCCAGAAGGGCGTCGAAGGCTTTCAGCAGCCGCTCCACATCATAGAAATGAAGGCCTGTAGTAGGTTCATCGAAAATGAACAATATCCGGCGGGAATCGGAACGGACTGAGGTATCGTTCATGGAAAGAAAATATGCCAGTTTGATTCGCTGGCTCTCTCCTCCGGACAATGTACTGCTGCTCTGTCCGAGCTTGATATATGAAAGACCGACATCCACAAGCGGCTGGAGCTTCCGTGCTATAGTCTGAGCCTCAGCTTCTTTCTGCGAGCTGAAGAAAGCGATCGCCTCGTCCACGCTCATGTTCAGGATATCGTCAATGTTCTTGCCCTGGTATCTGACCTCCAGGATCTCAGGCTTGAAGCGTTTTCCGCCGCACGCCTCGCAGACCATGGTCACATCGGCCATGAACTGCATGCCGATATGGACAAAGCCTTCACCTTGACACTCGGAACACCGGCCGCCATCCTGATTGAAAGAGAAATAAGACGGCGTGAAACCATTGAGCTTGGCAAACTGCTGCTCACTCATCAGCTTTCTGATATCGTCATAGACTTTCAGATAGGTAACGGCATTGGAACGGGAACTCTTCCCTATCGGATTCTGGTCCACATATTCCACGGCAGACACCCTGTCGATGTTGCCGGACAGGCCCCTGAATGTTCCGGGAAGCGTACCGGTCTGATTGATATGGCGATACAGCGCCGGATACAAAATATCCCCTACCAGCGAAGACTTTCCGCTGCCGCTGACACCTGAGACGACCGTCAGGACTCCCAGCGGAAATTTCACGTTGACATCCTTCAGGTTATGCTCCATGGCCCCGTCGACACCGACATAGTAATTCCAGGTACGTTTTTCACGTTGGACGCGTTGGCGCTTGCCTGTTATATATTGCAGTGTCAGGGATTTGTCCACCACGTCGGAAGGCATGTCATCCACGACTTTTCCTTGAAAAACCACCTCACCGCCATTGACACCGGCCAGAGGCCCCATGTCGATCAGCATGTCGGCAGCCCGGATGATTTCTTCATCATGCTCCACGACCACGACAGTGTTCCCGATGTCACGCAAGCGTTTGAGTACGCCTATAAGTTTCTCAGTATCACGCGGATGGAGTCCGATACTCGGTTCATCCAGAATATACATTGAACCGACGAGCGAACTTCCGAGAGCTGTCACGAGATTGATGCGCTGGCTCTCACCGCCGGACAAGGTATTGCACGCCCTGTTCAACGTAAGGTAGCCCAGCCCCACATCGGCAATGTACTGGAGCCTTGACTTGATTTCGTCTATCGCCTTGCCTGCAACTGACTTTTCATACGCGGTCAACTTGATGTCCTTCAGGAAGTCAAGCAGTTCCGACGCATTCATGCAGAGCAACTCATATATATTCTTTCCTCCAACCTTCACGTACAAGGCATCCTTGCGCAGACGGCTGCCCTTGCACTCATGACAGACCGTACGGCCGGAGAAACGGTTCAAAAGATATTTGTACTGTATCTTATAGCGGTTCGCCTCCACCCATTTGAAAAATTCATTGATACCTATCAGGGACTCTTCCTCGGTAGCGGCCTTGTGCCCGTCCCATATCAGAGCCTTGACCTTCTCGGACAGGTTGCAATATGGTTCGAAGACAGGGATATTGTACTTTCCCGCGACATTGACAAGATGGTCCTTGAACCATCCCATCTTTTCACCTTTCCAGCAGGCGATGGCCCCGTCATATATGCTTTTGGTCTTGTCCGGAATCACCAAGTCCTCGCTAATGCCGATGATTTTGCCAAGTCCTCCGCAGACCGGACATGCCCCGAGAGGGCTGTTGAAGCTGAACATATATTCATCCGGCTCATGGAATGTCATGCCGTCAGCCTCAAATCTGTTCACAAACTTCTGGATATCAGCATCTCCGGATGCAGAGTCACGTTTCACGAACATTGTCCCGTTTCCTCTGCTGAAACACGTTGCAATCGAAGAATGAAGTCTGGTGCGCATGTCTTCCCACTCATTCTGCGGCATTTCCGAGCCGTCCGGCATGACCGGCAGGCTGTTATTCATCGCAGGAAGCTTCATTCGGTCCACCATCAGCAGCAATCCCGCAGGATAATTCCCGGACTCGGCATCCCTGACGACATCGTCAATGCGCAATTGTCCCTGTTCAGGAGAGTAAAGACGAGAATAACCTTCTTCTTTCAATGCCAGGAGAGTCTCCACCTTGTCATTGCGCTTGTCCCAGTCCAGATCGGCCAGCAAGTACACCGATGAAGGCTCCTTACAGCCGAGGATATATGCCATGACGTCGTTTTCACTATGGCACTTCACCTCCACACCGCTTATCGGAGAAAACGTCCGCCCGATTCTGGCGAATATAAGCCGGAGATAATCATAGATTTCCGTCATGGTAGCCACGGTTGAGCGAGGATTTCTGGTATTGACCTTCTGCTCTATTGCGATAGCCGGCGGTATGCCTTCAATGGCCTCCACGTCGGGCTTGGACATCCTGCCCAGGAATTGTCTGGCGTATGAAGAGAGACTTTCCGCAAAACGCCTCTGCCCTTCAGCAAACAAGGTGTCGAATGCCAATGATGATTTTCCAGAGCCGGAAATACCTGTCACTACAGTAAACTTGTTGCGTGGTATCTCTACCGTAATATTCTTGAGGTTATTGACTTTCGCCCCCTTTATGATGATATTTCCGCTGTCCGGCATACTCGATTGATTTAGTCCGCAAATATACATCATTTTCCCGAAGCATTTAGTTTTAGAAACTGTTTTGAAATAATTGAATAGTTGTTTGAGGTAAAATTCCTTCATCTTCTTCCCGAGTTTTCAGGTCAGATAGGCCCAGCTATCTTCCCTAAACCCTCGGTTGAATCTGAAGTTTTTTCCACTCAAACCTTCTGCGAATAATTTCAAAACAGTTTCTCATCCGCCATTTTGACAATGTTTTTATGCCATTTTGTCCACATACGCGCCATTATGTCAACCTTTAGGACTTTTTTCATAATCGGCACACAGATTGACTATACTCCAGTCGTTCCGCCTGAAAGACGGGGCGGGATTCCAACCGATGCAGAGTCTCGACAAGAGGTGACAGCGAAGGAAGGGATCCGGGAAACAGAATAGTAAAAATTTAAAAATAGGAGATTTTAATTATGGTACCTTCAAGAAGAACAGTTAACCAGAATTGGTTACCAAGTATTTTCAATGATTTCTTTGACAATGAATGGATGGAAAGGTCCAATGCCACAGCTCCGGCAATCAACGTATTAGAAAGCGAGAGGAGCTACGACATCGAACTGGCAGCTCCAGGAATGACTAAGGAAGATTTCAAGGTTACTCTTGATGAGAATGGTGACTTGGTCATCAATATGGAAAAGAAACAGGAGAACAATGGTGAGAAGAAGAACGGACATTATCTCCGTCGCGAGTTCTCATACAGCAAATTCCAGCAGACAATGCTTCTGCCGGATGACGCCGACAAGGAAAAGATCAATGCACAGGTAGAAAATGGCGTTCTCAAGGTAAATATCCCGAAAGTCGTCAAAACTCAGCCGAGCGAGGCTCATAAAGTAATCGAAATCAAATAATTCCGTTTGATTTCCATCTAAAAAAGCGGTCGGAGTAGCTTCTGGCCGCTTTTTTGGTATCATACCGAAGTATCGTTTTATATGCATTTTTTATAAAATTTTTATGCGAAACACTTGCAGGTTAAGAAAAAATACCTAACTTTGCATTCGCGTTTGAGAAAAACACCAAACACAGCAACTCCTGGTGCGGTAGTTCAGCTGGTTAGAATACGGGCCTGTCACGCCCGGGGTCGTGGGTTCGAGCCCCATCCGCACCGCAAAAATGCCTCTCACATTTGTGAGGGGCATTTTTCGTATGGCATCGCATATTCATGGGCCAAGGCGGGAGAACCACCTCGTGCGTACTAAAACGTTTTCCACGCACGACGAGCCCAAAATTTGTCATGTCGTGCGCAAATCGGGCGTTTTTACTCACGGGAAAAATTCTCATGACGGGGTTGGTTGCATCAAAACGTCACTTTGTCTTTTGACGCGCCCGGCGGGGGTGGAGCCTCTGGAGGTTCGCTTCGCTCATCCCGTCAGGCTGTCGCCTGACACCCATTCACAAGGTCATGGGCGACCATGCCTCCAGAGGCTCCACCCCCGCCGGGCTTTTCCTGCCACGTGGTTTATTTTCTGAGATTCTTTTAAGATGTCCATTTGGTACCGAATAAACGTTTTAAGCGGAACCAAATGACTTTGCAAACGCTCTTGGTACCGCCTAAAACGTTTTCGCGGTACGAAATCGTATACAGCCACATCCACTAGCCCCCTGCCAGGATTCCGAACTGGAACTATACTACATTAATTCCAACCGCCGCCGAGAGCCTTGTAAAGACCCACCAATGCCAGATTTTCGCGGGTCTTGGCCTCGTTGAACTCGATTTGGGAGGAAAGATACTTTCGCTGGGCATCCAACACGTCGATATAATTGATGACGCCGTTGATGTACTGACTGTTCGCAAGGGTAATGTACTTCCCTGCCGCCTCCTCCATTACGGATTTCGCGTAGGAATTGGAACGTGCGGACTGGAAGCTGACAGTGGCGTCATACACCTCCCTGAAGGCCTGCAAGACATCCTTTTCATATTTGATACGGGATTGCTCATAAGAAGAGATCGCCGCCTTCATGGCCGCCTTACGCTTGCCGAACTCGAAAATCGGAGACGCCAGCGTCGCACCGGTGAACCAGAACGGAGACTTCAGGAAATTCTTGAGCTCGTCATTCTCCAGACCGGCGCCCAGGTTTATCACGAAAGTCGGAAAACGCTCGGCAATGGAAACGCCCACACGAGCCTCGGCCGCCTTCAGTGAATGCCGCGACGCCATCAAATCCGGTCTGCGTTTCAAGATATCCGACAAAACGCCTGTCGGGACATCGGAATCACTATAAATATCAGATGCGGAAACACTTCGCGCAATTTCCCCGGGGTACGAACCGGTAATGAAACACAACTCACTCTCCTTCAGCGCAATCTGCTTCTCCAGGTCAGGAATCATTGCCTTCGACGAAGCGAACTCCACGAGAGCCTGCTGGTAAGGAATTTCCGAAGTCAGACCGCCTTCAGCCCTTAGCTTCGCCTGCTTTACGGACTCACGCCTGGTCTCCATGGTATTGGTGACAATCGCCATCTTCCTGTCCAGGCCGACAAGCTCATAATATGCAGACGCCACACTGGCTACAATGCTCATTCTCACAGCCTTCTGCGCATCCTCGGCAGCCAGGTAGCCAGCCAGTTTCTCCCGGCTTGCCCACTTCAGGCGTCCCCAAAAATCCACTTCCCAGCTGAGCGATGCCTTCACGCCGAACTCAATATTGTCCGGACTGGTGCTGGTGCCGCCGTAATTGCTATGGTCATCCTGCGCATATCCCTTCGCCGAAACCGCCGGCAACTGCGAAGCCTTCTGCATCCTGTACTTGTAACGCAGTTCATTGAGCCGTTCAGCCGCTATCAGCACATCCTTGTTATAGGTCAATGCCGTTTCGATAAGTTCCTGAAGTTCAGGCTCTTTGAAAACATCCTTCCAGCCGAGGTCCGCGATGCTGCTGTCACCCGACTCCACGAAAAAAGACTGCGGCACGTTCCCCAAATCAGGTTTCTGACAATATCTCGATGTCGAGCAAGAGTTCAGGGTCAATGCTGAAGCCACAACGAGCACCAACATTGACATGAACGACTTCCTGCCGCCTATGACATTTTTCATTTTCGGACGCATTTTGGAGAAATATGACCTCATTTTATAAATCGCGACGAAGAAGAACGGCACGAACACGATTCCGACCGACACGCCGACTATCATACCGAAAAAGACGCCCGTTCCGATATTCTGACGGCTTTCAGAGCCGGGACCACTGGCGAACACCAACGGGAGCATACCGAGAATAAATGCCAATGACGTCATCACGATTGGCCTGAACCTGAGTTTCGCTGCCGTAACGGCCGCTTCCACCACGTCTTTCCCGGCTTCAACCTCTTCCTTGGCAAATTCCACAATCAGAATCGCATTCTTTGCCACAAGGCCCACCAGCATCACGAGACCGATCTGGAAATAAATATTGCTCTCCATGCCCAAGACTGCGATACCGAGGTACGCACCGGCAATGGCTATCGGCAATGACAATATCACCGCCACAGGAACCAGCCAGCTTTCATATTGGGCGGCAAGGAAAAGGAACACGAAAAGCAGAGCCAAAGCCAGGACGAGACCCGTCTGACCGCCTTCCTTCTTCTCCTGATAAGACATTCCGCTCCATTCCACGCCGATATTGTCCGGCAAATGCTCGTCCGCGACTTCCTGAAGTATGGCCAGGGCATCTCCGGAACTTACACCGTTGGCCGCCTCACCGCTGATCGTAGAGCAATTGTACATATTGAACCTCTTGATCGTTCCCGGGCCTGTAGTGTAATGCGTATTGCCCAGGGCATTGACAGGAATCATTGTCCCGCCGGAACTCTTCATGAAGAAGAGGTTCAAGTTGTCCGTATGGGCACGATATGGTGCATCTGCCTGGATATAAACGCGATAGATACGGTTATACATATTGAAGTCATTCACGTAGATCGCTCCCGTGAAAGCCTTGAGCGTCGCAAAGACATCAGCCATCGACAGGCCCAGAAGCTGGATCTTGTCACGGTCCGCATCGAAATACAGCTGCGGGATATCCGCCTGCATACCCGAAGAAAGACCTGTCAGCTCCTTTCTCTTCGACGCATAAAAAAGCAATGTATCCGTAGCATTCTGCAGATCCTGGTACGTGGCGTCACCCCTGGCCTCCAGGACCATGGAGAAACCGCCGGAAGTTCCAAGTCCCGGAATGACAGGCGGCGTACTGATATAAACCCTGCTTTCAGGATAACGGGACAACGTATCCCTCACCATCGCGATAGTCTTGGTCATGTCAGTCACCTTGCGCTGGTTCCAAGGCTTGAGAATCACTGTCAATGTACTGCTGGACTGCGTCGTTCCCACACGCGGGCTTGAACCCGTGACATTGAGCACGTAATCCACATCATGCTGACGCAGCAGAAACTCCATCGCCCTGTCGGTAATCGCCCTCGTACGTTCGAGCGTCGCACCCATAGGAAGTTCCAATTCGACCGTGAAATACCCCTGGTCCTCCTTAGGAATGAAACTCTGCGGGATAATGCGGGCCAGCACGAAAATACCGATTATGGCAATGCCGAAGAACGCGAACATCCTTCTGGAATTGTTGACGGCCAGGCTCACCATCTTCGTAAAAAATGATGTACCGGAATCCATCCACAAATTTATCTTGTTGAAAATGAAGTTGGTGGAGCCGCCTTCACCATGAGGTTTGAGGAACTTCGAGCACATGACCGGGCTCAATGTAAGCGCCACGACAGTAGAAATGATGACCGACACGGCGATAGTTACAGTGAATTGGCGGAACAGCTGACCGGTAATTCCCGAGAGGAAACTCACCGGCACGAACACGGCACAAAGCACCAGTGACATCGCCACAAGCGCACCTCCTATCTCGCGCATCGCTTTCTTCGTCGCCTCATAAGGTGACAGATGCTCTGTCGTCATGATACGGTCCACATTCTCCACCACGACAATCGCGTCATCGACCACGATTCCGATCGCCAGGATAAGACCCAGCAAAGTCATCATGTTCAACGAGAATCCGAATATAAGCATGACCCCGAAAGTACCTATCAATGAAATCGGTACGGCAATGGCCGGGACCAATGTCGCCCTGACGTTCTGCAACGAAAGGAACACCACCAGAATGACCAGGAAAAGAGCCTCGAACAATGTCCTGTAGACATGGTGTATCGACTCGGAAATGTAGGTGGTCATGTCGAACGGAATGTTGTAGGACATGCCTTCAGGGAAGCTTGCGCTAATCTCTTCCATCTCAGCCCTGACATTCTCCGCCACCTCCATGGCATTGGCACCCGGAAGCATATAGACATTGACAACGGCCGCATTGCGGGCATTGATACCGCTCTCGGTATTGTAGGACTGGGCTTCGAGCGAAACTCTCGCGACATCCTTCAGCCTGATGATGGCACCGTCTTCGCCCGTGCGGACGACGATGTTCTCGAACTCCTCCACCGAAGACAAACGTCCGGGAGCCGTGATCGGAATCGTCACATCCACATCCGTAATAGGCTGCTGGCCAAGCACTCCGGCCGCTGCCTCACGGTTCTGGTCCTTCAATGCGCCCTGCAGGTCCTTAACGGTGATTCCAAGGCTCGCCATCTTGTCCGGCTGCACCCATATCTGCATTGCATAATAACGGCTGCCGACATTGGAAACGCCTCCCACGCCGGCCACGCGCCTGAGCCTGTCCTGAATATTCAACGTCGTGTAGTTGCTGAGGTACACTTCGTCGAATTTCGGGTCGTCGGACATTATGGTTATCGTCATCAGTTTGCTGGACGACTCCTTTTCCACGGAAATGCCGTTCTGCACCACCTCCGCCGGAAGCCTGGACTCAGCCAGCTTCACACGGTTCTGGACCTCCACCGCGGCAAGGTCCGGATCTGTAGAGATGTCGAAGGTCAATGTCGCCGAATACCAGCCGCTGTTGGAGTTGCTCGACTCCATGTAGAGCATTCCCGGCGTACCGTTGAGCGACTGCTCGATAGGAGTGGCGACCGCCTGCGAGACCGTCTGGGAATTGGCGCCCGGGTACGATGTGGAAACACTGACCACAGGCGGGACAATCTTGGGATACTGATCTACCGGAAGCAGCGTCAGTCCGATGAGTCCCACGAGTACGATTATAATAGATATGACAGTCGAGAATACAGGCCTGTCAATGAAAAAATCCGATTTCATAAGTAGTTACTCCTGCTCAGTAGAACCATAAGGAACAGCCTCAACCTTGTTTCCGTGCGAGAGTTTGTGCTGTCCTTCCACGACAATGACTTCATTGGCTCTCAAGCCGCGCTCGACCACGGTGACATTCCCCACCTCCGGTCCTGTCTGGATAAAGCGTTTCTCCACGGTACCGTCACGCTTGACCACAAAGATGAACGTTCCGCTTTTCTCTATGGTAATGGCCTTCGTAGGCACTGCGACAGCATTTTCCCTTACATCCAGCAACACCTTCACGTTGGTGAACTGTCCGGGAAGCAGCTCCCTCTCCGGATTAGGCATCTCCGCCCTCACGGAAAAAGTACCCGATTTGGCATCTACCAGCGGATCCGCGAAATCCACGAGTCCCTTATATTTATACTGAGATTTGTCTGCCAATGTGATGGTGACATAAGGATTCCAATGACGGCTCGTATCCTGCTGTCCGAGGTTCACATTCCTGGCCTTGGACTTCTGGTAATCCAGGTCTGTCATCTTGAATTCCACCAGAACGGTATCACTCTTGACAACATTGGCCAGAAGCGACTGCGCGCCAGGACCCACCAACGTACCGATATCCACGTGCCTCTCACTGATGTAACCACTTATAGGTGAACGCACTGTGGTATAGCTCAATGCAAGACGGGCTTCCGTGAGATTGGCCTCACTGACATTGACATCAGCCTTGGCGCTCTCATAAGCTGCGACAGCATTGTCCAGATCAAGCTGGCTTGCCGCCTTCTGCTCGAACAGAGGCTTGATTCTGGCGAGGTCGCGCTCAGCCTTGAGTGCGATAGCCTTGTTCTTGGCGACCAACGCTTCCGCCCTGTCGACCTGCGCCTTATATTGTTTAGGGTCAATGATAAAGAGGACCTGGTCCTTGTTTACGCGCGTTCCTTCCGCGAACATCATCTTTTCCAGATAACCTTCGACCCTCGCCCTGACTTCCACGAATTGCTGAGCGCGGATCTTTCCCGGAAATTCACCATAAACTTCCACGTTGCGGGTGCGGACGGTATCCACGCCTACGATAGGAAGGATTTCCTCCACATGCTTCGGCCTCAGTAAAAAAATAAGTGCAACTGCCACGCAAACGACTGCGGCAGCTGCACCAAAAACTGTCTTTTTATTCAATTTCTGCATAAATAGCTGGTTTTACAGGAACTTACTTCACCTGAGCCCTTTCAAATAGTCTGCCACATTTCTCTCGATGATGTCGGCCGTATAGTCGCGACGCTCGAATTTCCGGCCTGTGATGTTCTCGTAAAGCTCGATGTAGCGTTCCTCGATATGCGTAACGACTTCAGGTGTCATTTCAGGAACAGACTGTCCTTCCTTACCCTGAAAACCATTGGCCATCAGCCACTCACGCACGAACTCCTTGGACAGTTGCTTCTGTTTCTGTCCGGTGCGGAGCCTCTCTTCATAGCCCTCGGCATAATAGTAGCGGGATGAATCAGGGGTATGCACCTCATCCATCAGATAAATCTTGCCGTCACGTTTTCCGAATTCATATTTCGTATCCACGAGAATGAGTCCCATCTTGGAGGCAATCTCCTGGCCGCGCTTGAAAATGGCACGCGTATAATTCTCAATCTGAATATATTCCTCCTCAGGAACAATGCCCTGGGCAATGATTTCTTCTCTGGTGATATCCTCGTCATGGCCCTCCATAGCTTTGGCCGACGGAGTGATTATCGGTTTCGGAAACGCCTGTCCTTCAACCATTCCGTCAGGAAGCGCCACACCGCACAACGTACGTTTTCCTTCCTGATATTCACGCCACGCATGACCTGCAAGACATCCGCGGATAACCATTTCCACACGGTACGGCTCACATTTGTAGCCCACAGTGACCATAGGATCCGGGGTAGCAATTTTCCAATTCGGAAGGATATCCGAGGTAGCATCCAGGAACTTGGCAGCTATCTGATTGAGAATCTGGCCTTTGAACGGAATCCCCTTGGGAAGGACCACATCGAATGCGGAAATCCTGTCGGAAACCACCATCACCAGATACTTGCCGTCAATATCATAGACATCACGGACTTTCCCGACGTATTTGCCGACCTGTCCGGGAAAATTGAAATCGGTCTTTACAATTGCATCCATCGTTTTATATGTTATGAAGTAAAATTCAATCCTGCAAAGTTAACTAATGGGCACCGAAGAATGAAATAAATCGTCGAATTAGTCGTAACTTTGGGGAGGAAAAGCATTGGAATACAGATGAGCTTCATAGAGGACATAGCCGGTTGCATATCGGGGAAAGATGTCACTGCCATCCGGCACGAAGGGCACATGATGCTCGAATGCGGGAACGGCGCGACCATCATCCCCATACCCATAACCGCCCGCTCGCCCGAAGAGGCCGCGCAAACTCACGCCGGATTGGAAAGGTCAATGCTGACCTACAAGGCTGACAATCCGGAGCGCAAGCTCGTTCCGCTTCCGGAAGATGTATGGAGAAGCCGCCCCGACATGATGAAAGCCAGGCTTTTGGCCCAACTGGGAGAATTCCGTTCCATCTTCGCCAGGAACACCTCGGTAAGGAGAATCACCAAACCGGAATCCGCCGGTTTCCTGAATGAATGGCACACATACGGCGATGCCGCGGCACGATACAGGTACGGCATTTTCACGAAAGACGGAGCACTCATAGCCGTGGCGACGTTTTCTTCCGGCCGCAAATGGCTGAAAGATGACAGGACAATCCGGTCCTACGAATGGGTAAGATATGCCTCCCTGCCGGAAATCCGTGTAATCGGCGGAATGGGAAAGGTTCTGAAAACGTTCATCAGGGAGGTAAAGCCCGATGACATCATGAGCTATGCCGATATGGAATGGACTGACGGTCAAGTATATACGAGATTAGGATTCCATGAGGACGGATTCCGGAGCCCGGTGGCGTTCTGCATTGACCCGGAAACCTGGAGAAGAAAGCCATTGGACAAAAACATTGACCCGAACGGAGATTTTTTATTTCACCTGAACCTCGGCAGCCGAAAATTCAGGATTGCGGGACAGCAACTTTACGGAACGGACAATGAATAGGAAAAAACGTACATTCACCGGTAGACTCTGGCGCCTGCTGCTTATAAAGCTGCCGGTTTGCTTCCTCATATTTCACCATCTTATGGGTGACGGTCCTCAAATGGATACCTGTCTGGTGGACCCCATTGATGGCCGTAAGGTCCATCGAGTACAGAAACGACAAGACATTCCGCACCCACAAGACATGGGTGAGCTATGGCCATATTTCCCCGGAACTTGCCAAAGCCGTGATAGCCAGCGAGGACAACTTGTTCGATTCGCATAACGGCTTCGACTGGAAACAGATAAACAAAGCCATTGAAGACCATGAGCAGACGGGAAAACGCCTCCGCGGAGCGAGCACGATATCGCAGCAAACTGCCAAAAACGTGTTCCTGCTTCCGTCCAGAAGTTTTGTCAGAAAAGGCCTGGAGGCTTATTTCACTGTCCTGATCGAGGTCATCTGGGGGAAACGACGGATAATGGAAGTATACCTCAACGTAGCCGAAATGGGAAAAGGGATTTATGGTGCAGAAGCCGCTGCCGAACGACTGTTCCACAAAAAGGCATCCAACCTGACGAGACGGGAATCTTGCCTGATCGCCGCCTGCCTGCCTAATCCGCTGAAACGCAATGCCGCCAGACCGTCGAGTTACATACTGAACAGGGCTGTCACCATAGAGAGGCTCGAATCCAAATTAGAATATCCCGGCTGGGTGCGACACAAGCGCTAGGACTCCCCTTTCATGACCTTGTCCACGGCGGACTTGACCTCATCGTAGCCATATCCACGGCCCAGCGCGAAGCGTATCAGCTTCAACTTGCACTGCGGGTCTTCGGCCAGAAGACGGTATTTCGCCGCCACCACGGATTCCAGCTTACGCCCGGCAGCATTCTCGTCCACTTCGGACAATGCTTCCGTAACCACCTGTCTGTCAATGCCTTTACATATCAGAGCATAAGTAATTTTCTGCGTTCCCCAGCCGGACAGCGATGCTTTTTCACGAGCAAATGCGGAAGCATAGCGCAGGTCATCCACGAATTTGTCTTCCTTCAGCGAGGAGACAATGCGGTCTGCAGCTTCTGCATCTCCCTCCATCGACTTCAGCGCTTTCGCGCGGATATCGGAAGTGCAATACTCTCTTCTGGAACATTGAGCCTGCAGACGGCTGAGAACCTTGGAATATTTGTCCTGATCCATAGCCGCTAGAAATAAAGTCCGATATTGAGATACATTCCAAGTTTGCTGCGTCTGGATGCCCAATGAAAGTCGAGTTCCACAGGACCGATAATGGAATTGTATGAGTATTTGAGTCCGGCGCCGAATACGCCATACGTCTCATTCATATCGCCGAAATCTTTCAGGTCGGCAACCGTCACAGCATAATTGCAAGAAGCCGTAAGATAGTTGTTCTTGAACAATTTGAAACGGAAATCCGATCTGGCTACCGCCAGGAAATTCGCCATCGCGGCAGCATAGTTGATGCCCATGAAAGGAATCTGCTGATCCAGATACCTGCCGGCAATCGCGCCTCCCATCAGGTTCAGATACGGAAGCGGAGGATCGCCGCCGAACATATATCGCGCTGAAACTGAAGGAAGCCACGCGAAACATCCCTTCTGCATGACCGACTTGAAGTCAACGTTCACAGCATGGAACGGATCGATGCTATGCTTCACGCCCTTGAACACCCATTCATAACCGATGCCGAGCGAGAAACCCTTGTTCGGGAAATATCCGTCGTCAAAGGTATCGGCGTTCACCGTACCGAATACTGAAAGATAGTCATTGGTCAGGTTCCCGAAATCATAGTCGCCGTTCACCTTGTCGGTCATAGCCGAGTTCAGCTTGAAGAAATTGTTCCGGAGGCCGGCTCGCATGTCGAACTTGCGCCACTTGATATTGGAAAGGAAAATTTCCTCACGGACATTGAAATATGCTATCTTATAGTCGCTGGTCCCCAGTTTGAACTGATTCCTGTCCGTCCATCGGAATGATGCAGAGGCGTTCAGCGCAAGTCCGGAAGGTGACATGAGATAGAAATGGGCCTTCGCATACGGATTCGTGCCCACCTTTCCCGTAAAGTCAAACGCCGGGCCCTGAAGCTTATGGACATTGAGACCAAAGTTCAGCAGAACGGAGACAATCTCCTCAGTATCAAAGCGTCCGCCGATGCCGAACTGATGGATCGGGCCTCGTTTGCAATGAATCAAAAGCTCGTAAGGTTCACTTTCTCCCAGCAATTCGTATGTGACATAGTCGAAGGCATTCATTCCGAAAATCGTAGCCACAGCCGTTTCAATCTCACCTTTTCCGATAAGTTTATTAGGTTTGAGCGCAATCTTGCCCATGATGTAACGCGACTCCTTATCCGATACGCCGGTAATTTCCACCTTCGAAATCCGCACCGGCTGGGTATTGATATCCACCGCCTTGCGATGACGCAGTTCGGTTCTGAAAGGCCCGACGAGATTCTTTATGCTGTCCAGCAACGGCAACTGTTCCAATGCCGCCTTCCTGCCTCTGTCAATGATGATGTCAATGCTTTTGGCATCGAAGCTCATCATGTTGTACTCTTCCAGATTAGGCTTGATGGTCACGTCCGGAATACCGACATTGTTCTCGTATGTCGCGCGTCCGAGCATGTCAATGCCCTGGGAGATGATGTCTCCCAGATTGTTGAGCCTGCTGTAGTCGCGGAAACCGGACGAGAGGTCCACGCCGATGATGATGTCGGCACCCATTTCTTTCGCCAGGTCCGTAGGATAATTGTTCCTCATGCCGCCGTCCACCAGCACCATGCCGTCCACCTTGACCGGAGCGAATACGCCAGGAATGGACATCGTGGAGCGCAATGCCGTGCTCAGCTTGCCTTCATACCATATTTTCGGTTTAGCCGTCACCATCTCCGTCGCCACGCATACGAACGGTATCGGAAGATCCATGAAATCCATGTAATCCTGATAGCCGACAGTCAATGAACTGAAGATGTTGTTCACGTTCTGACCTGTCGCAAATCCGGACGGCAAGCTTCCCAAAAGGTTATCCCTCACCAGTTTGGCAGGGTCTTCGCCTTTTCCGGCGCCCCAATGCATCTTGTCATACTTCCTCTCCGCGCCTTCATAATGTATGTTTTCCTCCAGTTCCTGCCGATAATCCTTTTTCGCATAGAAGAACGGGAAGGAGAGAAGAATCTTCTCCTTGTATTTGGATTCATTGTAAGAAATGAAATTTCTCGGAACACGGTCGGTGAGGGCGACATCCCAGTCAATCGTCCTTATGAGCGAATCCATTTCATGAGGCGAGTATCCGAGCGAGTAGAGCGAACCGATCAGGCCTCCCATGCTGGTTCCCAGAACCACGTCCACGGGTATTCCCAATGAGTCAAGACATTGGATCACACCGATATGCGAGGCACCCTTCGCGCCTCCGCCGCTCAGCACGAGTGCCACCGTCGGACGCTTTTCGCGGACCATGTCCAGATACTCCCGCAGAATCTCCATCGACAAGGAGTCCATCTGCGGGTCAATGATATTTTCATTTTCTTTCTCTGCCGAAGCAGGAAACACTGCCGCAAAAAGCATTGAAACCAATGCGGCCGCGAGGTATTTGAACGGCTTGCACATGACTATTGCTGTTTATGCTTTCCAGCCAGCATTCCGCACGCTGCGAATATGTCTTCGCCCCTCGAAGCCCTTATGGTAGAGGTGATTCCGGCCTTGTTCAAGCGGTCGCGGAACACTTCCATGACACCTTCCGGAGAAGAGACATAAGGGAAATCCGGAATCTTGTGGAAGCGGATAAGGTTCACCCGGCATTCCAGACCGGACAACAGCCTGATTATGGCATCGGCATGACGCTTGTCGTCATTGTGACCGGAAAACATTGTATATTCGAAACTTACGCGGCGCTGACCGGTAAAGTCGTATTGTCTTATAAGGTTCACGACATCTTTCAGCGGGTAGGACTTCTGCACCGGCATCAGTTCTCCACGCTCATCCGGAAACGCATCGTGCATACTTATCGCCAGATGGCACCGTGTCTCGTCCAGATATCTCTTGAGTGTAGGCAAAACGCCTATGGATGAGAGGGTTATACGCTTGGGACTCCATCCGAATCCCCAATCGGCAGTGAGGACATCGATGGCACGTTTGACATTGTCATAATTGTCGAGCGGCTCGCCCATCCCCATGAAGACCGTGCCCGTAAGTGATTCAGCCTCATCGACTGACACGAATTGCGACAGGATGTCGGCGGCGGACAGATTTCCATGGAAGCCCTGACGGCCGGTCATGCAGAAACGGCAGCCCATCTTGCATCCAGCCTGGGAAGATACGCACAATGTCTTCCTGTCCAGTTCCGGAATCATCACCGCTTCAATGCTGCTGCTTTCAATCTTTCCAGGTTCAGCGGTTTCAATCCGGTTCAATCCTCCCTGGAACGCACAGGTCACAGGGAAGAGATATTTTTTCGTACCGTCAACTGATTTCTGGCAATCGGAATATGCAACTGCCCCTGTCTCATAGCGTTCCGAAAGTTTTTCCCGTCCTGCTTTCGACAGATTCGTCATTTCGTCAATGGTCCTCACCTTCTTCTTATACAGCCATTGTGCAATCTGGCCGCCTGCATAGGACGGCAGACCACATTCCACGGCAATCGCCATCAATTCTTCCGGAGTCTTTCCAAGAAGCTTATGTTTTATAACCTCATTCATATTCTTACAAATTTAGTGATTTTTTCATTTCAGATTGTCGGTATTTTTCTAACTTTGTAAAGAACGCGGGCAAATCCGCAGATAAGAACAAAAAATAATACATTATGGCTAAAGAAGCAGTAAAAGATGCAGGCGCTCAGGTTGATACCGGTAAGCTGAAAGCCTTGCAAGCAACGATCGACAAGATTGAAAAAGACTATGGGAAAGGCACGATCATGAAGCTGGCAGATCAGCCACAATGGGATGAACATCAAGTAATACCGAGCGGTTCCATCGCCCTCGACCACGCACTTGGAATCGGTGGTTATCCGAAAGGAAGAATCATTGAAATCTATGGTCCGGAATCCAGCGGCAAGACCACATTGGCAATTCATGCCATCGCCCAGGCACAGAAACAGGGAGGCATTGCGGCAATGATCGATGCGGAGCACGCATTCGACCGTTCATACGCGAAGGCTCTCGGGGTAGACCTCGAATCTCTCCTGATTTCCCAGCCGGACAACGGTGAGCAGGCATTGGAAATCGCTGACAACCTTATCCGTTCAGGTGCTATCGACATCATCGTGATAGACTCCGTGGCGGCTCTTACACCTAAGGCCGAAATTGAAGGCGAGATGGGTGACAACAAGGTCGGGCTCCAGGCAAGGCTCATGAGCCAGGCTCTCCGCAAACTGACTGCAAACATCAGCAAGACAAACACTTGCTGCATTTTCATCAACCAGTTGCGTGAGAAGATCGGCGTCATGTTCGGCAATCCTGAGACCACCACCGGAGGCAATGCCCTCAAGTTCTACGCTTCAGTCCGTATCGACGTGCGCAGGACCACCCAGATCAAAGACGGTGAAGAGGCTCTCGGAAACCGCACGAAGGTGAAGGTCGTGAAGAACAAGATGGCTCCACCTTTCAAGAAGGCAGAGTTCGACATCGTTTATGGCGAAGGTATCTCCCACACCGGAGAAATCGTCGACCTCGGCGTGGAATACGGCATCATTTCCAAGAGCGGTTCATGGTTCAGCTACGGCGACCAGAAGCTGGCTCAGGGACGTGAAGCCACCAAGCAGCTAATCGCCGACAACATTGAACTGAGCGATGAAATCGAAGCCAAAATCCGCGAAGCGTTGAAGCACGTGGACGATTAAGCAACATCACGGTTCGGCAATCCGGCATTTGGAAAGCCTTGATGCCGCATCCTCATCCAATATCCCTGCACGCTGAAGACCTTCGACGGTCCACGAGGTGCGGGGATTGTTTTTTCTGTACAGTTCCACGGCCCGTGCCGTCTGCCAGCTGCGGATATACGGATGCAGACGCATAGAGTCCGGCGGCATTGACCACAGACGAAACGGAACCGCCTGCCGCCTTATCGTTATGAGGTCGGCGAATTTCGAAAACTTTTCCTCATCCATGTGATAGATTTCCAGCAGCTGCTCCTTATACGAATAGCCGCCCAGTTTCTGCCTGTATTCCACCATCTTGGCCGCAAAATACCCTCCGATTCCGGGCAACGCATCGAATGCGACGGAGTCTGCGGCGTTAATGTCCAGGAGGGGTATGTCAATGTATTTTTCCAGTCGCGCATAGACGCTGTCCGCCACGACGAAAGACTTGGCGAAATCTTCTTTCCGGCGGAACCTGCCGCCTTTCTTCCTGTACCTGTCAATGGATTCCGCCTGCTTGAGCGTAAAGCCCAGGCGACATAAATCACTGACAGACACCTCATTGGGATTGAATACGAATGATTCGTATGTGCGCGGCGTCATCTGGACAGCCACGCGTTCCGCCATTTCCGGGCGCTTTCCCTTATGCCGCACTGCCGTACTCCCCTGCGGAGCGACATGCCGCGCTTCGGACTTCGGAGGCGCCGATGCAGTTTCTTGTTCCGGCCTCACGGCGTCCATAACGAACACGGTATCCGGAACAGAAGCATCGGAAATGATTTTCAATGCAGCTGCCCTATGTATAAAAAGTGCTGTCTGATAGCCGATTGCAAGAAATACCAGCGCAATGGCTCCAGTTACGAATGATGGAGAAAGGGTCCGCCCCTTCCCCGGTTTTTCTTCAGGCATTATTTTTCAATGCCACCTGCCACGGGTTTGACCAATGTCAGTCCTCGGCGCTTTCCTCCTTGCGCTTACGGACCGGAGCTCCGGCTACGATTATGACAATCTCACCTTTAGGTTCGTGCTCCCTGAACCATTCGGCCACTTCTGCCAATGTTCCCCTGCGGTGTTCCTCATGCACCTTGGAGATTTCTCTGGCCACCGAGCAATCACGGTCTTCGCCGAAATATTCTGCAAACTGCTCCAATGTCTTTACCAGGCGATATGGAGATTCGTAAAAAATCATTGTCCTGGTCTCCTGCGCGAGCGTCTTCAGCATTGTCTGGCGTCCTTTTTTCACCGGAAGGAAGCCTTCGAAGCAGAAACGGTCGCATGGCAGGCCGGACGAAACTATCGCCGGGATACATGCGGTAGCTCCCGGAAGTGTCTGGATCTCAATGCCTTCATTGGCGCAAGTCCTGGCCAGCAGAAAGCCCGGGTCCGATATTCCCGGCGTCCCGGCATCGCTTATGAGCGCGACATTCAGGCCCGCCATGATACGGTCCTTGATTGCCGCAGCTGTCTGATGTTCATTGAATTTATGATGGGACTGGAGTTTTCCGTGGATATCATAGTGCTTCAGCAGCACGGAACTGGTCCTGGTGTCTTCTGCCAGAATAAGGTCCGCCTCCTGAAGGACTTTCACGGCACGGAACGTCATGTCTTCCAGATTTCCTACGGGCGTAGGTACTATATATAGCTTTCCTGCTGATTCCATTACCTGATTTTCCTCCTTACCGCCATCATGAATCTGTATACGAGTTCCGAGTCCATGTTCCATTCAGGGAAGGTCTCTTCCAGATATGAAACCACCTTGTCAATAGAAGTCTGTGCGTTTATTTTGGAAACTACGTCCTGGAACAGCATCGAGTCTTCACGGAAGAGCGACGAAATGAACATCACCCTGTCATTCAATGAGATGGCGCTTCTGACGTCTTTCACTTCAGGGCCCGGCATGTCAGTCAGCCATGCCCGTGTGCCGGTATGCGATTCGCTGATGGTCTTATGCACACGTGAAGAATTGGCATCATTGACAGTCTTGACTGAACGGGTTTTCGCGAGTGCCGGCTCGACCTCACCGAAGCCTCCGAACAATGAGCCGCCGTCGTCCCCAGGAAGATCATCACCGGCATTGTCCTGCACGTCAGCCTCCGGCGCATCATCAATCTCCTGAGTCCCAGGCTCTTCCGTAGTTTCCTCCTCCGAAATCACCGTTTCCTCCGGCATATCTTCAATGTCTTCGGCAACCGGCTTCACCTCAACCTCTTCCTCCGCCGGTTCCACTACCGGAGCCTCGACCGTCACCTCGACATCAGCGATTTCCGCAATGTCGGGCAATATGTTCTCCTGTTCAAGGTCAATATGTTCTACGGGATCCGCCTTGTCGTTTTCCAATGCCGCGAGCTTGTCCTCAAGCACGGCCACACGACTTTTGATTTCGGCAATTTCCCGCCTCAGTTCCTCAATTATTTCATTCCTGTCCATGTCCATAGGAATCAATTTTTTATACCATCTACAAAAGTACGTTTTAATTCCGAGAAACGGAAGACTGGAGAAAACTTTCATAACAATAGCCGCCACGGGCTTTGCGACCCGCAGCGGCATATTGTCATACAGGACGTGCCAGTTATTTCAACTTCGGCTCTGGACCGGAAAGGTTCCAGATATCGGCACTCCAGCCAAGTGACTGAGCCAAGCTTGTGGCGGTGGCTGAGGCTTCGGCTGCTTTGCCGTGGTATGGGTAGACAATATAATCCGCAGACACGGAAGGTTCAGAGATTACCAGCGGATTTGAAGGTCCGGCGTTTTCTTGGTCATAAATATTACTGTAGAACTCTGCCGTCAGTTTCATTCCACTCTTGCGCAAGCAGTCTTTCAGAACATTCTTGGTCGCGGTAAAGCCGACAACTGCGCCGGAGCTTGCCTTTGTATTGGTGTCCGAAGCGGGACGTGTTGCAGTTATATTGTCGAGCCAGACGATACAGGACTCGATGTTGTTCCCATAATCAGAGCCAGCTGCAGCCCAGCCGCCGTTGCAGGCCCTTCCGACAACACCACCTATACAGCCCCAGCCATCTACGGCCCCAGAAACGAAGCAACGTTTCACAGAGGAAGAAGACAGCAAATCACCGACGATACCGCCGAGCCTTTGGAATCCTTTAAGTTTACCGGAGAAGATACAATCCTCAACAGTAAGTTTATTTTCATTTTTTCCGATAATTCCGCCACAGTTTTCCACACCTTCGATTTCTCCGGAGACCATGCAAGACTTAATGCTCGCAACTCCACCGGAGATTCCTGCGATGCCTCCTGCAAATTGGGTTGCAGCATTGACTTCACCGTAGAACTTGCAGCCTGACAATGTACCTCCCTGATAGTGTCCGACAATACCTCCGACTCTTTCTCCCGCACTCTTGACCGTCGCATATACCTCGCAGCCTGTGATTTCTGCTCCTGCAGCCGATTGCCAACCTACAATGCCACCAGTGTATGTATTGTTGATGCCCTTTGTAATTTCAACAACTCCACGAACAATACAATTTTTAATCTTCACTGCAGAATCAATCGTCTTTCCGACAATACCTCCTGTCGCAGTTCTATTGCGCCCATCTCCCATAGGGTTGCTGACAGTTACATTCACAGTACAATTCTCTATCGTCGCCTCGCGAGCGTTACCGCCAAGGCCGCCAACTGACTGTCCTTTCCCATTACAAGTAATGATTCCGCTCGCCTCTACTTCGCTGACTATGGCTGGTTTTCCTCCCGTACCGATATATCCGCCGATTATTCCGGCTCCAGATTTGGACGCACTGACAATCTCCGCATCGACAAATTTCACATTATGGCATTTCCCATAAAGCACGCCGAAGAAACTTGAATATGTTTTTCCCTTCGACTTGAGATTCTTGAGGGAATGTCCGCCGCCGTCAAAAACAATTCCAAGGTCATATGGACCGTCCGGATTAAGCGGTTCCCAGTTCTCGATTGAGGACATGTCGATATCGTCCATCAGCTTGAAATATGTCATCTGACCTTTTACGAGCGCCGGTTTCATCGCGAGAAGGTCCCTGGTAGTGCTGAGTTTGTAAGGGTCAGATTCGGTGCCTGCACCTTCAAGGACTGTGTTCCAATTTTCGGCATTGAGCTGAATTGTGTTCAAGTGACCGCCAGCGAGATTTACGCTTTTCTCGACAGTGAAAGACTTTTTGATTGAAACTCCCTCAGCTTTGACCGTCAGCGTCAGTTCCGTACCGGCTTCGATGGTAGCCTCCGTCCATGACGACATCAGATACGCCGTAAATATGTGGTCCGCCGAGATATCCACATTCTCCAACGAAAGGCCGAGCGAGTTGCTCTTTGCCGAGCCGGCATTGTCCGTGAAGAAAATATCCGAAGCAGCGGAAAGGCTGACTTCTTTCGGTCTGGTGACATATTCCGGCAATTTTACATAAAGTTTTACAGCCCCGTTAAGTTTAGCTCCAGCATCCGCAAAAGAAATGTTGCTGATGTCTGACAGCCCGGTAGCCATTGCATTGAGCTGAAGATGTGTCGTCGAGCCGTTGCCCTTTTGAACCTGACCGGTGTATGAACGGTTCCCGAGAGCTTCCTCTGATTCATAATCTCCCGGATATATCGCAGTAAAACTGGTCCCTTCGAGTTCATTTCCCTCGAAAGTCGCTGTCTTCCCGTTAATTTCCTTGATGCTATAGGTCTCAGACTTGCCGGTTTCGGAAATGATACGGATCACATCCGTCTGTTCCCATGACGGTTTGATGACGGATTCTCCTGCCTCGAACTTCACTTTAGTAACGAGTTCATCGGGAAGCGATGCTGTTATGGTGATTTTATTTTTCGTCCCGTCATTTACGTGGTCTTCACTTTCTTTTGCACAGGAAATGGCAGAAAGCGCAACCGCAGATGCGAGCGCAAACATATCTGAAAAACGTCTCATAATCATAAACGATTAGAATTCTTCAAGATAAATCCAGTTTTCTTCGAAATCTTTCAGCTGCGACGACTTCGACTGACAGAAGCCTGCTTCAACAGAAAAGTTCAGTTCGACGATTTCAGGGCTGGTATATTCTCTTGAGCGCCCGATGGTTTCAGTTTTTCTTGTTATCATAATATCATATGGTTTTAATGCTGTTCCGGAACGGAAATTCCGGAACAGTCACGTGGTTATCTATTTCTTCGTATCCATAACGTATATATGGGTGACAAGCAACCTTTCGCCAGTATGGTCGAAACCGCCGCCGTCTGTAGGATAGTTCACGACGTGCGTGTCCGGGTCGCCATAACCGCTGACACAGAGAGTTGATGAGCCGCCACCATCCATATTCAGGGCATACTGCGGATCGAAATTCTCCTTCAAGAAGAAGGTGAGTTCGCGTGCATTCATACCCTCGGCTATTCCAGGACGCCGTCCGTCAACGACAATCATCAGGAAATGTTTTTCTTTCGTAAGTGCCACTGCAGTTCTTGGATGGCGCACTCCCTGGTGACGAATAGGATCCTCATAGTTGAGAGTTTCAAGCTGCGACTGAGAGTAGCCGTCCGGCACAAAATTGGCCCCGACCGTCTCATAATTGTCAATGAGCATAGGTGCAGAAGACAGAATGTTGGCTTCCTCTCTCTTATTGTAGACAGCGCGGGTCTTTTCGACGTCCCGATTGCAGTCCTTTGCTGTAAAATCGATCTTCACGTCCTGCTTCCCGTCGGTATACACAGCAGCTTCCGATTTCCACTGCGGAACCATTGTATCCATAATATAAGAATTCGGAATTGCGAACTTGACTATGCCGTCCACCTTTATATAACAGGACTCAGTCTCATATGCGCCATTCACTACTCCCACGGCGCCGAGCTTTGCCATAGTCGCGGAAGTCGTCGCCCTGTCGTGATAGTCGAACTTGACCTCATACCTGTCGGAATTGAGATCGACATCAAGTACTGAAACAATCTGCTCCGCACCGGAAATATCATCATATCCACGGAAAGACTTGAAAACCAGCCCTTCGCTGACCAGGTTCTCCGTCCACTTGCCCTGAAGTTCTGTCTGCGAAGTGGAAGGACTGCTGTCCTTTGGCACGAATGCAGAATTGTCCTGCGATTTTGCACAGCTTCCACCTGCAAGCAGGATGACGAGAGAGAAAAGAATATATCTTGTTGTGTGTGTTTTAATTTTCATATATGATTATTTTTTAAGTGAAGGAATTTGTTTCGAGAAGTCCCAAATGGATGCGTTCCAACCGAGGCTTTGGGCGACAGCGGAGGCATTGCTGCCGGATGCCGCCTTTCCGTGGTATGGGAAAATGATGTAATCCGCAGACGTGGAAGGTTCAGAGATTACCAGCGGTGCAGAAGGACCGGCATTTTCCTGATCATAAATATTGCTGTAGAACTCTGCAGTCAATTTCATTCCACTTTTACGCACGCAGTCTTTCAGGACATTCTTGGTCGCAGTAAAGCCGACTACCGCACCTGAACCTGCCTTTGTATTTGTGTCTGAGGCAGGACGTGTTGCAGTTATATTGTCGAGCCAGACGATGCATGACTCGATGCTGTTCCCATAATCAGAGCCGGCTGCAGCCCAGCCACCGTTGCAGGCTCTTCCGACGACGCCACCTATACAGCCCCAGCCATCTACAGCCCCTGAAACGAAGCAATGCTTCACAGAAGAAGATGAACCCAAATCGCCGACTATGCCACCCAGCCTCTGGAGACCTTTCAGCTTTCCGGAGAAAAGACAATTTTCGACAGTCAGTTTGTTCTCATTTTTTCCGATAATGCCGCCACAGTTTTCCACACCTTCCACTTCTCCGGAAACCATGCAAGACTTAATGCTCGCGACACCGCCGGAGATTCCTGCAATTCCTCCTACTTGATTGGATGCGGAGCTCAGATTACCGCTGAATTCACATTCTGACAAGGCTCCGCCCTGGAAATGCCCGATGATGCCGCCGACGCGCTCGAGTTCTCCCCTCACCGTCGCAGTCACCACGCATCCTGTCACGCTGACTTCACCGCCGGATTCCCAACCGATAATACCACCTGTGTATTTGCCCTTGTTATTGATGACACTGCCATCTACTTTGCATCCGGAAATCACGACTCCTGCATTTGATTTTCCGACAATTCCTCCGCAGGATGCCCTCTGCGTGTTGTGAACCACGTCAGATATGACGTTGACAGTAATGTCGCAGTTCCTGAATTCACTGTTTGCGGCCACTCCGGCAAGGCCTCCAGTCTGCGCTTCTCCGGCCGCTTCGTTGGTCAGCGTCACATTTGCCTTCACATTGGAAACAAGAGCCTTGATTCCGGCATTGGTTCCTGTCCAGCCTCCTAAAAGCCCGCAATTCCCTGCAATGCCGAGCACTTTAGCGTCAACGAACTCAACATTTTCGCAGACTCCGTTAAGCACCCCGAAGAAGCTCGCATAGATTTTGGCTCCGGAGCAGGCAAAATTGAGAATCTTATGACCGTCCCCATCAAAATGGATCCCGAGGTCGTAAGGCTCGTCACAATTAAGCGGTGTCCAATTCTGCTTTCTCAAATCTATATCTGTCGTGAGCTTGACATAGACAGTCTCTCCTTTCTTCAGGACAGACTTGAGGTTGAACAGTTGTCCGGCAGTGGAAAGAAGATAAGGGTCGCTTTCCGTTCCTGAGCCTTTGCTGATTTCTTCAGGAGTTATCGGTGCGTCGGGATCTTCCCCTTTGACATGTCCGCAAACTTCTGCGACATCTGCCCTGGAAGCAAGCCAATTGAAAGTCGGGTAGCCGTTTGCCACACTGCCGTCTTTTGCCCACGGGTCACCCCAGCCGGTGACGACAGCACGAAGTTCAGCGTCAGTCTTTCCATCAGGGTTGTCGAGTTCCGACATTGTCCTTACGTAGGTACAGACCCCGTCATAGACTTTTTTCGTTCCGCTCACAAGACCTGTATTGTCTTTCGGCCCGGAAACGGAACTGTTCCAGGCCACCACATTCTGCAGATAGGAACTACCCTCAAGATTACCGGCTATACCGCCGCAGGCTCTGTCAGCGGAGACTCTTCCAGTAGCATATACGTTTGTCACAATTCCTCCATCCAGCATATTGCCGACAATGCCGCCTCCCTGACCAGATGCACTGACACGGGCAGACGAATAGCAATTGTCAATCTGGCAGGAATAAGGGGAATATGCCGTTCCGGACATTCCGACTATTCCTCCGGCAGGATTTCCGCTGACCGAGCCGCTGACAAAGCAGTTCTTTATGCTTCCTACGTAGTTGCTGCTCTTCGGGGCACGGATGCCGAGATATCCCGCAATGATTCCGGAGGCATTGGAGCCGGAAATGGCGGCATCAATAAACCCGACATTGCGACACTCACCGCAGAGTATACCGAAAAAGCTCGAATAGCTTTGTCCTTTGCAGTTGAGATTCTTGATGACATGTCCGTCACCGTCAAAATCGACAAAAAGGCTGTATGGATCCGCATTGTTGAGCGGAACCCAAGGGATGTCTTTCATATCTATGTCCGCAGAAAGTCTGAAATAGACCATTTCTTCCGGAGACAGTCCCTGCGGCATATTTGCCAGATGCTGCGCCGTCGCAATAATATATGGAGATTCCGGCGTTCCGAAACCTGATGCGAAGGCTCCGCCCAATCCACCTTTGTCATCACCTGACTCTCCTGTCCTGTCGGGAGGCACCCTCGAATATGAATCCAAAGGGTCATAACGGCAAGACAGCAGCGACGCAAGCGTCAGCATCAGTGCAACGACATATATCGATATTCTATATATCTTTTTCATAAACATTGATTTTTACCATCCTTTATTCTGTTCGATTTTTCCGCCCGTAAGGATTATGTCTTCCTTAGGAATCGGATAGAAATAATCACGTTCCTCGTTCCATTTTCTCACGATATCAGAAAAGAACACTATTTTTCCGGAACCTTTTTCTGATAGTTTGTAGTCCGTGTCGAGATTGAACCAGGTGACGTTTTCCTTCACGGAAGGCTGAGTGCCGCTATAGACGCAGATGTCAGCATTGCCGTCGCCGTTCACGTCATAAGCCTTTCCTATCTTGTCGGCAGGGATGTAGAGGCCCTCCATCTTCTGTCCTATGCAGGCACCTTCCTTCCACCTCATCAAATCCCACCAGCGGTTCTGGCTCTCAAGTACGAGTTCGATATTCCTTTCCCTGCGGATTTCGAGAATCACGCCCTTGTTGGCACCGGTGACATTAGCATAGCCGGTCTCCGCAGAAGACAGGTATGGATCCGGAGAATCATTTGCCGCTATAAGGTTCAAATTTGGCATCTTCGCCCGTGCGCGGATCTTGTTTACCGAGATATCCAAGTCTCCCTGTGTGATTTCCCCAAGTTCAGCCTTCGCTTCTGCATAGTTGAGATAAACCTCCGCCATACGGAAAAGCGGCAGATCATTGTATGAAGCAGCACTGGAGCCAAGGTTCGCCTCAACGATGTATTTATGTGGCTGATAACCAGTTATACAGTTGGAAAAATTCAGTCCTTTGGTCGTTCTGATGGTCTGGGCAAGACGAGGATCTCGTCCTGAGACTTCATTGACGAATTCAATCTTGTCATAATCCGGCTTGTCCGTGAACCTTGTTCCGTCCGCCATAAGATAGCTGTTTACGAATTTCTTGGTAAAACCGCAGCGACCCTCGCCAGGAGTGTTGAAAGTGCCCAAAACATAATTCGGAAGAGACGCGGACTGGTCATAATCCCTCGCAAGGATAACCTCAACGGATTTTGCGTTGTCGGATGTAAACAGGTCTCGGTATGGCTGCGTGCCGGATGTGTAGAGAGAATAGCCGCGTGTGGCATTCATAAGCGTTTCGGACGACTCCACGCAGAGACGGAGCCATTTTTCCGAATCCACAAGGCCATGATATTTGCGGAAAGTACCCTCAAACAGACAGATGCGGCTTTTGAGTGCCATAGCAGTCCACCAGGTCACGTGATAGAGGTCTTTCGTACTGTTCTCTTTCTTGAAAAGTCTGATTGCCTCATCAATGTCTTCGATGACCTTCCCCATCACTACGTCGCGGGAATCCCGCGCTTTATAGAGGTCCGGATCATCGGTTCCCGGGACATGGTCAAGCCACGGAACGTCACCGAAACGCTTCACCATATTGAAATAGTAGTGCGCCCTGAAAAATTTGGCGACACCGGTATATTTCCGCACGGCTGCCGCATCAGGGCAATTGCCGATATTCTCAAGCAGGAAGTTGATATGCCTGAGAGCTTCGAAAGACCAGCCTCCGCCCTTTTCCGGAACGGTACGTGTAAGACTCACCTCGCTTGCAAGCGGAATCCAAATCATATTGTCGCCAATTTCCTTGTATATTCCGCTTCCTCCAGGGAAAATGTCATAGTAGAACCGGTTTGCATAAAGTTCCAACTCCGATTCATTCTTGAAATATGTCTTAACCGTCACAGCTGCCTTTGGTGTGAGGTCCAGAAGATCGCAGGAGCACAACAATGCTGATGCAAAAATGACGGATACAATTCCTTTTATCATTGATTTTTTCATATACATTGCCCTCCCGAATTAAAGTGTTATGTCAAGTCCGAAAGTGAATGTTCTCGCGTACGGATAGACCATTCCGGCTCCTCTTCCGTTTTTCCAAGAGAGCGATGATGACGCCTGCTCAGGGTCAATGTACCTGCTCTTCAGCGCCGTAAGCGTAGCGAGGTTCTCCCCAGAGAAGAAAATGCGGAATTTGGTCATATGCATCTTTTCCAGCCACTTTTCCGGAAGAGTGTAGCCTATGGTGAGATTTTTCAGACGGCAGTAACCCACATTCTGAAGATAGCGGTCGTTTACCGCTCCGAGTTCCCTGTTGGTCTTGAGGGCGACATAACCCCTCGGCCTCGGGAAATACGCATTCGGATTGGTCTCCGACCATACCCTGCTCATAAAATTCTTCGGAATGAATGAAACGTAAGGACGGGAATACGGTCCCCAGAAAGCATAGTCTTCGGTACTAGGATACATATTCTGACGTCCAATACCCTGCAGCATCATGGAGAAGTCCACGCCCTTCCATCCGAGAGTCAGCGTTCCGCTGAAATTATAGCGTGGAAGGGAATTCCCGATTACGACCATATCTTTTATATCATCAGCTGAAGTCGTAGGCTCAATCTTCCCGTTTCCGTCCAGGTCAATGAACTTGAGGTCGCCGGCGTGGAGTCCGGTATCCACAATCTCCGTGTTGATCATATCATTGACAGCACTCTGATCCACTTTGTATGCCATTGCATCCGCATTCGTCGCAAAGAGACCTCCTATACGGTAGCCCCAGATGTCTCCAAGTTTCTGCCCTACGTACGGGCTTGCGAGTGTCTTGTTCGGATTGTCATATTTCGTGACATATGAGACATTGTCTCCCAGACCGAAGCTGATGCCATAGCTGAAATCGTCGCCGGCAAGATGGAAACTGTCGTTCCACGAAATCATAAACTCATAACCGCGGGTACGGAGGTTTGCCGAATTGTTTTTCGGAGCAGCAGCGCCGTAAGTGGAAGGGAGTGCCTGGCTCTGCATTATCATATCCTTCGTGTCTCGGATATATGCGTCGCCGCTGAAGTTGAGCCTTCCTCTGAACATCGAGAGATCGATTCCGATATTATTGGTGTATATCTTCTCCCAAGAGATGTCAGACGCATTTGGCGAAGACTCATTGGCATAATAAACTTTCTGCCCCTCGCCGAAACGGTAATTCAGCTGTCCGGATGTGCTGATGGTCTGTATGTAGTCGTAGTATCCCACTGCACTCTGGTTTCCGAGGGAGCCATAGGAATACCTGAGTTTCAAGTTATTGACCACACGCTTCGCATTTTTGAAGAACGACTCCTCACTGATTCTCCATCCGAGGGAGAATGACGGGAAGAATCCGAAACGACGTCCCTTGGCAAAACGTGAACTTCCGTCGTAACGGCCGCTAGTCTCTACGAGATAACGGTCTGCGTAGGCGTAGTTGAGACGATAGAAGAAACCGAGGACTGCATAGTCGTTCTGACCTCCACGAGTATATATGTTGTCGCCTACAGCGATATTGAAATCCGAAATCTCCTCACTCAAGAGCTTGTAGCGACGCATATAATTGGTCTTGTAATATTTATACTCGTAATTGACACCGGCCATTGCCTTGAAGTCATGCTTCTCTCCGAAAACGTCCCCATAAGTCGCATAAGCATTGAAGACATTCCTGCGGGTAGTATTGTAACTCTCCTGGATTCTGTCTTTCGCAGCTTCGTCGGAAGCCGACATATAGAGAATCTTGCCCGGTATGCGGGAATAAGGGACATCAACGAAACGGTTGAAAGCATAAAACATCAGGTCAGTGTAAGAATAATTGGCTCTTACCTCAAACTGTTCCACCGGTTTTATCACGGCCTCGAATGTAGTCCTGAGCTCTGTATTCTTGTCCGCCATATCGTGCTTGCCGTATTCGGCGATTGCGTGAACTCCGTCCGTTACTCTGTATGTAGGGCTTGTTGAGGAGTAGTAAACATATGTGCCGTCCGGATTTATCGGGACAATGCTTGCAAGGGCGTGATTCCAGGCACTTGAGAAGTATTGGTTGAAAGAACTGGAACTTCCCGGGAACGCCTGCTTGCGGCTTGACCAGTTGGTGTTGTTGGTGAGCTCGAGCCAATCTGTGACCTTCACTCCGATTTTAGTGCGGAATGTATAGTGGGTATAATGATCCGGCTTTATCGCCTTGGCCCCGGTCTGGTTATAGAAATTGCCTGAAACGAGGAAATTCACCTTTCCCGTGCTTCCGCTGACGCTCAGGTTGTGGTCGTGGGTCGGACGGGTATTGTTGAACATATAATTGTACCAGTCGAAATTGGCGTAATATTTATAGACGCCATCCTTCTCGACAACCCAAGGTCTGGACGGATCTTCCACTTTGTCGTTACGACGTATCCACAGCTCGTGGTAGTCCTCTGCGGTGTAAGTCGTGTAAGGTGTACCCTGATAGGTACGGTAGAACATATCATTGATATATGCACTGTAATAGCCTCTGGTCTCGAAATCAGTTGACACCGTGGATGTTCCGAAGGTGAACTTTCCGTTGTAGGAGACTTTTATCTTTTCGCCTGTCGGGTTCTTGGTATTCACGAGCACGACACCGAAACCGGCACGCGCTCCATATACTGCGGATGCCGAAGCATCTTTAAGAACACTAATAGACTCTATATCATTCGGATTCACGTCACGCAAGTCACCCTCCACGCCGTCAATGAGAATGAGCGGTCCGGTAGATGAGGCTATTGAGGTCACACCTCGGATGTTCACTGTCGCTCCATCGCCTGCACGTCCGGAAGTCTTGACCATGACATTAGGCATTGCACCCTGAAGCATCTCACCCACGGAAGCAGCATTGCGGTTGCGCAGATTGTCTCCGTCAACAACTGCCACGGCACCGGTAAGATTCACTTTCTTCTGGGTACCATAGCCTATGACCACGGTTTCCGTGAGAAATTCCGTATCCGGGGAAAGAACGATTTCGAGCGGAGCCGTATTCCTGACGGGAATCTCTACGTCTGTAAAACCTATAAACGAAACGACGAGAATTTCATTCAAAGCGACGTCAAGACTGAAGTTTCCGTCAATGTCGGAGACCGCACCGGCTCCTTGGCGTCCTTTGACCATAATCCCGGCTCCGACCAAAGCTTCGCCGTCATCAGATTTTACGCTGCCTTTCAAGTTGAAGCGTCCGTCAGGCCCGACGACATTGTCTTCCACCGCCACACGGCTCTCGGAAACAAGCACTGTGTGTCCGCTTACGCTGACAGACACCGGCTGCTCCTCAAATACTTTTCGTACAGCTGTTTCAACGTCAACATCCTTCAGCGATACAGAGACCTTCCGCTCCATATCTATTCCTGACGATTTGACCACCACCGAATATCCATATCGGGACTGGATTTCAGCGATTACCCTCGACACTTTGACATCACGCATATTCAGCGTTATGTCCTGGGCGTACCCCAGTGCACATGACAGAAAAACTGCGGTCAGCAAGGCGACGAGTACCCTGATAAAAGATTTCAGGTTCATCTTACTGTTAGTTTAATTTTGTTATTACTGTGATTAATCCTGAAATGCCTCTCAACATTGAGCGCATTCAGTATCTCATCGAGATTTTCCCCGTTAATGAACGACGCATAGTATTTTTCCCCCGCGATGCTGTCCTCCACGCTGATATCCACCTTGAAGCGGCGTGAAAGCGTGCCGACTATTTCGGAGAGGGTGGCATCGACAAACTGAAGTCCGTCTACTGCCAGAACTCGTTCATAATTATTCACATCGAAATGTAATCTTTTCACATTCCCTTTTTCCTTGTCATAGCGTATGATATCACCGGGAACGAGCTTCACGGATGTCCCGTCGGCGTGCATGCAAAGTTCTACTGAACCGCTGAGAAGCGCGACCTCCTCATTTTTGGAATCCATAAAAGAGGACACGTGAAAGCGGGTTCCGTGGACTATCACATCCATATTGTCGGAAACCGCGACAAATTTCTTCTCAGAATCCTTTGCAACGTCAAAGAGAACGTCTCCACTGATAAACACTTTTCTTTCAGAAGATGAGAACTTGTCCGGATATATCAGGCGGCTGCACGGACCGATTTTCACAGACGTCCCGTCGGATAGTTCCACAGAAGCATTTTCCGCATATGCCGTGGAAATCTCATTCCATACGGTCTCCGTCTCACCACCTGCTCCAAATGAGAGCCAAAGGCAGGTGAACAGCAGCGGGATGAACAAAGCCGCGGCAATGTTCGAGACAATGCGTAATGCAGAATGTCCTTTCTTGCGGACTGTCAGACCGACATTTTTCGCAAAACTATTGAAAGCCGCCTCGCCCATCGAAACGTCCTTCCCTGTAACTTCAGCCTCAGCCTGTTTGAGCAGTTCGCCAAGAACCACATCAAACTGGGGACTATCCTCATTCTCCAGAAGCAATTCCTGGAATTTACTTATGTTTTTATCTGAATTCGAGCTCATACTATACAATAAACTCGAAAAGGAGGAGAATCCCCCAATCAGAAAATGAAAAAAAATAATCTACGACCGGAACTTGGTCCTCAGCTCGCTGAGCGCCAAAGTGATATGCCTCTCAACAGTCTTTTCCGACAATTTGAGGCCCTCAGATATTGAGCGGTTCGTACCCCCCCCCATTTTCATATCAACCACCGCCTTACGTTGTTTCGGCAATGATTTCACGGCATCATCAAGCATTTTCCTGCGCTCTTTCTGAAGCAGTTCCTCCTCCACGGAAAGCAAAGTCGAGTCTGCGGCTTTGGACTCTTCCACCTGAACAAATGACTTCCGGTCCCGAAGAAAAGTGAATGCGCTGTTCCGCGCTATCACATATAGCAGTTTTTCCACCGATGCTTCAGAATCGAGCCGTTCGCGGCTCTTCCACAGTTTGAGAAAGACTTCCTGGGCGATGTCTTCAGCTGAAGTCACATCTCCGACAATCTTGGTAATAAACCGCAGATACACAGCATAATAGCGAACAAAAAGGTAACGCCAGGCCTCGGCATCGCCAGTTTTGAGTCCGCTCACAAATATACTGCCTTCCATCTTTCCCATTTAAGTCTGTGGTTGTTTTGACGAGGCAAATATAGAAAAGTTTTTATGACTGCTCAAATCTGGAGAATACTTGTTGCACATACGCATGAAAAATGTTAAATTCGCAATACATTTCAACCAGTAATTATGTATTCCGAGAATCCCAAAAAGACAGGCTGCATCGAAGTGATCTGCGGCTCAATGTTTTCCGGCAAGACCGAAGAACTTATTAGAAGGCTCAAGCGCGCACAGTTCGCGAACCAGAAGATAGAAATCTACAAACCGGCAGTGGACAAGCGGTATTCCGACATGGATGTAGTGTCGCATGACCTCCACAGCATTCCTTGCATCCCTATAACCGACGCGAAGAAAATGCTGGATGCGGCAGAAGAAACGCAAGTCATTGGCATAGATGAGGCGCAGTTTTTCGGCGAGGACCTGATCGAGGTGGCGCAGAAGCTCGCGGACAGCGGAAAGCGCGTCATTGTCGCCGGGCTGGACACGGATTATATGGGCAAGCCTTTCGGGCCGATTCCGGGATTGATGGCGATTGCCGAGGACGTACAGAAAGTCCATGCGATCTGCGTGAAGTGCGGTAACCTGGCAAATCATTCGCATCGTCTGACAAAGAGCCATAAACTGGTGGTTCTCGGTGAAAAAGATATCTATGAGCCGCTTTGCCGCCAGTGCTATAATGCGGCGATGGCCGAAGAAAAAGCTGAATAAAAGACTTTTATACCTTTATTTGACGAGTTCTGTAGCTTTGTTCCATGACAGGGTCTTATAGAACTCGTCAAGTGCGTTCGTACCGTTGCTCGGAAGGTACATGCTCAGGCCGCAATGCTTGTCTATCGTGAGTGTCAAGAACTTGGGAGTTGCAGCCTTATATACCACACAGCCTTCCAGCGTAGTACGGAATCTGCTCATATCTTGCTGTAACACACCGCTTTGGTAGAGAATGTCCTCCATATCATAGAAATAATGACGTCTGGCACTGGATGAGAAATATGTATGATAGCATGCCTGCACCCGGGAAGGATTGACGTTTGCAATCTGCGTCCTGTATCTGTCAAACAGTTCACGGCTAATGCCTGCAAGGGGTTCAAGACGGGAACAGTCAATGATAGATACCGTATATGCCTTGTTGATGCCCGTCAGCGACATATAATGTTCATACGCCACCTCACACATGCCTTTCAAATCCGGGGCATTCGGTTTCAACAGATTCTGCGTCAATGTCTTGTAATCGCACAAGCCGTCCGCCATAGTTTCAGTCTGAGCGAATACGACATTATTGCATTTGTTTTTCAGGGCATAGGCTGCTTCCACGCCTCCCATCAGACATGCATCGAAAATCAAATAGTCCAGTTTCATCGGCAGCGCCGCTGCGAAGTCCTCCAGTTCCATGGAGTCGGTAACTTTGGAGCCGCTCATATCTGCGCCGACACTGAACAATGAGACTGAGCCTGACGACGACGGAGATGCGGTGATTTCCGCAGGAAGCCATCCGGTGGCATGGGAAGAGAAAATCATCCCGTAGCTGCTTGAAGGGAACTTGTCCCGGACATAAGTCAGGACGGCGTTCATCATCCCGGCTGAAGCAGCTGCAGAATCCGCGGGCCAGACCGCAAGCGTGTCCCGGACCAGATTGTCATCTACATCCGTGCTCAAACGGTAAAGATATGAAGGAGACCTCTTGGTGCAAGAATGGTCTATCGGCTGTCTGGAAAATACCAGCAGGACATTAGCCGATTCCATTTTCCTCGGAACATAACCGCTTTCGAGGTCCTGGATATCTTCTTTCAGATAGCTACTGATATCCACCAGCCCGGCAGAATAAAGAAGAAGGACCTTCCTGCTTCGAGGGGCATCGGTTCTGTTTTTGAATTTTCTGGGGACATTTTCCGTGTCAAGGCCTTTTTCCGAGCAAGCTGCCAGGAGCAATGCCGCAGCAACAACCGCCGACAGGAGTCTGCCGACTGACATGGCCAATGAGCCCTTACTATATTTCCCGCAAAACATCATAGTTCGCAAATATAGTAATTTATTTCATCGGATGATGCTCCAGAATGTTTTTCTGCCAAGTAGTGCTGTCAATGTGGGTATAGATCTCGGTGGTCAGGATACTTTCATGTCCCAGCATTTCCTGGACCGCCCTCAAATCCGCCCCGCCTTCTATAAGATGTGTGGCAAACGAATGCCTGAAAGTATGCGGCGAGATCTCTTTCGTGATACCGGCTTCCAGCGCCTGCTTCTTCACCATGTTGAATATGGATATGCGGCTCAGCTGCCCTCCCGACTTGTTCAGGAACAGGATATCGTCAAATTTCGGCAATGCCGGTTCAGGTCGGACTTCCAGATATTTCAGGATGGCGTCGCGCGCCGGCTCGCCCATCGGGACTACCCTTTCCTTGTCACCTTTCCCCACTATACTGACGAAATAATCATTGACATAGATGTCGGAGATTCTTATGGACGAGGCCTCGGAAACCCTTAGTCCACAGCCATATAACAATTCCAGTATGGCGCGGTCCCGGCATCCGGTCCACTTGGTGATGTCCACGGAGTCAATTATTGACAAGACCTCATCTATCGACAAGACCGAAGGCAGATACCGTCCTATTTTCGGAGGGTCAATGCCGTCACACGGGTTGTCTGTGATGTCGCCTTCCATCTGGAGCCATCCGAAAAAGGACCGCAGGGAACTCAGTATACGCGCCTGTGTCCGCTTGGAAATGGCATCGTCCGCCGATGTCCTGGTTTCAAGATAAGAGAGTATGTCGTCACGGGTCACCAATCTGGGATCCGCATCTTGGCCTGATTGGCCTCCCAATGCCGACAGCATCTCCTGGACATCAGAACAATATGATTTATAAGTATTTAAGGACATACTCCGTTCTGCACGGAGATATGTCCTGTAACCTTTGAGATATTCTTTCGTCGAATTGTAGGGCATGCTACAACACGCTGTATTTATGACAGTAGTGAAGCATCTGGCCAAGGAAATCGTCCGGATATTCCACCTTGTAATCCACGATTTGTCCGTCCTTCTCGACAGGGACAATTTCAGGATTCACAAATCCGCCATAAGGCTTCAGGCCCAATGCCGCATAACGGTCCAGCACTTCCTTGTGAAGTTCAGGGTCAATGTCGACCGCATATCGCATGATGAGGTTCTTGCCGGCCTCGTAATCGCCTTCTGACTTGATCCTCTGGATTTCAGCGAGAAGTTCACCGAACAGTCCTCTCAATGCCTCGAAATCATTGACAACGAAATAGGTCTTGCCGTTCTTTACTTTCTTCTCGATGACATTGTCTTTCTGCCCGTGCTCGTAGCACCACATTGCGATGAGCTGACGGTTCTGCATGTGGGCCTCGGTAATCTGGCGTCCGAGTTCAATGCGGTTCGTCTGGACCATGAGTCCGTTCCTTATATAGTTGGAATACTGAGCTTTATACGCGTCCTTGTCGGAGAGGATGCCGAGTTCCACAAGTTTCGGATCCGCAATGTAATAGAGTCCGAAGAGGTCCGCCCTGGCTTCTTCCAATGCTGATGCGAATTCTCCCATGGCGTTAGGGGAAACACCCGGCAGCAACTGGCCGGATCCATGTCCGAGACATTCGTGGAGGTCCGTATGGATTTCATCGTCGTAGGCGCCATATTTCTTCTCCATTGCCTTTTCATCTTCCGAGTATGCGAATTCTTCGAGCACGGATTTCGGAGATTCATTGGCAGCGGCATCGTAAGCGTGCGTGATGTTTGCGATGGTCACGGACTTGGAGCCGTATTCCTTCCTGATCCAGTCGGCATTAGGGAGATTGATTCCGATAGGGGTCGCAGGATAGCAGCCGCCTCCAAGGCACGCAGCATCAATGACTTTGGCGGATATTCCCTTTACGCTCTTCTTCTTGAAGCGATCGTCAATCGGTGCGTGGTCTTCGAACCATTGGGCATTGGCACTGAGCAGTTCAGTACGTGCCGAGGCGGCTGAGTCTTTCATGTTTACGACTGATTCCCAATACGCCTTGCGTCCGAGAGGGTCATTGTAGTCCTCCACGAATCCGTTCGTAAAGTCCACTACGCCGAGCGTGTCTTTCACCCATGTGATATTGTATTTGTCCCAGAGTTTGAGGTCGCCGGTCCTGTAATATTCCTGAAGTTCGCTGATTTCCTTCTTCTGGACATCATTTTCTGCTACGGCTTTCGCCTTTTCCAATTCCTCGCAGATCTTTTCGAGTGCCGGGCCATATATTCCGCCGACTTTCCAGGCTTCTTCACGAATCACACCGTCCGGGCCCTTTACGACCTTGGTATTCAATCCATAAGAGATCGGTTCAGGATCTTTTTCGTCTACGATTCCGGCATAATATTTTTCCACCTCGTCTCGTGTGACGCCTTCATAGAAGTTTACAGATGAGAGTGCTACGATGTCGCCGTCCTTGGATGAGGAGCGTCTCTGCGCATAAAGGTCAGGGGAATAGATGACCGGAAGTATCTTTCCGCATTTTTCGCCGTCACCGCATGCTTCCATAAGTGACCGGAAGTATTCCTGGCTGCATTCCGGGAAGAATTTGTCTTCAGCATAGTGATGATGGATGCCGCTGCTGAAGAATACTCTCTTGGCATATACCATGAATTGGTTGAATTCTTCGGCGGTGCGGTCGCCTTTGTAGTTCTCGATAATATTCTGGAGGACTTTCCTGACTGCAAGGTTGTCTTTGCAGTTCTGGTCCCAATATATATCCCAGCCATACTTTGCAGCCTCGCTGAGATGATATACATATTCCTTTTGTTTCAGGCTGAGCTTGTCCCATCCCGGAATCTGATAACGCATAATCTTGATGTCAGCAAATTCATCGATAAGGTACTTGAATTCAGCAGTTTTCCCGCCCTCTCCGCAAGATGATACGGCCGCAGCGGAAGCCAATGTCAGAAGCATTTTCGTAACGTTGTTCATACTGTTTGATATTATTCAAGTTCCGCAAGTTGCCAAGCTGTGAGGTTCCGCGCAAATTTGACGTCTGTCACTAATCCGAGGATTGAAGTCCACGCACTTTTATCACGTTACCACCCTTCGTGGAAGGGACTTGTGGAAGGGACTCGCAGTCACCCTGCCTGGCTTCAACATCGGTGTTCCGCTTGTGAGAAACTTGAGTTGTGTATTACATCAGACAAATATAACCTTTTTTATCAAACATCGTGGTTTTTGCGGATAAATCTCGGCGTTTTTCGACGATTAGTAAATTTCGTACCGAATAAACGTTTTAAGCGGTACCAAACGTATCCGCAGAGGCGTTTGGTACCGCGAAAACGTTTAAGATGGGACAAAGTCAGCTCCGCGCTCCGAAATTCGACCAGCCACAGAATGTATGGACGGCAGCGGTTCAGGACTTACCCATGGTTTTCCCCATGACCCGGGTTTTTCACATGACCCCCAAATAACTCTTTTCATGAATTACAAACTAATTCACAATTTCCGGTAGTTTTGTAGCGACAATAAGAAAATACGGACGCTGATTTCTCGGCATCCGTATTCTAGTAAAACAAACCATCAACTTATCTAACAAGTTCATCGATGGTTTTGAGAATATTGTGAATATATGCGTAACATTGCGAATATAAAGTGATAGAGATTTGAAAATTTTAAACTTTTCAGTATCTTTGCATCGTTGTAAAACAAAAGATGGAAGAAAAGCAGGCATCCTTTCCCTAAAAGGGGTGTCTGTTTTTTTTGAAAGTTTACCGAGGGGGTAGTTATCACAAAGAGGCGATTGTTTTCTCAACCAATCCATCTTTTACAACATGAAAACAAATCAACATCTTGCGATAATCGCCATTGAAGTGGAGATTATCAGGCTTGTCAAAGTTCGTGCATATAAGCGTGTGCGATTAGGCAAGATTGAAAGAGTGAAAAGTCATTACAGGAGATATTAGGGTGTCTTTTGTAATTACGACTATAAGCTTTTGTCCGTAGACTTCTGCTTCACCCCTCGGTTTTTATTCTATATCATTTAGAAACTGTTTTGAAATTATTCCAACACATTTCGGATTGATGAAATCGCTCTCCTGCGTGGGACTGTGGGGAATGTGGACATAAAAAACACGGACGCTGATTTCTCAGCATCCGTGTTCTAGTAGCGGGGGAAGGACTCGAACCTCCGGCCTCCGGGTTATGAGCCCGACGAGCTACCAACTGCTCTACCCCGCGATGTGATTGGATTGCAAAGGTAAGCATTATTTTTTGTTTTGCAAACTTTTGCTTAACTTTTTTACTTTTTCCCTGTGACGACCATGAAGGTAACGACGATGAGAGTTATGATTAAGCCTGCTATGATATTGAATGTCAAGGACTCACCGAAGAAAATGGTTCCTACGGTGATTAATTTCCGGACAGGACGATACATTAGTCGTGGAGCGTAAATCGTTGGATATTAGATAGTACGCTATTTTCAGAGTTGTTGTTTTGCTAACTCTGAAAATAGCTAATTTGTTATGAGACAAAGACTTATACACCACGATCCGTTAGCTTTCACACGCCCCGGCGGAGGTGAAACCTCTGGAGGTTCGCTTCGCTCATCCCGTCAGGCTGCCGCCTGACGCCCATTCACAAGGTCATGGGCGACCATGCCTCCAGAGGCTCCAACTCCGCCGGGGCTTCTTCCTCCACATGGTCTTTCCCGGTGTTTTTTTCCGTGACATGTGCCTTCCTCCACCAGATCTTGGCCCTTAACCTGATGCGGTAGCGGGACGCGGCCACGCAGCTGATTTGCAAAAGACTGATTTGCAAGGAGTTATGAAACATGGCGTGGAAACGTGGCCAAAAAACAGCTGTATTTCCACGCACTTGCAAAATTAGTATCTGATTATCAGCGAGTTATGGATTCGCTCGTGGCCGCATCCCGATTGGTTCTCGTGTTGTCAGGCCCAACTTTTTCATAGAAACAAATAACAGTTGTGAATCACCTCTTTCAGTAAGAATTAAAGAAAGATATAAAAAAACACTTCAGTAAATGTCTGTAGAGGTAGCGCATCTCAAAGATACATTTTTTTATAAACACAATACCAATTCTCAAAATAATTCCTATTTTAGATGAACTTTTTAAAGCAATAAATGAAAATGAAACGGTTAATCGTTACGTTAGTGGCTGCGGCTATGACATGCAGCGCAATTTTCGCCCAGAACAGGGGCGATATGTATGTAGGTGGAATTCTGGGAGTTTCTGGCGGGTCCAGCAAAACCAGTGTTACTGTCGGCTCGACAACCGTGAAAGGTGACTCCACGCCATCAGACACAGAATTTAATCTGACAGGAGAATTCGGATATTTCTTTGCCGACAACTGGAGAGTAAGCGGAGGGCTCGGTTACGAACTGCTGTCATCCCCTACCAGCAAAAAGGATGGCAAGTGGCTGAAAGACAACACGAATATTTTTGCTATAGGACCTAGCATAGCTTACTACCTCAACGTAACCGGCAATCTGTATTACACACCGGAATTCGGCATTTGCGGTTATTTCGGACAGTATAAGTCAGACCTCTCCTCATCTAAATTTCAGAAAAATGGAGTTGCAGGATTCGGTATGAATTTCGCCATCGGCCAGTTTGAGTTCAGACCTACAGCACATCTCGGGCTGAGTGTAAATCTCTTGACACTAGACTATGCTTACCTGAAGATTAAGGGCGATGATTCCGATAATTATTCAACGACTTCAGCCGTACAGTTCAGTCTCGGCATCAAACCTTCAGTAGGATTCCGCTACTATTTCTAGTTCATTTGCGTCTAGTAACATCCCCAAAAAATAATAACCTGCATCATCTAAGGGATTTTTTCGGTCTATATCTCTTTTCTCTCAGTCGCGTACGTTCAGTACAGGGGGCGTGGAGCGCAAATTATTGTATTATAATCAATTAACCATTTTCAGAGTTGCAACTTCTGCAACTTTGAAAATGGTTAAATCGGTAATATACACCAGGTTACGCTCCACGCAATTAAACGCGACTTGCACACAGCGACACCTTCCAAGAACAAAAGCACGGAACTGCTTAACTTTTTTTCCCGGTGACGATCATGAAAGTGACGGCGATGAGAGTTATGATTACGCCTACTATGATATTGAGTGTCAGGGACTCACCGAAGAAAATGGTTCCTACGGCGATTGCGGTGACAGGTTCGAAGACTCCCAGGACGGACGTTCTGGTCGCGCCGATGATTCTGGTGGCCATGGCTAGGGTCAGGAGGGAGACCAATGTCGGGAATATGGCAAGACCTACAAGATTCATCCAGCAGAACCAGCCATGGACTCCGCCGAAAAATGCACCACCGGAAAAAGCATTGTGGAGGATGAAAAGGATCGAGCCGATTCCCAGGGCGTAGAATGTCAGGATGTGGCTGGAAACCGTGCGGAGACGGCGGCTGCGGTTCACGACCACGAGGTACATGGCGTATGCCAGAGCCGATCCACCGGCAAGAAGCAAACCGCTGAGATTCAATGAGACATTGCCGGACGGCTTGCTGAGGATGACGACTCCGATGAACGTCATGAAAATCGACGCCCAGACCTGCCACGTCGGATAAACCTTCAGGAATACCATTATCAATGCCACCAATACAGGGTAAAGGAATACTATGGTGGTGGCCAGGCCTGCCGGTATATAATTATAGGATTGGAACAGGAGCATGCTGCTCAATGCGAACAGAATGCCGAGGACACAGAGCCTGAGGAACTGTGCCTTGTTCACCCGGAAAGTTTCATGGCGGAAAAGCAGCCACACGCCCAGAATAACGACGGCCAGCAAATATCGGATGGACAACATCGTATCCACCGAGACTCCCATTGAAAGGAGCGGCTTGGCGAAAAGCGGATTCAGACCATAGGTTACACCTGTAATGATTCCCGCGGCATATCCCCAGACGAGATTTTTATTTTCCATAATTACATTGACGACAATTGCCGCACCGAGGTATTCCTGGGAACGGCAATCATATAACTCGAGTTTCGCAAGTTATCAAACTTGCCGAACGTTAGCGCTAATGCGAAGGTCGTCACTCGTTCGAAGCCTATAAGCCCAACGCACTTTTTATATGCACTTCACCCTCACCCTAAATCCCTCCCCTCGGGGAAGGGACTTACTGTCGCCCTTGCGGTCTTTAACAGCGGAGTTTCGCAATACGAAACTTAAGTTATATAATTGATATCTACACTAATTACTTGCAAATGAACGCCACGAGCGCGTCAATGTCATCTTTCGCGAAAGACATCTGCTCGCCTGTCGAAAGATTCTTGACATTGATCTTGCCGGAAGCGGCCTCGTCACTGCCGTTGATCGACACGAAAGGAATCCCCTTCTTCTCGGCGTAATCGAACTGCTTCTTGAGTTTCGTCTGGTCAGGATAAATCTCGCATGACACTCCGGCCCCACGTAAAGTCCTGACTACAGGGACGATATACGGCAGAACAGAAGCATCCATATTGGCAAACAACACGGAAGCCGAGCCGGCCAGGCCCTTAGGGAATTTATCCAAGCCCTTCAGCACATCATAAATACGGTCAGCACCGAAAGAAATGCCGACACCGGACATTCCTGGCAGCCCGAAAATTCCGGTAAGATTGTCATAACGTCCTCCGCCGCAAATACTTCCGATCGCATAGTCCAATGCCTTCACCTCGAAAATCGCACCTGTATAATAATTAAGTCCACGGGCAAGCGAAAGATCCATCTCGACCTTCTGGCTCACACCGGCATTGGCAATGAACCCGAACAACTCGGCAAGTTCGTCGAGGCCCTTGAGACCTTCCTCCGAAACAATGCCGGATGCTGATTTGCCTTCCATGAGACCACGCATTACAGCAATCTTCTCATCCGTGGTGCCTTCCAGTTCAAGAATCGGCTCGATCACTGCAACTGCCTTTTCGTCAAGACCTTTCTCCATCATCTCCGCTTCCACAGCCTCCAGTCCGATCTTGTCCAGTTTGTCGATGGCAACTGTAATGTCAGTAACCTTGTCCGGATAGCCGCAGATTTCAGCCAATCCAGTGAGCACCTTACGGTTATTGATCTTTATGGCAACATTGATACCGAATTTCGTGAATACGGTGTCCACAATCTGCACGAGTTCAAGCTCGTTCAGCTGCGACTTGCTTCCGATAACGTCGGCATCACATTGATAAAACTCGCGATAGCGACCTTTCTGCGGACGGTCAGCGCGCCAGACCGGCTGAATCTGGAAACGCCTGAACGGGAACGCGATTTCGTTCTGATGCTGAACGACGTAGCGCGCGAAAGGAACCGTCAAATCATACCTCAAGCCCTTTTCGCACACTTCGGAGGTAATCTTGCCGCTGTTCAGCGTACCATCCTCACTCTTGTAATTTTCAATGTCAATGCGACCGAACGCTTCACCGCTGTTAAGTATGCGGAAAAGCAATTTGTCGCCCTCGTCGCCATATTTTCCGAGAAGGGTGGAAAGGTTCTCCATAGCAGGAGTTTCGATCTGCACATATCCGTAAGTCCTGTAGACAGAACGGATTGTGTCGAATATGTAGTTTCTGGCGGCCATTTCCTCCTGGCCGAAGTCTCTTGTCCCCTTAGGTATAGACGGTTTCTGTGCCATATAAACAAATTTACGCCCAACTCCTCACACAAGGCAAGGCAAGGCCGGTTTCATATCCTGCAAAATTAATAATAAATAGTGACATTCGGCAATCATTGAAGTGACAATTCAAAACCAACTTGGAGAAACAAATAACTATTTGGCATGTAACCTCCTCATGGACAACTGGGACGAAACTCGAGTAATTGTAACAACATTTTTCACAAAAAAGTAACACTGTAAGGTATATTTTTCTATATTTGAAAGAGAAGATAAAACGACCAAATAACAAAATGAAAGCATTTTATATCCAAATAATTGTCATCAGACGTATATCCTCGTGACATTCTTCACGAACGTAACAATAAAACCGTTTTCGGATTTCTTAATCTAAAAACAACTCGGTAATCTTTACTAGCTTATTTTTTTAACGCTTGCTCACAATCAATAATCAATTAAAAAATATTACAATGAGAAAACTGCTTGCAATGCTAGCGCTTCCGCTATTGGCACTTTCAGCCTGCAGCGAGGAGACAAAGGAGGAAATCGCTGACGTCCTCATCATTTCTCAGGACAAAGTGGCATTTCCTAAAGAGGGAGGCGTCGCAACCATCTCGGTCGCATGCCCGTCAGAGTGGCACTCATCCGTATCCGATCAATCCTGGATCAAGACCACGGATGATGAAGACAAAGTCACCATCACTGTCTCCGCAAATGAAACAGGTGATTCCAGAAAGTCATCTGTAACACTGGAATCAGCAACGGAGAAAAAGGAAATCCTGATTTCGCAATCATGGTCAGGAGCCGTTCTATCCCTGAAAATCAATGGCCCGGAAAGCATTGAACTCGACTCCGAAGGAGACAGTTTCAAGTTTACAGTGGAGACAAATGCAGCATGGAAGGTCGAATCCAGCGCATCATGGCTGACCGCCAGCATGGACGGCTCTCTTGTCAACGTTACGGCAACGGCCAATGGCGAAACGCACCGCGATGCCACCGTCACGGTCACCGCAACTGTAGGAGACAAGTCTGAAAGCAAGGAAATCAAAATCGCACAGATTTCCCGCGAGGAAAATCCTTATTTCCAGATGCTTGGCAATTACGGACTCTACGCCGAGCGCTGGTACTATGGCGGCAACGCAGTAAATGTTCCCGGTATAGGCTCATACTGTACAATCGAGCAAAAAGAGTACGGCAAGTCATTCACTATCAAAAACCTGTTCGTGGATGGCACCGAATATGAGGCGTCTTATGACAAGGACTCCAAGAAGATGGTGCTTACGCTAGGCTCGCTTTGCATGACAAGAACCATAGAGACATCAGGAGAGACTTACTACTATTATATGGTGCAACCGAACATCACCGAAAGAAAATTCGAAACAGGCATCATCTATGGCACTGTCGGGACCGCCACAGACGGAAAGGACGAGAATTGCCAGGCTATCCTTCTGGATGGATTCGATGAAGCATACGGGTCGCTCGGACTCATCGTCAGAATCGGCGCCAGCCAGAATATGGCCATGCTCAGCGATGTGTACTATGCCGATGGCAAGATGCACTTCGTGAAAGCCGAGAAACAAACACAGGGATAATCATTTCAAGACTATAGACAATGAAAAAGATAATATTCTCCACATTGTTGGCCATCTCATTCTGCGCTTGCACCAAGGAGACGATCAACTACCAGAATCCTGTTCCGGGAGAGAACGGGGCAGAAGCGAACACCGTGCTGTCCGTCGAATCGAGAAACACTCTTTTCACGGCCCAGGATGGAACAAACGCCGACATAGCGTTCAAGAGCCTGGGAGGAAAGGTTGTAGTCAATGTCAACACGAATGCAGACTGGACCTTCGAGGTTACAGGCGACACTTTCGTCAAAGGAGAGGCGGACGAGGAAACCAGTCAGCTGACACTTTCCTGTGCAGCCAACCAGCTTGACAAAAAGCTGTCAGCCACGGTGACCATCAAAGCCGGAAACAAGACCGCCACCATCGGGGCCACACAGAATGCATACGGGACCCCGGAAATCGTCGCATCAGAGAACAATTTCCATCTTGCGGCCAAAGGTGAACTTTCAGCATCATTCGATGTAACGTCGACAGACCCGGACTGGACATTCGAGACTTCCGGATGCGAATGGATGCTCGTCACCAGAGAAGGCAACACCGTCAAGATCAGCGCCTATCAGAACGAGGAATATACCGACAGGAATGTAAGTTTCACAATCAAGGCCGGATCAGGTGAAAAGCTTGTTTCCGAAACCATCGACGTACTCCAGGACAGGGCCGCGCACATCGAATCTTCCGTCCTCACAGTTCCTGTGACACCGTTCTCCGACGATGCCAGAGAAGTGGAGATCCAGGCGAATTTCGACTGGGAGTATTCGGTTTCCGGCAACGATGACGGATGGCTGAAGGTAGAAAAGACAGACAAAGGATTCAAATTCACCCCTACCGCCAACCCGAACGCCGAAACCAGAACAGCCAAAATCACAGTAAAGACCGGAGACGGCAAGGAGAACAACGATTCCGAGGTGATAACGATTTCTCAGCCGGGAATCGACAAAGAAGCATTCATACTCGGCCTTCATGTAACGAAAGCCAACAGCACGTCGATGCTTCCTGTCGAAGGCGTGACGGACATCACTGTAGACTGGGGAGACGGCTCGGACGCCGAGAAGTTCACTGCCGACAATCCGACCCACGAATATGCCGACACCGGCTATTTCGTCGTTTCCGTGAAAGGACAGACAAGCGCATTCAGCGTAAACTCACTGTCATACGACCAGAAATACCAGATCGAGCAGATCTACAACTGGGGAAAGTTTGAACTGACCTCTATGGAATCCGCATTCGATGGATGCAGCTATCTGACAAGCATCCCTGAAGACGACATGAAAGCCTTCTCGAAAGTCACATCATTCGAGTCTGCTTTCAACAACTGCAGCGCTCTGAAGACCATCCCGGAAGGACTTCTTGCCAATGCCGCCGAAACTGAAAGCGTAAACAGCATGTTCTATTCGTGTGATTCCATCAAGGTCATTCCTGGCCAACTGTTCTTCAACTGCCCGAAACTTGCAGACGCAGGATCCGCATTCAGTTTCTGCAAGGGAGTGGAAAGCATCGACAAGGACCTCTTTTCCAAGAATCCGGAGCTCACGGATTGCAGTTCAACATTCTCAGGCATGTCCAAACTGAAATCCGTAGATAAGGATTTGTTCGCCAACAACCCTAAGATCACCACGTTGAATGCAATATTCTCCTACGATGAAGCACTTGCGACAATTCCGGCAGGAATCTTCCGTAACCAGAAAGATTGCGAGACTTTCAGAATGGCGTTCACCAACACAGGCCTGACCGAGATACCTGCCGGACTCTTCGCCAACAACTCAAAATGCGAGAACTTCCAGCAGACATTTTCGGGAACAAAAATCAAATCAATTCCGGCTGACGTATTCAAAGGATGCAGTTCTGTCGACACATTCATGTCATGTTTCAGCGGATGCAAGGAACTCCAAAGCATACCTGCCGACCTTTTCAAGAATTCAGGTTCACAAGGTGTAGTCTATGGAAAGAGAGGCAATGGAATGAGAATGGTCTTCAACGACTGCTCATCCCTGAAGGAAATCCCTGCCGGGCTTCTTGACGGCTTCACGGAAATCACGAACATAGAAAACATCTTCAATGGATGCTCCTCATTGGAAAGCATTCCTTCAGGACTGTTCAAGGATGCCACGAATGTTACCAACTTGAGCAATGCATTCAGCGGATGCACCTCTCTCAAGTCAATTCCAGCCGGTGTATTCAAGGGATTGTCAAAGCTCCGTTCATTTTCAGGCATTTTCAAGGGTTGCACCAGCATTGAGGAAATAGGCGACAACCTGCTCGAAGGCTGCGACGCATGTACCTCCATCAGCAATCTGTTCAATGGCTGCACCAAGCTCAGCAAGGTTTCCGAAAACGCTTTCGCCGGCGCGGTAAAAGTAACGGACATCAGCGGATTGTTCAGCAATTGCGCAAATCTCAAGAGCGTCCCGGAGGGTATCTTCGCCTCAATGACCGGACTGAAGACGACAAGTGACGTATTCTCTTCTTCCGGCATCGTATCTGTTCCATCCGGATTGTTCGCAAACAACACTCTGGTGACGACTTTCAAGAATGCATTCAACGGCTGCACCGCATTATCAAGCCTTCCTGGAGGTCTGTTCACGAACAACGTCTCCGTGACAAGCTTTGAAAGCGCATTCAGCGGATGCACGTCATTGACAGGTCTTCCTGACGGGCTGTTCGTCAACAACAGCAAGGTGACATCCTACAAGATGGCATTCAAGGGTTGCACGAATCTCTCATCCGTGGGCAACATCTTCGGAACAAACACCAGCAAGATCAGTCTTGAGTCTGCTTTCGAGGGATGTTCAGCTCTGAGTGCGATTCCTGCAGGATTCTTCGACGGGCTCACCGGAGCGGATTCATTCAGCAAGACTTTCAACGGATGCACAGCCCTGACGACAATACCGGAAAGGCTTTTCGCCCATAATATCAATGCAACCACCGTACTGAGTTGCTTCCAAAACTGCACGGCTCTCCAGAAAGTGCCTGCCGGCCTGTTCGGGACGACAACGAAGACAAAGACATTGACTTCAATGTTCTCCGGATGCTCGTCTCTTACCGACATAGCTGCTGACGCGTTCAGCGGCATCAATGCAAAGGCAGGAAACATGTCAAGCATATTCCAGGACTGCACCGGACTCAAGGAAGTTCCGTCCGGCCTGTTCAAGAACAACAGCAAGGTCAGCAACTACAATTACGCATTCCAGGGATGCTCAAGTTTGGAGAAAGTCGGTTCTGAAATATTCAATTGTGCGAATGGGGTCACCTCAATCAATGGCATATTCAAGGGATGCACATCCCTCAAGACATTGGGAGGCAACATTTTCCTGAATCCTGAAAAAGTAAGGTATATCAACAACCTGTTCCAGGGATGCTCTGCCCTTGAGTCTGTGAACGTAGGAATTTTCGACAACTTCAAGGCATTGACGAGCGCGACCTTCACATTCGACGGCTGCGTCGCACTGACGGGAGAGTCGCCATACACCGAAGTGAACGGCGTGAAGTACCACCTCTACGAAAGGACCTCCGAAGCGACGGCCATTACCGGATTCGCATACCTGAAGAACCTCAAGGCAATGTTTAAAGGATGCACGAAACTCACTGATTATGACAAGATTCCGGACCCATGCAAGTCTGATGAGTAATTTTCCAAACGATTAAGAATATGAAACACAATTATATCATAACAATGATTCTGGCCGCCGGTATTGCCGCCGGCTGCGTGGAGACCAAAAAGGTCGATCCCGATACTTATCAGGCTCCGCTGTACGTCCAGTCTTCCGATCCTAAGATCGTGTTCGACAAAGAAGGCGGAAAGGCTGTCATCACCATAGCGACCAACGCCGAGAGCTGGAGTTACGCGACCCGGTCGGGAGAGTGGTTCGAGGTCATTGTCGATGCTGACAGCTGCCTCTTGGTCGAGGCCAAGCCAAACAAGGGTCCGGTAAGGACCGACGATATCACGGTCACAGCTGTAAGAGGCGACGAAACCAAGGAAGTTTCGCTTACGGTCACTCAAAGAGCAGACGGAGCCACAGACCTCAGTGCTGCAGGAACCGCGAACTGCTATGTAGCCAACACAAACGGTTCGTACAAGATCCGCGCTGACATAAAAGGCAATGGAGGCAAGGACGGCAAGAGCAAATATATCGAAACTGAAGGAGTCGGAATAAAGGATGCCGCCTATGCAGAACTGCTCTGGGAAGCCAGAAATGACGGCGACCGCACAATGTCATACGAAATCATTGACGGAACCCCGGCATATGGCAACGGGTACATCTCATTCTCGACAGGAAGGAGCGAGGGAAATGCCCTCATAGCCATAAAGAATGCCAAAGGCAAAGTCCTCTGGAGCTGGCACATCTGGGTGACAGACAACGAGATTACCACCCACGACCACATCGGCCCTGAAGGCAATGTCATCGCGCAGATTATGGACCGTAATCTTGGAGCCCTCAACAACATTCCGATGGACATCAACAACAGGGGAATGCTCTATCAGATGGGCCGAAAGGATCCGTTCATTCCGTCACGCTCCCCTTACAGGGACTACAGCGGAATAACAGACTACGACAATTCCAAGGAGTATTGCAGCAACGATCCCGAATGGAACAAGCCGAATCTTGAAATCGGAAACGGAAGCGGGAAATGGGAGATTGATTCAAAGTATAAAGGAAAAGCAACATTTTCAGCGCCGGGCAATATCCCGTTCGCTTCGGAGCATCCGATGAGATTTCTCGTAGGCTATTATTCGACAAGCTATTCCTGGTACATCAACTCAAGCGACAAGGATAGTGTAGAGCCTGGGCTTTGGGGAGAGGAGAAGACCATTTTCGACCCATGCCCGGCAGGCTACAAGGTTCCTGCCAAGAACATGTGGGGCACGGCTGCCGGCGACGAAAGCATCAAGACCGGCGGAAAGCATAGCGAATATGACGAGAACGGAACCAGCAGCAAGTATTTATGGAACGTCGAGAAAGGTTGCGGACGCGTGTGGAAACAAACTGGAGATTTCTACCCTATGGTCGGAAACATCTATCCGTCAACGTATTCTCCTGAAGGAACAACTCCTTACAACTATGCCAGCGGACAGACATTCTACCTGACGAGCCAGGAAAGGGCTTATGATTCAGAGGACACAAACCAGAGTTGTGCATATCACGTAGCAGTATTCAATGGCTACTGGGCGGCATATGAAACAAGGTCACAAGTGTTCTGCGGTCAGGTAAGATGCGTGAAAGAGTAATTTTTTATAATCAATGATGAAAGACAGATTCTTAAGACTCGTTCCGCTGGCGATAATGCTGGCGGGATGCAGCGGAATCGGCGGAAATGATGACAATGGGCCTGAGTCGGCAGACGGCAGGCCTGTCATCGTATTTTCACCGGAGACAGCAATCCAAGGCGAGATAATCATAAAGATGAAGCCGGGCGCCAATGACGGGACGGCAACAAAAAGCGGAGGCGTCACCTCAGGCAACACACAGATCGACAGGGTTTTGATGGATGTCGGTTCTGTCAGTTTCGAGCGCATGTTTCCGCCTTGCGGACGATTCGAAGCAAGGACAAGAAAAGAAGGATTGGACAGGTGGTTCATCGCCAAGTACGACGAGACGATTCCTGCGAAGGAGGTGGCAGAGATGCTGTCCGGATGCGACGGCGTGGAGGTAATCGAGTATTCCCTCCCGACCGCGGCAGCTGCATATTCCAAGGCCCCGACAACCGTAGAGGAAAATTTCACCGGAACGAAGTCGTATTCATCAGCGAGGAACGTTCCGTTTCCTTTCAATGAAAGCGTCCGCTCACAAAGGATGCAGTGGCATTACAACAATACGGGCAATGTCTACGCCAACTCTACAGTCGCGGGCGCCGATGCGGACGTCTATGCAGCATGGCAGTTATGCACAGGAAATCCCGATGTCGTTGTAGCCGTGGTCGACCAAGGTGTCAAATACGACCACGAAGACTTGGCGGCGAACATGTGGACAAACAAAGGTGAAATACCGGGAAACGGAATTGATGATGACGGCAACGGCTACATCGATGATGTCAACGGTTACAATTTCACCGACAATAACGGCAATCTTACGTTCTCGTCCGAGAACATGCACGGAACGCACGTCGCAGGCACCATTGCAGCAGTGAACAACAATGGCATAGGAGTAAACGGCATTGCCGGAGGCTCAGGCAATGGTGACGGTGTCCGGATAATGTCCTGCGAGACTTTGGGAACGTCCGAATCCGGCAATTCAGGAGGTGGTCTGGGCGCCCAGGTACGCGCCATCAAATATGCCGCCGACAATGGTGCCGTAATTTGCCAGAACAGCTGGGGCTACACAGCCGGCGCCATTTCAGAGAACGACTGGACCAGAGGCAATTACTCCGCCCTTGCCGACGCCATACACTATTTCGTCAAGTACGCCGGACTGGATGAGAACGGCAATCAGGAAGGCCCTATGGCAGGAGGAATCGTAATCTTCGCGGCAGGAAACGACACTTCGGATGAAATCTGCTACCCGGCTTCCGACAAGTCGGTAATCAGCGTGGCAGCAACCTCCTGGCTCGGGACCCCATCGTATTTTACGAATTACGGCAAATGGGTAAGCATTTCCGCTCCGGGCGGTGACCTGTCACTCAACTCCACCTACGGAGGAGTATACAGCACCAGTGTTTCGGAGGACGGCGGCTCGGCCTACGAGGGAATCAACGGAACGTCAATGGCATGTCCACATGTCTCTGGAGCCTGTGCTCTTGCCGTCAGCTGGTACTACGGAACGGAAAAGAAGAAAGGACTTACATGCGAGATGCTCAAGGAAGCGCTGCTGTCGAGTGCCACCCCGGTAGATCCGTTCTGCGAAACGCCATATTTCGGAAACATGGGCGCAGGATCACTGGACACGTACCAGCTGCTCCTCGCAGTCAAGAAAGTGAAGGCGATCCCGGACGTGACAGTCGGCAACGGCAGCGAGACAAGTGTAGACCTTTCCGATTATTTCTACAAGACAGATGTGCTGACATACTCATTGACCACACAGGGGATAATCGAAATCAGCCTCAAGGACAGCATCTTGACCATCAAGGGAATATCCAAGGGCAGTACCGTTATCAGAATCACCGACGGCAACCAGTCCGTCAGAACAATAAATGTGACTGTTGAATGATTATGACTTCAAAAATGATAAAAGCAGCCGCTCTCGCGGTCGCAACATCGGTTCTATTCCTGGTTTCCGGATGCAGTTCGGAAACCAAGGATGAGATTTCCGGTGCAATGCTGAAGACACCGGAAGCCAAAGTCAGCGAGGTTACCGTATCCGGCTTCCGCATCGACTGGGCAAAAGTATATGGAGCGGAGGGCTATGCCTACTCACTTGACGGTGCGGAAGCGGATACGACCGACGCACTCTTCATCAAGTTCAATGAATTGGAGGCGTCCAATGAATATGTCGTGACAATCAAGGCCGTGCCCGGCAAGGACAGCGGTCTTTCCGAGTCCGAACCCGTGTACATCCACGTGCACACTTCAGCAGTGAGCCCTCTGGACAAGCCCGAAATCACTATCGGAAGCACATATGCCTCAAAGACAATCATCAGCTGGAGCATAATCCCCGGAGCCGTCAAATATGAGTATACGGTAGGAGACATCAAGGGATCTACAACTGAGAACAAGGTATCCCTCTCCAATCTGGAAAAGGGGAAAGAGTACACGTTCACCGTCAAGGCTGTTGCAGCAGACAACAGCGGCAGAACCCAGTCAGATGCGGCACAGGCAAATTTCAAGACAGCATCGGATGACGTGCCTCCACTGCTGATAGTTCCTGAAAATGTTCTTGCTGACGCAGTCGTTTTCAATGTCTACGCAACCCCTGACGCAACATACTACTACGATGTAGTCTCATCCTCGACACTTATGCAATATGACGAGGCAACGGTGATCGGGCGCTACAAGAATGCGATTGTCGAATATGCCAAGAGCAAGGGCATCAGCATCCGGCTCGCCATGGCTTCCGTCCTCAAGGTCGGCACGAACACCCTGAGCGTTTCCAGACTGACTTCACAGATGAGCTACGACATCATTGCTTTCGGAATGGACTATGACGGCAATGTCACGACCGGTCTCTTCACGAAACGGGTCACCACGACGGCAACAGGCTGGTCCGCCGGCCCTAACTACGGAGGAGCAGACTGGTTCCGACAGAACTTCTTCATCACCAATTCTTATCTCGGCATAACCGGCTACGGATGGACCAACTCCGTGTGGACGACATGGAAAGGCAGTGATGTGCAGAGCATCCGCTACAGGCTCCTTCCTACCAGCACATTCAACAAGGTCTTCAGCGACCCTTATGACAAGGAAGCAGTCAAGACATTCCTGAAGGACACGTCATACAGTTACGCAGTCAAGCCGAACTATCTGGAGCTTGTGAATTCATCCAACGGATACAATTCGGTGACGCCGTGCAACCCGGGCGTCTCATACACGATGTCCGCCCTTGCCACCTCCGCAGCCGGAGCAGAAGAACTGACCGTAAACTCTATTACGACAAAGACGACAAGCGAGGCCTACACATGGTTCTCGATAGCCGCTCTGGTCAACGAGAAATATGGTCCGACATCCAGCAAAATGGCATGCGTCCTCAAGGGTGTAGGCATAGAATCAGGAAAACTGGTAATCGTCAAGACATCTGTTCTGGCTGATGTTCCGGAATCATCCTACCCTGCCCTGATCGCCGACAAAGGCACAGAATTAAAGGAGTCTTACTTGGAATACATCAACGGAAACGGCCTTGCACTTGTCGTAGATGTAGAACCTAAGACATCCTATACCGTAATGGCGACTGTCGTCAACAAGGCAGGAGACAAGATCACCAAGCACGCCTCAGTGACGACCACAGCGGAAGCAGGGACAAAGTCTGCAAGAGCAAGGAACTCCGTGGTTTTCAGAAATCTCGCCGAGAAGGCAGAAGCAAGCCCGGTCGGTCTGAGGCTTGACGGAGTGGAGTCGATTCCAGTCATGGATACACCAACAGCTGCAGACGACCTATGGACCATAATCCACAACATTAACATACTCGGAACAAATCATGAAAAATAGCATAATGAGAATATTGACCGCAGTTCTGACGGCCTGTCTCTGCGTTCCGGCTGCACAAGCCCAGGACATCAGCGTAAAAGGAAAAGTCACGGACAGCGGCAATGCTCCTCTGGTAGGAGTCGGTGTCTTCATAGAGGGGACAGCGACAGGTACTGTCACAGGTGCTGACGGAACATGGTCGATCCCGGACATTCCTTCGGACGCCACCCTCACATTCTCAAGCATCGGCTATGTGACCCAAAAAGTACACGTGGCCGGGAAGTCCGTAATCGATGTGATTCTTCAGGAGGATATCATCGAAGATGAACTGGGAGAGGTCATGGTCGTCGCATACGGAACCGCAAAGAAAAGCAGCTTCACCGGATCGGCATCTGTCGTAAAAGGCGACGAACTCCAAAAGAGGGTTACAGGAAACATCACCAAATCCATTGAGGGAACGGTGGCCGGACTGCAGGTCACATCCGGCGGCGGACAACCTGGTGAGGGCGCATCAATCATGATTCGAGGAATCGGATCAGTGAATGCGGTCTCCACACCTCTGTACGTAGTGGACGGAATTCCTTACGACGGCTCTTTAAGCGCCATCAACCCGGCTGACATAGAGTCTCTTACCGTCCTGAAAGACGCATCGGCAGGCGCATTGTACGGAGCGAGGGGCGCAAACGGAGTAATTGTCATCACTACCAAGAAGGGCAGCGGAGAACGTTCCGTTGTCAGTTACAAGGGCAGCGCAGGCATTGCATCCCGGTCTCTCAAACGCTACGATCTCGTCGGAATGAACGACTTCATCGAATTGACCTACGAGTCCCTCAGGAACAGCGCCAAATACAGTACGGGAATGGATTTCGAGGGTGCCAGCGCCTACGCTGCCGCCAATCTCGGCCAGACCATCGGTGGACTGAAGAATCCAGAATACTACAACCCATACAAGAATTACACGTGGGAAACCCTAGTCGACCAAAGCACCGGCAAGATAAAAGATGACGCCGCAGCTGCATGGAACGAAAACTGGATGGATGAAATCAGCAACAACGCCGCCCTCCGGACAGAGCATATCATCTCTGTCAACGGAGCGACCGAAAAGATCAATTATCTCGTTTCAATGGGCTACTACAAGGAGAACGGCATACTCCGGAACACTGACTTCAACCGCTATACGGGAAGGGTCAATGTGGACTCACAGGCCAATTCATGGATAAAGATCGGCATGAGCGCCAACTACTCGCACACAAAGGCAGACTACCAGAACTTCTCTGGTGCTTCCGTATCAAACGTCTGGTACACGGCACAGTTCATGGCTCCGGTATATCCTGTCTACCTGAAGGACATGGATGGAAACAATGTCCTGGACCAGGATGGAAACCTTCAGTATGAATATGGTGACGAAGATGACAACGGTTATGCAAACCGTCCTACAGCCCAAGGGTTCAACTCCAAGGCCGAGCTCTACAACAACAAGGCCTATTACTACCGCAACACATTGTCTGCGAGATCTTACCTCACGTTAGGTACGACAAATAAAGACGCTCTTCTCTACGGATTGAGACTGACCGCCAATCTCGGAACAGATTTCAATGATTACCAGCGTACTCTCACCAACGACAAGTACCACGGCAATGCAGCCGACCAGGGAGGCCGGTTGAGCAAGACCAACACCAGGACCCTCAGCTATACTTTCAACCAGATCGTGAACTACGACCGCTCGTTTTCCGAGCACGACATCAAGGTCCTGTTGGGTCACGAGTACTATCGCTACAGATTCAACTACGCGCAGGGTGAAAAGACAGGCATCATGGACGGAATCGATGAACTTGACCCGGCAGTGACGACTTCCGGCAATTCCAGCTACTCGAACAACTATGCCATCGAGTCCTGGTTCACCAGGCTGAACTACGGGTTCAAGGATCGCTACTACTTCGACGCCAGCTGGCGTACCGACGGTTCTTCAAGATTCTACAAGACAGGCCGTTGGGGCAATTTCTGGTCAGTCGGTGCATCCTGGAGGCTGTCACAGGAAAAGTTCATGGAAGGTTCTTCTTCCTGGCTCAACAACCTGACCGTAAAGGCTTCCTATGGCGTACAAGGCAACGACAACATCGGAACCTACTACGCATGGCAGGGCCTTTACGACTACACCTGGGCAAACGGAAGCGAGGCTGGAGCATTCGCATCCAAGCTTGAAAACAAGGCTATAACATGGGAAAAGAACGGTAACCTCAACGCAGGAATCGAAGCTTCCCTCTTCGGAGGAAAACTAACTTTCAGCGCCGAGTATTACAACCGGCACACCAGAGACATGCTTCTGGCAAATCCTCTCGCCATTTCGACCGGATTTACCAGCTATGATGCCAATGTCGGTTCAATGAGGAACCAGGGATTCGAGTTTTCCGGAAGAGTGAACATTATCGACAAACCTGACTTCAGATGGGATGCCACCGTGATGGCTTCGCTGAACCGCAACAAGGTCACCAGCCTCACATCGTCCCAAGATTTCATCAGTTCCGGTGCATCAGTAATCGAAGTCGGCAAACCTATCTACACTTTCTACCTTTCCAAGACAGCTGGAGTCGATCCTGCCACAGGAAAGCAGCTCTACTATGCATATTGGAAGAGAGGCGTGGACGAGACCGGAGCCATAAGCAATGTCAAATGCGATGAATATGTCACGGACAACGTCTCGCTCGCATCACTCAGCAAGTACTATATGGGCAGCCGCGAGCCTGCCGTGTCAGGAAGCCTGGGGTCAAGTTTCACCATCTTCAAGAACATCGATTTTTCCTTCCTGACCACCTGGTCAATCGGAGGAAAAGTTTATGACGGCCTGTATTCCGGCACAATGAATGTCCAGTATGCCGGCAACAACTGGCACAAGAATGTCCTGCGCAGATGGCAGAAGCCCGGAGATGTCACGGACGTCCCGATGGTCGAGATCGGAGGGTCTTCACCAGCGAACGACTCTGCGCTCATCAATGCCTCGTACTTCGCCTTCAAGAACATCACGTTAGGCTATACGTTCCCCAAGAAGTGGCTTTCAAAAATAGAAGTCAGCGCCCTGAGGCTCTTCGTCACAGCAGACAACATCATGATGTTCAATCACCTGGACGGAATGGACCCTCAGTATAACTTTACCGGAAGCGTGTCGTATTCCTACGCACCGTCAAGAGCAATCGTCGCCGGAATAGACATTCAATTCTAAGGAGGATATTCAATGAAAAAGAAACTATATATTCTTGCAGTTCTCTCCATTGCGGCAATTTCCTGCAACAAAGACATGCTTGAATTCAATCCGACAGATTCAGGCTCGGGAGAAGAGCTTATGAAGGACGCGTCCACCGCCATCTCCTCGATCAACGGCATCTACAGGTCAATGTGGACAGCCGGCTGGTCAACCACAGGCAACGCCCACCAATGCTTCGGCATCTCCGCCTATAATATCTCCCAAGAGGCGATGGGCGATGACTTCATCATGCAGTCCCAGGGAAACGGATGGTTCTGGTACGACCACGTATACAATGTCAAGAACCAATATGCATCTTCCGCATTCAGGTCATACGACGTATGGTATGCCAACTACAAGTGGATAGCCAACGCCAACAGCGTCATAGCGGCCAAGGAGACGATGGGAGGCAGTTCAGCTGACGTGTCATACGTAGTGGGACAGGCCTATGCCATCAGGGCACTCTCCTACCTCAACCTCGCCACCTGGTTCGCCAGGGCACCTTACAACCCTATGACGGACAAATACAGGTGGAGCGATCCCGGAGTTCCTGTCTATACGGAACCTACAAACATAGGTACCACAGGAAAGCCCAGGGAAAATCTTGAAGTCGTCTACAAACAGATCGACTCGGACATCGATTCCGCCATCGTACGTCTGACAAATGGTGCCGCAGCCGCCATGAACAAGGGAAACAAGTCTCACATCAACAAATATGTCGCATTGGGCATCAAGTCCCGCGTCTGCCTGGCAGAAGGAAACTGGGAAGGAGCCTACAAGGCTGCATCTGAAGTCATTGACAAGGGCGCTTACGAAATCGGAGGCGAGAACGAACTCATGGGCGGCATGAATTCCATCAACTACGGCAACGTAATGTGGGGAGCCAGAATCGAGACCTCGGAACAGTCCGGAGCCTACGCAGGATTCTTCACACACATGGACAATGTAGACGGTGCATATGCGAAGTCTGCTCCCAAACTGATCAACAAGCAGCTCTACAATCACATCAGTTCAGGCGACATCCGTCTCGGATGGTGGGACCCTACGGACAAGGAATCACCTTACATCTCCAAGAAATTCGCGTTCTCCAACGTACAATCCTGGCTAGGAGACTACATTTACATGAGAGTCGAGGAAATGTACTTTACGGCGGCAGAAGCAGCCCTGAGGCTTGGCAATCAAGATGAGGCACGCGACCTGATGAACAAGGTCATGGCCAAGAGGAATCCGAAGTACAACGCCTACAACTATTCCGGGACTCATCTTGGAGCTACCACGACGACATGGACAGGTTCTTTACTGGAGAACATACTGATCCAGAGGAGAGTGGAACTTTGGGGTGAATACGGACGCATCTTCGACGTACGCCGCACCGGCCAGGGAATCGACCGGCGGAGCGAAGACGGATTCGCCGAGGAATGTATCGCGACAATGAAAAGAAACGGAATTGACCTCACAAGGGCAGACACCTACGATTGGGTGCTGACCATCCCGAAGGATGAGTTGGATGCAAACCCGAACATAAACGAAGAAGATCAGAACCCTTGATAGAAATATTGACAATGAAATACATAAATATATTTTCAATCATTCTGGCCACCTCCCTGTTCACTGCAGGCTGCAGCAAAGAACAGGAAGGCAGCATTTACAGACCGGGCACGGACGATGCCAAGGAAATCCACTTCATCCAGTCATCCCTGACCAAGGAGTTCCCTCAAGGCAGCAAGTCCGGCACCTTGGAGATAGAGATTGCCCGACCTGACAACAAAGGCGAACTGTCAGTCAGTCTCCGGAAAAGAGGAGAGGACGAAGGTGCATTCAGCATTCCCGAAACCGTTACTCTGCCCGACGGCAGTTATGCGGTCTCAATTCCCGTGGAAGTCGACCTGAGTGAGCTCCTTGCCGGATCATCCCTGAGCGCAACGATATTGATAAGCGACCGTCAGGAAGAAACCGGAACAGGGAGCGCCTACGTCACGCAGTTTTCAGACAAGATAAATCTGTCCGTATCTTTCGCACTCGACTGGGAGCCGTACTTGAGAACTGACGAAAGCGGGAACAAGGTGCAGCAGACAGCCACCTACACATACAACGCGTTTTACACCGGACACGCAAGCGGATTGAAAGTGGAAAAGGCCGTAGGCGCCAACATCTTCAAAGTCAATGACTGGGCCAGCGGAGTGTCTTTCAAGTTCATTCTCAATGAAGACAACACGTGCACAGTGCCGGCGCAGTCGATAGGCTATTACAATTCAAATTACAATGAATATGTAAAGGTGTCCGACATGGCCGAGTACACAGGCAACAAATCCGCATACAGCTCATATCCATGCACTTACGACGGCAAGGGCAATTTCTCGTTCTACCTGATTTATTTCGTCTCTTCCGGCTATTTCGCCAAAGGCACCGAAACCCTGGCATTCGACGGCAACGAAGACAAGACGCCGGTAGTGGAGATTTCATTCGACGGCATAGAGACGACCGATACGGGATTCAAGGCTCCGAGACTGTCTTTCAGCAAAAATGAATATACCAAGTTCTACAAGGCAACGATAGTAAGCGGGGACATAACCGGAGACGCTGCCAAACAGGAAGAGGTAAGAAAGGCATTGGAAGCGGGCAACAAGCCAGGAAGTGCTCCTGTAGTGACATTGTACGAAGACAATTCCGACATCTGGAATGTGGGATCCGGCAATTGTACGGCAGTCGCATTGGCATACGACTCCACCTCGACCGCCATGTCTCTCTACATGAAGAGGTTCACATGTGACCCTGACGGACGCTACACGCCGAAAGTCAACAAGTTCGAATGGAAAAACGACAAGACCAACGTACTCTATTCCCCGTATACGACGTTGTTCTGGAACATGCAGGCCGACAATGTCGCTTCTCTCAAATACCTGTGCATGAGAACAGATTTTCTTGATTACATGGTCAAGAACCTGAATAAAAGTGCAGAGGAACTTGCTTGGGAAAAAGGCAACGAAGTCAATGAGGAGTTCCTCCAGAAACTAGTGAGCGATGACGGCTTCGCAACCGCATTCAACACATTGAAGCAAGGCACAAGCTATACTCTCTGCATCTGTCTGGTCAATGAATTCGGGGACAGGGTATTCGTCACAAAGACTGCCGAGACCCAAGGCTATGTCGCATCCGATTTCGACAAGAACAAGAATCTTCAGGACTTCATCGGAGCATTCAAGGCAACGGCTACCGTCGACAATACAAGCGGTTCTTCCTCTGCAGATGAATCATTCCGCATCGACATATACAGTTTGGGAGGCAACGACGTAATGATCAGCGGATTGTCCAACATCAGCGATTTCACGCCAGAAATCAAGGGCTACTACGACCCGGACAGTCATTCAATCATCATAGAGCCTCAACAGCTGGGACGTTACAAGAACTACTATGTCACACTCGGCCTTTCTGACGGACTGTCCATCTACTGGGGCGGCAACAGCATAGCACTGGGATTCATCGACGGAGTTATAAGAATGACGCCGAGCCCTTACTCAGATGCGGCAATCAGCAGCTATCAATTCCTGCTGTTCACATCCGAGAAAGCGACCGGAGATTCCTATGCAAAGCAAAGCATCGGTTCGAAATCGTATTCAAATCTTTGTCTGGAACCATTCGACATTTAATTGATTTTGAGATAATTTTTCTACCTTTGGTCATGAAATATAAAACAAACCGACAAAGATGAAAGAATTTTTGAAAATGACATTGGCCGTGCTGTGCGGCCTGTTCATCATGGGAATTTTGAGTTCCGTCATGTTTTTCAGCTGTGCGGGAGCATTGGCGTCACTTGGAAGCAGCACACCTGTAATGCCGCGTTCAGGCGTCCTGAACATGGACCTCGGAAAGGTGGTGATGACCGAGCAGACACAGGAAATGAACCCGATGGCTGTAATCCAGGGAGACGAAACCACATCTATAGGACTTTGGGATGCAGTACAGTCCATCAAAGCCGCTGCAGCTGACCCTTCGGTACAATATATCTACCTCCGGCCGGAAGGATTCGGCGCAAGCATCGCCCAGGTAGAGGAACTCCGCCAGGCAATCGCCGAGTTCAGGAAAAGCGGCAAGGCAGTGGTGGCATACCTCGAAAATCCGACTACCGGAGCATACTACCTCGCAACGGCTGCCGACAAGATCTATATGGGCAGCTACTGCGGAGGAACCAGCATGATGACAGGCGTCGGCACCCAGATGTTCTTCCTGAAGGACCTCCTCGACAAGTTCGGCGTCAATGTCCAGCTCATCCGCCACGGCAAATACAAATCTGCCGGAGAGATGTATATAAAGAACAAGCCTAGCGACGAGAACATGGAGCAGAACCAGGAGATGATAAACTCCATCTGGACCAATCTCGCTGAAGTCATCTGCGAAAGCAGGGATATCACAAGGGAGAAACTTGACAGCCTGATAGATAACCTCTGCCTCTGCACTCCGCAGGACTTCCTGAAATATTCGCTTGTAGATGAACTGCTTACGAAAGAAGAGCTTAAAGAAAAGCTGGCATCGCTGGCTGTAAAAGACAGTTTCAAGGAAGTCCAGATGATTCCGTTCAAGGATTATGTGACAGTTCTCACGACCACCCCTTCCGCAGCCAAGAACAAGATTGCCATCATCTTCGCTGAAGGCGAAATCGTGGACGGAAAAGACAAACAGGCAGTAGCTGGAGACCGTTTCGCATCAATCATTGCCGATGTACGTGCAGACTCGTCTGTAAAAGCAGTGGTCCTCCGTGTGGCATCGCCTGGCGGAAGCGTACTCGCATCCGAGAAGATAAGGAACGAAATCGACCTGCTCCGCAAGGAGAAACCGGTCATTGCATCTTATGGAAGTTACGCTGCATCAGGCGGTTACTGGATTTCCAACAGCTGCGACAAGATTTACTCCGACCCGTCCACATTGACCGGCTCCATCGGAGTATTCAGCATGATTCCGGATCTCAGCAAGACAGCGAAAGACATCTTGAAGGTCAATGTCACCTCGGTAGGGTCAAGCCGCCACAGCGACATGTTCTCCCTCATCAGACCGCTTGACGCACAGGAAGTTGCATACATGCAGAAATCCGTCAATGACATTTATGACGCATTCCTCGCCAATGTTTCTGAAGGACGCGGCATGAGCACGGAAGAGATTGACAAGATCGCACAGGGACGTGTCTGGACAGGTGCGGATGCATTGAAAATCGGACTCGTGGATGAAATCGGTTCGCTCTATGACGCAGTATCTTACGCCGCAGGCACACAGGGAGACGGCGACCTTGCTGACTGGAGCATAGCATGTTATCCCAAGCCACAGACTCTTCTCGAAATGATAATGGAGTCGCTTTCAGGCACATCCAGCGTGATGGCAGGAACACCGTTCGCACCGGTAGAGAAAGCCTACAAGGACTGGAACTGGAATTCCTCCGAAAGAATTTACGCGAGGATGCCTTATATAATGGATGTCAGATAAATCGTAATCAATTCGGAAGTCCCGGATGTCGCTTTGACCGCCTCATCCACACGACAATAGAATCTGCCGGAAGCATAGCCGCAAACCGCTGCGACATGTTCTCCGGCAGTATTTTTTCCGTCAATGCCGGGGCACACGATCACTACCGCCTCATCCTTCTCATCCACATTCAGTTTCATATCTGAAAAGATATCGCTCAGCTTCTTCTTGCCGCCGGTGCCGATAGGCCGCATCCAATCACCTGAATTCCAGCCTCTTATAAGGAAAGGGAATTTCAATTTCTCCGCATCGGCAGCCAATACGGATGACGCTGCAAGACGACGTGCCACGGCAGAAGCATCACCCTCCGCAGACCTCAACGACACCTTAAGCCGGCAATTCCGGAAAGAATACAACGACTCCCCTTCCACCGTCATACAAACCTCACTCTCAACCACTTGCGGCAGTCCTGAAATTCGTCCGCGCCTACCGCCGATATCCGATTTCTTGACAATGAAGAAGTCACCTGCCGTCAATATCCTATAGCCCTGGGCAATGAATTCCTTTCCGGAAAATGTCCCGTCACTGTTCAGAAGCGACATGACAGGGTCCAATGTCGCCGACCGGAACCCGAACGGTTCCAGCAGACGGTAAAGTACATATTCCCAATGAGTTTCTTTTCTGAGAGCGGAAACATTGACCCTCAGGCACTCCCCCGCCTCGGGCATTGCGCACACACGCGGTTTGGCAGCATTGAAATAATCCTCGGCGATAGCATTTTCCTGGGCGAAAGCCCGCATCTCGCGCCCGAAGGTCTTGAGGAACGAAGGATTCAGACTCTCGAACACGGGGAACACCAAGTGCCTGATTTTGTTGCGCTTATATATGGTCTCGGCATTGGTCCGGTCGTCATGGTACTCCGCATGGCATTCATTGACGAAGGCATTGATCCGGTCGCGCGAGAAAGCCAGAAGCGGGCGTACCAGACGGACACCCTCAAGGCTCTGCTGCGACACCGGGACATTGAACACCGGCTTCATGCCCGTAATGCCGCGCAGCCCCGTTCCGCGAAGGAGGTTCAGCATGAGCGTCTCGGCATTGTCATTCGCGTTATGTGCCACAGACACAGCATAATAGCCATGTTTCAGACAGAGCGAGGCGAACCAGTCATAACGCAGTTCGCGCGCCGCCATCTCGATGCTCTGCGAGTGCTCCGACGCGTACCGCTCCGTATCGAAATCCACTGAATGGAACGCGACGCCATGGGATGCCGCCCAGCAGCGTACAAGTTCCGCGTCAGCATCACTTTCCTCGCCGCGCAAATGGAAATTGCAATGCGCTACCGCAATGTTGCCCTTCCAGCTGCTATGCGCGAACAGCTCCGCCATGCAGATGGAGTCGGCCCCACCGCTTACAGCAAGAAGGGCTGTTTCCCCTTCAGGAATCAGCCCCACCAAAATCTTGTCAAATTCTTTCTGCATGCCTAGCGTTTTCTGGATGCAATCGTATATGAGAATCCGAATGCCAAAGACTCCTTGAACTGCACTGCCTTGCGTCCGTCAGGATATTTTTTCAATGTCTTGTCGGTCTTGACCATCACCTTGTCATCATATATGAGGTTGGTAGTCACCGTCAATGAGAAATATTTGGCGATTTTCCAGTCGAACCTGTTATCCCAGTTCACACGCAAATTCTGAGGATTGTCCAGATAATCGGAGAAGAGCACGAGCTGCGAGGTGTACTTGAAATTGTCATTGATCTGCAGCTTGCCATCAATCTTGATCTGGGCACCGAACTCGAATCTGGCGGTACGGTAAGCATCTCCGCTGGACTTTCCGGCCACGAACGCGTCATACTCATCCTTGTCTTTCCCTGCAAGTGCGGCAATGTCCGCTGCGCTCATGCCGTCGAACTTGTCATACTTCTTCTTGAGCTCCATTCCGTATGACTTCCTGAGGGTCTCGTCAGTAACGACCACGAAACCGCCGGTAAGAGGGGCGATGTTCACGGTCAGCCATTTGGTCGGGACCCAGTCAATACCGATTGCGATGTTCGTGTAGGCCGGAGATATGAATCCGGATTTCACTTTGCGACTGGCTTTCCAGTCGCTCTTTCCCGGCTCCCAATCATCCGGAGCGGTATCCGGCTTGGTCGGGATAGGATAATTGTAGCTGTTGGAGAACTGCGACTTGAAGTTGAACTGAGCTGAATAGTTCAATGTCTTGGCGGCCTTGTAACCGAACTTGCCCTCATAGTACATACGGTCATCGCTCTTCTGTATGAACGGCTTGTCCTCGGAATAGAGGAAACCGTAGTCCAGCTGGAGACGGTTGTTGAAGAACAGCTCGTCCTTCTTGTAATTCGCATTGGCATCAATGAATGACTTGAGTGTCACACTGTTATATCCGCCGGCAGCCCAGTTGGTAAGGTTCGTCTGTCCGAAGTCGATCTTCGTAAGAAGGGAATTCGTCCAGTATCTCGGCTTAGGTACCTTGACTTCAGCTACAGGCGCCCCGGCAATGGCCATGGCAGCCTCTTCCGCAGCCTTCTGAGCGTCCGTGACATCCTGTGCGGACACGGAGGCCACGGCAAGCAAAAATACTGATGCGCTGATGATGATTCTCTTCATAAGCAATTAACTAATACGCAATTGCGAATACAACCCTCTCATGAGAAGGCTTTCCGGAGTAGATATCCACGCCCTCTTCCTTGCAGACGTAGCTGTCCACAGGAATACATCTGATGGTAGCCTTGGTCTCGTCCTTGATCTTCTGCTCGGTCTCGGCAGTGCCGTCCCAATGGCAGAGCAGGAACTTGCCCTGGGTGATCTTCTCCTTGAATTCCTCCCAAGAATCGCATTTCTCGACTCTTGTCTCCCTGAATGACAATGCTTTCTTATATATATTGTCCTGAATGTCGACCAGAAGGTCCTCAATATATTTGTCAATGCCTTCGAGCGAAACGGTGTTCTTTTCGAGGGTATCACGACGGTGAACCTCCACGGTATCATTCTGAAGGTCACGCGCACCGATTGCCAATCTGACAGGCACGCCCTTGAGTTCCCATTCAGCGAACTTGAAGCCAGGCCTGAGAGTGTCACGGTCGTCAATCTTGACAGAATGTCCGGCAGCCTCAAGCGCAGACTTGATCTGGTTCATCTTCCCAATGATGGCATCATGGTCCTCGGCCGTCTTGTAGATAGGGACCATAACCACCTCAATAGGAGCAAGTGCCGGAGGGAGGACGAGTCCGTTGTCATCGCCGTGTGCCATGATGAGCGCACCCATCAGACGTGTGGACACGCCCCATGAAGTAGCCCAAACATACTGCTGCTGACCTTCATTGTCAGTATATTTCACGTCGAAAGACTTGGCGAAATTCTGTCCGAGGAAATGCGAAGTACCTGACTGCAAAGCCTTTCCGTCCTGCATCATTGCCTCGATGGTAAGGGTATCGAGAGCTCCGGCGAAACGCTCGTTAGGGCTCTTGTGTCCTACGATTACAGGAAGCGCCATATAGTTGCGGGCGAAATCGGCATAGACGTGTACCATCTTGACTGCCTCTTCCTGAGCCTCCTGAGATGTAGCGTGAGCCGTATGGCCCTCCTGCCACAGGAACTCGGCGGTCCTGAGGAACAGACGGGTACGCATCTCCCATCTTACGACATTGGCCCACTGGTTGCACATGATAGGAAGGTCTCTCCAGGACTTGATCCAGTTCTTGTACGTGCTCCAGATAATGGTCTCGGAAGTCGGTCTTACGATGAGTTCTTCCTCAAGTTTAGATGACGGATCCACCACGACGCCGTTGCCGTCAGGATCGTTCATGAGGCGGTGGTGGGTAACCACTGCACACTCTTTGGCGAATCCTGCCACATGCTCCGCCTCACGGCTGAAGAATGACTTGGGGATAAAAAGAGGAAAATATGCATTCACTGCACCTGTCTCTTTGAATTTAGCGTCGAGGATATGCTGCATTTTCTCCCATATTGCATATCCGTAAGGTTTGATGACCATACATCCCCTGACCGGAGACTGTTCTGCAAGGTCTGCCTTGACTACCAGGTCGTTATACCACTGAGAGTAGTTCTCTGACCTTTTGGTTATCTGATCTGCCATCGTAAAAAAAATATTTTCCGGAGTATGCCAAGATACTGCCGTTCAAGGTTTTATCTGTTCATTTGCGGTGCATGGCCACCGTCTCTTCTATTGTTTTTTAGCGATATTATTGCTAATCTTGCAATAATGTACGCGCTTGCGCATTTAATGAATGGCAGGTATGAAAATTGCAACTGCCCGTAAAATGCGCTTAAGCGCAGGCACAAAGATACAAACTTTATATTAATATTAATAGGAGGTCCGATTATGAAAACGAACATTATGACTCTAGCCGGGGCGCTGATGATATTGGCATCTTGCGGCTCCGCGTCACAGTATGCGTCCTCACAAGAATTTCAGGACGGATTCTACAGCAGACCTGCCGAAACCGAAACCAGGGCGGCTGTCCAAGCTTCCCGTTCCAAGGTCAATGATCTTGTAAAAGAAACTGAAAGTTCTCAGCTCTTCCTCAAAGCAGGACAGACTGATACGCTGTTTGTTCCGGAGAACATGTCCACGACATTGAAATTCAACAAACAGGACAATGCGACTACCGTCACGGTGACGAACTCGCCGTCATATTCATTGTACCCGGACGGGTATGCCGACGGTTTTGCGGCCGGGTTCGCATCTTCTTATTGGCCGGGATCATACTGGCGCTACCCTTACTACAGTTCCTGGTACTGGGGTGCAAATCCATGGTATTACTCCGGAATCTGGTGGGACAGATGGTATTGGAGCGACCCGTGGTACAGTTCATGGTACTGGAACGCCCCATGGTATTGGGGACGCCCGGGATATTATTGGTCATGGTATTATGACCCGTGGTATCATGATCCTTGGTACCACCATCATCACCATCATCATTGGTGCGGCGACTATTATTACGGCCATGGCGGAAGGGACGTGTATTGGGGCGACAGAGGTTCGACCACCGGCAACCGCCGCGGCGACGTCATGGGCGTGACTTCTTCCAATGTCAGGAGAAATACAGGCACGATGACTTCGTCAGGCGTAAGACGCACGTCCGGCACGGCAACGGCATCAGCTTCAGGCACGAGGGCCAATGCTTCCACGCTGTCACCGGTCCGCAGGGTATCGGCAGCAAACACCGCATCGGCACGCCCGACGACATCGCGTCCGACAGCGTCCAACAGCGGTTCCGGCAATGTCGTAAGACGTAGCGGTTCTTCTTCCGGCGGATATGATTCCACGACCTCATCTTCAAGCAATTACAGGCCGTCAGGAAGCACTGTCAGGACCAACGGAAATACCGTCAGGACGAACAGCGGTTCCGTAAGTTCGAACGGCAGTTCCGTCAGAACAAGCGGCAGCTCTTTCGGCAGAACGGAGGGCAGCACCATAAACAGGACGGCAGGCGGCACTGTTTACCGCAGACCGGCCTCAAGCCAGTCATCATCAAGCAGTTCAAGCTCATCATACCGCAGCAGTTCTTCAAGCAATTCATACGGCAGCGGCAGTTCGTACAGGAGCTCAGGCAGTTCTTACAGAAGCTCAGGCAGTTCCTCCTCTTCTTACAGGAGTTCTTCAAGCAGTTCTTCCTCTTCGTATAGAAGCTCCGGCAGCAGTTCCTCTTACAGGAGCAGCGGGTCATCATACGGCGGAGGCAGTTCTTACAGAAGTTCCGGTGGCAGCTACTCCGGAGGCGGAGTTTCACGTTCTTCCGGCGGAAGTTCCGGCGGAGCAGTCAGGAGACATTAATGGAAACATTAACTATGATAAATATGAAAAAACAGACGATAGCAATTCTTCTGCTCGCGGCATTTGCTGCTGACGCGGGAGCACAGACAGTCGCAGATGCATTGAGATTCAGCGACAACAACTATTACGGCACGGCGCGAAGCATCTCGATGGGAAACGCCTTCACGGCACTCGGCGGCGACCTCGGTTCGATTTCATTGAACCCGGCAGGCTCCGCAGTTAACGACTTTTCCCAGGCGACATTGACACCGAACATCAGCATCATATCTTCCTCCGCGAAGTACAATGCGATGCCGTCCATTGCGGACATGTTCGGACCGGCGACCAAAAACAACACCGCACGTTTCACGATGCCTAATGTCGGTACCATCATCAACATGAACACCGGCAACAAGATAGGCCTGAAGAGCATATCTTTCGGAATCGTGGCCAATGCTACCGCCAATTATCTTGACGACGTGGCGGCAAGCGGAAGGAACACATCCACGACCTACGCAGGATATCTGGCAGCCAATGCCGCCGGCATCAATTCCGCAAGCATCAATGACAATGCATATTACAACACTGACATTCCTTGGCAGACCATTGTCGGCTGGAAGTCAATGCTGATATCGAACTACAACAGCAACAACGGAGATTACATCGGCGTCACCGAAAAGGCCACCGACATGGGTTCGGGAAAGTATGACATCTCACTCCCTGACGCCATCGACCAGAGATACGGTCGCAGATCACATGGAAACAAATATGACATCGTATTCAACATCGGAGCCAACATTTCCGACAGGTTCTTCGTGGGAGCGAACCTCGGGGTGACCTCGATCGACTACTCCATGAACCAGTATTTCAAGGAGTTCGCAGTGAACCCTGACAGTTTCCAGATCGACATGGCAGACAATGCAGGCAATGTCCAGACAACATATTTCAACCAGCTCAGGTCCAGGTATTCATACGATGCCGACGGAGCGGGAGTCTATGCCAAGTTCGGATTCATTGCCGTGCCTGTACAGGGACTCCGCGTAGGTGCAGCCATCCAGACTCCTACCGCGAACTTCATCACGGAGCATTGGCAGCTTGCGGGCGAGACATATTATATGAGCAGTAATTTCGATGCCAGCGCACAGTCTCCGAGAGGCGAATACAAATACAAGTTCGTTTCACCATACAGGGTCAATGTCGGAGTCGCATATACCTTCGGTTCGTTGGGAGTGGTCAGTGCCGATTACGAGCTCTGCGACTACAGCACGATGAAATTCTCGGAGACCGAGACCAATGACAATTCAGCATTTGAAGCTGTCAACGGCGACATCAAGAACTTCGCCGGAGCGGCCCACATGCTAAGGCTCGGAGCTGAACTCAAAGTTCTTCCGTCATTTGCCGTCAGGGCAGGTTACAACATCTCCACAAGTGGCGAGAGATACTTCGAAAACGACGTGAAGAAGACTCCGAAGGCTTACAGGACAGCGATTTCCGGAGGTCTCGGATACAGTTCCAAGGGTTCGTTCTTCTGCGATCTCGCAGTAAGAGGCACCAAGTTCCCGTACGAATACATCTATCCGTATGACACTTACATCAAAGACGCATTGTCCCCTGAAATCCAGTACAGAAAGAGGATTTGGGATGTGGTAATGACCTTCGGCTGGAGATTCTAGAGATTCTTCAGATTCTTCAGATAGGAAATGGAGTCCCGGACCTTCATTGAAAAGAAGATCCATGATGGACAAATCAGAGATAAAGCCATGCTTCAGGGAAAAGACCTGCCAGTATGGCTTTTTCAATTTCAGGTCCTCAAGAATGGTATTCGGACGTTTCGGATGGATTATTCCCCGGTAATCCCTGCCGTAAATGCCGGAATCGCGGGCCGTGAATTCTTCCGTGAATTTCAGCTCGGCGGCAATCCCCGTCTTCTTCAGGAAGAAGCGGAGCAGGTCAATGTTCAGGTCAAACAGATATTCATGTCGCTTTTCCAGAATGGCAAAAAGTTCGTCACGATAATAGTCGAACCAGGCGGAAGATTCGTAGGCGGAAATGATGGCCCGTTCCATCCTCAGCAGCCAAGGCTTCGACCAGTCAATCCTCAACTTCCTGACAGGCAGCGCATAAGTTCCGTTTTCATGCACGATGGGAACAGACAATGCTTCTACACCTCCTGCCGCATAGATGCGGCACCTGTTGCGATATGACTGTTTCTGATAATTCTCACAGGCTTCAATATAGACCTCCGAAGGTATATAAGAGTTTACCCTGCCGGTGGACAGGGTAAACTCTTCAGCTATCGCCGCGAAATAAGACACGGGCGGGAAAAATGCCATTTCCAGCAGCATCTAGTCGATATCTCCTTTTTCGTTGCTTGAATTGGCCTTTACGATACCGCGTTTCGATGAACGGATGAAGTTCAGGATTGTAGCCTTCTCTTCTGAATCAGGGAAACCAGCCTCGACCTTGGCACAGCCGTCAGTGATATTGTAACCCTGGAAATAGATGGTATCGTAGATATCCTTGATGTTTCTTACAGTCTCAGCCGAGAATCCTCTTCTGCGGAGTCCGACGATGTTCACACCTGCATAGCAGATAGGATCACGTCCGCAAAGTGCGTATGGTGGAATGTCCTTATTGATCTTGGACATGCCGCCGATCATCGCATGACAACCTACTCTGGTAAACTGGTGAGCCTTCGCGCCGCCGCCGATGATAGCCCAGTCATCAACCTCGGTTTCACCGGCAATGCCGACGTAACTTACAAGGATACAATGACTTCCTACCTGGCAGTCGTGAGCGATATGCACGTATGACATGATCAATGTGTTGCTTCCGACCTTGGTAACGCCCTTTCCGCTGGCCTTGGTACCACGGTTGATGGTAACGCACTCACGGATAGTCACATTGTCGCCGATTTCCACGTATGTCACCTCGCCGTCGAATTTAAGGTCCTGAGGGACAGCACCTACTACAGCTCCTGGGAACACTTCGCAGTTCTTGCCCATCTTCACATAAGGATAAATGACTGCGTGTGGATAAATCTTGCAGCCGTCACCGATCTCTACATCATCATCAATGAATGCGTATGGGCCGATTTCGATATTGTCTCCCAGAATAGCCTTCGGGCTGACAGTCGCCAATGGATGAATCTTGTTCATAGTAATTATTTCATTTTAGCCAGGAGGGCACGCACTGCCTTCGCTGTATTTGTATTAATGGTATGTCCCGGTTTGAATGCAGTTACCTTGGCATTCAGATATCCGCCGGCAAGTCTCATGTCGCCGATCATATCCAGAAGCTTATGTCTTCCGCATTCGTTAGGGAAATGAAGTTTCAGATTGCTGAGATAGCCGCTTTCGCTTACGCCGAGTTTAGGCTGGTTGAAAAGTGTCGCCATCCTGTCGAGCTGTTCATCAGTGACAGGGTGCTCCACGATTACGATGGCATTGTCCACGTCACCGCCCTTTACCAGATTGTTGGCGAAGAGGAACTCGACCTCGTGGAAGAAAACGAAAGTGCGGCAAGGGCCGATTTCATTTGCGTAATCCTTGGTCAGGTCCCACGCGGCGCTCTGGACGCCAAGTACATGGGAATTGAAATCTACTGTAATGTCGTAGGAAGGAGCATCGGCAGGAGTCACTTTCACCCATGAACCGGTCTTCTCATCCTTGATTTCGACCTCGTCCGGAACAGTGATGTAAACTCTCTCGGCATTCTGCTCTGCCAGACCGGCCTCGGAGAAGGCCTTCACATAAGGGAGCGCGCTACCGTCCAGAATAGGGACTTCGACATTGTCCAGTTCGACAACAGCATTGTCAATGCCCATTCCGGTCAATGCCGACATTATATGTTCGATAGTAGAGACCGAAATTTCGCCTTCCGATATCGTCGTGCTGCGGGCCGTATTGGACACATTTTCCGCAAGGGCTTTCACAAAAGCCTCTGTGCCGACATCTTTCCGAAGGAATACGATTCCTGTATTTTCCGGAGCCGGCTTCACTGTCATCTCTGCAATGCGGCCGGTATGAAGACCTTTGCCATGGAACTGGCAAGCGCTATTGAGTGTATGCTGCTTCATCGTTTTTATCACAAAATTTTCTTATAGTCTGCAAATATATGTATTTTTCAGCGACTTGACCAAATTTCGGATTATTCCTTGCCCTGCTGCTTGAAAACAGCGTAGCTCCTCATATAGTTCTTGATAGGGATTGCAGGTGAACCGAGGAGTACTTCTCCGGATTTCCTGATGCTGCCGATGACGCCTGCCTGTGCACCGATGGTGGTATTGTCCGGAATCACGATATGTCCCGCGATACCTACCTGACCGCCGATGATGCAGTTCTTTCCGATCTTGGCAGAACCGGCGATACCGCATTGCGCAGCCATTACGGTATTGTCACCGATGACGACATTGTGCGCAATCTGGCAGAGGTTGTCGATCTTCACGCCTTTTCCGATGATGGTCGACTCCATTTCGGACTTGTCGATGGTGGTTCCGGCGCCGATTTCGACATTGTCACCGATGATGACATTGCCCAAGTGCTCGATTTTCTCCCAGGTACCGTCAGGCTGGGGTGCGTTTCCGAAACCGTCGGATCCGATGACTGCATTGGAATGGATGATCACGTTGTCACCTATTATCATTCCCGGATAGATGCACACGCCAGGATAGATGATGCAATGGGAACCTATCTTGGTATTGTCACCGACATATACGTTTTCGTAGATTTTCGTATAGTCGCCGACTACGGCATGATGGCCTACGTATGAGTGGCTGCCGAGGTAGACTTTTTTTCCGAATTTGGTGGTCAGGAACCATGATGAACGGAATCCGCGATGCCTGCGGTCGGTCCTTTTCTGTGTGGCTACATATTTCAGGAGCTCTGCAACGGCAGTGTATGCATCTGCCACCCTGATCATCGTGCACGAAACAGGCTGCTTAGGCTCGAACGTATTGTTCACCAGAAGGATACTGGCCTTGCAGGTATATACATAATGTTCATATTTCGGGTTTGCGAAGAAGCACAACTGTCCTTCCTTGCCATGCTCGATTTTAGCAAATGATGTAACCTTTACCTCAGGGTCGCCGTCTACGGTTCCCTTCAGCACTTTCGCCAGCTGTTTGGCTGTAAATTCCATAGTACCAAGTATTTTATTTTACCCCGCCGGAAGCGGAATTATTAAACTCTTTGTGCAAATGTAACACTTTTTTTCCATTTACGGAAATTTTAAGTATCTTTGCAAGGTGAGTTGAGATAGGGGACGAGCGCGTCTCCTGTCTTTTTTTATAAGAGCGTACACATTTATGGAAAAAACATTGATATATCAGACGATGGCCGGTCCGGTGGAAGAGCGCGGATGTTTCATCACTGATATCACGGTCAGTCCTGACAATGACATTGTCATAGCCATTGAATCGGAAGAAGGGACTGTGGTGATGGACGACTGCGTGGCGGTGAACGATGCTTTCCTGGCAGCATTCGACCAGGACAAGGAAGATTATTCATTGACCGTGACTTCAGCAGGGCTCGACCAGCCTTTCAAGATCGTGAAACAGTATGTAAAGGCTGTCGGGACGAAGGTCGTCGTGAAGACCAGGGACGGAAGGAAGATCACCGGAAAGATGGAGAGCGCGGATGAAAACGGATTTACCGTTTCGTACGAGGTGAAGGAAGCCGTTCCGGGAAAGAAGAAAAAGGAACTGGTACGCCACGAAGAGACTTTCGCCTACGGTGATGTCAATTCCGTAATGCCGCACATTGATTTCGAATAATATAATAAAAGTACAATATATGGATTCAGAAAAAATCGACCTCAAAACCGCGTTTGCGCTTTTCAAGGACGAAAAGCATATTGACCGCCCGGTAATGATGGGTGTGCTCAAGGATGTTTTCATGACACAGCTTACCAAGACTTTCGGCTCGGCTGACAACTTCGACGTCATCATCAATGTCGACAAGGGAGACTGCGAGATCTACCAGAACCTGGAGGTCGTGGAGAATGTGGAGAACCCCAACACCCAGATTTCTCTGGAAGAGGTCAACAAGAACGGCGACGACTACGAACTCGGCGAGACATTTACCAGAAAGGTGGAGCTCAAAGATTTCGGAAGACGTGGAATCCTCAATATCCGCCAGAATCTTCAGGGAAGAATCATGGATATAGAGAAAGCCAACCTCTATAACAAATACACGGACAAGATCGGCGAGATCTTCACCGGTGAAGTTTACCAAACATGGTCCAAGGAGGTGCTTATCCTCGATGAGGACGGCAACGAGCTCAGACTGCCCAAGAACGAGCAGATTCCGGGCGAGCATTTCAAAAAGAACGACACCGTCCGCGCCATCATCAAGAGCGTGGAGATGAAGAACAACACCACTCCTTACATTGTCCTTTCCAGAACTTCCGACGAGTTCCTCAAGAAGCTTTTCGAGCAGGAGGTTCCGGAGATTTTCGACGGACTCATCACTATCAAGAAGGTAGTCCGCATCCCTGGCGAGAGAGCGAAGGTGGCCGTAGAGTCTTATGACGACAGAATCGATCCTATCGGAGCTTGTATCGGTGTGAAGGGTTCCAGAATCATCGGCATCGTACGTGAGCTCAGGAACGAGAACATCGACGTTCTCCAGTGGACAAGCAACACCCAGCTTCTCATCCAGAGGGCGCTTAATCCTGCGAAGATTTCTTCCATCGACATGGGCACTGACGAGAATGACAAGATCAAGGTGTTCATGCTGCCTGACGAAGTCAAGAAAGGTATCGGCAAAGGCGGCTGCAACATCAAGCTTGCAGGCATGCTCGTAGGACGCGAGATCGAGGTTTGGAGAGAGATGCCTAAGGAAGACGGAGAGGAAGAGGGCGACGATGAGGATGTATTGCTCAGCGAGTTCAACAATGAGATCGACCCTTGGGTCATCGAGAGACTCCAGTCAATCGGTTGTGATACCGCGAAGAGCGTATTGGCACTGGATCCTGCGGACATCGCCAAGAGGGCTGACCTTGAGGACGAGACTGTAGAGGAGGTTGTCAACATTCTCCGTGCTGAATTCGAAGAAGAGTAGAAGAAGAGTAGAAGAGTAGAAGAAGCTGAATTTATAAATTTTAAAGGGGTTTTTATGGCAGAAATCAGACTGAACAAGCTAACAAGACAATTTAACGTGGGACTTCAGACATTGGTGGATTTCCTGAACGGGAAGGGCGCCAATGTGGAGATGAATCCTAACGCGAAAGTATCTGACGAGTATATTCCAGATCTGGAGAAGGCTTTCGGCGGCGACGCCAAGGCCAAGGAGGATTCGGAGCGCGTGCAGATCAAGATAAAGGAAATCATTGAGAAAGGCATCAAGAAGAAAGAAGATGATGATGAGGAGCCGGCTAGCGGCACCGTCATCATCCGTGGCGCCGGCAACAGCTCATTCGCGAAAGCGGAAGAGGCTGAGGCACCTGCCGAGGAAATGAAGGCAGAGCCTGAGGTAAAGCCGGAAGAGGAGGCAGTTCCAGCCAAAGTTGCTGAGCCTGAGGCAGTTCCAGAGCAGAAACCAGAACCAACGCCTGAACCGGAACCTGTACAGGAGCCTGAGCCTGTCATGAAAGAGGAGATTAAAGTGGAGGAGAAACCTGTCATCGAAGAGAAACCGGTGGCAGAGCCGGAGCCTGCAGCACCTGTTGCTGCGACATTGGCCGTAACGGAAGAAAAGCCTGAGAAACCATCCGTTCCAACCCCTGCGGAGGAGGCTCATTCCGGACAGGCCAAGAAATCCGACATCAAGAAAAGCGACAGGGCACCTAAGGAGTTCAATCCTAAGGCGGACAAGGCCAAGCTGAAAGCAGAGCACAAGTTGCAGAAAGCGGCTTCAAGTTCTGACGAAGAGGACACGCCTGCAAGCACCGGCGGCCTGAAGATTGTCGGCAAGGTGGATTTGTCCCAGTTCGAGCCTAAGAAGAACAAGAAGAGAGAGCGCATTGCCAAGGGCGGAAGCCAGAAGGTCGATGTGAACAAGATTGACAATGACGACAACCGCAAGGACGGCAACAAGAAGAACCGTCAGGGCGGAAACAATGGCCAGAACAACGGCCAGAACGGAAAGAAAGATTTCCGTCAGGGCGGAAACAACGGCGGCCAGCAGCAGGGCGGTGGAAAGAACCGTCGCAAGGACCGTAACAATGACCGCTTCAAGCCGGCAATGACAGAAGCCGAGCAGGAGGAAATGCAGAAGGAAATCCAGAAACAGGTCAAGGAGACCTACGCAAGGATGAACGACAGCAAGTCCAAGAACAACTTCGGCGCAAAACACAGAAAGGAGAAGAGGGAGCTCGCATCCCAGAAACTTCAGGAGGAGATGGCTCAGGAGGCAGCAGAGAAGAAGATTCTCAAGGTTACCGAGTTCGTGACCGTCAATGATCTCGCCACCCTCATGAACAATACTCCTGTGAACAAGGTCATCGAGGCATGTTTCAGCCTGGGTCTCATGGTGTCAATCAACCAGAGGCTTGACGCAGAGGCACTTGTACTCGTGGCAGAGGAGTTCGGATACAAGGTGGAGTTCGTCACTGCCGACATCCAGAACGAAATCAACCAGGAAACCGACGAGCCGGAGAACGAGGCTGACCTCGTGACAAGGCCGCCTATCATCACGGTGATGGGACACGTCGACCATGGCAAGACTTCGCTCCTCGACTATATCAGACAGACCAATGTGATCGCCGGTGAGGCCGGAGGTATCACACAGCACATAGGTGCATACAACGTGGTACTCCACGACGGAAGGAAGATTACCTTCCTCGATACTCCTGGTCATGAGGCATTTACAGCGATGCGTGCCCGTGGTGCACAGCTTACCGACCTTGCGATCATCATCATTGCGGCTGACGATGCCGTGATGCCACAGACAGTGGAGGCCATCAACCACGCACAGGCTGCCGGAGTCCCTATGGTATTTGCCATCAACAAGATAGACAAGCCTGGCGCACAGCCGGAGAAGATCCGTCAGCAGCTGGCTCAGATGAATATCCTTGTGGAGGACTGGGGCGGAAAATACCAGTGCCAGGAAATTTCCGCAAAGAAGGGTCTCAACGTGGACAAGCTTCTGGAGAAGGTGCTCCTGGAAACTGACCTCATGGACCTGAAGGCAAATCCTAAGAGGCTTGGTGTAGGTACAGTAATCGAGTCCTCTCTCGACAAGGGCCGCGGATATCTCGCGACAATCCTTGTCCAGGACGGAACGGTCCACACGGGAGACATGATGCTCAGCGGCTGCTACTACGGACGTGTAAAGGCCATGTTCAATGAGCGTGGACAGAAAGTCGAGACGGCAGGACCTTCAACTCCTGTTTCAATTCTCGGTCTGAACGGTGCTCCTAGCGCCGGTGACAAGTTCAACATCATGAACGACGAGAAAGAGGCCAAGGCCATCGCCAACAAACGTGAGCAGCTCATCCGTATCCAGGGCATCAAGACCCAGAAACACATGACATTGGAGGAAATCGGACGTCGTATCGCCATCGGCAACTTCAAGGAGCTGAACATCATCGTCAAGGGAGACGTGGACGGTTCAGTGGAGGCTCTGTCAGACTCACTTATCAAGCTCTCTACAGAGGAGGTTCGTGTCAATGTAATCCACAAGTCAGTGGGTGCAATTTCCGAGTCCGACGTCATGCTGGCTACCGCATCCGATGCGATCATCATCGGTTTCCAGGTACGTCCTTCAGCTGACGCAAGAAACCTCGCAGAGAAAGAGGGCATCGAAATCCGTCTCTACTCCATCATCTATGATGCCATCAATGAGGTTACTGACGGTATCGAGGGTATGCTCGAACCGGAGAAGAAGGAAGAAGTCACAGCTACCGCAGAGGTCAAGCAGACATTCCACATTTCCAAGGTCGGCACCATCGCAGGATGTCTCATCAAGGACGGCAAGATGCAGGCCAAGAGCAAGGTCCGTCTTATCCGCGACGGCATCGTAGTCTACACCGGAGAACTTTCCTCACTCAAACGCGGCAAGGATGACGCCAAGGAGGTTATCGCCGGCATGGAGTGCGGTATCGGAATTGACAAATACAATGATGTCAAACCTGGTGATGTCATCGAGGCATTCCAGATTGTCGAGATCAAAAGGACGCTGTAACGCTTCCACATAATTTGAAAACCGCCTGGTGTAAGATGTTACATCAGGCGGTTTTTTATTCTACGTGTTTGAGTGTGACATCGCTAATGGGAGAGGAAAAGCTCTGGGGCTATTTCAAGCGCTTAAACTGAACAAGTTGGCAGGAGTCAATGGTTTTCATTGTCCATGTTATGCACTGATTATCATACTATTAGAAGCAATAATCAGAACAGATTGCCATGCCAACTCCCATGTTTTTTCATGAGACTTGGCATAGGCTCGTTAGTACAACTCATTGATACATTGCCATTTAGCCAAAAATCAAGCTGCCAACTTGTTCGGAAATAGGGGCGTTTTCATGGACGAAATGTTATAAACTATCTTCCGGAACATACTCCAGGATGTCGCCGGGTTGGCAGTCGAGGGCACGGCAGAGGGCTTCCAGGGTGGAAAAGCGCACTGCCTTCGCCTTGCCTGTTTTCAGAATGGAAAGATTCGTGGCGGAGATACCGACTTTTTCAGCCAGTTCTCCGCTCGACATCTTTCTGCGGGCCAGCATTACATCTATGTTGACTGTAATCGGCATAATCGTTATTCAGTAGCCTCCCCTTCTGTCTTGGCCGGCTGTTCCTCCGCGCCCTTGAGATAACTTGGAAGATTCATGCCTGCCATCTTGAACAGCTCGTCAAGCGGCGGAACAGACTGCATCATACCGGAAATGAAATTGGCAGTAGACGTCTTGCCGTCACCCTTGCCGTTGCCGTCCCAAACGGTAACCTTGTCAATCTTGATACCTTTGACAGCCTCGACCTGAGTCTTGACAAGTTCAGGAAGCTTGTCCGCGATAAGCATGAGCACAGCCTTCTGCGCATCACCCTCGGCAGCACCGACAAGCCTCTGGAAACCCTCAGCCTGCTTGGTAAGAATCTCCTCGATACCCTTCGCCTGGGCAGCCATTTTCGCATAAATTGCATCAGCCTCACCCTGAGCCGTCCTGCGCAATTTTTCAGCCTCCGCCTCAGCGTCAATGATGGCCTTCTCCTTTTCAATCTGTGCAGGTACGACAATGTTTGCCTGCTGGGTAGCCTGTTCCCTGGCAGCACGCGCAAGTTCGGCATTCTGTTCAGCCTTATATGCCTCCTCCATCGCCTTCGCAGCCTGGACCTTCTCGGCAGCGATCGCAATTCTTGCAGCCTCTGCCTCCTTTTCTCGCCTGATGGCATCGGAATTGGCAATCGCAATTTTAGAATTGTTCTCACCTTCGACCGCCTTGGCATTGGCATCCGCAGTGGAAATTCTGGTATCGCGGACAGTCTCGGCAATGCGGATATCCTTGTCCCTATCTGCCTCGGCCTTACCGATTTCACCGAAACGGTTCTGCTCGGCGACACTCTTCTTGGCATCATTGATCGCTTTGGCCGCAGCCTCCTTTCCGAGAGCCTCGATGTAGCCGGACTCGTCACGGATATCGGTGACATTCACATTGATAAGCTTCAGACCGATCTTGCGGAGCTCCGCCTCGACATTGGTACTGACATTGGCGAGGAACTTGTCGCGGTCGGAGTTGATTTCCTCGATGTCCATGGTCGCGATGACGAGCCTGAGCTGTCCGAAAAGGATATCGGTGGCGATGTTCTGGATATTCTCGATGGTGAGTCCGAGGAGACGCTCTGCCGCATTGGTCATATTCTCGGGCTCCGTGGAGATACCGACGGTGAAGCGGCATGGCACGTCAACACGGATATTCTGCTTGCTGAGCGCATTGGTAAGGTTGCATTCGATGGAAATCGGGGTAAGATCCAGGAACGAATAGCTCTGGAAAACAGGCCAGATGAAAGCGGCACCGCCGTGAATACACTTGGCAGACGACGACCCGCCGTTCTTGTTTCTCCTTGTCTTTCCGTAAATTACGAGAATCTTGTCTGAAGGACAACGCTTATAGCGGTTAAGTATTGCGGCCAATGTGACTATGAGCACGACCACCGCAATCGCAATGATGATAATTATTTCCATATCACAATGTATTAGGTGTTATTAAATAATCAGCGACTCCAGCGGTTCCACGAGCAAGGTACTGGAATCTATCACTTCCACCACCTTGATCTGTGCACCGGTAGCGATTGTGTCACAATCAGTTACCGCATCGTATTCGCGTACGGATTCATTGATGACAATCTGCACTTTTCCCGTTCCCTTTCTCTCTCCGGGAATCGTCAGATAGACTTTTCCATGGCATCCGACCGCGGATTTATAGACATCTATATTACCCGACTGCTGCATCCCGGCCAGCCACTTGAACATCAGCATGACGACGGTGACGAGGACCGCGCCGACGAAAAACGCCAGCAGCAGGACCAATGCCTCCGAACGGAATTTCCCGTGCATCAATATCGCCGTCCAGCTGAATCCGAGGAAGAAATTCACCAAGTTCCTGAATGTGAACAGGTTCATCGAAGGATCGCCGACGAAATCGGGATTCATGTCCATCCCGCCTCCGAGATCAGTGTCAATGACGCCGCCCAAATCCGTATCAGAGTCGACTCCGACAAATGTGAGTATACTCTGAATAATAAAGGTCAATGACGTAGCTATGGCGATGCACCATAGAATTTTCATGAACAAGTCCAGTGAAGTCCACCATTCAGTAATCATAGCAAATATTTTTTCGGGGCAATGTCCCAGGTTGTTTCCGCTAATATAAAAATATTTTTACGAATAACGATAAATTTTCTTCAAAATTCGTAAAGATTTTACATTTTCGGAGTTTTTTTTACGCGCCCGGTCGGTGGTGGGGCTTCCACGAAACTGGGAAATTGTCGGCGGGACGCGGCCACGCCCTATTTCTGGAAGCATTGATTTTCAATGAGTTATAAAATGCAGCGTGGAAACGCAGACTTTTTTTGGCCGCGTTTCCACGCTCTTGCGAAAATGGTATTTGATTATCAATAAGTTACGAAATCAAGCGTGGCCGCATCCCGCCAGGACCGGCTGCATAGTCATCCGGAAATTATCGCGTAAGCGAGCCGACATTGTCCGTGAATATGGCTTCGCGGTCATCAGGGCCGACGGTGGAGAAGGCGACATTGTCCAGGACGACCTCGCCGACATTGCGGAAATACGCTCCGTAGGACGGGAAATACGGCCATTGGTCGAAAGGCATTGAGGCTATTTTCGCGCCCAGACCCGGCTCCGGAATACCGATGAATGAGAATGACGAGTTCCGGATGGTCACCTTGTCGGTTGTCGCGCTCCCCCAGCTTTTCACTGACAATGCCATGCGACAGTTGGTGGCACGGTAAGCGTCTATCGTGACGTCGGTGCAATGATTGTCATCCTGCAATGTCATGCAGAAAGGCGACAGCACATTTTCCGCGGTACAGTCCTTAATATAAATGCATGATAATGTGCCAGGCGCATCTCCCCATCCGCCCGGCTCGAAAATCATGGCATGGAGCATGTCGCCGCCTTTGTCTGACGTGGTGCGGTGCGGGGAACGGCCGGGGCCGACGAATGTGCAGCCGGAAACAAGGACATTTTCAGACGGCATGATCATACGGAGTCCGTTGCAGGAAGAATTGAACCGGCACCTGTCGATCACCATGTCATGCCAATATCCACCGGCCATGCTGTCATCGCCGGTAGAAAAATCGCACTCACTGACATTGACATTATCCCCTCCTCTGATGTGGATGCCGTCCCAGCCGCCGGTAATCCGGAGGCCATCGAATTGACTGTCAGTCAGTTCGTAGCCGAGAATTGCGTAATTCGAGGAATTGTCAATGCTGATTCCCGACATCTTGAAACCGGACGTTTCAGCGACAAGCACAGTGTGCGGCCCGCGCATTCCCTCTTCGCCGAGAGGATTGCCAATGCTGCCGCCGTCAATTCTGCCGGACCCGGTAATGGACGCTCCGTCAGCACGATAAGCTATGACAAGGGCCTGTGACCATATAGTATCGGAAACGCAGTTCTGATTTGCCGTACCCACGCCGGTATCGTATCGGGACATATCCTTGTCGGTGATGTAATGACCGTACGAAGCCAGATCCGGATTCGCCAAAATCGCCGCACCGTCTTCCAATTTCAGTTCCACGCCGGCTTTCAGATAAATGGTACCGCTCATGAATCCGCCTGCCGGAACGATGACCGTGCCGCCGCCAGCGCGATTGCAACTGTCAATGGCAGCATTGATTATCAATGCATTGTCGAACCCGGAATCGGTTTTCGCGCCCAAATCGGTAATTTTCAATGACAGGCTACGGGAGCATGCGGTCAATGCCAGGAACGTGGCCAATATTGCGGAAAGATGTCTCATGAAATTTGAATTTTTAACGTTTGTCCAACGAAAAAGGCGTTTCAAAACTTCCGTTTCAAAACGCCCTTCGGTTGAGATACCACGACTCGAACGTGGACTAAGTGAACCAAAATCACTTGTGCTGCCATTACACCATACCTCAATTCATCTCGGCAAAGATAGGATTAATTTCCCTTTCCGCCAAAAGTATTTCGCTCCAGACGCGTAAAATCTACATAACGCGCTGTGATAATGCCATTTTTGTCGACACGGATGATATACGGAAGTGAAGTCAAATCAAATGAATCCAGCAAGGCTTCCTCGGGCTGCATCTTCACGAAAAGTACACGCATTTTCCTGTCGGCCGACATGAGCCGCTCCGCAGAAGCGATATTATCCTGACATGAACTGCATTCCTCGTCATAGAACATGATATAGGTATCGCGTCTGAGTCGTGAAAGCCGCCAGGTCTTCTGACGGCGCTGTTTCCACATGCCGTTTTCCGCAGAACGTCCATGCGCCTGCACGCCACTCACCTCCACGTCAGGCACCGGGCTTCCCGGCATTGCCCTGGACAGGAGATCAGACATCGTCCTTGCGTATCCTATGATTTTCAGCGAATCGGACGGAGTGTCCCAGACATCCGGCCTGGACAGTATGTATTTATCAGTCAAATACTTGCACGCCTCCTTATAATAGCCTTCAGGCATTATCGAAAGATAATAGAACAAGTCTCCGACAGCCTCCTTGAAGGCGGAAGGACTCGCGGCTGTACGTGCGGCAATCCGGTCAGAAACGCCATTTATGTCCGCGGTGCTGATATCCTCGCCGAAAGAAGCGAAAATATCGCCCAACTTTTTCATTGATTCTGGTGAGCCATACTCATAATCATCTGAAGAATAGATGTTCTGCAGCATTGCACCGAGAGCGGGCACATCCAGGCGACGGCCTAGAACAGCATTGTCCTTACCTATCAGGAACATCTGCGGGGTCTTGAGCACGCCGTATTTCCTCTGGAAGTCGGAGGACAGTTCAGGGTCCCAGAAATGACGGACATTGCCCTGCGGCGAACTGACTTCGAGCCGGGCATCGCGGTATTTTTCCCACGCAAGACTGTCCGAACCGACATAGACGGCATCGACGTCGAGCGGATAGCTGACGGCATTGAGCCAGGTCCTCAACATTACAGTCTGGACCAGGCAGTCAGGGCATCCCGTATCATAGAAATACAAGACGGAATAACGTTTCGACGGTTGAGCGAAAAGATAGGTTTCCAAGCCTTTGTCATCCGTCATCACAAGTTCCGGCGCCGTCTCCCCCACCAGCGACTGACGATTGAAATCCGCAAAGATTCGGGCGTTCATCAGGTCAATGTCGTTCTTCATGCGGATCTTCCCGGTGAAGAACCAGTTGTCGGCAATGTCAATGGCTACGGCCTCGACTCCCATCACCGCAGATTTCACATAGCTGGCGTACAGATACAACGCAACATGCTGGCGTACAAGGGAATCCGTACAGCTGGAAATGAGGAACGAGCATTCTTCCTTCTGCGCCTCGACATCCAGCGGTTCTATTGCCTTCACATATCCGGCCAGCCTCGCATCCAAAGCATTGAACACGGCCGTATCCGCTTCCTGCGCCCGTGCGGGCAGAAGGAGCGAAAGCGCTAAAAACGCCGATAAAGCTATATGTTTCAATGCATTGAACATCTTATTTGGCCTCCGGTAGAACGACTCCTTCCGGGAGGAAGAGCGATGTGTCGCCGTGATGTTTCAGTATGTCGCGCACCGCGGATGACGAAATATGCGCAAACTCCTGAGCTGTAGGGATTATGATGGTCTCGACATCGGGTGCAAGGCGGCGGTTCGCATCAGCGATGGAGCGCTCCGTCTCGAAATCTATCATATTGCGGACTCCACGCACGATGTGGTGTATTCCAAGTTCATGGCAAGTGTCGATTGTCAAATTGTCATATTTTATGATGCTGACGCCCTCCAGGCCCTCGACAGCTTGACTTATGATGGCAATGCGCTGATCCATGTTGAAGAAGCCGCGCTTGTCCTGGTTGATGCCGACAGCTACGACGACTTCGTCGAACATTGTCAATGCCCTTTTAAGAATATTCAGATGTCCCGCTGTAAAAGGATCGAAGGATCCCGGAAACAATGCTTTTGTTTTCATTACACTAATAATAAACTGTTTCGCAAATATACGAGTTGTCGTGCACGCCTGCTACAACTGCCAGTCAATGGGAGTTTTCCCTTCCGACTGGAGGATTTCATTGGTCTTGGAGAAATGCCTGCAGCCGAAGAATGCGCCGCGAGCCAGAGGAGATGGGTGCGCCGCTTCCAGAACGAAATGCCTGGATGTATCAATGAGCGCCTTCTTGCTGCGCGCGAAATTTCCCCACAAAAGGAAGACCACACCTTCGCAATGCTCTGATATATAGCTTATGACAGCGTCCGTAAACTGTTGCCAGCCGATGGCGCTATGCGACGTAGGCTCCCCAGCGCGAACTGTCAGGACGGCATTCAGAAGCAGCACTCCCTGGTCCGCCCATTTTCGCAAATCCGGGTTGCCGCTCATCCGGACACCCAAGTCGCTTTCGATCTCCTTGAAGATATTTTTCAATGAAGGAGGCGCAGGGATACCGGCAGGAACGGAAAAGGACAAGCCCATGGCCTGTCCATAGCCATGATACGGGTCCTGACCCAATATCACGACTTTCACCTTGTCTACCGGAGTGAGTTCGAATGCCTTGAAAATATCTTTCCCCGGAGGAAAAACCTGACGTCCTTCAGCCTTTTCCTTGTGAAGATATTGCACCAGGGAAGCGAAATACGGTTTATCGAACTCGCTCTGCAATGCTTCTTTCCAGCTTTCTTCTATCTGAACATTCATTTCTGGAACACGAATCTTAGTACATCGTCAATGGTCTTGACATACTCGAACGTAAGACCTTCGATATATTTTTCATTGATATCCTCGATATCCTTCCTGTTGTCTTCAGAGATGACAATAGCGGTGACGCCGGCCCTTTTCGCGGCGAGGATCTTCTCCTTGATGCCGCCGACTGGAAGCACACGGCCCCTCAACGTCGTCTCGCCCGTCATGGCAATACCTTTTCTTACAGGCTCGTTTCTAAGTGCGGAAAGCATTGAACATACGAGAGTTATGCCGGCAGACGGACCGTCTTTAGGGGTCGCGCCCTCAGGGACATGCACATGGATGTCGTGAGCGTCGAATTCCTTGGAATCCATCTTCGCGAGTTCAGGATGCGCCTTGATATATTGGTACGCAATCGTGGCGGACTCCTTCATGACATTGCCGAGATTTCCGGTCATTGTCAGCTGGCCCTTACCTGCGCTCACCGAACTCTCGACGAACAGGATTTCTCCGCCCATCTGGGTCCACGCCAGACCGGTAACGACGCCGACTCCCTCATTTCCGCTCTGCTTGTCATGGAAGGCGGTAGGAAGACCGAGGTATTCCTTCAAGTGCTCCTTCTTGATGACGGACGGGAACGCCTGGTCCAAGGCAATCTTCTTCGCCGTCACGCGCGCAATCTTCGCAATCTGCTTCTCCAGACCACGCACGCCGGACTCATGCGTGTACTGGTCAATGATTTCGGCCAATGCACTTTTATCAATGCGGAGTTCCTTCTTGCCGATTCCGTGCTCTTCAAGTTCGCGAGGCAGGAGGAATTTCTTGGCGATTTCCATCTTCTCTTCCGCAAGATAGCCGGTGACATTGATAAGTTCCATTCGGTCCAGAAGTGCCGGCTGAATGGTGGAAATGTCATTGGCAGTCGTGATGAACAGGACATGGGACAAGTCATAGTCCACGTCAAGATAGTTATCATGGAATGTCACATTCTGCTCAGGGTCAAGTACTTCCAGCAATGCAGAAGACGGGTCGCCCTTGAAGTCGCTGCTGAGCTTGTCGATTTCATCGAGCACCATCACAGGATTGGAAGTGCCCGCCCTGGAAATGCCGTTCAGAATCCTGCCAGGCAATGCGCCGATATATGTCTTCCGGTGTCCACGGATTTCAGCCTCGTCGTGCATGCCGCCGAGGGCGATACGCACGTATTTCCTGCCGATAGCCTTGGCAATGGACTTGCCGAGACTCGTCTTGCCGACTCCCGGAGGACCGTAGAGACAGAGGATAGGTGATTTCATATCCCCGCGCAATTTCAGAACTGCAAGATATTCAATGATTCTCTCCTTTACCTTCTCCAGTCCGTAATGGTCGTCATCCAGCACCTTCTGAGCATGCTTCAAGTCCAGATTATCCTTGGAAAGATGATTCCAAGGGAGTTCAAGCATGAACTTGATATAATTATATTGTATGCTGTAATCCGGAGATGACGGATTGTATTTCTCAAGTTTGGCAATTTCCTTCTCGAAAATCTCCTTTGCGGAATCCGGCCAGTCTTTCTTCGACGCTTCGGCACGCAGTTTTTCTATCTCCTCATCATCGTCCATACCAAGTTCTTCCTGAATTGTACGAAGCTGGTTGTTAAGATAATACTCCCTCTGCTGCTGGTCGATTTCGTTCTTCACCTTGGAGTTGATTTCCTGTTTGATCTTCAGGAGTTCAACCTGTGTGTCAAGAACATTGAGCAACTTCATTGCCCTGACTTTAAGGTCCTCATATTTAAGGAGTTCGACCTTGTCGAAGAAGTTTTCGACGTCGATGGTCGTGGCGATGAAATTCACCAGGAAATTGAAATCCTCGATGGACTTGACGGCATTGGCAGCCTCCTTGGGCGCGAACGACGACGACTTGATGATGGCGGACGCCTTTTCTTTCAGCGAATCTGCAATCACCTTGATCTCAGGGTCTTCCGGGTTCGCCTCGAACTCTTCCAGATACCTCACGTGAGCACGCAGATACGGCTCCGAAGCGACGACATCCTCTATTTCGAATCTTTTAAGTCCCTGAAGCACAGCCGATATCGTACCATCAGGCATTTCGAATGTCTTGATGATGCGGGCTACCGTACCGAACGGAAACAAGTCGTCCAGAGCCGGATCCTCCACGCTGACGTCATTCTGCGGAACGGCGCCGATCAGCGAATTCGACTTATGGGCATCTTCTATGAGTTTTATGGATTTGTCGCGGCCGATGGTGATCGGGAAAATCGAGCCCGGAAAAATGACAGCATTTCTCAATGCCAGCAACGGCAATGTGTCAGGCATGGCGATGTCTTCCGTCTGTGACGGTATCTCTCCACTCATGACAGGAATAATGCTGACTTCTGCCCCGGCGGGCGAAAACATATCCGAATATTTGTCAATCATACACTTATATTATAAATCATCACTACTACACCCTACTGCCAATTTGGCATTGACAGCAGTATTTGTTTCACAGACCTACATTAGTCAATCTTTATGCCAATGCAAATTTGAGGAAATTTAGTCAGTAAATAAAATAAACGGACGTAAATTCCTGCATAAAAGTTTGTTAATAAAAAAAATAAACGTACCTTTGCTGACCGATTTGATTTGAAATCTTTAGTAAATGAGTTAAAAATATAAGTTATCATGACCAAAGCAGAGATCGTAAACGAGGTTGCTAAGTCAACCGGACTTGAGAAAACAACAGTACAGACTGTTGTCGAGGCTTTCATGGAGAGCGTTAAGGATTCCCTCGCAAAGGGCAATCCTGTATATCTTCGTGGTTTCGGCAGCTTCATCATCAAGCACAGAGCTGAGAAGGCTGCCCGTAACATCACCAAGAACACGACCATGACAATCCCGGCACACGACATTCCGGCTTTCAAGCCAGCGAAGGTGTTCGTATGTACTGTTAAGAAATAATCAATAAAAATCTTTTAATCTATGCCAAGCGGTAAAAAGAGAAAGAGACATAAGATGGCAACGCACAAACGTAAAAAGCGTTTGCGCAAGAACAGACATAAGAAGAAGTAATTTTTCAGTGTCTGCCATTTTAGCAGTCTGCTAAGAGAGAGAGGCTGACCGGTAGTCCGGACGGCCTCTTTAGTTTTTTGTGAAGAGGCATTGCCTTTTCTGCCTATTAATTAATATTGATTTATCCTGATGGAGTCTGAGAAAGAATCAGTCAAAGATCTGATTGTAGATGTCAGCGAGGAGGAGGTAAGGTTGGCCTTATTGGACAACCACCGTCTCATCGAATTGAACAAGGAGTCCAGTAACGGTCACAGCTTCACTGTCGGGGATGTATTCCTCGGCAAGGTGAAGAAAGTGATGCCCGCTCTGAATGCGGCGTTTGTAGACATCGGAGACGAAAAGGAAGCATTTATCCACTATCTGGATTTGGGGCTGTATTTCAATGCGTTCGACGAATTCGTCCGCAAGACAAATACCAACACCAACGCCAATGATTTGTTCACCGGCATTGAACTTGGTCCGATCCTCGCAAAGGAGGGGCAGATCGAGAATCATCTGAAACCGGGACAGATGGTGATCGTCCAGATTGTAAAGGAGCCGATTTCGACAAAGGGTTCGCGACTCACAGCTGAGATTTCATTGGCAGGACGCAATATTGTACTCCTCCCTTTCGCAAAGAAAGTGAGCATATCCCAGAAGATAGCATCCAAGGAAGAGAAAAAGAGACTTGAGACACTTGTCAGGAGCATTCTCCCGCCGAATTACGGTGCGATTATCCGCACTGCCGCTGAAGGAAAGAACGCGGCAATTCTGGTTTCAGAATTGAAGTCGCTCATCAGCAAATGGGAGAGTTCATGGACGAAGTTGTCCAAATCCAAGAATGTCCAGCTGCTCTTTACAGAGTACAGCAAGACCACCACGATTCTCCGCGATCTTTTCAATGATTCTTTCTCGAACATCTATGTCAATGACCAGAGAGAATATGAGGAAATCAAGAAGTACATCGCTCAGATTTCCCCGGACAAGGAAAAAATCGTGAAATTCTATGACGGCGACGAGCCTTTGTTCGACAAGTTCGATGTCACGAGGCAGATCAAGAGTTCGTTCGGAAAGGTGGTTCCTATAAAACAGGGGGCATATCTGGTAATAGAATCGACAGAGGCTCTCAATGTGGTAGATGTCAATAGCGGTATCAGGGCCAAGACCAATGATCAAGAGGAAAACACCTACGAAGTGAACCGCTACGCAGCCGAAGAGATAGCAAGACAGCTGCGGCTCAGAGATATGGGAGGCATCATCATCGTGGACTTCATAGACATGGAGAACCAGGAGCACAAGAATGGCCTCTACAAGTTCATGTCAGAGTTGATGCAGGAGGACAGGGCCAAGCATAATGTGCTGCCGCTCACGAAGTTCGGCCTCATGCAGATAACCAGACAGAGAATCCGTCCGGTGACACAGATCAACACTGAGGAAGTGTGTCCGGTATGTCACGGCACAGGCAAGATTTCTCCGAGCATTGTCATCGACGAAGAAATAGAGCGCAAGATTGCATTCTATACCAACGAGAAAAATATCCGGTCACTCATTCTCAAGACCGGGCCTGTACTTGGAGCATACATTTCGAGGGGATTCAATTCTTTCCTGAGAAAGTGGAAAAGGAAGTACAAATGCAAGATCAGACACGAAGAGGTCCTGGACTTCAGTGTCCTGCAGAATGAAATTTATACCGATAGCGGCGAAAGGCTGGACAGCTAGTTTCACCACGGTAACCTGATGAAAGCAGGTCGGGCGCAGTGCCCGGCCTGCTTTTTTGTGGGAAAAATTGTCATTATCTCGCCAGATCATCTTCCGCGCCGTGCGTACTAAAACGTTTTCCGCGCACATCAAGCCCCAAATTGCCCCTGTCGTGCGTAAAACCGGCCTTTCCACGCACGACAGGTCCACGAGGCCCGACATGGGACCGCGAAGCCGGGGTGCATTGACTAGAAACATATTGGCATATCTGAGACTTTTTGCCGGGATGGGCTTTATGTTTTCAAAATTTTATATATTTGTGACATACAGCTGTTTTGATTATTCACTTAAAGAGTATTGATAATATGAAAAAGGTATTCAACCTTCTTGTCTTTTTCGTTCTGATTGCGGGATTTTCTGCTTGTAGTAAGGACGATTCAGGCAATCAACAGGTACCGAAGAATCCTGTCCCGTCAGCGGACTACAAAGGTCTTGCGTTCATTTCTTCCGGAGAATCCACTGTCCGGCTTGCACAAGTGGGGACCCCGTATGAAATCTCATTGGAATACAGCACTGATGAGACCCAGTGGAAGCCATATGCCATAGGGGAAACGATTACTTTGGCGGACAGTACATTTTTACTGTTCAGAAGCGGCGAGCATAAAAATCGCAAATTCAGTAAGGATGACGAGAATTACTATCATTTCGAGATATCCGGGCCCATCTCTGCACAAGGGAATATCATGTCATTGTTAAACAGGGATTTCTCTACTCCGCCTACATTTTATGGATTTTTCGCATTATTTGAAGGATGCACAAGCCTGCTGTCTGCGCCGGAACTTCCGGCAACAACAATGGAAAAGGGCTGCTATTCCCAAATGTTCTCAGGATGCACAGCTCTGAAATCTGCGCCGGAACTCCCGGCCGAAGCATTGGCAACTAATTGTTATCGGTATATGTTCCGTGGATGTTCCGCTCTGACATCTGCCCCGGAACTCCCGGCAACAACAATGGAACAGGGCTGTTATTTCGGAATGTTCTCTGAATGCACAGGGTTGACATCCGCGCCTAAACTCCCGGCCAATGTGTTGGCAAACAATTGTTATGGATGGATGTTCAAAGGATGTTCCGCTCTGGCATCTGCGCCTGAGCTTCCGGCAACAAAAATGGAAGCCTATTGTTATAACAGTATGTTCGCAAACTGTACGGGTCTGACATCCGCACCTGAACTCACGGCTAAAAGATTGGAGTCCAATTGCTACCAGCATATGTTTGAGGGATGTACAAGTCTTTCATCGGCTCCGGAACTTCCGGCTACATACCTGGTAACAGAATGCTACCATAGCATGTTCAACGGATGCACAAGTCTTACATCAGCGCCTAAACTTCCTGCGACGACCTTGGAGTGGGGTTGTTATAGCGAAATGTTCCAAGGATGTACAAGTCTGACATCTGCACCTGAGCTTCCGGCTAAAGAGCTTATTCGCAATTGTTATCAGCTTATGTTTAAAGATTGCAGCAAGCTCCGATATGTCAAAGCATTGTTCACAACCAGCCCATCAGAAGAAACCACAAAAGACTGGCTCAGCGGTGTGGCGGCTTCCGGAACATTCGTCAAGAGCAAAAATGCCACTTGGAACGTGACGGGCGTACACGGCATTCCGAAAGGATGGAAAATTGAAACTCAGTAGCCTGTCATTTATCGTGACTCATGTCGTTTTGTTTTTTCACTTAAAGAGTATTGATAAATATGAAAAAGATATTCACTCTTATTGTCTCATTCGTTCTGCTTACGGGATTTTCCGCTTGTAACAAACAGAGTCTTCCCCCTGCCCCTGTCCCGACAGTAAACTACAAAGGTCTTACGTTCATTTCTTCAGGAAAGTCCACTGTCTGTCTTGCAAAAGTGGGGGCTCCGGATGAAATCACATTGGAATACAGCACCGATGAGTCCCAGTGGAATCCATATACCATAGGGGAAAAGATTTCATTGGCGGACGGCACATTTTTACTGTTCCGAGCCGGCGAGCAGAAAAATCTCACATTCAGCAAGGGCTCCGATAGTTACTATCATTTCGAGATTTCCGGTCCCGTCACTGCTCAAGGGAATATCATGTCATTGTTAGACAGGGATTTCTCCACTCCGCTTTCAACGAATGCATTTTTCGCTTTATTTGAAGGATGCACAAGCCTGCTGTCTGCGCCTGAACTCCCGGCAACAACAATGGCACAGGGCTGCTATTTCCGAATGTTCGCGGAATGCACAGGGCTGAAATCCGCACCTGAGCTTCCGGCCGAAGCATTGGCATACAATTGTTATGGGAGGATGTTCAAAGGATGTTCAGCTCTGACATATGTTCCTGACCTCCCGGCAACAAAAATGGAAGCCTATTGCTATAACAACATGTTCGCGAACTGTACGAGTCTGAAATTTGCACCCGAACTCCCTGCTAAAAGATTGGAGTCTAATTGCTACCATTGTATGTTTGAGGGATGCACAAGTCTTACATCAGCTCCGGAACTTCCGGCAATAGAGCTTGTGGACAATTGTTATGAGTTTATGTATAAAGATTGCCACAATCTCCGATATGTCATAGGGCTGTTCACAACCGAGCCGTCAGAAAAAACGACAAAAGACTGGCTCAGCGGCGTGGCGGCTTCCGGCACATTTGTCAAGAGCAAAAAAGCGACTTGGGACGTGACGGGCGTACACGGCATTCCGGAAGGATGGAAAATTGAAACTTGGTAAGACAGCTCACCTGCAAACATAACCTCGCGTTTTTCATTTTTCAACCACCGCCATTATACTTTTGGTCGTTTCCTTGTCGTGCGGTCGAAACAAACGAAAAACAGGCTAATTATTACGCTGCTCCCAATCAGCAAACAATTAATCAATATGTTGTTCCGTTGCTATGGCGCCTCCCTGCCAGGCATCGCATGGACATGGCACTGCGACACAGGGGTGCACATGGGGATAATTGTGTAGTTCAGTGAGGCTCTGCCGTGCGTAAAAAGCCCCGTTTCACGCACGGCAGGGGCAATTTACGTGGTGACGTGAGTGGAAAACGTTTTAGTACGCACGTCGGGGAAGGAAACGTGGCTAGAATTGGATAGGGCCAGTGTGGAAACGACAAAGTGATGGAAAGTGAGTCGGGAGAGTGAAGGTAAGCGAGTAGGGTGAGGATGGAAAGTGTGTCGGGGTCAGATGTGCGATTGCGCAGGGTGGAAACTGTGGGGTTAGGAAACAGGGCAAGACAAGAGTTAGCGAGCGGGAGGAGCCGATGGTGCGTTGGTGCAGGGGCATGGCACATCACTGACCGGCATCGCATAGACATGGCACTGCGACACCTGGGGTGCACATGGGGATAATTGTGAAGTTCAGTGAGGCTCTGCCGTGCGTAAAAAGCCCCGTTTCACGCACGGCAGGGACAATTTACGTGGTGACGTGAGTGGAAAACGTTTTAACACGCACGCCATGGAAAAGAAACGTGGCTAGAATTGGAGATGGCTGGTGTGGAAACGACAAAGTGACGGCAAGTGCTTGGGGAGAGTGATGGAAAGTGTATCGGGAGTGAGATGTGGTATTGCGAAGGGTGGGAGCTGTGGGGTTAGGACACAGGGCACGACAAGAGTTCGCGCGCGGGATGCACCGACACGTGGCACTGTCTCGTGAGTCCAGT